>JAESFR010000005.1_pt1 | contig 771741 bp, 745 predicted proteins | sample 9266191 | NCBI WGS metagenome assembly JAESFR01 (sample SAMN14503063, study PRJNA617104) | algae metagenome | isolation source: Pleurocapsa minor HA4230-MV1 and co-occurring heterotrophs from cement on... | place: USA: Nuuanu Pali Lookout, Hawaii | collected 2009-07-20 | reverse complement strand
GGATCTCTGCCCAGTCCTCCACTGACAACACTCCCGTCCTCCTGCCTCACCGCTGGTGAGGTCAGGGTCTCGGAGGGGGTCAGTTTTCGACCGTCGATAGGGGGTCAGTTTTCAGGCGCCGCCGACATCATCGCGAGGCGACAGCGATTGCCTATGTAGGACGACAGTCTTTTCGCTGAGCGAACGACAAGTGACGCGACAAGTGACGCGACAAGTGCCGCGACAAGTGCCGCCGTCCGACGAGTAGCACGGTCGAGTGACGAAGCCCCCGAGGATCACCTCGGGGGCTTCGTCACGTCGTCGCAGATGCTGCCGGACGTCCGGTTGTTTAGACGGAGCGCGGGCTAGTAAGAACCCCGGTGCTCAGGCAAGTAGGCGGAGTTGTTGCCGGACGCGCAGGTAGGCGGCGGTCCCATCGCGATCGGGCGCTGGTACGCGAATCACTGGGGGATGCCCCATGGCCCCGCGACGGCGCGGCCTCCTCGGCGCGGGCCGCGGTGTGCAGAGCTGGACGGCGCGGTGGTACGCCGACTTCGACGCGAAGCGCCCGGAGCAGCGGGTGCCCTACTGCGGGGCCAACCCAGCGCAGGCTGCGGGCCGACAATCACCGCACCCAACGTCGTCGGCATGCGACTCGACGACGCCCCCCGACTCGCCCAGGTCATCGGCGCCGAAGGGGACTGTTAGAGCGACCTGTGAAGGCGTTGACGGCCTTTGCTGTATCGGCGCGCTCGACTTCATAGGGGACCCACGCTGGGCGGCATGGACGCGCGCCCCGGGTTTGCCGATGGTCCACGACCTGTCCGGTTGACCTACTAGCGTGGCCTACTGATCGTGCCGATAGACATGCCAACCGAACCGACGAGAGGACCACGATGACGCCAGCAGGTGAAGGAGGTAGCGACCTCCTTACGCCCGGCCGAGTGGTTCGCATGCGCGACAGGCTCTGGCGCGTGGACTACGCCGAAGGCGACGTCTTTGGCGCTACAGCGCTCGACGGACGCGACAACCAAGGGCACCGGTTCCACCGCGACCTCGAAGCCGTGGGCGAGGACAACATGCCGTTGCCGCTCGCCAGCGCCGTGGGCGACGAACGCGTTCAGCGGCTCCTGGTTGACGCGCAGCGCTTCTCCCTCTTGCATGGCACGGCCCCCATCTTGGGGTTGCAGCGGTCCCGAGCCATCCCCACCGACTACCAGATCGTTCCGCTCCTGATGGCGCTCGGCGACGAGCGCGTCCGGCTGCTCATCGCCGACGACGTGGGCACGGGAAAGACGATCGAGGCCGGGCTCGTGATCTCGGAACTGCTGGCACGAGGGAAGGCTCGCCGGGTTCTCATCGTGGTCCCGGCCAACCTTCGCAGCCAGTGGAAGGAGGCGCTCGATCACTTCTTCCACATCGACTCGACCATCGTGTCCGGCACCCTGCTCCCATCCTTAGAACGGCGACTGCTGCCCGGCAAGAGTGTCTGGTCGGCTCACGACATCGTGATCGCCAGCGTTGACTACCTCAAGACCAAGACCGCCCAGGTCCTCGCTCACGACTGGGACGTGGTCCTGATCGACGAGGCCCACCTCTGTGCAAGGCCGCACTCCTTCATGGGTAGCAGCGCGGACATGGAGCGGTGGCAGTTCGCTGCTGCAGCCGCCGAGAAGGCCCGGCACCTGCTCTTGCTGACGGCCACCCCGCACAACGGTTACAGCGACTCCTATGCGTCGCTGTTCCGGATGCTCGACCCGACCCTTGTGCGCGACACCGAGGATGGCCCGGTCATCGACCGGCATCGGGCCAAGAGGAAGCACGTCGTGCAGCGTCAGCGCGCGGACATCGAGGAGTGGTATCGCCAGCGGGACGTGCCGTCACCGTTCCCGGAGCGTCGCGCCGACGAACAGATCATCTCCCTCGACAAGTCGCGCGAGATGCGAGCCCTGCTCGATGAACTCAACGACTACGCGATTGACCTGTACGCCGCCGCCTCGGGCACGGTGGACCGCTGGATCGCCGCCCACATGCAGAAGCGTGCACTGTCGAGCCCTGCAGCGCTGCGAAAGTCCATCGACAACCGCATCAGGACCATCCAGAAGGAGGGGGCAGTTCCCGCGTCGGCTAAGGGCGTCGCGGCAGCCCGCGAGGCAACGGCCGACCAGTTGTTCACCGAGAATGATGAACACGACGCCGCCAACCTCGACCAGGCACAATCCGCACTCGACACCAACGCAGAACTTGTGCGGCTCCGGGACCTCGCTGAGACCGCCAAGAAAGTCACCGCCGCCAAGGACCCGAAACTGCAAGAACTGATCCGTCTGCTGCCGGAGCGGATGAGCGCGCACCCCAACGCACCTCGCGTCTTGGTCTTCACCAAGTTCAAGGACACCCTCGACTACCTCACCGAGCAACTGCGGGCCGCCGCCAGCGGGAGGAACAAGAAGACCGCAGCACTTCACGGCGTGGAGATCTTCGCCATCGACGGACAGATGAACCTCGCTCAGCGATCAGAGACGTTCATGGCCTTCGAGCGCTCCGAACGGGGTGTCCTCGTCGCCACCGACGTGATCAGCGAGGGCCTCAACCTGCAGCGCGCGTGCGCAGAACTCATTCACTACGAGTTGCCCTGGAACCCCAACCGGCTGGAGCAGCGCAACGGTCGCGTAGACCGCTTCCAGCAACCTGAACCCTTCGTAGGGATCCGCACCCTCGTATTCGACGACGCCCAAGACGCCGCGCTGCTGTACCTGATCGACAAGAAGGCCCAGCAGATGCGAGCCGACTACGGGTTCGTGCCTCCGTTCCTCGCCAACGCCGACATCCTCCTCCACCTGTCGAACCCGGCCGCCGCGTACCGCGAGCACATTCAGGAGAAGAAGAACAAGGGACAGATGTCGCTGTTCGGAGTCTTCGACACCGACGAGACCGACGACCTCGAACAGGTCGACGACGAACTCACGCGACTCGCAGAGTCCAGCCTGTCCGCCGACGATCGACTCAACCGCATGCGCGACGAGTCCTTCTACGGCCAAGCAGACGTCAGCCTCACCACCATCGAGGCCGCCCTGTCGCGATCGCGTACCGAGATCGGGTCGGCCGAACGAATCAAGCAGTTCGTGGTGTCCACCATCCGAGGCCTGCACGGCACCTTCGAGGCGCACCCGGACGGCACCTTCACCATCCCCGCGCCGCCCGCCGCCCTCGCGGACGCGATCAAGGTCGGAGGGCGGTTCACCTTCGACCCGCTCCAAGGCATGGACGACGCAGAGGTAGACATCATCGACCTGGCTCACCCCCTCGCCCGGCGCCTCATCGACCTCACCATCGACAAGGCGCAGACGCCCGACTGCAAAGGACGCATCGCCGCCCGCATCAGCCCCCACGTTGACGGCACTACTGCCGTCGCACACGTGCTGTTCCGGTACGTCGCCCACGGCAACCCCCCCGTCCTGCTTGAAGAGGTCGTACCCATTGCCCACCGACTGGCCGATAACAGCGCCGTGGACAACCCCGATGAACTCCTGACAAGTGCCGCAGGGCGAGGGACGATCCACCCCAGCGATATCGAGGAAGACGCCGCAGAGGTCCTGTCCGACCCGACCTTCGAAGCACGTCTGAGAGCCATCGCTGACGAGCGGGCCGCCCGCCTGTCCGAGCGCCACGCCGATCTGTCGGCAGACTGGGCCAACGGACTGGACAACGTCCAGACCACATCTTTCGACGTGATCGCGCTGACCGTCGTCTACAAGGAGGTGACCGCATGACCGAGGCCGAAGTCTCCCTCGTCCACACCTCCGGCGGGCTCCTCGGGGACGTCCTCACCGACAGCCTCCGACCCGAAGTTGTCGACGGTGATGCCCGCATCCTCGCCGATATCGCCACCTTCGTCAGCCGTGACGGACAGAGCACCTCTCGCGCCCAGTACGACAGCGATCTCGACGCGGCGTTCCGCACCGGGCAAGCCATGTGGACCGCCTACGCCACCGAACTCGACGCAGGAATGGACCTCTCCCGAGTTCGCGAACGGCTCCTCATTCCCTTCCTCAAACTGCTCGACTTCGACCCCATCTACCAGCGGGCTCACCTGCCCGCCGGAGACTCCACCTGGGCCATCAGCCACCTCGGCTGGGACGCACCCAGCACACCCCCTATCCTGCTGGTCGCCGACGAGGACCTCGACGTGCGAGGGGGACGCCGCCGCAGCCCCCACGAGGAACTGCAGGGCTACCTCAACAACGCCCCCGTCCGCTGGGGGATCGTGTCCAACGGCCAAGTCATGCGAGTCCTCCGCGACTACCACCACACCCGCACGCGCGGCTACGTCGAATTCGACCTGCGCGCCATCTTCGAATCAGGCAGTCGCTCCGACTTCCTCGCTCTGTGGCGCCTCGCCCATGCAAGTCGCTTCCGCCCCCTCGGCGAGAGGACCGATGACGGCGAACCCATCACCCTCCTCGAAAAGGTCTACGAGCAAGCACTCAACGCAGGCGTCGCGGCAGGGAAGCGTCTCCAGCCGCAGGTCCGATTCGCTATCGAAACCCTCGCCAACGGCATGCTCGACGCAACCCCGGACCTCCGAAAGACACTCACCGAGGACCCGGCCAAGGGACGCGACTTCCACCGCGAGATGCTCACGGTCCTCTACCGGACCCTGTTCCTGTTGTTCGCCGAACAGCGCGGGATGCTGTCCAGCGCGGCCCCGCTCTACGACGACACCTACTCGCTGACCGCGCTTCGTGCCCGAGCCGAGGCTGACGACGCAGAACCCCGAAGGCACGACCTGTGGGAGGGCCTCAAAACAACCTTCTCGCTGTTCGGTGACGAACGCCGAGCCCGCGCCCTCAACGTGTACCCCTACAACGGGCAACTGTTCAACCTTGACCGCACACCCATCAGTCAAGCCGCGAAGTGCTCCAACAAGGCCGTCCTCGCAGCCATCCGCGCCCTCACCACCGTGCAGGTCGGCCGCCTCCAAATGCACGTCGACTACCGCAACCTCGGCGTCGAAGAACTCGGCACCGTCTACGAATCGCTCCTCGACTACACCCTCACCATCGCGGACAAGCCGACCCCCATCAAGGACGAGAACCGGGTCATCCCGGCAGGCAAGGCGTACTTGGCCTCCCTTGCTATCGAACGAGCCGACCTCGCCTCCTACTACACCCCCAGCGACCTGGTCGACCTTCTGCTCTCCCGCAGTCTCGACCCGCTCATCGAACAACGGCTGGCAGCGGCAGGAAGCGACCCGCAGGCACAGGTCGCCGCCCTGCTCTCACTCAAGGTGATCGACCCAGCCTGCGGCTCCGCCGCCATCCTTGTAGGAGCGCTGGACCGCATCGCCTACGCCGTCGCCAAGGCACGCGCGGGCACCCTCGAACCCCTCGACACCGACATCACCCACGCCCGCCGCGAGGTCCTCCAGCACTGCATCTACGGCGTCGACAAGGACCCCTTCGCAGCCGAACTCGCCAAAGTCGCCCTCTGGATCCACTGCATCGTGCCCGACCAGCCGCTGTCGTTCCTCGACAACCACATCGTGTGCGGCGACGCCCTCATCGGCTGGCCCCTCCTCGACATCCCCACCGAGATCCCCGACGACGCCTACACCTTCAACAAGGCAACGAAGGATGACAAGAAGGTCCTCGGCGAGGCACGCAAGCGCAACGCTTCCTACCTGGGCTCCAACCTCGACGACGAGGACGTCCTTTTCAAGGCCGTGCGCGAGGTAAACCCTGACCTCCAGCCCCCCGCAATCCTCAGCGAAGACGAGTCCACCTTCGCCGATGTCCGCCGCAAGGCCAACGCATATCGTGATTGGACCGACGGCGCCGAGTTCGCCAAGTGGAAGTCCGCAGCGGACATCTGGACTGCAGCCTTCTTCTGGACCGCCGACTTTGGCGACCCACCCACAAGTCGCGAGTACCACGACGCCATCGAAGGCAACGCCGACGCCACCCTCGCCGAGATGGCGGCACTCGTCGTAGCCGACCTCGACCCGTTGCACTGGCCGCTCGCGTTCCCCGAAGTCCGTGAGGCAAACGGGTTCGACCTGGTCCTTGGAAACCCACCCTGGGAGCAGTACAAGGGGGAAGAGACGCCGTTCTTCGCCCAATCCGCACCTCACATTGCCGCCATGACCAGCGAGCACCGCTCCACCGCTATCGCCGCGCTCGCCACCTCGGAGGACGACACTGAGGTTGCCCTCTACGACAAGTGGGTGCACTACAAGGCTCTGCAGGATCGCCTGTCGCACTACGCGAAGTCGTCGGGTCGCTTTACCCGGACTTCCAGTGAAGCCAATACATACGTGCTCTTCACGGAGGCTGCGGCAGGCGCGAGTAGTCACGTCGGCCTGATCGTCAAGAGCGGAATCGCCATCGACCAGGCGCAGTCAGCGGTGTGGCAGTCAATGATGGACGGGCACCGCATTGTCGAGGTGCGCGACATGGTGAACAGCCGCAGGGGAGGCGGGCTCGTCTTCCCGGACGTGGCGGCAGTCGAACGCTTCTGCACGCTCGTGCTTGGGCCGCGCGACCCAGCGCGCGTGATTCGAGCATCGATGATGAACTTCGGCGTAGACGATGCCCTCATGTCAACAGCAAGGGACTGGCCTGCTGCTGACATCAGTGCCATCGCCCCGCGAACTCGGACTCTTCCATCGACCGCCTCCGGCCGGGAGATCGAACTTGCTTTGGATCTTCAGCACAGGTTCGACACCCTGGACTTCAGCGAAGCGGATGGGCGGAATCCGTGGAGTCTGAAGTACGCCACCCTGTTCCACTCGTCCGGCGCCAAGAAGGATGGCCTTGTTCATCGCCCCGAGGACCTTGGCAGGGAGGGCTTCGTGATGGGTGCGGACAAGGTGTTTCGGCACCCTGATGGCCGCATCGAAGTCCCTGTTTACGAGGGTCAGATGGCGAACCGGTGGGATCACCGCGCCCGTACCTACGAGGGATACGCGGGGAGCAACAAGTACGGCCGCAAGCCGCACATCCCTTGGGTGACTGCCGAGCAGCATGCCGATCCTTCATTCGAGGTCGAGCCCCGCTACTGGATGAACGAACGAGTCTCCGAGAAGCGGATCACCGAGGTCGCCGGTGACCGGGTGTTGTTGGCGATGAGGGATATCGGGCGACCCTGGACCGACCGTCGCGTCCTTCGCGTGGCCCTCATCGGGCGCGCACCCGCAACGCACACCCTCCCGGTGCTGTCCGTGCCGGTTCAGCACGCCGCCACTGCAGCGGCGCTCCTGAACTCCATGACGTTTGACTTCCTTGTTCGGATTCACATGTCAGGAGGACACGTGACCCCGTGGATCGTGTCCCAATGCGCAGCGCCGGACCCCTCGGCCATGCCCGAGGAACTGAAGAGCATCGCCGAACGGTTGTCCGTGACCTCGCAGAGGCTCGGCGATGTGCTGGACATGGAGGTGCACCCGTGGGTGCCTGAGACACGGGACCTGTTGGACGCGCGCGCCGACGCACTGGTGGCCAAGGCGTATGGCCTCACCTTCGCGGAGTACGAGACCGTCCTGGACCATTTCGTGCTTCTCAAGCGAGTTGAGGAAGCAGACGAGAAGATAGGGGAGTACCGCTCCAAGCGACTTCGGCTTGAAGCGTTCGACGACCTAGGGGGATAACCGACGTGCACCCGTTGGCGATGTTGGACTCGATCCGCAAGGGCTACACGTCTTACGTGGACTCCTTCCAGTTCTACAAGAACCCCTCTATTCAGGACTGGGTGGAGCAGAAGCGCAACGAGGGCAGGGTGCTCTACCGGGAACCGTTTCTGACCCTGGCCAAGCCGTTCCTGGGTGGAGTCTCGTTGCAGAGCCTCATCGACGACGGCACCCTGCACGCTGGAACTCGACGTGTGTTCACGAAGTCCACGGGTGACCCTGACGCGGAGCCGGTGGAGCCCTTCGCTCATCAGGAGCAGGCCGTCCGGCAAGTCGCCGCAGGTATCAACACAGCCGTAGCCACCGGTACGGGCTCGGGCAAGTCGTTCACGTTCTACATCCCCATCGTGTCCTCGGCGCTAGAGACCGCCGGGAGCAAGTCGGCGGACGAGTTCCGTTCGCCGATCGCGGTGATCATCTACCCGATGAACGCTCTGGCGAACAGCCAGTACGAGGACATCTCCAAGAGGCTGCAAGGAACCGGCCTTCGTGTCGCGAACTACACCGGCGACCTCAAGCGCACCGAGGCCGACGCACTCAAGGGGTTCAAGGACCTCACCGGCCGCGACGTTCCCTACGACTCCGAAGTCATCGACCGAGGCACCCTTCACGAGAAGGGCTGCGACATCCTCCTGACGAACTTCAAAATGTTGGAGTACGCCCTCGTTCGCCGCCAAGACAGCCACCTGTTCCAGGTCCTCGCCGAGGGCGGACGCCTGAAGTATCTCGTTCTCGACGAGATGCACACCTACTCTGGTCGGCAGGGTGCCGACATGGCTCTCCTCGTTCGCCGCTTCAAGGAAAGGACCGGCACCACCGGGTCCCTCGTATGTGTCGGTACCTCCGCGACGGTGGACTCCAGCGACCCCACGCAGGCTGCCGAAGTCATCGCAGGGTTCGCCTCGCATCTGTTCGGCGAGAAGTTCCGTGGCGAACACGTCGTTCAGGAGCAGTACGACATACCCCTCACCGCAGCCCCAGACACTGCCGGGCTGTACCTCCCGCCGACGCCGGTGAGCGCGCCACTGCTGGAGCAGGCACGCAAGGCCGACTCTGACGCCGACATCGTGAAGGTGTTGGGACCCGCTCTCGTGCAGGGCGACCCCACCCCTAACGCGGTGAAGAACAGCCGTCCGATCGCCTGGATCGAGCACGCGGCCTGGAACGGAGTTCGATCGCTCCAATCGCTGGCTGAGGACTATGTCGCACAGGTCCGCCCGGATGAGACCACCGACACCGCGCTGATCGAGATCGAGGCTGCTCTCATGCTGGCGGCAGCGACGAAGATCCCCGGCCCTCGCAACGAACCCATCGGGTTGTTCACCCCTAAGGCCCACGCCTTCTTCTCACAAGGCCTCCCGGTCACCCGGTGCATGCGCAGCAGCGACGAAGCCCCTCACCTCTCGGAGACCGGGCACGCAACCTGCCTGATGTGCGCCGAGGAGAACGTCGCCGACGTTCCAGCCTTCCCGATCGTGTTCTGCACCTCCTGCGGACAGGACTACTACGTCGCCGCCGACACCGGCGGTGAACTCATCTCCCGCGACTTCCTCACCTCCGACGACGCAGGAACACCCGTCTACGTGATGACAGATGAATGGGACCCCGACCAGGTCACCGTGCAATCGGACTTCCTCAAGAAGGACGGCACCGCCCGCAAGGGTAAGGAAGGCGGAGTCCCCGAAACGATGACCGTCTGTGGGCGATGCGGCGGCATCGGTGACGGCTGCGGACACGACGCGCTGCGTGAAGTCGTCAAGATCGCAGCACCCCTGCTCCTGTGCGCCTCCTGCGAAGTCCGCTACACCGGCAGCCACTCCGAATACAACAAGTTCTTCCAAGTCGGCACCGTCGGCAGGGCCACCGCCACCGATGTCCTTGTTGAGGGCATGCTGAACGGACTGGACAAGACACCCAAGCCGCAAGTCATGGCCTTCACCGACAACCAGCAAGACTCCTCGTTCCAGTCAGCCCACCTGCGCGCCATGTCACGTCGGTTCCATTTCAGGCGTGCAGTCATCGACGGCATCCGTGCCCAGAAAACCGCGAAGCCTGACGAAGAACTGGACACCTCCGCAGTCGCCGCGGCCGCCTACGAGGCCATGCAGGCCACCGGCACCCTGCCGCCGTTCTCCCGCGAAAACAAGGCCGAGATCGACCTGCTGGCGAAGAAGAACTCCTCACTCGCCGCCAGCCGGTACCAGCGCTACCTCAAGGCCGGAGTCCTCATGGAGGTCACCGGCCAAGCGCGAAAGGCCCAACCCAACCTCGAAGACACCGGACTCGTCGTCATCGACTACTCCGGACTCGAAGACCCGCAAGCGGTCATCGACGTCATTAAGGAGTACGACAAGACCGGACTGGAGCACCTCAAGGCCTACGCCGAGAACGACCCCGACCTGGTGACCGACCTGCTCCGCGCCATCCTCGACATCATGCGACGCCAGCGAGCCCTTGTCAGCAACAACGAGCAAGGTTCGGCCTCGGCGTTCAGCGACCCGATGAAGTTCCGCAGCGACGTCATCGACGAAATCAACGAATCCGCGTTCTTCCACGGCGGCCCCGACCTACCGATGCGCCCAACAGTGTTCGACGAGAAGGCTGAGTCTCGTCGTGCGCTCGAAGTCCGTCGCCTTGCGGGAAAGATCAAGCCGGACGGCAACGACGCTCCCAGCACCACCACGCTCACTCGATGGGTCAAGCAGACCATCGACCCCGGCATGTCTTCCCTCGACGCCAAGACACTGGTGCGTGAAGCGCACGCCTTCCTGACCATGGCAAATCTCATCATCATCCAGTCGGCAGGCACCGCCGTGGCCGAGGAACGGCTCACATACTCACTGGCCGCCAACCGGCCCGGCTACCGCTGCCCCCGGTGCGCATCACGCTGGATCTTCACTAAAGCCCGCAACTGCCCCCGCTGTGTCCGGGTCACCCTTCGCGAAGACCGCGAAGGTCGCGACGATTTCTTCCGCCAGCAATACACCGCCCCACTCGCAGAAACGCTGCGCGTCGAGGCGCACGAGCACACCGGCTCCCTCGACGGCGACACCCGCAAGACCATCGAAACCCGGTTCCGCACACAAGAAGACCCCCTCAACGTGCTCGTGTGCACGCCCACCATGGAACTTGGCGTGGACATCGGCTCCCTATCGGCCGTCTTCATGCGCAACGTGCCGCCGTCCCCGGCGAACTACGCGCAACGCCAAGGACGCGCCGGACGAGCCGCCCAACCATCCACCGTGGTGACCTTCTGTGCTGCCCAAGGCCGGTCCGGGACCCACGACCAGTACTTCTTCAAGCGCCCAGAGCGAATCATCGCGGGCAAGATCGCCGCGCCCCGGTTCCTCCTCGACAATGAAGCCCTCCTGCGCTCCCACCTACACGCAATCGTTCTCGGAGCCCGCGAGGAAGACCTCCCCGACGACCTCACCGCCTGGGTACGCCTCGGCGACGAGGCAGGTGGCATCACCAAGGAGTTCAAGGACGCCCTCAACGCCTTCCTCACCACCCACCGCGACACCCTCATCGAACGAGGCCAATCGGCCTTCAAGGACGTCTTCGACGACGCCGACTTCGTCACCGACGCCCTCGTTGCCAAGACCATCGACGAATTCGTCGACCGTCTCGACCGTGACATGCAAGCCCTCGTCGCCTACGACAATGAACTCAAGGTCGAACGCGACGAACTGAACGCCAAGGCAGACGCCCAAGGTCTCGACAAGACCGAGGACCGCCGCCGGTCTGCTGTGGAAAGGCTCCGCCGCAAGATCCGCGAAGGCAAGGGCGACTACTACCCCCTCGCATGGCTCGCCCAACGAGGGTTCCTGCCCACCTACGCATTCCCTCGGCAGGCAGTCCTGCTCAGGTTCAACAACCGCGAGCAACCACGGGTGCGTTCCCGCTCCATCGCCTTGCGCGAGTTCGCGCCCGGCAACTCCATCTATCACCTCGGCAACCGCTACCAGGTCACCAAGGCTTCGTTCGGCCGCGACGCCGAAACCAGCACCCGCGAGATCGTGTTCTGCGCGTGCGGAGCCTTCCTAGACCACAACCAAGCAGTGGGCTCCGATCAGTGCCCCGCCTGCGGCACCCCCCTAACCGAGGCCACCACCTTCGCGTCGGCCATGCCCGTCACCGACGGGTACGCCATCCAACGCGACAACGTGGGCGCTGACAGCGAAGAACGTCTCCGGCAGGGATACCGCATCGAAACCGCCTACCGCCTCCCCGCAGTCGGCAGTCAGCACTACGACATCACCCTCAACGACGGCCAGACTCTCGCCGCCACCTACGCCCACCTCGGCCGCCTCGTTCAAGCCAACACCGGCCTCATTCGCTCCGACGAACGCTTCAGCCTGTGCACCAACTGCCGCACATGGAACCCCGGCGACGACCACTACGGAGACAAGAAGGAGTGCGACAGGGACGAGCACCTCCTCGAAGACGTCGTCCTCTACAACGAGGGCACGCACGACATGCTGGTCCTCGACGTAGTAGCGCCCCCACCGGCTGACCCCACCGACAGCGCCTACGCACAGAAGTACGCCCAGACGCTCTCCCAATCCCTCATCGCTGCCATCGGCACCCACTTCGGCATCGAACTCAACGAACTCGGATCGCACATCTTCCCGCATCCCGACGGCGACAACGTGCCACTCGGCCGACGCATCCTCCTCTACGAGTACGACGAAGGCGGCATCGGCGTCCTCGACCGAATCTGCAACCCCGACGCGTGGGCCGCAATCGCAACCCGCGCCCTCGACATCCTCCATGTCAACGACGACGGCACCGAGGTTGACGGCGCATGTCTCGACTCCTGTTACGAGTGCCTCCGAACCTTCTACAACCAGTGGCACCACGAAGACCTCGACCGCACCCTCATCGTGCCCACACTCGCTGCCAGCCGCACAGGCGTCACCATCACAGCGCAGGACACGTCGGAGGACTGGGACGCAGTCATCCAACAGTTCGACTCCAAGACCGAACAAGCGATGGTCGAACGACTCAAGGCCGAACGACTCCCCGCCCCCACGGCCGCTCACACCGGCCTACCAGCGGACAACCCCGTCATCTCCGCTGACCTGCTCTGGAGGGGCGACGGCCTCAACGTCGCCGTCCTGCTGGATGGCAGCGTCCACGACGACCCGACAGTCGCCGCTCAGGACAACACCAAGCGACGGAAACTCAAAGACCTCGGATACACCGCCGTCGTCATCCGCTACGACGACATCGACACAGGCATCGCGGCCCTCCGCACCCGACTGTCGCGTGCCGGGTTCAGTGGAGGCTCTGAACTAACGCGCCGACGGTAGTCGGGGCGGGGTTGTGCCGGTAGTGGTCGTCCTCGAACTCGACGGGTGGGACAAGTCCGATCTCGCCGTGCAGGCGTCGGTGGTTGAACCAGTCGATGTACTCCGCGACGGCGATCTCGAGGTCGTCGATGCTCTTCCAGGGGCCCTTGTTTCGGACCAGCTCGGCCTTGAACAGTGAGTTGAACGCCTCAGCGAGCGCATTGTCATACGAGTCGCCGGTCGACCCGACGGACGCGACCGCGCCGGCCTCGGCCAGTCGCTGGGTGTAGCGCACGGCGAGGTACTGAACGCCCTTGTCCGAGTGCGCGATGACGCCGGTGGTGTCCTGGCCAGCGTGCTCGCGCGTCCACAGCCCCATCTCGAGGGCATCCAGGGCCAGGTCGGTGCGCAGGCTCCTCGACACCTGCCAGCCCACGACCCGACGGGAGTAGACGTCGATGACGAACGCGGCGTAGACCCAGCCGGCGAAGGTGCGGCAGTAGGTGATGTCCGCGACCCAGACCCGGTTCGGTGCGGGTGCGTGGAAGTCGCGGTCCAGCAGGTCCGGCCGGGTGTCCGGGCCGCTGCCCGGCACTGTCGTGCGCGGCCCCTTGGCTCTGCTGATCCCTCGCAGCCCTTCGGCGCGCATCAGCCGGTGCACGGTGCAGCGGGCGATCCGGTGGCCGCGCCGGGTGAGCTCGGCGTGCATCTTGCGGACCCCGTAGACGCCGTAGTTGTCGGCGTGAACCTGCCGGATCACCTCCAAGCGATGCTGGTCGGCGACCGCTCGCGCCGACGGCGGCCTGGTCTTAGTGGCGTAGTAGCTGCTCGGGGCGATCGGCATCCCGGCCTGGCGCAGGACGGTACAGATCGGCTCGACCCCGAACCGGTTGCGGTGCTGGTCGATGTACTCGACCAGCACCGCCGTACTCACTTCAGCTTGCGGTCGAGCTCCGCCGCGGCGAAAAACGCCGAGGCCGTCTTCAAGATCTCGTTGGCCCGACGCAGCTCCTTGACCTCACGCTCAAGCTCGGCGATCCGCTTCGCCTCATCAGTAGTGACGCCAGGACGGTGGCCCTCGTCGATCTCGGCCTGGGAGACCCAGTTGCGCAACGTCTCGGGATTGATCCCGAGCTGATCGCCGACACGACGCAAAGCGCCGGTCCTCGTCGCTGGATCACGCCGTAGGTCGACCGCCATCCGGATCGCCCGCTCCCGAAGCTCCTCGGGATACTTCCTCGGTGCTGCCATGACTCTCATCCTTCCGTGGAATGAGAGCCTCCATCAGACCCGGCACGCGACAGACTGGGCCTGTGATCTCGCCGGTCTCGGAAGTAACAGCAGAGGTCGTCAATCTGGGTGCGCGGCGCGGGTAGCAACAGCAATCAACCCACGCCAGCGCCGCCCCCAATCCGGAGAGAACCATGAATCACTTCCGTGACTCCCGCCCAGGGCACTTCTACCTGCACGAGGAACGTCACGACCAACCCGCGCCGCAACCGAGCGAGACTCCAGCGTTTCTGCGGTTCGCGGCCAAGCACGGCGTCGGACTCGACTTGTGGAAGGGGCAGGGGGCGCAGGCTCGCGAATTGGTAGGGGGTGCGGGGCTCGCTTGGCCGGTGTTCCAGCGGAGGATGACGGTGCCCGCTGGGCTTGGGATGTCCGAGGCCACCGAGGTTTCCCACTACTACGCCCTGGTTCGTCCGGACACGGAACAGATCATGTCCGTAGTCACCAGCGCCTACACGCCCGCCGACAACGCGTGGGTTGCCGAAGCCGTCGAGAACTACGTGCGACCCTTCCACCCCGGACCGGCCATGATCGCGGCTGTCGGGTTCGGCAGGGCGGGGGAGCGGACCCTGTTCGCTGCCCGCATCACCGGCGACGACCACACTGCGGTCTGCCTGGTGGCTCACAACACCCACGGCGGTGAAGGGGCCGTCCGGTTCCAGATCGTCGAGGTGGACCGGGAACGCCAGATCACCTGCGTCCTCGGCACACCCAACGCCTACCGGACGTTCAGTCACACGGGCGACCTTAAAGACCGACTCCGCTACTCATCCCGACCCAGCAACCTCGGGTCCTTCGTCGACAAGTACCTCGAAGAAACCCGCCCCCACTGGGACCGCCTCGAAAACACCCTCTGGACGCACCGCCACACCACCGCCCTCATCAAAGAACTCTGGGACCAGACACCCAACCTCACGCCACGCAAAGCACCCAACGGCAACGAGGTCCCCGTGCCTGCCGACTGGGGGCGGCACCCCGGCCACCATCTCCCCGACCTCATGGACGGCATCACCGACGCAGCCTCCGCCTACCGCGCCATCTGCGACTGGATCGACAACCACTCCGAAGCCTGCGAACGCGGCGACTTCACCAAAGACCGCGACGAACGCCTCGCCCTCGGCGCAGGCAACAAGTACAAGCGCGACGCCTGGCGATGGATCCGCGAGAACACCTGAGGGCACCCGTCCTCCCCGTTAAGGTCGCCGAGTGATTCATGAGAAGTGGACTGACTCTCCCATCCCGGTGTGGGCTGCGGACAACCAGGGATTCGACCCCATCATGGACAGCGACCGCCTGCTCGCCGTCCCGCCGGTGATGGACCTGTACATGACTCACCCAGGCGGCGTCACGTTTCGAGGCGTGTCGCTGAAAAGGCTGCCCGCCATCCTCACCGCAGGCGTGGACGTCGAACCCACTGACTCGATCATCTACTGCGACTTCATCTCCAAGGCGTACGAGTACGGCGGCGACGATAAGGTCATCATGGCGTTCCGATACTTCGGATCAGACGAACAACACCTCGTAAGGCGTGCGGTCACGCAGATCCTCCCCGCAACCAGCGCAGAAGACGCCGACGAGCGTCGTCGGTTGTACCCCCACGACCTCGGCCCGAACTCAGCGGGGAACCCGCGGCTATGCCGCGTGAAGCCGAAGACCCATGCCGACTTCACCTACCTCAGGACATACGGCTATTTCATCCCGGACAACCCCTGGGACGCCCTCGTCGGCCTCTTCATCTACGGCAACCCCGACACCCTTGCCAGCGTACGAACGCTCGTCGAAATGTTCGTTGCAAGCACTCGTGCCAGCACCTGACGCACGCAGTAGCCAATTGCGCTCTCGTGACGGCCAACAGGAAGCGTCTGCCCCGCCCGCCTATCGCGCTGACTTTGACTTGCCCCTGATGGGCCAGCCAGCGCACCCACCTTCGTGATTCGGCGCGTAGCCCTGCATCGAATGTGAAAGCGTGATGACACGGCAGCCGCGGGCAACTTCTGACCTCGGCATTCCACCAACGGGCAAACACTCTCGACGAAGGCAGGGGCCACTCAATGAGTGCAGAAGTCGGTTCGGATGCATGGCTCACGGAGGTCTTCCGAGCGAAGTTGTCGGACTCCATTCAAGGAGTTGCGTTGCTGGAAGAACTTGCGCCGACCCTGAGGCGAGCCTACGCAAGCCCGAGCAAGGTCGATGAGCACACGTACAGCGAGATGTTGGAGCAGTTCAAGACTCTGGGCGGAGCGGTCGCAGGAAGCCTGCAAGTCCTGGATGACACCCTCACGCAACACGAGGCGGGCGTCGTCAACCTGCAACTAAATCCGCACACCACACGGATCGAGGTAGAGAACCTCGCCGACCGGTTCGGCAGCACGTTCGACGACATGAACAAGTTCTTCGACTCGATGAGCAGCCTGAACGACCGACTGGTTGCAGAAGGCGCGGCGCGCCCGGCGAAGAAGAACGGCTGCTACGTTGCCACTGCGATCTATGGGTCATACGACGCACCAGAAGTATGGGTTCTTCGTCGTTTCAGGGACGACGTGCTCAATCGGACAACGCTTGGGCAGGCGTTCATCCGCGCCTACTACGCCGTCAGCCCAACAGCCGTTCGTCACGGAGGGCCGATGCTGAGACGAGTCTGCGCGCGCCCCATCACATTGCTCGTCGAGACCCTACGCAGCCGTGGCATCTCAGATGCGCCGTACAACGACCAACACTGAGCCGCCCGGCGACTTCGCCCGCCAGATAGGTTGGACCCTCTGATCCGACCTGTCGTCCGATACGTCATCCGACTGTCGTCCGACAACACCACGCGCGTCTGTCGACAGAAGAAGGGGCGATGTTGCCTGCCTCGTAGGGGGCAGGCTCGGTCGCGATACCAACTACCGGATCTGCCGAGATGAGGATGTCCCGGGGGCGTAGTTGTCAGGCGTGAAGTCCGGCGCCGGGGAACTCAGTCTAAGGCAGTCCCGAGGGCCGCCTCGATAGACCTGGTGAGCACCGCTGGGTAGGCGAGCGGCACGGCGGGGTCGAAGTGGTAGCCCTGATAGTCGGAGATCTCATCGAGAGACAGATCTGCACCTTCGAGGCCGTGCGAATGAACGATCAGGCCCAATCCCGGCAGGTCGAGGCTGAGGACGGCACGGACACCAGCGCGTTCCAACGTGCGCGCAGACAGGGTCCGGGCGCCAACGGTGAGGGTCGCGGCGTCCCACGTCTCCCACTCGTCAGGCGTAGCGAGCAGATGGTCGAGCACCGGACCGTCGTCCAAAACGAGCATGGCGGTCCTACGCACGAGGTAGTGCTCGAACGTCTCGCTAGGCCCCAACCACACCGCTTCGACGTGCTGCCTTGAGAAGGTCCCGACCAGCGCCCAACTGCCTAGACGAGGCCGCCGGTTGTCGTCACCGTGCCCGAGCCAGGCCCCGACAACGGGATCACCCGCCTGGCCTTCGACGAAGTCGAGCCATCGCGGGCCATGCCAGGTCGCCTCCAACCCAAAGAGCGGAAAGTCGAGTGGGGGATGTTCATGCGCCACACCTCACTGTCGCATGCATCCAAGCCGTAGAGAGAACAACCGGATCTGCCGCGATGAGTGCGCTACGTGACAACGACCTCGTGCGGGCAAGCCGTGGAGGCGAGAGCGCGGTCTCATCCGACCTGTCGTCCGATACGTCATCCGACTGTCGTCCGACACCTAGACCCCGACGGAGCTTGAGGGCGACCTGATGCAACATCCGACTGCCCGCGGAGCGATGATGCGTCGCACGCTCTAGGAGACGCTCGTCACACCGGGCGGGCGCCAGAGCGTGTAGCAGTCGCAGCCTCCAACGGCTTTGCTGATTCGCCTGCGACAAACGAGCCGAGATTTTACGATCGCGGCGTCTCGTAGAACGAGAGGCCGCCGTGCGACGACGTGTCGGGGCGACCCGGACACTGCTCATGGGGGAACCATGTCTCATACCGAACAACCGACCTATGCTCCGCACCCTGGCCAGCAACCCCCTGCCCCCGCGAAGGGCAGCAACGGTCTTGCGACCGCAGGCTTCATTCTCGGGCTTCTGGGCCTGCTCGGCTCCTGGATCCCGGTCCTCAACATCCTCGGCATCATCCTCGGCGTCCTCGGAGTCGTCCTCGCCGGCGTCGGCTTGGCCAAGTCAAAGAAGGCGAACGCGGGTAAGGGCCTGGCCATAGCGGGCATCATTCTGGGTGCCCTCGCGGTGGTCTTCGCCATCCTGATCAACGCCGTGTTCGTCGGCGCGGTCGACGAGGCAATCGACGAGTCCACAAAGACGTCCGTCAAGGCGCCAAAGTCGGGCGATAAGGCGGCCTCAGACGAGGAGAGCTCCTCGGACGCGGAGCTCGGCACAACTCGCGATAACCCCGCACCGCTCGGCTCAGAGATCACTGGTGACGACTGGACTGTGACCATCAACTCCGTCAAGACCGTTCCCGTGGACTCCATCGGCTCGAAGGCGGCGTCCGGCTCCGCATTGCTGTCGGTGAACATGACGGCTACCTACACCGGCAACGACGAGCAGGGCTCAACCCCGTGGGCCACAGTGAAGTTCGTCAGCCCTGACGGCACCACCATCGACTCGACGAGCGGCTCAACCATGTTCCTCGCCGAGAATGAGTTCGACTCGCTCAAGACCGTGTACAACGGCGCGTCCGTAAAGGGCGACCAGTTGCTCGAGGTTCCAAAGAACTGGCAGGGCGGCGTCCTCGCCGTTTCGCCCAGCATGTTGAGCGACGACACCTTCGTCGCAGTGAAGTGAGGCGCAAGGGACTGTCCCTCTGACAGCAGCGGCCCCGTCGTCCTCAGCGGACGCGGGGCCGCATTGCGTTTAGGCGCTCATCGGGAGAGTCGCAACGCCGACCCGCGACTTGTTGAATAGAGGGCAGCTCGGCATACGAGCAGTTCCCCTCATGGCGCGGAGCAGCCGTTGCGCAGGAGTCGTCCCTAACCCTGCTTGGCGTCAGCTCGACTGGTGGTTACGGCGGTGCGCGGGACGGTCACGGCGGAGGATGGTGTCCTTCAGTGCGAGCCTTGCGAGTGGCGCGGTGAAAGTCACGCCCGGGACAATCTGGTGATGGTAAGCAGCGCTCACTGCGCAACTGCTGATGCGTGGTTGAAGAAGTCCATCGGCATCTGGGTCTCAAGTCGCCAGGTGATCGCGATGGGCCGATCGCCTGTGTGGCTGACATATGTTGCCGGGCCAAGGAAGAGGTAGGGAGACGTTCCGAAGTCGTCCTTCTGCTCTTGGCGCACGAATAGGAGCACGGTGCTGGTGCCGTTTAGGTATCGCTGACCAGTCTTCGACATGACTGAGGTTGTCGACTGCGACTCCCAGTGGAACAGGTCGCGCGAGATGGGGTAGTCGGCGTACATCGTCGTCGGCGAGTAGTCGGCCTCGGACTTCTTGAGCGTGATGAAAAAGGCGTCGATGTTGAGGTGCTCGAGATACAACACACCCTCTCGGAAGCTGTTGGGGTTCCGCGGGAAGTCGAGCGCGGCGAGGATCTCTTCGCGCTGGTATCTGGCGTGAACCTTCAACGGAATCTCACCCAGCGCCGGAGGCAGATCAGTCGGAACGTGACGCGCAGCCTCGAAGCTCAGGTCGACGACCGTCGAGATCTCGGCGCGCGTCGCATATTCATCGCGGAAGGCCGCAAGGCCCTCCTCGACCGATGCGTAGCCACCGCCGTCGGACCAGAGCGAGTAGTAGAGCATCCGCGCCAGGCGCTGTTCAGTTTGCGACATCTGCGAGTAGTCGGGCGCTCCGTCGTCCAGAAGCGTTCGGTAGGCCTCCGCCCTTGTCGGGTCATCCACATGGGCGAATGCACGAACGCGCTTCAGGAGCTTTGCCTCAAGCTCTGAGCCCGGAAGCGTCGGCAGGTCGGCATCCCTACGAAGCTTGGTCCACGAGTGGCTTCCTCGTCGGAGGATGTCGCTGAGCTCCAACCCAGAGACATCGAGGAACTCCCCGAGTGAGTCGTCCTTGGTGGCTTTCAGGTGGGCGACGATCTGCGCCCAGCGGTTGCTGATCTGAGAGCGAAGGTTCTCCAGAACAACCTGCTGGCTCTGCTGATCCAGCCGGACCTGACACCCGGATGGGAGGAAGGGGAAGTCTTCCTTCACCGCCTTCTCCAGCTGCTTGCCGTGGAGTCCGGTGAGAGCGCTGAATTTGCGGGCGAAGCTGAACTCCTTGCGGTGGTAGCCGACGAAGTCGAGGACGGTGAGCACCGCCTTGGTCCTTGTTCGGCGCAGCCCGCGACCCAACTGCTGCATGAAAATGGTCGAGCTTTCCGTCGGTCGCAAGAACAGCACCGTGTCGACGTCCGGGATGTCGAGGCCCTCATTGAAGACGTCGACGGTGAACAGCACGTTTACCTCGGCGCCTCTGAGTGCGTGCAGCGCAGTTGCCCGCTCGTCGGGAGGCGTCGTCCCGGTGACGGTGCGCGCAGGAATGCCGGCGTCGTTGAATACGCGTGTCATGTACTCGGCGTGAGCAACGCTGACGCAGAAGCCCAGCGCCCGCATCTGTCCGGCGTCGACAATCTTGTCCTCAACGGCCTTCAGGATGACCCGCGCACGCGCGTCGTTTCCAGTGAAGACGCCGTCGAGCTGTGTCTCGTCGTACTTGCCGCGAGACCACGTGATTGAGCGAAGATCGGTGCCATCGGCGATCGCGAAGTAGTGGAACGGGCAGAGCAGGTCGGCCCCGAGTGCATCCCATAGTCGCAGCTCGGCCGCCGTGCGACCTTCGAAGAAGCTGCGTACATCGACGCCATCGCCACGCTCTGGCGTGGCGGTGAGCCCCAGGAGCTCTCGGGGTGTGAGGTGGTCAAGGATCCGTCGGTAAGTTCTTGCCTCGGCGTGGTGGAACTCGTCGATGACGACGATGTCGAATGCGTCGGCGGGGATGTTGGCAACGCCGTAGGCCGTCAGTGACTGGATGCTGGCAAAGACGTGTTGCCACCGCTCGGGACGCTGGCCCCCGACGTACAGCTCGCCGAAGTCACCGTCCCCGAGCACCTCGCGGTAAGTCCGCATTGACTGCATGAGGATTTCTTTGCGGTGCGCGACGAACAGCAGCCGCGGCTGCCTGCCCGCTTCGTGTGCGAGGTTGCGGTAGTCCAGGGCCGCGATCACCGTCTTGCCCGTGCCTGTCGCCGCGACGACGAGGTTCCGGTGCCGGTCGTGAAGCACGCGCTCAACTTGGATGGCGTCGAGCATCTCCTGTTGGTACGGGTAGGGGCGTACTTCGAGGCCAGCAAGCGTGATCGTCACTCTGTCCGAAAGCTTGCCGCCCTTGGCCTCGAGGAGTGCGTCGTCGAGGCGATCGCGATCGCGTTCGGGGTCGTACGACTCGAACTCAGGGCTGTTCCAGTACGCGTCGAAAGTGGCGCGGAACTTGTCGAGCAGGCTCGGGGTTGCGGCCGCGCTGAGCCGCACGTTCCACTCGACCCCCTCGAGCATGGCCGACGTGGTGAGGTTGGAGGAACCCACGTACGCGGTGTCGAAGCCGGTGTCACGTCCGAAGAGCCAGGCCTTGGCGTGCAAGCGGGTGCGCTTGGCGTCGTACTGCACCTTCACCTCGGCCCCGAACTCGTTGATCAGGCGATCCAGTGCGCGCCTCTCGGTGCCACCTATGTAGGTCGTCGTGACGACGCGAATTGGCACCCCGGCCTCGTGCGCCGCCTTAAGTTCGTCCTCGATGAGCCGCAGCCCGTGCCACATCACGAATGCGCACAGCAGGTCGACGGTGTCCGCTGAGTCGATCTCGGCTCGGAGCTCGGAGGCCAGGCTGGGCTCACCGTGTGCGTTGGTTAGCAGCGCGGCGTCGTTCAGTGGGGTCTTGGGCCGCAGCGCCATTCGGGCTACCTGGCCCGGACCCCCGGGTCGGCGAACCGCGAGCAGTTGCCCGACGGGCGAGGTGAGAGGTGAGTTCGAGCCCTCAATAACGCGAAGGAGGTCGTTCGCCGCGTCCAGACGCGCAATCGGGTCCTTGATTGCTGCCAGGCGTCGCTGAAGTGCAAGCGCGATGTGACGCGTCAGGACGTGCGCTTGATCGGCCTCATCTACGCGGCCCTGTTCATGCTCGTGTTCCTCGTCGACATCGATCAACAACTGAAGCTGCTCCGTGAGCAGCGTTTCGTGGAGTCCAACCGGGAGTGACGACGATTCATGCACGCGACAGAAGCTTGCCAGGCGCCTCTGACCCGGTGTCGGTTTTGACGGTCAGTGAAGATCGAACCGCCGAGTTCATTCTTTCGTCGCGGCGGCAAGGTGGCTAACGACGTACTTGACCGCCGGCACGTCCGCTGGGGCCCAGGCCAGGTCGGAGAGCTGGTCGGGACGGAGCCACAGCTCAGCGGCATGCTCAGTGAGCGACGGCTCGCCCGAGATCAAGTCGCAGAAGTAGGTCGTGAGGCGAACTGTCCCGAAGTCGTAGTCGTGAGCGGTGGTCGTGACCTTGGGGCCAACCGCCACCTCACACAAAAGTTCCTCTTGGATCTCGCGAGTCAGGGCGGTGACCTCGTCTTCGCCGGGCTCGATCTTTCCGCCGGGGAATTCCCACCTGTTCGGCAGGCTCCCGCCAGGCCCACGCTGCACGCAGAGAACAAGGCCATCGCGGACGATGACTGCGCCCACTACATCGATCGTTCGCTTCACAGCGACCATTGTGGGTCAGGGGCCTGCCGCCCGTCCGACGGCGTAGCGCCGCAGGCGGCGTTCCTCGACGCCCGGGTGCGCGAGAGGATCTAACCTTCTGGTCGCGGGCGGCACGCACGCTGTGGCGACCGGGCACATTAAGGGCGCGCAGCGCTTGTGTAACACCGTGATCGCACTCGTATGCGCAGAACTGCTCAATGCAGCCCTGTGGAAGGTGTCGACTCTCGTGCCGGTTCGCTCAGTGCTCAGCGCGGGCGGTGTGCTTCTCGCGCTGTCACGCCGCTGGTAACCGCTGAGTTCGAAGAATCGTGGGACGGCGGGCCAAGCCGTTCGTAGACTTCGAACACGAAGCCGTGCGATCACCATGGCTCGTCCGACGGGGGTCGAGTCGCTCCGGCATGCCCCGGCAGATTCCGAACCAGCGGCCCAGCCGCCCGCCTCTTTGAGCCCTCCCGCCCGCAATGCTCCATGTCCATGAAAGGCCACCACGTGAATAAGTTCTCCGCCGCAACAACGGCCGCTGCCGTAATGGCTCCGCTCGCGCTTTGGGGCGCTCCTGCTAGCGCGGACCCTGGTACACCCGGCTGCGTTACTCGCGCCGAGTACGGCCAGGTGCGGAAGGGCATGACCAAAGCTGCTGTCGACGCCGAGTTCGGGACCCGAGGCACTCGGCAGAGCGGTGCTACGAGTGGGGGATACCGGTCCGAGGTGTGGTCCTACAAGCCATGCACGCGCTATAGCGCCGTATCCATCGCCTTCTCTGCGAATCCTGGCGCTTCGCTTCGGTTGAGCGCCAAGTCTGCGGTCTGGTCGTACTGACAGCGGCCGCAGGAGCTCTGCCCGCGACGGGCGAGCTCGTTGTCGCTGGAGACCCCGAGACTGTGCGCCGGGTGGCGGGGTGACGACGTGGCGCGGCGGCTCGGGGTGTGAGTCGCCTCTACCGCGGGCGGTGGAGCCTCTTCAGCCTGCCGCCGTTCAGCGGCGTTCCGCGCCACGTGGCTCGCGCGGTCCCGGTCGAGAGAGAGCACTCGACGTCCAGGCGATGAGGTGTCTCGAGGAAGACCGCCTCAACCCGGAGGGTGTCGTCGTCGATCCAGCCGGCCGAGGCCGCAACGGGTACGCCGTCCCCTGATCCGTCGCTCGGCTCGGAGACGAGCCACTCGCCGGCGCCCGCTGCGAATGCCATGGCGTTGTCCGGCTCGTGGAGCGTGACGCTGACACTGGCGTGCGCGGTCTCCACGGCGACGGACGTCAACGCGGGCGCGGTCTCGCCTGAGGGGTCCACCGAGAACGTCTCACCGCTCCAGTCCTCCCACCGTGCTGGCGACGGCGTACCCGGGCAGGGCGGCAGGTGCAGCGTGCTGAGGCGCTCCACCAGACGATGGTGTGCGTCCTCGGCGATCTCGGTGCCGCCACCGAGGCCGGGCAGCAGGTGCTCCCAGACGTGGTCAAGGACCGTCTGCATCGCCTCGGAGCCGCCGGTGATGGCGACCACCGCGTCCTGCTCCGGCAGCACCAGGCAGAACTGGCCGTAGGCGCCGTCGCCGCGGTAGCCGTGCCGCGCCATCCAGAAGCCGTACCCGTAGCCCTGACTCCAGTCGACCTTGTCCGGATCCGGATCCGTTGTGGTGACCGCACGGGACGTCGCCTGGGCGACGTACGACTCGGGGATCAGCTGCTGCCCGTCCCAGCGGCCGCCCTGGAGGTAGAGCTGGCCGAGCTTCGCGACGTCCTCGGCGCGGGCGAACAGACCGCTGAAGCCCTGCTCGCGTCCCGGCGGCATCTCGAACCAGGCGACCGGGTCGATCCCGAGCGGCTCGAGGAGGCGCGGGCCGAGGTACTCGCTCAGCCGCTGCCCGGCTCGGCGTTGGATGACGGCGGCGACGGTGTAGGTGCAGGGCTGGCTGTAGGCGAAGACGCTGCCCGGGGTCGCCTCCGGCGGGATCAGCAGGAACCCGCGCACCGGATCCTCGCGGTCCCGCGCCACGGCCTCCGGCCACATCTCCCGGTCGTGGCCGCTGGCCATCGAGATGAGGTGCCGCAGGGTGAGCGACCGGCTGCGCGGATCGGTCACGTCGTCGGCGTACTCGGGGAAGTGCTGCAGGACCGTGTCGTCGAGGTCGACCAGGTCCTCGTCCACCGCAAACGCGAGAGCAGTCGAGGTGAAGCTCTTGCTGAGCGAGTAGACCAGCCGCGTCCGCTCGGCCGTGTGCGGCGCCCACCAGCCCTCGGCGATGACGTGCCCGTGCCGGAGCACCATCAGCCCGTGGAGCTCGACACTCGGATCCGCGTCCACCGCGTTCACGAACGCCAGGACTCCGGCCGGGTCGGCGCCTTGGCTCATGGGCGTGGCTCGTGGGAGGGGGCGCATGCCGCCAGCGTAAGCGCCGGTGCCCGCCCTGTGGCCCGGGCGGATAGGGCCTCTGGGCCCTGCGGTGGCGCGGGCTCGCGCTGGTTGGGTGGTCATCGAGACGGCAGGACCGGAGCCAGCGGGGCTCGGTGAGCGACTGGAGGGTCCGCCCCGACCGTGCCCCATGCGGGCTGACCGGTCCTGCTGTCTTGAGGTGTGTACCATGTGTGTATGGCACGGCTCAACGTGTACGTCCCTGACGAGCTCGCGGCGCGGAGCCGGGAGGCGGGGCTCAACGTGTCGGCGCTGACCCAGCAGGCGCTGGCCGCAGCGCTGGCCGGGCAGCAGACCGACGAGTGGCTCGCGTCGCTGACGGCGCCCACCTCGGAGGTGGCGACGGCGGACGTGCTCGCAGCGCTCGACGAGTCCCGGGACGACTTCGGTGCCACCCGCTGACGCCTGGGTCGTCGACGCGTCGGTGCTCGTCGACCTCACGATCGGTGGCGCGAGCGCCTCAGCGAGCGCCGAGGCACTGGCCGGTCGCCGGCTGCACGCCCCGGCGCACGTCGACCTCGAGGTGGCCTCCGCTCTGGCACGGCTGCATCGCAGCGGGCTTCTCACCAAGGCATCCACCACCCGCGCACTGAATGCGTTCGCGCGGGCTCCGTTGGAGCGCCATGACCTCCCGGCGCTCGTGACGGGGCGCCTGGAAGAGGTCCGCCAACCTTCGGGTGGCCGATGCGTTCTACGTCGAGCTCGCCCACCAGCTCGGTGCGCGGGTGCTGACGATCGACGCTCGGCTGGCGCGTGCGTCGACGTACGCGGTGCTCCCACCAGGGCTTCCTCCTCCGGCGTGAGCCCAAGGGCCTCGACGACGTACGCGTCGAGCAGCACGTCGCGTTAGTACGGTGACCACCGCCCGGCGAGCTCCCACGTCCCGGTACGCAGGCGACATCCTTCTCGGACGCCTGCCCGCCTGTGGAGAGAGCGCGCCATCTGTCGGTGGAGCGTCGTAGCGTCCTGCGGACCACGAAGGGGGAGCGATGGGTGCCAACAGCAGGAAGCGCAAGGCGGCGCGGCAGCGGACGCAAGGGCGGAACGAGCAGCCCGGCGATGGCCCGACGCGGGGCGGGGAGAGCTGGGACGCTGCGAGGGCCTACGCAGTCGTCGAGGCACACGTGCACCACGCGCTGCGACTGCTCGCCCACAAGAAGCTCAGCGACGACCAAGTCGTACGAGTCGCGGAGCACCTCGTCAGCAGGGCCACGCCCCACCCGAAGCACGTGGTCGAGATCGTGCTGCACGACCTGGTGCACGTAGTGGTCGGCCACGTGGCGGACGGCGGGTGGTCGCCGTCAGACCTCGGCGAGTTGGTCGCGCGCAACCTCGGCCCGGCGCACGTCACCCTGCTGGCGACTGCGCTGCGCGAGCACGAGCGCAGCAGCCCACGTGCCCAGGCATGGCGGGACGCGGTGGACGCACTCGACGAGCCGTCACTCGCGCTGCGTCCGGACGAGCCCGTCGCTGCGTTGCTGGGACTGGTCGCCCTGCTGAACGTCGCGCCCCGGTTGACCGATGCGATCGTCGACACCGCCGAGCAGGCGGGACCGGAGCACCCGAAGCTCGCGCGGGTGCGCGCTCTGCTCGCCAAGGCCGAGTCCACCGAGTACGACGAGGAGGCCGAGGCGTTGTCGGCCAAGGCGCAGGAGCTCATCTCCCGCTACGCATTGGACCGGCTGCTCGAGGACGGGCCGGCACGCGGGAGCAGCGACCTGCAGGTGCGGCGCCTGTGGCTCGACAGGCCCTACGTGCGGGCCAAGACGCTGCTGGTCTCGGCCGTGGCCTCGGCCAACCGGTGTCGTGCGGCGGGTGCGGATCAGCTCGGGTTCAGCGTGGTGGTCGGTTCTGCGGCCGACCTCGACGCGGTCGAGCTCCTGGTGACCTCCCTGCTGGTGCAGGCGGATGCCGCGATGTTGCGCCACGGTCGCCGAACCAGCGCGAACGGGACGGCGCGGACGAAGTCGTTCCGCCAGTCCTTCCTCACCGCCTACGCCCTCCGCATCGCGGACCGACTGGAGCGGGCCAACGCCGAGGCTGCCCGCGCTGCCGGTGCCGACCTGCTTCCCGTGCTCCGATCACAGGAGGCGAAGGTCGCCGAGGAGTTCCTTCGGCTGGTGCCGCACAGCACCGGCAGGAGCGCAAACGTGAGCAACAGCGAGGGCTGGACGGCCGGTCTCGCGGCGGCCGACCTGGCACAGCTCGGGGTCAACGGACGCCTCGACCACGCCGGATGACCGCGCTTCAGGACCAGTGGCGCCGCATGACCGTGGTCGCCGCGAAGGGGTCCTCGCCCGAGACCGCGGCCGCGATCCCAGCACCCTCCGGCTTCGCAGCAGCCAGCAGGCGGCCCTCGCCGACCCACCTATGCCAGGCGTCGAGGTAGTGGCCGGCGTTGGTGGCGTTGCGGCCGAGGACGGCCGGGACCGGGTGCCAGGCCTCGCCGGTGGCGCGGGCGGCCTGCAGCGCCGAGCGTGCCGCCCGGCGCGTGCGGATCGGGTGGTCCGGCAGCTGCGCGTCGGTGTAGCGGGACACGAGGTAGCGCGGGGCGCCGACCGGGCCGATCGCCTCGTCGAACGCGCCCGCGAACACCTCGGCGTCGTCCTCAGAGCCGACGAGGCGTAAGCGGTACTCCCCGCCCGGGTGTACGTCGACCGCGAGCGCCGACGTGCCGACGCTCGTCAGACCGGCCGCGGCGAGAGCGTCAGCGACGGCGGCTGCGACAGCCTCCAGCGGCGGGACGGCCGACGTCAGGGCGAGCTGCGCGCGCACCCACGACGTGAGGTCTTCCGCGTGCCCACGACCGGTCACCGCGCTCTGGCCGAGGGTCGCGACCCCGCCCACCGCGCCGGCCACGAGCGCCCAGTCGCCGACGACGAGGGAGGCGGCGCCGACACCGGCCGACGCCGCGGCCAGCGCGAGCGACGTACGCCAACTCGTGTCCGGAAATGGGGCGTCGGTCGTCAGGCCGTCCGGGGTCAACCGCCACGTCGGCGGGACGGGCGCGAGCGTGACGACCTCGTCGACCGGCGCGACGGCCGATGTGCGGCGGCGTACGCGCAATGAGGCGAGCGTGACGTCTTGGTAGGGCTCACCCACCTCCCAAGCCTCCCGGATGGCGTCGCGGTCGGCGGCGGCGACGAGCATCCGGGCGTTGAGGGCGTCGAACGAGTCGACCGGCGGAGGCGCGTACGGCGAGAAGGACGCGTCGATGTGGGCGACGCCGTCGACGATGTCGCCGTCGGCGTCGACACCGTGGAACCCCCGGTGCTTGCGCACCAGCCGCGACCAGTCGTTGTCGCCCTTGGGGTGCGCCTCGGACACGCACACGACGGTCCAGTTGGTGGCGACCTTGTCCGGCCAGGTCGGGTCGGTGCGCAGCGCCCGGCCCCGCGTCTGGACGACGGCAGTCAGGGTGGTCGCAGTGGTGAGGTCGATGAGGGTGGAGACCCCGCGCGCGTTCCACCCCTCGCCGAGGAGGCCGCGGGTGCCGACGAGGACCTGGGTCCGCCCGGCCTCGAAGAACGCGGTGACGTGGCCGACCCAGGTGCGCGAGCTCCAGCCGGACGAGCACGTCGCAACCGGGCCGGCGCCTGTCTCGACGCGGAGCCGTGAGGCCAGGTCGGGGTCGCGGTCGGCGACGAAGGCGACGAGGTCGTGCAGCGTCTCCTCGGAACCGGCGACGACGGACCCCGTGACCAGCATCGGGCTGAGGAGGGCGGTGTCGGGGGCGGCCAGGAGCGTCTCGAGCGCTGCGATCGCCGATCCGGCCTCGGCGTCGAGGACCCCGTCCAGGGTGATGGGTACGGTCGCTGCCGCGCGCTCGTGGTCGCACAGCACCAGCACCCGGGTCCGGTCGCCGATCGCGGCGTGCTCGGCCGCGATGATCTGCGCGGCGGCGCCCGGCTTGGCGTACGACCGGGCCAGCACGCGATCGACGGGGGAGCGCCCGCGACGTACGCCGCGACGCGTCCACTGGTAGCCGACCGACGGCAGCGCGGCCCTCACCACCGCGAGCACCTCGGCGTCGGCCGGGTCGTCGGACTCCGCGACGTGCTGGAGCAGCCAGTCGCCGAGCAACCGGACCCAGTCCTCGGCCGACGGGTCGTGCCGGTGCTCCTCGCGCAGCCGCGCGCCGACGGGCAGGGTAAGCAGGCCGGCGTGGTGCATGCGCAGGGCGGCGTCGCTCAGGTCGGGCTCGCGATCGGCGAGCGCAGCCCAGGTGGTCGTGGCGGGGACGGGCTCGACGAGCCGGGTGGTCAGCCACTCGTAGAACCCGACCGACCCGAAGCCCGGGGTGGTCAGCAGGGTGGTGAGCTCGGTGAAGCGCAGCGCCTCGCTGGCGAGCCAGTCCTCCTCGGTGGGCGTGGGGGTGGTCAGCCAGACGAGCTCGTCGAACGGCGCGAGGTGACCCTCCTTCACCACCGCCGGCACCGAGACGCGGTAGAGGATGCTGCTGAAGAGCTGGTCGACGAGGGCGCGCTGCTCGCCGGCGAGGCTGTCGGGCGGTGTCGCGGTCAGCGCCAGGACGTGGGCGCGGCCCACGGCCTCGAGCAGCTCGGCGAGCAGCCGCCCCCACACCTCGAGCAGGTGGTGGCACTCATCGAGGACGAGCACGAGGCGGGGCTGGGCGCGGATCCGGTCGAAGAGGGCGACGCCGTTGGGGTGCAGTCGGTCGACGACCGTCGTCACCGAGTCGTCGTCGTCCGCGGCCTCGGAGTCGAAGACGGCAAGAGACTGGTAGGTCAGGCAGGTCAGCGGGTTGGTGAGGGACTTGTCGTCGCTCGCGTCGAGCCCCAACGTCCGGGCCTCGGCGATCCACTGGGACTGGATGGCGGTGTTGGGGGCGAGCACGACGGCGCGCGCGTCCGGGTGTGCCCGGAGCTCACCGGCGACGGCCTCGAGGCCGACGCGGGTCTTGCCCGCGCCTGGAGGCAGGACGACCCATGCCCGCGGATGGTGCGAGTCGTCCCACGCGCGGGCGAGCGCCTCGAGCGCCTCACGCTGGTGGATACGCAGCGGCGGTACGGCGGACGTGTTCGGGTCGGGCACGGTCTACGCCTGCCGCGCGTCGACGACGTACGCGTCGTGGTCCGAGAGGCGCTTGCCGTCGCATTCCGCCACGACCCGCCGCGCGGTCGCGTCCACCCCCGCAGGCACGGCGACGTGGTCGATGCTGAGCAGCCCGTCGATCGCGTGCGGGAGCTCGGCCGTCGGCACGACCAGCTTGAGCTCGTCGAGCGCGCTCGTGATTGCTTCCCGTCCGCCCTTCGAGCCGGCGTACTCCTTGCCGACCAGCGCGTGGTTCCAGTCACCACCCCACACCAGGGACGGAGCGGCGCGCAGCCGGAGGAGCAGATCGTTGACGGCGTTCACGGTCTTGTCGGCGTGGCGATCACCGACCCACACCGGACCCGACCGGGCGCTCCTCCACGGCAGCACCGAGCAGACGAAGGTCATCCCGGCGATCCTGGCCGCGGCGCTAGCCGGATGCGGATCAGGCAGCGGAGTCATGGACCCGTTGGTGGCAATCGCCGCCCAGAGGCGTTTCGGTGCGCAGGTCGCCACTGAGCCGTGCAGGTCGTATCCGGGAATCGCGGTCCGCTCGCTCACCTCCGTCAGCAGCCAGACCTCGCAGGCGGCCTCGGTGAGGAGGTCTCGGTGGTTGTCCGACCACCGGCCGGCAAGGTTCCAGGTCCCGATACGCACGGCCGCATCCTGCCGGACGGATCTGCCGACTCGCGCCCACAAAGCGTCGACATGTAGACCGGACCTTCACCCACCCCTCCTCGCGGCTGCGCGCCCGGGCCGGCCGTGCGGAGCTCGGCGCCGCCGGCGGCGTTGCCAGTCTTCAGGCCACCATCCGGGGCTCGTAGCCGCAGGCGTCGGTCATGAAGTCCACCCAGCCGTGTTCGGTGACCAGGATGAGCTCGCCCGTGTAGACGTCCTGGAGGTGGTTGGCATAGCGCCAGCCCCGGCACCAGACGCCCTCGTTGGGCCCGAAGTCCGCGAAGCCGGGCCGCACGACGATGGTCATGGCCTTGTGGTCGGGCCCTTTCCCGTTGTTGCTCCAGGGGAGCCCGAACGCCTCGGTCGCTGCGCGCAGGTGTTCGGAGATGTCGTCGTCATCGTCGAGCAGGGCTGGGACGGGGAGTGGGTCGACGCGGAGCAGCGTCTGAAGCGTCGACGGGTGGTGGATGAGGGCCAGCCAGGCGGTGTCCTCGACAAGGGTCACGGCCTCGGCCACCTCGCGAATCAGCGCTGCCGGATCGCGGAGCTCGTAGGGCTTCAGTTCGTCCATGTCGTCACGATGCCCCGATCGCACGCATTCGCGCTGGCGTCATCCACAGGTGGCACGACCGGTCTGGTGTCGGCGTGGCTGCGCGGTGAGGGTGGAAGTCGATCCCGAGGACACTGGAGGACACATGGGTTTCAGCACCGACTTCGTCGGCCACATCGACATCGAACCGCCTCTGAACGACTCAGAGATCGCCTATCTCTCCGCGTTCAGTGCGTCCCGGCGCTACGACCGAGGAGACCCGTACGAGGTGCCCGGCAACCCGCGCGCCGAGTCCAGTGACGGTGTCGGCGATCGCTACAACTATCCTGGCCTGGGGCAGCCGGACCTCTGGTGTGACTGGGCGGTCTGCTGGGACGGGTGCTGCATCTCGTGGAGCGGCAAGGAGAAGTCGTACGCGATGGAGCCGTGGCTGCGCTACGTCATCGACCACTTCCTGAAGACGGGTGCTCACGCGGCGACGGACCCGCGGTTCGAGGACTTCAGCTTCGACCACGTCCTCTCGGGGGCCGTCGTCGGCTGCCGACGTGACAACAAGGAGCTGTTCGCCATCCGGGTGGAGGACAACGAGGTCAGCCGGGAGGTCATCGTGCGAGCCGATCCGAGGTACGTCGACTACCCGCCGCTGCCCTACGAGGACGAGATCGACCGAGCGGACGACGACCGGCGCCGTCGCCGCCGTCGACCGCTGCCGAAGGAGTCGTCGAAGGTGGTCCCGCGTGCGCGTCGGCCAGTATGATCAAAGTATGAGCGCTCGCATCACGGTCAGCCTGCCGGACGACCTCGTAGCGTCCGCAGCCGCCGCGGTTGCTGCCGGTCGCGCGACCTCCGTGTCGGCGTACGTCGCGAGTGCGATGCGGGAGAAGGCCGAACGCGAGTCCGTGGCCGAGGTGCTGGCTGGGTGGCGCGCCGAGGCCGGGCCGCTGATGGCCGCAGATGAGACCTGGGTGCAGGACGCGCTCGCCAGCGCGCAGCTGGAGCCGTGATCCGCGGCTTCTGTCTGGACGCAGGCGCCCTGGTCGCTCTCGATCGAGGGCAGTCGCGAGTGGTGCACCTGCTCGACCGGGTGATCGCCGCCGGTGGGGCGGTGGAGATCCCCACTCCCGTCATCGCCCAGGTGTGGCGCGACGGGTCTCGGCAGGCGCGGCTCGCGCGGCTGCTCGGCGCGAGCGATGTCGTCCTGGTCGGCCTCGATGCCGAGATGGCGCGCGCCGTCGGAGTCCTGTGCGGATCGGTCGGTGTCGCCGACGTAGTGGACGGACACGTCGCCCTGCACGCGCGACGTCGCGACCTGGCCGTCCTGACGTCGAACCCCGACGACATCGCGCGGCTGGATCCGACCCTGACCATCGTCACGGTCTAAACCGCGTGGTCGCCTACTCACGCCGGCCCAGGCTGCCGGACGGAGATCGGTCGATTCGCCCGCACGCAGCCCCGTCATTGCCTAACCTCCATGGCCGGGGGTGGTCGAGATGGCGGCAGGGAAGTCCGCGTACGACGTTGCCAGGCGGCAGCGGGAGAAGGCCGAGCGGTTGCAGCGGTCCGCGGCGCTGTGGGAGCGCGGGGCGCAGGGCGAGGTGGCCGTCGCTCGGGCGCTGGCCGATCTTCCGGAGGGGTGGGTGGCTCTCCACGACCTCGCCTGGCCGGGACGTCAGCGCGCCAACCTCGACCACGTGGTCGTCGGACCGGGCGGGGTGTTCGTCGTGGATGCCAAGAACTGGTCGGGTCGCGTCGAGGTGCGAGACCAGGTGCTGCGGCAGAACGGCCGACAGCGCGAGCAGGCCGTGGTCTCCGCTGCCGAGGCCGCGATCGCGCTCCAGGGCATCGTGCCCCCGCCGGCCTATTGCATGGGCGTCCTGTGCTTCGTGCGCGACGAGCCGCTGACCGGTTGGGCGCGCGACGTCATGGTCTGCTCGACGAGCAACCTCACGTCGATGTTGCTGTCCCGGCCGTCCGTGCTGAGCGCCGACGACGTACGACGCTGCGCGGACGCGATCACGTCGATGACGATGCGGCCGTCGCCGGTGACGGGCCCGCCGCCCGGCGTGCGACCGCCAATGCCGCGGCGTGAGGCGGCGAAGCGGCGGCGCGGCCGCCCGGTGGTTGCGCTCGTCGGTGCAGCGGTCCTGATGGCAGCCGTCCTCGGCGGCGGTCTCTCCAAGGCGGGTGAGTGGATGGGTGAGCGGATGGTCGAGGTGATCGCGCCTAGCGATCCCGCCGAGCCGACCCCGTCGCAGCCCGCGAACCAGCGCCAGCAGAAGCAGCAGAACAAGGAGAACAGACAGCGCGACGGCCAGCAGAGCCGGTAGCGGAGGCCGCGGCAGCCTGAGGACGCCCGCCGGAGGACCCCACCTCCGGCGGGCGGCCGGCACCCCACCCCTGCGCGCGCATGAAGGCCGCGTCGATCACTACGCAACCGGCGCCGTCCGGGTCGGCGAGACCACCGCTGCGGACTGAGGCTCACGAGCGATCCGGCGGCCGAGGATCCCGAACGCGAACGCGATCGGCAGGAACACGCTGCCGAGCGACGTCACCTCCGAGATGACGAACAGGCCCGGGAGGGTGAGGGCGAGCAGCCAGGCAGGAAGGCCCAGGCCCCGGCGCACGAGGACGATGCCGAGGAACGTCGACGCGACCATGGTGAGCAGCAGGACGGGGATGAGGACGACGAAGACCGCCTCGAGCAGGCCTTCGTTGCCGCGTCCCCACTGGGTCCAGTACTCCGCGAAGCAGCCGAGGGTCGCCAGCACGAGTGCGGTGAGCATGATGCGCCACGCCCACTGCTCGGCGCCGCGGAAGCCCGCGGCGCGCCTGTTCCGGTGGACGACGAACGCAGCCAAGGTCGCGGCCCCGACGACGAGGCCCCAGATCTTCCCGTAGGTCAGGTAGACCACGGCGGGCGACGACCACTCGAGCAGCGGTGCGAGCGCCGTCGACGCCGGCTCGGACCAGAGGTGCATGTATCCCTCGTCCAGGTCGGACGCGCCGTCCCTGGTGGCGACCCGGGCGAGGGCGTGGAGCTGTCCGACGACCAGGCCGATCCAGGCCATCACCCAGGCGAGGCGGCCGATCCGGCGCTGGTTCTCGGGCCGGTCCAGGACGGTGAGGTGCGACATGGCTGCTCCTTTGCTCGACGGACGTCCACCATCGACGGGTCGGGCTGCGCGCCGCATCGGCGCGGAGGCCGATCCCCGGTCAACCCCTGGTTTGACGGAAGCCGGGAGCCGAGCCGCGTAGCCTCGACGTGTGATCGGGCGAGGTCCGTCGACGGTGACCGACTGGGGCGTCCCGGCGATCGTCGCCGCGATGTCGCTCCTGGAGATCGCCCTCATCGCGCCTGACGGCGCCGCGGCCGCGGTCGTGCTGTCGGTGCTGTCGTGCCTCGCCCTCGTGCCGCGCCGCCGGTGGCCGAGGCTCAGCACGTTGGGGGCCGGCGCGCTGACCCTCTTCGCGCCGTGGTTCGGGCCCGAGCTGGACGACCTGGCGGCCCCGATCATGGTGCTGGCCGTGGTGGCCTACACGCTCGCGCGGTGGGTGCCGAGCTTCGGCGGCCTGCTCGTGCTCGGGGCGCTCATGGTTCTCCTCGCCTCCGACTACCTCTTCACCGACGAGCGGGACAACAGCGTCACCGACGTCTTCTTCGTGACCTCGCTGCTGGTGCCGCCCTACGTCCTGGGACGCGTGACGCTGCGCTTGGCCGAGCAGACCGCCGAGCTCGAGCGCCAGCAGGACCTGGTCCGGGAGCAGGCCGTCCGCGACGAGCGCCAGCGGATCGCGCGCGACCTGCACGACGTGATCGCCCACTCGGTCAGCGCGATGGTCGTGCAGACCGCCGTCGCCCAGGACCTCCTCCGCACAGACCCGGACAAGGCCGCTCAGGCTCTCGACAACGTCGCGGCCACCGGGCGGCAGGCGCTCGCCGAGACAGGTCGGCTGCTGCACCTGATCCGCGATAACGCCGACGAGCTCGGCCTGGAGCCGGCCCCCGGTCTGGCCCAGCTGCCCGACCTGGTCGAGCGGTTCCGCGTCGACGGCCTCGAGGTGGACCTCCATGTCGCCGACCGGGTGCCCGAGCTGCCCGCCGGCGTGGACGTGTCGGCGTACCGGATCGTGCAGGAGGCGCTGACCAACGCGCTGCGCTACGGGGCCGACCGGCGCGCGGAGGTCACGATCAGCTGGGACGCCTACACGCTGCGGATCCGTGCCGCCAACCAGGTCGGAGGTCGCTCCGGCCAGGGCAGCGGCCTCGGGCTGCTGGGCATCGCCGAGCGTGTCCACGTGCTCGGTGGCCACCTCGTCCACGGGGTCACCGACGGCGGCCGGTTCGAGGTGGACGCGAGCCTGCCGATGGGCGCGATGTGACCGCGCCGGTCCGGGTCGTGATCGCCGATGACCAGGACCTCGTCCGCAGCGGCCTGCAGCTGGTGCTCGAGGCCCGCGGGATCGACGTCGTCGACGCGGTCGGCGACGGTCGGGCGGCCGTGCGGTCGGTCGCCGCGCACGCACCCGACGTGGTGCTCATGGACGTCCGCATGCCGGTGCTCGACGGCATCGCCGCCACCCGGGAGATCGTCGACGCCGGCGGGCCGACCCGCGTGCTGGTCCTGACGACGTACGACATCGACACCTACGTCTACGGCGCGCTCCGGGCCGGCGCCGCGGGCTTCCTCCTCAAGGCGACTCCTCCCGAGCGGCTGGTCGCCGGCATCGAGACCGTCGTTGCGGGAGAGGCGCTGCTGGCGCCGGCCCTGACCCGCCGTCTGATCGAGGACCACGTACGCCAGCCGCAGCAGGCCGACACCGCGCTCGACGTGCTCACCGAGCGCGAGCGCGAGGTCTTCGTCCTCATGGCTCGAGGCCTCGCCAACCCCGACATCCAGGGACAGCTGGTGATCTCGGAGGCCACCGTCAAGACCCACGTCAACCGGATCCTGGCCAAGCTGGGACTCGCGACGCGGGTGCAGGTCGTGGTCCTGGGTTACGAGACCGGTGTGGTGCGGCGGGGGGACGGCGTCCTGCCGACCGCGCAGGTGTGACCGCCGTCCGCGCCGGCAGGGCGCACCGATTGGTGCACCTGCACCATGCGCGGAAGGCGTCGTCGCCCCCACCCTCGGGGGCATGACACTCACCCATGGACACACGACCACCTCGTCGCCACCACTCTCCCGTGCGGCCCGCCTCGGAGCCGGGGCCTGCCTGGTCGCGGCCGGACTCACGAACGGGCTGGGCCAGTACGTCGGAGAGCTCCTGACGCCCGAGCTCGAAGACTTCAGCGCACAGATCCGCTGGGGCGCCGACCACCCGGCCGTGCACGCCGCCGAGCAGACGGCGCTGCTCGTCAGCATGCTCGTGCTCCCGCTCGGTCTCCTCGGCCTGGCCCACGTGACCCGGTGGGCGGCGCCGCGGCTGACCGGGGTGGGGATCGTGCTCGCGCTGTGGGGCATGTGGGGCTTCCACAACGTCGTCGCGCTGGGGTACGCCGCGGGCACGGTCGGCCCGGACGCGATCGGCACCGACTCCGCGGTCGCGCTCAACGAGGGCTTCCTCGACCACCTCGGCACCACGGTCACCGCCTTGCTGCCGCACCTGCTCGGCTCCTTCCTCGGCCTGCTGCTGCTGGCCATCGCCGGGCTGCGCAGCGTGTCGCTGCCGCGCGTCCCTCTGGTGCTGCTCATCGCCTTCCTGGTGTGGGACTTCCTGCTGCCCTCGGTCGGCGCGCTGGAGCCGCACCTGCTGCTCGCCGTCGCGCTGGTGTGGCTGGGTGTCGCGCTCGTGCGGATGCCGCAGGCCGAGTGGGCGGATCCGGGACACGAGACCGCGACCGGACCGATACTGGCCGGGTGAGGCTTCGCCACCCAGCCCTGGTCGTGGCCGCTGCGGCGGTGACGCTGGGGGCGGTGCTGACTGCCCTCGCCTCGAGCTCGGAGGGCGCACTGTGGAAGATGCTGCTCGTCGCGCTCGCCCTCGGGCTGCCGGGTGCCCTCGCGGCAACCGAGCACCCGCGCAACCCGGTCGGCTGGCTGCTCCTCGCCACGGCGTGCGTGCTGTCGACGATGGGGCTGGCCGCGCAGGCGTCGCCGTCGGGGTCCGCGGGGGAGTGGTCGGCGTGGCTGGTCGGTCGGGCGGGCGCGATCGTCGTACCGCTGATGTTCCTCGCGCTCGTCCTGCTGCCCGACGGTCGCCTGCCGGCCCCGAGGTGGCGTCCCGTCGTGGCGGCAGCGGTCGTCGTACAGGTGGCGTGCGTCGTCGCATGGAGCCTCGTCGAGCCGGCGCCGGGGGACTCGAACCCGCTCGGCGTGCTGCCGGAGTCCTGGTCGGGCGGGCTGGACGCAGCGGCCGACTGGCTCCTGCAGGCGCCGCTGCTGCTGGCAGCGGCCGCGATCGCCGTACGGCTCCGGCGGCCTTCCGACCGGGCCGGCCTGAGCTGGGTGTTGGCGGGAGCGCTCGGCTTCGCCCTCCTCGCCCTCGTCGGGCACTCGCTGGTGCCGGCGGCAGCGGACGCCCTGGACGTGCTCGGCGCCGTCGTCCTCGGCGCGGGTCTGACGGTGACGCTCCTGCACCGCCCGGGACCGGAGCCGGAGGAGCCGGCCGTCGCGAACGACGACGCGCGGCTCGCGGCGCTGTCGGTGCGAGAGCGCGAGGTGCTGGACCTCGTCGCGCAAGGCCTGACCAACCGCCAGATCGCCGAACGCCTGGTCATCTCCCCGGTCACTGCGCGCAACCACGTCAGCCGGATCCTCGGCAAGCTCGGGCTGGACAACCGGACGCAGGCCGCCGCGTGGCTGGCGCGCTCACAGCGCTAGGACCGCACTCAGGAGTCCAGCGCCTCCCCGTTGGCGCGTCCGTCGGGGGAGTGGGGCACGTGCCCGAAATCGGGGCAGCGCACAGCCCCCGCGAGCCCTACTCTCGACAAAGGCCTACGCGAGGAGAGGGGTGGACGGGCAGCCAGAGCTCAACCTGCAGGTGCTCGGCGAGCTCACGGCGACGCGAGGGGGCGCGGTCGTGGACCTCGGCGGGCGGCGCCAGCGCGCCGTACTGGCGGCGCTGATCATCCAGCGCGACCAGGTCGTGACGGCGGACCACCTCGTCGAGTGCGTCTGGGGCGACCACCCGCCCGCCAACGCGAACGGAGCGCTGCAGGCGTACGTCAGCCACCTCCGCCGGCGGCTCGAACCCGATGCCGTCGCCCGGCAGCGCGGCAGCATCATTGCGCGGGCCGGACCGGGCTACGTGCTGCACGTGGCACCGGACGCCGTCGACGCATGGGCGTTCGAGGCGGCCGTCGACAGAGCAGCGGGGATGGCGCCGGGGGACGCGGTGTGCACGCTCGAGCCCGCGCTGCGGCTCTGGCGCGGACCGGCGTACGCCGACTACGCGGGCGAGGCGTGGGCCGAGGCGGAGATCGCCCGGCTCACCGAGCTGCGTGCGGTGGCGCGCGAGCGTCTGCTCGCGACCCGGCTCGAGCTGGGGGAGGCGCAGCTCGTCATAGGCGACCTCGAGGCGCTGGTGAAGGAGGACCCGCTGCGCGAGGAGCGCTGGCGACTGCTCACGCTCGCGCTCTACCGCTCCCACCGGCAGGCGGCCGCGCTCGAAGCACTCAGGAGGGCGCGCTCGGTGCTCGTCGACGAGCTCGGTGTCGACCCCGGACCGGCACTGCGCTCGCTCGAGGCCGAGGTGCTCGCCCAGTCGCCCGACCTCGAGGCGAGGACCCCGACGAAGGCGACCGTCGACATCCCGCGGCCGCGCACACCCGACGGCCTCGTCGACCGCGACCGGGAGATCGCCCTCCTGCAGACCAAGCTCGACGAGCTCACCGACGAAGCCTCCGGCTGCGTGCTCATCGAGGGCCCCGCCGGCATCGGCAAGACCCGCCTGCTCGACGAGCTGCGCCGCCTCGCGATCAAGGAAGGCGTCTTCGTCCGGTCGGCGCGCAGCAGCGCGTCGGAGCAGACCTTCGAGTGGGGCGTGGTGCGGCAGCTGTTCGGCCCGGGCGTGGAGGAGGTGCTCGGCAGGGCGGACCGGTTCGCCGCCCTCCGCGGGCTGTGCGAGATCGCGACCGACCTCGCCCAGGACGCGCCGTACGTCATGTGCGTCGACGACGCCCAGTGGTGCGACGAGGCGTCCCTGCAGCTCCTCGCCTACCTGGTCCGACGCCTGGAGGGCCTGCCCCTGCTGCTGGTGCTCGCGATGCGCACCGGCGAGCCGCACCAGGCCGACGACCTGCTCGCCGAGCTCGCCGCCAACGAGTCGGTGGCGGTGCTGCGACCGGCGCCGCTGTCGGAGCAGGGCACGGCGACGCTGGTGACCGACCGGCTCGGCCGCGGCGCCGAGCCGTTCGTGGCGGCCTGCCACCGGATGACCGCGGGCAACCCGCTCCTGCTGCGTCAGCTGCTGCGCGCCCTGGCCGACGAGGGCGTGCCGCCCGACGTCGCCCACGTCGACACGGTCCGGGCGGTCGGGTCGCGCGCGGTCACCTCGCTCGTGACGCTCCGCCTGCGCCGGATGCCGCCGGCGGTCACGACGGTCGCCCGCGCTGTAGCGATGCTCGGGCCGATCGCCGACCTGCGGAGCGTCGCCGACCTCACCCAGCACCCGGAGGAGGACGTCGCGAGCGCCCTCGACCTGCTCGCCCGCAGCGAGATCCTCCGCGACGGGTACCCGCTCGACTTCGTGAACCCGCTCGTCCGCGACGCCATCCACGCCGACGTACCGACGGGCGAGCGCGCCCTGCTCGTCGAGCGGCTGCGGCGGCTCAAGTCATCCTCAAGTCCCGCCGACCATGCTGAAACGCCCAGATCGTGAGGTGGTGACGGTGCGAGAGGCCGAGGGTCTACGCGGACTGGCGGGCGGTGCTGTCCACCTGCCCGGCGACCCCCTCTACGACGAGGCGCGGATGCCGTGGAACCTCCAGGTCGACGAGCACCCGGCCGCCGTCGCCTACCCGGCCGACCCGCACGAGGTCGCCCGCGTCATCAAGGCCGCCGCGGCGTCGGGGCTCAAGGTCGCACCGCAGGGCACCGGCCACGGCGCACCGCCGCTCGCCGGGCGCCTCGGCGACGCCGTGCTGCTGCGCACCGCGGCGATGACCGGGCTGCGCGTCGACGCCGCCACCCGTACGGCGCGCGTCGACGCCGGCGTCCTGTGGGGTGATGTCGTCGCCCGGGCCGGCAAGGTCGGCCTCGCCGGGATGCACATGTCCAGCCCCGGCGTGGGCGTCATCGGGTCGTCGCTCGGCGGCGGGGTCAGCTGGTACGCCCGCCAGCACGGCCTGCAGTGCAGCGCGATCACGGCCGTCGAGATGGTGCTCGCCGACGGCACGTTCGTGCGCGCCACCGACGACCAGGACCCCGACCTGCTCTGGGCGGCCCGCGGCGGACACGGTGGCTTCGGGGTGGTCACCTCGATCGAGTTCGACCTGCTCCCGGTGCGGACGGCGTACGCCGGCATGCTCGCGTGGGACTGGCAGGAGGCCCGCCGCGTGCTGACCGCGTGGGGCGCATGGACCGAGGACGCACCCGAGTCGGTGACGAGCGTCGCGCGAATCTTCCAGGTGCCCGATGTCGAGTGGCTGCCCCACCGGCTGGGGGGCCGGAAGATGGTGATGATCGACGCCGTCGCGCTCGGTGACCCCGAGGCGGGTGCTCGCGCGATCGCCCCGCTGCGGGCGCTGGGGCCCGAGATCGACACCTTCACCGAGATGCCGGCCGCCGACATCGCACACCTGCAGATGGACCCGCAGGAGCCCACCGCGGTCTACGCCAACAGCGTGCTGGTCCACGGCCTGCCCGCCGACGCGGTCGACGCGCTGGTCGACACGGCCGGGCCGGGCTCCGGGAGCAACCTGCTCTTCGTCGAGCTCCGCCAGCTCGGGGGCGCCCTGGCCCGGCCCTCGCCCCGCGCGGGCGCGATGGACCACCTCGACGGCTCGTTCCTGGTGCTCGGGGTCGGTCTCGACGTCGGCAACGGGTGGAGCGCGGTGCGCGCGGACGCCACCCGCATCCTCGACTCGCTCGCGCCCTGGACCTCGAGCTCGGCCTACCTCTCGATGGCCTACGAGGCCGCCGCCCGCCGCGGGTGGACGCCAGCGGCGTACGAGCGCCTCCAAGGGATCCGTCGTTCTGCGGATCCCGAAGGACTGTTTGTGCCACCGCAACGCGGTCCAGACCACTGATTCCGCGGCTGGGCTCAAGTCGGACGCAAGTCCGGCTCAACCGCTCGGGTGCACCTTCGGAGGCGTCAACGACGACTCAACGGAGGACAGCATGACCATCGCACAGACCAGCCCCGCAGCCGTACCGTTCGCGGAGCTGGACGCACTCACCATCGGCACCGTCGCGGTGCCGGGGGACAAGACGTACGACGCCCTCGTCTCGCCGTGGAACCTCGCGGTCCCGGTCCAGCCCGCCGCCGTACTGGCCGCCTTCGACGCTCAGGACGTCGTCGAGGCGGTGCAGTTCGCGGGCCGCCACGGCCTCCGGGTGACGCCGCAGGCCACCGGCCACGGCCCCATGGCCGCCCTGACCACCGAGCTGCTCGTCACCACCAAGGAGCTCGACGAGGTGACCATCCACCCCGAGGAGCGCTGGGCCCGCGTCGGCGCCGGCGTGAAGTGGCTCGCGGTGGTCGAGGCCGCCGCCCCGTACGGACTGGCGCCCCTCTCCGGATCGATCACCGACGTCGGCATCGTCGGCTACACCACCGGTGGCGGGCTGGGTCCGATGGCCCGTACCTACGGGCTCGCCATCGACCAGGTCCGTGCCATCGAGGTGGTGACCGGGGACGGCGTGCTGCGGAGGGCGACGCCGACCGAGCACCCCGAGCTCTTCTTCGCCCTGCGCGGCGGCAAGGGGATGCTGGGCATCGTCACGGCGATCGAGTTCGACCTGGTCGAGCAGCCGCGGTTCTACGGCGGCTCGATGTGGTTCGACGGCGCGGACGCGCCCGCGGTCATCGACGCCTGGCGCCGGTGGTCGGCCGACCTGCCCGAGGAGGGCACGACGTCGTTCGCGCTCTTCCAGCTGCCCGAGATGGAGGGCGTGCCGCCGATGCTCGCCGGCCGGCTCACGCTGTCGGTCCGCTACGTGTGGACCGGCTCGGCCGAGGACGGCGAGCGCTGGTTCGCCGCGATGCGGTCCGCCGCGCCGGTGATCCTCGACGACGTGTCCGAGAAGCCGTATGCCGCGATCGACTCGGTCCACACCGACCCGCTGGACCCGACCCCGGCCTTCGAGGCAGGCGATGTGCTCACCGACTTCCCCGCGGAGGCGGCCGACGCGCTGCTCGCACTCACCGGTCCGGGCGTCGTCTCGCCGCAGATCCTGGTGGAGGTACGCCAGCTCGGCGGGGCCTACGCCCGGCCGGGTGAGCACCCGGCGGCGTTCGCCTCGCGCGGGGCGGCGTACTCGTTGCTCGTCGTCGGAATCGCGGGCATCCCGGGGGTGGAGGACCACTCGGCCGCGATCCTCGACGCGATGGCGCCGTGGGTCGGCGACCACCGGCTGCCGAACTTCACCTTCACACCGGAGGAGTACGTCGACGCCTACGACGAGGTCACCCTCGCCCGGCTGCGGCGGGCGCGGCGGACGTACGACCCGGACGGTGTGCTGATGATCGGCGGCGTGCTCGGCTGAGCCTGCTTGGTCCGAGTGACCCGCGGTCCCCTTGGTTGGTGGGGGCCGCGGGTCGTTCGCGTGCACGGCGGGTCAGTCATCGTGCCGGACGATCACCCTGCCGACGGCTTCGAGGCCCACGCACGGTTGTCGTCGATCACAGCCGCCAGCGGAACGGCTCGCCCTTGCTCGACGTGAGCTGGTCGCTCACGGGAGAGCCGGCGCCAGGCTGCTCCAGGCTGCCTTTCAGCACGCGCGAGTGCAGCCTGAAGGTGACCCGGATGCGCTTCTTCCGGGTCGTCGTCGCGAGCTGCACGGCGGCCAGGTCGATGCCGCCGCCGACGCCTCCGAGGAAGACGTCGTTCCTCGGATCCGTCCTCGTCGTGATCGAAGGCCTGTGCCGGCACAGTGGTGCCCAGGCAGGCGGCGAGCGCACATGCGATGGGTGCTGTCAGCAGCCTCGTTGTCCCGGACGTGAGCATGGCGTGTTGTTCCCCCGGTTCTGTCGGCGACGACTTCGAGGACATTGTCCGCGGGATCGTCCGCACCTGCATGGACGCCCCGCCGCTCGATCCCCGAACCACCCCGCCTGGGTACGACGTGCTCCGCCCGGTTCGTGAGTACCCCGCCCATGTGAAAGGGAACAGATCTGGCGAGGCGAAGGAGTAGAACATGCTTGCTAATAGTGATGATCTGCGGTAGGGTGAAGTCACGTTCCGCCAGATCAGGGCCACCAGGACAAGTCACCAGTGCGCTCAACCCTGGCTCGCGGAGCGAGTTGCGAGGGTCATGTAATTGCCTCCCCAGCTGGGGGCCTCCAGGAGCGACGACCGTTGATCAGCTGCGCGTCCGCGCGGCCGACCCGTCGTCGAAGGAGGCCGATCGTGACCCACCCGATCATCCTCGCTGCCTCGGACGTCCGTGCGTCGCTCAAGGCCGTCGCCGATGCGAACCCGACCTTCATGTCGGTCGAGGAGAAGGCAACAGCACTGCAGGACCTGGTCGCTGCCGAGGGACAGCTGGCCGAGCTGCGGTTGCGGATCCTCGCCGACGCCGGCGACCTCGCCGACGCCACCGCCTCGAAGGACGCTGCCGGATGGCTGGCCCAGCACACCCGCCGCTCGTACGCCGACGCCCGCGCCGACCTGCGCCTCGCGCACGCGCTGGACCGCGACCGCCCCGTCCTGGCTGCGGCGATGCGCGAGGGTGCCGCGTCCCTGCCCCAGGCGCGGGTCATCGACCGCGCGTTGGCCAACCTGCCCGCGGCCGTGGATGCCGAGACCGTGGCGTTGGCCGAGAAGCACCTCGTCGACCACGCGAGCGAGTTCGGGCCCAAGGAGCTGGGCCGGATCGGGCGTCGGATCCTCGACGTCGTCGCCCCCGAGATCGCCGAGGCCGCCGAGGCCCAGCGGCTGGCCGACCTCGAAGCCCACGCGGCCGAGAAGACCCGCCTCACCATGCGCCGCCTCGGCGACGGCACCACCCGCATCTCCTCCCGCGTGCCCGACGCCGCGGCGACCCGGCTGGCCACCTACCTCGAAGCCTTCACCAACCCCCGCGTCGAACGCGACGCTGCACGCGAGGCAGCCCAGCCGACATCAGATGCTCGGGCGACGGCTCACGACCCGGTCGCCCGGCTGGCCTACCCGCGCCGGATGGGCCAGGCGTTCGTCCAGCTCCTCGAGAGCCTCGACCCCACCCGGCTGCCCGTGCATGGCGGCGACGCCACCACCGTCGTCGTCACCATCGACCTCGCCTCGCTGAAGGCCGACCTCGCCACCGCCGACCTCGTCGGCGCCGGCCTCGTCCCTGGCGACGAGCTCACCGGAGACCAGATCACCGCAGCCGAGGCCCGACGCCTGGCCTGCACCGCGAAGGTCCTGCCCGCCGTCCTCGGCGGCGCCAGTCTGCCCCTCGACCTCGGCCGCGTCCGCCGCCTGTTCACCCCCGCCCAACGCAAGGCCCTCCTCATCCGCGACCAGACCTGCCGCGCCGAAGGCTGCGACACCCCCGGCACCTGGTGCGAGGCCCACCACCTCGACCCCTGGCACACCGGCGGCCCCACCGACCTCACCAACGGCGTCCTGCTCTGCAGTCACCACCACCACCGAGCCCACGACACCGGCTACCGCACCGAACGCCTCCCCAATGGCGACCTCCGCTTCCACCGACGCAGATAGCCAGGGTGGTGCACCGACTACGTACGGGGGGCGTGAGCTCCGCGACTCGTCGACGACGGGCGCCACAGCGCGTCCAGTGCCGCGGCGACCTGCTCGGGGCGCGCCCCGAGGGACGTGTGGTCCTGCTGAAGTACGAGGAGGAGCCACAGCGTGGGCAGGTGCCATTCGTGCACCTGATGCTCGTCGGGTGGCCGGTCGCCCGTCTGCCAGGCAACCATGTCGAACAGGACGGCGGCGTGGCGGTCGTAGAGGCCGTAGGACGAGCGACCAGGACGGAGGGTGAACAGCCAGAGGGCGCCGGCCATCCGCTCCTCGGGGCTGTCGCCCTGCGGGAGGTTGGCGACGAGGTGCTGCCACAGCCCGTCGGCGTCGCCGACGACCTCGCGGCCCACGGGGGTGAGCACGAGGCGGCCGCCGTGACGGCGTACGAGCCCGAGCGTGTGCGCTCCACGACGCACCCAGCGGACGGGAGGCAGGTTGTCCTCGCGCAAGGTCCTGCCGAAGATCCAGTCGCCACCCCAGCCGAGCCTGTCGAGAAGCACGCGCACCGAGGCCTGCTTCATCAGGCCGGTCGGCGTGAGGTCGATGCCGTCGCGTGCGAGGTCGAGCAGCGTCAGCAACGGGCGCAGCGCAGCAGCTCGATCGATCGTGGGTCCTGTTGCTTCCGGGGACAGCCCCACCAGCAGCCGGACACCCTCCTCCGGGAGAGCCGCCACAAGAGCGGCTACGTCCGGGTGGGGAGGCAGTCGAGCGGACAGTTGCTGGGTGGTCAGCGCGGCAGCCGACGCTGACGCCTGGGCTTCCGCCACCTCGAAGCGCGCGGCATCGAAGTCGACGGGCACCTGCTCCGCCAGGTGGCGGAGATGGTCGTCGTCGAGGTCGTCGGAGTCGCCGTCGACCAGCCATTGCACGAACACGTTCCAGGCTCCGATTCCGCCGGCGTCGTCTACCGGGCATGCCGCTGCCCCGTCGATCACACGCACGGCTTGAGTGGCCTCGACGTCGTGGACCTCCTCCAGCCGGAGCTCGTGGTCCCATGCGTCGCCGAAGTCGTAGAGGTAGTCGACGACGTCTCCGACATCGGACAGGACTTCGTCCAGGCGCACGTTGCGTTCGGGCGTGCCGTCCATTCCCTCCTCGACCTCGCTGTCCGCGAGCAACCGGTCGCTCGAGCGGGTTGTCGTGAACTCGTGCAGGTGGGAGTCCGACCAGCCCATGGCGGCCTGGAGGACCCGGTGCACGGTACGCAGGTCGAGCCGGCTGTCGAGTTCGAGCCGTCGCCAGATCGGCGGCTCGCTGTCGGCGAGCGTCACACGGACGACGTACGTCGCAGGGTGGTCGCGCCGGGGTGCGAGACCTGTGCCCCCAGGTGGGACCGGCCCGTCCCCAGGGCGAAGAGGGATCACGTTTCCAGCGGACATGGCCTCACGCTAGGGCAGGAGGGGTTGGCGGTCGTGTCGGCCCACCAGTTGCATGAAACCCCGGGCGGTATGATCGTGGTATGACCGCCAAGATCGCCGTGAGCCTGCCTGACCACCTGGTCGAGGAGGCACGCGCCGCGGTTGCCGAGGGTCGTGCCTCATCGGTGTCCGCCTACGTCGCCGAAGCGCTCGCCGAGAAGTCGAGGCGCCGCACGCTGACCGAGCTGCTGGACGAGATGGACGCCGAGCTGGGTTCCCCCGGCGCTGCTGCCGTGGCTCGAGCGGCTCGCGTCCTCGATGCCCTCGACGCCAGGTGAGCGGGATCAGCCTCGACGCGGGGGCGCTGATCGCGCTCGAGCGTGGGGACCCCGACGTCCGTGCACTGCTGCGAGAGGCGGCGGACCGCGGACTCGAGGTGCACGTGGTTCCCGAGGTGATCGCCCAGGTGTGGCGCGGCGGACCGCGGCAGGCGCGGCTCGGTGCGTTCCTCTCGGCTCGCGGCGTGACGACACCGGCGTACGACGTGCGCGCTGCTCGCGAGGTGGGACGCCTCTGCGGCGCGACGGGTCGTCACGACGTCGTCGATGTGCATGTCGTCTGGCATGCTCGCAGCCTGGGCCACCTCGTCGTCACGTCCGACCCGGACGACCTGAGGGCCATCGACCCCTCGCTGCCGCTCGTGCCGGTCTGACCCCAGCAGTCGTTCACGCGCCCAGCGCGTCGAGACCGTAGTAGACGGCGAACGCCGGCCAGACGAAGCCTTCGAGGACCGCGAGGACGTGCTCCCAGAAGCCGTCGGCCTGGATCCAGAAGTAGACCCAGGCGCCGAAGATGCCGAGGCCGTAGATGGCGTTGCCCGCCTGGTTGGCTGCCGCGCCGCTGCGATCGCTCATGGTGGTGCTCCCTTCGCCTCCACGCTAGGCGCGGGGACGGGAGCCCGGCAGGGTCCTTCGGCCCGGTCGGGAAGGGTGCGTGCCGGGGCTCCCGAGCGCCCCGGTGCACCCTCTGGTCGACTCAGCGGGAGGCGAACCAGGGACGGTGCAGGTCGTAGAACTGCGCACCCGCCATGGCGTACTCGAGGTCCTCGCGCACCTCGGGCGGAGGTTCGAGGCTCTCGCCCTGCCGCGCGGCGTCCTCGCTGGTGAAGGCGACGGTCTCGGTGAAGGTGCCGTCCGGCTCGATGGCCAGGGTGCCGCCGATGATCTCGGGCCGCATCTCGTGCAGCGAGTCGGTGTCGGCGGTCATCATCGACCGCAACCGCTCGGGGTCGTCGACCTTGCCGCGGATGACCTGGACGAAGCCGGCCTCGTCGGACCCGCCGTCCATCAGGAGCGTGACGTCGTCGCAGTCGTGGAACTCGACGGGCCCGTCGAAGAGCTCCATCATGCGGGCCGCCCAGGCGTCCTGCTCGGGCCGGCCGGAGTTGGACATCGCGGCGTCCCGCGACTCGAATCGGACGACGCCCATGAACATGTCGTCGTCGGTGAACCCGTAGGTCCCTCCGAGCCAGCCCTGTGCTCCGGAGCTGAGCTCGTTGCGCCAGGTGTCCAGGTGCTCGTGGAGCTCCTGCTGGCGCGTGCACTTGCCTTGGATGATCTGGATGAACACGCTGCCCCTCCTCGGTGTGGTCACCCACCTCTCGGGTTTGGGGGGTGGGAGGGCAGTCCTCGAATCTACGCCGACCGCGCCATTGGTGAAGACAGGTCTGGACCGCTACGACGCCGCCTTACAGGTAGCGCGGCACCCGGGCCCGGTAGGCGTCGTACTCGGCACCGAAGAGCTGGTGCAGCAGGGCTTCCTCGCGCGGCACCCAGCGGTGCACGAGCGCGGCGCTGACGGGGCAGGTGGCCAGCATCCAGCCGTTGCGGGTCGCCGCAGCCAGACCGAGGTGGGCGAGGGTGAAGCCGACGTAGATCGGGTTGCGGGTCCGGGCGTGCACACCCGTGGTGACGAGGACGGTCGGGTGTTCCAGGTCGCCCGGCCCTCGCTCGAGCCACGCGGCCGTCACCAGGCCGATCCCCGCGACGACGTCCACGATCCCGACCGGCCGGACAGCGCGCGTCAGGGTCCACGGCCGCAGCCGCTGCACGAGGGCGCCCACCACCACCCCGCCGACGATCTCGCCCGGCAGCGGGATCGAGTCGACCAGCTCGCCGAGCCGCCCACCCACGCTCACACCAGCCCGTGCTCGAAGGCGTACGCCGCGGCGGCGGTGCGGGAGGCCACGTCGAGCTTCGCGAAGATGTTCGACAGGTGCCGGGCGACGGTCTTCTCGCTCAGCACGAGCTCGGCCGCGATCTGCGGGTTGCTGCGCCCCGAGGCGACGAGGCGCAGCACCTCGACCTCGCGGGCGGTCAGGCCACCGGGGAGGGCGGCCGGGGCCAGGAGGGAGGAGGCGAGGTCGGCCATCGGTGCCGTGCCGACCTGCCGGAACACCGTGCGGGCGGCGGTCAGCTCGCGCTCCGCGGACGACGCGTCGCCGAGGGCGAGGAGGCAGCGGCCGACGAGCAGCCGCGTGACTGCCGCGTCGTACGGCGAGGACGCCTGCCGCCACAGCTGGTGGGCCTTGCGGAGGTAGGGCAGCGCGCCAGCGGGGTCGCCGGCGGCCAGCTCGACGGCGCCATGGGCCCGGGCGGCGGCCGCGGACAGCACGGTCGCCCCGACCTCCGAGGCCAGCGACTCGAGCTCGAGAGCCAGCGGCCGCGCCCGCTCGACCGCGCCGACCGCCAGCAGCACGTCGACGGCCCCCGGCAGGGTCCGGCACCGCTCCACCGGTCCGGCCGGCGCGGCGAGCAGCCGGTCGACGGCCGCGACCGCCGCCGCCGAGCGACCCCGGGCCTGCCACAGCTGGGCCAGCCCGGGCTGCGGGTCGACGCCGAGGTCGGCTGCGCGCTGGTAGGCCTGGTCAGCTGCGTCGAGCTCGCCGCGCAGCCGCAGCAGGTCGCCGGTCTCGAGGGCGGTGAGGCCGATGGCTGCAGGGGTGTCGAGGGCGACGTACCGCTCCGCGGCCAGTGACCACTCGCGCATCGCGTCGTCCCACGCGCCGTGCAGCCGCATCAGCTGGCCGCGATGCACGGCGCACTGGCCGGTGAAGGCCAGCAGCCCCGGCTGGGCGTCGCACCACCTTTCGAGAGCCGCTGTCCACTCGGCGACCCGGCCGAAGTCGCTGACCTCCTGGGCACCCTCGATGGCGGTGCAGTAGACGTGACCCGCCATCACGGGCAACAGCTCACCCGCCACGACCCGGACCATGGCATCGTTGAGGTCTGCCAGCCCGTCGGCGAAGTGGCCGGTCATGATCGACACCCGCCCCCGCGCGCACGTGCTCATGGCCGTGAGGTCCGCGTCTCGGAAGCGGCGGCCCACGTCGTACGCCTCGCCGACCAGGCGCCCTGCCTCCGCGAGGTCGCCCGCCCCGAGGGACCGGAACATCAGGAGGAACGCCAGCCAGCCACGCTCGGTGCAGTCCTCCGCGATCTCGTCGACCAGCTCGGCCGCCCGGGCGGCCCAACCGCCGGACAGGGCGTGCTCGCCGTGCTCGGCCAGGCCCATTGCGAGCCGGAACGCGCACCCCGCGGCGGCGTGCAGGTCGCCCGCCTGCCGGTGCGCGCGAAAGGCGCGCTGCAGGACCCGGACCACCTCTTCGTGCGTGCCGACCAGCTCGACGGCCGCGCCGAACGAGTCGAGCTCGTTGGCGTCGAGACCGTCGAGCCCGGTGCGGGACCACGCGTCGTACGCGGCCTGCCAGTCGCCGCGTGCGAAGTGGTCAGCGGCCTGACTCACGGTTTCGAGCCTACGCCGGGTCAGGCGGCGGTGGGCAGGCTCGGCGTCGCCTTCCCCAGCCTGCGGGAACGCTCCGCGATCCGGTCCGCGACGTTCGCCGCGTCGCGACCGACACCGGGCAGGACCATCGAGCTGAAGGCGTACTGGAAGGACAGCCCGCAGAAGAACAGGCCGGGTGCGTCGGCGACCACGCCGCGCATCTCCCGGGGCCAGCCGTCGTCGCCCAGGATCGAGGGGTGGATCCAGTCGAAGACCTGCCGGAAGCCGGTGGCCCACACGACCGTCGAGACCTCTCGCGGCGTGCCGTCGACGACCGGCCGTCCGTCGCGGACCTCCTCGACCCGGCTGGTCGTCCGCTCGACCCCGCGGCCGAGCAGGTCGCGCCGCTTGACCCGGAGCATGGGCCCCCCGTGGTGGCGGACGTGGTCCATCTCCCTGCGGCCCATCGGCGTGCGGCGGGTGAGCACGTGCTTCCACGCGAACAGCAGCACCGGGAAGACGACGCGGAACACCGGTGACCCGAGTCGCGGCGGGATCTCGCCGCAGTCGCGGCCGGCCAGGATCGTGGGGTGCGACTCGGCCAGCTCGTAGGCGATGTCGGTGCCGGAGTGGCTCGCGCCGACCACCAGCACCGGTCCGTCGTTGACCTGGCTGGGTCGGCGGTACTCGCTCGAGTGCAGCTGGAGGATCGCCGGGTCGAGCTCGGCGGCGATCTCGGGCACCGCGCCCGTACGGCCGAACGTGCCGGTGCACACGACGACGTTGCGGCAGGTGAACCGGCCGCGGTCGGTGGTCACGACGTACCCCTCACCGTCGGCGTCGAGCGCCTGCACCCGCGTCTCGAGGCGCACGGGGAGCGCGAAGGTCCGCGCGTAGGACTCGAGGTAGTCACCCACGGCGTCCTTGCCCGGGAAGGTCCAGCGCGGGGCGGGGAACGGCAGTCCGGGCAGGCCGTCGACGTGGGCGGGGGAGTAGAGCCGGAGGCTGTCCCACTGCCGGCGCCAGTTGTCGCCGACGCGGGTCGCGGCGTCGAGGACGACGAAGGGGATGCCTCGCCGCTGGAGGTGGTAGCCGGTCGCGAGGCCGGCCTGGCCCGCGCCGATGACCACGGTGTCGATGTCAGTGTCCTTGGTGTCCATTTTGTCCATGCCCCACCGTCGCGCTCGTCGTACGACATCCGCGTCGGGCGCGATGCCCATCTCCCGCCGGTGCCGCATGGGTGGATGCACCCATACGCTGGCGCCATGGGGGTGCCGGGCACGAAGCTGCGGGTCCCGCGGTCGCGCCGCGCGCTCGTCGTGCGGTCCCGCCTCACCGACCGCCTGCGCGACCGGTTCCGGGCTGCCGGGGACTCCGTGCCGCGGCTGGTGCTGGTGGCCGCGCCGGCAGGGTTCGGGAAGACGACGCTGCTGGCCCAGTGGCTGACGGCCGGAGAGGTCCGCGTCGCCTGGCTCTCGCTCGACGACGGGGACGCCGACCTCCGGCGGTTCCTGACCAACCTCGTCGCGGCCGTCCGGGTGGTCGCCCCCGAGGTCGGCGCCGAGGCGGTGGAGCTGCTCGAGAGCGAGCGGACAGTGCAGGCCGAGGACGTGCTGGTCGGCCTCGTCGACGACCTCGACGCGCTGCCCGGTCCCACCGTCATCGCGCTCGACGACTACCACGTCGTCGACGGCGCCGACGTGCACGAGGCGGTCACCTTCCTGCTCGACAACCTGCCGCCCCAGGTCAGCCTGGCGGTGACGACGCGGGCCGATCCGCCGCTCCCGCTGTCGCGGCTGCGGGCGCGCGGCGAGCTCCTCGAGGTCCGCGCCGCCGACCTCCGGTTCACCGACACCGAGGCGACGGCGTTCCTCAACGACGTGATGGGGCTCGGACTGGAGCCGCAGCACGTCGCCGCGCTGGAGGAGCGGACGGAGGGGTGGGCGAGCGGGTTGCAGCTCGCGGCTCTCGCCGCCGGTGCCGCCGACCCGGGGGGTTTCGTCGAGGCGTTCGCCGGGAGCCACCGGTTCGTCCTCGACTACCTCGTCGACGAGGTGCTCGCCACGCAGCCGACGGACGTCCGGGCGTTCCTGCTCGACACGTCGGTGCTCGACGACCTGAGCGGCCCGCTGTGCGACGCGGTCACTGGTCGCGCCGACGGACAGCACCAGCTGGAGGCGCTCGAGCGGGCGAACCTCTTCGTGGTCCCGCTCGACGACCAGCGCCGGTGGTGGCGCTACCACCACCTCTTCGCCGAGGCGCTGCGCGCGCGGCTCGCCGTCGACGCCCCCGAGCGCGTCGGGCGCCTGCACCGCAGCGCCGCCGGCTGGTACGCGGAGCACGACCGCCTGCCCGACGCCGTCCGCCACGCACTGGCCGGCGACGACGTCGAGCGGGCCGCCGACCTGGTCGAGCTCGCCGTGCCCGGGATGCGACAGCGGCGCGAGGACCGGACGATGCGCGCGTGGCTGCGCGCACTGCCGGAGGACGTCGTACGCCGTCGCCCGCTGCTGGCGACCCACCTTGCGTGGGCGCGGCTCTCCGAGGGCGACCTCGACGGGCTCGACCGGTGGCTCGACGCCGCCGAGGCTGCGCTCACGTCGCAGCCGGCTCGGTCGCCGACGGGTCCCGCGGGCGCGAGGGCGGCTCGCGACCAGGACCTGGCCACCCTGCCGGCCATGATCGAGGTCTACCGGGCCACCGCCGCGCAGGCCAGGGGCGACGTTCCTGAGACGACCGCCCGCGCGAGCCGGGCCCGTGACCTCGCCGGACCTGACGACCACTTCGTGCTCGGCGCCGCGTCGGGCTTCGTCGGGCTGGCCGGCTGGGCGGCCGGGGACCTGGCGGCCGCCGCGGGCACCTTCGCCGAGGCGCAGCACCACATCCGGGCCGCCGGCAACGTCGCCGACGCGCTCGGGATGACCGTGGTGCTGGCCGACATCGCCACCGGGCGGGGCCGGCCCGACGAGGCGCGACGCCTCCTCGAGCGCGCCCTCGAGGCCGCGGACGCCGCCCACGGCCCACCGCTGTCCACCACCGGCGACCTCCATGTCGGGCTCGCCGTCGTGCTGGTCGAACAGGGCTCGCTCGCCGAGGCGGAGGCGCACCTGCAGGCCGCGGCAGAGCTCGGTGAGCGCGGGTCTCTCCTCGAGAACCGGCACCGCGCGTACGTTGCCCGGGCCGCGCTGCTGCGGGCCCGGGGCGACCTCGACGGAGCGGTCGCCGCGCTCGACGAGGCGCAGGCGCTCTTCCTGCCCGGTTACTTCCCCGACGTCCGACCGATCTCGTCACTGCGGGCGCGGACCCGGATCGCCCATGGGCGGCTCGCCGACGCCCACGACTGGGCGGACCAGCACGGCGTGGTGCTGGAGCACGGCGACCACCTCGGCGAGCACGACCGGCTCACCCTCGCGCGGCTGCTGGTGGCCGAGCGCGACCGCCTCGACGACGTCGTCGACGTGACGGAGCGGATCGCGGCGGACGCCGAGGCCGCAGGTCGTGGGAGCAGCGTGGTCGACGCACACGTCGTACGGGCCCTCGCCCACAGTGCGCAGGGCGACCACGAGCCCGCGCTCGCCGCGCTGGGAGAGGCGGTCGCCCGCGGCCTGCCCCACGGCTACCGCCGCCTCTACCTCGACGAGGGGGCCGCGATGGTCGAGCTGCTGGAGGCGCTCGGGACCGAGTCGGCGGCCACCGTGCTCGCGGCGGTTGCGCGGGACGAGCCGGTGTCCCGTCCGCGGCAGGCCGACGCTCTCAGCGACCGCGAGCTCGAGGTGCTCCGCCTGCTCGCGACCGAGCTGACCGGGCCGGAGATCGCGCAGCGGCTCTACGTCTCGCTCAACACGCTGCGCACCCACACCAAGCACATCTTCACCAAGCTCGACGTCAGCACCCGACGCGCCGCCGTACGCCGGGCGACCGAGCGCGGGCTCCTCTGACGATCGGCTCGCCACGGAGTCACATCGCCGGTCACATCACGATGTGATGTGGGGTCACCACGTCGCTCCCTAGCGTCCTGGGCATCGCCGGACACCCCGCCCGGCCCTTCCCAGTTCAGCTCAGTCAGGAGCCACCATGAACGTCACCAGCACCGGCCTCGCCAGGGCCGCCGGCGCCGCCGCCGCGACCGCCGGCACCATCTTCATCGCCGTCCAGGTCAACCACCCTGCCGGGTCGGCCTTCAACACCGAGACCAGCGAGTGGGTTGCGCGCTCGGCCGCCAAGACCGTGATGGCCGGCCTCGCGCTCGCCGGGATCACCGGCATCTGGCTGCGCCAGCACCGGCAGGCCGGGCTCCTCGGGCTCGTCGGGTACGTCGTGTTCGCCGTCGGCTACCTCGCGATGCTCTCCGTGCAGGTCATCGCCGCGACCGTGCTTCCCACCCTGCTCGACTCCGACCCCGGCTACGTCATGGACGTCGTGCACGCAGCCGAGGGCGGTGCTCCCGCCGGCGACATCGGTGCGATGCAGGTGGTCCTCAACGTCAGCGGTGCCGGCTACATCCTCGGCGGGCTGCTCTCTGGTGTCGCACTGTTCCGGGCGGGCGTCCTGGCCCGCTGGGCCGCGGCCCTGCTCGCGGCCAGCACGGTCGCGACGGCCACCCTCGCCGTCCTGCCGGAGGCGTTCAACCGGCCGCTCGCGGTCCCCGCGGGCCTCGCGCTGATCGGTCTCGGTGTCTCGCTGTGGCGCAACCCCGGTCACGCCGACGACTCCCGGCCGACCGAGCACGCAGGCGCGGTCGCCGAGCCCGCAGTCCGATGAGCCGTCGCACCGGGTGGGCGCTCCCGGCAGCCCTGGTCGCCCTCTGCCTCGTCCCGGTGGTGTCGGGAACCCTCCGGCTGGTGCAGCTGGCCGGAGGCCCTGACCTGATGCCGGCCGACGGCCGGTGGGCCGGCTGGCCCGTGGCGCTCGTCGTGCACATCGTCGGGTCGGCGGTCTTCGCGCTGGTGGGGGCCTTCCAATTCGTCCCGAGCATCCGTCGCACCCACCCGGGGTGGCACCGCCGGTCGGGCCGGGTGCTCGCCGTCGCCGGGCTGCTGGTCGCGGGCTCGGCGCTGTGGTTGACGCTCTTCTACGACCCGCAGCCGGGGACCGGCCCGCTCCTGTTCGTCCTGCGACTCGTGGTCGGTTCGGCCATGATCGGGTGCCTGGTGGTGGGGGTGGTGGCCGCGCGACGCCGGGACTTCACGACCCACCGGGCGTGGATGATCCGCGGCTACGCGCTCGCGGTCGCCGCCGGGACGCAGGTCGTCACGCAAGGGTTCGGCGAGGCACTGGTCGGACACGGCGAGCTGCGCGGCGACCTGCTCAAGGCAGCCGGGTGGGGCGTCAACCTGGCGGTCGCCGAGTGGGCGATCCGCCGGCCCGCCCATCGGCGTACGCCGTCCCGCTCTCGCCCGGTGCCAGCGGAGGTCGCGTCGTCATGACCGACCCGGCGACGTACGACATCCGCGTCGAGGGGCACCTCGACGACCACTGGTCGGACCGGCTCGGCGGCCTCGCGCTGACCCGCAACGTCGATGGGACCACCACCCTCACCGGCCGGCTCGCGGACCAGGCCCAGCTCTACGGCGTGCTCGCGGGGCTGCGCGACATCGGCGCCACGTTGCTCTCGCTCGAGGTCGGCGGGCGCCGCCCAAGGATCCATGGAGCAATCGATCGACAAGGAGAAGATCATGACCCTGCTGAGTGAGGCGGCCCCGGTCGCCGACGAGCTGTCCCCGCTGCGGCTCCACGTGATGCGCGGTGGCTACCTCGTGATGGGTGTCGGGCTCGTGCTCGTGAAGTGGCCGCTGGTGCCCGACGCACACACGATGCCGCTCTACGAAGGCGTCACCCTCTGCCTGCTGACGGCGATGTCCCTGCTCGCGCTGGTCGGAGCCTTCCGTCCCGTGTGGATGCTGCCCGTGCTCGTGCTCGAGGTGCTGTGGAAGGCCGTGTGGCTCTCGCTCGTCGCCCTGCCGCGCGCGCTGTCGGGCGACCTGGGCCCGGAGTTCGTCGACGTCGCGACCAGCTGCGCGGTGGTCGTGGTGATAGCGGCAGCGGTGCCGTGGGGCTACGTGTGGCGGAGGACCGTCAGTCGAGCGCGCTGAGGTCCGGCGGCACGTCGACGGAGTGCGACCGCAGCACCTCGAGGGGTACGACGTCCAGCGCGCGCTCGGACGTGGCCGACAGCACGACCGGGGCGGCCACCCCGGCGTCGTACGCCTGGAGCCAACGGACGGCGACCACGCACCAGCGGTCGCCCGGGACGAGGCCGGGGAAGTGCCACTCCGGGCGCGGGGTGGACAGGTCGTTGCCCACCGAGGACTGGTGGGCGAGGAACTCCTCGGTCATCACCGCGCACACGGCGTGCAGGCCCACGTCGTGCGGCCCGACGGTGCAGGTGCCGTCGCGGTGGAACCCGGTGACCGGGTCGGTGCCGCAGGGGTCCAGCTCGCCGCCGAGGACGTTGCGCTCCGTCATGGGGAGATCATCGCGCGCCGGCGGCGGAGGGGGCCCAAGGTCCCTTGCCCGGAGGCCGGAGTGCGGCGCATGGTGGACGGATGAAGGCCGAGGTGGGCGACAGCCTGGTCGCCGAGAGCAACAGGGTGGACAAGACCCCGCGCCACGGGGAGATCGTCGAGGTGCGTGGGGACGACGGGGGACCGCCGTACGTCGTGAAGTGGAGCGACGGGCACGAGGGCCTCGTCTACCCCGGCGCCGACGCGCACGTCGTACCCGCGCAGCGCTGACTCCGCCCGGCGGCGGTCAGGCCTGCCGGGCTGCCTTCTTGGCAGCGGCCTCGTCGCGTCGCTCGACGAACCGCGTCGCCTCGCCGTCGAGTGCACCGACGGCGGCGGCGAGCTGGTCGCGGGCCGCCTCGCCGTCGGCGTCGAGGCCGGTCAGCTCCCACACGCCCCACTGCCGCAGCAGCGGCGTGACGATGTCGTCGTGGTGGATGCGGAGGTCGTAGATGCCGGCCTTGGCCATCTGCACCGCCTTGCGCGAGAAGCCCGGGATGACGCTGCCCGGCATCTCGAAGCCGACGACCTCCTCGGTGATCGCGCGCATGGTCTGGCTGGGGGCGATCTCGAGGGCCGCGGCGACGAGGTTGCGGTAGAAGATCATGTGGAGGTTCTCGTCCTTGGCGACGCGGGCCAGCAGCTTGTCCGCGATCGGCTCCTCCGTGTAGCGCCCGGTGTTGCGGTGCGAGACGCGGGTGGCGAGCTCCTGGAACGAGACGTACGCGCAGACGTTGAGCAGCGACTTGTCCATCGCCTCGTAGCCGGTCTCCATCGTCTCCATCCGGGCGCGCTCGAGCTCGACGGGGTCGACCCCTCGGGTGACGAGGAGGTAGTCGCGGATGCAGAACGCGTGCCGGCCCTCTTCGGCGGTCCACCGGTTGACCCAGGTGCCCCACGCGCTGTCGCGGCCGAAGGCACGGTCGATCTCGCGGTGGTAGCTCGGCAGGTTGTCCTCGGTGAGCAGGTTGACCTCGAGCGCCGTCCGGGCGATCGGTGAGAGCTGCGACTGCGCCACGTCCCACGGGTCGCCGCCGAGGTCGGCGAAGTCGCGCCCCAGGCTCCACGGGACGTACTCGTGGGGCATCCACTCGTCGGCGATCGCCAGGTGACGGTTGAGGTTGTCCTCCACCACCGGCTCGAGCTCGGTCAGCAGCTGGGTGGTCTCGAGTGCGGTCATCGCATCTCCTCGTCCGGCGGACGCGAGGGCGACGCCCTCACGCTCCTTGCCTACACCCGGGGACGGCCCTCTGGATAGGGTCGCCGCACAAATGTGATATCTATTTGCCATCACATTCAGCGGGAGGGGTAGGACGCATGGACGGGGACCAGGCAGTGCAGCAGACGGAGACCGCTGAGTCGGAGGGTGGCGCGCCTGCGGGGCATCCCGTCGGACACGAGGGGACGCGCGTCGACGTCACCGAGCGGGTGGCGTGGTCGATCGACGGCTTCGCGGGCCTCGCGGTCTCGCTTGCGCTGATGGGGCTCGGAGGCTGGCTGTTCGTCCTCGGCGTCATCGACGCCGATGCCGGTCGCGGTGGCGGGGGTCAGATCGTCGGCGGGTCGGCCCTCGGCCTCGTCGGCGTGCTGCTGGCGGCGTCACTGGCGATCGTCGCGCCGGGGCAGACGCGCGTGGTGCAGTTCTTCGGCCGCTACATCGGCACGGTCCGCAAGCCGGGCTTGCGGATGGTCGTCCCGCTCTCGACGCGGCGCAACGTCTCTGTGCGGGTGCACAACTTCGAGACGAACGAGCTCAAGGTCAACGACGCCGACGGCAACCCGATCAACATCGCGGCGATCGTCGTCTGGCAGGTCGCCGACACCGCGAGGGCGAAGTTCGCGGTCGAGGACTACGAGGACTTCGTGGCCGTGCAGGCCGAGTCGGCGCTGCGCCACGTCGCGATGAGCCACCCGTACGACAACGCGGCCACCGAGGTCACCCTCCGCGGCGACACCGAGATCATCTCGGCCGAGCTCGCCACCGAGGTCGCGGAGCGGATCGCCCTGGCCGGGCTTGAGGTCATCGAGGTGCGTATCTCGGCCCTGGCCTACGCCCCCGAGATCGCGCAGGCGATGCTGCAGCGCCAGCAAGCCTCGGCCGTCATCGCGGCGCGCGAGAAGATCGTCGAAGGTGCCGTCGGCATGGTGGAGAGCGCACTCGAGCAGCTCGAACGCAAGGACATCGTCGAGCTCGACGCCGAGCGCAAGGCGGCAATGGTGTCCAACCTGCTCACGGTGCTCTGCTCCGAGCGCGGCACGACCCCCGTCGTCAACACCGGCTCGCTGTACACCTGACTCGGACTCCCGTGAGCGACGAGGCGGGGGAGTCCGCTCCCAGGCGAGGCGCAGAGCGCAAGTCCGTGCTGCTGCGCCTCGACCCCGCCGTGCACTCTGCCCTGCAGCGCTGGGCGGCCGACGACCTCCGCAGCGTCAACGCCCAGATCGAGCTGCTGCTGCGCGAGGCGTTGCGCGCGGCAGGTCGCTCACCGCGTAACGCGGGACCGGTGCCGAGGCGGGGACGGCCGCCGAGGGACCGTGAGGACTGACCTCCCAGGCGCTCGGAGGCGCCCTCGGGGTGTTGGGGGAACGAGTTGCAGGCCGATCGGCGGGCTGAGGGTGCATCCGGTTCCCCAGCTGGTTCCAGGGACCAGCCCTCGACCGAGACATCCACGGCGCGCGGCGCGGATGCCGCTAGCGTGGGAACGTGCCGGACGACTTCGTGATCGCGCGCAACCCCGACGGCGACTCGACGCTGCCCTACGTCCTGCGCATCCCGCTGGGTCCGGACGGCATCGTGCTGAAGGCACGGGAGACGTGGCCGCGAACCTCGAAGGTCTACTGCCACCGCGTCGACGAGTGGCCGGACGACGCCGAGGTGGTCGAGCGGGTGCCGACCCGCAGCTGCGTACGTCGTGGCGCCGCGATCGACCTGGTGCTGGACCGTGGCCGGGAGAACCGCTCGCAGCTGGTGATGACCCAGGCGCGTGGCCGGCAGGTGATCTTCTGGCAGAGCGCGCGGACCGCCAAGCAGGCGCGGCCCGGGGTCCGGACGCCGACGGCCCGGGCCAGCGGCGTGCCCGACCTCGAGATCGTCGTCGACTCGCGGGAGCGCTACGGCTACTCGTTCGCCGACCGGCCCGTCACCATCTCGCGCGCCCGGCTCGACGCTGGCGACTACGGGCTGGTACGGCACGGAAGCCTGTTGGCCAGCGTCGAGCGCAAGAGCCTCGCCGACCTGGTGTCGTCGCTGACATCCGGGAAGCTCGGCTACCAGCTCGCCGAGCTGGCAGGCCTGCCCCGGGCGGCCGTGGTGGTCGAGGACAGGTACGCCGCGGTGTTCAAGCTCGACCGGGTGCGCCCGGCCGTGGTCGCCGACGGGCTCGCCGAGTGCCAGGTGCGGTGGCCCGCCGTGCCGATCTTCTTCTGCGACACCCGCAAGCTCGCGCAGGAGTGGACCTATCGGTTCCTGGCCGCGGCATCCGTGGCCGCGTCGGATGAGCGACCGTCCGCCCGGGTCGTGGCGGATCTGGCCCACCCGCCGCCGCTCGCGCCGGCGCCGCCGTCGCCCGCCGAGGTGCGTGCCTGGGCGGTGAGCCAGGGCCTGACGGTGTCCGAGCGCGGCCGCGTGCCGGCCCGGCTCGTGGCGGCATACCTCGACGACCGCGACGGCTGAACCGGGCGCGACGGGCTGCGGGGCGCCACCTCACCCGTCGAGCGCGTCCGCGTCGATGACCAGGTCAGCCGTGCGCCGGGTCGTTGCGACGAGCTCGGCGTTCGGCTCGTCCACGCGCCCGACCCAGGCTCGGGCGGCGCCCGGGGGCTTGCCGAACTCCTCGTGCCGACGCACCAGCCGTTCACGACGCACGTCGTCGTCCACGGCGACGTACCAGGCCTCGGCGAGGAGGGGGCGTACGCGCTCCCAGCCGTGGTCGGGCAGGAGGAGGTAGTTGCCCTCGGTGACCACGATCCGGGCTGAGGGCGCGACCGCGATGGCGGCGGCGATCGGTTGCTCGAGGTCGCGCTCGAAGCCGGGCGCGAAGAGAGTGCGGTCGGGCTCGTCGTGCAGGCGCCGCAGCGCTGCGACGTAGCCGTCGACGTCGAAGGTGTCGGGCGCGCCCTTGCGGTCGCGCCGGCCGAGGCGGTCGAGCTGGACATCGGCGAGGTGAAAGCCGTCCATCGGCAGGTGGCCGACGGCTTCCTGTCCGAGGTCTCCGCGCAGTCGCGCCATCAGCATCTCGGCCAGCGTCGACTTCCCGGCGCCCGGCGGTCCGGTGACGCCGAGCACCACCCGGTCTGCATGCCGGAGGAGCGACGTGGCGCGGTCGACCAGCGCTGACAGTGAGCGGGTCATGGGGCCCGTCCGTCGGAGCGTTCAACAGGTCGCATGGCGGAAGGGTAGGCCCGCGCGACACGCCGCTCGAACACCCTTGCGAAAACTGGCTGATCGGAGTAGGCTTTCCGTGAACTCCTGGATGGGGGTGTGCTACGAGGGCCTCGGCCCAGTTGGCGTCCCGGTGACGACCCGTTGACCTGCCGCACGGTGTGTGCGGTGTGAAGACCTGTCGTCGAAGGAGGCCGCCCGTGACCCATCCGATCATCGTCGCTGCCTCGAACGTCCGTGCGTCGCTCAAGGCCGTCGCCGATGCGAACCCGACGTTCATGACGACCGGCGAGAAGGCGACGACGCTGGTCCAGCTGGCCGCCGCCGAGGCCCAGCTGGGCGAGCTGCGGCTGCGGGTCCTCGCCGACGCCGGCGACCTCGCCGAGGCGACCGCAGCCAAGGATGCCGCCGGGTGGTTGGCGCGGCAGACCCGCACGTCGTACGCCGACGCCCGTGCTGATGTGCGTCTCGCGACCGCGCTGGACCGCGACCGCCCCGTCCTGGCTGCGGCGATGCGCGAGGGTGCCGCGTCCCTGCCCCAGGCGCGGGTCATCGACCGCGCGCTGCGCAACCTGCCCGCGGCCGTGGATGCCGAGACGGTGGCGTTGGCCGAGAAGCACCTCGTCGACCGGGCGAGCGAGTTCGGGCCCAAGGAGCTGGGCCGGATCGGGCGGCGGATCCTCGACGTCGTCGCCCCCGACATCGCCGAGGCCGCCGAGGCCCAGCGGCTGGCCGACCTCGAAGCCCACGCCGCCGACAAGACCCGCCTCACCATGCGACGCCTCGGCGACGGCACCACCCGCATCTCCTCCCGCGTCCCCGACGCCGCCGCGACCCGGCTGGCGACCTACCTCGAATCGTTCGCCAATCCCCGCGTCGAGCAGCACCACGACGCCGCGGGCACCTCGGCGACGCCTGACTCCCCGGCGACCGCGCACGACCCCGTCGCCCGGCTGGCCTACCCCCGGCGGATGGGCCAGGCGTTCGTCCAGCTCCTCGAATCCCTCGACCCCACCCGGCTGCCCGTGCACGGCGGCGACGCCACCACCGTCGTCGTCACCATCGACCTCGACTCGCTGAAGGCCGACCTCGCCACCGCCGACCTCGTCGGCGCCGGCCTCGTCCAGGGCGACGAGCTCACCGGTGACGCCATCACCGCAGCCGAGGCCCGGCGCGCGCCTGGCCTGCACCGCGAAGATCCTGCCCGCCGTGCTCGGCGGCGCCAGCCTGCCCCTCGACCTCGGCCGCGTCCGCCGCCTGTTCACTCCCGCCCAACGCAAGGCCCTGCTGGTTCGCGACCAGACCTGTCGGGCCGAAGGCTGCGACACCCCCGGCACCTGGTGCGAAGCCCACCACCTCGACCCCTGGACCACGGGCGGACCTACCGACCTCGACAACGGCGTCCTGCTCTGCAGTCACCACCACCACCGCGCCCACGACACCACCTACCGCACCGACCGCCTCCCCAGCGGCGACCTCCGCTTCCACCCACGCAGATAGGCCGACGGGCGGGGCCACGGTCGTCAGCGCTACCTAATCCCGACCACGTCGGCGGGGAGGGGACGGATCGCGCCGCGAGTGGCGAGGTGCACGACCTCGCACGGTACGCCGGCGCGGCGGGCGGCGGCGTACAGGCTGGCCGCCCACGCGCGGTCGGTGTCGGTGACGACGTCCTTGCCGGGCCGGGAGCGGAGGAACGCGACGCGCATGCCCGGTGCCACCTCGCGATCGAGCATCTGAAGGACCTCCGCGAGGCCGTCGACGTGCTCGGGGTCGGGTGGGTCCTCGGCCTCGTCGATCTCGGTGAGCTGCGGCAGTGGGTGGTCGTCCACGATGAGCATCATCCAGACGCTGTGGCGGCCAAAGCTCCACGGCCCCATGAGCTCGCGCCACGCGTGCTCGAGCTGAGCCTGGGTGGTGAGTGTCGGCTGGTACATGACGGCTGAGCCTGCCCCTCGACGAGGCGCGTGGCGAACGATTCTCCACAGGTCCGGCGGCTGTCCACAGATCCGCTCGAGCGGCTTGTGGCGCCGGTCCGCGCGGGCCTTGGGTGGAGGCATGTCTCGGAACCCTTCTCCCGGCTTTCGCCGGCAGCCACGCGTTGCTGACCGGATGACCGCCGCCCACTTCAGGCTCGTCGAGCGGTCGCTCGCGGCCGAGCGGTCCGGCGATGCCGCCCGCGCGCTCGAGCTGCACGCGGCCGTGCCGGCACTCAACCTGCGCAGCCGACACCACGTGCTCCTGCACCAGCTCGTCTCACTCGGCGACGAGCTCCCCGACTGGGTGTGGGCGCGCTGGATCTCCTATCAGGCCGCCCGGTGCGAGGACCCGGACACCGAGACGGGCACGATGCAGCGGCTGGCACTGACGTACGCCCTCGAGACCTTCCACGACGACCAGCTCGCCGACTGCCACGCCAATGGGGGCGACCCGGTCAAGGTGGTCTCGCGGGTGCTGGGGGAGTCGTGGCTGTTCCACCAGGTCCTGGTCCACGAGCTGGGCGGGCTGGAGCGCTTCGTCGACGAGCTCGCGACAGGGCGGCTCGCCGAGCACAGCGCGCTGGCCCGGTCGTGGGCAGGAGCTCGCCTGAGCGGCTACCTGATCGGCCCGAGCCTGCCCGGCGGACGTCTGCGGGTCGAGGACCTGGCTGCTGACACGTGGACCGAGGTGCTCGACCTCGGCGCGCGGGCCAACACCGGCACCGGGGGATGGGTCCTCGGGCGGCTGGTGCCGAGCGGTGTCGGCGACCTCCTGATGTTCGACACCCCACCCATCGGCGTACCCGAGAGGGTCGCCCGCAATGTCGCCGCGGCGCCGCAGCCCTGGGCTCGGCTCGCGGAGGCCTTCGACGCGGGCGATCTCGTGGAGCGCGACTTCATGCGTGCCGACCACGAGCTGGTCACCGACGTGAACAGCATCGAGCTGCTGAGGATCGGCACGCCGCCCGCCGACCTCGAGCGGGTCACCGCGCAGCTGCGCTCGGGCCGCGACGAGATCCCGCGCGCCGCCTTCCGCCTCCTCCGGCGCGCCGCCGACGGCGGCATGCAGGACTCCGAGGCGCCTCAAGTCGCGGCGGCCGTCCTCCAGCCGGGTGCCCGGGCCGACGCGCGGCGGATGCTCGTCCGCGAAGGCCGGTACGACGTCTGGGCGCGGTGGGCGGCCCTGGTGCACGAGCCCGCGCGCAGCCTGCTCCTCGACCTCGCCGAGGCCTCCCGGGCGGCGGGATGACGGTGGTGCTACCGCGTGCCGTAGGTCCGGCTGACGACCTCGTCGAAGACCCGGTCGGGCAGCAGGTCGCGCGACGTGGTGATCATCCGGGCGCCGCGGCCCACCGGGTAGCGCGCGGCCGGGCGCTTCGCGAGGGCCGCCTTCACGATCTTGGCCGCGACCTCCTCGGGCGTCGACGCGCGCGACGGCTCGTCGAAGCGCTCCATCACGCCGTGCGCCCGACGGGCGTACGACGCGTAGGGGCCGTCGCCGGAGCGCTCGAGCAGCGAGTCGCGGGCGATCTCGTTCCACTCGGTGCGGATCGGGCCGGGCTCGATGAGCACGACCTGGATGCCGAAGGGGCGCAGCTCCATGCGGAGGCTGTCGCTGAAGCCCTCCACCGCGAACTTCGTGGCGTGGTACCACGCGCCGAACGGCTCGTAGAACTTCCCGCCGATCGAGGAGATGTTGATGATCCGGCCGGAGCGCTGCGCGCGCATGTGGGGCGTGACCAGCTGGACCAGGCGGGCGAGGCCGAAGACGTTGACCTCGAACTGCCGCCGCGCCTCGTCGATCGGCACGTCCTCGACGGCACCGTACGAGCCGTAGCCGGCGTTGTTGACCAGGACGTCGATGCGCCCCTGCTCCTCGACGATCCGGTCGATACCGGCGACCATCGAGGCGTCGTCGGTGACGTCCATCGCGAAGGTGATCACGCCCTCGGACTCGAGGGCGGCCATCCGGTCGACGCGGCGGGCGACGGCGTACACCGTGAACCCCTGGGCGAGGAGGGCGCGGGCAGTGGACTCGCCGATGCCGGACGAGCCGCCGGTGACGAGGGCGACGGGGGAGGTCATGCGCCGAGCGTAGGCTCCCGGCCATGGCGGACCTCGCGGAGACGCTGCGCCCGTACGTCGACTCCGGCGACGTCCCGGGGCTGGTCGCCCTCGTGGTGCGGGGAGACGACGTCGACGTGGTCACGCTCGGCAGCCAGGACTCGACGGGTACGCCGATGGCCCGCGACTCGATCTTCCGCGCCGCGTCGATCACGAAGCCGCTCACCGCCGCCCTCACCATGACGCTCGTCGAGAACGGGACCATCGACCTCGACGACCCGGTCGGCGACCTGCTCCCCGAGCTTGCCGAGCCCCGCGTGCTGCAGACGCTCGGCAGCCCGCTCCACGACACGGTCGCGTGCGAGCGACCGATCACCGCCCGGCACCTGCTCACCGGGACGGCCGGCCACGGCTTCTGCACGTGGGAGTCGGCGGTCACCCCGCAGCTCATGGGGCAGCTGCACCAGGCCGCGGACGACATCCACGAGGTGCCGGCACCGGACGAGTGGATGCGTCGGCTCTCGCAGATCCCGCTGGTGCACCAGCCCGGCGACGGCTGGACCTACAACGCGTCCTACGACGTCCTCGGCGTGCTCGTCGCGCGCGCGGCCGGGCAGGACGTCGCCGACGTGATGGCCGAGCGCCTGCTCGAGCCGCTCGGGATGAGCGACACCGGGTTCCACGTCCCGGCCGACACGGTGGCCCGACTCACCACGATGTACGGCGCCGACGGCGGCGAGCTGGTCGTGCGCGACGAGCCGCACGGCGTCTTCACCCGCCCGCCGGCCTTCCCGTCGGGGTCGGGCGGGCTCGTCACCACCGTGGACGACTGGCTGGCGTTCGGCCGGATGCTGGTGGCCGGAGGCGGCGCGGTGCTCGACGAGGAGTCGGTCCGGCTGATGACGACCGACCACACGACGCCGCAGCACCGAGAGATGGGCGGCTTCTTCCTCGACGGGCAGGGATGGGGGTTCGGCGGCGGCGTCGACACCGAGCTGGTCGACCCGTGGAACGTCATCGGCCGCTACGGCTGGGTCGGCGGCACGGGCACGTCGGCGTACGTCCATCCCGACGGCACCGTCGCGGTCCTGCTGACGCAGGTGGTGCTCGGCTCGCCGGGCATCGAGGAGCTGCTGAAGGCGTTCTGGACGCTGTCGGCCGACCCTCCGAACCGTGACGTTTGACCCTGCTCCGGGCCCGCTGCCCTCTCTAGCGTGGAGGCGACGGAGGGATGCAGATGACGCACGACGTGCTGGTGGTGGACTCGCTGGTCCGCCGGTTCGGGGACCTGACCGCGGTGGACGAGGTGTCGTTCCGGATCGCGCCGGGGGAGACGTACGGACTGCTCGGGCCCAACGGGGCCGGCAAGACGACGACGATCTCGATGGTCGCGGGGCTGATCGTGGCCGACGCGGGGACGGTGACGGTCGTGGGCGAGCCGATGACGCCACGGACCACCGAGCCGAAGCGCCACCTGGGCCTGGTCCCCCAGGAGCTCGCGATCTACCCCGACCTGACCGGCCGCGAGAACCTCACCCTCTTCGGCAGGCTGCAGGGCCTCCGCGGCGCCGAGCTGAAGGCGCGGGTCGACGAGGTGCTCGACCTGATCGGGCTCGCGGACCGGGCGAAGGACCGCAGCAAGGAGTACAGCGGCGGCATGAAGCGCCGGCTCAACATCGGCATCGGCCTGCTCAACCGCCCCGCCCTGCTGATCCTCGACGAGCCGACCGTCGGGGTCGACCCGCAGTCGCGGCACGCGATCCTCGAGTCGGTCGAGGCGCTGTCGGGGGAGGGGATGGCGGTGCTCTACACGACGCACTACATGGAGGAGGCCGAGCGGCTGTGTGACCGCATCGGCATCATCGACTCCGGTCGCCTGCAGGCCGAGGGCACCCCCGACGAGCTGATCCGGCTCACCGGCGGCCTGGACACGATCCGGCTCACCGGCAGCGGTGACCTCGCCGCGGCGGCCGAGGAGCTGCGCCTCGTCCCCGGCGTGGAGCGGGTCGACGCCGAGCGCCGGTCCGCGACGCTGACCGTCAAGGACGCACCCACGCTGGTGGCGCAGGTCGTCGGCACGGCGGCGGACTGCGGCGTCACCCTCGCCGACGTCGAGATCTCGCGTCCCGACCTCGAGTCGGTCTTCCTGCACCTCACCGGCAAGGGCCTGAGGGACTAGGGGGCCGGGATGCGCCAGCTCCTCGTCCTCACCGGCTCCGACCTGCTGCAGCGGGTGCGCGACAAGTCGGTGGTCATCTTCGCGCTGGTGGTGCCGCTGGCGCTGATGACCGTGTTCAACCTCGTCTTCGGCGCCACCGACGACATCGAGATCGACCCGGTCACCGTCGCGATCAGCGCGCCCGCGGACGACGACCTGGCGCAGCAGCTCACCGGCGTCGTCCGGTCGCTCGACGACGCCGACGAGCTCGACGTGACCGTCGTCGAGACCGACGAAGCGACCGGTCGCCGCCAGGTCGAGGACGGTGACACGCCCCTCGCGCTCCTGGTGCCGGAAGGCTTCGGCGAGGCCGCGCGCGCCGGCGAGCCCGTCACCGTCGAGGCCGTCCGGGGCGACGAGGCAGGCCTCGGCGCCGAGATCGTGCTGTCCGTGGTCGACGGTGTCCTCGACCAGGTCGCGTCCGGCACGGTCACCGCCCGGGCCGCGCTGGCGGAGGGAGTGGCGCCGACCGAGCTCGGGCCGCTCGTCGAGCAGGCCACCTCCGGCGGGCCGGCGTACGGCGTCGAGAGCGGGCAGGCCTCCGACGAGCAGCTCAGCGCAGGTGCGGCGCTGGTGGCGGGGCAGGCGGGGCTGTTCATGCTCTTCACCGTCAGCTTCGGCGTCACCGGGCTGCTCATCGACCGCGAGTCCGGCACGCTCGGACGGCTGCGCTCGATGCCGATCGCCGGCTGGGTGATCGTCGCGGCGAAGGCCCTCGTGAGCTTCGTCCTCGGCGTCGTCTCGACCGGTGTGCTGCTGGCGGTCGGCGGATACCTCTTCGACGCCGACTTCGGCTCCGTCGCGGCCGTGGCGCTCCTGGTGCTGTGCGCGGCCGCCGCCGGCACGTCGGTGATGTTCCTGGTCGTGCGCGTCGCCCGCACCAGCGAGCAGGCCGGCATCGTCACCTCGATCGTGGCGCTGGTGCTGGGCATCGGCGGCGGCGCCTTCTTCCCGGTCAGCGCGACCGGGAACCTGTCGGTCGTGCTCGACCTCAACCCGGTCGCCGCGCTGCTGCGCGGGCTCGGCACCACGTCGGGCGGTGGCGGCCTCGCGGACATCGGCGTCCCCGTCGCGATCATGCTCGGCTTCGCTGTCGTGATGCTCCTCGCCTCGCGTCTGGTCCCGGACCGGGGGGTGCTGTCATGAGGAACGCCGTCACGGTCGCCGGCGCCGAGCTGCGGCTCTTCCTGCGCGACCGCTCCAACCTGTTCTTCGTCTTCGTGTTCCCGCTGCTGCTCGTGCTGATGATCGGGCTGCAGTTCGGCGAGGGCGCCACGTCGGGCCGGGTCGCGGTGAGCGGCGCCGGGTCGTCGCTGCAGAGCGGCCTGGTGGGCCGGCTCGAGGACGGCGACGTCGTGGTCAGCGACCCCGCGTGGGACGACGCCCTGGCGCTGCTCGCGCGCGGGCGGCTCGACGTCGTCGTGCGGGTCGACGATGCGGCAGCGACGGCGTACGACGCGGGCGAGGCGGTCACCCTCGAGGTCGTGCGCGGCTCGTCGGCCGACGCGCAGGTCGTCGAGCAGCAGGTCCGGGTGGCGGTGGACGCGCTGCGGTCCGCACGCAGCCGGGTCCTGGCGCTGGAGGCCGGCGGCGTGCCGTCCGACCGCGCCGAGGCGGCCCTGGCCGCCGCGGAGGACGAGGTCAGCACGCCGCGGCTGGAGGTGACGAGCGTCGACCGGCTCAGCCAGGAGTTCGAAGGGATGGGGCAGTTCGAGTTCGGTGCCTCCGGGCAGCTGCTGCTCTTCACGTTCCTGGCCTGCCTCGGCGGCTCGGCGACCCTCATCCAGGCCCGGCGCCTCGGCGTCGTGTCACGGATGCTCGCCGGACCGGTGACGGCGGAGCAGCTCGTCGCCGGCCAGATCCTGGGCCGGTGGGCGATCGCGCTCTTCCAGGGTGGCTACCTGATGGTCGCGACCAGCCTGCTCTTCGGCGTCGACTGGGGCAGCCTGCCGCTCGCGCTGCTCGTGCTCCTGGTCTTCAGCCTCGTCGCCGCGGGTGCCGCGATCCTGCTCGGCACCCTGCTCGAGAACGAGGGCGCGGCCGCGGGCGCGGGGATCGGCTTCGGGCTGGTGCTCGCCGCGCTCGGCGGGGCGATGTTCCCGCTGGAGCTCTTCCCCGACACGATGCGCACCATCTCGCGGTTCACCCCCCACGCCTGGGCCTACGAGGCGCTCGCCGACGTCCAGCGCCGCGGCGCCGGTCTCGTCGAGGTGCTGCCGGAGCTCGGCGTGCTCGCCGCGATGGCCGCGCTGCTCGTCGCGCTGGGCAGCTGGTCGCTGCGCAGGAGCCTGGCGCGGGCCATGTGACCCGGCAGCACACCCCGTTGGACGGTTGCCCCCGTCGACCGCCTCACTACCGTGGTCGCATGACTGACGAGGTGAAGCAGGCAGCGATCGAGGCCGCCCAGCGAGTGGTCGACGAGGTCTCCTCCTGGCAGTACAGCGCCGAGGACAGCACCATCGCCGACCAGCTCGACGAGGGCCTGGCGAAGGCGAAGGTCTCGGTGAGCGACGACGAGCGCACCCGGATCCTCGCCGAGATCGACGGCATGAAGGACGAGAAGTCGTCGGCTCCGCAGGTCAGGTCCGCGGCGCCGGTGGAGTGACGTCATGGACGTACGTGGGCTCCTGACCGAGGGCTTCGGCCGCATCACCGAGCTGTACGCCGCCCTGGTGGAGGACCTCGACGACGCGAGCCTCCACCACCGCCCGGGCGGCACCGGCAACCCGATCGGGTGGCTGCTGTGGCACCTGGCGCGGGTGCAGGACGACCACGTCGCGGACCTCGCCGGGCAGCCGCAGGTCTGGGAGCGGTTCCAGGACCGCTTCGGCCTCCCCAACGGCACCGACGACATCGGCTACGGCCACACCAGCGAGCAGGTCGACGCCCTGCGGATCGACGACCCGGCGCTGCTGGGCGAGTACCACCACGAGGTGACGCTCGCGACCGCGCGCTACCTGCAGACCGTCGACGAGGCGGAGCTCGAGCGGGAGGTCGACCAGCGGTGGGACCCGCCGGTCACCGCCGGCGTACGACTGGTGAGCATCCAGGGTGACTGCCTGCAGCATCTGGGGCAGGCTGCCTACGTGAAGGGACTTCTCGGGTCGCGCACGTCCTGACAGGGCGGTGTCGAGGCCGAACCTAACCCGACTAAAATGGTCGAGTTAGTAGTCAAGGCCGAAAGGAATAACCATGCCTTCCTCCCTGCCCTCCTCCTACCGTCGACCGCTCAGCATCGACCGACGGGGATTCATGGGGCTGATGGGCGCCGCGGGGCTCGCGTACGCCGCCAGCTCCTGCGCCGGCCCCGGCTCGACCTCCGGTGGCGGCAGCGCCGCACCCACGGGCGGCTCAGCGACCGACACCATCTCCTTCGCCCACTGGCGCGCGGAGGACCAGCAGGTGTTCGACACGATCATCTCCGGCTTCACCGGCTCGAACGCCGACGCAGGGGTGAAGCAGGACATCTCGCCGTCGCAGGACTACCAGTCGAGCGCGATCCAGCGGCTGCGCGGCGGCGAGGTCGGCGACGCCTTCACCGCCTTCCGCGGTGCGCAGTTCGAGGACATGGTCTCCGCCGGCCTCTTCGCCGAGCTGGGCGACCAGGACTTCGTCTCGGCCTACAGCGAGCGTTTCGCGCCGGTCGGGCAGAAGGACGGAACGCAGTACGGCCTGCCCTACCAGGTCGTCTTCCTGATGCCGATCTACAACGTCGACCTCTTCGAGAAGGCCGGCGTCTCCGAGCTGCCGCAGGACTGGGACGGCTTCCTCGCGCTGTGCGAGCAGCTGAGGTCCGCCGACGTCACCCCGATCGCGTGGCCCGGTGGTGACGCCGGCAACGCGGCCCAGCTCTTCAACTCGATGACGATGAACAATGCGCCTTCCGACGACTACTGCGCGAAGATCGAGTCGGGTGACTACAAGTGCACCGACGACTGGTTCCTCAAGACCCTCGGCCAGTACGCCGAGCTCGCGCCGTACATGCAGAAGAACGCCTCCGGCAGCGCGCCCGAGCCGCTGCAGCAGCTCTTCAACGAGCAGGGGGCCGGCATGCTCGCGACCGGCAGCTACCACATCGCTGCGACCCGCGCGCTCGGAGCGGAGTTCGCGATGGACGTGACCTCGCCGATCACCACCACCGCCGAGGAGGCGCGGTTCGAGGGCGTGCACAACGCGACGTTCATCCTGGGGGTCAACAGTGCCTCGGAGAAGCAGGAGACCGCCGTCGCCTGGCTCGAGCACCTCTCCGACCCCGAGGTCGCCGGTGAGTACGCCAACGGCACCGCGCAGCACGTGACCGTCGACGGTGTCGAGTACACCAACGCCGACCTCAAGCGCCTCGAGCCGTGGCTGTCGAAGAACACCGCGCTCGCGCCGCGCTACCAGTTCCTCGACCTCGACGTGGAGGCCGCGGTCCAGGCCGCGTGCGTCGCCGTCGTCGGCGGGCAGTCGCCGGACCAGGCGGCCGAGGAGGCCCAGAAGATCGTCGACGAGCAGATCGGATGAGGAAGCTGACCGGGCCGGGACGTCCCCACCCGGCCCTCTACCTCTTCCCTCTCCCCGCGGTCGTCCTCTACGTCGTCTTCTTCGTCATCCCGACAGTGCAGGCGGTGCAGTACGCCGCGACCGACTGGGACGGCTTCAGCCCCGACTACGAGAACGTCGGCACGGACAACATCGTCAAGCTCGCTACCGGCGGCGACTCGCTCTTCACCAACGCGCTGGTCAACAACGTCCAGTTCCTGCTGGTCGTGGTGGTGCTGCAGACGCTCCTGTCGCTGGGGCTCGCGCTGATGCTGCTGCGCACCACCACGGTGTCGGTCCTCGTCCGCTCGGTCTACTTCCTGCCCGCGATCCTGTCGTCGGTGTCGGTCGCCTTCATCTGGCGCTTCGTCTACGACCCCAACGTGGGGCCGATCAACCAGGGCCTCGCCGCGATCGGGCTCGAGCACCTCCAGTCGGGATTCCTCGGTGACCCCGACCAGGCCATCTACTGGGTCGCGATGACCCAGGTGTGGGCGCACGCCGGGCAGCTGATGGTCATCTTCATCGCCGGTCTGCAGCAGATCCCCGCGGACCTCTACGAGGCCGCGCGGCTCGACGGCGCCGGGCGGTGGCAGCAGTTCCGCCACGTCACCTGGCCATTGGTCGCGCCGACCACGTCGATCGTCGTCGCCTACACGACCATCCAGTCGTTCAAGGCCTTCGACCTCATCCTCGGCCTCGGCGGCAACCCGCCGCGGGGCTCGCTCGACATCCTGTCCACCCGCATCTACACGACGTTCACCAACTCCGAGTTCGGCTACGCCGCGGCCCAGTCGCTCATCTTCATGGCGGTCATCCTCGCGGTGACCGTCCTGCAGCGCCGCGCGCTCAGGCTGACCCAGCGGGGGGTGTGAGGACCGCCATGACCGCCACCGTCAGCCGCCGGGTGCTGCTCGTCGGCTACACCCTCCTCATCCTGCTGCCGCTCTCGCTCGTGCTCACCGGCAGCTTCAAGACCACGCCGGAGCTCTTCGACTCGCCGTTCGGGCTGCCCGACTCGCTCAGCCTCGACAACTACCGCACCGTGCTGGGCGAGCAGGCGATGTCCACGGCCCTGCGCAACAGTGCACTCGTCACCGCGGGCGGGGTGACCCTCACGCTGCTGCTGGCGATCCTGGCGGCGTACGGCATCGCGCGGATCCCGGGGTGGCGGGGCTGGGCGATCCACGGGTTCCTCGTGCTCGGCATGGCCGTGCCGGCGCAGGCCAACATGATCCCGCAGTACGTCCTCTTCGACCAGCTCGGCCTGCTCAACAGCCTGCTCGGCCTCGTGCTCATCGAGACGGTCGTGTGCCTGCCCGTCGCCGTCTTCATCCTGGCCGGCTTCATGCGCACGCTCCCGCCCGAGCTCTACGAGGCCTCCGCCCTCGACGGCGCCGGTCCCTGGCGCACGCTGCAGTCCGTGGTGCTGCCGCTGTCGCTGCCCTCAGTCGCGGCCACCGCGATCTTCCTCGTGGTGATCCAATGGAACGACCTGCTCTACCCGCTGCTGTTCATCCAGACGCCGGAGAAGCGGACGCTGCCGCTCGCGCTGCTCGACTTCCAGGGGGAGTTCCTCACCAACTACCCGCTGCTCTTCACCGGGGTGCTCGTGGCCTCGACCCCGCTCGTGGTGGCCTACGTCTTCCTGCAGCGCTACTTCGTGGCCGGGCTGACCGCAGGCTCGGTGAGGGGCTGACGAGGTCACGATTTGGCCAGCGATGCCCCACGAACGGCTCCGGGGGCACATACTCAGGGGCGATGACCACTCCGAGCTGCCGACGGCCGAAGCACCTCTCCAGCAGTCCGTTCAAGCCCGCAGCGGAGCCGGTGGTCGAGGTGTTCGAGGTCGGTGACCGCGTCACCCACGACCTCTACGGCCTCGGGCAGGTCACCCACGTCGACAGCCAGGCGGTGACCGCCGACTTCGGGGCGCAGTCCGTGCGGATCGCGCACCCCTACCCCAAGCTGCACCACCTCTGAGGCGCTGCCGCCCGCGTGGGCGGCTGCCTAGGGTGGCGGCATGACGACCCGGTGGCTCTTCGGCGACCAGCTCGGACCGCACTTCGTCGACGACCACCGCGGCCCGCTGCTGATGGTGGAGTCGACCGGCGTCTTCCGGCGTCGGCGGTTCCACCGGGCCAAGGCCCACCTCGTGCTGAGCGCGATGCGGCACCGCGCCGCCGAGCTCGGTGACCGGCTGACCTACGTGCAGGCGGAGACGTACGCCGAGGTGGTGCGCGCGCAGTCCTCTGAGCCGGGCGAGGTCGAGGTCGTGCACCCGACGTCGTACGCCGCCCTCGGGCTGGTCGAGCGGCTCGGCTGCACCGTGCTGCCGCCCCGCGGCTTCGCGACCGCGCGGGAGGACTTCGAGCGCTGGGCCGAGGGGCGCCGCGGCAAGCGGCTGCTGATGGAGGACTTCTACCGCCGCGCGCGGCAGGCGCACGGCGTGCTGCTGGACGGCGGCGACCCGGCCGGCGGACAGTGGAACTTCGACCACGACAACCGCCAGCCGCCGCCGAAGGGCGCCGAGACGCTCGGGGTCACCGAGCCGTGGTGGCCGGCCGAGGACGACATCGACGCGCAGGTGCGCGCGGACCTCGACCGCTGGGAGGCCGACGGCGAGGTGTCGTTCATCGGGCGCGACGGCCCCCGGATCTTCCCGGCCACGCGACGCCAGGCGCTTGCGGCGCTCGTCCACTTCGTCGAGCACCGGCTGCCGGAGTTCGGGGCGCACGAGGACGCGATCCTCGAGGGCGACCCGTGGATGGCCCACAGCCTGATCAGCGCGCCGATGAACCTCGGGCTGCTCGACCCGCTCGAGGTCGTCGAGCGGGCGGAGGAGGCGTACCGCAGCGGCGCGGCGCCGATCGAGAGCGTCGAGGGCTTCGTGCGGCAGGTCATCGGCTGGCGCGACTACGTCTGGCACGTCTACTGGCACATGGGCGACGGCTACCGCCGCTCGAACGGGCTGCGGGCCACCGAACGGATCCCGCAGTGGTTCGCCGAGCTCGACGGTGCGGCGACCGACGCCCGCTGCCTCTCCCACACCCTCGACCAGGTCGCGGAGCACGGCTGGGTGCACCACATCCCGCGGCTGATGGTGCTGGGGTCGTACGCCCTGCAGCGCGGGTGGGCGCCGACCCAGGTCACCGACTGGTTCCACCGCGCCTTCGTCGACGGCTACGACTGGGTGATGGTGCCCAACATCGTCGGGATGTCGCAGCACGCCGACGGCGGGCAGATGATGACGAAGCCCTACACGTCCGGCGGCGCCTACATCAACACGATGAGCGACCACTGCGGCTCGTGCCGCTTCGACCCCAAGGTGCGGGTGGGGGAGGACGCGTGCCCCTTCAGCGCGGGGTACTGGTGGTTCCTCGACCGACACCGGGAGACGTTCGAGGGCAACCACCGGATGTCCCGGGCCGTGCGCGGGCTCGACCGGCTCAAGGACCTCGCGGAGCTCGTCGAGCAGGAGGACGCGCGGGGCAACCGGGCGCCCTGAGCGTTTGGTTCAGCGGCAGGGGAGGGAGCCGAGGCGGGCGAGGCCCTCGCGGTCGCCGGGCCCGAGCTCGACCTGGCCGGTGTTGTCGGCGTACATCAGCTCCATCGGCTCGCTGACGTGCCCCAGTCCGACCACGTGCGCGACCTCGTGGAGCACGATCGCCTCCATCACCCGCGGCTGCTGCGCGACGCTGGCCGGGGTGAAGGCCTCCACGTCGAGGACGACGCCCCCGCTGACGAACCGGAGTCGTCCGCCGGTGTCGCGCTCGGCGACGGCACCGCCCACGCCGGCGACTGTCCCGGCGAGGTCGGCGTACTCTCCGGCGTCGGCCCACCCGATCACGACCGGGTCCGGGCGCCCGAACAGCTTCACCCCGCCCGGGAACGGTCGGTCGTCGGTCTCGCCCTCGTCGGCGAACGCCAGACCGGTTGCCGCACTCGCGCGGTCGATGGCCCTCCGGATCAGCTCATCGCCCCCGGCTGGCCCGCCGGCGGGGTTGATCCGGTAGCGGATCTCCTGGCACGGGTCCCAGCCGACCGGTTCCCTGCTCCCGGGCTGGGTCATCGCCCAGGTGAAGGTCCCACCCCGCTGTACGACGCTCGGCGCGGGCAGCGGCCGCTCGGGCCCCAGCCCCACGGCACGCCGCACGGGGTCGAGCTGCTCGGCCGGGTGCCACACCGCGACCGCTGCCAGCATTGCTGAGGTCGCGGCGAGAGTGATGGCCGTCTTCGAGCGGGGCACGGGGGCAGGTGTGCGGCAGCGGCTTCACTTGCGAGGTTGATCGGGTGAGGAACCTAGCCTCTGGTTTGGGCCCGTGAACAGTTTGAGTTGACGTCAATCAAGTTCCGGCTGAAGGGCGGTCGCGGCCGTCCGACGTCGAGTCAGGAGGCGGTGTTGGAAGTTCGCATCACGGGCCAGCGATCCGAGCGTGGTTGGGTTCCTCGTCGGGACGCCTCCTCAGTCAGCGACCGGATCCGAACGGATGAGGGCCTGTAGCCACGTGGACGGCTGCGCGTTGGGATCCATGTCCAGCTGGAGGTCCGCGCCTGAGTCCACGGGCTTGGCGCGCGCGATGTCGATGGGCCACGGCAGCTCGACCAGTCGGGCCTCAGGATGCTGATGGATGAACTGCCGGTAGGCGACCCGACACAACTTGTCGAACCCGGACTCTGACCGGTCGTGGCCCAGTCCCGCCAAGGACCACGCGAACATGTAGAGCGGGAGCACGCCGTCGAACGCGTACTCCTCCTCGACCTCCGCGACGAGGTGCTCGACAACCGTTGACGTCATAGCAGCGGGTTTCCCTCCAGCGGGACCTTGACCTTCGTTCCATTCTGCGACACGACCACGTAGGGCCCGTGCGTGACGGGATCCGGTCGGTTGCCCGGGTAGCCGTCCATGACACGAATCTGACGCCCGAAGTGGTCAGGGTCAAGGAACTTCGTCCCGTTGCCCGTCGCTGCAGGCACCTCTTCCCAGGTGGACAGCAGCTTCCTGACGTCATCAGCCGAGAGGCCGCGCAGTGTGTGCGGGTCGAAGCGTTTCGGATTGCCGAGGTGCCGCAATGCTCGAGCAAGCCGATCGGGCAGCCACCCGCCCGGGTGCTTGATCGTCCCGGCTTCGTCGCGGGCCTGGATCCGGAGGAACTTGTCGAGCCTCGCCCGGACGTCCGCCAGGTCGTCGCGGGCCCGCTCGAGCCGTGCGGCTGCGGTCGCGACACCGGCGCGCAAGGACGCCAGCAAAGCGTAGAAGCGGGGCGCGGCGGATCGCACCCGGGCTGCGGCCGCGGCGGCGGTCGCTCCGCCGGCGAGGCCGCCGGTCAGTCCGGTGACGATCACCGAGATGGCGGCGCCCTCGACGATCATCTGCGCGACCTCGGCGAGCAGGGCGCGGGTCCGCGCGCGTGCGGCCTCGACCGCAGCGGCGTACTCCTCGCAGGCCGTGGCGAAGTTCGACAGCTGCCAGGCGGTGTCGCCGATAAGCGTCGCGAGCTCGGTCAGGGCGTCGACGGCGAGAGGGACCTCGGGTGAGCGTTGTGCCTCGACGAGGGTGATGGCGACGTCGACGTGGTCCGCGAGCCGGGCCGTCGTGCCCGCGGCGTGGCGCCACTCCGACGCCGCGTCGGCCAGCGCGCCCACGTCGGCTCCCGGCCAGGCGAAGCCTTCGACCTGGTCGAGGATCCACCGGTCGACCACACCCAGCGACGGCTCCTGTGCGCCCAGGCTCGGTGGCGGCCTCGGTGGATCGACGCGCGCGAACGCAGTGTCGTCGAGGGCCGCGGTCCCGTCATAGGGGAGCTGGGCGGCCCCGGCCTCGGCCTGCTCGTGGTTGTCGCCGGTGGCGGCGAGCAGCCTGCCGGCCCCGGTGAGCGCGTGGGTGAGATCGGCGAGCGCGGCCACCGCCTCGGCGGCCCCGTCGTCGTACGCCGCCGCGAAGTCGATGCTGGTGGCGTCGTCGCCCGCCATCCCCGCCGTGGCGGTCAGCCGCGAGCTGAGCGACTCGGTCAGCAGGGCGGCGACGTGGTTGGCCGCGAGGCAGGCGTCCGCCGCCCGGGTGAACCCGCTGCACTCCACCGTGATCCGCACGCCTCGACCTTTGCCGAGTCCCAACGGCGTCGCCAGACCCGTCCGGCGATCTGTGGACAACGGACCCGGAGGCTTCTCCACAGGAGCCGGCTCCCGCGTTTGCGGCGAAGCCGCGCGGGCACGAGCCCCTGCAGACCCGACCCGACGAGGAGGACCCATGGCGCTCGACCCACGCTTCATCGGCTGCATCCGCATCCAGCCGCCGCTCAACGACGCCGAGTGCGACTTCCTCCTCCGGGTGCTCGACTCCGACGGCACCCTGCGGGGCACGCCGACGGGCCGGGGCGACAAGGGCGTGCCGTTCGCGCGACTCGCGTGGGAGCCCTGCCTCCAGGGCTGCTGCCTCCAGTGGAACCCCCACCTCGAGGACCCGAGGTGGATGGTCGAGTCGCTGCGGTTCGTCATCGACCACCTGCTGCGGCCGGGGGCGAAGGGGGAGGGCCACCCCAGGCTCGCCGGGTTCACCTTCGACCACGTCGCCTCCGGTGTCGTCGTGGGCCGCGGCCACGGGGAGCGCATCACGCGGATGGTCACGGCCACCGACAACGACGTGACCGGCTCGGAGCTGCCGACACCCTGCGAGGAGGTGACCGCGTCGTCGCCGCCGGCGCGTTCGCACGGCGGGCGGTTCGACAACGTCATCGAGCTCCGGCCGCGCCGCGCGTGACCACCCCTCGCAGGCACGTGGAACCATGGCCGTATGCCGGACGAGCTCGTGGTGCGCCGGGCCGGGTTCGCGCCGGTCAAGGGCATGCGCCACCTCGCGCTCGACGCCATCGACCTCGACGAGCAGGGCGCTGTCGGCGACCGGTCGTACTGCCTGGTCGACGTCGACGAGGCGCGAGTGCTCAAGACCGTGCAGCATCCCTCGCTCATCGGCGTCGTGGCGCAGGTCGGGGGCGACCGGCTCCGTCTCACGCTTCCCACCGGCGAGGAGGCGTCCGGGGCGCCCGCGAGGTCCGGACGGACGATCACGTGCGACTACTGGGGCCGCAGCGTCGACCTCGACCTCACCGAGGGCCCGCACGCCGAGCTCGTCTCCGACTGGCTCGGTCGGCGCGTGTCGGTGGCCGTCGCGCCGCGCGGCGGAGTGGTGTTCGGTGATCCGCTGACCGTCGTCGGCACGGCGTCGCTGCGCGAGCTCGCCCGTCGTACGGGCCTCGACGAGGTCGCCGACCAGCCGGCGCGCTTCCGGGCCACGCTCGTCGTCGAGACCGACGAGCCCCACGTCGAGGACTCCTGGGCCGGGCAGGAGGTCGCGATCGGCGACGCCGTGGTGCGGATCGGTGGTCCGGTCCCGCGGTGCGCCGTCGTCGACCACCACCCGGAGACCGGGGTCAAGGACGTGCGGCTGCTGAGGGCACTCGTGCGTGAGCGCCCGACCAACCGCGCCGGCGAACCGATGTTCGGGGTCTACGCGCGGTGCGTGGTGTCCGGGCGGGTCACCGTCAGCCGCTGACCTGCTGCCACAGGGCCAGGTTGGCCCCGACCGCCGACGAGTAGTGGTCGTCGGCTGCGGAGACGACGGCGCGCAGCGCTGCCAGCGCGGTCACCATCTCGGCGCACCCGTCGCGCCAGGAGTCGTACGCCGACGCCTGCGCGTCGCTCGCCCGGCCGAGCCAGTCCGCCTGCAGCCGGTCGTGCGCGTGGTCGATGTCGACGGCGAGGCCGAGGAGGTCGCGCTGACACGCCGCGAGCTGGGCGACAGCGAGCCGGACCTCGGCGAGGTCGACGTCGTAGGCCCTCACGGCAGCCTCCCACCGAGGCGCCCCCGCACGTGGTCGCTCGCGACTCCCCGTCGGTCGTCGGCTCCCACGACGTCGGAGGCGGTCGCAGGCAGCGCGGCGACCGCGGCGCCGAGCTCGTCCACGACTTCGCTCGCCGCACGGCTCCACGCCTCCCACTGCTCGCGGAAGGTGGCGGCCGCGTCACCGTGCCAGGTGGCCAGCAGGCTCTCGACCGTCGACTCGGCGGTCCGCCGGCGGGCGTCGAGGTCGGAGAGCCGGTCGCCGAGCGAGGCGGTGGCCGCGGCATGCGCTGCCGGGTCGAGCTGGAGGGTTCCCGAGAGGATCATGGTCCGATCGTCGCCGCCCGGGACGCCCCGCCGACACCCCTCGCCAGCGATCTGTGGAGAAGTGACCCGGGGAGAAGCGGCCTAGTGGTCGACCTCGCGTCGGTCCACCTGGCGCGGCACCGTGGGACCGTGCTCGAGGTCGGCGAGCTCCTGACGAGCGAGGTCGAGCGCGGCGAGCAGCGCCGAGAGGGCGTCGATGGCGTCGTGGGTGGCGCGGTCCCACTCCTGCCAACCCGAGCCCTGGTGGCGTGCGGTCCCGCCCTGCCAGGCCACGACGAGGGCGTCGATGCTGGCCTCGGCGGCCCGTCGGCGGGCGTCGACCTCGGCGATGCGGGCTGCGGCGAACGAGGACACCACGGCGCGGCTCGAGCGGTCGTGCTGGAGATGGCCGGAGATGATCATGGGGCCCCACTACCCAGACCGTCGGCGTGTCTACACGCGCTTGAGGGGATCTGGAGACAACCCAGACCACTCCTTCAGTCCCCGGAGAGGTGGCGTGGACGACGCGCCGGAGGACCTAGGGTGGGGCGACCACTCCCGCCCATCTCGGAGGCCCCCCACGTGGACACCATGACCCCCGTCTACGCCTCGAGCACGCTGCTGCTGATCGCAGCGCTCGCCGTCGCCGCACTCCTCGTCCTGATCATCGTGCTGCGCATGCACGCCTTCGTGGCGCTGGTGCTGATCAGCTTCCTCACCGCGATCGCTGCCGGCGTACCCGTCGCCGACGTGCCGGCCATCGCGATAGCCGCCTTCGGCAGCACGCTCGGCACCGTCGCGCTGCTCGTCGGGCTCGGCGTGATGATCGGGCGCCTGCTGGAGGTGACCGGGGGAGCGCAGGTCCTCGCCGACACCCTCGTCGGACGCTTCGGTGAGAAGCGGGCGCCGCTCGCGCTCGGTGTGGCGGCCCTGCTGTTCGGTCTGCCGATCTTCTTCGACGCCGGGCTCGTGGTCTTCCTCCCGATCATCTTCTCGGTCGCCAAGCGCTTCGGCGGCTCCGTCCTGATGTACGCCCTGCCGGCCGCGGGTGCCTTCGCTGCGATGCACGCGATCGTGCCGCCCCACCCGGGGCCGGTCACCGCGGCCACCGAGATCGGCGCCAGCATCGGCCTCACCCTGCTCGTGGGCGTCGTCGTGGCGGTCATCGCGTGGTTCGTCGGCGTCTACCTCGCCACCATCACGTGGCTCGGCAAGGTTCACGTGCCGGTCGACGACTCGGTGCTCACGGGCGGCCGAGAGGCCGACACCGACAATCCGCCGGCGTTCGCTCACGTGCTCGGCATCCTGCTCCTGCCGCTCGTGCTCATCGGCGCCAACACCGTCCTCACGACCCTGCGCACCAACGGCACCATCGCCGAGGAGGGGACCCTCGTCGACGTCCTCGTCTTCATCGGCCAGACGCCGGTCGCGCTCCTCATCGCGCTGCTGGTGGCGACCTACACCCTCGCCGTCCGTCGCTACTCGCTCAGCGAGACCGAGTCCCTGCTGAACGACTCGCTCGGCCCGATCTGCGCCATCATCCTCATCACCGGCGCCGGCGGCATGTTCGGCGGCGTGCTCCGCTACAGCGGCATCGGCGACGCACTGTCCGACTCCCTCGCCGACCTCGGCCTGCCGCTCATCGTGAGCGCCTTCGTCATTGCCACTATCCTGCGCGTCGCCCAGGGCTCCGCGACCGTCGCGCTGACGACCACCGCCGGACTCATCTCCGCCGGCGTCGCCGACGCCGACCCCTCCAGCCTCCAGCTCGTCGCACTCGTGCTCGCGATCGCGGCCGGTGCCACCGTGCTCTCGCACGTCAACGACTCGGGGTTCTGGCTGGTCGGCCGGTTCTTCGGCATGGACGTCAAGACCACGCTGAGGACCTGGACCGTCATGGAGACCACCCTCGGCGTCAGCATATTCGTGCTCGCCCTCGGCCTCTGGGCGGTCGGATGAACACACCCCAGCCGCCGCTCCACCTCGTCTTCATGGGCGTCTCCGGGTCGGGGAAGTCGACCGTGGCGCGCGCGGTGCAGGAACGGCTGGGCTGGGAATTCGCCGAGGGCGACGACTTCCACCCGCCGGAGAACGTGCAGAAGATGAGCGAGGGCACCCCGCTGACCGATGCCGACCGCTGGGGGTGGCTGGAGTCGCTGGCGGAGTGGACGGCCGAGCGCGACGCACGCGGCGAGCCGACGCTCATCGCGTGCAGTGCCCTGCGCAAGGCCTACCGCGACGTGCTCCGCCGCGGCGGTGAGGGCACGTTCTTCGTGCACTGCACCGGCGACAAGCACATGCTCCTGGACCGGATGAACGCCCGCGACCACTTCATGCCGCCGAGCCTGCTCGAGTCCCAGCTCGACACCCTCGAGCCGCTCCAGCCCGACGAGAACGGGATGGACGTCGACCCGGCGCTGCCGGTCGACCGGCTCGCGGCGATGGTGCTGGCACGGCTCGGCCTGCCCTGAGGCCGGCCGAGCCACACCACGCCGGGGCCTCGCGTCAGCCCTTGCGCCGCGCGCGCAGCACTGCGTCCGCCACCGCCATCTCCTTGCCGGTGTGCGGGTGCGCCTGGGTACGCGGGCGTGCCTCGGCCACCTCGACCACGAAGTCGTCGGGCAGGGCCGGCACGAGGTCCTCGGCGGTGAACATGAACGAGGTGTGACCGTGCCGCAGGCCGGCGAGGTCGTCCGGGTGGTGCCCGACCACGAGCAGGGTGCCACCCGGCGCGACCGCGGAGGCGAGTCGTCGTACGACGTCGGGCATCGCGCCGTCGGGCAGGTGGAAGAAGTGCGACGTCACGAGGTCCCACGTCTCGCCGGCCGGCTCGAAGGTGCGTACGTCGACCCGGCGGGTGTCGACGCGGTCGCCGACCCCGGCCTCCCGGGCGTGCTCGGCCGTGCGGGCCAGCGCAGCCTCGGCGAAGTCGACGGCCGTCACCTCCCAGCCCTGCGAGGCCAGCCAGATCGCGTCGCCGCCCTCGCCGCAGCCGATGTCGAGGGCGCGGCCGGGCGCCAGTGACGGCGCCTCCGCCGCGAGCTGGACGTTGACGCGTCCGCTCCACACCCGCTCGCCCGAGTAGCGCTCCTCCCAGGCCGGCTGCTCGAAGAAGCCGTCGCGCATGGCCCGGACAGACTTGGCTGCGTCGGCGTTGGCCAGCTCGGCGTTGATCCACGCGCCGACCCGGTTGCCGTGCGCGGCGGAGGCCATCAACGTCATCGCGATGTCGGTGGCGTTGCCGGCGGCGAACACGCCCGGGACCGAGGTGGCGCCGGTGGGCTCGACCGTGATGACGGAGCCCAGCACGGTGCCGTTCATCTCGACGGGCTGCGGCTCGATGCCGAGCGGGCCGAGGTAGTCGGCCCGCACGCCCGGCTTCGACGCGACGACGATGGCGTCCCGCTCGAGGAGGGTGCCGTCGGCCAGGCGCAGCCCGACCAGCGCGCCACCGTCGTCCGTGGCGACGACCTCCCGAGGGGTGCCGTGCGCGAACCGGACGCCGATCGCGCCCAGCTTCTCCGCGTCCTCGTCGGGCAGCTCGACGCCGTCGTGCACGACCATCACGACGTCGTCGGACAGCTGGCGGAACAGCAGGCCCTGGTGGGCCGCCATCGGCGTGGTCGCGAGGATCGCCAACGCCTGGTCGCGCACCTCCCAGCCGTGGCAGTAGGGGCAGTGCAGCACGTCGACGCCCCAGCGCTCGGCCAGCCCCGGCACGTCGGGCAGCTCGTCGACGACACCGCCGGTGACCAGCACCCGGCGGGCGACGTACCTGCGTCCGCCGTCGGTCGTCACCAGGAAGTCGTCGACCTCGCCGGACAGCCCGACCACGCGGTCGGCGACGACCTCGACGCCGTACGCCGCAACCTCGGCGCGGCCGTCCTCGAGCAGCTGCAACGGGGGCACGCCCTCGCGGCCGAGGTAGTTGTGGGCGTGGTCCGCGGGGGCGTTGCGGGGCTGGCCGGCGTCGATCACCAGGACCCTCCGCCTCGACCTGCCCAGCGCCATCGCGCCGCTCAGCCCGGCCGCACCGCCACCGATGACCACCACGTCGTACGTCTCGTTCTCGCTCATGCCACGAGCATGCAGGCACCGATGCAGGATTGACAAACATTCTTGCCAGAGTGGCAAACTAGGGGCATGGACGACGACGGAGTGCTGCGGGCCGTCGGGCCTCGGCTGCGCCAGCTGCGGCTCGAGCGCGAGGCCACGCTGACCGACCTCGCGGAGGAGACGGGCATCTCGGTGAGCACCCTGTCGCGGTTGGAGTCCGGCCAGCGAAAGCCCACCCTCGAGCTGCTGCTTCCGTTGGCGCGCGCCCACCGCGTCGCCCTCGACGAGCTGGTCGACGCGCCCGAGACGGGCGACCCGCGGATCCGCTCGAAGCCGGTCGTGCGGCACGGACGCACCTTCATCTCCCTGACCCGGCGCCCCGGCGGTCTGCAGTCCTACAAGATGGTGATGCCCGTCGACGACGCCCCCGCGCCGTCGCTGCGCACGCACGAGGGCTACGAGTGGCTCTACGTCCTCAGCGGGAAGGTCCGCCTGCTCCTCGGCACCCGCGACCTCACCCTCGGGCCGGGCGAGGTCGTCGAGTTCGACACCCGCACGCCCCACTGGATCGGCAACCCCGGCCCGACGCCGGCAGAGGTGCTGGCGATCTTCGGCCCTCAGGGCGAGCGGATGCACGTCCGCTCCTGAGGGGTGGGCCGGTCCTTGGCCCGCGGTGGCACGGTGGGCCGCATGGCGATCCGCACCGGCACAGACGTGAAGTGGAAGTGGGGCTCCTCGTGGGCCGAGGGCACCGTGAAGGAGGTCCACCACGAGGAGGTCTCCCGCACGACCAAGGGCGAGAAGGTCACCCGCAAGGGCAGCGACGACGACCCGGCGTACGTCATCGAGCAGGAGGACGGCACCACCGTCCTCAAGCTCCAGAGCGAGGTCGAGCGCGCCTGACCCGAGTCACAGCCGGCCCCGCGCCCGGCGGCGTGTCGGACGACCACAACGCTGCTGGCGGCGCCTGGATCGAGCGGTAGCGACGAGACGCAGCCGACTTCTGGTCGTCGGACGCGCCGTGCCGCCGCGCCTGCTGGCGACGAGCTGACGACGACAGGTCCAGGGTCACCGGGGAAGGCCCGAGGAACCTTCGGGTGCTCTTAACATCCCGGGTGCCCAGTTCTGGGAAAACGCCACGGAATGTCGCCGAACTCCTTAGGTTGAGCCTGCGCCGGTCCACCGGTGCGTTCTTGGACTTCGACGTAGTCGCTCACCAAACGCGAGGCACACATGACTCAGGATGCAGCCCAGGCCCGGAAGGGCGCTGGTCTCTCGGTCGCCGGTTGGCCACTGGGGCGGAAGATGGCCCTGGCCCTGGCGATCCCGCTGCTGCTCGCGGCCGTCCTCGGTGGACTGCGCGTCGCCGGCGACTACGGCGACTCCCGGCAGGCCGCGCGGAGCGCCCAGCAGGTCACCATCATCCAGCCCGCCGTCGACTACCTCACCGCGTCCGAGGCCGCGATGGTGGCGGCGCAGTCCGACAGCGCCTCCAGCCAGGGTGACCTGATCGACGCGATCAGCGACATCTCGAGCAACGCCGAGGCCCTGGTCCAGGCGCGCGACACCGCCGACCTCGACGAGCTGCAGACCGCCCACGTCAACGCGCTGCTCGACCTGAGCCAGGCCATGCGGGGCGAGGGCGCCGAGACGCTCGGCCCGGCCACCTGGATCGCGCTCGTGCGTCAGCTCGAGTCCAGCGTCAGCCAGCTCATCACCAGCGTCAACGCCGCCCAGGAGACGCCCGAGCCGCGCCTCGAGCAGCTCTCGCAGGCGATGAGCGGTCGCCTGTCCCTCGCGCTCCAGCAGGGCCTCATCGCGACCTCGCTCTCCCAGTCCAGCTCGCAGGAGCTCTTCTCCGAGATCGGCGTCGAGGCCGCGGCCATCGACCGTCTGGCCGGATCGGTGGAGGGCGCCGACGACCAGACCGCCCTCCTGCGTCAGCAGAACACCCGCCACGCCGGGCAGATCCGCGACGACGCCGCCACCGACCTCGACGGCCGCGACGCCTACGCGCCCTACGACGAGATCACCGAGACGCTGGTCACCGGTGTGACCGAGACGCTCGACGAGGCCGCCGGTGCCGCCCAGCGCAACGCCCTCGTCGGCGCCGTGCTCACGCTCCTCGCGCTCGCCGCGGCGATCGCCCTCGCCTTCTTCATCGCCCGCAGCCTCCTCGGGCCGATCGGCAAGGTCCGCGACGGCGCCCTCGCGGTGGCCCGCCACCGCCTGCCCGACGCGGTCGCCCGGATCCGGGCCGGCCAGGAGCCCGAGCCGATCAAGACGATCGACGTGCACACCAATGAGGAGATCGGCCAGGTCGCCCGTGCGGTCGACGACCTCCACCGCCAGGCCATCCACCTCGCGTCCGGCGAGGCCCAGCTCCGCCAGACCGTCAACGCGATGTTCGTGACGCTCTCGCGCCGCTCGACCTCGCTGGTCAACCAGCAGCTCGCCCAGATCGAGCGCCTCGAGCACGACGAGGAGGACCCCAAGCGCCTCGAGTCGCTGTTCCGCCTCGACCACCTCGCCTCGCGCATGCGTCGTACGGCCGACTCGCTGCTGATCCTGGCCGACGCGCCCAACCGCGCCGCGGGGCAGTTCAGCCTCACCGTCGGCGAGGCCCTCCAGGCCGCGACGTCGGGCGTGCAGGACTACCAGCGCGTGCAGATCCTCTCCAACCTCAACACCCGCGTCGGTGACGAGGCCGCGGCCGACGTCGTCCACCTGCTCACCGAGCTCGTCGACAACGCGCTCAGCTTCTCGCCGCCGGCCGAGCCGGTGCGCCTGGCCGCCAAGCAGGGTCCCGACGGCGTCACGATCACGGTCACCGACTCCGGCCTGGGGGTGCCACCGGCCGAGCTCGAGCAGCTCAACAGCGACCTCCAGCACGGTGCCCAGGCCACGCCCGACACCGCCCGTCGCATGGGCCTGTTCGTGGTGTCGCGGCTCGCCGAGCGCCACGACATCCAGGCCCACCTGGCGCGCAACCCCGGCGGCGGCATGACGGCCACCGTGCTGCTCCCGCCGTCTGTGCTGCCCGACGTGCCGCAGTCCGGCACGCCTGCGGCCCCCGCTGCGGCCGAGGCCACCACCACGAGCACGTCCTCGGCCGACTCCACCGAGCTGGTCGGCGCCGGCTCCGCCGCTGAGGCCGCTCCGGTCCTGTCCAAGCGCGAGGCCCGCAACCGTGCCCGCGCCGAGAAGGCCGAGGCGAAGGCCGCCGAGCGTGCCGCCGCCACCGAGGCGAAGGCCAAGGCCAAGGCCGCCAAGGCGGAGGCCGAGCTGGAGCCGCTGCCCTCCACGTCCGGTACGACGGACGCTGGCGACGGCACGGCCACCGAGCCCGCCGCCCCAGCCGCCGCGGCTGCCGCGCCGTCGTCCTCCTCCTCGGAGCCGACCCCCGACCGTCCGCCGCTCGGCAGCCTCCTGCCGCGCCGCGACCCGGGTGCCAACATGCCCCGCACGGGTGCCGACGCGTTCCTGCCTCCGGAGACCTCCGGTGCGACCGGTCCGCTCTTCGGCAAGCGTGCTGACACCGCTGCGACCGCCGACGCCAAGGCCGACGCCAAGGCCGACGCCGAGGCCGACGCCGCCGGCGGCGAGGGTGCCGCGGCCGAGCGTGCCGGGAAGGTCGCCCGCGTCGTCCCGATCACGGCCCTGGCCTCCCGCCAGCGTGCCCAGGCCGAGCAGGAGGCCCGGAGCGCCGAGGTGTCCGCCGAGGAGCCCGCAGCCGAGACACCCGGCGAGGAGCCGGTGGCCGAGCAGCCCGTCGAGCAGCCCGCCCGGGCCTTCGACCCGCTGTCCGACCCCCTGCCCGCCGAGCGGACCGAGGAGCCCGCCGCCGAGCAGGCCGAGCCCGAGGCCGAGGTCGAGCCCGCCGCCGAGGTCCAGGTCGAGTCCGAGGCCGCCGAGCCCGTCGAGGTGCCGACCGAGACCGAGCCCCGGACCGAGCAGGCAGAGGCCGAGCCGGCCGCACAGGCGGACCGGGACGAGGTCGAGGTCGACGCCGCCGACCCGCTGGGTCTCGGCACCGCGGCCCAGCCGGTCAGCGAGCCCGAGCCGACCCGCGATCCGGAGCCGGTCAGCGAGGCCGCAGCCGAGGCCGCAGCCGAGCCCGCAGCCGAGCCCGTCGCTGAGCCCGAGGCGCGGCCGGAGCCCGAGCTCGAGCCGGTGCCGTCGTACGACGCCGCCGCCCTGCTCACCGACGGCCACGGTCTCCCGGGAGCGAACGGCCACGGCACCAACGGTCACGGTGCCAACGGCAACGGGACGAACGGCACGAACGGTCACGGGAGCAACGGGCTGTCGCACGGCGCCGAGCCCGCCCGTGCCGGTGGCGAGTCGCCGATCTTCAAGTCGATGCGCTCCGGGTGGCTCGCCGGCGAGGGCAAGGGCGAGTGGCACGAGACCGAGGTCGACCGCGGTTGGGAGATCGCCGAGCACGTCACCGAGCCGGCGCCGGTCGCCGAGTCCACGTCGGCCGGACTCCCGCGCCGTGCCCCCGGCGAGCGCCTCGTGCCCGGTAGCGTGACCCCGCCCACGGCAGCCAAGACGCGCGACCCCGAAGCGATCCGCCGCCGTCTCCAGGCTCACACCGCGGGTGTCTCCCGCGGACGACGAGCAGCCCAGAGTTCCACCCAGCACACGGAAGCAGGCCCCGCATGACTCACGACACCTCCGCCGCCCCCGTCGCCAGCACGGCTGGCGACGACCGAGACCTCGACTGGGTGATGTCGCGCTTCGTCGACGACGTACCCGACGCGGCGCACGCGATCCTCGTGTCCGCCGATGGTCTCCTCATGGCCTCGAGCACCAGCATCCCGGGCGAGCGCGCCGAGCAGGTCGCGGCCGTCTCCTCCGGTCTGGCCAGCCTCGCGGTCGGCGCCGCCCGCCTCTTCGAGGGCGGCTCGGTGATGCAGACCATCGTCGAGATGGAGATGGGCTTCCTGATGCTCATGAGCGTCGGTGACGGGTCCAACCTCACCGTGCTCACGACCGAGGAGGCCGACATCGGCCAGGTGGGCTACGAGATGGCCCTGCTGGTGGACCGCGTGGGACGTACCGTCGAGGCCCAGGCCCGCGTCGGTACGGGCGGCTGAGCCGGACCCGTGCCGTGACGCCGCCACCCGAGCCGGACGACGAGGGCTACCGCCCTCGGCTGATCCGGTCCTACACCCTCACCGCAGGCCGGACGGCCGCGAAGGTCGAGCTGGCCATGGAGGCCACGCTCCGCCTCCAGGCGGGTGCGGAGGCACCTGTGCTCTCCCCGTCCGCTGCGCAGGTTCTCGAGGTCTGCGACCGGCGTTCCGTGGCCGAGGTGTCGGCCCTCACCAAGATGCCGATCGGCGTCACCCGGGTGCTGCTGGGCGACCTGATCGAGCAGGGCCTGGTCCGCATCCAGGCCACCATCACCGACAGCACGTCGACAGATGAGCGTCTCGAGCTCATCGAAAGGACCCTCCGTGGACTTCGAAACTACTAAGGCACAGCGCGCGGCCGCGTCGACGAAGATCGTCATCGCCGGCGGCTTCGGCGTCGGCAAGTCGACGCTCGTGGGCGCCGTGTCCGAGATCGACCCGCTGCGCACCGAGGCACTCGTCACCAACGAGTCCGAGGGCGTCGACGACCTCGCTGCCGTGCCCACCAAAGCCACCACGACCGTGGCGATGGACTTCGGCCGCCTGACCCTGGCCGAGGACCTCGTGCTCTACCTCTTCGGCACGCCGGGCCAGCGCCGGTTCTGGTTCATGTGGGACGACCTGTGCCGCGGCGCCATCGGCGCCATCGTGCTGGTCGACGTGGCGCGTCTCGACGAGTCGTTCTCGCCGCTGGACTACTTCGAGTCCAAGGGGATCCCGTTCATCGTCGCCGTCAACGAGTTCGACGGCGTCCCGCGCTACCCCGCCGAGGAGATCGCCGCCGCGCTGGCCCTGCCCGCCGACGTACCGATCATCAGCCTCGACGCCCGCGACCGCGAGCAGGCCAAGGGTGCGCTCGTGAAGATCACCGAATACGCCCTCATGCGACTGCGCGAGTCGCTCACCGTGAATGCGAACTGACGCCATGACCCGCACCGTCCGACGGCAGCCCCGACGAATGGGCCCTGCCCGCACGGCCCTGGCCGCCCTGTCCTCCGTCGCTCTCGCGGCGACGCTGAGCGCCTGCGGCGGCAGCGCCAGCGCCGACGAGGCCGACGCCCTGAGCGAGGTGTCACTGGTCTTCAGCGGCGCGCTCACCGTCTGCACCGACATGCCCTACGCGCCGTTCGAGTACGAGGAGGGTGGCAAGCCCACCGGCTTCGACATCGACCTGGTGCGCAAGGTCGCCGAGGGCCTCGACGCCGACCTCGACGTGATCGACGTGTCGTTCGACGACATCACGTCGGGCAACTCGCTCAACAACGACGTGTGCGACGTCGCCATCTCGGCGATGACGATCACCGGCGAGCGGGCCCGCGTGCTCGACTTCTCCAGCCCCTACTTCGATGCCAAGCAGGCCCTCATCACGCCGCGCGGCTCGGGCCTCGACGAGCTCGCGGAGCTGGCCGGCAAGCGGGTCGGGGTGCAGAAGGAGACCACCGGCGAGACCTACCTGAGCGACTTCGCCCCGGAGACCACCCAGGTGATGGCGTACGACGACGCGGCGGGCCTCCAGGCCGCGCTGGCGGCGGGCGAGCTCGACGCGGCGATGCTCGACAACACCGTGTCGGGCCAGTTCGTCTCCGACAACCGCAAGCTCAAGCTGTCGCGGGAGTTCGACACCGGCGAGCAGTACGGCATGGCGGTCAAGAAGGACGGCAACATCCCGCTCCTGCGCGCCATCAACGGCACGCTCGCCGACCTGCGCGAGGACGGCACCTACGACGAGATCTACGCGACCTACTTCGGCTGATCGCCCCTGACCTCCGCTCACGGCCCGGCAGGATCCCTGCCGGGCCGTGCTGCGTCCGGAGGCGGGTCCTGGCGCCGCCCTGGGCCATGAGGGTGGCGGCAGGTTGCAGCCGGCGGGTGCCTGGTCGTGCGATGTGCCGCCACCTTCGGCGGTGGGGGACTAGGGCGCGATCGTGAGGAAGAGGAACGCCGCGAGCAGCACGAGGTGCACGCCGCCCTGCAGCGGCTTCGCCCGGCCCGGTACGACGGTGAGGATGGCGACCGCCGCGGTGAGGACCAGCAGCACGGTCTGGAGCTGGTTGAGGCCGAGCTCGAGCGGCCCGTCGAGCCAGATGCTGGCGACGGCGATCGCGGGGATGGTGAGGCCGATGGACGCCATCGCCGAGCCGAGCGCGAGGTTGAGGCTGACCTGCACCCGGTTGCGGGTCGCGGCCCGGACGGCCGCGATGGTCTCGGGGGCCAGGACGAGGAGCGCGATGACCACGCCGACGACAGCCGGAGGGAAGCCGAGCGCAGCCACGCCGGACTCGATCGCGGGTGACTCGATCTTGGCGAGGCCGACGACCGCGACCAGCGCGACCACGAGCAGGCCTAGGCTGGCGAGGGCGGCCCGGTCGGTGGGCGGGTCGGCGTGCCCGTCGTCGTCGAGGTCCACGGGCTCGTGCTCGAACGACCCCGCGTCGGCGGCCGCGCGGGCGGCGGCGGCGTCCGCGGCGGCCCTGGAGGTGACGAGGGGCGAGTGCGCCTCCTGCGTCACCGGCAGGAAGAAGTCGCGGTGCCGGATGGCCTGGGTGAAGACGAACATCCCGTAGAGCCCGAGCGAGGCGATCGCGGCGAAGGCCAGCTGCGCGCCGGTGAACTCGGGCCCGGGCTGCGACGTCGTGACCGAGGGGACGACGAGGCACAGCACGGCGAGCGCGATGACGGTGGCCAGCGCGGCCCCGGTGCCCTCGGGGTTGAAGACCGCGAGGTGGTGCTTGAGCGCGCCGACGAGCAGCGAGATCCCGACGATGCCGTTGAGCGTGATCATGACCGCCGCGAAGACGGTGTCGCGCGCCAGGCCCGCCGTGTCCTTGTCGGTGGTGACCATCAGCGTGACGATGAGCCCCACCTCGATGATCGTCACCGCGACCGCGAGCACCAGCGAGCCGTAGGGCTCCCCGACGCGGTGGGCCACGACCTCGGCGTGGTGCACCGCCGCGAGCACGACGCCGACGAGCAGGATCGACAGGACCCCGAGCACCGGCGCGCTGTCGGGGTGGAGGGGCCAGGCGATCGCCAGGGCCACCGCGGCCAGCACGGGGGTGACAGTGGTCCACGACAGCCGGCGCATGGCCCAACCCTAGGGGCGCGGTGCCAGCGCGCCGCGCGCCAGACCTCAGCCCTCGGGCGTGGTGAGCTTCTCCAGCCGCGCACGCAGCAGCGGGACCCGGTGGCTGTTGCCCTCGAGGGTGACGTACTGCTCGCCGAAGATGGCCAGCAGTGCGTCATCGAGGCGGCGTACGGCGCCGGCGGGGTAGCGGTAGCCCATGCGCCGGATCACCGCGTCGGCGTCGACGGAGGTGAGCAGGTCGGCGAGGTCGTCGACCGTGTCGATGCCGAGCTGGGTGAGCAGGCCGGCGATCCAGTCGTAGTGGTCGGTGTGCGACCAGCCGGCGTCGCTGTAGTGGCCGGCCAGGAAGGTGGCCAGCTCCTGCCCGACGATGTGGTCGGCGTCGGCCTCGACGGAGCTGCCGGGCGCGGCCGCCTGGATGCGCTCGCGGATGGTGGCGAACTCGCGGTCGGCGAGCTCGATCAGCCCGGCGGCGAGGGTGAACCGGCGGTCGAGGTCGGCGGCGGCGTCCTCGGGGACGTTGCCCTTGTAGCGGATGTCGTGCTCGAACTCCGCCCAGGCGTGCTGCAGCACGGTGCGGACCTGGACGCTGGCCCGCTCGCCGACGAGCTCGGGGTGCTGCTCGTCGCCGTCGTCGGTGCGGACGAGCAGGTGCCGGCTGGCGTAGCCGAAGCGGCCGGCGCGTGCGGTCTCCTCGCCGAGGTCGCGGTCGTCGAGGATGGTGAGCTCCTCGTCGAGCAGCTCGGCGACGGCGGCGACGTCGCTGTGCACGTAGGTGATCACGCGGACGCCGATCTGGTCGGTCACCTCCTGCAGCGGGTCGGCGTACATCGGGCGGCCGTCCTGCGTGCGGTTGGCCTTGGCCGCGAACGACGCGACGCTCTTGGTGCGACCCGTGACGCTGAGGTAGTCGATGCCCGCGTCGTCGAGCAGGGTGCGGACCAGCGTCACCCACCCGGCGGTCGCCGCGACGAGCTGCGGTTGCCGGGCGGCGTACGCGCGGACGGCCTCGCGGACCGGCTCGGCCTGGTTCTCGGGGCCACTCATGGCGCCACCCTGCCAGTGCGGGCGGTACGGCGTCGACGCGACGTCCCGCGTGCCGACGTCCCGTGTGCGAGCCTTCCGGGGGAGCCGGACGCTCGTCGTTATCGTCGAAGCACCATGCCCACCTCCACGCCCACCTCCATGAGCACCTCACCGCGCCGCTCGGGCGCCCGCACCCGGTCCCACCCGGCCGCCTCCGCCGTCTCGGCCGCAGTGGTCGCCCTCGCCCTGGCGGGCGGGCTCGCGGCCTGCGGGGACGACGACGGCGAGACGGCGTCCGACCCGGCGCGGACGAGTACGCCCAGCCCGTCCGAGACGCCCGGTGAGGCACCCGCCGAGTCGCCGACGGAGACGCCGTCCACGTCGATGCCCCCCGACTCCGCGCCGATCCGGACGACGGGGTCCGCCGGCGTGTCCGAGGCGGTCCTGGTCAACGCGACCGAGGGCGGCGGGTCGCCGTCGACGATGGCGATGGCGCTCGACACCGAGCAGGCCGTGGCCGACTTCATGGTTGGGCTCGGGGCGGGCCTGCCCGAGCTGGTGAGCACCGCGGTGGCCGACGTGGGCTCGCCCGGTGTGACGCCCTACGGCGCCGTCGTGTCCACCGGGTGCGAGCCGCCGCGGAGCGTGGCGATCGACGCCGGCGAGGCCGGCTTCCAGGTCGTCCCGACGCTGCCGAAGAACACCGTGCAGTGCTTCGCGCCGGTCACCTACGTCGTGGTCTTCGCCGCGCCCGACGCCTGAGCGGACGTCCGGTCAGGGGGCTGGCGGGGTGGTCGGCGGGGTGGTCGGCGTCGGCGTCGGCGTTGGCGTGGGGGTCGGCGTCGGGGCCGGCGGCAGGATGGGGAGCACCGGCGGCAGCTCGCCGTGGTAGACCACGCCGAACCCGTTGGGCACCAGTCGCTCGCTGCCGTCGGACGGCTCGTTGACGATGCCGAACGCCCCGGTGCCGGTGCGGGAGTACATCGCCGAGGAGCCGCCGCCGTCGAGGTTGATGGCGTTCTCGGCGCCGAGGGCGGTCATCAGGTCGGCGAGCTCCACCATCGTGTAGCCGCGGCTGGCCGACGACCGCCCGTCGACGACCAGGATGAGCAGCTTGCGACCGTCGGCGTCGATGCCGACGGCCGTACGCGGGTGGGCGATGGTGTTGTTGACGACGGTGCGGACGCCGTTGACGAGCAGCGGGCGGTCGCCGCTGATCGCGACGGTCGGCTTGCCGCCCACCATGCGCTGGGAGATCGTCAGCTTCTTGCCCCGCTTGAGGGTCTTGAGCTTGGCGGCGGCAGGGCCGGTGCCGATGAGCACCCGCTCCTTCTGCTTGATCTTGCGGCCGTCGGAGAGCTTGGGCCGGTTGGAGATGACGCGGTTCTTGCGGAGGACCACCTCGCGCGCCCGCTTCTTGCCGTCGGTGACCTTGTAGCCCTCGGTGCGGTGCCAGTCGGAGGTGAAGACGCCGATCTGGCCCGAGGGGACGCTCGGGTGGTTGACGCCGCTGACGGTCCACGCGCGCCGCTGGCGGATGGTCCAGTCGATGGCCAGCGGGCTGACGTGCGGGCCGGCGTCGTCGAACCAGAGCGACGAGTTCACGCCGGGGATCCAGCCCTCGCGCGACCCGGTGAGGATGCCGTCCTCGCGGTTGATCGTCACGCCGAGCGGCGCGTCGGTGCTGCCGATGTCGAAGAAGTCGCCGTTGACGGCGGTCAGTGCGTCGTTCCACCCGCCGAGCTGGCTGACCTTCTTGCGGCTGGTGACGTAGGTGGGGGAGAGCTCCTCGAACGAGATGTTGGCGGCGTCGAGGCTGACGGTCACGAGGTTCATCCGGACCTGCCCGACGGGCTGGCGGCCGTCGACCTGGTCCCACTCGCGCAGCACGACGCCGGGCGCGATCTCGTAGCTGACGTCGTTGAGCACCTGGACCGTGCGGCCGCGCGCGTTGACCGGAGGACCGACCACGACGCCGGGCTTGCCGTCGGAGGTCTGGTTGCGACCCCGGTAGCCGCTGTCGCCGTACGTCAGTCCGCGACCCTGAGCGTCACCGGTGCGGTCGCCGTCGTCGGCGACCGACGGTGCCACGCCGACGTTGAGCGCGAGACCGGCGACGAGGACCCCTGCCGTGGCGAGCGTCAGCGCCCGCGCGCGAGCGGGCACCGGGCGGCGTGCGGAGGGCTGGGAACGGCGCGTGGAGGAAGACACGCGCTCCACAGTAAAGGACGTCGTGGGACTGGTGGGAAAATTGGGATCGGGATTTCTGCCCTCGCCGGTCCGCGTCAGGCCTTCGCCCCTGCCGAACGCCTAGGCTGCCCAGCGTGCCCGCCGCGTCGTCGTACCCCGACCCGGCACCGGTGTGGAACACGCTGCACGTCGGCGACAACCTGGACGTCCTGCCGACGCTCCCGCCGGGATCGGTCGACGTCGTCTACACCGACCCGCCCTACAACACCGGCAACGACTTCGCGTACGCCGACCGCTTCCGCGACGGCTCCCACGCCGACCCGTACGCCGGTCGGCACGCCGCGTGGAGGGCGATGATGCGCCCGCGCCTCGAGGCCGTCCGGGAGGTCCTGGCGCCGCACGGAGCGGTGTTCGTCAGCATCGACGACAACGAGGCCGCCCACCTGCGGCTGCTGATGGACGAGGTGTTCGGCGAGGCCAACTTCCTCGCCCAGGTGGTCGTCAACCTCAACCCGAAGGGCCGCCAGCTCAGCCGCGGGTTCGCGACCAGCCACGAGTACGTCCTGGCGTACGCCCGCGACCTGCCCGCCTGCGCGGTGGACGGGGCGACGACCGAGGCCGTCGACGAGGCCGACTTCCCGCTGGCCACCCCCGACGGTCGACGCTTCCGCTACCTCCCGCTGCGCAACACCAACAAGAAGTTCAACCCCGTCACCACGCCGACGCTCCACTACCCGCTGCACGGCGACCCGGTCACCGGCCGGGTCTCGACCACCGCGTTCGACGGGAGCACGGCGCTGACGCCGGTCTTCGGTGACGGCCGTCCGGCGGTGTGGCGGTGGTCGAGGCCGCGGGTCGAGGAGCGCCCGGACGACCTCGAGTGCCGGATGATCCGGGGCCGCAGCGGGGAGCGCGCCGACATCTTCCAGCGCGACTGGCTGCACCGCGAGGGCGGGCGCCGCAAGAAGCTGCGGACCATCTGGTTGGCCGAGGAGATCGGGTCGACCGACACGGCCGTCGCCGAGCTCAAGGCGCTCGTCGGCCACGTCTTCGAGTCGCCGAAGCCCACCGGGCTCGTCCGCCGGATCCTGTCCACGCTGCCGGACGACGCGGTCGTGCTCGACCCGTTCGCCGGCAGCGGCACCACCGGTCACGCCGTCGCGCTGGCCAACGCCGCCGACGGCGGCACCCGGCGCTGCATCAGCATCAACTCCGCCGAGCCGAGCCGGGACGGCTCCAACGCCCGGCTTGCCGGCCTCGCCACCGTCGCCGACATCACCCGCGCCCGGTTGGCTGCCGTCGCCGAGACCGTCGGCGGTGGTCTCGAGGTGGTCGACGGGCGGTAACCGGATATCCGGTGACCGCCCCGCTTTGCACCCGGGATCTGGGGTGCAAAGCGGGAGTGCCGGGCGTTATCCGGTGACTCCAGGGACGGGAGGGGCGCCGAAGTCACACGCCGGCGGCGCGCTCGAGCGCGACGAGCTCCTCGTCGAGGTACTGCAGCAGGACCTGGAGGTGCGGGACGGTGCGCCGGCAGCCGGTGAGGCCGAAGCACATCTTGCCGTCGTAGGAGGTGCAGGTGATGTTGAGCGCCATCCCGTTGATGGGGATGGAGAGGGGGTAGGTGCCGGTGAGCTTCGCGCCGTTCCAGTAGTGGGTGGTGCGCGGGCCGGGGACGTTGCTGACGATGAGGTTGTAGGGCGGGCGGACGATGCCCTGCATCCGGAGGAACGGGCCCAGGATGGCCGGCGCCTGCCCGAGCGCGCTCATCGCCAGGATCTGCGTCGGCGTCATCACCGAGAGGCTGTCCTTGCCGTCCTTCATCGAGCGGTGGATCGCCTCCAGCCGGTCGGCCGGGTCGGGCAGGTGGGTGCCGAGCTGCACCATGACCGAGCCGACCGCGTTGCCGCCGTCGGCCGACGCGAGCTGCGACTGCTTGGCGTTGAGGCCGACCGGCACCATCGAGATCAGCGTGGTGTCGGGGAGCGCGTCGAGGTCGAGCAGGTAGGTCCGCATCGCGCCGCTGACCATCGCCAGCACCACGTCGTTGATGGTCGTGCCGGTCGCCTTGCCGACCCCGCGGAGCCGCTCGACCGGCCAGTCCTGCGCGGCGAAGCGGCGCGAGCCGGTGATGTTCTGGTTGAGCATCGTGCGGGGCGCGTAGAGCGAGAGGGCTGAGGTCTCGTTGCGCACGCTTTTGTTGAGAGTCCTGACCAGGGCGCCGGGCATGCCGGCAGCCTCCGACGCGATCGCGAGTGCCGTACGCAACGTGGCGGCCGTGACGTCGGACAGCGAGGTGTCGGCGCTGCTGGCGGGCTCCTCACGCGGCGCGCGCGGGCGCAGCGCCCACGGGGCGGGCATGTCGCGCTCGTCGGGGTCGGTCGACAGCACGCTCGCCAGCAGGCGCATCGCCGAGACGCCGTCGACGAGGGCGTGGTGGGTCTTGGTGTACATGGCCACGCGGCCGTCGCGCAGGCCCTCGATGACGGTGGCCTCCCACAGCGGGCGCTCCCAGGCCAGCCGGGTGCTGTGCAGCCGCGAGCAGAGCTCCAGCAGCTCGCGGATGCGCCCGGGCTTGGGCAGGGCGCTGTGGCGGACGTGGTGCTCGATGTCGAACTGCTCGTCGGGCACCCAGACCAGCTGCCCCGCCGTACGCGCCGAGCGGTGCGGGTGCTTGAGGAAGAGCGGCGCGACCTGCTCGACGTCGCGCATCTGCTCGTACATCTCGCGGACGTAGCCGCGACCGGCGCCCTCGGGCTTCTCGAAGAGCTGGAGCCCGCCCACGTGCATCGGCATGTTGCGGTTCTCGGCGAGCAGGAATCCGGTCGCGGTCGGGTCGATCGGGTCCACCACTGGCTGCTCCTCCGTCGGGGCCTCGGGCCGCGGAGCGGCGAGGTCCGGGCATCCTCTCGCCCCCGGGCGAGCGCCACAAGGGCGCGCGCGGATGGGGAGGGAGAGGCTCAGGACTCCAGCGAGTGGGCCAGCTCGTCGACCAGCGCGTCGACGACCGCGACGAGGTCGCCGCCGGACTCGTGGGCGACCGCCCGCTGGCGCTGGTAGGACGCCCCCCGGACGGGGATGTCCGCGACGGAACGCAGCTCGGCCTCGCAGCCGAGCCGCTTGGCCACGGGCGTGAGGTGCTCGAGCAGGTCGTCGAGGTCCTCGGTGACCAGCCGCTCGCGGTTGCGATCATCGAGGATGACGATCGCGTCGAGGCCGTAGCGGGCGGCGCGCCACTTGTTCTCCTGCACCTGCCACGGCGGCAGGGTCGGCAGCTCCTCGCCGGCGGCGAGCCGCGTGTCGAGGTCGACGACGAGGCAGTGGACGAGCGCGGTGAGCGCACCGAGCTCACCGAGGTCGGACATGCCGTCGCAGACCCGGTGCTCGAGGGTGCCGAGGTGCGGCGCGGGGCGCAGGTCCCACCGCACGTCGGCCATCGAGTCGATGATCCCGGTGGTCGTCTGGTCGGCGATGCACTTCTCGAACTCGGTCCACGTGTCGAACGCGAAGGGCAGGCCGGCGGTGGGGAGCTGCTGGAACATCAGCGCGCGGTTGGACGCGTAGCCGGTGTCCTGCCCGGCCCAGATGGGGGAGCTGGCCGAGAGCGCGAGGAGGTGGGGGTACGTCGTCAGCATCGACGCCAGGACCGGCATCACCCGGTCGCGCTTGGGCATGCCCACGTGCACGTGGACGCCCCAGATCAGCATCTGCCGGCCCCACCACTGTGTGCGGTTGATGAGCTCGGCGTAGCGGTGGCCCTCGGTGAGCTGCTGGTGCGACCAGTCGGCGAAGGGGTGCGACCCGGCACCGAGCAGGTCCACCCCGAGCTCGGCGGCCGCGGGCCTGACCACAGCCAGGGTGTCGCGCAGGTCGGCGACGGCCTCGCCGGCGGTGTCACAGATGCCGGTGACCACCTCGATGGTGTTGCGCAGCAGCTCCTTGTGCAGCCGCTCGGGCCGGTCGAGCCGTCCGCCGGCGAGCTCGTGGACCTCGGAGGCGACGCTGACGAGGTCGCGGCTGGTCCGGTCGACGAGCGCGAACTCCCACTCCACCCCGAGCGTCGGCTCCGGCGACGCGTGGAAGTCGATGCGCATGGCTCGAGTCTAGGGACGCCCCCGCGGGGCGGGCTCACCCCTGTGCCGGGTCGGATCCGGCCTTTGCCACCATGGCCGGGTGGACCAGCTGGACGGACGATCGCGCACGCCGGACGACGACGATCCGCAGGACGGGCTGGAGGCCCGGCTCGAGGCCGAGCGGGCTCGTGAGGTCCACCTGACGATGGACCTCTGCCTGCGCATCGGCGAGATGCTGCTGTCCTCGGGCGCGGGCGCGGCGGACGTGACCGCGACGATGCGCTCGGTCGCCGACCACCTGGGCCTGCGCTCGGCCGAGATCGACGTCACCTTCACGGCCCTGTCGATGAGCCACCAGCGCTCGCCCGACGACGTACCGACGCTGATGCTGCGACACGTCCAGCAGCGGGACATCGACTACGAGGACCTCACCGCGGTGGACCACCTCGTGCGCGACGTCCTCACCGACCAGGCCGACCTCTACCTCGCGCGCTCGCGGATGGCCACGATCGTCTCGCTCGGCCACGCCCTGCCGCGCTGGGGCGTCACCGTCGCGTGGATGGTGATGGCGGCCGCGGTCGGCGTCTTCCTGGGTGGCGGGCCGGTGGTCTCGGTCGTCGCGGCCGTGGCGGCCGCCCTCATCGACCGGGTGCAGCTCGTGCTCGCGCGCCGACGGCTGCCGTTCTTCTACCTCCAGGTCGCCGGTGGTGCCATCGCCACGCTGCTGGCCGCGGGGGTGGCGGCCACCCCGATCGAGGTGGACCCGTCGCTCGTCGTGACCGCCAACATCATCATGCTGCTCGCCGGGATCGGCCTGATGGGCGCGGTGCAGGACGCGCTCACCGGCTTCTACCTGACCTCGAGCGCCCGGCTGATCGAGGCGATGATGGCCACCGCGGGCATCATCGCCGGCGTCGCGCTCGGCATCTCGGTCGCCGACGGCGTCGGCCTCGAGCTCGGTCAGCTGGTGCCCGGTGCGCTGGGCATCTCCGACCTGCCCGCGGTGCTCGGCGGTGCGGCGGTCTCGGCGGCGGCGTTCAGCGTGGCGTCGTACGCCCCGCGGCGCGCCGTGGTGCCGATCGCACTGATCACCGCCGTGGCGGCGCTCATCTCGCAGGGCATCTCGGTGGCCAGCTTCGGGCGGGCGACCGCTGCGGGCGGAGCGGCCTTCTTCATCGGCCTCGTCGCGTACGCCGTCGCCGGCCGCGTGCGGGTGCCGCCGCTGGTGGTCGCGGTGCCGGCCATCGTGCCGTTCCTGCCCGGCCTGTCGATCTACCGCGGCCTGACCTTCCTCGCCGAGGGTGGCGTCTACGTCGGCCAGGGCATCCTCGCCCTGATGACGGCGATCTCGGTGGCGATCGCGCTGGCCTCGGGCGTGATCCTGGGTGAGTACGTCGCCCAGCCGCTGAAGCGGGAGGCGCGCAAGCTGGAGAGCCGGCTGGCCGGGCCACGGCTGGTCGGCCCGTTCCGGGCGATGACCCGGGCCGAGCGGCGGACCCTCAGGCGGACGTCAGACGGCTGAGCCTCTCGAGCCACGGCAGGTGCGTGCCGTCGTACGGCGCCAGGCCGGCGCGCACGGCCGCGAGGAGCTCGTCGCAGCTGGCCCGCGCCGCCTCGATGACGTGCGCGGGATAGCCGAAGGCGACCTGGTGCTCGGCGAACTCGTCCTCGTCGTCGACGAAGACCTCACCCGGGCCGGCCGCCATGTTCTGCGGAAATGAGCCGGTCAGGCGCGGAGGCTCGGGCGACATCCGGATCACATCGAGGTCGAGGTCGACGGCACGCAGGACCTCACCGTCCCAGGCGGCTGGAGTCGTCACGTCGATGTAGAGGTCGCACCAGATGCCGGGCGCGTGGAACGTTGCGGCGTACCACTCGCTGGACGGCACCAACGTCACGCAGTCGACCTCGGAGTGGAACTCATATCCGGGGCGCCGGTTGTGCGTGCCGGCGGAGAAGCCGAGCCACTCGCCGTGCTGGTCGGCGCCGAGGTGGATGCCGTCGAACTGCCAGTGCGGACGGTCGCCCCACTTGGTCATCTCGCAGCGGATGGCGGTCCCGGGCTCCATGGGGTCATCTCTACCAGCCGAGTCGGCGCATCCTGACGCTGACGGACCCGGCGTCAGCGGAGGCGGGAGGCGAGCCGGGCGAAGAGGTCCTGGTAGCGGGCACCCAGGATCCGGGCGAGCTGGTGGATGACGTGGGCGTCGAGGCCGACGAGGACGCGCGGCTTCCCGGCGAGCGCGCCGTCGAGGATGATCTCCGCGGCCCGGTCGGGCGACATCCTGGCCAGCTTCTTGTCGAACAGCGCGTCGATGCGGGCGGCGTCGAGGCCGGCGGCCTTGCGCCCGTGGCGGCTGATGCCGGTGCGGATCCCGCCGGGGTGGACGCACGTGACCGTGACGGGGTGCCCGGCGACCAGCATCTCGCCGCGGATCGCCTCGGTCAGCCCGCGGACGGCGTACTTGGTGGCGTTGTACGCCGACTGCCCGGGCACGGAAACCAGGCCGAACAGCGAGGAGATGTTGACCAGGGCGCCGTCACCCGACGCGATCAGGTGGGGCAGGAACTCCTTGGAGCCATGGACCACGCCCCAGAAGTTGATCCCGAGGATCCAGTCGAGGTCGTCGTAGGTGAGGTCGGTGAAGTCGCCGGTGGCGCTCACGCCGGCGTTGTTGACCACGAGGTCGACCCGGCCGAGCTCCTCGACGACCGCGGCGGCCCAGGCCGCGACCGCGTCCCGGTCCGAGACGTCGACGACGTCGTGGCGGACCTTCGTTGCGCCCGCGCCCTCCACCAGCCGCACGGTCTCGGCGAGGCCGTCGGCGTCCCAGTCGGAGAGTGCGAGGAGTGCGCCCGCCCGGGCGCTGCGGACAGCGAGCGCACGTCCGATCCCGGACCCCGCACCGGTGATGACGACGACCTTCTCGGCGAGGGTGGTCAGGCTCATGCCGCCACCGTAACCAGCGGTCACGACGGCGAGGGCAGCGTGACGGTGATCGTCGTGTCCCCGGGCCGGCTCTCCAGCGTCACCCGCCCGCCGTGGGCGCCGACGATCGCCTCCACGAGCGAGAGCCCGAGCCCGGCACCGCCACGGGTGCGAGCCGCGTCGCCGCGGGTGAAGCGCTCGAACGCGTGCGGTGCCAGCTCGGGCGCGAATCCGGGGCCGTCGTCGTGGACGGTGAAGCCCCGGCGGGTCGCGGTGACGGTCACCGTGCTGCCCGGAGGTGTGTGCTTGCGGGCGTTGGTCAGCAGGTTGCTGACGACCTGGTGCAGGCGCGCCCCGTCGCCGGTGACGATGATGGGCTCGTCGGGCAGCGAGAGCCGCCACGACCGCTCCGGGTCGACGACGCGTACGTCGTCGACGGCCTCGAGCAGCAGCCGCGACAGGTCGACCGGCTCCCGCTCCAGCGGCCGGCCGGAGTCCAGGCGGGCGAGCAGCAGCAGGTCCTCGACCAGGGTCGTCATCCGCGCGGACTCCGTCTCCACCTTGGCGAGCGCGGTCCCGCTGGTCTCGGGGCGGTGGCGGGCCAGCTCGGTGTAGCCCGCGATCGTCGCCAACGGTGTCCGGAGCTCGTGCGAGGCGTCGGCCACGAACTGCCGCACCTGCTGCTCGCTGCGGTGCCGCTGGGCGAGGGAGTCCTCGACGTGGTCGAGCATGGCGTTGAGCGCGGAGCCGACCTGGCCGACCTCGGTCCGCTCGTCGGTCAGCCGCCCCGGGACGCGCTCGGACAGGTCGATCTCGCCGGACGCCAGCGGCAGCTCGGCGACGCGGTGGGCGGTCGCCGCCACCTCGCGCAGCGGCGCCAGCTGGCGGCGTACGACCCAGGTGCCGGCCGCCGCGGCGAGCACGACGCCCAGCAACGTTGCCAGCGCCTCCAGTCGCAACAGGTCGGTGATGGTCTCGTCCACCTCCTGCAGCGGGAGCCCGGCGAGCACGCGGCCGCCGTCGAGGTCGGCGACGGCGACGCGGTAGTCACCGAGGCCGGGCAGCGCGACGGTGCGCAGGTCGCGGCCGGTGCCGTCGAGGTCGGTCAGTGCGTCGAGCTGGTCGCCGGAGAGGGCGGTGGACGCCTCCCAGCCGCGGCCCTCCTTCTCCGAGACCACCATGCCCTGGGCGGTCCCGTCGTCGGGCAGCGCGGCGGTGAGCAGGCCCAGCTCCCGGACCTGGCCGAAGTCGTCGTCCCCGCGGACGTCATCCGGCGTCTGGGGAGGCGGGCCGCCCGGGCCCGCCAGGGTGCGCGCGAGGGCGGCCCGCACGTCCTGGTCGAGCCGGCGCTCGAGGTTCTCCCGCATGGCCAGCGTCGTCGCCGTGGCGATCACCGCGGCCGTGACGACGACGAGCAGCACCACGACCGCGACGAGCCGCGCGGTCAACGTCCGCGGAACGGCGGGACGTCGTACGGCGAGCGGGGTCACGGCGCCGGCTTCAGGACGTACCCGGCGCCGCGCATCGTGTGGATCATCGGCTCGCGGCCCGCGTCGACCTTCTTGCGCAGGTAGGAGATGTAGAGCTCCACGACGTTGGCCTGGCCGCCGAAGTCGTATTGCCAGACGCGGTCGAGGATCTGCGCCTTGCTGAGCACGCGTCGCGGGTTGCGCATCAGGAAGCGCAGCAGCTCGAACTCCGTGGCGGTCAGGGTGATCTCGTCGTCGCCGCGCCGCACCTCGTGGCTGTCCTCGTCGAGGGTGAGGTCGCCGACCACCAGCACGTTGCCGGCCTCGGCCTGGGCGGCGGTGCCGCCGCGCCGGATCAGCCCACGCAGCCGGGCCACCACCTCCTCGAGGGAGAACGGCTTGGTGACGTAGTCGTCGCCCCCCGCGGTGAGGCCGGCGATGCGGTCCTCGACCGCGTCCTTCGCGGTGAGGAAGAGGACCGGTACGTCGCTGCCGTCGGCGCGCATGCGGCGCAGCACCTCGAGGCCGTCGAAGTCGGGCAGCATGATGTCGAGCACCACGGCGTCGGGACGGAAGTCGCGCGCCGCAGCGACCGCGTCGCCCCCGCTGTGCGCCATCCGGAGGTCCCACCCCTCGTAGCGCAGGGCCATCGCGAGGAGCTCGGCGATGTTCACCTCGTCGTCGACGACGAGGACGCGGACGGGGGAGCCGTCGGGGCGGGTGAGCTGCTGCACGGACAGCATCCTGCCGGGGATTGCTGTGGAGTTGCTGTGAGGCGGCTGTCAGGGGCCCGGCGCGGAGTTGAGGCGGGCCGCCTCCCGGGTCAGGTGCGTGCGTTCGGGGAGGTTGGTGGCGAGGCCCGCGGCCTCGGCGTAGAGCCGCGCCGCGGTCTCCGGGTCGCCGGCCCGCTCGTGGAGGTACGCCGCTGCCGCGCGGTGGCGGGGCAGGTCGGGGTCCACCTCGGCGAGCGCCGCGAGGCCCGCCCGCGGACCGTCGGCCTCGCCGACGGCCACGGCCCGGTTGAGCCGCACGACCGGGCTGCCGGTCAGCGCCAGCAACTCGTCGTACCACTGCACCACCTGCACCCAGTCGGTCTCCGCCGCGCTCGGGGCGTCGGCGTGGAGGGCGGCGATGGCCGCCTGGAGCTGGTACTCGCCACGGCGCTGCCTCGCGAGCGCGGCCTGCAGGACCGCGACGCCCTCGGAGATGAGCGCGGTGTCCCAGCGGGAGCGGTCCTGGTCGGCGAGCGGCACCAGCGTGCCGTCGTCGCGCCGGCGCGCCGGCCGCCGGGCGTGGTGGAGCAGCATCAGCGCCAGCAGGCCGTCGGTCTCGGGGTCGTCGGGTCGCAACCTGGCCAGCTCCCGGGTCAACCGGATCGCCTCGGCGGCGAGGTCGACGTCGCCGGTGTAGCCCTCGTTGAAGACGAGGTAGAGCACCCGCCGCACGGTCGCGAGGTCGCCCGGGGTGTCGAACGACTCGCCGGCCACCGTCCGCTTCGCGCGGCTGATCCGCTGTGCCATCGTCGCCTCGGGAACGAGGTAGGCCTCGGCGACCTGCCGTGTGGTCAGGCCGGCCACCGCACGCAGGGTCAGCGCGACGGCGGATGCGGGCGTGAGCGCCGGGTGCGCGCAGAGGAAGAAGATGCGCAGCGTGTCGTCGGCCGTCTCGGTCGGACCCGGTCCCGGCTCGAGGTCGACCGTGACCTCACGCCGCTGCCGCGCGGTCTCGGACCGTACGACGTCGAGGAAGCGCCGCCACGCGACGGTGACCAGCCAGCCCTTCGGGTCGCGCGGTGGGTCGTCGGGCCACGACCTCAGCGCCTCGAGGAGGGCGTCCTGCACGGCGTCCTCGGCCGCCGCGAAGTCTGCTCCGCGGCGGACGAGGACCCCGATCACCTGGGGCACGACCCCGCGCAGGACTGCCTCGTCCACGGGTCGGCTCACTCGATGGTCTCGGAGTGGTGCTGCAGGAACGGCCGCACCTCGAGCCACTCGTGGATCGGCCTCCCACCGGCGCCGGGGGCGGCCGACAGCTCGCCGGCGAGCTCGATGGCCCGGTCCCTCGACTCGACGTCGATGACCATCCACCCGGCGATCAGGTCCTTGGTCTCGGCGAACGGTCCGTCCACGGCCGGCGGCCTTCCGGGACCGTCGTGGCGGACCCACATGCCCTCGGGTGCCAGTGCCTGGCCGTCGACGAACTCCCCGGTCTCGCGCAGCCGGTTGGCGAAGTCGTCCATGTACTGGATGTGGTCGTCGACCTCTCCGGGCGTCCACTGATCCATCGGTACGTCGTTGACCGCCGCGGGTGCGCCTCGGTAGTGCTTGAGCAACAGGTACTTTGGCATCTCGGATCTCCTTGTCAGGTGCGGCCCATTCTGGCCGCGTCCACCCCGGGGACGGAGCCGCGCACGGTTCCTCGACATCCTCTGCGAATTTTTTCGCGTCGTCTCTCTGGGCACGCTCAGGGCCGGTCCACAGGCCGCGCACAGCAACGGCGCGCACGCTCGGACCATGAGCGACGACACGCCCCACGACGAGACCCAGCCGGTGCGCCCCGCCGGTGCCGCGCCCCCGCCGGCGCCGGCGGCGACCGATGCGGCCACCGAGCCCCCGGTGGCCGAGACCCCTGCGCAGAGGCGCGGCTTCCGCGAACGCCTGCGAACCTGGCGCGGCTCCCGCGACGGCGACCGGACGTACGGTCTCGCTGCACTGATCGCGTCCGCGCTGGCCGGCATCATCGTCGGCGGCCTCGGCGTCGCGACGTTCCAGGCGGTCACCGACGACCACGGCCGTGGTCGCGACGGCTGGGTCCAGCGCGACGACGACCGCGGGCCGGGCGACCGGGGCGGCATGCGCGGCGGGCCCCGCGGCGTACCGGGACAGCTGCCGCCCACCACCGCGCCGGAGGACGAGGACGGCTCGGCGTCCTGAACCCGGCTGCCACCCGTGCGGCGGAAGTGGCCCCGGATCCGCGACTTTCGGGGCCACACCCGCCGCACGTGCGAACGTCCGGCCCGGCCAGCGGAAACCCGGTTGCCGCCGTGGGCGAGAATGGCGCCCGTTGTGAAGATCACCTATCCGGCCGAGCTCCCGGTCTCCGCGCGCCGCGAGGACATCGCCGCCGCCATCCGCGACCACCAGGTCGTCATCGTCGCTGGCGAGACCGGGTCGGGGAAGACCACCCAGCTGCCGAAGATCTGCCTCGAGCTCGGCCGCGGCCTCGGGTCGGCCGAGGGCGGCAGGCTCATCGGCCACACCCAGCCGCGCCGCATCGCCGCGCGGTCGGTCGCCGAGCGGATCGCCGAGGAGCTCGACACCGAGCTCGGCGACGTCGTCGGCTACCAGGTCCGCTTCACCGACCGCACCAGCCGCGCCAGCCGGGTCAAGCTGATGACCGACGGCATCCTGCTCGCCGAGCTCCAGCGCGACCGCGACCTGCGCAAGTACGACACGATCATCGTCGACGAGGCCCACGAGCGCAGCCTCAACATCGACTTCCTGCTGGGCTACCTCAAGCGGCTGCTGCCGCGCCGGCCGGACCTCAAGGTGATCATCACCAGCGCGACCATCGACGTGGAGCGCTTCGCCGCGCACTTCAGGGCGCCGGTGGTCGAGGTGTCGGGACGTACGTATCCCGTCGAGGTCCGCTACCGCCCGCTGCTCGAGCTGCCGGAGAACGACGAGGAGGGCGAGCCGGTCCAGCGCGACCAGACCGAGGCGATCCTCGACGCGGTGCGCGAGCTGTCCGCCGAGGGCCCGGGCGACGTGCTGGTGTTCCTGCCGGGCGAGCGGGAGATCCGCGACACTGCCGACGCCTTCCAGGCACTCGGGAGTGACCGCCTCGAGATCGTGCCCCTCTACTCCCGCCTCAGCGCGGCCGACCAGCACAGGGTCTTCTCCAGCCACCCCTCCACCGTGCGCCGGGTCGTGCTCGCCACCAACGTCGCCGAGACGTCGCTGACGGTGCCCGGCATCCGGTACGTCGTCGACACCGGCGTTGCCCGGATCAGCCGCTACTCGGTGCGCACCAAGGTGCAACGGCTGCCGATCGAGCCGATCAGCCAGGCCTCGGCCAACCAGCGGTCCGGGCGCTGCGGCCGCGTCTCGGAGGGCATCGCGATCCGGCTCTACTCCGAGGAGGACTTCGAGGCGCGCCCGGAGTTCACCGACCCGGAGATCCTGCGCACCAACCTGGCCAGCGTCATCCTGCAGATGGCCTCGCTCCGCCTCGGCGACATCGCCCGCTTCCCCTTCGTCGAGCCGCCCGACCGCCGCAACGTCAAGGCCGGCACCGACCTGCTCGAGGAGCTCGGCGCGGTGACCGCGGCGACCGACCGGCCCGGCGTACGCCTCACGAACGTCGGCCGGCGCCTGGCCCGGCTGCCGATCGACCCGCGGCTCGGCCGGATGATCCTCGAGGCCGAACGCCTCGGCTGCCTGCGTGACGTCCTCGTCATCGCAGCAGCCCTGTCCATCCAGGACCCGCGCGAGCGCCCGGAGGAGCAGCGGGCGCAGGCCGACCAGTTCCACGCGCGTTTCAAGCACGAGTCCAGCGACTTCCTCACCTGGCTCAACCTCTGGCGCCACCTCAAGCAGCAGCAGCGCGAGCTGTCCTCGAGCGCCTTCCGGCGGATGTGCAAGCGCGAGCACCTCAACTACCTCCGCATCCGCGAGTGGCAGGACTACGAGTCCCAGCTGCGGCAGGTGTGCAAGGAGATGAAGCTCGACCTCGGCCGGACGGGCGCCACCGAGGGCGGGGCGGCGTACGACGAGGACGGCATCCACCAGGCCCTGCTGTCCGGCCTGCTCAGCCACATCGGCGCGCTGGAGGAGAGGGAGAAGGGCAAGCCGGGGGAGCGGCGGCCGATGCGGGAGTACCTCGGCGCCCGCAACGCCCGTTTCGCGATCTTCCCCGGCAGCGTCCTCAAGGGCCGCAACCCCGACTTCCTGATGAGCGCCGAGCTGGTCGAGACCTCGCGCCTGTGGGCCCGGCAGAACGCCGCGATCAAGGCCGAGTGGGCCGAGGCCCTCGGCGCCCACCTGGTCAAGCGCACCTATTCCGAGCCGCACTGGTCGCGCAAGCGCGCCGCGGTGATGGCGCGCGAGCGGGTCACGCTGTACGGCGTCCCGCTGGTCGCCGACCGGCTCGTGCAGTACGGCCGCATCGACGCGCCCCTCGCCCGCGAGCTGTTCATCCGTCACGCCCTGGTGCAGCGCGAGTGGGACTCGCGGCACCGGTTCCTCGCCGAGAACACCCGCCTGCTCGAGGAGGCCGAGGAGCTCGAGCACCGAGCCCGGCGCCGCGACATCGTCGTCGACGAGGAGACCCTCTTCGAGTTCTACGACGCGCGCGTCGGGGCCGAGGTGGTCAGCGGGCAGCACTTCGACCAGTGGTGGAAGCGCGCCCGGCTGAAGTTGCCCGACCTGCTGACCTTCGACCCGGCGATGCTCACCCACGACACGGCCGACGAGGTCCGGGCCAACGACTTCCCCACCGAGTGGCACGACTCCGACGAGGCGGGGCTGACGTTCCCGATCAGCTACCACTTCGAGCCCGGCTCGGCCGACGACGGCCTCACGATCGACGTCCCGGTCGCGACCCTCAACCGGATCGAGGCCGACGACTTCTCCTGGCTGGTGCCCGGCCTGCGCGAGGAGCTCGTGACCGAGCTGATCCGGTCGCTGCCCAAGAACCTCCGCGTCGCGATGGTGCCGGCGCCCAACACCGCCCGTGAGTTCCTCGCCGCCACGCCGCCGGGCGCGGAGCCGCTGCTCGACGCGCTCGAGCGGTTCGCCCGCAGCACCCGCAGCCTGGTCGTCCCTCGCGAGGCGTGGGACTGGTCCAAGGTGCCCGCGCACCTCCGCCCGACCTACCGGGTGGTGACCGAGGAGGGCGCCGAGGCCGGTCGCGGCAAGGACCTCGACGCGCTCAAGGAGCCCCTGCGGCCGACCTTCGAGCAGGCGATGGCCGACGTTGCCTCCGACTCGGGGGTGACCGCGACCGGGCAGACCGCCTGGACCTTCGGCACGATCGACGAGTCCTTCGTCCAGCGGCGTGCGGGCCACGAGGTCCGTGGCTTCCCGGCCCTCGTCGACGAGGTCGCCACGGTCGGCCTGCAGGTGCTCGCGACGGCCGAGGAGGCCGCGGCGCACCACCGCCTCGGCGTACGCCGGCTCGTGCTCCTCGCCCTCGGCCCGGCCGACCCGGTCGACGACGTGCTCGCCGCCGCCGGCCTCGATCAACGCGCCAAGCTCGCCCTCGTCGGCTCGCCCTACCCGTCGGTCGCCGACCTGCTCGACGACGTGCGCGCCGGGATCGTCGGCGAGGTCGTCGACCAGCACCCGACCGTGCGGGACGAGGCGGCGTACGACGCCGTGGTGGCCGCCTCCCGCGAGGCCGTCGCCTCGGGCATGGGGCCCGCGGTGCACGACGTGATGCGCGTGCTGGAGGCCTGGCGCACCACCGACCGGGCGATCTCCGGACGGGCCGACCTGATGACGCTCCCGGCCCTCACCGACATGCGCGCGCAGGTCGGCCGGCTCATGACGCCCGGGTTCGTGGGCGAGGCGGGCGTCCGCCGGCTGCGTGACTACCCGCGCTACCTCGCCGCAGTGACCCACCGTCGCGAGCGCCTCGACGGCCAGGTCGCGCGCGACCGCCAGCTGATGGACCAGCTCGCCGGTCTGCAGGAGGCGTGGCTGCACGCCGTCGCGGCGGTCCCCGACGGGCAACCGGTGCCGCAGCACCTGCGCGACGCGCGGTGGCTGCTCGAGGAGTACCGCGTCTCGCTCTTCGCCCAGCAGCTCGGCACGGCCACCAAGGTCAGCGACCAGAGGATCCGCAAGGTGATGGCGCGCACCGGTTGAGTGCGCTCGCGGCAGTACTCGACACGGTGCGGCGTACTCGACCTAGGGTGGACCGGTGACCGGCCGCCAGCACCACCGCCCGATGACGCCCGGCGAGGGCTTCTTCGCCGACATCGTGGGTGGGGCCGACCCCGCCCAGGTGCGCGAGGCCGGTGACCTGGCCGCGACCGTGCTCGTGCGCGGTGCCCGCGCGTCCGACGACCCCGAGATCGCCGAGCGGGTGGTGCGCCTCGCCGACACCGAGGGGCTCGAGACGTTGGCGGAGGTCTGGTCGGGCGCGCCGGCCGACACGCTCGCGGGGAGCCTGTGGCGGCTCTTCCTGCTCCGCTCGTGGGTGTACGCCGACCCGGACCGGGTGGCCGGGGACTACGAGGCCGGGCAGCGTCGGGTCGACGTCGCACGCGTCGTCGCCGGGGTCGCCGACCCGCCCGGCCCCGACGAGCTGCGCCGGATGGTCGACGACGTGCTGCGCGGGATCACCCGCGGCGACTTCGCGGTGACCCTCTTCCGCGCGGCCGCCTTCGCCCGCATCGTCGCCGCCGGTCGCGCCGCGCTCGGCAGCGCCACGCACCAGGAGATCACCCGGATGCTCGCCCTGTCGGAGCAGCTCGAGGCCGCGGGACAGGTGGAAATCAGGGACAGCCTCGCCTGAGGCGTTAAAATATCCGTGAGTGCGTCGGGCTGTGGCAGCCCCGGGTCCCAAAATAAGCCGCTACGAGCGGCCACGCGCCGTGAGGCGCTCCCGGTCCGGCGCACTCACTCATGCCCTCGCCCATGCCCTCGCTCGCTGAGGCGCTGGTCGGCTGGCCACTAGGCTCGTGGGGTGAGCATCGCCAAGCGCATCAGCGCGTTCTTCTCCGGCACCTCGACCCCGAGCCGACCCTCGACGCAGGCTCCCGCGCCCGGCGGGTCGACGTACGCCCCCGAGCGTGACGGCGAGCCCGACCCCGGCGAGGTCGTGTGGGCGTGGGTGCCCTACGAGGACGACCCGAGCCAGGGCAAGGACCGGCCCGTGCTGGTCCTCGACACCGCTGGGGACGGGCCGGACGACGGCTGGGTCGGGCTGATGCTCAGCAGCCAGGACCACGACCGCGACGCCGCGGACGAGGCCCGGTGGGGCCGGTACTGGATGGACGTCGGCACCGGCGGCTGGGACCCGCAGGGCCGTCCCAGCGAGGTGCGCCTCGACCGGCTCATCCACCTCGAGCGGGGCGGCGTCCGGCGCGAGGGGGCCGCGCTCGACGAGACGATCTTCACGTCCGTCGTCGAGGCTCGGCGTGGTCTCTCCCGATAGGGTCTGGCCGTGTCTCGCTCCTCCCTGCGCCGCAGTGCCCTGCTCGCGACGGCCCTCGCGGTCGCGCTGACGACGGCCGCCTGCTCCGGGAACGCCGAGCCCGACCCGCAGCCCACCCGGTCGCCGAGCGCGAGCCAGTCGGGCAAGCCGACCGAGAAGCCGCGCGAGGTCACCTTCGGCGCCTTCGGCACCGAGGAGGAGGTCGCGGCCTTCCAGAGCGTCGTGGACTCGTTCAACGCCTCGTCCACGACCCGCAAGGTCACCCTGCAGTCGTGGCCCGACCACGAGTCGGCGCTCGAGGACGTGCTCGCCGGCAACGCGCCCGACGCCTTCCTCACCTCGCGCATCGACCTCGATGAGCTTGTCGAGGCCGAGGCGCTCCAGCCGGTGAGCCTGCTGCTCGACGAGCGCGGGGTCGACTTCGGCGACCGCTTCTCGCGCGACGCCGTCGACGCCTTCGCGATGGAGGACGAGCTGCAGTGCATGGCCTACTCGGTCTCCCCGATGGTCATCTACTACAACACCGGCATCGTCGACTTCGACAAGATGGAGCGCCGGGACTACGACGTGCCGACCGCGAACGACGAGGGCGTCCGTGAGCGGTGGACCCTCGCGGAGTTCGGCGCCGCGGCCCAGTTCGCGTCGCGCCGCGGCGACCGCCGTGGGGTCTGGATCGACCCGACGCTGCAGGGCCTGGCGCCCTTCATCTACTCCGGCGGCGGGCAGGTCTTCGACGACGACGACGCGCCCACGTCCCTCGCCTTCAGCGACGACTCCACCCGCGAGGCGCTCAGCGAGACCCTCGCGATCCTGCGCAACGCCGCGCTGACGCCGACCAACGCCCAGCTCGCGCGCGCGACGCCGGTGCAGCTGTTCAAGCGCGGCGAGCTCGCGATGGTGGCGGGCTTCCGCAACCTGGTGCCCGAGCTGCGTGAGGCCGAGGACCTCGACTTCGACGTCCTGCCGATGCCCGTCATCGACGACCGCGCCACCGTCGGTGACATCAGCGGCCTGTGCATCTCGGCCGACTCCGAGGTGACCGGGGACGCGGCCGACTTCATCGCCTACGCGGTCTCTGACTCGGCGATGTCCACGGTCGCCACGACCGGCTACATCGTCCCGGCCAACACCTCGGTCGCCGCCTCGCCCCAGTTCCTCGCGCCCTACGACGAGCCCGCAAACGCCGCCGCGTACAACTCCAGCATCCGCTACATGGTGGTGCCCCCGTTCATCGACCAGCGCGAGGAGCTGGTCGAGGCCGTGACGCCGCTGCTGGAGCAGCTCGTCACCGCGCCGGGGGTGCTCGACCTCGAGACGACGACCGAGCAGATCGACGAGGTCTCGCGGACCATCCTCTCGCCCGGGGAGACCGAGGAGACCGAGTCGCCGGAGCCGACCGAGTCCCCGTCGGAGTAGACGTCCGGGTCCTCGTCGGAGTAGGCGTCGGGGTCCCCCCGGGAGAAGGCCGGGCCTACTCCTGGTCGGCGCCGAGGATCGCGCCCACGAGGGCGCCGGTGACCAGCTCGGCCTGCCAGGGCCGGGCGCCGTACGACGCCAGCTGGGCGCGGACGGCCTCGGCCAGCTCGGCGGGCTCACGGGTCGCCGGGGGCGCCCACATCAGCCGGCGGAGGTAGTCGGGGGTGAGCAGGTTCTCCACCGGCAGGTGGTGCACCTCGGCGAGGTTGAGCATGGCCTCGCGGGCGGCCTTGAAGCGCCGGTCGGCGACCGGGTCGCGCTCGGCCCAGGTGCGCGGGTGCGGGGGTCCGTCGCCGCGGGGTGCCCGGGTGGGCAGGTCGTCATCGTCCATCTCGCGGACCCGGCGCAGCGCCTCGACCCAGGTCGCGGCATAGCGGCTGGCGCCGCGGCCGTGGAAGCCCTGTGTGGCGAGCAGCGCCCGGCGGTCGGTGGGCATGGCCGTCGCCGCGACCACGATGGCCGAGTCGGGCAGGATCCTGCCCGGGGTGACGTCGCGCTCCGCGGCGATCTCGTCGCGTGCCTCCCACAGCGCCCGGGCAGCGCCGAGGGCGCGGCGCCCGCGCAGCCGGTGCACCCCGGACGTACGACGCCACGCGTCGACCCGGACGGCCGGCTCGAAGCCGAGCAGGTGGTCGAACTCCTGGCGCGCCCACTGCGCCTTGCCGGCCCGCTCGAGCTCGGTGGCCATGTGCTCGCGCAGCTCGAGGAGCACCTCGACGTCGAGCGCGGCGTACTCCAGCCATGACTGCGGCAGCGGGCGGGTGGACCAGTCGGCGGCCGAGTGCTCCTTTCGCATCCGCTGGCCCAGCACGGTCTCCACCAGGGTCGCCAGTCCGACGCGCGGGTAGCCGAGGAGGCGGCCGGCGAGCTCGGTGTCGAAGAGGCTGGTCGGGGTGAGGCCGACCTCGCGCAGGCACGGGAGGTCCTGGGTGGCGGCGTGCAGGATCCACTCGGAGCCCTCGAGGGCCTCCTGCAGTGGTGCGAGCGTCGACATCTCGATGGGGTCGACCAGCCACGTGCCGGCGCCCTCGCGTCGCAGCTGGATGAGGTAGGCGCGGTTGGAGTAGCGGTAGCCCGAGGCCCGCTCGGCGTCGATGGCGACCGGACCGGTCGCGGCGGCCAGCGCGGCGCACGCCTCCAGCAGGCCGGCGTCGGTGTCGACGACGTCGGGAAGGCCGTCGCGCAGCTCCAGCAGCGGGGCGGGCGGCGGTGGCGGTACGTCGACCGCGTCCGCGACTGGGCCGGTCTCGGGGCCGGTCCTCGGGTCGGTCTCGGTGCCGTCGTCCGGCCCGTCGTCGGGTCGGGCTCCGGTGGGGGAGTGCTCGGCAGTGCCCGGAGGGAGGTCCGCCATTGGGTCGGGTGTCGGGTCGGGCATCGGGTCAGGTGCCGCGCTGTCCGCGTCGGCTGGGGATGGCCGTCACGCCCTCGGGCACCGGCGGCAGGCCGACGGCGGTGCACATCAGCTCGCCCCACGCCTCGACGTGCGCGGTCATGTCGAGCCCGCCGTCCTCGTCGACGTCGGGCGTCCACGAGGCGCGGATCTCGACCTGCGCGGAGCCGGCCTCGTCGGCCATCCCGCCGAAGCTCTCGGTGGTGACGCACGTGACCGTGCCGGAGGCCGCGTGGTGGCCGGCGCCGTGGGCGTCGAGCGCCTCGACCAGCCACGACCAGCCGACGGCGGCGAGCATCGGGTCGGAGCCGAGCTCGGGATCGATGTCGGCGCGCGCGTAGGCCACGCAGCGGAACGTGCCGTCCCACGCGTCGTTGCCGGCGGGGTCGTGCAGCAGGATCAGCCGCCCGGTGCCGAGGTCGTCCTCGTCGACCGTGACGTCCGCGCTCAGTGCCGACGACCACGGCGCGATGCGCTGCGGTGCGGGCATCTCCTCGCAGAAGACCTCCGGGCGCAGCGAAGCCCGACGCATCGACTCCACAGCCGCGCGGAACTCCGCGGGCCCAGCCGCGGCAGCATTGCCCGGGTGGGTCTCGTGACGGGCCACCATGAGGTCAGAGTAGGCCAGCGCCCGGCTCCGCCGATGTGCCGCCACGCCGCCTGACCTGCGAAGATTCGCGGGTGACCGACGCCGTACCCACGCCCCATCCCGGACTGGCCCGGAGCCCCTTCCTCGCGGCGGCGCGCGGGGAGGCCCCGTCCCACACGCCGGTCTGGTACATGCGACAGGCGGGCCGCTCGCTGCCGGAGTACCTCGAGGTGCGCGAGGGCATCGGGATGCTGGAGTCCTGCATGGACGCCGACCTGGTCACCGAGATCACCCTGCAGCCCGTACGCCGCTACGGCGTGGACGCGGCGATCTTCTTCTCCGACATCGTGCTGCCGCTCAAGGCGGTCGGTGTCGACCTCGACATCAAGCCGGGCGTCGGTCCGGTCGTGGCGTCGCCGGTGCGGACCCTGGCCGACGTCGAGGCGATCCCCGACCTCACGCCCGAGCACGTGCCCTACATCTCCCGGGCCGTGCGGCAGCTCGTCGCCGAGCTCGGCGCGACGCCGCTCATCGGCTTCGCCGGCGCGCCCTTCACGGTCGCCTCCTACCTCGTCGAGGGCGGGCCGTCGAAGGAGCATGCGAACACCAAGGCGATGATGTTCGGCGCCCCCGACGTGTGGGACGCGCTGATGCGCAAGATCGCCGGGATCGCCGCGGCCTACCTCAGCATCCAGGTCGAGGCGGGCGCGTCGGCCGTGCAGCTCTTCGACTCGTGGGCGGGCGCCCTCACACCCGCCGACTACCGCGCGTCGGTCATGCCGCACTCCCAGCGGGTGCTCGCCGCCGCCGGCGAGCTCGGCGTGCCGCGCATCCACTTCGGGGTCGGCACCACCAACCTGCTCGGCCCGATGGGCGAGGCCGGTGCCGACGTGGTCGGTGTCGACTGGCGTACGCCGCTGGAGCAGGCGATCCCGCTCGTCGGCGACCGGGCGGTCCAGGGCAACCTCGATCCCACGCTCGTGTTCGCACCCACCGAGGTGATGACCGCACGGGCGGCCGAGATCCTCGAGGCGGGGCGGGGAGCCACGGGCCACATCTTCAACCTCGGCCACGGGGTCATCCCCTCCACGGACCCCGGTCAGCTCACGGCGCTGACCGAGTTCGTCCAGGGCTGGTCGACCGACGCCAGGTAGATCCGGGCCTGGCGCAGCAGGGCCCGCTGCAGGTCGTGCAGCGGCTCGGGCACGCGCTCGGCCCGCCGGCGCAGCATCAGTAGCGTCACCGTCGTCTGGTCGGTCTGGATCGGACGGGTGGTCAGCACGCCGGCGTCCACGAGCGGGTCGGCGACGATCGAGAAGTCGGGCAGCACCGAGATCCCGAGCCCGGCGGCCACCATGGCCTTGCCCATCTCGGCCCCGTCGGTGGCGTACGTCGTGCCGGGCAGGCTGCCGGCGAACAGCCGGTGGGCGTAGCGGTGCATCACGAACCCGGGCCGCATCAGGACGTGCGGCTCGGCGCGGAGGTCGTCGACGGTGACCTCCTCCTGCGCGGTCAGCCGGTGCCCGACGGGGAGGCAGGCGACCGGGGTTCCCTCGATCAGCCGGTCGGCGACGAGCGTGGGCGGAACCTCGTCACCGGGCAGCACGTTGACCAGCCCCAGGTCGAGCGACCCCTCGGCCAGGCCCTGCTGGATGTCGACCTGCCGCCCGTTGACGACCTCGACGCCGCCTGACCCGTGGCGGGCGTGCAGGTCGCGCAGGGCGGGGGCGAGGAGGCTGGCCGAGGCGGTGACGACGGTGCCGATGCGCAGGTCGCGACGGCGTACGGACTGCTGGCCCGCGGCCTGGCGCAGCCGGTCGACGGCCTCGAGGACCTCCGTCATGAACTGCTGCAGGTCGAGGCCCTGGCGGCTGATCCGCGAGCCGGTGCGGCGACGGTCGAGCAGCGTCGCGCCGAGCTCCTTCTCCAGCTTGGTCACCGCCTCGCTCAGGGCCGGCTGCGAGATGTGCATCGCCTCGCTCGCGCGGCGCAGCGAGCCGTGCTCGGTCACCGCCGCGAGGTACTCCAGCTGTTCAATCCGCACCTGATTCGCTCCTGCTCTCGCTCGCCCGCTGGGCCGGGTGGTCGGCAAAACCTGCTACTGGGAGCTCGTGGTCCGCGACCTCGTTTCCGTAAAGTCTACTAAGTAACTATACAAAACGGGAGGATCCCACCCATGACCACCCTGCGTGTCCGGCCCACCCGCCGCCGTGGCGACGACCTCGCCGACCGAGCCACCCGTCCTGACGCGACCGCGGCAGCCGGCCATCCGACCACCGACCTGCTCGCCGAGTGGTCGCCCGTCCTCGACGCCGTCGCCGAGGGCGCGCTGCAGCGCGAGCTCGACGGGGAGCTGCCCGTCGAGGCTGTCCGCCTGCTGAAGGCCGAGGGGTTCGGTGCGCTGCGCGTGCCCGTCTCCTTCGGGGGCAGTGGGCGCGACCTCGTCGACCTCGCGCGACTGTGGGTCGAGCTCGCGGCTGTCGACGCCAACCTGCCGCAGGCGTTCCGCGGGCACTTCGCGCTCGTCGAGGACCGGCTGTGGCACCACGCCCGCAGCAGCGACCAGCGGGTGTGGTTCGACCGGTTCGTGGCCGGCGAGATGGCCGGTAATGCGTGGTCGGAGGTCGGTTCGGACATCGACCTGCCGCGGACGGTGCTTCGCCCGCGCGCGGACGGGTCGTACCGCCTCGACGGCATGAAGTACTACACGACCGGCACGATCTTCGCGGAGTGGGCCGACGTCCACGCGCGCCTGGCGCGGCCGGGGCACCCCGACGAGGTGGAGGAGCCCACGGCGATCGCGCTCGTCGACACGCGCGACCCGGGCGTGGGCGTCGTCGACGACTGGAACGGCTTCGGCCAGAGGGGCACGGGCAGCGGCACCGCGACGTTCGACAACGTCGGCGTGCCTGCCGAGCACGTGCTGCCGTTCGAGGACCGATTCCCCTACCAGACCGCGTTCTACCAGCTGAACCTCCTCGCCACGCTCACCGGCATCGCAAAGGCGGCGCTGGGCGACGTGGTCGACGCCGTGCAGAGGCGCACCCGCAACTTCTCCCACGCCAACGCGCCGCGGGTGCGGGACGACGCGCAGGTGCTGGCGCTCGTCGGCGGGATCGCCGCCGCGGTCTACGCCGCGGAGGCCGCCACCCTGCGGGTGGCCGGCAGCCTCCAGGTCGTTGCGGACGCGACGCTCGCGAGCGCCGACGAGCTCGCTGCTCTCGTCGAGGCGAGCGAGATCGAGTCGTCGACCGCCCAGGTCGCCGTCTCCGAGCTCGTCCTGCGCGCCACCTCCGACCTCTTCGACGCCCTGGGGGCCTCGGCGACCGCCCGGCCGCTCGCCCTCGACCGTCACTGGCGCAACGCGCGCACGGTCGCCTCGCACAACCCGCGCATCCTCAAGGCCCGGGTCGTCGGCGCCCATGTCGTCAACGGCACCCCGCCGCCGTACGCCTGGTCCATCGGTGGGACGCGGCGCCGCCAGGACTGGGACGACACGCGGCCCCACGCGGGCCGCCCCGCCGCCACCTGAGACCGACCGGTCACGCACCGGCTCCCGAGGGGTGGAGGGAGGTGCCTTGCATTGCCTGCAAGGCGCCCCCTTCCACCCCCTCGACATACCCGAGCGACGCCGGTCCCCGGATCCCGGACCGCCGCTGCTACCTTTGTCTACAAGATCCATAGACTTTGTCTGGAGGAGAGATGAGCACCGCCACCGCCCTCGAGGTCGCGACCGTCCCGGTCCTAGCCGGCGACGACGCGATCGCGGTCGCCACGGAGATCGCCGCCGAGCTCGCCGCCACCTCGCTCGAGCGGGACCGCGACCGTCTGCTCCCCGCGCGCGAGCTCGACCGCCTCTCCGCCTCGGGCCTGCTCGCGGTCACCGTGCCCACCGAGCACGGGGGCGCCGGACTGCCGGTCGAGACCCTCGCGGAGGTCTTCCGGATCCTCGCGACCGGGGACCCGAGCGTGGCCCAGGTGCCGCACAGCCACTTCGTCTACGTCAACGCGCTGCGTCACCAGGGCACTCGCGAGCAGCAGTGGTTCTTCTTCCGCGAGGTGCTGATCGGCAAGCGGTTCGGCAACGCGCAGTCCGAGATCGGAACCAAGCACGTCCGCGACATCCGGACCACGCTCACCCCCGCCGGCAACGGGCGCTGGACCCTCAGCGGGACCAAGGGCTACAGCACCGGCGCGCTCTTCGCCGACTGGATCCCAGTGCTGGCCCGCCAGGACACGCTCGCGGCGCCCGGCACCGGCCCGCTCCACGTGGCCTGGGTCGAGCGGCACGCCCCCGGCGTGAGCGTCACCGACGACTGGGACGGCATGGGCCAGCGCACCACCGCCAGTGGAACCGTGCAGCTCGACCAGGTCGAGGTGAGCGCCGACCGGATCACGCCCTACCACCTGACCTTCGAGGGCCCGCAGACCTACGGAGCCTTCGCGCAGGTGCTGCACGCAGCCCTCGACGTCGGCATCGCACGCGCGGCGCTCACCGAGGCCGCGGCGTTCGTCCGCACGAAGTCGCGGCCCTACCCCGACGCCGGCGTCGACCGGGCGGTCGACGACCCGCTGGTCGTGCAGGCGCTGGGCGAGATGGAGCTCGACGTACGCGCCTCCGAGGCCCTGCTGCGCGAGGCCGCCCGCGCGGTCGACGCCGCCGACGCCCACCTGACCGCCGACACCGCGGCGGCCGCGAGCCTCGCGGTGGCTGCCGTACGGGCCCACTCCGCGCGGGTGTCCGTCGAGGTGTCGAGCCGCCTGTTCGAGGTGTCCGGCACCCGGTCGGCCCTCGACTCGCTCAACCTCGACCGCCACTGGCGCAACGCCCGCACCCACACCCTGCACGACCCGGCCGCGTGGAAGGTGCAGCACCTCGGCAGGTACGTCGCCGACGGCACGCCGCCGCCCAACCACGGCCAGCTCTGACAAGCCCCTGTCGAAAGGATCGACGATGAAGTTCCACTGGTTCCTGCCCACCAACGGCGGTGACGGCCGTCAGGTCGTCAGCGGCGGCCACGGCGTCTCCCACGGCGGCGGCGGACGCCCCGCGAGCGTGCCGTACCTCGGGCAGGTCGCCCGCAGCGCGGAGCAGCTCGGCTTCGAGGCCGCGCTGACCCCGACGGGCGCCTGGTGCGAGGACGCCTGGCTGACGACCGCGATGCTGGCGCCGCTGTCGGAGCGGCTGAAGTTCCTCGTCGCCTTCCGGCCCGGGATGACCTCGCCCACCCTGGCGGCGCAGATGGCCGCGACCTTCCAGAACCTGTCCGGCGGTCGGCTGCTGCTGAACGTCGTGACCGGCGGCGAGTCCCAGGAGCAGCGCGCCTACGGCGACTTCCTCGACAAGGACGCGCGCTACGAGCGCTGCGACGAGTTCCTCGAGATCGTCCGCCGGCTGTGGACCGGTGACGAGGTGACGTACGCCGGTCGCCACCTGCGGGTGGAGCAGGCGCGGCTGCAGCAGCTGCCCGACCCGGTCCCCGGGATCTACTTCGGCGGCTCCTCGCCGGCGGCCGGCCTCGTGGCGGCCAAGCATGCTGACGTCTACCTCACCTGGGGCGAGCCGCCGGCCGCGGTCGCGAAGAAGATCGCCTGGATCCGCGAGCTCGCCGAGCGGCAGGGGCGCGAGATCCGCTTCGGCATCCGTATGCACACCATCAACCGCGACACCTCCGAGGAGGCGTGGGCCGAGGCCGACCGCCTGCTCGACGGCATCGACGACGCCGAGATCCGCCGGGTGCAGGAGGGCCTGAGGAAGTCGGAGTCGGTCGGCCAGCAGAACATGCTCGCCCTCAACAACGGCTCGCGCGACGGCCTGGAGATCCACCCCAACGTCTGGGCCGGCATCGGCCTGGTCCGCGGCGGGGCCGGCACCGCGCTCGTCGGCAGCCACGAGGAGGTCGCCGACCGCATCGAGGAGTACGCCGACCTCGGCATCGACGAGTTCGTGCTCTCGGCCTACCCGCACCTCGAGGGCGCGTACCACTTCGGCGAGGGCGCGCTCCCGGTGCTGGAGAAGCGGGGCCTGTGGACCAACCCGGCGCCGGTGGCCGCGCGTGCGTCCGTGCCGTTCGGCGGCCAGCGGGCCGCCTCGTGAACAACCGAGTCGCCGTCGTGGTCGGCAACCCCAAGCCGCGCTCGCGCACCTACGAGTCCGCGCTGACCCTCGCCGACCGGCTCGGCGGCGCCGACCTCGTCGTCGACCTCGCCGACCACGCCGCCGAGCTTTTCGACTGGGGGTCGCCCGGCGTCACCGAGCTGGTCGAGGAGGTCGCCTCCAGCCTGGTGGTGGTCGTGGCCAGCCCGACCTACAAGGCGACCTACACCGGCCTGCTCAAGGCGTTCCTCGACCGTTTCCCCCACCAGGGGCTCGGCGGGGTCACCGCCGTCCCCCTGATGCTCGGCGCGTCACCGGTCCACTCGCTCGCGACCGAGCACGGGCTCCGGCCCCTCCTCGTCGAGCTGGGCGCGTCCGTGCCGACCCGCGGTCTCTACCTGCTCGACTCCGAGCACGTCCGTCCCGAGCCGTACGACGCCTGGTTCGCCACCGCGCAGCAGCTCCTGCCCACCCTTCCCGCTCCCACCCCTTCCCCTCGCGTTGAGGCGACCCACATGGAGGCGACCCACATGGAGGCGACGTCCGCATGACCGCACCCACCCACGCACGTTCCGGGTCCGCCCCGGCCATCGACCAGCGCACCCTGCGCGACGCCTTCGGCGCCTTCCCCTCCGGAGTGGTCGCCGTCGCGGCGTCGGCGAAGGGGCAGCTCACGGGCATCGCCGCGTCGTCGTTCACCTCCGTGAGCATCGACCCGCCGCTCGTGTCCTTCTCCATCTCGACCACGAGCTCCACCTGGCCGCTGCTGCGCGAGGCCGAGCACCTCGGCATCAGCGTCCTGGCCGACCACCACGACGCGGTGTGCCGGCAGCTGGCCGGCCCGCGCGAGGAGCGCTTCGCGGGCCTGCCGTTCAAGGTCACCGGCACCGGGGCGGTGCTCCTCGACGAGGCCGTGGCCACCTACGACTGCTCCCTGCACGACGAGGTCGTCGCGGGCGACCACGTCATCGTGCTGCTCGAGGTCCACGAGGTCGGAGGCGGCGACGGCGAGCACCCGCTCGTCTTCCACCGCTCCGCCTTCGCCAAGCTGCACCGCAACGACCTCGACCCGGCCCGGCTCGACGGCCGGATCAACGGCGCCGAGGTGGGCGGCGGCGACCGGGAGCCCGAGTCCTCGACGGAGTCGCGTGACGCGGAGGACGCCGCATGAGAAGCACCCCAACGAACGGCACGCACGCCGGCACGGCCGCCGTCGTACCCCCGTCCCCGCGTCGCGTCGCGCTCGCCTCGGCCGTCGGTGCCACCATCGAGTGGTACGACTTCTTCCTCTACGGCACGGCCGCCGCCGTGGTGTTCGACAAGCTCTACTTCAACGGCCTCGACGGGCCGGCCGCACAGTTCGCGGCCTTCGCCACCTTCGCCGTCGGATTCTTCGCCCGCCCCGTCGGCGGCCTCGTCTTCGGTCACTACGGCGACCGCATCGGCCGCAAGCAGATGCTGCTGTTGACCCTGGTCATCATGGGCGTCGGCACCGCCCTGATCGGCCTGCTGCCGACCTACGACCAGATCGGCGTCTGGGCGCCGATCGCCCTGGTGCTGCTGCGGGTGCTGCAGGGCATCGGCGTCGGCGGGGAGTACGGCGGCGCCGTCCTGCTGGCCGTCGAGTACGCCCCGGCCGAGCGCCGCGGATTCTACGGCAGCTTCGCCCACATCGGCGTGCCCGGTGGCCTCGTGCTGGCCGCCGGTGCCTTCTCCCTCGCAGGCATGCTGCCCGAGGACGCCTTCCTCGCCTGGGGCTGGCGCGCCTGCTTCCTGGTGAGCATCGTGCTGCTCGGCATCGGCGCCTACATCCGGCTCTCGGTCATGGAGACCCCGGAGTTCGCCAAGGTCCAGGAGCGCAAGGAGATCTCCCGCCTGCCACTGCGCGACCTGCTGCGCGAGCAGCCCCGGCCGCTGCTGCTCGGCATGGGCACCCGCTACATCGAGGGCTTCACCTTCAACCTCTTCTCGGTGTACCTCCTCGCCTACGTCGCGACGAACCTCGAGCTGCCGCGCAGCTGGGCGCTCGACGCGATCCTGGTCGGCGCCGCGCTCGGGGTCGTGCTGGTGCCGGTCGCCGGCGCCCTCAGCGACCGGGTGGGCCGGAAGCCGGTCTACCGCGTCGGCGCCTGGATCGGCCTGCTGTTCGCCTTCCCGGCGGCCTTTCTCGTGCAGACCGGTGACCGGTGGGCCCTCTCGCTGGTCTTCGTCGTCGGGCTCGGCGTCATCTACGGGACGGTCTACGGACCGCTCGCAGCGTTCTGGTCCGAGCTGTTCGACACCCGCTACCGCTACACCGCGCTCAGCACGCTCTACCAGGTCTCCGGCATCCTAGCCTCCGGCCTGACCCCGCTCATCGCGGCGTGGCTGGTGACGCGCGGCGACGGCACGCTGTGGTGGGTCGCCGCCTACAACGTGCTCGTCGCGGCGATCTCGCTGGTGTGCGCGCACTTCCTGCCCGAGACCCGCGGCGTCGGGTTGGACCGCGAGGACCCGGCGCTCGAGCCGACGCGCGAGCGGGTCCCGGCCTGAGCTGCTGCGCCCCCAGGACGGCGGGGGTGGCCGCGGGCTGCCGGGGGTGGCGGCAGATCGCAGTTCTGGGGGTCGTTCAGGTGCGATCTGCCGCCACCTCCAAACGCGGGCTGCCGGGGGTGGCGGCAGATCGCAGTCCTGGGGTCGTTCAAGTGCGATCTGCCGCCACCTCGGGCGCACGGGCCACCTCGGGCGCCGTCGCAGCCGTCCGCCGGCGTCGTACGACGAGCCAGACCGGCAGCCCGAGCACCAGCGCGACCGCGGCGAAGGGCAGCAGGGCGCCGAGGACGGTGCTCAGGACGGTGACCACGGCCCCGAGCGCCTTCGAGCCGCCGTCGAGCCCGGCCAGGAAGCCCGCTGGTCGCTCCTCGTTCTCGTCGGGCTCGTCCTCGACGACCCGGTGGGTGGAGATGTCGACGGTGATGGTCGACAGCGAGGTCTGGTCGGACAGCCACGACTGCTGCGACTTCAGCGAGTCGAGCTCGGCCTGCCGGCCGGTGAGCTGGGACTCGATCCAGATCACGTCCTTGAGGTCGCGGGCCTCGGCGAGCAACAGCTCGACCCGGCGCAGGCTCGCCTCTTGGGCGCGGACCCGGGCTCCGTTGTCGATGACCTGGGTCGTCACGTCCTCGGAGCCGCGGGCGGACGAACGCAGCACCCCGACCTGCTCGAGCGCCGACATCGTCTCGCCGAACTTCGCGCTCGGCACGCGCACGACCATCCGCACGTACGACGTGTCGCCCTCGGAGTCGGTCTCGGTCGTCTCGTCGGTGATCTCACCGCCCTGCGCGTCGACCACGCGCTGCACGTCGCGGCGGGTCTCCCGGACGTCCTCGCCGGCCAGCGAGACCGTGCCGCTGGAGATGACCGACCGCTGCAGCTCGGGCGTGGTCGGACCGTCAGCCGATCCGTCTGCCGAGCCAGAGGTCTCGCCCTGCGAGGTCGACCGGCCCGCTTCTGACGACGTGTCCGACGAGCTGTCCGACGAGCTCCCGGCCGCGTCGCTGGACGTCTCGCTCGACGCCTCCCCGGAGACGGCATCGCCGCTCCCGCTGTCGTCGGAGGAGCAGGCGGCCAGCAAGGCCGTCATGGTGAGGGCGGTGGCGAGTCCGGTGAGGAGTCGCGCGCTGCGGGAGCGGGTCGCGGTGAGGGTCATGGCCGTCCGACGCCGCCGGGTCGGGGGCCGGTTCCGGTCGTGACCGAACCGTGACGCGTCAGGCCTTCCTGCTCGACGCCCGCTTCGCGGTGCGCTTGGTGGTGGTGACCTTCGGCGGCGCAGCCGTGGACGGCGCCTCCTTGTCGGGCACGGTCTTGTCGGGCACGGTCTTGTCAGCCGCCTTCTTCGCAGCCGGCCGGTGGCCCTTGAGCCTCACCCGCAGGGCGTTGCCGGCACCGGAGGTCTCGAGGTAGGGCTGCGCGGTGACGAGGGTGCTCAGCCTCGCCCCCGGCCCGGCGAAGTTGCGCGCGTCGAAGGACGGGTGGGTGCGGATCAGCTGGTTGCCCAGCGCGGGCAGGAGTGCCCAGCCGTCGTCGTCCGAGACCGCGTTGACGGCGCGGGTGAGCGCGGACTGCAGGTTGATCGAGGGCGCGTCCGCCTCGTTCGCGTCGTCGGGCTCGTCGGCGTCGTCGTCATCTGGACGGTCGGCGACGACGGCGAGGTCGATGAACTTGTCGCAGGCGTTGCGCAGCGACTCCGGCGCCTTGTTCTCCCCGAGCACGTAGACCTTCTTGCCCGACTCGCGCAGCCGGTGGGCGAGGCTGGTGAAGTCGCTGTCGCTCGTGACGAGCGCGAACGCCTCCACGTTGCCGTCGTACAGCAGGTCCATCGCGTCGATCACGAGGGCGAGGTCGGTGGAGTTCTTGCCGGACGTGTAGGCGTTCTGGTGCATCGCGCGCAGGCCGAGGCGGTTGAGCTTGCGGGCCCACTGGGTCAGGTGCGGATTGGTCCAGTCGCCGTAGACGCGCCGGATGGTCGGGTCGCCGTACTTCGCGACCTCGCCGAGCACCTCGTCGGCGTAGGCGGGTCGCGTGTTGTCGGCGTCGATCATGACCGCGATGCGGTCGGCGGCTCCCGTGGACTCCATGCGTGCAGCCTAGGTCCACGCAGGAGCGCCAGCCGGCTCTGGCAGGCTGGTGGCGTGAGGCGGGACGCGGTGGTCGTGGGTGGCGGGATCGCCGGGCTGGTCGCCGCGCGGGGCCTCGCCGCGAGCGGACGCGACGTGCTGCTGCTCGAGGGCTCCCCGCAGGTCGGCGGCAAGCTCCGCAGCGCCGAGGTCGCCGGGCTCACCGTCGACGTCGGCGCCGAGGCCATGCTGGCCCGCCGGCCCGAGGGCCTGACGCTCGCCGCGGAGGTCGGCGCCGAGGTGGTGCACCCGACGCCGGCCGCGTCGGCGGTCTGGTCCCGGGGGGCGCTCCGCACCATGCCGCGTTCGCTGACGGGCGTTCCCTTCGACCTCGACCAGCTGGCCGCCAGCGGGGTGCTGAGCGCCGAGGGCCTGGCCCGTGCCGGTGCCGAGACCGACGCGCCAGTCGACGACGACGTCTCGGTCGGCGACCTGGTGGCCGCCCGGCTCGGCGACGAGCTCGTCGACCGGCTCGTCGAACCCCTGCTGGGAGGGGTGTACGCCGGCCACGCGCGCCGCATCTCCGCGGCCGCGGCCGTGCCCCAGCTGCTCGCCATGGCCCGCAGCGGCAGCTTGCTCGAGCAGGCCGCGGCTGTGCCCGCCTCGACCGCCCCGGTCTTCGCCACGCTCCCCGGTGGGATGGGTCGCCTGCCCGGCCTCGTCCTCGACGGTGGCGACTTCGAGGTGCGCACCTCGGCGACCGTCCGGGCGATGCGGCGTACGTCGTCGGGCTGGGCGCTGACCGTCGGGCCGACCACGAGCGCCGAGACCGTCGAGGCCGACGTGGTGGTCCTCGCCACTCCTGCTGCGGCGACCGCCCGCCTGCTGGTCGAGGTTGCTCCGGACGCCGCCGCGGAGCTCCGCGCCGTCGAGGCCGCGAGTGTCGCCGTCGTCACGCTGGCCTTCCGGGCCCGGGACGTCCCCGACGCGCTGTTCGACCGGTCCGGCTTTCTTGTCCCGCCCGTCGAGCGCCGCACCATCAAGGCCTCGACCTTCTCCTTCGCCAAGTGGGCCTGGGTGCGCGACCTCGACCCCGACGCCGTCGTGCTGCGCACCTCCCTCGGGCGCCACGGCGAGGAGGCCGTCCTCCAGGCCGGTGACGAGGGACTGGTGCGCGTCTCGCTGGCCGACCTCGCCGCGCTGGCGGGCATCACTGCCCGGCCCGTCGACACTCACGTGCAGCGGTGGGGTGGCGCGCTGCCGCAGTACGCCGTCGGCCACCTCGACCGGGTCGCGCGGATCCGCGCCGCGGTCGCCGGTCAGCGCGGGCTCGCGGTGTGCGGGGCGGCGTACGACGGCGTCGGCATCCCCGCGGTGATCGGCTCGGCCCGGCAGGCCGTGGCCTCGGTCACACGGGCAGAATGAGGGCATGATCAGCACCCCACGACGTTCTTCTCCTCCGCTCCGCTCCTCCGAACAACGCCGCAGGGACCCCGCATGAACACCGAGTCCACCCCGTCCGCTGCCGAGACGCAGACCAACGCCGCCCGCACCCGGGAGCTCAACGACACCATCCGCTACACGATGTGGTCGGTGTTCCGGCTCCGCGACGTCCTGGGCGACGACGCCGACCGAGCCGCCGAGGCGGCCGACGTCGAGGCGCTCGTCGAGGTGCTGGCCGAGCAGGACGTGAAGGTCCGCGGGATCTACGACGTCAGCGGCCTGCGCGCCGACGCCGACGTCATGGTGTGGTGGCACGCCCCCGACTCCCAGCAGCTGCAGGGCGCCTACAACGCCTTCCGGCGCACCGCCTTCGGTCGCCGTCTCGACCCGGTCTGGTCGCAGATGGCGCTGCACCGTCCGGCGGAGTTCAACAAGTCGCACATCCCGGCGTTCCTCGCCGACGAGGAGCCCCGCGCGCACGTGTGCGTCTACCCGTTCGTCCGGTCCTACGAGTGGTACCTCCTCGACGACGGCGAGCGCCGCCGGATGCTCGCCCAGCACGGCCAGCAGGCCCGCGGCTACGCCGACGTACGCGCCAACACGGTCGCTTCGTTCGCCCTCGGCGACTACGAGTGGCTGCTGGCCTTCGAGTCCGACGAGCTCCACCGCATCGTCGACCTGATGCGCGACCTGCGCGCCTCCGACGCGCGCCGCCACGTGCGCGAGGAGGTGCCGTTCTACACCGGCGCCCGGGTCACGCCGAAGGAGCTGCTCGACCGCCTGCCCTGACCCGCCTGCCCCGACCCGCCCCGTGCTGACCCGGGAACGACTCGGGCGGCGGTAGCGTCGGAGGACCATGAGGATCCTCGCCGCTGCTGCCGTGCTGTCCCTGCTGGGTGCCGCCACCGCCTGCTCCACCGAGGCCGAGATGAAGGCCGTCGACCCGTCGGGCTCGGGTGACTCCGCCGTCACCGACGCGCCGTCGGGCGAGGCGCCGGTGCCGGTCCCCGACGGGGAGGTGCGTACGAGCGGGCTCGTGACCGTGCTCGACTCCGGCGGCGGTCCGGAGATGTGCCTGGGCGCCGTCGCCGAGTCCTACCCGCCCCAGTGCGGCGGACCCGCGCTCGCCGACTTCGACTGGGGTGACGTCGGCTCGGAGGAGGCGGGTGGGGTGACCTGGGGGCAGTACGCCCTCACCGGCACCTACGACGGCACCACGTTCACCGTCACCGACGCCATACCGGCCGCGCTGTACGACGTGATGGCCGAGCCCGAGCAGGACCCGCTCGCCGCGGCCTGCGACGACGCCACCACCACGGACACGTCCAAGGCGACCCCCGAGGACATGGACGCCACCCTGGCCGCGGCCTCCGCGCTGCCGACGTACGCCTCCGCGTGGCTGAGCGGCAACACGATCAACGTCGCCGTCACCGAGGACGCCGAGGGCGCCGAGGCGGAGCTGCGCGAGACCTGGGGCGGGATGCTCTGCGTGACCACCGTCGAGAAGACGGACGCCGACCTCAACGCCGTCAACACCGAGCTGCAGGCCGCGCTCGGCGACCAGCTGCTGACCAGCGGCTCGACGTCGCCCGACTCGCTCGACGCGCAGGTCGTCTACGACGATGGGTCGCTGCAAGAGTGGGCCGACGCGACGTACGGCGACGGGCTGGTGCGGATCAGCTCGGCGCTGGTCCCCGTGGGTTGAGCTACTTCTTCTCGTTGAGCGTGATGCTGATCGAGTTGATGCAGTAGCGGTCGCCGGTCGGCGTGCCGAAGCCGTCGGGGAAGACGTGGCCGAGGTGCGAGCCGCACGTCGCGCAGCGGACCTCCACGCGCTTCATGCCGTGCGAGTTGTCCTCGATGTACTCCACGGTGTCGGTCATCGGCTGGTAGAAGCTCGGCCAGCCGCAACCGGAGTGGAACTTGGTGTCGCTGGTGAACAGCTCCGACCCGCACGCCTTGCAGGAGTAGGTGCCCTCGGTCTCGGTGTCGGTGTACTCGCCGGTGAAGGCCCGCTCGGTGCCGGCCTGCCGCAGCACGGCGTACTCCTCGGGGGTGAGCTCCTCGCGCCACTGCTCGTCGGTCTTCTGCACGTCGTAGGCCATGGCGCCAGTTTACGGAGGCGCTCCAGCGGGCCCGGCCGCTAGGTTGGGGGAATGGCGAAGGCGTCGGAGGCGTACGTCCGGGCGGGGGAGCGCGAGGTCAGGATCTCCTCCCCGGAGCGGGTGATCTACGAGGCGACGGACTCGACGCCCGAGGTCACCAAGCTGATGGTCGCGGAGTACTTCGCGAGCGTCGAGGACGGCCTCATGCGCGCCCTGCGCGACCGGCCGACGGCGCTCGAGCGGTGGACGAGCGGCGTACGCGCCGGCATGAAGCTCGCGACCGGGCCGCAGGACCGCAACGCCGACGCGTTCTACCAGAAGCGGGTGCCCAAGGGCGCTCCCGACTACCTCGAGACCGCCACGATCACCTTCCCCTCAGGCCGCACCGCCGACGAGATCTGCCCGACCGAGATCGCGGTGCCGGTGTGGTGCGCGCAGATGGGTGCGTTGACCTTCCACCCGTGGCCGGTGCGTCGCGACGACGTCGACCACCCGGACGAGCTGCGCATCGACCTCGACCCGCAGCCCGGTACGACGTTCGCCGACGCCGTGCGCGTCGCCGGGGTCGCGCGCGAGCTGCTCGCCGACCTCCAGATGACCGGCTTCGCGAAGACCTCGGGCAACCGGGGCATCCACGTCTACGTCCGGATCGAGCCGCAGTGGGACTTCGCCGCGGTCCGGCACGCGGCCATCGCCTTCGGGCGCGAGCTCGAGAAGCGCGACGACGGCGTGACCACCGCGTGGTGGAAGGAGGAGCGCGGCGAGCGGATCTTCGTGGACTTCAACCAGAACACCCGCGACCGCACGATCGCGTCGGCGTACTCCCTGCGCCCGATCGCCGGCGCCCCGGTCTCGACCCCGGTGACGTGGGACGAGCTCGCGGCCCTCGACTCGCCGTCGGGCTTCAACCTCTTCACCGTGCCGGAGCGGCTCGCTGCTGACGGCGACCCGTGGGCCACGATCGACGACGTGCACCACTCGCTCCAGCCGCTCCTCGACCTCTGGGAGGAGCACCCCGTCGAGCTCAACTTCCCGCCCGACCACCCCAAGATGCCGGGCGAGCCGCCCCGCGTGCAGCCGTCGAAGAAGGTCGAGTCGCACTGGGACGCCGACGGCAACCGCATCGCCGACTGAGCGTCGTACGCACGGGCGGAGCTCGGACTCTGCACCCGAGTTGCGTGCTTATCGGTCGAGATCTGTACCTGTAAGCAGGGCGGTCACCGGATATCCGGTTACTCCAGAGCCGGGGCCGAGCCCGCTCCACCCACGCTCAGGCGAGCTCCCACGGCGCGGCGATCGGGAAGTACTGCTCGAGGAACTCGTGGAGCAGGGTGTCCGCGCGCTCCTCGTCGAAGGCGGCGAGGAGGTTGTCGGCGATGCAGAAGAAGTCACGGTCGCGCTTGAGCATCTGCTTCAGCTGGACCGGCAGCTGCTGGTGGCCGAGGTCGACGTAGCCGTGGTGGGCGCCGGCGCGGAAGGCCTGGCCGGTGACGAGCCCGTAGCTCTGCGCGAAGGACGACAGCATCGACAGGTCGGTCTCGGAGCGGAACGGCGCGTGGGTGGTGCGCTCGACCTCCTCGGGGAAGCGGGCCGAGATCTCCTCCAGCGTCGTACGCCGCTGCGGGTGCGGGCTGTGCATCATCGTGTGGGTCAGCGTCACGCCGAAGGCTTCGGCGAGCACGCGGCGGTTGTTCTGAGCGGCGGTCAGGTACGGGCGGTCGTCGGTGCCGGGGAGCCCGACGGCGCGGTGGTCGGCGACGAAGGCGGCGTACTGCCCGCCCGGGGCGAAGAAGTGCTCCTTGCGCCGGGGCCGCCCGAGGAAGACGTCGTCGTTGACGTAGACGAAGTGGTCGGCGAGGTCGGGCACGGCGTGCAGGCGGGTCTCGATCGCGTGGGAGCTGAAGGTCGGCAGGGACGACTCCGGCAGGATCTCGGCGTGGTCGACGACCCGGACCCGGTCGTGGCTGGTGTCAAGCCACGACGGCACTTGCCCGGCGGTCACGAGGTGGATGCGCCGCACCCACGGCGCGAAGAGGTGGATGCTGCGCATCGAGTAGCGCAGTTCGTCGCGGCTGCGGTAGCGCGAGGCCCCGCCGGCGCGGTCGCTCGGGGTGCCGCCGAGCGAGCGGATCCGCTCGTCGCGGGCGGCGAGCCACGCCTCGTCGTCGCCGTCGACCCACGTGTAGACGACGTCGACGTCGAAGCGGACGTCGTCGATCGTCGGCAGCGCCATCTGCTCGAGGGTCGGAACCTCGACGTCCTCGACCGTGGTCGTGGTGCGGGCTGTGCCGGCCGGCACGCGGTCGCCCCAGCGGTTGGGGCCCGGCGCCAGCAGGTCGCCCTCGGGCGACTCCTCCCAGAACTGCACGGCCACCTCGACGCCCTCGCCCAGCACCCCGTCGTGCCCGCCGCGCATCGGCCACGGCTCGAGGATGAGCGTGGCCGTGCGGGTCCTCGCCAGCTCCGACGTCATCACCTCGACGGTGCCGCGGCGTTCGGGCCAGCCACGCTCGGCAGGGTCGCGCACGGACAGCCAGTCCGGCACCGCGGCGGCCGCCAGCGCGGACAGGAAGTCGCCACGTCGCGACGACGGGACGACGACCACGGGATGCGGGTCGAGACCGCGCGCCGGCACCACGAACCACCCGTCGCCGGTCGCGGCCGCGGCGGAGGTCAGCGCCCGCAGGGACGTCGTACGCGCCTGGGCGGGGGTGACGCCACGTGCGCCCTCGGTCTCGGGAAGGTCGCCGAGCGGGCCGGGCCGCAGGCCGTGCAGCACCCGGCGCGGGGCGAGCGGGTCGGCACGGCGGGCGACGGCCGTGCGGAACGTCCCCACCCACTGCCGGGCCAGCACCTCGCCGTCCCAGTGGTGCGAGCGCTCGAGGGCCGCAGCGCCGAGCCGGGCACGCAGGTCGTCGTCGGTCGCGATCCGCAGCATCGCCGAGGCCAGCGCCGCCTTGGACGCCGGCGGCACGAGGAGCCCGTCGACGTCGTGGGTGATCATCTCGCGCGGGCCCGACGGGCAGTCGTACGACACCGGGGGCACGCCCGCCGACATCGCCTCCTGCAGCACGAGCGGGTAGCCCTCGCCGCGGGAGGCGAGGACGGCGACGCTGCTGCGCGCCCACTCGGCGGCCAGGTCGTCGGTCGAGCCGGGCAGGTGGACGCGGTCCTCGAGGCCGAGCTTGCGGACCTGCGCGGCGAGGTTGTCGGCGCGCGGCCCGTCGCCCCAGATGGTGAGCGTCCAGCCCGGGACCTGCTCGTGGATGCGCCAGAAGGCGTCGACGACGTGCTCGAACTGCTTCTCCGGCGCCAGCCGGCCGGCGGTCACGAACGTCTTCTGGTCGAGCGACGAGCGGGCCTGTGCGGACGAGGGCAGCGGGTTCGGGATCACCTGGAGCTCGGGTGCCGCCCCGCCGAGGCGCCCCGCCAGCCAGCGCGACATCGACTCGGTCAGCGAGACCACGACGTCGGCCCGCGGCGCGAACTGCAGCAGCGCCCCGAGGTCGTTGATGCGGCTGGAGGACGCGCGGTGCTCCTGGTGCACCAGCGCGACGTCGGTGGGGGCGAGCTGGGCGACCGCCGCCAGAAGCTCGGGGGTGGTGGTGATGAGCACGTCGGCCTCGATGTCGCCGAGCGCCTCGCGCATCGTCGCGTCGGTGAGGCCGTTGTAGAGCGCGTCCCAGCTGCGCGGCACGATCGTGGACTCGCGCTGCCCCAGCTCGTCCGGATGGCCGCCCGCGACCGCAACGGGACGCTCAGGGCGTACGTCGACGAGGTAGGTGACCTCGACGCCGTCGGCCAGCGGATAGTGGGTCGCGTCGCCGCTACGGGTCACGCTGAGAATCCGGACGCGGTGACCTTCGCCGAGCCCCACCAGAGCGTTGGCCTGCTCGATCCCGGACCGGGCGGTGCCGCCCATGCCGTCGGCGTTGAAGAGGACGTAGACGACGTCGAGCGGGCCGTCCCCGCGCACCCGGCGCATCGCGGAGCGCACCTTCCCGCCGAGCCTGTCGGTCAGTGCCACGTGGTCCTCAGTCCTGTCCGGGAGCGGGGTCGCCACGATCCTAGGGGGAGCGCCACCGGCCGATAGGGTGACCCGCATGCCGACGTCCCCCGACCAGCCGGATGCCCGCACGAACGCTCAGCAGGGCACCCCGCTGGTCCTGGTCTCCGGGTCCGGTCGCAGCGGCACGAGCTCCCTCGCCGGCACGCTGAAGCGGCTCGGCCTGCACGTGCCGCAGCCCGAGGTCGAGGCCTCGGAGACGAACCCGCGCGGGTTCTACGAGCCGCAGTGGGTCATCGACTTCCACAAGCGCCACCTCAAGGAGCTCGCGCTCTTCAACATCGACAGCCGTCCGGCCGCCGTCGACCTCGTCGCCCGGCACGTCGAGAGCGGCGTCCCGACCGGTGAGCTCCACGAGTGGCTCGCGGGGCAGCTCGAGGCGCCCGAGCGAGGGGCCGCGCAGATCGTCGTCAAGGACCCGCACGCGTTCTGGTTCGCGCAGGTGTGGGAGGTCGTCAGCGCCGAGCTCGGCGCCGACCTGCGCTGGCTGACCGCGCTGCGCCACCCCGCCGAGGTCGTCGGCTCCCGTGACATCGCCTACCTGTCCAGCCAGTCCGAGGAGCTGCGCCTCACCAAGGAGACCTCCAACGTCGCCGGCTGGGTGCACGCCGCGCTGCTCACCGAGCAGGCCGGGCGTGGGTCGAAGCGCTCGTTCGTGAGGTACGTCGACCTGCTCGCCGACTGGCGCGCAGCCCTCGCGCCGGTGCAGCAGCAGCTCGAGCTCGAGCTGAACACCGACCTCTCGGCGCCTCCGGGCGAGCGCGAGCACCACGCCGTCGACGACTTCATCGAGCCGTCGATGCGCAAGTCGCAGCTCACCTGGGACGACGTACGCACGCCCGACTGGCTGCGCGACATGGCGGAGGAGGTCTGGCAGCTGCTCGGTGTGCTCACCACGACCCCGCACGACCCCGACACGCTCGCCCGGCTCGACGAGATCCACGAGGACTACCGCTCGCGCTACGCCGACGCCGTCGCGCTCACCTTCGACCACACCAAGGCCGAGTCCACTCTCGCCGGCCGGCAGGCGCGCGAGGCCCAGCGGGCCACCGTGCAGCAGCTGCGCCGCGACCTCGAGCGGGCCCGCAGCGCGCCCCAGCCCACCGTCGGCGGCCGGGAGGCGGCCGAGATCCTGCGCCGCGCCGTCGTACGCCGCGTCACCCGGCGCTGAGGAACCGCAGGTCGAGCACGCGCCGACTCGATGCTGGTCAGACGCCGGTGACGCCCTCGCCGGAGCCGGAGGCCTGCTCGTCGAAGTTCTCGTGCTCGATGAGGTGGAGGACCGGTACGCCGAGCTTGCGGCGGGCCCGTGACGTCCAGTCGACGTGGAAGAACTCCGCGACCACGTGGGGGCGGGTCAAGATGATGGCCTCGCGCGCGTCGACCGCCGTGACCATCGCGGCCAGCGCGTCGACCGGGGGCTCGGAGGTGACCTTGCCGTGGGCGGTGCCGCCGGCGTCGTGCATGGCGAGGATGGTCTTCTGCAGGTCGGAGGAGGAGTGCTCCTCGCACTCGCGGCGCAGCGCCTCGATGTCGACGTCGTTCATCGCCAGGGCGGGGGCGGCCATCAGGTCCCCGGCGCCGAGGGTGCCGAGCGAGGCCTCGATGCGGGCCGCGGCGTCCTCGAGGGGCAGCAGCACGTGGTAGACGACAGGGTCCTCGATCTCCGTGTGGAGCGAGCGCACCTGCTTCGCATCAGCAGGCGTGAGGGCCTGCTCGACGAGGAGCACCACGTCGTAGGTGCCCTGCCCGTCGTGGATCGAGTCGTCGGGGATGTCGGTGTGGTCGGTCATGACTCGCCTCCGGGGTCGGTACTGAGGATTCTAGTGAGGTCGTAGCCCGCCGGCTCGTCGAGCTGGGCATAGCCGCAGCTCTCCGGGTCGCGGTCGGGTCGCCACCTCTTGAAGTGGGCGGTGTGCCGGAACCGGCGGCCCTCCATGTGGTCGTACTTCACCTCGAGCACCCGTTCGGGGCGCAGCGCGGTGAACCCGAGGTCCTTGCCGGCGCTCCAGCGGCTCTGGGTGCCGGGGACCCGGTCGGGGTTGGCGGTGAGGAACTCGTTCCACCGGCCCCACGGGTGCTCGGCGATGTCGCAGACCAGCGGCTGCAGCTCGTGCCACAGCTCGGCACGCCGCGTCGCGGTGAAGCTGGCCGAGACGCCGATGTGCTGCAGCTTGCCGGCGTCGTCGTACAGCCCGAGCAGCAGCGATCCGACCAGCGGCGCCTCCGGCGTGGACGTCTTGTGCTCGCGGTAGCCGGCGAGGACGACGTCGGCGGTGCGCTCGTGCTTGATCTTGAGCATGGTGCGCTTGTTGGGCTCGTACGCCGACCCCAGCGGCTTGGCGACGACACCGTCGAGCCCGGCGCCCTCGAACTCGTCGAACCAGCGCCCGGCCTCGGCGGGGTCCTCGGTGGTGCGGGTGAGGAAGCACGGGCCGGACCCGTCGAGGTGGCCGAGGGCCTCGACGAGCGCGGCGCGTCGCTCGGAGAGCGGTCGGTCCATGAACGACTCGTCGTCCAGCGCGAGGAGGTCGAAGGCCACGAACCCGGCGGGCGTCTCGGCGGCGAGCTTGTCGACGCGGCTCGCGGCCGGGTGGATGCGCTCCTGCAGGGTCTCGAACTCGAGCCGCCAGCCGTCCGGCCCCTGCAGCCCGACGAAGATCTCCCCGTCGAGCACGATGCGCTCCGGCAGCTGGCGGCGGCAGGCCTCCACGACCTCGGGGAAGTAGCGGGTGAGGGGCTTGGTGTTGCGGCTGGCCAGCTCGACCTCGTCACCGTCCTTGAAGACCAGGCAGCGGAAGCCGTCCCACTTGGGCTCGAAGCTCAGGCCCCCGTGCTTCGCCGGGTCGGGCACCCCGCTCACGCTCTTGGCCAGCATCGGCTGCACGGGAGGCATCACGGGGAGGTCCACACCGCGAGCCTAGTGGGGAGCGCCTTCCTAGACTGCCCGCATGACACGCGCCGTCGCACCGTCGCGAACCCGGGGCCGGTGGGTCGAGGTCGCGCTCGACCTGGTGCTGGCCGCGGTCGCCGCGCTGCTGGGGTGGGGCGTCCTCGCCACCGGGGCCGGCGACCTGCCGGCGATGCAGGCGCTGGCGGTCTACACCTTCTACGCCGCAGCGGCGACACTCCTCCTGGCGATCGCGCGTGCCGTGGGGACCGACGCCGCCGTGGCGGTCGCCGACCTCCGGCACACCACCGCGCTCGACCTCGGCCTGGTCGTCCTGGCGGGCTGGTTGACCGTCCTCGGCCTGCGGGCCGGTGGCGACTGGGTCGTCCCGAGCCTGCTCGTCGCGGCGGTCGGGGTCTGGTTCCTCGTGCGCGTCGTACGCCGGCGCTCGACCTGACTCGGGGCCAGTGGGATTGAGCCTGCGCGAAGTGGGCATGATGAGCGGCGTCATCATCCGCGCAGCCCCAGGAAGGCCCGCATGTACGACGCCTCGACGCCGCCGCAGCCCGAGGAGGGGAGCCGGCCGAGCTTCCCTCCCGTGGTATACGTCCCCACCACCGGCGAGGACGACCCGGCCACGCGACGCGTGCTCATGCACCAGGTCCAGGACGGGCGGACCGCGCTCTACACGTACTCGGCGATCGACCGGCTCCACCGCTTCTACCTGCCCGACAACAGCTGGGTGCTCTGCGACGTCGCGGCCCTGCAGCGAATCCACGACGAGACGCCCTACGACCTGCTCTTCCTCGACGTCGACCCGGGCCTGCGCGACCCCGAGCCGGGCGAGCAGGTGACGGCATGAGCGGCATCGACGTCGACCTCTCCGTCCTCGACACCATCGCCAGCGGCCTCGACAGCGGCGCCGCGGGCCTGGAGGGGCTGGCCGGCGGCGTGCCGTCCGGCGTGGACGCCGGGCCGATGTCCGCGGTCATCGCCAGCATGCTCAGCCAGGTCGTGGACAGCGCCGGCAATGTGTCGGTCGCGCTCACCGGCGCCGCCGACAGCGTGCGGCTGGCCCGCAGCTACTACCAGCGCGCTGACGCGGAGTCCTCGGCCGGCATGGACGAGATCCGCCGGGCGATGCAGCCATGAGCGTCGACACCGAGATCCAGGGCAGCCCGGGCGCCATCGAGGGAGCCGCCCACTGGCTGCGCTCGTCACTGGCCGCCGAGCTCACCAACGCGGCCGACCGGGCCAACGACGCACGGCGCTCCGCCGACGGGTCGTGGAACTCGGAGGCCGGTGACGAGTTCGTCGGCGTGATGGCGCGCGTCCGAGGCAAGGTCGACGACCTCGAGGGCGCGGCCAGGACCATGGCCGACGACCTCGACAAGTTCGCCGGCAAGCTGCGCCGCGCCCAGGAACAGATGGCGGACGTGCGCACCGAGGCACGCGGCTCCGACCTGACCGTCAACGGCTTCGTCGTGGAGGACCCGGGGGCCGGCCCGGTCCGACCGCCGGACGCCTTCGAGGGCACTCCCGCCGAGGTCGAGGCCCACAACGGCCGCGTCGCGGCCTACGACGCGCACCAGGAGAAGATCCGCGCCTACAACGCAGCCGCGGCGGAGGCGGCGCGCATCGACCGCTACTACGCGGCCGCGTGCCGCGAGCTCCAGGACGAGTACACGCCCGGCCAGCACGCCGCTTGGCTCCTCACCGTGGGTGACATCCTCGGCGACGTGGCCGCAGGCGCCATCGGCGTCGACATCGCCTCGAAGAAGTCGAACCTGCACACGCGCGCGCAGGGGCTCGTCGACGAGGCGACCCGGTTGATCGACGACCTGCAGGCCCACCCCGAGCGCTACCTCAAGCGGAAGTGGTTCTTCTTCCAGACCCTCGACGAGGCCAGGCTCGAGGCCGATCGGCTCGCGATCGCCGGCAAGCTCGACGAGGCGCAGGACCTGCTCGACCAGTCGCGCCGGCTCGACGACGCCCGGGCGCCCCGCTACCTCGGCCGGTTCGGCAAGATCCTCGGCCCGGTCGGCTTCGGGCTCGGGGCCTTCAACGACTACCAGGAGGGCGAGACCACCACCCAGATCGCCGTCTCCCAGGGCGTCTCAACAGGGCTCGGCGTCGCTGCCGGTATCGGCGCCAGCGCGGCGTCCGGCGCCGCTGTGGGCGCGATGTTCGGCTCTGTCGTCCCCGGCGTCGGCACGGCTGTTGGCGCTGTCGTCGGCACCGCCGTCGGTGCCGGCGTCGCGATCTTCGCCGACGGCGCGATCGACTCGCTCTTCGAGAACGGCCCCGACGTCGGCGCCGCCTTCGACGCCGGTGTCGACGCCCTCGAGGACACCGGCGAGGCGATCGCGGACGGCGTCGGCTCGGCCGTCGAGACAGTGGGCGGGTGGTTCAGCTGAGCGCCCGCACGGCTCCTGGCCCGTTCGCCACGGTGGTGGCAGCGGTGTCTGGCCTCGGCGCGCTCGCGGTGGGAGTCGCGCTGCTCGGGCGTGCCGACACGGCATTCGGCTGGACGTGGGCGGCGCTGCCGCTCGTCCTCGGCACGGTCCTGCTGCTCTCCCTGGCCACCCGGTTGCCGGACCGCCCGACCGCTCAGGTCGCGCGCGAGGTGACGTGGGAGGGCGAACGCGCACAGTTCCTCCCGCGCGCCACCGACCGTGCCGGTGTCCTCGGCCTGGTCGTGCTCGCCCTGCTCGGCGGCTGGTTCGCCGTGATGGGCGTCGTCGGGGCGGTGGCGGAGAACTGGGTGTGGCCCCTGCTGGCCGTCGTGCCCGCCGTCTACTTCCTCGGGTTCCCGGTGCTCGCGCTGCTCGGCCGCTTCCGGACCGGCGGCACGTGGCTCACGCCGACCCGGGTCGTGGACGAGCATCTCGGCCTCCGAAGCGAGCTGCCGCTCGCCGACGTCGCGGAGGTGGTGCCGCGCACCAGCGAGGTGCACGTCGTGCCCGCTGCCCCGGCCGTCGTGACGCGAACGCCGAGGACGCCCCGCCCGTGGCGGGCGCGGCCCAGGTCGGCCGACCTGGTGGTGTCCACGCACGGCATGGCCGTGGACAGCGGCGACCTGGCGGCCCGGGTGCGTGCGGCCGCCGGCTCGACGCGCGGCTGACGCAGTCAGTCGTCGCCGCGGAGCGAGAACGAGCGCAACCGGTCCCCGGCGAACCACACCCCGACGACCGTCACCGCCAGACTGGCGATGACCGCGTAGGGCAGGTTGGCGGGCTCGGGCAGGTAGTCGGAGATCTCGTGCCCGGTGCGCAGGCCCCACTGCCCGATGCTGAGCCACGCCACGCCGCTGAACAGGTTGCCGAGCAGGGTCTCCCAAATCAGCACGAACACCAGCGACGCGATGACCGCGTGGCGGGTGACCGCGGAGATCGCGAGGAAGAGCGCTGAGTACGCCGTCCCGGCGACCGCGGCGGCGACGAAGAGTGCCGTGGCCCGGGTGCTGTGGCCCGTCACCGGCCCGGCGAGGAGGAACGGCAGCGCACCCGCCACGAGCGTGGCCGCGAGCGCCACGAGCCACTTGCTGATGGCGATGCCGTAGCGGTTCACCGGCTTGGACAGGAGGTAGACGATCGAGCCGTCGTCGACCTCGGGGCCGAGCACCGAGCTCGTTGCGAGGATCGCGACGAGCGGCAGCACGAGCGGGTAGCCGAGGTTGGGCAGCACGGAGAAGGCCGCGTCGCCGTCGACGAGCGCGGTGACCAGCGCGACGAGCCCGAGGAGCAGCACCGGGAAGGCCAGCAGGAGGAAGAAGCGGCGTCGGCCCAGCAGTGCCTGCAGGGCGAGCTTGGCAATCGTCGCGTTCATGCGGGGTCCTTCATCATCGGGCCACCAGGTAGGCGAAGACGCTCTCCAGCGACTCGTCGCTGGGGGAGAGCTCGAACAGGGTCACGTCGTGCTGCCGCGCCAGCCCGGGCAGGTCGACCGCGAAGCGGCCCAGGTCACCGACCTGGACGTCGAGGTGATCGTTGCGCAGGCTCACCGCGCGCACGGACTCCTGGGCCATGAGCGCGGCGGCGAGCGTGCGGTTGTCGCTCGACTGGACGGCGTACTGCACCGGTCGGTCGGTCATCAGCCGACGGATGGCGCCGAAGTCTCCGGAGGCGGCGTGCCGACCGGAGACGACGACCTCGATGTGGCGGGCGAGCCGCTCGACCTCCTCGAGGATGTGGGAGCTGAAGAGCACCGTGCGTCCCTCGTCGCCGAGGCGCCGCAGGAGGTCCATCAGGTGCATCCGCTGGCGCGGGTCGACGCCGTTGAAGGGTTCGTCGAGCAGCAGCACGCTGGGGTCGTGGACGAGTGCCGCAGCGATCTTGATGCGCTGCCGCATGCCCTTGGAGTAGGTGTCGAGACGGCGGCCGGCCGGCTCCACCATGTCGACGACCTCGAGGATCCGCTCGGTGGCAGCGGCCGCGTCGGGGAGGCGGTGCAGGTCGGCGTTGGCGCGGACGAACTGGCGCCCGGTGAGGTAACCGAAGCTCAGCTCCCGCTCGGGCACCAGGCCGATCTGGCGGTAGATCTCGGTGTTGCGCCAGACCGGCTTGCCGTCGAGGGTGACGTGCCCGGCCGACGGGGCGAGGAAGCCCGACATCAGCGCCATCAGCGTGGTCTTCCCGGCGCCGTTGGGGCCGAGCAGGCCGGTCACGCCGGGGCCGATGGAGAGCGAGACGTCGTTGACCGCGACGACGTTGCCGAACCAGCGCGAGGCCGAGTCGAGGACCAGGGTGCTCATCGCGACCCCACCTTCCGGAAGCGGGCGACGAGCCCGAACAGGCAGGCGGCGACGAGCAGCACCGCCACGATGGCGTACGCCGGCACCCAGGCGCCGTCGACCGGGACCGGGGTCTCGACACCGGCGTCCCAGGCGTTGGCCAGGCCGTTGTGCAGCGACCATGGGGACAGCAGTCCGACGCCGACGGAGACCGACTCGTTGTCACCCTCGTAGTAGGCGATGTTCTGCATCACCGTGACGATGCCGGTGAGGACGATGAGCGCCATCACCGAGCCGACGACGGCGAAGCCGCGGCGCAGGGAGACCGACGAGATCAGTCCGCTGACGCCGGCGACCATCATCGCGAGCAGGGCCTGCAGGGCCACTGCCTTGAGCACCGCGGTCGTCTGGTCGCTCTTGTCCAGCCCGGACAGCAGCGCGCCGGCGAAGAGGACCACGGTCGGGATCGCAGTGAAGAGGAAGACCGCGAGCGTGAGCGAGAGCCACCGCACCAGCGCGAACACCGGTGCCGGCAGCGGGCGGGCGAGGTAGAGCACGATCGAGCGGTGGCGCAGGTCGCGGGCGAAGAGCACCGGAGCCTGCGAGGCCGCGAAGAGGCTGACCAACAGCTGCGTCTGGTTGGTGTAGTCGGCGTAGGACACGGGGAGCTCGTCGAGACCGGTGAGGACGACGACCCCGACGACGATGGTCGCCGGGAGCAGCGACATCGCCAGCAGGACGAACGGCATCACCTTGGACTTGCCCGAGCGTCCGAGACCGTAGGCGTGGCGCAGGCCGGTGACGAAGAGGGTCCGCGCGATCGCCGGGGTGCCCTCGCGCATTCCGTCGAAGTGGCGGTAGCCGAGGTCGTGGATGACGCCGGCACGACCGGCGCCGGGAGAGCTCTCAGACACGGGTGCCTCCTTCGAGGAAGACGTCCTCGAGGTGACGCCGGTCGGGCTGGAGCCGCATCAGGCCCAGGCCGAGGTCGGCGGCGACGTCGCGGATCAGGTCGTGGACGGCGCCACCCTCGGCGAGCTCGGGTGGCGGCGGGTCGATCGCGACCATCGCTCCTCGGGGGCGGCAGGTGAGCCCGCGCTGGGCGAGCGCCTCGCCGAGCCGGTCCCGCTCGGTCTCGGTGCCGACGACCTCGACCAGCAGGCTGCCGGTCCGCTGCAGGAACTCGCCGGTCGCGCTGCTGCGGAGCAGGTGGCCGCCGTCGAGCACGATGACGTGGTCGCTGACCTGCTCGAGCTCGCCGAGGAGGTGGGACGTGACGAGCACGGCGATGCCGAAGTCGCTGCCGATGCGCTGCACGAGGCGCAGCATGTCGGTGCGCGCCGCCGGGTCGAGGCCGTTGGTGGGCTCGTCGAGGAAGACCAGTCGGGGGTCGTGGGCGAGGGCCTGCGCCAGCTTCGCGCGCTGCTTCATGCCGGTGGAGTAGCCGCCCATCGGCCGGTAGCGCTCCTCGTCGAGGCCGACATGGCGCAGCACGTCGGCGGCACGCTCGCGCGCCGCCGACGCCCCGAGGCCCGACATGCGTGCCATGTGCACGACGAAGTCGCTCGCGCTCACGTCGGGCGGCAGGCAGTCGTGCTCGGGCATGTAGCCGACGAGCCGCCGGATGTCCTGGCTCTGGTGCTCGATGTCGTGGCCCAGCACGCTCGCGTGCCCGCCCGTCGGCTCGAGCAGCCCAAGCAGGATCTTGATGAGCGTCGACTTGCCGGCCCCGTTGGCGCCGACCAGCCCCGTCACGCCCTCACCGACGTCGACCGTGAGGTCGGTCAGCGCGTGGACCGTCCCGTAGTGCTTCGTGAGCGCCGCGGTCGAGATGACCGGCGGGTGCCCCATGAGTTCCCCCGTCACGCGCCTCACGCTAGCGGGGGCGGCCACCCTCTGGCATCAGGGATGGCCCCGATCCGTGTGGAGGAGTCGTGAAGGTTGGTGGTCCTGTCCCTGCACCTCGGGCCGGACGTCATGACGGGTGGTGGTGCCAGCAGCCCGCCGCCATGACGTACGCCGTCCCCGCCGTGACTCAGGGTGCTCGGCATCCTGCCCGAGGCTGGCCCTAGGCTTGGGCACCTATCCCCGGTTGGTCTGCCGGTAGGGCCCGCCTGACTTTGAATCAGGACTAGCGACGTAGGTTCGACTCCTACCCGGGGAGCTCGGTCGCCGGCTCACCCGAGGTGCTCGTCGGTCGTCCACGCCGGCCGCGCCGATCGCCTGCTCGCCGCCCATGGACAGGCCGACGAGCCCGATGCTCCCGGGTGAGATGCCGGGCTGGTCGGCCAGGAGGTCGACGGCCCCGGCCGCGTCGCGCTCGCCGTACCACCCGAAGTCCATGCCGCGGCCCGCGCTGCCGCCGTGGCCCCGAGCGTCGTAGAGCAGGACGCCGTAGCCGTGCCCGGCCAGCACGGCCGCCTGGTCCAGCACGGCGGACCGGGTCGAGCCCGCGCCGTGCAGCAGCGCGACCGCAGCGCCGTTGCGGGAGGGGACGTACCACCCCTCCAGCCGTACGCCGTCGCTGCTGGGGAAGGCCACGTCGCGGAAGGGCAGGCCCACGTCGGCCGGCGTGCGGCCGTCGAGCTCCGGGCGGGGCGGGTAGGCCGCGGCGACCGCCTGCCCGATCGTCCACAGCGCGAGGTAGGTGCCCACCAGGACGAGCGGGATCGTGAGCGCCCACCACCGCCGCCGCGTGCTGCGAAGCAGTGTCACCACCGCCCACGCGACCGCGGCGAGGCCGACGGCCAGCAGGACGAATCCCAGCACGGCCGCGGTGGTGAGGCCCGCGGCGGCGTAGTGGCGGGGCCCGGTCCCGACGCCGGCGGCGAGCAGGACGAGCCCGGCCACCAGGGCCAGGCACGCGACGCCGCGGCGCGAGGCCGTGCCCACCGCGGCCTCCTACATCTCGAACACCAGGCGCGCGGGCACCTCGCCCGCCAGCACCTCGTCGAAGCAGGCGTTCACGTCCTCGAGACGACGGCCCTCCGTCACCACCCGGGTCAACCCGCGCGCGTGCAGGTCGAAGCAGTCGGCGAGGTCGTTGCGGGTGCCGACCAGCGACCCGATCACCGAGATGCCCTTGAGCACGGTCTCGAAGACGGGCAGCTCGAGGCGGTTGTCCGCAGGCAGGCCGACCAGGACGAGGCGCCCGTTGGGGTTGAGGGCGGCGTGGGCGGCGCGCATGGCGGCGGGGGAGGGCACGGTGACCAGGGCGACGTCGACGCCCCCGAGCGCCTCGATCTCACCCTGCTGGTCGCCGCGGCCGTCGACGACGTGGTCGGCCCCCAGGTCCGTGGCCAGCTGCAGCTTGTCGTCGTGCACGTCGACCGCGACCGTGCGGGACCCGAAGATGCGTGCGTACTGCAGGCCGAGGTGTCCGAGCCCGCCGATGCCGACGACCATCGCGGTCTCGCCCGGCTGCGGCGCGGCGACCTTGAGCCCCTTGTACGTCGTCACGCCGGCGCAGGTCAGCGGGGACGCGTCGCGCGCGGTGACCGAGTCGGGCACCGGCACGACGTGGCTCGCGAACGCGACGGCGTAGTCGGCGTAGCCGCCGTCCATCGTGTAGCCCATGTAGGACGGGGCCGTGCAGTAGGTCTCCCAGCCGGCGACGCAGGAGCGGCAGTGCCCGCACGCGTGACCGAGCCAGGGGAGGGCGACGCGCTGGCCGACCTGCACCGGGAGCTCGTCGTCACCCGGACCGACTGCCTCGATCGTGCCGACACCCTCGTGGCCCGGGATCAGGAGGTCCTTGGGCTTCACGGGCCACTCGCCGCGGGCGGCGTGGATGTCGGTGTGGCACAACCCGCAGGTCTCGATGCGGACGAGCACCTGGCCGGGGCCGGGCTCGGGGACCGGGACGTCGCGGATCTCGAGGGGTGCGCCCAGGGTGGGCACGACTGCTGCCTTCATGCGTGTCTCCTTGTTGCCGAACGGACGGGGATGGCGATGAGCAGGGCGCCGGCCAGCAGGAACAGGCCGGCCAGGACGAAGAGGACCGCGACGACGGCGTCGAGGATCGGCAGCTCGGCACCGGTCGAGACGTCGGCCGACACCCCGGTCGCACCGTCCGCGCGCATCAGCACGATGGTCCAGTCGCCGTCCTCGACCTCCCAGGTCATCGTGGCGTCGGTGCCGGTCGCCTGCGCCGTCCAGAACGTCTGGTCGGTGGGTGCCGTCGCGGGCGCCCCACCGTCCGTGGCGCGGAGGACGGCTCGGCCGTCGCGGAACTCACGCAGGATGGCGTGCGAGACGTCGCCGAGGTAGCCGTTGACGTCCGATGTCGGGGCGACGCCCACGAAGAGCGGGTCGCCGGTGCTCGACCTCGCCTCGACCCGCACCTGCCCGAGCCACACGGACGGCACCCACGAGGGGGCCCCCTCCGTGTCGACCTCCGCGTCCTCGGACGTGATGGCGTGGGTGTCGCTGACCAGTGACGTGTCGGGGGTCATCAGGAAGCCGTCGTCACGCTCGGTCGCGTCGGCCAGGGCCAGCGTGCCGCCGGCTCCGGCGAAGGCCAGGGCCATGAGCACGAGGAGGGACCCCACCGTCACGGAGATGATGCGACCGGCCGTCCAGCCGCCGCGACCGCCCGCTCCGGGCGGCGGGGGAGCGTACGGCGACGGGGGCAGGGGAGCCTGCTGGCCGGGGGGCGGCGATGCGTACGGCGACGGGGGAGCCGGCTGCGCTGACTGCGGGGGAGCTGCCGGCGGGGCTGCCTGCTGGGCGAGGTGTGGCGGAGCGTCAGGGGTCGGCGGCGGGAGCACCGCGGCGTGCGGCTCGTGGCCACCCTGGTCGAGCCGGAAGGGCGGGTACTGGTCGGTCATCAGCGCGACGTAGCCCGCGACCCGCAGCACCCACCTGTTGAGACCGAGGACGAGGTCGAAGACCTGCTGCGGGTAGCGGCCGGTGAACAGCAGCACGACGCCGGCGACCAGGACGAGGACGCCGATGAGGCTGATGCTGATCCACGACTCGTCGTCGGCCCCCTGCACGCCGTACGCCACCCCGCCGGCGAACAGGGCCAGGATCAGGTAGTGCGGGATGGCCAACAGCCACCACTTCACCAGCACCAGCCCCCGCGAGAGCCGCTCGGGGTAGTCCACCGACAGGTGGGCGGGGTAGTCCGGCACCTCGGCGAGGGTGAACGGGGGGTAGCGGTCGGTGCCGAGCGCGCCGTAGGCGTAGTAGGACACGCGCCAGCTCCAGCGCATCACCCCGACGTTGAAGTCGAAGATCGCGCGTGGGTAGCGACCGGTGAACAGGATGGCGAAGAACGCGACCACGCTCAGCACGGCGAAGGCCAGCCACAGGAAGGCGAGCACGACGTAGTGGGGGATGGCGAGCAGCCACTTCACCAGCCAGAGGCCCCGGCTGAGGCCGGGGTCGAGGTCGGCGTCGACGTGGACGGGGTAGACGGGCGGAGCCGTTGAGGTGGTCATCGGGGGGTCTCCTCTCCAGTGCGCGACCCCGGGCGCGGGCGTGCCCGGAAGGGGCCGCTCCTGACTCGATCGTCTCCTCGCGGGCCGGTGGCGGGCAGGGCCGAACGGCCTCTCCTCGGGGCCGGGAGGGGGGACCTAGGACCCTGTCGGCCCGGGTGCGCCCGAACCAGACTCGGCAGTGATCCGAGGAGGAACCCTGTGATATCCCATGCGCCAGCCCCCCGCCCGCCCGACCCGGTGCGGGTCGTCGTCGACGACGTCCCCGACCTGTCGGAACGCGTCCGGCTCGCGGCGCGACGAGCCCGCGCCTCGGCGCGCGCGTTCGAGCTCGTGGAGCCGGCCGTGCCCGCGTGCGACCACGCGGCACGGGCCCGGGTGATCCGCCGCATGGACGAGGCCCTCGACGTCGCCCGGCGCGCGGCACCGGGACTGGAGATCCGGGTGGGCGGGCCGATCGAGCTGCCCCGGCCGCGGCACACGCCGTGACCCTCGTGGGGGGCGTGCAGGAGGTCCGGGTCGTCCCGGTCCCGCTCAGACGCCTGGACTCGTTGCTGCCGCCGGACCGCGTCGAGCGGCTCGACCACCACGTCGTCGCCGCCCGCCGGATGCTCGCCCGGCGCACGGTGTGGAACATCAACTCGACGGCACGCGGCGGCGGCGTCGCGGAGATGTTGCACGGGCTGGTCGCCTACGCCGCCGGGACCGGGATCGACATCCGCTGGTTGGTCGTGGCGGGGGACCCCGACTTCTTCGAGGTCACGAAGCTGATCCACAACCGGGTACACGGCGTCGCCGGGTCCTCGGGCGCGCTCGACGCGGCCGCGAGGGCGACGTACGACGCCACGCTGGCGCGGCAGGCGCAGGAGATCGTGGACCTCGTCCAGCCGGGCGACGTGGTCCTCCTGCACGACCCCCAGACCGCCGGGCTCGCGGCTCCGCTCCGTTCCCGCGGCGCCTGGGTGGTCTGGCGCTGCCACATCGGGCTCGACGAGCACAACGCGTGGACCCGGGAGGCGTGGGGGTTCCTGCGCGACCTCGTCGAGCCCGCGCACGCCTGCGTCTTCTCGCGTGCGCAGTTCGCCCCCGACTGGGTCGACCCGGCGTGGCTGCGGGTGATCCCGCCGTCGCTCGACCCGTTCAGTCCCAAGAACGTCGACCTCGCGGACGACGAGGTCCGGGCCCTGGTGCACCGCGCGGGCCTGGTGGTCGAGGGTGGCCCGCTCCCGGTGGACGGGCGCGTCGTGCTGCAGGTCAGCCGGTGGGACCGGCTCAAGGACATGGCCGGGGTCCTGGACGGGTTCGCCCGACACCTCGACGACCTCCCGCGGAACGTCCACCTGGTGCTCGCCGGCCCGGAGACGACCGGGGTCGCCGACGATCCGGAGGCGGCCGGTGTGCTCGCCGAGTGCCGGTCGCTGTGGCACTCCCTGCCGGCCGCGGCGCGCAGGCGCAGCCACCTGGTCTCGGTGCCGATGGACGACCTCGACCTCAATGCGCGGATCGTCAACGCGCTGCAGCGGTGGTCGACCGTGGTGGTCCAGAAGAGCCTGGCCGAGGGGTTCGGCCTCACGGTCACCGAGCCGATGTGGAAGAACCGGCCGGTGGTGGCCTCCGCGATCGGCGGCATCCAGGACCAGGTCGAGCACGGGGTCAGCGGGCTGCTCCTCGACGACCCGCGCGACTCTGCCGAGCTCGCGACGGCGTTGTCGTCGCTGCTGTCCGACCCTGACCGCTGCGAGGCGATGGGCCGTGCCGCCCACCTCCGCGTGCGCGACCACTTCCTGGCCGACCGACACCTGATCCAGTACGTCGAGCTCTTCGGGCAGCTCCTGGGTGAGGCCTGACCGCCCTCACTCCCGGCCGGTGGCCGCCCGGTAGGCCTCCAGCGCGGTGGGCAGGGTGGGAAAGATGTGCTCGGCGCCGATGCGGTCCAGCACCCCGCTCGGCTGCAGCACGTCGCGGGGATCCTGCTTGAGCCGAGCCAGCGCCAGCACGACGCCCTTCGCCTCGAGCTCGGCGCGCAGCGTCTCGAGCGCGTCCGCGCCGGTGAGGTCGACCTCGCCCATGGCCTCGAAGTTGAGCAGCACCCACTCGGGGTCGTACGCCGCCACCGAGTCGCGCACGCGGGACAGGAAGTTCTCGGCGTTGGCGAAGAACAGCGGGGCGTCGTAGCGGTAGACGAGCAGCCCGGGCACGGCCTCGGCGTCGTCGTAGTCGTCGACGTCGTGCATGCCCGCCAGGTCGGGGACGAGCCCTTCGACCGCGTCGTGCGGGCGGGCGACCCGGCGGAACACGTCGACGAGCGAGAGGCTGACGGCGACCAGCACTCCCTCGAGCACGCCCAGCACGACCACGCCGAAGGTGGTGGCGAGGGCGATCAGCAGCTCCGTGCGCCGGTAGCGGGCGATCCTGGTGAACTCGCCGACGTCGATGAGCCGCAGACCGGCATACACGACGACCGCGGCCAGGGCCGCGTCGGGGAAACGGGCGAGGACGGGACGCAGTGCCCCCACCAGGACCAGGGCGGCCCCGAGCGTGGCCAGTCCGGACCAGCGGGACCTGCCGCCGACCGCGTCGACGATCGCCGTACGGCTGCCCGAGCTGCTGACCGGGATGCCGTGCACCACCCCTGCCGCGACGTTGGCGGCGCCCAGCGCGAGGAGCTCGCGCCGCGCGTCGATGCGATCACCGCGCCGCGCCGCAAAGGCGCGCGCCGTGAGCACGTTGTCGGTGAAGCCCACCACCGCGATGGCCAGGGCGGTGGTCAGCAGTGCCCACGACCCGAGCGAGGACACCGACGGCAGGCCGACCGTCGGCAACGCGAACGACAGGTCGCCGACGACCGCCACCCCGTCGTCGGACAGCCCGGCCAGGGCCACGGCGCCCGTCGCGGCGAGCATCCCGAGCAGCGGTACCGGCCCGGTGGGCCACCAGCGCGCCCCGAGCAGCAGGACGGCCAGCGTGCCGAGGCACACCGCGAGCGTGGGTCCGTGGATCGCCGACGGGTGCTGCACCAGCCACCACGCCTCGGCCAGCGGCTCGCCGTCGGGGACGTCGGCCCCCGTCCCGCGGGCGACCTGGGACAGGATCATCAGGCCCGCGATGCCGGCCATGTAGCCGACCAGCACCGGCTTCGACAGCAGGTCGGAGAGGAAGGCGAGCCCCCCGGCCCAGGCGAGCACGCAGACGCCACCGACGGCGAGCGCCAGCAGCGCCGCGGTGTCCCGGGCGGACTCGCCGGGCGCCGTCACGGTCACCAGCGCGGCGCCCGTCATCAGGGCGGTCGTCGACTCCGGCCCCACCGACAGCTGCGGCGAGGACCCGAGCACGAAGTAGACCGCGAGCGCGACGAAGGCCGCCCACAGCCCCGCCTCGGGCGGCACCCGCGCCAGGCCGGCGTACGCGAGGACCTGGGGCACCAGGTAGGCCGCGACCGTGATGCCGGCGACAGCGTCGGCCCGCAGCGCCCGTCCCTCCGGAGGCCGCAGGGTGCCCGGGCGCACCATCGGCGCCCGACCACGTCGCGGTCGGTCCTCGCTGTCGGTCATCGCGCCCTCCTCGCGCCAGTCGACCGCTCGCGGGCTGTGCCCCGGTAGGGCCCAACGGCCCCCGCGGCGGTTGTCGATCGGCGGCGGCGCGGTGACACACTGCGGCCATGGACAACCTCACCGTCATCGTCCTCGCCGCCGGTGGCGGCACCCGCATGAAGTCGAAGACCATGAAGGTGCTGCACCCGATCGGCGGGCGCTCCATGATCGGCCACGTGCTCCACGCCGTTCAGGCCGTGGAGCCGACCAGCGTGGTCGCGGTGGTCGGCCACCAGCGCGAGCAGGTCGGACCGCACATCACCGGGCTGCTGCCGTCCGCGGTGCTGGCGGTCCAGGAGACCCAGGAGGGCACCGGTCACGCCGTACGCGTGGCGATGGAGGCCTCCGGCACGACGACCGGCACCGTGATCGTCGCCGCCGGTGACACGCCGCTGCTCGAGGGGGAGTCGCTGCGCGCCTTCGCCGAGGAGCACCACGCCGCGCAGCGGGCGGTGAGCATCCTGAGCGGTCGGCTCGCCGACCCCTTCGGCTACGGCCGGATCGTGCGCAACCACGAGGGCGACGTCGAGGCCATCGTGGAGGAGAAGGACGCGACGCCCGAGCAGCGCGAGATAGACGAGATCAGCTCCGGGATCCTCGCCTTCGACGCCGAGTTCCTGGTCTCGGCGCTGGCCCGGATCACCAACGACAACGCCAAGGGCGAGTACTACCTCACCGACGCCGTCGGGCTGGCGCGCGAGGACGGGCTCACCGTCGGCGCCCACCTCATCGACGACGTCGCCCAGACCGCCGGCGCCAACGACCGCGCGCAGCTGGCCGACCTCGGCCGGGAGCTCAACCGCCGCATCGTCACCCGCTGGATGAAGGAGGGCGTGACGGTCATGGACCCGGCGACCACCTGGATCGACGCCGACGTCGTCCTCGAGCCCGACGCCACGATCCTGCCCGGCACCCAGCTCCTCGGCGCGACCGTCGTGCGCGAGGACGCCGTGGTCGGCCCCGACACGACGCTGAAGGACTGCGAGGTCGGCGCCGGCGCCCGCGTCGTACGCACCCACGCGGAGCTCGCCGTCGTCGGCGACCGGGCCTCGGTCGGGCCGTTCGCCTACCTCCGCCCCGGCACCCGGCTCGGCGTCGACGGCAAGATCGGCACGTTCGTGGAGACCAAGAACTCGACGATCGGCGACGGCGCCAAGGTGCCGCACCTGTCCTACGTCGGCGACGCCGAGATCGGCGACGGCACCAACATCGGCGCCGGCACGATCTTCGCCAACTACGACGGGGTCGCCAAGCACCGCACGGTCATCGGCCGTCACGCCAAGACCGGCTCCAACAACACCTTCGTCGCCCCCGTCGAGGTCGGCGACGGAGCAGGCACCGCGGGAGGCACCGTCGTACGCCGCAACGTGCCGGCCGGCGCGCTCGCGGTCAGCAGCTCCCCGCAGCGCAACCTCGAGGGCTGGACGGAGTCCAAGCGGGCCGGGACCGCCCAGGCGGAGGCCGCGCGAACAGCACGTGAACGCCAGCAGACGGACACGGGTACGGCCTGGGAGACGACCGAGGCGTGACCCCGGGGTTGGTGGTGGCCGCGATGTGGGTCAGACTTCTCATCAGCACCTCCGAACGAGCCACCCCCGAGGCTTGACCAGGACAGCGAGGAGTCGCGTCGCGTGACCGGAATGAAGCGGACCACCGAGAAGAACCTGATGGTCTTCAGTGGCCGGGCCTACCCCGACCTCGCCTCGGAGGTCGCCGACCTCCTCGAGTGCGGGCTCGTGCCCCAGGACGCGCGGGCGTTCGCCAACGGCGAGCTCTACGTGCGCTACGAGGAGTCCGTGCGGGGGTGCGACGCCTTCGTGATCCAGAGCCACACCGCTCCGATCAACGAGTGGATCATGGAGCACCTGATCATGGTCGACGCGCTCAAGCGCGCGTCCGCCAAGCGGATCACCGTGGTCATGCCGTTCTACGGCTACGCCCGCCAGGACAAGAAGCACCGCGGCCGCGAGCCCATCTCGGCCCGCCTGGTCGCCGACCTCTTCAAGACCGCCGGGGCCGACCGCCTCATCACCGTCGACCTGCACGCCGACCAGATCCAGGGCTTCTTCGACGGCCCCGTCGACCACCTCATGGCGCTGCCGATCCTCACCGACTACGTCAAGCACAAGTACGGCGACCAGGAGCTCGCCGTCGTCTCGCCGGACGCCGGCCGGATCAAGGTCGCCGAGCGCTGGTCGGCCCGCCTCGGCGGCGTGCCGCTGGCCTTCATCCACAAGACCCGTCGCGTCGACGTGGCCAACGAGGTCGTCGCCAACCGCGTCGTCGGTGAGGTCAAGGGCAAGATCTGCATCCTGACCGACGACATGGTCGACACCGGCGGCACGATCGTGAAGGCCGCCGAGGCATGCGTCGAGGCGGGGGCCGCGGGCGTCATCATCGCCGCGACCCACCCGATCCTCTCCGACCCCGCCGTCGACCGGCTCAAGAACTCCTCCGCCATGGAGGTCGTGGTCACCAACACGCTCCCGGTGCCCGCCGACAAGCAGTTCGACAAGCTCACCACGCTCTCGATCGCCCCGCTCATCGCCCGCGCCATCCGCGAGGTCTTCGAGGACGGCTCCGTGACCTCGATGTTCGACGGGCACGCGTAGCTCGCATCCCGGCGGCTGACCTCGACGGGCGTCGCCACAGCGACCGATCTCGCCCGTCGATCGGTTGCTGTGCACCCGAGACTCACGCTTCGCACCCCGGATCCCGGGTGCAAAGAAGGGCGGTAACCGGACATCCGGTGACCGCCCCCCAGGCCCCCTCAGAGCGTCCGGTCGAGGTCGTCGAGCGAGTCGTTCCACGAGCGGGCGAGGACGGTGGGCACGTCGCCCTCGAGGGCGGTGGCGACCGCGGCGCGCAGCTCACGGCGTACGTCGACCGGGAGCGGCAGCACCGGGAAGGCGTCGCCGATCACGTCGCCCATCGCCTGGCCGGAGCGCCGGGCCAAGGCGAGACCGTCGGTGACGTAGCGCTCGAGGTAGGGGCGGACGAGGTCGGCCTGGTCCCAGCCCCAGAACCCGGCGCCGACGGCGTCGAACTCGTGGCTCCCGAGCTCGCCGCCCATCAGCTGCGCCCAGGCGGCGGCCTTGGCCTCCGGCGTGGGGACGAGCGCGCGGGCGGTGAGCGCGGCGTGGTGGCCGGCGACCGACCTGTCGCGCTGCTCCTCGGGGCCGATCCACGAGTCGTCGCCGAGCTCGGCGAGCCGCTGCACGGCCGCCCAGCGGACGGCCTGGTCGACGTCGTCGCCGCCCAGCCAGCCGACCAGGAGGTCGCGGTCCGCGCTGGTCCGGGCGAGCACGCGTGACGCACCGGGGGCAAGGGCCGGGTCGCCGGCCTCGACCGCGCCGCGGGCGATGTCGGAGACCACCGCGAGGTGGCCGGGAGCGTCGGACGGCTCGTCGTAGCGCCGCACGAGCGACTGCAGCGCGCGCATCACGCCCTCGAAGACCAGCGGGTGGGCCTCCGGGCGCAGGTGGGTGTCGGCCAGGGCGACGAAGTCCTTGACCGGGATCACCTGTGACTCGCAGAGGTCGACGGCCGTCCACCACAGCATCGCCCGGGTCAGCTGCGACTCGACCGACGACAGGCCACGGGTGATCGCGGCCCACGACTGGTCGTCGGGGCGGACCACCGCGAACGTCTCGTCACCGGAGTTCGGCACGACGACCCGGCCCGCGAAGTCGTCCAGTCGCACCGGCTCGTCGCCGAGGTGCACGTCGCGGGAGTCCACGAGCCGCATCGAGTCGTCGTACGCCGACACGGTGAGGCGGTGCGAACGCGAGCCCTCGCGGGTCAGGACGGGCACGCCGTCGTCGTCGCGGGTGACGCGCAGCGTGTCGAACCCGGTCGAGCGCAGCCATGCCTCGGCCCAGCCGCGGACGTCGTTGTCGCTGGCGGCGTCGAGGGAGTCGAGGAAGTCGGCGAGCGTCGCGTTGCCGAAGGCGTGGGTGGTGAGGTGGCGGTTGACGCCGGCGAGGAAGTCCTCCTCGCCGAGCCAGTGGCCGAGCTGGGCGAGCGCGGCGTTGCCCTTGGCGTAGGTGATCATGTCGAAGTTGGCGAAGGCGGTGTCGACGTCGACGATCTTGTCGGTGTCCTCCGCGATCGGGTGCGTCGAGCGGCGGCGGTCGGCGCGGTAGCCGGTGGGCTTGCGGGTGATGGCGGACGAGGTCCAGGCGTCGGTGTAGCCCGCTGCGACGCCGGCGACGTCGTAGCCCATGAAGTCGGCGAACGACTCGTTGAGCCACGAGTCCTCCCACCACTTCATCGTCACCAGGTCGCCGAACCACATGTGCGCCATCTCGTGGGCGATCGTCGCGGCCAGCCACTGGCGCTCGAGCTCGGTCGGCGTGCCCTGGGTGAGTGCCTGGTCGCGGAAGACCACGCACCCGGGGAACTCCATCGCGCCCCAGTTGAGGCCGGGCGCGAAGACCTGCTGGTAGTCGGCGTAGGGGTACTCCGGCTCGAAGACGGTCGTGTAGTGCTGGAAGCAGGCGCTGGTGATGCGCCTGAGCTCGTCCGCGTCGCGCCGCAGCTCGCGGCCCTGCGAGGCCCGCGCATGCCATCCGAACGGCAGGGTGCCGCCCGGTGCGGGCGCGTAGGGCTCGTCCCAGGTCACCGAGACCCACGGGCCGCCGACGAGGGTGAAGAGGTACGACGAGAACGGCGGGGTGGTGCCGAAGGTCCAGGCGTCGGCTCCCGGGACCGGGCCCGACGTGCGCGCCTCGAGCGGCCCGTTGCCCAGGACCGTCCAGTGGGACGGTGCCGTGACGGTGAGCATGAAGGTCGACTTGATGTCGGGCTGGTCGAAGCAGGGGATCACCTTCTGGGTGATGTCCATCGAGGTGTGGGCGCAGACGTAGCGCTCGTTGTCGGCCGGGTCGATCGTCACGGTCATGCCGTCGCCGTCGGTGACGTAGGGCATCCGGGCCGTCACGCGGACCGTGTTCGTCCCGGCCAGGTCGGTCAGCGCGATCCGCCCGTCGGCGTACGGCGCCGGCTCGCCGTCGAGGGTCACGTCGGTGCCGCCGTTGAGCTCGAGGAACGTCGACGCGCCGGGCTGCGTGCAGCCGAAGGAGATCGTCGCCTCGACGCGGAAGTCCTCGGTGGAGGTCAGGTCGAGGTGGAGCTCGGTGTGGACGTCGGTCAGCAGGACGGCGCGCTCGCGCGCCTCGGGGAGCATCAGGGGCACCGGGACACCCTAGTTGCCCGGGTGCGCGCAGATTCGACCTCGCGCCCGACCCGGGTCTAGAGTTCTCGGGTTGCCTCGGCGAGGGAGCCCGCACGACCAGGACTCCGTGATCGACTGGGCCGGACCGCATCACTGCGCCGCGCCCCCGATCCGGAGCGCGGCGTTCGTCGTCTCCGGCCCGAGGCCCCCGAACCCCACACCGACGTACGGAGAAGACATGTCTGCCCCCGAGAAGATCGCCGCCGAGCCGCGCACCGAGTTCGGCAAGGGCGCCGCGCGCCGCATCCGCCGCGAGGACAAGATCCCCGCCGTCATCTACGGCCACGGCAACGAGCCCGTCCACGTCATCCTGCCCGGCCACCAGACGATGATGGCCCTCAAGCACGGCGGCGCCAACGCGCTCCTCGCCCTCGACGTCGACGGCACCGAGCAGCTCGCGCTGACCAAGGACGTGCAGATCGACCCGATCCGCCGCCTCATCGAGCACGTCGACTTCGTCGCGGTCAAGCGCGGCGAGAAGGTCACCGTCGACGTCCCGGTCCACGTCGTGGGCGACGCCGCCGCCGAGACCCTCGTCGTCACCGAGAACGCCCTCGTCTCCGTCGAGGCCGAGGCCACCCACATCCCCGAGTTCTTCGAGGTGTCGGTCGAGGGCGCCGAGGTCGGCACGCAGATCCACGCCAAGGACCTCGACCTGCCGTCGGGCACCACCCTGCTCGCCGACGAGGAGCTCCTCATCGTCAACGTGACCCAGCAGATCTCCGCCGAGGCCCTCGAGGCCGAGCTGGAGGAGGCCGAGGCCGAGGCCGGCATCGAGCACGACGAGCCGGAGTCCGAGGCTGCCGCGGGCTCCGAGGCGCCCGCCGAGGACGCTGCCGAGGGCACCGACTCCGAGTGACCACCTGACCGGGCACTTCCTCGCGCTGGACCACACTGACCGGGCGATTCCTCGCGCTACAGCGCGAGGAATCGCCCGGTCGGCGCTTTGGAGCGCGAGGAAGTGCCCGCTGACCACTGGATGGAAGGATGGACGCCGTGACTGACGCCGCTGCCTCGAGCGACGTGTGGCTGGTCGTCGGGCTCGGCAACCCCGGTCCGGCCTACGCCGGGCACCGCCACAACATCGGCTACCTCGTCGCCGACGAGCTGGCCTCGCGCATGGGGTCGTCGTTCAAGAGCCACAAGTCGGGGCGCGCCGACGTCGTCGAGGGACGGCTGTCCCTCGGCGGTCCCCGCGTGGTTCTCGCGCGTCCGCGCAGCTACATGAACGAGCTCGGCGGGCCGGTGAAGGCCCTGGCCACGTTCTACAAGGTCGCCCCGGACCACGTGATCGCGATCCACGACGAGCTCGACATCGCCTTCGGCACGCTGCGCATCAAGCTCGGCGGCGGCGACAACGGCCACAACGGGCTGAAGTCGATGCGGTCCTCCCTCGGCACCGGTGACTTCCACCGCGTGCGCGCCGGCATCGGCCGCCCGCCCGGCCGCCAGGACGTCGCCGACTTCGTGCTGTCGAACTACTCGACCGTCGAGCGCAAGGAGCTGCCGTTCCAGGTCTCCGACGCCGCCGACGCGGTCGAGTCGCTCATCACCGACGGCCTCGAGAAGACCCAGCAGCGCTTCAACTCCTGAGCCGGCTCCTGGCGACGACCCCGGCTGGACCGTCCCCCGTTTGGGGCATGAGGTCGACCCCCGACCCCGCCTAGCGTCGGAGGACGGGACGGACGGGGGACCTCGATGGAACGTGCCCGATCATCTGGTCACGGTCGGTTGCGCCGCCTGCTGGCGGTCGCCACGCTGCTGGGCGTGCTCGGCCTCGCCGCGGCCGTCGGGCTCAACCTCCACCTCACCAGCGGGATGGGACGCATCGACGGCGCCTTCGACGGCCTGGCCGGGCGCCCGCCCCCTGCGCCCGGCGAGACGATCCTGATGGTCGGGACCCGTCCCGGCGGGGGCGGGGACGTGTCGTGGCTGCCCGGCGAGCAGTCGGTCGAGTCGGTGATGCTGGTCGAGGTGGACGCCGATGGGCGCAGCGCCCGGGTGGGGTCGGTCCCGATGCCGTACGACGACCGGGTGGGCCTGGGTGCCCGGCCGGCGAGCGCCGCCGTGGCGGCGGTCGAGTCGACGGTGGGCCGTCGCGTCGACCACGTGATGGCGATCGACTGGCAGACCTTCGCCGAGCTGGCCGCCGACAACGGCGTCGACGCGTCCTACCGCTACGGCTCCGCCCCAGTCGACCAGCACGACTATCTGCGCCTGGTCCTGGAAGGCACGCTGCACGCCGAGCTGCGCAAGCAGCCCCTCGCGCTCTACCGGGCCCTGCGCACCACCGCGTCCGGCGTCGCGATCGACGACACCTGGTCGGTGGTCGAGCTCGACCTCCTCGTCCTTCACCTGCGCGACCTCCGGTCGGCCGACATCAGCTTCGCCGCGGCCGCCCGGTAGGGCTCCCCAAAATGGGCGAAAGCCCCCGTGCGCGGTGCCTCCGGGCGCTCGCGGTCCACAAGATCGGAGCGTGTCGGGCGTGGGGCCCGCACACGAGTCGGGGGAGTGAGATGGCTGTCGCCAGCGTCGTCATACCCGCCCACAACGAGGCGGCCACGATCGGTCGCAACCTGCGTGCGCTGCGTCAGGGCACCGGGGCCGACCTCGACGTGGTGGTGGTCTGCAACGGCTGCACCGACGACACCGCCGACGTGGCCCGCGCCGCCGACCCCGGCGCCCGCGTGATCGAGATCCCGCAGCCGTCGAAGGTCGAGGCCGTCCGGGTCGGCAACGCCGCCACCGACGTCTTCCCGCGCATCCACCTCGACGCCGACATCGAGCTCGACGGCGCCGCCGCGCTCCGCCTCATCGAGCCGATCACCCGCGAGGAGGTCCTCGCCACCGCGCCGCGCCGCGACGTGCCGCGCACGGGGTGCTCGCCCTGGGTGCGGTGGTACTACGACGTCTGGGAGGCGCTGCCCCAGGTCGAGTCCGGTCTCTTCGGCCGCGGCGTCGTCGTCCTCTCCGAGCAGGGACAGGCGCGGGTCACCGCACTCCCGCAGATGATGAGCGACGACCTCGGCATGTCCGACTCGTTCCGCCACGACGAGCGCCGCGTCGTGCCGAGCGCCGTCGCTGTGGTGCACCCGCCGCGCACCGTCCGCGACCTCGTGCGCCGCCGCATCCGCATCGCGACCGGCAACACACAGGCCGGCCAGCTCGGCGTACGACGCCCCGGCTCGCGCACCAGCGCGCGCACCCTGCTCGGTCTCGCCGTCACCCGGCCCGGCCTGGCCCTCCGACTCCCGGTGTTCGTGGCCGTCCACGTCGCCGCCCGGATCGGCGCCCGCGGGGCGCTGAGGTCCGGGGACTTCACCACCTGGCAACGAGACGAAAGCTCACGCACATGACCTCAGTGTCCAACGCACGTCCCCGCTCCCGGGACCGCGCCCTCGTCGCTCCCACCGCGACCGTCGAGGACGGCGCCCGCGTCGGTCCCGGCGCGCAGGTGTGGGACCAGACCGTCGTCCGCTCGGGGGCGCAGGTCGGCGACGGCACCATCCTCGGGCGCGGCGTCTACGTCGGCCCCGGGGCGCGCATCGGCGAGCGCTGCAAGGTGCAGAACCAGGCGCTGGTCTACGAGCCGGCCGTCCTGGGCGACGGCGTGTTCATCGGCCCCGCCGTCGTGCTCACCAACGACACCTATCCCCGCGCCGTCACGACCGACGGCCGGCGCAAGGGCGCCGAGGACTGGGAGCCCGTCGGCGTCACGATCGAGGAGGGCGCGTCCGTCGGAGCCCGCGCGGTGTGCGTCGCCCCGGTGCGGATCGGCCGGTGGGCCAGCGTCGGTGCCGGCTCGGTCGTCACCCGCGACGTGCCCGCGCACGCGCTCGTCGTCGGCTCGCCCGCGCGGCGGATCGGCTGGGTGGGCCGCAGCGGCGTCCCGCTCGTCTCGGACAACCGTGACCGGTGGATCTGCCCGGTCACCGGCGAGGTCTACGTGGAGGCCGACGGCCGACTGGAGGAAGCACGATGAGCACCCGCACTCCCGGCCCGCTGGGCATCGCCGTCATCGGCGCCGGCTACTGGGGCCCCAACCTGGTCCGCAACTTCGGCGGCTCCCCCGACTGGAGCCTCGAGGCGGTCTGCGACCTCGACCTCGAGCGCGCGCGTCGGGTCGCCGGCCCGCACGTCGAGGTCACCGACAGCGTGGAGCGGGTGCTCGACGACCCGCGGATCGACGCGGTCGCCATCGCCACCCCGGCCCGTACGCACCACGGCCTGGCGCTGCAGGCGCTCAGCGCCGGCAAGCACGTGCTCGTGGAGAAGCCGTTGGCCGACAGCGTGACCCGCGGCCGCACGATGGTCGACCTGGCGGACGCGCAGGGCCTGGTCCTGATGACCGACCACACCTACTGCTACACCCCGGCGGTGCAGAAGATGCGCGACCTCGTCAGCAGCGGCGAGCTCGGCCAGGTGCACTTCGTCGACTCGGTGCGGATCAACCTCGGGCTGGTGCAGCCCGACATCGACGTGCTCTGGGACCTCGCGCCGCACGACCTCGCGATCCTCGACTTCGTGCTGCCGGGCGGCCTGCCGACCGCGGGCATCGGCGCGACCGGCGCCGACCCCATCGGCGCCGGCCGCGCCTGTGTCGGCCACCTCACCCTGCCGCTGCCCGAGGACGGCCTCGCCCACGTGCACGTCAACTGGCTGAGCCCCACGAAGATCCGCCAGATGGTGATCGGCGGCTCGCGCCGCACGCTCGTGTGGGACGACCTCAACCCGCAGCAGCGGCTCAGCATCTACGACCGCGGCGTCGACCTGGCCCGCACCTCGGTCGCCGGTGCCGACCGCGCCGCCTCCACCGTCTCCTACCGCCTCGGCGACACCTGGTCCCCGGCGCTGCCCGAGCGCGAGGCGCTGGGGTCGATGGTCACCGAGTTCGCCGCGGCCATCCGCGAGGGTCGGCCGGCACTGACCGACGGTCGGTCCGGGCTGCGCGTCCTCGAGGTGCTCGAGGCCGCCTCGGCGACGCTCGAGGCTGCTTCCGCGCCGTCCGCCCCGCCCTCGGTCCCACGGCCGTGGGTCTCCGAGCCGACCATGGAGCCCGTCCGATGACCGGGCTCGACGGGAGCCGGATCGTGGTCACGGGCGGGGCAGGGTTCATCGGCAGCCAGCTCGTCACCACCCTGCTCGACTCGACCGGTGCGAGCCACGTCAGGGTGTTCGACTCGCTCGCGACCGGCTCGCTGGAGAACCTGGCGCACCTGCACGACCACGTCGAGCGGGGCCGGCTGGAGGTCGTCGAGGGCGACGTGTGCACCGACCCGGAAGCGGCGCTGGCCGGTGCGGACGTGGTGTTCCACCTCGCCTGCCTCGGTGTGCGTCACAGCCTGCACCAGCCGATGGAGAACCACCGCGCCAACGCGGAGGGTGCCCTCGTGCTGCTCCAGGAGGCCCTACGCCGCGACGTGTCGAAGTTCGTCCACGTCAGCTCGAGCGAGGTCTACGGCACCGCGCAGTACGCCCCCATGGACGAGGGTCACCCCACCCACCCGGAGACCGTCTACGGCGCGGGCAAGCTGGCCGGAGAGGCGTACGCCCGGGCCCACTTCCGGACCTACGGGATGCCGGTGGTCGTCGCACGTCCCTTCAACACCTACGGCCCGCGCAGCCACTTCGAGGGTGACAGCGGTGAGGTCATCCCCCGCACCATCGTGCGGGCACTCTGCGGGCTGCCCGCACTGGTGTTCGGCGACGGCGAGCAGTCGCGCGACTTCACCCACGTCTCCGACACCGCGCGCGGCCTCGTCGCCCTCGCCGAGTGCGACGCAGCCGTGGGGGAGACGGTCAACCTGGGCTCCGGGTCGGAGGTGAGCGTCAACGAGCTCGCCGCGATCGTGGCCGGGCTCGTCGGTCCCGACGTCCCGCCCCCGACCCACCTGGAGGCCAGGCCGGGAGACGTACGCCGCCTGCTGGTCGACGACGAGCGCATGCGCTCCCTGACCGGGTGGCGGCCCCAGGTGGACTTCGCCGACGGAGTCGCAGACCTCGTCGAGTGGTTCCGCGCCCGCCCCGTGTCGCCGGAGGCGATGCTGGCGCGCATCGAGGACCGGAACTGGGTGCCCGCATGAGCCAGGTCGTGAACGACGTCCCCGTCCTGCACGTGATGCAGCCCTGGCTGGGCGAGGAGGAGGTCGCCGCCGTCGCGGAGGTCCTGCGCTCGGGCTGGGTCGCGCAAGGTCCGCGCGTCGCCGCGTTCGAGGAGGCGTTCGCCGCGTCCCAGCAGGTGCCCCACGCCGTGGCCGTCAGCAGCTGCACGACCGCGCTCCACCTCGCGCTGGTCGTCGCCGGAGTGGGCCCCGGCGACGAGGTCGTGGTGCCGTCGTTCTCCTTCGTCGCCACCACCAACGCCCCGACCTACGTCGGGGCGACCCCGGTCTTCGCCGACGTCGACCCGCTGACCGGCAACCTGACCCCGGCCTCGATCGCCACGGCGGTCACCCCGCGGACGCGCGCGGTGATCGCCGTGGACCAGGGCGGCATGCCCGTCGACGTCGCGGCGATCCGGGCCTGGTGCGACCCGCTGGGCATCACCGTCATCGAGGACGCTGCCTGCGCCTCGGGCTCGACCCTGCACGGACGCCCCGCCGGGGCGGCGGCCGAGATCGCCGCATGGTCGTTCCACCCGCGCAAGGTGCTCACCACGGGAGAGGGCGGGATGGTGACGACCACCCGCGACGACTGGGCCCAGCGGTTGAGGCGGCTGCGGGAGCACGCCATGAGCGTCTCGGCCGCCGAGCGCCACGCCAGCGTGCTGGCTCCTCCCGAGACCTACGACGAGGTCGGGTTCAACTACCGGATGACCGACCTCCAGGCCGCGGTCGGGGTCGTCCAGCTCGGCCGCCTCCCCGAGATGGTGGCCCGCCGTCGCGAGCTCGCCGCGAGGTACGCCGACGCGGTGGCCGACCTGCCCGGCCTGCGGATGGTGCGTGACCCCGACTGGGGCACCACGAACTTCCAGTCCTGCTGGCTCGAGGTGCTGCCCGAGCACCCGCTGGACCGCGAGGAGCTCATGGCCCACCTCGCCGCGGCCGGCATCTCGGCGCGTCGCGGGATCATGGCCGCCCACCTGCAGCCGGCACACGCCCACCGCGCAGGCGGCCCCCTCCCGGTCACCGAGCGGCTCACCGCCACCACCGTGATCCTGCCCCTGTTCCACCAGATGACGGAGTCGGAGCACGCGCGCGTGTGCGACGCCCTCCGATCGGCGTCGCTGTCATGACCGGGCTGCTGATGGTGGGGGCCAGCGGGCTGGCACGCGAGGCCACCGCGATCGCCGTCATGCTGCGCCACGCGGGTCCCGTGCAGGTGCTCGACGACGACGCGGCCCGGTGGGGCACCCTCCACGGACTGACCCCGGTCCTCGGCTCGGTCGACCTCGCCCAGGACCTGACCGACCACGAGCTCGTCCTGACGCTGGGACAGGGCCGGCACCGCCGACGTGTGGCCCTGCGCCTCGCGCTCGTCGGGGTCGACGAGGCGCGCTACACCTCGCTGCTCCACCCCCGCGTGGTCCTGCCGGGCAGCTGCTCGGTCGGCACCGGGTCGATCGCGATGGACGGGGTGGTGCTCACCGCCGACGTCACCGTCGGCAGGCACGTGGTGATGATGCCGCACGTCACGCTCACCCACGGCTGCTCCGTCTCCGACTTCGCCACCCTGTGCGCCGGGGTGTCGCTGGCCGGCGACGTGCAGGTCGGTGAGGCCGCCTACATCGGCATGAACGCATCGGTGCGCCAGGGCGTGCGCATCGGTGCCGACGCGACCGTCGGGATGGGCTCGGTGGTCCTCGACGACGTACCCGCAGGAGAGACCTGGGTGGGAGTCCCCGCCCGACCGATCCGGACAGGAGTCCATGCATGAACCCGAGCACCAACGTCCCCTTCGTCGACCTCGCCTCGCAGCACGCGGAGATCGCTGCCGAGGTGGAGGCGGGGATCGGCGCGGTCTTCGCCGCCACCGCCTTCGTCGACGGGCCGCCCGTCGCGGACTTCGAGCACCAGTACGCCTCGTTCGTCGGCGTCGACCACTGCGTCGGGGTCGCCAACGGCACCGACGCGCTGGAGCTCGCGCTGCGGGCCGCGGGGGTCGGGCCGGAGGGCGAGGTCGTCATCCCGGCCAACACCTTCATCGCCACCGCCGAGGCCGTCTCGCGCATCGGCGCGGTGCCGGTGCTGGTGGACTGCGACGACGAGCGGTTGCTCATCGACCCCGACCAGGTCGAGGACGCGATCTCCGACCGTACGCAGGCCGTGGTGGCCGTCCACCTCTTCGGCCAGCTCGCGCCGATGGAGCGCCTCGCACAGGTCTGCGGTGACGCAGGGGTCCCGCTCGTCGAGGACGCCGCCCAGTCGCAGGGTGCCCGGCTCGCCGGCCGCGGTGCCGGCGCGCTCGGCACGGTCGCGGCGACCAGCTTCTACCCGGGCAAGAACCTCGGCGCCGCCGGCGACGCGGGCGCGGTCACCACCGACGACGCGACGATCGCGGCCGAGGTGCGGCGCCTGCGCAACCACGGCTCCTCGACGCGCTACGTGCACGACGTGATCGGCATGAACTCCCGGCTCGACACCGTGCAGGCGGTCTACCTGCGCGCCAAGCTCGACCGGCTCGAGAAGTGGAACGAGCTGCGCGTGCGCGCCGCCGCCCGCTACGACAGCCTGCTCGCCGACGTGGACGGCGTACGCCGCCCGCTGCCCGGCGCGGAGGGGCAGCACGTGTGGCACCTCTACGTCGTCCGCGTCGCCGAGCGCGACCGGGTGCTGGCCGAGCTCGGCCGGGCCGGCGTCGGGGCGGGCATCCACTACCCCTACCCGGTGCACCGGACCGGTGCCTACGCCCACCTCGGGCTCGGGCCGGGGACGGCTCCCGTCGCCGAGGCAGCCGCCGGGGAGATCCTGTCGCTGCCGATGCACCCGCACCTCACCGAGGCGCAGCAGGACCGGGTCGTCGAGGTGCTCGCCGACGCCGTGGCGGGTGGCCGGTCGTGACCACGCTCCTCGTCGCCAACGACGGCGGCCACCTGATGCAGCTGCACACGCTGCGCCCGCGGCTCGGCGTGGGCGACGACGTGGTGTGGGTGACTCCCCGCACCCCCCAGACCGAGTCCCTGTTGGCGGAGGAGCGGGTCCACTGGGCCCTGCCGTGCCCGCCGCGCGACACCCGCGCCCTGGCCCGCAACGCGATGGGCTGCCGGGCGCTCTTCACCGACCACAAGGTGTCGCTGGTCGTCAGCACCGGCGCCGCGCTGGCGCTCGCGGTGCTGCCCCAGGCGCGCCTGCGCGGCATCGAGACGGTCTACATCGAGAGCGCGACCCGGCTCGACGCGCCGTCGCTGTCCGGTCGCGCGCTCGCGATGGTGCCGGGCATCACCACCTTCAGCCAGTCCAGCGCGCTGGCACGCGGGCACTGGCAGTTCCTCGCCTCGCCGTGGGAGCTCTACGAGACGGCGCCGGCCGCCGAGCGTCCGGTGCGGTCGATGGTGGTGAGCCTCGGCACGCAGGACGGCTACGGGTTCCGCCGCCTGCTCGACCGGCTGGTGCCCCTGGTCCCGACCGACGCCGAGGTGCTGTGGCAGACCGGCGGCACCGACGTCACCGGTCTCGGCATCGACGGTCGGGAGCGGGTGCCGTCGGAGGAGATGGCGGCCGCGATCCGGGCCGCTGACGTCGTCGTCGCGCACGCCGGCACCGGCATCGCGCTGATGGCGCTGGAGAACGGCAAGTGCCCGATCCTGGTGCCCCGCCGCGCGATGCACGGCGAGCACGTCGACGACCACCAGCTGACGATCGCGCTCGAGCTCGCGCTCCGTGACCTGTGCATCTCCCGCGACGCCGACAGCCTCAAGGCGCGCGACCTCGTGGCCGCGGCCGGCCGCACGGTCACCAAGGTGAGCGACCCGCCACCCCTGCACATCAGCGGGGTGCGGATCCCGCGCCAACGTTCGCGCGCCGCCGTGGCCGCCGTGGCCGCCGTGGCTCCAGTGGCCTCGGTGGCCGAGGTCTGACGCCGTATTCCATATGGGGGATATCGGCTCCCTCGCCGCCCGCTCGGGACGTCGCGGCAACAGGATCAGGACGGTGGTGCGCGGTGGCGTGCCGTGAAGGGTGGGGTGGAGATGGCCAGCACTGCTGGGAACCGCAAGCAAGGTCTCGGGCGTGCGTGGACGTTGAAGGTCGTGGTGCTGGCGCTCGTCGCGGCACTCAACGCGCTGGTGGGACCGGCGCTGCTGGGCGGGCCGTCGCCGGCCAACGCCGCGGACCCGTGCGGTCCGTCGGGCAACAAGGTGGCGTGCGAGAACTCCAAGCCCGGCACCGACCCGGCGGTCTGGGACATCAACGGCGCGGGTGACTCCTCGATCCAGGGTTTCGCGACCGACATCTCGGTCAACATCGGCCAGCGCATCGACTTCAAGATCAAGACGACTGCTTCGGCCTACACGATCGACATCTACCGCACGGGTTGGTACCAGGGGCTCGGCGCGCGCTACGTCGCCTCGGTGACGCCGAGCGCGTCCCTTCCGCAGACGCAGCCCAACTGCATCACCGACATCACCACCGAGCTCTACGACTGCGGCAACTGGGGGGTCTCCGCGTCGTGGAACGTGCCGACCACGGCCGTGTCGGGCGTCTACATCGCCAAGCTGACGCGCAGCAACGGTGAGACCAGCCACATCACCTTCGTCGTGCGCGACGACGCCAGCACCTCCGACGTCGTCTTCCAGACCTCCGACCCGACGTGGCACGCCTACAACACCTACGGCGGTTCGGACTTCTACGCTGGCGGCGCCAACGGCCGCGCCTACAAGGTCAGCTACAACCGCCCGTTCAACACCCGCGGCTCTGCCGCCGGCCGCGACTTCTACTTCGGCGCCGAGTACGCCGGCGTGCGCTTTCTCGAGCGCAACGGCTACGACGTCACCTACATGGCCGGCGTCGACACCGACCGTCGTGGCAGCCTGATCAGGAACCACAAGGTCTTCCTGTCCGTGGGCCACGACGAGTACTGGAGCGGCCCACAGCGCTCGAACATCGAGGCAGCCCGCGACGCCGGGGTGAACCTGCAGTTCCTCGCGGGCAACGAGGGCTACTGGCGCACCCGCTACGAGCCGTCGGCCGACGCCTCGCGCACGGCGTACCGCACCCTGGTGACCTACAAGGAGACGTGGGGCAACGCGAAGATCGACCCCAGCGCCCAGTGGACCGGCACGTGGCGCGACCCGCGGTTTGCCTCGCGTAGCAACGGCGGCGGCTCCCCGGAGAACGAGCTCATCGGCACCGCCTACATGGTCAACTTCAGCGATCTCGCGATGACGGTCCAACAGGCTGAGGGCAGGTACCGCCTGTGGCGCAACACCTCACTCGCGACCACCTCGGCGACCCAGACCACCCTGGCGCCGCACACCGTCGGCTACGAGTCCAACGAGGTGATGGACAACGGCTTCACCCCGCCCGGGCTGATCAAGCTCTCGACCACCACCGGGGACGTCCCGCAGTACTTGCGCGACTTCGGCATCACTGTCACCCCAGGCACCACGAAACACAATCTCACCCTCTACCGGGCGCCGAGTGGCGCGCTGGTTTTCAGCGCCGGCACGATCCAGTGGACGTACGGTCTCGACGCCGACCACGATTCGGAGTACCCCGACAACGTCACCGACTCGCGCATGCAGCAGGCGCAGGTCAACCTGCTCGCCGACATGGGCGCCCAACCGGCGACCCTGATGACCGGACTCGTGGCGGCGACCAGGTCGACCGACACCACCGGCCCGACCATCACGATCAGCACCCCCACCGCCGGTCAGGCGCAGAAGAACGGCGACCGAGTCACCCTCACCGGCACGGCGGCCGACGCCGCCGGCCGCGTGGCCGGGGTCGAGGTCTCTGCCGACGGCGGCGCCACCTGGCAGGCCGCCACCGGGACCACGTCGTGGACCGCCACCTTCGTGCAGAAGGGCCGCGGCAACACGGCAGTCCTGGTCCGCGGCATTGACGACAGCGCGAACATCGGCACGCCCGCCAGCCGCAGCTTCTCGGTGACCTGCCCGTGCAGCATCCTCGGCAACGTCACGCCGCCCACCCCCGAGACCGACGACAACGTCGGCGTCGAGCTCGGCCTCCGGTTCACGCCGGTCGTCGACGGCTTCGCGACAGGCGTGCGGTTCTACAAGGGCGCGGGCAACACCGGCACGCACGTCGGTTCGCTCTGGGGCCCCAACGGCCAGCGCCTGGCCCAGGTCACCTTCGCCAACGAGACCGCCACCGGATGGCAGACCGCCACCTTCGGCGAGGCCGTCCCGCTGACCGCCGGGTCCAACTACACGGTCTCCTACACCGCTCCGCGCGGCCGCTACGCCTCCGAGTCCTGGGCCTTCGCCTACCGGGGTGTGGATGCCGGCGCGATGCAGGTGGCGGGTGGCTTCGGCGAACCGCCGGCCGGCGTCTTCGGTAACACCGGGACCATGCCCGCCCAGAGCTACCAAAAGGCGAACTACTTCGTCGACGTGACCTTCTCGGCCACCGACGACTCCCCGCTCATCGGGATGAGCCACGTGCCCGCACCCGGGTCGAGCGCCATCCCCGCCACGACGACGGTCTCGGCACGCTTCTCCAAGCCCATGGCAGCGGGTACGCCCGGCCTGACCCTGGTCGACTCCAACGGCGCCAACGTCGCCGGCACGCGGTCGTACGACGCCACGACGCGCACCATCACGTTCACGCCGAGCGCACCCCTGGCGTCGTTCGTCCGCTACACCGCGACGCTCGCCGGGACGGACGCACAGGGCAACCCGATCGCCTCGGGCGGCACCTGGTCGTTCACGACCGCGAAACCGCCGAACCCGCCAGGCGTGTGCCCCTGCTCGCTGTTCAGCGACGAGACCACGCCCACGATCCTGGAGATCAACGACGGCACGCCGCTGACCCTGGGCACGAGGTTCAGCTCTGACGTCAAGGGTGTCGTGACGGGCGTCCGCTTCTACAAGTCGCCGGGCAACACCGGTGCGCACGTCGGTTCGCTCTGGAACCAGAACGGCGTCGAGCTGGCGTCCGGGACGTTCACCAACGAGTCGGCCAGCGGGTGGCAGCAGCTGAACTTCGCCACGCCGGTCGCGATCGCGAAGAACACGCCCTACACCGTGGCCTACCGCTCGACCACGGGCCGCTACTCCGCCACACCCAACGCGTTCTCCGAGCGTGACCTGTCGTGGGCGCCGCTGCGGGTGACGCCGACGGCCGGTGCGTACACCTACGCCCCGGGATTCCCGGCCGGCCAGTCCAGCACCAACTACATGGTCGACGTGGTCTTCGAGAAGACACCGCCGAGCATCGCGATCACGTCGCAGTCGCCCGCCCCGGGCGCCCTCGACGTCCCGCGGGGCAGCAAGGTCGTCGTCGACCTCTCCGACCAGGTCGAGCCCGGCTGGTCGCTGGCGGTCGACGCGGGCGGTGCCGTCGCGGGCACGGCGGTCCTGTCCACCGACCGTCAGCGGATCACCTGGACGCCGTCGGCGCTGATGCCGGCCGGCGCAGACGTCACCGTCACCCTCGCCGGGGTGACCACGGCGGACGGGGCCAACCTCGGCAACCGGAGCTGGACGTTCCGCACCAGGTCGGCCGAGACGCAGCAGAACCAGACGCTGCTCGGTGACGTCGTGCCCGACACGGCTGCCGCCGACGACGGTGCGCCGATCGAGCTCGGCATGGCGTTCACCCCCTCGCGCAACGGCACGATCAAGGCGATCCGGTTCTTCAAGGGCGTGGGCAACAACGGCACCCACACCGGGTCGATCTGGTCGGCCGGCGGGTCCCGGCTCGCCACCGTGACGTTCACCGACGAGACGGCCAACGGCTGGCAGTCGGCCACGCTCCCGCAACCCCTCGAGGTGACGGCGGGGACGACGTACGTGGTGTCCTACTTCGCACCGCAGGGGCGCTACGCCCACACGCCCGGGTTCTTCAACGCCCCGCTGACGAGGGGCGACCTGACGGCGCCGGCCACCAACAACGGTCGCTACGGCTACTCCTCGACCGGCGGCTTCCCGGCCTACACCTACGGCGCGGCCAACTACTTCGTCGACGTGCTGTTCGAGCGTGCCGCTCCCTCCCTCACGGTCGAGGGCAGGACACCGCAGTCCGGAGCCGGTCAGGTCTCGGTGACGGCCAAGCCGTCGCTGACCGTGTCCGCGCCGCTCGCCGCGGGGTGGTCGATGACCCTCGCCCGGGGCGGCACGCCGGTCGCCGGCACGGCCGCGCTGTCGGGCGACGGACGGACCGTCACGTTCACGCCCTCCGCGCCGCTGGCGGCCGACACCGGCTACACCGTGTCGGTCTCGGGGCTGACCTCGACCGAGGGGGCGAGCCTGGCGACGCAGACGTGGTCGTTCACCACGGGCTTCGACGACGCAGGGACCACGTCGCTCTTCGCGGACGTCACCCCGGCCACCGCGGCTGCGGACGACACGTCCCCGATCGAGCTCGGGACCAGGTTCACGCCCTCGCAGGACGGCACCGTCACGGCGGTGAGGTTCTACAAGGGAGCCGGCAACACCGGCACGCACGTCGGCTCGCTGTGGACCGCGGGCGGCAGCCGGCTCGGTCAGGTCACCTTCTCCAACGAGACGGCGACCGGCTGGCAGACCGCGACCTTCGCGACGCCGATCGCGGTGACGGCAGGCACGACGTACGTCGTCTCCTACTACGCACCCGTCGGTCGCTACGCGGCCTCGCCCGGCTACTTCGCGACGCCCCGGACCGTCGGTCCGCTCACGGCCCCGTCCGGGAGCAACGGCGTCTACCGCTACGGCGCCGGAGGCGGCTTCCCGGCCGGTTCCTACAACTCGACCAACTACTTCGTCGACGTGGTCTTCCGCGCGGCCTCGCCGTGATCCGGGCGGGGGCCGGCTGACGGGTTCGACCAGGGGGCAGACATCGACGCAGCAGGGGGTGCGGGCGTGGGGACGCAGCACGATGATCGAAAGTACGACGACGCAGGTCTGGCGCGCACCGCGGCCGGGGCCTTCGGCTGGAGCTTCCTCAACGCGGCGCTGTCCCGGCTGGGCACGCTCCTCGTCGGGGTGCTCATGGCCCGGATCCTGGGGCCGGGAGAGTTCGGCACCTTCGCCGTGGCGATGGTGGCGCTGCTCGCCGTGCTGAGCTTCAACGAGCTCGGCGTCAGCCTCGCCGTCGTGCGCTGGGAGCGCGACCCGGAGTCGGTGCTGGGCACGGTCAACGCGATCTCGACCGCCGGCAGCGTCCTGCTCTTCTGCGCGATGTACGCCACCGCCGAGCCCGTGGCCAGCCTCCTGGGTGCCCCCGACGCGGCCGGGATCATCCGGCTGATGTCGGTCTCGGTGGTGTTCAGCGGGATGGTCGCCGGTCCGGCCGCGCTGCTGCAGCGCCGCTTCCAGCAGCGCCGGCGCCTGGTGATCGACCAGACCGTCACCTGGTCGGGCACCGGGTTGTCCCTGGCCCTGGCCCTCGGCGGGTTCGGGGCCTGGAGCCTGGCGTGGGGCCGGGTCGCGGCGACGCTGATCGGGGTCGCCCTCTTCGTCCACGCCACCCGGCCCTACCGACTGCACGTCGACCGGGCGCTGGTGGTGCCGCTGCTGCGCTTCGGCCTCCCGCTGGCGGGCGCGAGCATCGTCGTCTTCGCGGTCGCCTACGTCGAGCAGGTCGCTGTCGGTGCCACCCTCGGGGCCACCGCGCTCGGCTACTTCGTGCTGGCCTTCAACCTCGCCTCGTGGCCGCTCAACATGTTCTCCCAGCCGCTGCGCAGCGTCGCACCGGCCGTGTTCTCACGACTCCAGCGCGACCCCCGGCGCCTCGGCGAGTCGTTCACGACCCTGCTCCGGGTCATCGCCGTGGTGACCCTGCCGGTGTGCCTGGTCGGTGCCGCGGTGGCCGACGACGTCATCCGCTTCGTCTACGGCGAGGAGTGGGCACCGGCGGCCGACGTGTTCGCCGTCCTGGTGCTGGTCACGGCCGCACGCATCTTCGTCGAGCTGTCCTACGACCTCCTCGTCGTGCTGAGGCGCACGGGCCGCCTACTCGCGGTGCAGCTGCTCTGGCTCGCGGTCCTGGCCCCGGCGGTCCTGCTCGCCGCCCGCGAGCGCGGCGTGGTCGGGGTGGCCGTCGCAGAGCTCGTCGTCGTGGCCGTCGTGGTCGTGCCGTGCTACCTCGTCATGCTCCGCGGCTGCGGAATCCGCATCGCACCCCTGGGTGCTGCGGTCGTGGTCCCGCTCCTGGTCGCCGCGGTCGGCGCGGGCGCAGCGGCGCTCGTGGCGCGGGAGCTGGCCTCGCCCCTGCTGGCGACCCTCGCCGGGGGCCTCATCTGCCTGGCCTCCATCGGGTGCATCCTGGCGCTGCGCCCCGACCAGCTGCGCCAGCTGCGAGACCTGCGGTCAGGAGCAGTGGCCGCAGACGGACCGACGTCTCCGCAGGACCCCGTCGTCGAGGCGGCGCAGGCATGAACGAGATGGACGACATGAGCGACGTCCGGCGCCTCGACGACAACTGGGCCGTCCTCGAACGACTCGTGCGGCGCACGGAGACGCTCGCCCGCCGGGGCCGCGACGAGCAGGCGGCAGTGACCGCGATGACGGCCGCGACCTTCGCGTGGTGCAACCCCAGCGGGGTCTTCGCGAGCAGTGCTCTCGAGGACGTGCTGGCGCGCCTCGGCTCCTCCCTGTCGCGACGACGTCGGGTGCCGGTGCGACCCGCGGTCGCCCGTCCGGCTGCCCGGCCCCGGGTGCTCCACGTGGCGAGCCAGCTCTACGGCACGGGCGGCCACACGCAGATGCTGGCCAGCTGGCTGCGGCTCGACGGGGCCCGCGAGCACCATGTCTGCGTCACCGGACAGGAGGGACGCGACGTCCCCGACAAGATCAGCCGGGTGCTCGAGGGCCCCGACGGGCTCACCCTCCTCGACGACGGACGCCCGCGCCTGCTCGACCGGGCCGCCCGGCTGCGCGAGCTGGCCCTCGAGCACGACCAGGTGGTGCTCCACATCCACCCCAACGACGTCGTCCCGGCGATCGCGCTCGCGCTGCCGCCCGGGCAGCGCCCCGAGGTGGTGCTGGTCAACCACGCCGACCACGTGTTCTGGCTCGGCGTCCAGGTCGCCGACCGCGTGGTCAACCTGCGCAGCAGCGGGGCCAGGCTCAACGTCGAGCGCCGCGGCATCCCCGACGCGCGCAACACCCTGCTCGTGCGACCCCTCGTGATGCGGGACCGCCGGCTGACCCGGGCCGCGGCCCGGGCCGAGCTCGGCGTGCCGGAGGACGCACTGGTCGTGGCCAGCGCTGCCGACACCTACAAGTACGGCGCCGCCAGCGGCGAGTCGCTCCTCGACGTGCTCCTCCCGGTCGTGCGCGAGCACCCCGAGGCGCGGCTGCACGTCGCCGGGCCGGCCCCCGACGGCGACTGGTCGGTCCTGGCCGAGGAGGACCTGGGGCGCGCCTGGGGCCTGCTGCCCGACGTCCACACGCTGCTCGAGGCGGCCGACGTCTACGTCGACTCCCACCCCTTCTCCTCCCTCACCTCCATGCTCGAGGCGGCCTGGCTGGACACGCCCGTGCTGACCCTGCGGTCCCCGGACGAGCGCCTGGGCGTGCTCGGTGCGGACACCCCCGAGCTCGACGACGACCTCGTGGTCGCCGGCTCGGGGCCGGAGCTGGCGGCCGAGGTCGCTCGGCTCCTGACCGACGACGACGCGCGGTACCGCCTCGGCGCCAGCACCGGCGCTGCCGTGCGTCGCTTCCACGCCGACGGCGCGTGGGCCGAGCAGGTCGGCAAGGTGCTGGACGCGCCGCCGGCCTCCGGTCCGGCGTCGGATCCCGCCACCGCCGCGCGCGAGACCGGGCCGCTCGACCAGCGGCTGCTGCAGGTGATGGGCAACGGCGTGGGGCAGGGGTTGGCGGGGACCATGGAGGTCGTGGCGCCGCTGCTGCCCTGGCCGCGCCGCGTCGAGGCCGCGGCGCGGCTGCTGCGCGCGGGTCGGGCGCGTCCGGCCCTGCTGCTGCCCGGAGGGGCCGTACGCCGGCTCCGACGGATCCGACGACTGCGTGCCTAGACCCGACCGCGCGTCGGCGTCGCGAGGTTCGCGAGCGTCAGGCGCCGCGCCGCGCCGGCCAGGCCGATGAAGAGGAAGAAGCACCCGGCGGTCTGCGGGAAGGCGAACGCGTCGAAGAACGCCAGGCCGCACGCGCCGGCCGCCACCGAGGCGAGCACCGCCTGGGCGTACTGGACGCGCTCGGCCACGACGGGGTCGTGGGCGGCGTCCTCCTGGGCCTGCAGGTGCCGGCGCGCCTGACGGGCGCTCACGAGCCCCGCGCCGATGAGGACGAGGAGCGCCACCAGGCCGAGGAGGCCTGACTCGATGGTCGTGCCGAGATAGGCGTTGTCGAGGATCCAGTACTTCGGCAGGAACGTGCCGAAACCCTTGCCGACCCACGGGGAGCTGGAGATGAACGCTCCCGCGATGTCGTAGCTGCCGGTGCGCGAGGCGATGCTGGGGTCCTCGCCGGCATTGGAGAACAGGCCCTGGATGGAGCCGAGCAGCCCGGGCACCAGCACGTACATCACAACGCTGACGACGCTGAACACGCCCAGGGCCCGCAGCCGCGTGCGCAGGTCCCACGACAGCGCGAGCACGATCATCCCGGCGAGCGAGCACAGGTAGGCCGAGCGTGACATCGAGAAGAAGATCGAGGCGATCATCGCCACCAGCATCGTGCGGAACAGCCAGCGGTAGCGAGACGGCACGGACGCGCACACCGTGACGAGGGGAAGCGTCATGCCCAGCACGACGCCGTACTCGATCGGGCTCATCGAGGTGCCGCTGGGCCGCGTGCGCCCTGACCGGGTGCCGAGCGTCCAGCCCTCGGTGCCGGCGGTCAGGCCGGGGATGCGGATCCGGTCGACGAACAGCTCGCCCGTGACGTACTGGGCCAGCCCGAGCAGGGCGACGAGGCCCGCGGCGAACGCCAGCCGTCGCAGGACGGTGACCAGGCGGTCGTGCCCGCTGACGCCGTCGCAGGCGAGGAGCACCACACCGGCCAGGCTGAGCAACCGCAGCAGCCCGGAGTCGGCGGTGCTGATCTCGTCCCCGGGCAGCGGTCCGGCCATCGCGTGCGCGTAGACGACGAGCATCGCCACGAGCAGGCCGAGCATGGCCGCGCGCACCGGGTGGTTGCGACCGTCGGAGTGCTCGGAGCGCCGCACCGTGTGCCACGCCCAGTAGAGGAAGATCCCGATGCCGAAGAGGGTGGCCGGACTGCCGGCGCTGCCCAGGGCACTCACCACCATGGGCGAGGGGATGAACCAGAGCAGGCAGACGTAGACGGTCAGGAGCGCAGCGGCGTCGACGCCGCCGCTGCGGGCGATACCGACGCGCTCCTGGACCGCGAGCGTCATGACGCCTCGCCGCGCTGGTCCCCTCGCCGGCGTCGCTTGACCAGTCGTGCGGTGACCTCGGCCGGGGCCGCCCGTTCGGGGCCCATCGGGTCGGACGCCGGGTCGTACGCCGGGTCGGACGCCGGGTCGTCGGCGTGCACGGGGTGCAGCGACCGCGGAGCAGGCGGGCCGGCGGAGTCCTCGACGGCCTGGTCCGCCGGATCGGGGTCGCGCCGACCGTTCAGCCAGCCGTCGACGAGGGCGATGAGCAGCAGGCCCATCCCGCCGAGCGCGGCCATGGTCATGAGCGCCGCGCGGATCATCGCCTTCGTGGAGGGGGCCGGGGACTCGTCGCGGGTGAGCACCACCGACGTCACGCGCTGGGTCGCCGGCAGGTCGAGGCCCGCCTGCAGCTTCTCGAGCTCGACCGGCACGCGGTCGATCAGCGACGACAGCGCCTCGGTGGCCACGTCGGGGGTGGCGGCCTCGACGGTGAACAGGATGATCGGGGCGCTGTTGGTGTAGTCGGGCACGATCTCGAAGGTCGTGCCGGCGGGGTAGTCCTCCCCGAAGGCGTCGCCGACGGCCTTCGACGTCAGCGCGCGCACGACCACGTCGCGTGCCTGGTTGACGCCGCCGAGCGAGAGGTAGGGGTTCTCCTCCGACATCTCGCCGGTGGGCCCCTCGGTCTGCGAGGGCGGGAACACCAGGACGGTGCCCGTCGCCTCGTAGGTCTCGCCGACGCGCTGCGCGACGAGGTACGTGGCGCCCACGGTCAGCACCGCCAGGGCGAGCACGAGGTACCAGCGGCGGCGCAGCGACCGCAGCATGACCCGCATCTCCACAGCAGCTCTCCTTCCGGTGCCCGGTCCGCGCTCAGCCGCCGGTGCGGCGGGAGTCGACGAAGTCGGTCAGCGTGCCCACGCTCTCGAACACCTCACCGGTGAAGTCCTCGTCCTCGATGACGATGTCGAAGCGGTCCTCGAGGGCGGCCGCGAGCTCCACGACGCCCAGCGAGTCGAGCTCGGGCAGCTCGCCGAAGAGTCGCGTGTCGCGGGTGATCGCGCCCGCCCGGTCCTCGATGCCGAGGGTGCGGGTGAGCACCTCGACGACTCCGGGGAGGGAGTCGGCGTGCGTGCCGGTGAGGGTCTCTGCGGGCTGGGTCATACGAGGACCTCCGATGGTGAGGGGTGGCCGAGGAATGCGGTGGGACTGGCGGTGAGGCCGTAGGCGCCCGCCTGGAAGACGACGACGAGGTCCCCGACCTCGGTGTCGGGCAGGGCGACCTCGTCGCCGAGCAGGTCGAGCGGCGTGCAGAGGCAGCCGACTACGGTGACCGGCCCGGTGGGCTCGTCCAGGGCCCGGGTGGCGAGGGCCAGCGGATAGTTGCGCCGGATGACCTGGCCGAAGTTGCCCGAGGCGGCCAGCTGGTGGTGCATGCCGCCGTCGACGACGGCGTAGCTGCGCCCGCGCGACTCCTTCACGTCGACGACACGGGTGACGTAGACGCCCGCCTCGCCCACCAGGAACCGACCGAGCTCCACGACGACGGTCGCGTCCGGCAGCGCCGGGGCGAGCCGCCCGTCGACGAGCTCGGTGAGCCGCCGGCCGACGGCGTCGAGGTCGAGGCGCTCGTCCTTCTCGAAGTAGGGGATGCCGAAGCCGCCGCCGAGGTTGACGTACTCGACCGTGCCGGGCACGTGCTCGGCCAGCTCCAGGACGAGGTCGACGGTGCGTTCCTGCGCCTCGCCGAGGATCTGCGCGCTGAGGTTCTGCGACCCCGCGAAGACGTGGAAGCCGACGACGTCGACGTCGTGCTCGCTCACCTCGCCGAGCAGCGACGGGACGGCCTCGGCGTCGATGCCGAACTGCTGCGGCCCACCGCCCATCCGCATGCCCGAGCCCTTGACGGCGAACGGCGGGTTCACGCGTACGGCGGCACGCGGCCGGAGGGCGAGCTCCTTGCCGGTGCGCACGAGGCGCTGCAGCTCGGTGCGCGACTCGACCTCCACCGTGACGCCCGCTGCCACCGCCCGACGCAGCTCGGCGTCGGTCTTGCCGGGCCCGGCGAAGCTGATCGCAGCCGGGTCCTGCCCAGTGTCGAGCGCGACGGCGAGCTCGCCCGCAGAGGCGACGTCGAGGTGGTCGACGAGTCCTGCGAGGTGCTGGACGACGGCGGGCATCGGGTTGGCCTTGACGGCGTAGCCGAGCCTCATCCGCTCCGGCAGCGCGGCCCTCACCGCTGCCACCCGCGCGGAGATCATCGCGCGGTCGTAGGCGAAGAACGGCGTCGCTCCGACGCGCTCGGCGAGGCGGTCGACCGGCACGCCACCCACCAGGAGCGTCCCGTCGGCCGTGCCGTGGGCGTCCACGTGCTCGCTGGTCCTCATGCGGTCAGCTCCTCGCGCAGCAGCACCCGGTCGAACTTGCCGTTGGGGGAGCGGGGCAGCTCGGCGCGGACCACGATCTCCGCCGGCACCATGTAGCGCGGCAGCTGCCGGCGGAAGGCCGCGAGCAGGGCCTCCGGCTCGAAGTCGTCCGATGCCGGGCTGACCACGACCACGACTCGGTGACCGAGGGCTTCGTCGGGCAGTCCGAGGGCGGCGGCGTCGCGGACCAGGCCGCTGTCGTAGGCGACCTCCTCGATCTCGGTCGGGCTCACCCGGTAGCCGGACGTCTTGATCATGTCGTCGGTGCGGCCGACGAAGTAGAGGAAGCCCTCGTCGTCGGCGACGACGCGGTCGCCCGACCACACGGCCAGCTCGGGCGCGCGCCAGTCGTGGCCACCCGGGATCGGGCGGAACCGCTCGGCGGTGCGGACGGCGTCGCCCCAGTAGCCCTGGGCGACGAGCGCCCCGCGGTGCACGAGCTCGCCCTCCTCGCCGGGCGCGCAGGGCGTGCCGTCGGGCTGCAGGACCAGGATCTCGGCGTTGGGGATGGCCTTGCCGATCGAGTCGGGGCGTCGGTCGACCTCCGCCGGGTCAAGGTAGGTCGAGCGGAAGGCCTCGGTCAGGCCGTACATCAGGAACGGGCTCGCCTGCGGGAAGATCTCGCGCAGCCTGGTGAGGGTGGAGCGGGGCATCCGGCCGCCGGTGTTGGCGAAGTAGCGCAGCGACGCCGTGGCCTCGGCCGGCCAGTCGGCGGCGGCGAGCTGGATCCACAGCGGGGGCACGCAGGTGAGCCCCGTGACGCCGTGTCGCGCGCACAGTCGTACGACGTCGCGGGCCAGGAGGTAGTTCACCAGCACGACGTGGGCCCCCGAGGCGAACGCGGTCGTGACCTGGCTCAGCCCGGCGTCGAAGCTGAGCGGCAGCGCGGCCAGGATGACGTCGTCCCCGTGGTTGCCGAGGTAGCTCGAGACGCTCTCGGCGCCGACGAGCAGGTTGCGGTGGGACAGCACGACGCCCTTCGGGCGCCCGGTGCTGCCGGAGGTGTAGAGGATCGCGGCGGTGTCGACGTCGACCGCCCGGCTCGGCGGCGGAGGCTCGGTGACGTCGGCCAGGAGGGTCGGCAGGTCGTGGACCCGCACCTCGTCCTCGTCGGGCACCTCGCCCGGCTCGGCGTCGACGAGCAGCACGTGCGCCAGCTCGTGGCAGCCCTTGGCGTCGTCGCGGACCGACTCCCAGCGCTGGCGCGTCGTGATGAGCACCCGCACGTCGCAGTCGCCGAGGATGTAGGCCACCTGGGATCCCTTGAGCGCCGGGTTGACCGGCACGAACACGGCAGCAGCGACCGAGGCGCCGAAGATCCCTCCGACGGTCTCGGGCCGCTTGTCGAGGTAGACCGCCACGCGGTCCCCGCGCCCGACGCCCAGACCGGCCAGCACGGCGCCCGTGCGCCACGCCTGGTCCCATGCCGCGGCGTAGTCGAGCGTCGTCTCCTGGTGGCTCAGGGCCGGGCGGTCGCCGAAGCGGACGGCGCCCTCCTCGAGCAGGTGGTGCAGGTGCGTCCGCATCGTCGTCATTGCCCCCTCGTTCCGTTGCCGGAGCCGCCCCCCGGCGACCGGCTGGGACCACGTCCTACCCACGCGTCGTCCCGAGGTCCACGCTACGGACGGGCGGCCCCGGCGCGGGCCGCGTCGGGGCGGAGTACCGGATTTGGGGTAGCGAGTTCGAGCCACGCCGGCCCGCGGGGGGCACGCAGCAGGCCGGGACGCACCAGCACGCGCACGGCGGCGCGCGCGATCGCGTCCCCCCGGACCGCGCGGCTCGACTCGCGCAGGACGAGGGCCACCCAGTACGCAGCGGTCCGCGAGCGGGAGGACAACCGCGCGAAGAGCCGCAACCTGTTGGCCGTGAGCAGCGCCCACAGCCGCGGCGACGTGCCCGAGTCGCCCTCGAGGTGGACGGCGCCCGCGTCCGCGACGTAGCGGACACCGAAGCCGAGGGCCCCGGCCCGCAGGTGGAACTCCGTCTCCTCCGAGTAGAGGAAGTAGGACTCGTCCCACGGCCCGCAGGCGTCCAGGCACGCGCGGCTGACCAGCTGCGTCGAGCCCTCGGCCCAGTCCGGGGACGCGTCGCCCGCGTAGGGCGCAGGGTCGCTCACGACCTCCCCCGTCAGGGGCCAGCGGCCGGCCAGGGTGGCGCCGACGAGCGCGTCGGCGAAGGCCCGCAGGAGGGTCGGCCGGCGGCGCATCGAGTGGATGAGTGCGCCGTCGCCGTCGGTGAGCCGCGGCACCGCGATCCCGGTACCCGGTCGGTCCAGGGAGGCCAGCAGCGTGGGCAGGCAGCCCGGGAGCAGCCGCACGTCGGGGTTGAGCACCAGCACCGCCGGCGCGTCCGGGGTGGCCGCCAGGGCGGCGTTGACCCCGGCCGCGTAGCCGGCGTTGCGCCCGGTCTGCACGACCGTGGCGTCGGGGCACAGGCGCCGCGCCACGGCGACCGTGTCGTCGCTCGAGTCGTTGTCCACCACGACCAGGTGCCAGGGCACGTCACCGGCGCCGGCCGGAAGTGACTCCACGAGCCCGGGGAGCACGTCGGCGCTGTTCCAGGTCACCACCGCGACCGTCACCGGGGTGACCGGGACCGCCGGGGTCCTCACGCGAGCACCTCCGTGCGCGTACGGCGGCGCACGAGGACCCGCCTGCCGGCCTCGGCAGCCGGAGCGGCGCCGGGGGCCGTGGCCGGCCCGCGCCGCGGCCGCCACCGCTCGAGCCAGAAGACGAGGACGGCGGTGAGGGCGATGCCCGTCAGGCCGGTGGCGCCGAGGGCGCGGGACCGGCTGCCCGCCATCGGGTAGACGATCGGGTCCTCCGAGGACGGGACGGCGCGGGCGCGCAGGTTGCCCGGCACGCCGAGCTCGTCCTGCCGTTGCTCGAGGAGGTCCGCCACCCGGGCCGACGTCTGCGCGGCGAGGGCCTCGACGTCATCGGGCGTGCGCGCGGCGACCTGCACGTCGAGGTAGTTGGCCGAGAAGAGCGGGCGCCACTGCGTGCCGAGGTTGGGCACCCGGACCTGGACGCCTGCCCGCTCGCCCATGCCGACCATCGTGGCGTCCACGTCGCCGGTCAGCAGCGGCGGGTGGCCCTCGTTGAGGTCGGTGGAGATGACCCCGACGAGCGGCTGCAGCCCGTAGCGGGGGTGCTCCAGGACGTTGTTGTCCTCCTCGGTGCCTGACGGTCCGACCAGGACGATGTTGTACTGCGTGAAGAACACCGGTGCCTGCCGCTGCACGACGGCGAACGCCCCGACCGTGAGCGCGGCGCCGAGCACCACGACGTACCAGCGGCGCAGCGCGGCTGCGAGGAGGTCACGGGCGGTCACCGGTGGATCAACCTATCTCCTGGACCGGCTCGACCAGCTGCGGCGGCAGGTGGAGGTAGGCCGTGGTCTTGCGCTTCTGGTCGATGTCGCCGTAGACCCGCTCGACCTGTGCCGTCGTCAGGCCGGTCGCCTCGGCGACCTGCTCGATCGGGGCACCGGTGTTCCTGCCGTGCAGGCACAGGTCCATCAGGTTCCAGGGCAGCGAGAAGTAGAACTCCTCCTGCGACTGCGGCAGCGAGTAGGTGTCGGTCGTCGACGGACGGGTCCGGATCTCCTCCGGGACACCGAGGAACTCCGCCAGCGCGTAGACCTGGGTCTTGTAGAGGTGGGCGATCGGCTTCACGTCGGCCGCCCCGTCACCGAGCTTCACGAAGAAGCCCTGGTCGTACTCCAGGCGGTTGGGCGTGCCGGTGACGACGTAGTTGAGCCGGTCGGCGTGGTAGTACTCCATCATCCGGCGGGCCCGCTGCTTGAAGTTCGTCGCCGCCACGATGCCGAGGTAGGACTCGGTCGTCAGCCGGTGGCGGGTCGTGGTGCCGTCGGGCGCCTGCACGACGACGGAGTAGAGCCGCAGGCTCTCCGACTCCACGACGCTCGGCAGCACGATCTTGGACTTGTGGTCGGGGCCGTAGTCGGGGCACACCATGCGGATCGCGTCGTCGCGGCGCTCGTAGCAGCCGGCTGCCTCGAGCACCGGCGTGATGTCCTCCACGACCGACTCGATGCCCAGCGAGTCGGACACGAGGGTGCTGAACGCCAGCGTGTCCTCGGCGGAGTCCCGTTCGGGCATGTGGAGGCCGAAGACCCGGTCCTTGCCGATCGCGGCGACGCACAGTGCGGCGACCACGCTGGAGTCGATCCCACCGGACAGCGCGACGGTCGCCCCCTTCCGGCGGGCGCGGGTCAGGTATTCCCGCAGCGAGGCGCTGATCCGGGCCACCTCCGCCTCCACGTCGATCGCGAGCACGTCGGTGTGGCTCGGGCTGGCGCTCTGGACGGTGGTCATGCCGTGCTCCTCACGTGCTGGACCCGGTCGATGACGGTCATCGGCGCGGGTGGTGCGGCGTCACTCGCGGTGCCCCCGTCGACGACGAGCTGCTGGTGCAGCAGCTGGGTCGAGAGGACCGCGAGCAGGCGCATGTTGTCGGTGTTGCCGGCCCGTACGCCGCCGGTGCGGGCTGCCTTCGCGAGCAGTCCGGCCACCGGTCGCGGGGCGAAGACGCCGGCGTCGGCCAGGGCCGCGGGCGAGGTGACGTCACCGAGCCACTCCGGCGGCGGGCCGCTGAAGAAGCTGGCGGTGTCGGGGGAGCGGTAGGGCTGCTTGGGCCTGGCGCGGATCTGCTCGGGGACCAGGTCCGCGAAGGCGATCTTGAGCAGGTGCTTCTCGTCGAGGCCGCACAGCTTGTGGCGTGCCGGAAGGCGGTTGGCGAGCTCGATGACGTCCTTGTCGAGGAACGGGAACCGTCCTTCGACCGAGCTGGCCATCAGCATCCGGTCACCCTGGCTGGACAGGATGTAGCCCGGCAGCAGGGTGGTCATCTCGAGCCACTGGGCGCGCGACAGCGGGTCCCAGGCCTCGCTGCCGGCCGGCATCCGGGTGACCACGTCCGGGCCCCGGTCGAGCTCGGCCCTCACGTCGGGTGACAGCAGCGCCTTGACGGCGCTCGTCGAGGCCCACCGCGGGCGGTGCGAGATCGCGGGGTCGTCGGCGTCGAGGTCCTGGCCGAAGAAGCTGCGAGCGAACGCCGGGGCGGTGCCGGGGTTGCGCTCCATCCACGGGTAGAGCAGCTCGACCGCGCGGTCGCGGGTGGCCGAGCCCGGGTCGCGGGCCCAGAACGCGCGGACCCGGCCCTCCCGGAAGATGTCGTAGCCGCCGAGCACCTCGTCCGCACCCTCGCCCGTCACGACGACCTTGTAGCCGTTGTCGCGGACGAGGCGCGACAGGAGCAGGAGCGGCGCGGGTGCGGTCCGCAGCACCGGCGTCTCGGTGTGCCGCACCACCTCGGGGAAGACCTCGGCGACGTCGGCCGGGGAGACGACGACCTCCTCGTGCTGGGCGCCGAGCTCGGCGACCATCTTGTGCTGGTGGACGCCCTCGTCGTACTCGGCGTCGGTGAACCGCAGCGAGAAGGTGTGCAGGGGTGCGTCGGTGTACCTCGCGATCACGGCCGCCGTGATCGAGGAGTCGATGCCACCGGAGAGGTAGGCGCCGACGGGGACGTCGCTGCGCACGAAGCGCAGCCGAGCCGCCTCGACGAGCCGCTCGCGCAGCTCGGCGGCGTTGGTCTCGATGTCCTGCTCCGGTTCGGCGCCCCGGTCGGGGAAGTCGATGCTGAAGTAGGGGTGGCGGCGGAAGCCCTCGCGGTCCAGCACCGCGACGTACCCCGGCTCGAGCTGCTCGATGCCGCGGAAGATCGTGCGCGGCGCCACCGTCGACCAGTAGGTCAGCACCTCGTCGAGCCCGGTGGGGTCGAGGGCGCGCGGGACCGCGGGGTCGGCCATCAGTGCCTTGACCTCGGAGGCGAAGGCGATCCGCCGGCTGTCACGGGTGTAGAAGAGCGGACGCACGCCCATCCGGTCGCGCGAGAGCACGAGCCGACGCTCCCGGGCGTCCCAGAGGGCGAGGGCCCACTGCCCGTTGAACCGGGTGAAGCACTGCTCGCCCCACTCCTCCCAGGCGTGCACGATGACCTCGGTGTCGCTGGCGGTGCGGAAGCGGTGCCCGCAGCGGCGCAGCTCCTCCCCGAGCTCGACGTAGTTGAAGATCTCGCCGTTGAAGGAGACCCACACCGTCTCGTCCTCGTTGCACAGCGGCTGCGCGCCGCCCTCGGTGTCGATGATGGCCAGCCGGGTGTGCCCGAGCGCGGCGTGGTGGTCGCGGTAGAGGCCGCTGCCGTCCGGCCCGCGGTGGCGCAGCCGCCCGATCATCCGGGTCACCAGCTCCCGGTCCGGCGGCGGGCCGTCGATGACCACGACGCCGCAGATGCCGCACATCAGGCCGTCCTGCCGGCCTGGGCGAGGACCGCGCGCATGCCCTGCGCGGTGCCGAGCAGGTCGGGGTCGATCTGCTCCTCGCGCAGCACGACGTGGAAGACGTCCTCGAGGAAGATCGCGGCCTTGACCGCCTCCAGGTGCCGATCGCCGTGCGGGTCGCGCAGTCGCGCGTACTCGGCGAGGGCGCGGTCCACGTGGGCGTCGTCGGTTCGCGCAGGCGTGTCGTCGGGCTCGCTCTCCGGGCCCGGCTCGGGTCCCGGCTCGGGCGCGACCGCCTCGGGCGTCCGCTCCGGGCGCCGTACGCGGTAGTTGAGCATCGAGGCGTTGTCGTAGTCGGAGGCGATCACGCGGCCCGGGTTGCCGGCCACGAGGGATCGAGGGGGTACGTCGCGCGAGACGACGCTGCCGGCGGAGATGGTCGCGCCGTCACCGATCGTCACGTCGCCCGTGATCGTCGCGCCGGGCCCGATCCACACGTCGTTGCCGAGCCGGGGCACGCCGTGGTCGCCCGAGGCGACCCGCTGCCCGATCGTGACATTGTGGTGCAGCACGCAGTTGTCCCCGATGGTGACCGGCCCGATGAACACCCCCGTGTGGTGCATCAGGAACAGCCCCGGGCCGATCTGGGCACGGTGGTCGATGTCCGCGTGGTGGACGTTCATCACGCGCCTGCGCCAGACGGCGGCGAACACGCGGGCCGGCAGCCCTGCCACCCGGTGCTCTGCCTGGTAGCGCCGCGCGGCGCGGTCGAAGCGGTAGCAGGCGACGACCCGGAAGTCGCCGTTCCAGAACCACAGGCGCAGGCGCTGCGCCGGCCCTCGCCGACCCTCGGCCGCGATCGTGTAGTACTTGTCGACGTCCGTCCGGAACGGACGGAGGTCCGGGTCCTCGACCCGGTCGCGCATGTCCCCCATGAATGGTCCCCCGAAGCGCAGGGCCTCAGCCCACGGGCTGGCCGGTCAGGGTCTTGCCGGCGACGAACCGGGTGAGGCCGCCGATGCTCCCGAGGTTGTCGAAGACCGTCTCGGACTCGCCGACGACGATCCCGAAGTGGTCCTCGAGGAACTCGATGAGCTCGAGGACGCCCGTGGAGTCCACGATGCCCTCCTCGAGCAGCGAGGCCTCGTCCCCGGGCAACCGGTCGTGGTCGCCGAAGAGGTAGTTGTCGCCGATGAACTCGCGCAGCTCGTTCCTGATCTGGTCGTGCATGTGTGCCTCCCCTGGCCGATTCACGGGCCGTACACCCCCGTCGACCCACCCCTGAGTGTGCGAGAGGCCGGAGTCCGGGGAGACGCGCAGCCGGCACGCTCCCCAATAGTGGTGACGGCCCCGGCGAGGCCGCCTCCGAGCGCGCGCGGTCCCTAGTGTCGGAGCGTGGCCGTGGGGACGGCCCCGACGGAGGAGTCGTGAGCATGGGCGGCAGCGGTTACGTGTCGGGCACGGTCGGCACGGGCACCGACATCGTGTCGGTGTCCCGGATCGCCGCCCTGGTGCGGACCGCCGGCGACCGGTTCCTGCAGCGCTGGTTCACCGAGGACGAGATCGCCTACTGCACCTCGCGCGCCCGCCCGGAGCTGCACCTCGCCGCGCGGATGGCCGCCAAGGAGGCGGTGCTCAAGTCCCTGCGCCCCGCGGGCGACGCCCCGCTGGCGTGGCGCTCGATCGAGATCGGCCGCGACGCCGACGGGGCGCCCAGCGTGCGGCTGGACGGGAGCGTCCGCGCCCTGGCCCAGCGGCGCGGCGCGGGGCCGATCCACGTGTCGCTGTCGCACTGCGACGAGTACGCCGTCGCGGTGGCGGTCGCTGACGCCGTACGCAGCTGAGCGCAGGGACGCCGCTCCCCGTCGCCTCGGGTCAGCCGCGGGACAGGCTGGCGCCCAGCGGGACCGCCTGCGGGCGTGACCACTCCGCGGGCCGCTGCCGGGCGGACTGCCCGCGCACGAGCCAGACCTCGTCCCACTGCACGCCGGCGAGCCAGTCGCGACCGCTGACCTCCGGGCCGAGGTCGGCGAGGTCGCCCACCGCCAGCCCGGTGACCAGGACGTGCGGGGCCCGGTCGAGCGAGCGCAGGGCCTCGCGCAGGTGTTGCGGCGCGACGGCTGACATCACCACCGGGCGGCCGTCGCGCTCGATCGTGACGGAGGCGCCCGCCTCGGCCGCGAAGCCGCCACGCCCGTCGGCGTTGAGGAGGTGGAGCGGCTCCGCGCGCGAGTAACCGAGGAGGTCCACCTCGTGGGCGATGTCGGCGAGCACGACCTGGACGCCGATCTCCGATCGCACCCGAGCCGCGATCCGGGACTGCTGCAGCCACCGGCGCCGCCAGCCGTGGTCGCGGATGAGCGGCAGGTTGCCCCAGTCCCGGGCGCCGGGGTCGACCGTTCCGCACGTGGTGTGGATCGGGACCAGCGCCGGGTAGAGGTCACCGACGTGGCGGTGCGCCTCGTCGAGGCGCGCCAGGTTGGTCGTCATGCTGTTGTGGGTGATGGCGGTGTCGACCGCGCCCGCGAGGCGTCCGGCCGACCGGACCCGCAACGAGTACTCCACGGCGTACGCGTGCCAGGCCAGCTCCGGGTCCTCGCTCAGGGGCTCGCGGAGCAGGTCGTCGCGGCGGGCGATGAGCAGCACCTCGTCGAGGGTGTCGACGGGCGCCGGGTCGGGCGCGGAGTCCCCGATGAGGATGACGCGGTCGCGCAACCGGCCCACGGACCTGCCGTCGGCGGCGACGCCGTTGGCACCGAGGATGCCCCACCGGTCGTCCTCGAGCGCGGCGGCGCAGGCGGCCAGCCGGTCCAGGTCGTGCAGGTAGACGTCCTGGTGCACGAGGACCACGACGTCATGGCTGGCCTCCCGCACGGCGTGGTTGAGCGCCGCGCCGGCGGACGTGTGGGCGTGCTCGGTGTTGTCCACCGGCAGGTACTCCACCTCCACCGGGCCGTCGTACGCCGCGATCGAGCGGTCGAGGCAGTGCCGCCTGACGGCAGGGTCGTTGTACACGCATGCGATCGTCATCCCCACGGCGCGAGTCGACCACGCGACTCCTGCCCGCGCCGGACCGTGTGTCGCGACATCCCCCGGTTGGGGTACGCGGCTGCTCGGCACACGGCGCGATGATGGGGGTCGCCGAGGGTCGACTGGTCGACGGGGGAGGGGCGCCGATGGCACGCACGTGGTCGCGCACGGCACTGGCTGCTGCCGTCGTCCTGCTCGTGGCCGTCCTCGCCGTGGTCGCCGTGCGGCTGCTCGACGAGGAACCCTCGTCCGCCGACGCGAGCGACGACGCCACGACGAGCGAACCGCCCGAACCGGTCGGCAAGAACCGCTCCACGCCCGACGCCCATCCTGACGCGGACAGCACCGGTGTCCCGCCCGGCACGGAGCTCGTCCCCTACGCGGGGCCCTGCACGCTGGTCGAGACCGCGGTGCTGTCGGGGGTCGACGCCACGGGGGTGTGCCCGGCGATCGTCGTGCAGGCCCCGGGGGTGCGGATCGAGGCGTCGCGTGTGCCGCGGGTGGAGTCCACGGCCACCCAGGTCGACCCGACGTACTCGGTCGAGGTGGTCGATTCCGAGGTGGTCGCCGGGAAGTGGATCGGCGGCGCGGTGTGGGGCAGCAACCTCACGGTCCGTCGCAGCGAGGTCACCGGCGGGCAGCACAGTGTCCACTGCGGCAGCCGCTGCCTGGTCGAGGACTCGTGGCTGCACGACCAGTTCAACCCGAAGGGCGAAGCCGCCCACAACAACGCCTTCATCTCCAACGGCGGCACCGACATGGTCGTCCGGCACAACACGCTGCACTGCACCGCCGAGCTCAACGCCACGGGCGGTGGATGCACCGCCGACCTCTCGCTCTTCGGCGACTTCGAGCCGATCAGGGACGTGCGCGTCGAGGACAACCTCCTCAAGGCCAACGACTCCTCGGCCTCCTACTGCGCCTACGGCGGCCACGCCCCGGGCAAGCCGTTCCCCGACGCCACGGGCGTCGTCTTCACCGGCAACGTGTTCGAGCGCGGTGCCAACGGGACGTGCGGGGTCTACGGGCCGGTCACCTCCTTCGACGCGACGGCCTCGGGCAACGCCTGGCGCGACAACACCTGGGACGACGGCAGCGAGCTCGTGCCCGAGTGACGGCGGCTCATCGGTTGCTGGTCGATGTTCGCTCGTACTAGGCACGAGCGAAGTCCAACCCAGGTGCGCTGCCGGACTGCGGTCGAGGAGGGACGGTGTCCCGTCATGAGACCCCGTCCGGGAGTGTCGGTCGAGGACGGTCCACAGCCGCCGGGGACTTGGTGCAGTTGTCGCGGCCGAGTGTCGGTCCCCTTCTCTACAATCGAACACATGAGTGAAGCGCTGCGGATCGGGTGGCAGGTGGGGTCGAGGACCTCACCGCCTCCGATCTGCTGCGCGTGATCGGGGAGCGTCGTGCCGCGGAGAACCGGGCAGCTGCTGACCAGCTGGTGCTCGCTGCGCAGTGGGCGGACCTGCATCCGCCGGAGTCCATCCACGACGCCGCGTCGTTCACGACGCGGGGGTGTGAGCACGAGGAGCCGATCGCGGGCGAGGGCTGCCCGTTGGTGGCGGAGTTCTGCGTCGCCGAGCTCGGCGGCGTCCTCGGCGTCTCGACGACCGCGGCGAAGAAGCTGATCGGGCAGGCGCTGGAGCTGCGCCACCGCCTGCCCCGGCTGTGGGCGCAGGTCCAGGCCGGCCGGGTCCCGGCCTAGCAGGCGCGGGCGGTCGCCGAGACCACCATCCACTCCAGCCCTGCTCTCACCCAGGAGGCGGCCGGGTTCATCGACAGCCAGGTCGCCGCCGTCGCGGGCCGGGTCGGGCCCGCGCAGCTGGACCGGCTGGTCGCGGAGGCGATCAAGCGCTACGACCTCGCCGAAGCCGACCCAACCAAGGATCCGGAGGACGGCTACCTGCACGTGGACCCGCGCCACGTCACCATCGACACCCAGGACGTGCACTACGCCGGCACCATGCGGGTCGAGGGCGAGCTCGACATCGCCGACGCCCTCGACCTGGACCGCGCGCTGGCGCAAGGGGCGGCGGAGCGCAAGGCGCTCGGCTCGACCGAGTCCCTCGACGTGCGCCGGGCTCAAGCCCTGGGCGAGCTCGCCCGGACCCAGACCGCGCTCGACCTCGCCGGAGCCGGAACCGACCCGCAGCGGCTGCCGGCCGCGCGGGAGGTCGTGCTTCACGTCCACTCTGAGGGCGGCTTCTCGGGCGACGCCACCGTGTTCGGACCCACCGGACGGCTCGAGGAGGGCCAGCGACTCGTGCTGCTCGAGCAGGTGAAGGCGTGGTGCGCCGACTCGCGCACCAAGGTCACCATCAAGCCGGTCATCGACCTCAACACCCACCTCCACACCGACGCCTACGCCGTGCCGGACCGCATCCGCGAACAGGTCGTCCTCCGCGACCGCACCTGCGTGTTCCCCTGGTGCACCCGCCCCGCCCGCCGCTGCGACATCGACCACGTCATCCCGCACGACCCCGACGCCGCAGCAGAAGGCAGACCCCAGGCCGGCCCGACCCAGAGCGACAACCCTCGCCTGCCTGTGCCGGTTCCATCACCGGTTGAAGACGCACTCGGCCTGGCGCTACGTCACGGTCGCGCCCGGGGTCTTCGAGTGGACCAGCCCGCACGGGTACCGCCACCGTCCGCGACCGCACCGGCACCACCGCACTCGACCCCGCCGGTCCACCCGACGTGCCGCGTCCCCGCCGACCATGACCCCGCCCCACACCCCGCCACCCACCCGGTAGCGGGGCCACAGGCATGTCCTGACTGGGTGTGCCCTCGTGACGGGGTGAGCTGCGCAGGCACGGTGCTGGGCATGCCGTGCCCGAGTGTCCTGCCGACAAGCACGGGTCATGTCGAAGCCTGTCTCCAACGCGCCGGGCAAGTGCGGCCACAGGCGTTGACGTTGTTGCACGCGGGCGGACGCTGGCAGGACGGAGGGGCGAGGAGACGCTCGCGGGCGTCGCCGCCCGGGACGCGGGACGCCGACCTCGACGATGCACTCGCCGGATGGAAGTCAGGCTCCCGTACTTCCTCGACGGCTGGCACACCGTGCCTGTACGAACGACTGGAGGGACGACGCGCTGGCCAGCTCGGGTGGCGGGACGCCACGCGGGATCACCTTCCACAGCGCCGGCTTCGCGGACCAGACCACCGGGCCCGCCGAGGTGACAGCCATGCTCCGCCAGCTGCGCGACTGCGCCGACGCGGACATGCGGGTCGAGCTTCTGCCCAACGGCGTGCACCTCGCCACGTACGACGCCGGCGGTCCGCACGGCAGGGGCGCACTCTGGTTCGCGGCCGACGGCGACCGAGCCGGGTTCATTGGCGTAGAGGGTGTGGGACCCTCGCCATGGCCTCGGTGGAAAATGCCCGCATGAGCCATGGCCCACGCCGTCGTACGAGCGTAGCGTTGACGCGTCCCCACGAATTGGGAGGTCGCCATGTGGTGGATCGTCGCAATCGTCGCAATCGTCGCTTGCCTCGCGCTCTTTGAGTGGCGCTACGGCCGCAGACCCGAGGTTCCCGGTTGGCGAGAAGTCCACAATGCAGTCCGTAGCGGCCGAACGATGACCGGTGGCCACAACACAGACGAACGACGCAGCTGACCCGACACCCGGCAAGTGCGCCGAGCTCGGCCATCGCGCACGCAAAGAACAGACGTACGGCACGCGGAGCGAGGTTGCCGACGAGGCGGCACCTCTCAGCGCAGGCGCTTGACCGTGCCGACGAGTGCGCCGCGTGCGCGGGAGACGACCGGGGGGCGGCGGAGCACGTCCCGCTCCACCGACTCGACCGTGTCACCGTTGCGGATGCTGTAGCGGGGCTGGAGCCAGCGGTCCGTGTGGGCCCAGCGGCGGTCGCTGGTCTGCACGGTGCGGTAGCCGAGGGGGCGCAGCTCGTGCAGGACGGTGCGGTCGTAGCGCCCCAGCGGCAGGGCGGCGTCGTGCACCCGACTGCCGGTCACGTCCTGCAGCACCGTGCGGGCCGTCACGAGCTCCTCGCGGCGGCGGGCCGGGTCGAGACCGCGCCAGGGCCGGTGCGACATGCCGTGGTTGCCGATCGTCATGCCGGACTCGTGCAGCAGGCGTACGTCGTCGCGGCTGAGGCTGCCCGGGCGGTCCAGCCGCCCTGCCACGACGAAGAAGCTCGCACGCAGGCGGCGCTCGAGGAGCGCCGGGAGAGCGATCTCCACGTCCGAGGAGTTCCCGTCGTCGAAGCTCAGGCGAACGTCGTCCCGACCGACCACCCGGTCCAGCACGCCGAGGAAGACGTCCTCGCTGATCCAGTAGGCGTCCTCACCGGGCTCGCGTCGGCGCTGCGGCGCGCCGATGCCATGGAAGCAGACATTCACCACGCGCATGCGTCGAACCGTAGGGTTGGCTCAGCCCACGGCTCCGGGCGTCCGGTGGAGGCTCACAAATTATGGGTATGTGCCCCGGCGCCGCCCGTTCGGCGCCGACCCGTCTTCCTACGGTGGGGGCATGTCAGGGGAGTCCGTGGGGGTGGACCTGGCACCGATCACCGACGACGACATCGGTGCGGTCGCCGCGTTCCTGCACCAGCACCTCAACGCCAGGTTGAGTGCCGACGAGTGGGCGCGGTGCGCAGTGCCGCCGTGGAGCGTGGACGCCCCCAACCACGGCTTCCTGCTGCGCCAGCGCGACGAGGTGGTCGGCGCCTACCTCGCCTTCTACTCCGAGCGCCTGGTCGACGGCGAGCCGCGCCGGCGCTGCAACCTGGCCGCCTGGTGCGTGCTCGAGGAGCACCGCGCGCACGGCGTACGCCTGGCGCGGGCGATGCTGCGCCAGCGGGACTACGACTTCGTCGACCTCTCGCCCAGCGGCAACGTGGTCAGCCTCAACGAGCGCCTGGGGTTCACGAGCCTCGACACCGCCACCGCGCTGGTGCCGAACCTCCCGCTGCCGTTGCGCCGCGGCGTGCGGGTGCTCACCGCGCCGCATGACATCGAGGCGGCGCTGACCGGGGACGACCTGCGCGTCTACCGGGACCACCGCGCGGCCGCAGCCGCGCTGCACTTCGTGGTGCGCGTCGGCGCGGACAGCTGCTACGTGATCGCCCGCCGCGACCGGCGCAAGGGCCTGCCGCTCTTCGCGTCGCTGGTCCACGTCTCGGACCCGGCGGTCCTGGCGAAGGCGGGGCACGCGCCCTACCGCCACCTGCTGCTGCGTCACCGCGCGCTGGTCACGCTCGCCGAGCGGCGCGTGGCGGGCCGACCGCCGCGGCTGTCCCGGATGCAGTCCGCGCCCCGCCCGCGCATGTTCCGCAGCGCCGCGCTCGAGTCGCGCTCGGTCGACTACCTCTACAGCGAGCTGACGTGCGTGCCGTGGTGAATGGCACGCCGACGACGAAGGGATCCCTCATGGCGGCGAACGGCGGAGTCGCAGGACGACTCCGGCACACCCTGGTCGACGCACCCGGGTCGGCGGGTGCGCGCATGCGGGCCCGCCGCTGGGAGCTGGTCGAGCAGGCCTTTCCGGACCTGGCGACGATGTCGGTCCTCGACCTCGGCGGCACCGTCGAGTGGTGGCGCCGGGCGCCCGTGCGACCCAAGGACGTGACGGTCCTCAACCTCTTCGAGCCCGGCGAGTCCGACGACGCGGCGATGCTCCCGGTCACCGGCAACGCGTGCCGCGCGCGCGAGGCGCTGGCTGCGGCCGGTGCGTCGACGTCGTACGACGTCGTGTTCAGCAACTCGTTGCTCGAGCACGTCGGCGGGCACGCCCAGCGGGCGGCGCTCGCGCGCGAGGTCCGTTCGCTCGCGCCGCGCCACTGGGTTCAGACGCCCTACCGCTACTTCCCGCTCGAGCCGCACTGGCTCTTCCCGGGCCTGCAGTTCATGCCGATGGCCGCCCGCGCGCGGCTCGCCGCGGCCTGGCCCCTCGCGCACAGCAGCCCCGAGTCGCCCGAGGAGGCCATGTCGGAGGTGCAGTGGACCGAGCTGGTCGGGGTCGCCGAGCTGCGCTCGTACTTTCCCGACTCGCACATCCACCACGAGCGCTTCGCGGGCCTGACGAAGTCGCTCGTGGCGATCGCGGGCGGCGCGAGCAGCTAGCCCAGCTCGGGGTTCACCGCCTCGCCGGAGTCCCACACGTTGCCGGTCCACACGTTGCCGGCCGCGTTGCGGTCGAACGACGTCACCGGTCCGTAGACGCCGCACTTGCGGTTGGCGCCGCGCTCGAAGACGTTGTTGGTGACCTTGACGTTCGTCGCCTGGTAGGGCTTCGAGCGCGATGCGCCGCCGTAGAGGCAGTACGAGATCGACGAGTTGTTGGCCCTCAGGTAGTTGTTGTCGATGGTGACGTTGTCGATCGGGTCGAAGTCCCCGAACAGCGACAGGTCGCCGCTGCAACCACCGTCGGTGCTGTTGAGGATCGCCGTGCAGTGCAGCGTGTTGTGGCGGATCACCATGTTGCTGCCGCCGTTCGAAATGAAGGCGTTGTTGTGGTAGCTCCCGCCGTCGGGGTTGTGCTGGTCGTGCAGCCAGGAGTCGGTGACCTCGCAGTTGTTGTTGCAGTGGAAGCTGTGCTGCCCACCGGTGACGTCGACGCGGCGCGCGGTGATGTTGTAACCCCACAGACCACCGGTCGAGGTGGCCCCGGCGCGGACGTCGGAGTCGGTGATGGTCACCGAGCTGTCGCCGTCGCCGTAGATCGACTGCACGCGCGGCACGAGGGACTTCTCGATGACCACGCCGGTCGTGTTGATGACCAGCGCGTCGCAGGCGCCAGTGGCGTCGACCGCGGAGATCGTGCGCGCGGAGGTGATGGTGCACGGGCCGGTGTAGGGCGTGAGCGTGGTTCCGGCCGGTACGCCGGTGTTGTCGGGCCCGGGCCAGCCGCCGGGCGGCGGCGTGGTGGGCGTCGGGGTCGGGGTCGGGGTCGGTGCGGAGTCGGAGTCCGCCGGGACGAAGCGCACGTCGACCCAGTAGTTGGTGTTGCGCCGAGCCTCGTTGCGCGGGAACCGCGCCGTGCTGCCGGACCTCGTCATGCCGTTGCGGTCACCCGGAGCGCGCAGGTGTGCGTTGCTCCTGGCCTTGCTGAAGCCGCCGGGCGTGGCCGCGTGGATCCCCTTGGTGCCGGTGTGCACCGAGACGACGTAGGCCTTGCCGGCGGCGAGCGCCACGCCTGAGTCGAAGCCGACCTTCTTCCAACCCTTGCCCTTGACCGGACGCAGCGCCGTCCGGGCCAGGACCTTCCCGCGCTTCGACCACAGGGTCGCCGACGCTGGGGTGGATCCCTTGGACTTGCGCGGCTTGTAGTAGCGCACGCCCACCGCCGTGCCGGCGACCTTGGCCTTGAAGCGCATGCCGACCTCGCGCTCCGGACCGCGGCGCACGTCCGCGTCGGGGGCTCTGCGGGGGAGCAGGCCCACCTCGGAGGCACGCGCCCGCTCCGCGGTGTTGCCGTGGGCGGACGGGGTGGGGCGCTCGACGAGCGCGAGGGCGGTGAGGACGGCTGCGAGGACGAAGACGGGCACGAGGCGCCGACGGCCTCGAGACATGACGGGTCCGGACACAGGGGAGGGCATGGAGAAACCTCGAAGACACGGGGGCAGGGGACAGAGACCGCGCAGGTGGGGGGTGGGGGTGTGCGCGGTCCCCCGGCATCCTCCACACGCACCCGCCGGTCGACAAGCCGACGGAGCAACATCCCCAAAATGTGTCGTCGGCGTCAGCGCACGACGGTCGCTGACCACGCCTGCTCGATGAGCAGGCTCGGCGTCGCGTTCGCGGCGGTGTCGACCGCCCAGGTGTCGGTCACCCCAGGCTCGTCGGCACGCGGCATCCCGTAGATCACGGTGTCGTCGTCGAGCCACTCGACCTGGTCGTCGAGACCGCGCGGACCGGCCTCGAGCAGCGTGCGCTCACCCGTTGCGAGGTCCTGGACGGCGACCTGCCACACGACGCGGCGACCCGGGTCGACGTCGACCTTGAAGGCCACCCGGGTGCCGTCGGGTGACAGGGCGGGACACTCGGCGTCGGGGGAGACCGAGGTGAGCGTGCGGTCGACGAGGTCGCCCTCGACCAGCCACGTGCGGCCGCCGGTGGCGACCGTGGCGTAGAAGGTCCGGTCGTCCAGGAAGGTCACGCCCCAGACGTTGCGGTCGACCGGGTTGACCTCCTTGCCCTCGATCACCAGCCGGAAGTCCTCGAGGTTGCCCCACCGCTCGCCGCCGCCGAACTCGTGGACCTCGGTCGCGGTCGAGAAGCCCGTGGTCATGTAGGAGTGGCCGGCCACGAAGACGGTCGTCGCCACGAGTGTCCCGTCCGGGCTCAGCCGCGTGCGGCTCGGGAGGCCCGGCAGGTCGTCGTGCGCGACCTGCTGCCAGTCGGCGTCGAGCTCGAACCCGTCGTACGACGCCGCGACGCCGGGGTCGGTGAGCAGGCAGGACGCGCCCTCGGCCCGGGCTGCGACCCGGTCGCAGGTGACGCCGGTGAACGCGCGAGGTCCGCCCGGGTCGTCCAGGGGCACCACGGCCACGACGCCGTACTCGCTGTCGAGGCCGGTGTGCCGGAACACGATGCGTGGGCCGTCGGTCAGCTCGGCGAGGGGCGTCTGCTCGGCCTCGGGCTCGGCCGCCCGCTCGGCGCGCACCTCGCGACGCTCGCCGACGACGTAGGCGGTCGCCGCGAGGGCGATCGCCACGACCACCGCGACGAAGGCGAGCACCCGGGCGCGGGTACTCACGTCGTGACCGCAGCGCCGTCGAGGCGTCCGATCCGGGTCGCGGCCGCGATGACGGCGAGCACCAGGAGGGCGGCGACGGTCGCCATCGCGGCCGTGGGGCCGAGCAGCAGCCACAGCACGCCGAACCCGGCCGAGGCGAGCATCCGCGCGAGCGCCACCACGGTCTGCGCGGCGGCGATGCCGCTGGACCGGGCCTGCACCGGCACGAGGCGGCCCGCGATGGCAGCGATCACGCCGTCGGTCGCGGCGTAGAAGGTGCCCAGCAGGAGCAGCGTCCCGACGGTGGCGGCGGCTGTCGAGGTGGGGAGCACGGCGCACAGGTAGGCGCCGACGAGGGCGAGGTGGCCCACGACGAGCGTGCGGGCCCGTCCGACGCGGTCCGCGAGCCGACCGACCGGCACGGCCAGCACCAGGTAGGCCACGTTGGTGCCGACGTAGAAGAGGGGGAACCAGGCGACGTTGACGCCGCCGTGGTCGAGCAGGGCGAGGTAGACGAACCCGTCGCCGATGGTCAGCAGGCCGAGCACGCCGGCGACCACGAGGAGCGGGCGCAGCCGGGCGTCGGTCAGGTCGCGCCAGCGGAACGGAGGCGGCGTGGGTCCGCTGCGGGCCGCGGCGTCGCGCCGCGTCCGGACGTCCGGTCCGAGCAGGCCGAGCAGGGCCACCCCGGCGATCGCGAAGGCGAGCGAGACCACGAGCACCACGGAGTAGCCGCCGGGCACGAGCCACAGCAGGCCGAAGGCGATCAGCGGCCCGACGGCGGCACCGATCGTGTCGAGCATCCGGTGCACGCCGAAGGCGCGGCCGAGGTGCTCGGTGGGCGTCGCGGTGCTGATCATCGCGTCGCGCGGTGCCGTCCGGATGCCCTTGCCGATGCGGTCCGCCGTGACCACGGCGGCGATCCCGGCGGCGCCCGAGGCGAACAGCAGGAAGACCCGCGCGACGGCGGAGAGTCCGTAGCCGAGGAACGCCACCCACTTGGGACGGTCAGAGGCGTCGGCCAGCCACCCGCCGCCGAGCCGCACGAGGGCGCTGACTCCCTGGTAGAGGCCGTCGATCAGGCCGTACGCGACCGGGGTGAGGCCGACGACCGCGGTGAGGTAGAGCGGGAGGATCGCCGACACCGACTCCGACGAGACGTCGGTCAGCATCGACACGATGCCGAGCGTGATGACGACCCGGCCGACGGGCGGTCGGGTCGAGGCCGAGCCGCGCGGGGCGGTGCTGCCGGCGGGTCGGTCGCGGACGGAGATGTACATCCCGCTCACCCGCGCTCGGCGCGCAGCGAGGCGTGGACGGCGTACGTCGTCCCGGAGCCTCGCGCGGTGACCGTGACGGTCACGACGCTGTCACCGCGCCGGAAGGCGGCCGCGGTGGAGCCGGCGGCGCTCGGCGGGGTCGCCGTCTCCGCCATGCCCCGGCGGGCCAGGCGGGTCCGGTAGGCGAGCAGCACCTGCCCCGGCGAGAGGGACGACGTCGCCACCAGCCCGACCTGCAGCCGGTCACCCGAGGGCGAGACGCTGCTGCTCTGCACCCGGGTGGCCCGGGTGGGGCGCAGCGCGTCGGGGAACCGGCGCAGGAGCCGCCCCTGCGCAGTCGCGGCGCGGGGGAGGGGGGTCGTGACGAGCGGACCGGGGTCGGAAGGCGGCAGGAGCTCGGAGAGGCTGTCGACCGTCGGCTCGGGCTCCTCCGGCATCTCGAGTGCAGGAGCCGAGCCGTCGGCGGTGCCCTCGGCGTCGGTGGCGGCGTCCGAGTCGGTGTCCGGCGGGGTGCTCGGGCTGGCTGCTGGCGGGTCCTCGGCCCCGTCGGCCTGGTCGACCGACTGCTCACCGGGCCGGGCCGTGCGGTCCTCGCCTCCGTCCTTCGCGCGTCTTCCGGGGGACGGCGACTCGGTGGCCGCGCCCGGGGATGCAGTGCCGGGGGATGACGTGCCTGGGGATGCAGCGTCCGAGGACGCAGTCCCGGGGGAAGCGGCGTCCGGGGACGCCCCTCCGGCGCCGCAGCCGCCGAGGACGAGGCTGGCCACGGCGCCGACCACGGCGACCGTCACAGGTCTGGTGTTCATCAGGTGCTCGACCCCCACGGTCGTCGACGAGACTTCTGCCCGCGCGCTCAGTATGCGCCGCGGTGCCCCAGCACGGCACGCACCGTGCGGACGAGGATCGAGAGGTCGAGGCGCAGCGACCAGTTCTCGACGTACTTCAGGTCCAGGCGCACCGACTCCGCCCAGGTGAGGTCGGAGCGGCCCGACACCTGCCACAGTCCGGTCACGCCCGGCTTGACCACGAGCCGCCGGCGCGGGTCGACGTCGTACAGGGCGACCTCGCAAGGCAGGGCCGGACGGGGTCCGACGAGGGACATGTCGCCCCGGACCACGTTCCACAGCTGCGGGAGCTCGTCGAGGGAGTAGCGGCGCAGCTTGCTCCCGAGCGGCGTGATCCGCGGGTCCTGCGCGATCTTGAACAGGACGCCGTCCTTCTCGTTCTCCTCGGTCAGCCCCAGCCGTGCCGTCTCGGCGTCGACCCCCATCGAACGCAGCTTGAGCATCGTGAACGGCACGCCGTCACGACCGATGCGCTCCTGGCGGAAGAACGCGGGGCCGGGGGTCTCCATCCGGATGGCCACGGCGAGGGCGGCGAGCACGGGCAGGGCCATGACCAGCGCGGCGAGGGCGAGGGCGCGCTCGACGACGTCCTTCACCAGCCGCCGCGGCCCGCGGAGGGCGGGCTTGCCGACGTGCAGCACGCCGAGGCCGGCTGTCGACATCACCCTGGTGCGCTGGGGCTCCACGTCCAGCAGCCCCGTGCCGAGGAAGAGCTCGGTGCCCAGCCCGGCCAGCGACCAGTGCAGCCGCCGCACCTCGACGGGCGAGAGCCTGGCACCCGGCAGCACCACGAGCGCGTCGGCGCCGTGGTCGTGGGCCGCGGTCGAGGACGCCTCGAGCCCGACGTAGACCGGGACGTCGCCCTCGACCGGGGCCTTGGAGGAGCGCGTGAGGCAGGCGGCCACGACCTCGTGGGTGCCGCTGGCCCGCAGCTGTGCGACGGCCTCCCGGACATCGCGCGGCCGGCCGGCCAGCACCACCCGGGGAAGCGGACGGCGCACGCCGGCGACGAACGGCACTGAGCTCGCGACGGTGAGGGCGGCCACGAACGCGGCGAGCGCCACCGGGTCGGCGTGCCACAGCAGCGGTCCCACCGCCAGGGCGAGCACCGCCGTGCGGGCTCCTGCGGAGAGCACCACCGTGGCGCGGGCACCCCGGGACTGACCGAGGGCCGGGCGCCGGTAGCGGCCGGACACCGCGAGCAGGGGTGGCCAGGCGAGGGCCGTCGCGAGGGCGGCGGGGAGCTCCAGCCAGCCCTGTGACACCGAACCGGCGGCGAGGGCCAGCGCGAGGACCAGGTCGAGGGCGGGCGCCGGCCACGTCGGGGCCGTGCGCCTGGCCGTCCGGGCCGGGAGCAGGTCGGCCGGGGCCGGCTCGAGGAGCGGCTCGGGCGAGAGAACGCCGGGTGCGACGAGCGGCAGGGTGGTGACCCCCCGTGGACGGGGAACCTGCCTGTCGAGCAGGAGGCCGTCCGCGGTCACCACCTCGGCGACGACGTCGGGCACGAACCCGGACGCCACCTCGGAGACCACCTCGGCGACCCTGTCGCTGACCTGCGTCATCTCATCAACCCCCCTCCGGGACACCGCCCAAGGCACCCCGTTGCTGACCTTGCAGCGAGCCTAGGAACGGCGTGCGGGGCGGGCATGCCGCAAATGAGCGAAAGCCGTGCAGGCCCGGGAGATACCCATTCGAAGGGATGGGCATCTCACGCCGGGCGGACCTACTCTCGAAGAGGTGCACCACGCACTGGTTCGCAATTCTCGGGCCAGCCCCGCACTGGCCGCCTCCAGGTGGCCGCTGGCGTGACGCGGAACCCCACGCTTCGTCACCCGGAACCGATGTGAACCAGTGGGCGGCGGTCGAGGTCCCCCTCCTCGACCGCCGCGTTCCATGTGCACGCACGGATGCGCACGGCGGTGCCGCGCAGCGGCACGGAGCCGGCGCGGCACACCGAGCCGGTGGCTCAGGCGCCCACCTTCCAGCCGACCTGGTTGGCCATGCCGACCGCGGCCAGCTGCGAGGACACCTCGAGCTTGCCCAGGATCGACTTCACCTGCGTCCGCACCGTGGCCTCCGACACCACGCTGTCCTGCGCGATCGCCCGCACCGTGCGGCCCTCGATGAGCGCGCCGAGGACCTGGCGCTCTCGCGGGGTCAGCAGGTCGAGCCGGCGGCGTACGTCGTCGTGGGCCTGGCGGTCGCGCGCCCACGCCTCGAGCAGCGACTCCAGCTCCTCACGGGTGACCACCGGCAGGCCCTGGTGCAGCCGCCGAACGGTGGCGAGCGCCTGTTGCAGGGCACCGGTCTTGGACAGCACCTTCCGCGCCCCCAGCCGCATGCAGGCCCCCCACCGCCCGATGTCCTCCGACGCGGTCAGCACGACCACGTTGGCGTTGGCCCGGGCGAGCGGGGCGACGAGGTTCATCCCGTCGCCGAAGCGGCCGAGGTCGAGGTCGAGCAGCACCGTGCGGGGGTTGGCCCGCAGGGCCAGCGACCTCAGCGTGGCCATCGACCCGCCCTCGTCGGGCGGCTCCAGGCGTCGTACGTCGTAGCCCTCCAAGGAGAGCGCGAGCTCGAGCGACTCCGCGAACAGCACGTGGTCGTCGATGATCAGGACCCGGTGCTCACCCCGTGATGCGCCAGGCACGGCCGGCCTCCATCGTCAGGTCGGAGGTGGCCGGGCCGGGGGTGGCCACGCGGGGCGCGACCAGCCGGATCGGCTCGGGGCCGTCCTCGGGTGAGCGGCGTGCCGCGGGCAAGGAGATCACGAACGACGACCCGGCGCCGTCGCTGTCGGCGAGCCGCAGCGACCCACCGGCCTCGGTCATCAGGCGACGGGCGACGTTGAGCCCGATGCCCTCGCCCCGGGACTCGGCGCCGCGCTTGCCCCAGTCGAAGATCAGCGGTCGCTGCTCGCGGGGGATGCCGCGGCCGAAGTCGGTGACCGTGATGTCGACGGTGTCCTCGTCGCGCCGGATCACCTCCACCACGCTCTCGTCCGTGCCGCCGTGCTTGGCGGCGTTGTCGACGAGGATGTTGAGCACCTCGGCCAGGGCGTCGAACGGAGCCCGGACGACGTCCGCGGTGGAGTGGAGCTCGACGTGACGGCCCTTGAGCCGCTGCAGGTCGAGGATCTGGCCGAGTGCGTCGTCGAGCCGCAGGTCGGTGGCCTGCGGGCCGGTGCCGGCGAGCATCCGCTCCATCCGGTCGAGCTCGCGGCGCAGGGAGGCCCACAGCCGTTCGCGTGCCTCGCTCGAGAGGTCCTCGCGGTCGAGGAGCGCCGACCCGCTGACCAGGCCAGCGATCGTGCTGCGCAGCTCGTGGAGCCGCTCGCGCTGCTCGCGGGTGGCGTCGACGAGGACGTGCTCAAAGGAGTCGATGCGCTGGCGCTCCTCCTCGAGGGTGCGGCGCAGAGCGGCCCACGCGATGCCGAGCCAGGCTGCTCCGATGGCCGTGCGGGCGAGCCACAGACCGGCGTCGATGCTGCCACCGGCGAGTCCGGTCGGCGGGACGAGCTGGCCCAGGACCACCACGCCCACCGTGGCGAGGAGCAGCGCGGTGATCGGTCGCGGTGCCGCGCGCTGCTGCAGCACGAGGACTGCGGACAGCAGGTGGGTCGCGAGGAGCACCCCGATGAGCAGCTGCATCTGAAGCGAGGGCGGGTGCACCCGCGGGAACTGCAGCAGCAGGTGGCCTGCTGCGACGAGCCCGAGCCCGAGCCCGATCACGAAGGTCTGGTCCACGACGCGTCGAGCGCGCTCCGGTGCGAGCAGCGAGACCACCACGCCGATCATCCCGAGCATCCCCACGGTGAGCAGGAGCACCTGCGTGAGCGCGCCCCGAGGTGGCTCGGTGTGCAGCGCGACGAGCGTGACGACGAGCGCCTGGGCGGCCACGAGCGCGCCCGTAGCCACCGTCCACCCCGCCACGGCGCCGGCGTGCTTGCGCCACATGACCAGCGCGGTGCACCCGGCGGCCGCGACGAAGACCCCGCTCACGAGGCCCTCCCCCAGCGTGGGGACCGTCGACGCCGTCGGTGGCGACCACCACGCCCCTGCCCCCGATCCGGTCCCCGAGCCGACCCAGACCAGGACCAGGAACGAGGCGATCCCCGTGACCCCCGTCCGGCACCTGTGGCGCAGATCCCCCCTGCAGAACCCCAGCATCGTTCTTCCCCCCCTGCGGTACATCTCGTGTCTGTCGGGACGCCTCGGCTGCCTCCCAGAGCTGCCGAGCCCGTCGTGCCGGCCACGGTGTCCGTGACCTGCGTGCCCGTCGTACGTGCCTGTGGTGCTGTGCGAGCCGCTCTCGGCTGAGAGTGCAACTCGCGGTGCGGGGGGTCCACTGATTCTGTGGCCGTACCGCAATTAGGGCAAAGGCGGTCTGGTCCGCCGTTCGCAGGACTCTTGGAGGCTTCGTCAAGGAGTCCATCAGCGCGGTGTCAGCGGGCTGCGATTTCCCCTCAAGGGGGTAGGAGGGCAGCCCCCGCGGTCGGTGCGAGGTAGGCGAGGTCCGGTCGCGTCCCCAAATAGGTGCACGTTCGCCAAAGGGTCGACGTATGGGAGTGTGCGGCGGACAGGCTTGACCACGCCAGCAGGCGGAGGGAGGGCTCATGAGCGTGGCCGGTCCGGTGTGGGTGCTGTCCCCGCACCTCTTGGTCGCGCAGGCGGTCACGGCCGCGCTGCGCTCGGTCGGGGTGCTGGCCGAGACCCGGAGGTGGGAGTCGGTGGTCGACGAGGACGTCTCGGGGCTGTCCGCGCCGGTGCGACCGGCGGTGGTCGTCGCCATCGTCGACGGGGTTGACAACTCGACCGTCGTCGGTCATGTCGAGGCGCTGGCTGAGCCCGGCGACGTACGCGTGGTCGTGGTCAGCTCCGCCGACGCGTCCACCCGGTGGGGAGGGCTCCTGGCCAACGACGCGGTCGACGTCGTGACCGTGACCACGTCGGTCTCGCAGCTCGCCGACGTCGTCCAGCGTCTGACGTCCGGCGCCTCGTCGATGGATCCGGAGGAGCGACTGGCGTTGCGCGCCTCCTGGGCGCTGGAGCGGGACCGCCGCCGTCACGTGCGCGAGCAGCTCGACTCGTTGTCCCCGCAGCAACGACGGGTGCTCGAGCTCCTGGCGTCCGGGCACCGGGTCGCCGAGGTCGGGGTCGAGATGGGGGTCGCCGAGGGCACGGTCCGCAGCCACGTCAAGGCGCTGCGCGCCAAGCTGGGCGCCTCGACGCAGCTCAAGGCCGTGGCGATGTACCACCAGGCCTACGACTCGGCGGGCGGCGCCGACCTGGTGCCGCGACCCCGGGGGGCGGGTGATGACCCGGGCGACGACCCGGGGGACCACCGCACGCGCGACCGGCGCGGCGAGGAGGTGGGCGCCGGCCGTCGATAGGCTGCGCCCATGATGGATCCCACCACGCTCGACGACCACTCCTTCGCCGTCTGGGCGGCCGAACGTGCCGGGTCGGTGCTCCTCGACGTACGCGCCGGGGCGGGGGCCGACGGCCTGGAGGGCAAGGCACTCAAGGACGCCGGCGACGCCGCCGCGCAGGCCGAGCTCGACAAGATCCTCACCCAGCACCGCCCCGACGACGCCGTGCTCTCCGAGGAGGCCGCCGACGACAAGTCGCGACTGACCGCCCGCCGGGTGTGGATCATCGACCCTCTCGACGGCACGCGCGAGTTCTCCGAGCCGCCCCGCGACGACTGGGCGGTGCACGTCGCGCTGTGGGAGGACGGCGAGCTCGTCGCCGGCGCGGTGGCCCAGCCGGCCCTGGGGGAGACCTTCAGCACCGGCCGTCCCAGCGCGGTGCCGCCGCGGACCTCGCAGCGTCCCCGCATCGCGGTCTCGCGCAGCCGGCCGCCTGCCTTCGTCGAGGCCCTCGCCGCCGAGCTCGACGCCGAGCTCGTGCCGATGGGGAGCGCGGGCGTGAAGGTGATGAGCGTGGTGCGCGACCTCGCGGACGCCTACGTCCACGCCGGCGGGCAGTACCAGTGGGACAACGCCGCCCCGGTCGCGGTCGCCCGCGCCGCCGGCCTGCACTGCAGCCGTGTCGACGGCTCGCCGCTCGTCTACAACGAGGACGACACCTCACTGCCCGACCTGATCGTGTGCCGCCCCGAGCTCGCCGAGCAGATCGTCGACTTCGTCAGGCGCCACGGGACCGAGTGAGCCCCCCGCCTCACAGGTGCAGCGTCAGTGGACGAGCTTGAGCCCGATGATGCAGCCGACGAGGACGGTCAGCAGCAGGGCTTTGACGACGGAGAACGCCTCGGTGCCGGTCAGCATCGCGACGACCACGGTCAGCACGGCGCCGATGCCGACCCACACGGCGTACGACGTGCCGACCGGCAGCGTGCGCATCGCGTAGCCGAGCCCGGCCATACTGAGCACGAGCGCGACGACGAAGGTCGCGGTCGGCACGGGGCGGGTGAGGCCGTCGGAGCGGCCGAGTGCGGTGGCCCACACGGCCTCCAGCACTCCGGACAGGACGAGCACGATCCACGACATGGCCATCTCCTCGACGGCCGTCTTGTCGCTGTCCTGGTACGGCTCCCTCGTCAGGTGCCCCGCCGCGGGGCAGGTCCGACGATATCCGGTTGCAGGTGGGGTCGCATGTTGCCAGCGTGGGGGCCATGACCTCCCTCGTCTCCCACACGACCGTGGACTGCCACGACGCCTACACGCTCTCGGAGTGGTGGAAGGCCCTGCTCGGCTACGTCGACGTGGAGGGCGACCCCAACGAGCCGGGGCACGAGGAGTGCATGATCCTGGATCCCGGGACCGGCCACAGCATCCTGTTCATCGAGGTGCCCGACGCCGAGCTGCCCGCCAAGCGCATCCACTTCGACCTCCGCCCGCGCGAGGGCACCCGCGACGACGAGGTCGAGCGGGTCCGCGGCCTCGGCGCCACGGAGGTCGCCGACCAGCGCGGGCAGTACGGACCCGGCACCGGGTGGGTTGTGTTCGCCGACCCGGAGGGCAACCAGTTCTGCGTCCTGCGCTCGCAGGCGGAGGTGGACGCCGGTCCACCCCCGCCCGGGAGCTGAGTGCTGCGTCCGGTTCGCGCCTAGTTCGCCAGGTCGTAGGCCGCGCAACCGATCATCTCCATGCTGACCGTCAGCCGGTCGATGCTGATGTTGCGCTCGATGGTGTCCTCGGGCGAGTGGTAGGGCGGCTCGAGCAGGGCGGGCGTCGCCTCGCCTCGCCAGGAGAAGTTGGCCGAGGCGATGCCGACCTCCTGGAAGGACTGGTGGTCGCTGGCTCCGCGCTGCGTCACCGGCGAGATCCGCGGCTCGTAGCCGAGCCGCGTGGCCGCCGCCTGGATCCGGTCGGTGGTGGCGTTGCCCGTGCCCGAGAACGAGAGCAGCCAGTAGCGGGTGGCCGGGCTCCAGCTGGTGCCGACCATGTCGTTCTGGAAGACCCCGCGGATCCGGTCGCGCTGGGCCTGCGGCAGCTGCGCGACGTGGTGGCGCGAGCCGAGGAGGCCCTGCTCCTCCGACCCCCACAGCGCGAACCGGATCGTGGCGTCCGGCTTGGGCAGCGACCGCAGCACCCGGGCCAGCTCGAGCGTGAGCACCGTGCCGGAGCCGTCGTCGTTGGCGCCGGGGGCGCCGATCACCGAGTCGTAGTGGCCGGAGATGTAGATGACGGAGCCCCCCGAGCCCTGACGGCCGGGGACGTCGGCGAAGACGTTGTGGCTCGTCAGGCCGCGGTGGGAGGTGGTGGCGATCGTCAGGCGCAGCGGCCGGACCGACAGGTCCTCGCGGAGCAGCCGCTTCTGGACCTGGGCGACGCCGAGCACCGGGATCGTCGCGACGGGGGTGGGTGCCGGAGGAGTGGACCCCGTCGTCGGGACGAGGCGCAGCGATGCGGCGGAGGCGCGGCGCGGGTACTCCAGGTCGGCCGGAAGCAGGACGACTGCAGCGGCTCCCCGCTGCTGGGCCTCGAGGACGAAGGCGGCGCGCTGGTTGACCCGGGTGACCGGGTCGGTGTTCTGCGCGTCGTCGGCGAGGAGCACCGACCCGGCGATCGACGCGGGGTCGGCCGGCCACACAGGCGCGGTGGCCGCCTTCACGTCGACGACCCGCCCGGTCACCGGGCTGCCATCGAGACCGGCGTCCGGGGACGCACCGGCCTGCCAGCAGATGCCGTCCTCGAGCTGGTCGTCGGGATCGCCGATCTGGGCCAGGAACTTGTCGGCGACGGGGAAGGGCTCGAGGCGGACGTCACTGCAACCGGCGCTCCGGAAGGTCGTCAGCGCGTACTCGGCGGCCGCTCGCTCTGAGGCGGTGCCGCCGATGCGCGGCCCGATCTGCTCCGAGAGCACGCGCAGGTCGCGGAGGGCGCGGGCAGGTCGGATCTTGCGCACGACCTGGTTGTCGCGCTGCCGGAGCGCGGGCGCCCGGAGCGCCCCGGGCCGGGTGGCGCCGGCGGCCCACGCGGGCTGGCCGGCAGCGACGATCGCGACGCCTCCGGCGGCGCCGGTCAGCAGGCGGCGGCGGCTGAGTCCGGACGGCACGTCGGCGGCCGGCTGGTCGTGTGGGGGCAGGGTGGACTGGTGTGATCCCGAGACGTGGTTCATGCCAGCCGAACCTATGCGTCCGGCAGCCGAACGGTGAAGGGTCGAGGTGCAGGTGGGTCAGGAGACCCAGGTCTTCCACTCGAAGCGGGTGGGCAGGTAGCGCGCGTCGCCCTTGACCCGGAAGGACCAGTACCACGTCCCCTTGCGACGCGGCAGCGTGACGCTGTAGCGGCCACGCCGATCGGTCCTGATGGCCTTGTACCTCACGTAGCCGGACTCCTGGGTCCGGGAGACCCGGATGACGATCTTCCTGTTGCCGTACCGCGGCTTGACCCGCCCCTCCACCTCGAAGCCGCCGCTGGGGTAGGTGATCGTGCGCGCGACCTCGACCGTGAAGACGCCCGACTCGCTGGGCTCGTAGCTGTCGTCCCGTGCGGAGTCCGCCTCGTGGCCGCCGTAGACGACCTTGTACGACGTGTTCATCCGCGGCTTGACTCCCACGAAGTCCGCCGACGGGGACGAGCCCGTCGCGACCTCGCGCCACTCCGTGCTGGTGGAACGCCGCGCGAGCAGGGTGGTGGTGCCCTCGGTCGGTGCCGAGCCGGACTCGCTGTCGACGCCGGCGTCGATGTCGATGGTCTCGCCGAAGTCGATGGTCGTCGCGCTGGGGAGTGCAACGACCGTCGTCGTCCACGTGTCGGCCGCCGTGGTGGGCGAGGCGACCAGGACGCTCGACGACACCGCGAGCGCACCGGCGGCCAGCACCCGGACGGCGAAGCGGTGGGAGGTCACGTGTCTGGTCCTCGAGGGGTGGGGAGAGCCGGTCGATGAAATGCGGTGAGCCAGCGCCACCCTCTCACGGGTGGCGCTGGCTCACGAGGCGAAGCGTCGGATCAGGGGCGCTCAGCGGCGCTGCGCGCGAGCGGAGCCTTGTAGCTCGAGGTGTACCAGACCTCGCTGTAGGCGAGGAACTTGTCGTTGCCCGGGACGGTGATCTTGAAGTAGAGCTTGTTGCCGCGACGCGGGGCAGGCAGGCGGACCTGGAACTTGCTCTTCTTGTTGGTCTTGACCGTCTTGAACTTCTTGTACTTCTTGCCCTTCTTGATCTGGACCTTGACCTTGCTCCGCTTGTAGTCGGGCTTGACCTTGCCCTTGATCGTGAGCCGGGCCTTGGCCCGGTCGATCGTCACGTCGCGGGCGACGCCGACGGTGAACGGGGCCGACTCGCTCGGCTGGTAGGTGTCTTCGTAGGCAGTGGTCGCGGTGTAGCCGCTGTAGACCACCTTGTAGGTGGTGTTCATGCGCGGCTCGACGGGGTAGAAGTCGGAGCCCGCGTAGGTGCCGGTCGCGACCGGGACCCAGGCGGACGAGCCCGCCTCCATCGCGTAGAGCGTGGGCGTGCCGTCCGTGGCGCTGAGGCCGTCGGACGCCTGGACGTCGACACTGATGTAGACGGCGTCGCCGTAGGCGACCGCGGCCTGATCGGCCGTCGCGGTGGTCACGGTGGTCAGGTTGTCGGCCGCCTGGCTGGGCGCGGCGAGGGCGATCGGCGTCAGGCCGAGCAGTCCGGCACTGACGGTGCCCGCGATGAGTCGAGTGGTGCGCATGTCCCCGTTGTTCCTCTCAGGTGAAGTTCTTGCTGCCCGGCGACGCCGGGCGTTGAGGTGGTTGCTACCCCTGGGGCGCACGGGACAAACCCCTGTCCCCACGAAACCCGTCCGAGCAGCCCCCGTAGACTTTCACCCTCCCCCGCCCTCTCCTCATGCGGGGGCTCTTCCGCGTGCTCTCGAAGGGATCCCCGGTGCCGTCCACGCCCCTCGCCGCCGTCGCCCGGCGCGTCGTCGCCGCCCCCACCCTGGGCGGCGCTCTCGCCGATGCGGCGGTGCAGTCCTCGCTCGACCTCACCGGGCCCGGCGCGGTCCGGCCCTTCGTGGTCCACGGACTCGTCGAGCGCGGGCGCACCGTCCTCGCAGTCACCGCCACCTCCCGTGAGGCCGAGGACCTCGTCGAGGAGCTCGCCGACCTCGTCGACCCCGACACCGTCGCCTACTACCCGAGCTGGGAGACGCTGCCCCACGAGCGCCTCAGCCCGCGCAGCGACACCGTCGGTCGCCGTCTCGCCGTGCTGCGACGCCTGCGCCACCCCGGCACCGACGCCGCCAACGGCCCGCTGAAGGTGGTCGTCGCCCCGATCCGCAGCCTCCTGCAGCCCCAGGTCACCGGGCTCGCCGACATCGAGCCGGTGGAGCTCGCTCCGGGCAACACGAGGCCGCTCGACGAGGTCGTGCGCGGCCTGGTCGAGGCGGCGTACTCCCGCGTGGACATGGTCGAGCGCCGTGGCGAGTTCGCGGTCCGCGGCGGCATCGTCGACGTCTTCCCGCCGACCGAGGAGCACCCGCTGCGCGTGGAGTTCTGGGGCGACGACGTCGAGGAGATCCGGGCCTTCTCCGTCGCCGACCAGCGCACCCTCGAGACCGTCGAGCGGCTCTGGGCCCCCCCGTGCCGCGAGCTGCTGCTCACCGACGACGTACGACGTCGTGCCGCCGAGCTCGGCCAGGCGCACCCGCAGCTGCTCGAGCTGACCGACAAGATGGCCGCCGGCATCGCCGTGGAGGGGATGGAGTCGCTCGCGCCCGCGCTGGTCGACTCGATGGAGCTGCTCGTCGACCTGATGCCGGCCGACACCACCGTGCTGGTCCTCGACCCCGAGCGCGCCCGCACCCGGGCGCACGACCTGGTCGCGACGAGCGAGGAGTTCCTCGGCGCCTCGTGGGCCGCGGCGGCCGGGGGCGGCACGGCGCCGATCGACCTCGGCGCGGCGTCCTACCGCGAGATCGCCGACGTACGGCTCCACGCGCTCGGCCTCGGTCTGGCCTGGTGGACGGTCAGCCCCTTCGGGATCGACACGAGCGACGCGCCGGTCGACGCCCGGACGGCGGACGCCCAGACGGCCGGAGTGCCGAGCCGCACCCTGCCCACGCACCCCGCCGAGGCCTACCGCGGCGACCTCCAGCAGGCGGTGGACGACATCCGCGGCTGGGTCACCGACGGCGTCGACGTCGTGGTCGTGCACGCCGGCCACGGGCCGGCGCAGCGCTTCGTCGAGCTGCTCGGCGAGAACGACGTCGCCGCTCGCCTCGTCGAGGAGGGCGAGACCGCAGGGCCCAACGTGGTGACCGTGACGTGCGGCCACCTCGTGCACGGCATCGTCGACGACGAGGCGAAGGTCGCGGTCGTCACCGGTGACGACCTCTCGGGACAGAAGACGTCGACCCGTGACATGCGCAGGATGCCGGCGCGGCGCAAGAAGCAGATCGACCCGCTCGAGCTCAAGGCCGGCGACTACGTGGTGCACGAGCAGCACGGAGTCGGCCGCTTCGTGGAGATGAAGCAGCGCGAGATCGGCGGCGCGGTGCGGGAGTACCTCGTCCTGGAGTACGGCCCCAGCAAGCGCGGCGGCCCCAACGACATGCTCTACGTCCCGGCCGACACCCTCGACCAGGTCACCCGCTACGTCGGCGGCGAGAACCCCAGCCTCGACCGCCTCGGCGGCGGCGACTGGACCAAGCGCAAGAACAAGGCCCGCCGCGCGGTCCGCGAGATCGCTGCCGAGCTGATCAAGCTGTACGCCGCCCGGCAGGCGACGAAGGGCCACGCCTACGGCCCCGACACCCCGTGGCAGCGCGAGCTCGAGGACGCGTTCCCCTTCACCGAGACCGTCGACCAGCTCACGACGGTCGACGAGGTCAAGGCCGACATGCGCCAGGTCGTGCCGATGGACCGGCTCGTGTGCGGCGACGTCGGCTACGGCAAGACCGAGATCGCGGTCCGCGCCGCGTTCAAGGCGGTGCAGGACGGCAAGCAGGTGGCGGTGCTGGTGCCCACCACGCTGCTCGTCACCCAGCACCTGTCGACGTTCTCCGAGCGGATGAGCGGTTTCCCCGTCGTCATCAAGGGCCTCTCGCGGTTCCAGACCGACAAGGAGGCCAAGGAGGTGGTCGCCGGCCTCGCCGACGGGTCGATCGACATCGTCGTGGGCACCCACCGACTGCTCAACCCCGACATCAAGGTGAAGGACCTCGGCCTGATCATCGTCGACGAGGAGCAGCGCTTCGGCGTCGAGCACAAGGAGCAGATGAAGCGGATGCGCACGTCGGTCGACGTGCTGTCCATGAGCGCGACGCCGATCCCGCGCACGCTCGAGATGGCGGTCACCGGCATCCGCGAGATGTCGACGATCACCACCCCACCCGAGGAGCGGCACCCCGTGCTGACCTACGTCGGCGCCTACGAGGACCGCCAGGTCGTCGCCGCCGTGCGTCGCGAGCTGCTGCGCGAGGGTCAGGTCTTCTACATCCACAACCGCGTGCAGTCGATCGAGAAGGCCGCGGCCCGGATCAAGGAGCTCGTGCCGGAGGCACGGGTCGCGACCGCGCACGGCCAGATGAACGAGCGCCAGCTCGAGCAGGTGATGCTCGACTTCTGGGAGAAGCGCTTCGACGTGCTCGTGTGCACGACGCTGGTCGAGTCGGGCCTCGACGTCTCCAACGCCAACACGATGATCATCGAGCGCTCCGACACCCTCGGCCTCTCCCAGCTGCACCAGCTGCGCGGTCGCGTCGGCCGCTCCCGCGAGCGGGCCTACGCCTACTTCCTCTACCCGGCGGAGAAGCCGCTGACCGAGACCGCCCACGAGCGGCTCGCGACGCTGGCCCAGCACTCCGACCTCGGCGGCGGCATGGCCATCGCGATGAAGGATCTCGAGATCCGCGGCGCGGGCAACCTGCTCGGCGGCGAGCAGTCCGGCCACATCGCCGACGTCGGCTTCGACCTCTACGTCCGGCTCGTCGGCGAGGCGGTCGCCGACTTCAAGGGCGGCGCCGAGGAGGAGCTCGCGGAGGTCCGCATCGAGCTGCCGGTCGACGCCCATTTGCCTCACGACTACATCCCCAGCGAGCGGCTGCGGCTCGAGATCTACAAGCGGCTGGCCGAGGTGCGCACCGACGCCGACGTCGACGAGGTCCGCGCCGAGCTGCTCGACCGCTACGGCAACCCGCCCGAGGTCGTGGAGTCCTTGCTGGTCGTCGCCCGCTTCCGCGCGCGGTGCCGCCAGGTCGGGGTGGGCGAGGTGACGGTGGCCGGCAAGTACGTCCGGTTCGCACCCGTCGACCTCCCCGAGTCGCGCGTCGTACGCCTCCAGCGGCTGCACCCCAGGAGCGTCGTCAAGGCCCCCACCAGCACGATCCTCGTGCCGCGGCCGCAGGGCAGCGGATTCCCCGTGCGCCCGGTGGCGGGCGTGGCCCTGCTTGAATGGGCTCGCGGTGTGATCGACGACATCATCGCCGCCCCGGCGCCCGTCGCCGCCTCGACCGCATCGACCAAGGAGTGAGCCCGTGAGCAAGACCCGCCGGATGAAGGCCGCGCCCACCTCGGTGATGGTGGCCCTCGCAGGACTGCTGCTGACCGGATGCGGCAGCGCCAGCCCCGGTGTCGCGGTCAAGGTCGGCGACGAGGAGATCAGCACCCGCCACGTCGACGCGGTGACGACGAACTACTGCACCGCGGTGGGCGAGCTCGAGTCGGCGGTGCCGATGGGCTTCGTGCGCCAGTACGTCGTCCAGCTGCTGACGCTCCGCTCACAGGCCTCGCAGATCGCCGACGACTACGGCGTGGAGCCGGGCTCGACCTACTACAACGACGTCGCGCAGCGCGAGACCGCGGCGGAGGCCCAGCCCGAGGAGGTGCGGGACGACTACGTCCAGCTCGCGTCCACCTCGGCCTACGCCCAGGACATCCTCGACCAGGTCGGTCGCATCGTGCTGGAGGAGCAGGGCGTCACCGACGCGACCGCCGAGCAGGCCACCCAGGCCGGCATCGACGTGTTCAACCAGTGGCCCGACACCCACGACCTCGAGATCGACCCACGCTTCGGGCTGCGCACCGTCGACGGCGTGCTGTCCCCGGTCGACACCTCCACCTCGGTGGCGGTCAGCGACACGGCGAAGTCGGGCTCGGCGACCGAGCCCGACCCGGCCTTCGCGGAGACGCTGCCGGTCAGCCACCGGTGCGGCTGAGCCCGTGAGCGCCACGCCCGGCAGCTCGGCCCTCGAGGACTTCGCGGAGCAGATGCGGGTGCTGCAACGTGAGTGCGCGTGGAAGCGGCAGCAGACCCACACCTCGCTGATCCCCTACGTGCGGGAGGAGGCCGAGGAGGTCGTCGAGGCGATCGAGTCGGGTGACCCGGCCGCGCTCTGCGACGAGCTGGGCGACTTGCTGCTGCAGGTGTTCATCCACGCGGTGATCGCCGAGGAGGCGGGCGAGTTCACCCTCGACGACGTCGCCCGCGGGGTGATCGCCAAGATGGAACGGCGCAACCCGCACGTCTTCGGCGACGCGGTCGCCACCGACGTGGCCGAGGTGATGGAGCTGTGGAACGCCGCCAAGGCCGCCGAGAGGGCCGAGAAGGCTGAGAAGGCCGAGAAGGCTGAGAAGGCCGGCGACAGGACGTCATGAGAATCGGCGGCTCGAACCGCCGATCCTCATGACCTCAGCGATCGGTCACGCGCGCCGCCGCAGGGCCGCCGCCCGCCCCAGGATCCCGACGGCGAGGACCGCGAGCCCGGCGAGCACGGAGGCGAGCGGCAGCGCCGCGGCCATCGCCAGGCACCCGACCAGGCCCAGCACCTGCAACCCGCGCGGCCACCGGCGCTGCTCGGGTGGTTGGCGCAGGGCGGAGAGGTTGGCGACGGCGTAGTAGACGAGCACCCCGAACGACGAGAAGCCGATCGCACCGCGCAGGTCGGCGAGCAGCACCAGCGCCACCACGGCGACGCCGATGACGACCTGGGCGGTGTCGGGGACCCGGTGCCGCTCGTCGACGGAGGCCAGGGGGCCGGGCAGGTCACGCTCACGTGCCATGGCCAGCGTCGTACGCCCGACGCCGGCCAGCAGGGCCAGCAGGGCGCCGAGGGCCGCTGCGGCCGCGCCGATCCGGACGAGCGGGACCGCCCAGTCGGCGCCGAGGGCCTCGGTCGCGTCGGCGACCGGGACCGTGGAGGCGGGGAGCGTGTCGCCGAGGACCTGCACCAGGGCCAGCGCGACGAGCAGGTAGAGCACGACCGCGGTGCCCAGGGCGACGAGGATCGCGCGGCCGAGGACCTCTGGTCGGCGGACCTCCTCGGCGAGGGTGGCGATCCGGGCGTAGCCCGCGAAGGCGAAGAAGAGCAGGCCGGCCGCCTGCAGGACTCCCCACGCGCCGCCGGTCGCGGCGAGCCGGTCGACCGGCTCCGCATCGCCTGTCGCGACGAGGGCCAGGAACCCGGTGAGCACGACGAGTGTGGCGACCAGGAGGACCTTGGCCGCAGTCGCGGTGCGGGTGACGCCGCGGAGGTTGAGGACGGTGAACGCGACGACCACGAGCGCGGCCAGGGCGCGCTGCCACGCGCCGGCACTGGGGGCGGCGTAGGCGGCGAAGGTCATGGCCATGGCGGCGCACGAGGCGGTCTTGCCGACGACGAAGCCCCACCCCGCGAGGAACCCCCACCACGGGCCGAGCACCTCACGACCGAAGAGGTAGGTGCCGCCCGACGCGGGGTAGGACGAGGCGAGCTGGGCTGACGCGACGGCGTTGCAGAACGCGATGACGGCCGCGACCGCGAGCCCGACGAGCAGCCCGCGACCGGCTGCCTCGGCGGCCGGGGCGAAAGCCACGAAGACCCCGGCTCCGAGCATCGCGCTCAGCCCGACGACGACCGCGTCCGTGGTGCCGAGCCGGCGGGCGAGCCCGGGCTGGGCGCTCATTCCGGCACCTGCCACGCGACGCCGCACGCGCGGAGCCGGGTGCGGGCCAGCAGGAGCCAGCCGTCGGCGTCGGTGAGCGTCCGGGTGACGATGCTGCCGTACGACGTCGCGGTCGGCGCCGGTCGGAACGCGTCGACGAAGGCCTCGTCGAAGCGCCCGGTCGCGCCCAGCAGGGCGACGACGTCGACGAAGGAGGGGCCCACCCGGGCCAGCCGATCGCCCAGCTCCGTGAGGGACTCGTCGTCGGCGGGGGCGTCGACCTCGGTCTCGCGGACCAGCGCGGTGAGGACTGCCAGCTGCCCGACCGCAGACGTGAGGGCGGAGCGCAGGGTGCCGTCGTCGGCCGGCCGGTCGAGCTCGCGGCGGGGCACCTGACGGGCTGCCTCGACGAGGTCCGCCAGCACCCGCACGTGGCGCTGAGCCATGTCGACGACCAGGTCCACGGAGTCCATCCTCCACCGCGCGGGCAGCCGGACGCCGTCCGGTGGGTGAACGTGCGCGTCACCCGGTGCGTCGATGAGGTGGGACGTCGGGTCGGTGCGCCACTGCGACGGAAGGGCGCCGAGCTCGCGACGGAAGGCACGCGCGAAGACGTCGTAGCCGCTGAAGCCGGACTCGGTCGCGATGTCGCGAAGGGTGCGGTCGGTCGTCGCCACCCGGTGCGCCGCTCGCTCGAGCACGAGGCGGCCGGTGAACCGCGCCGGCGACTCGCCGGCCATCGCCCGTCGCAGGCGCTCGCACGTGTGGTCGTCCTCCTCGGCCCGCACCGCCCGGTCGACGAGGGCGCGCAGGTGGTCGGCGGGAGCAGGCACGCGCCGCACGCTAGCGGTGCGGACGGACACCCCGGCGACGCCGGCGTACGACGTGGCTAGGCTGGCTGCCGACCCAGGACGTCCCCCATCAGGAGCTCTGCCATGTCGATCATCGCTGCAGTCGGTGCCCGCGAAATCCTCGATTCGCGCGGCAACCCCACCGTCGAGGTGGAGGTGTTGCTGGAGGACGGAGCGTTCGGCCGGGCGGCCGTGCCCAGCGGCGCCTCGACCGGTGCGTTCGAGGCGGTGGAGCTGCGCGATGGCGGCAAGCGCTACCTGGGCAAGGGCGTGCAGAAGGCCGTCGACGGCGTCATCGACTCGATCGCCGGCGCGGTCGTCGGCCTCGACGCGGACGACCAGCGCCTCATCGACCAGACGATGCTCGACCTGGACGGCACCGCCAACAAGGCCAAGCTCGGCGCCAACGCGATCCTCGGCGTCTCGCTCGCCACCGCCAAGGCCGCCGCCGAGTCGGCCGGGCTGCCGCTGTTCCGCTACGTCGGCGGGCCCAACGCCCACCTGCTGCCCGTGCCGATGATGAACATCGTCAACGGTGGCGCCCACGCCGACTCCAACGTCGACGTGCAGGAGTTCATGATCGCGCCGATCGGCGCCCCGACCTTCCGCGAGGCGCTGCAGCACGGCGCCGAGGTCTACCACGCCCTCAAGTCGGTGCTGAAGAAGAAGGGTCTCTCGACCGGTCTGGGCGACGAGGGCGGCTTCGCCCCCGACCTGGAGAGCAACCGCGCGGCGCTGGACCTGATCGCCGAGGCCGTGAAGTCCGCCGGCTTCACCCTCGGCAAGGACATCGCACTCGCGATGGACGTCGCCGCGAGCGAGTTCTTCGAGAAGGGCGCCTACACCTTCGAGGGCAAGAAGGTGAAGACCGACGCGATGGTCGACTACTACGCCGACCTCGTCGCCAGCTACCCGATCGTGTCCATCGAGGACCCGCTCGACGAGGACGACTGGGACGGCTGGAAGGCCATCACCGACGCCCTCGGGACGAAGGCCCAGCTCGTGGGTGACGACCTGTTCGTCACCAACGTCGAGCGGCTGCAGCGCGGCATCGACGGCGGCCAGGCCAACGCGATGCTGGTCAAGGTCAACCAGATCGGCTCGCTCACTGAGACCCTCGACGCGGTCGAGCTCGCCCACCGCGCCGGCTTCCGCAACATGATGAGCCACCGCTCCGGCGAGACCGAGGACACCACCATCGCCGACCTGGCCGTGGCCACCAACTGCGGTCAGATCAAGACCGGTGCGCCGGCCCGTTCGGACCGCGTCGCGAAGTACAACCAGCTGCTCCGCATCGAGGACGAGCTGGGTGACGCGGCTCGCTACGCCGGCCGGGGTGCCTTCCCGCGATTCGGCGGCTGAAGCAGGCAGACTGGCCTGCATGCCTTCCCAGCGCCGTACGCCTCGGGGCGGGCCCGGTGGGTCGCGCGGTCCGAGGCAGGGCTCCAGCACGCACCCCGGCGCCCGCGGTTCACGACCGCGGGCCGCCGGGACGCGTACGACGTCCGCGCGCACCGTTGAGCCGGCCGCCGGGTCGGTGCGTCCTGCCCCCGCTCGTGGCAACGCGCGTCGTCCGCGGTTCACGGGCCGTGCCGCTGTGCTGGTGCTCGTGCTCGCGGTGCTGACCGTGTCCTACGCGTCGTCGCTGCGGGCCTACCTCCAGCAGCGCTCCCACATCGGCGACCTCAAGGCGCAGATCGCCGAGCGCGAGGCCAGCATCAATGACCTGGAGCGGGAGAAGAAGCGCTGGGACGACCCGGCCTACGTCAAGGCCCAGGCCCGCGCACGGTTCGGCTACCTGATGCCGGGCGAGGCCGGTTTCGAGGTCATCGGAGCCGACGGCAAGCCCCTCGAGGCCCAGGCCTCGCTCAACGACCCGGACGACGTCATCAAGACGGTGCCCAAGGCCTGGTGGACGTCGGCCTGGGAGTCGATGGAGCTGGCCGGCAACCCGCCCCCGCCCGACGAGGAACCTGCCGCGATGATCGACGGAACCCAGCAGTGAGCAACCGCAAGGACGATCACACCGGTGATCACACGATCGACCCGGCCGACGAGGCCGCCATCCACGCGCAGCTCGGGCGCCGGCCCCGGGGCATCGACTCCGTCGGGCACCGGTGCCCCTGCGGCAACCCCGACGTGGTGACCACCGAGCCGCGGCTGCCCAACGGCACGCCCTTCCCCACGACCTTCTACCTGACCTGCCCGCGCGCCGCCTCGCGCATCGGCACACTCGAGGGTTCCGGGCTGATGAAGGAGATGCAGGAGCGTCTCGGCACCGACGAGGAGCTCGCGGCGGCCTACCGCAGCGCGCACGAGCGCTACCTCGCGTTCCGTGCGGAGGTGGGGGAGCGGGCCGGGCTCGACGTGCCCGAGATCGAGGGCATCTCCGCCGGGGGCATGCCCGACCGGGTCAAGTGCCTCCACGTCCTGGCCGGGCAGTCCCTCGCAATGGGCCGCGGGGTCAACCCGCTCGGTGACGAGGTCCTCGACCTGCTCGGGGACTGGTGGGCGTCGGGTCCCTGCGTCGAGCGGTCCCCTGCTTGACCACGGGACTGCACAATGTCTCGATGAGCACGCCCGGGACGACCGTCGCGGCCATCGACTGCGGCACGAACTCCATCAAGGTCCTCATCGGGACCGTGCGCGCCGACGGGCGGCTCGACGTCGCGCTGCGCGACTCCCGCGTCGTACGCCTCGGCCAGGGCGTCGACCGCACGGGCGTGCTGGCCGACGAGGCCCTCGAACGCACGTTCGCGGCGATCGACGAGTTCGCCGAGGTGCTCCGCGACCACGACGTTCCGCCCGAGCGGCTGCGCTTCTGCGCCACCTCCGCCACCCGCGACGCGAGCAACGCCGCGGTCTTCGCCGAGGGCGTACGACGTCGCCTGGGCATCGAGCCGGAGGTGCTGTCGGGCGACGAGGAGGCGGCGCTGGTCTACGCCGGCGCCATCGCCGCGCAGGTCCCGATGCCGCCCGAGCCGGTGCTCGTCGTCGACATCGGCGGCGGGTCGACCGAGCTGGTGCTGGGCCACGGCGACGACCGGCAGGCGGTGTCGATGGACATCGGCTCCGTCCGGCTCCACGAGCGCCACCTGCACGCCGACCCGCCGGGCGCCGACGAGGTCGCGGCGTGCGTCGACGACATCGACCGGCACCTCGACGCCTCCGGCATCGCGCTGGGGAGGGCCCGCACCGTCGTCGGCACCTCGGGCACCATCAAGACCCTCGCGTGCGGCGTCCTCGGGCTGGCCTCCTACGACCGCGAGGCGTTCGACCTGGCCGTCCTGCCCAACGCCGCCACCGCCGCCTACGTCGCCGACCTGCTCGCCATGACCGTCGAGGAGCGACGCGCCCTGCCCTACATGCACCCCGGTCGCGCCGACGTCATCGGCGCGGGCGCCCTCATCTGGACCCGCATCCTCGACCGCGTGCCGGTCATGGAGCACGTCGTCTCCGAGGCCGACATCCTGCACGGCATGGCCGCCGCGATCGCGCGATGAGAGGTGGTCCCGTGACCGAGCCGGTCCTCCTCCCGCACCCGGTCGTCGGCGGGGCGTTCACCAGCCCGGTCGCTCCCGGGGCGGGGTGGCCCGACGACCCCGGTGCGCCCGACACCCCCGTTGCGCGCGACGCCGACGACGTACGACGTCTCGCCCGCGGCGTCCCGCTGGCCGAGCTCGACGCCCGGGTGAGCGTGTGCTCCGCGTGCCCCCGGCTGGTCGCGTGGCGCGAGGGGGTCGCTCTCGAGAAGCGGGCGTCGTTCGCCGACCAGCCCTACTGGGGGCGGCCGATCCCGGGCTGGGGCGACCCCGAGCCGTCGCTGCTCGTCGTGGGGCTGGCCCCGGCGGCCAACGGTGGCAACCGGACCGGCCGGATCTTCACCGGCGACCCGAGCGCCGACTGGCTGTTCGCGAGCCTGCACCGCACCGGGTGGGCGGTGCAGGACACCAGCGAGCACTCCGGCGACGGGCAGCGGCTCGTCGGGGCCCGTATGGTCGCCACCGTGAGGTGCGCGCCGCCGGACAACAAGCCGACCGCGGTGGAGCGCGACACCTGCGCGCCGTGGATCGCCGCCGAGCTGGCGCTGCTGCCCACCGTCCGGGCGGTCGTGGCGCTGGGATCGTTCGGCTGGGATGGCGCCGTGCGCTCGCTGGTCGCGGCCGGGGCGCCCGCGCCGGCCCGGCGCCCGAAGTTCGCCCACGGCGCGGAGGTGGTGCTGGGCGACGTGACCCTGCTCGGCTGCTACCACCCCTCTCCCCACAACACCTACACCCGTCGGCTCACCCGGGAGATGACCGACGAGGTGTTCACGCGGGCACGCGCCCTGGCTGGTACCGGGCGCTGACAGGCCTCGCCGTCTGAGAAACTGGCGCGGTGACCCTCCACGCCATCACCGTCCTCGGCCACGACCGTCCCGGCATCATCGCCGAGACCACCGCCGAGCTGGCCGGCCTGGGCCTGAACCTCGAGGACTCGACGATGACCCTGCTGCGTGGTCACTTCGCGATGATGCTGGTGTGCGAGGGCTCGGTGCCCGACGCGGAGATCGAGCAGGCGCTCGCGCCCCTCACGGCTGACGGCAGCCTCACCGTGACCGTCCGGGAGGTGCCCGCCGAGCACGTGGAGGCCGGTGACGGGACGTCGTGGGTGCTGTCGGTCCACGGCGGTGACCGTCCCGGCATCGTGTCGGCCGTCGTCGCGGTCATCGCGCGCGTCGGCGGCAACATCACCGACCTCACCACGCGTCTCGCCGGCGACCTCTACCTCCTCGTCGCCGAGGTCGACCTGCCGTCGGACGCCGACGTGGCCGCCGTCGAGGGCGAGCTCGCGCGAGTCGCCGCGGACCTCGGGGTGGGCGTCACGCTCCGCGCGGCCGACACCGACGAGCTCTGAGCGCCCGCGTCATGGCCGTCAACACCCGGGTCCTGGAGTGGGCCGAGACCGACCTCGGCGTGGCCGGGGAGCGGCGCGAGGTTGTCCGCGCGCCCGCGACCGTGCTCTCCGCCGTCGGCGAGACGGTCGACCCGACCTCGCCCGAGGTCGTACGCCTCGCCGCCGACCTCGTCGCCACCATGCGCGTCTCGCCCGGCTGCGTCGGCCTGGCCGCGCCGCAGGTCGGCGTGGGCGCCAAGGTGTTCTGCGTCGACGTGTCCGAGCACCCCAAGACCCGCAGCCACCACGGCACGTTCGTGCTGTGCAACGCCGAGGTCGTCTCCGCGAGCCGCAACGAGAAGGCGCGCGAGGGGTGCATGTCGGTCCCCGACCTCACCGGCGACGTCAAGCGCCCCAGCAGGATCGTCGTACGCGGTCAGCTGCCCGGCACCGGCGAGGAGGTCGAGATCGAGGCGGAGGCGTTCGAGGCACGGGCGCTGCAGCACGAGATCGACCACTGCGACGGGCTGCTCTTCCTCGACCGCGCGGCCGGGGCGCACGCCGTCTACGCTCGGAAGACCTACCTCTGAACCATCCCTGACCTGCCCGCAGGTCGCCGCCCCGGTATCCCAACCGGTAGAGGAAGCGGTCTTAAAAACCGCACAGTCTGGGTTCGAACCCCAGCCGGGGCACCGAGCGGGCTCGTGGGGAACGAGATGCAGGCCGATCCGCCCGGTCGGCCTGCGTCTGGTTCCCCAGAGTGTGTGCGCATCCTGAGAAGTTGCTGTGACGGGAACAGCGCGCCGTCGGCCCACGTTTGAACGGATGTCACCCCGGCTAGAGTGGGGTGACACGACAGGCGTCGTCACCGCGACGGCGTCGACCCTCCGGAGGTTCCGGAGGCGGCCTCCAAGGAGAGACCATGAGAAGCAACAACCCTGTCTTCGCCCGTTCCGAGGAGTTCAACCGAGCCTCCTCCAACGCCTACGGCAACCAGACCTACCCCGCAGGGGGCGCGTCCTACCCCGGCTACGGCGACACCGGCACCGACCCCTCGCAGTGGGGCACCGGCACGCCCGGGCAGGTGGACCAGGGCCGGATGACGGTCGACTCGGTCGTCCAGAAGACCGCGATCTCGGTCGCCCTCGTCTTCGCCGCCGCGTTCGCCACGTGGTGGTACGTCGGTGACGTGACCGACACCGCAGACCTCGGCCAGATCTACATGCTGGCCATGCTCGGTGCCGGTGGCGCGTTCATCCTCTCGCTGGTCAACTCGTTCAAGCGAGTCATCAGCCCGGCCCTGGTGATGGCGTTCGCCCTCGCCGAAGGCGTGGCGCTCGGTGGCATCAGCGCGCTGTTCGAGGCGCAGTACCCCGGCATCGTGATGAGCGCCGTCCTCGGCACGTTCGCTGCCTTCGCCGGCACCCTCGCGGCCTACAAGTTCCTGAACATCAAGGTGGGCGACAAGTTCCGCCGCGGCGTCATCGCCGGCATGTTCGGCATGGTGGGCCTCGGCCTGCTGTCGCTGGTGCTGAGCCTCTTCGGCATCCAGTCGCCGCTCTACGGCAACGGTCCGATCGGCTTCCTCTTCGCCCTCGCCGGCCTCGTGCTCGGCGTCTTCATGCTGATCCTCGACTTCGACTTCGTGGAGAACGGCGTCGCCGCCGGCCTCCCCGAGCGCGAGTCGTGGCGCGCGGCCTTCGGCCTCACCGTGAGCCTGGTCTGGATCTACACCAACCTGCTCCGGATCCTCGCCATCATGCGTGGCGACTGACCCACCCCGCTCCACTCCACCGGCCCGCTCGAGCTCAGCTCGGGCGGGCCGCGGGCATTTCGGGTGCCGCCGGCGTACGAGCGGTGAGCCACGCAGGTTTCGCGGCCCGAGAACGTGCCTCACGCACCGCTCGTGCCTGCCCCACGCCGTACGCCCCGGCCAGCGGTGAGCCACGCAGGTTCCGAGGGCGCAGAACCTGCGTCACTCACCGCCCACGGGGGCGGACGCAGGGGTGGAGGTGTCCTCCGCCGCCTCCTCGTTCTCGTCGGGCGACTCGGCGTCCGTGGAGGGCCGGCGGCGGCGGTGGCGCAGCTCGACCCAGCGGCCGCGGAGGCCGCGCTGGGTGCCGCCGACCTCTGTGCCGTCGACCTCGGTGCCGGCCGTACGCGCGGCGCGCACCGCGGCGGCCGCGACCGGGAGGATGCCCTCGCGCCGGCGCGGCTCGGGCATGGCCTCGTCCTCCGGCAGGAGGTCGAGCGCTGCCAGGCAGGAGGGGATGAGCACCGACGCGAGCTGCTTGTAGCCGTCGGCCGAGGGGTGGAAGCGGTCGGGCCCGAACAGCAGGGCGGGGGCGGCGTCGAACTCGGGGCCGAGGATGTCGCCGAGGGAGACCGACCGGCCGCCGTTCTCGACGACGGTGATGGTCTGCGCGGCCGCGAGCCGGCGCGACCACTCGCGCGCCACCTGCTTGAGCGGCTGGGGGATGGGCCGGACGGTGCCGAGGTCGGGGCACGTCCCGACCACGACGGCGATGTCCTCCTCGCGCAGGCGTCGTACGCCCTCGGCGAGGTGACGGACCGACGCCGAGGGCAGCACGGTGTGGGTGACGTCGTTGGCGCCGATGATCACGACCGCGAGGTCGGGGTGCGTGGCCAGTGCTGCGTCGACCTGCTCGGCCAGCGCACTGGACTGGGCGCCCACCTGGGCGAAGGAGCGCAGGTGCACCCGGCGGTCGGCCTGGGCCGCGACCCCCGTGGCGAGGTGGGCACCGGTGGTGTCCTCGACCCGGTGCACGCCGTAGCCGGCCGCCCCGGAGTCGCCGAGCAGGGCGATGCGGATCGCCGGGCCCGGCCGGCCGCGGCCGTACCAGCCCGTCGCCTGCGGCGGTACGTCGGTCGCGTTGCCGATCAGCCGCCGCGCGATCTTCGCCTCGGCGACCAGGACGCCGTAGAGCCCCGCGCCGAGCACGGAGAGCCCGCCGCCGCCCAGGGCCGCGGCCGATGCCAGCTTGCGTGCTGCTCCAGTTGCCCCCACGGCCCCGATGCTACGCAACCGGCAGTGACGGCTACGGACGAGTAGACAGCTAGATTGGCCGGGTGCAGTACGTGAACTCGCTCCTCGACCTGATCGGCAACACCCCGCTCGTCCGGCTCAGCCGGACCCTCGACCTCCCCGGAGGAGGTGCGGACGGCGGCGCCGACGGCCCGCTGGTCCTCGCGAAGGTGGAGTACCTCAACCCCGGCGGGTCGGTGAAGGACCGCATCGCGTCACGGATGATCGAGGCCGCGGAGGCCGCAGGCTTGCTGCAGCCCGGCGGCACGATCGTCGAGCCGACCTCCGGCAACACCGGCGTCGGTCTCGCCATGGTGGCCCAGCAGAAGGGCTACAACTGCATCTTCGTGTGCCCCGACAAGGTCAGCGAGGACAAGCGCAACGTGCTCAAGGCCTACGGCGCCGAGGTCGTGGTCTGCCCGACCGCCGTCGCGCCGGAGCACCCCGACTCCTACTACAACGTCAGCGACCGGCTCGCCTCGCAGCCCGGCGCCTGGAAGCCCGACCAGTACTCCAACCCGCACAACCCGCGATCCCACTACGAGACCACCGGTCCGGAGATCTGGGAGCAGACGGAGGGGAAGATCACGCACTTCGTCACCGGCATGGGCACCGGCGGCACGATCAGCGGCGTCGGGCGTTACCTCAAGGAGCAGAACCCGGACATCCAGGTCATCGGCGCCGACCCGGCCGGCTCGGTCTACTCCGGCGGCACCGGCCGGCCCTACCTCGTCGAGGGCGTCGGTGAGGACTTCTGGCCCGAGACCTACGACCGGGGCGTGGCCGACCGCGTCATCGAGGTCTCCGACGCCGACTCGTTCGCCTTCACGCGCCGCCTCGCGCGCGAGGAGGCCATGCTGGTCGGCGGCTCCGCCGGCATGGCGGCCTTCGCCGCCCGCCAGGTCGCCCACGAGCTCGCCGCCGAGGGACGCACCGACGCCGTCGTCGTCGTCCTGCTGCCCGACTCCGGTCGCGGCTACCTGACGAAGGTCTTCAACGACGACTGGCTCGCCCAGTACGGCTTCGCCACCGGCGCGCAGGCCGACCACCGCACCGTCGGTGAGGTGCTGCGCGGCAAGTCGGGCCAGCTTCCCGACCTGGTGCACACGCACCCGGGCGAGACGATCGCCGAGGCCGTCCACATCCTGCAGGAGTACGGCGTCAGCCAGATGCCGGTCGTGCGCGCCGAGCCGCCGATCGTGGCCGCCGAGGTCGCGGGGTCGGTGTCGGAGCGCACCCTGCTCGACGCCCTCTTCGCCGGACACGCCAGGCTGACCGACCAGGTCGAGGACCACATGTCCGCGGCGCTGCCGACCATCGGCTCGACCGAGGCCGCCGCCGACGCCGTGAAGCTGCTCGAGCACGCTGACGCGGTGCTGGTCCACGAGGACGGCAAGCCGATCGGCGTGCTGACCCGGCAGGACCTGCTCACCTTCGTGGCCGCCTCGTGAGGCGCCGTACGTCGCGGCTGACCACCACGCTGGTCGCCCTCGCGTGCCTCGGTGCGCTCGGCGCCTGCGGAGACGACGACGCCGCGAGCACGAGCACCGACCCGGTCGAGGTCGAGGTCGGCGAGGCCTTCACCTGGAACGGCTTCGCGGTCGAGGACGGCTGGGAGCTCAAGGCGATCGAGCGCTCGGTCAGCATGGAGGAGGTCGTCACCCCGGAGGTGACGGGCACCGTCAAGAACACCTCCGACGAGGAGCGGCCGGCCCTGTTCGAGATGGTGTTCTCCGCCGACGGCGCCGAGGTCGCGACGGTCAACTGCTCGGCCCGCACGATGTTGCCCGACCAGTCGCAGCGCTTCGTCTGCCCCGGCCTCAGCGCCACGATGCCCGAGGACTACGACGCGGTCGTGGTGCAGGAGTACGGCCGCGAGACGACCTCCGGCTGACGTGGTGGCCCGACATGGGTGACCTCTCCCTCGAGGTCGCCCTCTTCCTGGTGCTGGCCGCGCTGGCCGCGGGCTTCGTCGACGCGGTGGTCGGCGGCGGCGGCCTGATCCAGCTGCCCGCCCTGCTGCTGGGCCTGCCGGGCGCGTCCGTCGTGCAGATCGCGGCGACGAACAAGCTCTCGTCGTTCTGCGGCACCTCCATCAGCGCGGCGACGTACGTCCGTCGCATCCGCCCCGACCCTCGGACGTTCCTGCCGCTGATGGTCGCCGCCGGGCTCGGGTCGGCCGGCGGTGCCCTCGTCGCCTCGCTGCTGCCGCGCAGCGCCTTCGACCCGATCATCCTGGTCGTGCTGGTGGTCGTCGGCGCCTACGTGTGGTTCAAGCCGAGCGTCGGCGAGCTCACGAACCTGCGGTTCCAGGGCGGGCGGCACATCACCGCCGTCGTGCTCACCGGCCTGACGATCGGCTTCTACGACGGCGCGATCGGGCCCGGGACGGGGTCGTTCTTCGTCTTCGCGCTGGTGGGGCTGCTCGGCTACAACTTCCTCGAGGCCTCCGCGAAGGCCAAGCTCGCCAACTGGGCGACCAACCTGGCGGCGCTCGCCGTCTTCGTCCCGCAGGGTGCCGTCATCTGGGACCTCGCCCTGGTGATGGCCGCGGCCAACGTGACGGGCGGCTACGTCGGCGCCCGGCTCGCGATGGCGCGCGGTGCCCGCTTCGTGCGCGCGTTCTTCCTCGTCGTCGTCGCCGGGTTCGTCGTACGGCTCGGCGGCGGGCTCCTCGGCTGGTGGTGACGGTAGCCTCCACCTCGTGGGAGCGGTCTCGGCAGTCGACGGGTTCCAGAGGCGCCACCCGGTGCTGGGCTTCCCGATCGCCGTCGTCTACAAGTACTTCGACGACCAGGGCCCCTACCTCGCGGCCGCCCTGGCCTACTACGCGTTCATCGCGATCTTCCCGCTGATGCTCCTCGGCACCTCGATCCTGGGTCTGTTCCTGCGCGGGGAGCCGGAGTGGCAGGAGAGCATCCTCAACTCGGCGCTGTCGCAGTTCCCCATCATCGGTGACGAGCTCGGCCGTCCCGAGGGGCTGCAGGGCTCGGTCGGCGGCGTGGTCATCGGTGCGCTCGCGGCCCTCTACGGAGCGATGGGGCTCGGTCAGGCGCTCCAGAACACCCAGCACGTCGCGTGGTCCGTGCCGCGCAACAGCCGCCCCAACCCGTTCTACGCGCGGGTGAAGACCCTGTTGCTGCTCCTCACCGCTGGTCTCTCCCTGCTCGCGGTGACGGTGGTCTCGACCATCGCGACCACCACGGACGTCTTCACCGAGCAGATCGGCGACGGTCTCAAGGTGCTGCTGCCGGTGCTCACGGTCCTCGTGGTCGGCACCGGTCTGACCTACCTGTTCCGCTTCGCCGCCACCGGTCAGCACTCCTTCTGGCGGGCGGCGCCGGGCGGCTTCACGCTGGCCGTCCTGTGGCAGCTGCTGCAGATCGGCGGTGCGGCGTACGTCGACCGGGTGCTCGTCAACACCTCCTCGATGACCAAGACCTTCGGGCTCGTCCTCGGCCTGATCGGCTTCCTGTGGATCGGCGCCGTCATGGCCGTGCTGGCCACTGAGGTCAACGTGGTGCTCGCGCGACGACTGTGGCCCCGGGCGCTGCTCACGCCCTTCACCGACAACGTCCAGCTGACCGAGGCCGACCGCGAGGCCTACGCCCTCTACGCCCGGATGCAGCGGCACAAGGGCTTCGAGAAGGTGGTGGTCCGTTGGGACCCCGGCCCTGCAGAGCGTGCGGCCGAGGAGCGCCCCGAGCCGTCAGGCACCCCCGACGAGCCGTCGCAGCGACCGGCGTGACGTCCTACCTCACCGTCGCCCGCGACGCCACCGCCGAGGTCGAGGACCGCGGCTCCCGCTTCCTCTGCACGTTGCGCCGGGTCGAGACCGAGGACGACGCCCGCGCCCTCGTGGCGTCCCTGCGCCGCGTGCACTGGGACGCCCGGCACCACTGCTCGGCGTTCGTGCTGGGTCCCGACGGCGCGCTCCAGCGCTCGTCCGACGACGGTGAGCCCGCGGGCACCGCGGGAGCACCGATGCTCGACGTGCTGCGCGGCGCCGGGCTGAGCGACGTCGCCGCAGTCGTCACCCGCTGGTTCGGCGGGACGCTGCTCGGGGCCGGCGGCCTGGTGCGCGCCTACGGCGACGCCGTGCGCGGGGCCGTGGCGGATGCCGGGACGCTGCGCCGCACGCTGCTCACCGAGCTGTCCGTCGAGCTCGACCACGCCGACGCGGGCCGGGTGGAGGGGGAGCTGCGCTCGCGCGGCGTCGTCGTGCTCGACGTGGCGTACGACGCTCGCGTGCGGCTGCTGCTCGCGGCCGCACCCGATGAGGTGGCGCAGGTCCACAGCCTCGTGGCCGCGGCCACCGGTGGTGGCACGGAGGCGGTCCCGGTGGGGGAACGTTGGGTCGACGTCAGCCGCTGACGTCCACCACGCCGTCGACGTAGCACCACCGGCCGGCACGCTGCTCGAACCTGCTCACCTCGTGCAGCTCGCCGCCCTCCGACGGGCTCGTCTCCCACTGGGCGACGAACTCGACGGTGTCGCCCTCTGCGGCGAGGACCCGGAGGCCTGTCCACCGGGTGGCGGGATCCGGGCGCACGTCGTCGGGTCGCGTGCGCGGGTGCCAGGTGCGGAAGAGGTGGTCGGCGTCCCCGGTCACGAACGCGGTGTAGCGCGACCGCATCAGCTGCTCGGGCGAGGTCGCCTGCGCGACGTTGGCGAGCAGCGGTCCGCAGCAGGCGTCGTACGTCTCGCCGGTGCCGCAGGGGCACTGTGTGCTGAGCACGGACCAACGATAGCTGGCGGCGTTTGTGTTGCGGTGTAATCATGTAATATATGAAGACAGATCAGAGCCGTCGCGGTCGCCGCGGCGGGTGGCAGGTCGCCGACCTGCCGGACGCCTCCGACGCGTCCGAGTGGTTCCACGGGCGTCTGCCCGAGGCATGGTTCAGCGCCGTCGACGTCACCGTCGACCGCGAGGAGATCCTGGTGGTGGGCACGCTCACTGCCGACGACGTCAGCGGGGCCGAGGCCGAGGGCCGCATCGGCCGGTTCCGTTCCGAGACCAGGGACACGCGCATTGAGATCGCGCTCGAGGCCCAAGCCCGCTACCAGCGCAAGGTGTCGTGGGGGGTTCGGCTCGGCAACAGCGAGGCGCTCTTCACCCACGTCGCCGCGCCGGTGATGACCCGGCTGCGCCAGCCCGAGCGCCAGGTGCTCGACACCCTCGTCGACGCAGGCGTGGCCCGGTCGCGCTCGGACGCGCTGGCGTGGTCGGTGCGGCTGGTGGGCGAGCACGCCGACGAGTGGCTCGGCCAGCTGCGCGAGGCCATGGCGGAGGTCGACAAGCTCCGCGGCGAGGGCCCGACGCTCTGACAGCGGGAAATCGGATGGCCGGTCGCGTCCGGCGACGCTAGCGTCCCGCGACATGACGATCGACCGGCCCCCGACGACCTACCGCAACGACGAGGTCGGGATGCTCCGCTCGTTCCTCGACCACTACCGCGCGACCATCCGGTTGCAGGCGAGCGGGCTGACGGACGCCCAGCTCGACCAGCCGCTCCCGCCGAGCGACCTCACCCTGGGCGGGATGCTCGCGCACCTCGCCTTCGTCGAGGACTACTGGTTCTCCTACCACCTCGCGGCCCGCGAGCCCGCGCCGCCGTGGGACGTTGCACCGTGGGCCGAGGACCCCGACTGGGACTGGCACTGCGCCGTCGGCCGGCCCCATGCCGAGCTCGACGCGCTGCTCGCTGCGACGATCGAGCGGTCGGACGCGTGCCTCGACGCCGCCCTGGCCCAGGACCCGGACCCGGGCCGGCCGGTGGCGCGACCGCGACCGCCCGAGCAGGGCGAGACCGCGACCGTGCGCTGGGTGCTGGTCCACATGGTCGAGGAGTACGCGCGCCACGCCGGCCACGCCGACCTGATCCGTCAGTCCATCGACGGCGCGACCGACGTCTAGCCCGCCGTCCAGTCGTCCAGTTCTCCGTCAGCCCTCCTGGTGCAGGCAGAGCACGTTGCCGTCGGGGTCCTTGAACCACGCCGCCTGCTCCGCGCCCATGACGGCCACGTGGTCGACGGTCTTCAGGTCCGGCAGGTCGTAGTCCTCGAAGACGACGCCGCGCTGCTCGAGGTCGTCGATCTCGGCGGCGAGGTCGTCGACCTCGAAGCTCATCGCGGTGCTCTCGGACGGCCGGCTGTCGGGGCGGGGGAGCAGGACGAGCGTGGAGCCGCCCTCCAGGGCGTAGATCGCGCTGCCCTCGTCGTCGGTGCCGGTGTAGTCGAGCCCGAGAGACTCGGAGTAGAAGGTGCGGGCGCGGTCGACGTCGGTGACCGGCATCATCATCGCGATCGTGCTGTGCGTGAGCGACACGGGGTGCCTCCCTCTCGGCTGGTCGGCTGGTCAACCCCAGTGTGCGCCTGCCGGGACGGGGTCGCGAGACTGCTCCAGACCGGCCGGACGAAGGGAGCACGACGTGGGGATCGACGTGGGCATCAGGGCGGCGACCGAGGCTGACTGGCCGTCCGTCTGGCCCTTCTGGCGCGACATCGTCGAGACGGGCGAGACCTACGCCTACCCGCTCGGCGCGACGTCGGAGCAGGCGCGCGGCTGGTGGTTCGACGGCAGCCGGGTGACCGTCCTCGAGGAGGACGGCCGGGTCCTCGGGTCCGCCAAGATGGGGCCCAACCGTCCCGGCCGTGGCGCCCACGTCGGCACGGCCTCGTTCATGGTCGACGCGGGTGCACGCGGTCGTGGCGTCGGCCGGCGCCTGGCCGAGGACATGGTGGCCTGGCACCGCGAGCAGCGGTTCTCCGGCATCCAGTTCAACGCGGTCGTCGAGACCAACACCGCCGCGGTCCGGCTGTGGCAGGACCTCGGCTTCTCGATCGTCGGCACGGTGCCCGGCGCCTTCGAGAGCGCGCGGCACGGCCGGGTCGGCCTGCACGTCATGTACCTCGACCTGGGCTGATCGCTGCGGGATGCGGCGCCCGGAGGCGCGCATCTGGTGGAATGTCCTCCATGGCCGACCCGATCCGCGTCTACCTCCTCGACGACCACGACGTCGTGCGCGAGGGCCTGAAGTTCCTGCTCGAGCAGCAGGAGGACATCGTCGTCGTGGGTCAGTCCGCGACCGCGACCGAGGCCACCGCCCGCATCCCCGCCCTGCGCCCGGACGTCGCCGTGCTCGACGCGCGGCTGCCGGACGGCTCGGGCATCGAGGTCTGCCGCGCAGTCCGGGCCGTCGACCCCACGATCAACGCCCTCATCCTGACGTCGTACGACGACGACGAGGCGCTGTTCGCAGCGATCATGGCCGGTGCGTCGGGCTACGTCCTCAAGGAGATCCGCAGCTCCGACCTGGTGACCGCGGTGCGCCACGTCGCGTCCGGCCGGTCCCTCATCGACCCCGCCATGACCGCGTCCGTGCTCGAGCGGATCCGGAACGGCCCGGAGACGCCCGACGAGCTCGCCGCGCTCACCGACCAGGAGCGGATCCTGCTGGGCCACATCGCCGAGGGCCTGACCAACCGGCAGATCGCCGAGCAGATGTTCCTGGCCGAGAAGACCGTGAAGAACTACGTCTCGAGCATCCTCGCCAAGCTCGGCCTCGAGCGACGGACTCAGGCGGCGGTGCTGGCCTCCAAGCTCCTAGGCCCAGCCCCTCGCTGAGGGGTCCCTCGGCGCTCGGGACCTTGGTCCCGCGGGGCCGGTGACCGGCGGCCCTGCTGCCGCAAGCGTGGGGGCGGGACTCTGGTGGTGACCCGGAAACCCCACCCACCCGAGGAGGAGATGACGATGAACGTCATCCACCGCCAGCACCACATCAGCACCGAGGGCGTCACCACCTCGGAGACCGAGGATGTCCACAACGTCGGCCTCGCTCGCGCCCTCGCCACCCTACGGATCGCCTTCGGATTCACCTTCCTGTGGGCCTTCCTCGACAAGACGTTCGCCCTGGGCTTCAGCACCGGCGCCCAGTTCGCCGAGGACGGCTCCCGCACGGGCGTCGACTTCATGGCTCAGGACGCCGCCTGGCTCAACGGAGGCAGCCCGACCGAAGGGTTCCTCACCTTCGGAGTCCCCGCCGACAACCCGTTCAAGGACATGTGGACCAACATGGCCGGGCAGGCCTGGGCCGACTGGCTGTTCATGATCGGCCTCCTCGGCATCGGCGTGACCCTCCTGCTCGGGGTCGGGATGCGCATCGGCACCGCGGCGGGCGCCCTGATGTACGCCTTCATGTACCTCGCCGTCCTCCCGCTGGAGAACAACCCGGTCGTCGACGACCACCTCGTCGGGGTGATCGTGATGGTCGTCCTCGCCCTCGGCGCGGCCGGCACCACGTGGGGGCTGGGTCACTGGTGGAACCGCACCGGACTGGTCAAGAAGTACCCCGTCCTGCGATGACACCAGGCCCTCACCGGACCCGGCGCCTCCCCCGGCGCCGGGTCCTCTGACGTGCAGGCCAGTGGCCGGTCAGTCGTGGCGGGTCAGTCGTGGGGAGTCAGGGGGACCCGCCACACGAGGACCGTGCCGCGCCCGCCGACCGGGGAGACCTCGAGCGTGCCGCCGAGGTCGTCGGCGCGCCGGCGCGCGTTGCGCAGGCCGCTCTCCAGGACGTCGTCCGGCAGCCCGACGCCGTCGTCGGCCACCCGCAGCTCGAGGCGGTTGCCCACCACGCCGACGTCGACCTCGGCACCGCCGGCGAGGGCGTGACGGGCCACGTTGGAGACGGCCTCCCGGAGCACCGCCAGCAGCTGGGCGCCCAGCGCTGGCGGGACGGCGGTGTCCACCGGCCCGGAGGTGCGCACGACCGGCGTGAACCCCAGCACGGGGACGTACTCCTTGACGAGCTTGCGGATCGCCGCGCGCAGGGAGTCGCCGCGGCGGTCCTGGAGCTCGAAGATCGTGCCGCGGATCGCCTTGATCGTGTCGTCGAGGTCGGCCACGGACCTGTCCAGCCGCTCCGCGACGGCGCTTCCGCCGGTCATCGCCGCGACCCCCTGGAGCTGCAGGCCCGTGGCGAAGAGTCGCTGGATCACGATGTCGTGCAGGTCGCGGGCGATCCGCTCGCGGTCCGAGATCAACGCCAGCTCCTCTCGGTCGGCCAGCGCCTGGGTGCGGTCCAGGGAGAGCGCCAGCTGGTCGGCGAACCCGGCGAAGAGCTCCCGCTCCTCGACGTCGAGGAGGCCGGACCCGGGCTGGGTGATGGCCACCAGGGCTGTGACGGGCGCGAGGTGCGAGCGCAGCGGCACCACGACGAGGGGTACGCCGTCCGAGCCGTGCGCCGAGGTCGTCACGACGGCCGCGCCGCTGGCCGGCTCGAACCCGGCGCGCGCCTCGGCGAGGAGGGCCGTCACCCGGGCGTCGTCGTCGTCGAGGTCCGGCGCGACGCTGAGCGTGTCGTGGTCAGGACCGAGCGAGGACCAGAGCGCCACCGCCCGCGCGTGGGCTACCTGGCGCGCGGTGGAGACGATCTGGGGGAGCACGTCGTCGACATCGACCGGCGGTTGGAGCAGCTCGGCGAGCTCGGCCGACGCCTCCAGCCACTGCCGCCGCCGCTCGCTCAGCGCGAAGGAGCGCGCGTTGCTGATGACGTAGCCGGCGGTGCGGGCGAGCTCCTCGACGAGCTGCTCGTCGGCGTCGGTGAACGGGCCGCCGCCGGCCTTCTCGGTCAGGTAGAGGTTGCCGAACACCGTGCCCCGGATCCGCACCGGCATGCCGAGGAACGACGTCATCGGCGGGTGGTTGGGCGGGAAGCCCACCGACGAGGGGTGCGCGCTGAGGTCGGTGAGCCGCAGGCCCGACGGGTCCTCGATGATCACGCCGAGGATGCCGCGCCCGCGGGGCAGGTCGCCGATGAGGGCGCGGGTCCGCTCGTCGATACCGGTCGTGACGAACTCGACCAGCTCGCCGTCGTTGCCCAGCACGCCCAGAGCGCCGTACGTCGCGCCGGTCAGCGCGGTCGCCGCCTCTACGATGCGCGTCAGCACGCTGGTCAGGTCGAGGTCGCTCGAGATCGCCGTGACGGCCTCGAGCAGGGAACGTGCGTCGGCGCCGAGGTCGGAGGGAGAGGTGTGCGTCACGCGCACCAGTGTGCCGTCAGGCGAGCCGCTGCACAGGCAGGTGCTCCCACGGGTCCCAGCCGCCGCCGAGCTGGCGGCCGGTCAGCTCCGTCCACGGGATGCGGACGACGAGGTTGCGCTGCCCGGTCGCCCAGGGGTGGGGCTGCCAGTGCCGGGCGATCTCCGCGAGCTCGTCCTGGTCGTCGACGAAGGTGCCGCGGCCGCGCACCACGACGCTCCAGCCGCGCTTGAGCTCGTAGTCGAACTGGTCGACCTCGAAGCACAGCTGCGCCCCGCGACCATAGGTGCCGAGCAGGCTGTAGGCCGTGGTCCTGATGAGGATCGACTCCCCGTCCACGGCGTAGTTCACCGGCACGATGTGCGGTCCCGTCGGCGTGCCGACCGCGACCCGGCCTGCTACGCCGGCCTTGAGCAGGCGCGCGCAGTCCTCCCGGGAGAGGTCGTGGCTGGTGTGCATGGAAGCCTCCTTGTGTGAGCCTCCAGCCTCGCGCGGGCCTCGGCCGGCCAGCAGGGCCGAAGGTCCCGCAGGGGCAGGGTCGGGAGTCGGGCGTGCCGGTGCAACCGGTGCAGCCGGACTTCGAGCGCACTCGACGTTGACGGGGCCCTCTAGCGTGGACGGTGTGACGGACGTGGACCACAAGCACCCAGCACCCAGCACGCTCGGCCAGCTCCGGGAGAGCGGCCACCAGCTCAAGCCCCTGCGCGAGGAGCTGCGCGACAACCTGCTCGCCCGGCTGCGCGACGGCGTCGACCCATGGCCCGGGTTGCACGGCTTCGCCGACACGGTGATCCCGCAGGTGGAGCGCGCGCTGCTCGCCGGCCACGACATCGTGCTGCTGGGCGAGCGCGGTCAGGGCAAGACCCGCCTGCTGCGCTCCCTGGTCGCGCTGCTCGACGAGTGGACGCCCGTCATCTCCGGCTCCGAGCTCGGCGAGCACCCCTACGAGCCGGTCACCGTCACGTCCCAGCAGGCGGTGGCGACGTACGGCGACGACCTGCGCATCTCGTGGCGCCACCGCGACGAGCGCTATGCGGAGAAGCTGGCGACGCCGGACACCTCGGTCGCCGACCTCATCGGCGACGTCGACCCGATGAAGGTGGCCGAGGGGCGCCACCTCGGCGACCCGGAGACCATCCACTTCGGGCTGATCCCGCGCAGCCACCGCGGGATCGTCGCCATCAACGAGCTGCCCGACCTCGCCGAGCGCATCCAGGTGGCCATGCTCAACGTGATGGAGGAGCGCGACATCCAGATCCGCGGCTACGTGCTGCGGCTGCCGCTCGACGTCCTCGTCGTGGCCAGCGCAAACCCCGAGGACTACACCAACCGCGGCCGCATCATCACCCCGCTCAAGGACCGCTTCGGCGCCGAGATCCGCACCCACTACCCGCGCGAGGTCGAGGAGGAGATCGCCGTCATCGAGCAGGAGGCCGACCTCGTCGCCGAGGTGCCCGACTACCTCCTCGAGGTGCTGGCGCGCTTCACCCGCCACCTGCGCGACTCCCAGTCGGTCGACCAGCGCTCGGGCGTGAGCGCCCGCTTCGCGATCGCGGGCGCCGAGACGATCGCTGCCGCGGCCCTGCACCGGGCCACCACCCAGGGCGAGGACGAGGCCGTGGCCCGTGTCGTCGACCTCGAGACCGCCGTCGACGTGCTCGGCGGGAAGATCGAGTTCGAGACCGGGGAGGAGGGCCGCGAGGGCGAGATCCTCACCCACCTGCTCCGCACCGCCGTCGCCGAGACCGTGCGCGCCCACCTCGCGGGCATCGACCTGCGCCTGCTGGTCGAGGCCATCGAGGAGGGTGCGATGGTCAGCACGGGCGCCCGCGTCGGGGCCCGCGACTTCCTGGCCGGCCTGCCGGTGCTGGGGGAGTCCGACCTCTACGACGCGGTCTGCGACCGCCTCGGCGCCACCAACGACGGTGAGCGGGCGGCCGCGCTCGAGCTCGCGCTGGAGGGTCTCTACCTCGCCCGCCGGATCGGCAAGGACACCGATGCGGGGGAGACCGTCTATGGCTGACCCGGTCGTGACGCTGCGACCCGGCACGCTGGCCGACGTCCCGGCGTTCCGTGCTCTCGGCGAGGCCGTCGTGCCGCCGACCTACGGCCCCATCGACGCGGCCTACGCCCAGCGGATGCTCGACGAGTGGTGGGTGCCCGAGGTGTTCGCGACGTCGCTGGCGCGCAACACCCACCTCGTCGCTGAGGTCGGCGGCGAGGTCGTCGCGCTGGCCAGCTTCGGCCGGCTCTCCCGGTCCTACCGGGAGTTCCCGCACGTCGGCGGCGACCGCGAGGTGATGTGGAAGCTCTACGTCCACCCCGACCACCACGGTCGCGGCATCGGCAGCCGGTTGCTGGCCGACGTGGAGGCGATGGTCGAGGGCGACGAGCTCTGGCTCGAGGTGGTCGACGGCAACGACCAGGCCTTCGACTTCTACCGCGCCCGCGGCTTCGTCGAGGTCGAGCGGGTCGGCGACCGCGAGTGGCCGGACGACGTGTGGATGGTGAAGAGGTTGTGAGCCGGTTCCGCAAGTACGACGGTGGCGACCCGCTCGCCCCGCCGGTCGACCTCGCCGAGGCGCTCGACGCCATCGGGCAGGACGTCATGGCCGGTTACTCGCCCGAGCGAGCCATGCGGGAGTTCCTCCGCCGTGGGGGCAGCGACCAGGCCGGGCTCGACGAGCTCGCCCGCAGGGTCGCGGAGAGGCGTCGTGAGATCCTGCAGCGCAACGACCTCGACGGCACCATGCGCGAGGTGCGTGAGCTGCTCGACCAGGCCGTGCTCGCCGAGCGCGGGCAGCTGGCCCGCGACATCACGATGGACGACGGGGACCGCGCGTTCCGCGAGCTCATGCTCGACAACCTCCCCACCTCCACGCCGGCTGCGGTGTCGGAGCTGTCGGCGTACGACTGGCAGTCCTCCGAGGCGCGCGAGGCGTACGAGGAGATCAAGGACCTGCTCGGGCGCGAGCTGCTCGACCAGCGCTTCGCGGGCATGAAGCAGGCGCTCGAGGGTGCCACCGACGAGGACCGGCAGGCCGTCCAGGAGATGCTGTCCGACCTCAACGACCTGCTGGAGAAGCACGCTGCCGGGGGCGTCACGGACGAGGAGTTCCGTGACTTCATGGACAAGCACGGCGACTTCTTCCCCGACGACCCGCAGGACATGGACGAGCTGCTCGACTCGCTCGCCCAGCGCGCGGCCGCCGCGCAGCGGATGCTCAACTCGATGACGCCCGAGCAGCGCCAGGAGCTCATGGAGCTCTCGCAGCAGGCCTTCGGGTCGCCGCAGCTGATGGAACAGCTGGCCCGGATGGACGCCAACCTCCAGGCGCTGCGACCCGGTGAGGACTGGTCGGGCTCGGAGAGCTTCGACGGTGATCAGGGCATGGGTCTCGGCGACGGCACCGGGGCGCTGCAGGACCTCGCCCAGCTCGACGCCCTCGCCGACCAGCTCGCCCAGTCGCACCACGGTGCGCGGATGGACGACGTCGACCTCGACGCCCTGGCCCGGCAGCTCGGCTCCGAGGCGGCGGTGGCGGCGAAGACCCTGCAGGAGCTCGAGCGGGCGCTGCGCGACAGCGGCTACCTCAAGCGTGGCTCCGACGGCGAGCTGCGGCTCTCGCCCAAGGCGATGCGCCAGCTCGGCAAGGCGCTGCTGCGTGACGTGGCGGAGCGCATGAGCGGTCGCGCCGGCGCGCGGGAGACGCGTACGACCGGCCTCGCGGGCGAGCCGTCCGGCGCCACCCGGCGGTGGGAGTTCGGCTCGACCGAGCCCTGGGACGTGCCCCGCACGATCACCAACTCCGTGCTCCGCGGAGGCGCCTCGCCGGTGCGAATCCAGGTCGACGACATCGAGGTCGTCGAGACCGAGGCCCGCACCCAGGCCGCGGTCGCGCTGCTGGTCGACACCTCGTTCTCGATGGCGATGGACGGCCGATGGGTGCCGATGAAGCGCACGGCGCTCGCGCTGCACCAGCTGGTGCGCTCCCGCTTCCGCGGCGACGACATCCAGCTGATCGCCTTCGGCCGGCACGCACAGGTGATGGAGATCGAGGAGCTCACCGCCCTCGACGCCCGGTGGGACAAGGGCACCAACCTCCACCACGGGCTGCTGCTGGCCAACCGGTTCTTCCGCAAGCACCCCAACGCCCAGCCCGTGCTCCTCGTCGTCACCGACGGCGAGCCGACGGCACACCTCGAGCCCGACGGCGACGTGTGGTTCTCCTACCCGCCGCACCCCCTGACGATCGCCCACTCCGTCCGCGAGCTCGACGCGGCGGCGCGGCTGGGCGCGCAGACGACGTTCTTCCGGCTCGGCGAGGACCCCGGGCTGGCGCGATTCATCGACTCGATGGCGCGCCGGGTCGACGGGCGGATGGTCAGCCCCGAGCTCGACGACCTCGGCGCCGCGGTGGTCGGGTCCTACCTCGGCTCGCGCGGTCCCGCGACGTCGTACCGCGAGCACTTCGGCGACTGGTACGGCGGTGGCCGGGGGTTCTGGGTCTAGGAGAGGAGCTCCGTTGCGCTAGCAGCTGTTCCTGCCTGCCCCGGTCCGGAAGGTGGCGGCAGATCGCGGATCGTCACCGCTTGTAGGTGTGATGTGCCGCCACCCTCGCCCTGGCGGCCTCGGGGGTGGCGGCAGATCGCAGGTCTGGACGCTGTCGGGCCGTGATGTGCCGCCACCTTCGTGGCGTGCACGGTGCGACGCGTCAGACGCGATCGGCGGTCTCGAGCATCCGCAGGAGCTCGGCGCCCATGTGCTCGATGACGGCGTCGAGGGCCTTCCTCGGGCGAACCATCACGGTGAAGTCGACGATCTGGCCGTGCTCGTCCCAGGTGATCATGTCGACGCCGGACACGTCGAGTCCGCCCACCTCGGTGCGGAACTGCAGCACCGCGGAGTCGTCACCGAGCCACTCGCGCTCGTAGACCAGTGCCGGCCCGAGCACGGTGAACGCGGCGGTGAGGTAGCCGACGACGGTGTCGCGCCCGACCTGGGGCGTGTGCACCGCCGGGCTCCGGAAGACGGCGTCCTCGGCGATGAGGCCAGGCAGCCCGGTCGGGTCGCGGTTCTCGACGACGGCGTGCCAACGGGCGAGGGCGGCGGCTGCATCCATGGACGCAGTCTGGCAGGGTCTGCGCGTGCACCTGCGTGACCTGCCCCGCGTCGTCTGGGCGCTCGCCGCGGCACGCTTCGTCTCCTCGGCGGCGTCGTTCACCATGCTGTTCCTGACGCTCTACCTGACCGGCCCCCGCGGTGTCGGGACGGCGAGCGCGGGGCTTCTCGCGGGCTGCGTCGGCGTGGGGGCACTGGCCGGCAACTTCACCGGAGGGCGGTGGGGCGATCGGCTCGGCCACCGGCGGGTGCTGCTCGCGGCGTCAAGCATGGGCGGGCTGCTGCCCATGTCGGTCCCGCTGCTGCCGGTCTGGCTGCTGGCCGTGGTCCTGCCGGTGGCGGCGTACCTGCTCGCGACCGGGTCCCTCTCGGCAGGCGCGCTATCGGCGAACGCGGTGCCGCGCGGGGAACGGCGTACGGCGGTGGCGGTCCACCGGGCCGCGTCCAACGCCGGCTTCGTCGTCGGGCCGCCGCTCGGCGCGCTCCTGGTGTCGTGGAGCTACGACGCGATGTTCGTGGTCGACGGCCTCGCGGTCGTGCTGGTCCGGTTGGTCCTCAGTCGGGTCCTGCCGGCCGACGCCTCGACCCCCGCACCAGCGCCTGCGGGCCACGGGCTGTGGCGCTCGGTGCGCGCTGACACCCCGCTGGTGGTGCTGCTGGTCGGAGTGGTGCTGGTCGATCTCGTCTACCGCCAGCTCTACTCGACCCTCCCGCTCCACCTGCGCGACAGCGGCCAGCCGGTCTGGCTCTATGCCACCGTCATCGCCGCCGGCTCGGCCATCATCCTCGTGCTCGAGATCCCGGTGACCCAGTGGCTCAGTGGTCGGGGCGCCCTCGGCATCGTCGCCACCGGCTACGCCCTGGTCGGAGCCGGCACGGCGATGTTCGCGCTGCCCGTCACGGTCGCGTCCGTGCTGCTGGCCATGGTGGTGCTCACCGTCGGCGAGATCCTCTACAAGACCACTGCCACGGCGCACGTGCTCGACCAGGCGCCCGACCACCTCGTCGGGCAGTACCAGGGCCTCTACACCGGTGCGGCCACCAGCGGCACGCTGCTCGCCGCACCCGTCGGGACCGCGGTGTACGCCGCCGCGCCGGGTCTGCTGTGGCCGCTGATGGCCGCGGTCGCGTTCGCCGCCGCGGCGTTCGTCCTGCTGGCCCGGCGGCTGGGCGAGCGTCCGTCAATCCTCAGCGAAGCCCGGCAGTGACTCCTCGAGGATCTCCCGGAAGGGCACGCTGGCACCGAGCTGGCTGAGCAGGCCGACGGCCCCGAGCCAGGTGCGGTGGATCAGCAAGTAGGAGGACGGCAGGTTGAGCTTGGTGGCGAGGGTGAACGTCTCGGAGCGAGGATCGTTGACCCGCTCGAACTGCTCACGCATCCACTCGCGCGTGAAGGTGAAGCGCTCCTGGTCGGCGGGCTCGACGAAGGGAGCGAGGTAGGCGAGCAGCAGGGCCGGGTCGACCTCGATCCGGTCCTTGATGAACCCCTCCTCGCGGAGCCCGGCGACCAGCGACTCCTCGTCCGAGTCGAGCGCGATGCGGATGAGCCGGCCCATGGCCTCGGGGAGCTTCCCCTGCGGCAGCCTGGCGACGGCTCCGAAGTCGAGGACGCCCAGCCGGCCGAGCCCCCCGTCGGGTCCGGGGATGACGCGGAAGTTGCCCGGGTGGGGATCGGCGTGGAGCATGCCGGTGCGCCGCGGCCCCTCGAAGAGGAAGCGGACGAACAGCTCGCCGTAGTGGTCGCGCTCCTCCTGCGTGCCGTCGCGGATGACGTGCGCGAGGGAGTAGGCGGAGTCCATCCACTCGGTCACCAGCACCTCGTTGCCCACGGCGACCACGGCGGGCACCACGATGTCCGGGTGGTCGGCGAAGGCCTCGGCGTAGGCGGCCTGCGCCTCCGCCTCGAGGTGGTAGTCGAGCTCGTCGGCCGCGCGGTCCTGCAGCTCGGCCACGAGCGGCTTGATGTCGATGCCGGGGAAGGCCGGCGCGACCCCGCGCGCGACGCGGGCGATCTGGCGCAGGTCGGACATCAGCGCCTCCCCGGCTCCGGGGTACTGCACCTTCACCGCGACGTCGCGGTCCTCGTCGGAGTCGACCGCGAGGTCGCGCCAGCGACCGCGGTGCACCTGGCCGATGGACGCCGCCGCGGTCGGAGCGCCGTCGAGCCAGACCAGCCGCTCGGACCAGTCGTCGCCGAGGTGCGCGGTCAGCTGCTCGCGCACCGTCGCGGTGGGCATCGGGGGAGCGGAGTCCTGCAGCGCGGTGAGGTGCTCCCGGTAGGGCGCGGTTACCTCCTCGGGCAGGGCGGACTCCAGCACGCTGAGTGCCTGGCCGAACTTCATCGCCCCGCCCTTGAGCTCGCCCAGGGTGCGGAACAGCTGCTCGGCGGTGCGCTGCTGGACCTCGGTGAGCACCGCGTCAGCGGGCTTGCCGCCGAGCCGCTTGCCCAGCCCGACCGCCTGTCGCCCGGCATACCCCAACGGGAGCGCGGCCAGGCGGGCCGTGCGGGCGGCGGCCTTGCGCGGGAGGTCGGTCATGCCGACCATCATCGCCGATGCCCGGTGACGAGGGCGTGACCTCCGGCGAGCCGGCTCGTTGCAGGGGGTGACGACCTCGACCCCCTCGGGAGGACCACGTGAGCTCGACCCCACGTCACAAGACCCTGCTCGCCTGTGCCGCGAGCGTGCTCGCCGCCACCGCGACCTTCGGCGTCGCCGCGAGCGCGCCGGCCGCGGGACAGGCCACCGGCCAGACCACCGACCAGGCCAACGTCTCCGACTTCCTCGCCCGGCAGCTGCCCGGTCTCTCGGGAAGGACGACGGTGATGGTGCACGGCACCTCCATCGGCGCCGCCCGCAAGGCCGTCGAGGCCACCGGGATGCGCAAGACCGGGGAGTTCACCCGCATCGGAGTGGTCGTCGCCGACGCCTCCCGCCGCCAGGTCGAGCAGGTCCGCACGCAGAGCGGCGTGACGTACGTCGAGGGCGGGGCGCAGCCGATCGACTTCTCTCAGGAGACGTCCAACACCGCCACCCGTGGCGCCGAGGCAGCCACCACCCTCACCGGCGCCGACGGCACGGCGCTGACGGGCCGGGGCGTGAGCGTGGCGGTCATCGACTCCGGCGTCGACCCGACCCACCCCTACTTCCGGGAGGCCGACGGCTCGAGTGCGGTGGTCGCCAACCTGAAGGCGGTCTGCGAGCCGCTGACCGAGACCTGCTCGGTGCAGCGCCTGCCGGCCTTCGTCGACACCGACACGCTCTCGGTCGGCGGCCACGGCACCCACGTCAGCGGCATCGTCGCGGGTCGCTCCACCACGCTGACGGACGGCGGCGAGCTCCAGGGCGCCGCTCCGGGCGCCAAGCTGGTGTCGATCTCCACCGGTGCCGGCCTCGTGATCCTGGGCGCCGACTCCGCGCTCAACTGGGTGCTTGAGAACCACGAGGCGCCGTGCGGGGACGGCGTACCCGCGTCGACGTGCCCACCGATCAAGGTCACCAACAACTCGTACGGTCCCAGCGGCGGCGGTGAGTTCGACCCCGAGTCGGCCACCGTCAAGCTCCAGCGCGCGCTCGCGGCCGAGGGTGTCGTCACGGTGTGGGCAGCCGGCAACGACGGCGGCGACGGCTCGACCAGCCTGACCAACCCGCCCGGCCAGGACCCCACCGGCGGCATCCTCTCCGTCGCGTCCTACTACGACCAGGACACGGGAACGCGTGAGGGCGTGGTGTCCGAGTACAGCTCGCGCGGTCTCGCCTCCGACGCCTCGACGTGGCCCGACATCTCGGCGCCGGGGGAGAACATCACGTCCTCGTGCCGCCTCTACCTGGCGATCTGCTCGACGGGCCTCGACTTCCGCAACGGGCCGGGCGCGCTCGACCTCGGCACCTTCAACACCATCAGCGGGACGTCGATGGCGGCGCCGCACGTCGCCGGCATCGTCGCCCAGCTGTTCCAGGCCGACCCGACGGCGACGCCGGCGGAGATCGAGCGTGCGCTGAAGGTCTCGGCGCACACGTTCACCGACGGCGCCGGCTACGAGCCCGGCGACCTCGGCACCACGTCGTACGACAAGGGCCACGGCCTCGTCGACGTCGTGGCGGCCGTCGCGGCCCTGGCGTGAGCGTCGCGGCGGGCGGGGGCCGTGGGGTCTCCGCCCGCCTCGGCGCCTGTCCCGGGGACCGTCCTGCTGGGAGGGTGGGGGGATGGAGATCGAGTTCGCCGGCGAGGTGGTCGAGTGGCGCGGCCCGGCGCCGTACGTCTTCGTGCCGCTCCCGCCGGACGCGGCCGACCTCGTCGACGAGGTGAAGGCGGACGTCGTCTACTGGGGCGTCGTGCCGGTCCGCGCGTGGATCGGAGGCACGGAGTTCACCACCGCGATGTTCCCTCGCGAGGACACCTGGTTCCTGCCGCTGAAGGTGGCCGTGCGTCGCGCCGAGGACGTCGATCTCGGCCAGGTCGTCGAGGTGCGGATGCACGTCGGGCGCGACTGATCACGGCGGATGCAACCTCTCGGGGCCCCGACGCGTCTCCCTGTACGTCCCCGTCCGGGGCCACGACACGAGAACGGACCGAGCCCCATGCGTAGGACCCTCCTCAGCATCGCGACCCTCGCGGTCGCCAGCCTCGCCCTGACCCAGGCCCCCGCCGCGAACGCCGACGGCATCGGCGTCACCGACCCGAAGGACCTCGGCCACGGCGTCGACCTCCGGGCGGTGGAGGTCGAGCACAAGGCGCGCAACGTACTGGTGACCACCACCCACACGGACCTGCGTCCGTCGTTCCGGTCGGGGTCGTCCGGTGCGGTGTACCTCGACACCGACCCGGCCGACCCCGGCCCGGAGTACCTGCTCTCGGGCGGCTACTTCGTCGGCACGGACTACGTGCTGCTCGAGGTCGACGGCTTCTCCCGCAAGGCGATGGGCGATCCGGTGGAAGGGTCCTACCGGATGAGCATCGACTACGACACCGAGCAGGTTCGCATGCGGATGTCACGTGAGGCGATCGGGTCGCCCGACGAGGTCCGGGTCGCCGTGCGCGTCGCCGGCTCGCGCCCGGACGGCAGCAACACCCGCCGTGACTGGCTCGGCGAGCCGCGCAGCTTCACCGAGTGGGTCGCGCAGTGACGTGAGCCCGACCGTGCGCGGTCACTTGACGACGCGGACCTCCTGAGGCCAGCCGCAGCCCTCGGCGACCTTCGCGGCCCACACCTTGGCGGTCTCGATGTCGGGGACGTCGATGATCGTGATCCCGCCGAGCTGCTCGGTGGTCTCGGTGTAGGGCCCGTCGGTGACGACCATCGTCCCGCTGGTGCCGTCGGCGCTGAACGCCTCGGTCATGTCCTCCTCGAGCCCGCCGGCGAAGACGAGCACTCCCGCCTCCTCCATCTCGCGGACCACGGCCGTGCTCGGCTCGACGCGGGTCTGGAACCACTCGGCCGGGTGGTCGCCGACCCACTGCTGGTGGAAGTAGATGGCGTACTGCGTCATGTCGCTCCTCCTCGCGGCCGCCCCGTGCGGCCCGTCACCACTCTGACGGACGAGCAGGCTCGAGATCGACAGCACGGTCGAGTGACGGGCACAGCTGGTGGGTGCCGAGGGCGCGCGCCGCCTGTTTCGCGCCCGCTGCCAGTGACGTACGCACGTCGGCGCCGTCGAGGTGGGCGACGAGATGGCCGGCCATGAACCCGTCACCGGCGCCGTTGGTGTCGACGACGCTCGGCACCTGCTCGGCTGGGACACGGTGCTCCTCGCCGCGGGCGTCGACGGCGAGGGCACCGTCGGCGCCGAGGGTGCAGACGGCGAGCTGCGCCCCGCGCGCGACGCAGGCCCGCAGCAGCTCGCGGACCGACGACGTGCGGTCGCCGTTCATGAAGACGAAGGTCGCCGCGTCGGCGAACGGCGCGTGGAACGCGCTCCTCCCGTCGTAGTCGTGCAGGTCGGTCCAGATCGGGACGCCGGTGGCCACGATGGCGTCGATCGCGGCGCGCGAGGTCTCGCTGAGGTCGAGCACGACGGCGCGGGAACCGGCGGCGGCTCGTCGGAGCGCCGACGTCGCGGCCGCGACCTCGTCCGGGCCGACCCGCGGGACGTCGAGGTAGAGCGAGACGCGCCCACCGTGCGGGTCCATCAGGTTGAGGTGGCGCTCGCTCGGCCCGTCGACGTACGTCGCCACGACGGGGACCGCGGCCCGTCCGAGCGTCTGCTCGATCTCCGCAGCCGCGGCGTCGGTGCCCAGCACCGTGTGCAGCTCGACGTTGACGCCGAGCTCACGCAGGTGCGCCGCCTTGCCTGCCGACGTGCCGCCCAGCACGTGTCGGTGCCCACGCGCGAACTGCATGTGCGGCACGGGCGCGGGCAGCTCGTCGAGGTCGACGACCTGGTTCCACGACGCCGGGCCGTGCACGACCACGTCGACCATGGCGAGGAGGCTAGCGGGCGGGTCAGGCGGGGAACGCCACCCCGGTGTTGGCGTGGCAGCGGTAGCCGAAGGGGTTCTTGGCGAGGTACTGCTGGTGGGCGTCCTCGGCGTAGTAGTACGGCGTCTCGCTGGCCGGGCGGATCTCGGTGGTGATCTCGCCGAGGCCGCGGCGGGCGAGCTCCTCGCCGTACACCTTGGTCAGCTCACGCGCGACCTGCTCCTGCTCGGGAGTGGTCCAGTAGATCGCGGAACGGTACTGGGTGCCGACGTCGTTGCCCTGGCGCATCCCCTGGGTCGGGTCGTGGATCTCGAAGAACTTCTTCACCAGGTCGGCGTACGACACCTGGGTGGGGTCGAAGACGACCCGGACCGCCTCGGTGTGGCCGGTGTGGCCACTGCACACCTCGTCGTAGGTCGGGTGGGGCGTGCTGCCGCCGGCGTAGCCGACGGACGTCGACCAGACGCCGGGCACCTGCCAGTAGATCTCCTCGGCGCCCCAGAAGCAGCCGAGGCCGAGGATCGCGACCTCGTGGCCGTCGGGGACGTCGTCGCTGACGACGGGGGTGTGCAGGACCACGTGCTCGCCCAGGGTCCACATCTGCTGCTCGCGCCCCGGGAGCGCCTGGTCGGGGGTGGGCAGGGTGGTGGGCTTGCCGAATCCGAACATGCCTCCATTGTCGCGCGCCGCGCAAGTCGGCCTACGTAGGACTACGCGGTCTAGACGTCGCGCTGTCACCGATGCGCGGACGCCGCGGCGGGAGGACGGTGAAGACATCAGCAGCACTCGTCGAAAGGAATCGTCATGTCTTCACGTAGAACGGTTCGGCAGCTCGCGGTTGCCGTCCTCGTCGGGGTCCTGGTCGGGGGCGGCCTGATGGCCGTCACGCCGGCAGGGGCCGAGGTCAGCAGCGCGCTGGCCACCAACTGGAAGAAGATCTGGAACAAGGAGCTCAAGCCGCAGGCCGACAAGCGGTACTACACCAAGAAGAAGAGCGACAAGAGGTACCAGGCCAAGGGCGACTACGCCCTCAACGGCTCGTCGTACACCAAGGCCGAGACCTACTCGAAGGCCGAGGCCGACGCGAAGTACCAGCTCAAGGGCAACTACGCCCTGAACGGCTCGTCGTACACCAAGGCCGAGGGCGATGCGAAGTACCTCCCGAAGCAGGCACTCATCCGGGGCCAGTACGACGCCATCGGCACGGCTGGGGCCGCTGGTGACTGGGTCGGCGACAACATCACCTTCGGTGTGACGCTGTCGGAAGCGCCGACGGTGCACTACCTCAACCTGGGTGCCGGCCCGACGGCTGCCTGCCCGGGCACCGCCGCCGCTCCCGACGCCGCACCGGGCAACCTGTGCCTCTACGAGCGGCAGAACATCAACGCGGGATCGCGCTTCATCTTCGACGCAGGTGCCGGAGCTCCGGGAGCGGCCAGCGTCTACGGGGCGAGCATGTACGTCGCCAGCGCGGCCGCCGGCGACACCTTCGTCTACGGCTCCTGGGCAGTCCGCCCGCTCGCCATCGTCGCCGCCGCCCGTCCGGACGCCGGCTCGGCCAGCCAAGGACGCCCGAGCGTGCCGTGAGTCGCGGTCGAGGCCGGTTCGCCCCGGACTGGGGGACGGCCGCCGCATCGGGGGGTGCGGCGGCCGTTCCGCTGTCCGAGCGGCGCAGCGCGGGGTCTACCCTCGGCATGTGACCCAGGAACGCGCCAACAAGTCCGGCTTCGAGACGCGTGCGATCCACGCCGGCTACGAGCCCGACGCGATGACCGGGGCGGTCAACCCGCCCATCTACGCCAGCAGCACCTACAAGCAGGACGGCGTCGGCGGGCTGCGCGGCGGCTACGAGTACAGCCGCTCGGCCAACCCCACGCGTACGGCGCTCGAGGGCGCACTCGCGGCGGTCGAGGACGGCGAGAAGGGGTTCGCCTTCGCCTCCGGCCTGGCTGCCGAGGACACCATCATCCGGGCGCTGACCCGCCCCGGCGACCACGTCGTCATCCCCGACGACGCCTATGGCGGCACGCACCGCCTCTTCGACAAGGTCGCCAAGGTCTGGGGCACCGACCACACCCCGGCGTCCGTCGCCGACACCGACGCGGTCGCCGCCGCGATCGAGCCCGGCCGGACGAAGCTGGTGTGGGTCGAGACCCCCACCAACCCGATGCTCACCATCGGCGACATCGAGGCGCTGGCCACCGTCGCCCACGACGCCGGCGCGCTGCTCGTCGTCGACAACACCTTCGCCTCGCCCTACCTCCAGCAGCCGCTCACGCTCGGCGCCGACGTGGTGGTGCACTCGACGACCAAGTACGTCGGCGGGCACAGCGACGTAGTCGGGGGAGCGGTTGTCGTGCGCGACCTCGAGCTCGCCGAGAAGATCGGCTACCACCAGAACGCCATGGGTGCGGTGGCCGGGCCGTTCGACGCGTTCCTGACGCACCGCGGCCTCAAGACCCTCGGCGTACGCATGGACCGCCACTGCGACAACGCCGAGCGGATCGTGGCGTTCCTCGACGGCGACCCGCGGGTGGCCGAGGTCATCTACCCCGGCCTGGCCGCCCACCCCGGCCACGAGGTCGCCGCGCGGCAGATGAAGCGCTTCGGCGGCATGATCTCCTTCCGCGTCGCCGGGGGCGAGGAGCAGGCCCTCGCGGTGTGCGAGCGCGCCGAGGTGTTCACGCTCGGCGAGTCCCTCGGTGGCGTCGAGTCCCTCATCGAGCACCCCGGCCGGATGACCCACGCGAGCGTGGCCGGCACCGACCTCGAGGTCCCCGCCGACCTGGTCCGGCTCAGCGTCGGCATCGAGACCGCCGACGACCTCGTCGCCGACCTCGACCGGTCCCTGGGCTGAGACGTGGACGAGGCACCCGACCCGCGCTACCTCCTGGCCAACGAGCGGACCCTCCTCGCCTATGAGCGCACCGCGATCGGCCTCGTCGTGGCGGCCGTCGGTGCGCTCAACCTGCTGGAGGGGACCTGGCCCAACGTCGCCCTCGGCGTCGCCCTGTTGCTCGCGTCGGGGATGACCGCCGTTGTCGGCTGGCACCGCTACCGCCAGGCCGAGCGGGCGATCCGGACCGGCACCGACCTCCCGGGCGGGATCGGCGTGCAGGCCGTCGTCCTCGGCGTCATCACGGTCATCGTCGTGGCCGCCCTGACGGTGCTGGTGTGAGCGCGGTCGTCTGCGTCGACTTCGGCTCGACCTGGACCAAGGCGGCGCTGGTCGAGCTCGCCAGCGGAGGGCTCCTCGGCACCGCGAGCCACCCCACGACCCTCCCGGGCCCGGACGGCGCCGGCGACGTCCTCGACGGGTACGACGCCTGCGTGGCTGCGCTCGCCGAGCAGGACCAGCGCGCCCTCGACGCCGACGTGCTCGCCTGCTCCAGCGCGGGCGGGGGCTTGAGGATCGCGGTCGTCGGCAACGAGGAGCTGGTGACCGCCGAGGCCGGCCGTCGGGTGGCGCTGTCCAGCGGCGGCAAGGTCGTGCTCGTGCTCCACGGCGGGCTCGACGCCGCCAAGCACGACGAGCTCCGCGCCGCCGAGCCTGACGTCGTGCTGCTGGTGGGCGGGACCGACGGCGGCAACGCCGAGGTCCTCGAGGGCGACGCCCACTTCCTGGCGGAGGTGCCGTGGGCGGGCCCGGTCGTGGTGGCCGGCAACGTCGAGTCGCAACCCCTGGTCGCCGAGCTGCTCACCGGCTCCGGCACCCCGCACGTCCTGGCCGACAACGTCGTGCCCCGCATCGGCGTGCTCGCCCCCGACGGTGCGCGCCGCGCGATCCGCGAGATCTTCCTGAGCCACGTGATCGGCGGCAAGCACCTCAGCAGCCGCGCCGACGCGCGCGGCCGCACCTTCACCTCGATGGTGCGCGGCGCGACGCCCGACGTCGTGCTCACCGGCGTCGAGCTGCTCGCCCGCGGCCTCGACGACCGGCACCCCGGGGCCGGGGACGTCGTCGTCGTCGACGTCGGCGGCGCGACCACCGACGTGCACAGCGTCGTCGAGCTCGACCCCGAGGACAGCGGCCTCGCCCGCGAGGTCGTCGCCACCACGCCGGTGACCCGCACGGTCGAGGGTGACCTCGGCATGCGCTGGTCGGCGGTCACCACGGTCGAGTCCGCCGGGCGCGACGACCTCGCCGACGCGGCGGCCGCCCGCCGGGCCGATCCGGGCTGGGTGCCGCGCGACGCGGCCGAGCAGGACGTCGACCTCGACATCGCCGCCGCCGCCGTCCGCATCGCCCTCGAGCGCCACGCCGGCCGCAGCAAGGTGGTCGTGAGTCCGGAGGGACGCGTGGTCGAGCGCAGCGGCAAGGACCTGCGCGAGGTCGACCTGCTGGTCGGCTCGGGCGGGGTGCTGCGCCACGGCGGCCCCGACGCCGTACGCCGCGTGCTGGCGCCGGCGACCGGTGACGCCTTCGACGGGGGCTGGCAGCTGCCGCGCGCTCCGCGGGTGGTCGTGGACCACGACTACGTGCTCGCCGCCGCCGGCCTGCTGGCCCAGGACCACCCGGTCGCGGCTCACCGTCTGCTGGGTGGTCTCAGGGCTGCGGGGGATCGGTAGCGTGGCCGACGTGAGCGACCAGGACAGGCCCTCACCCGACGAGCCGGGCGAGACCGAGGTGGAGTCGGGTCGACGACGCTTCTTCGCCGCCCTCGCCCGCGAAGAGGACGGCCTCACCGACCGCATCGTCGCCCAGTGGGCCCAGGGGCGGGCCGAGCGCCGCAGCGAGCCGGTCATCGCCACTGGTCCTTCGAACTTCAGCCGCGCGCAGGTGCCGTGGGGTCTCGACCTGGCCGCGGCCTGGTCGTGGCGCCTGATCGTCATCACCGTCGCCGCCCTCGGATTCCTGTGGGCCATGCGGTTCTTCGCCGTCATCACCCTCCCGCTCGCCGTCTCGCTGCTGCTCGCCGCGCTCGCCACCCCGATGGTCATCTGGCTGCGCCGGATCGGTCTGCCGCGCGGCCTCGCCACGGGCATCGTCATGATCCTGGGGCTCAGCACGGTCGGGCTGCTGCTCACCTTCGTCGGCCAGCAGGTCGCCACGGGTGCCAGCGACCTCGCCGACTCGGTCGTCACCGGTCTCGGGCAGGTGCGGGAGTGGCTGCGCACCGGGCCGTTCCACGTCTCGGACTCCCAGCTCGACGGCTACATCGAGCAGGTGCAGGCCGCCGTGTCCGACAGCACCGGTGCCGACGGCATGGTCACCCGGGTCACCGAGGTGGGCACCGCCGTGGGCCACGTCGTGGCGGGCTTCTTCATCGTGCTGTTCTCCACCTACTTCTTCCTCGCTGACGGCGAGCGCATCTGGGCGTGGCTGGTGCGCATCGCCCCCCGCGCCGCGCGTGAGCGCGTCGACGCCTCGGGCCGCGTCGCCTGGGTGTCGTTGACCCAGTTCGTGCGGGCCACGGTCCTGGTGGCCCTCGCCGACGCGATCGGCATCATGCTCGTCGCCTGGTTCCTGGGCGTGCCGTTCGTCGTTGCCATCGGCGTGATCGTCTTCCTCGGCGCGTTCGTGCCGATGATCGGCGCGACCGTCGCCGGGCTGGTGGCCATCCTCGTCGCCCTGGTCGACCAGGGGCCGTGGACGGCACTGCTGATGCTCGGCGGCGTGATCCTGGTCCAGCAGATCGAGGGTCACGTCCTGCAGCCGTTCCTGATGGGCCGCTTCGTGTCGCTGCACCCGCTCGGCGTCATCGTGGCGATCGGGTGCGGCGTCCTCGTGGCCGGGATCGCCGGGGCCCTGGTCGCCGTGCCGCTCGCCGCGGCCGGCAACGCCGTCGCACAGCACCTCGCCTCCTACACCGAGGTCGGCGACGACGACCCTGACGGCGCCCTCGACGAGGACATCGCCCCACCTCCCCACGAGCGCGACGAGATCCACGACGACAGCCCGCTCGCGGCCCAGGCAGACCCGTCATCCCCGGACGACGCCGACAGCGACGACCACGAGAAGCACGAGAAGGACCCGTCATGACCGAGGAATGCTCCCTCGCCGACATCCTCGCCGCGCGCGAGATGCTGGAGGGCGTCACCGTGACCACGCCGATGGAGGAGTCGCGCTGGCTCTCGGCGCTGGTCGGCGGGCCGGTCTCGCTGAAGTGCGAGAACCTCCAGCGCACCGGCTCCTTCAAGTCCCGCGGCGCCTACGTCCGCATCGCGCGCCTGTCCGCCGAGGAGCGGGCCCGCGGTGTCGTCGCGGCCTCCGCCGGAAACCACGCCCAGGGTGTCGCGCTCGCGGCCTCGACCCTGGGCATCGCCTCCACCGTGTTCATGCCCGAGGGGGCACCGATCCCCAAGGAGAAGGCGACCCGCGGCTACGGCGCGGACGTCGTCTTCGAGGGCCGCTACCTCGAGGACTCGCTGGCCGCGGCGCGGCGCTTCGCCGAGGAGACCGGGGCCGTGCTGATCCATCCCTTCGACCACGTCGACATCGTCGCCGGGCAGGGCACGCTGGGGCTCGAGGTCCTGGAGCAGGCGCCGGACGTACGTACGGTGCTGGTGCCGACAGGCGGGGGCGGGCTGCTGGCCGGGGTGGCGATCGCGGTCAAGGCGCTGCGGCCGGACGTACGCGTGGTGGGCGTGCAGGCCGAGGGCGCCGCCGCCTACCCCGGGTCGCTCGCGGCCGGCCATCCGGTGGCCCTGGAGTCGATGAGCACGATGGCCGACGGCATCGCGGTCGGCCGGCCCGGCGACATCACCTTCGCGGCGGTGCGCGACCACGTCGACGAGATCATCACGGTGTCCGAGGAGTCGCTCTCCCGCGCGCTGCTCGCCCTGATCGAGCGCGCGAAGCAGGTCGTCGAACCCGCCGGCGCGGCCGCCGTCGCGGCGATGCTCGACAACCCGGCCGGCTTCGAGACCCCCGCCGTCGCGGTGCTCTCCGGCGGCAACATCGACCCGCTTCTGCTGAGCAAGGTCATCCGTCACGGCCTCGCCGCGGCCGGGCGCTACCTCTACCTCCGCGTGTGCATCCCCGACCTGCCCGGCGGCCTGGCGTCGCTCCTCGCCGAGGTCGGCGCCGAGGGCGCGAACGTGCTCGAGGTCGCGCACGAGCGGATCTCCCCGTCGCTCACCCTCAACGAGGTCGAGGTGCGCATCCAGCTCGAGACCCGCGGCGAGGCGCACGCCGAGCACCTGACGGAGCGCCTCCGCGAGCGCGGCTACCGCGTCGACACCTGAGCGGCGTACACCCTCGAGCGGTGCGTGGGACACGTTCCGCGGCGAGGAAACCTGCCTCACCCACCGGCGTACGTGGAAAAGCCGAGGAGCGGTGGCCCACCCACCTTCGACGAGTCGAGAACGCGGGTGGACCACCGCTCCGGCGGTGGTGAAGATCGGTGCTCAGGCCTTGTAGGGCTCCGCGTCGACGACCGTCACCGACAGCTCCTTGCCGTTGGGCGCGGTGTAGGTGACCTTGTCGCCCTTGGACTTGCCGTTGATCGCGGCGCCCATCGCCGACTCGGGCGAGTAGACGTCGAGGGTGTCGCCGTCGTTGAGGTTCTCACGGGCGCCGAGGAGGAACTTCTCGGTGTCGCCGTCGCCGAAGTCCACGGTGACGACCATGCCCGGCTCGACGACGCCGTCGTCGGGGGGCGTCTCGCCCACCTCGGCCTTGCGCAGCATGTCCTCGAGCTGACGGATGCGGGCCTCCTGCTTGCCCTGCTCGTCCTTGGCGGCGTGGTAGCCGCCGTTCTCCTTGAGGTCGCCCTCGTCGCGGGCGGCCGAGATGCGCTCGATGATCTCCTGGCGCTTGGGCCCCTTGAGGTCGTCGAGCTCGGCCTTCAGCTTGTCGTAGGCCTCCTGGGTCAGCCAGATGGTGCCCTGGTCGGTCATGTCGATGCTCCTGCTCACGTGGTACTGGATGCGGGTGTGCCTCAGCGCCCCCGCATCGGGTCGGTGGTGTCTTCCGTCCGATCGGAGTCGGCGCGGCGACGGACGTCGGCCAGCGCACCCGGACGGGCAGAACTATCAGGTTAGCAAGCCTGCGAGAAAAGTGCAGGCGGACGGCTCAGCGTGGGCGTGGCTGGTCGGGGGCGGTGCACCCGAGCTTCTCGACCGAGGTGGCCCGGCGCTCGGTGCGGATGACCACCTCGTTCACCCCGTCGACGGGGGTGAAGGCGAGCTCCCCGACCGCCGTCTTGTCCTCGGCCAGTGCGCGCACGCGGCAGCTGGCCTCGACACCGGCGGCAAGGCGTACGTCGACGCGCGCCTCGACCTGGTGGTCGCCGGTCACCTCGAAGGTGACGACCTCGGAGCGCACGTCGGGGCTGCCGTGGAACCAGGCCGTCCAGCCCAGCCAGGTGAGCCCGACCACGGCGAGGACGACCGCCAGCCCGACGGCCGCGGGACGCCGCCACCGCGCGGGTGCGCCGTAGCGGTCGGCGAGGACGTGTCCTGAGCCTGTCGAAGGGTCGGTGGTCACGCACAGAAGCGTAAGCGGGGGCTCCTAGACTGCAGACCATGCCCCAGCCCCCCGCAGACCGGCCCGGAACCGCCAAGCCCCGCGCCGGCCTCCGACTCATGCACGTCCACGCCCACCCCGACGACGAGTCGAGCAAGGGGGCCGCGTCGACGGCGAAGTACGTCGCCGAGGGCGTCGACGTCCACGTCGTCACCTGCACCGGCGGCGAGCGCGGCTCGGTGCTCAACGCCAAGATGGACCGCCCCGAGGTCTGGGAGAACATCACCGAGATCCGCCGCGAGGAGATGCATCGCGCGCGCGACATCCTCGGCATCCGCCAGGACTGGCTCGGCTTCGTCGACTCGGGCTGGCCCGAGGGCGACCCGTTGCCGCCGCTCCCGGAGGGCTGCTTCGCGCTCGTCCCGCTCGAGGAGGCGACCGAGCGCCTGGTGCGGCTGATCCGCTCGTTCCGCCCGCACGTGCTGACGACGTACGACGAGCGCGGCGGCTACCCGCACCCCGACCACATCCGCTGCCACGAGGTCTCCGTCGCCGCCTACGCCGCGGCCGGCGACCCGGAGCGGTTCCCCGACGCCGGGGAGCCGTGGCAGCCCATGAAGCTCTACTACCACCACGGCTGGAGCTGGGCGAAGACCAACGCCCTCCACGAGGCGATGCTCGCCCACGACCTCGAGTCGCCCTACACCGAGCGCCTCGCGACGTGGGAGCGCGAGCCCGAGTGGGACGACCGGATCACCACGCGGGTGCCGTGCGGCGACTACTTCGGCGTGCGCGACCAGGCCCTGCTCGCGCATGCCACGCAGATCGATCCCGATGGCATGTGGTTCGCGATCCCGCGTGAGATCCAGCAGAAGACCTGGCCGACCGAGGACTACGAGCTGGTTGAGTCGACGGTCGGGAGCACCCTGCCCGAGGACGACCTGTTCGCGGGGATCCCGACGCCCGCTCCCTGACATGTCAGTGGGATGATGGAGCCATGCTCGACCTGCTGCTGATCGTCCTCCTCGAAGACCCGACCCCCGAGCCGACCGAGGTCAAGGCCGGGCCCCTGGGGTTCGCGGTCTGGATCTTCATGATCCTCGCAGTCGTGGTGATCGCCTTCAGCCTGGTCAAGCAGCTGCGCAAGGCCCAGGCGGCCAAGGACGCCGGCGTCTACGGCGACGAGCCGGTGCAGCGCGCCGGCGAGGCGGACGAGACCGACGCGCCAGGCCGCACGGGGGCCAATGGGTCTCCGGGGACCTCCGCCAGCACGGACGAGCGCTGAGCGCCCTCAGGGTCGCTCGTCAGCCCCGCTGCGCCGTCCGGGCAGCCACCAGTTCCAGGCTCCGAGCAGCGTCATCGACGCCGGCAGGAGCAGCCCGCGCACGACGGTGACGTCGAGCAGCACGGCCACGGTCATGCCGACGCCGATCTCCTTGACCGCGACGAGCTCACCCAGCGCGAAGCCCAGGAAGACGATCCCGATGGCGACGGCGGCGAGGGTCACGACCGGCCCCGAGGCGGTGATGCCGGTGAGCACCGCCTCGTCGTTGAGCGCCCGGGTGTCGGCCGGGCCGTCCCGTTTGCGCCGCGGTCGCGAGACGGCCTCGTCCCACGCCTCGCGGATCCGCGCGACGAGGAAGACGTGGTAGTCCATGGACAACCCGAACGCGAACATGAACAGCAGCAGGGGTGTGGTGACGTCGAGGGCGCCCCACGAATCGAAGCCGAGCAGCGACGATCCCCAGCCCCACTGGAACACGGCCACGACCACGCCGAGCGTCGCTCCGAGTGAGAGCAGGTTGAGGGCCACGGCCTTGACCGGCACGACCACGGACCGGGTCAGGCGGCCCAGCAGCAGGGCCGTGAGAACGGCGACGACCAGGATCGCCCAGGGCGCGCGGTCGGCGAGGGCGTCGCGGGTGTCGACCAGCTCCGCGGTGGGCCCGCCCACCAGCACCTCGACGCCGAGGTCGGCGGCGCGCATCCGGCGTACGAGGTCCTGCACCTTCGGGCCGTCGTAGTCGCCCGCGGCGTCGGGCTCTGGCTCGACCAGCAGCTGGCTGACCTCGCCTGGCACCGGGTCGAAGAGCAGCACGTCGACCACGCCGGGGAGGCCGGCGAGGCCGGCCATCGCGTCGGCGGTCTCCTGCGAGGTGAACTCCGCCTCGACCAGCACCGTGATCGGGGTCTCGTCCTGGTCGGGGAAGCCGCGCTCGATCGCGGCCTGCGTGAGCCGTGGCTCGCTGTCACGCGGCAGCGTGCGGGCGTCGGAGTTGCGCAGGTCGAGTGTCAGCAGGGGCGTGGCGAGGATCAGCAGCAGGGCCGTGCACCCGACCAGGACCGGCCACGGGCGTCGCTGGGCGAAACGCGCCAGGCGCGGCAGCAGGGCGTGCGCGCTGGGAGTGCCGCCCAGCAGTCGTCGTGGCGCGGGGGCGGGGATCCGGGCGTGCGAGACCGCGACCAGCGCCGGGGCGAGGGTGAGGCCGGTCAGCGTCGCGCCCGCCACCGCGACGAGCCCACCGACCGCCATGGGTGACAGCACGGGGTCGCGGAGCACGAGCAGTCCCGCCAGCGCGGTCGCGACCGTGAGGCCCGAGACGAGGACCGTACGTCCGGACGTGGCGAGGGTGCGCCCCAGCGCGTCCGCGACGTCGGTGCCTCGCGACGCTGCTGCCCGCTCCTCACGGAAGCGCCCGAGGACCAGCAGGGCGTAGTCGACGGCCAGGCCGAGGCCGAGGAGCGTGACGACGTTGACGGCGTACTCGCTGACCGGGGTCAGGCGGGCCATGCCCGCGAGGGCGAGCAGGGCCACGCTGACCGAGCCGAGCGCGGTGGCGACGGGGAGCAGCCCGACGACGAGCCCGCCCAGGGCGAGGGCCAGCACGACGACCAGCACGAGGATCGCGACACCCTCACCGCGGGCGGCGTCCTGCACGGCCTGCTCCCCGAACGCCTCCTCCGCGAGCAGCGGCCCGCCGACCAGGACCTCCGGCATGCCGACCAGCTGCAGCGTCTCCTCGACCTCCACTGCGGCGGCGAGGGCCCGGTCGCGGCCGACGGTGTGGTCGATCTCGACAATGACGATCGTGCCGGTGCGGTCGGGCTTGACGAGGTCCTGGGCGCCGGTGGTCCACGGGTCTCGCACCTCGACGACGTCGGGCAGGTCGCGCACGTCGTGCAGCACCCGGGTGGCCTGGTCGATCAGGTCGACGCCGTAGATGTCGGCTCCCGAGAGCACGGCGACCACCAGCTCGCCCTCGGGGTCGGTCTCCTCGAGGACCTGCGCCACCCGGGCCGACTGGGCCTCGTCGCGCAGCGGGTCCGGGGACTCGGCCACGTCGAAGACCGAACCACCGAGGACCACGCCGAGCACGATGAGCACCGCCCAGCTCGCGAGGACCGGACGTCGCCACCTGTGCAGCAGCCGTCCCAGGTCCTCGAGCACGGGCGTGACTGTAGCGGTGGACCTTGCTTTTGCCGAACGCCAGACAAAAGTTGTTCACAAACTGTCGGATGGGACCTAGGGTGAGCCAGGTCACAACCGTCCCGACGTGCGTCGTGCCGTCCGGGTACCAGGAGGTTCCGGTGTCGTTGTCCCCTGTGCTCCACCCCCGATCGCGCGCCACCGGCGCACGGTCCGGCCGCTCCCGCTGGGGTGCTGCCGCCCTGGCCACCGCAGTGGCGGCCAGCATCGTCGCGGCCGTCCCGAGCGCGTCGTCCGCGGTCCCCGCCGGCGACGAGCCCGGCGTCACCATGCGCGCCTACCAGCTCGGCCAGGGCATCTCCGAGCTCTGCACGCTCAAGTCCGGCCAGACGCCGAACGTCGACTTGCTGAAGCAGACGATCGACTGGCGCTCGCCCGCCGACTTCGGCGGCCTCGAGAACGACTTCGTCGTCGAGGCGCTGGCCACCCTCAGCGTGGAGACCACCGGCACCTACGAGTTCCGCCTGACGAGCGACGACGGCTCGCGGCTGCAGATCGACGACCAGGTGGTCGTCGACCACGACGGCCTGCACGGCGACACCGCGATGGAAGGCAGCTTCACGCTGACCGCGGGCACGGAGCACGACCTGCGCCTGGACTACTTCGAGGCGGGCGGCGGCGAGCGGCTCACGCTCGAGTGGATGCCGCCGGGCTCGAGCGACTTCGCGGTCGTGCCCAGCACCGCCCTCAGCACCGAGGCCGACGTCACGCGCGTGACGGCGCCGGGCTTCAAGCAGTGCGAGGGGCAGGACGACTCCGCCGGCGACGGCCTGCAGCTCGCCGGCGTCAACCCCGCGTACGACCTCGTTGACCTGCGCCCCGACGGCTTCGAGCCGCAGGTCACCGGCCTCGAGTGGGACGGCGAGGACCTGCTGGTCCTCACCTGGGGCGGCAACGGCAACGACCAGGGCAACGTCGAGCTCGGCGAGCTGCACCGCCTCAGCGGCGTCCAGGACGCGGCCTCGCCCGACGACGTGACCCGGACCAGGATCGCCACCGGCCTCAAGGAGCCGCAGGGCATATCGGTGGTCGACGGCGAGATCTACGTCTCCGAGAAGACCGGCCTGATCAAGCTGACCGAGGAGGACGGCCAGGGCGTCTTCCAGGGCCAGGAGCAGATCGCGGAGTACCCGTTCGACGGCAACTTCCACGAGTTCGGCTTCGGCATGCTCTACCGCGACGGCAAGTTCCACGTGAACCTGTCGGTCTCGATCAACCTCGGCGGTGCCACCACCGTTCCGCAGGGCTCCTTCGACCGCGGCACGCACATCACCATCGACAAGGAGACCGGCGCGATCGACTACGTCGCCGGCGGCCTCCGCACCCCGCACGGCATGGGCTGGGGCGCCGACGGTGAGATCTTCGTGACCGACAACCAGGGCGGCTGGCTGCCCGCCTCCAAGCTCATCGAGGTCAAGCCGGGCGAGTTCTACAACCACTTCACCACCGAGCCCGACGGCACGCCGGGTCGCTTCGACGACGAGCCCGTGACCAAGCCCGTCCTGTGGATGCCGCAGAACGAGATCGCGAACTCCCCGAGCACTCCGGTCATCGTCGAGGAAGGCCCCTACGCCGGCCAGATGTTCATCGGTGACGTGACCTACGGCGGCCTGCAGCGCGCCGACCTCGAGAAGGTGGACGGCCGCTACCAGGGCGCCCTCTTCCGGATGACCCAGGGCCTCGAGGCCGGCGTCAGCCGAGTGCTCACGGCCCCGAACGGCTCGCTGGTCGTCGGCGGCCTCGGCGCCGGCGGCAACTGGGGCCAGACCGGAAAGCTGCGCTACGGCCTGCAGAAGCTCGACCTCAGCGGTGAGGTGCCCTTCGACATGGAGTCGATGGACGTCGTCGAGGGTGGCTTCGAGATCACTTACACCCAGCCGCTCTCAGCCGCGACGCTGGAGGACCTGACGTCGAAGTACCAGCTCGAGCAGTGGCGCTACCGGGCCACCGCGCAGTACGGCGGCCCCAAGCTCGACGAGGAGAGCCTCACCGTCACCAGCGCGACGGCCAGCGAGGACGGTCGTACGGTCATCCTGCAGGTCGACGGAATGAAGCCCGACCGCGTCGTCCACCTGCGCTCTCCGCGCCCGTTCGCGTCCGCGTCGGACGAGACGCTGTGGAGCACCGAGGCCTGGTACACCCTCAACAGCTACCCGGGCTACGTCGCCGAGGAGCCGGAGCCCGCTCCGGACGGCATCTACGAGCTCGAGGACGGTGAGCTGTCCGGCACCGCCGGCATCGACACCGAGCACGCCGGCTACACCGGGTCCGGCTTCGTCGACGGCATCCAGACCGTCGGATCGGGCAGTGCGGTCGAGGTCGTGGCGCCCGAGGCGGGCACCTACGACCTGACGATCCGCTACGCCAACGGCCCGAACCCGACGCCGAACCAGACCAAGAAGATGAGCCTCTACATCGGCGATGAGCGTCGGGAGATCGCGCTGCCGCCGTTCGCCGACTGGAAGACGTGGGGCACCTTCACCGTCAGTGTCGACCTCCCGGCCGGGGCCACCCGTGTCGAGATCGTCTACGAGCAGGGCGACGACGGTCACGTCAACCTCGACCACGTGAAGCTCGTCGACCCGACCGCCGGTCGCGTCGAGGCCGAGGACGGCACCATCACCGGCGAGGGCACCAGCGTGCAGACCGAGCACGCGGGCTACAGCGGCACCGGCTACGTCGGCGGGTTCCAGAACGAAGGCACCGCGGTGACCTTCGACGTGACGGCCACGACGGCCGGCTTCCACGCGATCGAGCTCGGCTACGCCAACGGCCCCAACCCGCAGGCCGGCCAGACCAAGGACATGTCGCTCTACGTCAACGACACCTTCGTCAAGAAGCTGGCCCTGCCGCCGGCCCACTCGTGGAAGACCTGGCTGACGTTCTCGGACCAGGTCGAGCTCGAGGCCGGTGCGAACGTCATCAAGATCGCTCACGACCCGGGCGACGACGGCAACGTCAACCTCGACTACCTCACGCTCGGCGAGCGGCTGGCCTGCGCGCCGGGTGAGGCACCGGGTGCCGACGACGAGTTCGACGGCGACACGCTGGACACCTGTCGGTGGAGCACGATCCTCAACAAGACGTCGAACGGCGTCGCGGTCATCGACGGCCAGCTGCGCATCAACGCCCAAGCCGGCGACCTGTCGGGTGGTGCGGTCGACGCGAAGAACATGGTCCTCCAGGACTCGCCGGCCGAGGGGCCCTGGGCAGCCACCACGCAGGTCACGATGACCGGCACGGACGACTACCTCCAGGGTGGTCTGGTCGCGTGGACCGATGCCAGCAACTACGCCAAGCTCGTCGCGATGCAGAGGCCCGAGGGCAACTGGGTGCTCGAGCTGGGTCGCCGGATCAACGGTGACATGGTCTACACCAACGCCGACCTGCCGGACGGCGCCGCTCCCGACCAGCTGCAGCTGCAGATGGTCTCGACCGGCACGTCGATCCAGGGCCGGTGGTCGGTCGACCAGGGCGAGACGTGGACCTCGATGGGGTCGGGTTACCCCGCCACCGGACTGGTCGCGCCCAAGATCGGTGTCGCTGCCTACAACGGCACCGGCAGCCAGGTCGGCGCCTTCGACTGGTTCCGCGTCAGCGGCGACCCGGTCGTCGAGCCCGACGCCTGCGAGGCGACCGCGGCCGACCCGGGATACCGGACGCTGTTCGACGGCACCGCGGAGAGCCTCGCGGACTGGAACATGGCCGGTCCCGGCCTGTTCACCCGCGAGGCCGACTGCACGCTGAAGACCAACGGCGGACTCGGCCTGCTGTGGCACTCCGAGCCGCTCGAGGGCGACTACTCGCTGCAGCTGGACTGGAAGCTCGTCAAGGACGACAACGGTGGCGTGTTCGTCGGCTTCCCCGACCCCGGCACCGACCCGTGGATCGCGGTCAACCAGGGCTACGAGATCCAGATCGACGCCACGGACGACCCCGACAGCACGACAGGTGCGGTCTACAACTTCCAGTCGGCCGACCTCGAGGCCCGCGACGCGGCCCTCAACCCGGTCGGGGAGTGGAACCACTACGAGATCGAGGTGGAGGGCAAGCGGATTCGGATCTACCTCAACGACGTCCTCGTCAACGACTTCACCAGCACTGACGACAACCGGCTGAAGTGGCCGTCGTACATCGGCCTGCAGAACCACGGCGGTGGGGAGAACGTGTACTACCGCGACGTGCAGGTCATGGAGCTCGCGGACCCGGAGAACGTGCCGGCCGAGGTGAGCGTCGCGGCACCGGAGCAGGTCGAGACGGGCAAGACGGCCGAGGTCGTCGTCGAGGTCGGTTCGGCTGCCGAGGCGGCGCCGACCGGTGAGGTGGTGCTGTCGGTCGACGGCACCGACCTGCCGGCGGTGGAGCTCGAGGCCGGGAAGGCGACCTTCGAGGTCGGTCCGTTCGAGTCCGCGGGCACGGTCGAGCTGGTGGCGTCGTACGCCGGCGACCTGGCCACCGACCCCGGCCAGGGCACCGCTCAGCTGACGGTGGTGAAGACGTCCACGACGCCGCCCGGCCCGCCGACGACGCCGCCCGGCCCGCCGACCACCCCGCCAGGCCCGCCGCCCACGACGCCCCCGGTGCCGCCGGTGCCTCCGGTCGACACCCCCGTGGTGGACGTCCCGAAGGGCGGCAAGGTCGATGCGATCAAGAACCGGCGCAAGGCCAGGCTGGTGCTCCGGTGCGGCTCGGTCGCCTGCGAGGGGAGGGTCGTGCTGAAGACGCGCGGCAAGGACGGCAAGCGGCTCGGCGCCGGCTCGTTCGACCTCGACGTCCGCGAGAAGGACAAGGTCACGGTCACGCTCAACAAGCGTGCCCGCGCCAAGCTGGGCAAGAAGTCGACCGTCAGGGCCGTCCTCGTCGTCCGCTTCGACGACGGCAGCACCACGCGGGTCAAGGTCCGCCTGAAGCGCTGACCCTCGGGCAGTCGCGACGGCCCGTCCTCCTCCCGGAGGGCGGGCCGTCGTCATCCCCGCCTCGACGGGATATCTGAGGACACCTTGGTCGCGATGTCCACCCAGATCCGTTCACGGCGTCCTCAGATATCGGAGTCCGCGAGCGTGACCAGGGGGCAGGCTCAGCGCGTGACGACCCGGACCAAGCAGTCCCAGGCCGTACGCCGCTCCTCGCCGCCGTGACCGTCGTCCGCGGTGACCTCGCGGGCGACGCGCTCGGCCCGCAGCACGTCGACGTCGAGGCCGGCGAGATCGCCGACGACGTCGTCGGCGCTCATCAGCACCGCCGGGTCCTGCGGTCCCCCGGTCCCCTCGGTGAGGTTGGTGGAGTCGTGGGCGACCAGCAGGAACGTCCCGCCGGGGCGCAGCATCGCGACGGCGTTCCGCACGGCTCGCCGCCGGTCAGGGGCGGGCACCTGCAGGTAGGCGACGACCACGAGGTCCACCGGCTCGTCCGGCGTCCAGGTCGTCGCGTCGGCGCAGACCCACGTCACGTCCAGGTCGTCGGCCAGGCGGGCACCCTTGTCGAGCGCGACCTGCGAGAAGTCCACCGCGGTCGCCGACCAGCCGCGCGCGGCCAGCCAGATGGCGTTGCGGCCCTCGCCGGCGGCCAGGTCCACTGCGCTGCCCGGAGGCAGGTCGGCGAGCTCGGCGGCGACGAACTGGTTGGGTTCGCGCGACCAGACCAGGTCGCTGGCTGCGTAGCGCTCGTCCCAGGCATGTGCGTCCATGCCCAGCAGGGTAGGCCGGGAGACCGCCTCAGCCCACGGCCACGAGGCGCAGCACCCGGGACTCCTCCGGGTGCATGACCGGGAGCGCGATGCCCGAGGTCGCGAGCACACGGCCGCCCAGCTCGGCGCCGTCGGCCGACCAGCCGCCCGTCATGTCGGCGCCGACGCCGCGCGGCACCTCCTCGACCAGGCGGTAGCGCCGGTCCGGGTCGAGACCCGCGAGCCGGAGGGGAGCGGGGTGCTGGGTCGAGGTCGCCGCCACCGTCGCGACGACGTACCACGCCTCCGAGCGGTCCTCGGCCACGATGCCGGTGACCATGACCGCGGGGTCGGGGTGATCGGGGTGGACGAGGGCGCCGGTGCCGATGAGGGGCCGCACGCGCTTGTGCAGCTCGATCCACTCGCGCAGCTCGGTGCGGGTGGCCTCGTCGAGTCGCGAGACGTCCCACTCGATGCCGAACCAGTGCAGCAGCGCGGTGGCGGCGCGGTATCGGACGGTGTGGGTCCGGCCCGTGGTGTGGGACGTCGGGCCGCCGACGTGGGAGCCGATCAGCTCCGGCGGCACCAGCAGCGACGTCCACCGCTGCAGGTGCTGCCGCTCGAGGGCGTCGATGGTGTCGCTCGGCCAGATCCGGTCGGTGCGGGACAGCACCTCGGCGTCGACGCGACCGCCGCCCGACGCGCACGACTCGATCTCGAGCCCGGGGTGCGCGTCGCGCAGCTCGTCGAGGAGTCGGTAGAACGCGCGCGTCTGCCCGTGCACGGCCGGGCGACCGTCATGGAAGGCGTCGGTGAGGTCCCGGTTGTGGTCCCACTTGAGGTAGGCGATGTCGAGGTCGTCGAGCAGCGCGCGGAGGGCGGTGCGCAGGTCGTCGTACGCCCCCCGGTCCTGCAGGTCGAGCACCTGCTGCTGGCGCCACTCGGGCGGTGCGGCGGCCCGGCCGCGAAGCACGCGCTCGGGATGGCGGCGCGCGGTCTCGGAGTCGAGGTTGACCATCTCCGGCTCGACCCACAGCCCGAACTCCATGCCGCGACCCTTCACGTGCTCGACGAGCGGGCCGAGTCCCTCCGGCCAGACGGCGGGGTCCACCGTCCAGTCGCCCAGACCGGCGGTGTCGTCGCGGCGGCCGAGGAACCAGCCGTCGTCGAGGACGAACCGCTCGACCCCGACGGCCGCCGCGGCGTCGGCGAGCTCGGCGAGCCGCTCGAGGGAGTGGTCGAAGTAGACCGCCTCCCACGAGTTGGCGATGACCGGCCGCTCGGTCCGGGCGCGCGGCGTGACGGAGCGCAGGTGGGCGTGGAAGCGGTGGCTCATCGCGTCGAGACCCGCGCCGGACCATGAGCCCAGCACATGCGGGGCGGCGTAGGTCTCGCCCGGGGCCAGGACGACCTCGCCGGGGTCCAGCAGCTCGCCCCCGCCGAGCAGGCACTCGCCCTCGGGCGTGCGCTCGGCGTAGTGGGTGTGGTTGCCGCTCCAGGCGGTGTGCAGGGCCCACACCTCCCCGGTGCCGAAGGTGAAGCCGGGCGTGCCCGCGACCATGACCAGCGTGGCGTCGTGACCGGTGCGGCCGTGGCGGGCGTCGCGCCGGTGGGTGCCCTGCACCCACGGGTGGCGCTGCGGGGTGCGCTCCTTGGTCCAGCGGCCGGTCAGGTCGAGCAGCTCGCTCGCGTGGGCACCGACGGGCAGCGCGGTCAGGACCGAGGCGAGGTGGAGGTCGCCCTCGGCGGTGTTGGTCACCGCCGTGCGCGCGTGCAGGAGCCCCCCGTCGTCCAGGGACAGCTCGACGCGGACGGACCAGCCCGCCTCGTGGTCGGTGGAGGTGCAGGTGAGGCGGGCGTCGTCGCCGGCATCCACCTCCCACTCCACCAGGCTCGGTGTCGCCGCGCGGGCGGTGCCGCCGACGCGGTGACCGGACAGGGCCGGGGTGCCGGCGTAGCCGCGGGTGCGGTCGGGCACCAGGCCGGTCGTGCGCGGGCCGTCGAACGCCGAGTGCGAGGCGCCGGGCCGCCGGGCGGCCGCGAGCCCGGTCAGGTCGGCCGCGCCGAGGTCGCCGAGCGGTGCGCCCCAGTGCACGATGCGGGGGATGCCGCGGTCGTCGCGGGCCAGCACCAGGCTGACGCCGCCGCGAGCGAGGTGGACCGGGTCGTTGGTCGTGGGGGTGTTCATGCGGGGTCCCTGCGGCGTTGTTCGGGGGAGCGAAGCGGAGGAGAAGAACGTCGTGGGGTGCTCATGCGTCGCCTGCCATCTCGAGGTCGTCGTCACCGTCGACCGGGTCCACCACGACCAGCTCGCCGACGTGGTCGGCGAGGGCGCCGCTCGCCTGGGCGGAGAGCCCCGAGTCGGTCACCAGCACCGCGGCCTCCGACAGGCCAGCCATGCTGCTGAGGCCCACCACGCCCCACTTGCTGGAGTCGGCGCACACGATCAGGCGGCGCGAGCGCTCGATCATCGCGCGGTTGGTCTCCGACTCCAGCAGGTTGGGGGTGCTGAAGCCGGCCCGCACGTCCATGCCGTGGACGCCCATGAAGAAGGCGTCGACGTGGAGGCTGCGCAGCGACGACACCGCGACGGGGCCCACCAGCGCGTCGGACGGCGTGCGCAGGCCGCCCGTGAGCAGCACCGAGGTGGTGGCGTCGCCGGTGCGGTGCAGCACGTCGGCGACCCACACCGAGTTGGTGACGACGGTCAGGTTGGGGATGCGGGCGATGTGCTCGGTGAGGGCGTGGGTCGTGGTGCCTGCCGAGACCGCGATGGCCATCCCGGTGTGCACCATGGCGGCGGCCGCAGCGGCGATCGCCTCCTTCTCCCGTCGGCGCTGCACCGACTTGGCGGCGAAGCCGGGCTCGGACGACGACGGCTCGTCGACGGCGAGCGCGCCACCGTGCACCTTCTCGAGCAGTCCCTCGCGGTGCAGCGCGACGAGGTCGCGGCGCACCGTCATGTCGGAGACGCCGAGCAGCTCCACGAGGTCGGTGACCCGCACGGTCCCGTCCCGGTTGAGCTCGGCGAGGATGCGCCCCCGGCGCTGGGCGGCGAGCATCAGGACTCCCGTACGACGGCCACGCCGCCGGCGGGCACCTGCAGGTCCCCGGCGACGTCGCGACCGGTGACCAGCTCCACCCCGTGCACGTCGACCGGCGCCGGCTCGTCGCCGTGGTTGATCACGAAGAGCCAGCTCGCGTCCTCGCCCACGCGCCGCGTGACCTCGACGAGGTCGGAGGCGCCGGGCAGCGTCTCGATGCCGGTCTCGGTGACGAGTCGCTCGACCAGTCGGTCGGTGCCTCCGGCATCGAGGCGCGTCGCGACGTACCACGCCGTGCCGTCGCCGACCGACCTGCGTGTGACGGCGGGGAGCCCCGCGGCCGGCCCGTCGGCGTACGTCGCCACCGACTCGGCCCCGGCGAGCTCGAGGGCCTCGGCCCAGGTGTCAGCGGTGACCGATCCGCTGCCGAGCCCGTCGACCCGCACCGACTCGCCGGCCAGCAGCGGGAGGAACTCGGTGGTGCGGACGCCCAGCAGGTCGCGGAACGCTCCCGGGTAGCCGCCCAGGCGGACGTGGTCGTGCTCGTCGACGATCCCGCTGAAGTAGGTGATCACCACCGTCGCCCCTGCCTCTGCGGCCGCGGTCAGGGCGGCGACGGTGGCGTCGTCTACGAGGTACAGGGTGGGCACCACCACGAGCCCGTAGGCAGACAGGTCGGTGGACGGGTGGACGACGTCGACACCCACGCCGCGGGCCGACAGCGCCCGGTGCAGGTCCTCGGCACGGTCGCGGTAGCGCACGTCGATGCTCGGGTGGGAGTCGAGCTCGCAGCCCCACCAGGCCTCGTAGTCGAAGAGGATGGCCACGTCGTTGCTCGCGGTGCTGCCCGCGGCCTCCTCGGCGGCGTCGAGCACCCGCGACAGCTCCACCACCTCGCGCCACTGGCGGGTGTCGGTGCCGGCGTGGGGGAGGAGCCCGGAGTGGAACTTCTCCGCGCCGGCCCGCGATGCGCGCCACTGGAAGAACAGCACGGCGTCGGCTCCGTGCGCGACGTGGGAGAGGCTGTTGCGGATCATCTCGCCGGGACGCTTCGCCCGGTTGCGTGGCTGCCAGTTGACCGCGCTCGTGGAGTGCTCCATCAGCAGCCACGGACGACCGCCGGCCGTGCCACGGGTGAGGTCGGCGCTGAACGCCAGCTCGCGGTGCCCACCGTCCTCCGCGCCGATCAGGTAGTGGTCGTTGGACACCACGTCGAGCTCACGGCCCCAGCGCAGGTAGTCCATCTCCGGGGTCTGGCGCATCACCATGAAGTTCGTCGTCACCGGCACCCCGGGCGACAGCCGGTGCAGGACGTCACGCTCCACCACGAAGTTGTCGAGCAGCTGGTCGGAGGAGAAGCGCGCGAAGTCGAGCTGCTGGGTGGGGTTGGCATGGGTGGGCGCCACGCGCGGGGGCAGCACCTGCTCGAAGTCGTCGTAGCGCTGGGACCAGAACGCGGTGCCCCACGCGTCGTTGAGGCGGGCCACGTCGTCGTCGTAGCGGCTGCGCAACCAGGCGCGGAACGCCGCCGCGCTGGTGTCGCAGTAGCAGCGCGCGTTGTGGCAGCCGAGCTCGTTGGACACGTGCCACAGGGCGAGCGCGGGGTGGTCGTGGTAGCGCTCGGCCATCCGGGTGCACAGCTCGAGGGCGTGCTCGCGGTAGACCGGCGAGCTGGGGCAGAACGACTGCCGCCCGCCGGGCCACAGCGTGCGCCCGTCCCGGGTCACCGGCAGCATCTCGGGGTGGCGGTGCGTGAGCCACGGCGGAGGGGACGCGGTCGCGGTGGCGAGGTCGACCCTGATGCCCGCCGTGTGCAGGTCGTCCATCTGCTCGTCGAGCCACCCGAACTCCCACGCCCCGGGTCGCGGCTGGAGCCACGCCCACGAGAAGACGGCGAGGGTGACGAGGTCGACCCCGGCCTCGCGCATCAGGTCGCGGTCCTCGCGGTGGGCGGCGGCCGGCCACTGCTCGGGGTTGTAATCGCCGCCGAAGGCCAGCGTGGGCAGAGAGGTCGGCATGCGGCCCACTGTGTCTGCGCTCACAGGCGAAAGTCAACGCTTCAACGAGGAAATCAGTTCGGAAATGTTTGATCTGGTGCGAAATGACCCCCCGAAGGGGTTGACGGGGCCGTGGCGACCGTCACATGCTGTGGATCCCTGTTCGGTTTGTCCCAGGCTCCCCAAGCCTTACCCAGGAGGCCGTCGTGTCACTCTCCCGTTCCAGCGCCATCCCCCGCTCGGCGCTCACCACCATGGCCGCCTCGCGCCGCTCCGTTCTGCGCGGACTGGCGCTCAGCGGCCTCGCCGTCGGCGGGGCGAACCTGCTCGCCGCGTGCGGGGGAGACGACTCCGGCGGCCCGGCCTCGGGCGAAGGGGCGTCGGTGAAGTTCGGCATCAACGAGGCCGAGGGCTCGGGGCCGGCGTACGACCGCCTCAAGGCCATCGCTGACGCCTACGCCGAGGAGAGCGGCACAGAGGTGGCGCTCAACGCGGTGGACCACAACACGTTCCAGGAGAGCATCAACACCTACCTCCAGGGCACCCCCGACGACGTCTTCACCTGGTTCGCCGGCTACCGGATGTCGCAGTTTGCGGCCAACGGCCTGATCACCGACCTGAGCGACCAGTGGCCCATCGACGGCCTCGGCGACTCGTTCAAGGAGGCGGCCACCGCCGACGACGGCAAGCAGTACTTCGTCCCGATCAGCTACTACCCGTGGGCTGTCTTCTACCGCAAGTCGGTCTTCGAGAAGAACGGGTGGGTCCCGCCGGAGACCAACGACGACTTCACGGCCCTCATGGACGACATGCAGGGCAAGGGCATCACCCCGTTCGCCTTCGGCGACAAGGACGGGTGGCCCGCGATGGGCACCTTCGACATCCTCAACATGCGGCTCAACGGCTTCGACTTCCACATGAGCCTGATGGCCGGCGACGAGGCGTGGGACGGTGACGAGGTCAAGCTCGTCTTCGACACCTGGCGCCAGCTGCTGCCCTACCACCAGGCCGACCCGCTCGGTCGCACGTGGCAGGAGGCGGCGACCGCCATGGGCAACGGCGAGTGTGGCATGTACCTCCTCGGCACCTTCGTCGTGGACGCGCTCGGCGAGAGCGGCGAGGACCTCGACTTCTTCACCTTCCCGCAGCTCGACTCCTCCATCCCCGCCGACTCCCTTGACGCGCCGATCGACGGCTTCTGCGTCGCGGCCGCGGGTCAGAACCAGGACGCCGGCAAGGCGATGGCCAAGTGGCTGGGCAGCGCGGCGGCGGCCGACGCGGGCAACAACGCCGCCGAAGCGCCGTTCATCGCTGCCAACGAGGGCGCCAGCACGTCGACGTACAGCGACCTGCAGAAGAAGTCCGTCGAGGTCGTGAGCGCGGCAGCCAACATCGCCCAGTTCATGGACCGCGACACCAACGCCGACTTCGCCAACACGGTGATGATCCCGTCGATCCAGGAGTTCCTGAAGAACCCCGACGACATCGACGGGGTCACGGCCAGCATCCAGGAGCAGGCCGCCTCCATCTTCGGCTGAGCCATGGCACACATCGACGAGGCGCCGCTGCCCGCCGGGACGGCCGAGCGGGCGGCGGCCCCACCCCCGGGTCGGGAGAAGAAGCTTCCCGGCCGCGACCGGCTCGTGGTCATCACGATGGTCACGATCCCGCTGGTCCTGGTGCTGTGGCTGGTCTGGCTGCCGGCGCTGGGTTCCTTCGTGCTGTCCTTCGGGACCTGGAACGGCTTCGGCGACCTCGACACCATCGAGTGGGTCGGCTTCCAGAACTACGAGGACATCGTCACGATCTATCCGCCCTTCTGGCCGGCGATCCAGCACAACCTCATCTGGCTGGGCTTCCTGTTCGTCTTCCCGACGGTGCTGGGCATGCTGCTCGCGGTGGTGCTCGACCGGGAGATGCGCGGCAGTCGCTTCTACCAGACCGCCTTCTACATGCCGGTCGTGCTGTCGCTGGCACTGATCGGCTTCATCTGGCAGCTCTTCTACTCCCGCGACCAGGGCCTGATCAACGACGTGTTCGGCACCCAGGTCGACTGGTACGGCGACCCCGACATCAATCTCTGGGCCGTCCTCGTGGCGACGGCCTGGCGTCACACCGGCTACATCATGCTCATCTACCTGGCGGGCCTGAAGGGCGTCGACGCCAGCCTCCGCGAGGCAGCGGCGGTCGACGGCGCCGGTGAGGTGAAGACGTTCTTCCACGTCATCTTCCCGGTGATGCGGCCGATCAACATGGTCGTGATCGTGATCGTGGTCATCGAGGCCCTGCGCGCCTTCGACCTCGTCTGGGTGATCAACAAGGGCCGCAACGGCCTCGAGCTCATCGGCGCCCTGGTGGCCCAGAACGTGATCGGAGAGGCGACGAGGTACGGCTTCGGATCCGCGCTCGCGGTGATCATGATGCTCATCTCGTCGGTCTTCATCACCATCTACCTGCGGATGGTCTTCCGTGAGGAGCGTCAAGGATGAGCACCCAGGCACCGGTCGCGACGACAGCCGCGAGCAAGACGGTCCCTCCGCCCCGCGCCGAGGGCGGTGTGCTGAGCCGTCGTCGCGGGACCGTCGCGACGATCATCATGGCGCTCCTCGCGCTTGCCTGGCTGTTCCCGCTGGTGTGGGCGCTGATCAACTCCTTCCGCGAGTACGAGTACACGCAGGCCAACGGCTACCTGTCGTTGGGCGGCTGGACCACGGCGAACTACGAGGAGGCCTGGACGCGCGGCAACTTCGGCCTGCACATGAGGAACTCGTTCCTCGTCACGGTCCCGGCCGTGCTGCTCACCCTCTGGCTGTCCTCGATGGTGGCGTTCGTCCTCGCCCGGTTCAGCTACCGCTTCAACCTCACCATGCTGGGCGTCTTCCTCGCCGCCAACCTCCTGCCGCCGCAGGCCCTGCTGATCCCGGTGTTCCGGATGTTCCGCGAGATCCCGCTGCCGATGTTCATGAGCGACTCGGGCTCGATGCTCAACAGCTTCTGGGCGCTCATCCTGGTCAACACCGCGTTCCAGATGGGCTTCTGCACATTCGTGCTGAGCAACTACATGAAGACGCTGCCCCACGAGATCTACGAGTCGGCCGAGCTCGACGGTGCCAGTGTGTGGCGTCAGTACTGGCAGCTCACCATGCCGCTCGTGCGTCCTGCGCTCGCAGCCCTCGCGACGCTGCAGGTCACCTGGATCTACAACGAGTTCTTCTGGGCGACGGTGCTGATCCAGCAGGGCAACAAGCTTCCGGTGACCTCGGCGCTCAACAACCTGCGCGGCCAGTTCTTCACCGACACCAACCTCGTCGCGGCGGGCTCGATCATCGTGGCCCTGCCGGTGCTCGTGGTGTTCTTCGTGCTGCAGAAGCAGTTCGTCGCCGGGCTCACCCTGGGGTCGACGAAGGGCTGACCTGGTCCTCGACGGTGCGTGCGTGCGGGCGTCCGGGGTCGTCGTACGACGGCGCGACCTCGCCCGCCCGGAGCGCCTCGAGCTGGGCGCACACGGCCGTGCCGTAGAAGAACGCGATCGACGACAGCAGCGCCCAGAGCAGCAGCGCGAAGATGCCGGCCAAGGGGCCGTAGACGGTGCCGAACGACCCGCTGAGCGAGACGTACGCCGCCAGCCCGGCGGTGGCGAGCGCGCTGAGGACGACGGCGATGCCCGACCCGAGGGCGAGCCAGGAGAGGGCCGGCTGCCGGCGCCGCGGCGCGTGGTCGAGCAGCACCGCGATCGCGAAGACCAACAGCGCGATGCCGATCGGCCAGCGCAGGCCGTTCCACCAGTCGACCGCGGTGTCGGACCAGCCGTAGTTCTCCGCCATCGCGTCGCCCAGGGCGCCACCGCCGACCAGCATCACGAACCCGACACCGACCGGGCCGGCGAGCACGACGGTCAGCGCCGCCGCCCGGCCGTACTTGTGCAGTGCCTTGCGGTCGCGCCGGATGCCGTAGATGCGGTTGGCGCCGCGCTCGACCTGGGCCATCGCCGTGGTCATCGACAGCAGCGCGAAGCCGAGGCCCAGGACCAGCGCGATCTCGCCGGCGGCCTCGGAGGCGTCCGACTCGTCGACGGCCGAGCTGAGGGCGTCGCGGTCGCCCGAACCGGGGGAGACCGAGTCGACGACGTGGGCCACGACCGCGGCCGGTCGCTCCTGGTCGATGTCGGAGGCCAGGCCGGTCAGGGCGAGCAGGAAGGGGACGACGGCGAGGCACGCCTGCAGCGCGAGGGCTCGCGAGTTGGTGAACCCGTCGCCGTAGCGGAACCGCACGAACGACTCGACCACGATCCTCCGCAGCCCGTGCTCGCGGGCCAGGTGCCAGGCGTCGAGCGCGTCCAGCTCGTCACCGTCCATCTCGGTGGTGACGGGAACGGTCCGCGCGGTGGTCATGGGCGCACCCTAGGCGCCGGGCCATGCGCAGCTCGCACGCTGTCGGTCGACCGCGTCAGACTGGGTGCATGCAGGCTCGGGAACGCATGACGCAGGTGACGGTGGAGCCGCGCCGGTTCTACGACGGCGGCACCCTGCCGACCGATGCTGGCCCGGGCGACCCGCCCGACCCGGGCGCCGATCCTCGCATCGTGCTCGAGCGGCACGCCGAGGAGGGCGTGGAGACGTTCGCGCTGGAGCGGCGGTTGGCCTACCGCGACCGACACCTGGGAGAGCTGCTCGTCCCGTCGCGCGCCGACTTCCGCACCGACCTGACCTCGGTGCCCGCGCTCTTCACGTGGCTGGTGCCCAAGACCGGCGCCCACCTGCCGGCCGCGCTCCTCCACGACGCGCTCGTGGCCGGTCCCGGCGACGAGACGTCCTACGTCTCCACCGAGGGGCACGACGTCGACCGCGTCGAGGCCGACCGGGTCTTCCGCGACGCGATGGCCGACACCGGCACGGGAGTCATCCGGCGGTGGATCGTCTGGTCGGCCGTGACGGTGGCGACGATCTTCGTCGGCCGGGCCGTGCCGTGGTCGAGGGCGAAGCACTGGTCCTACCGGGTGGCGGCGGGCGTCACGATCGCAGCGATCGTCTACCTCGGCTGGAGCGCCACCAGCGACCTCTTCGACCGTTCGTGGGTCGGTGCCGTCGACGTGCCTTGGATGGGGGAGCGAGCGTGGTGGCTCGAGCTCGCGGGCGGGTTCGCGGGTGCCGTCGTGCTGCCGCTGGCGCTCAGCCTGCTGTGGGGGCGACTGCGGATGGCCGGGGCCATCGCCGGGGTGATGCTGGCGGTGCTCCTGCACGTCACCGTCGGCCTGGCCGTCATCGCCGCGACCTACCTCGCGCTCGAGCGGCTGGCGCGTCGGACGCCGCTGGCCGCCTGGGTGCTGGCGGCCGTCGTCGTGGTGGCGTCGCTGGTGGTGTTCGCGGTGCTCAGCCTCGGCTGACGCCGATCTCCGCAAGCCAGCGCGCGGCGAAGGTGTCGCGTGGCAGGTCCTGGGTGACGAGCTCGAGGCCCGCCCGCGCGGCGAGGACCACCAGCCCGAGGGCGACGGCGGTCACCACCATGCCGTGCACGTTGCGCGGGAACCTGCTGGGCACGGTCCGCACGCGTTGCCACCCGCCGACGAGGCCGGAGGTGACGATTGCCGAGACGACGCTCGCGAAGGCGGCGCCCAGCACGGTGCCGAGGAGGTCCATCCGGCTGATCAGGATGGCGGAGGTCGCCGCGGCGGTGGCGCCGGCGACGAGCTGCGGGAGGCTGAGGTCGAGGAGGGGCTGGCGGTCGTTCGGACGGGCGTCGTCGGTGTCGAAGTCAGGCATCACGCGATCGGGGTGGGGAACAGGGGTTCCCCAGTACGACGTACGGGCGGCCGGGACTGTTCCCCGACGTGAGCAGCCTCACCGGACGGGCAGGAAGCGCCCGGTCGGTGCGCAGGACGGGCAGGAAGGGCCCGGTCAGCGCAGGGAGTACGTCGCCAGCGAAACGCCGACGTAGTGGGCGGCGAAGGCCAGGATCGTGAACGAGTGGAACACCTCGTGGAACCCGAACCAGCGGGGTGAGGGGTTGGGTCGCTTGAGGCCGTAGACCACACCGCCGAGCGTGTAGAGCACGCCGCCGACCGCCACGAGCACGAGCGTGGCGGCCGCGATGCCGCTGCTGAACCGGTCGGCGCCCTCCATGAACTGCGGGATGAAGAAGACCGCTGCCCACCCGAGCGCGATGTACATCGGCGTGTAGAGCCAGCGCGGCGCGTCGGTCCAGAAGACGCGGAACACCACGCCGGCGATCGCTGCGCCCCACACGACGGCGAGCAGCGTCGTACGCGCGGTGCCGTCGAGGAAGAGCAGGGCGTAGGGCGTGTAGGTGCCGGCGATGAGCACGAAGATGTTGGCGTGGTCGAAGCGCCGCAGGAACGCCCAGGTGCGCGGCGACCAGGTGCCGCGGTGGTAGATCGCCGAGACGGTGAAGACCAGCAGCGCGGAGAGCGCGAAGGCGGCCGACCCGATGCGGGTCGACGCGGTCGGCGAGAGCGCCACCAGCACGATGCCGGCGGCGAGGGCGATCGGGGCGGTGGCCGCGTGCAGCCAGCCACGGAGGCGCGGCTTGATCTCGGCCATCTTGTCGGCCATCACCTCGCTGGCGCGCTCGACGGCGTGCTCGACTCGGTCGCGAGGGGTCATGCCTGGATCTCCATGCCGGAGAAAATACCCGGACGGGTGTGAAGCGCGCAGTCGACTGCACCGAGTGACCGGTCACACGGCGGTGCGGCGTTACGATCGTCGGATGGTCAACGTGAAGGACGCCGTACGACGGGTGCTCTACCCGGCCTACGAGTCCCGGGTGGTGAAGTTCCTGCCCCACGACCAGATCCCGAAGCACGTGGGCGTGATGCTCGACGGCAACCGCCGCTGGGCCAAGGCGGTCGGGCTGAACACCGCGGAGGGCTACCAGGCCGGTGCCGACAACATCCGGCCGCTGCTGGGCTGGTGTGAGGAGGTCGGCGTCGAGGTGGTCACCCTGTGGCTGCTCTCCAGCGACAACCTCACCAACCGCCCGCCCGAGCAGCTCACGGGTCTGCTGAAGATCATCGAGGGCGCGGTCGAGTCGCTCGCCGAGGCGCGTCGCTGGCGGATCCACCCCGTCGGCGCCCTCGACCTGCTGCCGACCGAGACGGCGGAGCGGCTCAAGGCGGCGGAGGAGGCCACCCGCGACATCGACGGCCTGCTCGTCAACGTCGCCGTCGGCTACGGCGGCCGCCGCGAGATCGCCGACGCCGTACGCGCCCTGCTCGCCGATCACGCGACGAAGGGCACCTCCCTGGAGGAGCTCGCCGACATCATCGACGTCGAGCACATCGCCGAGCACCTCTACACCAAGGGCCAGCCCGACCCGGACCTGGTGATCCGCACGTCGGGCGAGCAGCGCCTCGGTGGCTTCCTGCTGTGGCAGTCGGCCAACTCGGAGTTCTACTTCTGCGAGGCCCTCTGGCCCGACTTCCGCCGGGTCGACTTCCTGCGCGCGATCCGGGCGTACGCCGAGCGCGAGCGGCGCTTCGGCGGCTGACCCGCCGTCCCCAGACGTCATCTCGCCGTCACCTCGCGTTCGGGCGTGTCGTCCCGGATCGGGGTGCCACCGGGCGTACTTTCGCCCGTATCGGCAGGTGGGGAAGCTTGCTGAACCGGGAGGAAACCTTGGGCACTCAGATGGGAGCTCTCCGGTCCGTTGAATGACATCGGGCCGGGCGAGGAGTGCGCGCGCCGACCCGCAGCAAGGGGTTAGTCGTGGCCAGCAAGACCTCACCCAGCAGCACCCGTCGCACGTACGTCCTCGACACCAGCGTCCTCCTCGCCGACCCGGCCGCGATCAAGCGGTTCGCCGAGCACGAGGTCGTCCTGCCGGTGGTGGTGATCACCGAGCTCGAGGGCAAGCGCAACCACCCGGAGCTCGGCTTCTTCGCCCGTTCCGCCCTGCGGGCCCTCGACGAGCTGCGCATCGTCCACGGGCGCCTCGACCAGCCGGTGGGGGTCGGCGCGGAGGGGGGCACGCTCCGCGTCGAGCTCAACCACACCGATCCCGAGTCGCTGCCGTCGGGCTTCCGCCTCGGCGACAACGACACCCGCATCCTCGCCGTCGCGCGCAACCTCGCCAACGAAGGGCACCGCGTCACGCTGGTCAGCAAGGACCTGCCGCTGCGGATCAAGGCCTCGGCCGTCGGGCTGGACGCGGAGGAGTACCGCGCCGAGGCCATCAGCAGCTCCGACACCGGCTACACCGGCATGGCCGAGCTCGAGGTGGCCGGCAGCGACCTCGACGAGCTCTACGAGGACGGCGTGCTCGACCTCGCCGAGGCTCGCGACCTGCCGTGCCACAACGGCCTCGTGATGCTGTCGGAGCGGGGCACGGCGCTGGGCCGCGTGGGGGCGGACAAGCGCGTGCACCTCGTCCGCGGCGACCGCGACGCCTTCGGCATCCACGGCCGCTCGGCCGAGCAGCGGGTGGCACTGGAGATGCTGCTCGACCCCGAGGTCGGCATCGTGTCCCTCGGTGGTCGCGCTGGCACCGGCAAGTCGGCGATGGCTCTCTGCGCAGGCCTCGAGGCCGTCATGGAGCGTCGCCAGCACACGAAGGTCGTGGTCTTCCGTCCGCTCTTCGCCGTCGGCGGCCAGGAGCTCGGCTACCTGCCTGGCTCGGAGAACGAGAAGATGTCGCCCTGGGCCCAGGCCGTCTTCGACACCCTCGGCGCCCTGGTCTCGCGCGACGTCGTCGACGAGGTCATGGACCGCGGGATGCTCGAGGTGCTGCCGCTGACCCACATCCGCGGCCGCTCGTTGCACGACGCGTTCGTCATCGTCGACGAGGCCCAGTCCCTCGAGCGCAACGTGCTGCTGACCGTCCTCTCGCGCATCGGCGCCAACTCAAAGGTCGTCCTCACCCACGACGTCGCCCAGCGCGACAACCTCCGTGTCGGGCGCCACGACGGCATCGTCGCGGTGGTGGAGAAGCTCAAGGGCCACCCGCTCTTCGCGCACGTCACCCTCACCCGGTCCGAGCGCTCGCCCATCGCCGCGCTCGTGACCGAGATGCTGGAGGACGTCACCCTCTGACCCCCCGGTTGCGTGGTCCCGCCGGCGCTGTAACGCCGGGTGGGTGCAACTACCCACCCCGATGCGTCACGGTGGGTACAGCCACCAACCCGGCGTTGCAGCGGTCACGTTTGCGCGACGGGTGAGGTTGATGTCAATCACCGTGACGGTTGTGACGCAAGAGGCATGGGCAATTGTGCAGTTCGGTTTGCACGTGGTTGAAGCCTCATGCAAGGTGGCTCGTGACCGTTTCGTGACCTCGGTCGTCGGCAGGACGCCGGGAGCCCTGTAGCAACGCCCCGTCCGGCCGCACCGTGTCCTCGTGGTCGAATCGCGCCTGTCGTACCTCGACCCGGCGTGACGCCCCTGTCGTCAACCCCCGTGAGCCCCCGTGACGAAGCAAGACAAGTACGCCCCCAAGCACCGCGCGCCCGGCAAGCACAAGGCCGTGCGCGCGCCGCGTCGGGCCCTGCGCACCGGCGTCGCCCTGACCGGCCTGGCCGCCGCCGTGACCGGTGTGAGCGTCGCCGGCGGCCTCGCCTCGAGTGAGCCCGACGTGCTGTCCCCGGTCGCCGCCGAGGTGGCGACCAACCCCTCGAGCACGTCCCCGAGCACGCCAGCCACCGTCACGCCCGAGGCCACCGCAGAGGCGACCGTCGATGAGCGACGCGACTCGCGCCAGGTCGCGTCGCGCTCGGTTCGACGGACCGACAAGGCGAAGGCCACCGCGCTCGAGATGGCCGGTGGCTCGGCCGTGACGCGGTCGGAGAAGCTGTCCGAGGGCGACCCGCGCGACATCGCCCGCGCGCTGCTGCCGGCGTACGGCTTCTCCTCCGACCAGTTCTCCTGCCTCGACTCGCTCTACGTCAGCGAGTCGGACTGGCGCGTGGACGCCGACAACCCCACCTCGTCGGCGTACGGCATCCCGCAGGCCCTGACGCAGCTGCACGAGCTGCCCGCGGACTACATGACCTCCGCCGAGTCGCAGATCCGCTGGGGCCTGGAGTACATCCAGGACACCTACGGCACCCCGTGCAGTGCCTGGAGCTTCAAGCAGGGCAACGGCTGGTACTGACCACTGGTGTGACCGGTCGTCCGCTGGGTCAGGTACGCGGGCGCTCGCACCTTCGCATCGTCTCGGCGGAGCAGGCGTCCTTGCCGGTGCCGCCGCGGGCCAGGTCCTTGCCTCGGCCGCCGAGCAGGGTGTCGTCGCCGGCACGCCCGACCAGGTGGTCGTTACCACCGTTGCCCTCGAGCCGGTCGCTGCGCTTGCCCCCGATGAGGACGTCGGCACCGCGGCCGCCCACGAGCTCCGAGGTCTTCGCCTTCGCGAACGGGGACACCTCGAGCCGGTCGGCGCCGCCGCGGCCGTCGACGCGGATGCGGGGCGCACGGACCAGGGCGTCGTCCGGTCCGGAGGTGCCGATCACCTCGGCCCGGTAGCCGGCCAACACCCGCTGGCGGCCGTCGAACCCGGACACCTGGGTGCGAAACGGAGCCCGGCTCCCGTCGGTCGCGGTCTCCAGGCAGTCGAGCTGCACGTTCACCAGGTACTCGATCGTCGAACAGCGCGGCAGCTCGACCGTGTCAGCACCGGAGCCGCCGTCGATCGTGCCGTTCATCGGGCCGCTGCCATACCGGATGGTGTCGTCACCGGCTCCCATGCTCGCGTCCAACGTCGTGGCATACCGGTGCTCCGGTGCGAGGCTCGTGGACACCGTGAGAAGGTCGACGGCAGAGGACCCGGTGAAGGTGAGCGGCGAGTCGACGAAGACGTGGAAGAATTTCACGTTGGACCACCGCAGGAACTCCCCCGCGTCCGCGGTGGCAGTGCGGGTCGCGTTGTCGACGGTGACACGCCGCTGGCCCCATCCCTGGTTGATGATGCCGAGGTTGTCACCCGTCCCGTCACCGGCGGTACCGCCGTTGTCGAGGACCGCACCCTTCCCGCCGATGTAGAGCGAGTCGCCGCCGGGACCGGAGACCACCGTGTCGTCGTTGGCGATGTCCGGGGACGGGTCGCCGCTGTAGATGGTGTCCGAGCCCAGGCCGGCGTCGATGTGGTCCTTGCCGGAGTCGGCGCCGAGGTTCGGGTAGGAGACCGACGCGCTCCCGCCGAACACCGTCTCCGTGCGGCTCGAGCCGGTGAACGTGTCGTCCCCGTCGCCGAGCTCGACACGCAGGTAGCTGGTGTTGCGGGTCTCCTCCACGACGACCGAGTCGTTCCCGGCGCCCATCTTGATGAAGAACGTCGAGTCGATGTTCGGGTGCGGGATGCGGCCTGCGCCCGGGACGATGCAGAGGACGTCGTTCCCGTCCCCCGCGTCGATCGTGCCGACACCCGAGGAGCCCTCGGCGGTCGCGACGATGACGTCGTCGCCGGGCGTACCCGTGGTGCTGTTCCCCGACGTCGGGCCCACGACCGTGGCGGGCTTTCCCTGGCACGTCGAGACGTCGCCCGCCGCAGGACCCGGGAGGGCGATCACGCCGGCCGACACCAGCAGCACGACGGATGCGAACGAGGACGAAGCACGGGTCACGGGAACTCCAGGAGGGTGAGTGGAAGGGGAGTATCTCCCCGATCCCAGCGGGTCCTGAGACGCACCCCCGAGGTGGAAAGTTGCGAGGTCTTCATGCGGGCGATCCTGCGGCGAGACGTCATGCCCGCTGGTCGCCGGGACGCCCCGTCGGCATGAGGTCCGCGTGGCCGGTCTCGGGCGGTGCCTCCAGTTCGTCGGCGATCGAGACGACGAGCCCGCCGAGCATGAAGGCGACGATCGTCGCGACGAGCGTCGACGTGGCGAGGTCGGGGATGAAGCGCCGCGTGCCCACCGGCTCGGCGCCGTGGAACCCGTGGGTCAGCGCGTGGCCCTTGCCGCGCGCGAGCAGGTAGCGGTTGACGGGCCAGGCCGCGAAGAACGCCACCGTCAGCGCGAGCATCATCGAGAGCCAGAAGACCGGGTTGACCAGCCCCGCCTCCATGGCTCCGGGGATCGCTGCCATGACGAGGTTGTCAACCAGCTCCATGGTCGCGATCGACAGGGTGTCGGCCGCGAGGACGACGCTCAACGCAGCGCCGAGCCCGAGGCCGGCGCGCAGCAGCGGCAGCGTCGACAGGGCGTAGCCGAAGAGGAACGCCAGGCCGACGGCGATCGCGATCGTGGCGAGGTTTCCCAGATCGAGGGCGGTGCCGATCATCAGGCCGAGGATCTCGCCGATGGCACAGCCGGTGAGGCAGTGGAGGGTGGCGGAGATCGCCATCGCGTTGGTGCTGCCCATGTCGTGGTGCTCGCCGTGGGCCATCTGGTGCTCGGTGTGGTGCGCGGTCTGGTGTTCCATGTCTCCGAACATACCCCTGGGGGGTATGCAGGTCAATGGGCGTCGATGGTCGTCCCGATGACGCAGTTCTTCAGCCCCTTGGGGCGGACGTAGGTGAAGCCGAGGCGCTCGTAGAGGCGGCGCGTGCCGTTGTAGAGGAACGACGAGGACATCTTCTTCGTCTGGTGGGTGAGGTCGTGGGGGTACCCCTCCACACCGGCCTCGGCGAGGCTGTCGAGGGCACCGCGGATCGCCACCTGGACAAAGCCCTGCCGGCGGAAGCGGTTCGCTTCCCTGCCCTGCCCGCGCTCGGATACGTCGCCTCGCTGCCGGTTGCGGTCATGCCCCGAGGCTGGGACGCATTCCGGACGTTCGGCAGCCCCTGCTCGTCAGCGGGCCTCGAAGACCGTCACGTGGCCGGCGCACGTCCTCGAGCCCTCGAAGGCGGGCAGCACGAGCCCCTCGTGGGAGGAGTCGAGGTAGGCCTGCGCTTCGGCGTGGTCGGCGAACACCGCGCGTGTCTCAAGGTCCTGGCGACGTACGTCGCTGAAGCGCCGGCGCAGCGTGAACTCGCCGTTCTCGCTCGAGAAGCTCGTCACCATCGGGCGGCCGCCGGCCTCGCGACGCAGCTCCGCGAGGCTGTCGTCGCCGTTGGTGACCGCGACGAACGTGCCGCCCGGACGCAGCACGCGGCGGACCTCGGCGAGCGCCCGGTCGAGGTCACGCACGTGGTAGAGCATCCAACCGGCGTGGACGACGTCGAACGTGTCGTCCTCGAAAGGCAGGTAGCAGATGTCGGCCTGACGGGCGTCCACGCCGCGGGCGGCCGTCAGCTCGACGAAGCGCTCGGAGAAGTCGACCGCGACCAGCGTGACGCCGGGCAGAGCGTTGATCCGTTGGGCCATGGCGCCGGTGCCGCAGCCCACCTCCAGGACCCGCGAGTCACCGGTCATGGCGCGGTCGATGGCCTTGAACGCCTCGTCGGCTGGGTCGCGGCCGTCGTCGGTCGGGTGCCAGACCGAGCGACGGGTCTCGAGGCGGTCCTCGGTCTCGTACTGGGCGCGCACGTGCTCGGGGCTGGCGATGTCGCTCATGACCGACCCGTCATCGAGTCGACGTCGAGGGCGGCGTCGAGCTGCTCCTCGGTCAGGTCGCCGCGCTCGACGTAGCCCATCGCGATCACCGTCTCGCGGATCGTCGCGCCGTCGGTGAGCGCATTCTTGGCGACCTTGGCCGCCTCCTCGTAGCCGATGTGGGCGTTGAGGGGGGTGACCACCGACGGGGAGGACTCGGCGTAGCGGCGCATGCGGTCTGCGTCCGCGGTGATCCCGTCGACGCACCGCTCCGCCAGCAGCACCGACGAGGTCGACAGCACGTGGATGGACTCGAGCAGGGCGTGCGCCATCACGGGCATCTGCACGTTCAGCTCGAAGCTGCCGGACGCGCCGGCCCAGGCGATCGTGGCGTCGTTGCCGACGACACGGGCGCAGACCATCAGCGTCGCCTCTGGCAGCACCGGGTTGACCTTGCCGGGCATGATGCTCGACCCGGGCTGCAGGTCGGGGAGGTGGATCTCGGCGAGTCCGGTCGTGGGCCCGGACGACATCCAGCGCAGGTCGTTGCAGATCTTGGTCAGCCCCACCGCGATCGTGCGCAGCACGCCGGACAGCTCGACCAGCGAGTCGCGGGTGCCCTGCGCCTCGAAGTGGTCGCGCGCCTCGGTGAAGGGCTGTCCGGTCCGCTCGGCGAGCGCGGCGATCGCCCGCTCGGCGAAGGCGGCCGGGGTGTTGATGCCGGTGCCGACGGCCGTGCCGCCGAGCGGCAGCTCGCGGACCCGTGGGAGCACGGCCTCGAGCCGCTCGATGCCCAGTCGCAGGGTGGCGGCGTAGGCCCCCATCTCCTGCCCGAGCGTGACGGGTGTGGCGTCCATCAGGTGGGTGCGCCCGGACTTCACCGTGTCGGCGAACTCGTCGGCCTTCGCCTCGAACGACGTGGCGAGCCGGTCGAGGGCGGGCAGGAGGTCGTCGACGACGGCGAGCGTGGCAGCGACGTGGATGCTGGTGGGGAACGTGTCGTTGCTGCTCTGCGAGGCGTTGACGTGGTCGTTGGGGTGGACCTCGACGTCGGCCCGGGCGGCCAGCGTCGCGATCACCTCGTTGGCGTTCATGTTGGAGCTGGTGCCGGACCCGGTTTGGAAGACGTCGATCGGGAACTCGCCGTCGTGGTCGCCGGCGACGATGGCGTCGGCCGCGTCGACGATGGCCTGCGCCTGCTCGTGGCGTACGACGCCCAGCGCGGCGTTGGCGGTCGCGGCGGCGGCCTTGACGTGGGCCAGTGCCTGGACGTGCCGTGGCTGGAGGGTGAGCCCGCTGATCGGGAAGTTCTCGATCGCGCGCTGGGTCTGGGCGCGCCAGAGGGCCTCGCGAGGCACCTCGACCTCGCCCATGGAGTCGTGCTCGGTGCGTGTCTCGGTCACGACTCGACCGTACCCACTGTCACCCGTGCGTACGCCCCGCCGGCACCGGGGAGGTTGGACGGGGCGTACGAGCCGGGGGACGGGGGACCGAGGCTGCGATCCTTGACAATTGGTAACAGACGCGTTACCAATTGGTGGTGGACCCGTTCGCCGCCCTCGCCGACCCGGTGCGTCGCGACCTCGTCCTCCGACTGGCGCGGGGCACCGCCCGTGTGGTCGACCTGACGTCCGACCACCCGATCAGCCGGCCCGCGATCAGCCGCCACCTGAAGGTGCTCTCCGAGGCCGGCCTGGTCGAGGCCGAGGACCGCGGGCGCGAGCGGCACTACCGGCTGCGGCACGACGGGCTGGCCGTCCTCGCCGACTGGCTGGTCGCAGTGCAGGACGCCCGCGCGCCGCAGCCCAGGTTCGCGGAGTCGGCCTTCGACGGCCTCGAGCTCGAGGTGCGCCGCACCGGCCGTGACCGCCGGGCCGCCGGACCCGCTGCCGACCTCGTGGCCCACCACCCATCCCCACCGCAGGAGGACACCGCATGAGCACGACCTCGATGACCGGCCGGCGCGAGGAGCGCGACGGCAGCACCCTGCTCGTGATCGAGCGCGAGCTCCGGGCGCCGCTCGACGACGTCTGGGCGGCCTGCACCGAACCCTCGCGCATGGAGCGCTGGATCGGCACGTGGAGCGGCGACCCCGCCGCCGGGTCGGTGACCTTCCGGATGACCGCCGAGGGCGACGACGCCCCCGCCGAGGAGATGGACGTGCTGGCGTGCGAGCCGCCGCGGCGCTTCGTCGTACGCGGTCGGGAGTCGCAGCCCTTCAGCGAGGACGGCTCCGGAGAGACGGCGGTGTGGCACATGGAGCTCGAGCTCGAGGAGATCGACGGCGTCACGTCGCTGCGCTTCGTCCAGGTGCTCGGCCCGGGTGCGACGGGCGTCGAGATGGCCGCGAGCGTCGGCCCCGGCTGGGAGTACTACCTCGACCGCCTCGGTGCCGCGCTCGCGGGCGCGGACGTGGACGGCGTCGACTGGGAGGACTACGCCGGCGGGTCCTCCCACTACCGCGAGCGCTTCGCCTGAGAACATCGGAGGCATGCGATCACTCCGTCTCGGGGTCGCCGCTCTGCTCGTGGGGGTGAGCTCGGCCTGCTCCGTGCTCGGCGGTGACGACGCCGCCCCACCGTCCGGAGTGGCCGACGACCTCGCCGCCGCCCTCTCGGAGCACTCCCTCGGCGACGTCCCGTTGACCGACGAGGCCGACCGTGCCGCGTTCGCCGAGCTCGTGTCCCCGCTCGAGGAGGTCCCGGTCTCCGTCGAGGTCGCCTCGGTCGAGGAGGTCGAGGGCGCGGGCGACGAGCCCGGCTCCGCGACGGTGGCGCTGGCCTGGCGGTGGGACCTGGCCGACGCCGCTGCGTGGGAGTACGACACCACGGTGGCGCTGGTGCCGGACGGCACCGGCTGGCAGGTCGACTGGGCGCCCGACGCGCTGGCCCCCGACCTCGCCGAGGGCGACTCCCTCGGCCTGCGCACGCTCCCTGCGGTGCGCGGAGACATCACCGGGGCCGGGGGTGCGGTGCTCGTGACCGAGCGACCGGTGCTGCGCTACGGCTTGGACAAGACCAAGGTCGACGGACCGCAGGTCGCCCGCAGCGCCCGGCGGATCGCCCGGTTGCTCGACGTCGACGTGGCGTCGTACGTCGAGCGCGCCGAGGCGATGGGCGCGGAGGCCTTCGTCGAGGCCCTGGTCCTGCGCGAGGACGACGCCCTCGACGTGCTGCCGGCCTTCGCGGAGGTCCGGGGTGCCCTCGCCGTGCGCGACACCCTGCCGCTCGCCCCGACGCGCGAGTTCGCCGCCGCACTGCTCGGTCGGGTCGGCCCGGCCACGGCCGAGGTCGTCGAGGCCTCGGAGGGCCGCATCGTCGCCGGTGACGAGGTCGGGCTGTCCGGCCTGCAGGCGCGCTACGACGAGCAGCTGCGGGGCCGGCCCGGCACCGCCGTGGTCGCCCGGGACGCCGACGACCAGCTGCGGACCTTGACGGAGGTGCCTGCAACGGACGGTGCCGACCTCGCCACCACCCTCGACCCCGTGCTGCAGCAGAAGGCCGAGGACGTGCTCGCCGGCCTCGGCGACGGTGCGCCGGCGGCCGCGCTCGTGGCCATCCGTCCCTCCGACGGTGCGGTGCTGGCGAGCGCCAACGGCGCCGGCGCTGCGGGTGCCGACCTCGCGATGACCGGGCAGTACGCCCCCGGCTCGACCTTCAAGGTCGTCACCTCGCTCGCCCTGCTGCGCAGCGGGATGGGTGTCGACGACGTCGTGTCGTGCCCGGCCACGACGGTCGTGGACGGGCGGTTGTTCAAGAACTACGACGACTACCCGGCCTCCTCGCTCGGCGACGTCACCTTCACCCAGGCCATCGCCCAGTCGTGCAACACCGCGCTCATCGGCAACGCCGACCGCCTCGCCGAGGGCGAGCTCACCGCCGCCGCGCAGGCCCTCGGGCTCGGCACCGACCACGACCTCGGCTTCCCGGTCTACTTCGGGCAGGTGCCGCCGCCGGAGACCGAGACGGGTGCCGCCGCCGACATGATCGGCCAGGGCACCGTGCTGGCCAGCCCGTTCGCGATGGCCACGGTGGCCGCGTCCGTCCGGGCCGGTCGGGCCGTCCTGCCGGTGCTGCTCCCGGACCACCGGGTCGAGCAGGTGCCGCCGCAGGCGCCGCTGACCGGGCCCGAGTCGGGCACGCTGCGCGGGTTGATGCGGGCCGTGGTGACCACGGGCTCGGGCCGCTTCCTCCAGGACGTCCCCGGCGAGGTCGGCGCCAAGACGGGCACCGCGGAGCACGGCCAGCCCGACGCGTCCGGGTCACTCCCGACGCACGCGTGGATGATCGCGACCCGGGGCGACCTGGCGGTCGCCGTCTTCGTCGAGACCGGCGTCTCCGGGTCGCAGACCGCCGGCCCGGTGCTCGAGGCCTTCCTGCGCTGACGGCCCCGCCGGGGGGTCAGCGGCGGGCGAGGTAGAGGTAGTACTGCTCCGGGCGGTCCTGCAGCAGCACGTCGTGGGCCTGCTCCTCCGCGGCGCCGAACACCGCCTCGAGCGAGGCGAGCAGGTCCGGCGCGGCGCTGGCCGACCACACCACCAGGACGCCCCCGGGACCCAGCACGTCGCGGCAGCGACGGAGGAACTCGTCGGCGTAGACCGCCTCGTTGCGCTGGTGCACCAGGTAGCCCGGGCCGTTGTCCACGTCGAGGAGCACCAGGTCGTACGTCGACCGCGCCTCCGCGATGGCCATCGCGATGTCGGCGTTGACCACGCTCGCGCGGGTGTCCGCGAGCACGGCGGGCCCGTGCGGCACCGTGCCGTCGCGCATCCACCCGATCAGCGCCTCCTCGATCTCCACCACGACCGCCCGCTCGACGCGGGGGTCGGCCAGGACCCGCTGGAGCGTGAAGCCCAGACCGAGCCCGCCGACGAGCACCGCCGACGGCTCCTCGACGAGGTCGAGCGCCTGCGCGGCGAGCTCGATCTCGCTCGTCGTCTCCAGCGTGTCCATCACGAACACGCCGTTGACGCGGAGCTCGAGCACGTCGGCACCCGTCCCGGACGTACGTCGTCGCAGCACCACCTCGCCGCGGGGGCTCTCTGCGCGGGCGACCTCCACACTCGTCCCTGTGCTGGTCCCGACGTCGTACGGGGTCTCGGGGCTCACCATGGCGCCATCCTGCCAAGTCCCGCGCCGGCCGCGACGCCGCCCCGCGCCGGGGAGGCCGGGGGTGGTCGCGCAGGCTTCATCCGAGGTCGCCGCGCAGCAGAACGTGTCGCGAAATGGCTGCCCAGACGCGTCTGGCCCGTCTACCGTGAAGGTGTGTACACCGTGAGCCGCACCGCCGAGCTCACCGGCGTGCCCACGGGGACGCTCCGCAAGTGGGAGCAGCGCTACGGCGTGGTCGTGCCGCAGCGCTCGCCCGGCAACTACCGGCTCTACGACGACGAGGCGGTGCGCCGGCTCAGCGTGATGCGCAGCCTGGTCGAGGCCGGCTGGACGGCCCAGGAGGCGGCCCGCCACGTGGCCGAGGACGTCGCGGCCGCCGAGGCCGAGGTCGAGAGGCCGGAGGAGCCGGCCTACGAGGCGCGCTTCGAGACCCTCGTCGCGTGCGCGCAGGACTTCGACGTCCCCCGGCTCGAGCAGCTGCTCGCCGAGGGCTTCGCCGACATCGACGTCGTGTCGGTGGTCGACGACTGGCTGCTGCCCTCGATGGTCCACCTCGGCAAGGCGTGGCAGCGCGGGCTCGTCTCGGTGGCCGGTGAGCACTTCGTGACCGGCGCCGTGCACCGCAGGCTCGCCCTCACCTTCCAGTCCCTGCCGCCCGCCCCGAGCGGAGGGCCGCGGGTCGTCGTCGGGCTCGCACGGGGCTCCCGCCACGAGATCGGCGTGCTGGCGTTCGCGCTGGTGCTGAGGTCGCGCGGCGTCGCGGTGACCTACCTCGGCGGGGACCTGCCGCTCGAGGCGTGGGTGGGAGCCGTGCGGCTGATCCAGCCGCAGGCGGTGGTGCTCGCCGCCCCGACGATCGAGGACCTGCCGGCGGTGCGGGAGGTGAGCAACGCGCTCCTGCCGATGACCGAGGTGCTGCTCGGCGGCGCCCACCAGGACCGCGTCGAGGGCCCGGTGCGCCTCGGCCACCACGCGGGCGCGGCCGCGGCCGCGCTGGCCACCCGCCTCGGCGCCGTCAGCTGAACCCGACAGGGGGATCAGCGGGCAGCGGTCAGCGGGCGCTGGTCGCGACCGGCTCCTCGGCGCAGCCGCTGCTGAACCAGTAGCTGCCCACGAGGTCCATCCGGCAGGTGCTGTCGGTCGAGGTCGCGTCGGACATCGCAGGTGAGGCACCGAGCACGGAGCCCAGCGCCGCGGCGACGAGGGCGGCGATGCCCGCCCCGCGCAACCGGCGGTTCGTGCGCCCGTCGAGGTCGGTCGTCGACTGTGCCGTCATCGTCGTCATGGTCGTCATGGGGTCTCCTGGGGAGTGCGCCTGCGGGTTGTCCACAGTTTGTCCACTGTTGGGGACCATTGGACAGTAGGACGTTGTCCACACTTTGTCCAAAGTTCGCTACCCTTGGGGACGTGTACACCGTCGGACGCACCGCACAGCTCACCGGAGTGCCGCGCGAGACCCTGCGCAAGTGGGAGCAGAGGTATGGCGTGGTGTCACCGGCCCGCACCGAGGGCAACTACCGCCTCTACGACGACGAGGCGGTCCGCCGCCTGTCCGTGATGCGCGACCTCGTCGACTCGGGGTGGGCGCCGCGAGACGCCGCCAGGCGCGTGCTGGACGAGCCGGTCGGCTCCGTCTCCGCCGAGCCCAGGCCGGGATCACCGCTGGCGCGGCTCGACGACCTGGCCGCGTGCGGCGAGGACTTCGACGTCGTACGACTGGAGAGCATGCTCGACAAGGCGTTCGCCGAGGCCGACCTGGCCGTCGCGGTCGACGAGTGGCTGATGCCCTCGCTCGTCCGGCTCGGTGAGGCCTGGCAGCAGGGCGCCGTCAGCGTCGCGGGGGAGCACTTCGTCAGCGCCGCCGTCCTGCGTCGGCTGGCGCAGGCGTTCCACCAGCTGCCGCACGCCGAGCCCGGGGCGCCGCACGTGATGGCCGGGCTGGCCCGAGGCTCGCGCCACGAGCTGGGCGTCATGGCGTTCGCGATGGTGCTGCGCAGCCGCGGCGTCAACGTCACCTACCTCGGCGCCGACCTGCCGGTCGAGAGCTGGGTCGACACCGCCCGCGCGCTGATGCCCGACGCCGTGGTGCTCGCCGTCCCGACCGTCGAGGACCTCCCCGCGGTTCGCGAGGCCGTGCAGGCCATCGCGCCGATCGCCACCGTCTGGCTCGGCGGCGCCCACCAGGGTCGGGTCGAGGGAGCGGAGGCGCTGGGCCACCAGATCGGTGAGGCGGCGGCCGACCTCGCCGCCCGCCTCGGCGCCGCCTGAGCGCTACTGGGCCGAGCGGACCCGGATCCCCGAGATCGGAACCGTCACCGCGCCCGAGGGGTCGGTGAAGAAGTCGTTGCCCTTGTCGTCGACGACGATGAAGGCCGGGAAGTCCTCGACCTCGATCTTCCACACCGCCTCCATGCCGAGCTCCTCGTACTCGACCACCTCGACGGACCTGATGCAGTCCTGCGCGAGCCGGGCGGCGGGGCCGCCGATCGAGCCGAGGTAGAACCCGCCGTGGGCGTGGCACGCCTCGGTGACGGCCTTGGAGCGGTTGCCCTTGGCGAGCATGACCATCGACCCCCCGGCGGCCTGGAACTGCTCGACGTAGGAGTCCATCCGCCCGGCCGTGGTCGGCCCGAACGACCCGGACGGCATGCCGGCCGGGGTCTTGGCCGGACCGGCGTAGTAGACGGGGTGGTTGCGCAGGTAGTCGGGCATCTCCTCGCCTGCGTCGAGGCGCTCCTTGATCTTGGCGTGCGCGATGTCGCGCGCGACGACCAGCGGACCGGTGAGTGAGAGCCGCGTCTTGACCGGGTGCTTCGACAGCTCGGCGAGGATGTCGGCCATCGGCTGGTTGAGGTCGATCGGCACGACCGCGCCGCCCTCGATGTCGTGGGCCATGCCCGCGTCGGGCATGTAGTGCGCCGGGTCGGTCTCCAGCTGCTCGAGGAAGACGCCCTCGGGCGTGATCTTGCCGAGCGCCTGCCGGTCGGCCGAGCAGGAGACGGCGATCGCGACGGGGCACGACGCGCCGTGGCGGGGGAGCCGGACCACGCGGACGTCGTGGCAGAAGTACTTCCCGCCGAACTGCGCGCCGATGCCGAAGGACTGCGTGAGCTCGAAGACCTTCTCCTCCAGCTCGACGTCGCGGATGCCGTGGGCGCTCATCGAGCCCTCGGTCGGCAGGTCGTCGAGGTAGTGCGCGGAGGCGTACTTGGCGGTCTTGAGGGCGAACTCGGCGCTGGTGCCGCCGATGACGACGGCGAGGTGGTACGGCGGGCACGCGGCGGTGCCGAGGGAGCGGATCTTCTCGTCGAGGAACTCCATCAGCCGCGTCGGGTTGAGGACCGCCTTGGTCTCCTGGAAGAGGAACGACTTGTTGGCCGAGCCGCCGCCCTTGGCCATGAAGAGGAACTTGTACTCCGGGACGTCCTGGGCCGGCGTCGAGTAGAGCTCGATCTGGGCCGGGAGGTTGGTACCGGTGTTCTTCTCCTCGAACGTCGTCAGCGGCGCGAGCTGGGAGTAGCGGAGGTTGAGCCGGGTGTAGGCGTCGTACACGCCGCGGCTGATGGCCTCGCCGTCGTCGGCGCCGGTGAGGACGCCCTCGGACTTCTTGCCCATCACGATCGCCGTGCCGGTGTCCTGGCACATCGGCAGCACGCCGCCGGCGGAGATGTTGACGTTCTTGAGCAGGTCGAGCGCGACGAAGCGGTCGTTGCCCGAGGCCTCGGGGTCGTCGATGATCTTGCGCAGCTGGGCGAGGTGGCCGGGGCGGAGGTAGTGGCTGATGTCGTGCATCGCCTCCTCCGTGAGCCGCCGGATCGCCTCGGGCTCGACCTTGAGGAACGTCCGCCCGTCGACCTCGGTCGTCGACACTCCCTCCGTCGTGAGGAGCCGGTAGGGAGTCTCCGGTGCGCCGTTGGAACCGGCGGTGGGGAGGAGGTCGGAGTAGTGGAACTCAGCAGCGCTCACGGCTGGTGATGCTACGCCGGGCCGGCACCGGACCGGACGTCACCTCCAGGGCGCGACCAGCGCAGCGAGGTCAGGAGCGAGCTCCTGCATCAGCTTGGGGCCGAAGGTGACCCGGTGCACGCCCATCACCTGCAGGTCCTCCAGCGACCCGGCGGCGCTGCCGGTGCGTGGGTTGGCGATGACGTTGACAGGCCCCGACAGCGCGTCCAGGAGGGCCTGCAGGGCGGTCGCGTCCGGTACGCCGACGGGGTAGACGCAGCGCGCGCCCGCCTCCTCGCAGGCCTGCAGGCGGGTGATCGCCTCGGCGACGGGGTCGTCGAACCGGTCCTTCTTGAGGAAGACGTCGGTGCGCGCGTTGACGACGAGGTCGACGCCGGCCGCGTCGGCCGCCTGGCGGACGGCGCCGATGTAGTCGGCGTGCTCGGCTGCCGACCGCATCCGCCCGCCCTCGGAGTGGACGGTGTCCTCGACATTGAGACCGACGGCACCGGCCTCGAGCAGCCGCTCGACCAGCTCGGCGGGCGCGGCCCCGTAGCCGGCCTCCATGTCGGCGGTGACCGGGACGTCGGGCACGGCCGAGCAGATTCGGCGTACGCCGTCGAGGGCGTCGTCGAGCGTCATGTCCTCGTTGTCGCCCTGGCCGCGGGAGTCGGCCAGCGGGTGGCTGCCGATGCTGAGCGCGCCGAAACCGGCCTCGGCGACGACCTTCGCGGACCAGGCGTCCCAGACGTTGGGCAGGACCAGCGTGGTGCCGGTGTGGTGGAGCTCCAGCAGGCGGGCGGCGAGTGCGGCGACGGAAGAGGTCATGGGTCGAGGCTGCCACGCCGGACCGGGCGGGCATAGGTCTGGACGGCCGTGCGTTGACCCGGCATGGAGAACCCCGATCCGGTGCTGGACTCGGTCGTCATCGGCGCCGGTCAGGCCGGTCTCGCCGCGTCGTACTTCCTGCGCCAGCGCGGGATCGACCACGTCGTCCTCGACGCCAACCCGGGACCGGGCGGGGCGTGGCAGCACCGGTGGTCGTCCCTGAGCATGGAGGACGTGCACGGGGTCGCCGACCTGCCGGCGTCGACCGCACCCGACCGCAGCCACCGCGCCGCCAACCTCGTCGTGCCCGACTACTTCGACGGCTACGAGCGGTGGCACCACCTCCCCGTCGTGCGTCCGGTCCGGGTGGACCGCGTCGAGAGTGACGGCGACCTGCTCGTCGTGCGCGCCAGGGACCGCTTCTGGCGCACCCGGACGCTGGTCAACGCCACCGGCACCTGGACCCGGCCGTTCGTGCCGCACTACCCGGGCATCGCGTCGTTCGCCGGCAAGCAATTGCACACCGTCGGCTACCCGGGCGCCGAGCACTTCCGCGGCAAGCGGGTGCTCGTGGTCGGCGGCGGCGCCTCCGCGGTCCAGCTCCTCGGAGAGCTCGCGCCCGTCACCGACACGCTGTGGGTGACCCGACGTCCGCCGGTGTGGCGCGACGACGACTTCGACTCCGCCGCCGGTCTCGCCGCGGTCACGGCCGTCGAGGAGCGCGTACGACGGGGCCTGCCGCCGGCGAGCGTGGTCAGCGTGACCGGCCTCGCCCTGCGTCCGCAGGAGCAGGAGGCCGCCCGGCTGGGCGCCTACGAGCGGCGGCTCCCGATGTTCGAGCGGATCGAGCCCGGCGGCGTGCGGTGGGCCGACGGCCGCTTCGAGCGGGTCGACGTGATCCTCTGGGCGACCGGCTTCCGGCCCGCCGTCGAGCACCTCGCGCCCCTAGGGCTGCGGTCGTCCGCGGGCGGCATCGCCCTCGTCCCGGTGCGCGGCAACGTGCAGGGCGCGACCACGTCGGTCGTCGACCCGCGCGTCCAGCTCGTCGGCTACGGCCCGTCGGCGAGCACCGTGGGCGCCTCGCGCGCCGGCCGCCAGGCCGCTCTCGCGGTGTCGCGACACCTGGCCGCGGTCGCTGCTTGACTCGTCCCCCGGCTCACCCGGCTCCTGAGGTCGCCGCGATCGCCCCGGAGAGCGGGACGTGCTCGCGCGCACCGCTCGCGGCCTGCTTGAGCAGTCTCGCTGCGAGTGTCCCCTGCCCGTCGCGGAGGGCCACCTGGGCGGCGCGCCACTGGCAGTACGCCTCGTCGTGCGGGCGGTCGAGGTCGCGCCAGGTGCTGGCCGCCGCGGTCCATCCCTCGACGGTGTCCTGACCGAGCAGGCGCCGCTTCTCCGCTTCCCACTGGGGGAGGCAGGCCCGGTCGGCCATGACAGACGTGCGCGAGAAGGGGTCATGGTGCATCGCGCCACGGACCGCCTCGAGGTCGTGAATCGCTCGTCGCCGATCTTGTCCGGGCGCCGCGGTAGCCGCGTCGGCAGCGGTCTGGGCGGTCAGCACCAGAAGGTCCCCGACCGTTCCGGGCGAGACCTCGCCGCGCCGACCCAGCAGTACGCGCTTGGCGAGCTCCAGCCCACCGGCTGGCTCGCCGAACCACGCGGCGTGCATCAGGCGGGCCTCGAGAATGGACGTGTCCACGACCTCGTGCCGGCCAAGATCAAGCGTGTTCAGCCGCCGCCATGCCTCGTCCTCGTGCCCGAGGAGCACCTCGAGGATGGCGCGCTGGACGTGCAGCAGCGGCAATGCCCCGAGCTCGTCGCCCTCGGTGTCGGCCTTCAGGCCGTCCATGGCCTCGCTGACCCGCCCTGCTCGGCGCAGGGCCTGGGCCACATTGCTCAAGAGCACGTTGGCGTGGTTCGTCGTGACCTGCCATCGGGATGCCTCCTCGAGGGTAGGGGCGGCCGCTCGCAGCACCTCGTCCGCCGGACGGCACGCCATGAGCAGGATGTCGGTGTGCCGGACGGCCACGAACAAGTTCCGGAGCAGATTCGGGTCAGGGCCGAACTCGCGCCACAGCCGTTCCATCTCCCCGACGCTGCTGGCATCGCCCCCGACCGCCAACTGCCATGCCCGTTGGGCTCGGACCATCCGCTCAAGCTGGCGACTGCCAGCCTCCGCTGCCGCTCGGGCGGCTTCGGCAAGGACCAGCACCGCGTCGTTGCGGCGACCGTGCCGCTCGAGTTCGGTCCCTTTCCACAGGAGGGCCGTGACGAGGCCCGCAGACGGTGGGACGGTCCGGTAGAGCTCGATGGCCTGTTCCACCAGCCGCAGACCGAGGTCTCCGGTGACGACATGTGACGAGTTGTACCGGGCCAGCTGGTGGAGCAGGTCAGCGCGCTCGCCGGTGTCGTAGAGGTGGGAGGAGTCGGGTCGGGCCAGCTCACCCTCGAGGACAGGTACGGCGTCCCGGTGGCGACCGCCGAGGTCGAGCTGGGACGCAATGCCAGCGACCACCTCGTGTCGCCGGACGAGTGGAAGGCCTGCCTCCGCCGCATCGGGGGGCCACAAGACGAGGGCGCGGTGCCAGTGCTCGGCCGCCTGCACTCCCGCGAAGCGGGTGGAGGCCGCGCGCGCAGCCCGCACCTGCCAGGCGCGCTCCTCGTCCGCATCGCCGGCCGCCTGCCAGTGCCGAGCGACCTCCGCGGGCTCAGCGCCGCCGGCTGCGGCCAAGGACGCGGCCACCGCTCCATGCGCTGCGGCGGCCTCGTCGGGCAGCAGCCGGCGCCGCACGGCCTCGGCGAGGAGCGGGTGGCGCAGCTGCACGCCACCCGCGTCGACGTCGACCAGTCGCTCTTTGCGCAGGTTGCGCAGGACATCGGTGAGCGGCCCCTCCGGGACGTTGGCGGCCCGGGCGACCTCCGCTGCGGTCAGCCTCCGGTCCGCGACGCCGAGCACGGACGCGACAGCCCAGCGAGATCCGGCCAGGTGGCCGACTCGTTGATCGAGGAGGTCGTCGAGGTAGGTGGGATCGCCGGCCTCCGCGTGCGCGAGCTGCTCGGTGAACAGCGGCTGTCCGCGACTGCGCGCGTGAATACGGTCCGCGTCGTCCGACGAGGCTCCTGGCCTGAGGAGCCGGAGCTGTTCCAGCGTCTCGTCCGCGGTCAACGAGGCGAGCGGCACGACCACGGCATCGCGTTGCAGGCGGCCGAACCACTCACGGTGGACCTTCGAGACGTCCGGGTCGTCGGTCCGCCACGAGCCCAGGAGGCGCACCGGTCCGTGTCGGACCAGGTGCTCCACGAGGTCGAGCGTCAGGCTGTCGGCCCAGTGGAGGTCCTCCAGCACGATCGCGAAGGGCCGTGATCTTGAGACGGTGCTGCACAGCTCGGCGACCGCCGCGAACAACCGCTGCCGCAACCACCGGTCGTCCGGGTCGGCGAGGGACGCGTCACCCGTCGACCACTCGGGCAGCAACGCCGAGAGAGCGTCGCGGACGTAGGCGGGGCAGGTGCGGAGCGCGTCGGCCGCCGACCGTCCGCCGTCGGTGCGTTCCAGCTGTCGGAGGGCGTCGGCGAGGGGCAGCAGCGGGACCTCGCTCGAGAGCGGGAGGCACCGACCGGACGCGACCAGCACGGTATCCCGGGCCTGCGCGGACGCGGTCTCCAGGACCGTGGACTTGCCCATCCCGGCCTCGCCGGTGACGAGGAGCAGACCTGCGCCCGCTTCGAGGTGTCGGCGTACGACGGCGAGCTCGGTCCTGCGGCCGGCGATCCTCGGCGCCGGTGCGTGTCCGACGTCGGACGGGCTGGTCGCCGTCAGCCACAGCCGGTGGAACTCGTCGGCGTGACCGTCCATCGCCTCGACCAGCAGCTCGAGGGTGCCCCAGGCCGGGAGTGCTGGGGCGGAGAAGACCTTGGACACCGTGGTGTGCGAGACGCCCGCCCTCGCAGCGAGGGTGCGGAGCGAGGGCCAGCCGGCGCGGTGGTGGAGGTCGTGCAGCTCGGCCACGAGGTCGCGGTGGGGGCCGGGCGGCAGGTCGGGCCGGGGGAGCGCGCTCACAGGACCTCCGTCCGCCAGGTCGTGATCCAAGGATCTGCCGGTCGGACAGTGGTGTCCATCCCTCGCGACCAGGCTCGACAAAGGTTCAACCACGCCCGGGGCACAATCGAGGGATGGACGTTCGGGCGCGTCACCTCGGGGGAGTCGTCGCCTGCGTGCTGGTGCTCTCCGGATGCAGCTCGGCAGCCCCCGCCGACGAGCCGGAGCCGTCACGGCCCGCCGCCGGCGACACCTCGACGACCGAGCCGCTGCGGGAGGGCGAGGTGACCCTCGCGTTCGGCGGGGACGTGCACTTCGAGGGGGTGGCCGGCACGCTGCTCGACCGACCGGGCGGGCTGGGGAGCATCTCCCGGACGCTGCGGGACGCCGACGTGGCGATGGTCAACCTCGAGACACCGGTGACCCGGCGGGGACGGCGCGACCCCAAGGAGCTGGAGAACGCCGGCGACCGCTATTGGTTCCGCGCCGGCCCGCGCTCCGTCGACGTGCTGGCCGACGCCGGGGTCGACGTGGTGAGCGTGGCCAACAACCACGCCGGTGACTACGGCGCGACGGGCCTGCGGGACACGCTGGCCGCCGGCCGGGATCGCGGCGTGGCGATGGTCGGCGCCGGCCGGGGCGCTGCGGCGTACGCCCCGCACGTGGTCCAGGTCGGTGAGCTCGAGGTCGCGTTCCTCGCCGCGGACGGCGTCCAGCGAGAGGGAGCCAGCGACGTGTGGACCGCGCGACCCGGCAGCCTCGGTACGGCATCGGCGCGAGGCCGCAACGCCGACGCGCTGGTCGCCGCGGTCGAGGCGGCCTCGGCGCAGGACCAGCTCGTCGTGGTCTACCTGCACTGGGGCAAGGAGTACCAGGCCTGCCCGACGCAGTCGCAGCGGTTGCTCGCCCGCGACCTCGCCGACGCCGGCGCGGACGTCGTCGTGGGCAGTCACTCCCACGTGCTCGGCGGCGCGGGGTGGGCGGGCGACGCGGTCGTGGGCTACGGCCTCGGCAACTTCGTCTGGTACCACGACCGCCAGGCCGCGACCGGGGTCCTGTCCGTCACCCTCGACGCCGGGGGAGCGGTGCAGAAGTCGTGGACGCCGGCCCGCATCTCGCCGGTCGACGGACGGCCCGTCCCGCTCACCGGCCCCGACCGCACGCGCGCCGTCGCCGACTTCCGGTCCCGGCAGCGATGCACCGGACTGGCGAGTGACCGGGGGGATGCGCAGGCCGACGACCCGGCGTACGAGTCCTCGATCAGCCGCATCGACGCCGACCTCGCCGACCGGATGCGCCGCAGCCACCGCCCCGGGTGCCCCGTGCCGCTGCGTGACCTGCGGTACCTCCGGATGACCCATCGCGACTTCGACGGCAGTGCCCGCACCGGCGAGATGGTCGTCCACCGCCGCTGGGCGCGACCGGTGACCGAGGCCTTCGGGCGCCTGTACGACGCGGGCTTCCCGATCGCCCGGATGCGACTCGTGGACGCCTACCGCGCCGACGACGACCTCTCGATGGCGGCCAACAACACGTCCGGTTTCAACTGCCGCCGCGTCGCGGGACAGACGAGCTGGTCGCAGCACGCCTCCGGCGAGGCGATCGACATCAACCCCGTGCAGAACCCGTACGTCCGACCGGAGCGAGTCGACCCCCCTGCCGGCCGGTCCTTCGCCGACGTCCGCCGCGACCGCTCGGCACCGGCACGCCTCGGCGTGATCCGGGCCGGCGACCTCCCGGTCACGGCGTTCTCGCGGATCGGCTGGGAGTGGGGCGGCTACTGGGTGTCCTCGAAGGACTTCCAGCACGTCGCGGCGCCGCGGGGGCGTTGACGGAGGCGCTGAGGGTGCCGTTGACGGGGGCGGCGCCGGCCGTGCCGTTGACCGCGGCTCGGGTGCGGTCGATCACGCCGAGGAGCGGCACGTGCCCGCGCGCCTGCGCGTGGGCACGACGCAGCAGCCGGCCGGCAAGCGTGCCGCGACCCTCCCGGAGCGCGAGCTCGGCCACCCGCCAGCGGCAGTACGCCGCCTCGTGGGGGCGACCGACGAGGTCCCACTGCTCCGCGGCCCCGGCCCAGTCCTGCAGCTGGGCGACGCCGTGGAGCCGGGCCAGCTCGGCGCGCCACGTGCTCCGCGCGGCCGGGGCTGCGGCGTGAGGTGCGTCCGGCCCGAGCGGATCCACGGACCACTGCAGCTGCCACTCCGCGAGCCGGGCCGCGAGGACGGGACGCCGGGTGGGGTCGGCCTCGGCGACGTCGGCTGCGGCCCGGGCGGCCTGGCAGAGGAGTGACCCGGTGTAGGGAGACCACGACGTGGCGGTCTCGCCGGCGATGCTGCCGCCGATGCGCGCGAGTGCCTGCGCCGGCAGGCCTCGCCACAGGTCGCACGACGCCTGCACGCTCACCACTCCCTGCAGGTGGGCGCTGACACCGAACTCCAGCCGGGCCAGGGTCTCGAGGCGTCGGTCAGCGGACTCCAGGTCACCGCGCAGCACCTCGATCCACGCGCGGAGGAGGTGGAGGAAGCGGGTGCCCTGGTGCGGCACGTCGCGGGTGCGGGGCCGGATCAGACGTGAGGCGCTGCCAACGGCTCCCGCATGGATGCGGGCCTCGGCCACGTTGCACAGCAGGAGCGTGCTGAGCACCCAGGACTCGATCCCGGTCGCACGCACGGCGGCCAGGCCGGGGTCGGCCGCGTCGGCCACGTCGTCTGCCGGCGCGCACAGCATCAGGAGCAGGTCGGTGTGGTAGGTGCCGAGCCAGACGTCGCTGAACGGGTCGTCCTCCACGACGACGGTCCGCGCCTCCCGTGCCGCGCGCAGCCCTGCGAGGGTGCGCCCGGCGGCGACGTCGAGCCAGGCCCGTTCGATCAACGCCCCGCGGTGGAGGGCCATGTCGTCGAGCTCGGCGCTGACCGCAAGCGCCTGGTCGACCACGGGGTAGGCGTCGTCGTACCTCCCGGCGCCGCGCAGCGCGCAGGACTTGTCGCCCAGGGCGCGCACCAGGCCGGTGTGGTCGCCGAGCTCGATCAGCACCGCGATCGCCTCGTCGGCGAGCCGCACGGCTGCCTCCGCGTCGACGTCGGCCATCACCTGGCTGGCGCGCCTCAGTGCAAGGGCGTGGTCGGCCCGGGGCATGGACGGAGCAAGCGACAACGCCTCCGCCACCCGTGACCGCGCCTGCTCCGTGCGACCGGACCCGATCATGGCGTGGACGAGCTCGAGGAGGAGCTCCGACCTCGTCGTACCTGCTTCCGCAGGATCCGGGCCGTCCTCGGGCCAGAGGTCCAGGGCGCGCTCCCAGTGCACCGCCTCCTCGTCGCGTGCCAGCCCGTCGCAGGCCGCTCGACCGGCGGCGACGCGCCAGCGCAGCTCCTGCCGGGGGTCGGCGGCGCCGCGCCAGTGCTCGGCGACCTCAGCCGGCGACGGGCGCGCCGTCGCGGCGAGCACGGAGGCCAGCCTGCGATGCGCCGGGGCCGCCTCTCCCGGCACGAGCCGGGCCCGCACGGTGGCGGAGAGAAGCGGGTGCCGGACGATGACGTCGGCCGTGGTGTAGGGGTCGGCGAGCAGGTGGCGGTTGACCAGCTCGCGCAGGGCGTCGGTGAGCTCGCGCCGGTCCATGGACGTCGCGTCGGCAACCAGCTCCGCGGGCAGGGGACGGTCGGCGAGCGATGCGACGAGGAGCACCGCCCTCGCGCTCGGGCTCAAGTCGTCGACCTGCCGGGACAGCAGCTCCGCCAGCGGCTCCGGCACGGCGTCGGCACTCATGGAGCGCACCAGCTCCTCGGTGAACAACGGCACTCCCCGGCTGCGCTCGTGAACCCGCTCGACGTCACCGCGCCGCAGTCGCGGCCCGATGAGCAGGCGCAGGTGCTCCCGGGTCTCCTTGAGGGTCAGCGGGGCCAGGTTGAGGACAAGGGCCGCCTCGCGACGCACGCGCACCAGCCAGTCGTCGGCCTCCGCGGACTCGCCGGTGCGCATGCTGGCGACGATCGGGACACTCCTGCCGCCGACGACGTGTCGTTCGACGAAGCCGCGTGAGCTGGGGTCGGCCCAGTGCAGGTCCTCGAGGACGAGCGCCAGCGGCCGGGTGGCGGCGAGCGCAGAGAGCATGGACTCGATCGCCGCGAAGAGGCGGGCGGTCGCGAAGCGGTCGTCCACGTCGCGGCCCGGCGTACCGATCTCCGGCAGGATCCTGGCCAGCGCCGCTGGCACGAAGGCGGGGCACCGGCCCAACGCCTCCCCGAACCACCGACCCTCGTCATCGAGCCAGACCTGTCGCAACGCGTCGGAGACGATCGCGAAGGGCGCGTCGGCGAGGATCGGCACCCCGCCCGCCCGTGCGACGAAGGTCGACACCTGTTGGGTGGCCGCGGAGAGGAGCGTCGTCTTGCCGATGCCCGGTTCGCCGGTGAGCACCAGCAGGCCGCCACCGGCCTCGAGGTGACGGCGTACGACGAGCAGCTCGGCGCGGCGGCCGGCGATGGTCCGGGCGGGAGGCGGCAGGTCCCGGGCGCCGTCCGCGGTCGCGGCCAGCCAGAGGTCGCGGAAGTCGGCGGGGTCGCCGCCGAGTGCCGGCACCACCACCTCGACCAGCGACCACGCGGGCAGTCGCGGGTGCGTGAACAGGTGGAACACGGTGGTGTGCGAGCACCCGGCCCGGCGACCGATGGCGCGGACGCTGGGCCGTCCTGCCTCGTGGTGCAGGCGGTGCAGTGCGTCGACGAGCTCGCGGTGTGGTCCGGGCTCGAGCTCGGGCTGGTGCAGCAGGCCCATCGGCCCTCCCAGGTTCCCCCTCAGGATCGACCCGAGGAGCGGGGTTGTCCAGACGCGTCCCGGGGCAGCCGGTCCAGACCGCCCGCGGACGAGGTGTCAGCGTTCGTCAACCCGTGTCAACCGCACGCCGAGCAGTCCCACCGTGGAGGAACGACCCCGGCCCACCCAGGACCGGACCACGAAGGGACACACCATGAACGAGAACCCGCACGCCATCCGCCGCCGGCTCGCTGCCTGCGCCGCCGCGGCCGTCGTCCTCCCGGCCCTCGCCGCCTGCGGTGCGGACCTCGACCCGCCGGCGCAGGACATCAGCCGCGACAAGGTCGAGAAGAAGACCGACACGCCCTCCGGGCCCGGCTACACCTCGGGCAACCGCTACCAGTTCGACGACGAGTACGGCAAGCGCGCGACCAAGAAGCACAAGGCCGACCCGCCCGACGAACGGAGCCTCAACCGGTTGGACTTCCGGGACAACGGCCTGTGAGGAGGGCCGGTCGGGCGCCGTCGGGGGGCGCCCGGCCTCGTCCCTTGGCCGAGTCCGCCCGATGGATCCCTGCCCCTGGGGCAGGGATCCGTCCACGTCGTCACCGGGGCGTCCGGGCGATCGCCCGGGACAGCGGCACGTGCTCGCGGGCATCGCTCGCGGCGCGCCGCAGCAACCGCTCGGCGACGACGCCCCGACCCTCGCGCAGCGCCACCTGGGCTGCGCGCCAGCGGCAGTACGCCGCCGCGTGTGGTCGACCGAGGTGGCCCCAGGCGGTCGCGGCGCGCGACCACTGGTCAACGGTGTCGGTGCCGCGGGCGCGCTGCAGCTCGACGTCCCAGGTCGCGCCGGCCGCGACCCCGGCCGACGACCGCTGCGGGTCCAGCGGGTCGAGCCGGGCCCGCCGGCGCAGGTTCTCCAGCACCTCGAGCGAGTCCTGCGCCCGCGCAGGCTCCGCAGGCAGACCTCCGGCTGTGCGCATGTCGGCCACGGCCCGGGCGAGCACGAGGAAGGCGAGCCAGTAGTCGACGATCCCGGGCGAGTCGAGGAACGCCTCGAGCGGTTCGCGCAGGACCACCCATGCCTGCTCGGGCTCCTCCTGCCACAGCAGTGCCGTTGCCTCCCACACCGCCCGGTTCAGCCGGTTGCGCGGACTGCCGCCCGTCTTGACGAGTCCGCGCATGGTCCTGATCGCGTCCTCGGTGCGTCCTTGGACGATGTCGAGGCGCGCCGCGACCCACTGCCCCGGCCAGTCGTCGTAGCTCTGCGACTGGGGTACGTCGACGAGGCGGGCGGCGGCGTCGCCCGTCCGGCCCGCGTCGAGGTAGGCCTCGACGACGTTGGCCTTCACCAGGGTGAGCATGTGGAAGTCGAGCTGCCACTCCCGCGCGAGGTCCAGCACGCGCCGGGCGGCCTCCTCGACCTCGTCGGGTGGGCGGTGGTGCTGCAGGAGCACGTCGGTGTGCATCATCGCCAGGTGCGCCTCCCGCCACGGGCCGGCCGTGCCGCGCACCCGGCTCCGGGCCCGGCGGAACAGCTCGAGCGCGGCGGCCAGGTCCCCGAGGTGGCCCACGTGCCAGGCCAGGGTGGCTGCGGTCTGGAAGTACAGCGCGTCGTCGTCGAGCTCCGCGCAGGCGTCGAGCGCGTCCTGCAGGTCGCGCGTCGCCTCGTCGTAGCGGGCCAGGTCGATGAGGGCGTCGGCGCGCTGGTCCAGGACGTGCACGAGGCTGGCTCCGACCGGGTGGCCGGCCAGGCGGTCGAGCGCACGGTCGACCAGCTCGAGCGAGGCCTCCGGGTCGTCCCCGACCAGCCAGGCGACGTGCGCGGCGCGGCGGATCACCTTGGCGGCCTGCTCGTCGGGGAGCGCGTCGACGTCGGGCTGTGCGTCGTCGACCAGGGCCGCGCACGCCTCGAGCCGACCGGAGAGCTGCAGCGCGTCGAAGGCCGACAGCCACGCGGTGACCAGGCCCTCAGGCGCCACGACGTGCTGGCGGCCCAGCTCGAGGATCCGCAGCCAGTGGTCGGCCTCCGAGCGCGGGTCGGTACGGCGACGCGCCTGCCGGGCGGCGGCGGCTCGCCACCGGGCCTCTTCAGACCTCCCACCCGCGAGCCGCCAGTGCTCGGCGACCACGGCCGGGTCCGCCCCGCCACCGCGCCCGAGCAGCTCGGCGAACGTGCGGTGGAGTCGTCGTACCTCGCCGGGGAGCAGCCGGCGACGAGCGGCCTCGGCGAGCAGGGGGTGCGCCAGCCGGACCTTGTCGGTCGCGCCGACGGTCACCAGGTGCCGTGCCGCCAGCTGCCGCAGCGTGACCAGGACGGTGTCCTCGTCCAGGCCGGTCGCGCCCGCCAGCAGCTCGACGTCGACCGGGCCGTCGGCCACCCCGAGCGCGGTGGCGACCCGGTCCTGGTCCGGCGAGAGGTCACCGAGTCGCCGGTCGAGGAGGTCGGCGAGAAGCGGCGGGAGGGTGGGGTCGTCCCCCTGGATGGCGAGGTGTGCGGTGAACAGCGGATGTCCACGCGACCTGCGGTGGATCCGCTGGGCCCGGTCCGGGGTGCCGTCGAGCCACCCGGCCAGGCGGAGCTGGTCGCGTGTCTCCTCCAGGGTCAGCGGGCCCAGGGCGACGGTCCGGGTCCCGGGGAGGGCTTGCATGCGGGCGAGCCACTCGCTGCGCCACCGCGGGACCTTCGGGTCGTCCACGCGCCACGTCACCGCGACCGGCACGTGGGGGTCGCGGGAGAGGACGTACTCGAGCAGGTCGAGGGTGGTGGCGTCCGACACGTGCAGGTCCTCCACCACCAGCGCGAGGGGACGCAACGCCGCCAGCCGGGCGAGCACCGCCGCGACGGCGGCGTACAGGTGCTGCTGGGCGAAGTCCACGTCCTCGGTGGTCGCTGCGTCGCCACCGAGCTCGGGCAGCAGCCGGGCAAGCGCCTCGCGCGCGTAGCCGGGACAGCCGGACAGGGCCTCGCCGATCCACTGCCCGCCGTCCGAGTCGTGGATCGACCGCACCAGCTCCACGACCGGCATCAGCGGGACCTCGGTGGCGAACGGCAGGCAGCGCCCGACTGCGACGTGGCTGTCCGCGAGGGCCGCGGCTGCGTCCACGAGCGTGGACTTGCCGATGCCGGCCTCACCGGTCACCACGAGGAGGCCGCCGTCGCCGTCCAGGTGGTCGCGTACGACGGCGAGCTCGGCGCGGCGACCGGCGATCCGGGGTGACGGGGGAGGGGGTGCTTCGTCGTGCGTCGACGACGCGGCGAGCCACAGGGCGTGGAACTCCGAGCGGTCCCCGCCCATCGCCTCCACGAGGAGCTCCACCGTGCCCCAGGGTGGCAGGACGCTGCTCGAGAGGACCTTGGAGACCGTGGTGTGGGAGACCCCGGTGCGGCGTGCCAGCGACCGGAGGCTGGGCCAGCCGGCCCGGTGGTGCAGCTCGTGCAGGGCCCGGACGAGGTCCTGGTGCGCGCCCGGCGGCAGGTCCGGGCTCGGTAGTGCGCCCATCTCACCTCCGGCAGCCGCTGGTGCAGGGCCCGAGACATCGTCCTCCAGCGTCCGACGCCCGGGTGGGGCTTGTCCACGCATTTCCCGCAACCGGGTGACGCCCGGCGGGCGCGGTCCCTGACGACCGTCACGGGTCGCGACGACTGCCGATCGCTAGGCTGGGGCCATGGGGGAGATCGAGAACCGCCCGCACGACCCGTCGCAGATGCGCATCTCCGACGCCGACCGCCAGCGCGTCGCCGACGTGCTGCGCGATGCCGCGGGGGAGGGCCGCATCGACCTCGACGAGCTCGAGGAGCGGCTCGAGCTGACGTGGCAGGCCAAGACCTACGGCGAGCTCGTGCCGATCACGCTCGACCTGCAGGCCGCCGGTCCCGTGGCGCCACCGGCCGCCGCGCCCGTGCGGCGTACGCCGTCGTCGGTGCCGGCCGTCGGGCACAACTCGTCGGTCGCGATCATGAGCGAGTGCAAGCGCCAGGGAGTCTGGTCGGTGCCCGAGCACCACAGCGCGTTCGCGATGATGGGCTCGGTGCTGATCGACCTGCGCCAGGCACAGCTCTCGGCCCACGAGACGCTCGTCAACGCCAGCGCGGTCATGGGTGAGGTCAAGGTGATCGTCCCGGCCGACATGCACGTCGTCATGGACGGCACCCCGATCATGGGCGAGTTCAACCAGGCCAAGGACAAGGTCCCCGCGGAGGTCGGCCCCGGCTCGCCGGTCGTGCGGATCCGCGGCATGGCCCTCATGGGCTCGGTGACCGTGCAGCGCCAGCCCGCACCGGGCACGCCGAAGAAGTACCTCGGCACCTACTGAGCAGCGCGACGCGACCGACCGGCACCGTCGTCGCCCGGCGATCGACGCCGGGCGACGCGGGTGCTGCTCAGCCCTTGACCGCTCCTGCCGTGAGGCCCCGGACGAAGAACCGCTGCATCGCGAGGAAGACCACGATCGGCAGGATCATCGAGATGAAGCCGCCTGCCGTGACGAGGTGCTGGCCGGCACCGGCCTGGCCCATCAGGTTGTTGCGCAGCGCCACCGTGATCGGCGCGTTGTCGCCCGGGCCGACGAAGATGAGCGCCACCAGCAGGTCGTTCCAGACCCACAGGAACTGGAAGATGGCGAACGCCGCCAGCGCCGGCACCGACATGGGCAGCACGAGCCGGAAGAACGTCTGGAAGTGGCTCGCGCCGTCGATCTTGGCCGACTCGATGAGGCTCTTGGGCAGGGTCGCCATGTAGTTGCGCAGGATGTAGATCGCCAGGGACATGCCGAAGCCGATGTGCGCCAGCCACACCGCCGGGAAGGTGCCGGCGATCTCCAGGTCGCTGTAGATCCGCAGGATCGGCACGAACGCGATGTAGTTGGGAACCACCAGCAGGCTGACCACGGCGAGGAACAGGAAGTTGCGGCCCGGGAACTCCATGAACGTGAACGCGTAGGCCGCGAAGGCCGCGACCAGGATCGGGATGAATGTCGCCGGCAGCGCGATCGCCAGGGTGTTGACGAACGCCACCCCGAGCTCGGCGTCGTTCCAGGCGGTGACGTAGTTGTCGAAGCTCATCCGGCCCCACGCGGACGGCGTCCAGAACAGGGTCCACCAACCTGAGGAGTTGGCGTCGTCCCGCGGCCGGAAGGAGGTCAGGAAGAGCCCGACCACCGGCACGATCCACAGGAAGCACAGGATGAGGACGACGATCCGGGCGAACCATCCCGCCTTCTGGGGCTGCCCCTCCCGGGAGGCCTTGCGGCGCGTCTTCTCGGTCGGCGTGGCCGCCGCCATCGTGGTCTGTGTCGAGGTCATGCCATTGACTCCTCACGACGGAAGTTGCGCACCTGGTAGATCATGATGGGAACGGTCGCCAGCATCAGCATCACGACGATCGCCGCAGCCGCGCCGTTGTTGAAGTTGCTGAAGAGCTGGTTGAAGAACTCGTTGCCGACCACGTTGGTGTTGAAGCCGCCGTTGGTCATCACGTAGACGATGTCGAAGATCTTCATCACGCCGATGAGCGTCGTGACGTAGACGGTCAGCACCGTCCCCCAGATCTGCGGGACGACCACGCGGAAGAAGATGTCGCGCTCGTTGGCCCCGTCGATGCGGGCGGCCTCCAGGGTGTCCTCCGGGACGCCCTTCACCGCTGCCGAGAGCAGCACCATCGAGAAGCCGACCTGGGCCCACATCAGCATCATCATCAGGAAGAAGCTGTTGATGTGGAACTCGGTGACCTGCAGCCACGCCACCGGGTCGAAGCCGAGCGCCGTGACGATGGCGTTCTGCAGGCCGATCTGCTCGCGCCCCTCCGGACGGTAGTTGTAGATGAGGCCCCACACGACGCCGGCGCCGACGGCGCTGATCGCCATCGGCAGGAAGATGATCGTCTTGGACGTGCTCTCCCACCTCGGGCTCAGCCGGTCGGCGAGCACGGCCATGGCCAGCCCGATCACCACCACGGCCACGGGCACGACGATCATCCAGAGCAACGTGTTGAACAGCGTGTCCTGGAAGCTCTCGCTCTGGAGGAGACTGGTGTAGTTGTCCCAGCCCACCCACTCGGTGCTCTGCGCGTTGGCGAAGCTGAAGACGACGGTCTGGACGGCCGGGTAGACGAGGTAGAAGACCAGGGCGGCGTAGGCGGGGAGGATGTAGAGGTAGGGCTTGAGCCGGTCCTCCCACGGCCCGGGGAGAAGCTCGGCGATCTTGTTGAGCAGCCAGTAGAGGACGACGGCGGCGATGACACCCACGCCGACGGTGATCAGGGTGTTGAGGATCTTCAGGACCATGTGTCTCGCTCCTGGGTGGGCCCGTGACGGGGGGTGAACGGGTGCCGGGACGGGGACGGCCGCGTGGTGCAGCAGCCGCCCCCGTCCCTGCGGACGTCGCTCAGCTGGAGGGCCAGCTGTCGTCGATGTTGGTCAGCGTGGTGTCGAGGTCCTGCTGGTCGCTGATCCACGCCGTCATCTCCTTCCAGAAGCTGCCGGCACCGACCTCGCCGGGCATCTGGTCCGAGCCGTCGAAGAGGAAGGGATCGGCCTGGTAGGCCACGTCGGCGATCTGCCGGGTGAGGTCGCTCGGGTAGAGCGAGGTGTCGAACTCCGTGTGCGGCGAGATGAACGAGCTCTCGGGTGCCGCCGTGGTGCCGAGCTCGACGTCGGCCAGGATCTCCATCATCGCCCGCGAGTCCTCGTTGTCCTCGAGCAGCGTCGCCAGGTCACCGCCGCCCAGGACCGGGTTCTCGCCGCCGGCCTCGGCGGGCGGGAACCCGAAGACGCCGATCCGCTCGTCGACGTTGTCGACGACGTCCTGCGGCATGAAGTCGGCGGAGACGACGAAGTTGCCCTGCTTGAACATCCAGCAGCCCGGCTCCTCGTCCCACATGGTGTCCTCGGCGTCGCCGAATGCCACGCTCGCGATCGAGCCCCGACCGCCCGGGACGCTGCCCTCGGCGAGCACGTTGGTCTCGAAGAAGTCGGCTGCCTGGCGCACCACGTCGGAGTCGAACTTCACCTCGTTGGTGACCCACTGGTTGTACACGTCGGCGCCGCCGTAGCGCATGATCAGGTCCTCGAACCAGTCGGTCGCCGGCCAGCCGGTCGCGGTGCCGGACTCGATGCCGAAGCACCAGGGCGTGCCGCCGTCGCTCTTGATCTGCTCGGTGAGCGCGGCCAGGTCGTCGAGGGTCTCAGGAGCCTCGTAGCCCGCCTCCTCCCACGCCTGCTTGTTGTAGAAGACCAGGCTCTTGACGTTCATGCTGATCATCAGCCCGTACTGGGTGCCGTCGATCTGTCCGGCCTCCAGTGTGCCGGGTGTCATGTCGGCGATCATGTCGGCGGGGACGATGTCGTCGGTCAGCTCGACGCCCTCGCCGCGGTCGACGATCTGCTTGATGACGCCGGGCTGCGGGATGACTGCGATGTCCGGCGGGTCGCCGGCCTGGATGCGGGTGAGGATCAGCTGGTTGATGTTGTCGACGCGTTCCATGTTGACCTCGATGCCCGCGGCCTCGGCCTCTTCCTCGATCTTGGCCTTGAGCCCGTCGAAGACGAGCGGGTCGGTCGTGGCCAAGATCTCGACCACGCCGTCGTCCCCGCCGCTCTCGCTCCCACCCCCGCCGCCGTCGTCGCTGCCGAGGCAGCCGGTCGTGGTCAGGGCCAGTGCCGCTGCCGTCGCAGCGAACGCCGTCCGGCGCCGTTTCGCAGTCAGTCGCATGAGGGTGCCTCCTCGGATGGCGGGGTCTGTCCCGCGCAGCCTGTGTGTCGTAGTGTGACGTGTACCACTGCTGAATCGAATCAGCCGCATCATGTGTGCCGCGCGGGATCGGTGTCAAGCAACGGTTTGGACACGTTCCCGCCACGGGCGCAGGGGTGCTGCGGCATGCTCTGGCGCGCGACCGGCCGGTCCGCGGCGAGGCTGGTTCGACACGAGGAGTGGAGCGGTGAGGACTCGACGGCGCGTGATGCTCGCGGACGTGGCGGCGGAGGCGGGCGTGTCCGCCACCACCGCCTCCTACATCCTCAACGGTCGCGCCGACGAGATGCGGATCGCGCCGGCCACGGTCGCCAAGGTGCAGGCCGCCGTCGCCGCCCTGGGCTACCGGCCCAACCGGAGCGCGCGCAGCCTCCGCACCCGGCGTACGGCGACGGTGGGGCTCGTGTCGGACCAGATCGCCGGCGAGCAGTACGGCAGCAACATGCTGACCGGGGCGAGCCTGGCTGCCCGCGAGCTCGACCACCTCGTCGTCATGGGGGAGAGCGGGGGTGACCCCGAGCTCGAGCGGCTGCTGATCGAGGAGATGCTCGAGCGCGACGTCGACGGAGTGGTCTACGCCACCCGCACCGCCCGCACCATCCACCTGCCGGAGGGGTTGCGGGGCGTGCGGTCGGTCCTGCTGAACTGCGAGGACCCCGACGAGCAGCTCCCGTCGGTCGTGCCCGACGACGAGGGCGGCGGTCGTGCCGCCGTGGCCACGCTGCTGGCCGCCGGCGCCCGGGAGGTGTGGGTGGTGGGCGAGGACCCGGTGCCGGAGGCGACGGCCGGGCCGCGCCGGATGGCGGGGATCCGCGCTGAGCTGGCCGTCCACGGGCTCGACGTGGCCGGCCTGGTGCGCTGCGACTGGTCGGTGACCGAGGGGTTCGAGGCGACCAGCCACTGGCTGCGCGCCGGTGGTCGCGCGGACGGCCTGGTCTGCATGAACGACCGCCTCGCGATGGGCGTCTACCAGGCGCTCGCGGAGTCCGGGCTGCGCGTGCCCGACGACGTGAGCGTGGTCTCCTTCGACGGGTCGGCGCTGGCCGGCTGGCTGCGTCCGGTGCTCACGTCGGTCGAGCTCCCGTTCACCGAGCTCGGCGCGCTCGCCGTACGACGGTTGCTGGACGCCGGCGACCACGGAGGCACCGACTCCGTGCCGATGCGCGTGAGGCCGGGCGGGTCGGTCCGCCCCTCGTGAGTGCCGGCGGTTGAGTCGCCCCGCCATTGCTCCGCCCTCCACCGGGCCCTACTGTGAGTCCGGACTGTGACGCCAGTCACGGCACTTCACTACGGATCGTCCGGCACGTACCTGCCGGTGGAGGAGCACAACATGGCATCAGTGACGTTCGAGAAGGCGCAGCGGTGGTATCCCGGCGCCGACGAGCCGGCCGTGCCCGGCATCGACCTGGAGATCAAGGACGGCGAGTTCATGGTGCTCGTCGGGCCCTCGGGCTGCGGCAAGTCCACGACCCTGCGCATGCTGGCGGGGCTGGAGGAGGTCAACGACGGGAAGATCTACATCGGTGACCGCGACGTCACCAACGTCCCGCCCAAGGATCGCGACATCGCGATGGTCTTCCAGAACTACGCGCTCTACCCGCACATGTCCGTCGAGGAGAACATGGCGTTCTCGCTCAAGATGGCCAAGGTCCCCGCGGCCGAGCGCAAGGAGCGGGTGGCCAAGGCCGCCGAGATCCTCCAGCTGACCGAGTACCTCGAGCGCAAGCCGAAGGCGCTCTCCGGCGGTCAGCGCCAGCGTGTCGCCATGGGCCGCGCCATCGTCCGCGCCCCGCAGGTCTTCTGCATGGACGAGCCGCTGTCCAACCTCGACGCGAAGATGCGCGTGGCGACCCGCACCGACATCGCGCGTCTGCAGCAGGACCTCGGCGTCACCACGGTCTACGTCACCCACGACCAGGTCGAGGCGATGACGATGGGCGACCGGGTCGCGGTGATGAAGCTCGGCGTGCTCCAGCAGGTCGACACGCCGCTCAAGCTCTACGACAAGCCCGCCAACCTCTTCGTCGCCGGCTTCATCGGCTCCCCGCAGATGAACCTCCTCGAAGGTGTCGCGGCCGAGGACGGCACGGTGAAGGTCGGCGGCTACAACGTGCCGGTCGACCCGACCGCGGAGAAGAAGATGTCCGGCAAGGTCACGGTCGGCGTCCGCCCGGAGAACTGGCGCCTGGTCACGGCCGAGGAGGGTGGCCTGCCCGTCAAGGTCACCGTCGTGGAAGAGCTCGGCGCCGACAGCTTCGTCTACGGCACCTGCGACGTCGAGGGCGTGCCGTCCAACGTGATCGTCCGCATCTCCGGCCGCCACCACCCGCAGAAGGGCGAGACGCTCCACGTCACCACCGACCCCGAGCACGTGCACGTGTTCGACACCGAGTCGGGCGAGCGCCTCTCCGACTGACGACTGACTGACCGAGCCCCCGGGAGCCCCTCGCTCCCGGGGGCTCAGCCGTGCACCACAAGGTGGCGGACGAGGGCCGTGCCGCCCTCGGCGAAGACGGCGAGGCCGTCGTCCTCGGGGTCGGGAAAGACCAGGTCGGTGAGCACGACCTCGCCGTCGCCCACGAACACCTCCACCGACGACTCGTCCACCACGACCTCGAGGCGGACCGGTCCGTCGCCGAGGACCAGCGGGGCCGTGTGCTCGGCGGCGAAGCCCTCGTGGAAGCTGGTCTCGCCCGAGGCGCGCCGGTCCAGCCCGGCCGTCCCCGACCCCGGCTCGACCCACGCTGTGGTCCGGTGCCCCGAGCCAGACCCCGACCCGGTCCGCACGTGCACGCCGACCCGACGGGCGTCGCGCGGCTCGACCTCGAGGACGACCCGGCACGTGCGGGCGCGCACCGGCAGCACCCGGGTGCCGTCCAGGAGCTCGTCGCGGACCTCGTGCACGACCGGCGAGTCGCGCACGACCGGGCGCTGCACCAGCACCAGCTCGCCGTCGCGGGGGCGCAGGGCGAGGCGACGGGCCAGTGTCATCGCGCCGCGGTGGGTCGCGGCGGGCACCAGGTCGGCGTACGTCCAGTTGCTCATCCAGCCCTGCACGAGGGGTCCCGGCGCGTCGGCGTAGGACACCGCTGCGTAGAAGTCGGCGCCGTGGTCCAGCCACCGCGCGTCCTGGGTGGGCCGGAAGTCGGCGCCCTCGAGCTCACCGACCCAGTACTGCATCCCGGACCCGACGGCGGGCGCGCCCTCCTGGACGCTGACCAGAAGCACGGCTGCCGTCTCGTCACGACCCTCGACGGGCACACGGAGCAGGTCGGGGCACTCCCAGATCCCCTCGACCGAGCCCGCCGGTCCGAACGACGAGGCGTGCTCCCAGTGCAGCAGGTCCGGCGAGCGGTAGGTCTCGACCGTGCGCTCGTCGGACAGCACGAGCACCATCAACCAGCCGTGGTCGTCCCGCAGGACCTTGGGGTCGCGGAAGGCGGTGGAGCCGATGTCGAGCACCGGGTTGGCGGCGTACGGCGTCCACGTGCGGCCGCGGTCGACGCTCCATGACAGGGACTGGCGCTGCATCCCGCCGACGGGCTCGAAGGCAGTCCACAACGCCACCAGGGGACCAGCTCCGTCGACGCCGAGCCCCGAGGTGTCGGCGGCGTCGTGGACCACGCTGCCCGACCAGACGTGCTCGGTGTCGGTGGCGGCGAGCGCGACCGGGAGCTCGGTCCAGTCGACGAGGTCATCGCTCACGGCGTGCCCCCACGACATCGGCCCGTGCACGAGGGAGTCGGGCAGGTGCTGGAAGAACAGGTGGTACTCGCCGTCATGCAGCACCAGCCCGTTGGGGTCGTTCATCCAGCCCCGGCGCGGCGTGAAGTGGTCGCGTGGGCGCAGGGACGGGTCGTGGCTCACGACCCCCAGCGTAGGTCGCCGCACTTCGCCATACTGTGCGCGTGGACATCGACTTCGAGGAGCGGCTGGCCGCACTCGAGCCCGACCTCCTCGACACGGTGTCGCGGGTCTACGGCGCCGACGCCGCACCAGAGGTGACCCGGTCCCTGGTCGGGGTCGCCCGGGCCGCCCACGCGGCCCGCCCCGCCGAGCTGCGAGCACTCGACGAGCGGCGGCTGCGCGAGCCCGACTGGTTCCAGCGGTCGTCGATGATCGGCTACGCCGCCTACGCCGACCGCTTCGCCGGCACCCTGAAGGGGGTGGGCGAACGCGTCGCCCACCTGCGGGGGCTCGGGGTCGGTTACCTCCACCTGATGCCGCTCCTGACGCCGCGGCCGGCGCCCAACGACGGTGGCTACGCGGTCATGGACTACCGCTCGGTGCGCGCCGACCTCGGCACGCTCGACGACCTGCGCGACCTCGCGACCACGCTGCGCGGCGAGGGCATCAGCCTGTGCCTCGACCTCGTCCTCAACCACGTCGCACGCGAGCACGAGTGGGCGGTCGCCGCGCGGGCGGGCGACGCGGCCAAGCGGGCGTACTTCCACGTCCACCCGGACCGCGAGGTGCCGGACGCCTACGAGGCAACGCTGCCGGAGGTCTTCCCCGACTTCGCGCCCGGGAGCTTCACCTGGGACGACGAGCTGGCGGGCTGGGTCTGGACGACCTTCAACGACTACCAGTGGGACCTGGCCTGGTCCAACCCCGCCGTCCTGCGCGAGTTCGCCGACATCATCCTGTCGCTGGCCAACCTGGGTGTGGAGGTGTTCCGACTCGACGCGATCGCCTTCATCTGGAAGCGGCTCGGCACCGACTGCCAGAACCAGCCCGAGGTGCACCACCTCACCCGCGCGCTGCGCACCGTGGCCCGCATCGCCGCACCCGCCGTGCTCTTCAAGGCCGAGGCGATCGTCGGCCCCGCCGACCTGCCGGCCTACCTCGGCGTGGGGGAGCACGCCGGCAAGGTCAGCGACCTCGCCTACCACAACGGCCTCATGGTGCAGGTCTGGTCGATGCTCGCCTCCCGCGACGCGCGCCTCGCGACGTACGCCCTCCAGCAGCTGCCCCAACCGCCGTCGACGACGGCGTGGATCACCTACGTGCGCTGCCACGACGACATCGGGTGGGCGATCTCCGACGAGGACGCCCGAGCGGTCGGCCTCGACCCCGTCGCCCACAGGCGCTTCCTGTCGGACTGGTACTCCGGGTCCTTCCCCGGCTCGTGGGCGCGGGGGCTGGTCTTCCAGCACAACGAGCAGACCGGGGACCGCCGCATCTCCGGGTCCCTGGCCTCGCTCGCCGGCCTCGAGGTGGGCGACCCGCACGCCGCCGCGCGCATCCTGCTCGCGCACGCGATCATCCTGTCCTTCGGCGGGCTGCCGGTCATCTGGATGGGCGACGAGGTCGGGCTGCTCAATGACCGCGGGTGGGCCGACGACCCCGACCACGCCGCCGACAACCGGTGGGTGCACCGCCCGCGCATGCCGTGGAGCGCCGTCGAGGCCGACCCCGATCCGCACGGCATCACCTCCGGCCTGCGGCACCTGGTCGACGTACGACGCTCGCTGCCGCACATGCACGCGGCCTCGCCGACCGAGATCTGGGACCCCCGCGACCCGGGTGTGCTGCTCGTCGTCCGGCGGCACCCCGACGGCCCGTTGCTCGCCGCGGCCAACGTCACCGACCGGGAGGCGTGGGTCTCCGCCGACGTCCTGCACTGGCTCGGCCTGCACACCGACGACCTGGTGGACGCCCTGACCGGCGCCCGACCGGAGCTCCACGACGGCGCCGTCCGGCTCGACCCCTACGCCTCGGTGTGGCTGCACGTCTCGCCGCCCGGCTGAGCCTGATCCCGTTCTCGGATTTCGGGGCCTCCCCTCTCGCAGAGTCCCCGCTCCAGCGGGGAGTCCGCCACTGGGAGGGGTGTACAACCCCCACGAAGTGTCGGACCACCCCTCGAAGTCCCGCCGCGCCCGGCGCTGGTGGGTCGTACGACGACGCTGCCGGGACGCGCCGAGGCCCCGGGAGCGGGCGCTCCCGGGGCCTCGACGCTGCCGGGACGCGCCGAGGCCCCGGGAGCGGGCGCTCCCGGGGCCTCGGTTCCGCACCGACCAGCGGGGTCGGACGTGCTCGTGGTCAGGTGGTCGCCTGGTCGGCTCCCGGCTGGACCTCGTCCTGCTCGCGGCCGACCTCCTCGGCCTTCGCCATCGTGTTGCCGCCGGGGATGATGCCGGCGTTGTCCTTGTCGATGGTGAGGTTGTCGCCCGTGCTGGGGTCGAACAGGTGGATCTTGCGGGCGTCCACCCAGATCGTCGCCTCGTCACCCTCGCTGATGCGACTCGCCCCATCGAGGGACACCACGAGCTGCGTGCGCAGCGACTCCCCGTCGAGGTCCTTCTCGAGCTGGGCGAGCTGGTCGTGCACCTCGTCGGGCGCCTCGAAGGGGATGTAGGCGTAGGCCTCGTTGCCGAGCCACTCCACCACGTCGACGGTGGCCTTGAAGGTCGCCTCGTCGGTGACCTTGTCCTGGTCGACGACCGAGGCGTCCTCGAAGTGGTCGGGGCGGATGCCGGCGATGAGGAGGTCCTTGCCCTGCGCCTTGGCCGCCTTGTCCTCCGGGATGGTCAACGTGCCGAACGGCAGCTCGACCTGGTTGCCGTTGACCTTGGCGGGCAGGAAGTTCATCGGCGGGGAGCCGATGAACCCGGCGACGAACAGGTTGGCCGGGTTCTCGTACAGCTCGCGCGGAGTGGCGTGCTGCTGCAGCACGCCACGCTTGAGCACCGCGACACGGTCACCCAGCGTCATCGCCTCGGTCTGGTCGTGCGTGACGTAGACCGTCGTGATGCCCAGCCGCTTCTGCAGCCGCGAGATCTCGGTGCGCATCTGCCCGCGGAGCTTGGCGTCGAGGTTGGACAGCGGCTCGTCGAACAGGAACGCCTCAGCGTCGCGCACGATCGCCCGACCCATCGCCACGCGCTGGCGCTGGCCGCCCGACAGGTTGCCGGGCTTGCGCTCGAGGTGCTCGTCGAGCTCGAGCGTCTTCGACGCCTCGCGCACCTTCTCGTCCACCTCGGAGTCCGGCTTGCCCGCCAGCCGCAGCGGGAAGGCGATGTTCTCGTAGACGCTGAGGTGCGGGTAGAGCGCGTAGTTCTGGAAGACCATCGACAGGTTGCGCTCGCGCGGCGCGAGGTCGTTGACCTTCTTCCCACCGATGACCATGTCGCCGTCGGTGATGTCCTCCAGCCCGACGATCATCCGCAGGAGCGTCGACTTCCCGCAGCCCGACGGGCCGACGAGGATCAGGAACTCGCCGTCCTCCACGTCGATGCTCACGTCGTTGACGGCGGGGAAGCCGTCGCCGTACTGCTTGACGATGTTCTTCATCTCGATGGCAGCCATGTCGGCTTCACCCCTTCACTGCGCCGGAGGTGAGGCCGGCGACGATCTTTCGCTGGAACAGCAGGACGATGATGATGATCGGGACCGTGACGACCACAGAGGCGGCGGCCAGCGTGCCGTACGGCGGGTTGAACGGGTCGGGACCGACGAAGAACGACAGCTGGGCGGGCACGGTGCGCGAGGCGGTGGTCGACGTCAACGAGATCGCCAGGACGAACTCGTTCCAGGCGAAGAAGAACGTCAGGATCGCCGCCGTGAACACGCCGGGCGCGGCGAGGGGCACGATGACCTTGCGGAAGGCCTGCCACGACGTCGCTCCGTCGACCTGGGCCGCCTGCTCCATCTCCCACGGGATCTCGCGGAAGAAGGCCGACAGCGTCCAGATCGCCAGCGGCAGCGTGAAGGTCATGTAGGGGATGATCAGGCCGGGCCAGGTGTTGAACAGCCCGACCGTGCGCCACATGTCGAACAGCGGTCCGACCAGGGACACCACCGGGAACATGGCGATGGCGAGGGCCATCGTCAGCACCAGCTTCTTGCCCTTGAACTCCAGGCGGGCGATGGCGTACGCCGCCAGCGTGGCGAAGATGACCGCCAGCACCGTCGCGATCAGCGAGATGAAGAAGCTGTTGCGCAGCGCGTCGATGAAGTCGCCCGCCGTGGCCTCCTGGCCCGGGGTGACCGACCCGATGCCGAGGATGTCGCGGTAGTTCTGCAGGGTCGGTTCGCTGGGCAGGAACTGCGGGCTCCCGGCACCGGTCTCGCCAGGGCCCTTGAAGGACAGCGAGATGATCCACGCCACGGGAAGGAGGCACCACAGGAGGATCAGCACGAACCCGATCCAGGTGCCGGCACTCGTCTTGTTGTTCATCAGCCCTCACCTCTCGCCTGGGCCAGGTCGACCCGGAACACCTTCACGATCCCGAACGCCAGCAGCAGGACGCTCAGGAACAGCAGCACGGACAGGGCGGAGCCGAGGCCGAGCTGCACCTGCTCGATGCTCTGCCGGTAGGTCAGGAACGACACGGACTCGGTGTCCTGCGCGCCGCGGGTCATCACGAAGATGTTGTCGAAGATGCGGTAGGCGTCGAGGGCTCGGAAGAGCACCGCGACCATTATCGCCGCACGCATGTTGGGCAGGATCACCTTCCACAGCCGCTGCCACCACGTCGCTCCGTCGACCTTCGCCGCCTCGAGCATGTCCTCGGAGACCTGCGAGAGACCGGCGAGGAGCAGGAGCGCCATGAACGGGGTCGTCTTCCAGATCTCGGAGACCATGATCGCGAACATCGCGGGCCAGTGGTCGCCGAACCAGTTGAAGTTGTCCTCGACGAACGGCACCCAGCTGTTCACGAAGCCGTTGTTGAGGCTGAAGGCGAACTGCCAGGCGAAGGCCGAGACGACCGTGATGATGCCGTACGGGATCAGGATCGAGGTGCGGATGGCTCCGCGCGCGAAGACGACACGGTGCATCACCATCGCGAACGCGAACCCGATGACCAGCTCGACCGCCACGGTGACGACCATGATCAGGACCGTGTTCCAGGTGTCCTGCCAGAACAGGCTGTCGGTGAGCACGGTCGCGTAGTTGGAGAACCAGATGAACTCCCGGTCGTCCGGCGCGGTCAGGCGGTAGCGGAACAGCGACAGGTAGAGCGCCTGCAGCATGGGGTAGGCGGTCACCAGGAGCATCAGGACCACGGCGGGTGCGACCAGCTTCTGGCCCAGCCGGTTCTCTGCCCTGGTCCGGTCGCTCTCGACCGCCGTCCCGCGGCGAGCGGTGCCCTCCTGCGGGGGTGCTTGGGTCGCGGTCACAGCAGTCTCCTTCCCTGGAGGACGTCCTCGATGAACTGCGTGGCTTCCTCCGGGGTCTGGTCGTCGACGCCCGAGGGCGGGTGCCAGGTGCTCTGGATGCCGCCGGAGATGTCGCTCCAGTACGGCGTCGGCGTGCGCGGAGCGGCGGACTCGAGGCTCTGCTGGAAGAGCTCGAGCAGGTCGCCGGGGAACAGCTCCTGCACGTTGGGCTGGTCGTAGCCGGCCGCGCTGGACGGCATGTTGCCGGTGAGCTCGGCGTTGAGCGCCTGGTTCTCCGGGCTGGTGAGGCACTCCAGCGCGCTCACCGCGAGGTCCTTGTCGGACGAGAACTCGCTGACGCCGATCCCGATCCCGCCGTAGGGCGGCCGGGACTCCTCGCCCTCGACGGAGCGGGGGTAGCGGGCCCACCCGAGGTCGTCGACGACCTCGTCGGAGTAGCCGGCGCCGTTGAGGATGTAGGTCCAGTTGACCATGAACGCGCCCCGGTCGCCGCCGAAGGTCGCGGCTGCCTGTCCCTCCTGGGCGATCGAGAGGTCGTCGGGTGCGGCGTCGGACGCGGACAGGTCGGCGATGACCTGGGCTGCCTGTCGACCTGCGTCGGAGTCGATGTCGATCTGGGCGTCGGCACCCTTCTCGGTCTGCGAGGCGATCTCACCGCCCGCTCCCGAGATCAGGGCGTTGATCCACACCGAGTAGCCCTCGTACTTGTTGGCCTGCACCGCGACGGTGCCGTCGTTCTCGGACGCGGCCCGGATGATCTGGTCCCAGGTGACGGGCTGCTCCATGTCGAGGTCGGTCTGCTCGACGAAGGACTTGCGGTACCAGAGCACCTGCGTGTTCGACCAGAACGGCGCCACCACGAGCTGGTCCTCCCACGTGGCGGCGACGGCGGCGCTCTCGAACGCCTGCTCGCGGAAGGTGTCCTGCAGGTCCTGCGGGATCTCGGCGAGGTAGCCCGCCTCAGCGAACTCCGCCGTGAACGGCGGGTCGATGCTCATGATGTCGATCTCGGGGTCCCCGGCCGCGAGTCGTCGTGCGAGCTGGATGCGTTGCTGGTTGGCGTCCTGGGGGAGGACCTGGGTGGAGATCGTGTACTCGTCGGTGGAGCACTTCTCGGCGACGGCGTCCTGCCCGCCGCTGTCGGGGTTGATGTACCAGGTGAGCTGAGGCGTGTCGCTGTCGCCTCCGCACGCGGCGAGGAGGCCGCTCGCGAGAGCGAGCGCTGCCAGCGGAGCCACCTTCCGTCTACCCCTGGGCCGGCCTCGTTGCCGGATCGACGGTGCTGACATCCGCGCCCTCCTCGTGTCTAGTTTGAGCCTCTGGTCTAGTGGTCCCCTGCACTGTTTGGCAACATGCATCCCATTCCAACGGGTATGCGGCCCGCAGGGTGACCACGATGAGACGAGTAGGGGTTCGATGACGGTCTGGCGTGCTCCCGGGCGGATCAACCTGGTCGGCGAGCACACCGACTACAACGACGGCTTCGTCCTCCCCTTCGCCCTCGAGGTGGGGTGCACGGCCTCGGTGTCGGACGTCGCGTCGGGGGGTGCGGAGGGTGCGGAGGGCTGGACCGTGCGCTCGGCCCAGGAGCCCGAGCCGGTCGTCGTACGACGCTCCGGCCTGGCCGGTGCCGACCTCGGTGACGTCCCGGAGTGGTCGCGCTACGTGCTGGGCGCGCTGTGGCTGCTCACCGACCGCGGGGTCGACGTACCCCCGCTCGAGATCGGGGTCGACTCAGACGTGCCGTCGGGCGCCGGGCTGTCGTCGTCGGCGGCGCTGGTGTGCTCGGTCGCGCGGGCGGTCGACGACCACCTCGGTCTCGGGCTGGACGAGGACGCCCTCTTCGCGTTGACGCGCGACGTCGAGAACGACGCCGTGGGCGCGCCGACCGGCGGGATGGACCAGCTGGTCAGCCTGCGTGGCGAGGCGGGGCACGCGCTGTTCTGCGACATGCGCAGCCACGAGACCCGGTCGGTGCCGCTCGACCTCGGCGGCAACGGGCTGGCGGTGCTCGTCGCCGACACGCGCGCCCCGCACCGGCACTCCGACGGCGAGTACGGCGCCCGGCGCCGTGGGTGTGAGGAGGCGGCGCGCCGGCTCGGCGTCGCGGCGTTGCGCGACGTGACCGCCGACGACCTCGACGCCGCGTTGGGTCGGCTCGACGACGACGAACTGCGCCGCTACGTCCGGCACGTGGTGACCGAGGACGACCGCGTGCTGTCGACCGTGCGGTTGCTCGACGCGGGCCGCCTCGCCGACATCGGCCCGCTGCTCACCGCGTCGCACCGGTCGATGCGCGACGACTTCCGGATCACCGTGCCCGAGGTCGACGCGGCCGTCGACGCCCTGCTGGAGGCGGGCGCGCTCGGCGCCCGGATGACCGGCGGCGGGTTCGGCGGCTGCGTGATCGGGCTGGTGCCGGCGGGTTCGGTCGACGCGGCCGGTGATGCCGTGCGCCGCGCCTTCGCGGACGGCGGCTTCGGGGAGCCCGACCTCTTCACGGCCGAGCCGTCACAGGGCGCGCACCGTCTCGGCTGACGCTGCTACGAAGCGCGGTCGGCCGTGCGCCGGATGGCCTCGACGAAGGTGGCGAAGAGCTCGGGCGGCAGGTCGTGGCCCATGCCGTCGATCGTCACCAGCTCGGCGCCCGGGATGGCGGCTGCGGTCGAGCGGCCGCCGCTGACGTGGACCATCTTGTCGGCCGTGCCGTGGATGACGAGCGCGGGGATGCGCAGGCTGCGCAGCCGCGCGGTGCGGTCCTCCTGGGTCAGGATGGCCAGCATCTGGCGCACCGCCCCGCTGGCGCTCACGCCACGGTCGAAGGTCGCCTCCGCGCGGGTGCGCAGGGCGTCGGGGTCCGAGGGGTAGGCAGCCGAGCCGATCAGCGACCACATGGCGAGGCTGGTCTCGACGTAGGCGTCGCGCCCGGCCTTGCGTGGGGCGATGAGCCGCGGCAGGAGGGAGGGATGCTGCCAGCCGACCGTCCGCCGACCGGTCGTGGAGCTGATGCTCGTCAGCGACCGTGCGCGGCTCGGGTGCTCGACGGCGACGGTCTGCGCGATCATCCCGCCCATCGACACCCCCACCAGGTGAGCCGACGTCAGACCGAGGTGGTCGAGCAGCGCGACGGCGTCGCCGGCCAGGTCCGACATCGTGTAGGGCGCGTTGGCCCGGCTCGTCGCGAAGGCCTTGACCAGCTGGTCGGGGCGGGCCGGGGCGGCGATGCGTGACGACTTCCCGGTGTCGCGGTTGTCGTAACGCACCACGTGGAAGCCGGCCGACGCGAGCTGCTCGCAGAACGCCTGGTCCCACCACGTCATCGGGCCGCTCAGACCCATCACCAGCAGCAGCGGCTCCGCGTCCGGGTCGCCGAAGGTCTGGTAGCAGAGCTCCACCTCGTTGCCGACCGGCGCGCGCAGCTCGTCTGAGGCGGGAGGCGGCTGGGGGCTGTCCGGGCGCGGTGCGGGCATGCAGCCAGTGAACACGACGCTCGTCCCCAAATAAACGCATAGGGCCCCCACATCCCCCTTCCGGAGCGGGTTCTGGGCTAGGTTCGAGAATTGTGACCCAGCGCACAGTGGCCGCATTCCTCACTCCGGAGGGCTTCTCGCAGCCTTCCGTGGTGGCCGTGCTGCGCGAGGGATCGGTGATCACCGAAGCGGGTCGCTACGCGGTCTCGGCCCTGGGCTCGCGAGGTGCGCGTCGTCGTACGCCGCTGGGCTCGCGCCCGCCACGGATGGGCGAGCCGGTGCTGCTCGTGCCGGGATTCCTCGCCGGCGACGCCTCCCTCGGTCCGATGAGCCGGACGCTGCGCCACGAAGGGTTCCGCACCTACCGGGCGGACATCCGCGCCAACGTGGGCTGCACGCTCTCGGCCGCCGCGCAGCTCGAGGCGCGGCTCGAGGAGATCGCGCAACGGCGTGGCTCACGCGTGCGGATCGTCGGCCACAGCCTCGGCGGCATGCTGGCTCGCGGCGTCGCGGCCAGGCGCCCCGACCTCGTCGCGGGCATCGTGACGATGGGGAGCCCGATGCTCGCTCCGGGCGCGCACCACGTGTCCCTGGCGCGCAGCGTCGACCTGCTCGTGCGGCTCAACCGGGCCGGCATGCGCGGCCTGATGACGGAGGACTGCGTCGCCGGGACCTGCGCCCAGGAGAGCTTCGACCAAGCACGCGCGGCCCTGCCGGAGGGCGTGGAGTTCACCGCGATCTTCTCCCGGCGCGACGGCATCGTCGACTGGCGGGCGTGCGTCGACCCGGCCGCGCTCGCGGTGGAGGTGCGCTCGTCCCACGTGGGCATGGCGTTCGACCCGGTCGTGATCACCGCGGTGTCGGCCGCGCTCCGGCCCGCGGCCGCGGCGTCAGTTGTCGAAGTCGATCGTGGAGAGATTGCGTAGCTTCGAGAGCTGGTGCTCGGCGGTGATCGAGCGGATCGTGCCGCTGCGTGAGCGCATCACGAGCGAGTCCGTGGTCACGCCGTTGCCGCGGTAGCGCACGCCGCGCATGAGCTCGCCGTCGGTGATGCCGGTGGCCACGAAGAACGCGTCGTCGCCGGTGACCAGGTCGTCGGTGCCGAGGACGAAGTCGCGGTCGAGGTTGTGGCCGGCGTCGAGGGCGCGCTGGCGCTCGTCGTCGTCCTGCGGCCAGAGCTGGCCCTGGATCTTGCCGCCGATGCACTTCATCGCGCACGCGGCGATGATGCCCTCGGGGGTGCCGCCGACGCCGAGCATCAGGTCGACGCCGGTGTCCGGGCGGGCGGCCATGATCGCGCCGGCGACGTCACCATCGGTGATGTACTTGATGCGCGCGCCGGTCTCGCGGATGTCCTCGACGAGGCGGGCGTGGCGCGGTCGGTCGAGGAGCACGACGGTGACGTCGTGGACGGAGATGCCCTTGGCCTTGGCGACGCGGGCGATGTTCTCCTTGACCGGCAGCCGGAGGTCGACGACGTCGGCGGCCTCGGGCCCGGTGGCGAGCTTGTCCATGTAGAACACGGCGCTGGGGTCGTACATCGAGCCGCGGGGTGAGACCGCCAGCACCGAGATCGCGTTGCTCATGCCCTTGGCGGTCAGCGTCGTGCCGTCGATCGGGTCCACCGCGACGTCGCACTCGGGGCCGGTGCCGTCGCCGACCTCCTCGCCGTTGAAGAGCATCGGGGCGTTGTCCTTCTCGCCCTCGCCGATCACCACCGTGCCGCGCATCTCGACGGTGGAGATCATGTAGCGCATCGCCTCGACCGCGACGCCGTCGGCGTCGTTCTTGTCACCGCGACCCACCCAGCGACCGGCGGCCATGGCGGCCGCCTCGGTGACGCGGACCAGCTCGAGGGCGAGGTTGCGTTCGGGCTGCGGGGCAGGCTGCGAGGAGGCGGAGCTCATGGCGCGCATGCTAGCGGCGCGCGGCGTAGCGGCTCACTGCGGTCGCCTTGGTCGACAGCCACACCTCGCGCCCCGGCGCCAGCTCGAGCTCCGTCGCGGCGGCGGGCGTCAGGTCGGCGAGCAGGTCGGGGGAGGCGTGCACCAGCAGGCGTACGGCGTCGCCGTGCGGCGCGAGTGTCGCGATCGGGCCGTGCCAGCGCAGCCGCGTCGACCCCTCGGGCTCGTGGAGCGAGACCACGACCGCGTCGGGGGTGAACGCCATCAGCTCGTCGCCGTCGGCCACGAGGTTGAGGCCCACGAGCCGCGCCACGTGCGAGGTGCGGGGCTCGGCGGCGACCTCGGCCGGTGGGCCGACCTGTGCCACGTGACCGTCGTCGAGGACGAGGACCTTGTCGGCCAGCGTCAGCGCGTCGATGGCGTCGTGGGTGACGAGGAGGGTGATACCCGGGAAGTCGCGCAGGTGCCGTCCCAGCTCGATCCGCAACGCCATCTGGACCGACACGTCGAGACCGGTGAACGGCTCGTCGAGCAGCAGCACGTCGGGCTCGGTCGCCAGGGCGCGCGCGATCGCGACGCGCTGCGCCTGGCCTCCGGAGAGCTCGCGCGGCTTGCGGGCCGCGAGGTCCCCGATGCCGAAGCGCTCGAGCCAGTCCCGCGCCACCGACTCCGCCGTCGCACGCTTCTCGCCGCGGGCACGCAGGCCGAAGGCGACGTTGTCGAGGGCGGAGAGGTGGGGGAAGAGCAGCTGCCCCTGGAACACCAGGCCAACGCGGCGCTCGCGGACCGGCACCGCGAGGAGGTCGGTGTCGCCGAGTCGTGCGGTGCCCTCGACGTCGACGAGCCCGGCCATGGCGTGGAGCAGGGAGCTCTTGCCGGCGCCGTTGGGGCCGATCACCGCGAGCACCTCGCCCGGCTCGGCGGTGAAGGCAGCCTCGACCCGGTCAGCGACACGGAGCTCGGCGACGAGCTGGCTCCCCGGCGGGGCGCTCACGGCGTACCCAGCCAGTGGTCGCGCAGCGCGACGAGGACACCGACCGAGACCAGCAGCATCACCAGGCTGAGCGAGAGCGCGGCGTCCTGGTCGGCCTGCCGGGTGACGTAGATCAGCGTCGGCATCGTCTGCGTGGTTCCGGGGTAGTTGCCGTTGAACGTGATGGTGGCGCCGAACTCGCCGAGCGACCGCGCCCACCCGAGCACGGTGCCGGCGACGACGCCCGGCAGGGCGAGCGGGACGGTGACCCGGCGGAACGTTGTCCAACGGGTCGCGCCGAGCGTCGCGGCAGCCTCGTCGTACCTCGGGTCCGCCGAGCGGAACGCGCCCTCGATCGCGATCACGACGAAGGGCATCGACACGAAGACGTGCGCGAGCACGACGCCGTACGTCGTGTAGGGAAACGCGAAGCCGGTCAGCTCGAGCAGGGGCTCGCCGATGAGGCCCGTGCGCCCGAAGGCGCTGCGCAGGGCCACGCCGGCGACGACCGGCGGCAGCACGAGCGGCACCGTGACCAGGGCGCGCAGGGCGCCGCTCCTGCGGAAGTCGACGCGCGCGAGCAGCCAGGCGAGAGGCAGCCCGAGCAGCAGGCAGAAGACGATGGCGACCGTCGAGGTGACCAACGACAACCGGAGGGCGTCGAGCGCGGCCGTGGAGGTCAGGTGGTCCGGCAGGGCCTGCCAGTTCGTGGCCGCGACCATCGCCACGAGCGGGACGAGCAGGAGGAGCGTGGCGAGGGCCGCCGGCACCATCAGCAGTGCGGGCGGTCGCCCGAGCCGGTCCCTCACGGGCTGCCGAAGCCGGCGTCGTCGAGGATCGCCCGGCCCTCCTCCGACGTCACCCACGCGACCCAGTCGGCGGCGAGCTCGGGGTCCTCGGACTGCTCGAGGGACGTCGTGAAGTAGGACGTCAGCGCGTCCTCGGCGCCGGGGATCTCGACGGCCTCGACGTCGTCGCCCGCGGCCACCGCGTCGGTCGCGTAGACCAGGCCGGCGTCGGCCTCGCCCGAGACCACCTTGTCGAGGGTGGCGCGGACGTCCTCCTCGAGGCTGGCCGGCTCGGCGGTGACGCCGTTGGCGTCCAACAGGGCCACGGCGACCTTGCCGCACGGCACCTCGTCGGCGCACCGCACCCAGGTGGCGTCGGCGAGGTCGTCGAGCGACTCGATGCCGGCGGGGTTGCTCGTCGGTACGACGATCGTGAGCACGTTGGTCGCGAACGTCTCGACGTCACCCGTGACGCCGGCGTCCTCGGCGAGCGTCATCGACACCTCGTCAGCGGTGGCGAGGACGTCGCCCGGGGCGCCGTCGGCCACCGACTCGGCGAGGTCGGTGCTGGAGCCGAAGCTGAACGTCACGTCCGCGTCGTGCTCCTCCTCGAACGGCGTCGCGAGCTCCTCGAAGACGTCGGTCAGCGACGCGGCGGCGAGCACGGTGAGCTCACCCCTCTCCCCAGATGCGTCGTCCCCACCACCGCACGCAGTGAGGGGGAGCAGCAGGGCCAGCGCGGCGAGCCTCCTCATCTCGGGACCTCCACGACGACGTTGGTCGACTTCACGCTGGCGATGGCCCGCACGCCCGGCTCGAGGCCGAGCTCGTCGGCGGCGTCGGTGCTCATCAGCGACACCACCCGGTAGGGACCGCAGATCATCTCCACCTGCGCCATCACCGGGTCGCGCTTGACCCGGGTGACGATGCCGCTCATCCGGTTGCGCGCGCTCACGGTGCCGGCACGGGTGCGGTCGCGCTCGGCGAGCTCGCCCGACTCGGCCAGGTGCTCGGCCAGCTCGGCGAGGTCACGGCCCGCCACCGTCGTCCTGCCCCCGTCGCGGTGCGAGGGCAGCCGCCCGGCATCCACCCAGCGGCGTACGGTGTCGTCGCTGACGGCCAGGACTTCGGCCGCCTCCGCGATTCGGTAGGTGATCACGCAGGCAGTATGCCGCATCTGCGGCCCTCCTGCCCGGCTGCTGCCGTACCTGCGGTCCTGCCGCCTCGGCTACCCCGGGCTGGCTGTAGCGCCGGGTTGCTGCAACTACCCACCCAGATGCATCAGGGTCGGTACAGCCACGAACCCGGCGTTACAGCGCTTCGGGCGGGCTGGGAGGATGGCGGGCGTGAGTGGGCAGGGACAGCCGAGCCGTTACACGCGCTCGTTCAGCGGGATGACCGGCGCTCTCATCGTCACCGTCGTGGCCGTGCTGGCGTTCGTCGCGTGGCGCGGGCTCTGGCGCACCGATGTCGACAACGAGCCCGAGCCCGTCGACTGGCAGGCGCGTGTCGAGCTGGCGCAGGAGGCCGACCTCGCGGTCGTCCACCCCCGCGAGCTGCCGGCAGGCTGGACGGCGACCAGCACCGAGCTCGTCGCGGGCGACGACCCGCGCTGGAGCCTCGGGGTGCTGACCGACGAGGGCCGCTTCGTCGGCATCCGGCAGCAGGACACCTCGGTCGCCGAGCTCGTCGAGCTCTACGTCGACGAGGAGGCCGTGGCCGGCCCCGACGCCACCGTGCCCTCCAACATCACCGACACCTGGCAGACCTGGTCCGACGAGGGCGGCGATGTCGGCTACTCCACCGAGCTCGGCGACGAGGCGCTCCTGGTCTACGGCTCGGCCCCAGCCGAGGACGTCGAGGCCTACCTCGGGCTGCTCACCCGCTGAGCTCGCCCCGGCGGTGCGTGAGGCACGTTCTCGGAACCTGCCTGGTGCACCGCTGAGCTGCGTCAGCGACCACGGGTTGGCGAAATCCGGTCGCGACCGCGGCGGCGACAGGTCTGCATGGACTGGGTGGACGCGTTGGGCTGGACCGGCTCGGCCGCGTCGTGCCTGATCGTCGCGCCGCAGGCCTGGCGCACCTGGACGCTGCGCCACGACTCGGTGGCTCTCTCCGGCGTCTCGGTGGCGGCGATGCTCTTCATCGTCGTCAACTCGGTCGTGTGGGCCGTGTGGGCCGTGTTGGAGCAGGCCTATCCGGCTGGGCTGCCCTCGCTGGTCAACGGGCCCGCCGCCGCGGCGACGGCGGCGGCCGTTGTCAGGGGGCGGTGCCGCCAAGGGCGTGACGATCAGTCGGACCCCTCAGTGCCCGTCGCGTCGTCGAGGCGCTGGCGGGCGCCGTCCAGCCACTGCTGGCAGACCTTGGCAAGCGCCTCGCCGCGCTCCCAGAGCGCGAGCGACTCCTCGAGGGTCGTGCCGCCTGCCTCGAGGGTGCGCACCACCTCGATGAGCTCCTCGCGGGCCTCCTCATAGCTGGGCTGCGCGGGGGTGGCGTCACTCATCGGGGTCCTCCTCGACCAGGGTGGCTGCTTCGATACGGTCTGTGGTGGCGTGGACGCGTCCGTCGGCGACCCGCACGGAGACGGCGGCGCCGACCGCGGCCTGCGCGACCGACGTGATGACGTGCCCGTGGGCGTCCTGGAGCACGGCGTAACCGCGCTGCAGGGTGGCGAGCGGCGAGAGCGCCTGCGCCCGGGCGCGCTGGTGGCCGATGTCGTCGACGGCGCGGTCGAGGCGGTGCGAGAGCGTACGGCGGGCGCGGGCGAGCAGCTCATCGACCTCCTCGGACCGGACGCTGAGCAGGTTGCGGGGATCGGCCATCGCCGGCCGGGAGCGGACCTGTGCGAGCCACTCCTGCTCGCGGGCGATGCGCTGGCCCACCACTTGGCGCAGCCGGTCGCGCGCCCACGTCACGCCCTGGACCTCCTCGGCCATGTCGGGCACGACGAGCTTGGCGGCGTCGGTCGGGGTCGAGGCGCGGACGTCGGCGACGAGGTCGAGGAGCGGCTGGTCGGGCTCGTGGCCGATGGCCGACACCACGGGCGTACGCATCGCGTGCACAGCCCGGATCAGCGCCTCATCGGAGAACGGCAGGAGGTCCTCGATGGAGCCGCCCCCGCGGGCCACGACGATGACGTCGACCGCGGCGTGGCGCTCGAGCCGGTCGAGGGCCTCGATCACCTCGGCGGCCGACCGCGTGCCTTGCATCGCGGCGTGGACCACCTCGAACTGCACGGCCGGCCACCGCCGGCTCGCGTTGTCGAGCACGTCGCGCTCGGCCGCGCTGTTGGGCGCGGTGACCAGCCCCACCCGCGCCGGCAGGAACGGCAGGTCGCGCTTGAGCTCGGGCGCGAACAGACCCTCGGCGGCCAGGAGCTGACGACGGCGCTCGAGGCGGGCCAGCAGCTCGCCGAGGCCGACCATCCGGATCTCCCGCGCGGCCAGGGAGAACGACCCGCGGTTGGCGTAGAAGCTGGGCCGGGCGTGCACGACGACGCTGGCGCCCTCGACGAGGGGCGGGTTCATCGAGTCGACCAGCGACCGGGAGCAGGTGAGCGTGACGGAGATGTCGGCGACCGTGTCGCGCAGCGTCATGAAGACGGTCTGCATGCCCGGGCGTCGGTTGACCTGCGCGATCTGACCCTCGACCCACACGCCGCCGAGCTTGTCGATCCACTGCGCGACGGCGTTGGCGACGGCTCGCACCGGGGCCGGCGCCTCTGGCGTGGCGTCGCGCAGCGAGGGCATGTGCGCGACTCTAGGGGAGGGGCACGACAGCGATGGGTGCCGGTCGACACCGACACCCCCATGGTCCGGCCGGGATCCCGCGGAGGAAATCCGTTCCGGCGTCCACCGGCGACAGGGTGGTCATGGACGGTCACGAGCGCAGCGACGCAGAACTGCTCGCGGCCGTCTCCAGGGGGGACGAGGCGGCGCTGCGGGCGCTCTTCGACCGCCACTCGCCGTGGCTGCTGGTGCGCCTGCGGCGCCGTTCGTCCGACCCCGACCTGGCCGCCGAGGCCCTCCAGGACACCTTCCTGGCCGTCTGGCGGCAACCGAGTGGGTTCCGCGGCGACGGCGAGATCGGCGCCTGGCTGTGGGGGATCGCGATCCGTCAGCTGGTGAGCCGGTTGCGCAAGCGTGCCGCTCCTCTGCCTGTCGCCGAGCAGCTGCTGTCTGCGCTCTCACCGACGGTGCGCAGCGCAGAGGACGAGCTGCTGCTCGCGGCCGAGCACAGCGACGTCGGCAGGGCCCTCGGCACCTTGTCGCCCGAGCTCCACGAGGTCCTGCGGGCGACCGCGCTCGATGGGCTCAGCACCCGGGAGGCCGCCCAGCTGCTGGGCCTCCCGCAGGGCACGGTCAAGACGCGGCTCCGAGCCGCGAAGCGCCAGCTGCGCGAGCAGCTGGTGGTGAGGGAAGGGTGGTGAGGGACGTGTCCGACTGGCACGTCGACGAGACGCTGTGGACGGCCTACGAGGCTGGTCGCCTCGGGGTCGACCTCGAGGACTCGGTCGAGGCGCACGTCATGCGGTGCGAGCGGTGCCAGGAGGCCGCTGCGAGCGTCGTACCGGCATCCGAACTCGTGCCGGTGTGGGACGCCGTCGCCCGCGAGGTCGCCAGGCCGGTGCCGTCGGCGCCGCTGCGGTGGCTCCGGCGGGCGGGCCTCGGAGAGCGCGACACCGTGCTGCTGTCGGCCTCGGACGGCCTGTACCTCCCCTGGCTCGTCGCCGTGGCCGGCGCCCTCGTGTGCGCCGCTGCGACCGGCTTCCTCCCGAGCAGGCAGGAGTCGGCCTTCCTGCTGCTCGCCCCGCTCGTTCCCGTCCTCGCCGTCGTTGCGGCGTACGACGCCACCGACCCGCTGCGCGAGGTGCAGGCCGGGACGCCGTACAGCCGGCTCCGGCTGGCCGTGCTGCGCACCACCGCCGCACTCGTGGTCGCCCTCCCCGTCACCACGACCGTGGGCCTGATCATCCCGGGACTGCTACCGCTCGCGTTCGCATGGCTGCTGCCGGGGATCGGCCTGACCAGCGCCACCCTGGTGCTCCTCACGTGGCTCGACGCCTGGCCCTCGGCGACCGTCGTCGGCGTCGGCTGGACGACCGTCGTCGCCCTGCTCGGGCAGCGCGAGGCGACCCTCGCGCTCGTCGCACCCGGCGCCCAGCTGGCCGCTCTCGCGCTCGCCGTGGCCATGGCCGCGCTCCTCGTCGTCCGCTCCACCGCCCTGACCACCACCGGAGGTCGATCGTGAACCAGCCAGCCCCCACCGCCAGCCTCGAGGGAGTGTCGAAGGACTACGGGCGCCATCCGGCGCTCCGGGTCACCGACCTGGTCCTCGGCCCCGGGATCGTCGGCCTCCTCGGACCCAACGGGGCCGGCAAGACCACGATGCTGCGGTTGCTTGCCACGACGCTCCCTCCCACGACCGGGCGGATCACCGTCACCGGGCACGAGGTCACGGGGTCGCACACCGACCGCACCGCGGCTCGCCGCCGCATCGGCTACCTGCCGCAGGAGGTCACCTTCCCGCGCGGCATGACGTCGTTCGGCTTCCTCGACTACGTCGCCGTCCTCAAGGAGTGGACCGACACCGACGCCCGGCACCGGGAGGTGCAGCGCGTGCTGGGTCTGGTGCAGCTCTCGGAGCGGGCGTCCACGAAGGTGGCCAGGCTCTCCGGCGGGCAGCGGCGCCGCCTCGCCATCGCGCAGGCGCTGATGGGCTCACCGGCCTTGGTCATCCTCGACGAGCCGACGACCGGCCTCGACCCGGAGCAGCGGGCCGCGCTGCGGGGCATTCTCTCCAACCTGAGCGGGACCGTGCTGCTGGCCACGCACCAGACCGAGGACGTCTCTGCGCTCTGCGACCGGGTGCTCGTCATCGACGGCGGCGCCATCCGGTTCGACGGCACCGTCGCCGAGCTCGTGGAGACCGCAGCAGGTCGTGTGCACGTAGCGCCTGCCGCCCTGCCAGGTGCGCTGTCCTCGTGGCGCACCGGCAGCGGTGCCATCCGCTCGGTCGGCGGGCGGCCCGGCATCGACGCCACACCGGTCGAGCCGTCGGTCGAGGATGCCTACCTGCTCCTCCGCGGGGAGCCGCACACCGAAGGAGTCGTGTCATGACCACCTCGCAGTCCTTCCGCAGCCCGACCCTGGCCCCGCTCGCCCGCCGGGAGATCTCCGCCTACCTGCACCACAAGCTCTACTGGGTCGGCGCCGGTCTGCTCGCAGTCGTCGCCGTGATCGGAGTGCTCGCGCCTGACGCGACCTGGTCCACAACGGGCGACGGCATCGCCCCCGCGGCACTGCTGGGCGTGCTCGGGATCAGCATCATGGCCGGGCTCACCCGCAACTCCGACCGAGCCGCGGAGGCCGCCGGGGCGGTCAGCGTCGACCAGCGCACCCGGACTCTCGCGCTCGCGTGCGCCGTCGTGGTGCCGTTCGCCACCGCGCTGGTCTGGTACCCGCTGGCGGTTCTCGGCTACCAGCTGCACCCACCGTCCCCGCGGGCCGTGCCGTTCGGCTCGATGACCGACACCTTCGTCTTCGCCAGCATGTTCGCCGAGGGAGTCACCGGCGCCGTCGGCGGACCGCTGCTCGGCCTGGTCATCGCCCGGTGGTGGCCGCGGCGCTGGGTGGCGCCGGTGGTGAGCGTGGTCGTCGTGCTCGTCACGATGGTGATGCAGCCGCTCTTCGACTGGGCGGCCTCGTGGCGGCACGTGTGGGTCTGGGTCCACTTCTACGGCGCCGGCGGGACGGACGCCGATCCCGACCGGGCGGTGCGCTTCTCCGGTTCCCCCTACCTCTACATCGCCTACCTCTTCACCCTGTGCGCCCTCGGTGTCCTCGTCGCGCTCTATCGGGACCCCGAAGGCGACCGGCACCGGCTGCGGTCGCAGATCCTCGCGGTCGCGCTGCTCGCCGCCGTGCTCTCCGGCCTGGCGATGGCGGTCGGGCCTGACGAGACCCTCGTCAACCCGCTGTCGAGCAGCAGCGCGCAGTGAGCCGGCCATGACGAGGTACGCCGTCCGCGCCGTGCCATGGGTCCGAGTCGCGGTCCACGCCGTCTTGGTCGTGGCGCTGATGGAGGTCGTGCAGCGGTGGACGTGGCAGACGTGGCCGCTCCAAGGTGCCGCGGTCGCACTGCTGGCGGCCGGCGCGGCCTGCTGCTTCGACGAGCCGGCAGCAGTGGTCGTCGACGCCCTGCCCCGGCACCTGCGCTGGCGCACCGCGGCCCGCGCCAGTGGGGTGATCCTCCTGCTGTGTGCGTGGGCCGTCGCGCTGGCGCGCTCGTGGGACAGCCTGTTCGACCATCCGTGGCACGTCGCCTGGCAAGGGGTGGCGGCGATCCTGGCCGGCGCCGCATGGGCGGCGTGGCGGCGTGCCGACGGCGACCCCGACCCCGGCGCCCGGATGGCCCTGGCGGTCGTCCCCCTCGTGACCGCCTGGGCCCTGGTCCGTCCGTTCGCAGAGCTCGTCCCGGTCTTCCCCTACGCCGACGGCAGCGGTGACTTCGGCGACTGGGGGACCAGCCTGACGGGCTGGGTGCTGCTCGGTGGACTCGCCGTGCTGGTGCTGACGGCGGCCCTGGCCGACGCTCGCTGGTGGTGGCCGCGGAGGGCACGTCGTACGTCGCTCGCGAAGAACCGCTCGCGATGGGACGGCGCAGGGCGCGGTCCGTAGACTCAGCCCCATGAGCACCGACCTCGGCCTTCCTCCCGTCCTCGACCCGGAGACCGCGAAGAACGTGCTGCTCGCGGCTCCCCGCGGCTACTGCGCCGGCGTGGACCGGGCCGTGATCACGGTCGAGAAGGCGCTCGACCTCTACGGAGCACCGGTCTACGTGCGCAAGCAGATCGTGCACAACAAGCACGTGGTGGCCAATCTCGAGTCGCGCGGCGCGATCTTCGTCGAGGAGCTCGACGAGGTGCCCGAGGGCCGGACCGTGGTGTTCTCCGCCCACGGTGTCTCGCCGGCCGTCCACGCCCAGGCGGCCGAGCGCGGGCTGAAGACCATCGACGCCACCTGCCCGCTGGTGACGAAGGTCCACCACGAGGCCAAGCGATTCGCCTCCGACGACTACGACATCCTGCTCATCGGCCACGCGGGGCACGAGGAGGTCGAGGGCACGGCGGGCGAGGCGCCCGACCACATCCAGCTCGTCGAGAGCCCGGCGGACGTCGCCCGCATCGAGGTCCGCGACCCCGCCAAGGTGGCGTGGCTCTCGCAGACGACGCTGAGCGTCGACGAGACGCTCGAGACGGTTGCGGCGATCCGCGAGAAGTTCCCGCTGCTGCTCGACCCCCCGAGCGACGACATCTGCTACGCCACCCAGAACCGCCAGCTCGCGATCAAGGAGATCTCTTCGGCCGCCGACCTGGTGATCGTCGTCGGCTCGCGCAACTCCTCCAACTCGGTGCGGCTGGTGGAGGTCGCCCTCGAGGCCGGCGCCAAGGCGTCCTACCTCGTCGACGACCACACCGAGATCGACGAGGCCTGGCTCGAAGGTGTCGAGACGGTCTCCGTCACCTCCGGGGCCTCGGTCCCGGAGGACCTCGTCGAGGGCGTGCTCGCGTTCCTCTCTGAGCGCGGCTACCCCGACGCGCGCGCGGTGCACTCGGCTGAGGAGTCGCTGATCTTCGCGCTGCCTCCGGAGCTGCGTCGTGACCTGCGCGCCGCGCAGAAGGCCTGACGGGAGCGCGAGATGGCCCGCTACCTCGACATCCACCCCGACAACCCGCAGCCGCGGCTCGTCTCCCAGGTCGTCGAGGCCCTGCGCAGCGACCAGCTCATCGCCTACCCGACCGACTCGGGCTACGCCCTCGGAGCGCGGCTGGGCAACCGTGAAGGCCGCGACCGGATCCTGAAGATCCGCGAGCTCGACGACCGCCACCACTTCACCTTGATGTGCAAGGACTTCTCCCAGCTCGGGCAGTTCGTCCACGTCGACAACAACGCGTTCCGGGCGATCAAGGCCGCGACCCCGGGGCCGTACACCTTCATCCTTCCCGCGACCGGCGAGGTGCCGAAGCGGTTGATGCACCCCAAGAAGCGCACGGTCGGCGTCCGGATCCCCCACCACACCCTGGTCTGCGCGCTGCTCGAGGAGCTCGGCGAACCCATCCTCACCAGCACGCTGATCCTGCCCGGCGAGACCGAGGCGCGGACGATGGGGTGGGAGATCAAGGAGGACCTCGACCACGTCGTCGACGTCGTGGTCGAGTCGGGCGAGGTCACCGCGGAGCCCACCACGGTCATCGACTGGTCCGACGCCGAGCCGGTCGTCGTACGTCGTGGGGCGGGCGACGCGTCGCGCTTCGAGGCCTGACCGGTCGGCCGGTCAGCCCGTGGGCTGGCCGAGCTCGCGCTCGAGCTCGGATGCGAGGTCGCCCTTGCGGTGCAGGCGCCAGCCGAGCCAGCCCAGGCACAGGGCGTAGCCCACGAACAGGGAGATGCCGTGGGTGGCGACCCCGGAGACGACGGCCTGGACGACGCTGTCGCGGGGGTCGGCGACCGCGTCACGCGCGACGAGGGCGACGAAGCCGAAGACCACCACCATCAGGACCGGCGGCAGCAGCGCGACCAGGTAGAAGTCCCGCCGTCGCACCAGCGCCGCCAGCCCCAGGCAGAGCGCCATGAAGCAGAGGTCGAAGAACAGCGTGAGGCGTCCGACCAGCAGCACGTCGACCGCGACCGCGGTGAGGGTGAGGGCCAGCCCCAGCACGACCACCTGCCGGCCCGGCTCCCGCCCGACCTGCCAGAACGTCCCGGCGCGCGTCACGAGGCTCAACCTAGGACCGAAGTCAGGCGCCCCGTGCGCGGCGCGCCGCGGTGGGGGCCGTGCCGGGAGGGTGGTCGAGCAGGTCGTCGAGCGTGGGGTCGCCCGTGGCTCCGGGGACGTCGTCGAGGACGCCCAACTCGGGCGCGGCGGCGGAACGGGGCACCGTCTCGACCTGCCGCGGAGCCTCGAGCTGGTGGCTGGTGACGCCCAGGTCGGCGAACCGGCGTGCGGACACCAGCACGCGTCCCTCGAGCGACCCCATCGCCTGGTTGTAGGCGACGACGCTGGCGTTGAGGGAGCGGCCGACCTTGTCGAGGTGGCCGGCCATGGAGCCCAGCCGTGCGTGCAGCTCCTGCCCGAGCCGCTGGACCTCCTGCGCCTGGGCGTTCAGCACCTCGTGCTGCCAGCCCTGAGCGACCGTGCGCAGCAGCGCGATCAGCGTCGACGGGGTGGCCAGCACGACGTTGCGGGCGGCGGCCTGCTCGACGAGGTCGGGTACGGCCTGGAGTGCGGCCTGGAGGATCGCCTCGCCGGGGAGGAACAGCACGACGAACTCCGGCGTCCCGGCCAGGGCCTCCCAGTAGCGCCGCGACCCCAGGTCGGCGACGTGCTTGCGGACGTGCTCGCCCAGCCGGGCGAGCGCCCGCTCGTGCTCGGCGGGGTCGTCGGCCCCGGTGAGGTCGAGGAAGGCGGCGAGCGGCGCCTTGGCGTCGACCGCGATGGTTCGTCCGCCGGCGAGGGTGACGACGAGGTCGGGACGCAGCCGCCCGTCGTCGAGGCGCGTCTGCTCAGCGAAGTCGCAGTGGTCGACCAGACCGGCCAGCTCGACCGTGCGGCGCAGGTGGAGCTCGCCCCACTGCCCGCGGACCTGCGGCTTGCGCAGGGCGGTCGCGAGCGTGTGGGTCTCGTGCCTCAACACGTCGGTGGAGCGGCGTACGTCGGCCACCTGCTGGTGCAGCTGGGCCTGCCAGGCGGTGCGGTCGTGGGCCAGGTCGCTCAGCTGGTCCTGCAGCCGCTCGAGCCCGTCCTGGACGACGGCGTGGTCGGCGACGCGCTGCTGCAGCGCGGCGACCGCCGTGTCGTCGGCCGGGCGGCTGCGCGCCCACAGCACGCCGATCACGGCGCCGAGGGCCAGCCCGACGGCGAGGACGGCCGCCAGGGTCAGCACGAGGGGAAAGGTGTCCATGGGCCCAGCATGGAGGTACCCACCGACAGCCGATATCTGAGGACGCGGTGAACGGGATCCGCGGTCGATCCCGTTCACCACGTCCTCAGATATCGGGCGCGGCGCCGCGGAAGGTGCGCCGGTAGGCCGAGGGCGAGACGCCGAGGGTCGCGCGGAGGTGCTGGCGCAGCGACGCGGCGGTGCCGATGCCGGCCCGGGTCGCGACGTCGTCGACGGTGAGGTCGGTCGCCTCGAGGAGGTGCTGCGCGTGCCGGACCCGCTGCTGGGTGACCCAGGCGCCGGGGGACTGGCCGGTCTCCTCGCGGAAGCGACGGGTGAAGGTGCGCACGCTCATCCGGGCCTGTCGGGCGAGGGTCGCGACGTCGAGGGGCTGGTCGAGGTGGGCCTGCGCCCAGGCGCGTACGTCGCTCGTGGTCTCGTCGGCGCGGCCCGGGACGTGGCGCTCGATGAACTGGGCCTGCCCGCCGTCCCGCCACGGGGGGACCACCATGTGTCGGGCGACGGCGTTGGCGACCCCCGTGCCGTGGTCGCTGCGCACGAGGTGGAGGCAGAGGTCGATGCCGGCGCTCAGCCCCGCCGAGGTCAGCACCCGGCCGTCGTCGGTGAACAGCACGTCCTCGTCGACGGCGACCTCGGGGTAGAGGCGGCGGAAGTCGTCGGCGTACTTCCAGTGCGTCGTGGCCCGGTGCCCGTCGAGGATCCCGGCCGCGGCCAGCACGAACGCGCCCGTGCAGATCGACACCCAGCGGGCGTCGGCGGGGACGGTGGCGAGCGCGGCGCGGAGGTCGTCGGCGACCACGCCCTCGCGCCGCGGGCCGGCCACCTGGGTGCCCGGGACGATGACGGTCTGCGCCCGAGCCAGCGCCTCCGGGCCGGCCGACGGGGCGATGGCATAGCCGCGGGTCGTCGGCACGGGCCGGCCGTCGACGGTCACCACCGCGACGTCGTAGAGCGGATGGCCGTCGGCGCCGACCGCCTCGCCCAGCACCTGCGGCGGGATCGTCAGGTCGTAGCCGATCACCGGTGCGATGGCGAGGACGACGACGCGGTGCGGTGCAGGACCGGGCATGGCCGAATTCTTGCACAGGTTGGCATAACGGCCACTCGTCGTACCGCGCCGGCTGCCGCGAGACTGACCCCGTGACGATGACGACTCCCTCCGAGCCGACCCTCGAGCGCCCGCAGCGCCTGCACTGGGCGTGGGTGGTGGCCGCCGTCGCGTTCGTGACCCTCGTCGGCGCGGCCGCCTTCCGCTCGGTGCCGGGCGTGCTGATCGAGCCGCTGCACGACGAGTTCGGGTGGTCGCACGGGCTGATCGGGTCGGCCGTCTCGCTCAACCTCATGCTCTTCGGCCTGATCTCGCCGTTCGCCGCGGCGCTGATGGACCGATTCGGGGTCCGGCCGGTCGTCACGTTCGCCCTGTTGACGGTCGCCCTCGGAAGCGGCCTCACCGTCTTCATGACGGAGCCGTGGCAGCTGGTCCTGTGCTGGGGCCTGCTCGTCGGCATCGGCACCGGCTCGATGTCGATGGCCTTCGTCGCGACCATCACGAGCCGCTGGTTCGTGGCCCGGCGCGGGTTGGTCAGCGGGATCCTCACCGCCGGCAACGCCACCGGCCAGCTCATCTTCCTGCCCGTGGTGGCCTGGCTGGCGACCCACCACGGATGGCGTACGGCGGCACTGCTGGCCGCCGCGGCCGCACTGGCCGTCGTACCCCTGGTGCTGCTGCTCCTGCGCAACCACCCGGCCGACCTCGGGCTGCGGGCGTTCGGCGCCACCGAGGCCGACCCCGGGCCTCCGCCCCACCAGCACGTGGGCTCGAGCGCCGGGCGCGCCCTCGCGGTGCTGCGCGACGCCGCCCGCAGCCGCACGTTCTGGCTCCTCTCCGGCGGCTTCGCGATATGCGGGATGACGACCAACGGCCTGATCGCCACCCACTTCGTCCCGGCGGCGCACGACCACGGCATGCCCGCCACCACAGCCGCCTCCCTGCTCGCGGTGGTCGGCATCTTCGACGTCGTCGGCACGATCGCCTCGGGATGGCTCACCGACAAGGTCGACCCGCGGCTGCTGCTGGTGGCCTACTACGCCCTGCGCGGTGTCGGCCTGATGGCGCTGCCGGCGCTCATGTCGCCCCACGTCGAGCCCAGCATGTGGGTCTTCATCATCGTCTACGGCCTCGACTGGGTGGCGACCGTGCCGCCGACGGTCGCGCTGTGCCGGGAGTGGTTCGGGGCAGCGGCCGGCCCGATCGTCTTCGGCTGGGTCTTCGCCAGCCACCAGGTGGGTGCGGCGGTCGCGGCGACCGCCGCCGGCGTGGTCCGCGACGTCACCGGCGGCTACGACCCCGCGTTCTACGCCGCGGCCGGCCTCTGCGCGATCGCCGCGCTGATGTCGTACGCCATCCGGCGCACGCCGCAGCCCGCGGTCGGCCAGACGGCGGCCGGCGTGATGTGACGCTTCAGTCCAGGTCGACGACGACCGGCGCGTGGTCCGACGGCGAGCCGGTGCCCTGGGCGGGGTCGCGCTCGTCGCGGTCGACGAACGCGCCGCTGACCCGCGAGGCGAGCGCGGGGGAGGCGAGGACGAAGTCGATCTTGAGGCCGCGGTCGCGCTCGAAGCGCTGGCGGTAGTAGTCCCAGTAGGTGTAGCCGGGGTCGTGGGCCCGGGTCACCTCGGCGTAGCCGTCGTCGAGGAACCCCTGGAAGGCGGCCCGCTCGGGCGGCGTCACGTGGGTGGACTTCGCGAACTGCTTCACGTCGAAGACGTCGTCGTCGGTGGGGCAGATGTTCCAGTCGCCGACGAGCGCGGTCTCGCCGTCGAGCCAGCCGGCCGCGGTCGCGCGCAGGCGAGCGAGCCAGTCGAGCTTGTAGACGTAGTGCGGGTCGTCGGGCTTGCGGCCGTTCGGGACGTAGAGCGACCAGATCCGCACCCCGCCGCAGGTCGCGCCGATCGCGCGCGACTCGGCGGCCACCGGGTCGCCCCATCCCGGCATGTCCGCGAAGCCCACCTCGACGTCCTCGAGCCCGACGCGCGAGAGCAGGGCGACGCCGTTCCACTGGTTGAGCCCGGCCACCGCGATGTCGTAGCCGAGCGCCTGCAGGCCCATCAGCGGCAGCTGGTCCTCGCGTGCCTTGGTCTCCTGCAGCGCGAGCACGTCGATCTCGTGGCGCTGCACGAACGCCTCCACGCGGTAGATGCGGGAGCGGAGGGAGTTGACGTTCCAGGTCGCGATGCGCACGTGGCCACCCTAGGGACGTCGCGCACAGCCCCGCCGGGGGGACTGACTTCTCGGCGCAGACCCGGTAGCGTCGAGGGCGAGTGCGAGCGCCTCCTCTGTCCCGAGCGGAGGGGGCGTTCGGCCTGTCCGGACCCCTGCGCCGGACGCGCTACCTACGGGTAACCTCGCTGCGTGCCCTCCGCCTCCCCCTCCTCGACGATCCTCTCCGCGCGCGACCTGGAGTTCATGCTCTTCGAGTGGCTCGACGTTGAGCGGCTGGCAGAGCGGCCGCGGTTCGCCGAGCACGACCGCGAGACGTACGACGCCCTCCTGGCGCTGTGCGAGGAGCTGGCGACCGAGCACTTCGCGCCGCACTACCGCCGCAGCGACACCGAGGAGCCTGTCTTCGAGGACGGGAAGGTGCGCCTCATCCCGGAGATCGCCAGCGCGCTGCAAGCCTTCGTCAAGGCCGACCTGCTCACGCTGACCCTCGACGAGGAGGTCGGTGGGCAGCAGGTCCCGCACGTCGTGGCCTCGGCGTGCATGGCGTGGTTCACCGCGGCGAACATGGGCACGGCGGCGTACTCCTTCCTCACCATGGCCAACGCCGCGCTGCTCCTGGCCCACGGCACCCCTGAGCAGGTCGAGCGCTTCGCGACGCCGATGCTCGAGGGCCGCTTCTTCGGCACGATGACGCTGTCGGAGCCGCACGCCGGCTCCAGCCTCGGCGACGTGGTCACTCGTGCGGTCCCCGCCGACGACGGCACCTACCGGATCTTCGGCAACAAGATGTGGATCTCCGGCGGCGACCACGAGATGGGCGACAACATCGTCCACCTGGTGCTCGCCAAGCTGCCCGACGCGGCGCCCGGCACGCGCGGCATCTCGCTGTTCGTCGTGCCCAAGCACCTCGTCGCCGAGGACGGCTCGATCGGGGAGCGCAACGACGTCGCGCTCGCCGGCATCAACCACAAGCTCGGCAGCCGCGGGACGGTCAACACCGCCCCGGTCTTCGGCGGCGGCTCGTTCACGCCGGGCGGCGCTCCCGGCGCGGTCGGCTACCTCGTCGGCGAGCCCGGCAAGGGCCTGTCCTACATGTTCCACATGATGAACGCCGCGCGGCTCGGGGTCGGGATGGGCGCGACGACCACGGCTTACACCGCCTACCTCAAGTCGCTCGAGTACGCCCGCTCCCGTCCGCAGGGCCGTCGGCTCACCGGCGCCGACCCGAGCGCGCCGCAGGTGCCGATCATCGAGCACGCCGACGTGCGCCGGATGCTGCTGGCCCAGAAGTCCTACGTCGAAGGGGCACTGGCCCTGAACCTCTACTGCTCGCGCCTCCTTGACGTCCAGGCGACCGCCCGCGACGACGAGGAGCGCACCGAGGCCGGCCGGCTGCTCGACCTGCTGACCCCGATCGCCAAGTCGTGGCCCTCGCAGTGGGGCCAGGAGAGCAACAGCCTCGCGATCCAGGTGCTCGGCGGCTCCGGCTACACCCGCGACTACGACGTCGAGGCCCACTGGCGCGACCAGCGGCTCAACCCGATCCACGAGGGCACCCACGGCATCCAGGCGCTCGACCTCCTCGGCCGCAAGGTCCTCGGCGGCGGCGGTGCCTCGCTGATGGCCCTTGCCGCGCGCATCGCGGAGACCGTGGGCCGGGCGCGCGATCTCGGTGGCGAGCCCGCCGCCCACGCCGATGCGCTGCAGGCGGCCGTCGACCGGCTGGGCGAGGTCACCATGACCCTCGCAGGCCTGGGCGACCCGGAGCGCACGATGGCCAACGCGACCGTCTACCTCGAGGCGGCCGGCCACGTGGTGGTCGCGTGGATGTGGCTCGAGCAGCTCGTCGCGGTGGGGGAGAAGGCCGGCGACTTCTACGACGGCAAGCGGGCTGCGGCGCGCTACTTCTTCCGCTGGGAGCTGCCCAAGGTCGGCCCGATGCTCGACCTGCTGGCCTCGGGCGACACCACCACGCTGGACATGCAGGACGCCTGGTTCTAGACCTGGTTCTGGGCCTGTTCCACGAAGTCGGTCAGCAGCCCGGGCGTGGCCCCGTCGGCGAGCGCCACGGCCACGTCGAGGCGTACGTCGCGCACCAGCACCCGCTCGGCGCCCGCGGCCGTCGTGGCCGTCAGGTCGGCGAGCCCGATGCGGCGCTGCCACCACGACTGCGAGACGACCCAGCCGATGATTCCCTCGGTCTCGAGCACCGTGCGGGTCCGGGCGAAGGTGCCGCCTCCGGCAACGAGGTGGTCCGCGGTGAGGGCGTGCCCGAGGTGGCGGTACGACGCCTCGCCCGCCGCCGCCGCGAGGGCGAGGAGGACGCCACCCAACGCGACCAGCCACCACCAGGTGAGGTCGAACCACCACCACCCGACGGCCAGCAGCACGATGACGTCCAGGGCGTTGCGGAGCTGGCGGAACCACGCGCGCCGGCGCGCCGTGGGCCCGTGCTCGACCAGCCGCTCGGTCAGTGGTCCGGGGCGGTCGAGCACCGCCTCGCCGACCGCGACGGCGACCCCGCGCGGGCAGGGCGGCAGGACCTGGGTGACGCCGTTCTCCACTCCGGTGGCCAGCGTCGACAGCTCGGCCCCGCCGACCACCCGCATCAGCACCGGCTCGGTGATCTCGACGCCGCGGACCTTGGCCTCCTCGACCGTGATCGAGCGCGTGGTCACCAGGCCGGACGTGAGGTGCAGCGAGCCGTGCTCACGCACCAGGCGGAAGCTCCACCACTGCAGGACGTAGCCGGCGACCGACACGACCAGCCAGAGGGCGAGCGCGCCGACGGCGAGCACCAGGACGATGGCGACGACGGCGAACTGCGTCAGCCACGTCCAGGCCGACGTTGCCGTCTCCTCGTTCCAGATCGGCAGCTCGTCGGCCACCTGTGACAGCACGCCGAGACCGCCGACCAGCAGCACCAGCCGGCCGAGGCTGAAGGGCGCGAACCGCAGCCAGGACCAGTCGATCCGGGCCAGGAGCACGGCCGGTGCGGCCGACGGAGGGGGCGGGGCCACGGGCGCGACGGGCTGTTCGGGCCAGGCGGTGTCCAGCCGGTCGGTGGCCACGCCGTCGTCGACCGGCGTGGTCGCGGCCTGCTCGGCGACCGCGCGGCGAGTCAGCAGCGTCGTACGCAGTGCCTGGGCGTCCGGTGCGGCGAGGGCGTCGAGGGTGATGCGGTCGTCGTCGACGCCCGTGCCGATCTGCACCTTCTGCAGGCCGAGGATGCGGTGCATCAGCGAGGCCTCGAGGTCGACGCTGCGCACGCGCTCGAGCGGCGCGGTCGAGGTGGTCTTGTTGAGCACGCCGCTGCGCACCTGGATCTGGGTGCCGGTGAGGCGGTAGTGGGTCGTCAGCCAGGGCAGCGCGCCGAGGACGAGCGGGCCGATGACGACGAGCGGGAGGATGATCGGCCAGAACTGCGTGTCGCTGCGGCTGATCCCGACCAGGGCGATGACCAGGGGCACGACCATCTGCCCGACGGCCTTCACGGGGTCGAGCAGGAGCTTGCGCGGGCTCAGCCTGACGTAGCCCTCGCCGGGCTCGGGGATCACGTGGCGTCGTCCTCGGTGGCCGCGGTGATGGCGGTGAGCTGCGCGACCACGTCACGCGCGACGTGCTGGTCGAGGCAGGCGACGGTGATCGGTCCGGCTGCTGACGCGGTGGTGACGGTGATCGACGCGAGCCCGAACAGCCGCATGAGCGCGCCCTGGCGGGAGTCGACGGTCTGCACCCGGCTGATGGGGGCGATGCGGGTCTCCCGGCCGATCCATCCCTCGCGGGTGTGGACAGCCGTGTCGGTGACCTCCCAGCGGTGGACCCGGAACCGGATGCGTGGCATCACCAGCACGTGCACGGCCGCGAGCACCGCGAGCAGCAGGACGAGCAGCCCGACCCACCCGGGTACGTCCGGGACCACGACGTAGGCGATGGCCGCCGCGAGCACCACGACGGCGTCCCCGATCAGGGCGGACACCGTCCAGAACGGGATGGCCCGGGTCGACACCTGGTGGCTCGGCGCGCGAAGCACCGGCTCCCGTGCGGTCAGGTCAGGCCCCACGTCACTCATGCGCAGGAGTCTTGCAGGTGGCCCTGAGCCGGCCCGGAGCCGGCTGGCAGCCGCGAAGTTGTGCAGTTCGGAACCGGGCTGCGCCGCGTGGCGGAGTTCTGCAGGTTCGTGCAGTGCACACACCTGACCCAGGAGGGATCTTCCGTCACATGGTCGGGTCCGGTTTGGGTGAGCACGCACCACCACTCATCTCGGGCCACGAAAGGTACGACCACACATGTCACTCCGCACCCTGCTGCAGGCGGCCACCGCCACCGTCGCAGCTGCCACCCTCGCCTGCTCGCTCGCGCCGGCGGCCACCGCCATGCCGGCCCACGACCCGGTCCCGACCTTCGGCCAGTTCCAGGCCTCGACGTTCCGCGACAGCGCGGGCCAGTACGTCGTCAACGGCGACGAGACGATCGTCAACACCAAGGAGCTGCAGGGCTACTACGACGAGATGGTCGCCGCCTACGAGCGCGAGGTCGAGGGCGGCCCCTCCGCCGAGCTCATCGTCAACCGGGTCTACGGTCGCGACGACCTGTGGTCGTTCACGACCGCGCGCAACCTCACCTACTGCGTGTCCAACTCCTTCGGCAGCCAGAAGACCAACATCGTCAACGCGATGGCCAACGGCGCCGCCCAGTGGGAGGCCGCCTCGTCCGGGGTCAACTTCACCTACGTCCCCTCCGCGGACAGCAACTGCCGCACCAGCAACAACGCCGTGCTCTTCTCGGTCGAGCCGACCTACACGACGCAGTACATCGCCCGAGCGTTCTTCCCCAGCTCACCCGACAGCCAGCGCAACGTCCTGGTCAACGCGTCCTCGCTGATGAGCTCCGGCTCCTGGACGCCCGGCAACATCATGGCCCACGAGCTCGGCCACGCCCTCGGGTTCCGCCACGAGCACACCCGCCCCGAGGCCGGCACCTGCTTCGAGGACAACAACTGGCGCCCGCTCACGCCGTACGACTCCTCCTCGATCATGCACTACCCCCAGTGCAACGGGACGTCGAGCAACCTCTCCATGACCGCGACCGATCGCGCGGGGGTGCGGTCGGTGTACGGCTCCTGACGGACGCCTCGGCGCGCAGGAGGGAGGGCCCGGCCGGACGGCCGGGCCCTCTGCCGTCCCCTCACCCCTGGCCGGGTCGCGAATCGCGGACGCACCGCGCGCAGCCGTAGACTCCCCGCCCGTGGCTCTCACCATCGGCATCGTCGGTCTCCCCAACGCGGGCAAGTCGACGCTCTTCAACGCACTGACCAAGAACGACGTCCTCGCGGCGAACTACCCGTTCGCCACCATCGAGCCGAACGTCGGCGTCGTGGGCGTTCCGGACGAGCGCCTGCCCCGGCTGGCCGAGGTCTTCGAGTCGGCCAAGCTGCTTCCGGCCACGGTGGAGTTCGTCGACATCGCCGGCATCGTGCGCGGCGCCTCGCAGGGCGAGGGCCTGGGCAACAAGTTCCTCGCCCACATCCGCGAGTCGGCCGCGATCTGCCAGGTCACGCGCGTCTTCCGTGACGAGGACGTCACCCACGTCGACGGCGAGGTCAACCCCGCCAACGACATCTCCACCATCCAGACCGAGCTGATCCTCGCCGACCTGGAGACCGTCGAGAAGGCGATCGCCCGGCTGGAGAAGGAGTCGCGCAAGGTCAAAGACCTCGTCGCCAATCTCGAGGCCGCCAAGGCGGCCAAGGAAGCGCTCGAGGCCGGCACCCCGATCATCGCCACCGACATCGACCGCGCCCTCCTGCGCGAGCTGTCGCTGCTGACCGCCAAGCCCTTCATCTACGTCTTCAACTGCGACGGCGACGAGCTCGCGGACGAGGACCTCAAGGACAGGATGCGCGAGATCGTCGCGCCAGCCGAGGCGATCTTCCTCGACGCCAAGTTCGAGGCAGACCTGGCCGAGATGGACGACGACGAGATGGCGCACGAGATGCTCGCCGAGATGGGCATCACCGAGTCCGGCCTCGACCAGCTCGCCCGCGTCGGCTTCGACACCCTCGGCCTGCAGACCTACCTGACCGCCGGCCCCAAGGAGACCCGCGCCTGGACGATCCGGAAGGGCGCCACCGCCCCCGAGGCCGCCGGCGTCATCCACACCGACTTCCAGAAGGGCTTCATCAAGGCCGAGATCGTCTCCTTCGACGACCTCATGGACGCCGGCTCCATGCTCAAGGCCCGCGAGGCCGGCAAGGTGCGCATGGAGGGCAAGGACTACGTCATGGCCGACGGCGACGTCGTTGAGTTCCGCTTCAACGTCTGACGCCGCACGGGCTCAGCTGCGGAGCGCGGCGTACGCCTGGGCGACCTGCGCGCCGAGCCGCGCGTTGTTGTTGACCAGCGCGATGTTGGCCTTCAGGCTCGCGCCGCCGGTGATCTCGACGATCCGGCCGAGCAGGAACGGCGTCGCCTCCTTGCCGTTGATGCCGGCGGCGTCCATGTCCTTGATGGCCTGCTCGATGACGCCGTCCATCTCGGCTGCGGGGATCTCGTCCTCCTCGCGGATCGGGTTGACGATCGAGACGCCTCCGGAGATGCCGAGGTCCCACTTGGCCTGCATGAACCGGGCGACCTCCTCGGGGGTGTCGGCGCGCATCGGTGACTCGTGGCCGCTCTGGCGGGAGAAGAACGCCGGGAACTCGTCGGTGCCGTAGGAGAGCACCGGGACGTGGAGCGTCTCGAGGGTCTCCAGGGTGAGGCCGATGTCGAGGATGGACTTCACGCCGGCCGAGACGACCGCGACGTCGGTGAGCGAGAGCTCGGTCAGGTCTGCGGAGCTGTCGAAGGTCTGCTGGGCGCCCCGGTGCACGCCGCCGAGGCCGCCGGTCACGAACGTGCTGATGCCGGCCAACGAGGCGAGGCGCATCGTCGCCGCGACCGTCGTGGCGCCGTGGGTGCCGCGGGAGATGACGTAGGGGAGGTCGCGGACGCTGACCTTGGCCACGTCGGGGCTGGTCGCGAGGAGCTCCAGCGCGTCGGCGTCGAGGCCGATCCTGGGCCGGCCGTCGAGCACCGCGATCGTGGCGGGCACGGCGCCTCCGTCGCGGATGATGCGCTCCACCTCGGTCGCCATCTCGACGTTCTGCGGGTAGGGCATGCCGTGGCTGATGATCGTGCTCTCCAGGGCGACGACGGGGGCGCCGTCGGCCAGTGCCTGGGCCACCTCGTCGGTGAGCTCGAGGGAGGGGTGAGGAGTGGTCATCGGAGTTCCTTCTGGTCGGGGAGGGAGTTCAGGGCTTCGGTGATGAGGCGGGGGGCGAGGTCGGGTCGGACCGTGTGGGGGCTGGCGATGGTGAGCGCCGCGGCGGCGTGCCCGAACCGCGCGGCATGCTCGGGGGTTCCCCCGTCGAGCAGCACGTGGCAGAACGCCGCCAGCATCGAGTCGCCGGCGCCCGTCACGTCCTCGACCACGGTCGGCACCGATTCGATCTCGATCGCACCGGTCGCCGCGCTGATCAGCGAGCCGCGCTCACCGAGGCGGATCCACACGAGCTCGACGCCGCGGTCGTGCAGCGCGCCCGCCGCGGTGCGTACCTGCTTGTCCGTCCGCGTCGGCAGGTCGGTCAGGGCGGCCAGCTCGTCGCGGTTGGGCGTGACGGCATAGATCCGCTGGTCGATCGCGTCCTTGAGGATCGCCGCCTTCGGCACGCTGACCGGCTCGAAGATGGTGCGCACCCCGTCCGCCAGGTCGAGTGCGTGGTCGAGCGTCGCGCGACGGAGGTTGCCGTCGAGCACCAGCAGACCGGCCGTCGCGATCACGTCGCGTGCCGCCTGCACCTCGTCCGGGCCGAGCTCGGCGGTGGCCTCCATGTCGGCGATCGCGATGATCATCTCGCCGTCGGCGTCGAGGACGGCCGTGTAGGTGCCGGTGGGCCGGTCGGTGCGCGCGACGTGCTCGATGCGTACGCCGGCAGCGGCGGTGTGGCTCAGCAGGTTCTCGCCCAGGGGGTCACGGCCGACGACGCTGACGAGGTGGACGCGGTCGCCCAGCCGGCCGAGGTTCTCGGCGATGTTGCGGCCCACGCCACCGGGGCTCATCGACCCGTGCCCGGGGTTGCTGGTGTGGGGCGTCGCCTTCGCCGAGCTGCGGGCCTTGAGGTCCATGTTGGCCCCGCCGATCACGACGGCGCCGGGGCTCTCGGCGAGCACGTAGCCGCGGCCGAGGATGACCCCCTTCTTCCCGAGGTTGGAGATGTGCACGTTGACGGAGGCTCGCGTGGTGCCCAGCGCTGCGGCCAGCGCCTCGGACCCCATGAGGGGGTCACGACGCAGCAGGTCGAGGATCTGTTGCTCGCGTTCGGTCAGCACCTAATAAGAATAAGGGCACTTTGCTGCGATAAGCAAGACAGTGTGACCGCCTGCTACTGCGTGTGTGCCACTGACCGGGCGATGGCGTCGTGCCTGACCAGGAATGCGGGCTCGTCGAGCTTCTTGCGCCGCATCCAGGTCGTGACCTCAGTGTTGCACTTGCTGGCGTTGCAGGACCGGCAGGCGGGCACGACGTTGGCCAGCGTGTAGCGCCCGCCGCGGGAGATCGGGAGCAGGCAGTCCTTCTGGAGGGTTCCCTCCTGGGAGCCGCAGTAGGCGCAGCCTTCCCAGGCATCCTGCAGGGCTGACCACTGCGGGGCGGTGAGGTCGTGCTCGACCTTGGCCATCCGGCGCTTGCGGCGACGGGCGTACGTCGCGGCGCGGCTGCGGGTCGGCATGCGCCGGACACTAGTGTGCCGCCGCCACCCTGCGGCTCGCCGCGCCGGGGGCCAGCCCCGACCAGTGGCGGTCCGCCAGCAGGAACCTGTCGAAGTCGGGGCGTCCGTCTCTCGCCCACGCGTCACTAACCGACTGGGATCGGACCACGTTCTGGTGGGGCCCGCGTCACAACGGGGCGCACTCCCCGCTGGGATGTGGCTCGGGCCGAGTCAGATCCCCCGCGAAGCTCCGGGCCACTCGTCCTCGAGCATCGCGAACACGAGCAGCGTCACCCACGCTCCCTTGAAGACCTCGCCGTCGACGTGGCGCGCTTCCTGTCGAAAGCCCAGACGGCCGAGCAGGCGGGCGGACGCGTCGTTGCCCTCGACGACGACGGCGGACACCCGGTGGAAGCCGAGGTCGTCGAAGGCCAGGCGCAGGATCGCGTCGGCGGCCTCGGCGGCGTACCCCTGCCCCTGGTGGTCCCGGGCGAACGCGAAGCCGATCTCGCCCTGGCGCTCGGAGGCCCACTTCAGCAGGACCTCGCCGATGACGTGGCCGGTCTCGCGGAGCTCGACCGCGAGGACCAGCCACTGGCCGTGCTCCTCGAGCACCGTCTGCCCGAGCTTGACCTGCAGCGTCTCCTCGGTGGCCACGCGGTCGCGGACGGGCCAGGGGACGTAGCGCACGACGTCGGGATCGGAGTGGAAGCGGACCAGGTCGTCGAGGTCATCGGGCCGGTGCGGGCGCAGGACGAGGCGCTCGGTCTCGACGGGGAGCGGCGGGTTCAGCCCGGTCACAGCGCGAAGTGACCCTCCGCGAGGCTGCGCAGCACGCATAACTCGTTGCCCTCCGGGTCGGCCAGCACCACCCACGACTCCTCGCCGGTCTGGCCGACCTCCGCCCGGGTCGCGCCGAGCGCCAGCAGCCGGTCGACCTCCTCGTCACGGGACCGGTCGACGGGGGAGAGGTCGAGGTGCATCCGGTTCTTGACGACCTTGTCCTCGGGGACCGACGCCAGGAACATCGTCGGCGGCACGGGTCCGGAGCGCACCGCGTCGAGGAGCGCCTGGTCCGACGGCCGGGCCGGACCGATCTCCACCAGCCCCGGCTCCCGGTCGAGCACCACCCAGTCGAGGGCGGCCGTCCAGAAGTCGGCGAGCAGGTCGGCGTCGTGGCAGTCGAGGGAGATCTCGGTCAGTCGGGAAGCCATGGGTCGATCCAAGCACTCCCGACCGACCGAGACGGTCTCAGAAGTCCTCGTCGAACCCGACCGCTCCGGTGACCCCGACCTGGTAGGCCGACACCTTGCGCTCGAAGAAGTTCGACAGCTCCTGCACGTCCTGCAGCTCCATGAAGGCGAGCGGGTTCCTGGATCCGTAGATCGGCTCGAGGTCCAGCCGCTCCATCCGGCGGTCGGCGACGTACTCCAGGTAGGAGCGCATGTCTGCCGTCGACAGGCCGGCGACGCCGCCGCCGAGGAGGTCCTCGGCGAACTGCGCCTCCGCGTCCACCCCGTCGATCAGCATCTGGCGGACCTGCGCCGCCATCTCGTCGTCGAACAGCTCCGGCTCCTCCTCCCGCACCGTGTCGACCACGTCGAAGGCGAAGGCCATGTGCATCGACTCGTCGCGGAAGACCCAGTTGGTGCCGGAGGCGAGGCCGTTGAGGAAGCCGCGCGAGCGCAGGAAGTAGACGTAGGCGAATGCGCCGTAGAAGAACAGGCCCTCGATGACCGCGGCGAAGCAGATCAGGTTGAGCAGGAACTTCCGCCGGTGCTCCCGGGTCTCGAGCGCGTCGAGGTCGAAGACCGAGTCGATCCACCGGAAGCAGAAGTCGGCCTTGGCCTTGATCGAGGGGATGTTGTCGACCGCCGCGAACGCCTCGTGGCGCTCAGTCTCGTCAGGCACGTAGGTGTCGAGAAGCGTCAGGTAGAACTGCACGTGCACCGCCTCCTCGAAGAGCTGGCGCGAGAGGTACAGCCGGCCCTCGGGCGAGTTGATGTGCTGGTAGAGGTTGAGCACGAGGTTGTTGGCGACGATCGTGTCGCCGGTCGCGAAGAACGCCACCAGTCGCGACACCAGGTGCCGCTCGGCCTCGCTGAGCCGCTGCAGGTCCTTGAGGTCGGAGTGGAGGTCGACCTCCTCGACGGTCCAGGTGTTCTTGATCGCGTCGCGATAGCGGTCGTAGAAGTGCGGGTAGCGCATCGGCCGCAGGGTGAGGTTCATCCCCGGGTCGAGCAGCATCCGTGTCTCGGAGTGGTCCGTGGCGACGGTGTCGGGCGTGTTCTCGGTTGCGGTCACTGGCAGGCCTCGCAGTTCTCGGGGTTCTCGAGCGAGCAGGCGAGCGCCTCGTCGTCCGAGATGGTGGTGGGGATGGTCAGGGGAGCGGGCTCGACGACGGAGACCGTCGTCTGCTGGATCCGCGTGGCCGGGCGCGAGCGGAGGTAGTACGTCGTCTTGAGCCCGGACTTCCACGCGTGGAGGTACATCGACGAGAGCTTCCCGATCGAGGGTCCGGCGATGAACAGGTTCAGCGACTGGCTCTGGTCGATGTACGGCGAGCGCGCGGCCGCCATGTCGATCAGCGCCCGCTGGGGCAGCTCCCAGGCCGTCCGGTAGAGCTCGCGGACGTCGTCGGGCAGCTGGGCAAGGCCCTGCACGGACCCCTCCGCCCGCTTGATCGCCTCGCGTACGTCGGCCGTCCAGAGGCCGCGAGTCTTCAGCTCCCGGGTGAGGGCGGCGTTGACCTGCAGGAACTCGCCCGACAGGGTCTCGCGCTTGAACAGGTTGGACACCTGCGGCTCGATGCACTCGTAGCAGCCGGCGATCGAGGCGATCGTGGCCGTCGGCGCGATGGCCACGAGCAGCGAGTTGCGCAGTCCGTGCTCGGCGACCGACTCCCGCAGCGCGGCCCACCGCTCGCCCTGGGCCGGCGACACGTTCCAGTGGTCCGGCTGGAGCACGCCTGCGGCCGCCCGCGTCTCGTCGTACGCCGGGTGGGGGCCGTGGCGTCGTGCGAGGTCGACCGACACCTCGAGGGCGGTCAGGTAGATCTCCTCCTGCACCCGGGTCGAGAGCTCGAGCGCCTCGGGGGAGTCGAAGGGCAGGCGCAGTGCGAAGAAGACGTCCTGCAGGCCCATCAGACCGAGCCCCACCGGGCGCCAGCGCGGGTTGGACGTGGCCGACTCGTCGCTCGGGTAGTAGTTGATGTCGATCACCCGGTCGAGCAGAGGGACGGCCGTGCGCACCGTGTCGCGGAGCTTGTCCAAGTCGATGCCCCCGTCCGCGAGGTGCTGGGCGAGGTTGATCGAGCCGAGGTTGCAGACCGCGGTCTCGCCGTCCGAGGACACCTCGATGATCTCGGTGCACAGGTTGGAGAGGTGGACGACGGGCCCGCCCGGGGTGTCGCGGGTCTGGTTGCAGGTGCGGTTGCTGGCGTCCTTGAACGTCGTCCAGCCGTTGCCGGTCTGGGCGAGGGTGCGCATCATCTTGGCGTAGAGGTCACGGGCCTTCACCTGCCGCACGACCCGGCCCTCGTCCTCGGCGCGGCGGTAGGCCTCGTCGAACGCCGCGCCCCACAGGTCGGGCAGCTCGGGCGCCTGGTCGGGGTCGATCAGCGACCAGTCGCCGTCGGCCTCGACGCGCCGCATGAACTCGTCGGGGACCCAGTTGGCGAGGTTGAGGTTGTGGGTGCGCCGCGCGTCCTCGCCGGTGTTGTCGCGCAGCTCGAGGAACTCCTCGACGTCGGGGTGCCACGGCTCGAGGTAGACGCAGGCTGCTCCCTTGCGCCGCCCGCCCTGGTTGACCGCCGAGACCGACGAGTCGAGGGTGCGCAGGAACGGCACGATGCCGTTGGACTGGCCGTTGGTGCCGCGGATCAGCGCGCCGCGGGAGCGGACGCGGGAGAAGCCGATCCCGATGCCGCCGGCGAACTTGGACAGCTTCGCCACCTGCGCGTAGCGCGCGTAGATCGAGTCGAGGTCGTCGCGCGGGCTGTCCACGAGGTAGCACGACGACATCTGGGTGTGGCGGGTGCCGGAGTTGAAGAGCGTGGGCGACGACGGGAGGTAGGCCAGCGACGACATCAGCCGGTAGAAGCGGATGGCCTCGCCGGGCGACTCGGCGAGCCCGGACGCGACGCGCAGCAGGAAGTACTGCGGGGTCTCGACCACCAGCCGGCTCGAGGGGTGGCGCAGCAGGTAGCGGTCGTAGACCGTGCGCAGCCCGAAGTACTCGAAGCGGCGGTCGCCGTCGACGTTGATCGCGAAGTCGAGCTTGCGGGCGTTGTCCTTGACGAAGCGGGCGGTGTCGTCGCCGATCAGCCCCTCCGCGTGGCCGAGCGCCACGGACTGGCTGAACGACATGACGCCCTGGTTGCGCACCTCCTTGTCGATGTAGCCCGACAGCAGCCGCGCCGCGAGGCGGGAGTACTGCGGCTCCTCGCCGATCATCTCGGCGGCCGTCTGGATCGACAACCGGTCCAGCTCGGCGGTGGTGGCGCCGTCGTAGAGCCCGCTGATGGTGCGGGTAGCGACGCGCATCGGGTCCACGTCGGCCAGGTCGGCGCTGACCCGGTCGACGGCACGCACGATCTTGTTGACGTCGACGGGCTCGTTGTCCCCGTTGCGCTTGCGCACCTGCATGGACGTGCGTCCGGGTGCGGTGGTGACCGTCATTTCTCTCCTCGCGAGGTCGGTCCTGGGAGGTCCGGGGTCGCGAGGAGGAGCGGGGGGTACGAGGTCGCGCAGGCGCGGCGTCGTACGAGCCCACCGGCCTTCCCACGAGGCCTCGGACCACCGCGCCCGGTCGGGCACGGTGCGCTGGCAGGTCTTCGGACTCGCGGGCGCGCCTCCCGGACTCGTCCGGTCGACCCCTACTGGCCGTCGCTTCCCAGGTCTGGCGACCCAGTGCTGTGTGACGGCTGTCGTTCCCACTCACCGCTGCGGGGCAGTCCCGGACTCACACCGGGTTCCCTCTTGCCTCGACACGTCTGGCTGACGCGCCGAACCAGCTGCGTGTACCACCATATGTAGGTCTGTCGGCCAGGTGGGGGACCACATCTTGTGTCGGCGTGTCGGTGCGCCGACGACGCTCTCAGCGGGAGGCGTGCTCGCGCGCGATCGCGGCGCCGAGCCGGGCGTTGTGCTCGACGAGCGCGATGTTGGCCGCGAGCGAGGCGCCGTGGCTGATCTCCACGATGCGGCCCAGCAGGTAGGGCGTGGCGTCCTTGCCGGTGATGCCGAGGGAGTCCATGTCGGCGAGGGCCTGCTCGATGATGGCGCCGATCTCCTCGGCGGGGATCTCCGACTCGGCGGGGATCGGGTTGGCGACGACGACGCCGCCGGTCAGCCCGAGATCCCACTTGGCCTGCATCAGCGCGGCGACCTCGGCGGGGGAGTCGACCCGCATCGGCGCGCCGAAGCCCGACGAGCGCGAGAAGAACGATGGGAACTCGTCGGTGCCGTAGCCCAGGACCGGCACCCCGAGCGTCTCGAGCTTCTCGAGCGTCAGCCCGATGTCGAGGATGCTCTTCACGCCGGCGCAGACCACGGCGACCGACGTCGTCGACAGCTCGGTGAGGTCGGCCGACACGTCGTACGACGTCTCCGCCCCGCGGTGCACGCCGCCGAGACCGCCGGTCACGAAGACGCTGATGCCGGCGAGGGCCGCCAGCCGCATCGTCGACGCTACGGTCGTCGCCCCGTGCAGCCCACGCGAGACGACGTAGGGCAGGTCGCGGATCGAGACCTTCATGACCGTCGTGTCGGACGCCAGCAGCTCGAGGTCGTCGGCGGAGAGGTCGATGGTCGGCCGGCCGTGCAGCACCGCGATCGTCGCCGGCACCGCCCCTCCGTCGCGGACGATGCCCTCGACGGTGCGCGCCATCGCCACGTTCTGCGGGTAGGGCATGCCGTGACTGATGATCGTGCTCTCCAGCGCGACGACGGGCCGGCCCGCCGTGAGGGCGTCGCGGACCTCGTCTGTGATCGTCAGCATCAGGGGCGCTCCTCGGGTCGGGCGAGCACGTCGCCCAGGTCGGGCCGGACGGTGTGCGGGCTCTCGATGGTGGCGGCTGCAGCGCGGTGACCGAGGCGCGCGGCCTCGACGGGGTCGGACCCGCCCAGCCAGGCCGCGACCCAGGCGGCGAGCATCGCGTCGCCGGCGCCCGTCACGTCGACGACGGTGGCGGCAACGGCACGCAGGTGGGTCGGCTCCTCGCCGCGGGTGCACATCCAGGAGCCGTCGGCTCCCTGCCGCAGCCAGACGTGCTCGACGCCCCGGTCGTGGAGGTCGGCGACCGATGCGCGCCAGTCGGTGGCGGGCCGGCCGGTGAGGGCGGCGAGCTCGTCGGAGTTGGGCGTGACGAGGAAGAGGTCGTGCACCAGGTCCGCCAGTCGACCGGCCTTCGCCACCGAGACGGGCTCGAACGCGAGGGGGACGCCTGCGTCTGCGGCCGCGGCGACGACCCGGGCTGCCTGGGCGTGGGCGAGGTTGCCGTCGAGCACGACCAACGCTGCGTCGGTGAGGTGGACGGTCTCGAGCACGAGCTCGTCGACGATCGCCATGTCGGACACCGCTGCCACGAGCTCGCCGCGGTCGTCGAGCACGGCGGTGTAGGTGCCGGTGGCGCCGGGCGCGCGTCGTACGGCCGACACGTCGGCACCGCACGCGGCCGTCACCCGCAGCGCCTCGTCACCGAAGGCGTCGTCGCCCACGGCGGACACCAGTCGCACCGGTGCGCCGAGCAGTCCGAGGCAGGCGGCGACGTTGCGGCCCACACCGCCGGGGGAGATCCGCGTGTGGCCCGGGTTGCTGGTCGCAGGGACGAGTGGCGCGGACGTGCGGGCGACGACGTCCATGTTGGTGCCGCCGAGGACCACCACCCACTGCCTCACGCGCAGATCCTGACAGAGCGACGAGTGGCGCGGGTCAGATCTCGTCGTCGACGTACGTCGGCCGCGCGACGCGCACGCCTGCGACGGTCAGCGGCACCGACGTGAGGGCGAGCAGCACGAGGACGAGCGTCCAGCCCCCGGTGGCCTCGTGGACCAGGCCCACCAGGAACGGGCCGATCGCGGCGAGGGCGTAGCCGACGGGCTGCACGAACCCGGAGAGCTGCGCGGTCACCGACGGGTGGCGGGTGCGGGCGGTGATGAGCGCGATCGCGGTCGGGAACGCCAGACCGGAGTAGCCGAGCATGAGCGCCCACAGCCACGGAAGGGTTGCCGGGGCGAGGACGAGCCCGGTGTAGCCGAGCGCCATCAGCACGCCGAAGGACACCGCCATCGCCCGCAGCCCGCGGCCCCGCGCGATCACGGTCGGCAGCACCAGCGCGCCGGCGATGCCGACGCTGGAGAGCAGGGCCTGCAGGGCCCCCGCGTGCGAGGCGGAGATGCCGGCGTCGCGGTAGACCTGCGGCAGCCAGCCGAACTGGACGTAGGCGTGCATCGACTGCACGCCGAAGAGGACGGTCAGTGCCACCGCGGTCGGGGAGTGGACGATGCGCCCGCTGGGCGCGGCGTCGCCGCTGACCTGGTGCTCGGCGGGGGAGCGGCGCTCGTGGACGGTGAGCCACACCCACAGCGGAAGGGCGAGCACCGCGAGGAGGCCCCACATGCCGAGGCCCGCCCGCCACGACCCGGCTGCCTCGCTGACCGGAGCCGTCGCCACCGAGCTGAGGGTGGCGCCGACGACGAGCCCGGTGCCGTAGACGGTCGTCAGCGCGACCGTGTGCCCGTGGGCCTTGATCCAGGCGGGCACGAGCACGTTGCCGACCGCCATCCCGGCGAGCCCGACGACGGTGAGCAGGAGGAAGACAGGCACCTCGCTCGTCGTGACGCGCAGGAGCAGGCCGAGGGCGGCCGCCGCCAGACCGATCGTGATCCCAGCGGTCATCCCGACCTTGCGCGCGAAGAGCACCGCCACGGCCCCGACGACCCCGAAGACCAGCCCGGGCAGGCCGGTCACGGCACCGGCGACCGCGGCGCTCATGCCCAGCCCGGTGCGCAGCTCCTCGAGCACCGGTCCGAGCGACGACGCACCGGGTCGCAGGTTGACCGAGACCAGGACCACGGCGGCGAGGAGGACGCCGAACGCGAGGCCGGTCGAGCGTACGGCGCCGCGCGGGCGGGCGTCGGCGTCAGGCACGGGCACCGGCCCTGCTGAGCCGCGCACCGACTCGAGGCAGCACCAGGAGCGCACCCAGGACGAGGGTCGCCACCACGACGAACGCGGTCGCGGTGCCCTGGCCGCTCGCCTGCCGCAGCGCCAGGCCCCCGACGAGCGCCCCCACCCACACGATCACCCCGGAGGTCACCGCGGCCGGCGGTCGCCGCAGGGCGGCCAGCGCCGTCCACGCGAGCAACGTGCCGGCGAGGAAGGGCCACGCCGTCGTCCACCAGCCGGTGGCCGTCAGGGAGTCGTAGTGGCTGAGCCGCCCGAGCACCGCGAAGACGGCGACGAGCAGGAGGTCGACCACGAGCCACATGCCGGCCAGCCTAGGCAGCACTACCCTCGGCTCATGGCGGCGCCCACCACTGAGCTGAGGTCGGCGGTCCACTGGGGCGTGGCCCACGGCATGCCGACGCTCTACCTGCGTCGGGCGGCTGCCCGGGGCGACCTCCAGGCCCGGCTGATCCGGCTCGGCGCGACGGGTTCGGAGGAGGTCTTCGACGTCGTGGAGGAGATCCGGTCGCACGGCCCGCTCTACCGCTCCGCCATCGGTCACGTCACCACCAGCCACGCCGTCGTACGCCACGTGCTCACCAGCGACGACTTCCGCACGGGCCTGCCGACCGCGCAGGGAGCCCTCGGCCGGATCTCGCGGTGGGCCGCTCCCGCCACGCTGCACCCCGTCGAGCCGCCGTCGCTGCTCGTCACCGAGCCTCCCGACCACACCCGCTACCGCAAGCTCGTCACCCGCGTCTTCACGATGCGGGCGGTCGAGCGGCTGCGCGAGCGAACCGAGCAGATCGCGGCCGACCTGCTCGACTCCCTGGAGCGACAGGCATCGGGACCGGTCGACCTGGTCGAGACCTACTGCTCGGTGCTGCCCGTCACCGTCATCGCGGAGATCCTCGGGGTGCCCGAGCAGGAGCGGGCCCAGGTGCTCGACTTCGGCTCGGCAGCCGCGCCGAGCCTCGACCTCGGGCTGGGCTTCCGGCGCTACCGGTCCGTCACGCGAGCGTTGGAGCAGTTCGACGCCTGGCTCGGGCGACACCTCGAGACGCTGCGTCGCGCCCCGGGCGACGACCTGCTCAGCCAGCTGGTCGCCGTCCGCGACGAGGGCGGCGGCCTCGACGAGACGGAGCTGAAGTCCACCGCCGGGCTGGTCCTCGCCGCCGGCTTCGAGACGACCGTCAACCTGCTCGGCAACGGCCTCGAGCTGCTGCACGACCACCCCGAGGAGCGGGCCCGCGTCACCGCCGACCCGTCGCTGTGGCCCAACGTCGTCGAGGAGGCGCTGCGCCTCGACCCGCCCGTGCTGCTGACCGGCCGCATGGCGGTCCGCGACACCGAGGTCGGTGGGCGGGAGGTGCGCGGCGGGTCGATGGTCACCGCGATCCTCGGTGGAGCCAACCGCGACCCCGACGTCTTCGCCGACCCCCTGCGCTTCGACGTGGCCCGCGCCAACGCGCGCGACCACATCTCCTTCTCCGCGGGCCGGCACCACTGCCTCGGCGCCCAGCTCGCGCGGATGGAGGGCGAGGTCGGGCTGCGGGCGATCTGGGAACGCTTCCCCGACCTCAGGCTCGAGCCGGGCGCCCGCCGCCGCGAGACCCGCATCCTGCGTGGTTTCGAGACGCTCCCGGCCACGCTCCGGCCCTGATCGCGGAGCCCGTCTGGGGGACCTGCCCCATCCCCAAATCGGGGCTTGCTGGTCCGGGGCGGCGGGAGCACACTCGAAACGCGGGGGAGCTGCAGGGACGGTGCCATGGAGGACATGGAGGAAGCCCCGACGACGGGAACCGGCGGCGGTGCGCGCGCGCACCGCAGGTTGGTCGACGCCCAGGAGCAGGCGGCGGCGACGCGGGAGATCCTGGAGGCGCTGGGACGCGCGGGCGCCGATCCGGGCGAGGTCCTCGACACCATCATCGATCGCGCCGCCCGGATGTGCCGGGCCGACGCCGGCCAGCTCTACCTGGTCGACGGCGACCAGTTCCGGCTCTCGCGCGTGTCCGGAGGGGTTTCTGCGGACTTCGTCCGCTACGTCCGCGAGCACCCGGTGGCGATGACCCGCGACAGCCTCCTCGGGCGGGTGGCAGAGGACCGCAGTACCCAACAGATCCAGGACGTGCTCGCCGACCCCGACTACGGACGGCACGACCTCCAGCACCTCGCCGGCTACCGGACCCTGATGTCGTCGCCCATGATCCTCGACGGCGAGGTGATCGGGATCCTGTCGGTGTGGCGCACCCGGGCCCGCCCCTTCGACGAGGGCGAGGTCGACCTGCTCAGCACCTTCGCCTCCCAGGCGGCCATCGTCCTGCGCCAGGTCGACCTCGTCGCCGCGCTGGAGGCCCGCAGCCAGGAGCTGGCCGCCAAGGTGAGCCAGCTCGAGGTGCTCCGCGAGATCGGCGACGCGGTGAGCTCGAGCCTCGACCTCGAGGAAGTGCTCGGCGAGATCGTCAGCGGCGCCGTACGCCTCACCGGCGCGGACGGCGGGTCGATCATGGAGTACGACACCACCGCGGACCGCTTCCTGGTGCGGGCCACCGTCGGCGGCACCGAGGGCCTGACCGCGCGCCTGCGCGAGCTGCGCATCGCGCGGTCCACGTCGCCCGTGGGCAGGTCGGCGGCCGAGCGCTCGACGCTCGAGATCACGGACCTCACGGCGGTGCCCCGCGACGAGCACCTCGACGTGCTGCACGCCGACGGCTGGCGCTCGCTGCTCGCCGTGCCCCTCGTCCGGCGCGACCAGCTCGTCGGGGCCCTGGTGATCCGGCGGCGCTCGAGCGGCGGCTTCGCCGCCGAGACGCCCGAGCTGCTGCAGACCTTCGCCAACCAGTCGGGTCTCGCCATCATCAACGCGCGCCTGTTCGGGGAGCTCGACACGAAGCGGGCCGAGCTCGAGGTCGCGAGCCGGCACAAGTCGGAGTTCCTCGCGAGCATGTCGCACGAGCTCCGGACGCCGCTCAACGCGGTCATCGGCTTCTCCGAGGTCCTCCTCGACCGGCTCTTCGGCGACCTCAACGAGCGCCAGGAGGAGTACCTCCGAGACATCTGGGCGTCGGGCAAGCACCTCCTCGAGCTGCTCAACGAGATCCTCGACCTCTCCAAGGTCGAGGCGGGACGCATGGTCCTCGAGCCGAGCCTGGTGTCGGTGCAGGCCTGTCTCGACTACGTCCTGTCGCTGGTCCGTGAGCGAGCCGCTTCCCATGGCATCGAGCTCGGCCTCGAGGTCGCGGACGACGTGGGGATCGTGTGGGGGGACGAGCTGCGGCTCAAGCAGGTGGTGCTCAACCTGGTGTCGAACGCGGTGAAGTTCACCCCGGACGGCGGGCGGGTCGACGTCCGGGCCGAGCGCGACGACGGTGACGTGCTGGTCCGGGTGACCGACACCGGCGTCGGCGTGCCGCCCGAGGATCGCGAGCGCATCTTCGAGTCGTTCCAGCAGGGCCGTCGGAGCACGCCTCAGGAGGAGGGCACCGGTCTCGGTCTCACCCTGTCGCGACGCATCATCGCCCTCTTCGGCGGGACCCTGTGGCTCGAGCCCCCGACGGACGCCGGCGGGAGCACCTTCGCCTTCCGGGTACCGCTGCCTCGCGTCGAGGCGGCCGGCGGGAGCGCGGCCGCCGGTGGGCGCACCGTCCTCCTCGTCGACGACGACCGCGCCTCGCTCGACCTGATGACCGCCTACCTCTCGGCCACCCCCGTCCAGGCGCTGCGCGCGCGTGACGGGCTGGAGGCGCTGGCCCTCGCCCGTACGGCGAACCCGGTGGCGGTCGTGCTGGACATCCGGCTGCCTCGCATGGACGGCTGGGAGGTGCTCACCCGGCTCAAGGCGGACCCGGTCACCCGGTCCATCCCGGTCGTGGTGGTGTCGATCGTCGACGAGCGGCAGCGCGGCCTCCGGCTCGGGGCCGCGGCGTACCTGCTCAAGCCGGTGCGGCGCGAGGACCTCCTCGAGGCCCTGGACGTCCCCGGCCTCGGTGCGGGCCTCGACCCGGTGGGCGGTGGTGTGTCGTGAGCCCCAAGGTCCTGGTCGTCGAGGACAACGCGCTCAACCTCAAGCTGGTGCGTGCCGTCCTCGAGCACGCCGGGTACGACGTGGCCGCGGTGTCCACGGGCGAGCTCGGACTGGCGGCGGCGGTGAGCGAGCCGCCCGACCTCGTGCTGCTGGACCTGCAGCTCCCGGGCATCGACGGCCACGAGACGCTGCGCCGGCTGCGCGACGGCGTCCTGGCCGATGGCGTGCCCGTCGTCGCCGTGACCGCGCTGGCGATGGCCGAGGACCGCGACCGGGCCCGCAGCGCGGGGTTCGACGGCTACCTGGAGAAGCCGATCAGTCCGCGGTCGCTCCCCGGGCAGGTGGAGCGCTTCCTGAACGGAGGTGGACCGTGACCGGACGGATCGTGCTCGCGGTCGACGACCAGCCGGCCAACCTCCGGCTGCTCGACGCGGTGCTCTCGCCGCGGGGCTTCGAGGTGCTCGCGGCCTCGAGCGGGCAGGAGGCCCTCGGCCTGCTCGGGTCGACCGACGTCGACGTCGTGCTGCTCGACGTGCAGATGCCCGGGATGGACGGCTGCGAGGTCTGCCGCCGGATCCGTAAGGATCCGCGCACCGAGTTCCTGCCGGTCGTGATGATCACCGCCGGCGGCGGCGCGCAGCGGCTCGAGGGGCTCGAGGCCGGCGCCGACGACTTCATCACCAAGCCGTTCGACCAGTCCGAGCTGCTGGCGCGGGTCCGCTCGCTCGCGCGGATCAAGGGCTACCACGACACCGTCCGCCGCCAAGCAGCCGAGATCGCCACCTGGAACCGCGAGCTCGAGGCCCGGGTGGCCGCCCAGGTCGAGGAGATCGAACGCATGGGACGGCTGCGCCGCTTCCTGTCACCGCAGCTGGCCGACGTGGTCGTCAACGACGAGGGACTGCTGGCCAGCCACCGCCGCGAGATCGTCGTGGTCTTCTGCGACTTCCGCGGCTTCACCTCCTTCGCCGAGGCCTCGGAGCCCGAGGAGGTGATGCACGTGCTCGGCGAGTTCCACCTGGCCCTCGGGGCCCGGATCGAGGAGCACGGCGGCACGCTCGAGCGGTTCACCGGCGACGGCGTGATGGTCTTCTTCAACGACCCCGTCCCCGTGCCCGACCCGGCCGGCGCGGCGATCGCGATGTCGTTGGCGGTGCGCGAGGACGTACGACGCCTCGCGTCCGGCTGGGCGCGCCGCGGGCACGACCTGTCCCTGGGCGTCGGCGTGGCGCAGGGGTTCGCCACGCTCGGCCGGATCGGCTATCCCGGCCGCTCGGACTACGCGGCCATCGGCAGCGTCACCAACCTCGCGGCCCGGCTGTGCGCGGATGCCGGACCGTGGCAGGTCCTGGTGACCGACCGCGTGCTGGCGCAGGTCGAGGAGCAGGTCGCGGCCGACGTGGTCGGCGACGTGCAGCCCAGGGGGTTCAGCCGGCCCGTGCGGGTCCACGACGTGCTGGAGACGACCGGGAGGTAGGCGGATGGACGTGCTGGCGGACCTGGACGAGGAGCAGCGCTACGCCGTGTTCGACGACCTCCAGCAGCGGCTGCCGCAGGTGTGGGACGCCATGCGGCGCGACCTGCCCGGGGAGTCGGCGGTCGTCGTGCCGTCGGTCAGCCTCGAGGGATCGACGGCGACGAACGGGACGCTGATGCAGGCGATGGAGGAGCGGGCGCTCTTCCAGCTGCTGCTCCTGCGGCAGCCGATGCTGACCCTCGTCTACGTCACCTCCTCGCCCATCGCCGACGAGGTCGTCGACTACTACCTCGGTCTGCTGCCCGGTGTCATCCCCAGCAACGCGCGCCGGCGGCTGCGGCTGGTGTCGGTCGGCGACGCGTCGACGCGGCCGCTGAGCCAGAAGCTGCTCGACCGGCCGCGCGTGCTGCGCCGCATCAGCGAGCTGGTCCCGGACCGGTCGGTCAGCCACCTGATCCCCTACACGACGACCGCGCTCGAGCGCGACGTCGCGATCAGCCTGGGCATCCCGATGTACGGGTCGGACCCGCGACTCGCGTCGCTCGGCAGCAAGTCCGGGTGCCGTCGCCTCTTCTCTGAGGTCGGCGTCCGTGCCCCGGCCGGGGCCGAGGACCTCCGGACGGTGGACGACCTCGCGACGGCGATGACGAGGATGCGGGCCGACCTCCCGTCGCTCGCGGAGGTCATCGTCAAGATCAACGAGGGCGTGTCCGGGTCGGGCAACGCGCTCGTCGACCTCACGGGCCTGCCCACCCCGGGCGAGCAGGACGAGGAGCCCGCCGTGCGCGCGCGGATCTGCGAGCTGCGGCCGGAGGCGGTCGACGTCGGCGTGGAGGAGTTCCTCGCGACCTTCGATCGCCTCGGCGGGGTGGTGGAGGAGCGGATCACCGGGACCGCGATCACCAGCCCGAGCGTGCAGATGCGGGTGCTGCCGGACCGGACCGTCGAGCTGCTCTCGACGCACGACCAGCTGCTCGGGGGAGCGAGCGGGCAGAAGTACCTCGGCTGCGTGTTCCCCGCCGACCCGGCGTACTCCCGCCTCATCGTCGAGCCCGCGATGGCGGTCGGGCGCGACCTCGCCCAGCGCGGCGTGCTGGGTCGGTTCGCGGTCGACTTCGTCGTCGTCCGCGACGGCGCCGGTGAGTGGACCGCCCATGCGATCGAGCTCAACCTCCGCAAGGGCGGCACGACGCACCCCTTCCTCACCCTGCAGTTCCTCGTCGGCGGCGAGTACGACGGCGGCGCCGGGGTCTACCGCACCGCGTCCGGCGCCCCCAAGTTCCTCGTCGCGACCGACCACCTCGAGGACGACCGGCTCAAGGCGCTCACCCCGCGCGACGTGTTCGACGTCGTGGTGCGCAAGCGGCTGCACTTCGACCACTCCCACAAGACGGGCGTCGTGTTCCACATGCTCAGCTGCGTCACCGAGTGCGGCCGGCTCGGCATGACGGCGATCGGCGACAGCCCCGAGCAGGCCTGGCAGACCTATCAGGACGCCACCGAGGCCCTGCTGGAGGAGGCGACGTCGGCGCTCCTACCGGAGCCCTTGCCCGGGTGAGGGACCCTGTCCGTGTGAGCGACCCAGGGACCTACGTCTGGTACGCCGCCTACGGGACGAACCTGTCGACCGAGCGGTTGGGCTGCTACGTCGCCGGCGGTCGTCCTGCGGGGGCCGCGCGCCACTACGACGGGTGCCGCGACCCGTCCCCGCCACGGGACCACCGGCCCGTCGAGCTGACCGGCCGCCTGGCCTTCGCCGGCGAGTCGGGGGTGTGGGGAGGCGGGATGGCCTTCTTCGTGCCTGATGGCGACGGCGTCGTCCACGCGCGCGCCTACCTGCTGCGCCTCGAGCAGCTCGGCGACCTCGTCGCGCAGGAGGCGCGGCACCCGGTGGGGAGGGACCTCGTGCTCGCCGACGACGGTGGGCCGACCCGCCACGGATTCTCCCGTACCTACGACGTCCTGCTCGACCTGGGTGAGCTCGACGGGCACCGCATGCTCACCCTCACCGGCACGCGCGTGCCGACGGCCGCCGCCCCGTCCGCGGCGTACGTCCGCACGATGCTCGACGGGTTGACGGACGGGTTCGGGCTCGACGACGACGCCCGCGTCGGCTACCTGGCCGGCGCCGACGGGGTCGCGCCGGCCTGGACCGTCGAGGCACTGCGCGAGTTGTTGCCCGCGTGAGCAGGCACCGGGGTAGGTTCCCCCGGTGCCGAACCGAGGAGCAGCGCGCCTGCTCGTGCTGCTGCTCGCCGCGACCGTGCTGTCGGTGGCCCGTCCCGCGTCCGCCGAGGAGTGGGTGCCGCGCCCGGTGCTCAACCTCGACTTCCCCGACCCCGCGGTCGTCTCCGCACCCGGCGGGCTCGTCGCCTACGCGACCGGTGACCTGGTGCCGCACGCCTGGTCGCGCCAGGCCGACGGCCCGTGGCGGCGCGGCCCCGGCCTGCTGACGCACAAGCCGTCCTGGTCGCGCGAGGGCGGGGTCTGGGCGGTTGACGTGGCCCGGGTCCGCGGCCGCTGGCTCCTCTACTACGCCACCCCGGTGAAGGGCATGGGCGAGCACGGCCGCTGCATCGGCGTGGCTCGCTCGCGTGCCGCCCGCGGACCGTTCCGACCCGTGGGCAGCGCCCCGCTCGTGTGCCCGTCGTACGCCGGCACGCCGACCGCGCAGGACCCGCTGCTCCCGCGCGACCCGACGCTGCCGCGCGCCGGGGTGATCGACCCGTCCTGGTTCCGCGACGCCGACGGGTCGTCGTACCTGCTCTACAAGACCGACCGCATCCCGTCCAGCGTGCGCCTCGTCGCCCTGACCCGCGACGGGCAGTCGGTGAAGAGCGGGGCGACGAGCATCGAGCTGCTGCGCTCCGAGGGCGTCCTGGAGAACCCGGTGCTCACCCTGCGACCCGAGGGCTACGTGCTCCTGGCGTCCGAGGGCGACTGGACGCGCTGCGGCTACTCGACGACGTGGCGGCGCTCGGCCTCGCTGCTCGACTGGTCGGCGGCCGTGGCTGGCGTGTTCCTGGACACGACGACCACCGGCCTCTGCGGGCCGGGCGGGGCCGACCTGGTGGAGCGGCGCGACGGCCAGCTGACGGCGTTCCTGCACGGCTGGACCTGCCGCGGCACCGCGCTCCCGTGCGCCGGCACCGGGAAGTGGGACCACAAGCCGCGACAGCGCGGCCGCCGGGCGTTGTACGCCGCCGAGCTGGGCTGGCTCGACGGCGTGCCGCAGGTCACCAGGTGGCTCCGCGCGCGCTGAGCCGACGGGTCAGTCGAACCAGCGGCGCTCCATCGACACGATCCAGCGCCGGCGGGGGTGCTCGGTGAGCGACCAGATCCGGTCGGTGGACGGCCAGTAGCTCAGGTCCTCCGGCCCCATCGGCAACGCCCAGCGGCGTTGGCGCATCGAACCGGGCCGGCCGGCGAACACGCTGCCGGGCATCCACGGTCCGTGCGACACCGTGACGTGGTAGCGGCCGCCCGCCAGGACGGCGCCCTGCATCTGCCGGACCCCGCCCTCGTCGATCGCCAGCGGCCGGGAGAAGCCGTCGTCGCCCGTGGCGAGCTGCCACGTCGCCGGGTCGAGCTCGTAGCGCGCCAGCCGGGTCGTGGCGTCGGGGTCGAGCGCGTACTCGCCTGCCAGGAGCGCCGGCGGCTCGGAGCGTCGGTCGAGCGACATGAAGGAGTAGCGCAGCTTCTCGTGGCCCTCGTCGGCGAAGGCCTGGTAGGTGAACCGCACGGGCAGGACGTAGCGGTGGCCGTAGGAATGGAGGGACGTGCCCTCGATCCCGAACCGGTCCGGGTGGTCGTCGTCGCCGACGACGCGCATGATGTCGTCGACGCGGGCGGTGACGAACCCGCGTCCGGTCGCCGCGATGTGGAGGTACGGGCCGGCCCACACGATGCCGCCGGCGTGGATCTTCATCGGCCGCAGCACCAGCCGGCCCGCCTCGTCGAGGACGGGGGAGACGAGCAGGACGTGGCGGTACCTCCCGGAGTCGAGGTCGACGAAGGTCACCCGCGAGCCGCGCTTCACGCCGTCCCTGCCGGTGGAGTACCACGTCGTCACCACCACCCGGCGGCCGTCGCCGGCACGCGTCTGGAACGCCTCGGTGTCGGAGGAGTCCGCGCTGGTCGAGATGCCCTGGGGGTACCACTGCTCGTCGCGCTCGTCGTAGTCGTCCCAGCGGTACGCCTCGCGCACCGCCCGCCCGAGCAGCCGGGGCACGACCCGCGCCCGCCGCACCTCGTACTTGAGGTCGCCGAGCAGGCCGTCAAGCCCCGTCGGCTCGCCCAGCACGGAGGCGAGGGCCGCGATCTCGCGGACGTTCTCGTCGGTGCGGCGCAGGTGCACCCCCTGGACGTACGGCGACTCCGAGGCGGTGGTCATCCCCCGACCCTAGCCAGCCGCGTCCGTGGGGACCGGCCCGAGGGACAATGACGTCGTGAGGGCGATCTTCTTCGACGAGGACGACGCGCGGGCGGTCGTGACCCGGCTCCGGGCTGACGGCTTCGAGGCGCACGTCGAGCGCGAGCGACTGGCCGGCGAGGACGACGACGAGGACCACCCGTGGGCGGTGCTGAGCGACGCCCCGGCGTTCATGCTCGAGGTGCTCGTCGACGCCCACGACGGCTGGCTCGACGAGGACGACGGCGCCGGGCAGGCCGGGGAACAGGGCGCCCCCTCGGCGCCGTTGCACCTGCCGACCGCGCCCAAGCGCATCAAGCGCCCAGACCTAGGCTGACATCCATGACGCACCGTCCCGACCGCCGCATGCTGCTCGTCCACGCCCACCCCGACGACGAGTGCATCAACAACGGCGCCACCATGGCGCGCTACGTCGACGAGGGCGTCGGCGTCACCCTCGTCACGTGCACCGCCGGTGAGATGGGGGAGGTGCTCGTGCCCGAGCTCTCCCACCTCGCCCACGAGGAGGAGGGCGGGCTCGGCGAGCACCGTCGCGGCGAGCTCGACGAGGCGATGGGGGTCATCGGCGTCACCGACCACCGCTTCCTCGGGGGCTTCGGCCGCTTCCACGACTCCGGCATGGCCTGGCACGAGGAGGGCCACGCCGTGGCCGCCGAGGAGATCCCCGAGAACGCCTTCTGGAACGCCGACCTCACCGAGGCCGCCGACGAGCTCGTGAAGGTGATCCGCGAGGTGCGCCCGCAGGTGCTCGTCACCTACGACCAGTTCGGCGGCTACGGCCACCCCGACCACATCCAGGCCCACCGGGTCGCGATGTACGCCGCCCAGCTGGCGGCGGTGCCGTCCTACAAGCTGGAGCTCGGCGAGCCGCACGACGTCGCCAAGATCTACTGGACCGCGATGAGCGAGTCGCGGATGAGGAAGAGCCTGCGCCAGCTCCGCGAGTCCGGCGACACCGAGACGTTCGCCGGGATGGAGCCCGACGGCAAGCTGCCGCCGTTCGTGACTCCCGACGAGCTGATCAGCGCCCGCGTCGACGGCTCCGCGACGGTCCAGCGCAAGATGGACGCGCTGGCCAAGCACGCCACCCAGGTCGAGCCGGACGGTCACTTCTTCGCCGGCGCCGAGAGCGGCCACTCGTGGTGGTCCGACGAGTACTACCGCCTGGCCAAGGGCACCGCCGGCGCGGCCGGCGCGGACGGGTTCGAGGAGGACCTGTTCGCGGGCCTGTGAGCGGCGGTGCGAGGGCGGCCCTCGGGCTGGCGGCGCTCGTCGTGGGCCTGGTCTCCGGGGCCGCGGGCACCCTCCTCCACCAGCACTGGTGGGGCCTGCTCCTGGCCCTGGGCGCGGCACTCGTCACCCTCGCCTGGCTGCCGCCGGGTGGGCCTCGGGTGGCGTTCGCGGCGGGCTGGTGCGTGCCCGTGCTGCGGGGCGCCCTCGAGCGTCCGGGAGGCGGTTTCCTCATCGGCGCCGACGCGGTCGGGTGGTCCTTCCTGGCCGGCTCGGCGGTGCTCCTGGTGGCGGCCCTGGCGACCGCGGGAGCGGGACGTCGTACGACCGGGGCGGACGGTCCGGGGCGCGCCGACGATCGGGGAGTTCAGGGCCTGCCCTCCTAGACTCGCCGCGTGCCGACGAACCAGACCAGTCGCGTGCCGACGAACCAGACCAGTGACGCGCAGCCCCGCGAGAAGGCGGGCGCCAAGGTCGTGCTGTGGCTGCTCCTCGGGCTCGTGGTGCTGTTCGGCGGGCTCTACGTCGCCGCGCACTACGTCGCCGGCGACAAGGTCCCGCGCAACACGACGGTCTCCGGCGTCCGCATCGGCGGGCACCCCCAGGACGAGGCCGCCGAGCGGCTCCGCGCCGGGCTCGCCGACCGGATCGCGCGCGACATCGCGACCACGATCGAGGGCGCGCCGGTGGCCGTCGACCCCGCCCAGGCCGGGCTCTCGGTCGACTACGAGGCCTCCGTCGCCGAGGCCGGCGGCGAGGAGAGCTGGGACCCCGTCCGGCTCTGGAACTACTTCACCGGCGGCGAGGCCACCGAGGCCGAGGTCGAGGTCGACGAGACCAGCTACAACGCCTTCCTCGCCGGCCTCGACGAGCAGCACGGCGCCACCGCTCGTGACGGGGCGATCGCCTTCGCGGGCGAGCGGATCGAGACCACCGACGCACGCGCCGGGCGGGCGCTCGACCCGAGCGACACACTGACGGCCCTCGAGGGCGCGTTCCTGGAGGAGTCGCCCGAGACCGTCGCCCTCGAGATGGTGGAGGTGCAGCCCGACATCGACGGCTCAGACGTGCAGAAGGCGCTCGACCAGTTCGCGTCCCCTGCCGTCGCCGCCCCGGTGACGCTGACGTTCGAGGGGTCGGACGTCAAGGTCTTCCCGGCGGACTACACGGTCGCCCTGTCCCTCGTGCCGACCGAGGGCGAGCTGGTGCCGACGCTCGACCCCGCAAAGCTGTCGGAGGTCGTGGGCGCCAAGGTCACCCAGGGCGCACCCGTCGACGCCACCGTCGCGCTGGTCGGGGGCCGGCCCCAGGTCGTGCCGGCCAAGCCCGGCGTGACCTTCGACCCGGGCGAGCTCGAGGCCGGCTTCCTGACCGCCGTCGCCCAGCCGCAGGGCGAGCGCAACCTGGCCCTCACCGCCAAGGTCGCCAAGCCCGAGTTCACCACCAAGGACGCCCGCGCCCTGCAGGTCCGCGAGGAGGTCTCGACGTTCACGACCTACTTCCCCTACGCGGAGTACCGCAACGTCAACATCGGACGTGCCGCCGAGATCGTCGACGGCACCCTGCTCAAGCCTGGGGAGACCTTCTCGCTCAACGACACCGTCGGCGAGCGCACCGAGGCCAACGGGTTCACCAAGGGCTACGTCATCAACGACGGGATCCTCGTCCAGGACCTCGGCGGCGGCGTCTCCCAGATGGCCACCACGCTGTTCAACGCGATGTTCTTCGCCGGGCTCGAGGACGTCGAGCACAAGCCGCACTCGTTCTACATCGACCGCTACCCCGTCGGCCGCGAGGCCACGGTCGCCTGGGGCGCGGTCGACCTGCGCTTCCGCAACGACACCCCCTACGGCGTGCTCATCGACACCTCGTTCACCGACTCGACCCCGTCGTCCTCGGGGTCGGTGACCGTGACGATGTACTCCACCAGGTGGTGGGACATCACCACGACCACCGGCGAGCGCCACAACCTCACCCAGCCCGAGACGCGGCGCATCGACTCCCTGACGTGCCACCCCAACGAGGGCTTCGGCGGCTTCGACATTGACGTGGTGCGCTACTTCGAGCCGGTCGGTGAGAACACCGAGGACCGCCCGGACGAGGTCTTCAGCACGACCTACATCCCCAGCGACACGGTCATCTGCACCAACCCCGACGCCGTCGACGAGTAGCCCGCTACGGCGTGAGGCGGGTGAGGTCCCGGGGGTAGGGCGTCACCTCGCGGACGTTCGCCGCCTCGACGAGCCGCGCGACCCAGCGCTCCAGGCCGATCGCGAAGCCGCCGTGCGGCGGCATCCCGTGGCGGAACGCCTGCAAGTAGGAGTCGTACGCCGCAGGGTCCTCCCCGCGCGAACGGATCGCGCGCTCGTAGTCCGAGGCACGGTGCAGCCGCTGGCCACCGGTGACCAGCTCGAGGCCGCGGAAGAGCAGGTCGAAGCTGTTGGACCGGCGCTCGTCCCCGGGCCAGGGGTGCGTGTAGAACGGTCGCTTCGCCATCGGGTAGCCCTCGACCGCCACGAAGTCGCTGCCGTGCTCGGCGAGCGCCCAGGCGCCGAGCGCACGCTCGTGCTCCGGGGCGAGGTCGGGCTCGTCGACGGACGCCCCGACGAGCGCCAGCGCGTCGGCGAAGTGGATCACCGGGATCTCCTCCGGCACGACCGGCAGCCGGGCGCCGGTGCGCGCGACGGCGGCGCGCTCCGCCGACACCGCCGCGGCCATGCCGGCCAGCACGGAGCGCAGCACGGCCAGGACGTCGCGATGGTCCTCGACGAAGCCGAGCTCGACGTCGAGCGAGCGGTACTCGGCCAGGTGGCGCACGGTGTCGTGCGGCTCGGCGCGGAAGACCGGGCCGACCTCGTAGACCCGCTCGAAGACGCCCACCAGCTGCTGCTTGTAGAACTGCGGGCTCTGGGCGAGGTACGCCTCTCGCCCGAACCAGTCGACCGGGAACACGTTCGCGCCCGACTCGGTCGCCGTACCCACGACCTTGGGCGTCGCCACCTCGGTGAAGCCCATCCCGTCCAGGGTGGACCGGAAACCGCGCAGCGAAGCCGCAGCGAGCTCCCACCGCGCGCGCTGGGCGGGGTGGCGCCACAGCACCGGGGCGTGGTCGAGCAGCGTGGGCAGGGCGACGTCGAGGCCTGGTCGCCACAGCTCGGCCGGGGGCGTCGCCGCGTCCTCGGTCAGCGCCACGACGATCGCGTCGGTGACCTCGGTCCCGCCCGGCGCCTGTGCGTTTGCGGTCGCCGTACCGGTGACGCGGACGGTGGTCTCTTCGGGCGGTACGGGCGTCCCTGCGGGCAGGACGACCTGGGCCAGCCCGCTGCGGTCGCGCACGACGAGGAAGGTGACGCGGGACAGCGGGCGGCGCCGGTGCACCCAGCCCTCGAGGACGACCTCCTCGCCGGGGGTCGAGCCGGACAGGTCGTGACAGAGCGTTCGCATGAGTTCCTCCAGGTGGTGTGGGGCGCCCTGGAGGTGTGGGCGGGGGCAAGGTCGCGGTGCCACCACACCTTCGCCGGCGGCCCCGGAGGGTGCCGGCCTCTCGTCGGTGACGCCGGACGCGCGGACGGCTGCTGCTCTGCCGGGTTGCAGGAGGTGTGTCAGACCCCGCGGTCGTCGGCACCATCGTCACGGCCGCGTGCCGTGGGTGTCCATCCGATTTGCGCCCGAGGGCGAGCGGCTGGAGTGCGACGACCCCCGGACCGGCTCTCCCGACCCGTTGACCCGGGCCCGGACCGGGCGGATCCTGTGGACAGGCAGTGGCTCGGATGCGGCGCGGAGGGTGCGTCATGGTCGTGGTGGTCGTCGGCGGCAACGGGCAGCTCGGTGCCGCCTGCTGCGCGGAGCTCGCGCGCCGCGGAGTCGACGTACGTGCCACGGTGCGCCGGTCGGACCGGGGTGCGGGGATCGCGGCGGAGGTCGTCGAGCTCGACGTCACCTCGGGGTCACAGGCTCGCCGCGGTGCGCTGGAGGGCGCGGAGTGCGTCGTGCTGTCGGCCAACGCGGTCGCCCCGAGGGCCGGGGACCGGCCGGGCGACGTCGACCGGGCGCTGCTCGAGATGGTCGCCGACGCGGAGGCCGTCGGCGTACGCCGGGTGGTCCTGCCATCGGTACCGGTGACCGACGTCGACTCCTCGGTGCCGCTGGCCCGCCGCCGTCGCGAGCTCGAGCAGCGCCTGCTGGGCTCGACGCTCGAGTGCTGGGTCCTGCGGCTTCCTCCGTTCATGGAGGTCTGGCTGGCGCTGGTCGGGTCCTCGGTTCCGCTGCGGGGTGAGCCGCACGCAACGATCGGCCGCGCGTCGCCGTTCCTGCGTCGCTTCCGACGAGGCACCGGCCGGCTGGTGGAGGACCGCGGGCTGATGCTCGTGCCCGGACCAGCGACCCACCGGCACGCGTTCATCGCCGTGGCCGACGCGGCCCGCGCCTGCGTCGAGGCGACCCTCCGCCCCGAGACGGCGCCCGACCCGGTCGACGTCGCCGGGCCTGAGGTGCTGTCCTGGGACGACGTCGCCACCGTCTATGCCGACGTGCTGGGCCGGCGCGTGCGGGTGGTGTCGGCGCCCGCGGCGGTGTTCGCCGCAGCGGCCCGGGTCCTGGCGCCGGTGGCGGACGTGCCGGCCCGCACGATGGCGCTCAACCACTACCTCGCCGCGTCCGAGACGCCGTGGACGAATGCCGGCGGTGGCCTGGTGGACCCGGCCACGATGACGGGCGTCGAGTCCTTCCTGCGGGCCAAGGCCGCGCTGCCGGACCTTCCCGTCACCACGGCGAGCTGAGTGCTCAGGTGGTCGTGGTCGCCGTGTGACCCGGCGCTCGACCGTCGTTGACCGCCGCCCGGGCCGTGAGCCCGAGCACGGCCGCAGCCGCGATCGCGGCGACGACTCCCACCAGGGTGGACGCCGGCTCGTCGGTGAGCCGGCCGACGGCGATCCAGGCCAGGCCCCAGGCGGCAGCGGCGGCGAAGGTCCAGCGCGGGCCGGTCCGCGCGACGACCACCGCTGCGACCGCGACGACCACGGCGATGACGAGCGACGCGACGAGCTCGCCCGCGATGGTCGCGGTCTCGACGCCTTCGGCGACCAGGGTGGCGGTGATGTTGGCGCAGGTGGCCACCGCGACCCAGCCCAGGTAGAGCCCGAACGTGCCGTCGACCACGACGCGCTGCACGGGCGAGGGCGCCGGTCCGAGGTCCGCCAGACGCTGCACGAGCAGCCCCAGCACGACCACCAGGGCGAGGATCACCACGACGCTCGCCCACAGCCAGCCCTGCTGGGTGACGAGCAGCCAGCCCGCGTTGAGCACCATCGAGGCCGCCGCGAGCCATCCCGTACGGCGGGCGCGCGGGTCGGCGGTAGAGCCCGGCAGCCACTGCCACACGGTGTAGGCCGCGAGCCCGGCGTAGATCACCGACCAGATCGAGAAGGCCGGGCCCAGAGGGGCGAGCAGGGTGGCGTCGGCGGCGAGCGCCCCGCCGGAGGACTCCTCGACGCGGGTGCCGATGACGCCGACCCCGACGAGGGTGCCGATGACGCAGAAGACCTCGGCCAGGGTCACGACGACCTGACGGCCGCGGTCGGCTCCGGTGGCGGCGGGTGCGGTGCGCTGCGCGGTGGTCACGCCGCCATCCAACAGGACGGCAGGTGAGCGCGGTGTGCGCGAGGACGCGCTACGTGGCGACGAGGTAGCGGTTGGTGTGGTGGGTGACGAAGCCGTGGCGCTCGTAGAGGGCGATCGCGCCGGCGTTGTCGGTCTCGACGTGCAGGAGCGCGGTGGTGGCACCCCGGGAGGCGCCCCAGTCGAGGACTTCCGCCAGCACGGCGGTGGCCAGGCCGCGCCGTCGGTGGGCCGGCTCGACCACCAGTGACTCGACGAGGAGCCAGTCGCCCGACAGCACGCCGCGCCCGGTGGCCGCCCCGGAGCCGAGGGTGACCGTGACCGAGTCGGGGCCCTCGTCGAGGGTGGTCGGGACGTCGGGGGCGACCGCTCGCACCGAGCGCAGTGCTCGCGCCACTGAGGCCAGCTGGGCGTGCGCGTCGCCGTCGCCCATCGGCACGAAGCCCAGCGGGGTCAGCGTCCGCTCCACCACCGAGTCGCGCTCGACCTGCACGGTCGGCGCCTGGTCGAGCGCCGCGTAGAAGCGTCGTACGCCGAACGCGGCGTCCGCCCAGCCGATCCCGGGCTCGTGCATCGCCAGCGCCGAGTTGCCCCGGCGCCGCAGCCGACCGCCGTGCGGGGGAGAGGCCCGCAGCAGCCACCGGCCCAGCGGCTCGGTCGTCACGGAGTCCCACAGCGCTGCGACGTGCTCCTCGACCTCCTGGGCGGAGACCCGGGCCCGCACTGACGCGCGCGGCGGGACGGGCTTGCCGGTCACCACGTCGGCCAGCGCCACGACGACCGGTCCGTGTCCGTCCCGGTCGATCGTCAACGACTCGGCGCCCCACGCCGTACAGGTGCCGAGGACGTCGCTCGCGCGGCCGTCGGGCAGCAGGTGTCGTACGACGACTCGCTGGCCGACGACGTGGGGACCGAGCGTGTGGCTGCCCACCCTCGTCTCGTCGGTGTGGGGTTCTGACGGATCGGGCACCCCCGGATACTAGAGTGATCTGACACGCCCCCATCCGTGCTCCATCCGTGTTCAGGAGGACCTGGTGACCTACGTCATCGCCCAGCCGTGCGTCGACCTCAAGGACCGCGCGTGCGTCGACGAGTGCCCTGTCGACTGCATCTACGAGGGCAAGCGGATGCTCTACATCCACCCTGACGAGTGCGTCGACTGCGGCGCCTGCGAGCCCGTCTGCCCGGTCGAGGCGATCTTCTACGAGGACGACACCCCGGAGGAGTGGAAGGGCTACTACGACGCCAACGTCCACTTCTTCGACGACCTCGGCTCGCCCGGCGGCGCCGCCAAGATGGGCGTCATCGACAAGGACCACGAGCTCGTCGCCGCGCTGCCCCCGCAGGAGCACGACGAGTGATGTCGGCCCGGGAGGCGGGGCCGGTCTCCGGCCGGCTCCCGGACTTCCCCTGGGACAAGCTCACGACCCACGCCGCGACGGCGCGGGCGCACCCCGACGGGGTCTGTGACCTGTCCGTCGGCACGCCCGTCGACCCGACTCCCGCCGTCGTCCAGGACGCGCTGCGGGCCGCCGCCGACTCACCGGGCTACCCGACCACCATCGGGCTGGAGGCGACCCGGCAGGCGGCGATCGACTGGCTGACCCGGCGCCACGGCGTGACCGGGCTGGGGCTCGACGGCGTGCTGCCGGTGACCGGGTCCAAGGAGCTCATCGGCTCGATGGCGCTCCACCTCGGCATCGGCCCGGGCGACCTGATCGGCTATCCGGCACTCGCCTACCCGACGTACGAGGTCGGCGCTGCTCTCGCCGGTGCCGACAGCCTGGCGACCGACTCGCTCACCGCCTTCGGGCCGCGCACCCCCCGCCTGCTGTGGCTCAACAGCCCGGCCAACCCGACCGGCCGCGTGCTGCCGTTGGCCCACCTGCGCAAGGTCGTCGACTGGTGCCGCGAACGCGGCACGGTCCTCGTCTCCGACGAGTGCTACATCGAGTGCGCATGGTCCGACGACCCCGACGAGCGGCCGCTGTCGATCCTCGACCCGCAGGTCAACGGCGGCTCCCTCGACGGCTCCCTCGACGGCCTCCTCGCCGTGCACTCCCTCTCCAAGCGGTCCAACCTGGCCGGCTACCGCTGCGCCTTCCTGGCCGGCGACCCCGCCCTGGTCGGCGAGCTGCTCGCGGTGCGCAAGAACCTCGGGCTCCAGATGCCCGGCCCCCAGCAGCGCGCGATGATCGCCGCGCTCGACGACGACGCGCACGTGGACGAGCAGCACGCCCGCTACGCCGCGCGCCGGGCGCAGCTGAAGGACGCCCTCGAGTCCGCCGGCTTCCGCATCGACCACTCCGAGGCGTCGCTCTACCTCTGGGCGACCCGCGGCGAGGACTGCTGGACGACGGTCTCCTCGCTGGCCGAGCAGGGGATCCTCGTCGCGCCGGGTGAGTTCTACGGCCCCGCCGGACGCGAGCACGTCCGCGTCGCCTTCACCGCCACCGACGAGCGGGTGGCCGCCGCGGCCGCCCGCCTCGCCGGCTGAGGTCAGTCCTCGGGCGAGAACACCTGGTCCACCGGCACATCGAAGAACCGGCTGATCCGGAACGCCAGCGACAGCCGCGGGTCGAAGTGACCCTTCTCGATCGAGATCACCGTCTGCCGGGAGACGCCGAGGGCAGAGGCGCACTCGCCCTGCGACAGGCCGGCGGCCTCGCGAAGCGACTTCAGCTGGTTGTGCATCAGCCTTCACGGCGCTTGAGCACGACCATGCGCGCCACCGCCGAGCCCATCGCCACGAGCAGCACCAGGTCGGCACCGGGCGGTCGCCGGTCGAGCAACGACGAGACGGCCGTCGCACAGCCCGCGAAGATCAGCACGTCGAGGAACGCGCCCGACTGGGCCCGCTCGAGCCAGGCGAACTCGACCGAGTCCTCCGGGTGGTCCACCGGCTCGTCGTCGCGTCGCAACCACTCCCACGCGAAGCCGACGACCGGGATCCCCGTGGCCAGCGCGAAGATGACCACGGTCGGCGCGTCCCACTGTCCGGTGCGCCCCCAGCTCGCCGCGACGCCGATGCCGACACCGACGACGGATCCGAGCAGTACGGCGGACAACGCCCGTCTCGTCGAGTCCATCCTGCTACCCCCTGTATGAGTTCTTTGACATGTCAAGTAACTCATACGGCTCTGGGGGCTGTCAAGGAAGTCAGACAGCTGCCTAGTCGAAGACGTCCACGTGGACGTGGTCGCGGTGCTCCAGGATCGCCCGGTCCCCGCCGGAGGACGACGGCACGCGGTAGTCGCGCCAGCCGTCGCCCGCCCACGACCCGGCGCGCCAGATGCGGTCGTCGAAGATGACCGTCCTGATGTGCAACCGGTCGGCGTTGGCGACCAGGTAGTGCGCCATCGCCCAGCCGCGCTTCTTGTTCTCGTCGTTGATCGGCCGGAAGAACACGTCGATCGCCCGGCCCTCGTAGTGGGCCGAGCCCTCCATGTGCCCGCTCGACACGCCGCCGGGCTCGAACCCGCCGAGGGACAGCGCACCGAAGCGCTCCTCCAGGTCACGTCGTACGACGGCGGCGCGCGGCACCAGCCCGGCCTCGTCGATCGCGTCACTGACCTCGTCGGCGTCGCCCGGCACGTCGCACCACAGGGCGGCGCGCGAGTTGCCGGTCAGGGCAGAGGCGAGCGCGCGGCCGTCCTTCTCGTGGTCGGCGTACGCGTCGGGGAACCCCGAGCGTTGCACCTCCTGCGCGGCGACGGTGATCTCCATCGAGTCGTAGCCGTCGACCTCCTGCAGGGCGTCGTAGAAGGCGTTGGTGGCGTAGACCGGGTCGGTCAGCTGCGCGACGCTGCCCCAGCCCTGCGACGGCCGCTGCTGGAACAGCCCGACGGAGTCCCGGTCGCCGTAGTCGATGTTGTAGAGCTTGGACTCCTGGTAGGCCGTGGCCAGCGCGATGCTCGCCGCGCGTGCCGGCATGCCGCGCTCGACGGAGATCGCGGTGATGAGGGCGGCGTTCTCCGCCTGCTCGAGGTCGACCTCGACGGTGTGGCCGTCGACCTCGGCGGTGCAACCGCTCGTGTCGAGCAGGGGTGGCATCGCACCTCGGTCCACGAGCACCACGGCGGTCGCCACGGCGCCGAGCGCGACCACCGTGCCGACGGCGACCGTGCGGAGGGAAGGCACGAGGACCCTAGTTGGCGTGCAGTGCCGCGTTGAGGGCGATGCCCTCGCCCTTCCACGGCACGGCCTCGATGGCGCCGCTCACCGAGTTGCGGCGGAACAGGACGTTGTCGACGCCCGAGAGGGTCGCGGCCTTGACGACGGCGGGCTTGCCGTCCATGTCCTTGACGGTGACCTTGGTGCCGGCCGTGACGTAGCAGCCGGCCTCCACAACGCAGTCGTCGCCGAGCGAGATGCCGATGCCGGCGTTGGCGCCGAGCAGGCAGCGCTCGCCGATCGAGATGACCTCCTTGCCGCCGCCCGACAGCGTGCCCATGATCGAGGAGCCGCCGCCGACGTCGGAGCCGTCGCCGACGACCACTCCGCCGGAGATCCGGCCCTCGACCATCGAGGTGCCGAGCGTGCCGGCGTTGAAGTTCACGAAGCCCTCGTGCATCACCGTCGTCCCCTCGGCGAGGTGGGCGCCGAGCCGGACGCGGTCGGCGTCCCCGATGCGTACGCCGCTGGGCACGACGTAGTCGACCATCCGCGGGAATTTGTCGACGCCGAGGACGGTGACGTGCTGGCCGCTCGCGCGCAGCCGGGCTCGCGTGGCCTCGAACCCCTCGACCGCACACGGGCCGCCGGAGGTCCACACGACGTTGGTCAGCAGGCCGAAGACGCCGTCGAGGTTCAACCCGTGCGGCTTGACCAGGCGGGTGGACAGCAGGTGCAGCCGCAGCCAGACGTCCTCGGTCGAGGCGGGCGCGTCGTCGAGGTCGGCGATCTCGACCAGCCGCACCACACGTCGTACGCCGCGGACGTCGTCGTCGCCCTCCAGTGCCGTCAGCTCCGACGGGGCGTCGCCCTCCGTCGCGCCGAGGACGGGGGAGGGGAACCAGGCGTCGAGCACGGTGTCGCCGTGCAGGGTCAGCAGGCCGTAGCCGGAAGCAGCAGTCACGCGCACAGCCTACGGAGCCTGCCCCACCCGCCCGGGCGGAGGCCTACTGGCCGGCGCGGCCGTCGATGCACTCCCGCACCAGGTCCGCGTGCCCGCAGTGGCGGGCGTACTCCTCGATCATGTGCACCACGATGTCGCGCACCTCGGTGGGCTCGCCGTGCACGTCGACGACCGCGTCGAGGTCGGTGCGGTCGAGCACCTCGCGGGCGTACGCGATCTCCGACTGCCACAGCGCGTGGCTGGCTCGTACGAGGTCGTCGTCGGCCGGCGGGAAGGTGAACCCCGCGTCCTCGGCCTCGTCCTGGAACAGCCGCGGGAGGTCCATCCGTCCCTCGATCACCCGGCGGAACCAGCTCTGCTCGACCCGCGCCATGTGCCGAACCAGGCCCAGCAGCGAGATGTTCGACGGCGGCACCGCCCTCGTCGCCAGCTGCTCCGCGGTCAGGTCGTCGCACTTGAGCGCCAACGTCTGGCGGTAGTGCTCCAGGTAGCCGACGAGGCACTCGCGCTCCCCGCGCGTGGGCCCCATCTGCATCCGGGGGTCCTGGTCGGTCGGGAGCCACATGCCGTCGTACCCGGGGTTCGCCATGCGACCACCCAACCGTCCCGGGTAGCGGTAGTCCAGCGAGTTCAGTCCGACAGTGGAGTCCGGGGCCGGTAGGTCGGGCCCTGCGCTCCACTGTCGGCCCGTGCTCGTGCTCGTCAGGCGCAAACCGATTGGCGCGGCCTCGCGCGGGCGCCGTACGATCGCCGCAGGCGCTTGAGCCGTCATCAGCGGCGAGCCTCGGGAAGAACGGGTACGGCGATCCGGCCGCGGCCCCACTAGACCCCGACGGGTACGGCCCGACACAGCCGAACGAAGCGGTCCGTCCAGCAGGGGCGGGCAAGCGAGGTGGTACCGCGGTCGCGCCCGACAGATCGGCGCAGTCGTCCTCGTGTCAACGAGACGAGACGTACGACGCCACCGCGAGGAGCACCCAGATGACCTACCCCAAGGTCAGCCACACCGACGCCACGACCGTCGCGAGCAGCCCACGCTTCCCCGAGATCGAGGAGGCGGTGCTGGCCTACTGGGAGTCCGACGACACGTTCCGCGCGAGCGTCGAGCAGCGTGACGCCGGCCAGGACGGCGCCAACGAGTTCGTCTTCTACGACGGCCCGCCCTTCGCGAACGGCCTGCCGCACTACGGCCACCTGCTCACCGGCTACGTCAAGGACCTCATCCCGCGCTACCAGACGATGCGCGGCCGCAAGGTCGAGCGCCGCTTCGGGTGGGACACCCACGGCCTGCCCGCCGAGCTCGAGGCGATGCGCCTCAACGGCATCAAGACGACCGACGAGATCGTCGAGCTCGGCATCGAGAAGTTCAACGAGGCCTGCCGCCAGAGCGTGCTGAAGTACACCGGCGAGTGGCGCGACTACGTCACCCGGCAGGCGCGGTGGGTCGACTTCGACAACGACTACCGCACCATGAACCCGGAGTTCATGGAGTCGGTCATCTGGGCCTTCAAGCAGCTGCACGACAAGGGCCTGGTCTACGAGGGCTTCCGCGTGCTGCCCTACTGCTGGCAGGACGAGACGCCGCTGTCCAACCACGAGCTGCGCATGGACGACGACGTCTACCAGATGCGCCAGGACCCGGCCGTCACCGTCGGCTACGAGGTGACGACCGAGGGCCCGTTCAGGGGCGTGAAGGTCCTCGTCTGGACGACGACCCCCTGGACGCTGCCGTCCAACCTCGCGGTCATGGTGGGCGAGGACATCGACTACGTCGTCGTGGAGTCCGACGGCCCCACCGGCACCGCCGAGCGCTACCTGATCGCCGAGGCCCGCCTGGCGTCGTACGCCCGCGAGCTGGGGGAGACGCCCGAGGTCACCTGGCGCGGCACGGGCGCCGACCTCGTCGGCCTCGAGTACGCACCGCCGTTCAGCTACTACGCCGGCCACGAGCGGGCCTTCCGCCTCGTGCCCGCCGAGTTCGTGACCACCACGGACGGCACCGGGCTGGTGCACACGGCCGGCGCCTTCGGTGAGGACGACAAGGTCGTCACCGACCGCGAGGGCATCGAGGCCGTCATGCCGGTCGGCAAGGACGGGCGCTTCACGTTCCCGGTCACCGACTACGAGGGCATGCAGGTCTTCGACTCGAACCTGCAGATCATCGATCACCTCAAGGCCGCGACGAAGAAGGACGGCGAGACGGGGAGCGTCACCCCCGGCACGGTCCTCGTGCGCCGCGAGACCTACGACCACTCCTACCCGCACTGCTGGCGCTGCCGGCAGCCGCTGATCTACAAGGGCGTCTCGTCGTGGTTCGTCGAGGTGACCAAGGTCAAGGAGCGCCTGATGGCGCTCAACCAGGACATCCGCTGGGTGCCCGAGCACATCAAGGACGGCCAGTTCGGCAAGTGGCTGGAGAACGCCCGCGACTGGTCGATCACCCGCAACCGCTTCTGGGGCTCCCCGGTGCCGGTGTGGAAGTCCGACGACGAGCACTACCCGCGCGTCGACGTCTACGGCTCGTTCGAGGAGATCGAGCGCGACTTCGGCACGCTGCCGCGTGACAAGGACGGCAACCCCGACCTGCACCGGCCGTACGTCGATGACCTGACGCGGCCCAACCCCGACGACCCGACCGGGAAGTCGACGATGCGCCGCGTGACCGACGTCCTCGACGTGTGGTTCGACTCCGGCTCGATGAGCTTCGCCCAGGTGCACTACCCGTTCGAGAACGCGGACTGGTTCGCCGGGCCCGAGGATGCCGACGGCGTTCGCCGCGGCGGGCACTTCCCCGGCGACTTCATCGTCGAGTACATCGGCCAGACCCGCGGCTGGTTCTACACGATGCACGTCCTGGCGGGCGCGATCTTCGACCGGCCCGCGTTCTCGACGTGCCTGAGCCACGGCATCGTGCTCGGCAACGACGGCCAGAAGATGTCCAAGAGCCTGCGCAACTACCCCGACGTGCGCGAGGTCTTCGACCGCGACGGCGCCGACGCGATGCGTTGGTTCCTCATGTCGAGCCCGATCCTGCGCGGGGGCAACCTCGTCGTGACCGAGCAGGGCATCCGCGACTCGGTGCGGCAGGTGCTGATCCCACTGTGGAACAGCTGGTCGTTCCTCAGCCTCTACGCCAACGCGGCCAAGGGCGGCGAGGGCTACGACGCCACGTGGCGCACCGACAGCGCGCACCCGATGGACCGCTACATCCTGGCCAAGCTGCGCGACTACGTCGCCGCGATGACCGACCAGCTCGACAACTACGAGGTCGCGGCCGCGTGCGACTCGACGCGTGGCTTCCTCGACGTGCTGACCAACTGGTACATCCGGCGCTCACGCGAGCGCTTCTGGGACGAGGACCCCGACGCCTTCGACACCCTCCACACCGTGCTCGAGGTCGTCTGCCGCGTCACGGCGCCGCTGATGCCGCTGACCACCGAGGAGGTCTGGCGCGGCCTGACCGGCGAGCGGTCGGTGCACCTGACCGACTGGCCGTCCGCCGACGCCCTGCCCGCCGACGAGTCGCTGGTCGCCTCGATGGACACGGTCCGCGACGTCTGCTCGGCTGGCTCCGCCCTGCGCAAGGCAGCCAACCTCCGCAACCGGCTGCCGCTCTCGCAGCTGACGGTCGTCACCGACGCCGACCTGACCGGCTTCGAGAAGCTGGTCGCCGACGAGCTCAACCTCAAGGCCGTCCAGGTGCACGGCACCGACGCGCCCGAGGCAGCGTCATACGGCGTCTCCCAGCGGCTCACGGTCAACGCCCGCGCCGCCGGACCGCGCCTGGGCAAGGACGTCCAGCTCGCCATCAAGGGCTCGAAGTCCGGTGACTGGTCGGTCGCCGACGACGGCACCGTGACGGCCGGCGGGCTCGCGCTCGTCGAGGGGGAGTACGCCCTCGAGACGGTCGCAGGGTCCTCCGACGACGCCACGGCGATCGGCATGCTGCCCCGCGGCGGCTTCGTGGTGCTCGACACCGCCGTCACGCCCGAGCTCGAGGCCGAGGGTGCCGCCCGCGACCTTGTCCGCGCGGTCCAGCAGGCCCGCAAGGACGCCGGACTGCAGGTCAGCGACCGGATCAGCCTGACCATCGCCGGCCCGGGGGCGACGCTCGCCGCGGCCCGGACCCACGAGGCCCTGATCGCCGACGAGACCCTGGCCACCTCAGTGTCGTACGACGACGCGGCGGAGGTGGACGTGCAGGTCGCCCGGGCCTGAACGCCGCACAACGGGGGGACGGGGGAGCATGGACGGCGCGTCCGACATCGACGCGCTCGCCGAGGCGTTGCGCGAGGACGGCGTCGTCGTCGACCGCGTGATGGGCTCGGGGGCGGCGCAGGAGGCCCACGACCGGATCGCGACGCTGGTGCGCGAGACGCCGTTCCCGGTCTACGTCGCGCTGGTCGAGCACCCGGAAGGCGTGCCGAGCGGCGACCGGGTCGACGCCGCGGAGGCGATGGCCGGCCTGCTCAACCGGCGCCTCGGCGACGGGCTCTACGTGCTGCAGACGACCGAGAGCATCCAGCAGGAGTTCTCGTTCGGCCTCGGCGCCGACCCCGCCCGCCTCAGCCTCGGCGCCGGGAGCAACGCCGACGCGCTCGACGAGGCGATGCAGGAGGCAGGCCGCTACCGGATCGGCACCGAGGACTACCTCTACCCGCCGGCGGTGGCCGAGGCCGAGGCCCAGGTGCGGGCCGCCGAGGACCTGGTCGAGATGGCGCGCGAGTCGACGGGCGGTGACTACCCGGTCACGCTCGACGAGTCCGACACCGAGGAGCTCGCCCGCTACGCCGTGCGCGTCGCGGCCACGGCGGAGTGGCGCCCCTCCTCGGAGCAGTACGTCTCGGTGCGTGCGGCGTCGCGTGGCTTCTCCGTGCTCGTGGGCGGCCTTGCCGCCCTCGCCGTGGCGTTGCTGGTCGGCCAGTCGCTCAGGGGGTGGCCACGCAGCGGCGCCGCCCGCCGGCCCGACCCCAGGGACGAGGCCAAGCCGGTGACGCCGGCCGCGTCGGTCCCCGACCTCGAGGACGAGCGCCGCCGCGCCACCCGGCTGGCCGATGCCCTCGGCCGCGCGCTCGAGCGCGCCGACTGGGACTCCCTGCGCGACCGCGACCTGGCCGCGCGCGCCCTCAGCTCCCGCGACGCCGTCGAGCCGCTCCTGGCCTCGGACGACGTCGGTGACGTCATCGGGGCACGGGTCCTCGCCCAGTCGGGGACGCACGACCTCGGCCGTGGCCGGCGTGGCAGCAGGGACCCATTCGTGACGTGCTTCTTCGACCCGCGCCACCCCGACGCCGCGACGACCGCGTCGTGGCGGCTGGGCGACGGCATGGTCGACGTCCCCTGCTGCGCCGCGTGCGGGACCGCCGTCGACGAAGGTGGGACTCCGCAGTACCTGCGGCTTCCCCACGGGCGCCGCACGGTTCCCTACTGGGAGCGCGACGACGTGTGGGCGCGCACCGGGTTCGGCGCGATCACCGACGACCTGGCGCGCGACGTGCTCGCCGAGCGGGCGGGGGAGCGGTGATCCGGCGCTTCGGCTGGCCGATCGGAGCGGTGGTCGGCATCGTCGCGGGCACCGCCCTGGGCCTCGGGACGCAGTCCTGGCAGGAGTCCCGCGAGGCCTCCGACGTCGCGGCCCGAGCGGCCGTGTTCGGTGACCAGGACGACGTGCCGGGACCGGTCGACACCGTCCGCGAGCTCCTCGACCAGGACACCCGGGTGGTCGTCGACCCGCTGCTCGCCGACCGCCTGCCGGCCGACGACCTCGCGCGGGCGGACGAGCTGCTGGCCGGGTCGCGCGTGCCCGCCCGGATCGCCTACCTGGCCTATCCCGACGGCAACGAGGTCGGCTACACGACCTCCGGCGTGGGCCCGCAGTGGTGGACCGGCGTCGGCGAGACGGGCCACTACGTCGTCCTCTGGGACAGCGGGAGCACCGTCACCGGCGCCGTCGGCCTCGAGGAGCCGTACGTCGAGTCGCGCACCGAGGGCCAGCCCGGTCCCGCGCTGGTGCGCCTCGCGCAGGAGATGGCGGCCTGGGAGGCCGAGCCGCTCCCGACCGAGCCCGCGCCGCCCAGCGACTTCGACGAGTGGGGCGGCGCGTGGGGCGGCATCGGGTTCGCCGGGCTCATCGGCGTCCTCGGCGTGCTTCCGGCGTTCCTCGTGCTGCGCTGGTGGGTCGGGACCCGACGACGGAAGGTTGCGTGAGATGAGCAGCGAGCAGATCAGCGACGCCACGATCGCCGAGATCGAGCAGGAGCTCGCCTCCGACGGCGTGTGGATCGACCCCGCCTTCGCGCGGTCCCAGGGCATCTCCGCCGCGGACGAGGAGCGCATCGAGGAGGCGGTCGCCTCCGCGCAGCAGGCCGACCTCAAGGTCGTCCTCGTCGAGGTCGACAGCGACGACGAGCGCTTCCAGGGCAGCTTCGCCAACCTGAGCGCCTGGCTGCACGACGACGCCGGCGGCGACGCGACGTACGTCGGGTGGAACCGCTGGAGCGAGCCCCACCTGAGCATCCAGTCCTTCGGGGACCAGCCCGACGCGATGTCGGTCGCCAACGTCGCGGACCACGAGGACCCGGACGACCTCGCCGCCCAGGTGGTGCGGGTCCAGGAGCTGCTCGACGACGGTAACGCCGAGGAGCTCTGGTGGGAGGTGCCGCGCGACGAGCGCTACTCCTGGACCGCCGACGAGGGCATCCAGGCATCCGAGGTGGTCGGCGGGATCGGCGTCGTCGCCGCCCTCGCGGCCGTCGTGACCGGCTTGGTGGTGTGGCGGCGGCGGCGCCGGCTGCGCCCGTCGGGCTTCACCCTGCCGAGCACCGTGCTCCACACGATCCGCGCGGCCGAGGACAAGCGGCTGCGCCGGCAGGCCGACGCCGAGGTGCTCGCCCTCGGTGAGGCCATCAGCAGCGGTGAGCCGGGCGGCAGCACTGCCGCGCTCGAGGCCTGGCAGCAGGCGCTCGACCATTACGCCGCCGCCCGCTCGATCTCGTCGCAGGAAGCGGCACCCGCAGACGTGGTCGGCGCGCTCGTGCTGGCGCGGCGCGGCGAGGACGCGCGCGCCACTGCGCAGGAGCGAGCCCCGGGAGCCTGGCGGGCACCGGTGCGCTGCTGGTTCAACCCGCTGCACGACGGTCCCACGACCGAGGTGACGTGGCGCGGAGGGGAGCGCGACGACCAGCGCGCCGTGGACGTGCCTGCCTGCGCGGCGTGCGCCGCTGCCGTACGAGGCGGTCGCGAGCCCGACGACGTCCTCGACTTCATCGAGGGCGACCGGACAGTCCACTACTTCCGGCTCGACCTCGGCCCGTGGAGCCGCACCGGCTACGGCAGCCTCGAGCGCGACCTCCTCGGGGCGCTGCGCGCGGGCGGGGCGGGCCACCGCGGCTCGACTGGTTGAATCGGGGCATGGCACACCTCGACCTGTCCGCCGACGTCGTCACCCTGACCCAGCAGCTCGTCGACATCTTCTCCGTCAGCCACCAGGAGCAAGAGATCGCCGACGCGGTCGAGGAGGCACTCGCGGCGCTCCCGCACCTGACGGTGACCCGGCGTGGGCACACGGTGGTGGCGCGCACGGACCTCGGCCTGGGCGATCGGGTGGTGATCGCCGGCCACATCGACACCGTGCCGCTCAACGACAACCTCCCGGCCCGGCTGGAGGACGGCGTCCTGCACGGGCTGGGGAGCTGCGACATGAAGGGCGGCGACGCGGTCATGCTCAAGCTGGCCGCCGACGTCACCGCGCCCAACCGCGACCTCACCTTCGTCTTCTACGAGGCCGAGGAGGTCGACTCGGTCCACAACGGCCTGCGCAAGCTCACCGAGAGCGACCCCGACCTGCTCGAGGCCGACTTCGCGATCCTCATGGAGCCGAGCAACGCCTCGGTCGAGGCAGGCTGCCAGGGCACGATGCGCGTCGACGTGCGCACGACCGGCGAGCGGTCGCACAGCGCCCGCAGCTGGAAGGGCGTCAACGCCATCCACCTCGCCGCCCCCGTCCTCGCGCGGCTCAACGACTACGTCGCCCGCGAGCCGGAGATCGATGGCCTGTCCTACCACGAGGGCCTCAACGCCACCGGCATCCGCGGCGGCGTCGCGGGCAACGTGATCCCCGACGAGTGCGTGGTGGAGGTCAACTTCCGCTTCGCCCCCGACCGCAGCGAGGCGGACGCGGAGACGTACGTCCGGGAGTTCTTCGACGGCTACGACGTGACGGTCACCGACATGGCGGCCGGTGCGATGCCCGGCCTGGACCGTCCGGCCGCCAGGGCGTTCGTCGACGCGGTGGGCGGTGAGGCGGCGCCGAAGTTCGGCTGGACCGACGTCGCGCAGTTCACCCGGCTCGGCGTGCCGGCGGTCAACTTCGGCCCCGGCGACCCGATGTTCGCGCACAAGCAGGACGAGCACGTCCCGATCGAGCACATCGAGCGGTGCGAGCGGATCCTCAAGGAGTGGCTGGCATGAGCACCCCACGCCGCAGCAACGGGCGGACCGACCACGTCGCCGGACCCGTCATCGAACGCCGCGGCCAGGTCCACGAGGGCAGCACCACCGACCAGCGCCTGCTCGACTCCCGCGGGGCGACCGACTGGGTGCACACCGACCCGTGGCGGGTCCTGCGGATCCAGGCCGAGTTCGTCGAGGGGTTCGGCGCGCTCGCCGAGACCGGCCCCGCCATCGCGGTCTTCGGCTCCGCACGCACGCCGGTCGACCACCCCTTCTACGCGATCGGGGAGGAGGTGGGTCGCAAGCTGGTGGACGCCGGCTTCGCCGTCATCACCGGCGGCGGGCCGGGGGCGATGGAGGCCGCCAACAAGGGGGCCTGCGAGGCCGGGGGCGCCAGCGTCGGGCTCGGGATCGAGCTGCCCTTCGAGTCCGGCCTCAACCAGTGGGTCGACAAGGGCATCAACTTCCGCTACTTCTTCGCCCGCAAGACGATGTTCGTGAAGTACTCCCAGGGCTTCGTCGTCCTGCCTGGCGGTCTCGGCACCCTCGACGAGCTCTTCGAGGCGCTCACCTTGGTGCAGACGCGCAAGGTGACGTCGTTCCCCATCGTGCTGATCGGCACGTCCTACTGGTCGGGCCTCGTCGGCTGGCTGCGCGAGACGGTGCTGGCCGAGGGGAAGATCAACGCCGACGACCTCGACATGATGGTGCTCACCGACGACGTCGACGAGGCGGTGTCGCTGATGGTGGCCGCCCGCGAGGACCGCTGGCCCACCCCCGAGCCGGAGCGGCCCGAGTGATGACGTGGTTCTTCGCGGTCCTCGTCGTCCTGGCCATGGGAGGGGTGGCGGTGGTGGCCTCCGGGCGGGGCGGCTCCATGCCCCCGGCGTACGACGACCGCCCCGACCTCGCGCTGCCCGACGACCGCCCGATCGGGGTCGAGGACCTGCGCCGGGTGAGGTTCCCGCTCGCGCTGCGCGGCTACCGGATGTCGGAGGTCGACGTGCTGCTGGCCCGGCTGGCGAACGAGCTCGAGGACCGGCGTGAGGAGCGGCCCGAGGACCAGCGCACCGACGAGCCGGGCCCCGGCCAGGACGGCTCCGCCTCGTCTGGCGAGCCACCTCGCGTCTAGGGCAGACTGCCCGGTCATGTCGTTCCCGATCGTCGTCTGGATCCTCACGGCCCTGGCTGCCGTGGCGATCGTGCTGACCCGGTTGCGCCTCCGGGGGGAGGCAGCGGCGGGCCGCTTCTCCATCAGCAGCCGCGTGCCCCTCACGCACTTCGTGGCCGGGATGGTCGCGCTCGTCCTGTGGCTGGGCGTCCTGGTCGCCCCTGAGGACTCCTTCATCGGAGGTCCCCTCGTCGGGATCCTCGCGATCGCGTGCTGGTGGGTGACGGCGATCTGCGGGCTGCTGATCCTCGCGCGATGGCTCCCGGCGAAAGGACGCCACGCGCCCGAGGCCGCCGGCGACTCGTGGAGCGACGGCCCGGGGCTGTCCCTGCTGGCCCACCTCGGCATGGTGGTCGGCGTCCTCGTCTTCACCTACGCCTACCTCTCGGCGGCCGTGTGATGGCGGTGCTGCGCACCCGGTCGGCGTACGCCGTCGCGCTGGTGCTGGCCGCCGCCGGGCTGGCCCTGCCGGCGCCGGCAGCGGCCGTCCAGGCGAGGGACGACGCGCGCCCGGCCGTCGTCGAGGTCCGCACGATCGGCCACTCGGTGAAGGGACGACCGATCCGGGCGTGGCGGCTCGGCGAACCGGGCAAGCGGCGGATCGTGCTCGTCTCGACGATGCACGGCGACGAGCCGCACACCCGCCGCATCCTGGAGACGCTGCGTGACGGGCGACCGGTCCGGGGCGTCGACCTGTGGGTGGTGCCGACCTACAACCCCGACGGGCTGGTCCGCGGCACCCGGCGCAACGCCCGCGGCGTGGACCTCAACCGCAACTTCCCGCACCGCTGGAAGGACCTCGACGGCAGCCACGAGTCCGGGCCCCGGCCGGCGAGCGAGCCGGAGACGCGGGCCGTGATGACGTTCCTGGAGGAGGTCGACCCGCGCCGCGTGATCAGCTTCCACCAGCCGCTGCACGGCGTCGACACCGACACCAAGGACCCCGGCTTCGCGCGACGGCTGGCGCGGTCGCTGCGCCTGCCGCGCACGTCGCTCGACTGCGGCGGGCTGTGCCACGGCACCATGACGATGTGGTTCAACCACCGTTTCCGCGGGTCGGCGCTCACCGTCGAGTACGGCAGCCGTCCCTCACGGCAGCGGATGGCGGTCCAGGCCCCGCGTCAGCTGCTCGGCGCGATCGGCGCCCACCGCACGCGCCGCGGCTGAGGCCCCGGGGAGGTCGAGTGCCGCTCAGCGGCCCCGGAACACCGGCTTCTCCTTGGCCATGAATGCGTCGACGGCCGCGAGGTGGTCCTCGGTGCCGCCGGTGAGCGCCATCTTGTCGGCCTCGAAGGCCAGCGACTCCTCGAGCGGGTGCGCAGCGGCGTACGCCACCGCCTGCCGGATGGAGCCGAAGGCGACGGTCGGTCCCGCGGCCAGCCTGGCTGCGAGCTCGGCCACGGCCGGCGCGAGCTCGTCGGGGGTGACGACCTGGTTGGCCAGGCCCAGCTCGAGGGCCTCCTGGGCGGTCACGGTGCGCGGGAAGTAGAGCAGCTCCATCGCCTTGGCGCGGCCGACGAGGCGGGGGAGCGTCCAGCTCGACCCGGTGTCGCAGGAGAGCGCGACACCCGCGAAGGAGGTGTTGAAGCCAGCGGAGTCGACGACGATGCGGAAGTCGGCCGCGAAGGCCAGGCTCGCACCCGCACCGGCCGCGACGCCGTTGACCGCCGCGACGACCGGCTTCGGCATCGTCGCGAGGGCCAGCACGATCGGGTTGTAGTGCTTCTCCACGGTCTCGGAGAGGGGCACGTCCGCCTCACCCTTGAGTCCCGCGAGGTGCTCCTTGAGGTCCTGGCCGACGCAGAACGCCCGGCCACTCCCGGTGAGCACCACGCACCGCACCTCAGCGTCGTCGGCGACCCGGTGGACGGTGTCGAGCAGGAGGTCCTTGGTGGCGACGTCGAGACCGTTCATGGCGTCGGGACGGTTGAGCGTGATGGTCGCGATGCCGTCCTGGACATGGAGCAGGACGGGGGCCTCTGAGGTCGGCGTGGAGGTCGTCATGGCCGCAGTCTGCCCGACGAACATCGGGTGTCGTTCGCCCTGTGGTGCCGATCACGCGGGTCATGGGGGATAATGGACGTCGTACGACGCCGATCGAGGTGGCAAGCACGACTCAGCCGCCTCGTTTCGCATGTGAAGAGCCACATCCAGTGATGGCTGAACAGGAAGAGGGTGCGCCGATGGCCGCCATGAAGCCCCGCACGGGCGACGGACCGCTCGAGGTCACCAAGGAAGGGCGCGGCATCGTCATGCGCGTCCCGCTCGAGGGCGGTGGACGGCTGGTGGTCGAGCTCAACGCGGACGAGGCCACGGCTCTCGGTGATGCCCTCAAGGGCGTCGTCGGCTGATCGTGCCCAACACCTCGCTGCCGCCCCAGGTCTCTCCGCCCGGGTTCGCCCTGAGCCCCGCGTTGCCGCACCAGATCGGCGGCGCGGAGGTCTGGGCGTTCCCGGTCCTGCCGGGTGAGGACGGACCGATCCTCGGACCGGGCGCCGACGAGGCCGGCGAGGTCCTCGGCGTCGACCTCCTCGCCGCGCTAGAGGCGTCGCGCGCCACCGGCCGCACGGGAGAGCTCACGTCGGTCCCGGTGGCGGGGCGGACCGGCTCCGGGGCCGGCTCCGACGCCGTGGCTGAAGGACCCGGCCTGGTGCTCCTGGTCGGCGTGGGCGAGGCGACCACCACCGACCTGCGCCGTGCCGGGGCCACCCTCGCCCGTGCGACCAAGGACCGCGCCAGCCTCGCCACGTCGCTGGCAGCGATCGCTCCCGTCGAGGGCCTCGGAGCCGTCGTGGTGGGGGCCATGCTGGGCTCCTTCGCCTTCCACTGGCGATCCACCGGGCCGAAGGAGCGCCCGGTGGCCCGCATCGTGCTGGCCGGCGTCGACGACGACGGGGCCGACGACGAGCTCGCGCGTGCGATCGCGCTGGGCGGCGCCGGCTGGCGCTCGCGCACCCTGGCCACGGTGCCGGCCAACCTCAAGACGCCCGCGTGGCTGGCCCAGCAGGCCGTGGAGGTCGGCGAGGCCGCCGGCTTGGACGTGCAGGTCTGGGACGACGCCGGGCTGGAGGCCGAGGGCTTCGGCGGCATCCGCGCCGTCGGGGGTGGCTCGGTCAACGAGCCCCGCCTCATCCGCATGGACTACACCCCCCGCGGGGCCACCAAGCGCATGCCCACCGTGGTGCTCGTCGGCAAGGGGATCACCTTCGACACCGGTGGACTCGACATCAAGCCCAGCGAGGGCATGCTGACGATGAAGCGCGACATGAGCGGTGGCGGCGCCGTCATCGCGACGATGGCCGCGCTCCGCGACGTCGACTGCCCGGTCCGCGTGGTCGGCCTGGTACCCGCCGCGGAGAACGCCGTCAGCGGCTCCGCGATGCGCCCCGGCGACGTGATCACGCACTTCGGGGGTCGCACCTCCGAAGTCAACAACACCGACGCCGAGGGCCGGCTCGTCCTGGCCGACGCGATGGCGTACGCCGTCAAGGAGCTGGCGCCGGCCGCCCTGGTCGACATCGCCACGCTGACCGGTGCGATGAAGGTGTCGCTCGGCCAGTGGACCGGCGGCTACTTCGCCAACCACGAGGGCCTCGCCGACCACGTCGGTGCCGCGGCGACCGCGTCGGGGGAGACCACCTGGCGGATGCCGCTGGTCGCCGACTACGAGGACAAGGTCGACTCCCGCATCGCCGACGGCGACAACGCCGCGGGCGGCGCCGGTGCGATCACGGCAGCGCTGTTCCTGCAGCACTTCGCGGGCGAGGTGCCGTGGGCCCACATCGACTTCGCCTCGGCCGCGGAGTCGCCCGCCGACCGCTACGAGTGGACGGCCGGGCCGAGCGGCTGGGGCCCGCGACTGCTCCTGACCTGGCTGGGCTCGGACGACCCGCTCGCGGGAATCGCCTGATGCTCGGGCTCACCGTCCGCTGGTCGCTCGTCGGCGCGCCTGAGGGGGTCGAGGAGCAGCTGGCGGCCTACGTGGCCGAGACCTCGCACGCCCGGTTCACCGGGATGGCCGGGCTGCGCTTCAAGACCTGGCGCCAGGTGCCGGGCGAGTGGTTCGAGGGCTGCTACGTCTTCGCGACCAGCGAGGCACGCGAGGAGTTCCAGCGCACCTTCACCGAGGGCGCCGCGGAGGCGCCCGGCTCCCGGATCATCGGCAGTGCGCCGATGCTCATCGAGGCGTGCGACGTCGTCGCGGTCGCCGAGGGCTGGGACGGCTTCACGGCCGCGCCGCGCCTCTGAACCAGCCTCTGGACCAGGCTCTGGCCCGCGGCGGTCAGGCCTCCGGGGCCCACTCCTTCTTCGCCGCCAGCAGCCCGTCGCCGACGGGCAGCAGCACGGGCACCAGCGCCTCGTGCTCCAGGATGCTCCGGCCGAGGTCGCGGATGGTGACGGTCTCCTCGTCACGCTGCGCCGGGTCGGCGACCCGGTCGTGCCACAGCGCGTTGTCGAACGCCACGATCCCACCCGGGCGCAGCAGGCGCAGCGCCTCCTTGAGGTAGGCGGCGTACTCGCGCTTGTCACCGTCGCAGAACACGAGGTCGTAGTGGCCGTCGGTGAGGCGGGGAAGCACGTCGAGACCGGCGCCGGCGATGGTGCGCGCCCGGTTGCCCGGGATCCCGGCCTCGGTGAAGGTCTCCTTGGCCAGGCGCTGGTGCTCGGCCTCGATGTCGACGGTCGTGAGCACGCCGTCGGCGCGCATGCCGCGCAGCAGCCAGAGGCCGGAGACGCCCGTGCCGGTGCCGACCTCGACGACCGCCCGGGCGTCGAGCACGGACGCGAGGAAGCGCAGGGCCGCGCCGACGCCGGGGCCGACGGGGGCCACGCCCACTTCCTCGGCGCGGCTGCGGGCAGCGGCCAGGAGCTCGTCCTCGGCCACGAACGTCTCGGCGTAGGACCAGCTCGCGGGCTTGATCGGCGGGGTGTGGTTCGGCACGCGGCGACTCTATCGCGCAGCAGCCGCGGGACGTGGTCGGGAACACACGGGTCCCCTCGCTCGTTGGAGGCGGTGACCCGGTCAGGAGTTCTTGGCCGGACCCCATGGTGTTCACAGGGAACTCTCAGGCGGGATACCTAGCGTCAGGAAGGACATCGAACCGTTGCAGCTGCGGTCGCGGAAGACGAGCCAGGGAGCGCCCGTGGGTGATCAGGTCGACGCCACGCCGGACGCCGTCGACGTACCCACGTGGGACGAGGTCGTGGAGCAGCACTCCGACCGCGTGTTCCGGCTGGCCTACCGGCTGACGGGCAACCGTCCCGACGCGGAAGACCTCACCCAGGAGGTCTTTGTCCGGGTCTTCCGCTCGCTCGACGGCTACACCCCCGGGACGTTCGAGGGGTGGCTGCACCGCATCACCACCAACCTCTTCCTCGACGGGGCCCGCCGCAAGCAGCGGATCCGCTTCGACCAGCTCTCCGACGAGCGGGCCGCCCGGCTGACGAGCCCGGCCCCGGCACCCGAGCTCGCTGTGGCCGACCGGACCTTCGACGACGACATCGAGACCGCCCTCGCGACCCTCCCGCCCGACTTCCGTGCGGCGGTGGTGCTGTGCGACGTGGAGGGACTCAGCTATGAGGAGATCGCCGAGATCATGGATGCCAAGCTCGGCACCGTGCGCTCGCGCATCCACCGGGGGCGCACGATGCTCCGCAAGGCCCTCGCCCACCGCGAGCCGGCCGCCGGACGCTCGCGCTACTCGGGCCCCGTCACCCCCCGAGCCCGTGGACCGGTGTCGTGAGCCACCTCGGATCCCGGGTCAGCGCACTCCTCGACGGTCGCCTCGCGCCGGAGGAGGAGGAGCGCTGCTGGAACCACGTGCACTCCTGCCACTCCTGCCGTGACCTCGTCGAGCAGGAGGGGTGGGTCAAGACCCAGCTCGCCCAGCTCTCGTTCGGGCCCGGCCAGCCGTCGCACGACTTCAAGTCGGCCCTCGTCGGTCGGTGCTCGGCGATGCAGTCCGGCTCTGGCCACGGCCTGGTCGCGCCGCAGTTCCCGACGTCGCGCCATCGCCCCCGCCGCGGTCTCGTCGCCATCGGCGGCGGCGCGGCGAGCGCTTGCGTCGTCGGCGTGCTCGCCCTCGGCGTGGCCGGCACCCCTCGCGTCGAGCCGCGCCCACCGGTCACGGACCTGAGCCGTCCGACCGTGCCCGCGAGCCCGGCCGCCACCGACGACCGTGCCGCCCGCGGCCCCGTCTCACCCTCCCGGACGCCCCTGGCCGAGCGCCTCGTGGCGATCCGGGAGAAGATTGCTCCGTGAGCGACGAGCACAGGCCCGACGAGCAGACCCCGGACGAGCCGGTCACCGACCAGCCCGAGTCCGGCGAGCAGCGCGACGAGCCGACCCAGCCGCTGGCCGGCTGGCGCCCGTCCGGGGCCGACAGCGAGGACGCCGCCCCCGCCGCCCAGCCCGAAGGCCGTCCGTACGGCACTCCTGACGACGGCCGGCACGACACCGGTCCCGACACCATCGCACCGGATCGCCCCGGCATGCTCGAGGGCCCGCCGCCGCACCGGTCGCCGTTCGGCGAGGCCGAGGCCCCGACCGTGCCCTACCCGACGCAGGGGCCCTACCCGCAGCAGCCCGGTCAGCAGCCCGGTCAGGCCTGGTTCGGCCCGGGTCCCTACCCGCGCCCGCCGTACGCCGGTCCGGTGAGCGTGGCCCGCCGGATTCCGCTGTGGATCTGGCCGGCCGTCGCGTGCCTGGCCCTGGTCGTCGGCATCCTCGGCGGGCTCGCCGGGGGCGCCATCCAGGACGAGCTCGCCGCCCGCCCGGGCACCAACGACAACGGCCTGAGCGGCGTACGCACGCAGACCGCCGCGCCGCTGGAGGTCGACAACGGGTCGGTCGCCGCAGTGGCCCAGGCGCTCCTGCCCAGCACGGTCCAGATCGTGGCCGAGCTCGACGGCCAGAACGGCGGCGCCACCGGCTCCGGCTTCGTGCTGGACCGCGAGGGCCATGTCGTGACCAACGACCACGTGGTCGCGTCCGCGGCCGAGGACGACGGCCCGATCGTCGTCATCGACCACACGGGCGACCGACGCGAGGCCACGGTGGTCGGCCGGAGCGCGGTCTACGACCTCGCCGTGCTGTCGCTCGAGGGTGCCGGCGACCTCGAGCCGGCCGCGCTCGGCGCCTCGCAGGTCCTGCGCGTCGGCGACCCGGTGATCGCGTTCGGTGCGCCGCTCGGACTCAGCCAGACCGTGACCTCCGGCATCGTGAGCGCGCTCAACCGTCCGGTGACCACGTCCGGGCAGTCCGAGGACGACTCCTCCTACATCAACGCCGTCCAGACCGACGCGGCGATCAACCCGGGCAACTCGGGCGGTCCGCTGGTGAACCTCGCCGGCGAGGTGGTCGGGGTGAACTCGGCCATCGCCACCAACGGCGGTGCGTCCGGCGAGGCGGGCAACATCGGCGTCGGCTTCGCGATCCCGATCGAGCAGGTGCGCACGACGGTCGACCAGATCCTGCGCACGGGGGAGGCGGAGTACCCGGTCATCGGCGCCCAGGTGCGCACGGGTGGCGAGGTCGACGCCAACGGCGCCACCATCACCGAGGTCATGCCCGACACCCCGGCCGAGCGCGCCGGCCTCGAGAAGGACGACGTCATCACCGCGGTCGACGACCAGCCGGTCAGCGACGGCATCGCCCTCATCGTCGCCATCCGCACCCACCTGCCGGGTGAGACCGTCGAGATGTCGGTCGTCCGCGGCGGCGAGGAGCGGGTCGTGCAGGTCGAGCTCGACGGCAAGGTCGGCTGATCACCTCACGCGCTAGCTGTCGGGCGACTCGGTCTCCGCGTCCACGAACGGGTGCTGGTCGACGAACGTCCTCGTCTCGGCATACATCCGCTGGATGAACTCCTCGAGCTGGACCCGCTCGACGCGCCACTGGCCGCGGCCGCCGATCTTGATCGCCGGCAGCTCGCCGCGGCGGACGAGCGCGTAGACCTGCGCGCCGGAGGTGTTGAGCACCTCCGCGACGTCGGCGAGCGTCAGGAAGCGGGGGTCGTCGGCCATGGGGACATGGTGCCACCGCGCGCGTGGCTGCCGTGGCCGCCCGGCCGTCCTGTGGAGAGACAGGTGTGAAGTCCGGCTCGGGCGGCAATGATGTCGTCGTGCCTCGGACCACCTCTCGGACCTCGTCCCGTCACGCCCAGCCCGATGCGGTGCCGTCGCCCGCACGTTCCACCGACGTCCCGGCTGCGACGCGGGCCACGACCCCCGGGTGGCGCGACCCGCGGTTGTGGATCGGGGTGGCCCTGGTGACGGGGTCGGTGGTGGCAGGGGCCCGCATCCTGTCCGGCTCCGACGACATGACCCCGGTCTGGGCCGCGTCGTCCGACCTCGTCGCAGGGCAGACGATCACCGCCGCCGACCTCGAGCCCGCGCGCGTGCGCTTCGACGAGGCCGCTGACCACGACCGCTACCTCGGCGTCGACGACGAGCTGCCGTCGGCGCTCACCCTCACCCGGCCCCTGTCCGCGGGCGAGCTGGTGCCCGCCGCTGCCCTCGGCGAGGAGTCGACCGACGACACCGTGTCGCTGTCGATCGCCGTGGCCCCCGAGCACGTCCCCACCGACCTGGTGCGGGGTTCGCGGGTGGACGTGTGGGTGGTGGCCGACCGCACCGTCGCCCAGCGCCGTGGGCGGGCGGCGGCCGAGCTGGTGCTCGGTGACGTGGGGGTCCTCGACGCGCCCGTGGTGTCCGACGCCTTCGCGGCGGCGACGACCCGGCAGCTCGTCCTCGCCGTCCCCGAGAGCGACGAGGAGTCGCTGGGGGTGGTCCTGGCGGCTGTCGGCGACGACCGCGTCCGGGTCGTGGGCAGGGGCTGACGACCGTGATCTGCGTGCTGCTCCTCGCGGCGGGCGAGCCGTGGGAGTCGCCCGCGATGGCCGACCTCGAGGCCCATCCCGGGGTGGTCGTGCTCAAGCGCTGCGTCGACGTCGACGACCTGCTCGCCGCCGTCACCAGCGGCCAGGCCGACGTGGCAGTGGTCTCCCTCGACGCCCCGGGCCTCGACCCCGCCAGCGTGACCCACCTGCGCCGCCACGCGGTGCGGCCCGTCGCCGTGACCTCCGCCCTGGCCGACGACCTCGACGCCCGCGAGCACGCCGCTCGCCTCGGCATCACCGCACTCGTCGGCAGGGGACAGCTGGCCACGCTGCCCCGGGTGGTCAGCACCGTCGAGGACGTCGCCGACACCCGCACGGGGGGTGACGACCTGCCGGTCGTCGACCCGTTCGCCGCCGATCGGACGCCCGCGGCCGAGGTGGGACGACTCGTGGTCGTCTGGGGGCCGGCCGGTGCCCCGGGACGTACGACGGTTGCGACCAACCTGGCCTGGGAGCTCGCCCGGCGCGACACGTCCGTCGTCCTCGCCGACCTCGATCCCTACGGGGGCGCGGTCGCGCAGCAGCTGGGCATCCTCGACGAGGTGTCCGGGCTGCTCTCGGCCTCGCGTCTCGCCTCCGCCGGCCAGCTCGACGACCGGTTCGCCACGGTGTGCCGGGGCGTGGGAGACCGGCTGGCGGTCGTCACCGGGCTCCCGCGCGCCGACCGGTGGCGAGAGGTCCGGGCGGCGCAGGTCGACCAGCTGCTCGAGCGTGCGCGCGGCCACGGCCAGGTCGTCGTCGACACAGGCTTCAGCCTCGAGGACGACACCGCCTCCGACGTCGGCGGTCGTCCCGGGCGCAACGCGCTGACGCTGGCGGCCCTGGAGCAGGCCGACGAGGTGGTGGTCGTCGGGTCGGCCGACCCCGTGGGCCTCACCCGCCTCGCTCGCGGGCTCGTCGACCTGCGCGACCGGACTGCCGGTACGCCCGTGCGCGTGGTCGTCAACCGGATGCGGTCCTCGATCGGGTGGTCGGAGAAGGAGATCGCCGGCATGGTCGAGGGCTTCAGCCGGGTCGCCGGCCTGCACTTCCTCCCCGAGGACCGCTCCGGCATCGACCAGGCGTTGGTCAGCGGTCGTCCGCTGGCCGACCTCGGTGACTCGTCCCTGGTGCGTGCCCTCGCCGCCCTGGCCGACGCCGTGTTCCCGGCCCACGCGGGCGGGAGCGCCGACCGCCCGGTCGTCCGAGCCCGGCGACGACGGCGTACGAGAGCTGTCAAATAGGGCAAGTCAAGAGAGCAAAATTCCGAAAATCATCAAGATTCAACGTAACTTGGGTGCTGATCTCGAGGAAGGCATCCCATGTCACGTCAATTCCGCATCGCCACGGTCGTCGGACTGGCCGTTGTCCTGTCGGCGTCGCCGGCGTCGGCCAAGCTCATGCAGGGCACCACCGGTGACGACACCATCAGGGGCAAGAACCGCGCCGACAGGATCATGGCGATCGGCGGCCAGGACGAGGTGACCGCCCGCGGCGGCAACGACAAGGTCTTCGCCGGCAACGGTCACGACACCGTCAGCGGTGACGACGGGGACGACTGGATCACCCTCCAGCCCGGCAACGACTGGGGTTCGGGCGGGCTGGGCAACGACTCGCTCGACGGGGGCCAGGGCGACGACGTGATGTACGGCGGCGAGGGCAACGACAAGCTCACCGCCGGCGCAGGCGACGACGTCGTGCACGGCGAGGGCGGCAACGACCTCGTGGGCGGCGGCGAGGGTGCCGACCAGCTCTTCGGCGGGGACGGGTCCGACAAGCACATCGGCAACGACGGCGACGACTGGATCGACGCCGGGCCGGGTGACGACGGTGCGATCCAGGGCGGTCCGGGCAACGACGTGCTCATCGACGGTGACGGCAACGACGTCAAGATCAAGGGTGACGAGGGCGACGACACCGTCTTCCTCGGCCCCGGCGCCGACAAGGTGTTCACCGAGCAGGGCAACGACACGATCTACGTGCTCCCCGACGGCCAGCAGGACAAGATCCACTGCGACGACCCGACGCAGCCTGACAACGGCAATGCCGACCGGGTGGTCTTTGTCGGCTGGCGCGACCCCGCCGACGTGATCGACTACCGCGGCTCGTGCGAGATCGTCGAGGTCAGCGGCGTCCTTCCGGCCGGCTGGCCCTACGGGCCGATCTAGGCCACCACCCCGACCCCGCGGTCAGGCGGCGAACAGCAGGTAGAGGCCGCCCACGGTGAACCCGACCATCGCCACCAGCAGCGGCAGCTGACCCGTCAGCTGGTGGCGGCGGGGGAGCAGCTTGACGGCACGGTCGTGCGCGGCCACCACGCCCACCACGTGGCCGAGCGTGACTGCGGCCACCTTGGTGACGGCCAGGAACGTGGGGTGCATCGACAGCCAGTAGTTGACCTGCAGGTCGGCCGTGCCGAGGAGGTCGTCTCCCCGGCTGAACGGGTCGCTCAGCTGGATGAGGGTCTGCTGGCCGTACTCGACGGAGTAGGTCAGGTAGTGGGCCACGATGTAGCCCACGATGATCGGGATCACCGAGTGCGCGAACAGGTTGGGCAGCGCCCGTCGTGGGGTGTCGCTGGTGACCCCCGTCGCCATGGTGGCCACCGTCAGCACGAGCGCGACGCCGGCCGAGAAGGCGATGAGCGCGAGGGTGTCGGGCCACACCCGCGAGGTCGACATCGACTGCACGAGCTGGAGCCAGGGCTCCGACTCCCGGAAGGAGTCGAAGGCGGTGCTGCCGAAGAGGACGCCGACCACGGCCACCAGCCCCGGCCGCGGGACGACCGTGTCGAGGTTGGCGAGGGGGCTGCGCAGGACGAGCGCACCGTCGCGGCGACCCCAGATCGACAGCTTCGCGACCAGCGAGGAGTAGACCTCGAACGGGTCGGCGCGGGCGAGGAACGTCGTACCCCACAGTGCCGAGCCGATGAACATGATCCCGAGGTAGGCCGCGAACCACAGCCGCACCGGGCCGACGTCGGTGGAGTAGGGGTAGACCAGCTCCAGCCACACGAAGGCGAACAGTCCGGCCGCGGCCGGCCAGTAGCCGAGTCGCGCCGGGTAGGTGTAGAGGCCCTCGCCCTCGGGGACCCCGGAGACCTTCGCGAACAGCATGCTGATGGTGCGCGCCGGGCTGATGGCCCGGAAGACGGGACCCAGCAGCAGGGACGCGGGCACGAGGCCGACCCACAGCAGCACGTAGACGGTGCCGAGGAACGGGTTGATCAGGGTGTCCTCGCCGAACACCGCGGCTGCGGCGACGTAGAGGAAGAAGGCCATCCCGAGCACGCGCGCCGCGACAGCCAGCGCGCGCGACGAGACGAACCGGTCCAGCCAGTCGGGCGCCGGGCGGCCGCTGGTGGCCGCGTCGTAGCGAGGCTCGCGCCACGCCACCGCCAGCACGGTGAAGGAGACCACCAGCGCGGCGACGGCACCGGCGATCGCCAGCTCGGACGGGATCGGCAGGTCCTTGGCGCCGCCGAGGCCGTGGGCGGAGAGGGAGCCACCCACGGCTGCGGGACCGGTGCTCACCGGACTTCGAGCTGCAGCAGGATCACGTCGGGGTCGTGGCTCTCCACCTCGACCACGCCCGGCCGGTCGATGACGATCTCGTGCTCGGAGGTGCCTGCGTCGTAGGCGATGTCCTGCTCGGGCGTGCTGTGCACGTGGACCTCACCCGCCTCGTCGGCCTCGATCGTCAGCACGAGGGGCTGGTCGATCCCCAGCTCCACCCGCTCGCCGTTGGGCGTGAAGGCGTCGCTCTCGCGGGTCACGGTGACGGCGACGGAGTCGTCCGGGCTGCCGGAGTCCGACTCCGGGTCGGACGGGGCGTCGGAGGGGGCGTCGGAGGGGGAGGACGTGGACGTCTGGTCCGTGGCCGGCGGGTCGGCGTCGCCGTCTCCGCCGCACGCGGTGAGCGAAGCGGCCAGGACGAGCACGACGGGGGCGAGGCGCGTGAAGACGCGACCGGACACGGAGGATCTCCTTCGACAGCTGCACGGACTGGCAGCGACCGCGGCACCGCGACGTCACTGCCTCTGCCAGAATCCCATGCGGGACAAGATCACCGACGAGAGGGGACCAGATGAGCGAGCGGCTCCGGCCGCGGGACCTGGCTATCCTGGCCGCCGAGTCCCCCACGACGCCCATGCACAACGCCACTGTGGAGATCTTCGACCCGGGGGACTCGGGTTTCGACCACGACCGGCTCGTGCAGCTCATCGCCGACCGGATCGCGTTCGTCCCCCGCTACCGCCAGCGCCTGCAGCTGGTGCCCGGCCGGCTCGCCAACCCGGCCTGGGTGGACGACGAGGGCTTCGACCTCGGCTACCACGTACGGCGCTCCGCGCTGCCGCGACCGGGCTCGATCGACCAGCTCCGCGAGCTCGTGGCGCGCATCGCGTCCCGGCCGCTCGACCGCAGCCGCCCGCTCTGGGAGTGCTACTTCGTCGAGGGCCTCGAGGAGGGCAGGGTCGCGCTGCTGACCAAGAGCCACCAGATCCTCGTCGACGGGCGCGAGACCGTCGACATCGGCCAGGTGCTGCTCGACACGTCCCCGGACCGGTCGACTCTCGGGCACGACGACGACTGGCGACCGGGTCGTCCGGCCGGCCCGGTGGGGACCGCGCTCGCCGCGGTGACCGACAGCCTGGAGAGCCCCCGCACGCTCTGGATGACCACGCGCGCCAACGCCGAGTCGCTCGGTCGCGCCGCCTCGGCCTCCGGGGCCCGTGTCGCCGAGGTGGCCAACGCCCTCGCCGGTCGCGGCCCGGTCCACTCCACGCCGATGCACCGCAGGCTCTCGCAGCAGCGACGGTTCGTGACCGTGCGCACCGACCTCGCCGACTACCGCGCCATCCGGGAGGTGCACGGCGGCACGGTCAACGACGTCATCCTCGCCACCCTCGCCGGCGGCCTGCGCGGCTGGTTGATGGCCCGCGCGGAGTCGCTGGGCGGGCTGCGCACGGTCAAGGCCATCGTGCCGATGTCGGTCATCGACGACGAGCTCGAGCCCACCTCGCTCGGCACCCAGATCACCGGCCACCTGGTGCACCTGCCGATCGGCGAGCCGAGTCCCGTCGTCCGCCTGCACCAGGTCAGCTACGACCTGCGGGCCCACCGCGACAACGGCCGCAACGTCTCGGCCCGCCGGCTCTCCGGCATCGCCGGCTTCGCCCCGACGACGTTCCACGCGCTCGGTGCGCGCCTCGCCACGGCAGAGCTGCGACGCGGGTTCCACGTGTCCATCACCAACGTGCCGGGCCCGCAGTTCCCGCTCTACGCCGACGGGGCCCGGATGCTCGAGTCCTACCCGGTGCACCCGTTGCTCCCTGACCACCCGCTGGCCATCGGCGTGACGTCCTACGACGGCAAGGTGTTCTACGGCATCACGACCGACCGCGACGCCGTACCCGACGCCGACGTCCTGGGGCAGTGCGTGCTGGAGGCGCTCGAGGAGCTCAAGGACTCGGCGTCCGACACCCGCCCGCGCGCCCCGCGCGGGCGGAAGAAGGCCGCCGGGAAGGGGGAGAAGTGACGCGCCGCTACCTGCCGTCGTCCTTGCCGCGCCTGGCCGAGGACCGGGTGACGGACGGGCCGCGCGTCCTCGACCCGGTCGTCGCCGCCGACGACGGCGAGGAGAGCGAGTACGCCGCCCTGATGACCGCCGCGGACGCCTCCGCCGAGCTGGTGGCCGGGCTCCCCGACGGCCAGCGGCGGCGCGTCGTCGTGGTCGCCGAGACGGCCACGGAGGACGCCCCGGTCCGCTGGCGCGACGTCGTCGCGGTGCACGTCGACACCGAGGACGACGCGGACGCCGACGACGACCTCGCCTGGTGGGCGACCCAGGAGATCGGCGACCTCGTCTGAGCCGGCACTTTGAGGCGCACGAGCGGGTCTGACACGATCAGCCGCATGGACGCCATCACCTTTTCTCCGGCTCCCACCAACGAGCCGAACCTGACGTACGCCCCTGGCAGCGCGGAGCGGGAGACCCTCGTGGCCGAGCTGGTCCGGCTGGAGAAGAAGCAGCAGTCGTTCCGGGCCGTCATCGGTGGCAAGCGACGCAACGGCGGTGGCGCGGAGATGAAGGTCGTCCAGCCGCACGACCACGCCCACGTGCTCGGCACGCTGAAGAACTCCACGGTCAAGGACGCCGAGGCGGCGGTGAAGGCCGCAAACGACGCCGCGCCGGCCTGGCGGGCGATGCCGTTCGACGAGCGGTGCGCGATCATCCTCAAGGCCGCCGACCTGCTGGCCGGCCCGTGGCGCCAGACCCTCAACGCGGCGACGATGCTCGGCCAGTCGAAGACGGCGTTCCAGGCCGAGATCGACGCGGCGTGCGAGCTGATCGACTTCTGGCGGTTCAACGTCCACTACGCCAAGCAGATCCTCACTGACCAGCCGATCGCCAACAGCCCCGGCATCTGGAACCGCACCGACCACCGCCCGCTCGAGGGCTTCGTCTACGCGATCACGCCGTTCAACTTCACGGCGATCGCGGGCAACCTGCCGACCGCTCCGGCCCTGATGGGCAACACCGTGATCTGGAAGCCGTCGCCGACGCAGCAGCTCGCCGCGTCGCTGACGATGGAGCTGCTCGAGGAGGCCGGCATGCCTCCCGGCGTCATCAACATGCTGCCCGGTGACGGCCTCGACGTCTCCAAGGTCGCCCTGGCCCACCGCGACCTCGCCGGCATCCACTTCACCGGCTCCACGCCCACCTTCCAGCACCTGTGGCGCACGGTGGGGGAGAACATCACCGGCTACCGCGCCTACCCGCGCATCGTGGGCGAGACCGGCGGCAAGGACTTCATCGTCGCGCACCCGTCGGCGGACCCCGACGTGCTGCGCGTCGCGATGATCCGTGGCGCCTTCGAGTTCCAGGGCCAGAAGTGCTCGGCGGCCTCACGTGCCTACGTCCCGAAGTCTGTCTGGGCGAAGATCAAGGACCAGCTCATCGCCGACACCGAGGCGCTGGCGATGGGCGACGTCACCGACTTCACCAACTTCATGGGCGCCGTGATCGACGACCGCGCGTTCGCCAAGCACAAGGCCGCGATCGCCCGGGCCAAGCGCCAGAAGCACCTCACGGTGCTCGCCGGCGGCCAGACCGACGACTCGGTCGGCTACTTCGTGCGCCCGACGATCATCGAGTCGACCGACCCGACCGACCAGATGTTCGCCGACGAGTACTTCGGCCCGATCCTCGCCGTGCACGTCTACGACGACGCGCGCTTCGAGAAGGTCGTGGAGCAGATGGAGTCGTTCGCCCCCTACGCCCTCACCGGCGCGATCATCGCGCAGGACCGCGCCGCGATCGCCTGGGCCCGCGAGACGTTGCGCTTCGCGGCCGGCAACTTCTACATCAACGACAAGCCGACCGGCGCCGTCGTCGGCCAGCAGCCCTTCGGCGGCGGCCGCGCTTCGGGCACCAACGACAAGGCGGGCGCCGCGGTCAACCTGCTGCGCTGGACCTCGCCCCGCTCGATCAAGGAGACCTTCGTGCCTCCGACCGACCACCGCTACCCGCACCAGGGCTGACGCGCAGCACTCCGACGTATCGGGGAGTGCCGGCTCGCCCACAGCGAGCCGGCACACCCCCTTGTCGTGCGTGGTGCGGCCTAGGTGAGACGATCGACTCCGTGATCCCCCTCCACATGGGCGCGCTGCACCCCTTCGAGCAGGCGCTGACGCTGCTGCTCGCCTTCGGCCCGTTCGTGGTGCTCGGCGTGGTGATCTGGCGTCGCCGGCGCGAGGAGGACTCCGACTGAGCTAGCGCGCGAGCCAGTCCACGCCGACGCGGTGCTCGACGTCGAGCGCGTGCCCCAGCAGCTCGACGATCATCGACTCGACCTTGCCGCCGACCAGCGGCACCCGGACGCTGACGTCCAGGTGCACCGTCTGCGTCGTCCGGCCCCCTGCCTCGGTGAGCCTGATCGTCCCGGACGCCTCGCCGGGCTTGCCGGCGATGGCGATCGCGACGTCGGCGGTGGTCGCCGAGGTCCACGTCTCGGTCTGGACGATGACGATCTCCTCACCCACGAAGGAACGCGCGAACGACGGCACGTCGCCGGCCGAGCGCACCTGCTCGATGCGCACCACGTCGCCGTCCACGTCCGCCGAGCCGCGTACGACGCGCTGCTGGCGCAGCACCTCCTCGCGGAACGCCGGGTCGTCGAGCATGGCCCCGACGGCGTCGGTGGAGGCGTCGTAGGTCAGCGTCTTCATGAGCTTCTTCATGGCGCTCATCATGGCCCAAACCGTGCCTGCACCCCCGTGTTGTCGCCGTCACACTCGGGTTCTAGGGTCGGAGCGTGGCGACGCCTGAGGAGACCAAGGACCAGCAGCTCGACGCGGCGACGGCGGCACGTCCGGAGTGGGGTGACCTGGTCCGCGACTACTACCGCCACGTCGCCCCCGACGAGGTGGCCGAGCGGTCACCGGAGGACCTGCTGGGCGCCGTGTCCTCGCACCGCGAGCTCGCCTCCTCCCGCCCCCAGGGCACCGCCGCGGTGCGCGTGGTGACCCCCACGATCGCCGACGCCGGCTGGTCGGCGTCGGGCCGCTCGGTCGTCGAGGTGGTCACCGACGACATGCCGTTCCTCGTCGACTCGGTGACGATGGAGCTCAACCGCCTCGGGCACAACGTGCACGCGGTCTTCCACCCCCAGCTCACCGTCGAGCGCGACATCACCGGCGAGCTCCAGCACGTGCACGCCCACGAGCCGACGGGCGGTGGCCGGACCGCCGTGCAGGACGAGACCGGGCCCGCCACCCAGGAGGGCGCGGAGTCGTGGATGCACGTCGAGATCGACCGCACCGACGACGACGAGGCGGCCGAGATCACCGAGGGCCTCCAGCGGGTGCTGCGCGACGTACGCGAGTCCGTCGAGGACTGGGAGAAGATGCACGCCCAGGCCCTGGCGGTGGTCGACCAGCTCGACCAGGACCCGCCGCCCCTGTCGGCCGAGGAACTGCGCCAGGGACGGGAGTTCCTCACCTGGCTGGCCGACGACCACTTCACCTTCCTCGGCTACCGCGAGTACCAGCTCGAGGCGGAGAAGGACGACCCCGACGAGTGCGGCCTGCGTGCGGTCCCCGGCTCGGGCCTCGGCATCCTGCGCCACGACCAGGACCTCTCCGCATCCTTCGCCAAGCTGCCGCCGATCGCAAAGGCGAAGGCGCGGGAGAAGAAGCTCCTGGTGCTGGCCAAGGCCAACTCGCGCGCCACCGTGCACCGCCCGGCCTACCTCGACTACGTCGGCGTCAAGACGTTCGGCCCCGACGGGGAGGTCGTGGGGGAGCGCCGCTTCCTCGGCCTGTTCTCCAGTGCCGCCTACACCGAGTCGGTCACCCGGATCCCGGTGCTGCGCGAGAAGGTCACCGAGGTCATGCGTCACGCGGGCTTCGACCCGCGCAGCCACGCCGGCAAGGCGCTGATGGACACCCTCGAGAACTACCCTCGCGACGAGCTGTTCCACACGTCTCCCGACGAGCTGGCGCCCGTCGCGCAGGACGTGATGAGCGCCCGCGAGCGTCGCCAGCTGCGGGCCTTCGTGCGCCGCGACACCTACGGCCGCTACGTGTCCGTCCTCGTCTACCTCCCGCGCGACCGCTACAGCACCGCGGTGCGCGAGCGGTTCTCCGAGATCCTGCGCGACCAGCTCGGCGGGGAGCACGTCGAGTTCACCGCTCGGGTCAACGAGTCGACGACGGCCCGCGTGCACTTCGTGGTCCACCCGCCGAGGGGCGGCCAGGTCCCCGAGATCGACGTCCCCGACCTCGAGCGCCGGTTGATGGAGGCCTCGCGGTCCTGGCGCGACGACTTCGTGACGGCCGTCGTGTCCGAGTACGGCGTCGACGAGGGGTCGCGCCTGGCGCGGGCCTGGGCGCACGCGTTCCCCGAGGCCTACAAGGAGGACTACCAGCCCCAGCGCGGGTCGGCCGATCTCGGCCGCATCGAGGCGATCCAGGGCGAGGAGGGCATCGACCTCGCCCTCTTCGACCAGGACGAGCAGCGCGGCACCTACCGCCGCGGCGAGTCGCGGCTCAAGGTGTTCCGCGTCGGCGAGCCGCTGTCGCTGAGCGCGATGTTGCCGATGCTGACGTCGATGGGCGTGGAGGTCGTCGACGAGCGCCCCTACGAGCTCAGTGGACTCGCGCGTCCCTCCTACATCTACGAGTTCGGCCTGCGTCACGGGCGCACGCTCTCGCTGCAGGAGCGCACGCTGTTCGCCGAGGCGCTCCGCGCCGTCTGGGACGGCTTCAACGAGATCGACGGCTTCAACCAGCTCGTGCTCGCCGCCGGCCTGACCTGGCGGCAGGCGACGGTGCTGCGGGCCTACGCGAAGTACCTGAAGCAGGGCAACTCGCCCTTCGCCCTCGACTACATCCAGGAGGCGCTGCGCAGCAACGTCGACATCACCCGGCTGCTCGTGGAGCTCTTCGAGTCGCGCTTCGACCCCGGGCGCGACGGCCGGTCGCTGGAGCACGACGCAGAGGCGCGGGTGGCCAAGGTGGAGGCGGTCGAGGAGCGGCTCGCCAAGGCTCTCGACGACGTGGTCAGCCTCGACCACGACCGCATCCTGCGCTCCTACCGCACGCTCGTCCGGGCGACCCTGCGCACCAACTTCTTCCAGCGCTCGAGCGACGGGGACGTGCACCCCTACATCTCGTTCAAGCTCGAGCCGTCGGCCATCCCCGACCTGCCCGAGCCGCGGCCGCGTTTCGAGATCTTCGTCTACAGCCCGCGCGTCGAGGGCTCGCACCTGCGCTTCGGCGCCGTCGCGCGCGGCGGCCTGCGCTGGTCGGACCGACGCGACGACTTCCGCACCGAGGTGCTGGGCCTGGTGAAGGCACAGATGGTCAAGAACACCGTGATCGTGCCGGTCGGCGCGAAGGGCGCGTTCTTCTGCAAGCAGCTCCCCGACCCCTCCGACCGCGACGCGTGGCTCGCCGAGGGCGTGGCCTGCTACAAGACCTTCATCTCCGGCCTCCTCGACATCACCGACAACCTCGTCGACGGCGTCACGGTGCCGGCGCGTGAGGTCGTCCGCCACGACGGCGACGACTCCTACCTCGTCGTGGCCGCAGACAAGGGCACCGCGACGTTCTCCGACATCGCCAACGGCGTGGCCAAGGACTACGGCTTCTGGCTCGGCGACGCATTCGCCTCCGGTGGGTCCGTCGGCTACGACCACAAGGCCATGGGCATCACCGCCAAGGGTGCGTGGGTCTCGGTGCAGCGGCACTTCCGCGAGATGGGCGTCGACTGCCAGAACGAGGACTTCACCGCGGTCGGCATCGGCGACATGTCTGGCGACGTCTTCGGCAACGGCCTGCTCTGCTCGGAGCACACCCGGCTGGTGGCGGCCTTCGACCACCGCGACATCTTCATCGACCCGGCACCCGACGCCGCGTCGTCGTACGCCGAGCGGCGCCGGCTGTTCGAGCTGCCGCGCTCGAGCTGGAAGGACTACGACGCCTCCCTGATCTCGGAAGGCGGGGGCGTGTGGCCGCGCTCGGCCAAGTCCATCCCCATCTCGACCCAGGCTCGCGAGGCCCTCGGCATCCCAGCCGGCACCACCGCGATGACCCCGGCGGAGCTGATGAAGGCGATCCTGCTCGCGCCGGTCGACCTGCTGTGGAACGGCGGCATCGGCACCTACGTGAAGTCGTCGGAGGAGACCGACGCCGACGCCGGCGACAAGGCCAACGACGCGATCCGCGTCAACGGCGAGGACCTGCGCGCCCGGTGCGTGGGCGAAGGCGGCAACCTCGGCTTCACCCAGCTCGGTCGCGTGGAGTACGCCCGGTTCGGTGCGAGCGGCGACGGAGGTCGCATCAACACCGACTTCATCGACAACTCCGCGGGCGTCGACACCTCCGACCACGAGGTCAACATCAAGATCCTGCTCGACCGCGTCGTACGGTCCGGGGCGATGGACGAGGACGCCCGCAACGAGCTGCTGGCGGAGATGACCGAGGAGGTCGGCGAGCTCGTCCTGCACGACAACTACGAGCAGAACCTCGCCCTCGCCAACGCCCAGGCCCACGCGCCGTCGCTGCTGCACGTGCACGAGGACTGGATGCGCGCGCTGGAGAAGCGCGGTGTGCTCAACCGCGAGCTCGAGGGGCTGCCCAGCACCCGCCAGGTCCGGCGCCGCCTCGACCGCAAGCAGGCGCTGTCGGCACCGGAGCTGTCGGTGCTGCTGGCGTGGACGAAGATCGTGCTGGCCGAGGAGCTCGTCGACTCCGACCTGCCCGACGACCCCTACCTGCGCGAGGACCTGCTCGCCTACTTCCCGAGCCGCATGAAGCCCGACCTCGAGGCCGCGATCGAGGACCACCCGCTGCGCCGCGAGATCATCGTGACCCAGGTGGTCAACGACCTCGTCAACGGCGCCGGCATGACGTTCTGGCCGCGCCTGCAGGGCGAGACCGGGGCCAGCGCCGCCGACCTGACCCGGGCCAACTTCGTCGCCCGGGAGATCTTCGGCTCGCTGCCGCTGCGCCAGGAGATCGCTGCCCTCGACAACCAGGTGCCGGCCGAGCGCCAGACCCGCATGCGGATCGAGATGCGCACGCTCGTCGAGCGTGCGTCGCGCTGGCTGGTCACCAACCGGAGGCCCCCGCTCGACTCGAGCGCCACGGTCGAGTTCTTCCGGGGTCCGGTGCAGACCGTGATGGCCGAGCTGCCCCGCATCATGAGCGGTCACGAGCTCGACGACTACCGCGCCCGGGAGAAGCGCCTCACCGACCAGGGCGTGCCCGACGACCTCGCCTCCCGCGTCGCGGTCCTGGCCTCGGCCTACGCCCTGCTGGGCATCGTCGAGACCGCCGACCGGCTGGGCCTCGACCCGGTCGAGGTGGCCAGGGTCCACTTCGCCCTCGGCGAGCGGCTCGGGCTGCCCGCGCTGGTGGAGCGGATCTTCGCCCTGCCCCGCGACGACCGCTGGCAGACGATGGCCCGGGCCGCGGTGCGCGACGACCTCTACGGCGTGCACCAGCAGCTGACCGCCCAGGTGCTCGAGTCCACCGACGCGGCCGACTCCGCGCCGGCGCGCGTGGCGGAGTGGGAGGACTCCGACGAGGAGCTCGTCGGCCGCGCGGCGGAGACGCTCGAGGAGATCTGCCGCGAGGAGACCGCCGAGCTGGCGCGCCTCTCCGTCGGGCTCCGGGTGGTGCGGGGCCTGCTGTCCTGATGGGCCGCTGATGGGACTGCTGCTCACCACGCCCCGGGCTCGGCTGCGGCGGGTGCTCCGCCCGCAGGCGCCCAGCGTCCTGGTCGGACGCACGGTCCTCGTCACCGGCGCGAGCTCGGGCATCGGCGAGGCGACGGCGCTCGCGGCCGCGGCAAGGGGCGCACACGTGGTGCTGGTGGCGAGGCGGGAGGCCGAGCTCGCCCGGGTGCAGGCAGCCATCGAGGCCGCGGGCGGGCAGGCGACGTCGTACGCCGTGGACCTGAGCGACCTCGACGCGGTCGACGCCCTCGTCGCCCGGGTGCTGGCCGACGTGGGCACGGTCGACCACCTGGTCAACAACGCCGGCCGGTCGATCCGGCGATCGCTGGAGCTGTCGCACGACCGCTTCCACGACGTGGAGCGCACGATGGCGATCAACTTCTTCGCCCCGGTCCGCCTCACGATGGGGCTGCTGCCGGCCATGCGGGCGCAGGGCTTCGGCCACGTCGTCAACATCGTCACGTGGGGCGTGCAGATGAAGGCGCCGAAGTTCTCGGCCTACATCGCCTCCAAGACGGCGCTCGACTCGTGGGCGCGCATCGCGGGCCGTGAGACCTATGCCGATGGCGTGACGTTCAGCAACATGCGCTTCGCCCTCGTGCGGACGCCCATGGTCGCGCCCACGGATGCGTACGACGGCCGCGCGAGCATGTCGGCCGAGCAGGCAGCGGCCGCCGTGGTCCGCGTGCTCGAGGACCGTCGGATCACCTGGGACACGGCCGCGGGCCGGGTCGGCGCAGTGGTGAACGTGGTCGCCCCGCGGCTCAGCGACGCGCTGATGTCGCGGTTCCACCGGGCGGTGCCGGACTCGGCGGCCGCCCGGGGCGCGGTGCCACGACCTGCCTCAGAACAGCAGTAGCGCCGCCACCACACCTGCTGCCACGACCGCCCACCGGAAGACCGCGTCTGGGAGCTTGCGGCCGATGCGGGCACCGACGTACCCGCCCACCAGTGAGCCGGCCGCGAGCAGCACCACGACGTCCCAGCGCGGGTCGGCCACGACGATGAAGATCAGGCCGGCGACGACGTTGCCGACCATCAGCGACAGCGTCTTGAGGCCGTTGACGATGCGCAGCTCGAGGTCGGTGCCGATGCCGAGGACGGCCACCATCATCACGCCCGCGCCGGCGCCGAAGTAGCCGCCGTAGACGCCCGTGATCGTCGCGAACACGGTGGTGGCGGGGGACATGTGCCGGCGCTCGGCGAGGGCGACGCCGTGCCGCGCCTCGTGGCGCGCCCGCAGCCATGCCGCGATGCGGGGCTGCACGCCGACGAGCAGGCAGGTGAAGAGGATCAGGTAGGGGACGATCGCCTCGAAGACGCCCGGAGGCAGCCCGAGCAGCAGGGCGGCGCCGATGACGGCCCCGAGGGCGCAGACGATCACGATCGTCCGGGCGATCGGGCCCGCCTGTCGGACCTCCCGTCGGTAGCCCAGGACCCCGCCGAGGCCGCCGGGGATCAGGCCGAGGGTGTTGGACACGTTGGCCACGACCGGCGGCAGGCCCAGCGCGACCAGCACGGGGAAGCTGAGAAGCGAGGCGACGCCGACCGTGGAGGAGAGCACGCCTGCGCCGAACCCGGTGGCGAGCACCAGGAGCGCCTCGACTGCGGTCACTGCGCCTCGCGGATGAGGGCCACGTCGCTGACCATCGCGACGTGCGCGTGCATCGCCTCTGCCGCGGCGGCCGGGTCGCCGGCGCGGATCGCCTCGGCGATGGCGCGGTGTCCGGCCAGGGAGTCCTGCGGCCGGCCTGGCTGGCCGAGCGACTCCAGCCGGGTCTCCTTGACGAGGTCACCGATCTCGTCCATCAACCGGGCGAGCAGGAGGGAGTGCGACGCGGCGGTGACGGCACCGTGGAAGCGCTCGTCACCCTCCACGCCCCGGCCCCCGGCCTCGATGTCGGCGGCCATGGAGGCGAGGGCGTCGTCGATGCGGGCGAGGTCGTCGTCGGTGCGGCGCGCGGCCGCGAGCGAGGCGATCTTGGTCTCCAGCGCGTCGCGGGTCTCGATGATCTCGGGCAACCGGTCGGCGTGGCTGCGGATCGCCTCGACGATGCGGCTGGTCTTCTGGTGGCCGGCGGTCACGACGGTGCCGTCACCGTGGCGCACCTCGACCACCCCGACGACCTCGAGCGCGACCAGCGCCTGGCTGAGCGTGGCGCGGCTGACGCCGAGGCGCTGCGCGAGCTCGCGCTCGGGTGGGAGCTTGTCGCCGGCCCGGAGGCCGTTGTCGTCGATCCACGTCGAGATCTGCCCGGCCACCTGCTCGTAGAGACGCGTGCGGAGCAGCCGCGGCGGGAAGGAGGACGACTCTGACATGGCACCACCCTATTGACGATCGGCTCATTGTCCTATTGGCTAGGCCACTGAGCCAGCACTGTGACGAGGACCACCCCCGCGGTCCCGCTGTGCCGGCACTCGACTCGGAAGGCAACGACTATGGGTCCGGAATGGATCGCGATCATCGCGCTGGTCGCCCTCTTCGTGGTCGGCACGGTGCTGCCGATCAACATGGGCGCGCTGGCCTACGTGGCGGCGTGGCTGGTGGGCATGTACTCCCTCGGCCTCGACGAGAAGGAGATCCTCGCCGGCATCAGCGCCGACCTGGTGCTCACCCTCATCGGTGTCACCTACCTCTTCGCCATAGCCCGGCAGAACGGCACGGTCGACCTGATCGTCCGCACGGCGGTCTCGTCCGTCGGCGGGCGGGTGGCGCTGATCCCGTGGGTGATGTTCGCGGTCACCGCGGTCATCACCGCGATCGGCGCGGCCAGCCCCGCGGCGTGCGCCATCATCGGCCCGATCGCCCTGGGCTTCGCCGGCCGCTACGGCATCAGCCCGCTCATGATGGGAATGTTCGTCGTGCACGGCGCCCAGGCCGGCGGCTTCTCGCCGATCTCCATCTACGGCACGATCACGAACTCCGTGATGGAGGACGCCGGCCTCGGCACGACGCCGCTGACGATCTTCTTCTCCAGCCTGGTGGTCAACACCATCATGGCCGCGATCCTGTTCGTCGCGCTCGGCGGCCGCCAGCTGATGAAGCTGCGCATGGACGACGACGGCGAGCTCGTCGAGGCCGGTGCCACGTCCGGTGCGACCTCCGGCGGCGCGTCCGGTGCCCCGACCGGCACCGGTGGTGCGTCCGGTGGCGGTGGGACCGCGACCCGCGTGCACCCCGACCGCTCGGACGCCCGCTCGGCCACCGGCGCCACCCCCACCACCGGCACCCCGAACGCCGAGGACACCGGCACCACGCTCGAGCACACCCTGACTCTCCTGGCCTTCCTGGCCGTGGCCGTCGTCGCGCTCGTCTTCGACAAGAACATCGGATTCGCCGCCATCACCGCCGCGGTCGTCCTGTCGATCCTGACCCCCAAGGCCTACAAGGACACCGTGAAGCAGATCGCCTGGCCGACCGTGCTCCTCGTGGCCGGCGTCAGCACCTACGCCACGATCCTCACCACCGCCGGCTCGCCGGAGTTCGTCGGCAAGTGGGCCGCGGGCCTCGGCGCCGTGGTCATCGGGGCGCTGATCCTCTGCTACGTCGGCGGCATCGTCTCGGCCTTCGCCTCCTCGACCGCGCTGCTGCCGGTGATCATCCCGATCGCGATCCCGCTGGTGGCCGAGGGCGGCCTGTCCGCCGGCTTCTTCGTCGCGGCGCTCGCGGTCAGCTCCACCATCGTCGACGTCAGCCCCTTCAGCACCAACGGTGCGCTGATGCTGGCCAACCGGCCGCACACCATCGACGAGAACACCTACTACAACCAGATCCTCGGCTACGCCACGATCGTGACCCTCGTCGGCCCGCTCCTCGTGTGGGCCGCCCTCGTCCTCCCCGGATGGTGACCACCGACATGACCTCCTCCTCAACGAGCACCGCCGCGAGCGGACCGCTCTCCGACCTCCTCGTCGTCGACCTCACCCGCGCGCTCGCGGGCCCGCACGCCACCCAGATGCTGGGTGACCTCGGCGCCCGCGTCATCAAGGTGGAGGCGCCCGGCAGCGGCGACGACACCCGCGGCTGGGGGCCGCCGTTCGTCGGCGAGCCCGACGCCCGCCAGTCGACGTACTTCCTGTGCACCAACCGCAACAAGGAGTCCATCGCCCTCGACCTCAAGGACGCCGCCGACAAGGACGTCCTGGTCGGCCTCGTCGAGCGCGCCGACGTGCTCGTCGAGAACTTCCGCACCGGCGTCCTCGAGCGCCTCGGCCTCGGCATCGAGGAGCTGATGCGGCGCAACCCGCGCCTCGTCGTGCTGTCCATCACCGGCTTCGGCCACGACGGGCCCGAGGGGGGCCGCGCCGGCTACGACCAGATCGCCCAGGGCGAGGCCGGCCTGATGTCGCTCACCGGTTCCGGTCCCGACGACCCGCAGCGGGTCGGCGTACCGATCGCGGACCTGCTCTCGGGCATGTACGGCGCCTACGGCGTCCTCGCCGCGCTCCACGAGCGAGAGCGCACCGGCAAGGGCACGGTCGTGCGGACGTCGCTGCTGGCGTCCGTCGTCGGCGTGCACGCGTTCCAGGGCACCCGGTGGACGGTGGCCGGCGAGGTCGGCCGCGCGCAGGGCAACCACCACCCCTCGATCGCGCCCTACGGGCTGTTCCACTGCCGCGACGGTGCCGTGCAGATCGCCCTGGGCAGCGAGGGCCTGTGGAAGAAGTTCTGCGCGGGCTTCGGGCTCGACCCCGACGCCGACGGCCTGGCCACCAACGGCGAGCGCGTCGCCCGCCGTGAGGAGGTCATCGCGGTCGTCGAGCAGGCCTTCGCCGACTGGGACGCCGAGCCCCTGCTCGCCCGTCTCGCCGAGATCGGGATCCCGGCCGGCAAGGTGCGCACCCTCGACGAGGTCTACGAGTGGGACCAGGTCGCCAGCCAGGGCCTGCTGGTCGATGTCGAGCACCCGACGCTGGGCGGGATCACCCTCCCCGGCCCGCCGCTGCGGTTCTTCGACGCCGAGGGCGCCGAGGTCACCCGCCGCGACCACGTCGCGCCGCCGCTGCTCGACCAGCACTCCGACGAGATCCGCGCCTGGGTCGGGGGTGGCGGGGCATGACCCGGCAGACCACCAAGCGCTGGACGGCCCCCGGGCTCCTCGATCTCGTCCTCGACGAGGGCACCTTCACCTCGTGGGACGAGCCCATCGACCTGTCCTACGCCGACGCGGGCTACCGCGCCGAGCTCGAGGCCGCCGCCGCGAAGGCCGGCACCGACGAGTCCGTGCTGACCGGCCGCGGCGAGGTCCGCGGTCGACCGGTGGCGGTCGTGGTCAACGAGTTCCGCTTCCTCGCCGGCTCGATCGGCCGCGCCGCCGCCGACCGGATCACCGCCGCCGTACGCCGTGCCACCGAGGAGGGCCTGCCCCTGCTCGCCAGCACCGCGTCGGGCGGCACCCGGATGCAGGAGGGCACCCCCGCCTTCGTGCGGATGGTCGAGATCTCCCGCGCGCTGATGGACCACCGGGCTGCCGGGCTGCCCTACCTCGTCCACCTGCGTCACCCGACCACCGGCGGGGTGTACGCCTCGTGGGGCTCGCTCGGCCACGTGACGGTCGCCGAGCCCGGGGCGCTGGTGGGCTTCCTCGGTCCCAAGGTCTACGAGGGGCTCAACGGGCGGCCGTTCCGACCGGGCGTCCAGGTCGCGGAGAACCTCGCGGCCGCCGGCGTCATCGACGGTGTCGTCGCGGCCGAGGACCTCCCGGCCATGGTCGACAGCGCCCTCGCCGTCCTCGTCGACGGGCCCGGCCCCGGCCGCCTCCCGCTCCGGGTGGCGCGACCGGTCGGCGACCACGCCGCGTGGGACAGCGTCGCGCGCACCCGTCGTACGGACCGGGTCGGCGTGCGCGACCTGCTCGCCCACGGTGCCGCCGGCACGCTGCAGCTCCGCGGCACTGACGAGGGCGAGCGCGACTCGACCGTCCTCGTCGCCCTGACCCGCCTCGACGACCAGCCGTGCGTCGTGATCGGCCAGGACCGCTCCCGCCAGGTGCCCGGCCACGCGATGGGGCCCGGAGCCCTGCGCGAGGCCCGTCGCGGCATGCGGCTGGCCGAGGAGCTCGGGCTGCCGCTGGTCAGCGTCATCGACACCCCTGGCGCCGAGCTGTCGCCCGAGGCCGAGGAGCGCGCCATCGCCGGGGAGATCGCCCGCTGCATCGCGACCCTCACCACGATGAGCGTGCCCACGGTCTCGGTGATCCTCGGGCAGGGCTGCGGGGGAGGGGCGCTGGCGTTCCTGCCCGCGCGCACGGTGATCGCCACCGAGCACGCCTGGCTCTCCCCGCTCCCGCCGGAGGGGGCCAGCCTGATCGTGCATGGCGACACCGCCCACGCCGCCGAGATGGCCGCGCGCCAGCGGGTGCGGGCCGCCGACCTGCTCGCCGACGGCGTGGTCCAGCACGTGGTGCCCGAGGTCGACGGCGAGTCGCCGCGCGACCTCGCGGTCGCGGTCGCCGCCGAGGTCGGGGCGCGGCTGCGCGAGCTGGCTGGTCGTACGCCGGTGGCCCGCGCCTGCTGAGCCGTACCTCTGCCCGCCGTCGGGCGGTGCGTGACGCAGGTTCTGGACGCACAGAACGTGTCTCACTCACCGCCGTACGTCGTCGCGCGGGGGCAGCGGTGCGTGACGCAGGTTCTGGGGCTCGGAAACGTGTCTCACGCACCGCCGTACGTCGTCGCGCGGGGGCAGCGGTGCGTGACGCAGGTTCTGGGGCTCGGAAACGTGTCTCACGCACCGCCCGGCACCGTGCGTGGCGGGGGTCGTGCGGCCGCGGGCCCTTGGGCGACCGATCGAAGGTGACCGTTCGCGGGCTCAGCTGGCCTTCTTGGCCTGCTTCTTCGCAGCCGTCTTCTTCGTCGTGGACTTCTTGGCCGCGGACTTCTTCGCGGCCGTCTTCTTCGCCGGAGCCTTCTTGGCGGCCGACTTCTTCGCGGTCGTCTTCTTCGCCGGCTTCTCGTCCTCGGACGAGTCGTCGGAATCGTCGGCCTCGCCCCTGGCGGTCTTGGCGGCCGCGACGGACTTCTGCAGCGCGGCGAGCAGGTCGACGACCTCGCCGGAGGTCTTGGTCGAGGTCTCGGTGCGCTTGATCTCGCCACCCTCGATCTTGGACTTCACGAGCGCCTCGACGGCGCCGGCGTAGTCGTCCTCGAACTCGGTCGCGTCGAAGTCGCCGGCGAGGGTCTCGACGAGCATGTGGGCCATCTTGACCTCCTGCGGCTTGGCGTCGTCGACCTCGACCTTGAAGTCGGGCACGCGCACCTCGTCGGGCCACATCATCGTCTGCAGCACGATGACCTCACCGGCCTCAGTCTCCCGCACGCGCAGCACGGCGATGGTGGTGCGCTGGCGCAGCGCGACGGTCACCACGGCCATCCGGTCGGCGTCCTTGAGCGCCTGGCGCAGCAAGGCGTAGGGCTTGGCGCCCGCGCCCTCGGGCTCGAGGTAGTAGGACTTCTCGAACAGCAGCGGGTCGATCTGCTCGCGGGGCACGAACTTCTCCACGGCGATCTCGCGCGACGACGTCGACGGCAGCTCGGCCATGTCGTCATCGGTGAGGATGACCATCTCGCCGTCCTCGGTCTCGTAGCCCTTGGCGATGTCGGCGTAGGCCACCTCCTCGCCGTCGAGGGAGCAGACGCGCTGGTACTTGATCCGGCCGCCGTCCTTGGCGTGCACCTGCCGGAACGACACGTCGTGGCTCTCCGTCGCGGCATACAGCTTGACCGGGACACTGACCAGGCCGAAGGAGACGGCACCCTTCCAGATCGCGCGCATGCGACGACGATAGCCGTCACTCCAGACACTCGTCTCCCTCCAGATGGGGGACACAGGTGGAGGACGCGGGGATGCCAGACTGCACGCGTGCGCCCCATGCTCGCCAGCAAGACCGACCGCGTCCCCACGGGCGCGCAGTGGCTGCACGAGGTGAAGTGGGACGGCGTGCGGGTGCTCGTCGACGTCCGCGACGGCGTCGTCCGCATGACCAGCCGCAACGACAACGACGTCACCCCGGCCTGGCCCGACCTCGCCGCTCCGCCGCTCGGGGACCGTGACCTGATGATCGACGGCGAGGTGATCGCCCTCAACGAGCGGGGTGTCCCGGACTTCCGCGTGCTGCAGCACCGCATGCACGTGCGCAACGCCCGGGAGGTCGCCCGGCTCGTGAAGTCGGTGCCGGCCACGCTGATGGTCTTCGACCTGTTGCGGCTCGACGGCGAGGACCTGACCGCCCGCCCGCTGGAGGAGCGCCGCGCGCTGCTCGAGCAGCTGCCGCTGGGCGACTCGACGTGGCAGGTCCCGGCGGCGTACGACGACGGCGCCATGCTGTTCGACGCCACCCTGCAGCAGGGGCTGGAGGGGGTGGTGAGCAAACGTCGCGGCTCGCGCTACCGCTTCGACACCCGCAGCGAGGACTGGCGCAAGCTCGCCCACCGCCACCGCGGGTCGTTCGTCGTCGGCGGCTGGCGCCCCCAAGTCGGTACGACGGACCGGTTGGCGTCGCTGCTCGTCGGCGAGCCGACCCCCGACGGCCTGCTCTACCGCGGGCGCGTGGGCAGCGGCATCGCCGGCGCCACCAGCACCCGGCTCGCCGCGCTGCTGGCGCCGCTGGCGACGGGGGAGTCCCCGTTCGCCGACGAGGTGCCGCGCGTCGACGCCGCCGGCACGTTCTGGGTCGAGCCGCGGGTCGTGGTCGACGTCGACACCCACGGGCTCGGCTACGAACGCCTGCGCCAGCCGTCGTTCCAGGGCGTCCGCGACGACCTGTCACCGGAGGACCTCTCATGATCAGCAGGCTGCTGGTGGCGACGCTCCTGGCCGCGGGCCTCGTGGCGCCGGCGAGCCCGACCACCGCCACCGCCGCGGCGCCGCAGCAGGCCGACGTCGTGCGCCTCGCCGGCGTACGGGTCGAGCTCCGCGCAGGCACCACGCAGGTCGTCACCGTCGCCCACACCCGCGGCGTGCGAGCGCGGGTGTCGCTGTGGCGGCTGGCCGCGGACAGGTGGAAGCGGCAGCTGGCCACGGCCGACGGCCGCACCGGCGCGGGCGGGCTCGTCGACGGGGACCGCCGGCGCCAGGGATCGGGGACGACCCCGCTGGGCACCTATGGACTGACGTCGACCTTCGGCACCCACGCCGCCGACCCGCGCGCGCGGCTGCCGCACCACCGGATCCGCAAGGGGGACCACTGGGTGCAGGACAACGCCTCCGACCACTACAACCGGTTGCGCAACCAGCGCGAGGGCGGCTTCCGCTGGTGGCTGCCGTCGTCGCACCCTGACTCCTCGGAGCGGCTGACCGACTACCCGCGACAGTACGAGTGGTCGATCGTCACCGACTTCAACGTCGAGCAGGTGCGCCACCGCGGCTCCGGCATCTTCCTCCACGTCAACGGGCGCGGCGCGACCGCCGGCTGCGTGAGCGCGCCGCGGCGCTTCGTCCGCTCGCTCGTGCGGCTCCTCGACCCGGCGCGCGTGCCCGTGATCGCGATCGGCCGATGAGCCCGGACCCGAGCAAGGACGTCCAGGTCGACGTCGAGGGCCGCACCCTGACGATCAGCAACCTCGACAAGGTGCTCTACCCGCGCACCGGCACGACCAAGGGCGAGGTGCTCAACTACTACGCGCAGGTCTCGCCGGTCCTGCTGCCACACCTGAAGGACCGCGCGGTGACCCGGATCCGGTGGCCGCACGGGGTGGAGGGGGCGAGCTTCTTCGAGAAGAACGCACCCGCGGGCACGCCGTCGTGGGTGCGGACGCACGAGGTGCCGACCACCGGCTCGCGCTCCGGCAAGGGGGACGGCACGATCCGCTTCCCGATCTGCGACGACCTCGCGACCCTCACCTGGCTCGCCAACCTCGCCGCCCTCGAGCTGCACGTGCACCAGTGGACCGTCGACGCGAAGGGGCGCCCGCGCAACCCCGACCGGCTGGTCATCGACCTCGACCCCGGCGAGCCGGCCGGGCTCCACGAGTGCGCGCAGGTGGCGCTGATGGTGCGCGACGCGCTGGCGGAGCGCGACCTGGGGTGCACCCCGGTCCTGAGCGGCAGCAAGGGCCTGCACCTGTACGCCCCGCTGCCGGACGGGCGCGGCAGCCTGGACAGCGACGGTACGACGGCGCTGGCGAAGGAGGTCGCCGAGGAGCTCATGAAGGTGCACCCCGACCTGGTCACCAGCGTGATGACCAAGGCCAAGCGGCCGGGCAAGGTGTTCCTCGACTGGTCGCAGAACTCCGGATCCAAGACCACCATCTCGCCGTACTCGCTGCGTGGGCGCGAGCGGCCGACCGTGGCTGCCCCGCTGACGTGGGACGAGGTCGAGGAGGGCGCCGAGGACGACCTGGCGCTCGAGCAGCTGACGATGGACGAGGTGCTCGAGCGGGTGGCCGAGCTGGGAGACGTGTTCGAGGCCTGACGCCCTCGTCAGGGTGTCCCGGCCCGACGACCCACGGGATTCGGGCCACCCGCCTCGGGACCTGCATCTATGCTCATCGCCATGGCTCACGACGTGCTGGTGGTTGAGGACGAGGAAGACATCGCCGTCCCCCTCATGCGCACGCTCGAGCGCGAGGGCTACGAGGTCAACCGCGTGTCCGAGGGCGCCGAGGCCGTGTCGTTCGCCGTCGACGAGAGTCCGGCGGTCGTGATCCTCGACCTGGGCCTGCCCGACATGGACGGCATCGACGTGTGCCGCCAGATGCGCTCCGCCGGCTACCTGGGCGGCATCATCATGGTGACCGCCCGCGCCGGCGAGCTCGACCGCGTCGTCGGCCTCGACGTCGGCGCCGACGACTACCTCGCCAAGCCGTTCGGCCTCGCCGAGCTCCTCGCGCGCGTGCGCGCGCTCCTGCGACGCAGCGGCAGCACCCCGGCCCAGGACGACTCCACCGTCACCACCTCGTCGGGCCTGAAGATCGACGCCGGCTCGCGCCGCGTCCACCTCGGCGACCGCGAGATCGCGCTGACCGCCAAGGAGTTCGACGTCCTGGCCGTCCTGGCCAACAACCACGACAAGGTCGTGCCGCGCGAGACCCTGATGAACGAGGTCTGGGACCAGAACTGGTACGGCTCCACCAAGACCCTCGACGTCACCATCGGCCGCCTCCGCAGCAAGCTGGAGGCCGCCGCGGCGGGCGAGAAGGTCGTCGCCATCCGCGGCGTCGGCTTCCGCCTCGAGACCGGCGTCTGAGCCCGCTCCACCCGGGCGCGGCTAGGTTGAACGCGTGCCCGACACCGCGCAGCACCACGACGTCCTGATCGTGGGCGGCGGCAACGCCGGCACGTCCCTCGCCGCCCGGCTCGTGCGCGACGGCGCACCCGACGTCGCGGTCATCGAGTCGCGGCCCGTGCACCGCTACCGCCCGCTGCTCAGCTACGTCGGTGGCGGCGAGGCCACCATGTCGTCGCTGTCGCGCCCCGCCGACAGCGTCGTCCCCGACGGGTGCACGACGCTGCGCGACGAGGTCGTATCCGTCGACCCGGCCGACCGCTCGGTCCTCACCCGGTCCGGGCGCAGCTTCACCTGCACGACGCTGGTCGTGTGCCCGGGCCTCGACGAGGACTGGGACGCCACCCCCGGGCTGCGCGAGGCGTACGACGCCGGCTGGGCCGGGTCGACCTTCGACGACGACATCGCCGCGCGGGTCTGGCCCGCGCTGCGCGGGCTGCGGTCCGGCCGGGTGGTGTTCACCGTGCCGCCCGAGCCGGCGCCGTGCGGCGCGACGGCGCTCAAGCCGCTCTTCATGGCCTGCGACCACTGGCGCCGCGCCGAGGTGCTCGAGGACGTCGAGGTCCACCTGGTGCTCCCGGGCGCCTCGCCGCTCGGGCTCGACGGCCCGGACGCGCACATCGAGGAGGCGCTGGCGTCGTACGACGTCCTCGTCCACCGCGAGGCGACGGTCGACCGGCTCGACGGCCGAGTCGTCACCCTGGCCACGCCGGCCGGGGAGGAGGTGGTCGAGGACGTCGCGTTCGCCCACGTCGTGCCGCACTACCGGGCGCCGCGGTGGGTGGTCGACGCCGGGCTGGCGGGTGGGCACCCGGCCGGGCTGGTGGACGTGGACCCGCAGACGATGCAGCACCGCCGCTTCCCCGACGTGTGGTCGCTCGGCGACGTCGCCGACCTGCGCACCCGGCCGTCCGGCGGAGCCTTGCGCAAGCAGGTCGCCGTGCTGGCGCCCAACATCCTGGCCGCCCGCCTCGGCCGGCCGCTCGAGCGCTACGACGGCTACACCGTCATGCCGATCACGACGGCCCGCCACCGGCTGATGCTGGTCGAGGTGGACCGCGACGGGCTGCCCCGACCCACCCTGCCCTTCATGGACCTGACGAAGCCGCGGGCGGTGACGTGGTGGGTGGACCGCTACGCCCTGCCCCGGATCTACTGGCGGCGGATCCTGCGCGGCCGGGTGTGACGAGCTCCCGCAGCGAGGCCAGCTCGGCCTCCATGAGCGCGACCAGCCGATGCGGCTCGGCCACGGTGGCCGCGTCCACCTTGAACCCGATCCGGACCGTGCCGGCGTAGCTGAAGACGGACACGCCCAGCGTCTGGCCGCCCGACCCGGGCACCCACCCCAGCACGCCGGTGACCTCGACGCCCGCGAGGTAGCGCGGTTGCTGGGGCCCGGCCACGTTGGTGGTGACGCCGACCGCCTTGCCGGCGAAGAAGTCGACGAACGGCTTCTCGACGGCGTGCAGGTGGCCGATGCCCTCGGCCACGGCCGTGGTGATGAGGACCTCCGGGGAGTGCTTGATCTGTTCCATCCGCCGGTGCACCTCCTCCAGCCGCTGCAGCGGAGCCATCTCGGCGGTGGGGAGGTGCAGCATGACCAGGGCGAACTTGTTGCCGAGCTCGCGTGGCAGCGGCTGGTCGGGCGGTCGGATGTTGACCGGGACCATCGTGGTCAGGTGCTCGACCGACTCCTCGAAGCTGCGCAGGTAGCTGGCCAAGGCACCCGACAGCGCCGCGATCAGCACGTCGTTGACCGTGCTCCCGGTCGCCCTCCCGATGGCCTTGACGTCGTCCAGCGGCAGGGGCTCCGTCCACGCCAGCCTCTTCTCGACGCCGGGCTCGTGGCTGAACAGCGAGTCCGGCAGCACGTCGAGCAGCAGCTTGCGGGTGACCCCGATTCCCTTGAGGGCCGTCACGGGGGCCGTCGGCAGGCTGGCGGTCGCTCGGAGCAACCCGGTCGCGGAGGACACGAGCGACCCGAGGCGGCCGGAGCGGTGGGCGACCAGCTCCGGCGGCGGGTCCTGTCCGTCCGGTGAGGGGTCGGTCAGGGTCAGGATCACCTGAGCCAGCGCGATCCCGTCGGCCATGGCGTGGTGCATCCGCGAGAACACCACCGACCCGCCGCCGTACCCGTCGACCAGCCACGCCTCCCACAGCGGGTGGCTGCGGTCGAGGGGTCGACGCACCTTCTTCTCGAGGAACGCGCGGAGCTGGGCGTCACCCCCCGGCTTGCGGAGCCGGGCGTGGTGCAGGTGGTGGGACAGGGAGAAGTCGGGGTCGTCCTCCCAGCCCGGCAGCTCCCAGGGGTGCGCCGGGTCGACGGGGCGCTGGTGGAAGACGGGGTAGGCGTCGACGAGCCGCTCCTGCATGGTGCGGCGCAGGCGTGCCCAGTCCAGGGGTTCGTCGGTCCACAGGATGCCGTCGACCACCATCAGGTGGTTCGGTCGGTCGGCGTGCAGCCACATGGCGTCGGCGCCGCTCATCGTCCGCCGGTTGCCCGCTCGCGTGTCGTCGCTCATGACACCGCTCCCGCCAGGTCGGGGGCTGTCGTCCCGTTGCGGGCAGCAAGCGCGAGGCGGCGCACCCGGTCGAGGTCGTCGGAGGTGATGACGCCGTTCACCCCGGAGATCGTCGCGAGCCGCATGCCGTGCTTGAGGCCGAGCCGGTAGATCTGCTTGACCTTCTCCCACTCGATGTTGCGCCCGACCGTGAAGGTCTCGTAGCGCCCCTCGAGCGCGAGCACGACCGTCTCGGCCAGGCAGGCGTACACCACGCCGTCCGGCAGCCCGATGTCGCGCATCCGCACGGCACCGGGCAGCTCGATCTCCCCGGACTCGATCACCAGGACGTCGGGACGCTTCGCGACGTCCTCCGCCGAGAGGTCCAGCGGGCGGGCGACGTCGGTGATGACGCAGCCCGGCTTCACGGCCATGATGTCGAGGACACGCTTGCCGGCCCCCGAGGTGGCGGTGACGACCAGGTCCATCTCGGGGAGCGCTCCGGCGGGGGTGGTCGCGACGTGGACCTCCGCCCCGGGCTGCTCGCGCTCGATCAGCGCCTTGAGCGCCAGCAGCTTCGCCGACTCCGGGGACACCAGCCACAGCCGCGCACCGGCCACGGCCAGCAGCCGGGCGCAGACCGAGCCGATCGCGCCTGTGGCCCCGACGACCATCGCGTTGCCCTGGATCGCGCCGGCGTCGTCGACCTCGGCGAGGTCGAGCCGGCGCAGTGCCTCGTGGGCCGCCCACAGGGCCGCGGAGGCGCTGTAGCTGTTGCCGGTGGTGACGGGCAGCGGGGCCTGGCGGGCCACGGTCACGCCGGCATCGCCGACGACCTTGGTGAAGGCGCCCAACCCCATGATCTGGGCGCCGAGCTTGCGGGCCGTCTCGGCCGCCGCCAGCAGCCGGCGGTAGGTGAACTCCGGGTCGTGGGCCATCATCTCGCGCGGCGTGCCGCCCACGGTGATGAGCCAGCCCTCGGCCTCTTCCCCGGTCGGGGAGGTGATCCCGGTGACGTGGCTGAGGTGAACGGCGGGCTGTAGGCCACCACCTTCTCCACCAGGTCCATCACCGGTTGCGGCGCCGCCCGCGAGACCGTCCGGAGGGGCTCGACGTTGCGGAAGTACTGCTGCGACAGCGGGTGGATCACGAAGGCGAACCTGCTCTTGCGGCGCGGGCCGTTGGGGTGGAGCAGCCGGGGCGCCAGGTCGGCGCCGACGATCATGTCCAGCAGGTCGTCGTCGGTGAGCGCGCTGCCGTCGACCGAGGCGAGCATCAGCGCCTGCAGCACGGCCGCCTCGACGACCACGTCGAACGGCTGCGGCGTGATGTCGACGACCAGGTCGACCCCCCGGTGGCGCAGGTCCGCGAGGCGGTCCTCGTCGATCGCGGAGGTGAGCAGCGTCTTGCCGGCCAGGTCCTCGAGCCCGAACCCGGCCAGCTCGTCGTACGTCGCCACCAGCACGTCGCAGTCGCGTGCGGCGCGGCGCGCCAGCGCGTGGGCGACCTGCCGGGCGGGCGAGACGAGACGGGCGCGCAGCGGGTGGGGCACCATCCGCGCCGGGAGGGCGCCGACCTCGCCGAGCACGTCGGCGGCGAGCCCGACGACCGGGTTGGCGTGGAGCCGGTGGGACAGGTCGAGGCGCAGGAGCGGGTCGGCGAACTCGATGTTGTCGGTGTGCTCGCGCAGGATGCGGGTGGTGCGCTCGTGGTTGCGTCCGCCCAGCACGACCGTCCGGGCGTTGGTGAGGTGGCCGGGCAGGTCGGTGTCGACGCGCCGCACCGCCCACTCCTGCAGCACCTCGAGCAGCTGCCGGCCCTGGGTGACCGGCAGCGATCCCGCCCCGCCGGCGATGCGCCGGCGAGCGTCCTCGGCCGACCCGGCGTACCGGCCCGTCGCCTGTGCCTCGCGGATGCCGGTGACGGCGACGGCGCGTGCCCTCGGCGCCCACTCGTCCACGAGCGCGCACGCCGCCTCGACGTCTCCCGAGGTGCCGCGCCGGACGAGCCGGAAGCGCTGGCCCAGGAAGGTGACTCGCGTGTCGTGGTCGCGCTCGGGGCCGCTCAGGCTGATGTCGAGGACCACGGGTGTCGTGGCGGTCATGTCGGTCCCTCCCAGGTCCGGTGGTCGGCTGTCGGTGTCACACCATCGCCGAGGAGTCGTGCTCGGGGTGCTCGAGCATGAAGTCGAGCAAGGTGTCCGCGTAGTCCTCGAAGCGCGGGCAGCTGACGCCGGTGCCTGCGAGGTCGGCCGTGGTGCTGCTCGTGTCGTACGTCGTCGGCGAGGCGAAGTAGTCGAGCGCCTCGACCGGGAGCCCCATCAGCCGCTCGGCCAGGGGCAGCGACACCGCGGCCCGGACCAGCGCGAGCGGCAGCGGCACCCACACGACCCGCTTGCGCAGGCGCCGCGCGAAGGCGTCGACGAGCTCACGGGCGGTGGGCGGCGCGGGGTCGGTGAGGGCGTACGTCCTGCCCTCCGACTGCTCCATGACGGAGAGCCGGTCCATCGCGTCGATGACGAAGTCGCGCGGCACCAGGCAGAAGCGCACGGCGTCCGGGTCGGCCACGGCGGGTACGACGGCGAGGGGGAGCTGGCGGCGCAGGAACGTCGCCAGGAAGTAGGGGCCGTCGTACTTCTGCGTCTCGCCGGTGCGCGAGTCGCCGACGACGATGCCGGGCCGGTAGATCGTCGCGGGCAGCCCGTTGGCCATCGCCTTGCGGACCAGCACCTCCGCCTCGAACTTCGTCGACTCGTAGTGGTTGCGGAACTCCTGCCCGACGTCGAGGTCGTCCTCGCCGAACTCACCGTCGTAGCGGCCGCTGACGTAGCACGTGCTGACGTAGTGAAGGCGGCTGAGCCCGGGCAGGTTGCGGCACAGGTCGAGCACCCGGTCGGTGCCGTCGACGTTGACCCGGTGGGCCACCTCCTCACCGACCGCGAGGTCGTAGACTGCCGCGAGGTGCCACACCTCGGTGACGTCCTCGAGCAGCGCAGTGTCGGCAGGGTCGAGGCCCAGGCCGGGGGCCGTGAGGTCGCCGACGACCAGCCGGACCCGGCCGGTCACGTGCGGCTCCTCGGCCTCGACGACCTCGAGCCGCTCCCGGGCGTCGGCCAGGTGGCGTCGCTGCACCAGGCAGACCGCGGTGGTGCCCGGCCGCCGCGCCAGCAGCGGGCCGAGCAGGGCGGATCCCAGGAAGCCGGGGAACCCGGTCATCAGCAGTGCGTTCACGTGTGCCACCTCGCGTCGTCGTCTGCCTCCAGCCTTCAGCCCGTCCGTCGGGGTCACCAGAGCCGAACGTCCCGTCGCCGGACGGACGTCCGGCGGCGGTCGGCGCCTCACCGGCGCGGGCCGTCGTCCAGGGGAGACTGTCCACAACCTTTGCCCGACCCCTGTTTCCGGGCCCGTCCGCGTGGGTAGCGTCCCTCGTGCAGCACTTCTCGGGAAGCAGGGCACCACATGGCCGTTGATCGCATCACGCGACCGCACGTCGACGACCTCGTCGAGCGCCTCGACCTGCAGGTGCGCGAGCGGGTCCGGCGCGAGGGTGTCGACCCGCAGCGCGAGGCCGCGGTCGTGCGACGCATCGCCGAGGAGGTGGTCCGCGACCACGACGACCTCAGCCTCACCGGTGCGGTCGCACCCGTCGCCGACGACAGCGCCATGGTGGGTGAGCTGGTGGCCCGGGTGTCGGGCTTCGGTCCGCTGCAGCCCTTCCTCGACGACCCCGAGGTCGAGGAGATCTGGATCAACGACCCCAGCCGGGTCTTCATCGCCCGCCGCGGCCGCCACGAGCTGACCAACCTGCGCCTCGACGCCGCGCAGGTCAACGAGCTCGTCGAGCGGATGCTCAAGTCGAGCGGGCGCCGGCTCGACATCTCGACGCCCTTCGTCGACGCGATGCTGCCCGAGGGCCACCGCCTCCACGTCGTGCTCGAGGGCATCACCCGCGGCTTCACCGCGGTCAATATCCGCAAGTTCCTGCTGCGCGCCCACCGGCTGTCCGACCTCGTCTCGCTGGGCAGCCTGACTCCCCAGGCGGCCCGCTTCCTCGAGGCGTCGGTCCGGGCCGGGCTCAACGTCCTCGTCGCGGGCGGCACCCAGGCCGGCAAGACCACCATGCTCAACTGCCTCGCCGCCGCCGTGCCCGGTGGTGAGCGGGTGGTCAGCGCCGAGGAGGTCTTCGAGCTGCGCTTCTCCCATCTAAATTGTTATGAGGTGCGGTAGAGTGCCGTATGGGTAAGGGGAAGCGAGTCGCCATCTACGTTCGGCTCAGCGATGACAAGAAGAAGACTGGCGAGAACGTCGCCGACCAAGAGCAGGCTGCGCGGAAGATCGCGAAGAAGATGGGCCTGCAGGTAGTCGACGTCTACAGCGACAATTCGCGCACAGCGTCTGACCCTGAGAAGAAGCCGCGCCCGGAGTTTCTGCGGTTGATGGATGACGCCGAGGCGGGCCGCTTCGACACGGTCATCTGCCGCCACGTAGATCGATTCTTCAGGCACCCGATCGACCAGCTGAAGGTCTCCAGCGTGCTCGGTCCGAGAAAGATCACGATCGTGCAGGAGTGGACTGGCTATCCCGTCGACGTGAGCACCCCGTCTGGCGTACTGAACCTCGGCATCGCCGCCAACGTGGCGCTCTACGAGATCAACCACAAGAGGGAGCGACAACTCGCTTACACCAAGAAGCAGCTCAAGAAGGGCAAGTCGCTAGCGGGTGGTCCTCGGCCGTTCGGCTTCAAGAAGTCCAAGAAGGGCAAGCTGACCCCCCACCCGACCGAGGCCGCGCTGGTGGACGAGGCGACCCAGCACGTGCTCGGAGGCGGCTCGATCGGGGAGTTGGTCCGCTCGTGGAACGACCGGGGCATCAAGGCACCTCGCGGCGGGGAATGGGGTTACACGTCGATGCGCGCGCTGCTCATGCGATGGTCCAACGCGGGCATTCGGCAGACGACGATCAAGGACGAGGCGACGGGTAAGAAGATCGTCAAAGAGGCTGGCCCCGGCACGTGGGAGGCGATCGTGCTTGAGGACGACTTCCGGGCTCTGCTCGCCAAGATGCAGGACCCGGCGCGGACGAAGCACCGTGGCGACACAGGCCGGAAACACCTGCTCAGTCACCTGCTCAAGTGCGGCAAGTGTGGCCAGCCGATGCGCGGCGGCAGCACGAAGACGAGGGCCGGTGTGTCGTACGAGATCTACCAGTGTGCCGGGCTGAAGACGCGGTGCCGCCTCGCCGTGGACTACGGAGCGGCGGAGGAGGTCGTCGTGGGTCACGTTGTTCGCCGTCTGGCGTCTCCCGACCAAGCGCTGGTGGCGGCGACGGCGGAGGAGCGCGGGGCGGTGACGACGCTGCACAAGCGCCTCGCCGAGATCGAGGACCACGAGCGCATCATCGAGGAGGGTGGTGCGTCCCCGGCGTCGAAGCAGCGGCAACTCACGGCGCTCAACGACGAGAGCGAGGAGGTCGCCCACAGGTTGGCGTCGCTGACCCAACGCATGGCGCTCGCGAGCCTCCTGACGGGCCTCACCTCGGAATACAAGGAGGGCCGTTACGACTCCATCAACGCGGGGCTGAAGCGGCGAGCGGAGGTGCGCGAGCGATTCGATGCGCTCGACCTCGACCGCAAGCGGTCCGTGATCCGGGCGCTCCTCCGGGTCGAGGTGGCTCCTGCCGACCGTTCGGTTCGTCCCACGGTGGAGACGGCGCGCCAGCGCGTGCATGTGACGCCGCTCGACCCTCGCACGGGTAGCCCGTACATCATCGAGGAGCAGGAGCGAGAGGCGATCTGACGGCCTAGGAGTAGGCCGGGGAGGGGATGCCCCACCTATGACCCATACGACCGTCCCGCATGGGCTGGTACCTACCCCACAGAACACGCCAAGCATCGGCCGCCAGGTGTCGGAGGACGACGAGCTACTCCTACTGCGTGAGCATGGACCGCTTCTGTGGGAGGCGCTGGTGGCGTTCGGGTCGGAGCCGGACTACGCGATCGACATGATCCGGGCGGCCGAGAAGACGGAGAACTTGTCCCGGAAGCGGGCGGAGTACGAGGCGAGGCGACGGGCGGCTGGGGACGAACGTCCAGAATGCCGATAAGGGTAGAAAAACCCAGGGGCCACATACACCCGCCACCGCACATCGATCAGGGGCTGGGGTCGAGAGCACGTCTAGGCCGATACGAAGGTCATGCAGACCAACGAGAAGATCCGGGCCTTGATGCTCATCCGGGCGAGCATCATGGACGACGGAGAGACGATCCACGTCATGCTGTCGGAGCGGGAGCCGACGCCCCAGCTGGCGGTGGACCTGGCGGCGCTGGCGGCGGCGATCGTGGTGCAGGCGGCGGGCGAGGATGAGGGCGAGGCGCTGGCGTTCGTGGACAGGTACCTCGCCGGGCTGCTCGACCGGGAGCGGCAGTGATCGTCCAGGACCGGGGCAAGTCGGTGGCACGAGCCCTCGTCCAACTCGAACGCGACTCCCGGATCATCACGCCAAGCCTCAGGGCCGAGCTGGACATGCAGGTGACCAGCGCGTTCGGCGACGCGCAGAGCAAGATCCCGGTGGAGTCCGGGGCGCTGCTGGCGAGCGGGCGGTGCGGGTCGTCGGTGAGAGACGGCGGTGACACCTACGTCGGATACATGGCGTGGGGTGGGGAGAGCGTGCCGCACGAGGTCGACTACGCGATCTTCGTTGCTGCGGCGGGCGGGGAGTTTGACTGGCTGCGGGACTCGTGGGCCTACGACGAGGCGATGGAGGAGACGATCGGCCGCCACATGCGAAGGCACCTCCGATGAGCCTCGGCCTGCCCCGTCCGTGCATCGAGTGCGGCGAGCCGACCGAGGGAAGCCGCTGCGAGGACCACGCACACGTACACGCGCGTACACGCGCGAGGCCTTCGTACCGGGACAGGGGGTACACGGGAGCGTTCGACAGGCTCAGCCGTCGAGCTCGCGCTCGACAGCGGTTCTGCCTGGACTGCGGAGCGACGAGCGACTTGACGACCGACCACACGCCCCGCGCCTGGGCACGACAGGAGGCGGGCTTACCCATCCGACTGGTCGACGTGGAGGTGGTGTGCTCGCCGTGCAACAGCCGCCGTGGATCGTCCCGGCCGGGCTCGCGCCGCTACGAGGAATGGGAGGCGAGCCGTGGCACAGCCGAGGAAGACTGAGTGCATGAGGGGTCACGACCTGACGGACCCCGCGAACGTCATCACGAAGTCCGACGGTCGACAGTGCAAGGTGTGCCTGCGGGAGGCGAAGAGGGCCTACGCGAAGACGGCGAAGGGTGCCCGTCCGTGCAAGGTGAACGGATGCCCGAACGGCAACACCCCCGGCGGCTCGTACTGCGCGACGCACAGGAGCAGGCTGGAGAGGTCCGGCGACTTGTACGAGGACGTCCCGGTGAGCAGGCGCTACGGCGGGTGGTCGCTGGAGAAGGTCAGGGCGCTGCAGGACGAGGGCTCGCGGTGGCCTCAGGCGGTGAGGAACCAGGGGGGTTGACCCCCGAGCACGTCGCTTTGGGCCCTTCCAGCAGGCGGGGCCCCAGTAACTATCGGCGGGCTACACCTGGGGCGTGCCCTCGTCGCCGTCGCCCACCTCGACGCGGAACTCGACCCCTGGGGCAATCGCGAGAACCCAGTTCCCCGGGGCGAAGATCATGCTCTTGAAATCCGGGCCTTGGGTAGCGACGAGGGCACCGTCCCGCGTCGACAAGACGGTCTCCTCGGGGAAGAAGTACTTGGTCTTGGGGGTGGTCATCACCATCGTGTCGCGCCACGGGTGAAACTCGCCCCGACCCTCGTCAGCGAACTCGCCGCCCTGAATCACTTCGCCTGCCATCTACATCTCCTCTATTGATTGCCGCAATCTCGGTCTTGGATCAAGCGATGGTGAACGCCCCGCTCACGCCGAACTGCACCAGCGTGGCGGCGACGTGGACGGCGGCTTGGGCCTCGTCCGTCGTCTCGTTTCTGGTCGGGTGCAGGCCGCCGTGCCTGGAGGTCTGGCCGTCCCACAGCGTCTCCATCATCGACAGAACCATCCCGACGCCGCCGTCGGGCAGCGTGGACTTCCACTTGATCGGCTTGGCCTTGACGTCTCGGACCATCGTGCCGAGGGTTTGCTTCGCGTTTTGTGGTGACACGTGTGGGGCCAACGCCACCTCGACGGCCTTGATGCTCTCGCTGTACGACTTCACCGGGTCGGGGGTGCGGGAGTAGCCCTCGTTCCAGGCGTTGGCGAGGTGTTCTCCCGCTGAGCCCGTCGCCGCGTCGACAACCGCCTGCACCTGTTGCTGGACCTCGGGCGTGGTGCGCATCTCTAGGCCGGTGCCGTCCTCACGGACCTTGTACGCGGAATTGCCGGTGGCGAGCGTGTACTCGAGGCCCTGCGCCGCTTCCCACGGCTTGCGATAGTTGTCCGGGTGAAATGCCGTCTCGAGCACGTACTCGACTAGGTCCAAGCAGAAGTCCTCGTTGCCGTTGACACCGTCCGCGAGTAGCCGCACGGCCTGCCCGTGGTTAAAGCCCACGGTCGGGTCAGGCAGCGTCAATCGGAACTCGATACCGATGTCCTTCACCAGGTCCGCGTCGTTGCTGAGGAACACGTCTAGCCAGCTCCACAGCGGCACCTTGAGGTGCGCGGGCACCCCTTCGTAAGGCGTCTCCAGCGCAAGCTTCGACTTCCGGCGTCCTGGGGTCCATGTCACAAGCAGAACCCTAGAGGCGCTCACCGACACGACGGCAGGGTTCTCCACAGACGCCCGCCGATACATCGGTCGTGGCGAAGGCTGGACCGAAGACTGGGGCGTCGAGTCGCCCGCTGGTGGAGCGTGACCTCCCGGCCGAGGGTGGCGAGCGGGTCACGGCGTGGATCGAGCGGTTCGTCCGGGTGACGTCGGGCGAGGGTGCCCGTCAGCCAATGGTGCCGGAGGCGTGGCAGCGCGACCTGATCAAGTCGGCGTTCGACGAGCCCCGCCCGCGCTTGGGCTTGTGGTCGTTCCCCAGAGGAAACGGGAAGAGCTCGCTGGCGGCAGCGCTAGCCCTCTACGGCCTGCACGGCGACGGGGTCGAGGGCGCGTCCGTATGCGTGGTAGCGAAGGACGAGCGCCAGGCACGCATCATCTTCAACACCGCCGTCCGCATGACGCAGCTAAACCCGCTGCTGGAGAAGCGGTCCTACCTCTACACGGACCGAATCGTCGTGCCGGGCTCGGGCTCGACGCTGCAGGTGCTCCCGGCCGAGGCGGACCGCCTGGAGGGCCTGAACTACTCGCTGGCAATCATCGACGAGATCGGCGTCGTCGACCGCAAGACGTATGAGGTCGTCCTCCTGGCGTCGGGCAAACGGGCGACGTCGCTGACGCTGTGCATCGGCACCCCGTCCCCGTACGGCACCGACTCGGCCATGTGGGACCTCCGCGCCGAGGCGCTGGAGCACCCGACCGACCCGCTGCTCACCTTCACTGAGTACGCCGCCCCGGCCGGATGCGAGGTCGACGACGAGGAGGCCTGGGCCACCGCCAACCCGGCACTGGGCTCGTTCCTGTTCAGCGACGGGCTGCGGATGGCGCTGCCGCCGAAGACCCGCGAGGCGACGTTCCGGCGAGCCCGCCTCGGGCAGTGGACGGATCAGGCCGACGACGCGTGGATGGAGCCCGGGGTCTGGGCCAGCCGCTCGGCGGGCCAGCCGATCCCGGACGGGGCGGAGGTGTGCCTCGCCCTGGACGGGTCGTTCTCGCAGGACTCCACGGCGCTCGTGGCTGCGACCGTGAGCCAGACGCCGCACCTGGACGCGGCGGGTCACTGGGCGAACCCCGGTGACCAGGACTGGCGGGTGGACGTGCTGCACGTCGAGGACGCGATCCGGGAGGCGTGCCGTCGGTGGCGCGTCCGGGAGGTCACCGCCGACCCCTACCGGTGGCAGAGGTCCCTGCAGGTGCTCGCCCGGGAGGGGCTGCCGGTGACGGAGTTCCCGCAGTCGGCGCAGCGCATGTCCCCGGCGACCGTCGGGCTGCATGAGGCGGCCCTCAACGGACAGGTCACCCACTCGGGCCACAAGGCGCTGGCGGAGCACGTGGCCAACGCCCGGGTGACCGAGGACGCCCGGGGCACCCGGCTGCGCAAAGACGCGAAGGACTCCGCCCGAAAGATCGACCTCGCCGTCTGCGCGGTCATGGCGTGGAGCCGGTCGATACATCACGCGACGACGTCGAGACGGCGAAGGGTCGTGAGCTGGTAGTGGTCGTGAAGATCCTTGAGGGCCTGAGCAGGCGCCTCGACGAGACGGAGCCGTGGCTGCGGGACCTGGACGCGTACTACGCGGGCCGCCAGCCGCTGTCGTTCCTGTCGCGAGCGGCGCAGGAGGCGCTGGGCGACCGGCTACGGGTGTTGGTGGCCAACTACCCGAGGCTCGTCGCGGATTCGCTGGCCGAGCGGCTACGGGTGATCGGCTTCCGCGTGGACGGTCAGCCCGCCGACCGCATCTGGGCGGCGTGGGAGGCGGCGGGCTTTGAGGATGCCCACCAGATCGCTCACACGGAGGCTCTGGTGTTGGGCCGGTCGTTCGTGACGGTGTGGTCCGACTCGTCGGGCGCGCCGACGCTGACGGTGGAGAGTCCCCACGAGATGGGCGTCGTCCGCGACCCGGTCACCCGGGAGGTGACGGCGGCCGCGAAGAGGTGGACACAGGACAACCGGGCCCACGCCGTGCTGTTCCTCCCCGACAAGATCCACCGCTACGTCTCCTCGGCGTCGGTGCCTGAGCTGGGCGCGATCCCGCCCGAGGGCTGGCAGCACGCGGGGTCGGACCCCAACCCGCTCGGCGTCGTGCCGGTGGTGCCGTTCGTGAACCGGGGGCGGCTGCTCGACGTCGACGGCGTCAGCGAGATGTCCGAGGTCTGTGACCTGACCGATGCCATCAGCAAGCTGCTGGCCGACCTCATGGTGTCCAGCGAGTTCTACTCCCGCCCGCGCCGGTGGGCGACCGGGCTGGAGATTCAGGAGAAGCCGGTCGTTGACGAGCAGGGGCAGCCGGTGACCGACGCCCTGGGCGAGCCGGTCACCCGGGCGGTCAACCCGTTTGGCACCGAGGCCAACCGGGTGTGGCAGAGCGAGGCTGTGGACACGAAGTTCGGGCAGTTCCCCTCGGCGGACCTGTCGGGTTACGAGAACGCGATCGGCCTGCTGCTGCAGGCCATCAGCGCCGTGTCCGGCCTGCCTGCCCACTACCTGGGCGTGCACGGGGACCAGCCCGCCAGCGCAGATGCGATCCGTTCGGCGGAGGCGTCGTTGGTGTCGCGGGCGCACGCCCGGATGCGGTCGTTCGGACCGTCGTGGTCGCGGGTAGCGGCGCTGGTGTCGGCGGTGGAGAACGGCACGACGCCGCGCCGCGTCGAGGTGGTGTGGGCCAACCCCGAGACACGCACCGTGGCACAGGAGGCCGACGCTGTAACCAAGCTGGTGCAAGCGGGCATCTTGCCGACGGAGGAGGCGCTGGCCCGCCTGGGCTACGGCCCGGAGCAGATCGAGGCGATGCGGGCGATGAGCCTCCGCTCCCGCCTCGACGCGCAGGTCGTCGCCCCGTCCACGGCGGTGGCGTCGTGAGCGACCTGCAGGCGGCGTGGCTGGCGCTGGCGGCGCAGGCTGAGGCGGAGGTGGCGGCGACGGTGGCGGCCTACGAGGCCGGGTTGCTGGCTCGGACCAACTTCGTGGAGTCGGCGGCGGCCAGCGTGTACGCGGCGAACCTGGCGGCCACGGCCTACGCCGACACCGCCGTCGCGGCGTGGCGTCTCGCCACACTCGGCCTGCCGACGACGACCCTGGGCCTGTTCCCGCCTCGTGAGGAGCAGGAGAGGCTGGTGCGGGCCTTCGCCACGATCACCGCCCACGCGGCAGGACTGAGCGCCGCTGTCGGATCGAGGTCGGTCCGGGTGGCCCGCTCGGAGCCCTTGCAGCGCGGGCACCGGGCCTACCAGGAGGCGCTACGCAGCCGAGGCGTCGAGCACTGGCGCAGGATCGTCCAGCCCGACGCCTGCGAGGACTGCGCGCCGCTGGCCGGGTCCGTCCACGACATGGCCGAGGACTTCACGGACCACCCGCAGTGTCGGTGCACCCTCGCCCCGGTGATGACCGAGGGGTGGGGCGACAGGCAGCGCGCCACTCAGCACCAGCTGCGCCGTACGTGGAACACGCCAGTCGGTCAGGTCCGGTTCTCGTCGGGCCTGTCGATCCGTTGAACCGAAAGGGGCACGTTGTGGCCATCGAAGACGACGACGCATGGGTGGAGCCCCAGGAGGGCTCCGCGTCGCTTGAGCACCCGTCGGGCGGCTCAGGGGACGACGACGTTCCCGACGAGGAGCCCGAGACCTTCACTGCCGAGTACGTGAAGGAACTCCGAGACGAGGCTGCCGCCCACCGGGTGAGGGCCAAGAGAGCCGAGGCGGCAGAGGACAGGCTGAGGGTCCTGGCGATCGAGGCCGCCGCCCGGGGCGTCCTGGCGGACCCCACGGACCTGCCGTGGTCGCCGGAGTACGAGGACAACGACGGGTGGCCCGACGCGGCGAAGCTGACGGCGGCGGCGCAGGAGCTCGCCACCCGTAAGCCGCACCTTACACGGCCTCGCGGCGACGTGGGACAGGGCAGGCACTCGGAGGACCGCGACACGGTGAGCCTGGTCGGGCTCCTCAAGCAGGGAGCGTGATGGCGAACATCGAGACGCTCGCCCGCAGGGCCGGCTACCGGATCCGCCGAGGCCGCACGGACCCCGCCCGGCTCTGGCTGATCGACCCGCACGGCAGGCTGCTGACGCCCCTGGGCGGCACAGACGTCCAAGGGATTCGGGACCTCCTCGACGTCGCCGAGAGTCGGCCACGAGCGGCCCCTGACCTGCGTAGATGACAGGCGCGAGCCGGGCTATGCTGGGCTGGAGCCCCAGAGGCGGGGCGTCCTGACCACATGGTTCGGGACGATTCGGCAGGCATCTCTCACAACGAGTCCGAGCTCATCTTGACGCTCAACGTTGTGAGGACGCTTGATGAACGCTTCCGACTGCCCGCCCATGCCCACGATCCGCCGCGTCGCTCGACGCCAAGGACTGCGGGTCCGCAAGTCCCAGTCCGGCTCCCACTTGTTGTGGCTGGTCGATGGTGACGACCGGATCGTGTCGCCGCTACGCGGCCTGCCCGCCGACGAGATGTGGCAGTTGGTCCAGCGCCTCGACGCTGAGGGATGGACGGGATTCCTGGAGTGACCTCGCGTACGTACACGCGCGTACACGCGCGCGCGAGGGCGGCCTGATGGCGCGCCTCGATGAGCACAAACTGATGGCGCTGCAGGCCAAGAACAACCACGTCAGGATGTTCATGAACGCCGAGCTCAGCGACGAAACGTTCGAGCTGTTCTTGAACGGCGAGACGGACGGGCTCGTCGAAGACGACTGGTACCCGGCGTGGCCGCGCGGCGAGCTGCTGGTGCGATGCGACGACGACGAATGCGACTCGGGCGACGGGACCCCGCAGGTCTGGAAGCCACCTCGCGGGGCGTCGGGCAGGCTGCTCAAGACATGGTTCTTGTGCCCGAACTTCTGCAACCTCTCCCAGCGCCTCGCCGGTCGGTTCATCCGTGAGATGAAGGACGGTGCACGGCCTCGCGACGAGACGCTTGAGGCTCGGTGCCGCGCACGCCTCATGGCCTCGCGCAAGAACGTGCGGCGCTACACCGCCGACTACCAGGCCGAGGTGCTGGCCGAGGACGTCGACGAGGTGACGTGGGCGGCGATAGTCGACGAGAACCTCGAGACGTACCGCATGAACGACAGACTGGACGAGGTCGAGGCCATCGCGTGGCAGATGGGCTACACGGAGGACGAGGCCCTCGCCTATCTCGCCGTCGATCCCGACCTGCTGGAGGCGTGGCGGCGGCGGCGGACGACCACCAACCCGCTCGACGACGAACCCGCCATCGAAACTCCGTACGACTAATCGTCGATGAGTTGCGCCGGTGATACACCGCAGCACAGACACCTTGAGAACTCCATAGAGCACGACGTGCCGATCCACAGTGCGCGAGGCCAGAAGCCACGCCGCGACAGATGGGTCCGGGAGGCCCGTCGCGATCCCTTCCCGAGATCGCACAGACAGGCACGCCATGTCGAACACCCGCGCCAACACAGCGGAACTCACGACCGAGCAGGTCGCCCGGATCCTCATCAAGCCGCTCGAAGAGACGTCGAAGTTTCTGGCCGCCGGGCCGCGGATCTTCGATACGACCGGCCCCCTCCGCATCCCCAAGCTGGGCGGCCCCGTGGTCGTCGACTGGATCGGGGAGGCGGAGCTCATCCCGTCCGAGGACGTGGACATGGAGGAAATCTCGCTCCTCCCAAGCACGATGAAGAGCGCCAAGGTCCTGACGAAGTACTCCAACGAGCTGGCCCGCGCGTCGGTGATCGCCCTGGACGCGGCGCTGCAGGCGAGGCTCGTCAAGGACGTGGCGGACAAGCTCGATGCCCAGTTCTTCTCCGCCTCCGGTGACGGAATCACGACGCCTAAGGGCCTGTTCGCCTACGCGGGCACCCAGACCGTCGCGGTGGACGGGCCGCTCGGGCTCGACGACCTCATCGAAGCGTGGGGCGCCGCCCTCAACGCCGACGCGAACGTTCCGGCCATGAAGTGGGTGATGTCGCCTCGGGAGTTCATCGCCCTCAGGAAGATCAAGCAGGGCACCGGGAGCAACCAGTACGTCCTGACCCCGGATCCCACCCAGGACGGGCTCTTCCGGCTGTTCGGTGCCCCGGTGATTGTGACGAAGCGGGTGCCGGACACGACGGGCGCCACCCCGACCGGGCGAGCGGCACTCGTGGACTTCTCACAAATCGCCGTCGCCAGGGATCTGGCTCCGTCGGTGACGATCCTTCGCGAACGTTTCGCTGATACGGACGAACAGGCGATTCGCGTGGTCTGCAGGCTCGACGCCGCGCCGATGAACCCCGAGGCCGTGGTCAAGCTCACCGGCATCACCATCTAGGCCTGACCGTGACGTGGCGGACCCTCCCGAGCGAGGTGGAGGTGGCGGCCTTCCTCGACTGGCCCTCCGACACAGTCGAGCAGATCGCGCCCCACCTCGCCTCGGCGACCGTCCTGGCCAGGAGCTACACCCGGGGCGTCGGATTCTCGGAGGCCCTGGACGGCTCGCCGGTGTGCCAGGGCGATGTGGCGGCGGTGATCGTCAGCGCTACCGCGAGGAGCGTCGCGAACCCAGAGCACGTGGTGCGGCAGGAGGTCGGGACGTGGAACGCGGTCCCCGCCCGCTTCGAGGGCTGGACCCTGATGGAGCAGCACGTCCTGCACGCCTACCGCCGCCGCACCGCATAGACGTCGCCGCGCGGGCCGACAGCGCAACCCATCCAATCGGGTCCCGTCGACGGCCTCTCGTTCACCGCGCGGCGCGAGAGAACGAGGCCCCACCCCTAACCGAGTCTCAGGGGTGGGGCCTCGCTGTTGGGTGGGACTGACCACGTTTTGCGCAACAAACGACGGTCAGGGCACCCCGACTGGGTCGCGATGCAGACCCGGCAGGCCGGGCTCGAGCAGACCGGCGAGATCGTGCTCCGCGACCTGGTGAAGGAGGCGCTCCGCATGCGCCCGAGCCGCATCCTGGTCGGCGAGGTCCGCGCGGCCGAGTGCCTCGACCTCCTGCTCGCCCTCAACTCTGGGCTTCCGGGCATGTGCACCCTCCACGCCAACAGTGCCCGCGAGGCGCTCGTGAAGATGTGCACCCTGCCCCTGCTGGCGGGTGACAACATCTCGGCCCGGTTCGTGGTGCCCACCGTGGCCACCAGCGTCGACCTCGTCGTGCACCTCGGCCTGGGCGCCGACGGCGTACGCCGCGTCAACGAGATCGTCTCGGTGCCGGGGCGGGTCGAGGCCGACGTCATCGAGGTCGAGCCGATCTTCGTGCGGCAGCGCGGCGAGCTGCGGCGCACCGGGGGAGTGCCGGCGCGCGTCGAGCGCTACGAGCGGGTCGGCATCGACATCCACGAGGTGCTCGCGTCCGAGGAGGTCGGTCACTGATGGGCGCGCTCGTCGGACTGGGCATGGGCGTGGGCCTGCTGCTGATCTGGTCCGCCTTCGCCCTGCCTCGACGCCCGAGGTCCACGTCCCCGAGCTCGACGGCGCTGGGACGTCTCCTCGGCCGGGCCGGACTTGGCGACGTCACCCCGGCCAGCGTGCTGTCGCTGTGCGCCGTGCTCTTCGCCGTCGCCTTCGCCCTCGTCCAGGCCGTGTCGCGGACCGTCCCGGTGGCGTTCGTCTTCGCCGCCATGGCCGCCTACCTCCCGGTCGCCGTCCTCCGTCAGCGGGCCGCGCGCCGGCTTCGCGACTTCGCCGAGGTGTGGCCCGAGGCGGTCGACAACCTCGCCAGCGCGGTCCGCGCCGGCCTCTCCCTGCCCGACGCCGTCGCCGCGCTCGGCCACAACGGCCCGGAGGCGTTGCGCGCCGACTTCGCGCAGTTCGCGCTGGACTACCAGGTCACCGGGCGCTTCGGTGAGTGCCTCGACCGGCTCAAGGACCGGCTCGCCGACCCCGTCGGTGACCGGGTGATCGAGGGGCTCCGGCTCGCCCGCGAGGTCGGCGGCGGCGACCTGGGGCGCCTGCTGCGCAACCTGTCCGGCTTCCTGCGCGACGACGCGCGCACCCGGTCCGAGCTCGAGTCGCGCCAGGCCTGGACCGTCAACGGTGCGCGCCTGGCGGTCGCTGCGCCGTGGATCGTGTTGCTACTGATGTCGTTCCAGACCACTGCGATCCGGCAGTACGCCTCGCCCGGCGGCGTCCTCGTGCTGGGCATCGGGTTCGGGGTCTGCGTGCTCGCCTACGTCTCGATGATGCGCATCGGCCGGCTCCCGACCGAGAAGCGGATCCTGTCGTGAGCACCGCGGTGTGGGGTGCCCTCCTGGGAGCCGTGGCCGGTGCCGGGCTGCTCCTCGTCGGGTCTCGGATCGCAGTGCTGCGCCGGCCGCAGCTGTCGGTCCGCGTCCTGCCCTTCCTGCGTGACGTGCCTCGCGTGGACGAGACCTCTCCTCTGCGTCCCGTCGCTGCCGCGCCGACGTCGGCGGCAGCGGGGATCTTCGGACCGCTGCTGCGCCAGGCGGCCGACCTGGTCGAGCGGGTGCTCGGCGGGAGCACGTCGGTGCGCCGCCGGCTGCAGCGCGCAGGCCTCGACCGCACCCTGCAGGACTTCCGGATCGAGCAGGTCGTCTGGGGGCTGGTCGGCTTCGCGGCCGCAGCAGCCGTCGTCCTGCTCCGTGCGCTGGGCGGTGTCGGGAGCGTCGGCTCGGGCGTCGTGTTCTGCCTGCTGGGCTTCGTCTGCGGGGTCTTCCTCCGCGACAACCGGCTCAGCACACAGGTGAAGGACCGTGAGCGCCAGGTCCTCGTCGAGTTCCCCACCGTCGCCGAGCTGCTGGCGCTGTCGGTCGCGGCGGGCGAGAGCCCGGTCTCGGCGCTCGACCGCGTCGTACGCCGCAGCAACGGCGCGCTGTCCGACGACCTCGCCCAGGTGCTCGCCCGGATCCGCACCGGCGAGCCGGTCGGGGCGGCGTTCGAGTCGCTCGCCCGCTCCACCGGCCTGCCGATCGTGGCCCGGTTCGCCACCGGCATCACGGTCGCCATGGAGCGCGGCACCCCGCTGGCCGACGTCCTGCACGCGCAGGCCGCGGACGTACGCGAAGCAGGCCGACGCCTGCTCATCGAGACTGCCGCCCGCAAGGAGATTGCGATGATGGCGCCCGTCGTGTTCTTCGTGCTGCCGGTGACGATCCTGTTCGCCTTCTACCCCGGGGTGCTGGGCCTGCGCCTCACCACCCCGTGACGCCTCCCTGAGCCTCCAACGAAAGGACACGCCATGCATCCGTCCATCTCGGGACTTCTCCTGCTGCTGACACGTCCGCGCGACGAGCGCGGCGACGTGCCCGGCTGGGTGATGGTCACGCTGATGACCGCCATCGTGGTCGCCGCGCTCACGCCGTTCGTCAGCGACGAGCTGCGGGCGCTGCTCTCGCGGGCCTTCGCGATGGTCAGCGGCTAGGGCCGACGTGCCTCGCCGCGCCCGCGCCAGCGAGCGCGGGGCAGCCGTCGTCGACTTCGTCCTCGTGCTGCTCGTCCTGCTCCCGCTGGTCATCGGCATCCTCCAGCTCGCGCTGGTCCTCCACGTCCGCAACACCCTCGCGTCCGCCGCGGCCGAGGGCGCCCGCCACGCGGCGGTCGCCGGTTCGTCGGCGCCGGCCGGTCACGCGAAGGTGCAGGAGCTGGTGAGCGGTGCGCTCTCGGCCGACTTCGTCCGCTCGGTGAGCGTGCGCCCGGCGCTCGTCGGTGGGGCGCCGGGCTACGAGGCCGTCGTCACCGCTGACGTGGGCCTGCTCGGGTTCGGTGGCGCGGGCGTGCCCGTCCGGGTGTCCGGGCATGCCGTCGCGGAGGTGCCGCCGCCGTGAGCGGGCAGCGACGGCCTCGACGGCGCGACGAGCGGGGCTCGGCGCTCGTCGAGTTCAGCTGGCTGGCGATCATCCTGCTGGTCCCGCTCGTCTGGATCGTGTTCTCGGTCTTCGAGGTGCAGCAGGGAGCGTTCGCGACGAGCGCAGCGGCACGAGCAGCCGGGCGTGCCTACGCCCTGGCCCCCGACGATGCGACCGGCGCGGCGCGCGCCGAGGCCGTCGTACGCCAGATCCTCGCCGACCAGGGCACGCCCGGCCAGCGCGCCCGGGTCACGGTCACGTGCGACGCCCCCGCGGGCAGCTGCCACGTCGGCACCTCGGTCATCACCGTCCGCGTCGACTCCGGCGTGGACCTGCCGTTCGCCCCGGCCATCCTCGGCAGGGAGGCGGCGAGCTTCTCCCTCGACGCGACGCACACGGTGCCGATCGGGCAGTACGTCGAGAGCGGGTCGGACGGCGGGTCGGACGGCGGGTCGGACGGCGGGTCGGACGAGGGCGGCGGGCGGTGAAGCGCCGCGACGACGGGGGCCAGGTCACGCTGCTGATCATCGGGTTCGCGAGCATCCTGCTCATGGCGATCGTCGTGGTCGTCGACGCGTCCGCGGCCTACCTCCAGCGGCAGGGCCTCGACAACCTCGCCGACGGTGCAGCGCTCTACGGCGCCGACCTCGGCTCGGCCGGCATCTACGAGCAGGGCCTCGACGGCGAGCGCCTCACCCAGCAGGAGGGCGCCGTCGAGGCCGCGGTGCGCGACTACCTCGCGCGAGCGGACGCGGGCTCGACGTACCCCGGCATCGACGTCGGCGTACGCGTCGACCCGGTCGGCCGCTCCGTCACGGTCCGGCTGAGCGCCCCGCTCGACCTCCCCCTCACGATCCCGGGCTCGCCACGCAGCCCGACGGTCGCGGCCACCAGCACGGCCGCCGTGACGGTGGTGCCCGGCGGCTGAGCGGGGAGTCCCGGCTCGCCCTGGGCGAGCCGGGACCCCCCGATGCCGGTCACGGGTCCCCAACGATCTGCGCGTCACCGTCGCCGTCGTGCGCGGGAGCGATCTAGCATCCGGCCATGACCACGGGGACCAGCACGACCAGCAACCACCGACCATCCAACCGACGGGGCCGCCTGACCGCGGTCGTGGCTGGCGCCGCGCTCACGCTCGGTGTCGCCTCACCCGTCCCGACCGCCTCGGCGGCCGCACCTGGCAGCATCGCCGGCACCGTGACCGACGACTCCGGGGCGCCCCTCGGGGGCATCGCGGTCAAGGTCTACGACCTCGACCCGTCCGTGGGCGACGTGGTCGTGGGGGAGGGCGTGACGGACCCCGTGACCGGCGCCTACCAGGTCGACGGTATCGAGGCCGATCCCTACTACCGGGTCCAGTTCAGCGACCCCGACGGCGAGTGGGCGACGGAGTACTACGACGACTCGATCGCCTCCCAGGTCGGTGCCGGGCCGTTCGCGCAGTGGGTGCCGGTGGCCGACGGCGCCACCACAGCAGGCATCGACGCCTCCCTCGAGGTCGGCGGCTCGATCTCCGGCCGGCTCACCAGGCCGAACGGGTCTCCCGTGTCGTCCGGTGAGGTGTCGCTGTTCTGGCAGTACGCCGACCGTGCGTGGGTCCGCGCCGGCACGTTCTCCACCGACGCGGATGGTCGTTACGCGATCCCCGGCGTGAGGGCGGCGACGTACGGCCTCCAGTTCCGCGACCCCGTGACGGGCGCGACCGAGGCGTGGAACGACCGCCCCGACATCCCCAGCTCCACCCCGCTCGTCGTCATGAGCGGCAAGGACGTCACCGGGATCGACGCCGTGATGGGCGGCATCGTCACCAACGTCTCGGCCCCCACCATCACCGGCACCGCGCAGGTTGGCCAGACGCTTGCGGTGTCGTCCGGCTGGCAGCCGAGCGACACGACCGTGTCCTACCGCTGGGTCGTCGGCGACGACACGTCCCCGGGCGACGACCCCCGCGGGACGACGTACGTCCCGACCGCGGCCGACGTCGGCAGGACGATCCGCGTGGAGGCCACCGGCACCCGCGGCGCGGGCTGGACCCCGGCGACCGCCTGGTCGGCGCCGACCGGTCCGGTGGCTGCGGCACCGGTGCCGGCGGTCGTCAACGAGCGCCTGCCCCGCATCAAGGGCACGTTGCGCGTGGGCCGGGTCGTGCGGGTGACCGTCGGGGAGTGGACGCCCTACCCCAAGCGGCTGAAGTTCCGGTGGTACGCCGCCGGGAAGCCCGTCAAGGGAGGCACCCGCCAGCGCCTCAGGCTGACGAAGAAGCAGGCCGGCAAGCGGCTCCGGGTCGTCGTCAAGGCGTCGGCCCCGGGCTACGAGCCGCTGACCGTCACGACCAAGCGGTCCCGCAAGGTCCGCCGCTGACCCCCGGGTGGGGGCGGTGACCCGTCGGTGACGGTCGTCACCACCCCCACCCCGCTGGATGGTCAGGAAGAACGACTACCCGCCCCTCGCCGGTAGTTTCTTCGCATGACCGAGACCTGGCCCGGCACCGCCTACCCCCTGGGTGCCACCTTCGACGGCACCGGCACGAACTTCGCGCTCTTCAGCGAGGTCGCCGAGCGCGTTGAGCTGTGCCTGTTCGACCCCGACCCGGACAACCCCGGCTCGTTCACCGAGACCAAGGTCGAGGTCACCGAGGTCGATGCCTACGTCTGGCACTGCTACCTCCCGACCGTGCAGCCCGGCCAGCGCTACGGCTACCGCGTCCACGGCCCGTGGGACCCGACGCAGGGCCTGCGCTGCAACCCCAACAAGCTCCTGCTCGACCCCTACGCCAAGGCGACCGCGGGCGAGATCGACTGGGACCAGTCGCTCTTCTCCTACAACTTCGGCGACGAGGACTCGCGCAACGACGACGACTCCGCCGCGCACATGACGCACGGCGTCGTCATCAACCCGTTCTTCGACTGGGAGGGCGACCGCCGCCTCTCCATCCCCTACAACGAGTCGTTCATCTACGAGGCGCACGTCAAGGGCCTGACCCAGCTGCACCCCGACGTCCCCGAGGAGCAGCGCGGGACCTACGCCGGCCTGGCGCACCCGTCCGTGACGGCGCACCTCAAGAAGCTCGGCGTCACCGCGATCGAGCTGATGCCGGTGCACCAGTTCGTGCAGGACTCCACCCTGCTCGACCAGGGCCTGCGCAACTACTGGGGCTACAACACCCTGGCCTTCTTCGCCCCGCACGCCGACTACGCGTCGAGCAACCAGGGCCAGCAGGTCCAGGAGTTCAAGGCGATGGTCAAGGCGATGCACGCCGCCGGCATCGAGGTCATCCTCGACGTGGTCTACAACCACACCGCCGAGGGCAACCACCTCGGCCCGACGCTGAGCTTCAAGGGCATCGACAACGCCGCCTACTACCGCCTCGTCGAGGACGACCAGCGCTACTACATGGACTACACGGGCACCGGCAACACGCTCAACGTGCGCCACCCGCACTCGGTCCAGCTGATCATGGACTCCCTGCGCTACTGGGTCACCGAGATGCACGTCGACGGCTTCCGCTTCGACCTCGCCGCCACCCTGGCCCGCGAGTTCTACGACGTCGACAAGCTCTCCACCTTCTTCGAGATGGTGCAGCAGGACCCGGTCGTCAGCCAGGTCAAGCTGATCGCCGAGCCCTGGGACATCGGCCCCGGTGGCTACCAGGTCGGCGGCTTCCCGCCCCAGTGGACCGAGTGGAACGGCGCCTACCGCGACACCGTCCGCGACTTCTGGCGCGGCGAGCCGTCGCTGGGCGAGTTCGCCTCGCGGCTGGCCGGCTCCTCCGACCTCTACGAGCACTCCGGTCGTCGGCCCTTCGCCAGCATCAACTTCGTCACCGCCCACGACGGCTTCACCCTGCGCGACCTCGTCTCCTACAACGAGAAGCACAACGAGGCCAACGGCGAGGACAACAACGACGGCGAGAGCCACAACCGCTCGTGGAACCACGGCGTCGAGGGCCCGACCGACGACCCCGAGATCCTCGAGGCGCGCGCCCGCGAGCAGCGCAACTTCATCGCCACCCTCCTGCTCAGCCAGGGCGTGCCGATGCTGCTGCACGGCGACGAGCTGAGCCGCACGCAGGGGGGCAACAACAACACCTACGCCCAGGACAGCGAGATCAGCTGGGTGCACTGGGACGACGCCGACAAGCCGCTCATCGAGTTCACCGCGGCGGTCGCCAAGCTGCGCGCCGACCACCCGACCTTCCGACGCAAGCGCTTCTTCACCGGCAACACCGTGCGCACCGGCGACGGCGAGCGCCTCAACGACATCGTCTGGCTCGACCTCGACGGCGAGCCGATGGAGGACGACGGCTGGGGCGGCGGCAAGGCCATCGGCATGTACCTCAACGGCCACGGCATCGCCGGCAAGGACGTCCGCGGCGCCGAGATCACCGACGACCACTTCCTGCTCTACTTCAACGCCGACGGCCCGGCGACGGTGACGCTGCCGACGGAGGAGTACGCCGCCGCGTGGGACGTCGTCATCGACACCGGCGGCAACGCCGACGCCGACCCGACGTTCGAGGCCGGGGGCAAGCTCGACCTCGGCACCCACAGCCTCGTCGTGCTGCGCGAGCACTCCGAGCCCGAGGCCAGCCCCGACCACTCGGTCGCGGCATCACTGGCGGCCAGGTCGGGTACGGACGCGTCGTGACCGAGACCCCCGCGAGCCGACGTCGTACGCCGCACAGCACCTACCGCCTGCAGGTCAGCCCCGACTTCACGCTGTTCGACGCCGCGCAGGTGCTGCCCTACCTGCACGACCTCGGCGTGGACTGGGTCTACCTCTCGCCGCTGCTGGCCTCCGAGCCCGGGAGCACCCACGGCTACGACGTCGTCGCCTTCGACCACGTCGACCCCGAGCGGGGCGGCGAGGAGGGCCTGGCCGCCCTGTCGGCGGAGGCCCGGCGCCTCGGGATGGGCGTGCTGGTCGACATCGTGCCCAACCACGTCGGCGTCGCGACGCCGTCGGAGGACCCGTGGTGGTGGGACGTGCTCAAGCTGGGGCGCGAGTCCGAGCACGCGTCGGCCTTCGACGTCGACTGGGCGGCCGGCGACGGCCGCATCATCATCCCGGTGATCGGCGACGACGACGAGGGCGCGATCCGTGTCGTCCGGTCGAGGAAGGGGGAGGGGGAGGTGCGCTACCACGACCAGCGCTTCCCCCTCGCCCCCGGCACCTCCACGCTGGAGGAGCAGCACTACGAGCTGGTGAGCTGGCGCGCGGCCGACGAGGACCTCAACTACCGCCGCTTCTTCGCCGTCAACACCCTCGCCGCCGTGCGCGTCGAGGACCCCGAGGTCTTCGCCGAGACCCACGTCGAGGTCAAGCGGTGGTTCGACGAGGGCCTGGTCGACGGCCTCCGGGTCGACCACCCCGACGGCCTGCGCGACCCCAAGCGGTACCTGGACGACCTCGCGGCGCTCACCGGTGGCGCCTACGTGCTCGTCGAGAAGATCCTCGAGCCCGGCGAGCACCTTCCCGCTGACTGGGCGACCGCCGGTACCACCGGCTACGACGCGCTCGCGCTGATCGACCGGGTGCTCACCGACCCGGCCGGCGAGGCGCCGCTGACCGCGCTCGAGGACCGGCTCCGCGGCACGACCGTGGACTGGGAGCAGATGGTCCACGACAACAAGCGTGCCGTCGCCGACGGCATCCTCCACGCCGAGGTCCGGCGCATCACCCGCGAGGTCGAGCGCGTCCTGCACGGGAAGGACGAGGAGACCGACGAGGACGAGGTGGCGGACGCGATCGGTGAGCTGCTCGCCTGCTTCCCGGTCTACCGCTCCTACCTCCCCGAGGGCCGCGACCACCTCGACCAGGCCTTCGCCAGGGCGCGGGAGGCACGCCCCGACCTCGCGACGACGTACGACGTCCTCGAGCCGCTGCTGCACGACGAGTGGAGCCAGCCGGCCCGCCGCTTCCAGCAGACCTCCGGCATGGTGATGGCCAAGGGCGTCGAGGACTGCTCGTTCTACCGCTGGTCGCGCCTGACGTCGCTCAACGAGGTCGGGGGCGACCCGTCGATCTTCGCGATCGGCGTCGACGAGTGGCACGACGCGATGGCTGCGCGCCAACGCGAGTGGCCCGACGCGATGGTCACCCTCTCCACCCACGACACCAAGCGCGGTGAGGACGTCCGCGCCCGCATCACGGTGCTCGCCGAGGAGCCCGGCCACTGGGAGCGGACGCTCGACGAGCTGCTCCGCCTCGTACCGGTGCCCGACCCGGGCTTCGGCTCGCTGCTCTGGCAGGCAGTGCTCGGCGCGTGGACGCCCGACCACCTGCCCGACCTCCGCGACCGGCTGCACGGCTACGCCGAGAAGGCGATGCGCGAGGCCGGTGACCGGACCACGTGGACAGAGCCCGACGAGGCGTACGAGTCGCAGGTGCACGCCGCAGTCGACGCGGTCTTCGACTCCGACGAGGTCCGCGCCGTGCTGCTCGACCTCGCCACCCGCATCGACGCGCCCGCGCAGGCCAACTCCCTCGCAGCCAAGCTGCTCGCGATCACCATGCCGGGCGTGCCCGACGTCTACCAGGGCAGCGAGCTGTGGGAGACCTCGCTCGTCGACCCCGACAACCGCCGGCCCGTCGACTTCGACCACCGGGCAGCGGTGCTCGCCGGCACCGCCGAGGACGACGCCGCGACCAAGCTGCACGTCACCTGCACCGCGCTGACGCTGCGCCGCGCGCGGCCCGAGCTGTTCACGACGTACGCGCCCGTGCGGGCCACCGGGTCGGCCGCGGGCCACGTGATCTCCTACGACCGCGGCGGCGCGATCACCGTCGCCACCCGGCTCCCGGTCGGCCTCGCGGCCGACGGCTGGGGTGACACCGAACTCGATCTGCCCGACGGTCGGTGGCACGACGTGCTCACCGGCCTCGACACCGACGGCCGGCTCGCCGGGATGCTGGCCGTCCACCCCGTCGCCCTGCTGGTGCGGAAGGACTGACATGACCACATCTCGGGGCACTCGGGGACCCTTCGACGTCTGGGCGCCGCGCCCGCAGCGCGTGCGGCTGCAGGTCGGCGCCGGGGACGCGTCGCGCGTCGTGGACATGACCTGCGACACCGACGGCTGGTGGACACCCGCCGGACCGGTGCGAGCGGACGGTCCGGTCGACTACGGCTACCTCCTCGACGACGACCCCGACCCGCGCCCGGACCCGCGTTCGCGCCGGCAGCCCGACGGCGTGCACGGGCTGTCGCGACGCGACCCGACGACGTACGACTGGAGCGACGCGGCCTGGACGGGAAGACAGCTGGCGGGCTCGGTGATCTACGAGCTGCACATCGGCACCTTCACGCCCACCGGCACCCTCGACTCCGCGATCGAGCGGCTCGACCACCTGGTCGACCTCGGTGTCGACCTCGTCGAGGTGATGCCGGTCAACGCCTTCAACGGCATCCACAACTGGGGCTACGACGGCGTGGCCTGGTTCGCCGTCGCCGAGCCCTACGGCGGCCCGGACGCCTACAAGCGGTTCGTCGACGCCTGCCACGCCCGGGGGCTCGGCGTCGTGCAGGACGTCGTGCACAACCACCTCGGCCCCTCGGGCAACTATCTCCCGCTGTTCGGTCCCTACCTCAAGACCGGCCGCAACACCTGGGGCGACCTGGTCAACCTCGACGGCGACGACTCCGCCGAGGTGCGCCGCTACATCCTCGACAACGTGCGGATGTGGTTCGAGGACTTCCACGTCGACGCGCTCCGCCTCGACGCCGTGCACGCGCTGCAGGACACCTCGGAGGTCCACCTCCTCGAGGAGATGGCCATCGAGACCGCCGCGCTGTCGGCGCACCTGCGTCGCCCGCTGACCCTGATCGCCGAGTCCGACCTCAACGACACCCTGCTGGTCCGCCCGCGCGAGGCCGGAGGCTACGGCCTCGACGCGCAGTGGAGCGACGACTTCCACCACGCCGTCCACGTGGCGCTGAGCGGCGAGACGACCGGCTACTACGCCGACTTCGAGCCGCTCGAGGCGCTGGCGAAGGTGTGCGAGAAGGGCTTCTTCCACGACGGCACGTTCTCTTCATTCCGCGAGCGCGACCACGGCGCACCCGTCGACACCGACCACATGCCGACGTGGCGCCTCGTCGTCGCCAACCAGAACCACGACCAGGTCGGCAACCGCGCCCGGGGCGACCGGCTCGCCGAGCACCTCGATGACGACCAGCTCGCCTGCGCCGCCCTGCTGACGCTGGCCGGGCCGTTCACCCCGATGCTCTTCATGGGGGAGGAGTGGGCGGCGTCCACGCCGTTCGCGTTCTTCACCTCCCACCCCGAGCCCGAGCTGGGCAAGGCGACCGCCGAGGGCCGGATCGACGAGTTCGAGAAGATGGGCTGGGACCCCGACGAGGTCCTCGACCCCCAGGACCCCGAGACCTTCCGCCGCTCGAAGCTGGACTGGGACGAGCTCACCGAGGGCCGGCACGTGGTGGTGCTCGACTGCTACCGCCGGCTGGGCAGGCTGCGCCGCGAGCTGCCGCAGCTCACCGACCCGGCCTTCGGGTCGGTCTCGTGCTCCGTGGAGGGTCGGCTCTTCACCATGCGTCGCGGCGACCTCGTGGTCCTGGTCAACGCCGGTGAGACCGAGGTGTCGGTGCCGGTCGACGCGAGCGAGGTCCTCGTCGCGACGCCCTCTGGCGTCGACCTGGACGACGGCACGATCACCGTCCCGGCGCACGCCGGCGCGCTGCTGCGCTGAATGTCGGATCCGCCGACAACTTTCTCCTGACCGGTCGCGTCTCCTCCGTGAACGGCCCGCACCCGGGCCCACACGACGGGGACAGAACCATGAACCGCATCACCGCACTCGCCGCCACCGTGGCCCTCGCCGCCGGCTCGCTGGCGCTCACCACGCCGACGCAGGCCGCGCCTGCCAAGGCCCGGACCTACAAGGTCACCGCCAAGGCGAACATCGACGTCGCCGTCGCCAAGGAGGACACCGTCAAGGTCAAGGGGCGCGTGACGCCCAAGGCCGCCGGCGAGAAGGTCGTCCTGCAGCAGCGGGTGGGCAACAAGAAGTCATGGAAGTCCACCGACAAGGTCAAGATCAAGAAGAACGGCACCTACGTGCTCAAGGACAAGCCCACGACGCAGGGCCCGCGCGAGTACCGCGTCCTCAAGCCGGGCTCCCGCGGGATCAAGAAGGGCTACAGCAAGGCCCTCCCCGTCGAGGTCTACAAGTGGGAGAAGCTGGTCTTCCGGCCCAGCGGCCCCCGCGTGAACGTGGAGCCCGCGGGCGTCCTGATCGGCGCCGAGTACTACGGCCAGAGCCTGGCGACCACGACCGCCGGGACGCCGTCCTCGGTGGAGTACACCCTGGGTCGCAAGTGCACCGACCTGCGAGCGACGTACGCCCTCACCGACAGCTCCGCCACCGGCTCCAGCGGTGCCGTGACGGTCAGCGCCGACGGCGCCCCCCTGGCCGTGCACTCGCTGTCGGTCGGCACGGTCGTCGCCGACGAGGTCCTCGACGTCTCCGACGTCTTCCGCCTCAAGATCGACCTGTCCACCACCGCCACGCCGGCCGCCGTCGCCGCCGTCGCGACGCCGGAGGTGCTCTGCACGCGCTGACGCGCACAAGGCACACCACCCAGTCCGCAGCGGCGGGCACGACCGGGGTCACAGGCCCGGGAGTGCCCGCCGCTGTGCGTGATTTCCCGGACGGCCGGGACTGCAGCCCCATGCCCCGGGGGCCGCCGCGGTCCGAGCGTGGACCACATGCTCGCCACCGCACCCACCCCGGTCGCCGCGCCCGCCACCGCCGACCACCCCGTCGATCACCGGCTCGATCACCGGCTCGGTCACCGCGCCGACGTGCAGGGCCTCCGCGCCCTCGCCGTCCTCCTGGTCGTCGCGGACCACGCGGGCGTCGAGCTCGTTGCCGGCGGATTCGTCGGCGTCGACGTGTTCTTCGTCCTCTCCGGCTTCCTGATCACCTCTCTGCTCGCGCGCGAGGTCGCCACTCGCGGCCACGTCTCGATCGCGGGGTTCTACGCCCGCCGGGCCCGCCGGATCCTCCCGGCGGCCACCGTCACGGTGCTCGTGGTGCTCGCCTGGTGCGCCCGCAACCTGGCTCCCGTGCAGGTGGCCGAGGTCGGTCAGGACGCCCGCTGGTCGGCGTTCTTCGCCGCCAACGTCCACTTCGGGCGGGCCGGGCAGGACTACTTCGACGCCGACCGCGTCGTGTCTCCCTTCCAGCACTACTGGTCGCTGGCGGTGGAGGAGCAGTTCTACCTCGTGTGGCCGCTGCTCCTCGGCGTCGTCGTGCTCGCCGGCGGCCACCTGCTGCGCCACGTCGCACCGCTGCTGGCCGTCCTGTGCCTCGTCTCGGCCGTCTGGTGGGTGCACCTCGGCGTCGTCGACCCGCAGCGTGCGTACTTCTCCTCCGCGGCGCGAGGGTGGGAGCTCGGGCTGGGAGCCCTGCTCGCCGTGCTCGCTCCGCGGCTGGTGCGCCTCCCGGCGTGGGTGCGTACGACGATGGGTGCGGCCGGCCTCGCCTCGGTCCTCGCAGCTGCGGCATCGCTCGGCACCACCTCGGCTCCGGGAACGACGTGGCGCATCCCGCTGGCCGTCGTCGGCGCGGCCGCCCTGGTCGCCGCAGGGACCGGGGGAGCTGCGTGGGGCACCCACCGCCTGCTGGCCGCACGGCCGATGACGTGGCTCGGCGACCGCTCCTACTCCCTCTACCTGTGGCACTGGCCGGTGCTGGTGCTCGGCGCTGCCCACAGCACCGTCGTCCTCCTGGCCGTCGCCCTGGTCCTGACGCTGGCGTCGTACCACCTCGTCGAGCAGCCGTTCCGCCGCGGCCGCCTCGTCGGACGGGGCATCCGCGCCCTGGTGATGTGGCCGGCCGCCCTCGCTGCGGTCCTGGTGGGTACCTCGGTCGCGGTTGCGCACGCGGACTCGGCACTCGCCGACCGGATCGGCGTCGGCGCCCCGCGTCCGGCGCCACTGGTTGCGGAGGAGGAGCCCGCACCGACTCGTCGCCCCCAGAGCCGGCGGACACCCCCCGCGCTCCCGCAGCCGGAGTCCGTCACCGGCCTGCTCCGCCGGGCCGTCGCCGAGAGCGATCGCGCCGCGCCGGTCCGCCTCCCGATGAGCAACCTGCCCGGCCTCGAGGCCGACTCGTGGCACCTGGCCTACCCGTGCAACTCCTCGACCCACGTCACCAAGTCACGGATCTGCCCCGTCGGGAACCAGGAGGGGAGGACGACGGTCGCGGTCTACGGCGACTCCCGCGCGGGACAGTGGCTGCCGGCCATCGACCGGTTCGGGAGGAGCGAGGGCCTGCGCGTGGTGCCGTACATCAAGCCCGCCTGTCCGCCGTACCCGATGCACGTGGTCGTCTGGGGCGGTGCCGAGTTCACCAACTGCACCGCATGGCGCGGTTGGGCGACCGACCGGATCCGCGACCTCGACCCGGACGTGGTGGTGATCGGCGCCGACGTCGTCACGACCTGGCGCATCACGCCCGACCCGGGCCGCAGCCTGACCGAGACCTACAGCCGAGCCGTCGGCGACCTCGTCGACACGATGCGCCGGCAGGGCGCCGAGGTGGTCGTGCTGGGCGACATCCCGCTCCACGCTGCCGACCCCGAGGCCTGCCTGACCACGCCCGGGGCGGTCACGGGACGGTGCGACGTCAGCCCGGTGGGCTGGACCGCCGAGGCCAACGCGAGCGTGGCTGCGGCCGCCCGGGCGCACGGTGCGGCGTTCATCGACGTCACCAGGCTCATGTGCGTCGACGGGCGCTGCCCGCTGGTGGTGGCGGGCACCGTCACCTACGCCGACGCCACCCACCTGTCGGTCTCGTGGACCCGCACCCTCGCCGGCCCGCTCGGCCGGGAGCTGCGGGCGGCGGTCCGGTCGCTGCGCGGGGAGGGCCGGAGCGATGGCGATCGGGCCCGGACTGGCCTGTGGCCGTAGGCTTGTCTCTTGTGGCAGGCATCGACTTCGACCAAGAGATCAAGCAGCTCCAGGCGACCATGAAGACCGTCGGCCAGGTGCTCAACCTCGAGCGGATGCGCGGCGAGATCGCCGACCTCGGCGAGCAGGTCGCCGCACCCGACCTCTGGGACGACGTCGAGAGCGCGACGCGCATCACCGGCCGGCTCTCGGCCCTGCAGGGCGAGATGGACCGCTTCACCGGCCTCGAGACCCGAATCGACGACCTCGCCCTGATGGTGGAGATGGCCCAGGAGGAGGGCGACGCCGACACGCTCGCCGACTCCGAGGCCGAGCTGGCCCGCATCAAGAAGTCGGTCGAGTCGCTCGAGATCCGCACCCTGCTGTCGGGGGAGTACGACGAGCGCGAGGCGATCGTGACGATCCGCTCCGGCGCCGGTGGCGTCGACGCCGCCGACTTCGCCGAGATGCTGATGCGGATGTACACGCGCTGGGCCGAGCAGCACAAGTACGGCGTCGAGGTCTACGACGTCTCCTATGCCGAGGAGGCGGGCATCAAGTCCGCCGAGTTCGCCATCCACGCCCCCTACGCCTACGGCACGCTGTCGGTCGAGGCCGGCACCCACCGCCTCGTGCGGATCAGCCCCTTCGACAACCAGGGCCGGCGCCAGACCTCCTTCGCCGCCGTCGAGGTCGTGCCCGTGCTCGAGCAGACCGACGAGATCGAGGTCGACGAGAACGACATCCGCACCGACGTCTTCCGCTCCGGCGGCCCCGGCGGCCAGTCGGTCAACACCACCGACTCCGCGGTCCGCCTGACCCACATCCCCACCGGCATCGTCGTGTCGTGCCAGAACGAGAAGTCGCAGCTGCAGAACAAGGCGTCCGCGATGGTGGTCCTCAAGGCCAAGCTGCTGGCCAAGAAGAAGGAGGAGGAAGCCGCGCTCAAGAAGGACCTCAAGGGCGACGTCGCCGCAAGCTGGGGCGACCAGATGCGCAACTACGTCCTCAACCCCTACCAGATCGTGAAGGACCTGCGGACCGGTCACGAGTCCGGCAACCCCAGCGCGGTCTTCGACGGAGACCTCGACGACTTCATGGAGGCCGGCATCCGTTGGCGTCGGGGGGCGGAGAAGGTCGACGCCTGACGCGTTGGGGACGGCGCAGCTGCAGGTGCAGCCGCCCGCGTCGCCATGCCGGGCTGAGAGGTCATTCACAGGCTGCCCGCGCGGCCGGGATCCGCGATCGCGCGCACCCCTGACGTAGCCTCGACGCCGTGATTCGCTTCGAGAAGGTCACCAAGACCTATCCCGGCCACCCCCACCCCGCGCTCGACAACGTGTCCGTCGACGTCGAGAAGGGGGAGTTCGTCTTCCTCGTGGGCTCCTCGGGATCGGGCAAGTCGACCTTCCTGCGCCTGGTGCTGCGGGAGTACCGCCCGACCACCGGTCGCGTCTACGTCGCCGGCAAGGAGATCAACCGGCTCGCCGGCTGGAAGGTGCCCCGGTTGCGTCGCGACATCGGCACCGTCTTCCAGGACTTCCGCCTGCTGCCCAACAAGACCGTCACCGAGAACGTCGCCTTCGCGCTCCAGGTGATCGGCAAGTCCCGCAAGGAGATCAAGGACGTCGTCCCCGAGACGCTCGAGCTGGTCGGCCTGAGCGGCAAGGGCGACCGGATGCCCGACGAGCTCTCCGGTGGCGAGCAGCAGCGCGTCGCCGTGGCCCGCGCGTTCGTCAACCGCCCGATGATCCTCATCGCCGACGAACCCACCGGAAACCTCGACCCCACGACCTCGGTGGGGATCATGAAGCTCCTCGACCGGATCAACCGCACCGGCACGACGGTCGTGATGGCCACCCACGACGCCGGGATCGTCGACCAGATGCGCAAGCGCGTCATCGAGCTCGAGAACGGGCACGTCGTGCGTGACCAGGCGCAGGGCGTCTACGGCCACCAGAACTGACACGGGCCCCGCCCCGACCGATCCGCCACCCCGAACGAATCGAGATCCCGACTCCATGCAGCTGCGCTACGTCTACTCCGAGCTCGGCCAGGGCCTGCGACGCAACCTGACGATGCACCTGGCGGTGATCCTCACCCTGGTCGTGTCGCTGACGCTGGTCGGCATCGGCCTGCTCTTCCAGCAGCAGGCGACGCGTGCCGCCGACCACTTCGGCAACCAGCTCCAGATCACGGTCTACCTGTGCCGGCTCAACGACTCCAACCCGGTCTGCCCCAACCCGGTGACCGAGGCGCAGAAGACGGAGATCGAGGCCGTGGTGGACGCCAACCCGGAGGTCGCGAGCTATCGCTTCGAGTCCGGCGAGGTCGCGCTGGAGAAGGCCAAGGAGCTCTACGGCGAGGAGCTGTTCTCCGGCGACAACCCCGCGCTGACCGCTGAGGACATGCCGCAGACCATCTGGATCACGCTCGAGGACCCCGAGCAGTACGAGGGCATCAGCAGCGCCGTGCAGGGTCTCGACGGGGTCTCGCGGGTGCGCGACCTGCGCGAGCAGGTCGGCCCGATCCTCACCACGATCACCAAGATGCGCACGTACGCCCTCGGCACCGCCGCCGTGCTGGTGCTGGCCGCGCTGCTGCTGGTCGCCAACACGATCCGTCTCGCCGCCTTCGCACGGCGCAAGGAGATCGGCATCATGCGGCTCGTGGGTGCCTCCACGCTCTACATCGCGCTGCCGTTCCTCCTCGAGGCGCTGGTCACCGCGCTCATCAGCGTCGGACTCGCCGTCGGGGGACTGGCGGCGTTCCTGCGCTTCGCGATCGGGGACCTCTCGGACAACCTGAGGTTCGTCCCGTGGATCGGGTGGGACGAGTTCTGGCTCGCTGCCGGGGCGGTCGCGATCCTCGGCCCGGTGCTGACGGTGCTCCCGACACTCGTGTTGACACGCAAATACCTCAAAGTCTGAGCAGCGGGGGTTAGCGTCTAGGCGTCTCGCCCGCGTCACGTCGGGAGGGGCACCCTTCCCCGCTTCCCCGACGCAAAGGCTCCCCCGGTGCGTACCTTCCCCCGTGCCGCCCAACGCCGCATGGCCGCAGCACTCGTGGCCGTCATGGCGCTTGGCGTGTCCGCCGCTCATGCCGACGACCTCAAGGACAAGAAGAACAAGGTCGAGCGCGAGATCGAGGGCGCGCACCAGGACCTCGACGAGTCCAGCGCCCAGCTGCGCAAGGCCGCGGCACGCCTCGACGCCGCCCAGGAGCAGCTCGGCGTCGCGAAGACCCGCCTCGCCACGGCTCGCGGCAAGGTGGAGGTCGCCCGCGAGCGCGACGCGCAGATGCAGGCCGAGCTGGTGGCCGCCGAGGCCGAGCTCGCCGCCGCCGAGGCCGCCCTCGCGCAGGGGCAGGTCGACCGTGACGCCCAGCGCGCGAAGGTCGCCCGCACCGTCGCCGACATGTACGCCGAGGGCGACCCCGAGCTGATCGCGTTCTCGTCCCTCCTCGACGCCGACTCGACCGAGGAGCTCACCCGCCGCGACGGCGTACGTGACGTCGTCATCGGCCAGGAAGCACGCGAGTACGACGAGCTGAAGGCCGCCGAGGTGCTCCTCGAGGTGCGTCAGGACCAGGTCACCGAGGCGCGCGATGCCGTCGCCACCAAGCGGGAGGCCGCCGCCGAGCACCTGGAGCTGATGCAGGCCCTCGAGACCGAGGAGCAGGCGGCCAAGGACTCCGTGGTCTCCCTCGTCATCGAGCGTCGTGACGCCCGGGCGGGGGCGAGTGCGGCCCGCGCCAAGGACCTCGCCAAGCTCCGCAAGCTCGAGAAGGAGCAGCAGCAGATCGAGGAGATGCTGCGCAAGCGCGCCCTCGCCGCGCTCCGTCGCCAGCGCGCCGCCCAGGCCGCCGCCAACGCCCGGTCGCAGGCCTCCGCCCCGAGCCCGGGCCTGCTCGCCTACCCGGTCGAGGGCTACGTCACCTCGCCGTTTGGCTTCCGGAGCCACCCGATCTACCACTACTGGGGCCTCCACGACGGCGTCGACTTCGGCGGCGGTTGCGGCACCCCGCTGCGTGCCGCTGCGCCCGGCAAGGTCGTGTCGTCCTACTACAGCGGCGTCTACGGCCACCGCCTGGTGATCGACCACGGCGTCCTCGGCGGCAAGGGCGTCGCCACGATCTACAACCACGCCAGCGGCTACAACGTCGGCGTCGGCGCCCAGGTCGAGACGGGGCAGGTCATCGGCTTCGAGGGCAGCACCGGGTGGTCCACCGGGTGCCACCTGCACTTCACGGTGATGGCCAACGGCCAGGCCGTGGACCCGATGAACTGGCTCTGACGCGGCTCGACCGGCCACAACCGGTTGGACACGCTCTGGGAGGATGGACCCATGGCGAAGGAGCAGGGCCAGAAGATGGTCGCGCAGAACAAGAAGGCGCGCCACGACTACCACATCGAGGACACCTGGGAGGCCGGGCTCGTCCTGATGGGGACCGAGGTGAAGTCGCTGCGCCAGGGGCGCGCGTCGCTGGTCGACGGCTTCGCCGAGATCGACAACGGCGAGGCGTGGCTGCTCGGGGTGCACATCCCGGAGTACAGCCAGGGCACCTGGACCAACCACTCGGCCCGCCGGCGCCGCAAGCTCCTGCTCAACCGCTCCGAGATCGACAAGATCGAGCGCAAGATCACCGACAAGGGCTACACGCTCGTGCCGCTGTCGCTCTACTTCAAGGACGGCCGCGCGAAGGTCGAGATCGCCCTCGCCAAGGGCAAGAAGTCGTACGACAAGCGCCACACGCTCGCCGAGCGCACGGCCAACCGCGAGAAGGTCGAGGCCGTCCAGCGAAGGTTGAAGGGTCATCGCGACTGACCCGCGGGGCTTCGCCGAGGCCCTCGGCCTGCCCGGCCTCGTCGACCTGCACACCCACTTCCTGCCGCCGCGGGTGATGGCCAAGGTGCGCGCGCAGTTCGACGCCGCCGGCCCGCTCATCGGGCGGCCGTGGCCGCTGCACTACCGCGACTCCGACGACGAGCTGGTGGACGTCCTGCGCTCCTTCGGCGTACGTCGCTTCACCGCCCTGCCCTACGCGCACCGGCCCGACATGGCCGAGTTCCTCAACGACTGGGCGGCCGGCTTCGCGGAGCGGGTGCCCGAGGCCGCGGTGTGCGGCACGTTCTTCCCCGAGCCCGGCGTGGCGGCGTACGTCGCCTCCCGCGCCGCTGCAGCCCGCCCGGTCGAGGTCTGGAAGGTGCACGTGCAGGTCGGCGCCTTCGACGTCACCGACCCGCTGCTCGACGAGGCGTGGGGGACCGTCGCGGACGCCGGGACGCCCGTCGTGCTCCACGCCGGCAGCGGCCCCGTCGCCACCGAGCACACCGGCCCCGGGCCGGTGGCCGCCCTGCTCGCGCGGCACCCGCGACTGCGGCTGGTGATCGCGCACGCCGGCGCGCCGGAGTACGCCGAGTTCCTCACGCTCGCCGAGTCGTACGACCGGGTCGGGCTCGACACCACGATGGCCTTCACGCCGTTCTTCGAGCAGATGGGCGGCGCCTACCCGGCCGAGCTGCTGCCCCGGCTGCGCGACCTCGGGCTGGCCGGAAAGGTCCACCTCGGCAGCGACTTCCCCAACATCCCCTACCCCTACGTCGTCCAGCTCGAGGCGCTCGAGCGGCTGGGGCTGGGGGAGGACTGGCTGCGCGCCGTGTGCTGGGACAACCCCTCCGCCCTCCTCGCCTGACTGCGCCGGCGGCACCGCCCTGGCGCCCTCCGCCCGCCCGAGCGGTGCGTGAGACACGTTCTGGCGCCTGAAAACCTGCCCCACGCACCGCTCGGTGTGCGGCGCCGGCGGGGGCGGTGCGTGAGACACGTTCTGGCGCGCGAAAACCTGCGTCACGCACCGCTCGGTGGTCTGGACCGGGGTCCTGCGGATGAGGGAGACCGCTTGACGGGGTATATGTAAGTGCGGTGAACTAACTAATGTGACACCGCACACACCAGTGGGCCGCCCCCTCCGTCCCAGGGGCAAGCTCCTCCAGGAGGACGCCCGACGCCACCACCGCTCGCTGCTGCTGCAGCAGCTCTTCCGCGAGGGCCCCGCGAGTCGTGCGGACCTGGCCCGGTCGAGCGGCCTGACCCGGGTCACGGTGTCGGACCTGGTGGGGGAGATGCTCGCCGAGGGCTTCCTTGCCGAGCTGGGCGCGCCCGCCGAGACCCGGGTCGGCAAGCCGCCGACGCTCGTCGGTCTGGCCCCCGACTCGCACCACATCATCGGCCTCGACCTGTCGGAGACCGACCGCATGTCCGGTGCGGTGGTCAACCTCGCCGGCACCGTCCAGGCGCGGCACGAGGTGCACGTCGACGGCGCGGAGGGTGAGCAGGCGGTCGAGCTCGTGCTGGCCCTCGCCGCACGGCTGATGACGATGACCGACCGGCCCGTCCTCGGCATCGGGGTCGGCAGCCCGGGCGTCGTCGACGCCGCCGGGACCGTCGTCGACGCGCCCAACCTCGCGTGGAACGACACCCCGCTGGCCGCCCGGCTGGCGGAGGCATTTCGCGTGCCGGTCTTCGTCGCGAACGACGCCAACACCGCAGTCCTGGGCGAGCACACCTTCGGCGAGTCCGGCGACGGCGGCCTCATGGTGCTGCGGGTCGGCACCGGCGTGGGTGCCGGCCTCGTCCTCGGCGGCTCGCTGCTCCACGGCCACCTCGGCGCCGCGGGCGAGATCGGCCACGTCGTGGTCGACCCCGCCGGCGAGCGGTGCGCGTGCTCGCGCACCGGCTGCCTCGAGACCCTGCTGGCCGCACCCCGCCTGCGACGCCGCGTGGCGGAGCCCGGGGCGGACGGCCCGGCCGTCCTCGTCGAGGTCGGGACCCGGCTCGGCGAGGTGCTGGCGCCGGTGGTCGCCGCCCTCAACCTCCACGAGATCGTGCTGAGCGGCCCCGCGGAGCTGCTCGGCGGACCGCTGCTCGACGCGGCGGACCGGACCATCCGCGAGCGGACGATGCCGATCAGCTCGACAGGGCTGGCCGTCCGCACCTCCAAGCTCGGCGAGGACGTCGTGGTCGTGGGAGCGGCCGTGCTCGTGCTCGCCGGGGAGCTGGGCGTCTCGTGAGCGCCTCCAACCCACCTGAAGAGATCGACGGAAGGACAACTGTGGTGCGCATCAAGAAGTCATGGACCGGGGTGGCGGTCGCCGCGCTCGCGCTGACGACGCTCGCCGCGTGCGGCAGCGACGACGAGGGCTCGTCGACCGACGACGGCGGCGCCGAGTCGGCCGACATCCGCGTCTGGCTCAACGGCACGGACACTCCCCAGGAGGCCCGCGACTGGTTGAAGACGACCTTCGAGGAGGACAACCCGGGGTCCACGCTGACGATCGAGCAGCAGGAGTGGGACGGCCTCGTCGAGAAGCTCACCACCGCTCTCTCCAGCGAGTCCGAGACCCCCGACGTGGTCGAGATCGGCAACACGCAGGCGCCGACCTTCACCTCCGCGGGAGCCTTCGCGCCCCTCACCGACGAGCTCGACGACCTCGGCGGCGACGACCTGCTGCCCGGCTTCGTCGAGGGCGCCACGGTCGACGGCGAGACGTACGCCGTCCCCTACTACGCCGGCTCGAAGTACATCTTCTACCGCAAGGACCTCTTCGAGAAGGCCGGCCTCGAGGTGCCCACGACGCTCGACGAGTTCGTCGACGCGGCGGTGGCCCTCAAGAAGGACAACCCCAAGCCGGCGAACTTCTCCGGCTTCTGGTTCCCCGGCCAGGACTGGCGCAACGGCGCCGCCTTCATCTGGTCCGCCGGCGGCGACCTCGCCGTCGAGGACGGCGGCGAGTGGTCCGGCTCGCTGTCCTCACCCGAGTCCGTGGCCGGCCTGGAGATGGCCCAGCAGCTCTTCACCGAGGCGTCCGGCGCACCCAAGGACGGCAACGAGGCCGACCCGTGGACCCCGTTCTGCGCGGGCGAGGTCGGCATGATGTCGACGCCCGGCTGGGTGAAGGGCCTGCTCGAGGACCCCGAGACCGGCTGCCCCGACGGCCACGCCAAGCAGGTGGGCGTCTTCGCGCTGCCCGGGCCGGACGGTGACCCCGCACCCGTGCTGCTCGGCGGCTCCGACATCGCCATCGCGGCCAAGTCGGCCAACCAGGACCTCGCCCAGGAGGCGGTCGAGCTCATGCTGAGCGAGGACTACCAGACGCTCATGGCCGAGGCCGGCCTCACGCCCGCCCGCACGTCGCTCGCCCCGCTGCTCGGTGACGACGAGTACGCCGAGGCGACCGTGGCAGCCGCGTCCAACGCCAAGCTCACGCCGGCCGCGCCCGGCTGGGCCACGGTCGAGGGATCGCGTGCGCTGGAGGACCTCTTCAGCGGCATCGCCCAGGGCGGTGACGTGGAGGAGCTGGCCGCGAAGACCGACGAGCAGATGGACAGCCAGCTCAACGGCTGAGGCATCCGGACCACCGGTGGGGGCGGCGCCAGCCGCTGCCCCCACCGCTGCACGCCCGCGCACCATCGCATCTGGCACACCCGGCATCGGAGAGGAGGGACGATGAGCGACACCATGGACCGGACCGTCACCGACACCGCGAGCGACGTCGGCACCCGCGTCGCCCGGCGCAGGCGCACCAGCCCGTTGCCGTACGCCCTGCTCGTCCCCGCAGTGGTCGCCCTGGGGCTGGCACTGGGCTACCCGCTGGTGCGCCAGGTCGTGCTCTCCTTCCAGGACTTCGGCCTCGCCCAGCAGTTCGGTCGGCCGCCGGAGTGGATCGGGCTCGACAACTACCGCCAGCTCGTCACCGACGGCTACCTCTGGCGGGTCACCGCACGCTCCATCGCCTTCTGCCTCGTCAACGCGGCGCTCACGATGGCCATCGGCGTGGGCCTCGCGCTGCTGATGCGGCACATGTCGCGCGGCGTACGCCTGCTCGTGCAGACCGGGCTGCTGCTCGCCTGGGCGATGCCTGTCGTCGCCTCCCTCACCGTGTGGCAGTGGCTCTTCGACACCCAGTACGGCGTCGTGAACCACGTCCTGACCGGGCTCGGGCTCGACTACGAGGGCCACGGGTGGTTGCTGAATCCGCTGTCGTTCTTCTTCGTCGCCACCGTGGTCGTGGTGTGGATGAGCGTCCCGTTCGTCGCCTTCACCGTCTATGCCGCGCTCACGCAGCTGCCGGAGGAGCTCGTCGAGGCCGCCGAGATCGACGGCGCGGGCGCGGGCTCGCGGCTGCGCCACGTCGTGCTGCCCACCATCCGGCCGGTGCTGCTCGTCGTGGGCCTGCTGCAGGTCATCTGGGACCTGCGCGTGTTCACGCAGATCTACATCCTCCAGGAGGCCGGGGGCAGTGCCCGCGACACCAACCTGCTCGGCACCTACATCTACCGGCTCGGCATCGGGGGCGGCGAGTTCGGCATGTCCGCGGCCGTGGCGATCTTCATGCTCGCCCTCACCGTCGTGCTGACCGCACCCTACGTCCGCGCCATGCTCCGACAGGAGGGCGAATGAGCCGTCCGACCCCGCGCGCGCTTCGCGTCACCGCCAACAGCGTCGGCGTCCTCGCCTTCCTCCTCGCGGCCTTCCCCGTCTACTGGATGGTGAACAGCTCGTTCCTCGCCCGCAACGAGATCCGCAGCCCCACGCCCACGTGGGTCCCGTTCGGTGGCGACCTCGACAACTACCGCACCGTCTTCGCCACCGACCAGTTCCTCGACGCCCTCCGGGTCAGCCTCACCGTCACTGGCCTGACGATCGCCGTGGCGCTGTTCTTCGCCTTCGTCGCCGCGGTCGCGGTGAGCCGGTTCCGCTTCCGCGGGCGGCTGTCCTTCATCGTGACGCTGCTGGTGATCCAGATGATCCCGGTGGAGGGGCTGTTCATCAGCCAGTACAAGATGCTCGAGACGATGGACCTGCTCAACACCGTCGCCGGGCTCACGCTGGTCTACGTCGCCAGCGTGCTGCCCTTCACGATCTGGACGCTGCGCGGCTTCGTCGCCGGTGTCCCCTACGAGCTCGAGGAGGCCGCGATGATGGACGGGTGCTCGCGCCCCCAGGCCTTCTTCCGCGTCACGCTCCCGCTGCTCGCCCCCGGCCTCGTCGCCACCGGCGTCTTCGGCTTCATCCAGGCGTGGAACGAGTTCACCCTCGCGCTCGTGGTGATGACCCGTGAGGACCAGCGCACGCTGCCGCTGTGGCTCTCGACGTTCACCGACGTCAACCGCGGCACCGACTGGGGCGGCATCATGGCCGGCTCCACCCTCATCGCCGTGCCCGTCATCCTCTTCTTCCTCGTCGTCCAGGGCCGGATGGTCAGCGGACTCACCTCCGGCGCCGTGAAGGGGTGAGGACCATGGACGACGTGCACAGACTGGCCCTGGGCGTGCTGCTGCCCGGGTTCACGGGTACGACGTTGCCCGACGCGTACCGCGTGCTGCTGGAGGACGGTCTCGGCGGCGTCTGCTACTTCGGCTCCAACACCGCGGCCGGGCCCGCCGCCCTCACCGCGCTGAGCGCCGAGATCCGCGACGCCAACCCCGGTGCGGTGATCGCGGTGGACGAGGAGGGCGGCGACGTCAGCCGGCTGCACACCCGCGAGCCGAGCCCGGTGCTCGGTGCCGCGGCCCTCGGCGCTGTGGGCGACCTCGAGCTCACCGAGGCGGTCGGCCGCTGGGTCGGCCACGAACTGGCCGCGGTCGGAGTGACGCTCGACCTCGCACCGGACGCCGACGTCAACAGCGACCCCGACAACCCGGTCATCGGCACCCGGAGCTTCGGGGTCGACCCCGAGCAGGTCGCCGCCCACGTGGCCGCCTGGACACGGGGGCTCCAGTCGACCGGTGTCGCGGCGTGTGCCAAGCACTTCCCCGGCCACGGCGACACCGCCACCGACAGCCACCTGGACCTGCCCCGCATCGACGTCGACCCCGACACCCTCGCCGCCCGCGAGCTCGTGCCGTTCGACGCCGCCGTCGAGGCGGGGACCGCGGCGGTGATGACCTCGCACATCGTCGTACCGGCCCTCGACCCGGACCGGCCGGCGACGCTGAGCCCGCTCGTGCTGGGGATGCTGCGCGAGGTGCTCGGCTTCGAGGGCGTCGTCGTCAGCGACGCCCTCGACATGGCCGGGGCGTCCGCCGCGCTGGGCATCCCGGAGGCGGCGGTGCAAGCCCTCGCCGCCGGGTGCGACCTGCTCTGCCTCGGCCCCGACAAGCCGGCCTCGCTGGTGCTCGAGGTCCGCGACGCGGTCGTCGCCGCCGTCGGCGACGGGCGCCTGACCCGGGAGTGGCTCGCGGAGGCAGCCGGTCGCGTCGCGGCGATGCGCGTGCCGTCGACGGCCCCCACGACCACCCCCACGACCGGGGCCCCCGACGCGACACGGCAGGCGGGCGCCGCGGCGTCCGCGCTCCTCCTCGACGGCGACCTGCCCGACCTCGCCGACGCGGTCGTCGTCAGTGTCGAGACCGTTGCCAACATCGCGGTCGGCGACGTCGCGTGGGGCCTGGCTCCGGACCACCGCCTCGACCCGCGGTCGCTGACCGGCGGGCCGCCAGATAAGGTGCCCGACGACGTACCGGTGGTCGTGCAGGTGCGCGACGCGGGCCGGCGGCCCGACGTGCTGGCCTTCCTGCGCGCCCTCGCCGCCAGCGGGCGCCCGGCCGTCGTCGTCGAGTGGGGCTGGCCGTCGGCCCACGACACCGGCCTCCCCACCATCGGCACACGCGGCTCATCCGCTCCCGGCGTCGCCGCCGTCACCGAAGTGCTGCGAGCGGCCGGGTGGTCGCGGTGAACGCCACGATGGCGGGCACGCGGGCCGTCGGCCTCGACATCGGCGGCACCAAGACGCACGGCGTGGTGCTCGGCGAGGACGGCTCGATCGTGGCCCAGGTCAGGGAGGTCACGCGACCAGGCGCCGACGGCGTGGTCGCGACCGCCGAGCGGGTCTTCGACGCCCTCGTGCGCGAGAGCGGCGGGAGCGGGGAGCGCCTGGCGTGCCGCGTCGGCGTCGGCGTACCCGGTCTGGTCGACGGGGAGCGCGGGATGCTGCGGCACGCGGTCAACCTCGGCGTCAACGGCGACGACCTGCCCCTGCGCGACCTGCTCGCCGCGCGGCTCGGGCACGACGTGGTCGTCGAGAACGACGTCAACGCCGCCGCCCTCGCGGCCCGGGCGCTCGTCGGGGCGGACGACGTGGTCTACCTCAGCGTCGGCACGGGGCTGGCCGCCGGGCTCGTCGTCGACGGCCGGCTGCGCCGCGGCGAGCACGGAGCGGCCGGCGAGATCGGCCACCTCCCGGTCGACCCGGCCGGTGTCGCGTGCGGCTGCGGCCAGACCGGCTGCCTCGAGACCATCGCGTCCGGCCGGGCGCTCGCCCGGGCCTGGCCCACGCCTGACGGCCCGCCGGCCGCCGCGCTCTTCGCGGCCGCCGCCGCGGGCGACCCGGAGGCCGTCGCGGTGCGCGACCGCTTCTGCTGGGGCGTGGCGAGCGCGATCCGGGCGCTCGGCCTGACGATCGACCCCGAGCGCATCGTCCTGGGCGGCGGCGTCGCCGAGGTGGGGGAGCCGCTGCGCGAGCAGGTGGTCCGGCAGCTGCGGTCGCTGGGGGAGGGCTCACCCTTCCTCGCCTCGCTCGGCCTCGCCGACCGGCTCAGCATGGTCCCCCTCCACTACCCGGTCGCCGCCGTCGGTGCCGCGATCCTGGGCAGGTGAGCCATGGCCGACCTGCTGGTGAGTGGCGGTTCGCGTGACGTCGCGATCGCCGACGGGGTCGTCGCGGCGTCCGCACCCGAGGACGCGCCTGCGCTCGACGCGGCGGGTCTCACGGTGCTCCCCGGTGCCATCGACCTCCAGGTCAACGGCGTCGCCGGCATCGACCTGACCGTCGAGCCGACCCGGCTCTGGGAGGCCGGCTCCGCGCTTGCGTCGTACGGCGTCACGGCGTGGCTGCCCACCGTCATCACCTCCGACCCGGCGGCGCGTGACCTGGCGCTCGAGACGTACGCCGCCGGTCCGCCCGAGGGCTGGCAGGGCGCGGTGCCGCTGGGGCTGCACTTCGAGGGGCCGTTCCTCGCGCCCGCCCGCAAGGGCGCGCACCCCGAGCGCTGGCTGCGGCTGCCGTCGTCCGACCTCGCGGCGCGCTGGTCGCGGGACGCCGGCGTGCTGATGGTGACCGTCGCGCCCGAGCTCCCGGGAGCCCTCGACCTGGTTCGCGAGCTCGTGGGGCGCAGGGTGCGCGTGGCCGTCGGGCACACCGACGCCGACGCGGCCACCGTGCTCGCCGCGATCGACGCCGGCGCGACGAGCCTGACCCATCTCGGCAACGCGATGCCCCCCATGCTGGCGCGTGACCCCGGCCCCGTCGGCGTCGCCCTCGGCGCCCGAGCCGACGCCACCCGGCTCGTCGCGGGCGTCATCGTGGACGGCCACCACCTGCACCCCGACGTGGTGACCGTGATGTGGCGGGCACTGGGCCCTTCGCGGTTCCTCACCGTCTCCGACACGACCGCCGGCCTCGGCCTGCCCGACGGACGGGCGCGCCTGGGCGACCAGGACGTGGTCGTCTCCGACGGCACCGTCCGTCTCGTCGACGGCACGCTCGCCGGGTCGGCGGCCGGCCTCTTGGACTGCCTGCGCCTGCTGCGCGCCACGACCGGGTGCTCCCTCGAGGACGCTGTCGCCACCGTGACCACCACGCCGGCCGACCTCGTCGGCGACCCCACCCGCGGCCGACTCGAGCCCGGCCGGCGTGGTGACCTGACTCTCGTCGACGACGACCTGCAGCCGGTCGTGACGGTCGTCGGCGGTCTCGTCGTCCACGACGCCCGGGGGTCCTGATGGAGGTCGTGCCCCTCGACAGCGTGGACGCGGTCGCAGCCCTGGCCGCCGACACGATCGAGGCGTTGGTCCGGCGCGCTCCGGACGCCGTCCTCGGCCTGGCGACCGGGTCGAGCCCGCTGCCGGCCTACCGCGAGCTGGTCCGGCGGCATCGCGACGGCACCGGGCCGTCGTACGACCGGGTCCGCTGCTTCACGCTCGACGAGTACGTAGGTCTGCCGGCGGGACACCCCCAGACCTACCGCGAGACGATCCTCGCCCAGGTGACCGACGACCTCGGCATCCCCCGGGAGCACGTGACGAGCCCCGACCCCGTCCCTGAGGGGCTGCCCGGGGCGGGCGCTCGCTACGAGGAGGCGCTGGTCGCGGCCGGCGGGGTCGACCTTCAGGTGCTCGGGATCGGCAGCGACGGCCACCTCGCGTTCAACGAGCCGGGCTCGTCGCTGGCCTCGCTGACCCGGCTCAAGACGCTGACCGAGCGCACCCGCTCAGACAACGCGCGCTTCTTCGGCTCCGCCGACGACGTGCCCCGCCACGTGCTGACCCAGGGCCTGGCCACGATCGGCCGCGCCCGGCACCTGCTGCTGGTGGCGACCGGTGAGGGCAAGGCGCAGGCGGTGGTCGACGCCGTGGAGGGTCCGGTGTCGGCGTCCTGCCCGGCGTCGACGCTGCAGCTGCACCCCCACGCGAGCGTCCTGCTGGACCCGGCCGCCGCGTCCCGGCTCGCACGCGCCGCGTACTACCGCGAGGTCTGGGCGGGCAAGCCCCCGTGGCAGGGACTCTGAGGACTCTCGACGATTGACAGCCGCTCGCTAGGTTGTTGCCGTGGAAGCCGGTACCTGGATCGACGTCCTGCTCGTGCTCGCGTTCATCCTGGTGGGTGGTGTGTTCGCCGCGACCGAGATCGCCCTGGTGTCGCTGCGCTCCGGCCAGGTGGAGCGTCTCGACGCCCAGGGCGGGCGCGGGCACGCGGTCGCCTCCCTCGCCCGTGACCCCAACCGCTTCCTGTCCGCGGTGCAGATCGGCGTCACGGTGGCGGGCTTCTTCTCCGCCGCCTTCGGCGCCTCGACGCTGGCACCCTCCTTCGCACCCGCCTTCGAGAACCTCGGGGTCCCGGCACCCGACACGGTGTCGCTCGTCGTCACGACGCTGGTCGTGTCCTACCTCTCGCTGGTGCTCGGTGAGCTCGTGCCCAAGCGGCTCGCCCTGCAGCGATCGGTCGGCGTGGCCAAGCTCTTCGCACCGCCGCTCGGCAGGTTCGCAACCGTCATGACGCCGGTGATCTGGCTCCTGTCGCTCTCGACCAACCTGCTCGTCCGCCTGCTGGGCGGCAACCCCGACGCTGCCGGCGACGAGGTCGACGAGGAGGAGCTGCGGATGATGATCTCCGGTCACGAGGACATCCCGGAGGGCGAGCGACGCCTCGTCGACGACGTCTTCGAGGCCGGTGACCGTTCGCTGAGCGAGGTCATGAAGCCGCGGGGTGACGTGGTCTTCCTGGCAGGCGACCTCACCCTCGCCGACGCGGTGGCGGTCATCGTCGACCAGCCCTACACCCGCTACCCGGTGACCGGCACGTCGTTCGACGAGGTGCTCGGCTACCTCCACCTGCGTGACGTGCTCGGTCGCGCGGACGACCGTTCGACCACGGTCGCCGACATCACCCGGGAGCTGCCGGTGCTGCCCCGCACCAACCGCGTGCTGCCCTCCATCGACCAGCTGCGCAGCCTCGGCGCGCACATCGCGCTGGTGGTCGACGAGTACGGCGGTACCGACGGCATCGTGACCCTCGAGGACCTCATGGAGGAGCTCGTCGGCGAGATCCACGACGAGTACGACACCGACGCCGAGATCGCCGCGTCCGCCGACCCGGCGACGGTCGATGCCGGCCTGACGATCGAGGAGTTCGCCGAGCGGACCGGGGTGGAGCTCGAGGACGGTCCCTACGAGACCGTCGCCGGCTACGTCCTGCACCGCCTGGCGCGGATGGGCGAGCTCGGTGACTCGGTGGTGGTCGAGGGCCGCAGGCTCGAGGTCGTGGAGCTCGACGGGCACCGCATCACACGGGTCCGACTGCACGCCGCGCCCGACGTGCCCGAGGAGGGCGGTCCGACACCCCAGCAGCGGGCGTTCGCAGACGACTTCGCGACCTGGGGCCTCTTCCTGCCCGACGACGCCGTCGCCACGCACCGCGACGGGCACCTGAAGGGCCAGGGGTGGTCGGTCCGGTTCCGCTGGCGCGACGACGGCACGCTCGTGGTGCGCGCCGACCACCGGATGACCGACGAGCGGCTCTACGCGATCTCCCCCGACGGGACCGAGCACGCGGAGGACGTCCACGAGGCCGGGCTCGACTTCGACCACGACGTCCCCGCCGACATGGTGGACAGCGCCGAGCGCCAGCTGTGGCGTCTCGACGACGACGTCTGGCACTCCGAGCCGCTGCGCCCCCAGGGCGCGACGGAATAGCGTTCGCCGGTTGTCGGTTGGGACCAGTAGGCTGGAGCCGCGGGCTCGGGCCTGCTTGACAACACAAGAGGGGCTGATCGGTTTCGACTTGGGACGTTAGTTCCAGGGGAAGCGGGTCGAGAAGCCAGCGTCATCTCGTAAACGACCGCTGGAAATCCATAGTTGCCAACACCAATCGCAACGACTTCGCTCTCGCTGCCTGAGCAGTGATCGAAGGGTCTGACCGGGCACCCGTCTCCGTCCCGGACCCAGGCCTCATCTAGGAGACTTGCTGGTCACTCCCTGTCAGGAGGGGTGACCGGGACTTCATCCTGACTGGGCCTGTCGGCGACCTGTCTGTGGGAGCGCCGGGGCCGAGAAAAGCGACATCACCGACTGCACCCGGAGAAGACCTGGATCGACGCTCGAGGACCGGGGTTCGATTCCCCGCAGCTCCACTGCGCACAGCCCTCTTGACGACAGCCGTCCCGACTCCCGTCGGGGCGGCTGTCGTGCGTGCACGACCGAACCCGGCCGACCAGCCGGACGACCACCGCGTGGGTAGCGTCGAGGCGGACGCCGTACGACGTCCACGCCCCCGACTGCGAGGAGTACCCCCGTGCCCAAGATCCTGATCGTCCTGACCGGTTCCGACCACTGGACCCTCAACGACGGGACCAAGCACCCGACCGGCTTCTGGGCCGAGGAGCTGCTGTCCCCGCTGCAGGTGTTCTCCGACGCCGGTGTCGACGTCGACTTCGCCAGCCCCGGTGGCGCGACGCCCGTCGTCGACGAGGGCAGCCTGGCTGCGGACACCATCGGCGAGGAGGAGTCGGCGAAGCAGCGGAAGGCCCTGGAGGCCATCTCGACCCGCCTCGAGTCGACGCTCGTCCTCGCCGACGTCGACCTCGGCTCCTACGACGCCGTGTTCGTGCCCGGCGGCCACGGCCCGATGGAGGACCTCGCCGTCGACGACGACCTCGGCCGGATCCTCGTGACCATGCTCGACGGCGGCAAGGTCGTCTCCTCGGTCTGCCACGGCCCGGCCGGTCTTCTGCCCGCCAAGCGCGCCGACGGCTCCTGGCTCTTCGTCGGGCGCAACCTGACCGCCTTCACCGATGCGGAGGAGGAGCAGGCCGGGCTCGCCGACAAGGCGCCCTGGTTGCTGGAGTCCCGGCTGCGCGAGGCCGGCGCCACCTTCTCCTCGGCAGAGCCGTGGGCGCCCTTCGTGGTCGTGGACGGCAACCTGGTGACCGGACAGAACCCGGCGTCCAGCACCGAGGCCGCCCAGAAGGTCGTCGGACTGCTCACGTCCTGACGGCGTCGCTCATACGGAGCGGGTGAGGCGGCCCGGTCGGCGCAGCAGGAGGCTGGGCGCATGACACGCCTGGCCGAAGCGCCGCGAGTGCCGGTCGAGGGCGCTGTCCTCCAGGAGCCGCAGCAGGTCCTCGACGTCGCGCTGGGGGTGGCGGGCGCAGTCGTCGGCACCGGGGTGGCGCTGGGTCGTGCCGTCGTGGACCTGCCCCTCCTGCACCGGAGGGTGATCTGGCGCCCTCGCTTCGTCCCCGAGCGGTGGCAACCGGCGACACTGGTCGACGGTGCGGCCCGGCACGGCGCCGCCCGCCGGGCCGAGGTGGTGCGAGCGACCCAGTCGCTGCTCGACCACTGGGCGCCCGTCCTCGTGGAGCGGGTCGTCTCCCGCCTGGACCTGACCGGGCTGGTCCTCCGCCACGTCGACCTCGACGAGGTCGTACGGGCGGTGGACATCGACGCGGTCGTCGACCGACTCGACCTGGACGCGATCGTGAAGCGGGTCGACCTGGACGCGGCGGTGGCGGGCGTGGACCTCGACGCGGTCGTGGCGGGCGTGGACCTCGACGCAGCGGTGGCGGGCGTCGACATCGACGCGATCGCCGCCCGGCTCGACCTCGATACGGTGATCGCTCGGATCGACCTCGTCGCGATGGTCGAGGAGGTGATCGACGCCATCGACCTTCCCGCCATCATCCGCGACTCCAGCGGTTCCATGGCCTCGGAGACGATCCGCAGCGCGCGGATGACGGGGATCTCGGCCGACGAGGCCATCAGCAGGGGTCTGGAGAACCACCTGTTCCGGCGCCGTCGCAGGCGCAGCCCTCCGGAGGAGTCGCCGTGAGCGATCCGGAGATGCTGAGCGTCCCTCGGGAGGCGCGGTCCTACCAGGGGGCCAGCGCGGGTGTCGTCACCCGTCTGCTGGCCGGCGTCGTCGACGTCCTCCTGGTGGCCGGCGCCCTGGTCGGGTCGTACGCCGCCTGGGTCGGCCTCCTGTTCGTGCTCGACCCACGCAGCTTCCGCATGCCCGACCCCTCACTCCTGTGGTCGATGACCCTCTACATCGCCTACCTCGTGGTCTACCTGACCGTGGCGTGGTGGATGGCCGGACGCACCATCGGCGACCACCTCTGGGGGCTCCGGGTGACGAGCAGGAACGGCGCCCTGCTGGGCATCGTCCGGGCGTTCGTGCGGGCCGTGACGTGCGCGCTCTTCCCGGTGGGCCTGCTGTGGTGCGCGGTCGATCGCGACCGCCGCTCGCTCCACGACCTGGTCCTGCGCTCCTCGGTGGTCTACGACTGGCTGCCCCACCCCTCCTCCCGGTGGGGAGCCCGCTGACCTTGGCACGGGAGACACGTGTGCGAACCCTGGAGCCCGACTACCTGGTGGTCGGAGGTGGAGCGACCGGGCTGGCCTTCGTGGACGCCCTCGTCGCCTCCACCCAGGCCGAGGTGGTCGTGGTCGACCGGCGTACCGGGCCGGGGGGCCACTGGCGCGACGCCTACCCGTTCGTGCAGCTGCACCAGCCGGCGGCGACGTACGGCGTGGACTCGCTGCAGCTGGGCGACGAGCGCATCGAGACGACCGGACCCAACGCCGGCTTCTACGCGCTCGCGACCGGCGGCGAGGTGCGCGACTACTTCGACCAGGCACTCGCGCAGCTCGATGCCACGGGGCAGGTGACGTTCCTCGGCGGTCACGACCACGTCTGCACCGCCGGCGGACACGAGGTGCTGCGGCGGCTCGACTCTTCCGAGCAGGTCGCGGTGCGTGCACGGCGCAAGGTGGTGGACGCGACGTACCTCGAGTCCTCCATCCCGAGCACCCACACCCCGTCGTACGCCGTCGACGCGGGAGTCACGCTGCTCACCCCCAACGCGCTGCCCGACCTCGGTCCCACACGCGGTGGCTTCACGGTGCTCGGCGGCGGCAAGACCGCGACCGACACGGTCTCGTGGCTGCTGGACCACGGCGTCGACCCGGACCGGATCCGATGGGTGCGGCCGCGAGACGGCTGGTTCTTCAACCGTGCACACATGCAGCCGCGGGCCCTGGTCGGGTCGTTCATGTACCTCCAGGGTCAGTGGGTGCGCGCTGCGGCCGAGACCACGGGCGGTGCGGACTTCGCGGCTCGGCTGGAGGACGCAGGTGTGTTCCTCCGCGTCGATAGAGGCCATGAGCCACTGATGTTCCGCGGGGCGACCATCTCCGAGGGCGAGATCGCGCAGCTCGCGACCGTGCGGGGCGTCGTACGCCGCGGCAAGGTGCGTCGCATCGCGACCGACCGGATCCATCTCGACGAAGGCGAGCTCGCGTCCGACCGGGACGAGACCTACGTCGACTGCACCGCAGCCGGTGTCAGGCCGACACGTGCACGGCCGGTCTTCGAGCGGGGCCGCATCACGCCGCAGTACGTCACCACCGGTTTCGCGTGCTGGAGCGCCGCGACGATCGCGAAGGTCGAGGCGCTGCCCGTCGACGACGCCGAGCGCAACGCGCTCACTCCGGTGATCGGCTTTACCGGGGCGACGGCGGATCTTCCCGCGCTCGTCCTGGGCAGCCTGGTCGGCACTGCGGCCCGGGGCGCCGTGCCGGAGCTGAGCGCGTGGGACTCCGGCTCACGGCTGAACCCGACCCGTGACGTGGGCGACCACCTCGACGACCCGCGGGTGCTGGAGGCCTTCGCCTCCTTCGGCACCCACCTGGGGCAGGCGATGAGCAACCTGCGCGCCATCACCTGAGCTGCGGGTTGCCCGCAACGTCCCGGGTGCGTCAGACGAACGGCAGGAGCGCCTCGATCGAGTCCGTCGGCGTCTTCAGCGCGATGCCCGTGCCGATCGTGCGCAGCTTCCAGACCTCTCCGTCGCGTAACAGCTTTGCCATGACGAGCCCCGTCTCGCGGACCCCGAGCGTGAGGGTGAAGCGGGCGATCTCGGTGTCGTCGTGGTCGACGAGTCGGCAGTAGGCGTTGCGGACGAACTCCAGCGAGTGCCCCTGGTAGCTGCTGACCATGAACAGGATCGTGTCGACCCGCTGGTAGACCCGGGCGAGGTCCACGGTGATCACCTCGTCGTCCCCCGCGCCCTTGCCGGTGGTGTTGTCGCCCAGGTGCACCACGGAGCCGTCACGGGTGGCGAGGTGGTTGAAGAACGCCAGGTCGAAGAACTGCTCGCCGGCGAACTGCACGGCCGAGGCGTCGAGGTCGATCGGCGGTGCTCCGCTGCCCATGAACCCAGCCGTGGGGGAGTGGTCCCAGCCGACGGCCATCTGCACGGAGGTCAGGCTCGACCCGTCGTCGGCGGTGAGCGCGAGCTCCTGTCCCTGTGCCAGCTCGATCACGGGCCGCTCCTCCGGTCGCTCCTGTGCCCTCGAACGTACAGGAGTCGACCTTCAGTCCCACTCGTCGTCGGAAAGGCGCAGCACCGCGACGGCGACGAAGGCGAAGCCGAGCGTGGTGAGCCCCCATCCGCCGACCACGTCGAGCGCGCGACTGGGGACCAGCACCGCCGAGACCACGTGGACGGGCTGCGAGACGATGATCATCGCGCCCACCCACCACGGCACCAGACCGGCGCGGACCACCGCGACACCGAGCAGGACCATGCCGAGCAGGTGGCCCACGATGAACGCGACGATCCCGATGATGCCGGTCGGGTGGTCCATCACGAGCTGGGTGACGTCGACGATGACGTCCTGGTCGTAGCCGCCGTCGCGGGCCATGGCCTCGGCGACCACGTCGCTCGCGCCCACGAAGCTGGCCAGGCTGAGCCCGCCGAAGAGCACACCCGTGGCGACGGTGGCGAGCACCGGCACGCGACGGCGTACGGCGAACCCGACCGCCAGCGTCCCTAGCAGTAGGAAGGGGTAGCTGAGCAGCGACAGGTGGTTGAGGGCCGCTGCCCTGCCGAGCGAGTCGGAGATGCCGGCGACGATCTCCCGCTGGCCGTCGTCGGTCCAGTAGGGCATGACGGCGCGGAGGACGGTGACGAGCAGGGGACCGAGCACGATGGCCACGGCGGCCATCGAGCGCCAGGTCCGGCGCAGGTCGCGTGCGGGCTCGGCGGCGGGCGGTGCGGGTCGGGTCGCGGGTCGGGTGTCGGCGCTCATGGCGAGTTCTCCTCGGTCGGGCCGACCGGGGTGGTCAGCGGGTGTCCACCCAGCGTGGACGCGGACACCGCGTCCGGTCGTCGGGGCGGGCACCGGTCCGCAGCACCGGGTGGGCACTGGTCCGGACCCCGTGCTGGCACCGAGGACAGGACGCCCTCGGCGGCCGTACCGTGAGGTGTGCCGTGGCCGCTGCGGGCGACGATCGCCCTGTGGATGACCTCCCTCGTGCTGGGAGCGCTCGCGGTCGTGGCCGTGGTCGAGCTCGGGGGCAGGCCCGACTACGCGGCCCTCGGCCTGGCCGTGGCGTCCTCGGCGGCCCCCTTCGCGGCCGGGCTGCTCGCCATCCGTCACCAGCCCGACAACTGGATCGGCACCTGGCTGACCGCCGCCGGAGCCAACATCATGCTGCAGATGGCGCACGGCAACTGGCAGGAGGCACTGGCCGCCGATCCCGGGTCCCTGCCGGCCTCACCGCTGCTGCTCGTCCTCACGCAGGGGATCTGGATGGGGTGGTTCGTCCCCTACGCCATGGTCCTGGTGCTCTTCCCCGACGGCCGGGCGCCCGGCCGGCTCGGTCGAGCCACCGCCTGGGCACTGTGCACGATCCCGCTCGCGTTCAACCTGCTCACCTCGGTCGTCCCGGGTCGACTGATGCCGCCGCTCGAGGACTGGCCCCGTCCCCTGGGCACCCACTGGATCGGCTACGGCTCGCTGGTCCTGCTCCCGGTCTTCCTGGCCGCGCTGGTCGCTTCAGCGGTCTGCGTGGTCCGCCGGCACCGCCGCAGCCCGGACCACCGCGAGCGTGCGCAGCTCCGGTGGATGCTGCTGGCCTCTGCCAGCGTCCCGGCCACCCTGGTGCTGTGCTGGATCGGCTACCTGGTGGTGCGCAACCCCGCCCCGGTCGTCGTGGGCCTGGTGGCCATGACCGTCACCGTGCCGCTGGCCGCCCTGGTCGCGATGCTGCGCCACGACCTGTACGACGTCGACCGCGCCATCGTGCAGGCAGGCACCTACACGGTGCTGGCCCTCGGCGTCGTCGCAGGCTGGGCTGGGGTGTCCGCCTTCGTCGGCATCGCCCTCGGGGAGGACTCGGTGACCGCGGCCGTCGCAGCGACGGTGCTGGTGATGGTGCTGCTCCGACCGGCACACGCCATCCTCGTGCGGCACCTCGGCAGGCTCCTCCACCCGCGTGAAGCGGCCGGCCTGGCCGCCGTGGAGGCTCTCACTGCCCGAGTGCATGCCGGCACGGACCAGCCCGAGCGGCTGGAGGCCGTGCTCCGCGACGCCGTCCGTGACGACGGCCTCCGCGTCGGATACCACCTGCCGGGCGCCGCGGCGTACCGCGACGCGCTGGGCCGCACGGTCGACCCCGCCGGTGGGCAACCCGTCGAGCTGATGGGCCACGAGGTCGCCGTGGTGGTGCCCGGACCGGGGCGTCCGCCCGTGCCGGCGCGCGTGGTGCGAGCGGCCGGGCTCCTCGCCGACTCGGTCCGGCTGCGTGGCGAGGTCGCGGCGGCCCTCGCCGACGTCGAGTCCAGTCGCCAGCGACTGCTACGGGCCGGTGACGAGGAGCGACGACGGCTCGAGCGCGACCTCCACGACGGAGCCCAGCAGCGACTCGTCTCCCTGGGCATGCGCCTGCGGGTGCAGCAGCGCGACGCTGCGCGCGGCAACCTCGTCGACGTCGACGATCTGGTGGACGACGCCGTCGCCGAGATTTCCACGGCCGTCCAGGAGCTGCGCGGTATCGCCCACGGGCTGCGGCCGAGCTGCCTCGACGACGGCCTCGGGCCGGCGCTGGAGACGCTCACCCGGTCCAGTGGCCTGCCGGTGGACGTCACCTACCGCGCCGACGGGTTGCCCGACCACATCAGCCTGACGGCGTACTACGTGGCGGCGGAGGCGGTGGCCAACGCGGTCAAGCACTCCCACGGCACCCGGGTGTCGGTCGGTGTCGTCCGGGAGCCCGAGCACGTCCGGGTCGCCATCCACGACGACGGGCGGGGCGGCGCGCAGGTGCGGCCGGGCTCGGGGCTGGCGATGCTCCGCGACCGCGTCGCGGCGGTGGGTGGGCGGATCACCGTCCGCAGCGAGCCGGCCGCCGGCACGTCGATCGAGGCGGTGCTGCCGTGCGGCTCGTGATCGGCGAGGACTCCGCGCTCTTTCGCGAGGGGTTGGCGAGCCTGCTGGCCCAGACCGGGCACGAGGTCGTGGGCACCGCGCCCGACGCCGGGTCGTCGTACGAGGTGGTGATGCGGCACCGCCCCGACGTCGCGGTCCTCGACATCCGAATGCCACCGGACCACCAGGACGACGGCGCCCGCACGGCGGCGCGGATCCGCGAGGAGGCCCCGGACGTCGGGATCCTGCTGCTCTCCCAGCACGTGGAGTCGCGGCTCTCGATCGACCTGGTGGCGACCGGGCGGTTCGGCTACCTGCTCAAGGACCGGGTGCTCGACGTGGACACCTTCCTCGACGCCCTCGAGCGCGTCGCCGCCGGCGGCTCGGCACTGGACCCCGAGGTGGTGGCGCGACTGATGGCCGGCGGGCGGTCGGCCCTGGACGCGCTGACGCCGCGCGAGCGCGAGGTGCTGGCGCTGATGGCCGAGGGGCTGAGCAACACCGGGGTGGCCACGCGACTCGTGCTCTCGGAGCGGACGGTGGAGACCCATGTGTCCGGGTTGCTGAACAAGCTGGGGCTGACCGGTGTGGGGCCGGACGAGCACCGTCGGGTGCTCGCCGTGCTGGCCTACCTGGACGGCCACCGCAGCTGAAGCCCCTCGGGTCTGCGCCGGGGTCAGGCGCTCCCTCGTGAGAGTGTGCCGAGGTGGCCAGCCCCTTCGACCCGCGCACGATCCGCATCGCACCCCTCACGAGGGAGCACGCGGAGGACCTGGCCACGTGGCGCTACGACGCGCCGTACGACGTCTACGACCTCGCGGGTGCCGACCCGGCTGAGCTGCTCGACCCCGCCCTCGGCTTCCACGCGGTGCTGGCGGGGGAGCGGCTGATCGGCTTCCGCTCCTTCGGGCCGGACGGGCAGGTGCCGGGCTGGGACTACGACGACTCGGCGCTCGACACCGGTGGCGGGCTCCGGCCCTCGCTCACGGGGCAGGGACTGGGGCGCGCGGTCGTCCGGGCCGGGCTTGCCTTCGGTCGGAGCACCTTCGCTCCGGCCGCGTTCCGGGTGACGGTGGCATCGTTCAACGCCCGCGCGCGGCGCACCGTGGAGTCGCTGGGGTTCGAGAGGATCGGCTCGTTCGCGGCACTGCGGGACGGTCGCAGGTACGACGTCCTGGTGCGCCCGGAGCCTCCTCAGACCTGACGGCAGTGAGCCGACGGCGTCACTGCGTCCGGGTGCAGGATCCCCGCGAGCACCTCGACGCCGTCGACGAGCCGCGGGCCGGGGCGGGCGAAGTGACCGTCGGCGTCGACGGCCCACACCGGCACGCCCGGGAACAGGTCACGCACGCCCTCGGCCAGCGTCGTACAGCCCTCGAGGTCGAAGCCGCACGGTGCGCACACCACGACGTCGGGCCGGGAGCCGATCGCCTCCTCCCAGGTGATGCGGCCCGAGCGGGTGCCCGCGACGCCGAGGGCCGGTTCGCCTCCGGCGCGGGTGACCATCTCGGGGATCCAGTGCCCGGGCGCGAAGGGCGGGTCGGTCCACTCCAGCACGAGGACGCGGGGCCGCTCGAGACCGGCGACCCGGTCGGCGACCGTGGCCAGCCGCTCCTCGAGGCCCGCGACCACCGCGGCTGCCTGCTCGTACCTGCCGGTGAGCCGCCCGACCTCGGTGATCGAGGCCAGCACGTCGTCGAGGGAGTGCGGGTCGAGGGTCGCCACCTCGGCGCGACACCCCAGGTGGCCGAGCGCCTCGTCGACGGTGTCGACGTCGACGGCGCAGACGGCACAGAGGTCCTGGGTGACGACGAGGTCGGCGTCGAGGTCGGCGAGGGCGCCGGCGTCGAGGCGGTAGAGGTCCTCGCCCGCCGTCATCGCGGCGGCCACGAAGTCGTCGATCTCCTGGGGTGCGAGTCCCGCCGGCATCGCCGAGGTCGACACCACGCGCCGCTCGCGGGCGGCCGGAGGGTGGTCGCACTCGAAGGTCACGCCGACGACGTCGTCACCCGCCCCGACGGCGAAGAGGATCTCCGTGGCGGAGGGGATCAGGGAGACGATGCGCATCCGGCGAGCCTAGACGTCGACGGCATCCCGGGAACGACATCGGGGTCGGTGCATCCGTCAGGTGGTCCGGGACGGAGAAGAGGGTGACCGCAGGGCGCGGTCCCTCGACGGAAGGAACAGCTGATGACACTTCTGCGTCGCACCACCACAGCGCTTGCGCTTGCCCTCACCACGGCGCTGGTCGCGCCGACCGCCGCCAGCGCCGCCGGGTCGGGAACGACCGTGACGACCAGCCTGGCCTCCGTGCTGACCTCGGACGGCAACCAGTTCGACCGCGACTGGTACGACTACGACATCGTGACCGAGGCCGTGCTCGCGGTCATCGCTGCCGACACCGACGCGAACAGCCCGGTTCGCCTGCTGACCGACGGATCGACCCCCCTGACGGCCTTCATCCCCAACGACCGCGCGTTCCAGGTGCTGGTCAAGGACCTCACCGGCCAGTGGGTGCGGAGTGAGCAGGACGTCTTCGCCGCCGTCGCCGGCCTCGGCATCGACACGGTGGAGGACGTGCTGCTCTACCACGTCGTCCCCGGAGCCACCATCACGGCTCGCGACGCCCTCCGTTCGAACGGCGCCCAGCTGACGACCGCGTTGGGTCCCGCGATCGAGGTCAAGGTGGCGCGCTGGCTGCCGATCATCGTGCTTCGTGACCAGGACCGCAACGACGTCGACCCGGTCGTGAACCCGTTCGCGCTCGACATCAACCGGGGCAACGCCCAGATCGCCCACGGGATCACCTTCGTCCTGCGCCCGACCGACCTCTGACGTCGTGGGCGAGGCGTCCGGTGCCGCACACGACGCACCGGACGCCTCGCACCCGCGTCGTCACCAGCAGTCGTTCCAGGCGCCCCTCGCGTGGGTGCGGGCGTTGCCGATGGCGCGCACGTACTCGCGGTGCCGGGCGACGGGCGTGCCGCCGAAGACGTACGGCCGGGTGTGACCGTCCCAGGCCTGCCGGAAGGACAGGTCGCGGTAGCCGCCCTGGCGCGCGACGTAGCGCAGCAGCCGGCCGTAGCGGTCCTTCGCGGCCTGGGTGCGGTCGGACACCAGGTGCACGGTCGACCCGACCGGCGCGAGGCGACGGAGGTTGGCGGTCGCCCCGTCGGCCCCGCACCGGCCCCGTTCGGGCGTGTCGATGCCCAGCATGCGGACCGAGACGTGCGCCCCGCTCCGCAGCCGCACCCGGAGGGTGTCACCGTCGGTCACGCGGACCACGTTGCCGGTCTCGCGGTAGGTCACGGGCCCCTGCTGGGGCTGGTTCTGGTTCTGGGCGTGGGTGGTGCCGGTGTCGGCGAACTGCTGCGGGGCGTTGCCGCGACCGATGCACGGGCAGGGGTTGGACTCGCACGCGACGCCGTCGCCGTCGTCGTCGAGCCGGTGCGGGTCGCCCGCCCCGGCGTTCAGGTAGAAGTTCTGGGCGGCGGCCTGGCTGGCGAAGTCGCCGCAGTCGCGGTCGACGACGGCGGACGCCGGCGCCTGGACGGAGACGCCGAGGCCCAGGGCGACGATGGCGAGCGCGAGCGCACGGACGAGCTGGTGGTGCATGTGTTCCCCCACGGAATGACAGGTGCTGACACCGAAGCCTCACACCGACGCGGCGCGGACGAGGGTGAACGGGCCAAGTCGCTCGCGCGTGCTACGACCCCCGGCGCGTCTGCCACCCCTTCCGCGCGGCGCGGCTGCGGCGGCGGCGGGCACGCTCGGCCTCCTCGAGGGTGCGCTCGGCGGCGCGCTGCTCACGTCGTACGGCGTTCTCCGCGCGGCGGCGCTCGGCCTCGACGACGGCGGGCGAGCGGACCGGCCACACGTAGGGCAGGTCGTCGGGCACGTCGGGGAACTGCGGGCGGTAGAGCTCGGGGTCCTTGCGGACCAGGGCGGACTGGTGGCTGCGGTGCAGGTCGGCGTCGCCCAGCCACGGCGGCAGTGCGCCAGCCTCGGCGAGCTCGGCCTGCGTGCGGACGGTCGAGACACCCGCCGCGGCGAGGTCGGCCGCGATGGTGGCGGCGCAGGTGTCGCCGAAGCCCAGCTCGAGCCAGACCTCGCAGCACACGAAGCCGTAGCGTCCGAGCGCCTCCTCGTAGCCCTTCCACATCAGGGCGGCCGGGTGGTTGGCCCAGCCGTAGTCGGCGACGGTGAGGGCGCGCACCACCTGGATCGTCTCGACGCGCTGCTTCCCGAGCCGTTTCTGGTCGAGCGCGCGCGCCGACGCCTCGAAGTCCGGGTGGGGGAGGAACGTCTGCACGCCGTCGAGGCTAGGCACGCAGACCGCGGTCACGCCCCACCCCGACGGTCGGTGCTCCACCCGACGGCGTGGCACCATCCGTCCCGTGGACGGATGCGTGTTCTGCCAGATCATCGCGGGCGACCTGCCCGGTCACCTCGTGCTGGAGACCGACGACCTGGTGGCGTTCCTCGACACCCGGCCCCTCTTCAAGGGGCACGTGCTGCTCGTGCCCCGCACCCACCTGGAGACCCTGCCGGACCTCCCCGCCGGGCAGCGTGACGGGTTCCTCGCCGCCGCCCAGCTCCTCGCGACCGCCGTCAAGGACGCGCTCGGCGCCCAGGGATCCTTCCTGGCGGTCAACAACACGGTCAGCCAGTCGGTCCCGCACCTCCACCTCCACGTGGTGCCGCGCACGAAGGGAGACGGGCTGCGCGGCTTCTTCTGGCCACGCACGAAGTACGCCGACGGCGAGGCGGCGGCGTACGCCGCGAAGCTGCGGGACGCGCTCCCGGGTTAGCCGTACGCCTGGCCCGACACCTGCTCGTCCTCGCGTGCCCGGGCCTCGCGCATCGACCAGGTCCGGTCCCGCCGTCGGAGCGGGTGGCCGGTGGTCCAGGCCGCGAGCAGGAGGGCCAGCGTCCCGACGGCGACCCCGCCGAGCACGTCGACGAAGAAGTGCCACCCGAGGTAGACCGTGGATAGGCAGGTGAGCCCGGCGAAGACCCAGCCCGTCAGGCGCACCCAGCGGGGCAGCCTCAGCAGCTCGGCGACCAGGCACGTGGTGATCGTGATGGCCACGTGCAGCGACGCGAAGGCAGCGATCGTCTGCACCGCGCGCGTGTCCCAAGGGTCCGCCAGCACGGCGACGCGGTCGCTCAGCAGCAGCTCCTGCACCGAGGTGTTGAAGGTGCGGGGCAGGTCGTCGAACTGCTCCGGGCGCGAGTAGATCGGCCCGAGGGATGGCACCAGGTAGTAGACGGCGACGCCGAGCAGCCAGTTGTAGGTCACCGCCGTGACGTAGAGGGCGCCCGTGATCGAGCGCCGGGTCCACACGAGGGCGATCGCAAGGGCCGCGGGGACCAGTCCGATCCACAGCACGTAGACCCCGGACAGCAGCCAGGCGGCCCACCCCGTGCCGAGCACCTCGTGGAGGACGCCGGCCGGGTCGTGGCCCAGCCACATCAGCCGGTCGAGCCGCGCCAGCTCGGTGTCCCACAGGCGGTCGTTGACGAACGGCAGGTAGCCCTTCAGGTTGCGGAACGCGACGTAGGACACGTACCAGGCCGCCAGCCCACTGGCGGTGAACCACACCTGCTCCCGGGTCCAGCGCTCGCGCAGCACCGTGCGCAGTGCCTGCGTGGAACCGGCACCCGGCGCCGCGCGGACGTACGCCGTCCACCGCGCGACCAGGTCGAGGAGCACCGCGGCCAGGACGATGAGCGGCAACCGCACCCAGGTCGGCACGGAGACCCCGTCGGGGTCGCGCACCGGCAGGTGGTGCGCAGCGGCGACCACCCACGTCACCACCGCCATCGCGATGGCGACGCCCATGGCGCCACGGAAGTGCCCCCGTCCCATGCTGGAACGCTAGGCCAACGAAGGCGTCCGCGCGAGCGCCCTGCACGGGATCTCCACAAGTCGGGTGATTCCCCTCCGGCCCCACGCACTACCCTCACCGGACACAACGTCACCGAGCTTGAGGAGTCATCGCAATGGGTCGATTCGACCGCCGCGTCGCTGTCATCACCGGAGCAGCGCGAGGCATCGGCTTCGGCATCGCGCAGCGCCTCGCGAGCGAGGGCGCCTCGATCGCGATCCTCGACCTCGACGAGGCCGCCGCCCAGGAGGCGGCCGGCCGGCTCGAGCTGGCCGAGGGCGCCCGCGCCGTGGGGATCGGCTGCGACGTCGTCGACGCGGCCGCCGCCGAGGCCGCCGTCCAGCGGGTGGTCGACGAGCTCGGCGGGATCCACGTGCTCGTCAACAACGCCGGCATCACCCGCGACAACCTGCTGTTCAAGATGACCGAGGAGGACTGGGACCTGGTGATGAACGTCCACCTCAAGGGCGTCTTCAACATGACCAAGGCGGCGCAGTCCCGCTTCGTGGAGCAGAAGTACGGCAAGATCCTCAACCTTTCCAGCGTGTCCGCGCTGGGCAACCGCGGCCAGGCCAACTACTCCGCGGCCAAGATGGGCATCCAGGGCCTCACCCGCACCCTCGGCATCGAGCTCGGCCCCTTCGGCATCACCGCCAACGCGATCGCGCCCGGCTTCATCGTCACCGAGATGACCGACGCCACCGCGCGCCGCCTCAAGCTCGAGCCCGAGGAGCTGCAGCGCCTCAACGCCGAGGCCACGCCCGTGCGGCGCGTCGGCCAGCCCGAGGACATCGCCGCTGCCGCGGCGTTCCTGTGCAGCGACGAGGCGTCGTTCATCACCGGTCAGACGCTCTACGTCGACGGCGGGCGCAAGCTCGGCTGAGCCCGTCCCGAGCGTGATCCCGGCCACGGTCCCACGCTCGGGACCGTGGCCGGTTTTGCACGTCCGCGGGTCGTCTGTCACCTTGGATGGCGGTCGAGAGACCCAACCGTCCCGGACTACGCCGAGTCCTGCCCGGCCGGGACGACCCCCGAGACACACCGGGGCAGGAGTGGGGGACCCACAGGTTCCACCGCCGGTCGACGACCGGCTCGGGGCGAAGCCGCCCAGCTCTCACCAGCATCACGGGAGCGCGGTGGCAGGGCACTTTCCAGCCCTAGCCCGACAGCTCACCTCACAGGCGTGGGAAAGGACCAACCATGCCTGCGACCCCTCGCATCGTGCGATCCGCCGCGCTCGCCCTCGCGGGGCTCGGCCTCACCGCCACGACGATGAGCGCCCTGCCCGCCGACGCCGCTCCCAGCGGCAGCACGTCGGACAACACCTCCGCCACGACCACCACGAAGAAGAAGGCGCCCGTCAGCGCCAAGCGTCGGGTGGCCAACCGCGTGCTCAGCGCACGCAACATCGCCATGGCCCAGCGCGGCGACGCCTACGCGTACGGCGCCGCCGGCCCGGCGCGATTCGACTGCTCCGGCCTGATCCGCTACGCCTACAGCCGAGCGGGCATCGCCGTGCCCCGCACCTCCGGAGCCCAGGCCGGCGCTGCTCGTCGCATCGCGAAGAAGGACCTGCGTCCCGGCGACCTGATGTTCTTCTACGGCAGCGGCGGGGTCTACCACGCCGCGATGTTCCTGCGCTGGTCGAACGGGCACGCCCTGATGGTGCACTCCCCGGGCTCGGGCCAGCGCGTCCGCGTCGCCGCCCCGTGGACCTCCGCGTGGTTCGCCGGGACCCTCCGCCGCGCCTGAGTCTGATCTACCCTGTGGCGCGCCTTCCCCGATCGGGGGAGGCGCGCCCCCAGACTTTCCTTGGCTCGACCCCCCGCTCGATCGGAGTTCCCCCGTGCGTCACCGTCGTCACCCCTCGTCCCGCGCGATCGTCGCCACCCTGGCGGCGGCCACGCTGCTCCTCGCCGGTTGCAGCGGTGGCGACGACGACCCGGCCCCGAGCGCCGCTGCGTCCTCCGAGCCGACCGCCTCCGAGACGACCGAGGAGCCGCCGGAGCCGTCGTACTGGCCCCTGACCGGCCTCGAGCGCAAGGGTGACGCCCCGAAGCACCCGGTCGTCGTCACCAAGGTGGACAACACCTCGTCGAGCGCCCCGCAGGTGGGTCTCGGCTCGGCCGACCTCGTCGTCGAGGAGCTCGTCGAGGGCGGCTACACGCGGCTCGCCGCGTTCTACTACTCCAAGGTCCCCACCAGCATCGGCCCCGTCCGCTCGATGCGTGCCAGCGACATCGGGATCGTGCCCGAGGGCGCCACCGTCGTGACCAGCGGCGCGGCCCCGGTCACGATCCAGCGCGTCAACGGCGCCGGCATCCCTTGGATCACCGAGGGCGACGCCGGTGTCTACCGCGAGACGTCGCGGTCGGCCCCCTACAACCTCTTCGCCCGGCTCGGCGACATCGCCAAGCGGCTGAAGGCCGAGGAAGAGCCGCCGCCCTACCTGCCGTGGGGCGACGCGGCCGACCTGCCCAAGGGCGCGAAGGCCAGCACGCTCACCGCGGACTTCGGTGCACACTCCACGAGCTGGCAGTTCCAGAAGGGCGGCTACGTCAACACCGACTCCTACGCCGCCCAGGGCGACCAGTTCCCCGCCGACTCCGTGCTCGTGCTGCGCGTCCGGGTCGGCGACGCCGGCTACCGCGACCCGGCGGGCTACCCCGTCCCGGAGACCAAGTTCGAGGGCAAGGGCGCAGCGCTGCTCTTCCACGGCGGTCGCGTCGTGAAGGGCACGTGGAGCAAGGACGGTCTCAAGGGCGACATCGAGCTCTCGACCAAGGGCGGCGAGCTCACCGTGCCCGCCGGTCGCGTGTGGGTCGAGCTGGTCCCGGCCGTCAACGGCAACGTCACCTTCGCGAAGTAGTTCCCGAAGTAGTCCCCGAAGCAGTTCCCACGTCCGGCGCTGCGGCGCGAGGGTGGTGTGCCGCGACCCGAGGTCGGCCATAGTGGGTGCATGCAGCTCGCATCGGGGATGTTGCTGGTGGCGACGCCGGAACTGCAGGACCCCAACTTCGCCGACACGGTCGTGCTGCTGCTCGACGTCACGGAGGAGGGCGCGCTCGGCGTGGTCCTCAACCGCCCCTCCCAGATCATGGTCGCCGACGTCCTCGAACCGTGGCGCGACGTGGTCGCCGAGCCCGAGGTGCTGTTCCGCGGCGGGCCGGTCGGCACCGACGGCGCCCTCGCCGTCGGTGCGCTGCGTGACCCGCAGGACCCGCCCGTGGGGTGGCGCCCGGTTGCCGGGCTGCTGGGCATGGTCGACCTCGACACCCCGACCGAGCTCGTCGACGGCACGCTCAGCGCCATGCGGGTGTTCGCGGGCTACGCCGGCTGGGGTGCGGGCCAGCTCGACGGCGAGGTCGAGGAGGGCAGCTGGTACGTCGTCACCAGCGAGGCTGCCGACGCCTTCCGCGACGACCCGAGCGAGCTGTGGCGCGACGTGATGCGGCGCCAGCCCGGCATGCTCGCCTGGCACGTGAACCGCCCCTTCGATCCCGACCTCAACTGACCCACGCGTTCACAGGCAGCGCCCCTCATCGCTCGCCCTGCTCCGCGACCCCCGGCACGCACCCTGGCTGCGTTGTCGTCAGTCGCCATGGCTCCGCCATGTCTCCCTCCTCCGCCTTGCCATCGCACGCGCCGACGGCCGCTCGCGACGGCCGATCGTCGAGGCCGATGCCTTAGGCTTGCCCATCATGAGCACCATCGGATTCTCCCCGGGCACCCAGACGATCGAAGAGCGTCAGACCGTCCCGACGGACGAGGGTGACCACGAGCGGTTCTCGCACTACGTGCCCAAGGACAAGCTCACCGAGGCGATGGTCATGGGGACTCCCGTGATCGCGCTGTGCGGCAAGGTGTGGGTGCCCTCGCGCGCCCCGGAGAAGTACCCGGTCTGCCCGGAGTGCAAGGAGATCTGGGACTCGATGAAGTCGGGCGACAAGCCCGGCGGCGGGTCCGGTTCGGACGGCTCGGGTCCCGAGGCGTGACGGGGCGGCCTGACGCGCCGCTGCCCCCCGCGTGGCCCGACCGGGCCGCCTGGGGCACTGCGCCCTCCCTGCGCGCCTGGCAGCAGGCGGCGATGGACACCTACCAGTCCCGCCAGCCGCGCGACTTCCTCGCGGTGGCGACGCCCGGCGCCGGCAAGACGACGTTCGCGCTGACCGTGGCGGCCGACCTGCTCAGCCGCCGGGTCGTCGACCGGATCACCGTCGTCGCGCCCACCGAGCACCTCAAGACCCAGTGGGCAGAGGCGGCCGCGCGCGCCGGCATCCCCATCGACCCCACCTACTCGGCGGGCAAGGGACGGACCTCCGACGACTACGTCGGCATCGCCGTCACCTACGCCGGCGTCGCGGTCAACCCGCTGGCGATGCGGATCCGCACCGAGCGCTTCAAGACGCTCGTCATCCTCGACGAGATCCACCACGCCGGCGACGCGCTGTCGTGGGGAGAGGGAGTGCGCGAGGCGTTCGACCCGGCCACCCGTCGGCTCGCGCTGACCGGCACGCCCTTCCGATCCGACATCAACCCCATCCCGTTCGTCAGCTACGCGCCCGGTGACGACGGCATCCCGACGTCCGCGGCCGACTACACCTACGGCTACGCCCACGCGCTCGCCGACCACGTCGTGCGACCGGTCCTCTTCATGGCCTACTCCGGCGAGATGCAGTGGCGCACCCGTGCCGGCGACGAGGTCGTCGCCCGGCTGGGGGAGCCGCTCACCAAGGACATGCACGCCCAGGCGCTGCGTACGGCACTCGACCCCCGCGGGTCGTGGATCCCCGCGGTGCTGCAAGCGGCGGACCGGCGCCTGTCGGAGGTACGTCGCCACGTGCCCGACGCCGGCGGGCTGGTGATCGCCGGCGACCAGGAGAGCGCGCGGGCCTACGCGGCCCTGCTGAAGAAGATCAGCGGCGAGTCACCCACGGTGGTGCTCTCGGACGAGAAGGGCTCCTCGCGCAAGATCGAGAAGTTCACCGCGTCGGAGGACCGCTGGATGGTCGCGGTGCGGATGGTGTCCGAGGGCGTCGACGTGCCCCGCCTGGCTGTGGGGGTGTGGGCGACCACCGTGTCGACCCCGCTCTTCTTCGCCCAGGCGGTCGGCCGCTTCGTCCGTGCCCGGTCCCGCGGTGAGACGGCGTCGGTGTTCCTGCCGTCGGTCCCGCACCTGCTGGAGTTCGCCTCCGACATGGAGGCCCAGCGCGACCACGTGCTCGGGCGCCGCGTGCAGGACGAGGACGACATCTTCGCCGCCGAGGAGGGGCTGCTCGCCGCGGCCAACGCCGAGGACGGTGCCTCCGAGGACCTCGAGCTGTCGTGGGAGGCGCTGGGGTCGACCGCCTCCTTCGACCACGTGCTCTACGAGGGTGCCCAGTTCGGCCACTCCGGCGAGGTCGTGTCCGGCTCCGAGGAGGAGATGGACTTCCTCGGCATCCCCGGTCTCCTCGAGCCCGACCAGGTGCGCGAGCTGTTGCACTCGCGGCAGAGCGAACGCGCCCGCAAGCAGAAGGCGGAGGGCGCGGGCGACCGGGTCGTGGACTCGGTGCAGGAGCTCAGCACCCACCAGCAGCTCGGGGTGCTCCGGCGCGAGCTCAACGGCCTCGTCGCCGCGTGGCACCATCGCACGGGGCAGGCCCACGGGATCACCCACAACGCGCTTCGCAAGGAGTGCGGCGGACCGCCGGCGGCGGTGGCCAACGCCGAGCAGCTCCACGAGCGGATCAACCGGATCCGCGAGTGGGCCGTGCGCAAGACCTCCTGAGGGCTCGACCGCCGTCGCTCGGGTGCCGTCGTTCGGCTGTCATAGTGGCCCTGTGCCCGCCGAGACCTCGCAGACGCTCGACCGCGGCCTGCGGGTGCTCCGTGTGCTGGCGGAGAGCCCGGAGGGGCTGACGGTCACCGAGCTCTCGCACCGGCTCGAGGTCAACCGCACGGTCGTCTACCGGCTGATCAGCACCCTCGAGCAGCACGGTCTGGTCCGTCGCGACTCGCGCTCACGGCTGTTCGTGGGCCTGGGCGTGCTCCACCTGGCCAGCGGGGTGCAGCCGCTGCTGCGCGACCTCGCCCTGCCGGTGCTGCGGAGCCTGGCGGAGTCGCTCGGGTCGACCGCACACCTCACGGTGGCCGACGGCGAGGAGGCGCTCGCGCTGGCGGTCGTGGAGCCGTCCTGGACCGACTTCCACGTGTCCTACCGGGTCGGCGCGCGGCACCCCCTGACGCAGGGCGCGGCGGGCAAGGCCATCGGGCTGGTCGATGTGGACGAGGTGGCGTACGCCGTCACGAGCGGCGAGCTCCAGACCGGCGCCCGAGGCCTCGCCGCGCCCGTGCGGGGCGTGGACGGGCTGCGTGCCAGCGTGGGCATCGTGACGCTCGACGGCGCCATCGACGAGGACGTCGTCTCGCCGCAGGTGATCGCTGCCGCGGCCGAGGTCGCCGAGCGGCTTCGCTGAGGGGTCAGGCGAACGGCTTGATGCCCGGGCCGGGGCGGGTGGCGACGTCGCGACGCCCGGTCAGCTCGTGGCCCTCCTCGCAGCGCAGCACCAGTCCGACCTCGGCCCCGCACCCCACGTGCTCGAACTCGACGGGCGAGCCCTCGGGGTCGGCGAGGTAGCGATCGCCCCACGCCCGCACGGCGACGAGCACGGGGTAGAGGTCGAAGCCCTTGTCGGTCGGGCGGTACTCGTGGCGCTCGCGCTGGCCCGGCTCCCGGTAGGGCTCGCGACGCAGGATCCCCGCCTCGACGAGGAGCGTCAGCCGGTCCGTGAGCACCTGGCGCGGGATGCCCGAGTGGCGCCGCATGTCGTCGAAGCGGCGTACGCCGTTGAAGACCTCGCGCAGCACGACCATGGTCCACCGCTCCCCGAGCACCTCCATCGTCCGGCCGACGGTGCAGTTGTCGGTCGACCACTGCAGGGCGACGGGGGAGGTGCTCATCCCCGCAGCCTAGGTCTCGTTGACAGACTCAGCAACCGGGTGCGAGGCTGGGTCCATGACGCAGACCCAGTTCACGACCGAGAGCCGCACCTTCACCTGGGCCTCGCCGAGCCAGGTAGACCTGGCGCGCCTGCTGGAGCTCGACGGCCTCCAGCAGCTCGAGGCGATGCGCGACGGCGAGCTGCCCCACCCGCCCATCATGGACACCCTCGGCTTCACCGACCTGCGTCCCGAGCCGGGCCGCGTGGTCGTCGAGATGCCGGCCGCGGCCTTCCACTACAACCCGTTGGGCAGCGTCCACGGCGGGGTGATCTCGACGCTGCTCGACACCGCCGCGGCGTGCGCGGTGCACACGACGCTCGCGGTCGGCGAGCTCTACACCTCGGTGGACCTGACCGTGAAGTTCCTGCGGCCGGTCACCGTCGACTCCGGGCTGCTCACCTGCGAGGGCACCGTCATCCAGCGGGGACGGCGTACGGCGCTGGCGCAGGCGCAGCTGAGCGACGAGTCCGGCCGGCTCGTGGCCCACGCCACCTCCACCTGCCTGATCATGCGGGCGGGGGACTGACCGCGGTCCGCGCCAAGGGCACGACCCGGTAGGGGATCTGGGTCGCGAGGGCGATCACGGTGGTGGAGCGGTCGATCCCCGGCTCGGTCAGGACCAGGTCGATGACGCGCTGCAGGTCGGCGTTGGAGCGCGCGACGACGCGGGCCCACATGTCGCCGGCGCCGGTGATCGTGTAGGCCTCGAGCACCTCGGGGATGCCGGCGAGGTGGGCGGCGACCGCGTCGTGGCCGGCTCCTTGCTTGATCTCGAGCGTCAGGAAGGCCGTCACGGGATAGCCGATCGCCTCCGGCGACAGGTCCGGCCCCCAGCCGGTGATCACGCCGGCGGAGGCGAGCTTGTCGAGGCGCGCCTGCACGGTGCCCCGCGCGATGCCGAGCCGACGGCTCGCCTCCAGGACGCCGAGCCTCGGCTCGCTGGCGAACAGGTCGATCACCTTGCCGTCGATCTCGTCCATCAGCGCTCCTCGGCTGGACACATTGCACAACGTTTCGACGTACTGTTGCACATTGTGCCGCGACTCGGCAGGGTTCGCTCCATGACGACTGACATCGCCTCGACCGGTGGCGCCCTGACCGTGGACGAGATGAAGGCCGACCTCTCCCTCGAGCAGCTGCGCCAGCTCGTCGGCCTCGTGGAGTACGACGCCGACGCCGACCCGTTCCCGGTGACCGGGTGGGACGCGATCTGCTTCGTGGTCGGCAACGCCACGCAGGCCGCCCACTACTACGCCTCGGCGTGGGGGATGGACCTCATCGCCTACTCGGGCCCCGAGAACGGCAACCGCGACCACAAGTCGTACGTCCTCAAGTCCGGCTCCATCAAGTTCGTGCTGAGCGGTGCCGTCGCACCCGACAGCGACCTGATCGCCCACCACGCCAGGCACGGCGACGGCGTCGTCGACATCGCCCTCGAGGTGCCCGACGTCGACCAGTGCATCGCGCAGGCCCGCAAGGCGGGCGCGACGGTCCTCGTGGAGCCGGAGACCGTGGAGGACGAGCACGGCAAGGTTCGCGTCGCCGCCATCGCGACCTACGGCGAGACGCGCCACACGCTGGTGCAGCGCACCGTCGACGGCGAGACCTACGCCGGCCCCTACCTCCCCGGCTACCAGGCCGTCGAGCCGCAGTGGGAGAAGAAGCCCGACCAGCCCAAGCGGCTCTTCCAGGCCCTCGACCACATCGTCGGCAACGTCGAGCTCGGCCGGATGGACGAGTGGGTCACCTTCTACAACAAGGTGATGGGCTTCGTGAACATGGCCGAGTTCATCGGTGACGACATCGCCACCGACTACTCCGCGCTCATGTCGAAGGTCGTCGCCAACGGCAACCACCGCGTGAAGTTCCCGCTCAACGAGCCGGCGATCGCGAAGAAGAAGTCGCAGATCGACGAGTACCTCGAGTTCTACAACGGCCCCGGCGCGCAGCACCTCGCCCTGGCGACCGGCGACATCCTCGCCACCGTCGACGCCCTGCGTGCCAACGGTGTGCAGTTCCTCAACACCCCGGACTCCTACTACGAGGACCCCGAGCTGCGCGCCCGCATCGGCGAGGTGCGGGTGCCGATCGAGGAGCTGCAGAAGCGCGGCATCCTCGTCGACCGCGACGAGGACGGCTACCTGCTGCAGATCTTCACCAAGCCGCTCGGCGACCGGCCCACGGTGTTCTTCGAGCTGATCGAGCGCCACGGCTCGCTCGGCTTCGGCAAGGGCAACTTCAAGGCGCTCTTCGAGGCCATCGAGCGCGAGCAGGACGCCCGCGGCAACCTCTGACGCGCCCAGCCGTCCCGCCCGCCGAGCGGTGAGTGAGGCAGGTTTTCGCGCCCGGGAACCTGTCCTGCTCACCGCTCGCTGCATGTCCGGATCCGTCGCGGTGAGTGAGGCAGGTTTCGTAGCCCCGAAACATGTCTCACTCACCGCTCGGTGGTGCGCTGTGTGCGACCGTTGACGTATCGAAAGACGATGTCCTATCGTTTCTCGACAACATCGAAATTCGACATGCCCGGGGGACACCATGGACGACTCACGCGACACCGACCCGCTGAAGGTCCTGGAGGTGCTCGTCGGTCTGGTGGTGACCGTCATGGCGGTCCTCGCCGTCGCGACGCTCGCCGGTACGGCGTGGGGGAGCGGCGGGGTGCCCGGGCTCGACGCCGAGGTCTGCGCGAGCGGCTCGGGCGACGCGCCGGCCTTCCGGAAGGGCGACGGCGACACCGCCGGCCCGGTCGGGCTCGGTGACGGCATCACCTGGCGGGTGGAGGAGGTGCAGATCTGCGACCCCGAGCCCGACGGCGCCACCCGCGCGCTCGGCGGTGCCGGACTGGTCGTCTGGGTCGGGGGGCCGATGATCTTCTTCGTGATGCTGTGGCGCTTCCTGCGCCGCGCCCGGCGCGACGGTGTCTTCGCCGACCGGGTGCCCGGCGAGCTGCGGACCCTCGGTCGCATCCTGATCGCCTGGGCAGCGCTCGACTTCGTTGTCTCGGGCTGGATCAACGCGGGCCTGCTCAACCGGATGACCGACAGCACGCTCATCCTCACCGCCACGGTCCCCTGGCTGCCGGTGCTCCTCGGCATCGCCCTGCTGGCGCTGGCCAGGGTGATGGGACAGGCCGTGGGGATGCGCCGCGACATGGAGGCCACCATCTGATGGCCCGCCGCAGGCAGGGCGAGCAGGTGCAGGAGGCCGACGAACCGCACGGCGTCACGGTCCACCTCGACGAGGTGCTCGCCGAGCGCGGGATGACGCTGACCGAGCTCGCCGACCGCGTGGGTGTCACCGTGGTCAACCTCAGCGTCTTGAAGAACGGCCGCGCGAAGGCGGTGCGGTTCAGCACCCTGACCGGGATCTGCCGGGCGCTCGACTGCCAGCCGGGAGACATCCTGCGGGTGGACTGAGAGGCTGGGGTCCATGATGATCCGACCGGCCGAGCTGGCCGCGATCAAGGCAGGGACCGTCGACCTCGCGTTCCGGCGATGGGCGAAGCCGCGCGTCGTCATCGGCACCCGGATGCGCACCGGGGTCGGGGTGATCGAGGTGACGAGCCTCGAGCAGGTGAGCGTGGCGAGCCTGCGGGCCGAGGACGCGCGCCGGGCCGGGGCGCCGTCACTGGCGGCGCTCAAGGAGGCGCTGGCGGCGCGCTCGGAGCACCCCGCCTGGCGGATCGGCCTGGCCTACGCAGGGCCCGACCCGCGTGAGGAGCTGCGTGCCGCCGTGCCCGACGCCGAGGAGATCCCGGCGATCAACTCCCGGCTCGACCGCCTCGACGCGGCCTCGTCGTACGGCCCCTGGACGCGCGAGACGCTCGACCTGATCGACCGGAACCCCACCGTGCGTGCACCCGACCTCGCCGCCCGGATGGGACGCGAGACCGCCGACTTCAAGAAGGACGTGCGCAAGCTCAAGGAGCTCGGCCTCACCGAGTCCCTCGCGATCGGCTACCTGCTCTCGCCGCGCGGCGAGGCGGTCGTCGACGCCGCACTCCCGTCCCCGCGCGAGCGGGCGCCCCGGGAGTCCGGCACGCCGCTGCCGAGGAACATCGGCGCACCGGCGACGCGTGCCCTGCGCGAGGTCGGGGTGACGACGCTCGAGCAGGTCGCCACCCACACCGCCGACGCGCTCGCCGCGATCCACGGGGTCGGCCCGGTGGCCATCACCCGCCTGCGCGAGGCGCTGGCGGAGCGGGGACTGGCGTACGTCGAGGAGTGACCGCGCCGGTTCAGTGGACGAGCAGCCCCACGCCGAGGGTGCCCATCACGACGGCGATCGCGGAGTCGAGCACGCGCCACGCCCGGGGCCGGGCGAACAGGCCGCGCAGCAGCCGCGCGCCGTAGCCCAGGCCGAAGAACCACAGCAGGCTGGCGACGAGGGTGCCGCCGAGGAACCACCAGCGGTCGGTCCCGAAGCTGTTGGCGACGGTGCCCAGCATCAGGACCGCGTCGAGGTAGAAGTGCGGGTTGAGCCAGGTGAGGGCCAGCGTCAGCAGGACCGCGCGGCCGGGCGTCAGGGCCGACGTCGCCTCGCCCGCCTCGAGTGCCGCCGGGCGCCATGCGCGCATCGCGGCGTGGACGCCGAAGGCGATGAGGTAGAGGCCGCCTAGCACCTGGGCCACCGGCAGGACCGCCGGCCACCGCTCCAGCACGACCCCGAGGCCGGCCACGCCGGCGGTGATCGCGACGACGTCCGAGACCAGGCACGTCAGCACGATCGGCAGGACGTGCTCCCCACGGATGCCCTGGCGGAGGAGGAAGGCGTTCTGCGCGCCGACGGCGACGATGAGGGCGAGTCCGGTGAGCAGACCGGTGAGAGCAACCTGGAACATGAGGACAACGCTAGGTCGCGTCGATAGTCCAATCCAGCGAACTATTTTGACGAATCATTAGGATGTCTAAGTATGAATGTCATCACCCAGCTCGACCCTGTGGCCCTGCGCACACTGGCGGTCGCGGTGCGGCTCGGCACCTTCGAGGCGGCCGCCCGCGAGCTGCACGTCACCCCGTCCGCGGTGAGCCAGCGCATCAAGGCGCTCGAGACCCGGATCGGCCGCGTCCTGCTGCACCGGGTCAAGCCGTTGGAGCCCACCGAGGCCGGCCTGGTGCTGGTGCGGCTGGCCACCCAGACCGAGCTGCTGGAGCGGGAGGCCGTCGCCGAGCTCGTCGAGGAGCCCGACGCCGCCGGGACGTCGTACGCCTCGCTGCCGATCGCGGTCAACGCCGACGCGCTCTACGGCTGGTTCGTCGACGCGCTCGCCGAGGTGCAGTCGCGGCACCGCGTGGTCTTCGAGGTGGTGCGCGAGGACCACACGCGTACCGCGGAGCGCCTGCGTCGCGGCGAGGTGGTGGCAGCGATCACCGGTGAGCCCAAGCCCGTGCCGGGATGTCGTGTGGTGCGACTGGGTCGGCTCCGGTACGCCGCCGTGGCCACGCGCGACTTCCATGCGGCCCACTTCGTCGACGGTGTCGGGTCGGCGACTCTGGGGGAGGCGCCCATCGTGGCGTTCGACCGCAGCGACTCGCTGCAGCACGACTTCATCCGACGGGTGACCCGGCGCCACCTCGCGCCCCCGGTGACCTACGTGCCGTCGGTGCGCGAGTTCGACCGGGCGATCCGGGTCGGCATGGGGTGGGGCCTGCTGCCGGAGTCCGACGTCGTCGACGAGCTCGACCGTGGCGACCTGGTCGAGCTCGTCGAGGGCCGCCGGCCCGAGGTGCCGTTGTTCTGGCAGCACTGGCGGCTCGGGTCGGCACTGGTCGACGACCTCACCGACGCGGTCGTGGGTGCGGCCCGCGGCTGGATGTCCGGCTGACGCACCGGCGCGGCCGCTCCCACCAGATCCGTGATTCCCCTGACAGGCACCGGGGCCGGTCCTAGGCTCCGAGCGAGATCGAGCACGGAGCTCGTCACGACCTGATCGGGGACAACCCAGTGGCACGTCGTCGAAGCGCATCGTGGGCCGCGGCGCTCAGCGCCGGTCTGGCACTGACCCTCAGCGCGTGCGGTGGATCCGGTGAGGCCGCAGCGACCAAGGGTGACGACTTCCTCCTGGAGGGCGAGCAGCTCGAGGCGATCGACAGCCAGGTCGCCGAGATGGGCATCGTGGAGTGGCACGGCCAGCTGCTCACCAAGAACCCGGACAACGGCGGCAAGCGCATCTTCGACCTCGACGGCCGTTACAGCCCGTCCACGGGCTACAGCGAGCTGTCGATGGACTCCGCGATCGACGGCAACGTGCAGCAGGTCGACTACCTGGTCGTCGCGGGACGCACCTACTTCAACAGCGACGTCTGGGGCCCCAACGCCGCCGACTGCTGGGTCGACATCACCGAGGACGAGTCACGCAGCTGGGCGCTGCCGACCGACCTCGACCCGACCTGGCCCGTCACCGCGGCGCGCGCGGTCCGGCTGGCAGGCGACGGCGTCGCCGTCGGCGTGCCGGCCAAGGCCGTGCTGACCGGCATGCCGCGGGGACTCTTCCCCACCGTGCCGGCAGCGCTCGACGGCGTCGAGGCGCGGGCGATCGTCACCCCGCACGGGCACCTGGTCGAGGTCGGCGTCGACGTCCTCAACATGTGGAACGCCCTCCCCGAGGAGGAGCTCGCCGCCATCGAGACCCGCAAGGCGGGCTGGTGGGCGATGACCATGAAGGAGTCGCAGGACGGCTCGAGCATCACCCCGCCCCAGCACGTCTTCGACCCGGCGGTGACCCCGCCCAGCCAGTGCAAGCGGGGCTGACCCGCCGAGCGTCGACCACCTCGCCCGTCCCTGGGGGCATGATCGGTCCGTGCCCACCTACGTCGCCTTCCTACGCGCCATCAACCTCGGCGCGACCCGCAAGTTCCCCAAGGACGCCATCAAGGCGGCCACCGAGGCCGCGGGCGGGACCGGCGTCGAGACCTACATCAACACCGGCAACGTGCGCCTGACCCACCCCGCCCGGTCGGTCGCGAAGGTGCAGCAGGCGCTGGAGGAGGCCTACGCCTCCGCGGCGGGCTTCGAGGTGCCGACGATCGTGTTCACGACCGGCGACCTCGCCGCGCTCACCGCGCGCGCCGAGGAGCTGCACGCCGAGCACGACCCCGCGGGCCAGCACTACGTGACGCTGTACGCCGCTGAGCCGCCCCCCGCGGCCGTCGAGGCCGCGCACGCCCTCGAGCACGACGGCGAGGTGGTCGTCGTCGACGGCCGGGCGGCCTACGTGCTGCTCGAGGGCGACATCCACACCTCGAGGCTCCTCGCCTCGAAGGAGCTGGCGGCCCTGGGGCAGGGCACGGCGCGCACGGTCAAGGTGCTGCGCACCGTCACCGAGAAGTGGTGCTGAGGACCAGACCTCAGGCGATCTCGACGCCGGCGCCGGCCAGCTCGGTGATCGCTGCGGCGGTCGACTCCTCCGCGACCCCGGCGCACAACGCGGTCAGGACCCTGGTCGTGAAGCCCGCGCCTGCGCTGTCCAGGGCGGTCGCGCGCACGCAGTGGTCGGTGGCGATGCCGCACACGTCGACCTCCTCGACCTGCCGGGCGCGCAGCCAGTCGGCCAGCGCCTCGCCCGACGTCGTACGACCCTCGAAGCCGCTGTAGGCGGCCTCGTGCTCACCCTTGCAGAAGACCTCGTCGAAGGGCTGCGGGTCGAGGTTGGGGTGGAACGCCGCCCCCTCGGTGCCGACCTTGCAGTGGACCGGCCACGACTCGACGAAGTCGGGCTTCACCGACCAGTGCGACCCCGGGTCGACGTGGTGGTCCTTCGTGGCGACCACGACGTCGTACGGCGGCGCGTCCTCGCCGCGCGCGTGCCAGCGGTGCAGCAGCTCGTTGATGTCGGCCGCCACCCGCGCGCCGCCGGCGACGGGCAGCGACCCGCCCTCGCAGAAGTCGTTCTGGACGTCGACGACGATCAGGGCTCGGGCCATCCCCTGAGGCTAGCGGGACGCGCACGCGGGAGCAGCCCTCCCGCCGCCCGGGAACGAGGGCGGCGGGAGGGCTCCGAGAACCCCGGCCCCGGGTGTCAGCGGCGCGTGGCCGTGACGATGCGGTACTCCCAGTCGCAGACCAGGCCGTCACCCTCGCCGCGGTCGTACGACTCGGCGAGGGCGACCAGGTCGGCCCGGAGCGCGGCGCGCCCGTCCTCGTCGAGCCGGCCCGCCGCAGCGAAGGTCGGCCCGTAGTAGGTGAGGAACAGGTCGGCGAAGCCGGCACCGTCGGTGAAACGCTGCGTCACCGTGGCCGTCACTGACCGGACGTCGTGGACGCCGTCGCCGAGCAGGTCGGCGACGATCTCCTCGGTGCCCCACCGGGTGGCCGGCTGGGCGCCCGGCGGGGGCGACACGTGGGCGCCCACCGTGCGGAGGATGCCACCCACGAAGCCCTCGGGGGTCCAGCTCGCCAGGCCGATGCGCCCGCCGGGTCGCGTCACCCGCACCAGCTCGCGCGCAGCCGTGTCGTGGTCGGCGGCGAACATGACGCCGATGGCCGACATGACGACGTCGAACGAGGCGTCGTCATAGGGGAGGCGTTCGGCGTCGGCCTCGGCCAGCTCGACGACGAGGTCCTCGGCCTCCGCCCGGCGGCGGGCGATGTCGAGGAGCTCGGGCACGTAGTCGATGCCGACGGACTCCGCCGACCTCCGCGCCGCGGCCAGGGCCACGTGACCCGTGCCGGTCGCGACGTCGAGGACCCGGTCGGTCGGACTGACCCCCACGTGGTCGACGAGGTGCTCGGACACGGGGACCGTGAGGGCGGCGATCTTGTTGTAGTCGCCGCTGCTCCACACCTTCTGCTGCTTGTCGCGCAGCTCGTTGAGGTCCGGGCGGGTGGTGGTGGTGCTGGTCATGCTGGTTCCTTTCGTGGTGCCGACCGGCGTCTCCTGTGCGCCGGCGACGGACGTGGTGGCCGCCGAGACGTGCTCGAGCCGGAGTCCGGCCCGCCCCACCGCCTCGGTGACCAGGTCGACCGAGTCGGCCTCGTAGAGCAGGAAGCACGTCTCGTCCTCGGGGACGAAGAACGACTGCAGGTAGCGCACCGCCCGGCCCTCGCGGGTCAGGTCGGCGCCGGCCTGCTCGGCCACCGCGACGTGGTGCTGCGCGGCGGCGTGGTCGCCCTGTGCGACGTAGAGCTCGACGAGGTACTCGGCCATGACTCCACGGTGCTCGCCTGGGCCGGGGTGTCGAAACTGCGGATGACCCGAGGAAATGACCCCGGGAACAACCCCAGTTGACAGGTCCCGAGGGCCTCAGGGCACCGCTGCGTCGAGCTCCTCGAGCCGTGGCGCAAGCTCCATCCGGGACCGGATGCCGAGCTTGGTGTAGGCGTTGCGCAGGTGGAACTCGACCGTGCTGACCGTGACCACCAGCGTCCGCGCGATCTCCTTGTTGGCCAGCCCCTGCACCGCGAGGTCGGCCACCCGGCGCTCGGCGGTGGTGAGCCGGCCGGGCGAGCTCGGCCGGCGGGCACCCACCCGCTCGAGGTCGGCGCGGGCGAGCGTCACCCACCCGGGGGCGCCCTGCTCCTCGAACAGCCGGACCGCCCGCTCGAGGGAGTCGCGGGCCGCTCCCCACTTGCGCGAGCGACGTTGCGCGCGCCCGAGGGCGAGCCAGGTGCGGGCCGCCTCGGCGGCGAGCCCCAGGTCGTCGTACGCCGACGCGTGGCCGGCCAGCGCCTCGGCGTCGTCGTCCGACCAGCCCGCGGCGAGGGAGACGGTGGCGGCGCCGCGGCCGGCGCCCAGCCGGCACCACGTGTGGTCCTGGTGGTCGGCCGCCTCGCGCAGCACGTCGACGACCGCGGACGCGCCGTCCAGGTCGCCGACGTCGACGAGCGCCTCGACGAGGTCGGGGGCGACGGGGAACGCACCCGGGTCGAGCACTCCCTGGTCCCGGGTGTGCGTCCACACGGCCAGCAGGTGCTCGACCGCCTCGTCCGGGCGGTGGTCGAGCAGGGCCGCAACGCCCAGCGCCCTGGTCGCCTCCAGCCAGTCCCACCGCACGCCGGTCTCCTCGGCCTGCGCGACGGCGCGATCGGCCCACTCGCGGGCGCCGGCCGCGTCGCCACGCCCGGCGGCGAGCAGGCTGCGGCACCGCTCGTACATCGGCCAGTGGAGCAGGCTGCTGTCGAGCGAGGCGGCCCACTCGTCGAGGAGCTCCTCGGCGACGTCCCACCGGCCCATCCGGAGCTCGAGCTCGCACAGGTGCAGGCGGGCCAGCGCGTACGGACTCGGCTCGCCGCGGTCGGCGGCCAGCGACCGGAACGCCTCGAACCGCTCCCGGGCGGGGCCGGGCTCGCCGCGCCACACGTGCTGCTGCCCGACCACCCGACCCGGGGTCCGGGCGAGGTACGTCGACCCGCACGCGAGGGCCTCGTAGCGGTCCAGGAGGTCGTCGAGCGGGCGCCCGCGGAGCGCCGAGGTCCACACGCGGGTGTAGAGCGCGAGCCGCTGGTCACCGGCCGACCCGGCCGCCGACGCCTCGACGGCCTCGCCCGCCCGGGCGTCGGCGACCGCGACGTTGCGGACCTCGATGACCGCCTCGTTCTCCGCCAGGTGGCAGAGCACGCGCAGGCGCAGGGCGTGGTCGTCGCCGGCCTCGTCCAGGGCGCGCTGCAGGAGCGCGAGGATGTCGTCGTTCCCGTGCACGACGCCGCCCGTGAGCAGCACGTGCGCCCGGACCCGGTCGGCGCGCTCGGGCAGGCTCGCCGCCCGCGGCGCGAGGAGGTCGGTCAGGCGCTGCTTCTCGCCGGCCATCTGCAGCAGCTTGGCCAGCAGCATCACCCGTCCGGTGTCGTCGTCGCCGGGCGGGGTGAGGCGAAGCGCGTGACCAGCGAGGTCGGCGGCCAGCCGGATGGCGCCCCGGGCGGTGGCGCGCGCGACGGCGCCGTCCAGACGGATCGCGAGCGCCCGGTCGGGCTCGGTCGCCGCCAGGGCCAGGTGCAGCACCCGTCGCTGGTCGTCGGCGACGACTGCAGCCAGGTCGGTGTGCAGGTGTCGGACGTCGTCGGTCGACGCCGCCCGGCGGGCGGCCTCGGCCAGCAGCGGGTGCGCCGGCCGGACCCGGTCGCCGTCGACGGTCAGCACGCCGGTGGCGGACGCGTGCTCCAGCGCGTCGGGGCCCGCCAGGTCGCGCACCTGCGGGGCGCGGAGGTCGGCGTCGAGGGCCAGCGCGAGCAGCAACCTGCGCTCCGTCGGCTCCAGGTCGGCCACCCGCAGGCCCAGGAGGTCCTCGACGGCGTCGGGGACGGGCAGCTCCTCACCGATCGTCGACGGGTCACGGCGTGCGAGCAGCCGCCCGACCTCGAGGGCGAAGAGCGGGTTGCCGAGGGTGGTGTCGTAGACGCGGCGCAGGAGGTGGTGGGGGAGCCGCAGCCCGAGGCGGCTGGCCAGGATCTGCCGCGTGCCGCCGAGCGTGGTCGTCCGCACCTCGAGCCGGTCGACCCGCTCGGCTGCGAGCGCCCGCTCCACCGCGCCGGGCGGACCGGGGCGCCGGGCGAGGAGGACCGTCACCCCGTCCTGGACCCGACGTACGGCGTAGGCGAGCGCCGCCTGGGACGACCGGTCCAGCCACTGCACGTCGTCGGCGGCCACGAGGACGCGCTGCCCGCGGGCCAGGACGCGCAGCGCCGACAGGAGCGCCAGCGCGACCACGTGCTCGGTGGGCGGCTGGTCGCCGGGCTCGGCGCGGTAGAGCGCGACCTCCAGGGCGCGCAGCTGCGGCGCGGGGACCTCCGCCAGCTCGTCGACCTCGACCTCGTCGAGCAGGTCGATGAGGCCCGCGAAGGGGAGCCCGGTCTCCGACGCGCTGGCCCGGGCGAGCAGGACCCGCATCCCGCGCTCGCGCGCCTCGGCGACACCGTGCTCCCACAGGCTGGTCTTGCCGACGCCCGGGGCGCCCTCGAGCACCAGTGCTCGCGCCGAGGCCGGCTCGCGGTCGAGCACCTCGGCGATCATCACGAGCTCGGCGTCGCGCGCGACGAGACCCATCTGCCCATGGTGGCACCCGACCGAGCCGGGCAGCACGGCGTTTTGCGCGTCGGCTGCTACGGACCCACGTGCACCGTCGGGATCACCGGCTCGCCGGCCGACATCATCGTGACCGAACGGGGCAGCTCGGCGACCGAGGAGCGGTGGCGGGCCCGGGCCTCGTCGAGCGTGGCACGGCCGACGACCTCGCCGCCGCGGACGAGCGGGACGAGGAGCGGACGGTCGTCGCCATCGTCCTCGGGCGCCGCTCCGATCCCGACCACCTCGGCCTCCGCCACGCCGCTCGGGCCACGCCGACGCAGGGCGTACTTCCGACCGCCGATGGACTCCTTGTCCGTCGACTTCTTCGCCACCGACACCAGCTCGCCGGCCGCGTCCTCGCGGGCCACGAGCTTGTAGACGAACCCGCACGTCGGGTGGCCCGAGCCCGTCACCAGCTGGGTCCCGACGCCGTACGCGTCGACGGGCGCGGCCGCGAGGGCGGCGATGGCGTGCTCGTCGAGGTCGCTCGTGACCACGATCCGGGTCGCGCTGGCGCCGAGCTCGTCGAGCTGGGCGCGCACGTCACGGGCGACCTCACCGAGGTCGCCGGAGTCGAGCCGGACCGCGCCGAGTCCCGTTCCGGCCACCTCCACCGCGAGGCGTACGGCCTCGGTGACGTCGTAGGTGTCGACGAGCAGCGTCGTACCGACCCCGAGGGTCTGCACCTGGGCGCGGAAGGCGTCGGCCTCGGCGTCGTGGAGCAGGGTGAAGGAGTGGGCCGCGGTGCCGGTGGACGGCACGCCGTAGCGGGCGCGCGCAGCCAGGTTGCTGGTGGCGTCGAAGCCGGCGACGTACGCCGCCCGCGCGGCGGCCACCGCCGCCTGCTCGTGGGTGCGCCGCGAGCCCATCTCGATGCACGGCCGGTCGCCGGCCGCCAGCGTCATCCGCGACGCCGCCGACGCGATCGCGGAGTCGTGGTTGTAGATCGACAGCAGGACGGTCTCGAGCAGGACGGCCTCGGCGAAGGTGCCCTCGACGACCAGGAGTGGGGAGTAGGGGAAGTAGGCCTCGCCCTCGGCATAGCCCCACACGTCGCCGGAGAAGCGGTAGGAGCTGAGCCAGTCGAGCATGTCGGGATCCACGACGCCCTCCAACGCGGTGAGCGCCGCGGCGTCGAAGCGGAAGTCCTCGAGGGCGTCGAGGGCCCGCCCGACACCGGCCACCACGCCGTACCGGCGACCCGCGGGGAGCCGCCGCGGGAAGAGCTCGAAGACCGCCCTCCGGCCGGCCGTTCCGGACTGGCGCGCCGCCTGGACCATGGTCAGCTCGTAGTGGTCGGTCAGGAGCGCCGCTGAGGCTGTCACGACCCACACTGTGCCACGATGGACCTCGTGTCAGCCGCCAGTCCCGTAGAGGTCGAGCCGACCCTCACCCCCGACGAGATCACCTTCCTGGCCAAGCCGTGGGTGACGCTCGTGTGGGACGACCCGGTCAACCTGATGTCCTACGTCTCCTACGTCTTCCAGAAGTACTTCGGATACGACAAGAAGAAGGCCGAGAAGCTGATGCTCGAGGTGCACACCGAGGGCAGGTCGGTCGTCTCGACGGGCACGCGCGAGGAGATGGAGCGCGACGTGCAGGCGATGCACGAGTACGGGCTCTGGGCGACGATGGAGAAGGCATCCTGAGGTGAGCGGCTTCGAACGACACCGCAGGTCCGGCCGCGTCATCGCCACCTTCACCGGCTTCGAGGCCGACCTGCTGCGCTCGCTCGCCTCGCAGATGGTCGAGCTGCTGCGCAACGAGCGGGCCGAGCCGCCCGCGCCGACCGCCGACGCCTTCGAGGCGATGATGGCGGAGTTCTCCGGCGCCACGACGATCCCCGAGGACCCGGTGCTGGCGCGCCTGTTCCCCACGGCGTACCCCGACGACGAGGAGTCCGCCGCCGATTTCCGCCGGTTCACCGAGGGCGGGCTGCGCGACGGCAAGGCCGCGGCCGCAGGGGCAATCATCGACACGCTGGAGGAGGCCGGCCTCCCGCCCGAGCTGACCGAGGACGGCCTCGTCATCGACGTCGAGCTCACCCACGCCGAGGCCGAGACCTGGATGCGGGCCTTCACCGACATCCGCCTCGCCCTCGCCACCCGGCTCGGCGTCGAGGCCGGCGACGAGCACTACTGGCACTCGCTGCCCGACGACGACCCGCGCGCGCAGGCGCACGACATCTACGAGTGGGTCGGCTTCCTCCAGGAGACGGTCGTCGAGGCGCTGACGGCCGGATGACGCCCGTCCCCGACTTCGTCGTCGCCATCCGGGACAAGATCGGCAGCGACCACGCGCTGTGGCTGCCGGCCGTCACCGCGGTCGTCCGTCGCGGCGACCAGGTGCTGCTGGTGCGCCGCGCCGACAACGGCCACTGGTCGCCAGTGACCGGCATCGTCGACCCCGGCGAGGAGCCGGCGGTGGCCGCGGCCCGCGAGGTGACGGAGGAGACCGGCGTACGCGTCCGGGTCGACCGGCTCGCCTCCACCGGCGTCCATCCCGAGATCGTGCACGCCAACGGCGACCGGGCTGCCTACCTCGACCTGACGTTCGCCTGCACGTGGGTCGAGGGCGAGGCCCACGTCGCCGACGACGAGTCCAGCGATGTGCGCTGGTGGCCGCTCGGGTTGCTCCCGCCCATGAGCGACCTCCTACTCGCCCGCATCGAGGCGGCCCTGGGCGACGAGCGGGAGGCGCGCTTCGTGGCGCCGGCCGGCCAGGGCGAGGTCGAGCCCCCGCCCGTCCTCAGGCCCCCGGCCCCCGTCCTCGGCGTCGACGCCTGCCCGGCCGGCTGGGTCGGCGTCGTCCTCGACCCGACCCTTCGCGCGTCCGTCTTCGTCGCCGCCGACATCACCGGCCTGGTCGAGCTCGTGCGCGAGCAGCACGACGTGCCCGTGGTCGCCGTCGACATCCCGATCGGCCTGCCCGACAGTGGCGGTCGGCTCGCGGACGCCGAGGCCCGACGGACGCTGACCGGCAAGGCGTCCTCGGTGTTCTCCACGCCCGTACGCTCCGCCGTCGAGGCCGCCACCTACACCGAGGCACGCGAGGCCAACCTCGCGGCGACCAACGGACGCACCAGTGTCAGCGCCCAGGCGTACGCCCTGCGCGAGAAGGTGCTGCAGGTCGACGCGTGGGTGCGCGGGCGGCCGGGGGCGCGGGTGATCGAGGTGCACCCGGAGGTGAGCTTCGCCCGGATGGCAGGATCACCGCTCCTCGCGCGCAAGAAGGACGCGGACGGCGTACGCGCCCGCCGCGAGGCGCTCGCTGCCCACGGGATCGTCGCCCCGGCGTTCTTCCGCGGTGCCGGGTTCGGCGAGGACGACCTGCTCGACGCCTGCGCGGCCGCGTGGACGGCCGTCCGCCACGCGCTCGGGGTGGCGGAGTCGCTGCCGGAGCGGCCGGAGGTCTTCTCCGACGGCATCCCGGCCGCGATCTGGGTGTAGCCGAGGCAGCCGATCAGCCCGAGTGCGTCAGCACGCCGTAGCGCTCGCGCGAGGCGAGCGCCCACCGGGAGACCGGCACCGAGACCAGGGCGACCGCCAGCATGAGCGCGGCGAGCACCAGCCAGCCGGTCTCGCCCATCTCGACGCACAGCAGGGTCACGACCGGCGGGCCGATGACGGCGATGACACTGAAGCCGAGCCCGGCGAAGCCCTGGTACTGGCCCTGCCGCTCGTGGGGGGCGAGCCCCATCTGCAGGCCCCACTGGCCGCCCGAGCCGATCATCTCGCCCACGACGTGCACGAGCGACCCGACGACGAGCACCACGACGGCGAAGGTCGCGTCACCCCGGTCAGCCAGCGCGACGATCGCGAAGCCGGCCGCGATCCAGACGGCTCCGCGGACCAGGGCCCGGGCTCCGGCCTCGACGGAGTCGGCGCGACGCGAGAGCCTGACCTGGAAGAGTGCGACGCAGGCGGTGTTGACCACCAGCAGCACCGCGACCATGACAGGCGGAGCGGCGGTGCGCTCTGAGATGTAGAGCGCCAGGCCCAGCTCCATCACGAAGAAGTGGAGCGAGAACAGCCCGGTCAGGGCCACGACGACGACGTAGGGCCAGTCGCGCAGCACGGCGAGCCGCGGCTCGCCCTCGAGCCGGACGTAGGCCGGGAGCTCCGGGAGCCGGGTGGTGTTCCACGCCGCGAAGCCGGTGAAGACGGCGTTGAGGACGAACACCGAGATGTAGGCCCACGCCTCGTCGACCACGAGGGCGGCGCCGCCGAAGACCGAGCCCAGCCCGATCGCCGTGTTGGTCACCGCACGCAGGTACGCCTTGAACTGCACGCCGCGCCCGCCGGTGGCGAGCTGCGCGACGACGCCCTGCTGCACGGAGCCGGCCGACCGTTCGAAGAGGGTCAGCACGGCGAGCAGCAGCGCGAGCTGCCACGGCGTACGGGCCAGGACGGGCAGTGCGCTCGCGAGCGCGGCACCCGCCATGAAGACGGTCAGGACGCGGCGCGGGCCGTGACTGTCGCCGAGCTGGCCGGCCGGCACCTGGACCAGGATCCCGACCACGGCCGCCACTGCCATCGCGAGGGCGACCTCGGCGGCGGTGAAGCCGACCTGCCGGGTGAAGTACAGCGCGCTGGTCGTCATCACGGCGCCGGCGCCGAACCGGTTGGCGAACGATCCGAGCGCCAGCACCCGCAGGTCTCGCTCGAGCGGGATGCCGCGGCGGGTCAGCGGGTCCTGCGCCTGCGACAACGACATGGACTTCCCCGGATCTCTCGACGTCAAGACACTGTGTCGTCAGATTACGGCGTGAGACGCGCACGGACCGCATCGGGCGCCTGCCTACCCTTGACGGCGTGCTGACCATCCCCCAGGAGATCCGCGACGCCATCGTGGCGCACGCCAAGCGCGACCACCCCGACGAGGCGTGCGGCGTCGTCGCGGGCCCCGAGGGCTCCGACCGTGCCGAGCGATTCGTCCCCATGGTCAACGCCGCGGGCAGCCCGACGTTCTACGAGTTCGACTCCACCGAGCTGCTGGCGCTCTACAAGGACATGGACGCCCGCGACGAGGAGCCGGTGGTCATCTACCACTCGCACACCGCCACGGAGGCCTACCCGAGCCGCACCGACATCGGCCTGGCCAGCGAGCCGAACGCCCACTACGTGCTCGTCAGCACACGGGAGCACGGGAATAGTGACGGCCCGGTGGAGTTCAGGTCATACAGAATCATCGACGGCGTCGTGACCGAGGAAGAGGTCACGATCCCAGCTACGGAAGAGAGCACCCCCTGATGGCCATCGACGTCCGGATCCCCACCATCCTGCGCACCTACACCGACGGCGCGAAGGCCGTCGAGGGCTCGGGAGGCACGCTGTCCGCGCTGATCGACGACCTGGACGGCAACCACCCCGGCATCAAGGACCGCCTCGTGGAGGACAAGTCCGGCTCCATCGACCTGCGCCGGTTCGTCAACGTCTACATCAACGACGAGGACGTCCGCTTCATGGGCGGCCTCGACGCCGAGCTCTCCGACGGCGACCAGGTCGTCGTCCTGCCCGCCGTCGCCGGCGGGGCCCGCTGACCGGATGACCCGCTTCGACAGCCTGCTCGACTCGGTCGGCAACACCCCGCTGGTCGGGCTGCCGCGGCTCTCGCCCAGCCCGGACGTACGTCTTTGGGCCAAGCTCGAGGACCGCAACCCGACCGGGTCCATCAAGGACCGCCCGGCCCTGAAGATGATCGAGCAGGCCGAGAAGGAAGGCGTCCTTCGCCCGGGGTGCACCATCCTCGAGCCGACGAGCGGCAACACCGGCATCTCGCTGGCGATGGCCGCCAAGCTCAAGGGCTACCGCATCGTCTGCGTGATGCCGGAGAACACCTCCGAGGAGCGGCGCCAGCTGCTGCGGATGTGGGGCGCCGAGATCGTCTCCTCGCCCGCGGCCGGCGGCTCCAACGAGGCGGTCCGGGTCGCGAAGCAGGTCGCGGGGGAGCACCCCGACTGGGTGATGCTCTACCAGTACGGCAACGAGGCCAACGCCCTCGCGCACGAGGAGGGCACCGGGCCCGAGCTCCTCGCCGACCTGCCCAGCATCACCCACTTCGTCGCCGGGCTCGGCACGACGGGCACGCTCATGGGCGTCTCCCGCTACTTCCGCAGCGCCAAGCCCGACGTGCGGATCGTGGCCGCCGAGCCGCGCTACGGCGAGCTCGTCTACGGCCTGCGCAACCTCGACGAGGGGTTCGTCCCCGAGCTCTACGACGCCTCGCTGATCGACTCGCGGTTCAGCGTCGGCCCGCGCGACGCCGTGCGCCGGGTCCGCGAGCTGCTCGAGCTCGAGGGCATCTTCGCCGGCATCTCCACCGGCGCGATCCTGCACGCCGCGCTCGGCCAGGCGGCCAAGGCCGTCAAGGCCGGCGAGCGCGCCGACATCGCCTTCGTGGTCTGCGACGGCGGCTGGAAGTACCTCTCCACCGGTGCCTACGAGGGCACCATCGACGAGGCAGAGGACCGGCTCGACGGGCAGCTCTGGGCCTGAGCCCGGGAGACGCGGGTCACGACGTGTGGGTCAGTTCTGGCAGCTCCGAGACCTCTACGTCATTCCGGAGGCGCGCCGCCGAGGCGCGGGAGCCGCTCTCCCTCGTGACCGAGCTCGGCAACCACGACGCGATCCGGCTCTACCCAAGCCTTGGGTTCGAGCCGGTCGACGGGCTCGCGTCTCTCAGCCTGGATCTCGCCCCGCCCGCGACCGATACGTAGGACGGGCCGCTCCCGACGCCAGTCGGCCGGCGGGTCAGTGTCGGACCCCCTAGTCTACGATCGAACACATGAGCGAAGCGCTGGCGGGACTGGAGGCAGGTGAGGTGAAAGACCTCACCGCCGCCGGTCTGCTGCGTGCGATCCGTTCCTCCCGCGAGGTCGAGCACGCTGAGGCCGCCCGCCAGCTCATTCTCGCCGCCGCGTGGGCGGACATGCACCCGCCGGAGTCGATCCACGACGCAGCCGCGTTCACGACTGCCGGGTGTGAGCACGAGGAGCCCATCGCCGGAGAGGGCTGCCCGCTGGTGGCGGAGTTCTGCATCGCCGAGCTCGGCACCGTCCTCGGGGTGTCGACGACGGGTGCGAAGAAGCTCATCGGTCAGGCCTTGGAGCTGCGTCACCGGCTGCCGCGGCTGTGGGCGCAGGTCCAGGCCGGAGCCGTGCCGGCGTGGAAGGCCCGGGCGGTCGCGGAGACCACCATCCACTCCAGCCCGGCGTTGACGCGGGAGGCGGCCGGGTTCGTCGACAGCCAGGTCGCCGCGGTCGCGGGTCGGGTGGGTCCCGCGCAGCTGGAGCGGCTCGTCGCGGAGGCGATCAAGAGGTTCGACCTCGCCGCCGCCGACCCGGCCGCGGATCCGGAGGACGGCTACCTGCACGTGGACCCGCGTCACGTCAGCATCGACACCCAGGACGTGCACTACGCGGGCACCGTGCACGTCGAGGCCGACGTCGACCTGGCCGACGGTCTCGACCTCGACCGGGCCCTCGCTCACGGTGCGGCGGTGCGCAAGGCGCTCGGGTCGACGGAGTCGCTGGACGTGCGCCGGGCGAAGGCACTCGGTGACCTGGCCCGCACCCAGACCGCGTTCGACCTCGCCGGAGCCGGCGCCGACCCGCAGCACCTGCCCGCGGCGCGGGAGGTCGTCGTGCACGCCCACTTCGATGCCGGCTTCTCCGGCGAGGCCACCGTGTTCGGACCCACCGGACGGCTCGAGGAGGGCCAGCGGCTCGTGCTGCTCGAACAGGTGAAGTCGTGGTGTGCCGACTCGCGCACCAAGGTCACCATCAAGCCGGTCATCGACCTCAACACCCAGCTGGCCACCGACGCCTACGCCGTTCCGGACCGGATCCGCGAGCAGGTCGTTCTGAGAGATCGCACCTGCGTGTTCCCGTGGTGCACCCGACCCGCCCGCCGCGCAGACGTCGACCACGTCATCCCGCACGACCCCGACGCCGAGGCAGAAGGCAGACCCCAGCCCGGCCCCACCCAGAGCGACAACCTCGCCTGCCTGTGCCGGTTCCATCACCGGTTGAAGACGCACTCGGCCTGGCGCTACGTCATGGTCGCGTCCGGGATCTTCGAGTGGACCAGCCCGCACGGGTACCGCTACCGCCGCGACCACGACGGCACCACCGCACTCGACCCCGACGGTCCGCCCGGCATCCCGCGACCCCGCCGACGATGACCCCGCCCCACACCCCGCCAGAGCACCGACTGGCGGGGGTGTCGGCGCGTCCCGGCCTGGCCCGTACCCGACGTCACCAGCACCTCGAGCTGGCGGTCGACCAGCTCGACTCGCACCTGCTGCTGCCGGGATCCCGCGCTACTCGCCTTGAGACCACGCGACGACCGGCAAGGAGAGATACACCCCGACCGCCGTCGTGCCGGAGGCTTCGACCACCGCGGCACACAGCCGGTCGCACCGTTGCTGACGTGACTCGGCCCGGCTGGCGAACCACTTCGACCGGACCTCCACCACGACGTCCAGCCCTCCGCGGTCGTAGGGACCTCGTGGGCGGAACCGGACGTCCACATCGCCAGGCAGCAGAACGCCGTCGTACGGCTCCTCGGGGCATTCGACAGCCTGCGAGACAGCATGGGGGAGAACGTCCGCAAGGGCGTCCAGGCGTGCCGCCTCGATCTTGGGGTGGTGCGTGACCTCGACGATGGGCATGCGGCGACGCTACGTCGCCCATGACTCATCCCTGCAGGACCCGCCCCGAGCGTAGGCTCGCCGCATGCCCCGGGCCGCCCGCGTCGCCGTGCTCGCCCCCGTGCTGGCCGCGCTCCTGCTGTCGGTCATGGGTGCCCCGGCCCACACGACCGTCGAGGACGCACGCGAGCACCGGCTCGCCGCCGCGAGGCAGCCGGCGGTGGAGGCGTACGCCGTCCCCGTGAGCCGCCGCGTCACCTACTCCGTCCGCACGCGGGGCAGGGTGACGGCGTCGATGAAGGTCTTCCGCCGGCAGGCACAGGAGACCTTCGACCACCCACGCGGATGGCGCACTGCCGGAGTGAAGTTCCGCCGGGTGCGCCGGGGCGGCGACTTCACGCTCGTGCTCGCCGCGGCAGGCACGCTCCCGTCGTTCTCGTCCGGGTGCTCGGTGCACTGGTCGTGCCGCGTCGGTCGGCACGTGGTCATCAACCAGCTGCGCTGGAGGCACGCCTCGCCGGCCTGGAACCGCGCTGGCCGGTCGGTGCGCGACTACCGCCACCTGGTGGTCAACCACGAGACCGGCCACTGGCTCGGGCAGGGGCACGCCACGTGCAACCGACCCGGCCGGGCGCCCGTGATGATGCAGCAGTCCAAGGGCACCGGCAGGTGCCGCTTCAACCCGTGGCCGCTCGCATGGGAGGCCGCGGCGGTCAGGCGGCGCTGACCGCCACGGCGGGAGTCGACAGGCTCAGCGCCCCGACCTCAACGACGGTTGGCGTCGATGGAGACGACGGACGTGAACGGCGAGCCGACCACGACGTCACCCGAGGCGGCGGTGAGGGTCACCCGGACGCTCTCGCGACCCTCCGTCACCGTGTCGTCCAGGACCTTCACGGGGATCACGCGCTCGGTCTGGCCGGCGGGGAAGGTGACCGAGCCCTGCTCGGCGACGAAGTCCTCACCGGGGGTGGCCGTCCCCGCCTGGACGACGTACGCGACGTCGACCGCGGTGCCGGGCGCGGACTGCAGCTGCACCGGGACCCAGACCGTGCGCTCGCGCTCCGGGGTGCGCTGCCGGATCCCGCCGAGCCGCACCTCGTTGTTGCTCAGCCACTGGATCCGCTTGGTGAGCCAGTCGCCGAGGAAGTCGACCTCCGCCTGCCGGGTGCCGCCGCGGTGGGTCCAGTCCAGGTCGCCGGCGGCGTGCCACTGGGCCCAGTCGGCGTTGGCGGCAGGGGCCAGGGTGGCCGATGCGGCGGGGATCTGGGAGACGACCTGCCGCGCGATCGGCTTGAGGCGGGCCCAGCGGCTCTTCACCCGGGCGGAGAAGGCTGGGTCCTGCAGCATCCGGGCGACCCAGTGGCGACCGAGCCGGGTGTGCCAGGTGTCGGGCTGCGAGGTGGACCGCCAGCGGGTGCCGGCGCTGAGGTCGAAGTCCCACACGGGGCCGAAGACGAAGCGCTTGCCCGGCACCCAGCTGAAGTTGACGCTCGACTGGAAGTTGGAGTCCTGGTTGGCGAACAGCTCCTCCACGAGGTACCAGTCGATGAGCTTGCGGACGTTGACGTACGCCGCGTAGCCGGTCTCGGGGTCCGCGAAGTCGGGGCCGTAGAGCACCTTCTCGAAGCGCGTCACCGCGCGCCGCACCTCGCGGCGCTGCTGCCTGGTCACCTCGTCTGGGTCCTTGAACGCGATCGCGGACCCGCGGCGGGTGCGGAAGCCGGGCTCGCCGTCGCGCAGGTAACGCTGGTTGAACTCGAGCAGGTAGCCGTCGTCGGGCAGGTTGACGCGTCCCTTGCCCTCCTCGACCTGTTCGGTGAGCATGTAGAGGCCCTGCGGCTGGCCGTTCAGCACCACCTCGACGAAGCGGAAGCGGGGGGTCCACTGCAACCGGGTCTGTCCTGCGATGGCGAACGCCGCTGCGGTGCGCAGCGAGCTGCGGTCGGCGTAGCCGGCGAGGAGCACCCACTCGTCGTAGTCGCGCGACCCGACCAGGGCGGCGTCCTCCTCCAGCTTGAGCTTGTAGGGCTTCTTGTCCCAGCCCCAGGTGGAGTTGCCGCGTCCGCGCACCTCGGTGACCCGGGTGACGCCGTCGAGGGTGACCGTGCCCGGCACGTAGTCCTCACGGTCGATGACCGCGCCCCCGGTGTCGATGACCAGCTGGGCCGGCGGGGCCGGGGGCCAGCCGATGACCGCGGCGGCGCGGTCGGAGGACTGGGCGGACGTCGGCTCGCGGCCCGTGGCCGGGGCCAGCGCCACCGTGGATGCGGCGACGGCGAGCGCAGTCGCCGCGCTGAGTCGTCGCAGCAGGGGCTTGTTCGACACGGACACGGGTCCTCCTCGGCCCGGCGTGCGGGCAGCTGGGTCAGGCAGGTGGGGGTGAGACGTCGAGATCGAGACGGAAGTTGTGCTCGCTTCCCGGGACGGCGGGGAGGTCCAGGAGGTCGAGCGTCAGGTTCGCCAGGTCGCCGTTGCGCACCGGCGGCGGCGTCCGGCGGTAGGTCGTGCGCCGCTTGCCCGGGTCGCTGTAGTCGTCGGCGTTGAGCTCGTAGAGGTCCGCGCCGGCCGGCACGCCCGGACCGGCCACCATGAACGCGACGCGGTAGTTGGCCAGCTTGCGGGCGTCGGAGTGGCTGTCGCCGAGCCCGCCGTGGTCGCTGGTGAGGATGATCGCGGTGCGGCCGACGAGCTCGCTGTCGGAACGCACGGCGTCGACGATCACTCCCACGAGGCGGTCGACCTGCTCGACCGCGCGCAGGTAGCGCGGTGACATGAAGCCGTGGTCGTGCCCGACCGCGTCGGGCAGCGAGAGGTGCACGAAGCGGAAGGCGCGCTCGTGGTCGCGCAGGTCGCGCCGCACCGAGCGGGCCAGGAGCGAGTTGTCGAGCTGGATGCGGGTGCTGTCGATGGCGAGGGGCCAGCTGCGCTTCCAGAGCGAGAACTTCGTCTTGCTGGCGAAGAGCGCGGTCGAGCCGCCCGCGGCGGCGACCTGCGTGAAGACCGACTCGACGCGCTGGCCGGCGGCCGCCTGGACGGTCGCGGGCCGGCGCCGGTCGTCGTTCCAGGTGACGCCGTGGCCGCCCGTGGTCGCCTCGACGCGGCGCCCCGTCACCATCCCGGTGTGGTTGGGCAGGGTGATGGTGAGCTCGTGCTCGGTGCGGGCGTTGAGCGTAGACGCGCCGGAGTCCATCAGGTCGTGCAGGCGCGGCGTGCGCGCGCGGCCGAGCTTGCCGAGGGCGTCGGTGTTGAGCCCGTCGACCGAGATCGCCACGACGGACTCGACGGCGTTGTCCGCGGAGACGCGCGGGGTGGGCGGCGCCAGGTCGCCGGAGGGCACCTGGGCCGGGACGGACGCGGGACACAGCCCGATGGCCGAGCAGGCGAGCACGGAGGCGAGCACGGTACGCAGGGTCACGCGGCGACCCTAACCCGGCGAAGGCCGTGTGACGGGGCCGACGCACGCGACCGCGTGACCCGCGACGGCCCGACCGCCTAGCCTTCCTCCTGTGCCGACGTCCACGCCGCGAGAGACCGCCGACGCCCCGATCGGCATCTTCGACTCCGGTTTCGGCGGGTTGACCGTGGCGCGCTCGGTGATCGACCAGCTCCCGCACGAGTCGGTCGTCTACCTCGGCGACACCGCCCGCCAGCCCTACGGCCAGAAGCCCATCGGCGAGGTCCGCGAGTACGCCCTCGAGTGCCTCGACCACCTCTACGAGCAGGGCGTGAAGGCGTTGGTGATCGCCTGCAACTCCGCGAGCGCCGCGATGCTGCGCGACGCCCGCGAGCGCTACGACGTACCCGTCGTCGAGGTGATCCTGCCCGCCGCGCGCCGGGCGGCCGCCGCCACGCGCAACCAGCGGGTCGGTGTGATCTGCACCCGCGCCACCGCCAGCTCGATGGCGTACGACGACGCGTTCGCCGCGGCACCCCACCTCGACCTGCACATCCGGGCGTGCCCGCGCTTCGTCGACTTCGTCGAGCAGGGCGTCACCGGCGGCGACGAGCTGCTGGCCGCCGCCCACGACTACCTCGACCCGCTGGCCGATGCGGGTGTGGACACGCTGATCCTCGGCTGCACCCACTACCCGCTGCTGACCGGCGTCATCTCCTACGTGATGGGCGACCAGGTCACCTTGGTGAGCTCGGCGGAGGAGTGCGCGAAGGACGTCTACAAGATGCTGGCCCGCACCGGCCTCATGCGTCCCGACGGTGAGGCGCGCTACACGTTCTCCACCACCGGCAGTCCCGACGACTTCGCCACGACCGGCCGCCGCTTCCTCGGCTCGGAGCTGCTCGGCGCGACGCAGTTCGCCGGAGGTCGTCCATGAGGCTCACCGTCGTCGGGTGCTCGGGTTCCTACCCCGGCCCCGAGTCCGCGGCGAGCTGCTACCTCCTCGAGGAGGAGCACGACGGCCGCACGTGGCGCATCCTGCTCGACCTCGGCAACGGCGCCCTCGGCCAGCTGCACCGCTATGCCGACCCGCTCGACGTCGACGCGGTCCTCCTCAGCCACCTCCACGCCGACCACTGCCTCGACCTCTGCGGCTACTACGTGATGCGCAAGTACCACCCCACCGGTCCGCAGCCACAGATCCCGGTGTGGGGCCCGGCCGGGACGGCCGAGCGGATGGCCCGGGCCTACGACCTGCCGCTCGACCCGGGCATGACGGAGGAGTTCGCCTTCCTGGAGTACGGCAGCCGCGCCGGGGGCGAGGTGGTGGAGGTCGGCCCGTTCCGCGTCGAGGTCCGGCAGGTGGTCCACCCCGTCGCCGCCTACGCACTGAAGGTGACGGCTGGTGGCCGCACCCTCGTCTACTCGGGAGACACCGGGCCGTGCCCGCAGCTCGACGAGGTGGCCACGGGTGCGCACCTGCTGCTCGCCGAGGCCTCCTTCCGCAGCGGCGACGACAACCCGCCCGACCTCCACATGACCGGCGCCGACTGCGGACGTACGGCGTCCCGCGCCGGGGTCGGTCGGCTGGTGCTGACCCACGTCCCGCCGTGGCACGACCCGGCCGACGCCGAGGCCGAGGCGCGCGCCGAGTGGTCGGGGCCGGTCGACCTGGCCCGCGCGGGGGCGACGTACGACGTCTAGCCCGGGCTCGTCCCAGTCAGACCAGGCCGGCGTCGTGCACGACCATCGCCACCTGCACGCGGTTGGTGGCGTCGAGCTTGGTCAGCAGCCGGGACACGTGCGACTTCACGGTCGGGATCGACAGGTAGAGCTCCGAGGCGATCTCGGAGTTGCTGAGCCCGCGCCCCACGCACACGGCGACCTCGAGCTCGCGCTCGGTCAGTACCGTCAGCCGGTCGGCCGCCGTCGAGGACCGGTCGTTCGTCGAGGTGCTGCGCAGGCGGGACACCAGGCTGCGCGTCGCCGACGGTGAGAGCATCGCGTCGCCTGCCGCCACCGTGCGGATCGCGCCGACGATGTCACCGGGCGGGGTGTCCTTGAGCAGGAACCCGTCGGCGCCCGCCGCGACGGCCCGCAGCACGTGGTCGTCGGCGTCGAACGTGGTGAGCACGACCACGGCCGGCGGGGACGGTCTCGAGTGCAGGATGCGCGTGGCCTCCAGGCCGTCCATCACCGGCATCCGGATGTCCATCAGCACGACGTCGGGCCGGTGCTCGGCGACCTGGGCCAGGCCGGCCTCGCCGTCGGGGGCCTCGCCGACCACCTCGATGTCGGACTGCCCGCCGAGCATCAGGGTCAGCGCCGAACGGACCAGCGGGTCGTCGTCGACGAGCAGCACACGGATCACGCGGTCCACGGTAGCCACGCCTCCAGCACGAACCGCGACCCGACCGTGCCCGACCCCTCCGTGCGCTGGCGCAGCCGACCGCCCCGCAGCTCGGTGCGCTCGCGCAGCCCGACGAGCCCCAGGCCCGCACCGGGTGCGCCGCTGGGCCGGTCGCCCAGGGGGTTGCTGATCACGACGGTGATGCCGTCCCGGACGTCGCCGGAGGACCGGATCACCACCTCGGCGCCGGGGGCGTGCTTGCGGACGTTGGTGATGCCCTCCTGCACGATCCGGTAGACCGTGCGTCCCGTCGCCGGGGGCACCGGCACGTCGCGGTCGACGTGGTCGGCCCAGTCGATGTCGAGGCCGAGCGACCTCGCCTCGTCCACCAGCGCGTCGATGTCGTCGTACGTCGGCTGCGGGCGCGCGGTGGGCGGGCTCGCGTCGTCCTCGCGCAGCACGCCCAGCACGTCGCGCAGCTCGTGGAGCGCGTCGTTGGCCTGCCGCTGGATCTGTCCGAGTCCCTCACGGAGGCGGTCGCCGTCGAGGTCGTCGCGGAAGGCGAGCGCGCCGGCCTGCATGGAGACTTGGGTGATGCGGTGCGCGACCACGTCGTGCATCTCACCGGCGATGCGCGCGCGCTCGGTCGAGCGGGCCTGTGTGAGCCGCAGCTCCTGCTCGAGCTCGGCCCGCTCGGCGCGGTTGCGCAGGTTCCAGAGCAGCTCGCGCCGCGAGCCGATGTAGAGACCCCACCCCATCATCCCGGTGTTGACGGCGAGGTTGACCAGCGTGGTGACGAGGAAGTCGTTGTCCTCGATCGGCGCGATCGTGGTCCACGTCTGGGCCGCGACGAAGTTCGCGCTGCCGACCAGCACCACCTCGCGCCAGCGGCGCCGGGTCGCGACGGAGACCGCCGCGAGGGTGGCAGGGCCCGCCGCTATCCCGGAGAGGGCACTCATCGCCGCGATCACCATGGCCACCCGCACGGGTGCGCGGCGGCGGAAGTACACCAGCACGAAGGCGGCGAGACCCAGCACCACCTCGGCCGCGAAGAGCAGGCGGTGGTCCCGCCACTCCGCCGCCGCGGCGGTCTGCCAGATCGCGGCCGAGAACAGGATGCAGACGGCGTAGCGCCAGGCGTGCGACACCCACGTCAGCTCGGGCTGGGTGTCGGGTCGGAGCTCCACGGCGCTCAGGGTAACGAGCACAATTCCTACTTTGGTCGCATCGACATCGCCGGAGGGCCGATGCGCCCGGCCGCTGCGCTGCTCCATGGTGGTGGCACCAACCGCGTGGAGGGAGCTGCGCGGCGTGGGGCCGCGCACATGTGGACGGTCCCACTGGGGACGGGGCTTCGAGCCGGGTCCGGTGACACACGGGGGTGACCGGACCCGGCTCTGCCACGTCTAGGGTCGTGTCCATGACTTCTGGTCCCACTTCCGCTGCCCGCGCCGACGGCCGCGCCGACGACGAGCTCCGCCCCATCACGATCACGCGCCACTGGCTCGACCACGCGGCCGGGTCCGTGCTCGTGGAGTTCGGCGGCACCAAGGTGCTGTGCGCCGCCTCCGCCTCCGGGGGCGTTCCGCGCTGGCGCAAGGGCTCGGGGCTGGGGTGGGTCACCGCCGAGTACGCCATGCTTCCCGCGGCCACCAACACGCGCTCGGACCGCGAGTCGGTCAAGGGCCGCATCGGCGGTCGCACGCACGAGATCTCCCGGCTGATCGGCCGCTCGCTGCGGGCCGTCATCGACTACCAGGCCCTCGGCGAGAACACCATCGTCCTCGACTGCGACGTCCTCCAGGCCGACGGCGGCACGCGCACCGCCGCGATCACCGGGGCCTACGTCGCCCTGGCGGACGCGGTCGCGCACCTCCGGGCCGAGGGCGCGCTGGCCGGTGAGCCGCTGACCGGCTCGGTCGCAGCGGTCAGCGTCGGCATCGTCGACGGAGTCCCGCGCCTGGACCTGCCCTACGTCGAGGACGTCCGCGCCGAGACCGACATGAACGTCGTGATGACCGGCGAGGGCAAGTTCGTCGAGGTGCAGGGCACCGCCGAGGGCGTCGCTTTCGACCGCGCCGAGCTCGACGCCCTGCTGGCCCTGGCCGAGAAGGGCTGCGCCGACCTGACGCGCCTGCAGCAGGAGGCGCTGGCCCGGTGAAGATCTTCCTCGCGTCCGCCAACGCCAAGAAGATCCTCGAGATGCAGCGCATCCTCGCCGAGCACGTGCCGGGCATCGAGGTGCTCGGCATCGGCGACGTGGACGGCTACGTCGAGCCGGTCGAGGACCAGCCGACCTTCGAGGGCAACGCGCTGCTCAAGGCGCGCGCCGGTGTCGCGGCCACCGGGCTTCCCACGGTCGCCGACGACAGCGGCCTGTGCGTCGACGCCCTCAACGGGATGCCGGGCGTGCTGTCGGCCCGGTGGTCGGGCAGTTCCAGGGCGGTCGAGGGCGGACGGGACGCCCGCAACAACGAGCTGCTGCTGGACCAGCTCCACGACGTGCCCGACGAGCGCCGCGGTGCGCACTTCACGTGCGCCGTGGCATGGGTGATGCCCGACGGACGGGAGCGCGTCGTCGAGGGCCGGATGGACGGCCGCATCATCCGCGAGGTGCGGGGCAGCGGCGGCTTCGGGTACGACGTGGTCTTCGTGGCGGTCGAGCACGACGCCGAGGACCTGACCTCTGCCGAGCTCGGCCCGGGGGAGAAGGACCTCATCTCGCACCGTGGTCGGGCGCTGCGCGAGCTCGCGCCGTACGTCGCCGCGGACCTCTCCGGCGCGGAGCCGAACGAGGTGTCAGGCGACTGACGCCTCCTCGCGCGCGCCGACCTGCCTGCTGACCCACATGCCCCACAGGGCTGCGAAGACGAACATGATCAGCGAGTAGACGGCCGCCGGCACCGAGATCTCGACTTCGTCGAGCACCTCGACCGCGACGAAGATCGCAAGCGTCGCGTTGTGCACCCCGACCTCCATCGAGGAGGCGATGGCCTGCGGGCCGGTGACGCCCATGGCCTTCGGCACGTAGTAGCCGACGACCAGGCTGATCGCGCAGAACAAGGCGGCGATGAGGCCGACGTCGGCGAGGTAGTCGCCGACGTTCTCGCGCTGGTCGAGCAGGATGCCGAGCACCAGGACCGCGAGGATCACCGCAGACCCGATCCGCACCGGCTTGTCCATCCGCCGCGCGAAGCCGGGCGCCCGGGCGTTGACGACCATGCCGATGCCGACCGGCAGCATTATCAGGGCGAACACCTTGACGATCTCGACGAGCGGCATCGAGACGTCGTCCTGCCGGTCGTACCAGGCTATGGCGAGCCCGGTGATGAGCGGCAGCGTGACGACCGCGATGACGGTGTTGATCGCCGTCAGCGTGATGTTGAGGGCCACGTCGCCGCGGAAGAGGTGGCTGAAGAGGTTAGCGGTCGTGCCGCCCGGCGAGGCCGCGAGCAGCAGCATGCCGATGCCGAGCAGCGCTGGGAGGTCGAAGAGCACCACCAGCCCGAAGCAGATCGCCGGCAGCAGCACGATCTGGCAGGCGAGCGCGACGGCGACGGCCTTCGGCGCCCGGCCGACCCGCTTGAAGTCGCCGACCGTCAGGTCCAGGCCGAGCCCGAACATGATGATCGCCAGCGCGAGGGGCAGCCCGACGGTGGTCAGCGCGGAGTCCATGCGCGGACCCTAGTGGTGACGGGCGTCACCTGGGCGGGACTCGCGAAGAACTACTGCGCGCAGGTCGAGTCCGCTCGTACCTGATGGTGCGAGCGAACGTCGGCTCGGTGCCGAAGGCGGGATTCGAACCCGCACGCCCTGAGGCACGGCGTCCTAAGCGCCGCGTGTCTGCCGTTCCACCACTTCGGCAAGTGAGTCCTAAAAGTCTACGAACTGGGGCCGAGCGATCGGATGGCGGTGGCATGGCCCGAGAACTTGCCCCTGCTGCGACCTGCGAAGTTGTCGGTCTGGCGATGACAGTTGGGGCAGAGGAACCGCAAGTTCTCGAGCTGATTGTTGCGGTATTCGCCGTCGACGTGGTCGACCTCCAGCGTCAGGGGCAGACCCTGCCAGTTGCCGTCGCAGCCACACATCGCGCACGCGTAGCGCACGCCCGACTCGATCAGCGCACGGGTCAGCAGAGGAGGTTTGGCTCGCGGAGATCCGACAGGTAGGACAACCAGGACCTCCTCGGGACGCAGACGTCGGCTCGAGTGCGAGCTCGGGTTGTACAGACGGAAGTGCGAGGTGTCGATACCGAACGCCTCGATGGTCCGACTGATGTGCGCGTGTGCGCCGCCTGTGGGTCGCAGGCCCAGATGACGCAGTACTCCCGCCACCGACGTCGACTCCCGCACCGCAAGCGCCAAGACCTCTTCGGTGTACTTGCGCGGTGTCCCCATGCCAGGACGCTACGGGCGGCCACCGACAGTGCGGCGCACGTCAGACGAGGCCGAGGTCCTTGCGCAGCTTGGCGACGTGGCCGGTGGCCTTGACGTTGTACTGGGCGAGCTCGACGGCGCCGTCCTCGTCGATGACGAAGGTCGACCGGATCACGCCCTCGACCTCCTTGCCGTAGAGCTTCTTCGTGCCGAAGGCGCCGTAGGCCCGGTGGACGGCCAGGTCCTCGTCGGAGAGCAGGGTGAGGGTCAGGGCGTCACGCTCGCGGAACTTCGCGAGCTTGGCCGGCTGGTCCTTCGAGACGCCGAGGACTTCGTAGCCGGCGCCGCGCAGCGAGTCGAGGGACTCAGAGAAGTCGCACGCCTGCTTGGTGCAACCCGGGGTCATCGCGGCCGGGTAGAAGTAGAGGATCACCTTCTTGCCGCGCAGGTCCGACAGCGAGACCTGCTCCTCGGTGTCGCTGGTCAGGGTGAAGTCCGGGGCGGTGTCGCCGGCGGCGAGGCGGTCGGGCATGGGGGCTCCTGTGGTTGTTGCAAGACATTTGCAATAAGGTCGAGGGGTGCCGGCCCGGCATCGGGGGATCCGCGGTCGGCCACCAGACATCCAAGCAGCCCGACCCACGCCAGATCCACGAGCAGGAGCACCCACGTGCACGTCCCAGACGGCTTTCTCGACGCCCCCACCTCGGTGGCGACCGGGGCGGTGGCCGCGGTCGCGGTCGCTGTCTCGTTGCGCGGTGCTCGACGCGAGCTCGACGACCGTACGGCGCCCATGGCCGGGCTGGTCGCGACCTTCGTGTTCGCCGCCCAGATGATCAACTTCCCGGTGGGCGCGGGCACCAGCGGCCACCTGATGGGCGGTGCGCTGGCCGCCGTCCTCGCAGGGCCGTGGACCGCCGTGCTCTGCCTGTCGGTCGTTCTCGCGGTGCAGGCCCTGCTGATGGCCGACGGCGGCATCACCGCGCTCGGCACCAACATCACGCTGATCGGCATCGTGACCGTCGCGGTCGGCTGGGCGGTCTTCGTCGTCCTCCGCCGGGTGCTGCCCAAGCGGCTCGGCATCGTAGCCCCGGCAGCAGCGGTCGCCGCCTTCATCAGCGTCCCGGTGGCGGCCCTGGTCTTCACTGCTCTCTTCGCCGTCGGCGGCAACGTCCCGGTCGACCTCGGCGCCGTCCTGACCGCGATGCTCGGCTGGCACACCGTGATCGGCATCGGCGAGGCGCTCGTCACCGGTCTCGTCGTCGCGAGCGTCGTGGCCGTCCGACCCGACCTGGTGTACGGAGCCCGGCCACTCCTCGAGGAGCGCGAGCTCGAGCTCCGGACGGGGGTCGGCCGATGAGCACCCGCCGCTTCTTCGTCGTGGCCCTCGTCGTCAGCCTGCTCGTCGCCGGCGTCGCCAGCTACTACGCCAGCTCGCATCCCGACGGCCTCGAGTACGTCGCCGAGCAGACCGGCTTCATCGACGCCGCCGAGGACTCCGCCACGGCCGACAGCCCGCTCGCCGACTACCAGACCTCCGGCGTCGACGACCCGCGGATCAGCGGGGGCCTCGCGGGCGTGATCGGCGTCGTCGTGATGCTCGTGCTGAGCACCGGCCTGTTCTGGCTCGTACGCCGTCGTGAGTCGCGCGACGACCACCCCGACGACGTGCTCCACGAGTCGGAGGCCTGATGGGAGCCGGGCACGGCCACCGGCTCTTCTTCCACGGCCACAGCCCGGTGCACCGCGCCCCCGCGCACCTGAAGGTGCTGGCCCTGCTGGGGTTCATGCTGGTCGTCGTCGCCACGCCGCGCCAGGCCTACGCCGTGTTCGCCGCCGAGGCCGCCGTCCTGCTCGGGGTCGTGGCACTCTCGCGCGTGCCGCTGCGCTACCTGGTGCCGCGGATGGTCGTCGAGGTGCCGTTCGTCGTCTTCGCGGTGCTGATGCCCTTCATCGCCCACGGGCCGCGCACCGAGGTGCTGGGCATGAGCGTCTCGGAGCCGGGCCTGGTCGCGGGCGTCGCGCTGATCCTCAAGGGCACCATCGGCGTCCTCGCCTCGCTCACCCTGGCCGCGACGACCGAGCCGCAGGACCTGCTGCGCGGGCTCCAGCGGCTGCGGGCGCCCGACCTGGTCGTGCAGATCATGGGCTTCATGATCCGCTACCTCGACGTCGTCACCGCAGAGCTCGGCCGGATGATGACGGCCCTGCGCTCGCGTGGCTGCGACCCGCGGTCCCCGCGGCACTGGCCGGTGCTGGCCCGCTCGCTCGGCGCCTTGTTCATCCGCTCCTACGAGCGCGGCGAGCGTGTGCACCTCGCGATGCTGTCGCGGGGGTACGACGGTAGGTTGCCGTCCGTGGAGAACAGGTGAGCACCCCGGTCCTCGACGTCCGCGGGCTCGCGTTCGCCTACCCCGACGGCCACCAGGCGCTCTTCGGGGTCGACCTGCACGTCCACCGCGGGGAGCGGGTCGCGCTGCTGGGCCCCAACGGCGCGGGCAAGACCACGCTCGTCCTGCACCTCAACGGCATCCTCGCCGCAGGCAGGGGCTCGGTGACGGTCAGCGGGCTCCCCGTCGCGAAGGAGCACCTCAAGGAGATCCGTCGCCGCGTCGGGATCGTCTTCCAAGACCCCGACGACCAGCTCTTCCTCGGAACCGTCCGCCAGGACGTCGCGTTCGGCCCCGCCAACCTCGGCCTGAAGGGCGCGGCGCTCGACAAGCGCGTGATGGACGCGCTCGACCGGGTCGGGATGGCGGACTTCGTCGACCGTCCGCCGCACCACCTCTCCTACGGCCAGCGCCGCCGGGTCGCGGTCGCCACCGTGCTGGCGATGGAGCCGGAGATCCTGGTGCTCGACGAGCCGTCGTCCAACCTCGACCCCGCGTCGCGCCGAGAGCTCGCCGACATCCTGCGCAGTCTCGACGTGACCGTGCTGATGGTCACCCACGACCTGCCCTACGCGCTGGAGCTGTGCCCGCGCAGCGTCGTGCTGAGCGAGGGGGTGGTGGTCGCCGACCGGTCGACCTTCGACGTCCTCACCGATGACGAGCTGATGGCCGCCCACCGGCTCGAGCTGCCCTGGGGATTCGACCCGCGGCGCATTGGTAGCCTTCCCGGGTGACCCAGGACATGAGCGCGCTCGAGCGCGAGATCGAGGAGACGCGCCAGCGGCTCGCCTCGACGATCGACCAGCTCGCCTACCGCGCCCACCCCAAGACGATCGTCGGTCGGCAGGTGACGACCGTGAAGTCGCACTTCGTCGAGCTCGACACGGGCGCCCCGCGCACCGACAACATCCTCAAGGCGGCCGGTGCCGTCGTCGGCGTCGTCGTGCTGTTCGCCCTCGTCCGCAAGGTAGCGCGCTGAACGTCCCGATCAAGATGCTGCACGACCGCCTGCTGGTCGAGGTCGACCAGGAGGCTGGCGAACGGCGTTCGACCGGCGGCATCGTCATCCCCGCCACCGCGGCGATGGGCGCCCGACGCCTGGCCTGGTCGCGCGTGATCGCGGTCGGTCCGCACGCACGCGCGGTCGAGGTGGGCGACCGGGTGCTGTTCGACCCCGAGGACAAGGCCGAGGTCGAGGTCCACGGCGAGGTCTACGTCGTCATGCGCGAACGTGACGTGCACGCCGTCGCCGCCGAGCGGCTCGAGGGTGGCTCCACCGGGCTCTACCTCTGATGGCCTACCTCGTCAGGCAGTCCCACCGCGCCCCTGCGGTCACCTCCCCGGTGCCTGTCGACGAGTCGCTGCCCCGTGCCTGCGTGATCGGCGCCGGCTCCTCCGGCATCGCGGCGGCCAAGCAGCTCTACCTCGCCGGCATCGGCTTCGACTGCTTCGAGCAGGGCGGGGACATCGGGGGGACGTGGGTCCTCGACAACTCGAACGGCCAGTCCGCCTGCTACGACACGCTCGAGATCAACACCTCGTGCCCCCGCATGGCGTTCTCCGACTTCCCGATGCCCGCGGACTACCCGCCCTACGCGCGCCACGACCAGGTCCACGCCTACTTCGAGCAGTACGTCGACCACTTCGGCTTCCGCGACACGATCACCTTCGACACCACGGTGGAGCAGGTCACCCGGTCCTCCGACGGCCGCTGGGACGTGCGGTTCACCGGGCCGGGTGGCACCGAGACCCGTACCTACGACGCGGTCCTGGTCGCCAACGGCCACCACTGGGACCCGCGCTGGCCGGAGCCGGCCTACCCCGGCACCTTCGACGGCGAGCAGATCCACTCCCACGACTACCGCTCAGCCGACCTGCTCGCCGGGCGGGACGTCGTGGTCGTCGGTGCCGGCAACTCCGCGATGGACATCGCGGTGGAGTCGTCCCGCGTGGCGCGTACGACGACGTGGTCGGTGCGCCGCACGGAGTGGGTGCTGCGCAAGTTCCTGCTGGGCAAGCCGAGCGACCAGGTCGCGCTGCCCGGCTGGCTGCCGTGGTGGGTGACCGCCGCCCGGCTGCGCATCGGGGCGACCTACGCCGGCAGCATGACGAAGTACGGCCTGCCCGCGCCGACCCACAGGCCGGGCCAGTCGCACCCCGTGCAGTCCGACCAGATCCGCGAGCGTCTCGCCGCGGGCGCGGTTACGGCGCGGCCCGGCATCGAGCGCCTCGACGGCGACCGGATGGTCTTCGTCGACGGCACCACGGCATCGGCCGACCTGATCGTGTGGGCCACCGGCTACAAGGTCACCTTCCCGTTCCTGGCGCCCGAGCTGGTCTCGGCCCGGGACAACGACCTGCCGCTGTGGAAGCGCACCGTCCACCCCGACCTCCCCGGCCTCTACTTCATCGGGCTCGTGCAGGCGATCGGCGCGGTGATGCCGATCGCCGAGGCGCAGTCGGCATGGATCGCCGAGACCCTCGCCGGACGCTACGTGCCGCCCGTGGACGACGTCGTACGACGCCAGATGGCCGCCGAGCACCGCCGGGACAAGAAGCAGTTCTACGCCTCGCCGCGCCACACGATGGAGGTCGACTTCGACCACTACCTGTGGGACCTCGCGCGCGAGCTCAGGAAAGGACGTGCCCGTGCTGCGTCGTAGGGTCGCGGGCCTCGTCCTGCGCGCCGTCAGGTGGCGAACCGTCGGCGAGGTGCCGCAGCGCGGCGTGCTGGTCGGTGCCCCGCACACCTCCAACTGGGACTGGGTGCTGACCATGCTCCTGGCGTGGAGGTACGGCATCACGATCCGGCTGCTGGTCAAGAAGGAGCTCTTCGTCGGCCCGCTCGGGTGGTTCCTGCGCCGTACGGGCGCCGTCGAGCTCGACCGCACGAACCCTGCGGCGACGATCAAGGAGCTGCTCGCCGAGGCCGACAGCGGCGACCCCTGGCTGGTCGGCATCGCGGCCGAGGGGACCCGCTCGCGCGGGGACTACTGGAAGTCGGGCTTCTACCGGATCGCCCGCCAGACCGGACTGCCGATCACCCTGGCGTTCCTCGACGTGCCCTCCCGCACCGTGGGCTGGGGACCGACCTTCCACCCCACCGGCGACGTCACCGCCGACATGGACGTGCTGCGTGAGTTCTACGCCGACAAGACCGGCTTCAACCCCGAGGGCTTCACGCCGCCGCGGCTGCGCGAGGAGGGTCCGGCCTGAGGTCGGACGACACGCCCATCCGGGTGTGGCTCGGTACCGCTCGGCAACCGTGAAGGCTAGGTTGAGGGTTCAACCGAAGGGAGCAAGAACATGGCGCTTCTGCTGTGGATCCTCGCCGTCATCCTCGTGGTGTCCGGCATCGTCTCGTTGATCAGGGGTCAGATGCTCTGGGGCATCGTGCTCATCATCGTCGGGCTGCTCGTCGGCCCGGGTGGTGTCAGCCTCTTCACGTAGCAGCACCCTGCGGGAGAAGAACGACGAAGGGCCGGTCCACCCGGACCGGCCCTTCGCTTCGGTACGCCATCAGGGACTCGAACCCCGAACCCGCTGATTAAGAGTCAGCTGCTCTGCCAATTGAGCTAATGGCGCGTGCGGTGAAGCGAGTAGAACTCTACCGCCTCGTGATCGGCAGGCGAAATCGAGGTGGCGCCTCAGAGCTCCGCGAGCACGGCCTGCGCCGCGTTGTGGCCGCCGAGCCCGGAGACCGCCCCGCCACGACGCGCGCCGGAGCCGCAGAGCAGCACCGAGTCGTGCCCGGTCTGGACGCCCCACTGCTGGGCCGGGGTCTCGAGACGCGAGCGGTTGGGCGCCCACGGCCAGTCGAGGTCGCCGTGGAAGATGTGGCCACCCGGCATGGCCAGGTCCCTCTCGACGTCCTGGGGGATCTTCGCCTCGAGGCACGGGCGGCCGTCGGCGTCGGTGGCGAGGCAGTCGGCGAGCGGCTCGGCCAGGACCGCGTCGATCGAGGCGAGCGCGCGCTGCACGGCGAGGTCCTTCGCGCCGGGATCGGCGTCGAAGAGCCCGGCCGGCGTGTGCAGGCCGAAGTACGTCAGGGTGTGCGCCGAGCCGGCGCGGTCGCCGAGGATCGAGGGGTCGGTGAGGCTGTGGCAGTAGACCTCTCCGGGCATCGGGTCGGGCACCCCACCACCGGCGGCGGCGGCGTACGCCTGCTCGATGGTCGAGTACTCCTCGGCGAGGTGCAGGGTGCCGGCGAAGGCCACGGCGGGGTCGGCTCCGGAGCGCAGCGCCGGGAGGCGGTCGAGGAGGAAGTTGATCTTGAGCTGCGAGCCGGCCGGCTTGGTCTCGGCGTCCTCGCCCTCGCCGAGCAGGATCCGCAGCACCCAGGGGGCGACGCCGGACAGCACGCGTCGCCCGGTCGCCGAGTGCTGCTGCCCTCCGTCGTGCCAGACGACCTCGGCGCCGTCCGGGCCGGGGGTGATCGCACTGACCCCGGCGCCCGTGACGACCTCCGCGCCGGCGTCGACGGCCGCCTTGGCCAAGGCGTCGGTGACCGCTCCCATGCCGCCGATCGGCACGCGCCACTCGCCGGTGCCGTTGCCGATGAGGTGGTAGAGGAAGCAGCGGTTCTGCACGAGGGAGGGGTCGTCCATCGAGGCGAACGTGCCGATGAGCGCGTCGGTGGCGACGACGCCGCGCACGGTGTCGTCGCCGAAGCGTCGGGTGATCGCCCGGCCGAGGGGCTCCTCCACGACGTCGGCCCAGATGCGCTCGTCGACGAGGGAACGGACGTCCTTCTCGAGGGGGAGCGGCCGCATCAGCGTCGGCGCCACGGCCTCGGCGAGCCGGCCGACCTCGCCGTAGAACGCCTCCCAGGCGGCGTACTCCTCGTCGCCGCCGGTGAGGTCGCGGAACGACGCGCGCGTCGCCTCGCCCTCGGGCCGCTCGACCAGCAGGCCGCCGGAGCGCTCGCCGCGCGTCCAGGGGGTGTACGACGCCGTGGTGCGCGAGGCGAGGCGGACGTCGAGGTCCAGGTCGGCCATGAGCTGCTCGGGCATCAGGCTGACGAGGTAGGAGTAGCGGGAGAGCCGGGCCGGCTGCCCGGCGAACGGCTCGACCGACACCGCCGCCCCGCCGGTGTGGCCGAGCCGCTCGAGGACGAGCACCGAGAGCCCCGCGCGGGCGAGGTAGGCGGCGCTGACGAGGGCGTTGTGCCCTCCACCGACCACGACGACGTCATAGCTGCTGTTGCCGGAAGTCACCGGGCCAACGTAGACCCTCGCGGCGCCAGCGCCGGGTGACGGCTCCGACGTCAGCGCGTGAACGTGTCGTTGGGCACGATGACGGCCCGTCCGGTGACCTCGCCGTGGGCCAGGTCCTGGTAGGCGGAGACGCGGCGGACGTCGCCAGTGTCTCGTCGGAGCCCACCAAGTCGAGCACCACGTCGGCACCGCGGCCTCCGGTGGCCTCGCGAATGCGTTCGGCGGTGTCGGGCCCGGGGTCGAGGACCAGGTCGGCTCCGAGCTCGGAGGCCTGGTCGCGGGCGCTCTCGCGACCGTCGACCGCGATGAACCGCGCCGCGCTGACCGCCTTGACGACATGGAGCCCGAGGTGGCCCAGACCGCCGACGCCGATCACCACGGCGGTGGTCCCGGGGCCGAGCTTGCCCAGCGAGCGACGTACGGCGTGGTACGGCGTCAGCGCGGCGTCCGTGAGCGGGGCCGCGTCGACGACCTCGAGACCGTCGGGGATCGGCACGAGGTGGCGTGCCGAGGGCACCAGCATGAACTCGGCCATGCCTCCGTCGAGGCCCAGGCCGCCCCCGCCGCCGAGCACCGGGGCGAGGTCGGAGCGCTCGCAGTAGGTTTCCAGTCCGTCGAGGCAGTGCTCGCACGTCCCGCAGCCCCACGCGCCCACGACGGCCACGGCCTGGCCGACGGACAGTCCGGTCACACCCTCGCCGAGGGTGTGCACCCAGCCGGCGTTCTCGTGACCGAGGGTGAAGGGCGGGTTCCACGGCAGGGTGCCGGGCTCGAACTCGTGCATCAGGTGCAGGTTGGAGTGGCAGGCGCCGGCCGCCCCGACCTGCACCAGCACCTCACCGGGCCCCGGCTCCGGCACCGGGACCTCCTCGAGCACGGGCTTGCTCTTCCACTCCTTCGGGCGCAACGCACGCATGGGGACCTCCTCGGGTTCGTTCCATCGTCACTCCCGACGGAGGCGTCGGAGCAGGGCCCTTTGCCGTCGGCCGCGGGGACGAAGGACCCTTCGTACGACGCCGCGGCAGGCGAAGAGTGGAGGCAGAGGACCAGCCGAGGAGGACGTCATGACCGAGCAGCGCACCACCGCACGCGGGCCCCGCATCGTGGTCGGGGTCGGGCCGGAGGAGTTCGGGTCCGCGCTCGCGTTCGCGGCCGCCGAGGCCCTGCGGGCTGGGTGCGGGCTGCACCTGGTGCACTCCGTCGACCTGACTCCCATCCCGGCCGACCACGTGCTGATCCCCGCGGCCGACGTCGAGGCTTGGGGCGCCGAGCGCCTCGCCGAGGCGGTCAAGACGGCCGACGACGTCGTCGGAGACGCCGTGCCCGTCACCCACGAGCTCGTCCGGGGCACGCCGGTGGGGGCGCTCGTCGAGGTCGGCCGCACGGCCCGGATGGTCGTGCTGGAGCACCGGCGCCTGTCGCGGCTGTCCCGGATCGTGAACCGCACCGTCGCCGGCGGCGTCGCCGCGCACCTGCGGGTGCCCGTGGTGGCGGTGCCGAGCGGCTGGCGTCCTGAGGGGAAGCAGCGGGTGGTCGTCGCCGGTGTCGACGTGGCCGACCGCTCCGACGAGGTGCTGCGCGCGGCGCTGGCCGAGGCCCACGCACGCGGGGCGGCGCTGCGACTCGTCCACTCGTGGTCGCTGCCGCGGCCCTACGAGGGCGCGCTGACCCCCGAGGACGTCCAGCGCTGGTCCGACAGCGCCCGAGCCGAGGTCTGTGCCGCGCTCGACCGGGTCGGCGACCTCTCCGCCGCGACCGACGCCGAGGTGCGGGTCGAGCAGGGCCGTGCCGCCGAGAGCCTCGTGCAGGGCTCCGCCGACGCCGAGCTGCTCGTGGTCGGTCGCCACGACCCGCTCGTGCCGATCGGCTCGCACATCGGCCCGGTCGCCCGCGCCGTGCTCAGGGAGGCCACGTGCCCCGTGCTGCTCGCGAGCCCGCGACCGCACCGGGCGGTCTACCACCCGTAGCGGTCAGCGCGCGGGGGATCAGCGACCGAACAACCGGGACAGGAAGCCGCCGCCCGCGCCGTTGGCGGCCTTCTCAGCAGCGGTGTGCTGGCCGTTGCACCAGTCGCTCGCCGGGACACCGGCCTTGACCTGCCCGACGTGCTGGCCGCAGCCGGCCCAGGTCGTCTTGCCGCAGGTCTTGCATCGCACTGCTCGGCACATGGTGGAACTCCTTCAGGTTGGGGTGTGGGGTGGTCGTCGGCCGTGGTCAGCCGTGGGAGAACGTGATCGTGGGGAGCACGCGGGTGAGCCAGCGCGGGGTCCACCATGCCGCCTTGCCGGTGGCCCGCAGCATCACGGGCAGCAGCACCAGGCGCACGAGGAACGCGTCGAGCAGCACCGCGACGCCCAGCACGATGCCCATCTCCTTGGGCGGCAGCGGGCCGGACTGCGCGAAGGTGAAGAACACCGCGACCATCACCGCGCCGGCGGCGAAGATGACGCGCCCGGAGTGGGCCAGCGAGCCGACCATGGCCTCGCGCGGGTCCCCGGACTTCTCGTAGTGCTCCTTGGCGGAGGCGAGCAGGAACACGGTGTAGTCCATGGCGATCGCGAAGATCATCGCAAAGAAGAACACCGGCGCCCACGCGTCGAGGAAGCCCGAGCACGGTGATGCCGGAGAGCAGGACCGCCTTGCCGGCCGTGTCCATCGTCTCGGCGATGGCCTGGCGCGGCGTCTCGTGGTGGCCCATCCGTGCGGCGCGGAAGCGGGCGACGAGGAACAGGGCGTAGTCGATGCCGAGTGCGAGGGCGAACATCATCGCGAAGTTCATCGCCCAGATGGAGACCGGCACGAGCTCGTTGATCAGCACCAGCGAGCCGGCCGAGGCGACGAGCCCGGCGAGGGTGAGGATCAGCGGGAGCCCGGCGGCGACGAGGGCGCCGAAGGCAAGCACCAGGATGGCCAGGGTCACCGGCCACGACAGCATCTCCGACTTGAGCATCGCCTCGAGGTTGGCCTCGTTGAAGTCCGACCACAGCAGGGAGGCACCGGTCGGGTTGACCTCGACGCCGTCACCGGAGAGGGCCTCGAGCTCGCCCTTGAGGTCATCGGCGACGCGGACCATCTCGTTGGGGTCGGCGCCGGCGCCCGCGAGGACGACGGCGGTGCTGCCGTCCTGGCTGAGGGTTGCACCGGGCTGCGGGGCGATCACGTCGGCGACGCGCGGCTCGGCGTCGAGGACGGACGTGACCTCGTCGAGCACGTCGCCGCCGCGGCCTTCGGTCACCGGGCCGTCGGTGCTGTGCACGACGACCTGGATCGCGGAGCTGGCGTTGCCGCCGAAGCTCTCGGCGGCCAGCTCGCGCACGGCCACCGACTCCGAGCCGTCGGCCTGCCAGCCGGCGCCGGAGAGGTTGGCCTCGACCTTCGGGGCGAACACCCCGAGGCCGATGACGAGCAGGACCCAGACGGCCGCGGTGAGCCGGCGGTGGTGGGTCACCCACACGCCCAGCCGGCCGAGCGGGCCGGGGCGGTGGTCGAGGTCGGAGTCGTGACGGGTGTCGCGACGGGGGGAGGGGGCAGCGTGGCGGCGGGTGGCCGTCGACGTCATGGAGCGTGCTCCTGTTCGGGGATCTGGACTGTCAGGTCAGACGAGGGCGGGCAGCGCCTGCACGGCGACGTACGCCGCCACGGCGAGGACGAGCCCGGTGAAGGCGGTGGAGAGCCGGCGCGTGTCGGTCCGTGCGGCGAGGCGGGCGCCGGCGACCGAGCCGACGGCCGCGGTCGCGGTGAGGGCGGCGACGAGCCCCCAGTCGGGCACCACGCCGGCCCCGGCCCGGGCGGCGAGGGCGGCGGCGCTGGTGATGGTGATGACGACCAGCGACGTGCCGGCCGCGTGGCGCATCGGCAGCGCGAGGGCGAGGACCAGGGCAGGTACGACGAGGAAGCCGCCGCCGACGCCGAGGAACCCGGTGAGCAGCCCCACCGCGGTCGCCGTCACGAGCACCTTGAGCGCGCGGGGGCACTGGCACATGAAGGTCGGGCTGAACGTGATGATCGGGTCGTCGAGCTGCGGGCGCTCGACCGCGGCGGCGTGGCGCCCGGCCCGTCGTCGGCTGCAGACCTGCCGGACCGTCATCAGCGCCGCGACGACCAGCATCAGCGCCGAGAAGGCGGCAAGGAGCACCGCTTCGGGCACTGCGGAGGACAGGCGCGCCCCCGCGACGGCGCCGCCGATGGCGACGGTCCCGAACGCGACCCCGCGAGCAAGCATCACGTTGCCGGCACGTCGGGCGATGACGGCTCCTGCCAACGAGGTCACCCCGACGACGACCAGCGACCCGGTGGTCGCCTGCGCGGGGGACTGGCCGAGTGCGAGGAGCACGGGGACGGCCAGGATGGAGCCGCCGCCGCCGAGCGCACCCAGGCTGAGCCCGATGAGCCCGCCGGCCACGACGGCGAGGAGGAGCTCGGTCACGCGTCGGGCCCCACGAGGTGCAGCCCGACCCGCTCGGCGTTGTCGAAGGAGTCGTCGACAGCCACGAGGGAGCGGCCGGCGGCGTCGAGCATGGACGCGGCGACCGACGCGCGGTAGCCACCGGCGCAGTGCACCCAGACCTCGCCGGCCGGCACCTCGCCGAGGCGGTCCCACAGCTCGTGGAGCGGGATGTTGACGGCACCGTCGATGCGCGCGGCGTCGTGCTCGTCGGCACGGCGAACGTCGAGGACGACCACCTCGCGGTGGTGCCGCACCTGGGCGAGGTCGGCGAAGGTCGCGGTGGGGAACGAGCTGAGCGGTCGGTCGCTCCAGTCCTCGGGCTTGCCGGTGGCGTGCGCGGCGGGGCGGTCGATGCCGATGCGGACCAGCTCGCGCTGGGCCTCCGCGACGTCCGCGGCGGTCTCTCCCAGCAGCGTGATCGGCGTGCCCCAGGTGACCAGCCACCCGAGGTAGGTCGCGAAGCCGCCGTCGAGGCCGAAGTTGAGCGTGCCGGGCGCGTGCCCTGCCGCGAAGGCCGTGCGGTTGCGCAGGTCGACGACCCACTCGCCGGCCTCGATGCGACGCCGCAGCTCGGTCGCGTCGGCGACGGCCGGGGGCGACAGGTCGGGCTCGGAGGGACCGGCGGCGTTGGCCGGAGCCATGTGCGCGTAGTACGCCGGCCACGGGCCGAGCCCGGCCAGCAGCTCGTCGACGTACGTCTGCTCGTCCTGCGTGAGGACGGGATTGGCCTGCTTCTCCCGGCCGATGGTCGACGACGACGCGTCGGACTGGGTGGCCGAGCAGAAGGAGCCGAAGCCGTGGGTGGGGAACACCTCAGCCTCGTCGGGCAGCAGCTCGGCGAGCCGGTGGGCCGACGCGTGCTGGTGGTGCACGAGCGCGTGGGTGTGCTCGGGCCCGAGGAGATCGGGGCGGCCGGTCGCGCCGTACAGCAGCGACCCGCCCGAGAACACGCCGACGTTCTGGTCGCCCTCGGCAGCCGTGTCCACGAGGAGGTAGGAGAGGTGGGTGAACGTGTGGCCGGGGGTCGCCAGCGCGGTGACGCGCATCCGTCCACCCACCTCGACGACCTGCCCGTCCGCCACGGGGGTGCGGACGAAGGACACGTCGTCCTCGCCGTTGACGAGGTACTGGGCACCGGTGCGCTCCGCGAGCGCGAGGCCGCCGGTGACGTAGTCGTTGTGGATGTGGGTCTCGAAGACGTGCGTGAGGCTTACGCCGTGCTCGTCGAGGAGGGTCAGCACGCGGTCGATGTCGCGCTGGGGGTCGACCACGAACGCGACCTCGCCGTCGTGCACGAGGTAGCTGCGGTCGCCGAGGGTGGGCGTGTCGACCACCAGGACGGTCAGGTCGGTCATCAAAGACCCACCCCCACCGCGCGACCGGAGGCGATCCACGCCTGGGTGCCGCCGGCGACCGACACCGCGTCAAAGCCCTGGGCGAGGAGCAGGTCGGTCATCGCCTTCGAGCGGTTGCCCGAGGCACAGATGACGTGGAGCCGGGACGAGCGGTCGAGCTCACCGAGGCGCGAGGCCAGCTGGCTCATCGGCACCAGGACGGCCCCGGGGACGTGCCCCTGGGCGTACTCGCCGCGCTCGCGGACGTCGACGGTCGTGCCGTCGTGGTGCGCCGCAGCGAACTCCTCGAGGCTGATCTCGGGCGTCGGGCGTGACATGCGAATCCTCTCGTCGCGGGACGTTCTGAGCGGTCGTGAAATACCCTAGGGGGTATCCGAACAAATGCAAAAACACCCCGGGGGGTATGCTGGGGCTCTGGCCACCTGTCGCCCGCCGCTCTCCACGTTCCCCGCATCCACCCAGGAGGACTGATGCAGCTCGACCCCGACGAGATGACGCCCGTCATCAACCGCATCAAGCGCGCCCAGGGCCAGCTCGCCGGCGTGCTCCGCCTCCTCGAGGAGGGGCGCGACTGCGAGGACGTGGTCACCCAGCTGGCCGCGGTGTCCAAGGCGCTCGACCGCGCCGGCTTCGCCATCGTCGCCTCCGGGCTGCAGCAGTGCCTGGTGGCCGGTGACGGCGACATCAATAGCCTCGACGTCAAGAAGATGGAGAAGCTCTTCCTCTCCCTGGCCTAGGCCGTCGACCGCCGGCCCCTTCCTGCGGATGTGGCACCTCGCACCGAGGTCGGTAGCGTCGATCGGCGAGGGAGAGGAGCCCGCATGCACGAGAACGTGGGGGAGAGCCCGGGGGAGCACCGAGGGGCGCGGTGGAGGCAGCGCGTCGACGACCGGCTCGGTGACCCGATCTGGTGGAACGACGTCCTGCAGCTGGTCAAGACGGTGCTGGCGGCCGTGGCCGCGTGGGTCATCGCGGCGAGCGTGCTGGACCTCCCCCAGCCGTTCCTGGCGCCGTGGGCGGCGTTGCTGGTGGTGCACGCCACCGTCTACCGCACCTTCTCGAAGGGCATGCAGCAGGTGGCCGCCACGGTGGTCGCCGTGGTGCTGGCAACCCTGGTGGGGGAGTTCCTCGGGCTGAGCACCGGGGCCATCACCCTGCTGCTGGTCGTGGCGCTGGTGCTGGGGTCGGTGCCGTGGCTGGGTGCCGAGGCCACGACCATCGCGACGACCGGTCTCGTCGTCCTCACCACCGGCTTCGACAGTGACCGCCTGCTCGTGGCACGGCTGCTCGACACCGCCATCGGCGTGGCCGTCGGACTGCTCGTCAACGTCCTGGTGTGGCCGCCGCTGCGGCGCCACACGGCCGCCAAGGCCCTCGACCGCGTGGACGACGCCATCGGGGTGCTGCTCGTCGACATGGCCGGGGGGCTCGGAGACGGGTGCCAGGACGAGGACGTCGCCGGCTGGATCGATCGCACCCGGGACATCGACGAGGACCTCGACCACGCGTGGGCGCTCGTGCGGCAGGCCGAGGAGAGCGCCCGGATGAACCCCCGCCGCTCGGCGCGGCTGATGAGGAACCCCCGCGAGTGGCACGAGCTGCTTCACCGGATGGAGCAGGCCGTCGCCGAGACGCGCAGCCTGGCCCGCACCCTCGGCGGGCAGCAGGCCCACCGGGAGACGTGGGGGGAGGCCTTCGCCGAGCCCTGGATCGCGATGCTCGGCGACACCGGCCGGGCGACCAGCGCCGCCGACCCCGCCGCGCTGCTCGACGTACGCAGTCGGTTGGAGGCGTTCACCGAGGAGCTCCGGGCCACCGAGCGCTCCTCCGAGTGGCCCGTCTACGGCGCGCTCATCATCAACCTCCGCAACATCGTCGACGCCATGGACCGCGTCGCCGAGGCCAACCCCATCGGTGCGGCGCGGCTGCCGATCCGGGTGCCGGCGCGACGTCCGGCGGGGCCGGGCGGGGCCTGAGGACGACTCGAGCCCCCGACCTGGGCAGGTCGGGGGCTCGATCCGTCTGGGGTGAGTAACGGGACTTGAACCCGCGACATCCGCCACCACAAGGCGGCGCTCTACCAGCTGAGCTATACCCACCATGTCCCGCAGCGCGGACGCTGCGGACGACGAGAAGTGTAGGGCACTCAGTCCGCGGAGCCGGAATCGGCGTCCGTGTCCGGGCCGAGGCCGGTCAGCTGCCCGCCGTGACGCGCCGCGATCTCCTTGGCGCTGGTGCTGTCGGGACCGGGCTGGGGCACGAAGACGGCCTCGCGGTAGTAGCGCAGCTCCTCGATGCTCTCCTGGATGTCGGCGAGGGCGCGGTGGTTGCCTCGCTTGGTGGGCGCCGCGAAGTAGGCGCGCGGGTACCACCGGCGGGAGAGCTCCTTGATCGAGGAGACGTCGACGATCCGGTAGTGCAGGAACGACTCGAGGTCGGCCATGTCGCGCGCGAGGAACGCGCGGTCGGTGGCCACGGTGTTGCCGGCCAGCGGCGGCCGGCTCCCGTCGGGGCAGTACTCCTTGATGTAGTCGAGCACCTGCTGCTCGGCCTCGGCGAGCGTCGTACCGCTGTCGAGGGCGTCGAGCAGGCCCGACTTCTCGTGCATCGACCGCACGAACTCGACCATCTGGTCGAGGGCCTCCTGCGAGGGCTTGATGATGACGTCGACGCCCTCCCCGAGGACGTTGAGCTCAAAGTCCGTCACGAGTGCCGCGACCTCGATGAGCGCGTCGGCCCCGAGGTCGAGTCCGGTCATCTCGCAGTCGATCCACACCAGTCTGTCGTTCACGACGGGCCACCCTACTTGGACGCTCTCAGGGTCGACTCAGCCTCGCCTCATAGGCTCGGGGGTGCACCACCTGCAGATGAGCACACCGATGACGAAGGAAGCCTCGATGGCGCAGAAGAAGAGCTCGCACAGGACCGCTGAGGAGAAGGCGGCGACCGCGGCCAAGCGGGAGGCCCGCCGGGCGCGGACCGAGCGCGCCCGGGCCGAGGCCGAGGAGCGCCGCAGGAAGGCCAAGCGCAAGGAGCAGCTCACCCGCTTCGGCCTGATCGGCGCCGTGCTGGTCCTCATGGTCGGCGGCTACTTCCTGGTCACCAACCTCGGCTCCGACAAGCCGGACACCGCGCCGGCCGGCGCCAGCGGCGACTACGGGCTGGTCGTCGGCGACGCGGACGCGCCGAAGTCGATCGTGATCTACGAGGACTTCCTCTGCCCCTTCTGCGGACAGCTCGAGCAGACCGTCGGCGACCAGCTCGACGAGGCCGTCGAGGCGGGCGACGTCAAGGTCGAGTACCGCCCGATCGCGTTCCTCGAGCGGATCAGCGACTACTCGCCGCAGGCCGCCAACGCGTTCGCCGTGGTCCTCGACGAGTCCGGTCCGGAGGTCGCCAAGGAGTTCCACGACCTGCTCTTCGACAACCAGCCGGCGGAGTCGGGTCCCTTCCCCGACAACGACCAGCTCGTCGAGTGGGCCGTCGAGGCCGGTGCCGAGGAGGACGCCGTACGCCCCGGCATCGAGGACATGGCCTTCGAGGGCTGGGTCGAGGCCGCCACCGACGCGGCGGGCGACGCCGATGTCGACTCCACCCCGACGGTGCTCGTCGACGGCGAGGTCGTCGAGGGCGAGACGCTGCAGGACATCGCCGCCCAGATGGTCGGCTGACGTCTCTGCGACACTTCGGGGCGTGAGCCTCCAGTCCTTCATCGCCGGCCTCCCCAAGGCCGAGCTGCACGTCCACCACGTCGGGTCGGCGTCGCCGCGGATCGTCTCCGAGCTCGCGGCGCGCCACCCGGCGGCGGGCGTTCCGTCCGACCTCGAGGCCCTGCGGGAGTTCTTCACCTTCCGCGACTTCGCCCACTTCATCGAGGTGTACCTCGCGGTCGTCGACCTGGTCCGCACGCCGGAGGACGTCCGGCTGCTGACCTACGAGGTCGCCCGCGAGATGGCCGAGGGCCAGAACCTCCGCTACGCCGAGCTCACCTGCACGCCGTACACCTCCGTGGTCCGCGGCATTTCGATCGAGGCCTACACCGAGGCCCTCGAGGACGCGCGCGTCGCGGCGGAGCGCGACTTCGGGCTCGTCCTGCGCTGGATCTACGACATCCCCGGGGAGTCCGGCCTGCCGGCCGCCGACGCGACCCTCGAGTACGCCCTCGAGCACCGCACCGACGCCCTCGTCGGCTTCGGCCTGGGCGGGCCCGAGATCGGGGTCCCGCGGGCGCAGTTCAGCACTCACTTCGACGCCGCCCGCGCCGCCGGCCTGCGGTCGGTTCCGCACGCCGGCGAGACCACGGGGCCGGAGACCGTCTGGGAGTCGCTGCGGCTGCTCGGGGCCGAGCGGATCGGCCACGGCGTCTCGGCCGCGCACGACGCCGAGCTGCTCGCGCACCTGGCCGACACCGGGGTGGTGCTGGAGGTGTGCCCGACCTCCAATGTCGCGACCCGGGCCGTCGACCGCATCGAGGACCACCCCCTGCGGACGTTCGTCGACGCCGGGGTGACGGTGACGATCAACTCCGACGACCCGCCGATGTTCGCCACGTCGCTCAACCGCGACTACGAGGTGGCGGCCGGCCTGCTCGACCTCGACGAGCACGGTGTGGCCGACCTGGCGCGTACGGCCGTCGACGCGTCGTTCGCGCCGGCGGACGTGAAGGCACGCATCAGCGCAGAGATCGAGGCGTACGCCGCGGGCTGAGCCCGGGGCGACGGCGGTCGGGTCAGGTGTCGGCGCGGCGTCGGGGCGCGCGGCGCGGCGGCAGCTGCTTGGCCGTGCGGACGCTGGTCGGGTCGAGCACCGCGAGGACGTACAGCAGTGCGCCGATGCCGGCGATCACGCCGAGCACGGTCAGGAGGCTCAGGCCAAGGTCCTGGGACATCGGGACTCCGATCTGGTGGGGGATGCGACCGCGGCTCCGTACCCGGAGTGGGTCGTCGCATGAGAGCAGGCCCACCCGCAGGGCGGTGACCGCCGGGGTAAACGAGTGTTCGACCGGGTGACCTACCCGTTGGGGTATGACTGCTGCGAGCACCCGTGCCTAGCGTCGAGCGGAGGGAGCGGCACAACGCTGCTTCGCGGGAGGCAACACCACTCGGAGGGGAACATGAACCAGTTCACGCACGTAGCCCGGCGGCTCGCCGCAGGAGCCGTGGTCGCCCTGGCCATGACCGTAGGTCTCACCACGCTCACGGCCGCCTCGTCGTCGGCGGCCCCGACGTCGAGCAAGTCGGTGGTCGGCAAGTCCGACGTCGGCAAGATCACGAGCAAGGTCATCGGCAGGACGTCGAACGGTGACAAGGTCGGCGGTTCGTTCACGCCGATCAAGGTCATCGAGCGTGACGGCGTGATGTACATGAAGGGCTTCATGAACGGCGTCATCAAGGACGCCGGTCCCAACACGAAGTTCTCCGGGATCCAGACCATCCCGATCAAGAAGATCAACGGCAGCCCGCTCACCGACGGCCGCGTGGCCGCCAACGCGGCTGCGTGCGACATCCTCAACCTGGTGCTGGGTCCGCTGGACCTCAACATCCTGGGGCTGCAGATCGACCTGCAGCGCGTCGTGCTCGACATCACCGCGGTCGCGGGCGCCGGCAACCTGCTCGGCAACCTGCTGTGCGCGGTCGTCGGGCTGCTCGACGGCGGGCCGCTCGCCGGGCTCCTGGGTCAGCTGCAGACCCTGCTGAACCAGATCCTCGCAGCGCTCAACCTGGGCGTCTGACGATCCATCCGGACGCCTGACGCACGCTGACGGCCCGGAGCCGGAGGTCAACCTCCCGCTCCGGGCCGTCGTACGTCATTCGGCCCCGCTACCTCATACGTGGCGGGGCCTGACCACATCCTGCTGGCGCGGCACGACGTCCTCGGGGAGGTCGGTGGGCGTGTCGACCACGGACCCGCGACCAACGTAGGCAGTTCGGCCGTTCAGTCACGCTCGGAACGCTTCCAGTTGCCCCGGACCGGCGTGAACTGCCTACGTTGGTGCGCGGACGCACGGGACAACTCGCGCCCGAGCGTCGGGGCGCGAACGAACGGCGCTGGGCGCCCCCGGCAGGACTCGAACCTGCAACCCACGGATTAGAAGGCCGTTGCGCTATCCATTGCGCCACGGGGGCTGGCGGGGAGCAGTATCTCAGCAGCGACAGACCCGCGCGCGCCAGGTCGGCGCGGCGCGCGGGTCTGCTGAAGGTCAGGCTGCGGCGGTCGCCGGCTCCCGTACGTCGTCCTCGCGCCAGGCGTCGCGCCCGCGTGGGGCGTCGTACGCCGCCTGGTCGAGGATGCCCTCCCGCTTGGCGACGATCGTCGGGACGAGCGCCTGACCGGTGACGTTGACCGCGGTACGGCCCATGTCGAGGATCGGGTCGATGGCGAGCAGCAGGCCGACGCCCTCGAGGGGCAGCCCCAGGGTGGACAGCGTCAGCGTGAGCATCACCGTGGCGCCGGTGACGCCCGCCGTGGCGGCCGAGCCGATCACCGAGACGAACGCGATGAGCAGGTAGTCGGTGACCGACAGGTCAAGGCCGAAGAACTGAGCGACGAAGATGGCCGAGATCGCGGGGTAGATCGAGGCGCAGCCGTCCATCTTGGTGGTGGCGCCCAGCGGGACCGCGAACGAGGCGTACGAACGCGGTACGCCGAGGTTGCGCTCCGTCACCGACTCGGTGACCGGCATGGTGCCGATCGACGAGCGCGACACGAAGGCCAGCGAGATCGCCGGCCAGGCACCGGAGAAGAACTGGCGCACGGACAGCCCGTGGAGGCGGAGCAGCGTGGGGTAGACACCGGCGACCACGAGGACGAGGCCTGCGTAGACCGCGACGGTGAACATGCCGAGCGAGCCGAGGGCGTCCCAGCCGTAGCTGGCGACGGCGTTGCCGAGCAGGCCGACGGTCGCGATCGGGGCGAGCAGGATGATCCACCAGAGGACCTTCTGCACCACGACGAGCGCGGAGCGGACGAATGCGAGGAACGGCTCGGCTGCTTCGCCGACCTTGAATGTGGCGATGCCGACGGCGATGGAGACGACGAGGATCTGGAGCACGTTGAAGGACAGCCCGACCGAGCCGTCGTCGGAGGCCGAGCCCTCGAGCCCGAGCACGTTGGCGGGGACCAGGCCGGTCAGGAAGTCCAGCCACGAGCCGGTCGCTGACGGCGCCGACGCGGCGTCGGAGGTGACGCTCGTGTGGTCGCCCGGCTGCAGCACCAGGCCGAGCACGATGCCGATGACGACGGCGATGAGGGCGGTGATGGCGAACCACATGAGCGTGCGCCACGCGAGCCGGGCGGCTCCAGTGACGTCGCGCAGGTTGGCGATGGAGGCGACGATCGCGAGGAAGACGAGCGGCGGCACCACGGCGCGCAGCAGGGTGACGAACGTGCCGCCGATCGTGCTGAGCGTCTCGGTGAGCCAGTTGGGGTCGACCTCGCCGGTGGTGGCGTCCACGCCGTCCGCACCCATGCTGCGGGCGACGAGACCGAGGACGACGCCGAGGGCCAGGCCGATCAGGACCTGCGCGCCGAACGAGGGGAGCCGGAAGCGGGTGGGCTTCTTCTCCGCCGTGACAGAAGTAGACATGCTGTGCGAGCAACCTTTCGAGGACCGCGCGGGTCGTGACCGTGCGGGGACGCAGATGGGGTTCGAGGATCAGTCGAGGATGCGTCCGAGGCGACACAGCGCGCTCTCGGTGCGAGCAAGGTCGACGGCGCGACGCTGCGTCAGCAGCTCGCCGACGGTCGCGGGGGTCGTGATGGCTCGCACGTCTGCTGCAACCGGAGCCTGCGGCTGCGGATTCCGTGGTTCGCGTCACACGTCGAGGGCAGGGTGAGGTCCCGGGCCGGCGTGTGCCGACCCGGGACCGTGACCCTCCTGCGCTAGAGCCGGGCCCCCTTGCCCAGCAGCGTCAGAGAGTCACCCCCACTTCCCCCGTGGGTACTCGAGCCGGCGTTGGAGCTGCCGGTGGTGGCGGTGGTGTCGGAGTCGGTGCTCGCGGAGGAGTCACCGCCGTTGCCGCCGTTGCCGGAGCTGCCGCCGGTGGTGGACGAGGTGTTGGTGGCGTCGCCGCCGTTCCCGCCGTCACCGGTGGCGCCGGAGTCGCCCGAGGTGGCGTGGGCGTCCTGGTGGACGGTCGAGCCGTGGTCGCCGTGGTGGCAGCCGCAGTTGTGTCCGCCGTGGCTCGGCTGGGTGCCGGGCTGGTGGGTGTCGGTCTCGTTGGTGGCGGTGTTGCCGCCGGTGTCGCCGGTGTCGCCGGAGCTGGCTCCGTTGCCGCCGGTGGCGGTGTTCTCGGAGGTGGCGTTGCCGCCGTTGCCGGTGCTGCCGCCCGCGCCGCCGGTGCTGGTGGCGTCGTCGTCGCTGGTGGCGGTGGCGTCACCGCTGTCCCCGGACTGGGTGTGCGAGGTGGCGGTGGTGTCGCCTCCGTTGCCGCCGGTCACCGCGTCGTGGCCGTTGTCGTGGCCGTTGTCGTGACCGTGGCACTTGCAGCCGTTCGGGGTCTGGTGTCCGCCGTGACCGTGCCCGCCGCCGGTGGCGGAGTCGCCTCCGTTGCCGGAGCCGGTGTGGGAACCGGCGTTGGAGCTGCCGGTGGTGGCGGTGGTGTCGGAGTCGGTGCTCGCGGACGAGTCACCGCCGTTGCCGCCGTTGCCGGAGCTGCCGCCGGTGGTGGACGAGGAGTTGGTGGAGTTGCCGCCGTTCCCGCCGTCGCCGGTGTCACCGGAGTCGCCCGAGGACGCCTCGGCGTTGCAGTGGACCGTGGCCGCTACTCCCAGGCACACGTTCGCGGCCTGGTTGCCGCCGGTGTCGCCGGAGTCGCCGGAGCTGGCTCCGTTGCCGCCGGTGGCGGTGTTCTCGGAGGTGGCGTTGCCGCCGTTGCCGGTGCTGCCGCCCGCGCCGCCGGTGCTGGTGGCGTCGTCGTCGCTGGTGGCAGCGGCGTCACCGGTGTCCCCGGACTGGGTGTGCGAGGTGGCGGTGGAGTCGCCTCCCTCCCCGCCGGTGGTCGAGCCGTGCCCGCCGCCGGTGGTGGAGTCGCCTCCGTTGCCGGAGCCGGTGTGGGAACCGGCGTTGGAGCTGCCGGTGGTGGCGGTGGTGTCGGAGTCGGTGCTCGCGGAGGAGTCACCGCCGTCGCCGCCGTTGCCGGAGCTGCCGCCGGTGGTGGACGAGGTGTTGGTGGCGTTGCCGCCGTTCCCGCCGTCGCCGGTGTCACCGGAGTCGCCCGAGGACGCCTCGGCGTTGCAGTGGACCGTGGCCGCTACTCCCAGGCACACGTTCGCGGCCTGGTTGCCGCCGGTGTCGCCGGAGTCGCCGGAGCTGGCTCCGTTGCCGCCGGTGGCGGTGTTCTCCGAGGTGGCGTTGCCGCCGTTGCCGGTGCTGCCGCCCGCGCCGCCGGTGCTGGTGGCGTCGTCGTCGCTGGTGGCGGTGGCGTCACCGGTGTCCCCGGACTGGGTCTGCGAGGTCGCGGTGGAGTCGCCTCCGTCACCGCCGATGACACCTTGCGCAGCTGTCGAGGCCGTGCCGGTGGGGTCTGACACGACCGCCCCGATGGTCTGCGTGAGGGGCGCTGGTGTGATGTTGTCGTCGGCTTCCGCGGCTCCCTGGCCCAAGAGCCAGAAGCCTCCGACGAGTGCCGCGGTGGCAATGCCACGCGACGTCCATGAGTGGTGCATGGTGGTTCTCCTCGAGTCGTGGTGCCGGCGGCGCGGTTGCGCGCGCCGGTTCGCGCGTAGGCGCGAGATGCCGCGCCCTCACGAAGTGAGGGACGGGATGGTTGACCCGAGGAAGGTCAGCCTGGGCGGGTCTCGACGAGAGCCGCGCGGCTGGACAGCGCAGCCGCTTCTCCAGCGACCTGTTGACCGCCAAGTCGCAGGTCCAGTGTCACTGCGTCGTTCAGGACCGACGCGAGAGCGATCCCGCTGCCGCCCGCCTGGTGACCGCCGCCGCCGACGCTGCCGCTCTGGCTGACCGTGACGTCGTACGCCGGGACGGCGCTGCTCGAGCTCGAGCTCCGCGCCCCGTGGTCCGCCTGCGGCTGCGTCTCGCCGGTGATCGTCGCGAGACCGTCAGCGAGGCTCGTCGCCGGAGACGGCTCCGGCGAGGTCCGACCTGCCGCGGCTGCGTGCCGCGGCGAGTGAACACGCAGCTCACGCGTCGACGTCGTGGAGTCGCCGGCGTGCGGAGCCGGGGCCGGCGCCGCACCCTGGGCGGACGACGTGCTGGCCGCCACGTGGGTCGTAGCGACAGCGGTGGTGCCGAGGACGTCGACGGGGGCCGCCGGGGCTGTGGAGGTCGCACTCGCAGCGGGGTCCTGGGCCATCCCGGACGGGGCAGGTGCGGACGGTACAGCCGTCGTCGACGATCCGGCTTGTGCCGGCTCAGCGGGAGTGGGATCGGCCTCGTCGTCAGCGACCGGGGCGACGGGCTCGGTGACCGCGTCGACGACGGGAGCGACGGGCTCGGTGACCGCGTCGACGACGGGAGCGACGGGCTCGGTGACGGCGTCGACGACTGGGGCGACGGGCTCGGTGACGGGGTCGACGACGGGAGCGACGGGCTCGGTGACGGCGTCGACGACCGGAGCGACGGGCTCGGTGACTGCCTCGAGGACGGGCTCGACGGTCTGCTGGACCTGCTCGGCAGCGGGCTGGGTGACCTGCTGGGTGACCTGCTCAGTCACCGGCTCGACGGCCTGTTCGACGACCGGTTGGGTGGTCTGCTGGACCTGCTCAGTCACCTGTTCGACGACCGGTTGGGTGGTCTGCTGAACCTGTTCGGCGGCGGGCTGGGTGACCTGCTCGGTGGCCTGCTCGACGACGGGCTGGGTGGCCTGCTGGACCTGCTCGGTGGCCTGCTCGGTGGCCTGTTCGACGACCGGCTGGGTGGCCTGCTGGACCTGCTCAGTCACCTGCTCGGTGACCGGCTGCACCTGGTCGGCGGCGACGTCCGTCGTTTGCGTCACGGCCTCCGTGACTCCCCCCAGCAACGATGCCGGATCGGCTCCCTCGTCGGCGTGGCCGGGAGCCTGCGTGAGCAGGAACCACACGACGGCAGCCCCCACGATCGCGAAGGCTCGCAGAAGCGCCCGAGCACTGCGTCCCCCGACGACATGCTCACTGTGAGCGGGGCCACACCGATTGGCCATTCCTCGAACCTACGACTGGTCCAGTCCACCTGACAGTCCCCAGATTGGGTAAGCCAAGGCAGCCTTGACTACCCCTCAGCGAGACAGCAGGAGGATGGTCTCGTAGTGAGTGGTGTGCGGGAACATGTCGAGCACCCGCGCCTCGACCGGTTGCAGCGTCGGCATCAGCGCCAGGTCGCGGGCCAGCGACTCGGCGTTGCACGAGGAGTAGACGACGTGCCCGACGCCCGAGTCCTCGAGCCAGCCCGCGAGCTCGGGGCCGATGCCGCGTCGGGGTGGGTTGACCACGACGAGGTCGGGCACGTCAGGGGAGGCCAGGGCGTACGCCGTCGCGTCCGCGGCGACGAACCGCGCCTCCGCGTCCAGCTCGGCCGCCGTGGCCGTCGCCGCAGCGGTCGCGTCGGCCGAGACCTCGACCCCGAGCACCTCGCGCCCCTCCCCGGCCAGGTGGAGCGCGAACCCGCCCACGCCGCAGTAGAGGTCCCACACCGTCCGCACGTGGGGCAACGCGCCAACCCAGGCGCGCGCCTGGTCGTAGAGGGCCTCGGCGATCGCTGTGTTGGTCTGGAAGAACGACCGCGGCCCGAGCCGCAGCGTCACCCCGGTCGTGAGCCGCATCGGCAGGGTCGATGCCTCCGTGAGCACGATCTCGCGCTCGCCCTCGAGCACGGCCTTGTGCTCGGGCTGCACGTTGATCGTCACCACCCGCAGCGCCGGGACCGCCTCGAGGAGCGCCGGCAGGCGCGAGCGAATGCGCGCCTCCAGCGCCGTCGAGCGCATGACCAGTCGCAGCATCAGCTCCTCGTCGCGCGACTCGGTGAGCAGGACGTGCTTGAGCTCGCCAGCCCGAGCCGCGACGTCGTACGGAGTCAGGCAGGCGCGGCTCGCCCACGAGGCGATGCGGTCGAGGGCCGCTCGCAGGCCGTCGGAGTGCAGGCCGCAGTCTCGCAGGTCGATCCCCGCGAGCTCGCGGTCAAGGATGCCCAGCGTGAGCGCGTCGACGGTGCCGCCGACCGCCATCTTGGCCTTGTTGCGGAAGCCCACGTCGACCCCGGCGACGGTCGGCAACCACACCGACGAGTCGACGAGTGAACGCGCGTGCGCCTCCTTGTCGGAGAGCTGCTGCCCGCGTGGGATCCCGAGCAGCGTGCACGACCGGCACCTGGACGCGTCGAAGTGGTGGCAGCGAGGCAGCCCGTCGACGACCGTGAGGCTGGGCGCCGGCGCGGGGTCAGCCACCGATGCGGGAGCCCATCCACTCCTCGACGTCGGCGGACGTGCGGGGGAGCGAGGCCGAGAGGTTCCGGTTGCCGTCGGCGGTGACGAGGATGTCGTCCTCGATGCGGATGCCGATGCCGCGCAGCTCCTCGGGGACGAGCAGGTCGTCCTCCTGGAAGTACAGACCCGGCTCGACGGTGAGCACCATGCCCTCGGCGAGGTCGCCCTTGGGGTAGATGTCGGCCGACGAGCGACCGCAGTCGTGGACGTCCATGCCGAGCATGTGCGATGTGCCGTGGAGGGTCCAGCGGGCGTAGACCTTGGACTCGGGGTCGAGGGCCTCCTCCGCGGAGACCGGCAGCAGCTGCATGTCCTCGAGGCCGTGGGCGAGCACCTTCATCGCGGCGTTGTGGGCGGCGAGGAACGGCACGCCGGGACGTACGGCGTCGATGCCGGCCTGCTGCGCCCGCTGCACGAGGTCGTAGAGCTCGCGCTGCAGCGGCGTGAACCGGCCGTCGACGGGGAGGGTGCGGGTGACGTCGGCGGTGTAGAGGTTGTGTCCCTCGACGCCCATGTCGAGCAGCACCAGCTTGCCCGGCTCGATGGCGCCGGTGTTGTCGATCCAGTGCAGCGTCGTGGCGTGCGAGCCGCCCGCGCAGATAGAGTCGTAGCCGATGTCGTTGCCCATCGCGCGGGCGCGGCGGAAGAAGGTGCCCTCGATCCAGCGCTCGCCGAACTCCCGCACGCGGTCCCACTCGCGCACGGAGTCCTCGAAGCCGAGCGTGGTGATGTCGCAGGCCTCCTGCAGCTCCCCGACCTCCCAGTCGTCCTTGACGAGGCGGAGCTCGTCGGCGACGCGGGCGAGGTCCTCGTCGCGGGTCAGGTCGCGCGTCTTGCGGTCGTCGTCGAAGGACGGCAGGTCCTTGACGTGGCGCACCTCGATGCCGAGCGAGTCGGAGATCTCCTGCGCCGAGGGGCGGCGTCCGGCCCACAGCTCGCCGTACTGGCGGTCGCGGAAGAACTCGTCGGTGTCGCGCTCCGAGCGCGGTCGCGCGTAGAGCACGGACTCGCCGTCCTCGATCACCAGCACGGCGTCGGAGGTCTGGTTGCCGGAGAAGTAGGTGTGGGCGGTGTCGGGCCGGAACCGGTAGTCGGTGTCGTTGGCGCGCACCTTGTAGGTCCCCGCGGGCAGCACGAGCCGGTCGTCGGGGAACGCGGCGGCGAGCTTGGCGCGACGCTCGGCGGCCCGGTCGGCGACCGGGTGGCGCGGTATGTCGAGCTCGCGCTCGCCCCAGCCCTCGCGCATGAAGGCGGCGTACGCGGCCGGCACGGCGGGGTCGTGCGACTCGGTCTTCGGCTCGGTGCTCTCGGGGGTCGTCTGCTCGCTCACGCGATCACTGTACGACGCCGAGCGCTGCGGGGGAGACGCGATCCGGCGGCCCCCCGGAGGGGTGCGGCGAGGCGGGGCCGCCGCATCCGCTCCGTTAGGGTCGGACCCATGCAACGAGGCCGCCGCGACAGTGTCGCGTTCACCATCGTGGTGGCCGCACTGGTGCTCCTCGGCGGGGTCGTGATGGCGGTGGTCGTCGCGTTGTCCGGTGCTCCCGGATCCCTCGCGCTGGCCGCCCTCCTGGCCGCGGTCCCGGTCGGGCCGCTGGTCGGTTGCTTCATGTGGCTCGACCGCTACGAGCCCGAGCCGCGCAACCTCCTCGTCGCCGGGCTGCTCTGGGGCGCGTTCGCCGCCACGGGGGCTGCCCTCGTCTTCCAGGGCCTCGGCCTCGCCGGCGGTGCGACCGAGCGCGACGTGCTGAGCGTTGTCGCGCCCGTCACCGAGGAGGTGACCAAGGGTGCGTTCCTGTTCCTGCTCCTGTGGTGGCGTCGGCACGAGCTCGACGGCGTGCTCGACGGCATCGTCTACGCCGGCATGGTGGGCATCGGGTTCGCCTACACCGAGAACATCCTCTACCTCGCGGCCGCCTACGACGGCACCGACGGGCTCGGCCCGGGCGGTACCACCGCGCTCACGGCCACCTTCGTGGTCCGCTGCCTCATCAGTCCGTTCGCCCACCCCTTCTTCACCGCCTTCATCGGCATCGGCGTGGGTCTGGCGATCTCGTCGCGGCGGATGTGGATGCGCCTGCTCGCACCCGTGGCCGGCCTCGCTCTGGCCGCCCTCCTCCACGGCGTGTGGAACTCCTCCACCGTGTCGGGCACCGGCGACTTCTTCGTCGTCTACGGCACGCTGATGTTCCCCGCCTTCCTCGGCGTCGTCGCGTTCGCCGTCTACCGCCGCCGCTCGGAGCGACCGCTGCTCGCCGAGGCCCTGCAGGACGCCGCGGACCGGGGGCTGCTGCCCGCCACCGACATCCCGTGGCTCGTAGACCTGCGCGCCCGTCGGCACGCCCGCAGGTGGGCCCGTCACCAGGGTGGGCCGCTGGCCGAGCGCGGCATGCGGGAATACCAGGCCGCCGCCATCGAGCTCGGCTACCTCCACCACCGCTACCTGCGCGGCACCGCGCCGACCGACTTCTCCGTGCGTGGCCAGGAGCACGTCGAGGAGCTGCGCCGGATCCGCCCCTACATCTCCTTCCCCGGACAGGTGGTTCCCACGCGATGACAGGCCCCGACAGCACGACCGCCATGGTGACCGCCCTGGTGCGGCTGCGCGGTGCGCTCCAGGAGGCACGGCTGCCCCTCGAGCTCCCCGGCGCGGAGGAGCAGCGCGCCGCCCGCGCCGAGATGGTCGACCAGCTCGAGGACTACGTGATCCCGCGCCTGATGACCCTCGACGCACCGTTGCTCGCCGTCGTCGGCGGTTCCACCGGTGCCGGCAAGTCGACGCTGGTGAACTCCCTGGTCGGCACCCGTGTCACGGCTCCCGGCGTCCTGCGTCCCACGACGCGATCGCCCGTGCTCGTGCACCACCCCGACGACGCCCGCTGGTTCGGCCAGGACCGCCTGCTGCCCGAGCTCGAGCGGGTCGAGCGCCAGACCAACGATCCCGCCGCGCTGCAGCTCGTCCCGTCGCCGGTCATGGCCCCCGGTCTCGCCGTGCTCGACGCCCCCGACATCGACTCGGTCGAGGAGCAGAACCGGGTGCTGGCGGCCCAGCTGCTCGCCGCCGCCGACCTGTGGCTCTTCGTGACGTCGGCGGCCCGCTACGCCGACCAGGTGCCGTGGGACTTCCTGCGCAAGGCAGCGGACCGCTCGGCCGCGGTGGCGATCGTCCTCGACCGCACCCCGCCCGAGGCGGTCGACACCATCACCACCCACCTCGCCCGGATGCTCGCCAGCCGGGGGCTGAAGGACTCACCGCTCTTCGTGGTCGAGGAGGGCGAGGTCTCCGACATGGGGCTGCTGCCCTCGTCGTCGGTCATGGAGATCCGGCAGTGGCTGCGCGCCCTGGCCGAGGACCAGGAGGCGCGCCAGTCGGTCGTGCAGCAGACGCTCGACGGCGCGATCCGCACGCTGGCTCGTCGTACGCACTCCGTCGCCGACGCCGCCACCGAGCAGGTCGACGCCGTACGCCGCCTGCGCGAGGACGCCAACGAGGCCTACGACCGGGCCGTGACCGCGGTCGGTGAGGCGTCGGCCGACGGCACCCTGCTCCGCGGCGAGGTGCTGGCCCGCTGGCAGGAGTTCGTCGGCACCGGTGAGCTGCTGCGGTCGCTGGAGACCCGCGTCGGCTGGATCCGCGACCGGGTGGTCAATGCCGTCAAGGGCAAGCCCCAGCAGGCCGAGCGGGTCACCGTGGCGGTCGAGTCCGGCCTCGAGACGCTCATCCTCGAGCACGCCGAGGCCGCCGCCGAGCGCGCGGAGGCCTCGTGGCGCAGCACGGCCGCCGGACAGATCCTGCTCCGTGACGCCGGCGAGGACCTGGGCCGCGCGTCCCGCGACTTCCGCCGGCGAGCCGAGCGGGCGGTGCGCGACTGGCAGTCCGACGTGCTCGAGATGGTCCGCACCGAGGGGGCCGAGAAGCGATCCACGGCGCGCTTTCTCGCCTTCGGCGTGAACGGCCTGTCCGTGGCGCTCATGGTCGTCGTCTTCGCCCACACCGCGGGTGTCACCGGCGCCGAGGCGGGCATCGCCGGCGGTTCCGCGATCCTGGGTCAGAAGCTGCTCGAGGCGGTCTTCGGCGACCAGGCCGTGCGCTCGCTCGCCGAGCGCGCCCGGCAGCGGCTCGAGGCGTCCATGCGCGACCTCCTCGACGCCGAGCGGCGTCGCTACACCGACCTGCTCGACACCATGGAGGTCCTCCCCGAGACCCCCGAGCGGATGCGCGCCGCGGCACGCAAGGTCGACGACCTGCGCTTCGCCGCGACGCGCCGCGCCCCCGAGGTGGCGGCCGACCCGGGCAGCGCGGACGACGCCCCCTAGGGTTGGGGTGCACAGCACCACTCGGACGGTGAGGAAGTCATGACGTCGTTGCTCGAAGGGGCCAAGAAGCTGGTCACCAGGAGCTCTGACATCGGCGCGCGCGTCGACGGACTCGAGCGCGCCGCCGAGGCGGCACGCGGTCGGGTCGACGACGCGGTCGTCGACGACGCCAGCGCGGTGGCCGCTCGCGCCGCGAGCCGGCTCAAGCTGTCCGCGGAGCACACGGTGGTCGCGCTCGGCGGTGCCACCGGCTCCGGCAAGTCCTCGACCTTCAACGCGCTGAGCGGCCTCGAGCTCGCCGCGGTCGGCGTGCGCCGTCCCACGACGTCGTGGGCCACCGCGGTCGTGTGGGGCAAGCAGGGCGCCGAGGAGCTGCTGGAGTGGCTCGGCATCCCGGCCCGCCACCAGGTCACCCGCGACTCCATGCTGTCCAAGGCCGACGAGGACGTCGAGATGCGCGGCGTCGTGCTCCTCGACCTGCCCGACCACGACTCGACGGAGGTGTCGCACCACCTCGAGGTCGAGCGGCTCGTCCAGCTCGCCGACATGATGGTGTGGGTCCTCGACCCGCAGAAGTACGCCGACGCGGCGATCCACGACCGCTTCCTCAAGCCCCTCGCGGGCCACCAGGACGTGATGCTCGTCGTGCTCAACCACATCGACACGGTGCCCGAGGACCGCCGCGCGGGCATGGTCGACGACGTACGCCGTCTCCTCGAGGCCGACGGCCTCGCCGGGGTCCCGGTGCTGCCGGTCAGCGCTCGCCACGGCTGGGGCATCGAGGAGCTGCGCGGCATGATCGCCAAGCGCGTCGCGGAGAAGAAGGTCACGCGCTCGCGCCTCGAGGCCGACGTGCGATCCGCGGCCCAGCGGCTGGAGGCGGCGACCGGCACCGGCAAGGTGCCGACCCTGTCGAAGGAGCGCGTCGCCGCGCTCGACGACGCGTTCGCCGACGCGGCTGGGGTGCCCACCGTGGTGAAGGCAGTTGCCGACTCGACCCGGATGCGCGCCAACCGGGCGACCGGCTGGCCCGTCACCGCGTGGTTCTCGCGGCTCAAGCCCGACCCGCTCAAGCGCCTGCACCTCGACCTCGGTTCGGCCGGCAAGGAGCTCACCGGCGCCGCGCGCACCTCCGTGCCGCAGGCGACCGGCGTGCAGCGTGCGCGCGTCGACACCGAGGTGCGCGCCCTCGCCGACCAGGTGGGGGAGGGCATGGCGCCGTCCTGGGCCAGCTCCGCGCGTGCGGCGTCGGTGTCGCGGCTGCCCGACCTCGGCGACCGCCTCGACCGCGCCGTCGCCGGCGCCGACCTCGGTGCGACGAAGATCCCCTGGTGGGCCGGTGTCGTGCGCGTCCTGCAGTACGTCTTGATCCTCGCCGCGGTCGTCGGTGCCGGCTGGCTCGCGCTGCTCGCCCTGGGGTCCTACGCCCGACTGCCGGAGCCGCCCACGCCGGAGGTGGGCGCCTTCCCGCTGCCGACCCTCCTGCTGCTCGGCGGGATCGGGCTCGGCCTGCTCCTCGCCCTCGTATGCCGCTGGCTCGTCGCGCTCACCGCTCGCGCGCGCGCCCGGACGGCCGACAAGCGGCTGCGCGACGCCATCTCCGAGGTCTCCGCGGAGCTCGTCGTCGCCCCGATCGAGGCCGAGCTCGCGTCCTACGCCGCCGTCCGCGACGGGCTCTCGGCCGCCCTGCGCTGAGCACCGCCGCTCCACCGCTCCACCGCTCCGCCGCTCGGCCGCTCGTCCGGCGAACAACGTCATGGCCGACGGTCGTCCGGGCGGCCACCTGCCATGACGTCCGGGAGCAGCGTCATGGCCGACGGTCGTGCGGGCGGCCACCTGCCATGGCGTCCTCCGTGTACGTCGATGCGGGCGCGATGGGCCACGAATCGTCCACAGCCGCGGTCGGTCGCGCGTCCTCCACAGCCCGCGTCGTACGCCGTCGGCTCCTGTCGGTGTCCGGCCGCAGATTGGGGTGACCGCGGCGGGCCAGCTGCCACGGACGACCAGGAGGCAGAGTCATGAACGAAACGCAGATCACCCTGTCCGGCTGGATCGGCGGCGAGGTCACCCTGCGGGAGATCCCCGACGGGCGAGCTGTCGCCACCTTCCGGATGGCGTGCACCCCCACGCGCTACCGCGACGGCGAGTGGGTCAAGGGCACCCCGACCTGGCACACCGTGAAGGCGTGGAACCGGCTGGGCCGCCACGTCGCCGGCTCGCTCGCGAGCGGCGACCCCGTGGTCGTGCACGGTCGGCTGGTGGCCGACGTGTGGGAGCGCGAGGGCAAGCCGCAGACGTCCTTCGAGGTCGTCGCCTCGGCGGTGGGCCACGACCTCTCGTTCGGCACCACGGTCCTGACCCGACCGGTCCGGGCGGGCGACCCGGCGCCCGCGAGCGTCCCGGTCACGGCTCCTGCGGTCGCCGAGGCGGCCGAGGCGGCCGAGGCGGCCGAGGTGGAGCAGCCGGTCCGGGCGGCCTGAGGCCGGCGCCTGACGGGGCTCGGGGGCCGACGGGTGCGATTGTCGGCGCGGGGTCGCTTCCCCGTAGGCTCGCCCGCATGGCTGAGTACGTCTTCACACTGCGCAACGTGCGCAAGGCCCACGGTGACAAGGTCGTCCTCGACAACGTCACCCTCTCGTTCCTCCACGGCGCCAAGATCGGCGTCGTCGGACCCAACGGCACGGGCAAGTCCTCGTTGCTCAAGATCATGGCGCAGCTCGACCACGCCAACAACGGCGACGCGATCCTCGACCCCGAGGCGACCGTCGGCATGCTCCAGCAGGAGCCGCCGCTCAGCGAGGGCAAGACCGTGCTGGAGAACGTCGAGGAGGCCGTCGGCGAGCTCAAGGCCAAGATGAAGCGCCTCGAGGACGCCTACATGGAGATGGGCGACCCCGACGCCGACCAGGACGCCCTCATGCAGGAGACGGGCGACCTCCAGACCGAGCTCGACAACGCCAACGCGTGGGACCTCGACAGCCGGCTCGACCAGGCCATGGACGCGCTGCGCTGCCCGCCTCCGGACGTGCTCGTCGACAACCTCTCCGGTGGTGAGCGCCGCCGCGTCGCCCTGTGCAAGCTGCTGCTCCAGCAGCCCGACCTGCTGCTCCTCGACGAGCCCACCAACCACCTCGACGCCGAGTCCGTCCAGTGGCTCGAGGGCCACCTGGCGTCGTACCCCGGTGCCGTCCTGGCCGTCACCCACGACCGGTACTTCCTCGACAACGTCGCGCAGTGGATCCTCGAGCTCGACCGCGGCAAGGCGCACCCCTACGAGGGCAACTACTCGACCTACCTCGAGACCAAGAAGGACCGTCTCAAGGTCGAGGGGCAGAAGGACGCCAAGCGCGCCAAGATGCTCGAGAAGGAGCTGGAGTGGGTTCGCTCCAACCCCAAGGCCCGTCAGGCCAAGAGCAAGTCGCGTCTGGCGCGCTACGAGGAGATGGCGGCCGAGGCCGACCGGATGCGCAAGATCGACACCTCCGAGATCAACATCCCGGCGGGTCCGCGCCTCGGTGACATCGTGCTGGAGGCCGAGAAGCTCGGGAAGGGCTTCGAGGGCCGCACGCTCATGCACGACGTCTCGTTCAAGCTGCCCCGCGCCGGCATCGTCGGCGTCATCGGCCCCAATGGCGTCGGCAAGACCACGCTGTTCCGGATGATCACCGGCCAGGAGCAGCCCGACGAGGGCGACCTCACCGTCGGCCAGACCGTGAAGATCTCCTACGTCGACCAGAGCCGTGGCGGCATCGACCCCAACAAGAACGTGTGGGAGGTCGTCTCCGACGGCCTCGACTTCATCAAGGTCGCCAACTTCGAGATGAACTCGCGCGCGTACGTCGCCTCCTTCGGCTTCAAGGGCCCCGACCAGCAGAAGAAGGCCGGCGTGCTGTCCGGTGGCGAGCGCAACCGCCTCAACCTGGCGCTGACGCTCAAGATGGGCGGCAACATGCTGCTCCTCGACGAGCCCACCAACGACCTCGACGTGGAGACCCTGTCCTCGCTCGAGGACGCGCTCCTCGACTTCCCCGGCTGTGCCGTGGTCACCTCCCACGACCGGTGGTTCCTCGACCGCGTCGCCACCCACATCCTGGCGTGGGAGGGCGACGAGGAGGACCCGGCCAAGTGGTTCTGGTTCGAGGGCAACTTCGCCGCCTACGAGGAGAACAAGATCGAGCGGCTCGGCATCGAGGCCGCCCGCCCGCACCGGGTCACGCACCGACGCCTCACCCGAGACTGACTGCTACTGGCGGATCTCCGACTCCGGGTGCCGGTTGACGAGGTGGTCGGACACCCGGTCGAAGACCCGCCCCACGGCTGCGAAGTCGTCCGCGGGCACGAGGTCGACGATGTTGCGTCGCACGCTCTCGACGTGGCACGGGGCCGCCCGCACGAGCAGGTCGTGGCCCGTGTCGGTCATCGTGGCGATGACCCCGCGGCCGTCCTCCGGGGTGGTCCCGCGCGTGACGTAGCCGGCAGCCTCCATTCGGGCGACCGTGTGGGTCACCCGGCTGCGTGAGTGCGCCATCGCGTCGGCGAGCTGGGCCATCCGCATCGCCCGGCCCGGCCGCTCCGAGAGGCGCACGAGCACCTCGTACTCGTTGAGCGACATGCTGAACTCACGCCGGAGGTCGTCGTCGAGGCGCTCCAGCAGCAGGGTGATCCCCATCATCAGGGCGCGCCAGGAGTGCTGCTCGTCGTCGCCGAGCCAGCGCGGCTCCCCCGTCGTGGTCATGGGGCAAGCCTAGTGCGCGAACGTCCCCGAAGGGCTCAGGAGAGCCGCTCGAGGATCATCGCCATGCCCTGGCCGCCGCCCACGCACATGGTGATCAGGCCGGTCGTCCTGTCGTGCCAGTCGAGGCTGTTGAGCATGGTGTTCTGCAGTCGGGCGCCCGTCATGCCGAAGGGGTGGCCGACCGCGATGGCGCCGCCGTTGACGTTGAGCCGGTCGAGGTCGATGCCGAGGTCCTGGTAGGACGGCACGACCTGCGCGGCGAAGGCCTCGTTGATCTCGACGAGGTCGATGTCGCCGATGCTCATGCCGGCGTACCTCAGCGCGTTCTTCGTCGCCTCGACCGGGCCGAGGCCCATGATCTCGGGGGAGAGGCCGGACACGCCGGTGGAGACGATGCGAGCGAGCGGGGTGAGGCCGAGCTCGGCGGCCTTGGTGTCGCTCATGACGACCACTGCGGCTGCGCCGTCGTTGAGCGCGCAGCAGTTGCCGGCGGTCACGACGCCGTCGGGACGGAACACCGGGTCGAGGCCGGCGATGGCGTCGTACGTCACTCCGGCGCGGGGGCCGTCGTCCTTGGTCACGATCGTGCCCTCGGGCGTGGTGACCGGGGTGATCTCGCGCTCCCAGAAGCCGTCGGCGATGGCCTTCTCGGCGAGGTTCTGCGAGCGCACGGCGAACTCGTCGAGCTCCTTGCGGTCCAGCCCCCGCAGCCGGGCGACGTTCTCGGCCGTCTGACCCATGGCGATGTAGATGTCGGGCAGCTGGCCGTCCTCGCGCGGGTCGTGCCAGTCCTGGCCGCCCTCGGCGAGCCGGGCGGTGCGCTTGCCGGCGTCGGCGAAGAGCGGGTTGCGGGTGTCGGGGAGGTGGTCGGAGGTGCCCTTGGCGAACCGGGAGACGGTCTCGACGCCGGCGGAGACGAAGATGTCGCCCTCGCCGGCCTTGATGGCGTGGAAGGCCATGCGGGTGGTCTGCACCGACGAGGAGCAGTAGCGGGTGACCGTCGCGCCGGGGACCTCGAGGCCGAGGAGGGTGGTCACGACGCGGGCCATGTTGTTGCCCGACTCCCCGCCGGGCAGGCCGCAGCCGAGGAGGAGGTCCTCGATCGTGGTCGGGTCGAGGCCGGGGATCTTGTCCAGCGCGGCCCGGACGGCGAGAACGGTCAGGTCGTCGGGACGGAAGTCCTTGAGCGAACCCTTGTTGGCGCGGCCGATGGGGGTGCGCGCTGCGGAAACGATCACTGCCTCGGGCATGGAGAACTCCGGTTGCTGGGCGGTTGCACGGTCTCTGCGCACCCTAGTGCGGCGCGGCGGATCAGGTCTGCGCAGGGTTGGGTCCGAGCCCTGAGAGGAGCTGCTCGACGCTGGCGCTGACGAACGTACGCCGTCGTCGCCGGGGGAGGAGGAGCGACGCCAGCAGCACGCCGTCCAGCGACGCGACGAGGGTCTCGGCCGACGCGCCGCCGTCCTCGTCCGCTGCCTCCATCACCCCCCTCACCATGCCCACGAGGTCGTCGCGCCACTGCGTGAAGCGCTCGGCGAGGGCCGCGTCGCGGGTCGCGGCGACGGTCAGCTCGAGCCGCGCGGCCAGGAGGTCGGGCTCGCCCAGCCACCGGGAGAACAACCGGGACACCTCGGCGACCGCGCGCTCGTGGTCGCCGGGGCACGAGGCGAGTCTTGCGCCCAGGGCGGCCACGTCGGCGGCCAGCCGGTCCGCGACGACGTCACCCAGGGCGCGGAGCAGTGCGGCGCGCGTGCGGAAGTAGGCCGACGAGCTCCCTTCGGGCAGCCCCGCCTCGCGGTCGACGGCACGGTGGGTGAGCCCCCGGTTGCCCTGCTGTGCCAGCACGGTCGTCGCCGCCGCCAGGATCTGCCGGCGACGCGGGGACAGTTCCTCGCGCGCGTGGCTCACGCTCTCCTCCTCGTACGCCGCCCGGGACCGGGCGCGCGGTGACGCAGGACACTACCGGCTCGACTTGCGATCGGGAGACGGCGGCGTAGTCTTCTACATACGTAGAAAATCTACACCTGTAGAAAGGAACCGACATGCAGATCCTCGACCCCACCGCCGCCATCTTCCTCGTGGTCCTCGTCGGCGTCGCCGCCCTCGCCGCCGTCGTCCTGGCCCTGGTCGCCGTCCCGCCTGCGCTCCGCGAGACCCGCAGCGACCGCGTTGCTCGCCGCGAGTCCATCCCGACCTACTACGGCCGTCTGCACTTCGCCCACTGACCGGTCGCCCACTGGGCCTCACCCGGCTGGGGGCCGATCATCTGCGACGATCAGGGCGTGCGCCATCTCTACCGCTGCCCCCTGAGGTGGGCCGACCTCGACCTGCTCGGCCACGTGAACAACGTCACCTACGTCGACTACCTCCAGGAGGCGCGGGTGGACATGTTCCGCACCCACGCCCCCGACAGCCGTGCGGAGGACCTGGCCGAGGGCGTCGTGGTGGTCCGGCACGAGGTCACGTACGTCGCCTCGCTGACGTTCGGCTTCGAACCGGTCTCGATCGAGTGCTGGGTCACCGAGATCCGTGCCGCGAGCTTCACGATGGCCTACGAGGTCTTCGAGGAGGACGAATCGGGCGAGCGCACCGTCTTCCTCCGCGCGCGCACCGTGCTCACCCCCTACGTCTTCGCCACCGAGCGACCGCGGCGGCTCCACCCGGAGGAGCGCGAGTCGCTCGGCCGGCTGCTCGAGCCGGACGAGCCGGTGCGCCCCCCGGCCCCTTCGGAGGTCGTCGACGTTCCGGGCGGCCACTACCCGGTGCACGTGCGCTTCAGCGACGTCGACGTCTACGGCCACGTCAACAACGTGAAGTACTTCGAGTACTTCCAGGAGGCGCGCATCCAGCTCATGGTGGCCGGGGGCCGCGAGCTGGGCCAGGGCTTCCACCTCGTCGTCGCCCAGACCGACGTCGACTACCGACGCCCGATCCTGTTCCGTCCCGAGCCCTACGACTGCACCACCTGGGTCTCGCACGTCGGCAGCACGTCGGTCGTCTTCGAGTCCGTCGTCCGCGACGGTGACGAGCTGCTGGCCCGGGCGAAGGTGGTCGGCGTGTGCGTCGACAGCGCGACCGGACGGCCGGCGCCGGTGCCCGAGGAGCTCCGCGGCATGGTCGCCGCGCTCACTCCATCGAGTTGACCATGAACTGGGCCGCGTGCGTCACGTAGTCCCAGAACCTGGCGTCCTGCTCCTCGGTGAGGCCGGCCTCGTCGAGCCCGGCCCGGAAGTGCACGAGCCACCGCTGCGCCGCCTCGGGCGTCACGCGGAACGGGGCGTGGCGCATCCGCAGCCGCGGGTGCCCCCGCGTGTCGCCGTACGTCGTCGGCCCGCCCCAGTACTGCATGAGGAACAGCGTGAACCGCTCCTCCGCGGGACCGAGGTCGGCCTCGGGGTACATCGGCCGCAGCACCTCGTCCTCGGCCACGCCGGCGTAGAAGCGGTGCACGATCGTGCGGATCGTCTCCTCGCCGCCGATCTCGTCGTAGAACGTGGTCGTCACGCCACCATCCTCCCGGCTCGTCCCAGCGCGACACGCACCGGGGCTACGCCTCCTCGGTCGTCTCGGCGTTCGCGGCCGACGGCGCGCTCTCCTGCCACTGCACGCGCTGGGCCACCGCGAGGTTGATGCCCTCGTGCTCGAAGCGCGCCTTCACCCGCTCGCGCATCGCCCGGGCGATGCCCCACTGCTCCATGGGCGCGGTCTTCAAGGTCACCCGGACCACGACGCCGTCGACGCCCATCGACTCCACGCCCCAGACCTCCGGCTCCTCGATGATGAGGCCGCGGAAGTCCTCGTCCTCCCACAGGTCGTGGGCGACCTCCTGGAGCACGCGGCGGACCTTGACCAGGTCCTCGGTGTAGCCGACCGTGACGTCGATCACGGTGCGAGCCCAGTTCTGGCTCATGTTGCCGACCCGGAGGATCTCGCCGTTGCGGACGTACCAGACGGTGCCGTTGACGTCGCGCAGCCTGGTGACGCGCAGGCTCACGGCCTCGACGGTGCCGGAGGCCTCGCCGAGGTCGACGACGTCGCCGACGCCGTACTGGTCCTCGAAGATCATGAAGATGCCGGAGAGGAAGTCCTTGACCAGGGCCTGCGAGCCGAAGCCGATGGCCACACCGATGATGCCGGCGCTCGCGATCAGGGGGCCGATGTCGTAGCCGAGCTCGGCGATGAACATCAGCGTGACGACGGTCAGGACGACGCCGGTCACGACGCTCTTGAGCAGCGAGCCCATCGTGGCCGCGCGCTGGACCCGCCGCGTGTAGCCCGGGTCCTCACGCAGGTTGAGGGCGGCCCCCATGCGGCCGCCCGAGACGGCGCGGCTGAGGCGGTCGGGCAGCACCCCGTGCTCGGCCTTGCGGACGACGCGGTCGATCAGGCGGTGGAGCACCCACCGGACCAGGAGCCCGATGACGATCAGTCCCAGGAGTGCCGACGGCTTGCCGACGACCCAGTCCACGGCCGTCGACAGCGTGGCGTCGCCGGTCTGGTCGTATGTCAGGTTGCACAGGCTCGCGTCGTCTTCACAGGGGTTGGTCTCGCTCCCGGAGACCTCGGTCATGGTGATGATCGGGGTGGTGAGGGGGTGAGGCATGCCGGCCAGTATGGGCGATACCCTGTTGCCCGTGACCACGCACGTCAGCCCCGCCCGCTCGTCCCGCAGCACGCGCGTCCGCCGGACGGGCCGTGCCACTGCCCTCGCCGCCGGTGCCGTCCTCTCCTTGCTCGCAGCGCCGGCCCACGCCGACGTCCCGGAGGGCTGGGGCGGCCAGACCGAGCACTCCAGCCTCGACGTGCTCGGCGCCCTGGGCCTGTTCGTCGGCGCCCCGCTGCTGCTCTTCGCGCTGATCGCGCTCGCGGTCTACCTGCCGGCCATGGTCCGCGGCGAGAAGCTCCTGCCCGACCACTCGGCCGGCGAGGCCCAGTGGATCGGCGGACCCCGCCAGGGCGTCGCCGAGCTGCCCGCCCCCGACGGCGACGACTCCCGGGCGGGTGGCGCAAGTGGCCGCTGGTGAGGTGTTGGGCGAGACCGACCGACTCGCCCTCGACAAGACGATCCGCCTGGCCGAGCAGACCTGCCGGTTCGAGTTCTCGGTGTACGTCGGCCCGGTGGAGGGCGAGGACACCCGCGCCTGGGCGACCCGCCTGCACAACCGGCTCGTGGTGCCGGCCCGCAGCGTCCTGGTGCTCGTCGACCCGCGCCGGCGCGTCATCGAGGTCGTCACCGGCGGCGAGGTACGCCGACACCTGAGCGACGCCGAGGTCGAGCTCGCCGTCCTGGCCATGTCGTCGGAGTTCGCCGCCGGCAACCTGCTGGTCGGCCTCCAGCGCGGCATCGCCATGCTCGCCGAGCACGCCCGGCCGCAGAAGACCCTCCACGCCTGAGCAACGACGAAGCCCCCGCCGCGAGGTCGCGGCGGGGGCTTCGTCGTGTCGTACGACGCTCAGCGGGCGTCGTACTGCTGCGCCGCCAGCGCGCGGGCGATCTCCGCGCGAGCCTCGCCCACGTAGCGCTGCGCCTGCTTGGGCGCCGAGCTGTCCGCGAGCCACTCGTCGAGCCGGGCGAGCGTGGCCTCCGAGCCGAGGGGGCGGGGGAAGCCGTACTCCAGGATCGTGGAAGCCTTGTGGAAGCCCAGCACGTCGACGAGCGTCTCCGACGCGGTGAGGAACTTCTCCAGGTAGGGCTCGAGCACGTCCTCCTGGCCGAAGCGGAAGATCGAGAACGCGATCTCGCGCGACGTCTCGTTGGGCGTCGAGGGGTCCAGGAGCGCGTCCCACGCGGCCGCCTTGGCCTCCGCGGTCGGCTGCGCGGCCCGGGCGGCGGCTGCCTGCTCCTTGCCCGAGATGGTCCTGTCGACCTCGAGCTCGGCGTCGATCTCCGCGTCGCCGAAGCGGCCCTGCTTCGCAAGGGCCGTGATGAGCACCCAGCGCATGTCCTGGTCGACGGCGAGGCCCTCGACCTCGAACGACCCGTCGAGCAGGCCGATGAGGTCGTCGAGCGCAGCGTCGCTGTGGGCGGCGCCGGCGTAGGACCGGGCGAAGGTGAGCTGGTGGTCGCTGCCGGGCTCCGCGGCGAGCAGCAGCTCGCGCAGGCCCTTCTCCCACGCCGCTTTCAGCTCACCGCGGTGCGCGGGGTCGGAGTAGAAGCTGATCGCGAGCGCGGTGGACGCCGGGATCCGGGTCACCGCCCACGCGTCGCTCTCCTGGCCGATGTTGGCCAGCACGAGGTCGGCCCAGTCGCGGGTGCGCATCTCGCCGTCGCGGGTCATGTCCCACGCGGCGCCCCAGACGAGCGCCCGCGGCAGCGAGTCCTCGAAGGTGGACAGTGACCCGATCGCGGTGGCGAGCGACCGCTCGTCGAGGCGGATCTTGGCGTAGGCGTGGTCCTCGTCGTTGAGCAGCAGCAGGTCCGGCTGCTTGACCCCGACGAGCTCGGGCACGTCGGTGCTGGCGCCCTCGACATCGATCTCGAGGTAGTCGCGCCGGACGAGCCGGCTACCGCCACTCCCGTCGGACACGGTGTCGTACAGGCCGATGCCCAGGCGGTGGCGGCGCAGCGTCGGCCAGTCCTCGTGGGCCGTCTGGGTGACCGCGAAGGACGAGTACGCACCGGCGCCGTCGAGCTCGAACGACGGGGCGAGGGTGTTGACACCGGCGGTCTGGAGCCACTCCTGCGCCCACCCCTGCAGCTCACGACCCGAGGACTTCTCCAGGGTGGTGAGCAGGTCCTTGAACTCGGGGTTCCCGTACTCCCACTCCTTGAAGTAGGCGCGCAGGCCCTCGAGGAAGGGCTCGATGCCGACCCACGCCACGAGCTGCTTGAGCACCGAGGCGCCCTTGGCGTAGGTGATCATGTCGAAGTTGACCTCGACCGCGTGGAGGTCGGCGTTGTCGGCCGCGATCGGGTGGGTCGAGGGCAGCTGGTCGGCGCGGTAGCCGGTCTGCTTGCGGGCGTTGGCGAACCCGGTCCAGGCGTCGGTGAACTCGGTCGCGTTGGCCTCGCACCAGTAGCAGGCCCACTCGGCGAACGACTCGTTGAGCCACAGGTCGTCCCACCACTTCATGGTGACGAGGTCGCCGAACCACATGTGCGCCATCTCGTGGGTGATGACCGAGGCGCGGAACTCGAAGAACGAGCGAGGCTGGCGGCTGCGGGGGAGGTACTCGTCGCGCAGCGTCACGCACCCGGCGTTCTCCATCGCCCCGGCGTTGTACTCGGGGACGTAGAGCTGGTCGTACTTCCCGAACGGGTAGGGGTAGTCGAACTGCTCCTCGAACCACTCGAAGCTCTGCTTGGTGAGCTTGACCAGCTCGGCCGTGTCCATGTGCTCCTTGAGCGACTGGCGGCAGTAGTGGCCGAGCGGGATGGTGCCGAACTTCCCCTCGTAGGTGTCGAACTCGCCGTGGTACTCGCCGGCGACGATCGCGGTGATGTAGGTCGACATCCGCTTGGTGGTCGGGAAGCGCCACAGCGAGGTGCCGCTCTGCCCGTCCTTGGCCGCCTCGACCGGCTCCGGCGTGGCGGCGTTGGAGACGACGACCCAGTGCGACGGCGCGGTGACGTTGAAGGTGAAGACGGCCTTCAGGTCGGGCTGCTCGAAGGTGGTGAAGACGCGGCGGGCGTCGGGCACCTCGAACTGGCTGTAGAGGTACACCCTGTCGTCGGCCGGGTCGACGAAGCGGTGCAGGCCCTCGCCGGTGTTGGAGTAGGCGCAGTCGGCGGTCACGACGAGCGTGTTGGTCGCCTCGAGGCCGTCCAGCGCGATGCGGTTGTCGTCGTACGCCGTGGCGGGGTCGAGGCTGCGTCCGTTGAGGGTGATCTCGCGGACGTGGGGGGCGACGAGGTCGGCGAACGTGTCGGAGCCGGGCTGGCGGCAGGTGAACTCCAGCGTGGTGGTGGAGACGAAGGTGGTCTCGTCCGGCTGGGTGGCTGACGTCAGGTCCAGGTCGACGGTGTACGCCGTGACGTCCAGGAGGGCGGCGCGGGTGGCGGCCTCGTCCCGGGTGAGGTTGGTTCCAGGCATGCGGGCATCCTGCCACCGGGGTGTGGCGGCGCCCACATCGGAGGGGACCGGTGGGGAGCACGAGGGGAATAGGTGGCCCGCGCGAGGGATTGTCGTTGACATGGCTACTGCTGACCTCTGGTTCGACCCGCTCTGCCCGTTCGCCTGGATCACCTCGCGCTGGATCCGCGAGGTCGAGCAGGTCCGCGACATCGACGTGCAGTGGCACGTGATGTCGCTGGCCTACCTCAACAAGGACAAGGACATCCCGGCCGACTACCGCGAGATGCTGCAGGGCACCGAGAAGCCGGTGCGCGTCGCGATCAAGATCGCCGAGCTGTACGACAACGCGACCCTGGGCGAGTGGTACACCGCCATCGGCACGCGGCGGCACAACAACGGCGAGGAGCTGTCGAGGGACACCGTCGCCGCCTCGCTGGCCGACGTGGGCCTGCCTGCCGACCTGATCGAGGCGTGGGACGACGCGTCCCTCGACGACGCGGTGGCGAAGAGCCACCACGAAGGCATGGACGCCGTCGGCGACGACGTCGGCACGCCCACCATCCACATCAACGGCTCCGCGTTCTTCGGTCCCGTGCTCTCCAAGATCCCGCGCGGGGAGGAGGCCGGCGAGCTCTGGGACGGCGCTGTCGCCGTCGCGAAGTTCCCCTACTTCTACGAGCTCAAGCGCTCCCGCACGGGCGACCTCGACTTCAGCTGACCCGCGGAGATCGGGTGGTGCCCGGTCACTAGGCTTGCGCCCATGACTCGTGTCCTGTCCGCCGTCGCCTGGCCGTACACCAACGGCCCGCGCCACATCGGCCACGTCGCCGGTTTCGGCGTGCCCTCCGACGTCTTCAGCCGGTTCATGCGGATGGCGGGACACGACGTCCTGATGGTCAGCGGCACCGACGAGCACGGCACGCCGATCCTGGTGCTGGCCGACAACGAGGGGCTGCCCGCCCGCGAGCTGGTCGACAAGTACAACCAGGTGATCGTCGACGACCTCTGCGGTCTCGGCCTGTCCTACGACCTCTTCACCCGCACCACCACCGGCAACCACTACGCGGTGGTGCAGGAGATGTTCGAGACGTGCCGCCGCAACGGCTACATGGTCGAGGAGACCACGAAGACGGCAATCAGCCCCTCCACGGGTCGCACCCTGCCCGACCGCTACATCGAGGGCACCTGCCCCATCTGCAAGTACACCGCGGCGCGCGGCGACCAGTGCGACAACTGCGGCAACCAGCTCGACCCGACCGACCTGGTCGACCCGCGTTCGAAGATCAACGGGGAGACGCCGGAGTTCAAGGACACGCAGCACTGGTTCCTCGACCTGCCGGCGCTCGCCGGGGCGCTGGGGGAGTGGCTCGACCAGCGCGAGGCGACCGGCCTGTGGCGCCCCAACGTCATCAAGTTCAGCCAGAACATCCTCAAGGAGATCCGGCCGCGCGCGATGACCCGCGACATCGACTGGGGCATCCCGGTCCCGGGCTGGGAGGACCAGCCGACCAAGCGCCTCTACGTCTGGTTCGACGCCGTGATCGGCTACCTCTCGGCCTCCATCGAGTGGGCCCGCCGGCTGGCCGAGAAGGAGGGGACGAGCCCCGACAAGTGGCGCGAGTGGTGGAACCCCGCCGCGGACGGGCAGGACGCGGAGTCCTACTACTTCATGGGCAAGGACAACATCGTCTTCCACTCCCAGATCTGGCCGGCAGAGCTGCTGGCGTACAACGGGAAGGGCGACAAGGGGGGCGAGCCCGGCGCCTACGGCACGCTCAACCTGCCGACGGAGGTGGTCTCGAGCGAGTTCCTGACCTTCGGAGACTCCCAGTTCTCCACCAGCCGCGGCAACGTCATCTACGTCGGTGACTTCCTCGCCCGCTACGGCCCCGACCCGCTGCGCTACTACATCTGCGCCGCGGGTCCGGAGACCTCCGACGCCGCCTTCACCTGGTCTGACTTCGTCACCCGCAACAACTCCGAGCTCGTCGCGGGATGGGGCAACCTGGTCAACCGCACCGCCACGATGATCGCCAAGAACTTCGGCGAGATCCCCGCGGCCGGCCCGCTGGAGGAGGTCGACGAGCAGGTGCTCGCCACCGTGCGCGACGGCTTCGCGACCGTCGGCGGCCTGGTGGAGAAGCACCGTCTGCGCGCGGCCATCGCCGAGGCAATGCGGGTCGTCGGCGAGGTCAACAAGTACCTCACCGTCACCGAGCCCTACAAGATGAAGGACGACGCGCAGCGTGAGCGTCTCGGCACCGTGCTGCACGTCGCGGCCCAGTGCGTGAGCGACTGCAACACGCTGCTCTCCCCGTTCCTCCCGCACTCGGCCAACAAGGTGCACGCGGTGCTCGGAGGCGAGGGTGAGTTCATGCCGATGCCGCGAATCGAGCAGGTCGAGGAGCTCGAGCCCGACAACGGCGCCGGCCACACGTCGTACTCGATCATCACCGGCGAGTACACCTCGACGCCGGCCTGGGAGTCGCGCCCGGTCGTGGTCGGGGCGAAGGTCGACAAGCCGACGCCGGTCTTCACCAAGCTCGACCCGTCGGTCGTCGAGGAGGAGCTGTCCCGATGACGTCCGGGACGACCGCCGAGATGTACCTGCCCCACTTCGTGGTGAAGCAGAAGCTCACGATGATGGTCAACCGCTACGAGGTGTCGGAGTCGGACGAGTCCGGCAACCCGACGCGGTTGATGGCGCTGGCCGAGCAGAAGCGGATGGCCTTCAAGGAGCAGGTCACCTTCTTCTCCGACGCGAGCAAGGCGCGGGCGGTGTTCGGCTTCAAGGCACGCAGGAAGCTCGACCTCAACGCCGGCTACGACATCACCGACGAGTCGGGTGCCCAGATCGGCTTCTTCCGCAAGGACTTCGGCGCCTCGCTGCTGCGCTCGACCTTCCACATCGAGGGCCCGGGGTACGCAGGCACCGGCCAGGAGCGCAACCAGGTCGCCGGCCTGCTGCGCCGCTTCACCGAGCTCGACTTCATCCCCATCCACTTCGACTTCGTCGACGCGGGCGGAGCCCCGCTCTTCTCGGTGGAGCGCAAGATGTCGCTCGGTGACCGCTACCGCGTGACCGTGCCGGACCAGCGGGTCGACTTCCGCGTCGCCGCTGCCGTCGCGGTCGCCCTCGACGCGCTGATGGCGCGCTGACCCGTGATGTATCCCGAGGTCCGCGCCGCCGTCGAGGCCGATGACGGCCCCGACCTCAGCGCGCCCGGTTTCGACCTCGCTGCCCACCGCGAGGACGTACGTCGCGTCAACCTTCGCCAGCCGCGGGAGGACGTCGCCCGCGTGGAGGACGTCGACGCAGACGGTGTCCGCTGCCGGCTCTACGTGCCGGCCGACCGGGTGCCGGGCCTCGTCGTCCACGCCCACGGTGGCGGGTTCGTGCTCAACGACGTCGACGTGCACGACGGCATCTGCCGGCGCATGGCCAACCGCGGCCGCCGGGCGGTGCTGAGCGTCGACTACCGCCAGCCGCCGGAGCACCCGTTCCCCGCCGCGCCCGACGACCTCGACACGGTCGTCGGCTGGCTCCGCCGGGAGGGTGCCGGATCGGACCTGACCGGGCCGTACGCCGCCCACGGCGACTCGGCCGGCGCCAACCTCGCCGTCGTGGCCGCCCTGCGCAACCCCGGCTTCTTCGCCGCGGTCGCGCTGATCTACCCCTTCCTCGACCCGCGCAACGCCTTTCCGTCATGGGAGCTGGGGGCCGCGTCGGGCTTCGACCCCGCGGAGGCGACCTGGTACTGGGAGCAGTACGCCCGCATCGAGGCCGACTACGACGACCCCGACCTCGCCCCGCTGCTCTCCGAGCGCCTGCACACCCTGCCGCCCACCTTCGTCGCCACGGCCGAGGCCGACCCGCTCCGCGACGAGGGGGAGGAGCTCGCCCGGCGCATCGCCGAGGCGGGGGTCGAGGTCGTCGGCATCCGCTGCCTGGGTCAGACCCACGGCTTCTGGCGGCACGCCACCTTCACCGCCTCCGAGCCGCTCGTGCGCCAGGTCGCCGGCTGGCTCGACCAGCACCTCACCACCGCCTGAGCCTCGACGCCGTCGCCAGCTCGCCGGCGGACAGCGCACGCGAGGCGGCTTCGACGGCGGCGAAGTCGACCTGTCAGGCGGCGACTCCGGGGGCTGAGGCGCACACCCGCGTGAGGATCTGTCTCGCGCGAAGAAGCTGCATCCGCCGCGCCGACCGCACAAGCCCACGGGTGGTCTCACGGGGTGCCCGCCGGCGCTCGACTGCGTGAGCGAGCATCTTCGGGCACCTCGTGAGCAGCACCAGGTCTACCCCGAGGGTCCCGTCGGCACAACGATGGTTGAACCGTCGACCTCTTGGAGGGTGTCCCTCGGCGACGCCAGTCGCCGCCGTGGACCGCCGATCGCGCCGAGCACGGGGTCGCCGGGCGCTGCTCCCGCGCCCACGGGTCGCCGGGTGTGTCGAGTTGAGTGCCAAGGGAGGCAGCTTTCTGATGCAATGGAATCGTGACAATCGAGTCCCCCGCGCAGTCCGACGGGCTGATTCGTCTGCATGTGCGTCCACCGACCATGGGCAGCGGCCGGCACGCGCCGTGGGTCCAGGTCGACGGAGTCCGAGTTCCCGTGAGCGTCGGTGACAACTTGCTCAAGGTCTCCGCCGGAGAACACGTGGTGCAGGTTGCGCCGCGGTGGGACCCCGCCCGCGTCCGTGCGCTCCGTGTCGACGTCCGTCCGGACGCCGTGGTCCCGGTGTTCTATGCGGACCCGGCATCGCGGTTCCTTGGCGTCAGCCTGGGCACGCGATACCGACAGGACTGGGTGTTGCGGTCCCTTCAGGTCTGGGGCGTGCTCGTGGTCCTGAGCATGCTGGTCGCGTTCATACGCCCGTGACGCCAGCGCCCGTGCACAAAGAATCGAGCGCCAACACCAGCCGGATCCGCGGCGGCGAGGTCAAGCGGGCTGGTTCGATGCTCCTGTTTGCCTTGGTCGCCTTGCCTACGGCGGCGTGCGAGAGTCTCGCCGGGGGACTCGACATCGTCAACGAAACCAACCAGGTGCTCTACAACGTAGAGCGCATCCCGCCCGATGGCGGGAGGTGGCGGTTGACAAGCAACGACTGCTCTGACACGGACCTCGAGGTCACCACCAAGGACGGCACCGTCGTCGCTGAACTCAGCGAGAGGTGGTGCCCTGGTCAGGTGTGGATCATCCGAGGAGCGGATGACAGCGTCCTCGCGGACAGTTGAGCGCGCGCTGGCTGCGGGCGATCACTCGGTCGGTCTTGTAGGCGGGCGACGAACGGTCCCCGGAACATCCGGATGTCTGCCGCGATGAGGGCGGCCCACCGAGTGGGTCAGGCCGCGACATCAGCTGGCAGCTGGCGTGCTCGCGCCAAGACGGTGCTCGCGCAACTCGCCCAGCCATCGACGACACACCCGGGTGACTCAAGGGACTACGAGGCGAGGGTGTAGTTGCTCGCGACACGCAGCTCGACCGGGGAGTAGCCGACGGTTCCGGCGGGTCCGCCGGGGAGTGGTGGCGCCGTCGACCTCAGGATCCGGAGGTGTTCGGTGACGCCGTGGACCTCGTGGAGGTGGTGGTCTCCGGGATCGGCGACCCAGGAGGTCCAGCCGGGTGATTCCTTGAGGTAGTTGCAGCGCTCGCAGAGGCCTTGGCCGTTGGCGGCTTCGGTGGGGCCGCCGTCGGCGGCGGGGGTGATGTGGTCGTGGTGCCGGATGGCGGCGTTGCAGCCCGGGGTGCGGCAGGTGCCGGCGTCGCGGAGGTCGAGGAGCTCGGCCAGGGAGCCGTCGAAACGTCGGGTGGTGGACTCCATCGCGACCAGCGCCCGCTCCTGGGGGCTGGCGAACAGGCGGCGCAGGGTGGCCTTTGCGGCCTCGCTGCCGCGGCGTACCCATTCGGTGCACAGGGCTGCGGGCAGGAACCCCTCACCTTGGACGAGGCCGGGCTCGGTGCCGTCGGCGAGGAGGGACTCGACGCCGATGACGAGGTTGACGCGCACCGGGACGGTGTCGGTCACGGTCTCATCACCGGTGATCCGGGCGGCGAGGGTGTCGGCACGCACCTGGCCGGCGGTGCGCGGGTCGCCCTGCGCGCGGGCGGTGGCGGCGGCGGTGTCGAGGGCCGCACGCACGGCGGCGAGGACCTCGAGGGGCAGGGTGGCGAGGAGGTGGCCGGTGCCGTCGTCGAGGCGACGTGAGGTGACCCGGCGATCGGCACGAGCCCGGCGGTAACGGCGGGTCTCGGCCTCGGCGGCGACGGTGAGGCAGGAGCGGCGCACCGCCTGCCGCAGCCGGACGTCGCCGAGACCCACCAGGCGTGGGGCGAGGTCGGCGTCGACCTCGCGGCGTTGCTCGGGGGTGAGGTGGGCGACCTCGCGGGCGATGGCGAAGGCCCGGGTCTCGGTGAGCTCCCCGCGGGCCAGCGCGGCCAGAGTCAGGGGCAGGTGGTCACGCAGCCGCCGTGACAGCAGCACCCGCTGCTCCCCGGCGTGGGGGCTGGCCATCGTGGCGAGGGCGACCTCGGCCCCGATCGACATCGCCCGCGGCGGCCTGCGCCGACCGTCGACCGCCACGTCCTCGTGATCTGCCCCGGCCGTGGTGTCGGCGGCATCGGCGAACGTGGCAGTGATCGCCACCCGCGCGGCCGCGACGGCGGACGTGACCCGCTCGAGGGCCTCGAGCTGGTCGAGGTGGTCGACCGGCATTGCTCCGGGCGTCAGGTCGGCCAGCAGCTCGGCCAGGGCGTGCAGGTCCTTGGCCTGCCACACCTGACCTTCCGCCTGAGCCGCCATCACACCTCCCGAGTCGTCGAACACTAGTTCGATTGTCCCACTGTTTGCAGCGCCACGTCAATGCCGGGGAGCCGCCGGTGTGGATGGCTTGACGGTGGGGCGAGGAGGGGTCACCGGTCGGACGGGTCGATGCCACTGCCGCTCTCAGCCAACCCTCGACCGTATCGGCGCCTCGAGCCCCATCCAGCCTCCCGCGCGACTCCTCAGGGCGGGACTGTGCCGGCCGGTGCGTGTCCACAGGCACGACCAGCCGCTTCGGTCCCGGCGGTCCGGCTCTGCCAAACTCCTCCCATGCGTGTTCACCTGGGCTCCGACCATGCCGGCCTCGAGCTGAAGGACCACCTGATGACCTGGCTGGTGGACCACGGCTACGAGGCCGTCGACCACGGTCCGTTCGTCTACGACGCCCTCGACGACTACCCCTGCTTCTGCCTTCGGGCGGCCGAGGGCGTCGCGGCCGACCGTGCCGAGGGGCTCGACAGCCTGGGTGTCGTGATCGGAGGCTCCGGCAACGGCGAGCAGATCGCGGCCAACAAGGTGGAGGGGATCAGGTGTGCCCTGGCCTGGTCGGAGGAAACCGCGACGCTCGCCCGCGAGCACAACGACGCCAACGTCGTCTCGGTCGGCGGCCGGATGCACCCGGTGGACGACATGACCCGGTTCGTCGAGGTCTTCCTGACCACGCCCTTCTCCGGCGACGAGCGACACGTGCGCCGCATCGGCCAGCTCTCGACCTACGACGAGTCGGGTGAGCTGCCTCCGCTGCCGGAGTCGGCGCTGCGCGGTCCCGACCCCGAGGCGTCCTCCGACGACGCGGATGCCTGAGGGGCACACCCTTCGCAAGCTGGCCGACGACCTGACTGCCGCCTTCGCGGGTAGGAGGGTCCGGGTGTCGTCGCCGCAGGGTCGCTTCGCCGCCGACGCGGAGCAGCTCGACGGCGCGCGAGTGGTCGGTGCCGACTCCGCCGGCAAGCACCTGTTCCTCGAGCTCGAGGACGAGCGCTTCGTGCACGTCCACCTCGGCCTGATCGGCCAGCTCGACGTGCGTACGACGCGTGAGGACGGCGTGGTGCCCGACCCGGTCGGCGCCGTACGGCTGCGTCTGGTCACGGTGGACGATCCCGTCGACCCGCGCCCGAGGACGTACGCCGACCTGCGGGGCGCCATCATCTGCGACCTGGTGGGTGCCGCGCGGCGCGCCGAGATCCTGGGCCGCCTCGGTCCCGATCCGCTGCGACCCGACGCCGACCCCGACCTCGCCTGGCGCCGTATCTCGGCGAGCCCACGGGCGGTCGGCGACCTGCTGATGGACCAGAAGGTGCTGGCGGGCGTCGGCAACGTCTACCGCGCCGAGGTGCTCTTCCGGCACCGCATCCACCCGCTGCGCCCGGGCAACACCCTGCGCAGCGGCCAGTGGCGGGCGATATGGGCCGACCTCGTCGAGCTCATGGCCGAGGGCGTGCGCACCGGCAGGATCGACACGGTGCGGCCCGAGCACACGCCCGAGGCGATGGGGCGCCCGCCCCGCAAGGACGACCACGGGGGCGAGGTCTACGTCTACCGCCGCACGTCGCAGCCCTGCCTGGTCTGCGGCACGGCGGTGCGCACCGGGGAGCTGGTCGGACGCAACACGTTCTGGTGCCCCAAATGCCAGCCGAAGTTCCGCTCCCGGGCCGTACGATCTGCCCCCAAGGGGACCGAGAGAGCAGGAGGGGCTCGAGGATGAGTTCTCCATCGCTCAACGCCGCCGCCAACCGGCTCGTCCCGCGCGGGTCGCGGATGCTCGTGCTTCTCGTCGTCGCGACGGTGCTGATCGGCCTGGCCATCTGGCGCTTCGACGAGACCGTGCCGCTGGTCAGCCTGCTCGTCCCGCTCGTCCTCTCCAGCCTGGTCCTCGGCCCGCGGCAGCTGCCGTGGTTCGTCGTGTTCGTGCTGCTCGTCCTGGCTCTGGTGGTTCCGACGCAGGAGGACATCACCGTCCGCATCACGCTCACCGTGGCCATCATCTTCGGCCTCGGGTTCGTCGTGCTGCTGTCGTCGTTCCGGCGCACGCGCCTCGGTGTGGCGGGCATCCAGGGCGAGATGATGTTCGTCGACCTGCGCGACCGGATCCTGCGCCAGGGCGGCATCCCCGACCTGCCCGCGGAGTGGTACGCCGCCAGCGAGCTGCGGTCGGCCGGGGGCACCCCGTTCGCGGGTGACTTCGTCGTCGCCTCCCGCGTCGAGGGTCGCCTCGAGGTGGCCGTCGTCGACGTCTCCGGCAAGGGTCAGGGTGCCGGCACCCGCGCGCTGCTGCTGTGCGGCGCCCTGGGCGGGCTGCTGAGCGCCCTGCCGCCCGCCGAGTTCCTCGACGGCGCCAACCGGTTCCTGCTCCAACAGGACTGGGACGAGGGGTTCGCCACCGCGATCCACCTCTCGCTCGACCTCGCGACCGGCCACTACGACATCCGCAGTGCCGGTCACCCCCCAGCCGCCCTGCGTCACGCCGGTTCCGGTCGCTGGGAGGTGCTGGAGTCGGAGGGGCCGATCCTGGGCCTCATCGACGGTGCGAGCTTCCCCGCGGTCTCGGGGGAGATGCGCCGCGGCGACGCGCTGCTGCTCTACACCGACGGCATGGTCGAGACCCGCAACCGCGACATCGCGCTCGGCATCGACCGGATGCTCGGCCAGGCCGAGCGGCTGCTGCGCGGCGAGTTCGAGGGCGGGGCCACCCGCCTCGTCGAGGCGCTCGGGTCGCGCAACGACGACCGCGCCCTGCTGCTGGTGCACCGGCGCTGAGCCGGGTTGCGGCGCACGCTCACGCGTGTGGCACCATGACACCCGCACCGGCGAGAACGACGTCGTCGGGACGCGCGCGGATGTAGCTCAATGGTAGAGCCCCAGTCTTCCAAACTGGCTACGCGGGTTCGATTCCCGTCATCCGCTCCAAACAGGCCGTGGCGTCTCTCACCAGAGCGCGTCGGGGCCCGTTTGGCGGGGCGTAGCGTAGTGGCTAGCGCGCCTGCTTTGGGAGCAGGAGATCGCAGGTTCGAGTCCTGTCGCCCCGACCCACCAGCCGACTACAGCCCCACCCGTCACGCGGTCGGGGGCAGCGCTGCGCGTGATTCGGCCTGTGCGCACGCCGTCGATAGACTGGCGAGGTTTGCGGCCGCCGGGCTCCGTGCTCGGGCGCTGCCGCACTTTCCCCGTGTGGTCCACCCACAGACCTTCAGCATCAGGAGACATTTGTGAAGAGCGCCGTCGAGACCTTGAGCCCCACCCGGGCCAAGCTGACCGTCGAGGTGCCCTTCGAGGAGCTCAAGCCGAGCCTCGACGCGGCGTACCAGAAGATCGCGAAGCAGATCAACGTCCCGGGCTTCCGCCGGGGCAAGGTCCCGCCGGCGGTCATCGACCGCCAGGTCGGCCGCGGCCCGGTCCTCGACGAGGCGATCAACGCCGTCGTCCCGCAGCAGTACATGGCGGCCCTGCAGGAGCACGACCTCGAGCCGCTGGCCCAGCCGGAGATCGAGGTGACGAAGTTCGAGGACAACGAGTCCCTCGAGTTCACCGCCGAGGTCGACGTCAAGCCCGACTTCGAGCTGCCCGCCTACGACGGCCTCGAGGCCAGCGTGGACGACGTCGAGATCAGCGACGCCGACGTCGACGAGCAGGTCGAGGCGCTGCGTGAGCGCTTCGGCACCCTCGTCCCCGTCGAGCGCGCGGCCGCCGACGGCGACTTCGTCACCATCGACCTGGTCGCGGCCAAGGACGGCGAGACCGTCGAGGGCGGCGAGGTCACCGGCATGTCCTACAAGGTCGGTCGCGGCGGCATGATCGACGGACTCGACGAGGCCCTCGTCGGCCTCTCCGCCGGTGAGGAGGCGACGTTCGACTCCGAGCTCGCCGGTGGCGACCTGGTCGGCGAGCCCGTCCAGGTGACCGTCAAGGTCACGGCCGTGCAGGAGCAGCAGCTCCCCGAGTACGACGACGAGTTCGCCCAGCTCGCCTCCGAGTTCGACACGGCCGAGGAGCTCACCGCCGACGTGCGCGAGCGCCTCGGGCGCGGCAAGCGCCTCGAGCAGGCCGCCGCCGCCCGCGACGCGGTCCTCGAGGCCCTTCTGGAGAAGGTCTCCATCCCGCTGCCCGAGGTGATGGTCACCGACGAGCTCAACGCCCGTCGCCAGAACGTCGAGCAGCAGCTCGGCTTCGCCGGCATCACCATGGAGAAGTACCTCGAGGACGAGGGCCAGACCCAGGAGGAGTTCGAGGCCGACCTCGAGCGTCGGGTTCGCGACGCGGTCGCCGCCCAGTTCATCCTCGACAAGATCGCGAAGAAGGAGGAGTTCGGCATCGACCAGGCCGAGCTCTCCGAGCACCTCGTGCGGCGCGCCCAGCAGTCCGGCCAGGACCCGCAGGAGTTCGCCAACCACATGTTCGAGCACAACCACATCCCCGAGCTCGTGCAGGAGATCCTGCGCGGCAAGGCGCTGGCCACGATCGTCGAGGCGGCGACCGTCAAGGACGCCTCGGGCAACGTGGTCGAGCTCAAGAACCTGCGCCCCGACGGAACCATCGGCGCGGAGCCCGTAGAGGCGACCGACGAGGCCGCCACGGAGGACGAAGCCTGACCTCCCGCTCCACGCGCACACACGACCGGCGTCCACCTTCGGGTGGGCGCCGGTCGCGTCATTCTGGTCAGCTGGTGCCGCCGCCGGACCGGACAGTGGTGAAGTGGTTGATCAACCACGTGCCGTCGCTCTCCTTGAGCGTCGCGGTGCCGTCCCAGTACCCCTTCGCGGTGTAGGGGTCGTCGCGCTGCACCTCGTCGCCGATCATGGGGTAGCTCACGCCGGTGGTGTCGTACTCGAAGTCGACGAGGATCTCGTCGCCACGCCACCGCAGGTCCGACAGCTCGACATCCACGTGCTCCTGCGTGACAAGGGAGGGACGCTCGCTCCTGCTGGACTCGAAGGCCGTGGCGGGGTGGACGTCGGGGGACGTGAGGAACGTCGCCTGAGCGGCCAGCTGCACGCGCAGGGGGTCCTCGGCCCTTCCCTTCACCGCGAAGAACGCACGTACCGTCGCCTCCGCCTCCGCCTCCGCCTCCGCCTCCGCCTGCGCGGCCGGGATCGCAGCGTCGTCGGAGGGCGCGGGTGATGCGGCGGTCGTCTCGACCGCCCGCGGCGACGGCTGCTCCCCGCACGCGACGGCGCCGAGCGCCAGCGTCAGCACCGCGCAGCGCGCCAGCACACCGGGTCGGTTCCCCCTCCGCTCCACGCGGCCACGGTAGTGAGGTCGGCGCCCGGCGTCAGGCGAACCTAGGGATCAGTGCGCTCCAGCACGTCGAGCGCGTAGCGCGCGATCCTCGAGCGCTGCAGCGACCAGTCGTGCATCGCGGCGGTGGGCTCCTCCGCGAGGTGCTCGAGCGGCAGGCTCGGCAGGCCGTTGAAGAGCATCAGGCTGACGGCGTGGCTGCGACGCAGGGTCGCGTCGGCGACCTCGGCGCCCTCCTCGGCCAGCCCGGCGGCGTACGCCGTCAGGCAGGCCTCGGCGACCTCGGGCAGGTCCGCGGCGCCGCGGCGCCCGATCTGGATGTCGCCGACGAGCAGCTGGGACAGGTCGAAGGCGACCGGCTGGGGGCGCCAGAAGCCGAAGTCTATGAGGGTGAAGCCGGGGCCGGACGGGTGCCGCAGCAGGTTGTTGGGGCAGGCGTCCCCGTGCGAGGTGCGGTGGGGCATCCGGGCGAACTCCTCGCCGAGGACGTCGAGGTGGCCGGCCACGGCCGTCAGCCGAGGGCGCAGGTCGCTGAAGTACGGCGCGACCAGCTCGTGCTCCCACGTGGCGTCGTCGAAGAGCCCCGTGAGCACCGTGTGACCGATGCGTCCCTGGATGAAGTACTGGATGTGCCACGGCAGCGGGTCGATGTCGGCCAGCTCGGCGACCCTGGCGCTGCCGCTCATCCGGCCCAGCAGGCCGGCGGCCTCGACGTACGTCTCGAGGTCCCACGGTTCCGGGCCGGCCTCGACGGCCTCCATCCAGATGACGGCCGTCTCGTCGGGGCGCTCGTCCACGCGGACGGCGCGCGGCATCGTCAACCCGTCGGGCAGGCGCCCCGCCAGGTCGCTCGCGTAGAGCAACGGCTCGGCCCGCCACGGCACCGACGACGCTGCCCACTCGCCCATCTCGGGCGGTACGCCGACGAAGGCGGGGGAGTGCCGCCAGTTGTGCACCCGCTTCACGAAGAAGGTGAAGGGCGCCGGGCCGTTCCCCGCGTCGGCCTGCCCGTGGACCCACGTGCGCGCACCGGTGAGGATCGAGGGGACGTCGTAGGCAACGGGCTCGGCCGTGGAGTCGAGCAGCCGTACCGACGGCAGGTCCCACAGGTCGGCGACCATCGCCTCCAGCTCGGCGTCGGTGACGTCGTCGGCCCCGAGCACTTCACGCCGGTCGACCCCGGGCGACGGCGTGAAAGTTGCTTTCATGGACAAGGAATGTAAGTTGCTTTCATGACTGGCGTCAAGAGGCTTCCGGCGGCCCGGCCGCACCTGCCCATGCTGATGGGGATGGTCTTCGGACGGCTGCGTGAGCGGCTGGCCGCGGACGCGCCCGACCTGCGGCCCTCCCAGCTGCGCGTGCTGGAGTGGCTGCCGCAGGAGGGGCTGACGATCAGCGAGCTGGCGGAGTGCGCCGAGATGACCACCCAGGGGTGCGGCCAGTTCGTCCGCCAGCTCGAGGCGCTCGGCATGGTGACCGTCACCGTCGCCGACCACGACGCCCGCGCCCGCGTCGTACGCATCACCGACGCCGGTCGTGACGCCCTCGCCCGCGCCACGGCGGTGCTGGCGGCCTTCGACGAGGAGTGGGCGGTGCAGGTGGGCCCGGAGCGGTGGCGGGTCTTCCGGGAGGTGCTGGAGGAGGTCGCCCTCGACCGAGCGGGTTGAGGGGGTGCGGTCTCGAATCCGCTGTGGGCGAACAGGGTGGGTCAGCGCGTGGAAGTGTCCGTCCTTCCGGCTAGTGTCGCCAGCGTGAACCAGAACTCCAGCCCAGCCCTCTCGCCCGAGATGTCTCGTTCGCCTGAGATGAATGGCGCCGGTGGGATGTATGGCCTCGACGACCACATCTACCAGCGCCTCCTCCGTGAGCGCATCGTCTTCCTCGGCTCGGAGGTGCGCGACCAGAACGCCAACGCGATCTGCGCGCAGCTCCTCCTGCTCTCCGCGGAGGACCCGGAGGCCGACATCTTCCTGCACATCAACAGCCCCGGCGGCTCGGTCGACGCCGGCATGGCGATCTACGACACGATGAACTACATCCCAAACGACGTGGCGACCGTGGGCATGGGCCTGGCGGCCTCGATGGGCCAGTTCCTGCTCTGCGCCGGCACCAAGGGCAAGCGCTACGCCCTGCCCCACGCGCGCATCATGATGCACCAGCCCTCCTCGGGCATGGGCGGATCGGCCTCCGACATCAAGATCCAGGCCCAGCAGTCGCTGCACATCAAGAAGGTGCTGCTCGACCTCATCGCCGAGCACACCGGCCAGAGCGTCGAGCAGGTCGTCGCCGACGCCGACCGTGACCGGTGGTTCACCGCCGACCAGGCCGTCGACTACGGCCTCGTCGACCAGGTCATCACCAGCGCCCGCGAAGCCGCCGACGAGGGCCGCCCGGCCCGGACCAAGGATTGACACCCATGAACTACTACATCCCGCAGTGGGAAGAGCGCACCTCCTACGGTTTCCGCCGCATCGACCCCTACGCCAAGCTGTTCGAGGAGCGCATCATCTACCTCGGCACGCCGATCAGCGACGACGTGGCCAACGCGGTCATCGCCCAGCTGATGTGCCTGGAGACGATGAACCCCGACACTGACATCAGCATCTACATCAACAGCCCCGGTGGCTCGTTCACGGCGCTGACCGCGATCTACGACACGATGAAGTTCATCAAGCCCGACGTGCAGACCGTGTGCCTGGGCCAGGCGGCCTCGGCGGCCGCGATCCTGCTCGGCGCCGGCGCCAAGGGCAAGCGGATGGCACTGCCCAACAGCCGCATCCTGATCCACCAGCCCTACACCGAGGGCACGTTCGGCCAGACCTCCGACATCGAGATCCAGGCCAACGAGATCCTCCGCATGCGCGAGCTGCTCGAGAAGATGATCTCCGAGTCCAGCGGCAAGGACATCGAGCAGGTCAGCCGCGACATCGAGCGCGACAAGATCCTGACCGCCGAGCAGGCCGTGGAGTACGGCCTGATCGACGCGGTCATCGAGTCCCGCAAGGGCGCCCCGGTCCTCGCCTGAGGCGTGCCGAGGCTGAGCCGAGGCTCGAAATGATGGTCGACGACATCTCGTGTCCGGCCCCCGTACGGGGCCGGCGCGGGGTACCGTCGTACGGCCCTTTGTCAAGCACGACTGTGCAAGGTGTGGAGTGCCGGAGCCCCCATCCGGCGAGACTGGAGGACACGACTCGTGGCACGTATCGGTGACGGCGGCGACCTGCTCAAGTGCAACTTCTGCGGAAAGAGCCAGAAGCAGGTCAAGAAGCTCATCGCGGGCCCCAACGTGTACATCTGCGATGAGTGCATCGAGCTGTGCAACGAGATCATCGAGGAGGAGCTCGCCGAGGGTGCCGAGGTCAGCCTCGAGGAGCTGCCCAAGCCCCGGGAGATCTTCGAGTTCCTCAACTCCTACGTGATCGGCCAGGAGCACGCGAAGAAGTCCCTCGCCGTCGCCGTCTACAACCACTACAAGCGGGTCCAGGCCGGGCTGCAGCCCGTCAGCGGCAAGGCCAAGGACGACGTCGTCGAGGTCGCCAAGTCCAACATCCTGGTCATCGGCCCCACCGGCTGCGGCAAGACCTACCTCGCGCAGACCCTCGCCCGGATGCTCAACGTCCCCTTCGCGATCGCGGACGCGACCGCGCTCACCGAGGCCGGCTACGTCGGCGAGGACGTGGAGAACATCCTCCTCAAGCTCATCCAGGCCGCCGACTACGACGTCAAGAAGGCCGAGACGGGCATCATCTACATCGACGAGATCGACAAGGTGGCCCGCAAGGCGGAGAACCCCTCGATCACGCGAGACGTCTCCGGCGAGGGTGTCCAGCAGGCGCTGCTCAAGATGCTCGAGGGCACGACCGCCTCGGTCCCGCCGCAGGGCGGTCGCAAGCACCCGCACCAGGAGTTCATCCAGATCGACACCACCAACATCCTCTTCATCGTGGGTGGTGCGTTCGCGGGCCTCGAGCAGATCATCGAGCAGCGCGTGGGCAAGAAGTCGCTGGGCTTCACCGCGGAGGTGCGCGGTGCGGCCGAGCGCGAGGCCGACGACCTGCTGGCCCAGGTCCGTCCCGAGGACCTCACCAAGTTCGGCCTGATCCCCGAGTTCATCGGTCGCCTGCCGCTGATCGCCAGCGTGAGCAAGCTCGACCGCGAGGCGCTCGTCCAGATCCTCACCGAGCCGCGCAACGCGCTCGTCAAGCAGTACCAGAAGCTCTTCGACCTCGACGGCGTCGAGCTCGAGTTCACCGACGACGCGATCGACTCGATCGCCGAGGCGGCCCTCGAGCGCGGCACCGGTGCCCGCGGCCTGCGGGCGATCATCGAGGAGGTCCTCCTCTACGTGATGTACGACGTCCCCTCGCGGGGCGACGTCGCGAAGGTGATCGTCACCCGCGAGGTCGTCGAGGACGACGTGGCTCCGACCCTCATCCCGCGCGAGGCCGAGGGCCGGAAGAAGAAGTCCGCCTGACCCCTGGCCTGACATGACCATGTCGATCTAGTCATTTCGGGCCATTCCGGGCCATCGACGCGGGACGTGCGTCATGGCTCGGAGAGACTGGCGTCTCTTCAGCATGTGGGAAGGGGACCCCGTGGGGGTTGACCAGAAGCGGCCGCTCATCGGCTTCGCGGTCGTCGCTGTGCTCTGTGCCGTTCTCATGTTCGTGTCGGTCGGTCGCGGGTTCGGCCTGAGCGACATCGTCCGGCCCGGAAAGCCCATCGCCGCGCCTGTCGAGCGCACCCCGGTCCAGCCGCCGGTGACACCGGTGACACCCACGGCGCCGGAGACGTCGGTCGCCGTCCCGGCCGAGCTGAGCGCCCAGCCGCTGGAAGCAGTGGTCTCTGCCGCAGCTGCGAGGACGTCCGGAGGCTCCCCGAACGACTCCGGCACCCGTGCCACCTCCGACGAGGGCGACCGGGGAACCGGTCAGGCCTCCGATCCCGGGGCCTCCGATCCCGAGTCCGCCGACCCCGAATCCGCCGACCCCGTGTCCGCCGACCCCGAGGCCTCGGACGACGACAGCTCGTCGTCGGCTGACCGCGACGCCGAGCGGGAGGCCGAGAAGGCCCAGCGTGCCGCGGAGCGGGAGGCTGAGAAAGCCCAGCGTGCCGCGGAGCGGGAGGCTGAGAAGGCCCAGCGTGCCGCGGAGCGGGAAGCCGAGAAGGCCCAGCGTGAGGCCGAGCGGGAGGCCGAGAGGGCCCAGCGTGAGGCCGAGCGGGCGGCAGCCGAGGCCGAGCGGGAAGCCGAGAAGGCCCAGCGTGAGGCCGAGCGGGAGGCCGAGAGGGCCCAGCGTGAGGCCGAGCGGGCGGCAGCCGAGGCCGAGCGGGAAGCCGAGAAGGCCCAACGCGAGGCCGAGCGGGCAGCGGCCCAGGCAGCCCAGGCTGCGCAGCATGCAGCGGCCCAGGCAGCGGCCCAGGCAGCGCAGCTGGCAGCGCAGCAGGCGGCTCAGAACCCCGGCAACAGCAACGGGAACGGCAAGGGCTGACGACCACCACCGCTCGGCGGTGCATGACGCAGCTATCTGGGCGCCAGAAGGTGTCTCACTCACCGCTCGTGCGCTGAGGAGAAGCCCCGGACGCACGAATCCCCCCCGCGCCGTCCAGCGGCGCGGGAGGGGGATCGGTCGTGCTCAGTCCTCGGTGGGCGCCAGGTCGGCGGCGGTGACCCGCAGCTCGGTGGCCGACTCGTCGGTGACGAAGTCCAGGTCGCCGATGATGGTGCCGACGGCGCGAAGGTCGTCCTGCGCCTGCTGCGCGGCCTCGACGAGCGAGGAGGGGCCGGTGATCTCCACCCGGGAGAGCGGGGCGCGCATCTTGGCCTTGGCCTGCGACTTGGCCCCTCGGATGCCCGTCAGCGCGGCGGCCACGGCGTCGAGCACGAGCGGCTGCGAGGCGGCGGCCGAGCCGAGGTCGGCGGCGGTGGGCCAGGCGGCGTGGTGGATCGAGCCGTCCTGCCACCACGACCAGACCTCCTCGGTGGCGTAGGGCAGGAAGGGCGCGAGCAGCCGCAGCTGGACGTGCAGCGCGATGGCGAGCGTGGCGCGCGCGGAGTCGGTGCCGGCGCCCCCCTCGGCGGCGTACGCCCGCTCCTTCACGAGCTCGAGGTAGTCGTCGCAGAACTCCCAGAAGAACTTCTCGGTGACCTCGAGCGCGGTCGTGTAGTCGTAGGCGTCGAAGGCCTCCGTCGCCCGACGCACGACGACCTCGAGCCGGCCCAGCAGTGCGCAGTCCACCGGGGCGCTGACGACGGCCGGGCTGAGCTCGGTCGCACCGACGTTGCCGAGGACGAACTTCGAGGCGTTCAGGACCTTCATCGCCAGGCGGCGGCCGACCTTCATCTGTGACTCGTCGAAGGGAGAGTCCAGCCCGGGGCGGCCGATCGCGGCGCGCCAACGGACGGCGTCGGCGCCGTACTTGTCGAGGATGTCGGTCGGGACGACGACGTTGCCCTTGGACTTCGACATCTTCTTGCGGTCAGGGTCGACGATGAAGCCGGAGATCATCGCGTGCGACCACGGGACGACCTGGTGCTCGAAGTCGGCGCGGACGACGCGCGAGAAGAGCCAGGTGCGGATGATGTCGTGCGCCTGCGTGGCGAGGTCGTAGGGGAAGACCCGCTGGAACAGGTCGTCGTCGACCTCCCACATGCCCGCGATCTGCGGGGTGAGGGAGGACGTCGCCCAGGTGTCCATCACGTCGGGGTCGCCGACGAAGCCGCCGGGCTTGCCACGCTGGTCCTCGGTGTAGCCCTCGGGCGCCTGGGTCGACGGGTCGACCGGCAGCTGGTCCTCGCTCGGCATCAGCGGGTGGTTGTGGTCGGGCTCGCCGTCGGCGTCGAGGGGGTACCAGACCGGGAACGGGATGCCGAAGAACCGCTGGCGCGAGATCAGCCAGTCGCCGTTGAGGCCGCCGACCCAGTTGTCGTAGCGGTGCTTCATGTGGGCGGGGATCCAGGTGATCTCCTCGCCCCGGACCAGCATCTCCTTGCGGATCGCCGCGTCCTTGCCGCCGTTCTTGATGTACCACTGGCGGGTGGCGACGATCTCGAGCGGCTTGTCGCCCTTCTCGTAGAAGTTCGCCATGCGCTGGGTGGCCTTGGGCTCGCCGTCGAGGTCGCCCGACTCGCGCAGCAGTGCGACCATCGCCTCGCGGGCGCTGAAGGTGGTCTTGCCGGCCATCTCGGCGTACGCCGTCGCGGCGCCCTCGGCCCCACCCGAACCAGCACTGAGCCACTCGGGCGTCTCGCGGACCAGGCGCCCGTCGCGGCCGACGACCGTGCGGACGGGGAGGCCGAGCTCGCGCCACCACATCACATCGGTGAGGTCGCCGAACGTGCAGCACATCGCGATGCCGGCGCCCTTGTCGGGCTCGGCCGCGTGGTGGGCGAGGACCGGGATCTCGACGCCGAAGACCGGCGAGGTGACGGTCGTGCCGAAGACGTCCTGGTAGCGCTCGTCGTCGGGGTGGGCGATCAGCGCGACGACGCTCGGGATGAGCTCGGGACGCGTGGTCTCGATGTGGATCGGGCTGCCGTCCGCACGACGGAACGCCACGCGGTGGTAGGCGCCCGGGTAGTCGCGTGCCTCGAGCTCGGCCTGGGCGACGGCGGTCTGGAAGGTGACGTCCCACAGGGTCGGCGCCTCGGATAGGTAGGCCTCACCGCGGGCGTAGTTGCGCAGGAACGCGCGCTGGCTGACGGTGCGGGAGTGGTCACCGATGGTGGTGTAGGTCGGGTTCCACTGGACCGACAGACCGAGCTGGCGCCACAGCGCCTCGAACGCCTTCTCGTCCTCGACGACGAGCTGCTCGCACAGCTCGATGAAGTTGGGGCGGCTGACCGGAACCTGCTTCTTGGCGTCAGGCTTCTCCGGCGGGGTGAAGTCGGGGTCGTAGGGCAGTGTCGGGTCGCAGCGGACGCCGAAGTAGTTCTGGACGCGGCGCTCGGTCGGCAGCCCGTTGTCGTCCCAGCCGATCGGGTAGAACACGGCCTTGCCCTGCATGCGCTGGTAGCGCGCGATCAGGTCGGTGTGGCTGTAGGAGTAGACGTGGCCGACGTGCAGCGAACCGCTGACGGTCGGCGGGGGCGTGTCGATCGAGTAGACGTTCTCGCGCGGCTGGGTGCGGTCGAAGGCGTACGTGTCGTTCTCGGCCCACCGCTGCGACCACTTGTCCTCCAGCCCCTCGAGCGCCGGACGCTCCGGTACGACGACGGCACGCTGGTCGGTGCTCGCTGTCGTCGGACCAGTGTCCGGGGCCTGGGTGCTGGGGTTCTCAGTCATGCGCCGAGTCTATTGACGGGCCTCCGGCCTGCGAAAACGAGTATCGACGAGCGTGCGCCGACCCCTAGCGTGACGCCATGGCTCTCCCGACCGACGGCGCCTTCACGCTGGAGTTCTTCGACGCCCCGCAGCCCTTCCTCGACGCGGCCGGTGGCGCGCTCGCCGCCGACCCCGTGATGGGGAGCGTCATCGCCAGCGTCACCCAGCGGACGGCGCGCGAGCTCGCGGACGGCCGGGACTCCTGGACAGAGGTCGACGCGCCGTTCGAGCGGTGGTGGGTGGTCGTGCGTGACGCCGAGGGCACGGTGGTGAGCGCGACCATGCGGACCGCTCCCTTCCCGCCCCACCCGTCCTACTCGATGCCCATGCCGGACACCGCAGCGCGCCTGCTCGCCGCGGCCCTCCACGAGCGCGGCGAGCTGCTCGGCGGCGCCAACGGTGCTCTCCCGGGGGCCGAGGTGCTGGCCCGCGCCACGGCCGAGCTGGCCGGGGGAGTGGTGGTCGCCGACAAGGCGACGCGGCTGTGGGAGGCGACCTCGGTCACCGTGCCGTCCGCGCCCGAGGGACGGCTGCGGCTCGCGACCGAGGACGACGCCGCCCTGGTGCTGGACTGGTTCACCGCCTTCCACGTCGAGGCCGACGAGCAGGCCGGACGTGAGCCCGACCCCGCCACGGGCGAGCACAACACGCTCGACAGCGTGCTGGTCCGCATCCGCGAGGGTGTCGAGTGGCTGTGGGAGCTGCCCGACGGCACGATCGCCCACCTGACGGGCGCCGGGCTGCCGTCGTACGGCGTCTCCCGCATCGGTCCGGTCTTCACACCACGGGAGTTCCGCGGGCGCGGCATCGCGTCGTACGTCGTCGGCGAGCTGACCCGGCGCGGCCTGGCGGCGGGCCACCGGATGTGCCTGTTCACCGACCGGGCCAACCCCACCTCGAACAAGATCTACGCGGCCCTGGGCTACGAGCCGACGGTGGACATGGCCGAGCACGTCGTCCGGGTGCCCGGTGACGAGTCGTCGCCCCACGCAAGGGGTCAATAGACTCAGGGGGCGATGACTGACGCCCACGACACCGCCCCCGACGCCCCCCGCCTCGCCGAGACCTTCGACGAGGTCGAGGACGCGCTGCTGTCGCGCTGGCCGGAGACCCGGCTGGAGCCCAGCCTGGACCGGATCGAGGCCTTCACCGAGCTGCTCGGCGAGCCGCAGCACTCCTTCCGGTCGATCCACCTGACCGGCACCAACGGCAAGACCAGCACCAGCCGGATGATCGAGACCCTGCTGCGCGCCCTCGATCTGCGCACCGGCCGCTTCACCTCCCCGCACCTCGAGCGGATGAGCGAGCGGATCAGCATCGACGGCGAGCCGCTGGACGACGAAGCGTTCGTCCGCGCCTTCAACGACGTCGCCCCCTACACCCACCTCGTCGACGCCGAGCAGGACCACCCCCTCAGCTTCTTCGAGACCATCGTCGCCATGGCCTACGCCGCCTTCGCCGACGCGCCCGTCGACGTGGCCGTGGTCGAGGTCGGAATGGGCGGCAGCTGGGACGCCACCAACGTCATCGACGCCGATGTCGCCGTGGTGCTGCCCGTCGCCGTCGACCACGCCAAGTACCTCGGCGAGGACGCGGTGACCATCGCGGGCGAGAAGGCCGGGATCATCAAGGCCGGTTCCGTCGCCGTGCTGGCCGAGCAGACGCCCGAGGTCGCCGCCGTGCTCCTCGAGCGCTCGGCCGAGGCCGGCGCGACGATCGCGCGCGAGGGCATCGAGTTCGGTGTCGTCTCCCGCACTCCCGCGGTCGGCGGACAGGTCGTCTCCCTGCAGGGCCTGCGCGCGAGGTACGACGACGTGTTCCTGCCGCTCTACGGAGCCCACCAGGCCCAGAACGCCGCCGTGGCGCTCGCCGCGGTCGAGGCGTTCGCCGGGACCGGCGTCCTCGACGACGAGGTGGTGCGCGCCGCCTTCGCCGAGGTCACCTCGCCGGGCCGGCTCGAGATCGTCCGGCGCAGCCCCACGGTCCTGCTCGACGCCGCGCACAACCCGCACGGCGCAGAGGCCGTCGCGGCCGCGCTCGAGGACTCCTTCTCCTTCAGCCCGCTGGTCGGCGTGCTGGGCGTGATGGAGGACAAGGACCACGACGGCCTGCTGGCGGCGTTCGAGCCCCACCTCGCGCACGTGGTCTGCACCCAGAACTCCACCCCGCGCTCCATGTCCGCCGCGGCCCTCGGGCGGGCCGCCGCCGAGATCTTCGGCGAGGACCGCGTCAGCGTCGTGCCCGACCTCGCCGACGCGATCGACCGGGCCGCGACCCTGGCCGAGGCGGGGGAGGCGATCGACGTCTCGATCGGTGCCGGTGCGGTGCTCGTCACCGGGTCGGTCGTCACCGTGGGCGAGGCCCGCTCGCTGCTGAAGGGACGCCGATGAGCGACGAGCAGGCCGTCCCCACCAACACCGAGCGATCGCCCCGGCGCGGGATGGCCGCCGCCGTCCTGAGCCTCGAGGCGATCACCCTCGGCCTGACCACGCCCGTGATGATCACCATCGCGGACGTCCCGTCCGGCACGGCCGTGACCGTCGGACTCGGCCTCGCGGTCGTGTGCCTCCTGCTGGCCGGGATGCTGCGGGCCGAGTGGGCCTACCTCGCCGGCTACGTCGTGCAGGTCGCGGCCATCGGCCTGGGCTTCGTCGTCCCCGTCATGTTCGGCCTCGGCGCCGTCTTCGCCGCGCTCTGGACGGCCGCGGACCTCCTCGGCCGCAAGATCGAGCGCGAGCGCGCCGCCGCCTGGGCGGCGTACCGGGCGGAGCAGCAGTGAGCTTCACGACGACGGTCGGCGAGGGCGACGAGGCGCTGGACCAGCGCCTGTCGGACGAGCTCGACGCCTTCAACGCCGAGGCGATGGCCCACGCGGGACCGCAGCGCGAGCTCACGGTGCGCGTCGAGGACGCGGTCGGTCTCGCTGCAGGTGTCAGCGGATGGACCTGGGGCGAGGCGGCGGGGATCGCGATGACGTGGGTGCGTCCCGACGTGCGCAGCGCCGGGCTGGGCGGTCGGCTGCTCGCGGCGTTCGAGCAGGAGGCGCGGGCACGTGGCGTGAGGGTCGTCTACGTCACCTCCTTCACCTTCCAGGCGCCGGCGTTCTACGAGCGCCGCGGCTACGTCGAGATCGCGCGCTGGGACTCGCTGCCGGTCGCCGGCGAGGCTGACGTGCACCTGCGCAAGGAGCTCGCCCCGCCGGCTCGCTAGGCTGCCGCCATGACCGACGTCCAGCGTTCCCTCGTCCTCGTCAAGCCCGACGGCGTGCGCCGCGGCCTCTCGGGCGAGGTCCTGCGCCGGATCGAGGCCAAGGGCTACGCGCTCGCGGCCGTCGAGCTGCGCACCGCGACCCCGGAGATCCTCGCCGCGCACTACGCCGAGCACGAGGGCAAGCCGTTCTACGGCCCGCTCGTGGAGTTCATGCTGTCGGGCCCGGTGCTCGCCGTGGTGATCGAGGGCGAGCGCTGCATCGAGGGCTTCAGGTCACTCGCCGGCGCCACCGACCCGACCGTCGCCGCCCCCGGCACCATCCGCGGTGACCTCGGGCGCGACTGGGGCCTCGCCGTCCAGCAGAACCTCGTGCACGGCTCGGACTCCGAGTCCTCGGCCGCCCGCGAGATCGGGATCTGGTTTCCCTCGCTCTGACCCCTCGTCCCACATGCCCCACACGCCCCGCGCGTGTCCTCCCGGGAAGACGCGCTCCCGCTCCTTAACCTGAGCGTGGGTCGGCAGCCTCGCCGTCCCCTCTTCCCGAGTACGACCCGACCTGCAAGGGCAGCAGCGGCAATGGCACTGAATGGCACACCAGGGGGCTTCATCGGCCGCGACATGGCGGTCGACCTCGGCACCGCCAACACGCTCGTCTATGTCCGCGGCCGGGGCGTCGTGCTCGACGAACCGTCTGTAGTGGCGATGAACACCACCACCGGCGAGGTGCTGGCGGTGGGCCACGAGGCCAAACGGATGATCGGTCGCACCCCCGACAGCATCGCCGCCATCCGCCCGCTGAAGGACGGCGTGATCGCCGACTTCGAGGCGACCGAGCAGATGCTGCGCTACTTCATCCACCAGGTGCACCGCCGCCGCTACTTCGCCAAGCCGCGCATGGTGATCTGCGTGCCGAGCGGCATCACGGCCGTCGAGCAGCGCGCGGTCAAGGAGGCCGGCTACCAGGCCGGCGCCCGCAAGGTCTACATCGTCGAGGAGCCGATGGCGGCCGCGATCGGTGCCGGGCTGCCCGTGCACGAGGCCACCGGCAACATGGTCGTCGACGTGGGTGGTGGCACCACCGAGGTCGCGGTCATCAGCCTGGGCGGCATCGTCACGAGCCTGTCGGTGCGCACCGCCGGCGACGACCTCGACCAGGCGATCATCGCCTGGATGAAGAAGGAGTACTCCCTCATGCTGGGGGAGCGCACCGCCGAGGAGATGAAGATGACCCTCGGCTCCGCCTTCCCGCTGCCCAGCGAGCCCGACGCCGAGATCCGCGGACGCGACATGGTCTCCGGCCTGCCCCGCACCGTGGTCGTCTCCAGCTCCGAGCTGCGCCAGGCGCTCGAGGAGCCGCTGCACAGCATCATCGACGCCGTCCGCACCACCCTCGACCAGACGCCGCCCGAGCTCGCCGGCGACATCATGGATCGCGGCATCGTCCTCACCGGTGGCGGCGCGATGCTGCGCGGCCTCGACGAGCGGCTGCGCCACGAGACCGGCATGCCCGTCCACGTCGCGGAGGACCCGCTGTCGTCGGTGGCCTACGGTGCCGGCAAGTGCGTGGAGGAGTTCGAGGCGCTCCAGCAGGTCCTGGTCTCCGACCCGAGGCGCTTCTGATGGGGGCCTTCGGGGGGCACGAGGGCCGCGAGCGGCGATGGACCGGCCTCGATCGGCTCGAGTCGCGCAACCGCCCGCCGCGCTCGCTGCTGGTGGCGCTCGTCCTGGCCAGCGTCACGCTCATCACCCTCGACGTGTCCGGCGGGGGCAGCTCACCGATCGAGCCGGCGCGACGCGTCGTGGGGGAGGCATTCGGTCCCGCCGAGGCCGGCGTCGCCGCCGCCGTACGCCCCTTCACCGCCGTGCCCGCGTGGTTCCGCAGCAAGGGTGACCTTGCCGACCAGGTGCGTGACCTCGAGGCCAGCAACGCCGAGCTCAAGGGCCAGGTCGAGCTGGCCGGGTTCGACCGCAACCGTCTCGAGCAGTACGACGGACTCACCACCGCCGCGGAGGACCTGGGATCGGCCCTCGTCCCGGCCCGCGTGGTCGCGCTGGGCTCGCGCCAGTCGCAGAGCTTCACCGTCACCATCGACGCCGGCTCGGAGGCCGGCGTCGGTCCCGACATGACGGTCGTCAACAACGACGGCCTCGTCGGCCGGGTGCTGCGGGTCACGCGCACCACCGCCACCGTGCTCCTCGTCATCGACCCCGACTCGACCGTCGGCGGTCGCGTCGGGTCGAGCATGGAGATCGGCTTCGTCACCGGCAGCGGGTCGCTCGACCAGGAGTCCGGCCTCGACCTGCGCCTCGTCGACGACGCGTCGGTGCCCGCCCGCGACGACACCGTCGTGACGTGGGGCAGCACGACCGGCCCCTACGCCCCGGGAGTGCCCATCGGCACAATCACCGAGGTCTACAGCTCGCTGCGCGAGGCCTCCCAGCGCGCGGTGGTGAAGCCCTTCGTGGACTTCTCCGCCCTCGACGTCGTCGGCGTGATGGTCCCCAGCGGTGCGCAGAGCGACCGCGCCCTGGTCGAGGCCGACGGGAGCCTCCGATGAGCTACCTCCGCTGGTTGGCCGCCCTCGCCGCGGTCGTCGTCGCGCTCGTCGTGCAGGTTACCCTCTTCCCGCACGTCGCGTGGCACGGCATCGTCCCCAACCTCTGCCTGCTGGTGGTGGTCGCGGCCGCCCTGACCGTCGAGGCGCCGTTCGCCCTCGTCCTCGGCTTCGCGGCCGGGCTCACCCTCGACCTCGCGCCACCGGCCGACCACGTGGCCGGTCGCTGGGCGCTCGCCCTGACGGTGGTGGCGTTCCTCGCCGCCCGGGTGCGCCAGGACCAGAAGCCGACCGCCCTCGCCGTGGTCGGCACCGTCGCCGCGGCGTCGTTCGTGGCGACCTCGTTGTTCGCACTCTCGGGCGTGCTGCTGCAGGACCCCGCCATGTCGGTCGCCGGGCTGCTCGAGGTCGTCCTCGTCGCCGTCGCGTGGGACGTGCTGCTCACCCCGTTCGTGCTCCCGCCGCTGATGAAGCTGTTCACGCGCCTCAGCCCGCAGTGGGCCGCCCCGTGAGGCCTGCCACCCGCGCCCGGGGCGACCGGAGCCGCCTGCGGCTGGTGGTGGTGCAGGCCCTCGTCTTCTCGCTCTTCGCCACGCTGTTCGTCCGGCTCTACTACCTCCAGGTCATCGGCGGCGAGTCCTACCAGGCGCAGGCCGCCGACCAGTCCGTGCGCGACATCGTCGTCCAGCCCCAGCGTGGGCTCATCGTCGACAACCAGGGCCGACCGCTCGTCGCCAACCGCACCTCCTGGGTCATCTCGATGGATCGCACGCTCCTCGGCAAGCTGGAGGAGCGCCAACGCACCGAGCTGGTCCGGCGCGTCTCCGTCGTCGTCGACGCCGAGCCGGCCGACGTCGAGGCCCGCCTCGTGACGTGCGGCGACCCCGGCAGCGTCCGCGACGTGTGCTGGAACGGATCGCCCTACCAGCCGGTGCCGGTCGCCACCGACGTACCCAAGAGCGTCGCCCTGCAGGTGCTGGAGCAGCCCGAGGACTACCCCGGCGTGCTGGCCGAGCAGCAGAACGTCCGCTCCTACCCTCGGCCCTTCGGCATCAACCTCGCCCACGTGCTGGGCTACCTCAGCCCCGTCACCGAGGAGGAGTACGACCTCGCGGCCGAGCGCGACGACCGCTCGCTCAACGGCGCCTCGGTCGTCGGTCGCGCCGGGGTGGAGAAGCAGTACGACGAGTGGCTGCGGGGCCTGCCCGGCTACCGCCGCGTCGCCGTCGACTCGATGGGTCGCGTCCTGGGCGACGACTCGCTCGTCGAGAGCACGCCCGGGGACACGCTGGTCACCTCGATCGACGCCAAGGTGCAGTCGGTCGTCGAGCGCCAGCTGGCCGAGCGGATCGCCTTCCAGCGCACACAGCTCGACACCGTGACCGGCCGGAAGTACGTCGCCGACTCCGGCGCCGCCGTCGTCCTCGACGCGAAGACCGGTCGGGTGGTCGCGATGGCCAGCCAGCCGACGTACGACCCGGACGTGTGGACCGGCGGCATCAGCGAGGAGCAGCTGAAGAGGCTCTACTCCGAGCAGGCCGGCACGCCGCTGCTCTCGCGCGCCACGCAGGGCCAGTTCGCCCCCGGGTCGACGTGGAAGCCGTTCATGACGGCCGGCGCGCTGACCAACGGCTACTCGACCGACACCGCGCTGCCGTGCTCCTCGGGCTTCCAGGTGGGCAACCGGGTGTTCAAGAACTACGAGTCCGGCGCCTACGGCAGCATCGGCTTCGCCAAGGCGCTCGAGGTCTCGTGCAACACCTTCTTCTACCGCATCGGCTACGACTTCTGGCAGCGCTTCGGCAGCGACCCGGCCGACATCGACGCCAAGGACCCGCTGGTCGAGGAGGCCAAGGAGTTCGGCTTCGGCTCCCGCACCGGCATCGACCTCCCCGGTGAGGCGCCCGGGCGGATCGCCGACCGCCACTGGAAGCAGGCCTACTACGAGTCGCAGAAGGACTACTACTGCGAGCTCAGCGCCAAGCCGCAGACCGACGACACCAGCGACTTCGTCTACAAGTTCGCGCGCGAGTTCTGCCTCGAGGGCAACCTCTACCGCGCCGGTGACGCCGTGAACTTCTCCATCGGCCAGGGTGACACGATCGTCACGCCGCTCCAGCTGGCCCGCGGCTACGCCGCGCTCAGCAACGGCGGCACCCTGTGGGCGCCCACCGTCGCCAAGGCGATCGTCAGCCCCGAGGGCAAGGTGCTGCGCCGCATCGCGCCGCGCAAGGTCGCCGAGGTCGACGTCCCGAAGAAGTACCTCGACTACATCGACGGCGCGCTGGAGAACGTCTCCCGGGTGGGCACGATGGCCTGGAAGCTCGTCGGCTTCCCCATCGACGACGTCACCATCCGCGCCAAGACCGGCTCCGCGGAGGTCTACGGCAAGCAGTCGACCGGCTGGGTCGCGTCCTACTCCGAGGACTACGTCGTGGTGATGATGATCAGCCAGGGCGGCACCGGGTCGGGCTCCACCGGCGAGGGCATCCGTGCGATCTGGGAGGCGCTCTACGGCATCGAGGGCGAGACCGTGCGTCCGGCCCGCGCCGCCATCCCGGGCACCGTGCCGCCCGCCAGGCTCCCGCAGTTCCTCGAGGACGGGTCGATCATGCCGCCCGTCCCCGGCACGGCAGCAGCAGGCACGGCAGGGGAGTGAGTGCGATGACCGTTCTGTCCACCCGGCCCACCAGCCGTCCCGCCCGGCCGCTGCGCGGCGCGACGAGCCTGCGCGCTCCCGGGGTCGACTGGCTGCTGATGCTGGCCGCGCTGGCGCTCGTCACCCTCGGCACCCTGCTCGTCTGGTCCGCCACCTCGACGCGCGCCGACCTGACCGGCGGCGACCCCAACGCCTACCTGCGCAAGCAGCTGGTCAACGTCGCCATCGGCCTGGTGCTGATGGTCGCCGTCCTCGCCACCGACCACCGGTGGGTGCGCATCCTCGCCCCGCTGGCCTACGTCGCCAGCGTCGGTGGCCTGGTCATGGTGCTCGTGGCCGGCAGCACGATCAACGGGTCCCGGTCGTGGATCCAGCTCGGCGGCATGTCGATCCAGCCCGCGGAGTTCGCCAAGCTCGCCGTGGTGATCGGCATGGCGCTCGTCGTGGCCGAGCGCACCGAACGACGGTGGGGCAGACGCGTCGGCAGCCTCGAGGTCGTCGTGATGCTCGCGATCGCCGGGGTGCCCGCGGCGCTGATCCTGCTCCAGCCGGACCTCGGCACCATGCTCGTGCTGTCGGCGACCGTGTTCGGCGTGCTCGGGGTCGCCGGAGCCGGGCGCCTGTGGCTCGCGGGCCTGACGCTCGGCGCGGTCGGCGGCGCCGTCGTGGCGGTGTCCATGGGCGTGCTCAAGCCCTACCAGGTCGACCGCTTCCTCGCCTTCACCAACCCCGGGCTCGACCCGCGCGGTGCCGGCTACAACGTCGAGCAGGCACGCATCGCCGTGGGCAACGGCGGCCTCTTCGGCCAGGGCCTCTTCGACGGGTCCCAGACCCGTTCGGGCTTCGTGCCCGAGCAGCACACCGACTTCATCTTCACCGTCGCCGGCGAGGAGCTCGGTCTCGTCGGTGCGGGCATCCTGATCCTGCTCGTGGCCGTCGTGATCTGGCGGGCGCTGACGATCTCCGCGCAGGCCCCCGACCTGTTCGGGCGCGTGGCCGCGGCCGGCATCGCCTGCTGGTGGGGGTTCCAGGCCTTCCAGAACATCGGCATGTGCCTGGGCATCATGCCGGTCACGGGCGTGCCGCTGCCGTTCGTGTCCTACGGCGGCAGCTCGCTGTTCGCGGGGATGCTGGCGCTCGGCCTGCTGCAGAACATCCACCTGAGGTCGGCGGGCCCGCTGGGTCGATGAGCAGGGGCCGCTGAGGCTCGTCGCGCCTCGTTGAGTAGGCCGCACCACCGACCGGGACGTAACCTTGAGGGTCGACGCGGCCGCCGTGCCCGTCCTTCCCTGGTCCCGAACCGTGTCCCCAGCCATGTCGAGGTGTTGCAGTCATGTCCGTCGCGTCGGTCTTCCCGCGCCTGGAGGCGAGGCTCCCGTCGGTGCAGAAGCCCATCCAGTACGTCGGCGGCGAGCTCAACTCCGTCGTCAAGGACTGGGACTGCGCGGAGGCGTCGGAGACCGGCGGGCCGACGGTCCGCTGGGCGCTGATGTACCCCGATGCCTACGAGGTGGGCCTGCCCAACCAGGGCGTGCAGATCCTCTACGAGGTGCTCAACGAGCGCGACTGGATCCTCGCGGAGCGCACCTACTCCGTGTGGCCCGACATGGAGCAGGTGATGCGCGAGGGTGACGCGCAGGGACCGATCCCGCAGTTCACGGTCGACAGCCACCGCCCCGTCGGTGCCTTCGACCTCTTCGGCCTGAGCTTCTCGACCGAGCTCGGCTACACCAACATGCTCAACGCCCTCGACCTGGCCGGGATCCCGCTCCACGCGGTCGACCGCAGCGAGGACGACCCGGTCGTGATCGCTGGCGGGCACGCCGCGTTCAACCCCGAGCCCATCGCCGACTTCGTCGACGCGGCCGTGCTCGGCGACGGCGAGGAGGTCGTCCTCGCGATCTCCGAGGTCGTGCGCGAGTGGAAGGCCGAGGACCGCCCGGGCGGTCGCGAGGAGCTGCTGCGCCGGCTCGCGGTCACCGGCAACATCTACGTCCCGCGGTTCTACGACGTGGCCTACGCCGCCGACGGCTCCATCGAGGCCGTCGTGCCCAACCGCCCGGGCATCCCGTTCCGGGTCCGCAAGCACACGCTGATGGACCTCGACCAGTGGCCCTACCCGGCCAACCCGCTCGTGCCTCTCGCCGAGACCGTCCACGAGCGCTTCTCCGTCGAGATCTTCCGCGGCTGCACCCGCGGCTGCCGCTTCTGCCAGGCCGGGATGATCACCCGCCCCGTGCGCGAGCGCTCGATCGAGACAATCGGCAACATGGTCGAGAACGGCATCCGCAAGTCGGGCTTCGAGGAGGTCGGCCTGCTGTCGCTGTCCAGCGCCGACCACACCGAGATCGGTGACGTCGCCAAGGGGCTGGCCGACCGGTACGAGGGCTCCAACGTCTCCCTCTCGCTGCCCAGCACGCGCGTCGACGCCTTCAACATCACCCTGGCCAACGAGTTCTCCCGCAACGGCCGTCGCTCGGGGCTCACCTTCGCCCCCGAGGGTGGCTCGGAGCGGATGCGCAAGGTGATCAACAAGATGGTGAGCGAGGACGACCTCATCCGCACCGTCGCAGCGGCGTACTCGCACGGCTGGCGGCAGGTGAAGCTGTACTTCATGTGCGGCCTCCCCGAGGAGACCGACGAGGACGTCCTCGCCATCGCCGACCTCGCCAAGCGCGTGATCAAGACCGGCCGCGAGGTCTCGGGCCGCAACGACATCCGGTGCACGGTGTCGATCGGCGGCTTCGTGCCCAAGCCGCACACGCCGTTCCAGTGGGCCCCGCAGCTCGACCACGAGGCCACCGACGAGCGGCTCCGACTGCTGCGCGAGGTGGTCCGCGAGGACAAGAAGTACGCCCGCGCGATCGGTTTCCGCTACCACGACGGCAAGCCCGGCATCGTCGAGGGCCTGCTCTCGCGCGGTGACCGCCGCGTCGGCCGGGTCATCGAGGAGGTCTGGCGCGACGGCGGCCGCTTCGACGGCTGGAGCGAGCACTTCTCCTACGACCGCTGGATGACCTCGGCCGAGAAGGCGCTGGCGGGCACCGGCGTCGACGTCGACTGGTACACCACCCGCGCGCGTGACTACGACGAGGTGCTGCCGTGGGAGCACCTCGACTCGGGCCTCGACAAGGACTGGCTGTGGGGCGACTGGGAGGACGCCCTTGCGACCGCCGACGGCGCCGACATCGAGATCGAGGACTGCCGCTGGACGCCCTGCTACGACTGTGGCGTCTGCCCGGAGATGGGCACCGAGATCCAGGTCGGCCCGACGGGCCAGAAGCTGCTGCCGCTCTCGGTGGTGTGAGGGTGCTCCGACCTCCGCCTGCCCGGCGGCGGTCCCGCCCTGGGATAACCTGACGCGCGCACGGAGCAGGTCCGGCGCGCACGGCGCGCGCAGCAGGCAGGCGGCACGGTGGAGGAGACAGGGTGACCCAGGACGCGACGACGGCGACGGGCGAGTCGGAGGTCGAGCGGCTCCGCCGCGAGATCTCCGAGGTCCGCCACGAGCTGCTGCTGAGCCGCGACCAGGTCATCGGCAGCGACGCCGAGGTCGGTCGGGTCAACCGCGACCTGACCCGCCTCACCCAGGAGCTTCGCTCGACGACCCGCAAGCTGCGCCGCACGACCGCCCGCCGCGACGAGCTCCAGCAGCGCCTCGACCGCTCCCGCAAGCGCCAGGAGGAGCAGGTGCAGCGCCTGCGCGACCGGGTGGCCCAGCTCGAGGGCGAGCTGTCGGCAGCGCGCACGTCGTTCCCGCGACGCGTCGCGCGCGCCGTACGCCGGCGGGTGCGGTGAGTCCGGCCCGCGCGGGCAGCGCCGGGGACGCCCCGCTCTTCTCCATCGTCACACCGGTCTTCGACCCGCCCCTCGAGGTGCTCGAGGAGACCATCGCCTCGGTGCTTGCCCAGGAGCACCGCGACTGGGAGTGGATCCTCGTCGACGACGCCTCGACCGATCCGCACGTCGTGGGCACCATCACCCGCCACATGCTCGCCGACGAGCGGATCCGGCTGCTCGAGCGCGACGTCAACGGCCACATCGTGGCGGCGTCCAACGACGGCATCGAGGCCGCGCGTGGTGAGTTCATCGTGCTGCTCGACCACGACGACCTGCTGACCCCCGACGCGCTCGCGGTCAACGCACGCTGGATCGCCGAGCACGACGACGTCGACTACCTCTACTCCGACGAGGACAAGGTCGACGAGCGTGGTCACACCTACGGCCGCTTCGCCAAGCCCGACTGGTCCCCGGAGCGGCTCCGCGGGCAGATGTACACCTCGCACCTGTCCGTGATCCGTACGTCGCTGGTGCGCGAGGTCGGCGGCTTCCGCGAGGGCTACGACGGGTCGCAGGACCACGACCTGGCCCTGCGCGTGGGCGAGGTCGCCCGCCGGGTCGTGCACATCCCCGAGGTGCTCTACCACTGGCGGGCCGTCGCCGGGTCCGCGTCCGCCGCGATCGACGCCAAGCCCTACGCCACCATCGCCGGCCAGCGTGCCGTGCAGGACCACCTCGACCGCACCGGGGTGCCCGCCCGGGTCGAGCAGGGCGCCGAGCCCGGCCGCTACGTCATCCAGCGCGACCTCGACCCGGACATCCGGGTGTCGGTCGTCATCCCGACGCTGGGTCAGAGCGACCTCGTCTTCGGGCGGCGGCGGGTGATGGTCGTGGAGGCCGTGCGCTCGCTCCTGGCACGCACGGAGCACGACGACGTCGAGGTGGTCGTCGTCCACGACGCCCCGACCCCGCCCGAGGTGCTCGAGCAGCTGCGCGAGGTGGCGGGGGACCGGCTGGTGCTGGTGCCCTACGCCAAGCCGTTCAACTACAGCGAGAAGATGAACGTCGGCGCCGTCGCCGCCACCGGCGAGCGGCTGGTGCTGCTCAACGACGACGTCGAGGTGATCTCCGAGCGCTGGCTGGAGAACCTCGTCGCGCCCCTCGACGACCTCCGCGTCGGGATGACCGGGGCCAAGCTCTACTTCGCCGACAGCACCGTCCAGCACGCCTGCCACGCCTACTGGGGCACCCACTACCGGCACCCGTTCCGGTTCTGGACGCGGGACGAGGCCGGCCCGTTCGGCGAGCTCGTGGTCAACCGTGAGGTCAGCGGCGTCACCGCGGCCTGTGCGGCGATGCGGCGCGAGACCTACTTCGAGGTCGGCGGCTTCACCGAGACGCTGCCGGCCAACTTCAACGACGTCGACCTCTGCTACAAGGTCCGCCACGTCGGCCGCTCGATCGTGTGGGTCGCCAACTGCGAGCTCTTCCACTTCGAGTCGCGCACCCGCGAGGGGAAGGCGGAGGCATGGGAGCGCTACGCCGTCGTACGCCGCTGGGGGATCCCCGAGGAGGACCCGTTCACACCGAGTGCGGTTGCCTCTCCGATGATCGATCCGCACCGGATCCTGCGGGAGCGGATCCGTGAGGCCGATCCGGGGCTGCGAGCCCCTGTCGCAGCACCGCAGCCACGACCCAGGTGAAGCCCAGGGACGCCGCCAGCCAGACCAGGGTGGCGTCCGGCGCGGAGTCCCACCACCACTCGAGGTCGTCGCCGAAGATGATCTTGGAGACGTCCAGGCCGGTGACGTAGCGCCGGATCTGGATGTGCAGCGCGACGGCGTGGATGAGCCCGAGCGCCGCGACGACTGCCGCGTACGCGACCGGCGACAGACGCAGGGTGGTGCCCCGGGTGCCGAGGACGCTGAGCCCGGTGAAGATGAGCAGGATCGGCAGCACGTAGCGCGGCTGCACGCCCTCGCCGACGAGCACGTGCGACTGCATCAGCAGGTACATCGGGTGCACGAACAGGGCCGCGCCGATCAGGACGAGTCCCACGGCCTTGGCCGGGAACATCCGGCGCCAGCCCTGCAGGAGCACGCCGAACCACGCCGCGATGCCGAGCATCGGCACCATCGGCGGGAAGGGGGTGTCGAACCAGCCGATGTTGCCGAGCGGGCCCGAGCCGAACATGCCCAGCCACAGGGTGGGGAGCGAGGAGAGGTTGATGAGGAAGAGCTGCGTCGTGGTGAGCTCGACCCGGGTGTAGCCGAAGCCGTCGGTGAGCGCCGAGGCGTGCCCGGACGACAGGAAGATCGCGGCCGCCAGGACGAACGAGATCGCGGCCGCTGCCGTCACCACGGGAGCACGACGAAGGTGGCGCAGCCGGAGGATGACGACGAGGGCGACGCTCATGAGCACGAACAGGCATCCGTCGGCCCGGGAACCGGAGCCGACGAAGGCGGCGAGCACGGCGAAGGCGGCCAGCGCGTTGCGGCGCCAGCCCTCCTCCTCGTACGCCACGTAGAGCGCCGGCCAGAGGGTCGCGGCCCCCAGGATCGCCCAGCTGCTCGGGTTGGTGGAGGCGAGCACGGACACGAGCAGCGGCACGGACATGAGCACGAGCGGCACGGCTGCGAGGGGACGCCTTCGACGGGGCAGCAGCGCAGCGAGGCCCCCCACGAGCGCGACGGCGATCAGTGAGTTGACCAGGCGCATCACGGCGACGGCCGGCCCGACGTCGGGGCCGACGAACAGCGACATGGTGGCGTAGAAGTACGGCGGGTAGGCGCCGCCCCAGTTCCCGTGGTCGATCTCGGTCTGGGGACCCTTGCGGGTGAACTGCTCCTGGCACGCTGCGCTCTGCGCGAAGTCGCCGCCGTAGCAGATCCCGGCACCGGTGGCGAGGTAAGGGAGCAGCCGGTGGTCGGGCATCCCCTCGATCTCCCCGCAGCGGTCGGGGTCGATGCCCTGGGCGCACCAGATGGAGGCCAGGTGGTAGTCGTCGTCGGGGGACGAGCCGGCCGGGGAGGCGATCGACCAGCCGGCGAGCGCCGCGAACGCGGCGAGGCAGGTGGCGAGCCACGCGGCGACGGTCCTCGCGGTGGGGCGTGAAGTCGTGCTCGCGGCTGCGGGCGCGGCCCCGTGGTTGCCCCTCGACATGAGGGCAGAGCCTAGCTTCCGCCGGGCTGTGCACCCCGAACCGGGTCACCGGGGCCGGGCTCCGAGGAGGAGGGGGGGTCGCCCGCGGGCGGTGCCGTGGGGCGCGGCTTGTGGCGCAGCGCCGGCCGCTCGATGAGCCGCCACGACGCGATCGCCAGCAGCCAGACCACCGGCGTCGCGAGGGCCATCATCACCCACGGGTCGTCCACGCCCCACTGCACGAGGGCCTGCTGCACCGGGAACGCCCAGATGTAGACGCCGTAGGACGCGTCGCCCCATCGGACGAGCACCTGCCCCACGGGGCGGACGGCGTAGGCGAACCAGTAGGACAGGTAGACCGCCGCCGGCGTCCAGACCAGCACCCGCAGGGCATCGGGACCGAGCCCCGCCGCGATGCAGAGCGGTACCAGGGCCAGGGCGACGGGCCACGCGAGCAAGATCCGGTCGCGCCACGTGTAGGCGGCGGCGCCGAGCGCGAAGGCCGACAGGACGTAGGTCGCGCCGACGGCCTCCGACGTCACGGTCACCCACCAGGCCGCCCACACCAGGCTGAGCCCGGCGAACGCCGTGACCAGCCACCGGCGGCCCAGCAGGCCGGCCAGCCCCAGCAGGAAGAGACAGAAGTAGGCGAACACCTCGACCGGGAGGCTCCAGAGCGGCCCGTTGACCCCGGGGTAGAGGTTGTCCTCGAACACGCCCGGGAGCGGTGCGCCGAACGTGTAGAGCAGGGTGACCCGTACCGGGTAGATCCACGTCTCCCACGACGAGTAGTACGACGACAACGACCGGCTCGTCACCAGCGGCCCCAGCACGAAGGCCGTCACGAGCGCGACCGTGGCCAGGGCGGGGAGCAGGCGCAGGGCCCGCTTGACCCAGAAGTCGCGCGGCGACGGGTCGTGCTCCCAGCTGCGGCGGATCAGCAGGCCGCTGACGGCGAAGAAGACCAGGACGCCGACGTTTCCCAACGTCGTGCCGAACTGGTGCAGCGGCTCCTCCCGACCGACGAGGGCGAAGGAGTGCGACACCAGGACCGACCACGCCGCCACCAGCCGCAGCACGTCGAAGTTGTTCTCCCTGCTGCCGAGCCGGTCCGCGAGGCGTACGCCGCGCAGCTGGGGCACGGTCATCCGACCGCGTCGCGCAGCGGGCGCTGCGAGCCGGTGGTGAGGTCGTGCACCGGCAGGTGGGCGATCGCGTCGAGGCGCGCGCTGCCGGAGAGGTGGGTGAGGTTGCCCGAGGCGTCGCGCGACTCGCGGAACCGGGACTCGACGTAGCCCTCGGCCGCCGACAGCGCCCGGATGTCGCCGAGCTGGTCGAGCCGGACGAAGTAGGCGTTGTTGCCGTTGCTGTTGCTGCCGACGAAGGCGTAGCCCTTGCGCTCGGCGAGGTCGCAGAGGGCACCGAGCGAGGCGCCGAAGAAGAGGTGGGAGTGGTGCGCCGCACGGCGCGTGAAGTCGGACGCGTAGGGGACGGTCACCTTGGCGTCCGGACCGAAGACGCTGTTGTACTCCGCGACCACCACGACGGGGGAGACGACCTCGATCGCCTCCCAGACCCAGTAGTCGTTGCCGTCGATGTCGATGCTCAGCAGGCCCACCTCGCCGGTGAAGCCGGCTGCGGTGAACAGGTCGTTGATGTTCTCGCGCGTGATGAAGCTGGCGACGGCGGTCAGGTCGTGGCGCCAGTGCTCTGCCATCGTCGTGATGCTCGCGACGTTGGCCTCGCTGCCGTCGATGACCAGGCCCCGCCAGTTGTCCTTGACCAGCAGGAAGCGGGTGTTCGACTCGCGGTAGGTCTCCACGCCGAACTCGATGAAGCTCTCGGGAGCGTCCACGTGCTGGAGCAGGTACTGGATGATGCCGTCGTCGCCGAACTGGGAGAACACGCGGAACTCCACCTCGCGCAGCGACGACACGCTCGCCGGCAGCTGTCGCGCCAGCATCGTGCCCGTCAGCACCCGGTTGAGCTCGATCTCCCGGGTCAGCTGACCCGGCGTCTGCGCGCGCACCTGCTGGAGCACCTGGGCCACCCGGGGTGAGCCCGCCACCAGTCGCTCTCGCAGCATCTCGTCCCCTGAGTGTCGGCGTCTCGGACGGCTCGGACGATACAGGTCCGCCGCGCCGTCACCGCGGAGCGGTCGCGCCGGTGCCTCGACGGCGCGTGCCCACGCCTACGATGGCTGATCGTGTCGAGACGATCGCAGCTGGTGGGCTCGCCGACCGCCCTCGTCCTCGGTGCGTCCCTGGTCAGCGGCGTCTCGGGCTACCTCGCGCTCATCCTCGCCGCCCGGACGCTCAGCCGTGCGGACAACGCCGAGTTCCTCGTCTTCTGGGGCACGGTCTTCGCGCTCTACGGCGTCCTCATCGGCGTCACCACCGAGACCACGCGCGCCGTGACCACCACCCGCGACGACCGGCCCGCGACGACGCGGCTGCTGCCGGTGGTCGTGGGCTTCGGGCTCACGCTCGTGGCCATCGTCGCCCTGAGCGGGCTGGTCTGGGCGCCGGCCGTCCTCGGCGAGGACTGGGTGTCCCTGCTCGGCGCCACCGCGCTCGGCAGCGCGCTGTTCGCCGTGCACGTGGCCGTGTCCGGCGTCGCGTCGGGTCGCGGGGCCTGGTCGGGCTACAGCCTGCTGGTCGCCGGCGAGACGGCCTCGCGCCTGGTCCTGTTCGTCGTCGTGGCGCTCACCGCCGCCAGCGTCACCGGCTTCGCGATGGCCAGCGCAGTCGCGTCGGGCTTCTGGCTTGTGGCGACCCTGTTCTCGCGCCGCTACCGCGACCTCTGGAACCAGCGCGTGCAGGCCGACGTACGCGGACTGCTCCGGCGGCTCGTCGCCTCCTGCTCGGCCACCGGCGTCTCGGCGCTGCTGCTGGTCGGCTACCCGGTGCTGCTGCGGGTGACCACTCCCGACAACGTCTTCGCGGGGGCGGCGCCACTCGTGCTGGCGGTCTCGCTGTGCCGCGCCCCGCTGCTGGTGCCCCTCGGCGCCTACCAGAACGTCGTCGTCTCGCGGGTGGCGGCGCACGGCGTACGCGCGCTGGTGCCCGTGCTGGTCGGACTCGGCGGCATCACCGCGGTCGGAGCGCTGGCGGCGTGGCCCGTCGGGCCCTGGGCGCTCCGGCTCGTCAACCCCGACTACCACGTCGACGGGCCCGTCTTCGCGGGCCTGGTCCTCGGTGCGGGGTTGGTCGCGGTGCTCACGATGACCGGCGCGGCGGCGGTGGCACTGGACCACCACACGGTCTACCTCGCGGGCTGGATCGCCGCCACCGTGACGACCGTCGGCGTGCTGCTCGTGCCGGGGATGCTCGAGGCCCGCGTCGTGACGTCGCTGCTGGTCGGCCCGGCGGTCGGGGTGCTCGTGCACCTGGTCTGGGGGCGTCGGCGCATCCGTTAGGGTCTGGGCCGTGCCAGAGCGTCCCGTCGTCCTCGTCGACATGCTGTCCTACACGGGCACGAAGGGCGGGATGGAGACCTACACGCGCGAGCTCTACCGCTCGCTCGGCCAGCTCGACACCGGACTCGACTTCGTGGCGTTCGCCAGCAAGGAGGGGGCCCGCCTCGACCTGTCCTGGTTCCCCGGCGAGGTGGTGGCCTCGCGCATCAGTGGCGAGAACCGGTTCGTGTGGGCCTTCGGCGAGCTGGTCGCCTCGAGCTGGGTCGCCCGGCGCCGTCGCGCGGACCTCGTGCACTCGCCGGCCACGCTGGGCCCGATGTGGACCTCGATGCCGACCGTCATCACGATCCACGACATGCTCTACTGGAGCCACCCGGAGCTGATGACGACCCCGCTCTACACGCGGCCGGTCATGTGGATGGAGAGGCGGGGAGCCGCCAACGCCTCCCACGTCATCACCGACAGCCAGGTCTCGGCCGACGAGATCGTGAAGTACCTCGGCTTCCCGCGGGAGCGCCTGCACGTCACCCTCCTCGCGGCCGAGCACCCCGACACCCCGCCATCGCTCGACCGCGCCACCGACAACCTGCTCCTGGCGAGCGGCCAGCGGCGTCCGCACAAGAACTGGGACCGGCTGATCCGCGCCCTCGCCCTGGTCGAGGAGGAGATCCGTCCGCGGCTGGTGATCACGGGCGGTCGCGGCGAGGACCCCCTGGCATCGGTGGTCGCGGAGACCAGCATGGGGGACTGGGTCGAGCTCCGCGGCTGGGTGGACGACGACGAGCTCGCCGACCTGCGCTCCCGCGCCCGGGCGATGGCCTTCCCGACCCTGGCCGAGGGCTTCGGCCTGCCGATCCTCGAGGCGATGGTGCTGGGGCTGCCCGTCATCGCCTCCGACCTCCCGGTCCTGCGCGAGGTCGGGGGAGACGCCGCCCTCTGGTTCGACCCCTACGACCTCGACTCCATCGCCGACGCGATCCGCACGGTCGCGACGAAGCCCGAGGTGCTGCCCGTCATGGCCGCCGCGGGCCTCGAGCAGGCCGCGCAGTTCAGCTGGGAGCGGGTCGCTCGCGAGACGCTCGACGTCTTCTGGACCGCGCTGGGCGGTCGCCGCTGAGCCCTCGCTGCCGGTGGGTGGCCCTTGCTCAGCGCTCGGTCGCGTGCGCGAGCAGGGACCGTACGGCGGAGCGCTCGCGCTGGCGCAGCGCGGTGGGCAGCAACGTCACCGCGTGCAGCCGCGAGGTCCAGCGCAGCCGGGCCGTGCGGGCCGCACGGTTCCAGCCGCGCTCGCCCATCTGCGTGGCGGCGGAGGCGTAGTAGCGCCGCTCGTCGGAGAAGCGGGTGCCGTGCAGCAGGCTGCTCGCGGAGGCGCTCTGGGTGTGGCGACGGTAGGAGAAGCAGACGGTCGGGTCGAGCACGAGGGACTCGCCAGCGGCCGTCATGTCGATCAGCAGGGCGAGGTCCTGGATGATCGGCAGGCCGTCGCGGAAGGCGTAGCGCTGCAGCGCCTCGGTGCGGAAGACCAGGGCGGGCCAGTAGTGCCAGGCGCCCCGCAGCAGGCTGGTGGCCAGCGTCTCCCCGGAGAGCTCGGTGCGCCGCTCGACCGACGGGCGGATCGCGCGCTTGACCCTGTCGGTCAACGGGTCGATCGGAGCACCGTGCTCGTCGATGACCTGGACGCCGACCTGGATCGTGGCCGCCGTCGGGAACTCACGGTGGGCGGCCTTCACGGTCTCGACGAACGTCGGATGCATGAGGTCGTCGCAGCCCATGAACATCATCAGCTCGCCCGAGGCCAGCTCGCGGCAGCGCTGGTAGTTGGCGGTGATGCCGAGGTTGGTCTCGTTGCGGACGTAGGTGATCCGCGGGTCCTCCTCGGCGGCGAAGTGCTCGGCGACCCCCGGGTCGGGATAGCAGTCGTCGACGACGGTGATCGTCCAGCCGGGGTCGGTCTGCGCCTTGACGCTCGCGACGGTGGCGTAGAGCAGCTCGGGGTCACCCCAGAAGGGGACGAAGACCTCCAGCGGGCTCGGGGTCTCGGCGCTCACTCGCGCGGCTCGTCGCTGGGCTCGCCGGCGCGCAGCGCACCGTTGGCGTGTCGGTGCTGGTCGATCTCGAGGCGGAGCAGGGCGATCTCCTCGGCGAGGGTGCGGGTGCGCTCCTCGAGGCGCCCGAGCTCGGAGCTGTGCTGCAGCGTGAGCACCATGATGACCATCGAGGCACCGAAGAACAGCAGGTTGGCGGGCACCTCGAGGCCGATGGCCTGCGAGGTGCGGATGAGGATGGCCGGGAAGGCCGCGACCGTGATGATCGACAGTGCGACCAGCGCCCAGATGAGGGCGTACTTCTCGCGCAGCCGGTGGCGGCGCATCATCTCGAACAGGGCGAGCAGGATGATGATCGAGCCGACCAGCCCGAGGATGGTGACGCCGCTCACGGGTGGGCCTCCTGCTGGGGGTTGGCGGGCAGGGCCCCGGCCGCGACCGGCTCGGTCTCGAGGTCGTCGGCGGTCGCCCCCTCCTCGAGCTGGGCGGGCCAGTCGCGCACCAGCGCCAGCACGAGCGCGACCATCGCGCGGCAGAGGTAGACGGCGGCCTTCACCGGTGAGTGCGACGCGCGCCCTGCGACCCGGGCCCGCATCGTGACGGGCACCTGGGTGATCGTGCAGCCGGCGCGGGCCGCGATCACCAGTGACTCCACGGTGTCGCCGAGGTACTCGGCCGGGTAGTGGGTGGCGAAGACCGAGATCGCGCGGCGGTTGGACACCCGGAAGCCGGACGTCACGTCGGTGAGCCGCGTGTGGGCCAGCCGCGAGAGCACGCGTGCGAGCAGGACCATCGCCCAGCGTCGCGGTCCCCGCACCTTGTAGGGGTCGTCGGGGGTGGCGAAGCGCGCGCCGATCACGACGTCGGCGGTGTCGAGCTGCTCGAGCAGGCGCGCGAGGTAGCGCGGGTCGTGCTGCCCGTCGGCGTCGATCTGCACGGCGGCGTCGTAGCCGTGCCGCAGGGCGTAGCGGTAGCCGGTGCGCATCGCGCCACCCACGCCGAGGTTGAAGGGCAACGGGCACACGGTCGCCCCGGCCGCCTGCGCCCGTTGCGCGGTCAGGTCGTGGGATCCGTCGTCGATGACGAGCAGGTCGGCGTGGGGGACGCACTGACGGATCTCGGCGATGGTCCCCCCGATGGCGTCCTGCTCGTTCCACGCGGGCACGATGATCAGCACGCGCTCGCCAGACATGGCCGCGATACTATCGCGGCCGCTCGTCCGTCCAACTCCTCAGGAGGCCTCGTCCCGGTGGGCCACGCAACTGTTGGCGCACCGCGTCGGACCCGGCTCGTCTCGCTCCCGTGGCACGTCGTCGTGCCGGTCGTCCTCTACCTGCTCGTCTCGCTGGCGGGGGTGTCCCAGTCGTCGATCGGGGCACCGGAGCTCCGGGTCGACCCGGCGGACCCCACCGGCGTGATGCTCGGCGAGGCGCGTGCCACGCGCTCGGACGAGTTCCTGACCGCGACCCCGCTCGTGCTGGGCGTGCAGGCGACCGGCCGGACCGAGGACCACAACCCGCTCACGGCGCAGCAGGCCATCCTCAACGTGCTGCCGTCGGGTCCGGTGACGTCCGTGCTCTTCCTCGACGGTACGGTCCAGCGTGCGGGGCCCTGGCTGCCCGACAGCGTCCTGTTCGCCGCGCGGCACTGGCTGGGCGTCCTGCTCCTGCTGCTCGCGGCGCCGGCCTTCTTCCGCACCCTCACCGGGAGCCGCTGGATCGGCTGGTTCGCTGCCGCGCTGATCGTCTTCTCGCCGGCCAACGCGTGGTGGTCCGGCACCCACGCCAACCTCCTCGGCTTCGCCTTCGCCGGCGCGGTCGCGCTCGAACGGGCCGTCCGCGGGGTCGACGACCGACGCTGGGTGGCGGCCGGGGCCTGGTCGCTGCTCGCCGCGGCCCTCCTGGTCCGTACGCCGCTGCTCTACCCGCCGTGGGCCGTGGTGCTGGTGCCCGTCGTGGTCCTGGCGATGGTCGCCGGGCTCCTCGCACCGCGGCCCGGACGGGGTCGCCGCCTCGCGGCGGTGGCCGGCGTGGGCGTGCTGACCCTGCTCCTCCTGGCGGCCGTCTACTGGGAGAACCGCGCCGCGATCGCCGCCTCCGCCGACACCGTCTACCCCGGCACCCGGGTGCTGACCGGGGCGGCCGCCGCCGTGCAGTCACTGTTCGGGGCCACCCACCTCGGTGTCCTCGCCGACGGCGTGACCGTCGTCGGGTCCAACGCGTCGGAGATCTCCTCTGCCTTCCTCGTCGTGCTCGTCCCCGCGGTCCTGCTGCTGGTGCGCGGCGTGCAGTGGCGGGTGCCCGGCCATCGCTGGGCCGTCGTCGCGGTCGCCGCCGCGACGACGTGGTGGGCCCTCTGGACGATGCTCGACTTCGGGACGATGGGGTCACGCCTCCCGCTCGTCAACATGGTCCCGCCGGCCCGTGACGCGCAGGTGCTGGGTCATCTCGCCGTCATCCTCCTGTGCCTCGTCCTGCCGGGCGCGGCGGAGCGTGGCACCCGCACGCTAGCGATGGTCGCTGCCGGAACCGCGGCGCTCGTGTCCGGCTACGCCGGGTCCGTGCTGCGGGTGCAGAACCTCCCGGACATGTCGCTGAACACCGTCTGGCTGGCCGCCGGGGGAGTGGGAGTGGTCGTCTTCCTGTTGACCCGGTGGCCCCGCCGTGCTGCGGGCTATGTCCTCGGCGGCGCCCTCGCGTTCTCGCTGGTGTGGGACGTCAATCCGGTGCTCGTCGGGCTCGGCGACCTGCGCGGCACCGAGGTCGCCCAGCAGATGGAGCAGGACGGGGACGCCGCTCGCGCGGACGGGGGCGTGTGGGCCTCGGACCACTACTCGGTCGACGCGCTGATGATGGCCACCGGCGTCCCCGCGTTCTCCGGGCGCCAGATGTCCGGGCCCGACCCGGACGTCTGGGGGCGCCTCGACCCGGGCCGCGAGCACGAGGAGGTGTGGAACCGTGGCGGTGCCTACATCTGGTTCTCGTGGTCGGGTCGCGAGGAGCTCGAGTGGACCAACCCGACGCCAGACGTGATCCACGTCGCCGGGTCGCCGTGCGTGGTGGCGGAGCGGCTGCCCCGGCTGACGACCGTCGTCACCAAGCGCGAGCTGGACCTCGACTGCCTGCGACCCGAGCGCACCTTCGACTGGGGCGGGGAGCCGCGCTGGGTCTACTCGGTCGAGGAGCGGGCCGGGCGATAGCCTGACCCCGCCATGCCCCGACAGGATCCTCCCCAGCAGCCACCCCCGGTCCAGCGCCTCCGCGTCCGCTACGCCAAGCGCGGCCGGCTGCGGTTCACCAGCCACCGCGACTTCTCCCGCGCGTTCGAGCGCGCGGTCTTCCGCGCGCGCATCCCGATGGCGTACTCGTCCGGCTTCAACCCCCACCCGCGCATCTCCTACGCCGGCGCCTCGCCCACGGGGGCGGCGAGCGAGGCCGAGTACCTCGAGCTGGCCCTCGCGGAGGTGCTGGTCCCGGCCGAGGTGCACGAGCTGCTCGACGCCTCGCTCCCGCCGGGGCTCGACGTGCTGGCCGTGGTGGAGTCGCCGGGCGGCTCGCTCTCCGACCGGCTCCAGGCCAGTCGCTGGCGGATCGAGGTCGACGTACCCCGTCCCGACGCCGAGCGCGCGGTGGAGGCGTTCCTCGCCGCGCCGGAGGTCACGGTCGAGCGGATGACCAAGCGCGGGCTGCGCAGCTTCGATGCCCGCGCGGCCGTGTCGTCGCTCGCCGTCGTCGACGCCGCCGAGGGTGCACCGACGACCGTCGAGCTCGTCCTGCGGCACGGGGAGCCGGCCGTGCGGGCCGACGACATCCTCGCGGGGATGACCCGGCTCGGTGGGCTGGCCCCGGCCGGTCCGGCACTGCTGACCCGGCTCGACCAGGGTCCCTACGACGAGGCGACGGGCGAGGTGGGCGACCCCTTCGCCAGCTGAGCCTCTAGCGCCCGACGCACGGACGCCGCGACCGAGTCCCACGCCCAGGTGAGGTGGGCCTGCTCGGCGGTGGCCGACATCGTGGCGGCGTAGCGGTCGGTGTCGCGGGCGAGGTCGACCGCCTCGGCGAGGGCGCGGTCCCACTCGTGGTCGCGGGCCAGCCGCCCGGTCACCCCGTCGGCGATGGCGGCGTCGAGCGACGGCGTGTGCGACGCGACCGTCCACGTGCCGACCACGGCGGCCTCGAAGAACTTCAGGTCGGACTTGCAGACGTTGAAGGCGTTGTGCTGGAGGGGCGCGATGTTGACCTCGACCTCCGCGATCGAGTGCTGCAGCTCCACGTAGTGCATGAACGGCACGAACTCGATGCGGTCACGGAACTCCTCCAGCGGCCCGACGTCGTCGAGGAACCCGGCGATCCGGACGTCCACGTCGGGGTCGTGGGCGAGCAGGCGGGCCAGCGCGGGCGCGGCGACGGTGAAGTCGCGCACGTGCGAGGGCGTGCCGCTGAAGTAGCCGATGGTCACCGGTCCCGAGCGGCGGAAGCCGGACGACTGCTTGGCCTCGAGAAGGGTGCGGCTGTAGTCCTGCTGGGCGCGGTCGAGCACGTTGGGGACCACGTGGACGTGCTCGAGGGGCAGGTGGCGGGCGAGCTCGGCGCGGAGCGTCTGGTTGGTCGTGAACGCGCCCTCGCACAGCGCGAGGGTGGCGTTGAGCCGTCCCATGTAGGAGAACCAGACGTCCCAGTCCAGGCTCACCGTGGCGTCGCGCCCCAGCGAGTCCATGACCAGGCCGGCGTAGGAGGTGTCGAACACGAGGTCGTCGGTGTCGAAGAGGAGGGGTACGCCGGCGCGCGCGGCCGTCGCGGCGAGGCGTCGTACGTTGCCGCCGTAGCGGTGGCGGGCGAGCACGATCGCGTCGAGCTGCGGCACGACCGGGAGCACGGACGGGATGTCGTCGTCGCTGAACCAGCCGGCGCCCACCACGCCGTCGGGGTCGCTGTTGACGGCCTCGACCACGTTGGCCACGCGGTAGCGGAACGTGCTGGTGTCGGGCTGGCCGTAGAACCAGGCCACCTTCACGTCGCCGTCGAGCATGCGTCCCACGCGTTGCGTCACCGTGCTGTCCCACAGGACCGGCAGCGGTCCGGCGGGACGGGGGAGGTCAGCGAACATCGCCGGACCGCATCACGGCGCTGAAGCGCTCGACGAGGGCGTCGACAGTGGGGGCGAGACTCGTGGTCCAGTCGCGCTCGATGGAGTCGGCCCGCAGGTTGGCCGCCCGCTGCTCCCGGTCGTCGGACAACGCGAGCAGCCGCTGCATGCCCTCGAGCAGCCCGTCGACCGTGGCCGGAGCAGTGAGGATGTTGGCCGAGTAGTCGCTCAGGTCCTGCTTGCTGCCGTGGGTGTTGGTCAGCACGGGGACGCCCGCGGCGGCGAGGTCGAGCGGCGGGTACGACGGGTGGGGCGTGTCCATCAGCACCAGCGCGGCGTCGATCGTGTTCACGAGCGCCTGGTAGTCGAGCCAGTTGAGGCCCTCGACGACGAGCGGCCTGGTGTCGCGCGGGAAGGTCAGGTCGGGCGTGCGGCGTCCGACGAGGTAGAGCTCCCACTCCTCGGGGTCGAGGACGCCCTGCTCCACGGCGCGGGACAGCACCGTGCCGCCGCGCCAGAAGAGGTTGCGGGCGTTCTCCGGGCGCGAGTAGAAGAAGAGCCGCCGCTTGCCCTCGGGACGCGGGCCCAGGCCGCCGTCGCGCGGCAGCCCGCCGGGGAAGGCCGGGGTGAGCGCGATGGCCTCCTCGGCCAGGTGCGGGTAGTTGTCGGGCGACCCGAGGTGGTTGAGCAGCCGCTGGGTGTTGACGATTACGGTGAAGCCGCGCTCGCCGAGGGTCTCGCTGCACATCAGTCGCTCGTCGCCGAACGCGTAGAACATCCGCTCGTCCTCCTGCAGGAGGTAGAGCACCTGCTCGCGGGGGACCGTGCTGCCGAGCGTGGCGCGGGTCGTCCACCACGAGGTGGTCATGACGATCTCGTCGTCGGCGACCGCCAGCTCGGTGTCGCCGGACACCGGGACGTACGCCGTCTCCAGCGCGCCCTCGAGCCGTACGCCGGCGGCCTGCTCGAGGGTGGCGACGACGCTTGGGTCCGGGGCCTCGGTGCGGGTGGCGATGCGCAGGGTGGCGCCGAAGCGGTTGGCCAGCAGGATCGCGAGGATCACCGAGGTGCCGACGCCGCCGAACAGGCTGGACGGCCCCACGCTGTCGGTCAGCACGGTCACCCGCGGCGTCACCGACGCGAGGTGGGCGACCGGCAGCGGCGCGAGCTGCGCCCACTGCTGCGCGAACAGGCTGTCGAAGTAGGGCTCGCGCAGCCGGCCGCGGGGCGCGATCCGTCCCTCGTGCCGCCCGAAGCGAAGGTAGTGGAGCAGCGGGTTGGCGCCGCTCTTGGCGACGTCGACGTTCTGGCGCTGGTAGCCAGTGGTGGAGAACAGCTCGCTGGGGTCGTCGCCGCGCCGGGCGCCGAAGCGGAGGTAGTGGCGGACGAGGTCGGCGTCCTCGGGAAGGTCGGGGTGGAAGTGCCGGTAGTAGTCGGCGTCGAACAGGCCCGACTCGACGATCAGCGCGATGTCGTCGGCCAGGGGGTTCATGCTCCTGCCCTCCGCCCGACCAATGCGCAGGTAGTGCACGAGGGGGTTGATCTTCGCCGCCGCCACCTCCGGGTTGCGCTGGAGGTAGGAGCGGGAGGAGAAGGCCGCCGACGGGTCCTTGCCGTTGAAGCCGCCACGGGTGAGGTAGTGCTGGACCGGGTCCTTGCCCTGCTCGCGGAGCTTGGGGAGCTGCTGGAGGTAGAACTCCTCGTCGAACAGCTCCGACTCGCGCAGCAGGTCGGCGTCGCTGACCTCGCGTCGGTGGATCTTGCGCTCTGTCGTGGCCAACGCGGGCGTCCCCCTCGGGTGGTGTTCGGGTGCCCGGGGAGCATATCGGCGGACCCCGGCACACCCGGCCGCCGCGCGCCTTGGGGTCGTGGGCGGGCGGTGTGCGATACTCGCCACGTTCGACGACCTGACCACCGTCGGGATCCGTCGAGCCGACGACGTTCTCGCCGGCCGCACCAGCGGTCGGCACCCCGGGTGGGTGGACGTCACCGGACCGCGACGCGGCCACAGGAGTCGGTGACAGCGACTCGCGTGGCCCGGCGACCGCGGCGGGTGGCGCACCGGCCGGCCGGAGACGCACCCGCGGAGGGGGTCGCCGCCACAGAAGCTTTGCGTCCCGCCGATCGCCATGCGAGAGGGGCGGACGCCGTACCGGCACCGTCGCGGTGCCCGAGGAGCACCACATGCTCAGTGATGACCAGCCCGACCAGCCCGAGCGCACCGAGTCGGAGTCCGCGACTCCGGAGGCGGGGGACGAGCCGACCGCGGCCACCTCGCCCGCCCCGCCCGTCGTGACCCGGCGGACGCGCAAGGCGCCCGCCAAGAAGGCGGCTGCCGCGCCGGCCGCCGACACGCCCGCGGCCGGCGACGGTGACGAACCCGTCGTTCGCAAGACGGCCTCTCGCCGGGCGCCTGCCAAGAAGGCGCCGGCGCGCAAGAGCGCCGCGAAGAAGGCGGCCGCGGCCGCCGAGCCCGACCAGCCCGCCGTCGAGCCCGCCGTCGAGCCCGCCTTCGAGCCCCAGGCCGCCGACGTGACCGAGGACGCCCCGGCACCCGCGAAGAAGACGGCGGCGCGCAAGTCGGCCGCCAAGTCGACCGCGAAGGCGCCGGCCAAGAAGGCGGCAGCCAAGCGGACCAGCGCCAAGAAGGCCGCCGCAGCGCCTGAGCCGGAGGTCGTGGAGACCGCCCCGGCCACCGAACCCGACGCCGGTCACGCGGTGCTGTTCCAGGCCCCGGTGGTCACCACGACCACCCGCCGCACGCGCAAGAAGCCGGCCGCGGTCGAGGCCGACGAGAGCGGCGAGGCCGTCGAGGCGGTCGAGGACTCGGTCGAGGCGGACGACACGGTCACGGAGGCTCCGGCACCCGCCAAGAAGGCCCCGGCGAAGAAGTCGGCGGCGAAGAAGTCCGCCGCCGAGAAGCCTGCCAAGATGTCCGGCCGGAAGGCCGCACAGAAGTCCGTGGCCGAGACGACCGACGCGACGGCTCCCGAGGAGGAGGAGGACGAGGACGCGAGCGCTCTCGTCGCCGACACCTCCGAGGCCCAGGACACCGACGCCCCCGACACCTCGGAGGCGGGCGACTCCGACAGCGAGGGGGAGGGCGGCTCCGGTCGCCGTCGCCGCCGCCGCGGCGGTCGTCGTCGCCGCAAGTCCGGCGAGGGTGGCGGCGAGGGCGGCGAGGCCGACACCGGGTCCGCCGACACTGCCGACGACACCGCGGAGGCCACGACCTCCGGCCCGGCGGACGGCGACTCCGAGGCGTCCGACGGCAACGGCGAGGGTTCCTCGCGTCGTCGCCGCCGGCGTCGCCGCGCCGGCGAGGAGGGCTCGTCCGACGACAGCGACCCCAACACCGTCACCCGGGTGCGCAAGACGCGCTCGGCCGAGGACCAGATCACCTCGGTCCAGGGCTCCACCCGTCTCGAGGCCAAGAAGCAGCGCCGCCGCGAGGGCCGCGAGGCCGGCCGTCGCCGGGCACCGATCGTCAGCGAGGCCGAGTTCCTCGCCCGCCGCGAGTCGGTCGAGCGGGTGATGGTCATCCGCCAGCGCAAGGACCTCACGCAGATCGGCGTGCTCGAGGACAAGGTCCTCGTGGAGCACTACGTCGCCCGCAAGTCCCAGACCTCGCTCATCGGCAACGTCTACCTCGGCCGGGTGCAGAACGTGCTCCCGTCGATGGAGGCCGCCTTCATCGACATCGGCAAGGGCCGCAACGCGGTCCTCTACGCCGGCGAGGTCAACTGGCAGTCGCTCGGCCACAAGGAGGGCCAGCCGCGCAAGATCGAGTCGGTGCTCTCCAGCGGCCAGATGGTCCTCGTGCAGGTCACCAAGGACCCGGTCGGCCACAAGGGCGCCCGCCTGACCAGCCAGGTCAGCCTCGCCGGCCGCTTCCTCGTCTACGTCCCGGACGGCACCACGTCCGGGATCTCCCGCAAGCTGCCCGACACCGAGCGCAGCCGCCTCAAGACGCTCCTCAAGGAGATCGTCCCCGACACCGCAGGCGTCATCGTGCGCACCGCAGCAGAGGGAGCCAGCGAGGAGGAGCTGACGCGCGACGTCGAGCGCCTCAAGGCACGCTGGGAGGACATCGAGAAGAAGGCGACCCACAAGGGCTCCGGCCCCCAGCTGCTCTACGGCGAGCCCGACCTGACCCTGAAGGTCGTGCGCGACCTGTTCACCGAGGACTTCGCCAAGCTCGTCATCGAGGGTGACGACGCCTGGGAGACCGTCCGCGGGTACGTCGACTCGGTCGCTCCCGACCTCGGCGAGCGCCTCGAGAAGTTCGAGCGCGGTGCGACCGGTGGCGACGTGTTCGCGACCTACCGCATCGACGAGCAGATCCAGAAGGGGCTGGACCGCAAGGTCTGGCTGCCCTCGGGGGGCTCGCTCATCATCGACCGCACCGAGGCGATGACCGTCGTCGACGTCAACACGGGCAAGTTCACCGGGTCCGGGGGCAACCTCGAGGAGACGGTCACGAAGAACAACCTCGAGGCGGCCGAGGAGATCGTGCGCCAGCTCCGGCTGCGCGACATCGGCGGCATCATCGTCGTCGACTTCATCGACATGGTCCTCGAGTCGAACCGCGACCTCGTGGTCCGCCGGCTCGTCGAGTGCCTCGGTCGCGATCGCACCCGCCACCAGGTCGCCGAGGTGACCTCGCTCGGCCTCGTCCAGATGACCCGCAAGCGCATCGGAACCGGGCTCGTGGAGGCGTTCAGCGAGAACTGCGAGCACTGCCACGGCCGTGGCGTGGTCATCAAGGACCAGCCGGTCGACCCCGACGCACGTCCCGACGACGGCGAGGGCCGTCGCGGGAGCCGCAGGCGCGGACGCCGCGGCTCGGGCGGCGATGAGTCCGGCAACGGCAACGAGGGCGGAAACGCCAAGCCCGCGGAGGCGCACCACGCCCCGTCGTCCGCCCCGTCGCCCAAGGACGTCGCCGCGATGGCCCGGCCCGACCGGCCGGCCGAGGAGGCGTCGGGCGAGACCGTCGCCGAGGCTCCGGGCGAGACGGCGCCCGAGGCTCCGGCTGAGACGTCGCCCGAGGCTCCGGCTGAGACGTCGCCCGAGGCTCCGGCCGAGGCAGCACCCGCGGCTTCTGTCGAGACGACCTCCGACACGCCCTCGGTCGAGCCCGAGAAGCCGAAGGTGGTCACGCGCACGCGTCGCCGCTCGGCCAGCCGTCCCGCCGGCCCACCGTCGGGCGTGGGCACCGTGCCCGCCACGGGCGTGGTCGAGCCCGGGACCGCGGGTCTCGAGGCCGGAGCCGGCACGCCGGCGGTCGACGGAGCAGCTCCGCAGGACACGTCGTCCGGTGGTCCGGGCGAGGCGCCGGTGGTCGAGCACGTCCCGATCAAGAAGAAGGGCTCACGCAAGCGCTGAGCCCGCGGGAGAGGGTGGCCGACCTCGTTTTGCCCGGTCGGCACCCGATCCCGTAGTCTTGACCCTCGGTGTTCGACGCACCGATTCTGCGCGCCCGCCACGCGGCGTACTCGCCCGACCAGGCGGTGTCGTGCGCAGTCCCGAATGTTTTCTTACCTGTAGTTCGTATCGAGGAGAGTGACTCGCCGTGTACGCAGTCGTGCGCAGTGGCAGCAAGCAGCAGAAGGTTGCCGTGGGCGACGTCATCGAGATCGACGCGATGGCCGCCGCGGGCGACACCCTCACCCTTCCCGTGGTGATGGTCGTCGACGGCGACAAGGTGACCGCGACCGGCCTGGACAAGGCGAGCGTGACCGTCGAGGTGACCGGCCGCACCAAGGGCCCGAAGATCATCATCCAGAAGTACAAGAACAAGACCGGCTACAAGAAGCGCCAGGGTCACCGCCAGAAGTACACCCAGGTCAAGGTCACCGACATCTCCCTCTGAGCACTCGCTCGAGGTCGACTCTTCATTCCCAAAGGACTGGACAATGGCTCACAAGAAGGGTGCTGCGAGCACCAAGAACGGTCGTGACTCCAACGCGCAGCGCCTCGGCGTGAAGCGCTTCGGCGGCCAGGTCGTCGGCGCCGGCGAGATCATCGTCCGCCAGCGCGGCACGCACTTCCACCCGGGCACCGGCGTGGGTCGCGGCGGCGACGACACCCTCTTCGCCCTGCAGGCCGGCGCCGTCGAGTTCGGCACCCGCCGCGGTCGCAAGGTCGTCAACATCGTCCCCGGCGAGTGACGACGCGACACTGAGCACCTCTGCACTCTGCTCAACTCGAAGGGCGTCCCTGTCTGGGGGCGCCCTTCGTGCTTTCACCCACCGATGCAAGGAATCTGATGGCCATCCCCACGTTCGTCGACCAGGCCACGCTGCACCTCGCGGCGGGCCGCGGCGGCAACGGCGTCGCCTCGGTCAAGCGGGAGAAGTTCAAGCCCCTCGGTGGGCCCGACGGCGGCAACGGCGGCCAGGGCGGCTCGATCATCCTCCAGGTCGACACCAGCGTGACCACGCTCGTCGACTACCACCACAGCCCCAAGCGCCGCGCGGAGAACGGCGGCCAAGGTGCCGGCGACCACAAGAACGGCGGCAACGGCAAGGACCTGGTCCTGACCGTGCCCGACGGCACGCTCGTCAAGGACGAGGCCGGTGAGGTCCTCGCCGACCTCGTCGGCCACGGCACCACGCTCGTCGTCGCCCAGGGCGGCCGGGGTGGTCTCGGCAACGCGGCGCTCGCATCCTCCAAGCGCAAGGCGCCGGGCTTCGCGCTCCTGGGCGAGCCCGGGGACGAGCTCGTCGTACGCCTCGAGCTGAAGGTCGTCGCCGACATCGGCCTCGTCGGCTTCCCGAGCGCGGGCAAGTCGTCGCTGATCGCTGCGATCTCACGGGCGCGGCCCAAGATCGCCGACTACCCGTTCACCACCCTCATCCCCAACCTCGGTGTCGTCACCGCGGGCGAGACCACGTTCGTGGTCGCCGACGTGCCCGGCCTGATCGAGGGTGCGGCCGAGGGCCGCGGTCTCGGCCACGACTTCCTGCGCCACATCGAGCGTTGCGCGGCGCTGGTGCACGTCATCGACACCGCCTCCATCGAGCCCGGGCGCAACCCGCTCGACGACCTGGACGTGATCGAGGGCGAGCTCGCCCGCTACGGCGGCCTCGAGGACCGTCCCCGGCTGGTGGCCCTCAACAAGGTCGACGTCCCCGACGGCCAGGACATCGCGGACATGGTGGTCGAGGAGCTGCGTGGTCGCGGCCTGCGGGTCTTCGAGGTCAGCGCCGCCTCCGGTGCCGGTCTGCGCGAGCTCACCTTCGCGATGGCCGAGATCGTCGAGGCTTCGCGGGAGGCCGCGCCGGCGGCCGAGGCGGAGCGCATCGTGCTGCGACCCCGGGCCGTCGACGGCGGCGACGACTTCACGGTCGTCGCGACCGACGAGGGGTGGCGGGTACGCGGCACCAAGCCCGAGCGCTGGGTGCGCCAGACCGACTTCAGCAACGAGGAGGCCGTGGGCTTCCTGGCCGACCGCCTCAACCGTCTGGGCGTCGAGCTCAAGCTCGCGCAGATGGGCGCCCAGGAGGGCGATGCCGTCCTGATCGGCCCCGAGGACAACTCGGTGGTCTTCGACTTCAAGCCCAGCATCGAGGCCGGTGCCGAGATGCTCGGCCGTCGCGGCGAGGACGAGCGGTTCCGCGAGGACCGGCCGGCCCGCGACCGGCGTCGCGACATCGCCGAGGCGATGGAGACCAAGGCGGAGGAGGAGGCCCGCGCCGACGTGGCCCGCCGTCTCGACGAGGAGCGGAAGAAGAAGGGGCCCAACCGCAGCACCGGCAGCTCCGGCGTCGGTCCGATGGCCTACGAGATCGGCAGCAAGGACGACCCCGACTGGGACGGCAGTGACGACTGACCGATCGGCCACCCGGTCAGACCTGGTGGACGGTGCCCGTCGGATCGTCGTCAAGGTCGGCTCGTCGTCGTTGACCACCGCCGCCGGCGGCATCGACCCGGCACGCGTACGGCAGCTGGTGGAGGTGCTCGCCGCCGCCCGCGGAGGTGGAGCCGAGGTGGTGCTCGTCTCGTCGGGGGCCATCGCTGCGGGACTGGCCCCCCTCGGGCTGAAGCGTCGCCCCCGCGGTCTCGCCGCCCAGCAGGCGGCCGCGTCGGTGGGTCAGGGGCTCCTGGCGCACCGCTACCAGGAGGAGTTCGCCCGGCACGGCATCGTCACGGGCCAGGTGCTGCTCACCGTCGACGACGTCACCCGGCGCGCGCACTACCGCAACGCCCACCAAACCTTCGCGAAGCTGCTCGAGCTCGGTGTCGTGCCGATCGTCAACGAGAACGACACGGTCGCGACGTCGGAGATCCGCTTCGGCGACAACGACCGGCTGGCCGCGCTCGTCGCCCACCTCGTGCACGCCGACCTGCTGGTGCTGCTCTCCGACGTCGACGGCCTCTACGACGGTCCGCCGTCGCGCCCCGGCGCACAGCTGGTCCCGGTGGTGCGCTCCGAGGACGATCTCGCCGCGGTGAGCGTCGGCTCGGCCGGTGCCGCCGGTGTCGGGACCGGCGGCATGACCACCAAGGTCGACGCGGCGCGGATCGCGACCGGTGCCGGCATCGACGTCGTGCTGACCTCCACCGACCAGGCTGCGGCCGCGCTGTCCGGCGCGGAGGTCGGCACCCACTTCGAGGCGACCGGCAAGCGCCGCCCCACCCGGCTGCTGTGGCTGGCGCACGCCACGTCGGGCCAGGGCACGCTCTCGCTCGACGCGGGGGCCGTGCGCGCGGTCGTCGAGCGCCGAGCCTCGCTGCTCCCGGCCGGCATCACCGCCGTGAGCGGGACGTTCGTCGCCGGTGACGCCGTCGACCTGCTCGATCCCGCGGGCACGGTGGTGGGCCGCGGACTCGTGAACTTCGACGCCGACGAGCTGCCCGCCCTCCTCGGCCGCTCGACCCGGGAGCTGAAGCACGCGCTGGGGACGGCGTACGAGCGCGAGGTCATCCACCGCGACGACCTCGTCGTGCTCTAGGGGCGACGGAGGTCATGGGCGCGGGTCTTCCCGACGACCACCTGCCATGACGTCGATGCCGTACGTCATGGGCGGCGGTCGCCGGGACGACCAGGCGCCATGACGTCGCGGCGGTAGTCAGTCGGCGAGCACGGTCTCCAGCTCGTCCATCGTGCTGGTGAAGGCGCCGGCGAGGTCGACGTCGTACGCGTCGGCGAGGGTCAGGACGCTCCACAGGCAGTCGGCCAGCTCGTGGGCGAGCGCCTCGTCGAGGTCCTCGCGCGGTCGCACGCCGGCCTTGCCCTGCACCAGCTTGGCCAGGTCGCCGACGTCACCGAGGAAGCCGAGCATGATCTCCTGGGTCGTCCACGACCGGCCGTACGTCGACGCCTCGACCTCGGCGTACCTGCTTCGCAACGAGCGGGCCCGCTCGCGCATGTCCTCGAAGTCCATGCGGGGATCCTGCCGCGCGGGGGCTCAGCCGAAGTCGCGGGGCAGGTCGAGCGCGGAGGCAAGGCGCTCGGCGTACGGGGCGCGCTCCTCGGGAGTGACCCAGCGGGTGTTCTGGTGCTGCTCGTAGAGCCGGTCGTCCGCCCAGCGCGGGAAGACGTGCATGTGCAGGTGCCACACGTCCTGGTTGCCGGAGGGCTCGTTGTGCTGGCGGGTCGAGATGCCGTCGCAGTCGTAGGCCTCGCGCATCGCGACGGCCACCTGCTGCGTGAGGTCCCACACGGCGTGACCGGCCTCGGCCGGGATGCCGTAGAGGTTCTCGTGGTGCGCGCGCGGGATCACCAGCGCGGCGCCGTCGTTGGCCGGCCACCACTTCGGGGAGACGCGGGCGTAGGCGTGGTCGGTCACGGCCACCACGTCCGCGGGCTGGTTGTGCTCGTCGTGCACGCCACGCTGGATGAGGCAGAAGGGACAGCCGTAGCCGGCGGGCTCGTGGGTGCGCACGGCCCACACCCTCCCACGGGTAGCGTCGGCGCATGGCCGACCAGCGTGAGCCCCTGCAGAGGACTCCCGAGGAGGTGGCCGAGGACGAGCACTTCTTCCGCTGGTACGGGGTGTGGGCGTCGCTGGACCCGGACGGCCTGACGCAGTTCATGGCGGGCTTCGACCGGCCGTGGTGGATCGTCGGCGGCTGGTCCGTGGAGGCGTTCACCGGCCACGCGCGCGAGCACGAGGACGTGGACCTCTCGATCCTCGCCTGCGACCTCACTGCCTTCCGCGAGCACGTCGGTGACGAGTGGAACCTCTGGAGCAACCACGGCGGCACGCTCCGCCCCTTCAACGACCGTCACCCCGAGGTTCTCGACGTGCGGAGCCAGGTGTGGGTCCGGCGCAGTGCCGCCGACCCGTGGATCATCGACCTGGTCATCACGCCTGACCGGGACGGTCTCTGGACGAGCAAGCGCGATCCCGACCATGTAGCCCCGGTCGACGACGTGACCTGGGTGGCCGGCGACGGCGTGCGCTACCTGCGTCCCGAGGTCACCCTGCTCTACAAGGCCGCGTTGCACCGGCCCAAGGATGACCGGGACCTGGCTGTGACGTGGCCGCTCCTGGACGCGGCGCCGCGCGAGTGGCTGCGTGAGGCCGTGGGCCGGCTCTACCCCGGGCACACCTGGCTGTCGCGGATGGCCTGAGGGCACGGTGCCGGGACGATGCCCGGTCGCCGACACCCGCCCCGTAGGCTTGGCAGGTCATGACCCGTCCGCTCGTCTACCTCGACCACGCCGCGACCACGCCGATGCTGCCGGTCGCGATCGAGGCCATGACGCGCCAGCTCACCGGCGTCGGCAACGCCAGCTCGCTGCACGCATCGGGCCGCGGCGCCCGGCGGGTGGTCGAGGAGTCCCGCGAGACCATCGCCCGCGTGATCGGCGCCCGGCCGGGGGACGTCGTCTTCACCTCCGGTGGCACCGAGTCCGACAACCTCGCGCTGAAGGGGATCTTCTGGGCCCGACGCGCCGAGGACCCCCGTCGTACGCGCATCCTCTCCACCGCCGTCGAGCACCACGCGGTGCTCGACCCGCTCCACTGGCTGGCCGAGTACGACGACGCCGACGTGGAGGTGCTGCCCGTGTCGACGGAGGGCGTCCTCGACGTCGACGCCCTGCGGGAGTCCGTTGCCCGGGACCCCGGATCCGTCGCGCTGGTGTCGGTGATGTGGGCCAACAACGAGGTCGGCTCGCTCCAGCCGGTCGACGAGGTGGTCGCGGTCGCCGCCGAGCACGGGATCCCCGTGCACACCGACGCCGTGCAGGCGCTCGGCCAGGTGCCCGTCGACTTCGCCGCCTCAGGCGTCGACGCGCTGACCTTCACCGGCCACAAGGTCGGCGGCCCCTACGGCGTGGGTGCGCTCGTCGTACGACGCGACCTGCCCGTCAGCGCACTGGTGCACGGCGGTGGCCAGGAGCGCGACATCCGCAGCGGCACGCTCGACGTGCCCGCCATCGCCGCCCTCGCCGCGGCGGTCGAGGAGTCGGTGAAGCACCAGCACGAGCACGCGGTGCGGGTCGCCGCCCTGCGCGACGACCTCGTGCGCCGCGTCATCGAGGTCGTGGCGGACGCCCACCTGCACGGCGCGCCGGCGGGACCGGGGCGGCTCCCCGGCAACGCCCACATCGGCTTCCCCGGCTGCGAGGGCGACTCCCTGCTGATGCTGCTCGACGCCCGCGGCATCGAGTGCTCCACCGGGTCGGCATGCTCCGCCGGCGTCCCGCAGCCCTCCCACGTGCTGCTCGCGATGGGCTGCGACCCCGACCAGGCGCGGCACTCCCTCCGCTTCTCGCTCGGCCACACCACCACCCCGGCCGACATCGACGCCGTCGTCGAGGCCATCGGCCCGGTCGTGGAGCGTGCCCGGGCCGCCCGGGCACGCTGAGGGGCTGGGTCGGGGATGAAGGTCGTCGCCGCCATGTCCGGCGGGGTGGACTCCGCCGTCGCCGCCGCCCGCGCCGTCGATGCGGGGCACGACGTGACCGGCGTGCACCTCGCGCTGAGCCGCAACCCGGCGTCGTACCGCTCCGGGGCGCGCGGGTGCTGCACCATCGAGGACAGCAACGACGCCCGCCGCGCTGCCGACGTCATCGGCATCCCGTTTTACGTCTGGGACCTCTCCGACCGCTTCCACGAGGACGTCGTGGAGGACTTCATGGACGAGTACGCCGCCGGGCGCACGCCCAACCCGTGCCTGCGGTGCAACGAGAAGATCAAGTTCGCCGCCGTGCTCGACCGGGCGCTCGCGCTCGGCTTCGACGCGGTCGCCACCGGGCACTACGCCCAGCTGCGCACCGGGGCCGACGGGCTCATCGAGATGCACCGCGCCACCGACCACGCCAAGGACCAGTCCTACGTCCTCGGCGTGCTCGACCAGGAGCAGCTGCGGCACTCGCTGTTCCCGCTCGGCGACACCGACAAGCCGACCGTGCGCCGCGAGGCCGAGGCGCGCGGCCTGCTCGTTGCCGACAAGCCCGACTCGCACGACATCTGTTTCGTGGCAGACGGCGACAACGCCGGCTGGTTGCGCGAGAAGCTCGGCGACCGCGCGCCCAACCACGGCGGGGACATCGTCGACGAGACGACGGGGGAGACGGTCGGCAGCCACACCGGCACCTACGGCTTCACGATCGGCCAGCGCCGCGGCCTCCGGCTCGGCGTGCCGGCCGCCGACGGCAAGCCGCGCTTCGTGCTCGACATCGAGCCGGTCAGCGGCACCGTGACGGTCGGTCCGCGCGAGCGCCTGGCGGTGGACCACGTGGCGGGGGTGCGCCCGCGCTGGTGCGGCACGGTGCCAGAGCGCGTCGACGGCACCGTTCAGCTGCGCGCCCACGGCGCCGAGCACCGGGCGGTCGTCGTCGTGTCCGGCGACCGCGTGGAGATCGACCTCCTCGACCCGGCCGAGGGCATCGCGCCGGGGCAGGCCGCGGTGATCTACGACGGCACCCGCGTCGTCGGCTCGGCCACCATCGCCTCCACCCGCCGCGTGGAGGCCCCCGCGTGACCGTCTCCACGACGTTGGCCCACCGGGCCGGCGCCCTGCTCGGACCGCGCCACCGGTCGTACGTCGTCGCGCTGGTCACGCCGGCCGGTGCGGAGGTGGGCGCCGCCGGGGCCGACGAGCACGCCGACGTGGAGCTCGGGTCGGTGACCAAGGGGATCACGGGGTTCCTCTGGCGCGACGCCGTCGCTCGGGGCGAGGTCTCGGACGACGTGGTGCTCGGTGATCTCCTCGAGGTCCCGCCGCACCTGGCCGGCATCCGGCTCTCGGCCCTGGCCACGCACACCTCCGGTCTGCCGCGCCTCGCCGGCGGGAGCGAGATGGCGCGCCGCACCTGGGAGCTGTGGCGCCACGGCCGCAACCCCTACCGCGAGGACGTCGCGGGCCTGCTGTCCCAGCTCACGGAGGTGAAGGTGGGCAAGCCCGGCCCGGCCTACTCGAACCTCGGCTTCGAGCTGCTCGGCCATGCGGTCGCGGGCGCGGCAGGACTGGCGTACCCCGAGCTCGTCACCCAGCGCGTCGCGAACCCCCTGGGCCTGGCCGACACCTACGTGCCCACCTCGGCCGACCGGTTGCGTCCCGGCGCCGTGGCGCCGCGCAACCGCCGCGGGCGAGTGGTCGAGCCGTGGGCCAACGAGGCGATAGCGCCGGCCGGGGGCGTGCGCTCGTCGGCCACCGACCTCGCCGTGCTGCTGCGGGCGATGCTCGACCGCACGGTGGTCGGGGCGGAGGCGATGGACCCGATCGCGCCCTTCGTCGGCTCGATGCGCATCGGCGCCGGCTGGCTGACCGGACCGCTCCTGCGCCGCACGGTCACCTGGCACAACGGCGGGACCGGTGGCTTCCGGTCGTTCGTCGGCATCGACCGTGACCACGGCGTGGGTGTGGCGCTCGTCAGCGCGTCCACCCGCTCCGTCGACGGCGCTGCCGCACGGCTGCTCGCCGAGGCCGGAGACCCGACATGACGTGGGCCACCGGAGTGGGCTCGATGCCCGGCGCCACCGACGCCGACCACGCCGAGGCGACCCGCCTCGTCCTGGGCGAGCTGCCCGACCTGCCGCACGTGCCGGAGGTGCCGGGCCGGGGTGTCACGGCCGCGATGACCGGGCGGGGGCTCGCGGTCGTCGAGGGCCTCGGTGCCGACCTGCAACCCGCCGGGTGGCGGCTCACCGACGCCAGCGGGGTCGACCACCGTCGCGCGCGCTCGCTGCTCGCGCAGGACCTCGACACGCTCGAGGAGCTGGCCCAGGACTACGAGGGTGCGTTCAAGACCCAGGTCGTCGGCCCGTGGACGCTGGCGGCGACGGTCGAGAAGCCGCGCGGCGACAAGGTCCTCGCCGACCACGGCGCCCGGCGCGAGCTCGCCCAGGCGCTCGCCGAAGGCGTGCGCACCCACCTCGCCGACCTGCGACGGCGGATCCGCGGTGTCGACCGCTGGATCGTGCAGCTCGACGAGCCGGCGCTGGCCGCGGTCGTGGCCGGTCAGGTGCCGACCGCCAGCGGCTACGGTCGCCACCGCAGCGTCGACCTCCCCGAGGCCGCGGCGCACCTGGAGTGGGTCGCCGCCGCGATCGCCGACGGCGGCGGCGAGGCGTGGGTGCACTCCTGTGCCCCGCAGACGCCGTGGTCCCTGGTCGCGGGGGCCGGGGTGCACGGGCTCTCCGCCGACCTCGACATGCTCGGCCCGGCCGACCTCGACACCTTCGCGGAGGCCCTGGAGTCGGGCCGCACCGCCGCCCTCGGCGTCGTACCGTCCACGGCACCGGCCGGCGACGCCTCCGACGTGCGCACCACGGAGCGGGTGCAGCGCTGGCTCGACATGCTCGGCCTGGATCCCGACGGCGTCGTTGACCAGCTGGTCATCACGCCGACCTGCGGGCTCGCCGGGGCGACTGCGGAGTGGGCGGGTCGGGCCGTACGCCTCTCGGCGACGGTGGCCCGCAACCTCTGACCGGTCAGTGGCCGGTCAGCGTTCGGCGCGTGGGACCCGGGCGCCGAGCACCTCGAGGACGGAGGTCAGCGCGACGTCGTGCCAGCGCCGCGACCCGGCGAGCATGTAGTGGCCGAGGCCGCCCATGTCGTGGAGCTCGACGCTGGCCGCAACGCTGCGCGCGCGGTCGACGTAGCGGCTGGTCTCGCGGAACGACGTGATGCGGTCGCGTCGCCCGTGGGCGGCCCGGAGGGCGCGACCCGCCAGGGTGGCGACGGGGTCGTCGGCCGACCACCACGGGGCCAGACCGACCACGCCGACGACCGACGGGTCGTCGGCCGCGTGCACCGCCACCCGGGCACCCATCGAGTGCCCCAGGAGCACGACGGGCACGTCGCCGTGCGCGGACCTCAGCTCCTCCAGCGCCCACCTGGCGTCGGCCACCGGGGCGGCGCCGCCGTTCCACCCACGCACCCGGTAGCGGGTCAGCCACACGCCGACACCGGCCGCGTGCGCCTGCGGCACGATCGCGCGCCGCAGCCATGCCGCCCGTCGCCACGACGCGCTGGTCGGGCCGATGACCCGGTCCGACCGGGGCTTGCCCCCGTGGAGGACCAGGACCATCGCACGCGGCTCGCCCGGGACGTCGGCCGTCGTCAGGAGGGGATCACTCACGACACTCCTTCGACGCCGCGGCGACGTCGGATGGGCGGTCGGACGGCACGTCCGCTCAGTGGACTCCGACCCCCTCCGGCGCGGACTCCGACGCCAGCTCCTCGTGCTTCACGTCGAGGAAGAGCCACACGAGCGCCGAGGCGGCCAGCATCATCAGCGAGCCGACGAAGAAGGCCATCGTGGCGCCCTCGGTGAACGAGCCGAGCGAGGCCAGCTGGCCCAGCGCCGCCTGGTCGAGCTGCGGTGCGGCTGCCGCGATCGAAGGTGCGATCTCGTCGGCGCGCGTCTGCGCGAAGTGCAGCGACACCGTGCTGAGCGTCGCCAGGCCGAGAGCGCCGCCCACCTGCTGCATCGTGTTGAGCACGCCCGAGCCGATGCCGGTGTCCTGGGCGCGCAGGTGGTGCACGGCGACGAGCGTGAGGGGCACGAAGTTGAGACCCATGCCGAACGCCATCAGCACGACGAACGGGAGGATCTGCGTCCAGTAGTTCACACCGTCGCCGAGGGCGACGCCCTGCCCGCCCAGGGCGGTAGGCATCGAGGCGAGGATGGAGGCCGGGTCCTCCGGGACGGTGATCCGGCTGAAGCCGTAGAGCGCGGCCGCCGAGAGCAGCGTGCCGACACCGGACAGGTAGCGCGGGTCGACGTGGCTGATCAACCGGGACGCCGCGGTGGCCGAGATGATCATCGCGATCGAGAACGGCAGGAACGCCACGCCCGTGGTGAGCGGGGAGTAGCCCACGACGAGCTGGATGAAGAGCGAGAGGAAGAAGAACATCGCGAACATCGCCGCCGGCACGATCATCATCACGGCGAAGGCGGTCGCGCGGTTCTTGCTGCGGAAGATGCGGAAGGGCATCAGCGGGTGCTCGGCGCGCGACTCCACGAGCAGGAAGACGCCGAGGAGCGCCACGCCGATGACGAGGCTGGCGACGGTGGTGGTGTCACCCCAGCCGTAGCGCTCGTCGCCGGCACGGGACAGGCCGTAGACGATCGCGAGGAGGGCGCCGGTGCCGGTGATCGCGCCCGGGATGTCGAGCCACCCGGTGTGGCGCTCGGACTCGTCGAAGAAGCGCGGGGCGAAGAAGGCCGCGGCCAGGCCGATCGGGACGACGATGAGGAACGTGTAGCGCCAGCCCTCGAGGCCGAGGATCGGGTCGAGCCCGGTCAGCCAGCCGCCGAGGATCAGCCCCACGGCCGCTCCGACGCCCGCCATGGCGGCGTACACCGCGAAGGCGCGGTTGCGCTCGCGCCCGGCCGGGAACGTGGTGGTGATCAGGGCGAGCGCGGCCGGCGAGGCCAGGGCGGCACCGAGGCCCTGGAGGCCGCGGGCGCCGAGCAGCATGACCTCGCCCTGGGCGAAGCCACCGATGAGGGACGCGAAGGCGAACAGCAGCACGCCGACCATGAAGATGCGACGGCGGCCGTAGAGGTCCGCGAGGCGGCCGCCCAGCAGCAGGAAGCCGCCGAAGGTCAGGGCGTAGCCCGTGACGATCCACTGCAGGTTGGCCTGGTCGATGTCGAGGTCGGCGCCGATGTAGGGGAGGGCGATGTTGGCGATGGTGCTGTCGAGCACCACCATCAGCTGCGCGAGCGAGATGAGCACGAGCGCCCAGCGCAGGCGCTTGTGCTGCTCGGGGGTCACCTCGTCGGCAACCAGGGTGCTGTCGGTCATGGAGCGTCCTTCGTGGATGGTCGTGCAGGTCGAGTGGAGCAGGGGGGTCCGACAGCGGTCGCCGGACGTGGTGGGTCAGCTGGTGGGGGAGGCGGGTCCGTGGAGCGCCGCCGGGAGGATGACCTCGTCGAGCACCCGTCCGACGAGCTCGGGGGTGACGGGGTCGCCGAGCAGGAAGGCCCGGTGCAGCACGATGCCGGCGAGGGAGGGGCCGAGGATCGTGAGGTCCGCGTCGGGGTGGACCTCACCCCGCTCGCGCGCCCGCTCGTAGATGTCCTGCGAGGCCGCGATCTTGGGCGCGATGAACTCGCGGCGGTAGATCTCGGCGAACTCCGGGTCGCGGCCCATCGCGGTGACGACCGCGGCGAGCACCGCCTGGGCCCGGGGGTCACTGATGCCGCCGCTGCCGCAGTAGGCCGCGAGCAGGTCGCCGCGCAGGGTGCCGGTGTCGGGTGCCGTGGCGGTGGTGGTGTGGTGCTGGGTGACCGCGGCGACGACGAGCTCGGGCTTGCCGCGCCACCGTCGGTAGAGCGTGGCCTTGGACGCCTTCGCCCTGGTGGCGACGGCATCCATAGTGAGCAGGTCGTAGCCGACGTCGGCGAGCACCTCGAGGGTCGCGTCGAGGATCTCCAGCTCGCGCTCGCCCGCCACGCGGGGTCGGGTGCCGGTCTCGGTCGGGGTCACGCCTGCTCCTCGGTCCTGCGGTCTGATGAAACGGAACGGTTTCGTTCCACAACGCCAGAGTAGGCAGATCCATTCCGACGGAACAAATGTGTTTCATCCGGTCCAGACCGCAGCGTCGCGTGCGGTGTCCGAGGTGACCGGCAGACTGTGCCCATGAGCACGAGCGAGCAGCCCGACCTCGAGGCCACCGCCGCGACGGTGGCCTCCGCCCCGCCCGAGGCGCGCGAGCGTCACCAGGAGCTCAGCGGGCAGGTGGACGACGCCCGCTGGCGCTACTACGTCCTCGACGACCCGACGTTGTCCGACGCCGAGTTCGACCTGCGGCTGCGCGAGCTCGAGTCGCTGGAGGAGCAGTTCCCCGAGCTGCGCACGCCCGACTCGCCCACCCAGAAGGTCGGCGGAGCCGTCTCCACCGAGTTCACGGCGGTCGACCACCTCCAGCGGATGGAGAGCCTCGACAACGCCTTCACCTTCGAGGAGCTCGGCGCCTGGCACGCCCGCATCCTGCGCGAGGGCATCGAGTCGCCGGCGCTGCTGTGCGAGCTCAAGGTCGACGGCCTCGCGATCAACCTGCTCTACGAGGACGGCCGCCTCGTGCGCGCGCTGACCCGCGGCGACGGGCGCACCGGCGAGGACGTGACCCCCAACGTGCGCACCATCGCGTCGGTGCCGCACCGTCTCGTCGCGAACGACGAGCACCCGGTTCCGGCGCTGCTCGAGGTCCGGGGCGAGGTGTTCCTCCCGACCCAGGCCTTCGAGCGGCTCAACGCGTCCATGGCCGACGCCGGCAAGCCCATGTTCGCCAACCCGCGCAACGCCGCGGCCGGCTCGCTGCGCCAGAAGGACCCGCGGGTCACCGCCACCCGTGACCTGGGCATGGTGTGCCACGGCATCGGGGCGCGCGACGGCTTCGAGCCGACCTCGCAGAGCACGGCGTACGACGCGCTGCGGGCGTGGGGTCTGCCGACCTCCGACCAGGTGAAGGTGGTCCCGTCGCTGGCTGAGGTCGAGGCGTGGATCGAGCACGTGGGCGAGCACCGGCACACCATCGTCGAGCACGAGATCGACGGGCTCGTCGTCAAGGTCGACGACGTCGCGCTGCAGCGACGGCTCGGCTCGACGAGCCGCGCGCCCCGGTGGGCGATCGCCTACAAGTACCCGCCGGAGGAGGTCAACACGCTGCTGCTCTCGATCGAGGTCAACACCGGGCGCACCGGCAGGGTGACCCCCTTCGGCGTCATGGAGCCCACCAAGGTGGCCGGCTCCACGGTGGAGCGGGCCACCCTCCACAACGCCCACGAGGTGCGTCGCAAGGACGTGCGCCCCGGCGACACCGTCATCCTGCGCAAGGCCGGGGACGTCATCCCCGAGATCCTCGGCCCCGTGCTGGCGCTGCGTCCCGACGACCTCCCGGAGTGGGTGATGCCCACCCACTGCCCCTCCTGCGGCACCGAGCTGGTGCAGCAGAAGGAGGGGGACAAGGACCTCCGCTGCCCCAACCACCGCAAGTGCCCGGCCCAGCTGCTCGACCGCGTCTTCCACGTCGCCGGTCGCGGTGCCTTCGACATCGAGGGTCTCGGCTCGGAGGCGGCCCACGCGCTGCTCGACGCGGGCGTGATGGAGGACGAGGGCGACATCTTCGACCTCACGGCCGACAAGCTGGTCCGCACCCAGCTGTTCACCCGGGCCCCGAAGAAGGGGGAGGAGGGGCCGCAGCTCTCGGCCAACGGCCAGCGCCTGCTCGACAACCTCGCCACCCGCCTCGACGTCCCGCTGTGGCGGGTCGTGGTCGCCCTGTCGATCCGCCACGTCGGCCCGACCGCCGCCCGCGCCCTGGCCACAGAGCTCGGCTCCATGGCGGCGATCCGTGACGCCTCGGAGGAGGAGCTGGCCGGCACGGAGGGTGTCGGGCCCACCATCGCCGCATCGGTGCGCGAGTGGTTCGACGGCCCGGAGGCCGACTGGCACAACGAGATCGTGCGCAAGTGGGAGGCCGCCGGGGTCCGGATGGCCGACGAGCGGGACGCGTCCGTGCCGCGCACGCTCGAGGGCCTCACGATCGTGGCCACCGGCTCCTTGCAGCACTACACCCGCGACTCGGTGAAGGAGGCGATCATCAGCCGCGGCGGCAAGGCGTCGGGGTCGGTGTCGAAGAAGACCGACTACGTCGTGGTCGGCGACAACGCCGGCTCCAAGGCCGACAAGGCCGAGCAGCTCGGCGTCCCGGTCCTCGACGAGGACCAGTTCACGGTGCTGCTGGAGAAGGGGCCCGACGCGCTGGCGTGAGGCCGACAACTTTCGACGGGCACGCGGTGTCCCACCCACGAGGTGCCGTCTCGGGTGCCCACAGCGAAAGGTCGTCACCATGTCACGCAGGGCTCGCCGGCTGGTCCCCACGCTCGCACTGGTCGCGCTTGCGACCACGCCGCTCGTCGTCCTCGGGGGTCCCGCCGGGGCCGCGCCACCGAGCTGTGCCGGCCTCAAGGCCACCATCGTCGGCAACGCCCGGGCGAACTCCATCACCGGCACGCCCCAGCGCGACGTCGTGGTCGCCCGGGGCGGCAACGACACCATCCGCGGCCTCGGCGGCAACGACGTGATCTGCGGCGGTGACGGTGCTGACACGATCCTCGGGGGCGAGGGCAACGACCGTCTCCACGGCGAGACCGACCTCGTGCGCCTCGACCAGTTCGGCCGGGTGGTGAAGAAGGGCGACACCATCTCCGGCGGCAGCGGCGACGACACGGTCGACCTCGGCTACGACCCGCGCCCGGCGAGCGAGGGCACGGCCGTACGGCTCGACGGCATCACCTACGTCAACGCGGTGGCCCCGGTGGTGGTGGACTTCCGCGCCGCCGCGACCGTCCCGATCGCCGCCGACGGCAGCGACACCGTCACGGGCTTCAACGGCGGCATCCGGCTCGTCGGGTCGCCCTTCGCCGACACCGTCAAGGGCACCAACTCCGCCGACGTCATCACTGCGCGCGGTGGCGACGACACGATCTTCGGCCGGGGCGGCGACGACACCATCGTCGCCGACACCTCCGGAGCCCTCGGCAACGACCGGCTCTACGGCGACGCGGGCGACGACACCCTGACCGGCAGCCTCGGCTCCGACACCTTCGTCGGAGGCAGCGGTGGCGACACCCTCACCGCGACCTCGGAGCTTCGCCAGGAGATCCGCGGGGGCAGCGGGGTCGACACCGTCACCTTCCCGATCCCCGCCGAGTCCGGCTTCTCCGCCCGGGGCCACGGCGGCCAGGACAAGCTCCGCCTGCTCCCCAACTCCAACCCGGCGATCAAGCCCACCCTGCGCCTCGACCAGACGAAGAAGACCACGATCCGCGACCTTCCCTTCACCATCAAGGGGAAGATCAACGGCTTCAGCGACATCGTGCTCCCGGCCCGTACGTCGACGGTCTTCAAGGGCAGCAACGACTCCGAGATCGTCACCGCCCACCCCGACTACCGCGTCCAGCTCTACGGCCGCGGCGGGGCAGACGTGCTGACCGGCTCCGACGAGCCCGACCGGCTCGACGGTGGTCGCGGGTTCGACATCGCGCGCGGTCGTGGCGGCAACGACACCTGCAAGGCGGCCGAGAAGCGATCCAGCTGCTGAGCGCGTCTGCTTCCCCCGTGACCGCGGACAGGGGCACCATGCCTCCATGGCGCGCACCAGCAGGCTGCTCGTGCTCGCAGTGGCCTGGGCGGTGCCGGTCTGCTGGACCGTCCTCGCGCTGCTGGCCGGCCCGTCCGACGGCACCAGCCTCTCCTCGAGGCTGCTGCCGTCGGCGGCCGCCGACTGGGGTGACACCGTGCGCGTCGCGACCACCTACGGGGAGACCCCGCTCCGGCCGGGTGACGAGGTGCAGGCCGTCGACGGTCGCTCGCCGGCGCAGTGGGTCGCCGGCGAGGACGGCGTGCGGCGCCAGCTGGGCGACGTCGTTCGCTACGAGGTGCGCCGCACGGGTGCCGGCCTCGACCTGATCCAGCAGGTCGACGTCACGTTGCACCGCTACCCGTTCGCCGCGGCCGCGCGGAGCGCCCCGCACGTCGTCCTCCTGCCTGTCCTGCTGCTCGCGCTGGGCTCGCTGGTCTTCTGGGCCAGGCCGACGGCCGCTGCCGCGCGGGCGTTCCTGGTGGCGACCGCGCTGCTGCCCGCCGCGATCACGTCCACCCCGCTCGGCCTCGGAGTCATCGACCTCGCCGGTTCCCGCGGTGCCTGGCCCCAGCTCGTCGGGGAGGCGATGGCAGCGTTCGGGCTGGTCGCCCTCCTGCTCTCGGTCGCGCTCCTGACCCGAGCCGCCGCCCGCGACCGGTGGGTGACGGTCGCGCTCCTCGTCGTCCCCCTGCTCGGGTACGCCATCTGGCTGGCCGCGCGCCTCGGGAGTGCTGGCTCTGCCCTGGAACGGACGTCGCTGTGGGCGACCGTCTTCGCACCCGCCCTCTGGGCCGCCGTCCCGGCCCTGCTCGCGGTCGCCACCCTCGCGCACCTGAGGGCTCGGGACCGGACCGACGTGCTCGCCACCCGGCTCGCGCTCCTCGGCGTCGGTGCCGGCGTCGCTGCCTGGCTCGTCCTCGGTCCGGCGCCCGCCCTGCTCACGGGGGCGCCGCTCGTGCGCCAGGACCTCCTCGTCCTGCTCGGTGGAGCGCTCGCTCTGGCCGGCATCGCGGCCGCCGCCGGGCACTACCACCTCGCCGAGATCGAGCCGCGGGTCCGCCGCGGGCTCGTGCAGGCGCTCGTGCTGGTGGTCGTCGCGGCCGCCTTCGTCGGCATGGTGCGCGCGGTGGACGCCGCGGCGGACATCTCCGTCGGCTCGATGCTGGCCGGCGGCCTGCTGGCGCTGCTGCTGCTGCCGGCGGCCGTCGCGGTGCAGCGGACCGTGCGCCGGGTCGTGTACGGCGACCGCGAGTTCCCGCACCGGGTCGTCTCGGACCTGCGCCGGCTCGACGCGCTGACCGCGCCGGAGGACGCGTTGCGGGAGGCCCTCGAGCTGCTCGCGCGGCGCCTCCACCTGTCCTTCGCGGCCGTCGACGTGCTGGCGACGCCCACCTCCGGTCCGGTCGCGGCGTCCATTGGCGCTCCGGTCGGCACGCCCGCCACCGTCGACCTGTCCGTCGGTGGCACGACCGTGGGCCGTCTCCAGCTCGAGGTGGACGCCGGCCACGACCCCTTCGGGCCCGGTGACCGGCGGTTGTTGGAGGACGTGGGAACCCAGGTGGGCGCGCTGGTCCAGGCGGTCACGGCCAACCGTGAGCTCCAGGTGTCGCGGCAGCGGCTGGTCGCCGCCCGCGAGGAGGAGCGCCGCAGGCTCAGGCGCGACCTGCACGACGGCCTGGGGCCGTCGCTCGCGTCGCTCGCGATGCGTCTCGAGGCGGCCACGGACCTCATCGAGGACGACCCCGGGCAGGCCGCCGACCTCGTCGGGCGACTGTCGGACCAGGCCCGCGAGGGCATCGGCGAGGTGCGGCGGCTCGTGGAGGGCCTGCGCCCGCCCGCGCTGGACCAGCTCGGCCTGGTCTCGGCGCTGCGGCACAGGGCGGCCGAGCACGCCGCCGGGGTGGGCACCGTGCCGTGGACGGTCGAGGCCGCCGACGACATCGAGCCGCTGCCGGCGGCGGTGGAGGTGGCGGCCTACCGCATCGTCGTCGAGGCCGTGACCAACGCGCAGCGCCACAGCGGCGCCGACGGGTGCGTCGTACGCCTGTCCCGCGACGCCGGGGACCTGCGCATCGAGGTGTCCGACACGGGGTCGGGACTGGCAGCGGACCGCCGTCCGGGTGTAGGCCTGTCCTCGATGCGGGAGCGGGCCGAGGAGCTCGGCGGCACGTTCGAGGCGGGCGACCGTCCCGGTGGCGGCACCGTGATCCGGGTAGGGCTGCCGCTGCAGCAGGGATGAGCGGTCCGAGGACAGTCAGGAGGAGCCGATGGACGGCTACCGGGTGTTGATCGCCGACGACCACGACGAGTTCCGGCGTGGGCTCGAGGCCTTGCTCGCCGCGACGCCGGACGTGGAGGTGGTGGGCACGGCCTCGGACGGAGCGATGGCGATCGCCCTGGCCCTCGACCTCCAGCCCGACGTGGTGCTGATGGACCTGCACATGCCGCGGGTCAACGGCATCGACGCCACCGCGCAGATCGTTGGCTCGTCCCCCCACATCGGCGTGCTCGTGCTGACGATGATGGAGGACGAGGAGTCCGTGTTCGCCGCCGTGCGCGCAGGCGCCCGCGGCTACCTCCTCAAAGGCGCGCGGCGCGGCGAGATCACGCGGGCGGTGCAGGCCGTCGGTGCCGGTGAGGTCATCTTCGGGCCAGGCATCGCCGACCGGGTGATGACGTACTTCGCCGGCGCCCGCAGCCGGCCGGTCGCCGACGCCTTCCCCGACCTCACCGAGCGCGAGCGGGTCGTGCTCGGGCTCATCGCGGAGGGCAAGGAGAACGGCGAGATCGCCCGGCAGCTGAGCCTGTCGATCAAGACCGTGCGCAACCACGCGAGCAACATCTTCACCAAGCTGCAGGTCGCCCACCGGGCGCAGGCGATCGTCAAGGCCCGGGAGGCGGGGCTGGGCTGAGCCGGGATCAGCCCGCGTCGCGGCAGCCACCCTGCAGCCGCGCATCGCCCCTGGCGTCGTCGCCCACGGCCCGGGCCTGGGCCAGGTCGGGGAGGACGACGTCGGCGCCGCCCACCACGGCGAACGTGCCCGTGATGATGCAGCCCTCCGTGCGGCCCGGACGGACGGTGGTCAGCGCCTGGATCAGCCGGTAGACCTCCGAGGGGGACATGTCGGTCTGGAGGCCGCCGATCGCGGAGAGGGCGACCCCCTCCATGAAGCCAGGCTCGTCCTCGAGGGTCCGGAGCCGCTCCAGCGTCCCCAGGAGCAGCCGCTGGTGGTTGGCCACGCGCTCGAAGTCGCTGCCGTCGGGGAGCGTCTCGCGGGTGCGGGCGTAGGAGAGCGACTGGTCGGCGTCGAAGGTGTTGCGGCCGCGCTGCACCCGGACGTCGCCGTCCTCGGTGGTGAACGCCGTCGGGGAGTCGACCTGCACGTCGCCGACGGCCCCCATCATCGAGAGGAACCCCTCGAACCCGGTCACCAGGACCACGTCGGGCTCGATGCCGAGCAGCTCGTCCACCTCGCGGGCCACCCCGTCGGGCCCCTCGTCGCGCAAGGCGGTGTTGAGGCGGGCGCGGCCGTCGCCCATTTCGACGTAGAGGTCGCGGGGCAGGCCGATGGCGAGGGCCCGACCGGTGTCGAGGTTCACCCCGACCAGCTGGATCGCGTCGGTGAGACCGGTCATCACGTCGTCACCGGCGGCGGCCTCGGAGCCGAGGGCGAGGACCCACACGACCCCGTCGCCCGCGTCGACCGCCTTGGCCGTGCCGATGGTCGTCAGGCTGATGGTCGTCGGGTGCACGGTGCCGGAGGGCACGACGAGCGCGATCCCGGCGAGGAGCGCCAGTCGTGCGGCAGTACGCCGGAGCCACCTCATGACCCGACCCCCTCCGCCTCGGCGGACGACTCGTCACCGTCGTCGAACCTGACGTCGTAGCCGAAGACCGACCAGGTGCCCTCCTCGGCGTCGAGCAGGAAGCGTCCGTCGAGCGTCAGCGGTCGCGTCGAGCCGTCCTCCATGGTGGCCTCGAAGGCGAAGTGCACCGTGGCGGTCGCGCCGTGGACCTCGCCGGCCTGGTCGAGGAACGACAGTCGGGCGTCGAGCTCGGTGGCGCGCACGTCGGTCGCGTCCCGCACGGTCGCCGCGGTGAGCAGGTCGATGTGCCGGGTCGCCTTGCGGGCCGCCACGCTGGTGAAGTCCTCGAAGGCCCGGACGAAGTCCTGCCGGGGGAACTCACCGAGGAACCCCTCGAGGACGTAGTCGGACAGCACCTCGCCGACGGCCCCCTCGATCTCGGCCCGCGTCGACTCGTCGAGGCGCTCGCCGCCGGTGACGGTCTGCACCCGCAGCGCGGCGGACTCGGCAGTCGGGGTCTCCTCGTCGTCGGGCGGGCCGGCATCGGAGCAGCCGACGGCGAGCACCGCGACCGCGACCGCGACGCCGAGGCGTGCGATCTGCCCGACGCGGTGTCGAGTGTGGCCCATGGCGATCATCATTGCCGACGCAGCCTGCGCTGTCTCAGCTCGCCAGGACCGTGTTGACGGGGGAGAGGTCGAGCTCGGTCGCCAGCACCGTGGGCACCACCAGGGCCAGGACCGTCGTCTCCAGCGTCAGCTTCGCCATGGTGACGACGCTCGTGGTGAGTGCCTTCCCGGCACATGGGGCGCCGATCCCGGGCGGTCGGGACGTTGTGGACCACGGTCCCGACCGGGGGCGGGCGCAGCCGGGGCGGGGACCTAGGATCAACCCCATGCCCGAGATCTCCAGGGACGAGGTGGCCCACCTGGCCATGCTCGCCCGCATCGACCTCTCCGACGCCGAGCTCGACCACCTGGCGCCCCAGCTGAGCGTCATCCTGGAGTCGGTGGCCTCCATCAACGGGGTCGCAGGCGACGACGTGCCGCCCACCTCCCACGCCCTGCCGCTGACCAACGTCTTCCGCGAGGACGCCGTCGTGCCGGGCCTGACGGCCGAGGAGGCGCTCTCCGGCGCACCCGCCGTCGAGGACCAGCGCTTCTCCGTCCCGCGGATCCTGGGTGAGGAGGCCTGATGAGCGACGTCACCCGCAGCACCGCTGCCGCACTCGCCGAGCGGCTGGCCTCCGGCGAGCTCACCTCCGTCGCGCTCACCCAGGCGCACCTCGACCGCATCGACGCCGTGGACGGGGCGGTCCACGCCTTCCTGCACGTCGACCGTGACGGCGCCCTGGCCGAGGCCGCCGAGTCCGACGCCCGCCGGACCCGCGGCGAGGCACGCGGCCCGCTCGACGGCGTACCGGTCGCGGTCAAGGACGTGCTCACCACCCGCGGCCTGCCGACCACCTGCGGCTCGAAGATCCTCGAGGGGTGGGTCCCGCCCTACGACGCGACCGTCGTGTCACGGCTGCGCGAGGCCGGCCTGCCGATCCTCGGCAAGACCAACATGGACGAGTTCGCGATGGGCTCCTCCACCGAGCACTCCGCCTACGGCCCCACCCGCAACCCGTGGGACCTCGACCGGATCCCCGGCGGTTCCGGCGGCGGGTCGGCCGCCGCTGTCGCGGCCTTCGAGGCGCCCCTCGCCATCGGCACCGACACCGGCGGCTCGATCCGCCAGCCCGGCGCCGTGACCGGCACCGTCGGCGTGAAGCCGACCTACGGCGGCGTCTCGCGCTACGGCCTGGTGGCGCTCGCCAACAGCCTCGACCAGGCCGGTCCCGTCACCCGGACGGTGCTCGACGCGGCGATGCTGCACGACGTGATCGGCGGGCACGACCCGCGCGACTCCACCTCCATCCAGCAGGACTGGCCGTCCTTCACCGAGGCGGCGCGCGCCGGCTCGGCCGCCGACATGACCGGCGTCAAGGTGGGCGTCATCACCGAGCTCGCCGGCGAGGGGTGGCAGCCGGGCGTGATGACGCGATTCCAGGAGTCGGTCGACCTGCTCGTCAAGGCAGGCGCCGAGGTCGTCGAGGTGTCGTGCCCGTCCTTCGTGCACGCCCTCGCCACCTACTACCTCATCCTCCCGGCCGAGGCGTCGAGCAACCTCGCGAAGTTCGACGCGATGCGCTACGGCCTCCGGGTGACCCCCGAGGGCGACCCGAGTGCCGAGGAGGTCATGCGGGCCACCCGCGACGCCGGCTTCGGCGACGAGGTCAAGCGCCGCATCATCCTCGGCACCTACGCCCTGTCCAGCGGTTACTACGACGCCTACTACGGCCAGGCCCAGAAGATCCGCACGCTCATCAGCCGCGACTTCGACGCCGCCTTCTCCGGCGTCGACGTGCTGGTCTCGCCGACCGCCCCCACCACGGCGTTCAAGCTGGGGGAGAAGCTCGACGACCCGATGGCGATGTACCTGAACGACCTCGCCACCATCCCCGCCAACCTCGCCGGCGTGCCCGGGATCTCGGTCCCCAACGGCCTCGCGGACGAGGACGGCCTCCCCAGCGGCTTCCAGGTGCTGGCCCCCGCCCTGGCCGACGACCGCGTCTACCGCGTGGGCGCCGCGCTCGAGGCCCTGTACGCCGACGAGTGGGGCGGCCCGCTGCTCGACAAGGCACCCGAACTGGAGACCGACCGATGACCGCCCAGACGAACGACACCGCGCTGATGCCCTTCGACGACGTCCTCGCGGCCTACGACCCGGCCCTCGGGCTCGAGGTCCACGTCGAGCTCAACACCGCCTCGAAGATGTTCTGCGGCTGCCCGGCCGTGTTCGGCGGCGAGCCCAACGCGGGCGTGTGCCCGACGTGCTTGGGCCTGCCCGGCGCGATGCCGGTGGTCAACGGCAAGGCCGTCGAGTCGGCCATCCGCATCGGCCTGGCGCTCAACTGCGACATCGCCGAGTGGTGCCGGTTCGCCCGGAAGAACTACTTCTACCCGGACATGCCGAAGAACTTCCAGACGTCGCAGTACGACGAGCCGATCTGCTTCGACGGACACATGGACGTCGACGTCGATGGTGAGACCTACCGGGTGGAGATCGAGCGCGCCCACATGGAGGAGGACACCGGCAAGTCGCTGCACGTCGGTGGCTCCACCGGCCGCATCCACGGCGCCGACCACTCGCTGGTCGACTACAACCGGGCCGGCATCCCGCTCATCGAGATCGTCACCCGACCCATCCTCGGCGCCGGCGAGAAGGCCCCCGAGGTCGCGAAGGCCTACGTCGCGCAGCTGCGCGAGCTGATCGTCGCCCTCGGCGTCTCCGAGGCCCGGATGGATCAGGGCAATCTGCGTGCCGACGTCAACCTGTCGCTCTCGCCGAAGGGCAGCGGCACCCTCGGCACCCGCACCGAGACCAAGAACGTCAACTCGTTCCGCTCCGTCGAGCGGGCCGTGCGCTTCGAGATGCAGCGCCACGCCGCGATCCTCAGCGGAGGCGGCTCGATCCTGCAGGAGACGCGCCACTGGCACGAGGACACCGGAATCACCACGAGCGGCCGCGTGAAGTCCGACGCGGAGGACTACCGCTACTTCCCCGAGCCGGACCTGGTGCCGGTCGCGCCGAGCCGGGAGTGGGTCGAGGAGCTGCGTGGCACGCTGCCGGAGAACCCGACCGTACGTCGTGCGCGGCTGCAGGCCGAGTGGGGCTTCAGCGACCTCGAGATGCGCGACACGATCGGTGCCGGCGCGCTCGGCCTGGTCGTGGAGACGATCGCCGAGGGCGCCGCCCCGCAGGCCGCCCGCAAGTGGTGGCTCGGCGAGCTGGCCCGGCGCAGCAACGAGGACGGCGTGGACCTCGTCGACCTGCCGATCACCCCGGCCGATGTCGCCCGCGTCCAGGCGCTGGTCGACGAGAAGGTCGTAAACGACAAGCTGGCCCGCCAGGTCCTCGAGGGCGTCCTCGCCGGCGAGGGCACGCCCGACGAGGTCGTGGAGAAGCGCGGCCTCGCGGTCGTCTCCGACGACGGTGCGCTCGGCGCGGCCGTCGACAGTGCCATCGCCGCGAACCCCGACGTGGCCGACAAGATCCGCGACGGCAAGGTCGCCGCTGCGGGAGCCCTCATCGGCGCCGTGATGAAGGAGATGCGCGGCCAGGCCGACGCCGGAAGGGTCCGGGAGCTGATCCTGGAGAAGCTCTCCTGACTCCGACTTTCGTCTGATTCGACCGTTCGCGGCGCTGTCTAGACAACTTGTTAGTGTGCTGGCGAGTCCCACTGGTCACATCGCCAACCAAGACGCTCGCAGCATTGGGGGACGTGGTCGGCCGCGACATGCGGTCTGGACGACCTCGGCGAGCGGAAAGGAAGTCATGCACCATCGCATCCGCCCCATCCGCACGGCCGCCGTCGCCCTGTCGACCGCGGCGCTGGGGGTCGGCGTACTCACCGCCCCTCCTGCTTCCGCGGAGCCCACGCCCGCGCTGCGCGCCGCCAAGGCCGCCGTCAACACCGACAGCACGCCGTCGACCATCGCCGCCGAGTGGATCGCCGGTGAGCTCCAGAACGGGCTGATCGAGACCGGTTCGGGTCCGGACTTCGGCCTCACCATCGACACCGGGATGGCCCTGGCCACCGTGGCCGCCCAGAGCGGCACCGTCACGGCCATCAACAACTCCCTCGAGCCGCGCATCGCCGAGTATGTAGGCGACGGGACCAAGGAGTCCTACGCCGGCCCGCTGGCCAAGGCCGCTGCCTTCGCCCGGGTGGCCAAGAAGAACCCGACCAGCTACGGCGGGATCAACCTGATCACCCGCCTCGAGGAGCGCACGGCCAACGTGCCGGCGGACCCGACCGCCGAGCCGCAGGCCGCCGCGTTCGCGGGGCGCATCTTCGACAAGTCCGAGTTCGGCAACTACGCCAACGTGATCGGCCAGTCCTACGCCGTGCGTGCCCTGACGCTGGCCCGGTCGACAGAGGCGGCCGCGGCGCGTGACTTCCTGCTCAAGCAGCAGTGCGCCGACGGCTTCTTCCGCGCCGGCTTCGACAAGGCCGACGTGCCCAACCAGTCGTGCACCCAGGGCGTGGCCGGCAGCGAGGCCGACCCGGACACCACCGCGCTCGCGGTGATCAACCTGATCGAGTCGGGCGACAAGAGCCCGGCCGTCGTGGGCGCCCTGGCCAAGGCCGGCACCTGGCTGGCCGACCGCCAGCGCAACAGCGGGGCGTTCCGCGCCGCGGCGCCGGTCAGCAAGATCAACACCAATTCCACCGCGCTCGGTGGCTACGCCCTCGGGCTGCTGAAGAACCGCGACGCCGCCCTCAAGGCTGCGCTGTGGGTCCGCAAGAACCAGCCGGTCGACAAGTACAAGTGCCGTACCGCGCTGACCAAGGACACCGGCGCCGTCGCCTATCGCAAGGACCGGGTGAAGGACTCCTCGACGACCGGCATCCCGGCCGCGGCCCGTGACGAGTGGCGCCGTGCCACCGCCCAGGCCATCCTCGGCCTGCAGTTCGCCCCGGCGAGCAAGGACAAGCTCAAGATCGTGTCCGTGCGCAAGCAGGCCCGCGCCGGCGAGCGTGTGCAGTTCCGGGTCTTCGGCCTGGCTCCGAGCGAGAGCGCATGCATGCAGGTCAAGGGCGACTTCGTCCGCGTCAAGGGCAAGAAGTCCGGTGACAAGATCGTGCGCAAGCTGCAGCTGCCTGCCGGCAACCAGCGTCGCGTCGGCCTCGTGAAGACCTCGGACGACGAGGCTCGTACGTCGCTGCGCGTGCGCAACTGACGCACCGCACCACCCAGCACCACCCGGCACCACCAGCACGACCGCCTCGGCCCGGCGTCCGCGAGCTCGTCTCGTGCGCCGGGCCGAGGTGCGTCCGACGCCGGCCTGGGGATAGGCTGCGCAAGCCGCACCCGACCGGGTCGGCATGACACACGCCCGAGCTGGGGAAAGCCGGTCCGAAACCGGCGCTGACCCGCAACCGTGGGCACGGGAGCGATCCCGTGCGAGCCGGAACACCCGCCTCGACGCGTCTTGATCACCATCGCTGCCGAGGAATGCAGCGGGGGTTGGCCGGTGCATGCCGCTTCCCTCGTTGTTGCAGCGAGGGAAGGAACCATGAAGTTCTCCGCGTCGAGGACCGCCCTGTCGGGCCTCGCTCTCACCATCGCCGCCAGCGCGCTGGGCCAGCCCCTGCTCGCGCCCGCGGCGAGCGCCGCGACGGACGTGCCGGCCACGGATGCCGCGCGTGCCGGCACCGGCTGGCTCGCCACCCAGCTCACCAACGGCGTCATCCACAACGACACCTACGACTTCGACGACCTCGGCATGACGATGGACATCGGCCTGAGCATGGACGAGGTCGGGGGCGACCAGGCCCTGGTCCGCCAGATCCGCTCGTCGCTCTCGAGCCGTGTCGAGGAGTACGTCACCGGCGGTCAGTACGGCGACCCGAGCTTCCGTCTCGCCGGTGAGCTCGCCAAGTCGCTCGTCTTCGCGCAGGTCTCCGGCGCCGACCCCCGGGCCTACGGCGGGTACGACCTCGTCGCCGAGGTGGAGAAGACCGTGACGGCCTCGGGCCCGAGCGCCGGGCGCGTCGTCAACTATTCGCCGGCCCCCGGGTGGGACGACTACGCCAACACCTTCAGCCAGGCGCTCGCCGTGCGCGGGCTGTCGGTGGCCGGCTCCGACAAGGCCGCCGCGGCGACCGACTTCCTGCTCGAGCAGCAGTGCTCCTCGGGCTACTTCCGGGTGTTCTTCACCACCGACGCCTCCGCCGCGGACCAGTCGTGCGTCGAGGGGACCGACCCGACCGACACCGACACGACGGCGTACGTCGTCCACCACCTCGCCGCGACCTCGCCGCGCTCCGCTGCCGTCGACGCCGCGATCGCCCGGGCGGTCGCCTGGCTCGGCGCGACCCAGAAGGCGGACGGCTCCTTCGTCGGCAGCCCCTTCACCCCGGACCCCAACACCAACAGCACCGGGCTGGCGGCCAGCGCGCTCGCCGCGGCCGGGACGTGCGAGCAGGCCGGCCGTGCCGCCGAGTGGGTCTCCTCGCTCCAGGTCGGGCCCCAGGCCTCGGCCTCGCCGCTCGCCGGCGAGGAGGGCGCCCTCGCCTACGACCGGGCGGCGTTGGACAGTGCCGCCGCCAACGGCATCGGCGCGGCACGTGACCAGTGGTGGCGTGCGACCGTGCAGGCCGTCGCCGGCCTCACCCACGCCCGCGGCTCGGCGAAGGCGCTCGCCGTGACCTCCACCGGGACCGAGCCCGGGGGTGCCGCGACCCTGTCCGCCACCGGCGGCGCCGTGGGTGACCGCTTCTGCCTCACCGGTCCCGGCATCGACGGAAGTCGCACGGTCGTCGTCGGCGCCGACCGCGTCCTCGAGGCCCCGCTCACCCTTCCCGCCGCGGCCGGCCCCGCGACCTACACCCTCACCGGTCGTGACGGCGCGACCACCCACGCCATCGCCGTCCGCGCCGCGGCACAGGCCGCCCAGCCTGCCCAGCCCGACGCCGCACGCGGCTCGGTCGCGGGCGTGCGCCTGGTCGGCCCGGCGGGCTTCCGCAAGGCCGGCAGCAAGGTCGCCCTCGAGGTGCTCGGCGCCACTGCTGGTTCCCGGTTCGTGCTGCGCGGCCCCGGTCTCGCCGACACCACGATCGTGGCCGGCTCCGACGGTGCGCTGACCCGCACGGTCACCCTGCCGAAGGCGACGACGACCGCGGCGTACGTGCTGCTCGGCTCCGACGGCCAGGTCGCCGACGACACCCGGGTGCTGGGCAAGCGCAGGCTGAAGGTCACCACGCTCGCCGGCGATGGTCCGCGCACGCGCGTGCTGGTCCGGCGCCTCGTCGCGCGGGAGAAGGTGCGACTCGTCGTCGCCGGCCGCGTGCTCGCCAAGGGCCGCGCGAACAGCAAGGGCCGCTTCCTCGCCCGCGTCGCACTGCCGGACGGCCGGTCGAAGGTGCGGGTGCGCGCCGTCGGGCAGTTCCCGGACCTGCGCTCCGGCTCGACGCGGGTGACCCTGCGATGACGACCCACGCCGTGCGCCGTGTGCTCACCGCCGTGCTGCTGGTGGCCGCCCCGGGGTTCGTCCTCGGGTCGGCCCCGGCGGCCGGCGCCGCCACGTGTGCGTCCTCGGGCGGCGTCAGCGTCGTCGTCGACTACCGCGAGCTCGGAGGCAGCATGGTCACCGCCTGCTCCGCCGACGGCGGCGGCCAGAGCGCCGCGGCGATCTTCGCGTCGGTCGGGGTCGACATCACCTACGCGACCCGGCAGGCCGGGTTCGTGTGCCGCGTCAACGGCGTCCCCACCAGCGACCCGTGCGTCAACACCTCTCCGGCCAACGCCTACTGGGGGCTGTGGTGGGCCGACGGGTCGAAGGCGTCGTGGACCTACTCGTCCTACGGCGTCGGCTCGCTCACCGTGCCCGCCGGAGGCTCGGTGGGCTGGTCCTGGCAGCAGGACCGCACGGCCTCGACGAGCGTCCCGCCCAGCGTCGCCCCGCCGGTGACGAAGACGACGGCCACGCCGACGCCGTCGCCCACCCCGACATCGACCTCGTCCCCGACGCAGACCACCTCGCCGACCGCCTCGCCCAGCTCGGGCGGCAACGGTTCGGGCGGCAGCGGGTCGGGCGGCGGCAACGGGTCGGGCGGCGGCGGGTCGGGCGGCGGCGGGTCGGGCGGTAGCGGGTCAGGCAGCGGCTCGCAGCCCAGCAACCCGTCGTCCCCCTCCGGCGGGAGCGGCTCGGGTGGGTCGGGGTCCAACCAGACCTCCAGCCCGTCGCCCAGCCAGTCGTCTCCTCCGTCCTCCTCGCCCTCGGCATCCGCCTCGACGTCGGCGTCCGCCGAGCCGTCGGAGTCGCCAGTGGACGGTGAGTCTCCTGGAGACTCACGGCGCACAGCCGGCGCGGGCGGGGCCGGCGGCGACCGGGACCGCGGCGCCGGAAAGGGCGCCAAGAAGGGCTCCGAGAAGGGCTCCGAGAAGGATGAGTCTCCGAGCGACTCACCGTCCAGTGCGGGGGGCGACCCCTCCGGCACCGCCTCTGAGTCTCCTGCAGACTCAGCGTGGAGCGCGTCCTCCGAGGCGGTCGACCCGCAGGCGGACAGCCCCGCAAAGGTCCCGGCCGCCCTCACCTGGGGCGTGCTCGGGCTGCTCGTGGTCGCGATCGTGATCAGCGCGGTCGTCGCGCGTCGTAGACGGGGGGTCTGACGCGTCGTGACCGGACCGGCGGCCCTGCCGCGTGACCTGCACCCGATCGCCTGGTGGTCCTGGGCGATCGGGCTGGCCACCGCGGCGTCGTTCACCACCAACCCGCTGCTGCTGCTCCTCATCATGGGGTCGGCGACGGTGGTGGTGATGGCACGTCGGTCCGGTCACCCCTTCGGCCGGTCGTTCCGGCTCTACGCCATGCTGGCCGCGTTCACCGTGGTCATCCGCGTGGTCTTCCGCATCATCTTCGGCGGCCAGGAGATCGGCAACGTGCTGCTCGACCTGCCCGAGATCCCGCTGCCCGACTGGGCGGCCGGCATCCGGCTGCTCGGACCGGTGACCAGCGAGGCCCTGCTGGCCGGGTTGTACGACGGCCTGCGGCTCGCCGCGATCATCCTGTGCGTGGGGGCCGCGAACTCCCTCGCCAACCCGAAGCGCCTGCTCGCCTCGGTGCCGCCCGCGCTCTACGAGATCGGCACCGCCCTCGTCGTGTCGGTGACGATCTTCCCGCAGCTCGCCGACAGCGCCCGTCGTGTCCGTGCCGCCCAGGCGTTGCGCGGCGGCGCCACGTCGGGCGTCGGGCGGCTGCGCCGCTTCCTCGTGCCGGTCCTCGAGGACGCGCTCGAGCGGTCCTTGTCGCTCGCCGCCGGGATGGACACCCGTGGCTACGGCCGCTCCGGCGGCGCGACCGTCCGGGAGCGGTGGGTGACCGGCTCGCTGCTGCTCCTCGCCCTCATCGGCATCTGCGTCGGGACGTACGCCTGGCTCGACCCGACCGCCCCGCAGGTGCTGGCGCTGCCCATGCTCGGCGTCGGCGTCTCGGTGGCCGTCGTCGGGCTCGGCAGCGCCGGGCGCCGGGTGCAGCGCACCCGCTACCGCCCCGACTCGTGGCTCGGCGCCGAATTCTTCACCGTCGGCGTCGGCGTCGCGGTCGCCGTGCTCGGCTGGTACGTCGGCCGCAGCCAGGTGGTCGTCGCCTACCCGGGCGTCGACGTGATGCCCTACCTGTCGCCCCTCGCCCTCGCGCTCGGCGTGCTGGGCGCGCTACCTGCTGTCGCGACGCCGGTGCCCGCCAGTGCACCGGTCCGCCAGGAGGTGGCCGTATGAGCGGGCACGGCGTGATCGAGCTGCGCGACATCGGCTTCCGCTACGACGAGCACCAGGTGCTCGCCGGGGTCGACCTCACCCTCGACGAGGGGGAGCTCGTGCTCGTCTCCGGTCGCACGGGCGTCGGAAAGTCCACGCTCCTCGGCATCGTCACCGGGCTGGTGCCGCGCTTCACCGGCGGAGTGCTCACCGGGGACGTGCTGCTCGACGGGCAGAGCATCGTCGACCAACCGCCGCGCGAGCGCGCCCACCTCGTCGGCTACGTCGGGCAGGACCCGCTGGCCGGCTTCGTCGCCGACACGGTCGAGGAGGAGCTCGCCTACGGCATGGAGCAGCTCGGGACCGCCCCGGAGACGATGAGGCGACGGGTCGAGGAGACCCTCGACCTGCTCGGCATCGCCGACCTGCGGGCGCGCGACCTGCGCACCCTCTCCGGCGGGCAGCAGCAGCGGGTCGCGATCGGGGCGGTGCTCACCACGCACCCCCGCGTGCTGGTCCTCGACGAGCCCACCTCGGCACTCGACCCGACGGCGGCCGAGGACGTCCTCGCGACGATCACCCGACTGGTCCACGACCTCGGGCTGACGGTGCTCCTCGCCGAGCACCGGCTCGAGCGGGTGGTCCCGTTCGCGGACCGCATCTGCCTCGTCACCGGCGACGGCGGCATCCGGGTGGACGACCCGCACACGGTCCTCCTCGACTCGCCCGTCGCCCCTCCGCTCGTCGAGCTCGGCCGCCTCGCCGGCTGGGAGCCGCTGCCCCTCACGGTGCGCGACGCGCGCCGCCGGGCCCGATCGCTGCCCGAGATCGCCCCACCCGAGCCGACGCCGGACCTCGCGGCCGAGCCGCTGCTCGCGGCGCGCGGGGTGACCGTGGTGCACGGCTCGCACGTCGCCGTCCGCGATGTCGACCTCACCCTGTCGTCGGGACGGGTCACCGTCCTCATGGGCCGCAACGGCTCGGGGAAGTCGAGCCTGATCTGGTCGCTCCAGGGCTCCGGCAAGCGGCGCTCCGGGACGGTGAACGTCGCGGGGGACGACCCGGCCGACCTCGCGCCCGCTCAGCGTCGTACGCACGTGGGGCTGGTGCCGCAGACAGCCGCGGACCTGCTCTACCTCGAGACCGTCGCGGAGGAGTGCGCCGCAGCCGATGCCGGCGCCGGGATCGAGGCCGGTACCTGCCGCAGCCTCCTCGACCGGCTCGCCCCGGGCATCGACGAGACGATCCACCCGCGCGACCTCTCCGAGGGACAGCGTCTCGCCCTGGCGCTGTCGATCGTGCTCACCGCCCGCCCGCCGGTGGTGCTCCTCGACGAGCCGACCCGCGGCCTCGACTACGCCGGCAAGGCCGAGCTGGCGCGCATCGTCGCCGACCTCGCCGCCGACGACCACGCCGTCCTCCTGGCCACGCACGACGTCGAGTTCGCCGCCCACGTGGCCGACGAGGTCGTCGTGATGGCCGAGGGCGAGGTCGTGTCCAGCGGTACGCCGCGACGGGTGCTGGCCGAGTCGCCGTCCTTCGCCCCGCAGGTCACCAAGGTCCTCGGCCCGCCGTGGCTGGTCGTCGAGGAGGTCGCCGCGGCGATGGGCGCCCGCGCGGGAGGCGGGCGCCCATGAGCATCCTCGAACGCACCCGCTCGAGTGCCCGGGCCGGCACCCAGCTGCCGGTCGCCCTGCCGATCGGCCCGCGCACGGCGGCCGTGCTGGTCCTCGCCTCTCTCGCCGGCCTGATGATGCTGTGCTGGCCGCTGCTGCTCGAGGCGCGGCCCGGCGAGCGGGTCGAGCCGCCGTTCCTCTTCCTCGCGCTGCTGCCGCTGGTGATGGTGGTCGTGCTCGCCGAGATGGGCGAGGGCGGCATGGACTCGCGCGTGCTGGCCGTGCTCGGCGTCCTGTCCGCCATCAACGCGGTGATGCGCGGACTCGGGGCCGGGACGGCCGGCATCGAGATGGTGTTCTTCCTCCTCGTGCTGGGTGGCCGCGTCTTCGGCGCCGGGTTCGGGTTCGCCCTCGGGTGCACGTCACTGTTCGCCTCGGCCCTGCTCACGGCGGGCGTCGGACCGTGGCTGCCGTTCCAGATGGTCTGCGCGGCCTGGGTCGGCATGGGGGCGGGCCTGCTGCCGCGTCGCGTCGCCGGCCGCGCCGAGATCACGATGCTGGTCGTCTACGCGGTGATCGCGTCCTACCTCTACGGCCTGCTGATGAACCTGAGCTTCTGGCCCTTTGCGCTCGGGATCGCGGTGCCGGGGCACGAGGGATCGCTGGCCTACGTCGCCGGGGCGCCGGTGCTGGAGAACGCGCACCGCTTCCTCGTCTACACGCTCCTCACCTCGACCGGCGGCTGGGACACCGGCCGCGCGATCACCACCGGGGTCGCGATCGTGGTGCTCGGCCCGGCGATCCTCACCACCCTGCGTCGGGCGGCCCGGCGCGCCGTCGTACGTCCCGGCTGACCGGTCGGGACCGGGAGCGTCAGGGGCGGACGCGGAGGATGCGGTCGTCGGCCGCAGCCGGCTCGCCGCGCCCGTCGCGGTTCGACGTCGTCAGCCAGAGCAGTCCGTCCGGCGCGGCGGCGACGGTGCGCAGACGCCCGAAGTCCTCGACGAAGAACGCCCGCGGCTTCGACGCCTCACCCTCCGCGGACACCGCGATGCGCCACAGGCGCTGGCCGCGCAGGCCGGCCATCCACAGGTGACCGTCGGCGAACGCCAGCCCGCTCGGCGACGCCTGGTCGACGGGCCACACCAGTTGCGGGTCGACGTACGACGCGTCGCCTCCGGCGCCCTCGACGCGGGGCCAGCCGTAGTTGCCGCCCTTCTCGACGAGGTTGAGCTCGTCCCACTCCGAGTCGCCGAACTCCGAGGCCCACAGGCGCCCCCCGTCGTCCCACGCCAGGCCCTGCACGTTGCGGTGGCCGAGCGACCAGACCGGGGACCCGGGGTCGGGGTTGCCCGGTGCGGGTCGGCCGTCGGTGGTGATCCTGAGGATCTTGCCGGCGAGGCTCTGCGGGTCCTGGGCCAGCTCGGGATCTCCGGTCTCACCGGTGGTCACGTAGAGGTGGCCGTCGGGTCCGAACGCGATCCGGCCTCCGTCGTGGATGAAGCCGGCGGGAATGCCGTCGAGGACGACCGTGGTCCGGCCCAGGCGGGTGCCGTCGAGCTGGGCCCGGACGACCCGGTTGTCGGTGCCGGTGGTCAGGTAGAGGTAGAGCGTCCGGTCGGTGTCGAAATCAGGAGACACGGCGACGCCGAGCAGTCCGGCCTCGCCCTGGGGGACGGATCCCGGGACCGTCCCCAGCGGCGTCACCGCACCGTCCGTACCGATACGGAGGACGCGTCCGGAGATGCGCTCGGTCACGATCGCCCGGCCGCCGGGCAGGAAGTCCACGCCCCACGGCACCTCGAGGCCCTCTGCGAGGGTGTCGGCCACCTCGGGCGGGCTGCTCCGTGCGGGGGAGGGGGACGGCGACGCGGCGTCGGTCTCGGGGTCCTCGCTGGGCGTCGGCTCGCTGGGCGTCGGCTGGCTCGGCAGGTCGGTGGGCTGGGTGACCTGCGGGATCGGCTCCTCGTCGGGGCTCGAGCAGCCCGCGGTGCCCAGCAGGAGGGCGAGCGAGAGGACGAGGCAACCGGGGACCAGTCGAGACCTCGCGTTCCCCGGCGTCATGTCGCCAGTGTGCCGTGCGCCGCCGAATGGTCGTCGTCGTGGTGCCCGGGCGGCTCGCTCGGGTTCGCACCCGAGCGGGTCGCGCCGATGGAGGCGACGACGACGCAGGCGATGGCGAGCCACTGCAGCGGCGACAGGTGCTCCTGGAGCACGACGATGGCGGCGAGCGCGGCGGCGGCCGGCTCGAGGCTCATCAGGATGCCGAACACCGCGGGCCGCAGGGTGCGCAGCGCGACGAGCTCGCAGCTGTAGGGGATGACCGAGCTGAGCAGCCCCACGAGTGCGCCGATCAGCAGCACGCGGCCGTCCCACAGCGACGTACCCGCCGTCAGCAGAGCGGGCAGCGTCATCGCGACCGCCGCCACGATGCTCGCCACCGCGAGCCCGTCGAACCCGGACCACCGCCGGCCCGTGCTGGCGCTGAGCAGGATGTACGCCGCCCAGGCCGCGCCCGCGAGCAGGGCGTACGCGACACCGACCGGGTCCAGCCCCGTGCGCTGGAAGCCGAGGAGGGCGACGCCGACGCCCGCCAGCAGCACCCACACGAGGTCGCGGGCGCGCCGGGAACCGAGGACGGCCAGGGTCAGCGGACCGATGAACTCGATCGTCACCGCGATGCCCAGCGGGATGCGCGAGAAGGACTGGTAGATCGCCCAGTTCATCGTGGCGAGGCTGGCGCCGAACGCGAGCACCACCAGCCAGTCGCGGCGCGTCCGGCCGGTGAGCCGTGGCCGCGCGACGACCGCGAGGACGAGCGCGCTGGCCGCCAGGCGCAGCCACACCATGGCGGTGGGGGAGATCTCGCCGAACAGGCCCTTGGCGATCGCGGCGCCGAGCTGGACCGACAGGATGCCCACGAGCACCAGCCCGACGGGGCCGAGCAGGGTCTGGCTCGGTCGCTGGATCACCCGGCAAGCCTATTCAGCCCGCTGCGCCCTTCTCGAAGCCGTCCTCCTCGAGGCTGTCCAGCGCGCGCCGCGCGTGGCGTCCCTCGGCGGCGAAGTAGTCGAGGCCCCAGTCGGCGACCAGGGACGGGAAGCGGAAGGCCTCGCCCGGCCGGTCCGCGCCGCGGAGGGCCTCGCGGACCCGGGCGAGGTCGGTGATCGCGTCGTCGAGCTCGTCGAGGTAGTCCAGCAGCATCCGCCGGGTCTGCTCGGGCTCGCTGACGTGGGCGATGAGCAGCCGCAGCAGGACGGTGTGCTTGAGGACGGGGAAGCCGGCCGGCGTCTGGTCCATCCACTCCCGCAGCGCCTGCTGCCCGGCGTCGGTGATGGCGTACGTCGTCACCTCGCGACCGCCGTCCGCACGGGCGTCGGCCCGCACCAGTCCGAGCCCGGTGAGCCGCCGCAGCTCGGTGTAGATCTGGCTCATCGCGGGGGAGACCCAGTAGAAGCGCAGCGTGACGTCGGCGCGCTGCTTGACCTCGTACCCGGTCAGCTCGTCGCCGAACGTGAGGAGGCCGAGGATCGCATAACCCGTCACCGGGACGTCTTGACGCATCGTCCTCCGAGAGTAGTGTTCCTAATCGGAATAGTCATGCTCCCTCGGCGTCCAAGGAGGCCCCGATGTCGCGCACCCTGCTCATGGTCGGCACCCGCAAGGGCATGTGGCTCGGGACGTCTGACGAGGACCGGACGACGTGGGACTGGACGGGGCCCCACTTCCCGATGGAGGAGGTCTACTCCGTCATGGTCGACACCCGTGGCAGCGCACCCCGGCTGCTCGCCGGCGCCTCGTCGAGCTGGCTCGGGCCACAGGTCTGGCGCTCCGACGACCTCGGTGCCACCTGGGACGAGACGCCGAACGGAGCCGCCCGCTTCCCCGAGGACACCGGCGCCACGCTGGCCCGGGTGTGGCAGCTGCAGCCGGGTCCGTCGGCCGACGGAGGCGACGGGGTGGTCTGGGCCGGCACCGAGCCCGGCGCGGTATTCCGCTCCGAGGACCGCGGTGAGACCTTCTCGCTCGTCCGGGGTCTGTGGGACCACCCGCACCGCCCGGAGTGGAACGAGGGCTTCGGCGGCCAGGCCTTCCACACGGTCCTGCCCCACCCCTCCGACCCCTCACGCGTGCTTGCCGCGCTGTCCACCGGTGGCGTCTACGTCACCGAGGACGGTGGGTCCTCGTGGCGGGCGTCGAACAGCGGGGTGAAGGCGGAGTTCTTCCCCGGTGAGCGCAACTACCCCGAGTTCGGTCAGTGCGTGCACAAGGTGGCCCGCGACGCAGTGGATCCCGACCGCCTCTACCTGCAGAACCACGGCGGCGTCTACCGCTCCGACGACGGAGGCGCCTCCTGGCAGGACATCGCCCCGGGCCTGCCGACCGAGTTCGGCTTCGCGATGGTGGCCCACCCCCACCGTGCGGACACGGCGTACAACTTCCCCATCACGGGGGCCGAGGCCCGCTGGCCCGTCGACGGCAAGGCACGGGTCTACCGCACCACCGACGCCGGCTCGTCCTGGGAGCCGCTGGGCGAGGGGATCCTGCCCGACGGCTACTACACGGCCGTCATGCGCGACGCGCTGTGTGCCGACGACCACGACCAGCCGGGCCTGTACTTCGGCGGCCGCAACGGCGGGGTCTGGGCCTCGCCCGACGAGGGAGCGTCGTGGCAGGAGATCCACAAGGACCTCCCGGACGTGCTCGTGGTCCGTGCCGCGAAGCTCCCGTGAACCGGGCCGTCTGAGGACTAACCTCCCGTCATGGCCGACTTCTCGCTCTCGCGGAGCACCACCATCCAGGCGCCGCCGGACCGCATCCACGCGCTGGTCGACGACTTCCGGGAGTGGCAGAAGTGGTCGCCCTGGGAGGGGGTGGACCCCGACCTCGACCGCGAGTACTCCGGTCCGGACCACGGCGTCGGATCGACCTACCACTGGTCCGGCAACAAGAAGGCGGGCGAGGGCGAGATGGCGATCACCGAGTCGACCCCGACCTCGGTGGTCGCGGATCTCGAGTTCCTCAAGCCGTTCAAGGCGACCAACGTCATGAGCTTCGCCCTGGCCCCGACGGGCGAGTCGACCGACGTCACGTGGACCATCACCGGTCGGCGCAACGTGGTCATGTCCCTGATGGGCAAGCTGTTCTTCGACAAGTCGATCGGCAAGGACTTCGAGCGGGGCCTCGCCGCCCTCAAGCGCGAGTCCGAGCGCACTGCCTGACTCCCTGACAGGGCGGACCCTTGCCCGCGAGTCTCTGAGGGACTCACGTCCTCGACCTGTCCCGCGCTCCACGGCCGGCGACTCTTGCCGGTGAGTCTGTGAGCGACTCACCGGCAAGGCCCGGCTCCGCGGCGGGTGCGTGCCCCGGCGAACCGAAGCGATCATGGGCCCCCAAATGTCCACAGGCGGCCGAATCCAAGGTCGTCGGAGGGGTCTGTGGACGACGGCTGCCTCGATGTCAGCGTCCGGGTCTGTGCTGGAGGTACGAGGTGCCCGACCGCGGGTGCCGGGGCACAGATGAGGGGTGGACCCGATGGACTACGTGAATGGGACCGACGATGGCGGCGAGCGGCTCGAGGCCGAGGAGATCGACCGCGCGTCGTGGGACTCGATGGCGAACTGGACCCAGGCCGAGCGGGACTACTGGTTCATGGGTCCGTTCGACGGAGGGCTGCCCGGCATGATCCGGCGCGTCAGAAGGATCCTGGACGTATCGCAGCGCGGTCTTGCGGCGCTCCTGAAGGTGTCCCAGTCGGTGGTGGCGCGGTGGGAGACGGGCCGCACGAGCCCGCGAGCGTGCGTGGTGGAGCAGCTGCTGCGAATGGCCCGGCTGCGGGCGAGCGTCCGCGACGAGCAGGGCGAGGAGGTTGGCCCGATGCGCGCCGACGGAGCCCGGACCCACGCTGGCAGCCGCTATCCCGCGCACGTCGACCTGCGGGCGACGGGGTGGTGGGTGCCGCGCCGGCTGCGGTCGATGACCTCGGTCGAGGCGTTCGCCGCGCGTGACCGGTCGAGACGGATCGGCGACCCCGCCATCCGCTACAACGCCTCCCCCTTCTGGAAGGCGGTCGAGCGGGAGCTGTACGGCACCCCGGACGACCATCCTGCGGTGCACCAGCTCGCCGCCGAGTCGCGGTACCTCGATGAGCGTCGGGAGGAGCGATTCCCGCCGCGAGCCGCGTGAGGCCGTCACCGGATCGCGATGAGACACGGCGCAGCGACAGCAGGCCTGCCCACTAACCTGCAGGCATGACCCACGCAGCCGACGGACCCGACATCAAGCCTCGCAGCCGCGACGTCACCGACGGGCTCGAGAAGGCTGCGGCCCGCGGCATGCTCCGGGCGGTCGGCATGGGCGACGACGACTGGGAGAAGCCCCAGATCGGTGTCGCATCGAGCTGGAACGAGATCACCCCCTGCAACCTCTCGCTCGACCGGCTCGCAAAGGCCGTGAAGAACGGCGTGCACGCCGCAGGCGGGTTCCCGCTCGAGTTCGGCACCATCTCGGTCTCCGACGGCATCTCGATGGGCCACGAGGGCATGCACTTCTCGCTCGTCAGCCGCGAGGTCATCGCGGACTCGGTCGAGACGGTGATGATGGCCGAGCGCCTCGACGGATCGGTCCTGCTCGCCGGGTGCGACAAGTCGCTCCCCGGGATGCTGATGGCCGCCGCGCGGCTCGACCTGGCCAGCGTCTTCCTCTACGCCGGGACGATCATGCCGGGCCAGGTCGACGGCAAGGACGTCACCATCATCGACGCCTTCGAGGCCGTGGGCGCCTGCCTGGCCGGCAAGATCAGCCGCGAGAAGGTCGACGAGATCGAGCGCGCGATCTGTCCCGGCGAGGGTGCGTGCGGCGGGGCGTACACCGCCAACACGATGGCCAGCGTCGCCGAGGCGCTGGGCATGTCCCTGCCCGGCAGCTCGAGCCCGCCGGCGGTCGACCGCCGTCGCGACGGCTTCGCGCTCAAGTCCGGCGAGGCCGTGGTCAACATGCTGCGCCAGGGGATCACCGCCCGCCAGGTCATGACGCGCCCGGCCTTCGAGAACGCGATCGCGATGGCGATGGCTCTCGGCGGCTCGACCAACGCCGTCCTCCACCTGCTGGCCATCGCGCGCGAGGCCGAGGTCGACCTGACCCTGGACGACTTCACCCGCATCGGCCGCACCGTCCCGCACCTGGCCGACATGAAGCCGTTCGGCCGCTTCGTGTGGACCGACTTCGACCGCGTCGGCGGGATCCCGGTCCTGCTGCGGGCCCTGCTGGACGCCGGCCACCTGCACGGAGACGTCCTCACCTGCACCGGCAGGACGATGGCGGAGAACCTCGCCGATCTCGACCCGAAGCCGCTCGACGGCGAGATCCTGCGCCAGCTCGACCGGCCGATCCACGCCACCGGCGGACTGACCATCCTCAAGGGCACGCTGGCGCCCGAGGGCGCGGTGGTCAAGAGCGCCGGCTTCGACGACTCCACGTTCACCGGCACCGCCCGCGTCTTCGACGGCGAGCGCAAGGCCCTCGACGCCCTGGCCGAGGGCGCGATCACCGCCGGCGACGTCGTCGTCATCCGCTACGAGGGCCCCAAGGGCGGTCCGGGGATGCGCGAGATGCTCGCCATCACCGGGGCCATCAAGGGCGCCGGCCTCGGCAAGGACGTCCTGCTGATCACCGACGGCCGCTTCTCGGGCGGCACGACCGGCCTGTGCGTCGGCCACATCGCCCCCGAGGCCAGCGACGGCGGTCCCATCGCGTTCCTCCGCGACGGCGACCAGATCACCCTCGACGTGGCCAACATGACCCTCGACGTGCACGTCGACGAGGCCGAGCTCGCCGCGCGCGCCGAGGGCTGGGAGCCGCTGCCGCCGAAGTACACCCGCGGCGTGCTGGGCAAGTACCGCAAGGTCGTCCAGAGCGCCGCCCACGGAGCCGTCTGCTACTGACCCGCGGCCGGGACCATCGCGCGGACCGGTCGGCGGATAGGTTGCCGTGGTGACCTCCTCGATCCAGCCGAGCGCGGCCGAGCTCGACGCAGCCGACCCGCTCGCCCGATTCCGCGACCGCTTCGTCGGGGCCGCCAGCGACCTCGTCTACTTCGACGGCAACTCCCTCGGCCGTCCCGTCGCCGCGACGGCAGACCGGTTGACCGCCTTCGTCGAGCAGGAATGGGGAGGGCGGCTGATCCGCGGCTGGGACGAGCAGTGGATGGACCTGCCGACCACCCTCGGTGACGACCTGGCCCGCGTGTGCCTCGGGGCGGCCGCCGGCCAGACGGCGATCGGCGACTCCACCACGGTGTGGCTCTACAAGCTGATGCGTGCCGCGGTCGACCACGCCGTACGCGCCGATGCGGACCGCACCGAGATCGTCATCGACACCGACAACTTCCCGACCGACCGCTACGTCGCCGAGGGCATCGCCGCCGAGCGCGGGCTGACCCTTCGCTGGATCGAGGTCGACACCTCCGAGGGCGTCACCGCCGACCAGCTCCGCGAGGCCGTCGGCGAGCGCACGGCGCTCGTCGTGCTCAACCACGTCGCCTACCGCTCGGCCTGGCTGGCCGACGCGCCCGAGCTCACCCGGATCTGCCACGACGCGGGTGCGCTGGTCCTCTGGGACCTCTGCCACTCGGCCGGCGCGGTTCCGGTCGCCCTGGACGAGTGGGACGCCGACTTGGCCGTCGGCTGCACCTACAAGTACCTCAACGGCGGCCCCGGGTCGCCCGCCTTCGGCTACGTCAACGCCCGTCTCCAGGACCGGCTGACCCAGCCGATCCAGGGGTGGATGGGCCACGCCGACCCGTTCCTGATGGGGCCGGGCTACACGCCCGCGCCGGGCATGCGCCGGTTCATCTCGGGCACCCCGCCGATCCTCGGGATGGTCGCCATGAAGGACATGCTCGCGCTGGTCGAGGAGGCCGGCATCGAGGCGATCCGGGCCAAGTCCGTCGCGCTGACGTCGTACGCCGTCGAGCTCGCCGACGCGACGCTGCCCGAGGCCACGCTCGCCTCGCCGCGCGACCCTCAGCGGCGTGGCGGTCACGTGACGCTCCACCACGACCGGATGCGCGAGGTCACCGCGCTGCTGTGGGAGCGCGACGTGATCCCGGACTACCGCGACCCGGGCGGCCTGCGGTTGGGTCTCTCGCCGTTGTCGACGTCCTTCGACGAGGTGGAGCGCGGCATGGCGGCCGTCGCGGAGGCGCTGCGATGACCGGGCCGGTGGGGGTGCGGCTCTCGGCGACCCGGACCCGGACCACCAACGAGCACGGCCAGCCTCTGGGCCGCCCGGTCGAGTGGGCGGGCGCGTCGACGCCGACGAAGGGCCGGGTCCTCGAGGGCAGAGGCGTCCGGCTCGAACCGGTCGGTCCGCAGCACGTCGACGACCTGTTCCGCGCGCTGTGCCGCCAGGACGACGACCCCGTCTGGACCTACCTGTCCTGGGAACGTCCGCGCGACCGCGACCAGCTGGCGACGATCGTCGAGCAGGCGGCCGCCGATCCCGGCCGCGTGACCTACGCGATCGTCCCCGTGGAGACGGACCGGGCGGCCGGGTTCTGCTCGCTCATGCGCATCGACGAGGAGATGGGCTCGATCGAGGTGGGCGCGATCGCCTACGGCCGCCAGCTCCAGCGCAGCCGTGCCGCGACCGAGGCGATGGCGCTGCTCATGCGGCACGCGTTCGACGACCTCGGCTTCCGCCGCTACGAGTGGAAGTGCGACAGCCTCAACGGCCCCTCGCGACGCGCCGCGCTCCGGCTCGGCTTCGTCTGGGAGGGCCGGTTCCGCAACGCGCTCGTCTACAAGGGCCGCAACCGCGACACCGACTGGTTCTCGATCACCGACCGCGAGTGGCCGCGGGTGCGGCAGGCCCTCGACGACTGGCTCGACGACCGCAACTTCGACGACGCGGGACGCCAGCGGTCCCGCCTGGCCGCGCGACCCCCGCAGCCCGACCAGCAGCAGGAGGAGACCTGACATGGACCAGCGCGTCAGCTTCATCACCCTCGTCGTCACCGACCTCGACGTCACACGTCGCTTCTACGTCGACGGGCTCGGCTGGGAGCCAGCGGTCGACGTGCCGGGGGAGGTGCTGATGTTCAAGGTCGCCGACAAGGTCGTGCTGAGCCTGTGGACCGAAAGCGGCTTCGCCGCCGCGGTCGGGCAGGCGCCGGCGCGCGGCGGCGTACCGCCAGTGACGCTGTCGCACAACCTCGCGACCACGCAGGGCGTCGACACCGTCCTCGAGCAGGCCCGCGCCGCCGGCGCCTCGCAGGTCGGGGAGGCCACCGAGCGCGACTGGGGCGGCTACTCCGGCTACTTCGCCGACCCCGACGGCTTCCGGTGGGAAGTGGCCTGCAACCCGGGCGAGATCGGGCAGTCTGTGCTCCCGTGAGCGCACCGAGCAGCGAGAGCCCCGGCCACGTCGTCCCGGGCTGGGACGACTACTTCCTCGGCATCGCCGACGCCGTCGCCGCGCGCGCCAAGTGCACGCGTCGACGGGTGGGCGCGGTCCTGACGATCGACCACCGGATCATCGCCACCGGCTACAACGGCGCCGCGCCCGGCGAGGACGACTGCCTGGGCGGGGCCTGCCCGCGCGGCCAGCTCGGGTACGACGACGTGCCGGGGCTCGGCGACTACGACCGGCCCGGCACCCCCGGGTTCTGCATCGCGATCCACGCCGAGGTCAACGCGCTGCTGTTCGCGACGCGCGACACCAAGGGCGCCACGGCGTACATCACCGACCCGCCCTGCCCCGGGTGCCGCAAGGCGCTCGCGGCGGCCGGCGTCGTGCGTGCCGTCTGGCCCGACGGGGAGCACGACCGCGTCGGGCTCACTGCCTGGGGTCGGTGAGCTTCGGGTCGGGTGAGTCTCCCAGAGACTCACCGTCGACAGCGGCCTTCTTCTCCTCGGCCTTGCGGCGGCGCTTCACCTCGCCGCGTGCGACGAAGAAGGCGATGAGGATCGGGATCGCGTACTTCCGGACCGTGTCGACCCACGGTGGCAGGTCGGGGAGGTCGACCTCGGGCCAGGGGATGGCGGGCAGGCTGATGTCGGGCCACGGGATGGATGGCAGGTCGGGCCGGGGGATCGACGGGAGGTCGACGTCCGGCCAGGGGAGGTCGACGCTCGGCCAAGGCACCATCGACAGCAGCCACACCAGCAGGACGGGCAGTCCGACGCCTGCGGCCGCCACCGCGGTCTGCCGCGCGGTGTGGAGGTGCGGGTGGGCGCCGATCCACTCGGCGCGCCGTGCGGCCTTCGACCCGGCCTCGGGCTCGAAGTCCGCGCCGCCCAGCCCGGTGTGGGCCTCGGTCTCGGAGCCGTGCAGGGTGACGCGCCGCGCGGGTCCCATGGGCGGGAACTTCAGGCGCACTGCGCCGCCCTCGCCCTTCTCGCCGCTCAGCACGATCGTGTCGTCGCTGGTCTTCTTCGTGGCGAGCTGTGTGCCGCCCCGGGTCCAGACGACCTCGCGGGTCCACGAGCTCTGGGACACCTCGACGAGGTGCTCCTGCTCTCCGTGGACCAGGTGCCACCGCTGCTGCTCACCCATGCCTGCAATACTAGAGCACGTACTCTAGAAAAAAGGAGTCCCCATGGCGCGGACGGTCGACCCCGAGCGGCACGAGGCAAGGCGCCTGGTGATCATCGACGCCGCCCTCACCTGCTTCGCGGCCACCGGCTACGCGGGCACCACCACGGCCGCGATCTGCCGGGAGGCCGGGATCGGGTCGGGAACGTTCTTCCACTACTTCCCGACCAAGCAGTCGCTGCTGCTCGCCATCCTCGACCTCGGGACGGCCGAGACCCGGGAGTGGTTCTCCTCGCGCCGCCCTGACGAGGACGCACTGGGGGTCGTCGAGGCCTACCTGGCCCACACCGCCGAGGAGATGTCCGACCCGAGGCTGCCGGGGTTCGTCCGGGCCGTGGGCTCGGTGATGGGGGAGCCCGAGGTGGAGGCGGCGCTGGCCCGCGACGCGGACGTCGTGCAGGCCGGGCTGGAACCGTGGATCGCCCGCGGTCAGGCGGCTGCCCAGGTGCGCACCGACCTCGACGCCCATGACCTGACGGCATGGGTGCTGGTCGTGGTCGACGGGTTCCTCGGTCGGCTCGCGACGCACGCCGACTTCACCGCCGACGCGCAGGGCCGCGTGCTGCGCGACGTCGTACGACGACTCCTCAGCGCTTCGTGACCCAGACCAGCTCGCCCGACTCCCACATCGCCAGGGCCACCGGCACCAGGCTCGTCATCGCCTCGGACGGGCCCAGGCCGGCGAGCTCGGCGGCGTGCTCGGTCCCGTAGGCCTGCCCGGCGGCGTTGTTGTGCTCGTCGGCGCGCGAGTCGCGGCGGTGGGGGGTGCCCGCCTCCTGTGCTGCGGCGATCGCGCGGGCGGCCTCCAGCCCGAAGCGTGCGGTGAGCGTCGCTTGCCACATGAAGTGCCGCATGGCGTTGGTGCGACCCGGGACGCCGCGCCCGTGGGTCGCGGCCGCCTGCAGGGCGGCCTGCGAGATGCGCAGCACCTCCCACGCGCCCGACGGGCCGAGGCCGGCCCGGGTCGCGGCGACGTACAGGCGCGGCACCCCGGTGCCCCCGTGGATGGCCTGCTGCACGACGTCGCCGAAACCCATGGACACAGACTGTCAGAATCAGGTCATGGCCCCGTCTGTCCGCTTCCCCCGTCCCCTCCGACCGGGTGACCGCGTCGCGGTGACTGCGCCGTCCGCCGGCGTCGCGGGGCCGGCGGCGGCGCGCATCGAGTTCTGCCTGGACTGGCTGCGCGGTCGCGGGTACGACGTCGTGGAGGGGGAGTGCCTCCACGGCGACGGCCTCACCTCGGCCCCGGCGGAGCGGCGAGCCGCCGAGCTGACCCGCATGCTCGCCGACCCCGACATCCACTGCGTGGTGCCGCCCTGGGGTGGCGAGACCGCCATCGACATGGTCGACCTGCTCGACTGGGACGCGCTCGCAGGCGCCGAGCCGACGTGGCTCGTCGGCTACTCCGACCTCTCGACCCTCCTCGTGCCGGTCACCACCCGCCTCGGCTGGGCCACCCTGCACGGAGACAACCTCGCGGACACGCCGTACGCCGTCCCCGACGGGCTGCTGCACTGGCTCGACCTGGCCGGCGGACCGGGGCCCTTCATGCAGCGCGACTCGGGGCTGGTCGCCACGTGGGTGCGCTTCGAGGAGGACCCCCGGGCCACCACGTGGACGCACGTCGGCGCGGGGAGCTGGGAGGTGCAGGGCGGCGGCACCCTCGACCTCACCGGCCGCCTCATCGGGGGATGCACCGAGACGATCGCCAACCTCGCCGGCACGCCGTACGGCGACGTGCGGGCGTGGGCCGAGGGGCTGGACGAGCCGACCATCGTCTACGTCGAGGCGTGCGAGGAGCACGCCGTCAACACCTGCCGCTACCTGCACTCCCTGCGGCTGGCCGGGTGGTTCGACCGGGCGGCCGCCGTGCTGGTCGGCCGGACCAACGCCCCCGACCACGAGGACATGACGCAGCGCGAGGCGGTGCTCGACGCCCTCGGCCGGCTCGACCTGCCGATCGTGTGGGACCTCGAGATCGGGCACGTACCGCCGCACCTGCCGCTGGTCAACGGGGCGCTCGCCCGGGTCGTCGTCGACGGTGACACCCGGGAGATCACCCAGACCCTCGGTTGAGGGGTGGCCGGCTGTCGGTGGACGGTGGCAGGGTCGGGGCCATGAGCGACACGACGACGGACCCGAAGGCACGCCTGAGCCACGACCAGATCCTCGAGGCCGGTCTCGACGACTGGCGCAAGGTCCTCGACCGCCTCAAGGCACGCTTCCGCACCGGCGACTTCGCGACCGGTGTCGCGCTCGTGGACCGGATCGGCGCGGCCGCCGACGAGACGAACCACCACCCCGACGTCCAGCTGACCTATCCCGAGGTCATCGTGACCCTGAGCAGCCACGACGTCGGCGGCATCACCAGCCGCGACATCGAGCTGGCCCGGCGGATCAGCGGCTTCGCGGCCGAGCTGGGCGCCGACGCCGACACCTCGGGCCTGACCGAGCTCGAGCCCGGACTCGACACCTCCGCGGGCGAGCGGCTCGGCCCCTTCTACGCCGCGCTCCTCGGCGGCGAGTCCGGACCGGGCGGGCTCCGGGACCCGAGCGGGCAGGTGCCGGGCGTGTGGTTCCAGGAGCCCGGCGACGAGGGGTCGGAGCTACCTCCCCAGGAGCCCGAGCAGCGCTGGCACTTCGACGTCTGGGTGCCCCACGACGAGGGCCAGCGGCGCCTCGAGGCCGTCCTCGCGGCCGGCGGCCGGCTGGTCAGCGACGCCGAGGCGCCGTCGTACTGGGTCGTCGAGGATCCCGACGGCAACCGCTCCTGCATCTGCACGCCGCTCGACCGCGGCTGAGAGGCCGCTCGCGGTGCCACATCGCGAGACCGCTGTTCCAGATACTGGGACGCCTGTCACACTTGCTTGACGCCGGACCACCCCGGCGACGACGGTTGTCGCATGCGCACCGAGATTCTTGTACGCACGCGACGCGTGAGCTGAGGCCGACCGGCCAACGCACGCGCGTCACCCCTCGTCGCCCACCGGGCCGAGGGGTTTTTTCATGGGCTCACCGCTGGACCGCAGACGCAGGAGAGAGAAGGACATGACGGAGCAGGGCGCACACGGAAGCGGGTCGGTCACGGGCGCACAGAGCCTGGTGACGTCCCTCGAGGCGGCCGGTGTCACCGACATCTTCGGCATCCCCGGCGGCGCGATCCTCCCGGCCTACGACCCGCTGATGGACTCGACGCGCATCCGGCACATCCTGGTGCGTCACGAGCAGGGCGCCGGTCACGCCGCTCAGGGGTACGCCGCCGCGACCGGCCGGGTGGGCGTCTGCATGGCGACCTCGGGTCCCGGCGCGACCAACCTGGTCACGCCGCTCGCCGACGCCCACATGGACTCGGTGCCGATGGTGGCCGTGACCGGGCAGGTCGGGGCCTCGATGATCGGCACCGACGCCTTCCAGGAGGCCGACATCCGCGGCATCACGATGCCGATCACCAAGCACAACTTCCTGGTCACCGACCCGGCCGACATCCCGCACACGATCGCCGAGGCCTTCCACATCGCCTCGACCGGTCGGCCGGGCCCGGTGCTCGTCGACGTGGCCAAGTCGGCCCTGCAGGCGCAGACCACCTTCGCCTGGCCCGACGAGCTGCACCTCCCCGGCTACCGGCCGGTGACGACCCCGCACGCCAAGCAGATCAAGGAGGCCGTGCGCCTGATCCGCGAGGCCAGGCGACCCGTGCTCTACGTCGGCGGCGGCGTCATCCGCGCCCGGGCGCACCGCGAGCTCGCCCAGCTGGCCGCGCTCACGGGCATCCCGGTCGTCACCACGCTCATGGCGCGCGGCGCGTTCCCCGACAGCAACCCCCAGCACCTCGGCATGCCCGGCATGCACGGCACGGTCGCCGCGGTCGCCGGCCTGCAGAAGAGCGACCTGATCATCAGCCTCGGCGCGCGCTTCGACGACCGGGTGACCGGCAACCTCGACTCCTTCGCCCCCGGCGCGCTGGTGATCCACGCCGACATCGACCCGGCCGAGATCGGCAAGAACCGCCACGCCGACGTGCCGATCGTCGGTGACTGCAAGGAGGTCATCGCCCAGCTCGTCGCGCTGCTGCAGGCCGAGGGCGCCGACGGCGACTACGAGGCGTGGATCTCGTTCCTCGCCGGGGTCAAGAAGCGCTACGCGCTCGGCTACGACGCGCCGACCGACGGCTCGCTCGCCCCGCAGTACGTCCTGGAGCGGCTCAGCCACATCGCCGGCTCCGACTCGATCTACGTCGCGGGCGTCGGCCAGCACCAGATGTGGGCGGCCCAGTTCGTCGGCTACGAGAAGCCCAACACGTGGATCAACTCCGGCGGCCTCGGCACGATGGGCTTCTCCGTCCCGGCCGCCATGGGCGCCAAGGTCGGGATGCCCGACACCACGGTGTGGGCGATCGACGGCGACGGCTGCTTCCAGATGACCAACCAGGAGCTCGCCACCTGCGCGATCAACGACATCCCGATCAAGGTCGCGATCATCAACAACGAGTCGCTCGGCATGGTGCGGCAGTGGCAGACGCTCTTCTACAACGAGCGCTACTCCAACACCGACCTGCACTCCAAGCGCATCCCCGACTTCGTCAAGCTCGCCGACGCCTACGGCTGCGTGGGCCTGGCCTGCGAGTCGCCGGACGACGTGGACGCCACGATCGACAAGGCGATGGCGATCGACGACCAGCCGGTCGTGGTCGACTTCCGCGTCCACCGCGACGCGATGGTGTGGCCGATGGTGGCGGCCGGCACCAGCAACGACGAGATCAAGTACGCACGCGACCTCGCGCCGCAGTACGACGACGTCCAGGACGACTGGGAGGTCCGGGCATGACCAACAAGCACACGCTGAGCGTGCTGGTGGAGAACAAGCCGGGCGTGCTCGCCCGCATCGCCAGCCTGTTCTCCCGCCGCGGCTTCAACATCGACAGCCTCGCGGTGGGCCCGACCGAGCACCCCGAGGTGTCGCGGATGACCATCGTGGTCAACGTCGACGAGTCGCCGCTCGAGCAGGTCACCAAGCAGCTCAACAAGCTGGTCGAGGTGATCAAGATCGTCGAGCTCGACGGCCCCGGGTCGGTCAACCGCGAGCTGCTGCTGGTCAAGGTCCGCGCCGACGCCGCCACCCGCGGCGCGGTGCTCGACGCCGTCCAGCTCTTCCGCGCCAAGGTCGTCGACGTTGCCCCCGACGCGGTCACCGTGCAGGCGGTCGGCAACGCCGACAAGCTCGCCGACCTGCTGCGCGTGCTCGAGCCCTTCGGCATCCGCGAGCTCGTGCAGTCCGGAATGGTCGCCATCGGCCGCGGCTCGCGCTCGATCAGCGAGCGTTCGCACCGGCCCGTCGCCGTACCCGCCCCCGTTTCCGCCATCGCCAACTGACCACACAGCAGCAACCCCACCCAGCGCGGCAGCGCGGCGGCGAAGCCGACGAGCTCGCGCCGTCCAACACAGAAGGAGAGCCCCCCAGTGGCTGAGATGTTCTACGACGACGACGCCGACCTGAGCCTCATCCAGGGCAAGAACGTCGCGGTGATCGGCTACGGCAGCCAGGGCCACGCCCATGCGCTGTCCCTGCGCGACTCCGGCGTCGACGTCCGGATCGGGCTGCAGCCCGGCTCGAAGAGCCGCGACAAGGCCGAGGCCGAGGGCCTGCGGGTGCTGACCCCGCGCGAAGCGGCCGAGGAGTCCGACCTGATCGTGATCCTCGCCCCCGACCAGCACCAGCGCAAGCTCTACGCCGAGGAGATCGAGCCGGCGCTCACGCCCGGCGACACCCTCGTCTTCGGCCACGGCTTCAACATCCGCTTCGGCTACATCACCCCGCCCGAGGGCGTCGACGTGTTCATGGTCGCCCCCAAGGGCCCGGGGCACCTGGTGCGCCGTGAGTACGTCGACGGGCGCGGCGTGCCCGTCCTCGTCGCGGTCGAGAAGGACGAGTCCGGCAAGGCCTGGGACCTCGCGCTGTCCTATGCCAAGGCCATCGGTGGCCTCCGCGCCGGGGGCATCAAGACCACGTTCACCGAGGAGACCGAGACCGACCTGTTCGGCGAGCAGGCCGTCCTGTGCGGCGGCGCGTCGCAGCTGGTGATGTACGGCTTCGAGGTGCTGACCGAGGCGGGCTACCAGCCCGAGGTGGCGTACTTCGAGTGCCTCCACGAGCTCAAGCTGATCGTCGACCTGATGTACGAGGGCGGCATCGCCAAGCAGCGCTGGTCGGTCTCCGACACCGCGGAGTTCGGCGACTACGTCTCCGGCCCTCGCGTCATCACCCCCGAGGTGAAGAAGAACATGGAGGCCGTGCTCGCCGACATCAAGAACGGCGCGTTCGCGGAGCGATTCATTACCGACATGGACAACGGCTCGCCGGAGTTCACCGAGTTCCGCAAGAAGGCCGAGAGCCACCCGATCGAGCAGACCGGTCGTGAGCTCCGCAAGCTGATGGCCTGGGTGAAGTCGCACGACTCCGACTACGTCGAGGGCAGCTCCGCCCGCTGACGCAGGACTCGCTCCACCGCCGTACGGCGCGTCGGACGACCACAAGTGGTCGCGCCGGCGCGCCGTACGCGTGTCCGGGCCGGTCCCGACCCGGTTGTGGTCGTCCGACGCGCCGCCCACGGCCCTACGATGCGGGCATGAGCAACACGACCGCGCCCGCGTCGGGGCTGGAGCAGACCCGTCGACTCGGCGTCGAGACGACCGGCATCGAGATCATCGAGGAGTCGCAGCGGACGGCGCGTCCACGCGACCTGTTCTGGCCGTGGTTCGCGGCGAACGTGTCGGTCTTCGGGATCAGCTACGGCTCGTTCGTGCTGGGCTTCGGCATCTCGTTCGTCCAGGCCCTGGTCGTCACGGTCGTCGGCATCGTCGTGTCGTTCGCGCTGTGCGGGATCATCGCGATCGCGGGCAAGCGCGGCTCGGCGCCCACGATGGTCCTGAGCCGGGCGGCCTTCGGCGTCAACGGGCAGAAGGTGCCCGGGGTTGTCTCGTGGCTGGTCTCCATCGGCTGGGAAACGTTCCTCGCGATCCTCGCCGTGCTCGCGACCGCGACGATCTTCGACCAGCTCGGCTGGTCGGGCGGCACCACGACGCAGGTGGTGGCCACCATCGTCGTCGCGCTGCTCATCGTCTCGGCGAGCGTGGCCGGCTACCACGTGATCATGCGCATGCAGTCGGTCCTGACCTGGATCACCGGCATCGCCACCATCGTCTACGTGGCCCTCACCCTCGACGAGATCGACTGGTCGGCGGTCAGCGCCATCCCCCACGGCAGTGCCCAGCAGATGGTGGGAGCGCTTGTCATGGTGATGACCGGCTTCGGCCTGGGCTGGATCAACATCGCCGCCGACTGGTCGCGCTACCAGCACCGCGACGCGCCGGGTGCCGCCATCGTCGGCTGGAACACCTTCGGCGGGGCGATCGCACCCGTGCTGCTGGTGGTCTTCGGGCTGCTGCTCGCGGGCTCGTCGGACACCTTGTCCGCGGACATCGCCGCCGACCCGATCGGCACGCTCGGCACGCTGCTGCCCACATGGTTCCTGGTGCCGTTCCTGATTGCCGCCATCCTCGCGCTCGTCAGTGGCGCCGTGCTCGGCATCTACTCCTCCGGCCTGACCCTGCTGTCGCTCGGCGTGCGCATCCCGCGACCGGCCGCCGCCTTCGTCGACGGCCTCATCCTCACCCTCGGCACGATCTGGGTGGTCTTCTTCGCCGAGGACTTCCTGGGCCCGTTCCAGAGCTTCCTCATCACGCTCGGCGTCCCGCTCGCCGCGTGGGCGGGGATCATGATCGCCGACATCGCGCTGCGCAGGCGCGACTACGACGAGGCCGCCCTGTTCGACCCCGCCGGCCGCTACGGGTCGTTCGATGCCGTCTCGCTCGCGACGATGGTCGGCGCCTCGGTCCTCGGCTGGGGCCTGGTCGTGAACAACTTCGCCGCCGACGCTGCCTGGAACAACTGGCAGGGCTTCCTCCTCGAGCCGCTGGGCCTCGGCACCTACGTCGACGACCCGGCCGGCCCCTACTGGGAGGGCAACTGGCCCTACGCCAATCTCGGCGTGCTGCTGGCCCTGGTCCTGGCGTTCGGCGTGACCTACGTCGCGCGTCGCGCGAAGGTGCGGCACCAGGAGGAGTCCGCGACCCTTGGTTGACGGAACAACGACTGCAGCAGCAGCGTTGGGGCCTGCGTGAAGATCGAGATCTGGTCCGACGTCGTCTGCCCGTGGTGCTACATCGGCAAGCGTCGCATCGAGAACGCCCTGGCCGAGTTCGAGCACGCCGACGAGGTGGAGGTGCACTGGCGCTCCTACCAGCTCGACCCGGGCGCACCGACCGAGCCGACGGAGAGCACGACGACGATGCTGGCGCGCAAGTACGGCCAGTCGCCGGACGGCGCCCAGCAGATGCAGGACCGGGTCGAGGCCGTCGCGGCCGAGGAGGGCCTGGTCTACCGCCTCGCGCAGACGCTGCACCTCAACACGGTGGACGCCCACCGCCTCATCCACCTCGCGCACGAGCAGGGCGGCATCGAGCTCCAGGGTCGCGTGAAGGAGGCCCTGCTCGCGGCCTACTTCACCGAGGCCCGCAACGTCGCCGACCACGACGTGCTGCGCGACATCGCCCGGGGGGCAGGGCTCGACGAGGCTCGCGTCGAGGAGGTCCTCGGCTCCCGCGAGTTCGAGGACGACGTGCACGCCGATGCCGCGCAGGCCCAGGCCTACGGCGCCGGCGGGGTGCCGTTCTTCGTGGTCGACCAGAAGTACGGCGTCTCCGGGGCGCAGCCGACCGAGGTCTTCACGCAGGTGCTCGAGCGCGCGTGGTCGGAGTCGCACCCCGCGATCGAGGTGCTCGCTACGGGCGGCGCGAGCGGCCAGGAGTGCGGCCCGGACGGCTGCACCGTCTGACGGCGCCCTGGCGGCCTACTGGGACTTGATCCCGCGGGCGGCCTTCGCGGCTGTCGTCTCGACCCGTGTCGCCCGGGTCTCCGGACGCTTGGCCAGCACGATCCACGTCAGGATGAGCTTCTGCGCCGACGCCGACCACGACTCCCAGTGCTCGCGTGACCCCGGATGGCGGTCAAAGGCGGCGGCCAGGTCATCGGGGACGACGAGGTCCTCGACGTCGTCCATCAGGGTCCACATGCCCGTCTCCTTCGCCGCTGCGACCGCGGCGGCGCCGGCGGGCTCCATCAGGCCGGCCTCCTCCAGCCTGGCGACGCGGCCCTTGTTGATGCGGGTCCACATGCTGCCCCTGCGGCGCGGGGCGAACCACTGCATCGACCGGTGCTCGTCGACCGGCTTGGCGGTCGAGTCGACCCACCCGTAGCGCAGCGCCTCGAGGACCGCCTCCTCGTAGGAGACCGCCCGCTCCGACGCCTTGCGCGGGCTGACCAGCCACACGCCCTGCGGCTGCTCGTGGTGCTCGCGCAGCCACGCACTCCACTCCTCGACGCTGCCCGGCTCGAGCCGTTCCGCATCGTCCATCGCGCCCATGGACCGATCGTAGGAGTCGCCACCGACACCCGAGCCGTGCCGAGACCGCGGGCGCCAGCTGCGGAGTGGGACGGGTTCGTGGGCCGGCCGACTCGCGAGTAGGGTGGGCCGGGCACAGCGTCGTGCAGTCCCGGACAGACCCTTGACACTCCGCGAGGACCCCGCTGTGAACGCATCTGCACCCGCCACGCCAGCCCGCCCGGTCGTGCTCATCGCCGAGGAGCTGAGCCCGGCCACGATCGAGGCGCTCGGCCCGGACTTCGAGATCCGCAGCTGCAACGGCGCCGACCGCGCCGAGCTCATCCCCGCGATCGCTGACGTCGACGCCATCCTCGTGCGCTCCGCGACCAAGGTCGACGCCGAGGCCCTCGACGCGGCCCAGCGCCTCAAGGTCGTCGCCCGTGCTGGGGTCGGCCTCGACAACGTCGACGTCAGGGCTGCCACCCAGGCCGGCGTCATGGTGGTCAACGCGCCGACCTCCAACATCGTCAGTGCCGCCGAGCTCGCAGTTGCGCTGATGCTCGCGGCGGCCCGCCACATCAGCCCGGCGCACGCCGCTCTTCGCGGTGGCGAGTGGAAGCGGTCGAAGTACACCGGCATCGAGCTCTACGAGAAGACCGTCGGCATCGTCGGCCTCGGACGCATCGGCGTCCTCGTCGCCCAGCGACTCAGCGCCTTCGGCATGAAGGTCATCGCCTACGACCCCTACGTCCAGGCCGGCCGCGCCGCCCAGATGGGCGTACGCCTCGTCGACCTCGACACCCTTCTGGCGGATGCGGACTTCATGAGCGTCCACCTGCCCAAGACGCCGGAGACGGTCGGCCTGATCGGCGCCGAGCAGCTCGCCCGGGCCAGGCGCAGCCTGGTACTCGTCAACGCCGCCCGCGGCGGGATCGTCGACGAAGCCGCGCTGTTCGACGCCCTCAAGACCGGGCAGATCGCCGCGGCCGGGCTCGACGTCTTCGCCAGCGAGCCGTGCACCGACAGCCCCCTGTTCGAGCTCGAGAACGTCGTCGCCACGCCCCACCTCGGCGCCTCCACCGACGAGGCCCAGGAGAAGGCCGGCGTCGCCGTCGCCCGGTCGGTCCGGCTCGCGCTGAGCGGCGAGCTGGTGCCCGACGCCGTCAACGTGCAGGGCGGGGTCATCGCCGAGGACGTCCGTCCCGGCATCCCGCTCACCGAGAAGCTCGGCCGCGTCTTCACCGCCCTCGCCGGCGAGGTCGCCCAGCAGCTCGACGTGGAGGTGCGCGGCGAGATCACCGAGTACGACGTCAAGGTGCTCGAGCTGGCCGCGCTCAAGGGAGTCTTCGCCGACATCGTGGAGGAGCAGGTCTCCTACGTGAACGCCCCGCTCCTCGCCGCCGAGCGCGGCACGGAGGTGCGCCTGGTGACCGAGGCCGAGAGCCCCGACCACCGCAACCTCATCACCCTCCGCGGGACGCTCGCAGACGGCACCCAGGTGTCGGTGAGCGGCACCCTCGTGGGGATCGCGCAGAAGGAGCGGCTGGTCGAGGTCAACGGCTTCGACGTCGACATCGAGCCGACCGAGCACCTCGCGTTCTTCACCTACGTCGACCGGCCCGGGATGGTCGGCACGGTCGGCGGGATCCTCGGCGACGCCCAGGTCAACATCGCCGGCATGCAGGTCTCGCGCCAGGGCAAGGGCGGCGAGGCGCTCGTCGCGCTCAGCGTCGACTCGGCCATCCCCGCCGAGACGCTCAGCGAGATCGAGGCCGCGATCGACGCGGTCTCGGTGCGAGCCGCCGACCTGGTCTGAGGCCGGTCCAAGGCAGGTCCGAGGCCGGTCTGGGGGCGGCCTACGCGACCATCACCCGGCCGGCCGTACGACGCGCTGCCGGCCGGGCGGCGTCGGTGGACACGCGCTCCCACGCGGAGGCGAGGCGTCGTACGGCCTCGGTGAGGTCGTCGGCGGAGGCGGTCCAGGGGATCCGCACGAAGCGGTCGAGGCCGCCCTCCACCGCGAACACCGGCCCCGGCGCGACGACCACGCCCCGGCGCTCCGCCTCGACCGTCGTCGCGGTGCCGAGTGCCTCGGGGAGCTCGCACCACAGGGCGAGCCCGCCGTCGGGCACGCGGAAGCGCCAGGACGGCAGGTGCTCGCGGACGGCCGCGACGAGGACGTCCCGGCCTGCGAGCAGCCGCTCGCGGTGCACCGGGAGCACCTCGTCGGCACGGTCGAGCAGGTCGGCGAGCACCAGCTGCTCGAAGACGGGGGCGCCCAGGTCGAGGCCGATGCGGGCCTGCAGCAGGCGGTCCATGTCGGCGAGCGGCGCCCGCACCCAGCCCAGGCGCAGCCCGCCCCAGAACGACTTGCTCGCGCTGCCGATCGTGATCGCATCAGGGGCGTACGCCGCCAGCGGCCGCGGCATGTCCTCGGCCAGCCCCGGCCGCAGGGCGAGCGCCTGGTGGGCCTCGTCGGCGACGACGGTGGTGCGCGTGCGGGCGAGGGTCCGGGCGAGCTCCTCGCGCTGGGCGTCGCTCATGAGCTGCCCGGTCGGGTTCTGGAAGTCGGGGATCAGGTAGGCCAGCCGGGGCGAGGTCTGGCGGAGCGTGGCCGCCAGCGCGTCGAGGTCCCAGCCGTCGGGGTCGACCGAGGCCGCGACCAGGCGTGCTCCTGCATGGCGCACCGCCTGGGTGGCGTTGGGGTAGGTGGGCGACTCGACGACGACCCGCTCGCCCGGCGCGGTGAAGGCCTGCGCGACGACGGACGCGGCGGCCAGCGCGCCGGCGGTGACCATCACCTGCTCGGGCACGGTCGGCGCCCCGCGGGCCTCGTACGCGGCGGCGATCCGAGCCTGGAGGGCGGGCACCCCGAGCGGGAAGTAGCCCGGGCCGCTGAGGTAGGCCGGCAGCTGCTCGGTGGCGCGCTGGTAGGCCTCGACGAGGCCGGGCGGGGCGGAGTGCGCCGCGCAGTTGAGGTCGATGACGTCCTCGCCGCCGGTGCCCGGCATCAGCGACCGGTCGTGCGCGCGGCGCTGGCCACCCGGGACGGTGGTGAACGTGCCGGACCCGCGCCGCGCCTCGGCGTACCCGGACTCCCGCAGCACCTCGTAGGCCCGCGTGACGGTGGTGCGCGAGACGTCGAGGGCAGCCGTGAGGTCGCGCTCGCTCGGCAGCCGGACGTCGATACCGATGCGACCGTCCCCGATGAGGACGCGCAGGCTCTCGGCGAGGCCGAGGTAGGCGGGGGAGTGCGGGAACTCACCGACGAGGGTGGCTACGCGCTGGGACGTCACGACCCGGCTCATGCAGGCCACTGTTCCATGATTGGCTATGTCGGACAAGGCCAATCCGGGGCACGATGGTGCCATGACCAGCACCACCCCCGCCTTCGTGACCGCCCCGCGCGGGGTCCTCGTCGACCTCGGCCCCATCGCCCAGCTGCGCGCCGGACGTCTCCTCCGGCGCCTGCCCCAGCTCTACCTCGGGCTCTTCCTGTACGGCGTCTCGCTGGCGCTGATGGTGCGCGGCGCGCTCGGCCTGGCGCCATGGGACGTCCTGCACTCCGGCTTCGTCCGCCACGTCCCGATGACCCTGGGCCAGGCGGTCGTGCTCTTCAGCTTCGTGGTGCTCGTGCTGTGGATCCCGCTGCGGGAGACGCCGGGGCTCGGCACGATCAGCAACGCCGTGGTCGTGGGCCTCTCCGCCGACGCGACCCTGGCCGTGCTCGAGGCCCCGGACGCGATCGCCGGCCGGCTCGGCCTGATGGTGGGCGGCGTCGTGCTGTGCGGCCTGGCGAGCGCGCTCTACATCGGCGCGCAGCTCGGCCGCGGCCCGCGCGACGGCCTGATGACCGGGCTCGCCCGGCGCACCGGTCTGTCGCTGCGGCTCGTGCGCACCGGTCTCGAGGTCGCCGTCGTCGTCATCGGCCTCCTGCTCGGCGGCGTCCTCGGTGCGGGCACGGTGGTCTACGCCCTGGCGATCGGTCCGCTCACCCAGCTGATGCTGCCGTGGTTCACCGTAGACGTGGTGGCGCCGAGCGAGCCCTGACCTACCGGGCGGCCCAGTGTGCCGCGACCCGCGCGGGCGGCAGCACGGAGTGGTAGATCGCGACGTTGTCGAGGTCGCCGTGGAAGGCCGGGGTGTTGAACAGCCCGATGCTGCCCTGGCCGACCCGCCAGAAGCCCGTGTAGCCCCCCACGGACGAGGTCGTCCCGGAGGCCACGGCGGCGCCGTCGACGTAGATGGTCGTCGCCCGGTTGCTGCTCGTGACGACGAGATGGTGCCACGCACCGTCGTTGTAGGCCCGTGGCGTGGTGAGGGCCTGGCTGCGCCAGGGCCAGTTGCCGAACGTCAGGCGTCCGTTGGACTCCATCGTCACCGATCGGTCTGCCTCGGTGCCGAACAGCGAGTAGCCGGCGTCGCGATCGTCCTCGAAGCCGGCGAGGTAGGTCTGCGACGTGGCGGTCGTGCGGAACCACAGCTCGATCGAGTACGACGACGGCGCCGCCACGGCCTGGGTGCCGAGCACGACGCGGCCACCGGTGGCCCGGACGGACGTGCCGGGGTTCCTCGGCAGACCGCCGGGGCTGCCGGAGGTCACCGAACCGAGGTACTCGCCCGTGCGGTTGTTGCCCGAGCGGTCGGAGGCGTACTGCCCGCCGGCGGGCTCGTCGAGCAGCCAGAGGCCGTAGGGCTGGTCCGCCAGCACCGCGCCGACGTAGGGCTGTACCCACGCGCCGGCGGTCCAGGCCCAGCCGGAGGACACGGTGCGCGCGGTGAAGGTCGCACCCGCAGCACCGCTGGTGCCGGCGCCCACGGCGCCGACCGCGACCGCCGTCGCGACGGCGACGCGGCGACGGCGACGGGACGCTCGCTCGCCGGCGAGGCGGGAGGAGGCGATCGCGAACGCCGCGCAGCTCAGGAGCAGCCAGAGGCCGAGGCGGGTCCACTCGCCGGTGCGGGCCCAGTGCACGGGCAGTCCGACATGGGGCGCGAGGAGGATCGCCTGTGCCCGGATCCCGGACCCGTCGAGGGGCGTCAGGTCGGTGACGTCGTTGGCGTCCCCGGCGGTGGTGAAGGCGCCGTCGTCGCGTCGCTCGACGATGCGGTGGACGAGGAGCCGTCCCTCGCGCGCCGGGTCGTCGAAGACGTACACGCGTCCGACCCTGACACGGTGGTCGTCACCGGTCGGGCGGGCGAGGACCACGTCGCCGACACCGATCGAGGGCCGCATGGAGTCGGAGGACACGACGTACGACCCCCACCCGGCGAGGACGGGCAGCCCGGCGACCGCCGCGAGCGTCAGGAGCACCGCCCGGTAGCCACGGCAGGCGAGCACGACGAGCAGCCGGGCCCATCCGGACCCGGCTGCGTCGTCGTGCACGTCGCTCACGCGTGTTCCCGAGAGATGAGGAGGTACGTCAGGGGGTCGGCTCGGCCGTCCGCATCTCCCACTGCATGTCGATGCCGGTCCTGGCGCCCTGCAGCTGGTCGATCTGGGACTGGGTCATGCCGGTGGTGTCGAACTTCCAGGTCAGCTTGTAGGTGCGCGAGTTGGTGCCCTTCGGCACCTCCCAGCCGCCGAGGGCCGTCTCGAAGGTGTTCTTCTGGGCGATGCTGGACAGCGGGGCCTCGGTGACGATGACGCCGTTGGCGGCGTCCTGCAGCGGCTTGAAGCCGGTGCAGTCGGCGAAGCTGCCGTCGGTGCCGGCGACGATGGACATGAGGATCCGGTTCTCCAGGCCCTGGACCGAGGTCACCGGGTTGATGGCGAAGCCCTTGACGGTGCTGGGAACGCTGGCGTTCGCGGTGACGGTGAGGCACTTGGACTCGGTCTGGCCCGGGAGCATGTTGCTGACGCGGAAGCGGGCCTGGCCGTTGTCGTCGTCGGTCAGGGTCACCGAACCGGTCGACCACTCGTTTCCCGAGTTGCGGGTCTGGCCGGTGAAGGCTGCGTACGACGCCTGGTAGACCAGGGCGCCGGCGGCGATGACCGCGACGGGGGTGGTGGCGGCGGCCATGATCTTCTGGGCGCGACGGGACGGCTTGTTCACGATGTGGTTCCTAACCGAGATGAGATGGTCGGGGCGGTCACCCGATCGGTCCGCCCGGCACTGCGTGCTGTCACACGGTAGGAACCGTAGGTAAAGAAATCCGGCGAATGGAAATGTCTGGTCCAGGGGGGATCGGGGCGTAGTCCGATCGGGGGGTGTCACCCTGGCCCGGCGTCCACCCCGAGCACCCGGGCCTCACCCTCGCGTCGTGGGTCGGCGACCGCGTCGAGCGATCCGTCGGAGCGGGTGAGCGCGGCACCGACCCCGCCGAAGTACATCGACAGCGCTTCCTCCACGCGCACGACCTCGTCGGGCAGCCCGGCCCGGTGGACGTGCACCCGGGGGTGGGCCACGGCGGCCTGGAGGTCGAGCCCCCCGTTGACGAAGCCGGCCAGGGCACACGCGACCGCCGTCGTGATGCGGTCGGCACCCGGCGACCCGATCGCCAGCGTCGACCCGTCCTCGTGGCGACCGACGACGGGGGCCATGTTGGACAGCAAGCGCTCACCCGGGGCCACCGTCCGGTCGGGCGGGTTGAGCTCCTGCTCGCCGAGACAGTTGTTGAGCCAGATCCCGGTACCGGCCGCGATCATCCCGGCGCCGTAGCCCGACGACACGGTGAGGGAGCACGCCGAGCCGTCGGCGTCGGTGACCGACACGTGGGCCGTCGAGCCCGACTCGAGCACCGCCCGGTGGTCGGCGTCGACCCGGTCGAGCCAGGCGCGCGACGCGTCGGTGAGGTCGGCGGCGACCTCCAGCACCTCGCGACGGTGGCCCAGGACGGCCCGCTGCACCTGGACGAGGTGCGCGACGTCGTCCGCGTCCCAGCCGGCCCTCGGCCGATCCTCCATCAGTCGCAGCATGGCCGCGAGGACGACCCCGCCGACCGACGGCGGCGTCGTGGTCGCGAGGCTCCAGCCGTGCACGCGCGTCGTCAGCGGCTCGCGAACGACGGGCGCGTACGCCGCCAGGTCGGCGCGCCCGAGCAGGCCGCCGCGCTTGATGACGTCGGCCGCGATCGCATCGGCGAGGTCGCCGTCGTGGAGCGCGCGAGGGCCGACGGCCGCGACGTGCTCCAGCGTCGAGGCGAGGTCGGCGACGACGACGCGGTCCTCGGTCAGCCGGCCCGCGTCGTCGTGCAGGGCCGCGTGGCTGGCCGGGTCCCACCCGAAGATCGACTCGTGGACGTGGCGCAGGTAGTAGCGCGACGCCGAGCCCAGGGTGAAGCCGCCGCGCGCGACGTCGATCGCCGGCTGCACGAGCTCGGCCCACGGCAGGTGCCCGTCGCGGGCGTGCGCCTCGCCGAAGGCAGCGAGGGAGCCGTGCGTGGCGACCGAGCCGGCGCCGATCGTGATCTCCACCCCGCCGCCGTACTCCGTCGAGACGTCCCACGTGCGGGGCGGGGGAGCATCGACGTCGCGGTGGATGCCGGGCCGGTCCATCCAGCCGTCGACGGTGTACGCCGATCCGCCGGCCGGCTGCACCGTGACGAAGCCGCCCGAGCTCAGCGAGACGAGCCCGACCTCGGTGACCATCGCGACCAGGGCGGCCGCGACGGCGGCGTCGACGGCCGAGCCGCCCGCGCGGGCGACCTGCTCAGCGGCGTCCGCGGACTCCGGGCTGGGGGCCGCGACGGCGAGCCCTCCCACGTGCTGTCGCCCGCCCGCTCAGCGCCGGGTGGCGATGACGGCGGACGCGTCTGCGGCCACCATCACCTCGACCGCGGTGAAGCGCTCGTCGGTGAGCCACTGCTCGCGGAGGGTGTCGACCCGGCCGTAGGTGATCGGGGGCCAGGACTCGCAGGGCGCGAAGTCGTCGAGAACCACGATGCCGCCGGGCTCGACGAGGTCGATGACCCCGTCGACGCCCACCTCGGACGGGGTCCCCGAGTCGAGGAAGAGGAGGGAGAAGGGCCCGTGCTCGCGCAGCACGTTCCAGTCGGCGGCGAGCACCTCGACGCGTGTGTCGTCGTCGAAGATCTTCGACGCCGCGCCGGCCAGCGACTCGTCGAGCTCGGCGGTCAGGATCCGCGCCCCGTTGCGTACGCCGCTGCGAAGCCACGCGGTGCCGACACCGCAGCCGGTGCCGAACTCGGCCATCGTGCCGCCCCGCGTCGCGGCGAGCGTCGCGAGCAGCCGACCGGTCTCGTTGCGGCAGAACGCGACGTAGCCGGCCTGGCGGCACACGTCGAAGGCGCGCTGGACGATGTCGGGGAGATCCGGGGGAGCAGACATGAGGCCGCCGAGTCTGTCACTCCTCGCCTGCGATCCCACTCGATGGGCCGCCATCTCACGATCTGACACGATCGTGGAAACCCCGTGCGGCGGCCCGTCCGCCAGTCGTACAGTCGTCCCCATCATGCGGAGCGTCTTCGTACTTATCGATCGCCGCGGCGAGGCCTGAGAGAGAGGCCACCTCGTCGCGGTGTTCGGCGTTGACGAGGTTCCGCCGCCCGGCCTTTCGCCCCTCCGCCGAGCACCTGCTCGGCCGAGCTCGAAGCCACCGCCTTCGCGGCGGGTCCCTCGCAGTCCTGCGCGACCCGCACGCTCGTCGGCCGGCAGCCGGGCCCGGGCGATCCCCGACGTCCTGCTTCCCTCCCCGCCGCGGTGTCGGCGGCTTCGGGCTCACCCATCCATCTGCCAGACACAGGAGTGAGACCCATGTACGCGATGTATCCCGACACCTGGGGCCCCGCGGCCCACGACCCCGAGAACCCGCGCAGCGCCGAGAACACCGCGGTCGCCGTCCAGACCGCGCTTGACCTGCGAGACGGCGGCGGCCAGCGTCCCGACGACAACTAACGTTCGCCGCATGCCTGACACCGCGCAGACAGCAGCAGCCCGCGACACCGGGAGCCCGACCCTCGCCGTCATCCCCGGCGACGGCATCGGCCCCGAGGTGACCGCCGAGGCCCTCAAGGTCCTCGAGGTCGCCTCGCCGGTGAAGTTCGAGTCGACGCGCTACGACCTCGGCGCCGAGCGCTACCTCGCGACCGGCGAGGTGCTGCCCGACTCGGTGCTCGCGGAGATCCGCGGGCACGACGCGATCCTGCTCGGTGCCGTCGGCGGCAAGCCCAACGACCCCAACCTGCCCCCCGGCATCCTCGAGCGCGGCCTGCTGCTCAAGCTGCGCTTCGAGCTCGACCACTACGTCAACCTCCGCCCGTCGCGGCTGTTCCCGGGCTCGGTCTCACCCCTGGCCGATAACGTGCTCGACAAGGGCGACATCGACTTCGTGGTGGTGCGCGAGGGCACCGAGGGCCCCTACACGGGCAACGGCGGCGTGCTCCGCGGCGGCACCCCCGCCGAGGTCGCGACCGAGGTCTCGCTCAACACGGCGTACGGCGTCGAGCGCGTGGTCCGCGACGCCTTCGCCCGTGCGCAGAAGCGCCCGCGCAAGAAGCTGACGCTGGTCCACAAGACGAACGTCCTGGTCAATGCCGGCTCCCTGTGGTGGCGGCTCTTCGAGCAGGTCGGCGCCGAGCACCCCGACGTCACGACCGACTACATCCACATCGACGCGGCCATGATCTTCATGGCCACCGACCCCGCCCGCTTCGACGTGATCGTCACCGACAACCTCTTCGGCGACATCGTGACCGACCTCGCCGCCGCCATCACCGGTGGCATCGGGCTGGCCGCCTCCGGCAACGTCAACCCCGACCGGACGGCCCCGTCGATGTTCGAGCCCGTCCACGGCTCCGCCCCCGACATCGCCGGGCAGCAGAAGGCCGACCCGACCGCCGCGATCCTCTCCGGCGCGCTCCTGCTCGACCACCTCGGCCACCCCGAGGCTTCCGCCGCGATCGAAGCGGCCGTGCTGGCCGACCTCACCGAGCGCGACCCCGGCACGAGCCGTCGTACGAGCGAGGTCGGGGACGCCATCGCCGCCCGCCTCTGAGAGCCCGCCGACGGGTTCTGGAATAGGTTGACCCCATGCAGATCAGCACCACCGCCAACCCTGCCCCCGTCGACGACGCCCGGCTCGCGGAGATCCTCGCGAACCCCGGGTTCGGCCAGCACTTCACCGACCACATGCTCACGGTCGAGTGGACGCCCGCGGACGGGTGGCACGCCGCGCGCATCGAGCCCTACGGCCCTCTGACGCTCGACCCGGCGACGGCGGTGCTGCACTACGCCCAGGAGACCTTCGAGGGGATGAAGGCCTACCGGCACGAGGACGGCTCGATCTGGACCTTCCGTCCCGAGCAGAACGCCGCGCGGATGGTGCGCTCCTCGCAGCGGCTCGCGTTCCCCGAGCTGCCGGTCGACGACTTCGTCGCCTGCGTCGACGCGCTCGTCGAGGCCGACCAGCGGTGGGTGCCCGAGAGTGGCGGGGAGAAGTCGCTCTACCTGCGGCCCTTCATGTTCGCCTCCGAGGTCTTCCTCGGTGTGCGCCCGGCGCAGCACGTGACCTTCATGGTGATCGCATCGCCGGCCGGCGCCTACTTCAAGGGCGGCATCAAGCCCGTCAACCTGTGGCTGTCGGAGACGTTCACCCGCGCCGGTCGCGGCGGCATGGGCGCCGCGAAGACCGGAGGCAACTACGCCGCGTCGCTCGCCGCCCAGCGCGAGGCCATCGAGAAGGGCTGCGACCAGGTCGTGTTCCTCGACGACCAGGAGTTCCGCTACATCGAGGAGCTCGGCGGGATGAACCTCTTCTTCGTCCACCGCGACGGCAGCATCGTCACCCCCGAGACCGGGACCATCCTCGAGGGCATCACCCGCGCCTCGATCATCGAGCTGGCCGGCAAGCTCGGCCATGCGGTGGAGGAGCGGAGGTTCTCCATCGACGAGTGGCGCGACGGCGTCGCGTCGGGAGAGATCACCGAGGTCTTCGCGTGCGGCACGGCCGCGGTCGTCACCCCCGTCGGCGAGCTGCGCTCGCCCCAGGGCGTCACCCCGGCGCCCGCCAGCACCGAGCTGACCATGCGGATCCGCGAGGCGCTCGTCGGGATGCAGTTCGGGCGTGCGGAGGACACCTTCGGCTGGATGCACCGCGCGGTGTGAGCGAGGACCAGTCGTCCTGCACGGGGTCCGCGGCCTTCGAGGCGCAGAGCTCGCGCTCGTTGCGCGGCTTCATCCGGACCGAGTCCGGCTCCGCGGGCATGCTGGTGGTCGCTGCGCTCGTCGCCCTGGTGTGGGCGAACTCGCCGTGGTCGCAGTCCTACGTCGACCTCTGGCACACCGAGGTGGCCCTCACGTTCGGTGACGGCGGCCTGTCGATGGACCTGCACCACTGGATCAACGACGGCCTCATGGTCGTGTTCTTCTTCGTCATCGGCCTCGAGGTCCGCAAGGAGTTCGCGATCGGCGAGCTCGTCGACCGCAGCCGGGTCGTGGTGCCGCTCGTCGCGGGCGTCATGGGCATGGTCGTGCCGGCCGCCCTCTTCCTGGCGCTCAACCCGTCCGGCGAGGCCGCCGCCGGCTGGGGTGCGGTGATCGGGACCGACACCGCCTTCCTGCTCGGCGTGATGGCGCTGGTGGGCCCCGCGGTGTCGACCCAGCTGCGAATCTTCCTGCTGACGCTCACCGTCATCGACGACATCGTGGCCGTCAGCGTGATCGGTGTCGTCTACTCCGACGACCTCTCCCTCGGCGCCCTGGTCGTCGCCGCGGCCTGCTTGGTCGTGCTGGTCGCGCTCGACCGCGCGGGTGTGTGGCAGGCGGCGCCCTACGTGCTGGTCGTGCTGGTGCTGTGGTTCGCCACGCTGGAGTCCGGCGTGCACGCCTCGATCGCCGGCATGCTCAGCGGGCTGCTCGTCCCGGCGCTCGACCCGCGCCGCTCCGACGTCGAGGACGCCGCTCGCAGCTTCCGCGCCTTCCGGCAGTCGCCGATGCCCGGGGTGCAGCGGGCGGCGCGCCGGTCGCTGACCCGCGCGATCTCGGTCAACGAACGTCTGCAGGAGGCGCTGCACACCCCCACCAGCCACGTCGTCGTACCCGTCTTCGCGCTGGCCAACGCCGGGGTCGACCTGCGCGACGGCGTCCTCGGCGACGCGCTCGGCTCGCGGCTGATGTGGGGCATCGTGCTCGGCCTCGTGGTCGGCAAGGCGCTGGGCATCTTCGCCGGCGCCTGGGCGAGCGTGCGCCTGGGCTGGGGCCGGCTGCCGCAGGGAGTCGGGCTGGGCCACACGCTCGCCGGCGGTGCGCTCTCCGGCATCGGCTTCACCGTGTCGCTCCTCATCATCAGCCTCGCGTTCGAGTCGTCCCGGCTCCAGGACCAGGCCCGTGTCGGCGTCCTGCTTGCCGCGGCCCTCGCCAGCCTCGCCGGCTGGCTCGCCTTCCGCTTCGCCGCCCGCTTCCTCGGCCAGCGCGACGCCGCCCTGCCGACCCACCTCAGCCGACCGGTCGACCCGGCGCGTGACCACGTCGCCGGCCCGGTCGACGCGCCGCTGACCTTGGTGGAGTACCTCGACTTCGAGTGCCCGTTCTGCGCCCGGGTCAGCGGGGTCGGCACGGAGCTCCGCGCGCACTTCGGCGACCGGCTGCGCTACGTCACCCGGCATCTGCCGCTGCCGGTGCACCCGCATGCCGAGCTGGCGGCGCTGGGCGCGGAGGCAGCGGCCCGCCAGGGCCGCTACTGGGACATGCACGACGTGCTCTTCGCCCACCAGGACCAGCTCGAGCTCGAGGACCTCGTGGGCTACGCAGCCGAGCTCGACCTCGACGTCGAGCAGTTCCTGCGCGACATGGAGGACGAGGACCTCGCCCGGCACATCCAGCACGACGTGGCCTCGGCGGAGGAGAGCGGCGTGCGTGGCACCCCAACCTTCTTCGTCGGCGACACCCGCCACGTCGGTCCCCACGACGCCCGCACGCTCATCACCGCGCTCGAGGCGTTGCCGGTGAGTCGGCCGATCGGCTGACCCGCGCCGGCCCGCGGGCCGATGCGTCGTACGCCGGGTGCGACGAGGCTCGTCGGCATGACGACGACCGCCTCCGACCGGACGGACGCGCCTCCGGCCCGATCCCGCCCCCGTCGCGACTGGTGGATCCCGACGAGCCTGCTCGCGCTGACGTTCGTGCCGGTGGCAGCGGGCGCCGCGCGGCTGGTGGACCTGTCGTCGGGACGCACGAGCGAGAACGCCCGGCCGGTCTGGCCGCCGCGGTGAGCGGGCTCGTGATGGCGGTGTCCGACGACCTGCCGGTCCACGACAACGAGGCCCTGATGTGGCTGCGGCTGTTCTTCGGCACCCTGATGGCGGTCGGCCTCGTGCTCGGCCTCGCCGCGATCCGCAGAGGTGACGTGCGCGTCCACCAGCGGTGGATGGCGAGGGCGTACGCCGTCGCGCAGGGCGCGGGCACGCAGGCGCTCGTCCTCGGGCCGATGGTGCTCCTCGTCGACCAGCCGGGCGGCGCCCTCAAGGTGACCGGGATGGGGGTCGCGTGGGTGCTCAACCTGGCTGTCGCGGAGTGGTTGGTGCGGCGGTCGCAGACGCGTCAGTCGAGCCGTCGCGCCTGGTAGGCCCACAGCGCGAGCTCGACCCGGTTGCGCACTCCGAGCTTGGCCATCAGCGCACCGATGTGCGTCTTGACGGTGCTGAGCGAGATGTAGAGCTCGGCGGCGACCTCGTGGTTGGTCAGGCCGCGCGCGACGGCGACCAGCACCTGCTCCTCCCGCTCCGTCAGGGGCGTGGCGGGCTGCGGCGGGGTGTCGCGGCCCGCGAAGGTCCGGAGCAGGCGGGTGGTCACGGTAGGGGCGATCAGGGACCCGCCGTCCGCCGCGGCGCGCACGGCATGGGTGAGCAGCTGCGGCCCGCAGTCCTTGAGCAGGAAGCCCCGCGCACCGGCGAGGAGCGCACCGTAGACGTAGTCGTCGAGGTCGAAGGTCGTCACCACGACCACCGCCATCGGGTCGGCGACGTCCGGGCCGGCGAGCGCGCGGGTCGCCTCGATCCCGTTGAGCCGCGGCATGCGGATGTCGAGCAGGCACACGTCGGGCCGCAGCGCCCGCGCCTGCTCGACGGCGTCCTGGCCGTCGACGGCCGTCGCGACGACCTCGATGCCGTCCTGGGCGTCCAGGATCATCGCCAACCCGGTGCGGACGATCTCCTGGTCGTCGGCCACCAGCACGCGCAGGGTCATCTGCCCTCCTCCAGCGGGAGGCGGGCGCTCACGCGCCAGCCGTGCAGTGGCGCGAGGGAACCGGCCTCGAGACTGCCGCCGAGCAGGGCGGCCCGTTCGGTCATGCCGGCGATGCCGAAGCCGTCATCGCTGCCTGTGGACCCCCGGCCGTCGTCGGTCACGACGAGCTCGACGCAGTCCCGCTCCCGGGTGACCCGCACCTCGACCAGGGTGGCGGAGCGGGCGTGCCGGCGCGCGTTGGCCACGGCCTCCTGCGCGATGCGCTGCAGGGCGGCCGCGACCGTCGGGGACAGGTCGTCGAGCTCGCCGGCGACCGCGACCGCGACTGTGGGTCCGGGGCCGTTGCTCGCCAAAGCGAGCAGGTCGGTCAACGGTCGCTCGAGTGGCTCGTCGTCCGTGCGGAGCATCCGCAGGACCTTCCGTGTCTCCGCCAGTGTGCGGGTGGCCTCTTCGTCGATGCGACGCAGGGCGTCGGTGGCCGCAGCCGGCTCCCGCGCGGCGACTGCGAGTCCCGCCTGCGCGCTGATCGCGATCGCGGTGAGGTGGTGGGCGACGGTGTCGTGCAGGTCGCGGGCCAGGCGCTCCCGCTCGTCACGGCGTACGTCGTCGAGCTGGCGCGTGCGCAGCAGGGACTGCGCGCGGACGGCGGCGCCCAGTGCGGTGGCGGCGACGACGACCGCGGTGCCGCCGATGCGGTCACCCGCCGGCACGTCCTGCGACAGGAGCGAGGTGCCGGCGACGACGAAGAAGAGGGCGAGGCCCACTGCGGCGCCCGCGCCCGACGCCCAGCGAGCGAGGCTGTAGGGGATCAGGAGCCCCACGACGGCGGTGTTGAGGTCGCCGGGTGGAGGTCCGCCGGCGACCCACGAGAACGCCAGCTGGGCGAGCACCACCGCTGCGAACACCGTCACCGTCAGCGTCGGGGCAGTACGACGCACCAGCAGCGTGGGCAGCCACACCAGGAAGCCGGCGAGCGACAGCCAGCGGTGGGGCAGGTCGGGGCGCAGCACAGCGACCTCCACGACAGCCAGCACCGCCAGCACTGCCACGAAGGCGAGGTCGAGGTGCCCGGCCGGGCGCGCGTCCGGCGCGGCAGGCAGCCGCCACACGGACTGGGCGGCGGAGCGGATCTGCGCGAGCACGAGTGCACGGTAGTGCTCTCTCGCTGGCCGCCGGATCGGCCGGATGACCGAGTGGCTGCTGGCCCGGTCGGAGGCGCCTCACGCCCGCCGGGACGCGCACCGGATGCACAGACGCGCGGCCGGCAGCGCGTCGAGCCGGGCATCCCCGATCGCGGACCCGCAGGCCTCGCAGATGCCGTACGTCCCCGCGTCGACCCGGGCGAGGGCGGCGTCGAGCTCGGCGAGGTGGTGGCCGACCTGGCGCACGAGCGCGCCGATCTGTGACCTCTCGAAGGCGATCGTCGCGCCCTCGGGGTCGTGCTCGTCGTCGGCGTTGGTGTCGAGGGACGCCGCGACGATGGACTCGTGGTCGCCCGTCAGGCTCGCCAGGCGCTCGAGCGTCTGGTCGCGCTCGTGCTCCAGCCGTCGTCGTACGTCGTCCACCACCCCATGGTCTCCCACACCACCGACGGTGCCACGTCGACGGCGCCCCGCCGGGCGGGCCGGGATCGGGGCACACCGCACCTCCCGCCGTATCCTCGTGCCGTGACGACGTCCCCGAAGGCGCCGCCGCCCGGGCTGACCGTCGGCGGCTACGCGCTGCGTGCCCGCCTCGGCGAGGGCGGCATGGGTGTGGTGCACCTCGGGCAGCGGCCGGGGGAGCGCCCGGTGGCGATCAAGGTCCTGCGCCCGCACGTCGTCGGCGACGACGAGGCACGGCGCCGGCTGGCGCGCGAGGTGAGCTCGCTGAGCCGGATCCGCAGCCGTCGCATCGCCGAGATCGTCGACGCCGACCCGTTCGGCGAGATCCCGTTCGTCGCGACGCGCTACGTCCCCGGCCTCTCGCTCCACGACCACGTGCAGGAGGAGGGGCCGATCGAGGGCGCCGCCCTGCTGTGGTTCGCCGACTGCCTCGCCGAGGCGCTCGAGGCGGTCCACTCCGTCGGCGTGCTGCACCGCGACGTGAAGCCGTCCAACGTCATCATGGAGGGCCGCACGCCCATCCTCATCGACTTCGGCCTGGCCCGCGTCGCCGAGGACTCGCGGATCACGATGAACGGCTGGCTCCTCGGCACCCCGGGCTACCTCGCACCCGAGATCCTCTACGGCGACGACGCCACGGCCGCCTCCGACGTGCACGCCTGGGCCGCCACGGTGGCGTACGCAGGCACCGGCCGCGCCCCGTTCGGCCGCGGGCCGTCCGTCGCGGTCATGGACCGCGTCCGCCGCGGCGAGCACGACCTCGCCGGCCTCGACGCCGACGTGCGCGAGCTCGTCGAGGAGGCGCTCGCGCCCGAGCCCGCGGACCGGCCCTCGCTCGAGGAGCTGCGCGACTGGCTCGCGGACCTCGGGTCGCCCGAGCGCGAGCGTGACGACCGCGCGGCCGCCCCCGTCACGCTGCCCTACGTCGCCGGCGTACGGCAGGACCTCGAGGCCCCCACCCGCGTCGGCAGCGCGGCCGTGCTCGCGGAACCGGTCGCTGCGCCGCAGCGCGCGCCGGAGGTCGACGAGCCGGTGCACTGGTCCCACGACTGGGACCGTTCGGACCGTTCGAGCCGTTCGGGCCGTTCGGACGAGGACGACACCGTCGGGTGGGGCGACGCCGGGACGCTCCCGCACCGGCAGACCCGCGTGCTCCCGGACGGATCGGTCGAGCACGTCACCGACTACGGGCCCCCCGTCCGACCCCGCGTCCCCGCCGGACAGCGGCTGCGCCGCACGCTCACGCTCCTCGCCGCGGGCGGCGTCGTCGCCGGCGCCATCACCCTCGCCCCCTACGTCGCGCTCGCCGCCCTCCTCGTCCTCGTGTGGCTGCTGCGCAGCGGCTCGCTGGCCGCGACGTCCGCGGGCAGCCGGCGCGACCGCCGCGGTGCCAGGTGGTACGACGGCATCCAGGTGCTGCTGGCCGCACCGTGGCACGCGGTGGCCGGCCTCGGCGGCACCCTCGTGCTCTTCCTCTGGAGCGCCGGCATCGCGTGCGCGGTCGCGCTCCTGTGCTTCGCCGCATCGCTGTCCTTGACGACCTCGCTCGCCGCGGTCGGCGGGATGTTCGCCCTGTCGACCTGGTGGGGGCCGGGGTCCGAGCGGCTGCGGTCGCCGGTGCACCGCCTCGTCGACCCGCTTGCCCGTCGCGGCGTGCCGTGGCTGCTCGTCACGCTCCTGGTCGCCGCCGCCGGGTCCGGGCTGGCTGCCGCGGCGTCGGCACAGGGCACCAGCTGGACGCCGTACGACGCCGCGCCCTTCTCCGACGTGAGCCTGCCCGGCTGGTTGTGACGCACCTCCCCGTTCAGGCAGGCCGGTCCGGGGTACCTAGCCTCCTCACGCACCTGACAGCAGGAGGACCGATGAGCTCCGACCAGACCGACATGGCCGACCCGACCGACGGGGAGAGCTACCACGGCTACAGCGTCGACGACGAGGACCAGCCGCAGGGCGAGGGTGACAGCCTCGTCGACGACCGGGGACTGGCCGAGCCGCTCGACGAGGGCTACTCGCCTCCGGAGAAGTGGTCTGCCGCGCAGGGCTACGGCAACACGCCGCTCGAGGAGAGCCAGGGTGAGTCGCTCGACCAGCGCGTCGAGCAGGAGGTCCCCGAGCCCGACCCGTACGACGTCGCCGACGCCGAGGCGGCCAGGGGCGACCTCGCGCCGCTGGTGGCCGAGGACTCGAGCGAGGGCGAGGCCGTGCAGGCCGACCTGGACGCTGCCGAGGCCGACGGCGACCGCGCGGGTCGTCTGGTGGCCGAGGACGAGGGGGTCCGCACCGACGCCGAGAAGGACCTCGTCGCCACCGACGTCGGCATCGACGGGGCAGCGGCCGGTGCCGAGGAGGCGGCCGTGCACGTCGTGGAGGACCCGGAGGTCGGCGATCCCAGGCTGCTCGACGCCGAGGTCGTCGACGTGGAGCCCGACCGGCGCGTGCAGGACTGAGCAGCCCCCCGGCCCGGCCCGCGCGGCCGGGCTGGGCGTGCCTGCCGACCGGATGCCGAGACGCACGTCTCACGCTCACGGGATCGGTGGCACCATGAAGTCGTGACCACCACGACGATCGCCACCACGATCATCATTGCCTAGCGCGACGGGACTCCCCGCCGCGCCGACCTCCTGCACCCCAGGAGGTTTTTTCATGCCAGCACCGACCGAGAGACCGCTCCGATGGACCTGCACGGCTCGTTCCACGTCTACGACACCACCCTGCGCGACGGCGCCCAGCAGGAGGGCCTCAACCTCTCGGTCGCCGACAAGCTGAGCATCGCCAAGCAGCTCGACGGCCTCGGGGTGGGCTACATCGAGGGCGGCTGGCCGGGGGCCAACCCCAAGGACACCGAGTTCTTCCGCCGCGCGCGTGCGGAGCTCGACCTGCGCCACGCGCGGCTCGCGGCCTTCGGTGCGACCCGACGGGCCGGCGTACGCGCTGCCGACGACCCCCTCGTGGCAGCGCTGCGTGACTCAGGGGCAGGCGTGGTCACCCTCGTGGCGAAGTCGCACGACCGCCATGTCGAGCTCGCCCTGCGCACCACGCTCGAGGAGAACCTCGCCATGGTGCGCGACACCGTCACCCACCTGCGCGAGGAGGGCCAGACGGTCTTCCTCGACGCCGAGCACTTCTTCGACGGCTACCGCGCCAACCGGGCCTACGCCCTCGAGGTGCTGCGCACCGCTGCCGAGGCGGGAGCCGAGGTGGTCGCGCTGTGCGACACCAACGGCGGCATGCTGCCCGACTGGGTCTCCGACGTCGTGCTCGACGTCATCGAGACGACGGGCGCCCGGGTCGGCATCCACGCCCACAACGACAGCGGCTGCGCCGTGGCCAACTCGCTGGCCGCGGTCGCCGCCGGCGCGACCCACGTGCAGGGCTGCATCAACGGCTACGGCGAGCGCACCGGCAACGCCGACCTCGTCACCGTCGTGGCGAACCTCGAGCTCAAGCTGGACCGGTCGGTCCTGCCGCGGGGCCTGCTGCGCGAGGCCACCCGCATCGCGCACGCGGTCGCCGAGGTCACCAACGTGCCGCCGGCCTCACGCCAGCCGTACGTCGGCACGTCGGCTTTCGCGCACAAGGCCGGCCTCCACGCCAGCGCGATCAAGGTCGACCCCGACCTCTACCAGCACCTCGACCCGCTGGTCGTCGGCAACGACATGCGCCTGCTCGTCTCCGACATGGCCGGACGGGCCTCGATCGAGCTCAAGGGTCGCGAGCTCGGCTACGACCTGTCGCAGGACCGAGAGGTCGTCACACGCGTCACCGAGCGCGTCAAGGAGCTCGAGCAGCGCGGCTACACCTTCGAGGCGGCCGACGCCTCCTTCGAGCTCCTGCTCGCCGAGGAGGTGGAGGGCACGCGCCCGTCCTACTTCGACGTCGAGTCGTGGCGTGTCATCACCGAGACCCGCACGCAGGGCGAGGCCGTCTCGGAGGCGACCGTGAAGCTCCGGGCGGCGGGCGTGCGCTACGTCGTGACCGGCGAGGGCAACGGGCCCGTGAACGCCCTCGACGCCGCCCTGCGCGAGGCCATCGGACAGGCCTTCCCCGAGGTCGCCAAGTTCGAGCTGATCGACTACAAGGTGCGCATCCTCGACCAGGGGCACGGCACCGATGCGATCACGCGCGTGCTCATCGAGACCACGGACGGCGAGTCGTCGTGGGTGACGGTCGGCGTCGGCGCCAACGTGATCGAGGCGTCGTGGGGCGCGCTCGTCGACGGGCTCACCTTCGGGCTGCGGCGCCACCACCGCTGAGGGGCGGCAGTGGGCGCCGCCTCCCCTCAGCGGCGGTGGTGGCGCTTCAGGCTGTCGCGGAGGTCCCTGATCGCCTCGCGGAGCTCCCCCTGGTCGCCGGTGGGCCGCAGCAGCAGCGCGGCTCCGGTCAGGGCTGCCTTCGCAGCGATCGGCTGACGCCTGTCGGCGAGCTTCTCGGCCAGGGCGAGCAGGGCGCTCACCTTCGTCCGCGTCCTGCCGGACAGCTCGCCCGAGCGGACCGCCTGGTCGAAGTAGGCCCCGACGACGTTGAAGCTCGGCTCCCAGACGATCTTCTCCTGGTGCTGGGCGTTGAACTCGTCGAGCACCACCTCGCGCGCCGCGGCGAGCTCGTCCTTGCTCAGCATGGAGCTGGTCTTCAGGCCGAAGGTGTCGAAGCCGCGCGCGATCTCGGTGCCGTAGACCTGGCCGTTGTACCAGTAGGTCGACCAGAGGCCGCCCAGGTTCAGGCCGGTCGGGTTCGTCGGGGTGCTGATCGGGCCCCGGTCGAAGTAGGCGATCTCGACGGGATTGGCGGTGTCGCTGAAGTCGATGACCGACAGGCCGCCCTGGTACCACGCCTGGACGAGGATGTCGCGACCGGGGACCGGGACCAGCGAGGAGTTGTGGGCGACGCAGTTCTCCGCGGTCGTCTGGACGGCCGGCATCTTGTAGTAGCTAGCGAACTCCATCTGGTCACCGTCGAGGTCGAACAGCGCGTCGGCGCCCCACTCGGGCTTGTCGGTCGCGCGGCAGCGGGCGCTCGTGCCGCCGCCCCACTCGTCGGTGAAGATCACCTTGGTGCCGTCGTTGTTGAAGCTCGCCGAGTGCCAGTAGGAGAAGTTGGGGTCGGCCACCGCGTCGAGGCGCACCGGGTTCACCGGGTCCTCGGTGTCGAGGAGGATGCCGTTGCCCTGGCAGGCGCCGGCGACCAGCTCGCGTGCCGGGAAGGCGGTGACGTCGTGGCAGGTGTTGGTGTTGGGCAGCGGGGAGTACGCCGTCCCGGACGGGTGCAGCGTGCCGGGCGTCGTGTTCTGCAGCCCGTTGTAGGCGCCGGTCGCCGGGTCGGTGAAGATCCTCGGCTGGCTGACGATGGCAGCCGTCTCGGGTGCAGCGAGCGGCACCTTGATGACGTCGATGCGCCACTGGGTCGGGTTGCCGGAGGTGACCGGCGCGGGGTTGTTGGGGTTGGCGTTCTCGCAGCCCGCCAGCTCCTCGGCCGGTCGGACCCCTGACGTGCCGGAGTTGTAGATGTAGATGTTGGCCGGGTCGTCCGGGTCGCTGACGATGGTGTGCGTGTGGGAACCGCGGCAGGTCTGCACGCCCGGGAGCTGAACCGGGTTGTCGATGTCGGAGATGTCGAAGATCCGCACCCCGCGGAAGCGGTCGGGGTTGACCGAGCCGGGCGCACCCTGGGTGCCGCAGTCGATGCGGCCGCGCGTCTCCTCCACGGAGATGAACAGCAGGTCGCCGTAGACCGACGGGTCGCCCTGGCCGCCCGGGCACACGAACGACGTGCGCAGCGTCGGGTCGGTCGGGTCGGACAGGTCGTAGACCTGGAAGCCGTTGAAGTTCCCGACGATCGCGTTGTCACCGCTGAACGCGAGGTCGGAGTTGGCGAACCCGATGCCGTTGAAGCCGGTGACGTCCGAGTCGAACGCTCCGGCGCGCGGGTCGTTGTCGAGCAGCTCGATGTTGCTGCTGGCCTCCGACCACGGGATGTAGCCCGGCGGGAGGTCCTCGCGCGGGTCCGCTGCGTAGGCCGCTGCGGGCACGAGCGCCGCGGCCAGGACCATCACCCCCGCAGCACTCATCGTGGTCCGGCTCCGACGGGTTGGACGAGACATCGCGGTGACCCTCCCAGCTCAGGTCGGCACGTGGTGATCGGTCCGGAAGGTCCGCGGCGTGGTCGACCTACTATGACCTGTCAAGGTAGCGATGACCCGTCGCGACCGCCAGACCCAGAATGGGATCACTTCGTGAATGGAGACCGCATGCCGCAGCACCGTGACCGCCGTCCGGGCCGCGTCACCGCCGCGCTCGCCGTGCTGGCGCTGGGGCTCGGCCTGGCGGGGTGCACCTCATCCGAGGCCGAGCCCGAGGACGACGCCGCTCCGGTGGTCCAGCTGGGTGCGCCGGGGGAGTCCAACAGCACGCTGTCACCCGAGGAGGCGGAGTCCATCGACGACCCGGCGTACACCGCCGCCGACGTCGCCTTCGTGCAGGGGATGATCCCGCACCACGAGCAGGCCCTGGAGATGACGGCCCTCGTCGGGGACCGCGCGGACGACCCCGACCTGACGACGATCGCGGAGCGGATCGAGGTGTCCCAGGTCGCCGAGATCGAGCAGCTCGAGGGATGGTTGACCGCGCGCGGCGAGAGCGTCTCCGGCATGCACGCCGGCCATGGTGATGGTGAGCACCAGATGCCGGGGATGCTCACCCCCCGGGAGATGAAACGGCTCGAGCGTGCTTCCGGCCAGCGCTTCGACCAGCTGTTCCTGCTGGGCATGATCCGTCACCACGAGGGCGCGGTGCTCATGGTGGAGTCGCTGCTGACCGAGGGCGAGGGCGGGCAGGAGTCCGAGGTGTTCCAGCTCGCCGGCCACATCGGCTCCGACCAGCAGGTCGAGATCGCGGCCATGAAGCGCAAGCTCGCCGAGCTGGCCCGCTGAGAGAGGTCGGACTCAGGCGCCGACCACCCGGCGTACGAGGTCGTCCCACCCGGCCTCGACCCGGTCGACCGCGATGTGCTCGGTGTTGACCTGCTGGTCCAGCACGACCATCTCCAGCGGCGCGAGGAGCGCGGTGGCGAGCATCAGCAGGTCCCCGGTGACCCCGAGCTCGCCCAGGAGGTAGCGGACGTGCATGTTGGCGAACGAGACGGCTGCCGCCGAGCGGGTGCCGGGGCGGCCCGCGGCCGCGATGAGCTCGCCGTGGGTCAGGTTGGTGCGCAACCGGGAGTGCCCGAAGGCGAGCAGCCGGTCCAGCGGCGGGGCGCCGGGGCCGAGGGGCGGCGGTCCCGAGAGGACGCTGGCCTGCCAGGCGGTCTCGGACTCGTTGAGGACCGCGGCCATCAGCCCCTCGCGGCTCTCGAACCGCCGGAAGAGGGTGCCCTTCCCGACGCCGGCCTCGGCGGCGACCGTGTCCATCGTCACGCAGCCGACCCCCCGGGTCCGCACAAGGCGCAGGGCCGCTGCGAGGATCGCCTCTCGGTTGCGGGCCGCGTCGGCTCGCTCCGGCGCGGGCTCGTCGGCCAGCGGCAGGAGATGGGTCACCGCGCCAGCCTAGGTCGCAGGAAGTCGGGCAGCAGCGGAATATAAGCGGACCGTGGTCCGTTTTGTCCTCCATGACCATCCAGAAGCAGACCCGTGTCGCCGTCCTCCTCGGTTCCTACCGCGCCGGTTCGCTGAACCGGCGCATCGCCGAGCACCTCCGCGACCACGCCCCCGCGGGCGTCACCGTCGACGTCGTCGAGGGCCTCGACGCCGTCCCGTTCTACAACGAGGAGATCGACGGGGACGCCGCGCCGGCTGCCGCCACCGCCCTCCGCGAGTCCGTCGCCGGTGCCGACCGCGTGCTGGCCGTGACGCCGGAGTACAACGGCACCATGCCCGCCGTCCTCAACAACGCCATCGACTGGCTGTCGCGTCCCTACGGCCAGGGCGCCATCGTCGGCAAGCCCTTCGCGGCCATCGGCGCCACCCCCACGCCGTACGGCGGCAAGTGGTCGCACGAGCACGCGCGCCACTCGGCCACCATCGCCGGCGCCGTCGTGGTGGAGGGCATCGTCGTCGACGAGCCCGCCCTCGAGGGCGACCCGCTGGAGAACGAGGAGGCCGTGCGGCGCTTCCTCGACGCGCTCGACGCCCTCGTCGCGCACGAGGTCGAGGCCGCGGCCTGAGCCAGCTCCACGCAGGGGCTCGCTACGGTCGAGGTGTGCCTCTCCACGACCTGACCGCGCTCGAGCAGGGTGATGCCGTACGCCGTGGGGAGGTGTCGCCGCTCGAGCTGGTCGAGCACTACGCCGGCCGTGCCGGCTCGATCGAGGTGGGCGCCTTCATCACACCGACGCACGAGCAGGCGCGTGACCACGCGCGCCGCCTGGCCGACCAGCTGGCCGGGGAGGGACGCCCCGCGGACGCCGGTCCGCTCTGGGGCGTCCCGACCGGCATCAAGGACCTCCACCCCACGGCCGGGGTCCGCACCACCTTCGGCTCCGCGGCGTACGACGACTTCGTGCCCGAGGAGTCCGACGCCCTCGTCCTGACCGTCGAGGCGGCCGGCATGCCCAGCCTCGGCAAGACCAGCACGCCGGAGTTCGGGTCGCCCTGCTACACCGAGCCCGATGTCGCCCCGCCGGCCGTCACGCCGTGGGACACCTCCCGCACCGCGGGCGGCTCGTCCGGCGGCGCCGCGGCGGCGGTCGCCGCCGGGCTCCTGCCGGTCGCACCCGGGTCCGACGGCGGTGGCTCGATCCGCATCCCGGCCTCGTGCTGCGGCCTGGTCGGGCTCAAGCCCACGCGCGGACGCATCAGCGGCGCCCCGCGCTACGGCGACCCGGTCGGTCTCGCCACCGCCGGCACCCTCGCGCGCTCGGTCCGCGACGCCGCCGCGCTGCTCGACGTGCTGGCGGGCCGCCGGGTCGGCGACCCGTACTGGGCGCCCGAGCCGGCGGGCACCTTCCTCGACGCGTGCGACCGCGAGCCGGGGCGGCTCCGCGTCGCCCGCTTCGTCACGCCCGTCATCACCGACGTCGAGGTCCACCCGTCCTCGCTCACCGCGTGGGACGACGCCTCCCGCCTGCTGGAGTCCCTCGGCCACCACGTGGAGGACGTGCCCGTGCCGATCCCGCGCGAGGCCGTCGTCGACTTCGAGACCTGCTGGGCCGTGCTGACCGCCCTCTCGTCCGCGCCGCCGGGTCGCGAGGACCGACTCCGCCCGCTGACCCGCTGGCTGGGCGGTCTCGGCCACGCCGTCAGCGGCCCCGACTTCGGGCTCGCCATCGGCCGGCTGTGGCAGCACGCGGCGGCGGCGCTCACCGCGCTGGCGTCGTACGACGTCGTCCTCACGCCCACCCTCGCGAGCCCGCCGGTCGAGGTCGGGGCACTGCGCGACGACGCAGACCCGGCCCGTGACTTCGCGCTCCAGAAGGAGTTCACGCCGTGGACCAGCGCCTGGAACGTGACCGGCATGCCGGCCGTGTCCTTGCCCCTCCACTGGACCGACGACGGGTTGCCGGTCGGCGTGATGCTCGCGGCGCGTCCGGCAGAGGAGGAGCGGCTGCTGTCGGTCGCGGCGCAGGTCGAGGCCGCGGCCCCGTGGGCCGACAGGCGACCGCCCTGCTGGTGAGCGGGCCAGTGGACGTCGTCGCGGGTCAGTCGTCCCCGATGCCGCGCGCGTGCAGCGCGTCACCGGACTCGTGGGCCCGGGCCACGAGCCGGATCACGAAGGGGGAGAGATAGGCCCGCGGGTTGCGGTCGAGTCCTCGCGCACGCGCCGCGTCGCGGGTCTCGCGCGCGATGGCGATGGTGCCCGGCAGGGCCCCGATCGTCAGCGCGACCGTGAGGGCCACCCGGTCGGGGTCGACGCCGACGAACCGCAGCGGCCGCGCCCACCGAGCCAGGGCGTCGACCATCTCGTCGACCGACGTCGTCGCGGTCAGGGACAGGGCGGCCAGGCCCAGGCTGAGCAGGTCGAGGAAGGTCTCCACGGCCTTGGCGCCGCCGTACCACCACCACTGGAACGCGCTCGCCACGACGGCGATGAGCAACACGCCGCGGGCCGCCCGCCAGACCGAGCGCAGCGGCACCCGGGCCAGCGCCGCGAGGAGCAGGGTGACCGCGAGGAAGACGAAGGCGGCGCGCACGTCGCGGACGACGACGATCGCCAGGCTGAGCGCGGCCAGACCGACCACCTTGGCACCCACCGGCAGCCGGTGGAGGAGCGTGTCGCCGGGCTGGTGCAGCCCGGCCATCAAGTCGCTCATGCCGTGCTCATGCCGGGGTGTCGACGAGCTGCGTGTAGTGGGCGATCGACGCCTCCGGTGGCCCGTCGGCGACGACCCGCGCCGCGTCGACGACGACCACCCGGTCGCACCGGGCGGCGAGGTCGAGGTCGTGGGTCACCAGCACCAGCTGCTGGGTCAGCCCGAGCAGGGCGTCGCCGACGCGCCGGGTGTTGGCGCGGTCGAGCAGGGTGGTCGGCTCGTCGGCGACCACGACCGACGGCTCGAGGGCCAGGACGCCGGCGAGGGCGAGGAGCTGGCGCTGGCCCCCGGAGAGCGAGTGGACCGAGTCGTGGGCGTGGTCCTCCAGCCCGTTGGCCGCCAGCACGGCCAGGGCCCGCCGACGGCGGTCGTCGCGGTCCTTGACCGTGCGCCGCAGCGACAGCTCGATGTCCTCGACGCACGTCGGCATCACCAGCTGGGCGGCCGGGTCGGTGAAGCAGAACCCGACCATGCGGCGTACGACAGCGCCCTCGCGCGCCACGTCGCGCCCGTCGACCGTGACGCGCCCGGACGAGGCGCGGACGAGGCCGTTGACCAGCCGCGCGAGGGTCGACTTGCCGGACCCGTTGGCGCCGATGACCGCGACCCGGCGCTCGGTCAGTGTGAGGGTCGTGGGGGCGAGGATCTCGCGCTCGCCGCCACCCGGGAGGGGGACCCGGACGGCGGCACCAGCGAACTGAATTGACGTCAAGTCAGTTGCGTCGGTCGCGCTGCAGCAGCTGCGGGAAGGCGCGGTGCACCTCGGCCGCGATCATCGCCACCAGGGAGGTCTTCACCAGGTCGCCGAGCCAGAACGGCACGTCGTAGGTGGCAGCCTCGAGGAACGAGATGTCGAAGAAGCGCATCATGCCCAGGATGCCCATCGGGTGGATGACCAGCACGCTGGCGGCGAGCGAGCAGAAGAAGACCACGATCGCCCGCGTACGGCGCTCGCGGGCGACGTACGCGACCAGGAAGCCGCCGAGTGCCGCGGCGATCGGGAACGACAGCAGGTAGCCGCCGCTCGGGCCGCTGAAGACGCCGATGCCCGACGAGTGCTCGGCGAAGACCGGCAGCCCGACCGCACCGAGGGCCAGGTAGAGCGCCACGGCCGAGAAGCCGCGGAGCGGACCGAGGACGCAGCCGGCCAGCATCACGGTCAAGGTCTGCAGCGTGATCGGTACGCCGGCGCTGCCGACCGGGATCGCGCCGATGTAGGCGCTGGCGCTGATGAGGGCCGCGAAGGCGGCGACGAGCGCGAGGTCCCGGGTCGGTGACGAGGAGCCGGGGACGTCGTGGCGGCCGGTCCCGGGGGTCGTGTCGGGCTGGGCGGTGGCGGTCATGGGTCGTTCCTCGCGGGTCGCACGGACGGGACCTGAACACTGTTCAGGGTGAATGGCGTTCAGGTTAGGCTGGGGACGAAGTCGTCGTCAACGTCGTCCGAGGACCGGGAGGGTGAGTGGCCCACAGGCGCAGTGACGTGCTCTCCCACGCCGTCGACCTGCTCGACACCCACGGGCTGGCCGCCCTCACGATGAGGCGCCTCGGGGCCGAGCTCGACGTCCAGCCGAGCGCGATCTACCACCACTTCCCGAGCAAGCAGGCGCTCCTCGCAGCCGTGGCCGACGAGATCCTGGCCCGCGGCGCACGACCGCGTACGGCGACGGAGTGGCCCGACCGGCTGCGCGAGGTCTGCTCGGAGCTGCGGCACGCGATGCTCGCCTGCACCGACGGTGCCGACGTCGTCGCGACCGTGTGGGCCTTCGGTCTCGGTGCCGACGCGCCGGTGGCGGAGATGGAGAAGATCCTGACCGAGGCGGACGTGCCTCGCGAGCTCGTCCCCGTCGCGTCGCGCACCCTCGTCCACTACGTCTTCGGCCACGCCTTCGAGGAGCAGACCGCCCGCCAGGCCGTGGGGCTCGGTGCCGTCGAGCGCTCGCTCGACTCGCTGCCTGACTTCGACCTCGGGCTCGACCTCGTCATCGGCGGCCTGCGCGCCCGCCTGTCCTGAGCCCGGCCGCCGCCAGGTCGACGCCGTCGAGGCTCGCACCGCGGAGGTCGGTGCGGTCGAGCTTCGCCTGCCGCAGCACGGCGCGGTCCAGCCGGGCCCGGGCCAGCGAGGTCAGGGTGAGGTCCGACATCGACAGGTCGGCCTCGCGCAGGTCGACGCCGGTGAGGTCGAGTCGGGAGAGGTTGGCGCCGCGGATCGTCACGCCGAGCCACGACCCACCGACGACGGTGAGCGGGCGCAGGGTGCAGTCGGCGAAGGTCGAGCCGACCAGCTTGCAGCCGTCGAGCGTCGCGTCGAAGAAAGACGTACGCCGGAAGTCGCAGCCGACGAAGGCGGTGGCGGTGTGGACCGAGACGTTGAACCGGCCGCCGTGGAAGGTGCACCGCTCGAAGGTGGCGCCCGACGACGTCGTCTCGGAGAGGTCGACGTCGGTGAAGGTGCACTCGACGAAGCGCGCGGCGCCGAGGTCGTCGCCGTACCAGTCCTCGCCCCGAAAGTGCTGGTCGCGGTGGGGCTGGGCGGTCGTCGTCGGGGGCTCGCTCACGGCGTTCACCGTAGCCGTGGGACCGGGAGGGCGGGACGGATAGGGTCGTCCCCGTGATCGCGTCCCACCAGCACCGCTTCATCTTCCTCAAGACCCGCAAGACGGCGGGCACGAGCGTGGAGATCGCGTTGTCCAAGGTGTGCGGGCCCGACGACATCATCACCGAGATCAGCCCCGAGGACGAGGAGCTGCGGCAGGCCGCCGGCGGTCGTCCGCCGCAGAACTTCCAGTCCCCGCCGCTCCCGCGCAAGGCCTACAACCACATGGGTGCCAAGGCCACGCGCGACCTCGTCGGCGCCGACGTCTTCGCCGACTACTTCACCTTCGCGATCGAGCGGAACCCGTGGGACGCGGTCGTCTCCCTCTACTTCTGGAAGTACAAGGACCGGCCCGAGCTGCCGGACTTCGAGGCCTACGTCCAGGAGATCTGGATCGAGCAGCTCGCCAACAACCGCCGCCTCTACCGCATCCGCGGCAAGATGGCGCTCGACCGGGTCCTGCGCTACGAGAACCTCGACGCCGAGCTCCGCCAGGTCTGGGAGCACCTGGGCCTGCCCGGCGAGCCCGACCTTCCGCGTGCCAAGGGCAACGCCCGCCCCGCCGGCCACTACCGCGAGCTCTACACGCCCGCCTCGAAGCAGCGCGTCGCGACGGTGTTCGCCGACACCATCGAAGCATTCGGCTACGAGTTCTGAGCCCCGGCATGTCGACGTCGTCGCCCCGCCCCCGGTGGGCCACCAGGACCAATGCGGTGTTCGCCGGTCTCGCCGCCCTCTTCGTCGCGGCCTTCCCCGTCGCGGTCGAGATCGACGACCGGGTCGACCGCACCCGGCCGATGTTCGACGACCGGGCCCGGATGGAGTGGCTGCAGTACCAGAGCGTGCTGTCGACCGGCCAGGGTCGGGCCCTCGAGCTGGCTCCCGGCCAGGCGACGGAGGTGGCCGGTGAGCTCTTCGCCCCGTCCTCCGGGGTCAGCGTCGTGGTCCGCGTCGAGGAGCCCGACCGGCCGTGCGTCCGGGCGAGCAACGAGCACGGCGACGTCACGGAGTGGGCGTGCGTCGACCCGGAGGACCCACCGGTGGACCCTGACCCCGAGGACGTCGACCTCACCGTCGCCCAAGCCCCCTGACCCGCCCGGTCAGGCCGGCGCGACCGCCAGCAGTCGCTCGCACTCGGCGGCGAGCCGCGCGCGCAGGGGGGCGCCCCGCTCGGCGAACCCCCGCTGCGCCTCGACGTACGCCGCCTTGCCCTCCGTCGTCTCGATCCGCACCGGCTCGAAGCCGAGGTCCGCGAGGTCGTAGGGCGCCGCGCGCATGTCGAGCACCCGGATGTCGCGGGCCAGCTCGAAGCAGTCGGCGACCAGGTCGCTGGCGATCATCGGCGTGAGCCGGAAGGCGTGCTTGTAGAGGTCCATCCCGGCGTGCAGGCATCCGGGCTGCTCGAACGCGGGCCGGTCGTCACGCGCCGGCTGCAGGGTGTTGAGCGGACGGGCGGTGGGGGTGAAGAAGCGGAAGGCGTCGAAGTGCGAGCAGGCGATCCGGTGCGACTCGACGACCGCGTCGGTGCCCTCCGGGCCCAGGCGCAGCGGCCAGTCGTGCCGGGTCCCGTGCTGCTCCGACCGGTGCACCATCGCCCACTCGTGCAGGCCGAAGCAGCCGAACTGGGGCGCACGGGCGGCCGTGGCGGTCAGCAGCGCGTGCAGCCGGGTGAGCAGCGGGCGCTGCGAGACGACGTACGACGCCGCGACGGAGACCGGCTCGCCGCCGTACCCCTTCAGCCCGACGTGCTCCTCGGCGCCCTCGAGCGCGACGCCGTAGCCGGGGTGCCAGCGGCGCAGCTGGGCGGGCCGCTGGGAGTAGTAGGTGAAGAGGAAGTCGTGGACCGGGTGCTTCACCTGGTCGGCGCGACGCGCGAGGTGCGGCTGCACGAAGTCGTCGACGCGGGCGGCGTGCGCCTCGGCGAGGGGACGCCACTCGGAGGTCGACAGCACGCGCACTGCGCCAAGGCTAGTGCGGGGGAGCGGTCCGGGTGGACACTGCCCGGATGGACCGCACCGCCGGCCTCGAGAGGGCGTACGCGCACGCGCTCGGGTGGCTCGACTCCCTCGCCGCGCGGCCGGTCCCACCGGCCATGACCGTCGAGCAGGTGCTCGCCCGCCTGGACCGGCGCCTCCAGGACGGGCCGACCGACCCCGCCACGGTCGTCGACGAGCTGGCCGAGGCGTGCGAGCCGGGACTGACGGCGATGCCGGGAGGACGGTTCTTCGGCTTCGTCATCGGCGGCACCCACCCAGCGGCGCTGGCGGTGGACTGGCTGGTCAGCGCGTGGGACCAGAACTCCGGGCTGAGGGTCCTCACGCCCGCTCACTCCGCGGTCGAGGACGTGACGGAGGCGTGGGTGGTGGACCTGCTCGGCCTCCCGGGCGGAAGTGCCGTCGGCTTCGTCACCGGCGGCACCATGGCCAACTTCACCTGCCTCGCCGCCGGGCGCGACGAGGTGCTGCGACGGGCGGGCTGGGACGTCGCCGAGCAGGGCCTGGTGGGCTCGCCCGGCGTACGCGTCCTCGTCGGGGCCGAGCGCCACGACACCATCGACCTCAGCCTGCGCTACCTCGGGCTCGGGTCGCCCGAGCCCGTGGCGGTCGACGACCAGGGACGCATCGAGGCCGCTGCGCTCGCGGCCGCCCTCGACGCCGGGGACGGACGCCCCACGATCGTGTGCCTGCAGGCCGGCAACGTGCACTCCGGCGCGTTCGACCCCTTCGACGCGGCGATCGCCGCCGCCCACGACGCAGGCGCGTGGGTGCACGTCGACGGGGCGTTCGGCCTCTTCGCGGGAGCCTCGCCGCGGCGCCGCCACCTCCTCGCGGGGGCCGACCGCGCGGACTCCTGGGCGACCGACGCCCACAAGACCCTCAACGTGCCCTACGACTGCGGGCTCGCGATCGTCCGCGACCGGGCGGCCCTGCGTGCCGCGATGGGCATGCACGGCGACTACCTGATCCACGACGCGGCCGGTGAGCCGTTCGACAAGGTGCCCGAGATCAGCCGGCGCGGTCGCGCGTTCCCGGTCTGGGCGGTGCTGCGGTCGCTGGGCCGCGACGGCGTCGCCGGCCTCGTCGACGGCTTCTGCGACCACGCGGCCGCCTTCGCCGAGGGGATCGCCGCGATCGAGGGCGCCCAGGTGCTCAACGACGTGGAGTTCACCCAGGTGTGCGCCTCCTTCGGCGACGACGACCGCACCCGGGCCGTGGTCGACGCGATGCTCGCCGAGGGGACGGCGTGGACCACCGGCTCCCGGTGGCACGGACAGGCGGTGCTCCGGGTCAGCGTGAGCAACTGGTCCACGACCTTCGACGACGTGGCGGCGAGCCTGGCCGCACTGCACCGCGCAGCGGGCCACTAGCCGCTTCCTGCGTCGTCCCGGCGTCGTCCCCGCGTCCGCCCGACGTCCGCCCGGCTCCTGTGGGTTGGATAGCCTCGCTGCATGCGCATCTGTCGGTTCAGCACGGGCGAGGAGCCCCGCTTCGGCGTCGTCACCGGTGAGGTGGACGAGTTCGGCCAGCCGGCCGAGGACTCGGTCGTCGTGGCCCTCGCCGGCGACCCGCTCTACGTCGGGGTCAAGCTGCTCGAGGAGGAGCACAAGCTCAGCGACGTACGCCTCCTCGCGCCCATCATCCCGCGCAGCAAGGTGGTCGGCATCGGCCGCAACTACGCCGCGCACGCCGCCGAGATGGGCAACGACCTTCCGGCCGAGCCGCTCATGTTCCTCAAGCCCAACACCTCGGTGGTGGGTCCGGGCGACCCGATCTACTACCCGTCGCAGACCGGCAACCTCCACTACGAGGGCGAGCTGGCCGTCGTCATCGGGCGGATCTGCCGCGACGTGCCGGCGGAGCAGGCCACCGACGTGATCTTCGGCTACACGATCGCCAACGACGTCACCGCGCGCGACCTGCAGCGCTCCGACGTGCAGTTCACCCGCGCCAAGGGGTTCGACTCGTTCTGCCCGATCGGGCCCTGGATCGAGACCGACCTCGACCCGCAGGCCTTTGCCGACGGTCGCGAGGTGCAGACCTTCCTCAACGGCGACGTCGTGCAGGACGGCTCGACCGCCGACATGATCTTCGACGTGCCGACCCTGGTCGCCCACGTCTCGTCCGTGATGACGCTCCTGCCCGGCGACGTCATCCTGACCGGCACCCCCGAGGGTGTCGGGCCGATGCAGGTCGGCGACGAGGTCGAGATCTCGATCGCCGGCATCGGCGCCCTGACCAACCCCGTCGCCCAGAGGAATTGAGCACCCCGATGACCACCCCCGACAGCCGGCCCGTCCGCGTCCGCATGGCCCCGTCCCCGACGGGGTCGCCGCACGTCGGCCTCGCCCGCACCGCCCTCTACAACTGGGCGTTCGCGCGCCACCACGGAGGCACCTTCGTCTTCCGCATCGAGGACACCGACAAGGCGCGCAACACCGAGGAGTCCTACGACTCGCTCATCGACCTCATGCAGTGGCTCGGCCTCAGCTGGGACGAGGGCGTCGTGGTCGGCGGGCCCTACGGGCCGTACCGGCAGTCCGAGCGCTCGGACATCTACGCCGACGTGCTCGCCCGCCTGCGCGAGTCGTCGTACACGTATGACTGCTTCTGCACGAACGACGAGGTGGAGGCGCGCCGCAAGGCCAGCGGCTCGAAGGTGATGGGCTACGACGGCTTCTGCCGCGAGCTGTCCGAGGAGCAGCGGGCCTCCTTCGAGGCCGAGGGCCGCACCTCGGTCGTCCGGTTCCGGATGCCCGACGGCTCGATCACGTGGGACGACCTCGTCCGCGGCGACATCACCTTCGAGACCGAGCACGTCCCCGACTTCGCGCTCTGCCGCGCCAACGGCGACCCCCTCTACACGCTGACCGCGCCCGTCGACGACGCGACGATGGAGATCACCCACGTGCTGCGCGGCGAGGACCTGCTCTCCAGCACGCCGCGCCAGGTCGCGCTGTTCGACGCGCTCAAGGAGCTCGGCGTCGCGAAGGAGACCCCGCAGTTCGGCCACCTTCCCTACGTCATGGGGGAGGGCAACAAGAAGCTCTCCAAGCGCGACCCGCAGGCCCACATGGCGCTCTACCGCGAGCAGGGCTTCCTGCCGGAGGGGCTCCTCAACTACCTCGCGCTCCTCGGCTGGTCGATCGCCGCCGACCGCGACGTCTTCAGCCTGGCCGAGATGGTCGAGGCGTTCGACATCAAGGACGTCAACCCCAACCCGGCGCGGTTCGACCTCAAGAAGGCCGAGGCGATCAACACCGCGCAGATGCGACTGCTCACGATCGACGAGATCACCCACCGCGTGCTGCCCTTCCTCAAGGAGGCCGGCGTCGTGGGCGACCCCGTCCACGACGCCGACGCACAGCTGCTCGAGCTCGCCATGCCGCTGGTCGCGGAGCGGATCAACAAGCTCACCGAGGCCGCCCCGATGCTCAGCTTCCTGTTCGTCGACGAGGACCATTTCGAGCGCGACCCCGACGACGTCGCCAAGGTGCTCGACGAGACGGGGCGCGGCGTCGTGCAGGCGTCGTACGACGCTCTCGCGGGCCTCCACGAGTGGTCGACGGCCGCCATCGAGGAGGCGCTCCGCGTGGCGCTCATCGAGGGCATGGAGCTCAAGCCCCGGGTGGCCTTCGGCCCCGTCCGCGTCGCCGTGACCGGCCGGCGGGTCAGCCCGCCGCTGTTCGAGTCGATGGAGCTGCTCGGCCGCGAGCGGAGCCTCGCGCGGCTCCGGTCGGCTCTGGGCTGACGCCGTGCCCGCACCGCTGGCGCCCGACTTCCGGCCGCGCTACCACCAGCTCCACCGGGTCGGCCGTCCCGGGGTGTGGCGCTCGGTGGTGGGGGCCGTGCTGCTCATCGTGCTGGTCTTCGGCGTGGTGCCGCTGGTCGCCGGCGGCGTCGCCTTCGTCGCCCTGCTGGCCACGGGCAGCAGCGCGCAGGAGGCGTCGGCGGTCCTGGACGTGACCGAGGAGGCGACACCGGCGGGGCTGGCCCTGCTCAACGTCATCATCGCCGCGGCCATCCCGCTGACGTTCCTGGTGACGTGGTGGCTGCACCGGCTCAAGCCGCGCTGGGTCTCCTCGGTCGCCCCACGGCTGCGCTGGGGCTACCTCCTGGTGTGCCTCGGCCTCTCGGTGGTGGCCCTCGTCGCGTCGCTCGGCGTGGCCCTCCTGCTGCCCGTGCAGGCCGGTGACATGCCAGAGGGCACGGTCAACGACTTCACCACCCAGACGCGCGACTTCCTGCTGGTCATCCTGCTGCTGACACCGCTCCAGGCCGCCGGCGAGGAGTACCTGTTCCGCGGCTACCTGACGCAGGCGTTCGGCTCGCTGGTGTGGGCGCGCCGGGCCTCAGAGACGCTCGCGGTGCTCGGGCCGGCGCTGATCTTCGCCCTCTTCCACGGCTTGTCCCAGGACTGGCCGGTGTTCTTCGACCGCTTCGCCTTCGGCGTCGTCGCCGGCATCCTCGTGATCCGCACCGGAGGGCTCGAGGCGCCGATCGCGATGCACGTCCTCAACAACTTCCTGGCCTTCGGGCTCGCCCTCGCCTTCGGCGACCTGACCACCGCGCTCAACGCCGAGGGCGGCAGCAGTTGGTGGACGATCTTGTCCACCTTGACGCAGTCGCTGGTCTATCTCGGGCTGGCGACCTGGGTGGCGCGGGCGATGGGTCTCGTCGCCGCCGGACCGCCGGTCGGAGGAGCGCCGTTGCCGCCCGCGGGGGGTGACCCCGAATTGGTCGGCCCGCCACCCCGCGTGTAACGTTCGGGGTCGGTTCGGCAGAGATCCACGGCGATCGACGGCGCGGACCGCGTGGGTGGTCGGAGACGATCCGATACCCCCATGGGGTATGGTGTAATTGGCAACACGGCTGATTCTGGTTCAGTTGTTCTAGGTTCGAGTCCTAGTACCCCAGCAAGGTCTTCGCCTCCGGGCGAGGATTTGGAGCGACACTCCGGCCCCGGCTAGAGTTCAGCTCCGTTGCTCCTCGGAGCAGCACCTGCAAGCCCCCGTTGTGTAGCGGCCTAGCACGTCGCCCTCTCAAGGCGGTAGCGCCGGTTCGAATCCGGTCGGGGGTACAGCACCCGAAGGGCCCGGTCAGCAGACCGGGCCCTTCGTCGTTGTGGAGCGGCCAGCACAACCGGTGAGGACGACTTCACCGTGCGCTACACCGTGACCGGCGGCCGGGGCGGCACCACCGGGGTCAGGTTCCGCGTCGACGTCACCGGGGACTGCACCGACGCCGTGTCCGGTGACGGCGGCGACGGCGGAGCCGAGGAGGTCGAGGGCGTGCCGCTTCCAGGCACCGGCGCGACGGTCCCGTACTGGCTGGTCTGGCTGGCCCTCGGGCTCGGGCTGGGCGGCGCAGTGATGGTGGCCGCCGGCCTGCGGCAGCGCCGCCGCGTCGGTCCGGACGGGACGGAGCCGTCATGACCGCCCGGACGTCGGACCCGGCCGGTGGTGACCTCGGCGCTCCCGCCCGTGACCCTCGGACGACCACCCTGGTCTGGGTCGGGGGTGCCCTGCTCCTCGCGGGTGCTGCGGTCCTGGCCCACGTCGCCTGGCAGCTCTACGGAACGACCTGGGTGGCCGACCGGGACCGAGGCCGGGCCGTCGACGCCGTCGAACGAGTCTGGGACGGGCCGACCGCGTCCCCTGACGACCGTGCGCTCGCCGACGACGTCGTCGCGCTGGTCCGGATACCGGCGTTCGGGGACGACTAAGTCGTGCCAGCCCGCCCCGGTGCGAGTGACGACGTCCTCGCCCGAGGGTTCGGTGTCCTGGACGGCTCGGCTGCACCTGGGGAGGAGGGCAACGTCGTGCTCTCCGGCCACCGCATCACCCACGGCGAACCGTTGCGGGACCTGCCTGACCTCGACGTCGGCGACGAGGTCGTCGTCGAGACCGAGCGCATGGTCCACACCTACGTCCTCGACACCGACGGCGCCGCCCTCACCGTCGACCTGGAGGCCGATTGGGTCACGACCGCCGACCCCGTGGACCCGCGGACAGGAGATGCGGTCTCGATGCCCCACGGCTCGTCGAGGCTGCTCACGCTCGTGACCTGCGCCGAGCTCTTCCACACCGACGAGCGGCTGGTCGTCTTCGGCCACCTCGTCTCCGAGCGCCCACGCTGAGACGTCGCGAGGTCCCGGTTCGCGTCCGCTGGGCTAGCATCCGCGCCCATGACTGACGGACCCCGGCTGGTGGCCGGCATCGACTCCTCCACCCAGTCCTGCAAGGTCGTCGTCCGCGACGCCGCCACGGGCGCGCTCGTGCGGCAGGGGCGGGCCGCTCACCCGGACGGCACCGAGGTCCACCCCGACCACTGGTGGGAGGCTCTGCAGACCGCCGTCGCCGAGGCCGGGGGCCTGGCCGACGTGGCGGCTGTCAGCGTCGGCGGCCAGCAGCACGGCATGGTCTGTCTCGACGAGGACGGTGCCGTCGTACGCCCGGCGCTGCTGTGGAACGACACGCGCTCGGCCGGTGCCGCGCGCGACCTCGTCGACGAGCTGGGCGGCCCGGAGGAGGGCGGTCGCGCCTGGGCCGAGGCAGTGGGCGTCGTCCCGGTGGCATCGTTCACCGTGACCAAGCTGCGCTGGCTCGCCGAGCACGAGCCGGAGCACGCCCGTCGTACGGCCGCGGTGTGCCTGCCGCACGACTGGCTGACCTGGAAGCTGTCCGGGAGCACCGACCTGGCCGACCTCACGACCGACCGGAGCGACGCGAGCGGGACGGGCTACTGGTCGGCCGCGACCGGGGACTACCGCACCGACCTCCTCGAGCGCGCCTTCGGCTCCGTGCCCCACCTGCCGCGCGTGGTCGCACCCGGCGAGGTAGCCGGCACCGCGGGCGGGGCCGTCCTCGGCGCCGGTGCCGGCGACAACGCAGCCGCCGCGCTGGGCCTGGGTGCGGGGGAGGGCGACGTCGTCGTCTCGATCGGCACCTCGGGGGTCGTCACCGCGGTCACGAGCACCCCGGCCGTCGACCCCACCGGCTCGGTGGCGGGCTTCGCCGACGCCACCGGCCTCTACCTCCCGCTGGTCGCCACCCTCAACGGCGCGCGGGTGCTCGACGCGGCTGCGCGCCTCCTCGACGTCGACCACGACACGCTCTCGCGCCTCGCGCTGGAGGCGCCCTCGGGTGCCGGCGGCCTGGTGCTGGTGCCCTACCTCGAGGGCGAGCGCACCCCCAACCTGCCGAGCGCGACGGGGTCGCTGCACGGGCTCACCCTGGCCACGGCCACCCGGCCGGCACTCGCCCGGGCCAGCGTCGAGGGCCTGGTGTGCAGCCTCGCGGACGGCCTCGACGCGGTCGTGGCGACCGGGGTCACGCCGACCCGCGCGCTGCTCGTCGGCGGGGCCGCCGCGTCGGAAGCCGTGCGCACGGTGGCAGCCGAGGTCCTCGGGGTCCCCGTGGACGTCCCGCCGCCGGGGGAGTACGTCGCCGACGGGGCCGCGCGGCAGGCGGCGTGGGCCGTGTCGGGGGCGGAGGCGCCGCCGGAGTGGGTGCGCGAGGGGACCCGGCGCTACGCCGCGGACCCCGTGCCGGCCGTCCGCGAGCGGTACGCCGAGGGCCGCCCGCGCCACCTGGACCGGACCACCTGACAGTTCTGCGTCCCGGTCCTTGACGTGACGCGCGTCACCGACTTAGTTTGGCGGTCCGTCAAACTAACTGGTGACCGAGGTCACACCCAGGATCGAGGACGCAGATGTCGCAGGTGCGGGACGGCTGGTCGACGACCGGCACCGGCGGTGCCGACCAGGGCACCGTCCGTCGCGCGAACCTGTCGCTGGTCCTCCGCAGCCTCCGCGAGGGCGGATCCCGTTCCCGCGCCAGGCTCGCTGCCGACCTGGGCCTCAACAAGGCGACCGTCTCCAGCCTCGTCACCGAGCTGCGCGAGCGCGGCCTGGTCCGTGAGGGCAGCGCCGAGCGCGGTGCCGTCGGGCGCCCCGGCACCACGGTCGAGATCGACGGCGCCGGCGCCTACGGCCTGGGTGCGGAGATCAACGTCCACCACGTGTCGACCCGCGCGGTCGACCTCGCCGGCACCGTCGTCAGCGAGCGGCGTACGTCGGTTGACACCCGCGGCCTCGAGCCCGACGAGGTGGTCGACCGGCTGGTCGAGCTGCTGCAGGGCACCCTGGCCGACCTGGCCGCCCTCGGCGCGGCGCCGGTGGCCGCGGTCGTCGGGGTCGCCGGACTCGTCGACCGCGACCGGGGCCACGTGTCCGTCGCCGCCAACCTCGGGTGGCAGGGGGTCGACCTGGCCGGTCTGCTGCGTGCCAGGCTCGGCGACCCCGCCTACCTGCTCGAGGTGGACAACGAGGCCAACCTGGCCGCCGTCGCCGAGGCCACCCCCGGCGACCCCGAGCGCCGCGACATCCTCGTCATCCACGGCGAGGTCGGCATCGGCGGCGGCATCGTCGCCGACGGCCGGCCGTTCTCCGGGCGCCGCGGCTACGCCGGCGAGTTCGGCCACATGGTCGTCGACCGCGACGGCAGCGTGTGCGGGTGCGGTCGCACCGGGTGCTGGGAGACCGTCATCGGCCTCAGCCACCTCATCGACCTCGCCGCCGCCGGCGACGACGACCTGCTGCGCTCGCCCACCCTCGACCTCGAGGGCAAGGTCGACGAGATCAGCCGCCGCGCGGCCGCCGGCGACGAGTGCACCCTCGCCGCGCTCGGCGAGGTCGGCCGCTGGGTCGGCATCGGCGCTGCCGTCCTCACCAACGTGCTCAACCCCGGCATGATCGTCCTGTCGGGCTACCTCGGCGAGATCGGCGAGTGGATCCGCGACGAGGTCGAGGCCGAGCTCGCCTCCGGCGTCCTGGCCCCCGACGCGGGCGGCACGCGCATCGCGCTCTCGACCCTCGGCTTCTCGGCAGCGGTGCACGGAGCCGCCGCCGTCGCCATCGACCACGTCTACGACGACCCGACCCTCGTGCCGCGGGTGGTCCCCACCCTGGAGGTGATGTGATGAACGACGCCCCGCTGCTCACGATGCGCGGCATCGTCAAGCGGTTCCCCGGAGTCCTCGCGCTCGGCGGAGTCGAGCTCGAGGTGCGCGCGGGGGAGGTGCACTGCCTGCTGGGCCAGAACGGCGCCGGCAAGTCGACGCTGATCAAGATCCTCTCGGCGAGCTACCAGCCCGACGAGGGCGAGATACTGTGGGAGGGGCAGCCGGTCACGCTGTCGACGCCGCAGGCCGCGATGAAGCTGGGCATCTCCACGATCTACCAGGAGCTCGACCTCGTCCCCGACCTCAGCGTCGCCGAGAACATCTTCCTCGGCCACGAGCTGAGCACCGCCGGGTTCAGCCAGCGCGGGGAGACGATCCGGCGCACGCGCGACCTGCTGGCCCGGCTGGGCCACTCCGAGATCTCGCCCACCCGCTCCGTCGGCCGGCTCTCACCTGCCGCACAGCAGATCGTCAGCATGGCCCGGGCGCTGTCGCAGGACACCCGGCTGCTGGTCCTCGACGAGCCGTCGGCCGTGCTCGACCAGGGCGAGGTGAACAACCTCTTCCGCGTCATCCGCGACCTCACGGCCGAGGGCGTCGCCGTCGTCTACATCTCCCACCGCCTCGAGGAGATCCGGCAGATCGGCGACCGGATCACCGTCCTCAAGGACGGCAGCACCGTCGCCACCGGCCTCGCCGTCGACCAGACGCCCACCAGCGAGCTGATCAAGCTGATGACCGGCCGCTCGATCGAGTACGTCTTCCCGCCCCGCGGCGACGGTCCGCCGACGGCCGGCGAGCCGATCCTGGAGGTCCTCGGCCTCGAGCTGCCGGGGGTCTTCACCGGCGTCGACCTGAGCGTGCGCGCAGGAGAGATCGTCGGCCTCGCGGGGCTCGTCGGCGCGGGTCGCTCGGAGATCCTCGAGACCCTCTACGGCGCGCGGCGTCCGTCGGCAGGCACCGTGCGGGTCGCCGGCAAGGAGCTGCGCCGCGGGTCGGTGCCCGCCGCGGTCAAGGCCGGCGTCGGGCTCGCCCCGGAGGAGCGCAAGAGCCAGGGGCTCCTGCTCGACCAGGCCATCTACAGCAACATCACCGTGTCCACGATGGGGCGCTTCAGCCGGTTCGGGCTGCTCGACAGCCGGGCCGAGCGCAAGCGCTCCGCCGAGATCACGGAGTCCCTCGACGTCCGTCCGGCAGGGGTCGATCGCCTCGTGCGCCTCCTGTCGGGCGGCAACCAGCAGAAGGTCGTCCTGGCCCGGTGGCTGCTGCGCGAGTGCCGCGTGCTGCTCCTGGACGAGCCGACCCGAGGGGTGGACGTCGGCGCACGCGCCGAGATCTACGCCCTCGTCCGCTCGCTGGCCGACTCCGGTGTCGCCGTGGTGGTCGTGTCGAGCGAGGTGGAGGAGGTGCTCGGGCTCGCGGACCGGGTCCTCGTGGTCCGTGAGGGCCGGGTCGTACACGTTGGTCCCGCGGACGAGATCGACGAGTCCCGCGTCCTGGACCTCGTCATGGAAGGAAAGGTCGCATGAGCGAGCAGAGCACGAGCCGGGACAGGGGGGCGGTCGAGAACACCGTCACCCCCTCCACGAACACGGTCACGGTGGAGCGCGCTGCCGCCGAGTCAGGAGGCGGCGGTGGAGGCTTGATGAGCGGCTCGTTCGGCCGCAACCTCGGTCTCGTCGTGGCGCTCATGCTGATCTGCGCAGCGGGCGTCATCACGGCGGGTGACCGGTTCGCCAGCGTCGACAACCTGCTCACGGTCCTGCGCTTCGCCTCCGCGCTCGGCGTCGTGGCGATCGGCATGACCTTCGTCATCACCGGCGGGGGCATCGACCTCTCAGTGGGCGCCATCGTCGCGCTCTGCTCGGTATGGGCGACGACCTTCGCGACCCAGACGATGGCCACCGACTCCCACTGGGTCGTCATGGTCTTCGCCGCGCTGGCGGTGGGAGCCGGCTGCGGACTCGTCAACGGGGTGGTGATCGCCTACGGCAAGGTGGTCCCGTTCATCACGACACTGGCGATGCTCGCCGCCGCCAGGGGCCTGGCCGAGATCATCTCCGAACGGCGTACGCAGATCGTCACCGTTGAAGGCTTCAAGGACTTCTTCGCCGCAGACGTCCTCGGGGTCCCGCTCCTGGTGATCATCTTCGTGCTCGTCTCGATCGGTGGCTGGGTCCTGCTCAACCGCACGACGTTCGGACGACGCACCCTCGCCGTCGGCGGCAACCCCGAGGCGGCCCGCCTGGCCGGCATCAACGTCAACCGCCACACCGTGATGCTCTACGTGCTCGTCGGTCTCTGCTGCGGTCTCGCCGCGCTGATGCTGGTGAGCCGGACCACCACCGGCAGCTCCACCCACGGCACGTTGTGGGAGCTCGACGCCATCGCGGCCGTCGTCATCGGCGGCACCCTGCTCACCGGCGGACGCGGCACGATCGTCGGCACCGTCGTCGGCGTCCTGATCTTCGCGACGCTCGGCAACGTGTTCACCCTCAACAACCAGGACACCTCGACCCAGGCGGTCGCCAAGGGCCTGATCATCGTCGTCGCCGTCCTGCTCCAGCAGCGCCTGGCCCGCAACGCGAACTCGACGTAACGGACGTCTCCCGTCCCCACCGGCTCGGAACCACGCAGCACCACCACGCCGGACGTCTCCACAACGCCGGCCGCACCACCGCACCCATCGAGAAGAACAAGGAGCACCATTCATGCGACTGCGCACTCCCATCCGACGGCAGCAGAGCCGCCGCTACTCCGGCCTGGTGGTCGGCGCGGTCGCCGTGCTGTCCCTCGCCGCGTGCACCGGCAGCGCCCAGGACGCTGCCGAGGACGACGGCGGCGGCGACTCCGCACCGGCCGCCGCTGCCGGCAGCAACGACGAGGAGGGCGACCAGGTCACGATCGGCTTCTCGGCGCCCGCCGCGGACCACGGCTGGATGGCCGCCATCACCAACAACGTCCGCGACCTCGCGGAGCAGTACCCCGACATCGACCTCCAGGTCGCTGAGGGCACCAACGACGTCAACCTCCAGATCAGCCAGGTCGAGACGTTCATCAACGACGGCGTCGACGCCATCGTCCTGCTGCCCTTCGACGGTGCCGCGATGACGCCGGTGGCGCTCAAGGCGATGGAGGCTGGCATCCCGGTCATCAACGTCGACCGCGAGTTCGACGACCCCAACGCGGCCCGCGTCACGGTGCTCGGCGACAACTACGGCATGGGCGTCTCGGCCGGCCAGTACGTCTGCGAGCAGGCCGGTGACAACAAGGACGCGATCGTCGCCGAGATCGCCGGCATCGACTCGCTGCCGCTGACCCAGGACCGCAGCCAGGGTTTCGAGGACGCGCTCTCCGAGTGCGGTCTCGACGTCGACGCCCGCCAGGCCGCCGAGTTCACGGTCGAGAGCGGTGAGGAGGTCGCGGCGAACCTGCTGCAGGCGGAGCCGAAGATCGACTTCCTGTGGAACCACGACGACGACCAGGGCGTCGGCGTCCTCGCGGCCATCGATAACGCCGGCCGCGACGAGTTCACGATGATCGGCGGCGCCGGCTCGGCCAACGCGATGCGCGCGATCCAGGAGGACAGCGGTGTCCTCAAGGCGACGGTCATCTACCCGTCGACCCAGGGCGCGGACGGCGTCAAGCTCGCCCGCCTGCTCGTCCAGGACAAGGCGATGAGCGATCTCGTCGAGGTCGAGGTGCCCCGCACCGTGCAGCTCTTCGCCCCGGTCGTCACCTCGGAGAACGTCGACCAGTACATCGACTCGGCCTTCGAGTCCTGAGGTGTCCCGCGGCGGCTCCCTCGTCCGGGAGCCGCCGCGGCACCCGGCACCACCCGCACCACCACTCCTGAACACCGTCACGACCCGGGTGCGCGACCGCGCTGCACCCGGGCCGTACGAGCCACGCCCCCACACCCGAACCGCTCGCACACGAGGAGGTCCGCCGATGACCACCACTCCCGACGCCCCCGCCAGCACGCGCGACCTGTCGGTCGGCATGGTGGGCTACGCCTTCATGGGCGCCGCGCACTCGCACGCCTGGCGGACCGCCCCGCGGTTCTTCGACCTCCCGCTCCGTCCACGCATGCGGGCTGTCGCCGGGCGCGACCCGCAGGGCGTGCGGGCCGCCGCCGAGCGCCTCGGGTGGGAGTCCACCGAGACGTCCTGGCAGGCCCTCGTCGAGCGCGACGACATCGACCTCGTCGACGTCTGCACCCCCGGCCACACCCACGCCGAGATCGTCATCGCCGCCCTCGAGGCCGGCAAGCACGTCCTGTGCGAGAAGCCGCTGGCCAACAGCGTCGAGGAGGCCGAGGCGATGACCCGCGCCGCCGAGACGGCCGCCGCCTCCGGCGTACGGGCGATGGTGGGTTTCACCTACCGCCGGGTGCCCGCGATCGCCCTGGCCCGCCAGCTCGTCGCCGAGGGCCGCCTCGGCACGCTGCACCACGTGCGCGCCCAGTACCTCCAGGACTGGATCGTCGACCCGCAGGCACCCCTGTCGTGGCGCCTGGAGAAGGACAAGGCCGGCTCGGGCTCCCTCGGCGACATCGGCGCCCACATCATCGACATCACGCAGCACATCACCGACGACACCATCAGCCGGGTCACCGGTCGCCTGCACACCTTCGTCGACGAGCGGCCGCTGCCCAGCGAGCACTCGGGCCTGTCCGGCACCGCCGGCACCGGCACCGGCAAGGTGACCGTCGACGACGCCGCCACCTTCCTCGCCGACTTCCGCGGCGGTGCGATGGGCGTCTTCGAGGCGACCCGCTTCGCGTCGGGTCGCAAGAACGCGATCCGCATCGAGGTCAACGGCTCGCAGGGCAGCATCGCCTTCGACTTCGAGGACATGAACGTCCTCCACTTCTTCGACGGCACCGAGGACGCCCGCACGGCCGGCTTCCGCCGCATCCTCGTCACCGAGCCGCAGCACCCCTACGTCGGCGCGTGGTGGCCCCCGGGCCACGTCATCGGTTACGAGCACGGCTTCATCCACCAGGCCGTCGACCTGGTCCGCGACATCGCGGCCGGCGACGCCCCTTCCCCATCCTTTGCCGACGGACTCCAGGTGCAGCGCGTCCTGGCCGCGGTCGAGACCAGCTCTGACAACGATTCGTGGCAGGAGATCCCCGCATGACCGACTACACCCCGACCCCTGACGACAAGTTCTCGTTCGGCCTCTGGACGGTGGGCTGGCAGGGCACCGACGTGTTCGGACCCGCCTCGCGCGCGCTGCTCGACCCCGTCGAGGCCACCTACAAGCTCGCCGAGCTCGGCGCGGCGGCCGTCACCTTCCACGACGACGACCTCGTCCCCGACGACGACAAGCGCGACGCCGTGCTCGAGCAGTTCGAGAAGGCCCTCGCCGACACCGGGCTCGCCGTCGAGATGGTGACCACCAACCTGTTCGGGCACCCGGTCTTCAAGGAGGGCGCGCTCACCGCCAACAACCGCGAGGTGCGGCGCTACGCGCTCTCCAAGGCGTTGCGCAACATCGACCTCGCCGCGTCGCTGGGCGCGAAGACGTTCGTGCTGTGGGGCGGCCGCGAGGGCGCCGAGCACGGCGCCGCGAAGGACGTCCAGGCCGCCCTCGACCGCTACAGCGAGTCGCTCAACCTGCTCTGCGCCTACGTCAAGGACAAGCGCTACGACATGCGGTTCGCCCTCGAGCCCAAGCCGAACGAGCCGCGCGGCGACATCCTGCTGCCGACCATTGGCCACGCCCTCGCGCTCATCTCCGAGCTCGACGAGCCCGACATGGTGGGGCTCAACCCCGAGGTCGGCCACGAGGAGATGGCGGGTCTCAACTTCGCCCACGGCATCAGCCAGGCGCTGTGGCACGACAAGCTCTTCCACGTCGACCTCAACGGCCAGCACGGTCCCCGCTTCGACCAGGACCTGCGCTTCGGTGCGGGCAACGTGCGTGGAGCCTTCTGGACCGTCGACGCGCTGCTGGGCGCCGGCACGGGCAAGGCCTACGACGGCTACGTCCACTTCGACTTCAAGCCCCCGCGGGCGGAGGCCGAGGACGGAGTCTGGGAGTCCGCCCGCGGCTGCATGCGCAACTACCTCATCCTGCGCGACAAGGTCCGAGCGTTCCGCGCCGACCCCGACGTGGTCGCGGCGCTCGAGGCCGCGGAGGTGGGCACGCTGCGCACCCCGACCCTCGCCGAGGGGGAGTCGCTCGCCGACCTCCGCGCGGCGTCGTACGACGTCGAGGGGCTCGCCACGCGCAGCGTCGGCCTCGAGGCCCTCGACCAGCTCGCCATGGAGCACCTGCTGGGAGTCCGCTGACACGAGCGCCGGCACCCCGGTCGGTCGCACCACCACCACCACACCTGAGGAGCACACATGCCACGCCCCGTCACCCTGTTCACCGGTCAGTGGGCCGACCTGCCGTTCGAGGAGATGTGCGAGCTCGCGTCCGGCTGGGGCTACGACGGTCTCGAGCTCGCCTGCTGGGGCGACCACTTCGACCCGTGGGCAGCAGTCGAGGACGAGTCCTACGTCCCGGCAAAGCTCGAGATGCTGAAGAAGTACGACCTGCAGGTCTTCGCGATCAGCAACCACCTCAAGGGCCAGGCGGTCTGCGACGACCCGATCGACGCCCGCCACCGCGACATCCTTCCCGACCGCATCTGGGGCGACGGCGACGCCGAGGGCGTGCGCCAGCGCGCCGCGGAGGAGATGAAGATGACGGCGCGTGCCGCGCGCAAGCTCGGGGTCGACGTCGTCGTCGGGTTCACCGGGTCGTCGATCTGGAAGTACGTCGCGATGTTCCCGCCGGCCTCCCAGGCCCTCGTCGACGCCGGCTACCAGGACTTCGCCGACCGCTGGAACCCGATCCTCGACGTCTTCGACAGCGAGGGCGTCCGCTTCGCCCACGAGGTGCACCCCTCCGAGATCGCCTACGACTACTGGACCACCGTGGCTGCGCTCGACGCGATCGACCATCGCGAGGCGTTCGGCCTCAACTGGGACCCGTCGCACTTCGTCTGGCAGGACCTCGACCCGGTCGGGTTCCTCTGGGACTTCAAGGACCGGATCTACCACGTCGACTGCAAGGACGCGAAGAAGCAGGTCGGCAACGGCCGCAACGGCCGGATGGGGTCGCACCTGGCCTGGGCCGACCCGCGCCGCGGGTGGGACTTCGTCTCGACCGGCCACGGCGACGTGCCGTGGGAGGCGTGCTTCCGGATGCTCAACACGATCGGCTACGACGGTCCGATCTCCGTGGAGTGGGAGGACGCCGGCATGGACCGCCTCGTCGGCGCGCCCGAGGCGCTGGAGTTCGTGCGGCGACTGGCGTTCGACGCCCCGACCGCCGCGTTCGACGCCGCCTTCTCGACCTCGTCCTGACGGCCCCCTCATGTCCACTGTGCCCCCGCCCATGCGTCCGAGGAGGACGACATGACCACCACGCCCGAGGTGACGGCCAGGACTGGCGTGTGGTTCGTGGGTGCGCGGGGCTCGGTGGCCACCACAGCGGTGGTCGGTGCGTACGCCGTGGCGCATGGCCACGCACCGACCACCGCTCTCGTGTCCGCGCCGGTCATCCGGCAGCGGCGCCGGACGGCGAGGGGACCGGCCTGATCCACCGGCAGGCCCGCCGGGAGCTAGGACTACCCGACGCCGTCTCCGCCATCTCCGCCGCCCTCGGCCTGGCTGCCGGTGGCACCAGCGTGAGCATGTGCGCTCGTGGTCAGGTCGGGGGGTGCGGGATGGTCCGTTCGGGCCAGGAGATCCCTAGTCACCGGCGCGCCCGTGCGCATAGGTTGAGCGCCGCGGGCGACACCCGAGCGCCCGTCGACACGAATGAGCGACAAAGGAGTCCTCTATGGTCAGCAAGCGTTCTGGACGATCTCTGGGCGTTGCGGCAGCCGGTCTGATGGTTGCCACTGCAGGTGCGGCGGTGCCGCTGACGGCCTCGTCCTCGGCCGCAGCACCTGCCGAGAAGGCGTGCGACAGCCGCAACAACAACACGTACTCCAAGCTCCTCGAGTGCGTCTCGGCCAAGGGGGTCACCAAGCACCTCGAGGCCTTCCAGGCCATCGCGGACGCCAACGGCGGCACCCGCGCCACCGAGACGCCCGGCTACCAGGCCAGCGTCGAGTACGTGGTCGGCGTGCTCGAGAAGTCGGGGTGGACGGCCGATGTCGTGCCGTTCACCTACAACGCCACCGACACCGCGCTCCAGCAGCTCGCCCCGACGTCGACGGCGCACCCCCACGCCGGCGCGACCGGCACGGGGGAGGGAGACGTGACCGCTGCTGTGGTCCCGGTCGACGTCAACCTGACCGGAGACCGTCAGAACACCAGCGGCTGCGAGGCAGCGGACTTCGCCGGCTTCCCAGCAGGCGCCATCGCGCTCGTGCAGCGCGGTGGATGCAACTTCTCCGTCAAGGCCATCAACGCCGAAGCCGCGGGTGCGGCCGGGGCGATCATCTTCAACCAGGGCGACAGCATCGGCGCCGGCGACCGGTTCGGTGTGCTCAACCCGACGCTGGGCGGCAGCGACGTCGTCGACATCCCCGTGGTCGGCACGTCCTTCGCCGCCGGTCAGTCCTTGGCCCAGACGGGCTCGACCGCACGCGTCGCCGTCGAGTTCCGCGAGGTGACCGACTACAACGTGATCGGCGAGCTCGAGGGCAGGGTCGACGACAACGTCGTCATGGCCGGCGCGCACCTCGACTCGGTGCCGGCAGGCCCCGGCATCAACGACAACGGCAGCGGGTCGGCCGGACTGCTCGACGTGGTCGAGGCCATGGGCAACGCCAAGCCCCAGAACACCGTGCGCTTCGCGTGGTGGGGCGCCGAGGAGATCGGCCTGCTCGGGTCCACCGCCTGGGTCGCGCAGCGCACGCAGGCCGAGAAGGACGAGATCGCGCTGTACCTGAACTTCGACATGATCGGCTCGCCGAACTACTACTTCGGAATCTACGACGCCGACGAGTCGAGCTTCGTGGCGCCCGTGCCGGTGCCCGAGGGGTCGGAGCACATCGAGGAGACGCTGGAGTCGTTCTACACCGTGCGCAGCGAGCCGTACGACGACTCGGCGTTCAGCGGCCGTAGCGACTACCAGGCCTTCATCAACAACGGCATCCCGTCCGGTGGTCTCTTCACCGGCGCGGAGGTCGTCAAGACCCCGCAGCAGCAGGCGATCTGGGGCGGTGTCGCCGGTGAGTCGTTTGACCAGTGCTACCACCTGGCCTGCGACACGATCGACAACGTCAACCAGAAGGCGCTCGACATCAACTCCGACGCGGTCGCGTTCGCCGTGCTCACCTACGCCTACTCGACCGAAGGCGTCAACGGGGTCGAGGGCCGCAACGTGCCCGGCAGGTTCACCATCCCGGCTCCCGCCGGTCCGGAGCACACCTTCGCCGGGCCCCTCGGCGGCGACGACGGGCACGACCACGACCACGAGGCCGTGGCCAGCTGATCCCAGCTGGACCCGGCTGAGGTCCAGCAGCAAATGATGCGGCCGGGATGGGCGACCAACGTCGCCCGTCCCGGCCGCACCAGTGTCGTCAGCCGGCCGGCTTCACCGCCAGCACGGCGCAGTCCGCGCCGAGCAGGATCCGCTGGGCGACGCTGCCCATCAGCAGCTTGCCCACCGGCGAGCGGCGGCGCAGCCCGATCACGACCAGGTCGGCGGAGACGTGCTCGGCCACGGCGAGGACCTGGTCGCCGACATCGGCACCCATGGAACGGCGTACGTCGACCTCGACCCCTGCCGCGCCCAGCTCGGCCGCGAGCGCGGCCAGCTGGTCCTCGTCGGCGTAGCGGTCGTCGACCAGCGCGTCACCGCGTGTGGCGTTGACGACCACGACGCGTCCGTCGCGCAGCCGCGCCTCCTCCACGGCGCGGTGCAGGGCGGTCTCGCCGAACTCGTCGGGGGTCCAGCCCACCACGATCGTCACTGCTGCCTGCCGGCTCATCGCACCTGCTCCTTGTCCACGGGCTCTTCGGTCGGGGTGGCGAGCTCCTCGGCCACGGCGGCCGGGGTCGGGCGGATCCGGCGGACCGCCAGGGGGGCGATGACGGCGATCGCGACGACCACGTAGATCACGACGGCGAGGGGTTCGCTCCAGAGCCCGGCGACGTCACCTCCCGAGATGGCCATCGCCTCGCGGAGCCGGAACTCCATCAGCGGCCCGAGGATGACGCCCAGGATCAGCGGCAGCACCGGGAGGCCGAAGCGGCGCATCGCCAGCCCCAGCAGGCCGAGCAGCACCAGCAGCAACAGGTCGAAGGCCTGCAGGTTGGCGGCGTACGCCCCGAGCGCGGCGAAGAACAGGATGCCGGCGTAGAGCTGGGGCCGGGGGATCCGCAGCAGCTTGGCCCACACGGGGGCGAGCGGGAGGTTGAGCACCAGCAGCAGCGCGTTGCCGATCAGCAGGCTGGCCAGCAGTGCCCACACCAGCTCGGGCTGGTCGGTCATCAGGCCCGGGCCGGGCTCGATGCCGTACCCCTGGAGCGCCGCGAGCATGACCGCGGAGGTCGCCGTCACCGGGAGGCCGAGAGCCAGGAGCGGGACGAACGTGCCGGCTGCCGAGGCGTTGTTGGCGGCCTCGGGCCCGGCGACGCCCTCGATGGCTCCCTTGCCGAACTCGTCGACACCCTTGCGCTTCGCGATGCGCTTCTCGGTCAGGTAGGACAGGAAGGTCGGGATCTCCGCGCCCCCTGCGGGCAGCGCGCCGAACGGGAAGCCGTACGCCGTCCCTCGGAGCCACGGGCCCCACGAGCGGCGCAGGTCGTCGCGGCCCATCCACGGACGGCCGACCGGGATCACGTGCAGGGGGCTGCGACGGAGGTGGGCGGCCACCCACAGCGCCTCGCCGAGGGCGAAGATGCCGACCGCCACCACGACCACGTCGATCCGGTCGGCCAGCAGCGGCTGGTCGAAGCTGAGCCGGGGCTGGCCGGTGTTGAGGTCGAGCCCGACGAGGCCGATGGTCAGGCCGAGGAACAGGGCGATGAAGCCGCGCAGCGGCGACCCGCCGAGCACGCTCGTCACCATGATCATCGCCAGCACCATGAGGGCGAAGTAGGACGGGGCGCCGATCTCTACCGCCACCGAGGCCAGCGCGGGGGCGAAGAAGACGACCAGCAGGGTGCCGATGGTGCCGGCGATGAAGGAGCCGATCGCGGCGGTGGCCAGCGCCTGCGCCGCCCGCCCGGCCCGTGCCATCAGGTTGCCCTCGAGCGCCGTCATCACCGAGGCGGACTCGCCCGGGGTGTTGAGCAGGATCGACGTCGTCGAGCCGCCGTACATGCCGCCGTAGTAGATGCCCGCGAACATGATGAAGGCGCCGATCGGGTCGAGGCCGTAGGTCACCGGCAGCAGCAGGGCCACGGCCATGGCCGGCCCGATGCCGGGCAGGACGCCGACGAAGGTGCCCAGGAGCACGCCGACGCAGGCGAAGAGCAGGTTCTGCGGGGTCAGGACGGAGCCGAACCCGTCCATGAGCAGGGAGAGGTTCTCCATCACAGCACCCCGTCCAGGATCCCGGCCGGCAGGATGACGCCGAGCCCCTCGTGGAAGGCGTACCAGCTGCTCACCGACAGCACGAGGCCGACGATGACGTCGCGGACCAGCGTGCGGCTGCCGAGCGACCAGGCCGAGCCCACGAAGAGGATCGCGCCGCTGATGGCCCAGCCCAGGAACGAGACCGTCAGGACCGTGAACATGAGGACGCCGACGAGCTTGCCGACGGTGAGCCAGTCGGCCGGCTGGTGCAGGTCGACGTCCTCGCCGCCCTCGGACTCCGGGACGTCGCCGCGGAGGGTGGCGAGCACCAGCAGCACGCCGAGCAGGACCGTCCCGGCTCCGATGACGTAGGGGAAGACGCGCGGCCCGACCGGGTCGCCGAAGCCGATGCGCAAGGTGGTGGCGTCGTAGACGGTGTAGGCGCCGACCACGACGAGCGCGGCCGCGAGGCCGAGCTGCGCCAGGTCGCGCCGGGGTTTCGCCGTGGCGGCGGGTGCGCCCGGGGTCTCCGGGTGGGTGTCGAGTGGTGTGCTCACAGCAGCTCCAGCTCCTCGAGGGTCGTGGCGACGCGCTGGTCCTGTTCCTTCAGGAACTGGGTGAAGTCGTCGCCGGTCTTGAACTCGTCGATCCAGCCGTTGTCCTCGAGGGCCTGCTGCCACTCGGGGGTCTCGTGCATCTCCTCGAGCATCCCGATGAGCTCGTAGCGCCGCTCCTCGCTGATGCCGGGGGGCGCCCAGACGCCGCGCCAGTTGGTGAAGACCAGGTCGATGCCGGCCTCGGTGAGGGTGGGGGCGTCGCTGATGCCCTCGCCCTCGAGCCGCTCCTCGCCCGACACGGCCAGGAGCCGCAGCTCGCCGGAGGACAGCTGGCCCGCGAACTCGCCGACGCCGGAGAAGCCGACGTCGATCTTGTCGCCGAGCAGCGCGCTGGTCAGCGGACCGCCGCCGTCGTACGGCACGTAGCGCACGTCGCGCGGGTCGATGTCCACGGCGCTGGCGAGCTGCATCGGGAACAGGTGGTCGGGGCCACCCGGCGAGGACCCGCCGCCGACGACGACGGCTGACGGGTCGTCCTGCCACGCCTGAACGAGGTCGTCGATCGTCTCGTACGGCGAGTCGGCGGGGACGAGCACACCCTCCTGGTCCTCGATGAGCTGGGCGAGCGGGGTCGCGTCGTCCATCGAGTAGGGCGCACCGAAGGAGTAGAGCGACCCGACCACGCCGAGACCGGCGGTCATCAAGGTGCGCTCGTCGCCCTCGGCGTTCATCAGCCGCGTCATCGCGACCGAGCCGCCGGCGCCGATCACGTTGGTGACCTCGAACGAACCGCCGGTGATGTCGCCGTTCTCCATGACCGCGACCGCGGCGCGGCCGGTCTGGTCGTAGCCACCGCCGGGGCTGTTGGGGATCAGCATGGTCAGGTCCCGGCTCTGGTCGCCGCGGGTCACCCCGCAGCCGTTGGCCAGCACCAGCGCGCTGCCGAGGGCCACCACCGTGGCGATGGCCCGCGTCGTCCTTCGGCGCCTCATGTGCTCTCCGATCTCTCGTGTCTCTGCGTGCGGCCCACGCAGGGCCGCTCCCGACGATGGTGGAGACTGCCTGTGGTGCTCGTCACGCTTGGGAAAGCAATGGAGGTTGTGGAACTTGTGGTCACGCTCGCGGTGGTGGCCGGCGACCCTCGCCGGCCAGTTCCTGGTGCTCCAGCTGACGGTGCTGCTCGTCGTGGTCGCCGTGGCGAGCGTGGTGTCGGTGCAGCAGAGCGACGCCGACTTCCGTGACACCCGTGGTGCCGAGATGCGGGCCGCTGCGGAGTCGATGGCCAACATCCCGGCCGTTCGCAGACCCTTCATCCGTGACGAGGTGGTCGAGCGGCGGGTCTCGCTCACGTCCTACACCCAGCAGGTGCGCACCAGGGTCCAGGCGAGCGGTGTCTACCTCACCGACCCGGACGGCGTAGTACTGGTCAGCAGCGACTTCGCGGGGCGTGGGCGTCGCATCGACCTGTCCGGCAGCACGGTCCAGGGCCTGCGCACGTGGACCGGCGACGTCGACGACTTCGGTACCCCGTCGATCGCCGCGCAGGTACCGATCATCAACCGCGCGGGCGACCTCGTGGGCATCGCGATGGTGGCCGAGGAGTATCCGACCTGGTCGGAGCGCGCCCGCGGCGTGCTGCCGGACCTGCTCACCTTCGCGGGTCTCGGACTCGGCTTGGGCGTCGCCGGGGCCTTCCTGCTGTCGCGCCTGATCCGGCGGCGCACGCGCGGTCTCGAGCCGGCTGCGATCGCCGCCCTCGCCGACCAGCGCGAGGCGCTCCTGCACTCGATCCGCGAGGGCGTCGTCGCGGTGGCCGACGACGGCACCGTCACGGTGCTCAGCGACAGCGCACGCGAGCTCATCGGGCTCGAGGGCGACGTGGAGGGGCGGCGCGTCGACGACCTCGCGCTCGACCCGGCCGTGCGCGACCTGCTCGCCGACGACACCGAGATCCGCGACCACGTCGTCGTCCTGGGGGAGCGGGTGCTCGTGGTCAACCGCAACCCCGTGGTCGAGGGAGGCCGCCGGGTGGCGTCGGTGACCACCCTGCGCGACCGCACCGAGCTGCTCGCGCTCCAGAGCGAGCTCAGCGCGCGCGAGTCGATCACCAACACCCTGCGCGCCCAGACCCACGAGTTCCACAACCAGCTGCACACGATCTCCGGACTCGTCCAGCTGGGGGAGTACGACGAGGTGTCGCGGCTCGTCGGCACCCTGAGCCGCCGCCGCCGCGACATCTCCGACGCGGTCACGGCCCACGTCGACGATCCTGCAGTGGCCGCCCTCCTCATCGCCAAGACCAGCCTCGCCGCCGAGCGCGGCGTCGACCTGGTCATGGCCACCGACAGCAACCTGCCGCGGCTCGACCCGGAGGCGTCCACCGACGTCGGCACGGTGCTGGGCAACCTCGTCGACAACGCCGTCGACGCCTCCGTGTCGGTCGGCGGCACGAGCGTCGAGGTCGACCTGCGCCTCGACGGGGACGTCGTACGCCTCGCCGTCGCCGACACCGGGCCGGGCGTGCGGCCCGAGATGGTCGGGGAGATCTTCCGCCGGGGTTGGAGCACGAAGGCGTCGACCGCGGAGGGCCGGGGTGTCGGGCTGGCGTTGGTGCAGGTGGTCTGCGAGCGTCGGGGCGGCGCCGTCACCGTCCACCCAGGCCCGGGCGGCTCGGGCGCGGTCTTCGAGGCGCAGTTGCCGGGCGTGGGAGTGGGAGTGGAGGCATGACCGGACCGGCTGGCGCGCTGGGCGTGCTCGTCGTCGACGACGACTTCATGGTCGCGCGCATCCACACGCAATTCGTGGAGCGGACCGAGGGGTTCGTGGTGGTCGGGGTCGCCAGCAGCGGCCAGGCCGCCCTCGACGACACCGCCCGGCTGCGACCCGACCTGCTGCTGCTCGACGTCCACCTGCCCGACATGACCGGCATCGACGTGCTGCGACGGCTGCGGGCCGCGGGTGACGACGTGGGGGTGCTGATGGTGACGGCGGCCCGCGAGGCCGACACCGTCCGGGCCGCCGCGGCCGGGGGCGCGGTGCACTACCTCGTCAAGCCGTTCGACTACGAGGACCTGCAGGTGCGCCTCGCGTCCTTCCGCGCCGCCCAGCTGGCCCTCTCCGGCTCGGGCGCGCCCGGCCAGGACGACATTGACGCGGTGTTCGGGGCGGCCGGCGCCGCTCCGGCGCCGGCAGTGAGCCTGCCCAAGGGACTCAGCCCGGAGACCGCCGACCTCGTCCAGTCCGCGCTGCGCGAGGCGGGGGAGCTGTCCGCCGCCGAGTGCGCCGACCTCGTCGGCATCTCCCGCGTCTCCGCGCGCCGCTACCTCGAGCACTTCGTCGCCCGCGGTGCTGTCGTCGTGCGCCTGCAGTACGGCGGAGCGGGGCGTCCCGAACGCCGCTACCGACCGGCCGGTTGAGATCCGGGGCCGTGTCCGATTTCCGCTGGTGCGAGATCGGGCGGGGTGACAGGCTCGACGCATGACACCGACCGGGCACCTCGACACCGAGGCCTGCTACCGCGCCGTCCGCAGCCGGGACCGCCGCTTCGACGGGGTCTTCTACACCGCGGTCCGCACGACCGGCATCTACTGCCGGCCCTCGTGCCCGGCGCGGACCCCGGCGGCCGGCAACGTCACGTTTCACCCCACCGCAGCGAGTGCGCACGCCGCGGGCTATCGCGCCTGCAAGCGGTGCCTGCCCGACGCGACGCCCGGCAGCCCGGAGTGGGACGTCGCCGCCGACGTCGCCGGTCGGGCGATGCGCCTGATCGCCGACGGACTCGTCGACCGCGAGGGCGTCGACGGACTGGCCCGCCGGGTCGGCTACACCCCGCGCCACCTGGGTCGGCTGCTCACCCAGGAGCTCGGGGCCGGTCCGCTGGCGCTGGCCCGGGCCCGGCGCGCACAGAGCGCGCGGGTGCTCATCGAGACCACCGACCTGCCGCTGACCGACGTCGCCTTCGCGGCCGGTTTCGCCAGCGTGCGGCAGTTCAACGAGACCCTGCGCGAGATCTACGCGTCGTCGCCCACCGAGCTGCGCGGTCGTCGCAACGGCTCCCGCCGTGCCGGCGCCATCACCATGCGGCTCCCCGTCCGCACCCCCTTCGCCGGCCGCCGGATGCTCGACTTCCTCGCCTACCACCTCGTGCCGGGCGTCGAGGTCGCCGGACCCGGTTGGTATGCCCGCACCCTCGACCTGCCCCACGGCAGCGGGACCGTCCGTCTCGAGCTGGCCGACCTGCCCGACATGACCGGGGTCGCCGGCAGCGGGACCGGCTTCGTCACGGCCGAGTTCCGGCTGGCCGACCTGCGCGACACCGCAGCTGCGAGCGAGCGCGTACGACGTCTGCTCGACGCCGACTGCGACCCGCGCGCCGTGGACGACCACCTCGGAGCCGACCCGGCCCTGGGCGACCTCGTGCGGGCCACGCCCGGGCTCCGGGTGCCCGGTCAGGTCGACGGTGACGAGACCGCGATCCGAACCGTCATCGGCCAGCAGGTCAGCGTCACCGGGGCACGCACGGTCGCCGGCCGGCTCGTGGCCGCCCACGGACGGCGCGTCGAGTCGGACGTGCCGGGGCTGACGCACCTCTTCCCCGACGCCGCTTCGCTCGCGGGTGCAGACCCCGCGACCCTGCCCATGCCGCGCGCGCGGGGACGGGCGCTCGTCGGGCTCGCCGCGGCGCTCGCCGACGGGCGCGTGCTGCTCGACCGTGGCCCCGACCGCGACGGCGTACGACGCGCGCTGCTCGAGCTGCCCGGCATCGGCCCGTGGACGGCCGACTACGTGGCGATGCGTGCCCTCGGGCACCCCGACGTGTTCCTGCCCACAGACCTCGCCGTGCGCCGGCTGCTCGCGGGCCTCGCGACGTCGGGCGGCGACCCGGATCCCGAGCGATGGAGGCCTTGGCGGTCCTACGCCCTGATGCACCTGTGGAACACCCTGATGCCCGACACCCCTGCGCCGCCGCGCGCTGAGGAGGAGAACTGACATGTGGACCGTGATGCCCTCACCCGTCGGCGACCTGCGCATCGTGGAGCGCGACGGCTCGATCGTGGCGATCGAGTTCTCACCCTTTCGGCAGCCGACGGACGGGCGCCCGCTCGGCGACCGGTCGGACGACCACCCGGTGCTCGCCGAGGCCGTGCGGCAGCTGACGGCGTACTTCGAGGGCGAGCTGACCGTCTTCGACCTGCCCCTGGCGCCCGTCGGCACCGACTTCCAGCGTCGGGTGTGGACGCAGCTGGGGCTCATCGGCTACGGCGAGACCGCTTCCTACGGCCAGATCGCCGGCCGGCTGGGCATGACCAACGCCGCCTCCCGCGCCGTCGGCCTCGCCAACGGGCGCAACCCGATCCCGATCGTGGTGCCGTGCCACCGGGTCATCGGCGCCAACGGCACGCTGACCGGGTACGCCGGTGGGCTCGAGCGCAAGCAGCAGCTGCTCGAGCTGGAGCAGGACGCCCTCTTCTGACGACACGCAACGACGTCAGCGACTGCGCGACGCCCGTCCGATGGCCGTGCCGATGCCGGCCGGGACGAGAACGAATCCGGCGATGTAGACCATGAGTGACGCCTCCGTCACGAGGACGTCGCGGGGCGCGGTCCCTGCGTCTCGGAGTGCCGCCCACATCAGTACGTGCCACCCGACGGCGAAGGCCACCGCGACCACGGCCCACCATGCGAGGGTGGCCAGGTCTGGGTGGTGGCGGGCGTCGCGCAACGCCCACGCGAAGGCGATGACGATGATGAGGGCGAAGCCGATGAGGCCCGCTCCGATGTTGGGATCGCCCTTCTCACCCATGTGGGGGACGACCAGCAGCGCGTAGGCGGCGATGACGGCACCGAGGCCGATCAGTCGGACGAGGATGTTGATGACGTTGGCCATGTCTCCACGGTCACCCCGGACGCACGCCGCGCGCGTCCGCCGTCGTACTCACATCCGGACCGGCGGCGTCCACTGCGGGTCGCGGCCCGAGCGCGCGAGCACCTGCTCGAACGCGGTCGCGCCGGGAGCGACGTCCACCGCGGGTCCGAACAGGCCGGGCGTTCCGCCCTCGTCGAACCCGCCCACGAATGCCATGCATGCCTCGGCCGTCGCGTCGTCGCAGTCGTAGTCCTGACCGGTGGCGCGGGCGAGGTCCCAGGCGTGGAGGACGATCTCGTCGAGGGCCACCAGGCCGGCCACCTGCCCGGGCAGGTCGACCCCGCCCGCTCGTGTCATGCCCTCCCAGGCATCGGGGTCGCGCCAGGCCGCGACCAGCTCAGGCACCCGTTCGGCCAGGGCCTCGCGCCACCCGGGCTCGACGTCCGGCCAGCCGGCGTCGTCCGGGTTGGTGTCGGTGAGGGGGCCGAGGTCCTTGGCCGCGGCGGCGCGGAACGCGAGCGCCAGCCCGGCGAGGTGCTGGACGAGCTGCCCGACGGTACGCCCCTCGCACGGGGTGGGCCCGTCGATCTGGTCATCGGTGACGTTGGCGGCGACGGCGACGAGCCGCTCACCGGCGGGTCCGAGGTCCACGAGGTCTGCCATGCGCCCACCCTGCCCCAGGTCAGCCGTCAGCGGGAAGGTGGCGGCAGATGACGTCGTACGGCTGTCGGTACGTGCGATGTGCCGCCACCGTTGTTGAGGCGAGGGAGTGGGACCTACTCCGAGGCGGCGCGACGGAGCGACTCGGACAGCCGGTCGGCGGCGGCGAGCACGGCAGGTGCGTGCATCCGGCCGGGCTGACGCGAGAGCCGCTCGAGCGGACCGGAGACCGAGACCGCGGCGATGACCTTGCCGCCGGGGGAGCGTACGGGGGCCGAGACCGAGGCCACGCCCTGCTCGCGCTCGCCGACCGACTGCGACCAGCCGCGGCGGCGGATGCCGGACAGGGCGGTGGCGGAGAAGGCGGCGTTCTGCAGGCCCCGGTGCATCCGCTCGGGGTCCTCCCAGGCGAGGAGGATCTGGGCGGCGGAGCCGGCGTTCATGGTGAGCTGGGAGCCGACCGGGATGGTGTCGCGCAAGCCGGACGGGCGCTCGGCCGCTGCGACGCACACACGGTGCTCGCCCTGGCGGCGCCAGAGCTGGGCGGACTCGCCGGTGATGTCGCGCAGCCGGGCCAGCACCGGTCCGGCCGCGGCGAGCAGGCGGTCCTCACCGGCGGCGGCCGACAGCTCGGCCAGGCGCGGGCCGAGAACGAAGCGACCCTGCATGTCGCGTGCCACGAGACGGTGGTGCTCGAGGGCGACAGCCAGGCGGTGGGCCGTGGGTCGGGCCAGTCCGGTGCCGGCCACGAGACCGGCCAGGGTGGCCGGCCCGGCCTCCAGCGCCGCGAGCACGAGGGCGGCCTTGTCGAGTACGCCGACGCCAGATCCGTTGTCCATATGCCGATATTCTCATCTCAGAGAGTGGGATGCAAGATGTAGCGTCGTCATGTCGCACGCAAGAGGCAAAGGAGTTCATGTCATGGGCAAGACCCTGTCCGAGAAGGTCTGGGACGAGCACGTCGTCCGGAGTGCCCCGGGGGAGCCCGACCTCCTCTTCATCGACCTCCACCTCCTCCACGAGGTGACCTCGCCGCAGGCCTTCGACGGCCTCCGCCTGGCGAACCGCACCGTGCGCCGCCCCGACCTCACCCTGGCGACCGAGGACCACAACGTCCCCACGCTCGACTGGGACAAGCCGATCGCCGACCCGGTGAGCCGCACCCAGGTGGAGACGCTGCGCAAGAACGCCGCCGACTTCGGCGTCCGCCTGCACCCGCTCGGTGACGTCGAGCAGGGCATCGTCCACGTCGTCGGCCCGCAGCTGGGCCTCACCCAGCCCGGCATGACGATCGTGTGCGGCGACTCGCACACCTCCACGCACGGCGCGTTCGGCGCGATCGCGTTCGGCATCGGCACCTCCGAGGTCGAGCACGTCCTCGCGACGCAGACCCTGACCCAGGCGAAGCCGAAGACGATGGCCGTCACCGTCAACGGCAGCCTGCCCGAGGGCGTCACTGCCAAGGACCTCGTCCTCACGCTGATCACGCACACCGGCACGGGAGGCGGCCAGGGCTACATCGTCGAGTACCGCGGCCAGGCCATCGAGGAGCTCTCGATGGAGGGCCGCATGACGATGTGCAACATGTCGATCGAGTGGGGCGCCAAGGCCGGCCTGATCGCCCCCGACCAGACCACCTTCGACTACATCGAGGGCAAGCCGGAGGCGCCCAAGGGAGCTGACTGGGACGCCGCGGTCGCCCACTGGAAGACCCTGCGCACCGACGACGACGCCGTGTTCGACAGGGAGATCCAGCTCGACGCGTCCGAGATGACGCCGTTCGTCACGTGGGGCACCAACCCCGGTCAGGGCGCGCCCCTGGGCGCGAACGTCCCCAGCCCCGACGACTTCGACGAGCCCAACGACAAGGTCGCGACCGAGAAGGCCCTGCAGTACATGGGTCTCGAGGCGGGCACCCCGCTGCGCGACGTCAAGGTCGACACCGTGTTCGTCGGTTCCTGCACCAACGGCCGCATCGAGGACCTGCGCCTCGCGGCTTCCGTCCTCGAGGGCCGCACCGTCGCGCCCGACACCCGCCTGCTCGTCGTACCGGGGTCCGTGCGCGTACGTCTCCAGGCCGAGGCCGAGGGACTCGACAAGATCTTCATCGCCGCGGGCGCCGAGTGGCGCGGCGCCGGGTGCTCGATGTGCCTGGGCATGAACCCCGACCAGCTCGCACCGGGCGAGCGCAGCGCCTCGACGTCCAACCGCAACTTCGAGGGACGACAGGGCAAGGGCGGTCGTACGCACCTCGTGTCCGTGCCGGTCGCCGCCGCAACCGCCGTGCGCGGCACCCTCTCCTCGCCCGCCGACCTCACGCCGATCGGAGCCTGACCATGGACAAGTTCACCACCCACACCGGCGTCGGCGTCCCGCTGAAGCGCAGCAACATCGACACCGACCAGATCATCCCGGCCGTCTACCTCAAGCGCGTGACTCGCACCGGCTTCGAGGACGGGCTGTTCGCCGCATGGCGCAACGATCCCGACTTCGTGCTCAACAAGCCGACGTACGCCCACGGGTCGGTGCTGGTCGCCGGTCCCGACTTCGGCACCGGCAGCTCGCGCGAGCACGCCGTGTGGGCCCTGCAGAACTACGGCTTCAAGGTCGTCATCTCCTCGCGCTTCGCCGACATCTTCCGCGGCAACTCCGGCAAGGCCGGGCTCCTGGCGGCGCAGGTCGACGAGAAGGTCGTGCAGCGCCTGTGGGACTGGCTGGAGGACAACCCGGGGGGCGAGATCACCGTCGACCTGGAGAGCCGCACCGTCCGCGCCGGTGCCGGGGAGCACGCCGTCGAGGACTCCTTCGACATCGACGACTACACCCGGTGGCGCCTCCTGGAGGGGCTCGACGACATCGGCATCACGCTCTCGCACGACGACGCGATCACCGCCTTCGAGGCGGGACGACCGGGCTGGAAGCCCGTCACTGCCTGAAAAACCCCTACAAACAGGGGCTTTGGTGATTGTTCTCACCCTTCCATGTGCCTAGCGTGCCTTGCAGAGGGTCGAGCACGAGCTCGGCGTCCGAGGTTCATTGGGAAGGGAAGCTAGTGAACAAGTCAGAGCTCATCGACGCGCTCGCCGCGCGTTACGAGGGGAACCGCAAGCAGGCGGCCCATGCACTGGAGTCCGTGCTCGACACCATCACCCGCGAGGTCGCCAAGGGTGAGAAGGTCGCCATCACGGGCTTCGGCTCGTTCGAGAAGGCAGTCCGCAACGCACGCTGGGTCCGCAACCCGCAGACCGGCGAGCGGATGAAGTCGAAGAAGAAGGCCGTGCCGAAGTTCTCCGCCGGCAAGGAGCTCAAGGACGTCATCTCGGGCGCGAAGAAGCTGCCGAAGCTGACCGCGGCGACCATGCCCAAGCCGCCCGGCGTACGGGCTGCGGCCGCGGCCGTGACGGGCGCGGCTGCCAAGAAGTCCACGCCGGCGAAGTCGACGGCCACCAAGTCGACGGCTGCCAAGAAGTCCTCGACCGCGAAGTCCGCCCCGGCCAAGACCACGGCGGCCAAGAAGTCGACGGCGAAGAAGGCCAGCACCTCGACGGCGAGCAAGACCGCCGCCAAGAAGGCCCCGGCGAAGAAGTCGACGACCAAGTCGACCGCTGCCAAGTCGACTGCCAGCAAGAGCACCGCGACCAAGAGCGCGGCCAAGAAGGCTCCGGCGAAGAAGGCCCCGGCCACGAAGAGCGCGGCCAAGAAGACGACGGCGAAGAAGACCGCGAAGAAGTCCTGACGCCGCACCCCGCGTGACACGGGCGGGTCACCCCGAGTGGGTGGCCCGCCCTTCGCATGCCCGGGTCGTGTGCGGACCGACGCCGGCGAGCAGGGCAGCCCCGAGGTCGTCCGGGTCGTCGACGTCCGCTTGGACGCTCGTCGCCGTGGTGCCCACCTCGACGGCCCCGGCGGCCTCGTGCCGCGCCGCGGACGCCAGGCCGAACGACGGGTCGAACGCGTCGGCAGCGGCGGCGTACAACGTGGTGCCCCGTCCGGTGTGATCGCGCACGAAGGCGACCCGGCCGGCCGCGACCTGCTCAAGCACCTCTCCGAGCACGCCGGCGAGCTCGACGGGCCGCAGCCCCGGCAGGTCGGCGCACAGCGCCACGGGCACCGCGCGCGGCCACCGCCGTGCGACCTCTGCGGCGGCCTGCACGAGCGTCGCGTTGAGGTCGTCGCTGACGCCGTCCGGGATCACCTCGCAGCCGAGGGTGCTCACGGACGCGGCGAGCCGGTGGTCATCGGTGACGACGAGGACGGCGTCGACGCCGGGCGTTGCGGCGGCGGCCTGGACCGTGTCGAGCGCGAAGGCCTCGGCGAGCTCACGCCGGTGGTCGAGGGGCAGCCCCAGCCGGGACTTCCCGTAGGTGGGCGGCTTGACGGGTACGACGACCACGCAGCGCGCGGGTCGGGCATCGGCGGACATCGCGACGATTCTCCCACCCCGGGCCAGCGTGCCGGTGGCGTCCCCGCACCCCGCTGACCGAGTAGCCTGCTCGCGACGCAGGCAGCGTCCGGGCCGGGCCCGTGAGACAGCACGAGGGAGGGGATGGCGGTGCGCGTCAGGAAGCTGGAGCGGAAGCGCGGTTGGGCGATGACGCTCGGCGCGGTGATCCTCAAGCCGACGCTGCTCAGCGCCACCTCCCGCACCTGGATCGACGGGGAGAAGATCCCCGCAACGGGCGGCTGCATCGTGGTCATCAACCACATCTCCCACGTCGACCCGTTGCTCTCGGCGCACTTCGTCTACGACCACGGCCGGCTGCCGCGCTACCTGGCGAAGTCCGGGCTGTTCAGCAACAAGTACCTCGGCGGGTTCCTGACCGCCGCCGGCCAGATCCCGGTGGAACGGTTGAGCCGCAACGCGATCGGCGCGTACGACGCCGCGGTCAAGGCGATCGGCGACGGCGAGTGCCTCATCGTCTACCCCGAGGGCACGCTGACCCGTGATCCCGACCTCTGGCCGATGAAGGGCAAGACCGGCGCCGCCCGTATCGCCCTCGCCACCGGCTGCCCGGTCATCCCGGTGGGCCAGTGGGGCGCGCACGAGGTGCTCCCGCCCTACACGAAGAGGCCGCACCTGGTGCCGCGCAAGAACATCGTGATGAAGGCCGGCGACCCGGTGCCGCTCGACGATCTGCTCGCCCTCCCGTCGTCGACCGAGCGGACGGCGCGGGCGACTGATCGGATCATGGACGCGATCACCGCAATCGTCGCCGACATCCGCCAGGAGACACCGCCCACCGAGCGTTACGACCCCCGCCGCAGCGGCGTACGCGAGATCGGCAACCCGCACGACACCGCCCACCACGAGGCCCACCGGACGAAGAGGAAGCGCACCCGATGACGAAGATCGCAGTGTTCAGCGCAGGTTCGTGGGGCACCGCGTTCTCGCTGGTCCTGGCCGACGCCGGCAACGACGTGTCGCTGTGGGCCCGCCGCGGTGAGGTCGTGGAGGCGATCAACGAGCGCCGCGAGAACACCGACTACCTGCCGGGCATCGAGCTCCCGCCATCGATCTCCGCGTCCACCGATCCCGAGAAGGTCGCCGTCGACGCGGACGTCGTGGTGCTCACCGTGCCGTCGCAGAGCCTGCGCGAGAACCTCACCGCCTGGGCGCCGATCCTCCCCGAGAAGGCCACGCTCGTCTCGCTCATGAAGGGCGTCGAGCTCGGCTCGCTGATGCGGATGAGCGAGGTGATCCAGGAGGTCACCGATGCGTCGGCCGACCGGATCGCCGTCGTCAGCGGGCCCAACCTGGCGCGCGAGATCGCCCGCCGGGAGCCGGCAGCGTCGGTCGTCGCCTGCGTCGACGAGGAGCGCGCCAAGCACATCCAGGCCATCACGCACGGACCGTCCTGGCGGCCCTACACCTCGGTCGACGTGCTCGGCTGCGAGATCGGCGGCGCCTACAAGAACGTCGTGGGTCTCGCGGTCGGCATGGCGGTGGGGCTCGGCTTCGGCGACAACACCACCGCCTCGGTCATCACCCGCGGTCTCGCCGAGACCGCTCGCCTGGCCACCGCGCAGGGCGCCAACCCCCTGACGCTCATGGGCCTCGCCGGCCTCGGTGACCTCGTCGCCACGTGCTCGTCGCCGCTCTCGCGCAACCGTACCTTCGGCGAGCGCCTGGGCCAGGGCATGACGACCGAGGAGATCTACGCCTCGACCCGCCAGGTGGCCGAGGGCGCCAAGTCGTGCAAGTCCCTGCTCGAGCTGGCCCGCCGCACCGGCGTCGACGCCCCGATCGCCGAGGCCGTCGACGCCGTCGTCGACGGCAAGATGACCGCGCACGACATGATGAACTCCTTCATCGCCCGCGACACCAAGCCCGAGCTGCACTGATCGGACGCCCAGCCACGCGCAATGTCATGGGAATCGGCGGTTCGAACCGGCAATTCCCATGACGTCCGCTCGTCTGCTCAGCGCGGGTTGCAGGGAGCCACCGGCCCGGATGCGACGCCGAAGGAGACCGAGGTCTCTCCCATGGCGAACTCGAAGCCGTCCTCCGTGCGGGGGACCGTGCGATAGGAGAGCGACAGGACGAAGGTGTCTCCGTCCTGCACGGCCCCAGGGGGCAGGGTGACGCGCAGCAGGTCCTCGCCGACCGTCATGCCCATGCCCGACTGACGGTCGGCCGGAACCTCCGTGTAGCGGTCCTCGGCGCACTGCTGCGGCCACGCGAGATAGGTGATGTCGGCGGGGATGCCGTGCTCGGCCAGCTGTCTCTCGAGCCCGGCCGCATCTTCGGGCCTGGTCACCTCCACCGTGACCTCGCCCGCGTTGCCCTCCTGCACGGAGTACGCCGGTGTCGTGCCCACTCCGGGCACGAGGACCACCCCGACCACCGCGGTAGCGGCGACGGCCGCTCCGACGGCCAGGGCGCGGCGGCGCGTACGACGATTGGCCGGGTCCGCTGCGCCATCCGGGCGGGCTATGACTTCACGGCGCAACTCGGTGAGCAGCCGGGTCTCGAAGGGGTCGAGTTCAGTGGGCGGGGTGGGGTGCGTGCTCATGCGATCACCTCGAAGGGACTGGGCAGGACGTCCTGGAGCCGGGCGCGGGCCCGGTGGTAGCGCACGCGTGCATTGCCCGGCGAGATTCCGAGTGCCTGCGCGGCTTCGGTGAGGCTGAGGCCGTCGACGGCGACCAGCTCGATGACGGCGCGCTGGTTGTCGGGCAGCTGTGCCAGTGCGCGGTAGAGCTCGCGCGCCGTCCGGTCGCCGTCGATGCGGTCCGCGATCCGCTCGGCGGACTGCTCGTCGAGCAGTGCCCGGCCGGACAGCCGGCCGTTCGCACGCGACTCGCGCACCCGGCGGCGGAGATGGTCCGCGACGACGTTCCGGGCGATGCCGGCCAGCCAGGAGACGGCCGTGCCGGCCTCGGCGTCGTACGACGCTGCGCTGTCGATGACTGCCAGGAAGATGTCGGCCGTCAGGTCGGCGGCGGTGTGCGGGTCCTCGACACGACGCGCGACGAAGCGACGTACCCACGGCAGGTGCGCGCGGTAGAAGACCTCGAAGGTGTCAGGGTTCCGCCCGAGGTCGGCGGCGTCGGGCGGTGGCTCCATGCCCGTACTTCGTCCCATGGGGCCAGAGCGTTACACGGGTCGTCCGGCGCCCGCTTGGTGCGAGCGTGCTGCGGTCGCCTCGTCCACGATCTCGGACCGCCCAACGTAGGCAGTTCGCTGGCGCGGTCGACCCCGTCACGCTCAGCGATGAGTCTGCGCCCGTGAACTGCCTACGTTGCGCGTCACCTCGGGCATCGGTGCCCCAGCGGGGCTGGCCACGAACTCAGCCGACGCAGCCGTCGAGCGCGGTGCGCAGGTCGTCCCAGAGATCCTCGACGTCCTCGATGCCGACGGAGAGCCGGACGAGGCCGTCGGGGATGGTGGCGGCCTCGGCCTTCCAGCGACGCCTGCGCTCGAGGCTCGACTCGACGCCGCCGAGCGAGGTGGCGTGGATCCACAGCCGCGTCTTGCGGCTGAGCAGATCGGCGGCCATCTCGCCCTGGGCGAGGACGATGCTGACGATCGCGCCGAGGCCCGGGTAGCGCACCTCCGACAGGGCGGGGTGCTCGCCGAGCCGGCGTACGAGCTCCTGGGCGTTGGCCTGGGCGCGCTCCACCCGCAGGTGCAGGGTGCGCAGCCCACGCAGCGTCAGCCAGGCCTCGAACGGTCCGGGGATCGCGCCGACGAGGTCGCGACGTCCCTTGAGCACGGCCCAGAGCTCGTCGTCGCGGGTGATGATCGCGCCCATCTGTACGTCGGAGTGGCCGGCGAGGTACTTGGTCGCCGAGTGCACGACGAGGTCGACGTCGTCCTCCAGCGGCCGCTGGAGCAGGGGAGTGGCGAAGGTGTTGTCGACGACGACGTACGCGCCTGCGTCGTGCGCGGCCTTGGTGATCGCGGGGATGTCGGCGATCTCGAGGGCCGGGTTGGTCGGCGACTCCAGCCAGACGAGCGCGGCGCCGTCGCACGCAGCGACGACCGCGTCGGTGTCGGTGATGTCGACCATCTCGGCAGTCAGCCGACCGCGCGACTCGAGATCCGCGAGCTGCATGATCGTGCCGGTGTAGCCGTGCCGGGGCACGACGACCTTCCCCTCCGCACCCACCAGGTCGAGCACGGTCGCGACCGCAGCCAGCCCTGAGGCGAAGGTCAGGCAGCGACCGCCCTCGAGCGCGCCGAGCGCGTCCTCCAGGGCCGTCCAGGTCGGGTTGCCGTAGCGGCCGTACTCCACCTCGCCGCCGGCGACGTAGGTCGCCGCCATCGTGATCGGGGTGTTGAGCGGGGCATCGGGGACCCTGTCGGGCCGACCGGCCGTGACGGCGATCGTGCCGGGCCTGAGCGGTGAGTCTGGAGCCATGCGCGCCAGCGTAGGTGGATAGGGTCTGGTTGATGAAAGAGGCGATGAACCACACCTCCCCTGACAAGACCGCTGACCCCACCAGCCGCAAGCCGCGCGTCGCCGTCGTCTTCGGCGGTCGCTCCTCTGAGCACGGCATCTCGTGCGTCACCGCCGGCAGCGTGCTTGCCGCGATCGACCGGGGGGCGTACGACGTCGTGCCGGTCGGGATCGCCCCCGACGGCCGGTGGGTCCTCGAGAGCGACGAGCCCTCCCGCCTCGCGATCCGCGGCAACGACCTGCCGCAGGTCGACGCCGGCCGGTCACCGGTGGCACTGATGGGCGCGGCCACCGGCACCGACCTCGTGGTCGCCGAACCGGCCAGCGTCCCGTCGGTGATCGGCGAGGTCGACGTGGTCTTCCCGCTGCTCCACGGCCCGTGGGGCGAGGACGGCACCCTGCAGGGGATGCTCGAGATGGCCGGCGTGCGGTACGTCGGCTCCGGGGTGCTCGCGTCCGCGATCGGCATGGACAAGGCCTACATGAAGGTCGTCCTGCAGGCCGCCGGGCTCCCGGTCACTCCCGGCATCGTCGTCACCCGTACGGAGCACGAGCAGGACGCGGTCGGCGTACGCGCCCGGGTCGAGGAGCTCGGCTTTCCGTCCTTCGCCAAGCCCGCCCGCGCGGGGTCGAGCATGGGCATCAGCAAGGTCCACGACGCCTCGGAGATCGACGAGGCGCTCGAGGAGGCGTTCCGCCACGATCCGAAGGTGCTCGTCGAGCAGTCGATGGAGGGTGCGCGCGAGGTCGAGTGCGGCGTCCTGGGCACGCTCGAGGGTCCGCCGGAGACCTCGCGACCCGGCGAGGTGCGCACCGGCGGCGACCACGAGTTCTACGACTTCGAGGCCAAGTACCTCGCCGACCAGCACACCGAGATCGACATCCCTGCCGACGTGCCCGCCGAGACCGAGCAGCAGCTGCGGGCGATGGCCGTGCGCGCCTTCGAGGCGCTGTCGTGCGAGGGCCTCGCACGTGTCGACTTCTTCGTGATGCCCGACGGCACGCTGGTGATCAACGAGCTCAACACGATGCCGGGCTTCACCCCGACCTCGATGTACCCCCAGCTCTGGGCCGCCACCGGCATGTCGTACCCCGACCTCGTCGACCGGCTCGTCCAGCTCGCGCTGCGGCGCGACACCGGCCTGCGCTGAGACTCGTCGGGGTCAGAGGCAGGAGAGCCCCACGCCGAGGTGCTCCGTGAGCGCCGGTGCCAGCTCGGCCAGCGCCCGGTCGATGCCCTCGGTGCGGTAGTCCGCCGGCACCGAGACCTCGACGTAGGGCCTCAGGCTCAGGGCGATCGGGGTGGCGTCCACCGACAGGTCGGAGAGCTGGTCGTCGGAGACGTACCAACCCACGCCGTCGATGACGTTGCACTCGGCCGTCGGCTCGTAGTTGTCGGGCTCGGCGACCCCGCAGGTGAGGACGTACGCCGGATCGCCCCACGCTGCCCCTAGCGCGTCGGCCGGCTCGACCTCGCGCCGGTCCTGGCCGGCGAGGGTCTCGGGGAGGTCGGCGACCAGGGACTCGCACGCGGCCAGGTCGGAGCCGGAGAGGTCCGCGGCGTCGATGGTCGGGGTGCTGCTGCACCCCGCCAGGGCGAGCCCCACGAGGGCTGCCCCAGACGCGACGACGCCCCGGCCCGTGGACGGACCGAGGCGTCGACGCAGGTGCACGTGGGCCGGACGACTCAGATGTGGACGACCGGGCAGGTGAGCGTGCGGGTGATGCCGTCGAGGTTCTGCACCTTGGAGACGACGAGCTTGCCCAGCTCGTCGACGTTCTTGGCCTCGGCACGGACGATCACGTCGTAGGGACCGGTGACGTCCTCGGCGAGCGTGACGCCGTTGACCTGGGCGATGGCCTTGGCCACCTCGGCGGCCTTGCCGACGTCGGTCTGGATCAGGATGTAGGCCTGGACGACCATCGTGGACTCCTCGGTCTCTTCAGCGAGTGTGACCGGGCCAACCTACCGCGCCGCGCGCCGGCCCCGACAGGGGATGGGTGACAGTGGTCACGGCCCCCGTCTGGTGGGATGGGTCCATGGCACTGGCAGCGGACGCAACCCTCGGCGAGGCAGGCGAGTTCGGCCTGATCTCCGAGCTCATCTCCCAGTCGAGCGAGATCCTCGAGGGCGACGAGCACGTGCTCGTCGGACCCGGGGACGACGCCGCCGTGCTGCGCATCAAGCACGGCCACGTCGTGGTCTCCACCGACCTGATGGTCGAGGGTCGGCACTTCCGCCGCGACTGGGCCGGCGCCGACGACGTCGGCCACCGGGCGGCCGCGCAGAACCTCTCCGACGTCAACGCCATGGGCGGCACGGCGCGGCACCTCACGATCGGCCTCGCCGCTCCCGCAGACCTCCCGGTCGCCTGGGCGCTGGACCTCGCCCGGGGCTTCGCCGAGGAGTGCGCGAGCGTCGGCGCCACCGTCGTGGGGGGCGACGTCACCCGTGCCGACCAGGTGATGATCGCCGTCACCGTGCTGGGCCAGTGCACCCAGGCACCCGTCCTGCGCTCGGGCGCCCAGCCGGGTGACGTGCTCGCGCTCACCGGCCGCCAGGGGTGGGCCGCAGGCGGTCTCGCGGTCCTCGGCCGTGGCTTCCGCTCGCCGCGGGTGCTCGTCGAGGCCTACCGCCGACCGGAGCCGCCGTACGGCGCGGGCAAGGTCGCGGCCGAGGCGGGTGCGACCGCCCTCATCGACATCTCCGACGGCCTCCTCGCCGAGGCCGGCCACCTCGCGGAGGCCAGCGGGGTCGCCATCGACGTACGGACTGGCGCCTTCGAGATCCCCGAGCCGCTCCAGGCCGTCGGTGCGGCGCTCGGCGCCGACCCGCTCCAGTTCATCCTCGGCGGCGGCGACGACCACGCCCTGCTGGCGACCTTCCCCGACGCGGCCTCGGTGCCGGCTGGCTGGCAGGTGGTCGGCGAGGTGGCCGAGGGTGAGGGCGTCACCGTCGACGGTGCGCCCTACGACGGCTCGACCGGCTGGACCCACTTCTGACGCCGGGCCACCGGCGCCGAGTCCCGGGAGGCGCAGCGGCAGCAGCGCATCGACCTGGTGGGGGAGTCCGACACCTCGGGGGGTGTACAACCCCCTCCAAGTGGCGGACTCCCCGCATGAGCGGGGAGTCCCCGAAGGGGCGGGCCCAGAAATCTCGGAAGAACGACGAAGCCCCCGCCGCAGCAGCGACGGGGGCTTCGACAGAGACTCAGGTCAGCGCGAGACCTTGCCGGCCTTGAGGCAGCCGGTGCAGACGTTGAGGCGCTTGGGCGTACCGTTCACGGTCGCCCGGACGCGCTGGATGTTGGGGTTGAAACGACGCTTGGTGATCTTGCGCGACCAGGGACGGTTGTTTCCGAAGCCCGGCTTCTTGGCGCAGATGTCGCAGACGGCAGCCACCGTGCACTCCGATCCGTTCGAGGTTGATGTCTTGGAGGCCCGCACCACCAGAAGCGGCAGCAGGCAACCGCGCAAGAGTAGCCGAGGACCGACGGCGAGATGAAATCGCAGGGGCCGTGGGTGCCGGGCACTACCCTGTGGCGCGCACCACATCGTACGACGAGGCAGCCGCACCACCACATCCAGCAGACACCCGGGAGCAGACCGACGCGATGGAGCACGTCACCCACGGCATCACGCTGGACGGCGTCGCGCGGTTCGTCGAGATCGCGACAGATGCGTTGTCCTCGGCCCGCGAGGAGATCGACGCGCTCAACGTCTACCCGGTGCCCGACGGCGACACCGGCACCAACATGTTCCTCACGGTCTCGGCCGCCCGCGACGCGTTGCGCGAGGCCCGGGGGAGCGACCCCGACCTCACCCTCGGTGACGGCATGGCGGTGCTCGCCCGCGCCGCGCTCATGGGCGCGCGCGGCAACTCTGGGGTGATCCTCAGCCAGATGCTGCGTGCCTACGTGCACCACCTCGCGGGCGCGGCGATCGCCGACAAGCCGGCCGAGACGATCGCCGCGGCGATGGCCGAGGCCACCGAGGCCAGCTACGCCGCCGTGGGCACGCCGGTCGAGGGCACGATGCTGACCGTGTCGCGCGCCGCCTCCGACGCCGCGCTCGAGGCGGCCGGCCGGGGAGCGCGCACGCGTGACGTCTTCACCGCGGCGGCAGCCGCCGCCCGCGAGGCCCTCGCCCACACCCCCGAGCAGCTCGACGTGCTGGCCCAGGCCGGGGTCGTCGACGCGGGCGGTCGTGGGCTGTGCGTCGTCCTCGACGCCGTGGAGACCACCGCGACCGGGCGGCGGCCCACGCCGTGGTCGGCGCCGATCGGCACCCACCTCATCCCGGTGGCGACCGCCGTCCCCGGAGACGACCTCACCGAGGACGGCCCGGGCTACGAGGTGATGTACCTCCTGGACGCTGACGACCAGCACGTCGCCGAGCTGCGCGCCACGCTCGCCGGGCTCGGCGACAGCCTCGTCGTGGTGGGCGGCGACGGCCTGTGGAACGTCCACGTGCACGTCGACGACGTCGGTGCCGCCATCGAGGCGGGAATCGATGCCGGGCGCCCCCACCGCATCCGCGTCACCCACTTCGCCGACCAGGTCGCCGCCGGGCGGCAGCGGGTCTCGACCCGCACCGGGCGCAAGGTCGTCGCGGTCGCCGCGGGCCAGGGGCTCTCCGCGCTCTTCGCGTCGGCGGGCGCGGTCGTCGTCCCCGGCGGACCGGGTCGGCGTCCATCGACCGGTCAGCTGCTGGAGGCGATCACCTCGTGCGGCGCCTCCGAGGTCGTGGTGCTGCCCAACGACGGCGACACCGTGCGAGCCGCCGAGATCGCGGCCCGCACGGCGGAGGTGGAGCACGATGTCTCCGTCGAGGTGATCCCGACCCAGGCGCAGGTGCAGGGCCTGGCCGCCATCTCGGTGCACGAGCCAGGTCGCACCTTCGACGCCGATGTCCGGGAGATGACGGCGACGGCCCGCCACGTCCGCCACGGCGCGGTCACCGTCGCCGCCCGTCGGGCGATCACGATGGCGGGCCCGTGCGAGCCCGGCGACGCGCTCGGCGTGATCGCCGGCGACTTCGCGGTCGTGGGCACCGACCTCGAGACAGTGGCCGACGAGGTGCTCGAGCGGCTGCTCGCGGGTGGTGGCGAGCTGGTCACGATCGTCTCCGGCGAGGGCGGGGTCGAGCTCGCCGACCGGGTCGCGGCGCTGGTCGAGCAGCGGCACCCGACCGTCGACGTCGCAGTCCACGACGGCGGCCAGCCGCGCTACCCGCTGCTCGTCAGCGTCGAGTGACGGGCAGGATCACCGCATGGTCGCCATCACCCCGGACAGCCCGATCGGCGCGGTGTTCGGCAGCAGCCACAAGAAGCGCAAGCTGGCCGAGGAGGGCCTCGGGCTCCGGACGGTCGGCGACCTGCTGCGCCACTTCCCGCGCCGCTACGTCGCCGCCACCGAGCTGTCGGAGGTCGCGACCCCGGTCGTGGGTGAGCAGCTGACGATCGTCGGCGAGGTCCGGTCCTGCGAGAGCGCGTCCTTCTTCAGTGGCAACCGCCGCCAGTTCCGTACGACGGTGCGCCTCCGCACGGACGGTCCCGACTTCTCCGTCACACTGTTCAGTCCCTACGCCAACCAGGCCGAGCGCCACGAGGCGCAGTTCCGACCGGGCAGCCGGGCGATCTTCACCGGCAAGGCGAAGCAGTTCCGCGGCAGCTGGCAGCTCGAGCAGCCCCACGGCTTCACCCTCGACGGCGACGAGGCGGTCTCGCTGAGCAAGCTCCTCCCCATCTACCCCCTCACCGCCAAGCTCTACTCGTGGGACCTGCAGAAGGTCGTCACGGCCGCGCTCGACCTCGTCACCGGCGTGCCCGACCTGCTCACCCCCGAGCTGCGTGAGCGGTTCGAGGTCGTCGACGTGATGCAGGCACTGCGCTGGATCCACGCCCCTGACGACTGGAGGCAGGTCGGCGCCGCCCAGAAGCGGTTCCGCTTCGAGGAGGCGCTGGTGCTCCAGCTCGTCCTCGCCCGGCGCCGGGCGGCCCACCGCGCCCAGGGCGCGCAGGCCCGCGCCCGCCGCGACGACGGGTTGCTGGCCGCCTTCGACGCGCGGCTGCCGTTCGAGCTCACCGGGGGCCAGCGCGACATCGGCGACCTGGTCGCCGAGGAGCTGGGTCGCGACCACCCGATGAACCGGCTCCTCCAGGGCGAGGTCGGCTCGGGCAAGACGCTCGTCGCGCTCCGCGCGATGCTGCAGGTGGTCGACGCGGGCGGGCAGGCCGCGCTCCTCGCCCCCACCGAGGTGCTCGCCCAGCAGCACCACCGGTCGATCTCCGCGATGCTCGGCGACCTCGCGCAGGGAGGCATGCTCGGCGGTGACGCCGACGCCACCCAGGTCGTGCTGCTCACCGGGTCGATGGGCAAGGCGGCCCGGCAGGAGGCGATGCTGCGCATCGTCACCGGCGAGGCCGGCATCGTGATCGGCACCCACGCCCTCCTCGAGGACACGGTGGAGTTCGCCGACCTCGGCCTGGTCGTCGTCGACGAGCAGCACCGCTTCGGCGTCGAGCAGCGCGCCGCGCTCACCGACAAGGCCGGCTCGCCGCCCCACGTGCTCGTCATGACGGCGACGCCGATCCCGCGCACGGTCGCGATGACTGTCTTCGGCGACCTCGAGACCTCCGTCCTCGCCGAGCTCCCGGCCGGCCGCGCGCCCATCCAGACCAACGTCGTGCCCCTCGCCGACCAGCCCTCGTGGATCGACCGGGTTTGGCAGCGCGTGCGCGAGGAGGTCGAGCAGGGGCACCAGGCGTACGTGGTGTGCCCCCGCATCTCCGGCGACGCCGGCGAGGAGGGCGAGACCGACCAGCTCGACTTCGACGAGGACGGCGCCGACATCACGCCCCGACGCCCGCTCGCCGCGGTCGAGGACGTCCACGCCGAGCTCGCTGCGGGTCCGCTGGCCGGGCTCCGCACGGCCGTGCTGCACGGACGGATGGCGCCCGACGACAAGGACCGCACGATGCGGGCCTTCGCGGCCGGTGAGGTCGACGTGCTGGTCTCCACGACGGTCATCGAGGTCGGCGTCGACGTCCACAACGCCACGGCGATGGTGCTCCTCGACGCCGACCGGTTCGGCGTCTCGCAGCTGCACCAGCTGCGCGGTCGGGTCGGCCGGGGCGGCCTGCCCGGGCTGTGCCTGCTGGTCTCCCACGCCGACGTCGGCACCCCCGCCCGCGACCGGCTCGACGCCGTCGCGTCGACCACCGACGGCTTCGAGCTGAGCCGCGTCGACCTCGAGCAGCGTCGCGAGGGTGACGTGCTCGGCGCCCATCAGTCGGGGTTCAGGTCCGGCCTCGTCACACTTCGGGTATTGCGCGACGAGAAGACGATCGTCCGCGCCCGAAAAGCCGCAGAGGCGTTACTCTCCGAGGATCCTGCGCTCGCAGGGGCGCCCGACCTGGCCGACGCCGTCGCCGAGGTGGAGCGTTCAGCAGCGTCGGCCTACCTGGACAAGGGTTGAGGCAAGGGCTGGGACCAGGTCTGGGACCAGGGCTGGGACAAGAGCTGGACGGAGAAGGGCACAGCACGGGGACATGACTCGGATCATCGGGGGATCGGCGGGAGGCCGCCGGCTGAAGACGCCGCGCGGACAGACGACCCGTCCCACGAGCGACCGCGTGCGCGAGGCGCTCTTCTCGGCCATCGAGTCGCGCACCGGCTCGCTCGACGGGCTGCGCTTCCTCGACCTCTACGCCGGATCGGGCGCGGTCGGCCTCGAGGCGTGGTCGCGCGGCGCGGGCGTCGTGACGATGGTCGAGCACGACCGGCGCACGGCCGCGCTCATCACCCGCAACGCGGCCACCCTCGGCTTCTCCAAGGCCCGGGTGGTCGCCGCCTCGGTCGCCACGTTCCTGTCCTCGCCGCCCGCCGCGCCCTACGACATCGTCTTCTCCGACCCGCCCTACCCGATGTCCGACGAGGACGTCGACGCCGACCTGGTCGCGCTGGTCGCCCACGGCTGGCTCGTCCCCGGAGCGCTGGTGGTGGTCGAGCGGGCGGCGAAGCGCACCGTCCTGACCTGGCCGCCCGGCACCGTGGAGGAGCGCACGAAGCGCTACGGCGAGACCGCGCTTTGGTACGGTCACGCCACCCCGGCTCCGTGATCCCGAGACGGGACCGGAACCCTCGCCAGCCCGCCCAACGGAAGGACGCCCGTGCGTCGCGCTGTCTGCCCCGGGTCCTTCGACCCGGTGACCAACGGCCACCTCGACATCGTCACCCGAGCGGCGTCGCTCTTCGACGAGGTGGTCGTCGCCGTCGGCGTCAACATGAGCAAGAACCGGCTGTTCACACCCGACGAGCGCATGGCGATGCTGCGTGAGGCCACCGCGGGGATCGGCAACGTGCGGGTCGCCGGGTTCGACGGCCTCATCGTCGACTTCTGCCGCGAGCTCGAGGCGGTGGCGATCGTGAAGGGCCTGCGGGGGGCGGGTGACTACGAGTACGAGCTGCCGATGGCGCAGATGAACTCCCACCTCACCGCCGTCGAGACCGTCTTCCTCCCGGGCGCGGTCGGCAACGCGTTCGTTTCCTCAAGCCTGATCAGGGAGGTCGCCGCGCTCGGTGGCGACGTACGCGGCCTGGTGCCCGAGCCGGTCCGCGAGCAGCTCGTGGCACGGCTCGCCGAGCGCACGTCCTGAAACCCTGGGGAGACCCCACCCGCCACTCGTTTTGCCCCGCCGGTGGGGCGACGGATACGATTCCGAGGTTGTGTTGGTGTCCAGATGTGGGAGCTCGACGTGAACAGCCTGGACCCGAGGGCGCCGCTCGTGCTCGATACTCGCGAGCTCGGCCGCCGCCCGGGGTCCCAGCGTGAGCTCGAACTCTCCGTTCCGGCGCCAGCACGACTTGGCATCGAAGTCCTCTCTGTCCCCGAAGGATCGCCGGTCGAGCTCGACCTGCGGCTGGAGGCGGTCATGGAGGGCGTGCTGCTCACGGGCACGGCCACGGCCGCGCTCGAGGGGGAGTGCGTACGGTGCCTGGAACCGATCGAGGACGAGGTCCACGTGACGCTCCAGGAGCTCTACGTCTATCCCGACCAGCACGACAGGGCCACGGAGAACGACGACCGTGACCTCGACGACGAGACCAGCCGGCTCGAGGACGACCTGCTCGACCTCGAGCCCCTGCTGCGGGACGCGGTGGTGCTCGCACTACCGTTCCAGCCGCTGTGCATGGACGATTGCCCGGGATTGTGCACCGAGTGTGGTGAGCGACTCGCGGACGACCCGGACCACGCGCACGATGCGCCGATCGACCCGCGCTGGGCAGGGCTCCAGCAGATCCAGCAGGACACCCAGGACTGACTCCACCGGAAATCCCCGGCGGAGAAGCAAGCAAGCCACACGTAACCAGGAGAGACACCATGGCTGTTCCAAAGCGGAAGATGTCGCGCAGCAACACGCGCCACCGCCGTTCGCAGTGGAAGGCCGTCGCGCCGACCCTCGTGACGTGCGCCAACCCCGCCTGCGGCTCCAAGCACCTCCCGCACCGTGCGTGCGGCCAGTGCGGCCAGTACGGCGCCAAGGCCGACCGTCGCCAGGTCCTCTGACCACCGACGAGCTCCGCGCAGCGCTCGGTGATCCGGTCCTGGATCCTGAGCTGTTGCAGCGTGCTCTGACGCACCGCTCGTTCGCCTACGAGAACGGGCAGATCCCGACCAACGAGCGTCTGGAGTTCCTCGGTGACTCCGTGCTCGGGGTCGTGGTCACCGAGACGCTCTACCGCGCGCACCCCGACTTCAGCGAGGGCCGGCTGGCCAAGCTGCGGGCCGCGGTCGTCAACGCGCGCGCGCTGGCCGACGTCGCCCGGCAGATCGGTCTCGGCCAGCACATCAAGCTGGGTCGCGGTGAGGAGACCACCGGCGGTCGCGACAAGGCCTCGATCCTGTCCGACACCGTCGAGGCGGTCATCGGCGCGATCCACCTGAGCGGCGGCATCGACGAGGCGGCCAAGGTTGTCCACCTGCTCTTCGACCCGGTGATGGAGGCCGCAGCGTCCATGGGCGCCGGCCTCGACTGGAAGACCTCCCTCCAGGAGCTCTCCGCCGACCTGGGGCTCGGCGTGCCGGAGTACCTCATCGAGGACGACGGCCCCGACCACATGAAGACCTTCGTCGCGCGCGTGCGCGTCGGCGAGCAGCTCCTCGGCAACGGCACCGGCCGCTCCAAGAAGGAGGCGGAGCAGGGCGCCGCCGAGACCGCCTACCGCGAGATCAAGGCCGCCCACGTCGGTGGCCGGCCTGCACCGGAGACCGCGCCTGCGGTGGCACCGGCCGTCACCGGCTCCGACGCCTGAGCCGTGCCCGAGCTCCCCGAGGTCGAGGTCGTCCGCGCCGGCCTCGAGCGCCACGTCGTCGGTGCCACCATCGAGGCCGTCGAGGTGCTCCACCCCCGACCCGTCCGTCGCGACCACCGCGGGTCGACCGGCTTCGTCGCAGCCCTCGTCGGGCAACGCATCGAGGCCGTCCGCCGCCGCGGCAAGTACTTCTGGCTGGCGCTCGCCAACGGCGACGCGCTGCTGGGCCACCTCGGCATGAGCGGGCAGATGCTCCTCCACGAGCCCGGTGCGCCCGACGAACGCCACCTGCGGGTGCGGTTCGGCCTGCGTGACGCCGAGGGACGTCCGCTCGAGATGCGCTTCGTCGACCAGCGCATGTTCGGCGGCCTCGTCGTGTCGACGGGGGGAGCGGAGCTGCCGACGGAGATCGTGCACATCGCGCGGGACCCGATCGACCCGGCGTTCGACGACGACGAGTTCGTCCGCCGCGCACGCCGACGTACGTCCGCCGTCAAGCGGCTCCTGCTCGACCAGGGCCTGGTCTCCGGGGTCGGTAACATCTATGCGGACGAGGCGTTGTGGCGCACGCGCCTGCACGGTGAGCGGCCGGGTGACCGGCTCACCGGACCGGTGCTTCGCGACCTGCTCGGCCACGTCCGCGACGTGATGGGGGAGGCCCTCGCCCAGGGCGGCACGTCGTTCGACGCCCTCTACGTCAACGTCAACGGCGAGTCCGGCTACTTCGACCGCTCGCTCGACGCCTACGGCCAGGAGGGGCAGCCGTGCCGGCGCTGCGGCACGCCGATCCGCCGGGTCGCGTTCATGAACCGGTCGTCGTTCTTCTGCCCGCGCTGCCAGCGGCCGCCGCGGGCCCGGCCGGTGCGCCGAGCGGATTGACCCCGGCCCGCTGCAGTGGGACTCTGGTAGACGGCCGGATCGTCGGTCGCCCCGTCCCCTCGAAAGGCTCCCCATGGCCAAGGCGCTGTTGGGTCATGTGAACAGCGACGTACGGACCACGTCCGTCCTCGCCGTCGAGAACAGCCGGCTCCGACGCCGCGTCGACGACCTGGAGGCGCTCGTGCTGCGCCTGCAGGCCGAGAACGACCGGCTCGCGACCGCCGCGCGTGAGGCAGAGCTCCTGGTCGAGGACCTGCAACCCGCCTGACCTGCCCCGCCTGATCCGCACCCGTCGGTATCGCAGTGCGGCGAGGCGGCCGCGCACGTAGGCTCAGGTGCTTGTGAGCCGCCTCGTCGAGACCGTCTTCCCCCACCGGCTCGGCACCGGGTTCCGGTGGCTCGTCGGGTCGTCGTGGGTGACCAACCTCGGCGACGGCGTGCTCATCGCGGCAGGCCCGCTGCTCGTCGCCTCCCAGACCCGTGACCCGCTGCTGGTCGCGGCAGCCATGATCGCGCTGCAGGTGCCGTGGTTGCTGATCGGGCTGGTCGCCGGTGCGCTCGCCGACCGGCTGGACAGGCGCCTGGTGATCATGACCGCCAACGCGGTGCGCGGCCTCGTGCTGGCCGGGCTGTGCGTCGTCATCGCGACCGGTCAGGTCAACATCGCCCTGGTCATCGCGGCGATGCTCGCACTCGGCACCGCCGAGACCTTCGTCGACGCCACCGCGGGCACGCTCACGCCGATGCTCGTCGAGAAGCGCGACCTCGGCATCGCCAACTCCCGGCTGATGGCGGGCATGATCACCGGCAACCAGCTCGTCGGGCCGGCGGTCGGTGCCCTGCTCTTCTCGGTCGGCATGGTGTGGCCGTTCGTCCTCACCGTCGCCTGCATCGCAGCCGGGGTGGTGCTCGTGTCCCGGATCGGCACGCCGCCGGGCGCGGTGCGCGGTGACGTCGACACCCACGTCCGGCAGGACATCGCTGACGGGCTGCGCTGGCTGATGGGCAATCCGCCCGTCCGCACGCTCGCCGTGATCATCGTGGTCTTCAACGTCACCTGGGCGGCTCCCTGGTCGGTGCTCGTCCTGTGGGCCCTGGAGCGCGTCGGGATCGAGGAGGCCGGGTTCGGCCTGCTCACCACGGCGGCCGCGCTCGGCGGCCTGCTCGGGACCTTCTCCTACGGCCGCCTCGAGCGGCTCGTGCCCCTGGCCACACTGATGCGCGCGGTGCTGCTGGCCGAGGTGCTGTTCCACCTCGCCATGGCGCTCACGACCTCGCCGTGGGCGGCGTACCCCCTGATGTTCTTCTTCGGCGCGTACGCCTTCGTGTGGGGCACGCTGTCGCAGGCGGTGCGCCAGCGCGCCGTGCCCAGCGAGCTGCAGGGGCGCGTCGGCTCGGTCTACCTGGTCTGCGTGATGGGCGGGATGCTCCTGGGCGGGCTGCTCGGAGGCCTCATCGCCCGGGAGTGGGGGCTGACCGCGCCGTGGTGGTTCGCCTTCGTGGGCTCCGGCATCACGCTCGCGCTGGTGTGGCGCTCGCTCGCGCAGATCGCCCACGCCGACGAGGCAGCGACCGCCGCGGCCTGATCCGAGGTCAGGAGCGGCGCAGGCGCCGCTCGAGCCGAGCGACCAGCCCGGGCCGCTCCGGCGGCGCGGCGCGGGCGGCCCGTGCGGCCGCCACCGCGCGGTCGCGCTGGCGTCGCGCGCGGTCGCGTGCGCCCCGCACGCGGGCGAGCCGCTCGCGCGTCTCCGCCAGCCGCCGCTCCACGTCGGCCAGGTGGTGGGCGGGCACCACGTCGCCCGCGGCCCCGACCGGTGCCTCGTCGGGCAGCTCGGCCCGCAACCGGGCGAGCGCGGCCCGTGCCTCCTCGGCGGCCACCGCGGGCTCGCGCCGCCGGTCCAGGCGTCGCAGGGTGGCGTAGAACTCCTGCTCGCCCACCCGCGTGGCCGTGAGCCTCTCGACGGCGAAGTCCACCTGGCCGAGGGCGAGCAGGTCGTCCATCAGGTCGGCGAAGCCTCGCGGCGTCAGCGGCCACACGTGGCAGTCGACGTACTCACCGGCCTGCTGCCGGGCGAGGTGGCGGCGGACGTCGTCGATCGGGTGCAGGCCCTGCGTCGGGGCCGGCACACCGGCCCACGCCTGCTCGGCCGGGTGGTCGACCGCCCGCATGAAGTGGTCGAGCACCGCGCGCACCGACGGGGTGCGGTCGCCGTCGAGGTGGGCCTGGACCACCTGGCCGACGGTCGTGGGGGCGCGGTGCACGTCGAAGCAGTAGCGGCGGTCCGGGATCGCCAGGAGCAGCGCGCCGTCCCAGGTCAGCACCTGGGCGACGTCACGCAGCCAGCCGAGCATGTCGGGCACGTGCTCGATGACGTGGCTGGCCACGACGTGCTGGAAGGGAGCGCCCTCGGCGACCGCCTCCGCGAGCGTGGACACGGTGCCGTCGGGCCGGGTCAGCCAGAAGTGCTGCTCCGGGATCGCGTCGGGGTCGACGGCCGGGTTGCCGTCGTAGTGGGCGACCAGGCCCGCCCGGTCGACGACGTCGACGTAGCGGACGTCGGCGACGTCCGGACTGACGACCGGGTTGGCCAGCGGGCCGATCTCGAGGCACCGCCCCTGCCCGAGGTCGGCGTCGCCCACGATCCGGGCGCGGCGTGCGGCTCTCATGCCTGCCGACCCTAGGTCGTCGCCGGCCCGATGCCCGCACGCCGTGCCACGATGGGCGCGTGGATGCCCTCGCCGAGCTCGTGGAGTCCCTGCCCGACGGCGTCGTCGCGACGGACCCGGCCACTGTCGACACCTACCGCCACGACTGGGCGCGCGACGTCGGTGCCGGCACCCCGGTCGCCGTCGTGCGCGCCGAGGACGCCGCCCAGGTGCAGGTCGCGGTGCGGTGGGCGGCGGCGCACGGCGTGCCGGTGGTGCCGCGCGGTGCTGGGTCCGGCCTGTCGGGAGGTGCCAGTGCCGTCGACGGCGGCATCGTGCTCAGCCTCGAGCGGATGCGGGCGATCGAGATCGACGCCGACTGCCAGGTCGCCGTCGTCGAGCCGGGTGCCTTCAACGCCGAGGTGAAGGTCGCCTCGCGTGAGCACGGGCTCTGGTATCCGCCGGACCCGTCGTCGTACGAGATCTGCTCGATCGGCGGCAACGTCGCCACCAACGCCGGTGGCCTGTGCTGCGTGAAGTACGGCGTCACCACCGACTACGTCCTCGGCCTCGACGTGGTCCTCGCCGACGGCACGCTCATCACCCTCGGCGGCAAGCGGATCAAGGACGTCGCGGGTCTCTCGCTGCTGAAGCTCTTCGTGGGGTCGGAGGGGACGCTCGGCATCGTCACGCGGGCGATCCTGCGCCTGGTCCCGCTGCCCCTCCCGCCCGCGACGCTCGTGGCGTCGTTCGCCTCGGTGGTGGCGGCGGCGGAGGCCGTCGTCGCCGTACGACGCACGCTGCGGCCCTCGATGATGGAGCTGATGGACCGGGCCACGATCAACGCGGTCGAGGACTTCTCACCGCGCGGCCTCGACCGAGCGGCGGGGGCACTGCTGGTCGTGCAGTCCGACGCCCCCGGCGATGCCCGCGTCGCCGAGATCGCGGCCGTGGAGGCGGCCTGCGTCGCAGCCGGGGCGACCGAGGTCGTCCTCACCGACGACCCGGCCGAGGGCGAGATGTTCGTCGAGGCCCGGCGCATGGCGTTCCCGGCCGTCGAGGCCCGCGGCAGCCTGCTGCTCGAGGACGTCGGAGCTGCGGTGCCGCTGCTCCCGGACCTCCTGGCCGCGGTGACCGAGATCGCCTCGCAGCACGACGTCGAGATCCCGACCGTCGCCCACGCCGGGGACGGCAACACCCACCCGATCATCGTCTACGACGCCGCTGACGCCGACTCCGAGCGCCGGGCACGAGCTGCCTTCGACGACATCCTCCAGGCCGCCATCCGGCTCGGCGGCACCATCACCGGGGAGCACGGCGTCGGTCGCACCAAGAAGTCGGCGCTGCCCGACCAGCTCGGGGAGGACGTGATGGCGTTGTCGCGACGGATCAAGGACGCACTCGACCCGGCCGGCATCCTCAACCCCGGTGCTGTCCTGTGAGACCCGGTGTTCGTCTAGGTTCGGTCCCATGATCCGCGAGCGCCACCTCTTCGGTCCGGGCCCCTCCAACCCCTACCCGGAGGCCACCCGTGCCCTGGCCGAGCCGCTGCTCGGGCACCTCGACCCGGAGTTCCTCCGGATCATGGACGAGACCTGCGTCATGCTCCGCACCGTCTGGGGCACCGGCAACGCGCGCACGCTTCCGCTCAGTGCCACGGGCTCTGCAGGCATGGAGGCGGCGTTCGTGAACACCGTCCACCCCGGCGACGTCGTCGTGGTCGCGGTCAACGGGCTCTTCGGGCAGCGGATGACCGACGTCGCGGCCCGGTGCGGCGCCGAGGTCGTCGCGGTCGAGCACGACTGGGGCCAACCGGTCGACGTCGACCGCGTCCTGTCCGCGCACCCCTCGCCCGCCATCATCGCCGCCGTCCACGCCGAGACCTCGACCGGCGTCCGGTCCGACATCGCCGCGCTGGGAGCAGGCAAGGGCGACGCCCTGCTCCTCACCGACGCGGTCACCTCGATCGGCGGCATCGAGCTGCGCGCCGACGACTGGGGCATCGACATCGGCTACGCCGGCACGCAGAAGTGCCTGGGCGTCGCGCCCGGCCTGGCGCCGTTCACCATCAACGACCGCGCCTTCGAGCGCCGCGTCGAGAAGCCACGCTCGTGGTACCTCGACCTCGGCATGCTCGGCGGCTACGTCGGCGAGGCGGGCGTCAAGGGCGGGAAGCGCACCTATCACCACACCGCGCCCACCGCGATGGTCGCCAGCCTCCACGGAGGGCTGACCCGGATCCTCGACGAGGGCCTCGAGGCCGTGTGGGCGCGCCACCAGGAGGCCGGCGACACGCTGCAGGCGGGTTTGCAGGACATGGGTCTCGAGCTCTTCGCCGCCGAGGGCAGCCGCCTGCCCGAGCTCACCACGGTCCGGGTGCCCGACGGCGTGGACTCCGCCGCCGTGCGCAAGGAGCTGCTCGAGCGCCACGGTATCGAGATCGGCGCAGGCGCGGGGGAGTACGCCGCCAGCGTGTGGCGCATCGGCCTCATGGGCCGCAACGCCCGGCCCGACGCAGTGCTCCTCGTGCTGGCGGCGCTGCAGGACGTCCTCGACCGTGCCTGACCTGTCGCTGCGTCCGATGACGCAGCAGGAGTACGACGCCTGGCGCGCGCAGTCGGTGCGGGACTACGCGGCAGACATCGCGACGTCGCGCGACCTAGACCCCGAGGCGGCGTTGGCGCAGTCGGCGGGGGAGTTCGCCCAGCTGCTACCCGACGGCCTGGCGAGCACGGACATGCACCTGTGGACCGCCGTGGTGGACGACGAGGCCGTCGGCATGGGGTGGATCGAGCTGCGGCAGCGTGCCTCGGGTGTCTCTGCCTGGATCTACGACATCAGCGTCGACGCCGCTCACCGCGGTCGCGGCCTCGGGCGTGGGCTGCTCGACGCCCTGCACGCCGCCGCACGCGACCTCGGCGCCACGTCGATGGCGCTCAACGTGTTCGGCGACAACACCACCGCGATCCGGCTCTACGAGACGTCCGGCTACGCGGTCACGGCCCAGCAGATGCGGCGCGAGCTCTGAGCCCGGTCAGCGCACGCGATCGACCGCCAGCCGGCCGAGCGCCAGCACGCCGCGCTGCGGTGGTCGTACGTCGGTGAAGCCCACGTCGAGCACCGACACGGTGCGGCCGGTGCGCACCACCAGCACGCGGCGCCAGTCGACCGCGCCCCGAGAGAACCAGCCGATCAGCATCCCGGCGGACTCGTCGCCGACGACCGGCGGGAACCACGCCCGGTTCTTGAGGAGCACGTCGCCACCCTCGCCGTCGTCGGTGTCGACGTCTCCCACGCAGCGCTTGCTGAAGTCGCGGTAGCGCTTGACGAGGTCGCGGGCCTGGCGAACCGAGTCGAAGCGGACGAGGTTCTGGTCGATCAGCGACACCGACCGGCGCCTGCTGGTGACCGAGAGACCGCCCTGGATCCAGCTGCTGCCACGCACCGCGACGCCCTGGTCGTCGCAGCCGCGTGGCGCGAAGACGGGTGAGCGGTAGACGCTGCGCGACGGGTTGCGCACGTCGGGGTAGACGACGACGTAGTCCTCGAGCGTCAGGAGCTGCTGGCGTGTCAGCGGCTCGGGCGGTGCCGGTGCGGCGACGACCGGGGAGGGCGCCAGGAGCGCGGCGAGGACGGCCAGGACGATCAGCGGGCTCCGCATCGCCCCAGCATGGCGTGGTGCCACGCCGCGTGCAACGGCCTCCAGCGGCGGCCGGTGTCGTAGGGTGAGCCGCGCTGAGCTTCCCCAGTTGTCAGTGGCCGTCTCTCGACCGGTGAGGAGCCCGCGTTGTACCTGAAGAGCCTGACCCTCAAGGGGTTCAAGTCCTTCGCGTCCTCGACGACCATGCAGCTCGAGCCGGGCATCACCTGCATCGTCGGCCCCAACGGGTCGGGCAAGTCCAACGTCGTCGACGCGCTCGCCTGGGTCATGGGCGAGCAGGGCGCCAAGAGCCTGCGCGGCGGCAAGATGGAGGACGTCATCTTCGCCGGCACCTCCGGCCGTCCGCCGCTGGGGCGCGCCGAGGTGCAGCTGACCATCGACAACTCCGACGGTGCGCTGCCGATCGACTACGCCGAGGTCACCATCAGCCGCACGATGTTCCGCAACGGCGGCTCGGAGTACGCGATCAACGGCAACGGCTGCCGGCTGCTCGACGTGCAGGAGCTGCTCAGCGACTCCGGCATCGGCCGCGAGATGCACGTGATCGTCGGGCAGGGCCAGCTCGACTCGATCCTGCACGCCACCCCGGAGGACCGGCGTGGGTTCATCGAGGAGGCTGCCGGCGTCCTGAAGCACCGCAAGCGCAAGGAGAAGGCGCTCCGCAAGCTCGACGCGACCGACGGCAACCTCACCCGCCTCGCCGACCTCCTCTCGGAGATCCGTCGTCAGCTCAAGCCGCTGGGGCGCCAGGCCGAGGTCGCCCGCCAGGCGCAGACCGTGCAGGCCGACGTGCGCGACGCCCGCGCCCGCCTGCTCGCCGACGACCTGGTCACCGCCCGCACGGCGCTCGAGTCGGAGCTCGCCGACGAGTCGGTGCTCCTCGAGCGTCGCGAGGAGGTGGAGGCCGCGATCACCGCCGGCCGCGAGCAGGAGGCCCGCCTCGAGGCGGCCCTGCGCGAGGACCTGCCCCGGCTGGCCGCGGCTCAGGAGACCTGGTTCGCCCTCTCCGGCCTCAAGGAGCGGTTGCGCGGCACCGCTTCCCTCGCCGACGAGCGCATCCGCAACGCGGCAGGCGCAGCCGAGGGCGACACCGTCGACTCCGGCCGCGACCCCGACGACCTGGAGGCACAGGCCGAGCGGGTGCGCCGCCAGGAGGCGGAGATCGCCGAGCAGGTCGAGCAGCAGCGCGCGTCCCTCGACGCCGCCGTGGTCGCCAAGCGCGCCGCCGAGGAGGCCGCGGCCGAGGAGGACAAGCGCATCGCCGGCCTGCAGCGTGCAGCCGCTGACCGACGCGAGGGGCTCGCCCGGCTGACCGGCCAGGTCAACGCGCTCACGTCCCGCTCGGAGGCGGCCGACGCCGAGATCCAGCGCCTCACCGACGCGCGCGAGGACGCCGTCACGCGCGCCGAGCGGGCGCAGCGCGACTTCACCGCGCTCGAGACGCGGGTCGCGGGCCTCGACGCCGGCGAGGAGGGCCTCGACTCCGAGCACGAGGACGCCGTGGCCGCCCTCGACGAGATCGAGGAGCAGCTCGCCAAGGCGCGCGAGGACGCCCAGCAGGCCGAGCGCGAGCGCGCCGGCCTCGTCGCCCGGCGCGACGCGCTGGAGCTCGGGCTCAACCGCAAGGACGGTGCCGGGGCCCTGCTCGCCGCGACCGACGAGGTCGGCGGCCTGCTGGGCTCGGTGGCAGCGCTCCTCGACGTCGACCACGGCTACGAGACGGCCGTCGCCGCCGCCCTCGGCGCCGCCGCCGACGCGGTCGTCGTCTCCGACGCGGGCGCGGCCGTCGATGCGATGGCCCACCTCAAGCACGACGACCTCGGGCGCGCCGGGATGCTGCTGGGCGGTGCACCGACCGCCGACCGCGACTGGCCCGCCCTGCCCGACGGTGCGACGTACGCCGTTGACGTTCTGTCCGCGCCCGACGACGTACGCCCCGCGCTGGTGCGGCTGCTTCACCAGGTCGCCGTCGTCGACGACCTCCCCACCGCCCGGAGCCTCGTCTCCGAGCTCCCCGAGGTCGTCGCCGTGACCCGGGAGGGCGACCTGCTCGGAGTCCACTTCGCGGCCGGCGGCTCGACCAGCCAGCCGAGCCTGATCGAGATCCAGGCGGCCGTCGACGAGGCGGGCGAGAAGCTCGCCGAGGCCACCGCTTCCGCCGAGCGGCTCGGCTTCGAGATCTCCCGCCTCGAGGCGGCCCGGCACGACGCCCTCAAGCGCGTCGACGTCGCCCTCGCCAAGCTGCACGAGTCCGACGCCACCCTCGCCGCGGTGGCCGAGGAGCTCGGGCAGTACGGCTCGCAGGCCCGCGCCGCCAAGGGCGAGGCCGAGCGGCTCGAGCGCGCCATCGCCACCGCGCAGGAGGCCCGAGAGGCCGCCCTCGCCGGGCTCGTCGACCTCGAGGCGCGCCTCGCCGCCGCCCAGGACGTCACCGACGAGGAGCCCGACACCGCCGAGCGCGAGCGGCTCGCCGCGGCGGCCCGAGACGCCCGGCAGGCCGAGATGGACGCCCGCCTCGCGCTGCGCACCGCGGAGGAACGGGCCCGCGCGCTGCACGGACGGGCCGACTCCCTCCTGCGTGCCGCGCAGGCGGAGCGCGAGTCGCGCGCCCGCGCCGCCGAGCGCCGCGAGCGGTTGATCCGAGAGGGCCGCGCGGCGGAGGCCGTGTCGTCCGCCGTCCGCGTCGTCCTCCACCAGCTCGAGCGCTCGGTCATGCTGGCCGCCGACGAGCGCGCCGCGGTCGAGGAGTCCCGGCAGGAAAGCGAGCAGGAGCTCATGGCCGTGCGCACCCGGCTGCGCGACCTCGGCCGCGAGCACGACGAGCTCGTCAGCTCGGTGCACCGCGACGAGATGGCCCGCACCCAGCAGAGGATGCGCATCGAGCAGCTGGAGGAGCGTGCGCTGGAGGAGCTCGGGCTCGATCCCGACGGCCTGGTCTCCGACTACGGCCCGGCCTCGCCGATCCCGTTCACCGGCGAGCTGCCCGAGGGGGAGGAGCCGCCGGAGCCCACCGCCTTCGTGCGCGAGGAGCAGGTGAAGCGACTGCGCTCCGCCGAGCGCGCGCTGTCGATGCTCGGCCGGGTCAACCCGCTGGCGCTCGAGGAGTTCTCGGCGATGGAGGAGCGACACAAGTTCCTCACCGAGCAGCTCGAGGACCTCAAGCGCACCCGCAAGGACCTCCTCGACATCGTCCGCGAGGTCGACGCCCGCGTCGAGCAGGTCTTCACCGAGGCCTACGCCGACGTGGAGAAGGCCTTCGACCAGACCTTCGCCCGTCTCTTCCCCGGGGGCGAGGGCCGGCTGGTCCTCACCGACCCCGGCGACATGCTCACCACCGGCGTCGAGGTCGAGGCCCGTCCGCCGGGCAAGAAGGTCAAGCGGCTCTCGCTGTTGTCGGGTGGCGAGCGGTCGCTCGTCGCGGTCGCCTTCCTGGTGGCGCTCTTCAAGGCCCGGCCGTCGCCGTTCTACATCCTCGACGAGGTCGAGGCGGCGCTCGACGACACCAACCTCGGCCGCCTGCTGCAGATCTACGAGGAGCTGCGCGAGAACTCCCAGCTGCTCGTCATCACCCACCAGAAGCGCACCATGGAGGTCGGCGACGCGCTCTACGGCGTCACGATGCGCGGCGACGGGGTGTCCGCCGTGATCAGCCAGCGCCTCCGCGACGCGGAGTCCGCGTAGTGGCACAGGACGCACCCACGCGGACCGACTACGTCGCCTGGCGCACCGCCACCACGCGCTGGCGCGACGACGACGCCTACGGCCACCTCAACAACGCCACCTACTACGAGCTGTTCGACACCGCTGTCAACGCCTACCTCTACGAGGCCACCGGGGTCGACGTGCGGGCACTGCCGCAGATCGGCGTCGTCGCCGAGACCGGGTGCCGGTACTTCCGCGAGATCGGCTTCCCCGACCCGATCGAGATGGGGCTCGTCGTCGACAAGGTGGGGACGAGCTCGATCGTCTACCGGATCGGGCTGTTCCAGGGCCTGTCCGACGAGGCGGCCGCCGAGGGACGCTTCGTGCACGTGTACGTCGACAACTCCCGCGGCGCCGGTGACCGGCCGGTGACCCCGATGCCCGACGTCGTGCGCGCGGCCGTCGTACCCCTGCTCCGCCCGGAGAGGTGAGCGTCCTCACCCCGACGCGCCGGTCGCGGGTGCCGATGCACGGGGGCCCCGCGTCGTGTGCCACCGTGGAGGGGACCCGCCCGGCCCACCTCGGAGGAACCCCGTGCTCGCGATCGTCCTGATGATGTCCCTCGGCGTGCTCGTCGCCGCGGCCGTGGCTGTCTACGTCGCCTACCCGCACCGTGGCGAGGAGATGCCGGTCGCCCCGCAGCTCGGCGACGCCATGCGCAAGGGCGTCGACGCCCTCCCGACCCTCGAGGACTCCGAGTCCCGCGTCTGACCGCAGCAGGCCGGTGACCACCGGCGTGGCGCCTCGCGACGGGCGGCTCGCGGACTAGCGTGCGAGAGGTGACCGGCTCCCGCCAGGAAGTCCCGAAGGGCTACTGCGCGGCCTGCGGGGCGATGGTCTCCCGCGGCTTCCGTCCGGGACCCGACGGCCGTCCCGACGCGAAGTGCCCCCGGTGCGGGAGCCTGGAGCGGCACCGCTTCCTCTCGCTCCTGCTCGGCGTCCTCTCGCCGGAGCTGCGCGACCTCGACACGGTCGTCGAGATCGCGCCCTCGCGGCAGTCGAAGGTGCTGCTCCACCGCCTCGAGGCCCGTCGCCGGGTGAGCCTCGACGCCGGGTACGACGCGCGCGACGTCGACGCGCTCGCCAGCCTCACGCACCTCCCGCTGCGTGACGGCTCGGTCGACCTGCTGGTCTGCTACCACGTGCTCGAGCACGTCCCGGACGACTGCGCGGCGATGCGCGAGATCGCCCGGGTCCTCAGCCCGCGCGGGATCGCGCTGCTCGAGGTGCCCATCAAGATCGGCGTCGCGACCGACGAGGACCTCTCCGCGACGCCCGAGGAGCGCACCCGGCGCTTCGGCCAGCGCGACCACGTGCGGTGGTACGGCGACGACTTCGACTCCCGCCTCGCGGACGCGGGCCTCGCATCGGTGCGGGTCACGCCGCCGGCGCTGGTGGGGGAGTCGGCGGTGCGGTGGTTCCGGCTGATGCCGCACGAGGTCGTGTGGGTCGTGCACCCGGGCCGGGGGACGGCGTCCCCGATGCTGGCCGGAGGCGCCGGGTCGGGCCTGACCGCCGCCTTCGACGCGGTGCTCTCCGACCTCGCGAAGGCGCAGGGCCGCCTCGCGCGCGAGCGGGAGCGGGCCGATCGGCTCGTCGCCCAGCGTGACGAGCTGCGGGCTCGTCTGGCGGCCGATCAGGCCCGTCGCGAGCCTGGGGTGCTCACCCGCCTCCGGCGCGTCGTGCCCCTCTGATTGGATTGGCCCCATGGGTGACTGGCTCTATCTGATCATCGCCATCGCGGTCGTCGGCGTGCTCACGCTCGCCGGGCTGCTGACGTCCGGACGCCGGCGAAAGGAGGTGCCGCCGCCCAGCGGCCGCACCGACGTCATCGCGCCGCCCCCGACCGAGACCGAGGTCGCGACCGGGGCGCCGCCCGAGCCGGCGGTCGACACCGCCGAGCCGGCCGTCGCGCCCCCGACCCTCGAGAAGCCGGAGAGCACCGCGTCGCGCCTCGTTCGCCTCCGGCAGCGGCTCTCGCGCTCGCAGGGCGGGCTCGGCAAGGGCCTGCTCGCGCTCCTCAGCCGCGAGCGCCTCGACGAGGACACGTGGGAGGCGATCGAGGACACCCTGCTCACCGCCGACGTCGGCGTCGCACCCACCCAGGCCCTCGTGGAGCGGCTCCGCACCCGCCTGCGGGTCGAGGGAGGCACCGCACCCGACGCACGCGAGGTCCTGCGCGAGGAGCTCATTGAGCTCGTCGGCACCGACCTCGACCGCCGCGTCCAGGTGACCGGCACCGACGGCAAGCCGGGCGTGGTCCTCGTCGTCGGCGTGAACGGCGCCGGCAAGACCACCACGGTGGGCAAGATCGCCCGGATCCTGGTGGCCGAGGACCTCTCGGTCACCCTGGGTGCCGCCGACACGTTCCGCGCCGCGGCGGTCGACCAGCTCGCCACCTGGGGCGAGCGTGTGGGTGTCGAGGTCGTGCGCGGCCCCGAGGGCGGCGACCCCGCCAGCGTCGCGTTCGAGGCGGTCAAGCACGGTGTGGACAACGGCGTCGACACGGTGCTCGTCGACACCGCCGGCCGCCTGCAGAACAAGGCCGGCCTGATGGACGAGCTCGGCAAGATCAAGCGCGTCATCGAGAAGCAGGCCGACGTCACCGAGGTGCTGCTCGTGCTCGACGCGACCACCGGCCAGAACGGCCTCATCCAGGCGCGCGTCTTCAGCGAGATCGTCGACGTCACCGGCATCGTCCTCACCAAGCTCGACGGGTCCGCCAAGGGCGGGATCGTGGTGCAGGTGCAGCGCGAGCTCGGCGTACCGGTCAAGCTCGTCGGCCTCGGTGAGGGTCCCGACGACATGGCGCCGTTCGACGCGGCCGCGTTCGTCGACGCACTCCTGGGCTGACGAGTCGGCGCGTCCTCACGCCGTGCTGATGTCGAGTCGGCGCGTCCTCTCGCGCCATTCGTCAGGACGAGCCGACTCGACGCTCCTGGGCGGTCAGGACGAGCCGACTCGACCTGTCAGCGGCGGGCGAGCAGCGCGTGCACGGCGTCGTCGATCAGGGTGTCGGCGCGCTTGTCGAAGCTGTGCTCGGCGATGATCCGGGTCGCGATCTCGCGCCGGGCGGCGTTGTCGGGGAAGGCGTCGTAGGGCGGCTCCACCAGGCGCGCGAGCTCGTGCTCGTTGTCGAAGGGCAGCACCAGGCCGGAGAAGATCTCCTCGAGGCCGTCGATGCGGTCGCTGAGGATCCGGGCCCCGCAGGCAGCCGCGTCGAAGAGGCGGTTGGAGGCGAAGCTGTCGCGCCGCATGTCGAGGTGGTGGTCGTTGAGCACGATCCCGGCCGAGGCGTAGAGCGCGCCGACCTCACGGTTGTCGACGCCCCCGGAGGCGATCTGGTCACGTTCGACGAAGTCGGTCCAGTCGTTGCCGTGCAGGGTGAGGTCGGCGCCGATCGCCAGTGCGCTGCGCACGGCGTAGCGGTAGATGCCGCGTGAGTTGCCCACGAAGAGCAGCGCCGGGCCGGTGTCGGGCTCGGCCCGGTCCGGGTGGAACCAGCGGGTGTCCGTGCACTGCAGCAGCGACGTGACGGGCGTGCCCCACTCCCGGCTCACCCGCGCCGACCAGCTCGTGCTGGCGGCGTAGACGAGGTCGAACCCGGCCACCTCGTCGGGCGTGATCATGTCGGGGTGGCTGATGATCCACTCGACGTTGAGGAGCCCCGGCCGGGGCATGACGCGGTCCAGGCCGCGGAGCACGAGCAGGACGTCGTCGTGGTCGCGCGAGTCGCGCTGGCGGGCGTCGCGACGGTCGATGGCGACGTGCTGACCACGTCGCTCGAGGGCGTCGGCCAGCGAGCGCGCGAAGTAGGTGTCTCCCCACCGGTCGCCGCGCTGAGCGGCGGGTGCGGCGATGTCGATCGCCCACCGCAGGCGCGGGGGCGACTCGCGGATGCCCTCGACGGCGCGGAGGACGAGCTCGGGGACCAGGACCGACGGCGCGGCCCGGTCATCGGGGTCGGCTGCGACCCGGCGGTTGCGCTCGTCGGTCACCTCGAGGCCCGCCGTGCGCAGCTGGTCGCGCGAGCGGTCGGTCGGGGGCGGCGGCCCGGCGAGGACGGTGGAGCGCAACGACGACATCGCACCGATGAGCTGCTCGGGCTCGGCGTAGGGGGTGCGGGAGGTGATCACGGCGTCCGGCACCAGGACCGACCCGCCGAGTCCGGCCCGGTGTGCCCGCAGGCCGAGGTCGGTCTCGCCGAGGACGGAGTGGTAGCGCGGGTCCAACCCGCGGAGCGCGACAGCCGCCTCGGTGCGCAGTGCCACGACCGGGGCGGCCGGCGCAGCGACGTCGCACGTGCCGATCCGTACGGCGTCGCTGGTGGGGAGGCCGGCGAGGAACAGCTCGGGGTGGGGGTTGTCGGAGGTGAACCGGGCGCCGGCGCTGAGCACGACGCCGTCGAGATCGACCACCAGGGGCTGCACCAGACCGGTCCCGGGCTCGCGCAGCGCAGCGGCGAGCCGCTCGGCGATCGGCTGGCGAGGTGGCATCGCCTCGGGGCGGACCAGCACCACGGTGCTGCCGGTCGCCTGCGCGACACCGACGTTGGTGGCGACGGACATGGAGACCGGGGCGGGGACCGAGACGAAGCGGGCCCCGGGGATGACCGCGGCGATCGACGCGGCCAGGACGTGGTGCGCCCGGCGCATGCGGACGCCGACGAGCACCAGCTCCGCCCCCTCGCGCGGCACCGAGCCGAGCCACTCCACGGTGCGACGCGGCTCGGGCCCCAGCGGCATGACGTGGCTGACCACGGACTCGTCCGTCTCGCGGGTCGCAGCGGCGTCCCAGTCGACCAGCTGTCGTTCGAGGACGACGGAGTCCCAGTCGTCGGCGAAACCGGGCTGCGGGGTCTCGGGGCGCCGGAGGACGGGTACGTCGACCGCGAGCGGCTCGTGGTCGCGGGTGAGCCGCAGCACGAGGTCGCGCTCCACCGCGCCGTCGAGGCCCTCGTCGAAGCCCCCGACGTCCTTGACCGCGTCGCGCCGCAGCAGCGCGGTGGCGAGGTCGACCGGGCGCCCGCCCAGCAGCTCGTACCGCGACCGGGCGACCGCACCTGCGCCGGCGACCACTGCCGCCGCGCCGCTCCGGTGGGCGTGCGCCAGCAGGTCGCCGAGCATCTCGGGGAGCCACTCGCGCCCGAGCGGCAGGAAGGCGACGTGCTCGGCGGTGCCGTGCTCCAGGGCCACGTTGAGGGCCCGGGCCGCCCCGCAGCGCGACTCGCGCACGACGGTGATCCGGTCGTCGAAGGCTGCGACACCCTGGAGCACGGCGGCGGTGTCGTCGGCGGATCCCCGGTCCACGGCAACGAGGTGCCAGTCCGTGAAGGTCTGGGCCTGCAGCGAGGCGACCGTCTGGTGGACGAGCGGGCCGGCGTCCTGCGCCGCCATCACGACGGTCACCGCGGGTGAGGTGCCCAGAGCGGTGGGGAGCGCGGGGGTGGGACCGACGAGCTGCGGACGCTCCCGCACGACCTCCTCGCGCCACTGGGTCGCGGCCGCGATGGCGGCCGCACGGTAGGTGGCCCAGGAGACCTTGCGGGGCAGGATGCGGGTGGGCAGCGGCGTCCCGGGTCCGGAGGCGGACAGCCAGTAGGACAGCGCGCCGTAGGGGTGGTGCCGGGCCTCGGGGTAGGCCGCGAAGATGATCCGCGGGTCGACCAGCGGGTGGGGCGCGATGCGGTTGCGGCGCCGGCGCTCGGCGACGTACCAGAGCACGGGATGCTGACCGGCCCGCTGCCACGAGCGGCGACGCCCGATCCACTGGGCCTCGAAGAGCGGGTGCGGCGAGACGTCGCCGGCCTCGACGACGGCGCGGGCCGCCTCGAGGGGCGAGCCGAAGGTGGTGCCGAGCTGGGCGCCGACGTAGTCGGCGTCGACGAGCCCGGAGGCGACCATCACCTCGGCGGCGTCGTCGAGCCGTACCTGGCTCGGGCGGCGACGCTCACCGCGCATCGGAGTACCTCACCCTCGGGAAGAGGGGCTCGAGGGCCAGTGGAGTGGGGAGGAGCCGCTCGGTGTCGCGCAGCGGGTAGTACTGCGCGGTCTGCTCGAGGAACTCGCGCACGCCCTCGAAGCGATGGGGATAGCGGCGCTCGCACAGCTCGAGCAGCCGCTTGGCGTCGAGGTTGTAGGGGTCGTAGCGCAGGGTGTCGATCTTGACGTAGGGGAGTCGGGCGTCGTCGAGCACCCGGTCGGCCAGGCTGCGGGCCGGGTTCCACGGCTCGTTGGCCCGCTCGCGCCACTCGCGGACCTCCGCGCGGGTGCGCGGGAAGTGGGAACGGTGGGCGGCCCACCAGCGCATCCGCTCGCGGGCGATGCGCCGGTCCTCGGGGGTCTCGACGAAGTAGGTGTCGGAGACGAAGCCGGCGTCGTACAGCCGCTTCGACATGCCGATCTCGTAGCGCCGGATGACCTGACGGCGCTTGGAGATCGGCTCCATCTCCTCCCAGAACGCGGTGAACGCTCGCGAGCCGACCACCCACGGCCGGAAGGCGACGAAGAACGACTGGATGTGAGGTGCGAGGCGCTCGGCTGCGGTCAGGCCCCAGAAGTCGCACGGACGGGTCGCCATCTCGTCGAAGACGGGCGCGTAGGAGTCGAGGGCGAAGACGTAGGTGTCGTTGCAGACCACCACCTCGTCGTACGCCGTCAGGTCGCCGGCGGCGTCGAGACCGACCTTGTAGCTGAAGAAGTCGTAGCCGTAGTTGGCCCGCTCCACCAGCACGGCCCGCTCGGCCAGCCAGGCACGCGCGGAGTCCTGCAGGTGGGCGGTCGTGCAGACCAGCAGGGTGTCGACCGACGCGGCCAGCGCCTCCACCTGACCGCGCACGTGGGGCCGCAGCTCCCCGGCGACGTCGTAGTGCGCCATCACGGCCAACCTCGATGGACGCAGTCTGGACACGGCCGAACACTAACAAGGCGGCCTCGCCGGCCCATCCGTTCACACACCCGTAACACGAGCGCCCATTCCGTTGCGTGCACGCAACATCGGTAGCGGCCCGGTGAAACCTCGCCCGCACAGGCTGCGGGTCAACACGTGGGCACCGGCATGACAGCGGCGTCATCGCCCGGTGACCACCCCCGTTTCGCTCGTGCTCGAATCCCCTGGAGGTCCTGTGGACGGCTATTACGCCTTCATGCTGGTGGCGACTGCCTTCGTCCTGATGATGACGGTGCCCGCACTGGCCCTGTTCTACGGCGGCATGTCGCGGTCGAAGTCCGTGCTCAACATGATGATGATGTCCTACGTGGCTGCCGCCATCGTCGGCATCCTCTACGTCGCCGTCGGCTGGTCGATGGGCTTCGGCGGCGAGGGCACCTTCTTCGCCAACCCCTTCGAGCTCCTCTGGCTCGACGGCGTCACCACCGACACCTACATCGGCGTCATGTTCCAGATGACCTTCGCGATCATCACCGCCGCGCTGATCAGCGGCGCCGTCGCCGACCGGCTGAAGTTCTCCGCCTGGGTGGTCTTCGTCCCGCTCTGGTCGCTGATCGTCTACTTCCCCATGGCGCACATGGTCTTCAGCTGCACCGAGGACTCGCTCATCTGCGGCCGCATCGGTGCCCAGGACTACGCGGGCGGCACCGCCGTCCACATCAACGCCGGTGTCGCGGCCCTCGTGCTGGTGCTCCTGCTCGGCAAGCGGATCGGCTGGCCGCGCGAGCAGATGCGCCCGCACAACCTCACGCTCACGATGCTGGGCGCCGGCCTGCTCTGGATGGGCTGGTACGGCTTCAACGTCGGCTCCATCGTCTTCGCCGGCGAGGAGGGCGAGGCGTTCACCGAGCGCTTCATGTCCGAGACCGGCCGTACGTTCGCCAACACCACGCTGGCCACCATGGCGGCCATCCTCGGCTGGCTCCTGGTCGAGCGCCTGATCCACAAGAAGGCCACCTCCCTCGGTGCCGCGTCCGGCATCGTCGCCGGCCTGGTCGCGATCACCCCGGCCGCCGGTGCGGTGAACCTCTCCGGTGCCGTGGCGATCGGCCTCCTCGCCGGTGGCGTCTGCGCCTGGGCCGTGGGCCTGAAGTACAAGCTCGGGTACGACGACTCGCTCGACGTGGTCGGCGTGCACCTGGTCGGCGGCGTCGTCGGCACCGTCCTGATCGGTGTGTTCTCCACGGCCGACGGCGCCGGCGGGGTCGACGGGCTCCTCTACGGCGGCGGGTTCGGCTCGCTGGGCGACCAGACCCTCGGCGTCGTCGTGGCCGTCATCTACTCCGGCGTCCTGACCACTGTCATCGCCCTGGCGATCAAGTACACGATGGGCCTGCGCCTCGACGAGGAGGACGAGGTCAACGGCATCGACCTCGTCGCCCACGGCGAGTCGGCGTACGACCTGCACAGCGGCACCAGCGGTGGCGGCAGCAGCGTGCTCGCCGCCTCGACCGCCCCCGCCACCACGACGACCAGCAAGACGGAAGGAGCCAGCGCATGAAGCTCGTGACCGCGGTGATCAAGCCGCACAAGTGGGAGGACGTCCGCGAGGCGCTCGAGACCTTCGGGGTGGCCGGCATGACGGTCTCCGAGGTCAGCGGCTACGGCCGTCAGAAGGGCCACACCGAGGTCTACCGCGGGGCGGAGTACGACATCGCCCTCGTGCCCAAGATCCGCATCGAGATCGTCGTCGACGACGCCGACGCCGACGACATCGTCGGGATCGTCGTCAAGACCGCGCAGACCGGACGGATCGGCGACGGCAAGGTCTGGGTCAGCCCGGTCGAGACCGTCGTGCGCGTCCGCACCGGCGAGCAGGACGCGTCGGCACTCTGATGGGCCGGCGTCTCGGGGACCCCGCATGAGCACCCCACGTCGTTCCTCTCCTCCGCTTCGCTCCTCCGAGCAACGACGCAGGGACCCCGCATGACCGCAGCAGATCGACAGACCAGGGCCACCTCGGCCGACGAGCTCTGCCGGGAGGCGTACGCCGCCTCCGGCGGGCCCGTCACCGGGGTGGCCCTGGTCGCCGTCGGGGGGTACGGCCGGGGCGAGCTCGCCCCGCACTCCGACCTCGACGTCGTCCTCGTGCACGAGGACGGGCTCGATCTCGGCGAGCTGGGCGCCACCCTGTGGTACCCGCTGTGGGACTCGGGCCGACGCCTCGACCACTCGGTCCGCTCGATCACCGAGGTGCTCGAGGCGGCGGCCGACCTGCGGGTCGCGCTCGGGCTGCTCGACGCCCGCCACCTCGCGGGCGACCCGGGGCTCAGCCTCCGGCTGCGCACGACGATGCTCGCTGACTGGCGCAGGCAGGCCCGTACCCGGCTGCCGGAGCTGAAGGCGATGACCCTCAAGCGCCACGACGTCACCGGGGAGCTCGCGCACGCCTCGGTGCCCGACGTCAAGGAGGCCGAGGGCGGCCTGCGCGACGCCGGCGTGCTGAAGGCGATCGAGGCCAGCTGGCTCGTCGACGCCTCGACGCCGGCGCTCGAGTCGGCGCGGCAGATGCTCCTCGACGTCCGCGACGAGGTGCAGGACCTGGCTGGACGGCCCGCCGACCGCATCGCCCCGGAGATGTGGGGACCGTTGGCAGACCGCCTGGGGCTGGCCGACGCCGGGGCGGCCCAGCGCCACGTCCGTTCGCTCGGGCGGCGCATCGGCCACCTGTCCCGCCTGGCGTGGCGGCGCACCGACGGCGTGATGGCCCGGTCGACGGGGGAGCGCGGCCGCCGGACGCCCGCGCTGGAGCGGATCGCTCCCGGCATCGCCCTGTCCCGCGGTGAGGTGGTCCTCGACGCCGGCACCCGGCCGGGTGAGGACCCCACGCTGCTGCTGCGCGCCGCGGCGGAGGCCGCGAGCCGCGACGCCGTGCTCGCCCCCACCACCGCCGCCCGTCTCGTGCGCGAAGGTGCGCCGCTGCCCGTGCCGTGGCCGCCGCCCGCCCGCGACGCGCTGGTCCGGCTGCTCGCCAGCGGACCGGGGCTGCTGCCCGTCTGGGAGACCCTCGACGAGGTCGAGGGCATCGAGACGTTCCTGCCCGAGTGGGAGCAGATCCGGCTGCTGCCGCACGCCTCGGCGATTCACCGCTTCACCGTCGACCGGCACGTGGTCGAGACGTGCGCCGAGGCCGGCGCGCTGATCCGCACCGTCCGGCGGCCCGACCTGCTCCTGGTCGCGGCCCTGCTGCACGACATCGGCAAGGGCTCGCTGCAGGACCACTCGGTGGCCGGCGAGCCGCTGGCCCGCAAGGTCGTGGCGCGGATGGGCTTCACCGACCTCGACGCCGAGGTCGTCGCCTCCCTCGTCCGGTGGCACCTGCTCCTCGCGGACCTCGCGACGACCCGCGACCCCGACGACCCGGCCACCACGGCCGAGCTGCTCACCCACGTCCCCGACGCGGCCAGCCTCGAGCTCCTGCGCGCCCTCACCGAGGCCGACGCCCGGGCCGCCTCGCCCGCGGCCTGGACCACCTGGCGGGCGTCCCTGGTCGACCGGCTCGTCTCCCGGGCCGGCCAGACCCTCGGCGCCGAGATGACGCACGTCGCCCCGGCCGGGTCGCTGCCGATCCCCGACGCCGTACGACGTGACGCCGCCGCCGTCTCGGTCACGATCACCCCGCACGAGGTCGGCGCCACCGTCACCGTGGTCGCCGCCGACCGCGTCGGCCTGCTCGCCGACGTCGCCGGCGGCCTGGCGGCGCTGCGGGTGCCGGTGCACGCCGCCCGGGCGTGGGCCCAGGTCGACGCCGACGGCGAGTGGGGCGTCAGCGCATGGGAGGTGCCCGACGCCTACCTCGACGCCACCGTCGTCCGCGAGCGCATCCGACGCGTCGTCGAGGGCACCCAGCGCCTCCCCGAGCTGCCCACGCGACCGGACGACGAGCTGCCGCCCATCGTCGAGGTCCGCCCGGATGCCTCGCGCGCTTCTCTGGTGCTCGAGATCCGCACCTCCGACCGCCCCGGCGTGGTCCACCGCGTGCTCACCACCCTCGCCGGGCTCGGGTTGACGGTGGCGTCGGCCCACGTCTCCACCCTCGGTCCGCAGGCGGTGGACGTGTTCTACGTGCAGGAGGCCGGGGGAGTGCGACCCACCGAGGAGCGGGCCGCGGCCGCCGCCCACGCCGTACGCACCGCACTGGGCGGTTGAGCCCGGCTGGGCTCGTCGGCTGAGCCCGGACGGGGTGCGGCCGTTAGTCTTGGTCGTCACAGCCGGACTCACGTCCGCCCTGATCCACCATCGATGCGAGGGACAGACCCACACCGTGTTCGCCACACTCTCCGACCGCCTTGCCGACACCTTCAAGAACCTCCGCGGCAAGGGCCGGCTCTCCGAGGCCGACATCGACGCCACGGCGCGCGAGATCCGCATCGCGCTGCTCGAGGCCGACGTTGCGCTGCCGGTCGTCAAGGAGTTCGTCGGTGCCGTGAAGGAGCGGGCGCGCTCGGAGGAGGTCAGCGGGGCCCTCAACCCGGCGCAGCAGATCATCAAGATCGTCCACGAGGAGCTCGTGGCCATCCTCGGCGGCGAGACCCGGCGTCTGCGCTACGCCAAGAGCGGACCGACCGTCATCATGCTCGCCGGCCTCCAGGGTGCCGGCAAGACGACCCTCGCGGCCAAGCTCGCGCTGTGGCTCAAGGACCAGGACAAGACGCCGATGCTCGTCGCGGCCGACCTCCAGCGCCCCAACGCCGTCCAGCAGCTGCAGGTCAACGGCGAGCGCGTCGGCGTGCCCGTCTTCGCGCCCGAGCCCGGCAACGCCCAAGGAGTCGAGCATGGTGGGGACCCGGTCGACGTGGCGCGCAGGTCGATCGAGGAGGCGAAGCGCAAGCTCCACGACGTCGTCATCATCGACACAGCCGGTCGCCTCGGCGTCGACGAGACCCTCATGCAGCAGGCCGCCGACATCCGCGACGCTGTCCAGCCCGACGAGGTGCTCTTCGTCGTCGACGCGATGATCGGCCAGGACGCGGTCACCACCGCGCAGGCGTTCCTCGCCGGCGTCGGCTACGACGGCGTGGTGCTCACCAAGCTCGACGGTGACGCCCGCGGTGGTGCCGCGCTGTCGATCCGCTCGATCACCGGCAAGCCGGTCATGTTCGCCTCCAGCGGCGAGAAGATGACCGACTTCGACCTCTTCCACCCCGACCGGATGGCCTCGCGCATCCTCGACATGGGCGACATGCTCACCCTGATCGAGCAGGCCGAGAAGGCCTTCGACTCCGAGCAGTCGCTCAAGGCGGCCGAGAAGCTCGCCACCAAGGGCGGCTTCACGCTGGAGGACTTCCTCCAGCAGATGATGCAGATCCGCAAGCTCGGCTCGATGACCAAGATCATGGGGATGCTGCCCGGCATGGGGCAGTTCCGCGACCAGCTCGAGAACTTCGACGAGCGCGAGATCGACCGCATCCAGGCGATCATCCAGTCGATGACACCGGCCGAGCGCGACAACCCGAAGATCATCGACGGTTCGCGCCGTGCCCGCATCGCCGCCGGCTCCGGACGCCAGGTCTCCGACGTCAACCAGCTCGTCGACCGCTTCTTCGAGGCGCGCAAGATGATGGAGCAGATGGCCCGCGGCGGCGGCGTGCCGGGGATGCCCGGCATGCCCGGGATGCCGGGTCTCGGCGGCGGCAAGCGGGCCGGGGCCCGCCAGGCCGCGCAGGGCGGCAAGGGCAAGAAGGGCAAGAAGCGTGTCTCGGGCAATCCCGCGAAGGCCGCCCAGCAGAAGGCGCAGCAGAAGGCCGCGTCGGCCGAGAAGTCCGCGAACCCCTTCGGCAACCCCGACGGCGCCGAGGTCGACTACGAGAAGGCCGCAGAGCAGCTCAACCTGCCCAAGGACTTCTCACAGTTCCTGAAATGAGCATCCTCGTCGTCGACGGCGCCAACGTCGTCGGCTCGGTGCCGGACGGCTGGTGGAAGGACCGCGCGGGTGCGGCGCGGCGCCTGCACGAGCGGCTCCTGGTCGCCGACACGTCGTACGACGAGATCGTGCTGGTGCTGGAGGGTCAGGCCAAGGGCGGCGTCCGGCCCGGCCGGGACGCCCATGTGCGCACGGTGCACGCTGCCCGCGACGGGGACGCCGAGATCCGGGAGCAGGCGCGCCGCGCCGGCGAGTCGGGTGGCGAGGTGGTCGTGGTGACCGCCGACCGGGCGCTCGCCGCCAACGTCGCACCGGCTCAGGTGCTTAGCCCGTCCTGGCTGCTCGACCGGCTGTAACGTCCCCGCCATGCCCCTCGAGCCAGCCCAGCGCTACCGCGGACCGGTCCTGCCCGACGGCGAGCCGCGTGACCTCTTCGTCGTCGACGGCCGCGTCACCTACGAGCCCCAGGCGGGGGCCGACACCGTCGCGGAGGGCTGGATCGTCCCCGGCCTGGTCGACGCGCACTGCCACCTCGGGCTCGACGACTTCGGCGCCGCCGACGACGCGGCCACCGAGCAGCAGGCCGTCGCCGACCGCGACGGCGGGGCCCTGCTCATCCGCGACGCCGGCTCGGCGGCCGACACCCGCTGGATCCACGAGCGCGACGACCTGCCACGCCTGATCCGCTGCGGTCGGCACATCGCCGCCACGAAGCGCTACATCCGCGGTTACGCCCACGAGGTGGAGCCGGGCGAGCTGGCGTCGTACGCCGCCCAGGAGGCCCGCAGCGGCGACGGCTGGATCAAGCTCGTCGGCGACTGGATCTCGCGCGACGAGGGCGACCTCGCGCCGTCCTTCCCGGCGCAGGCGTTCGCCGACGCGATCTCGGCAGCCCACGCCGAGGGCGCCAAGGTGACGGCGCACTGCTTCGGCCACGGGGTGCTGCCGGGGCTGATCGAGGCGGGCATCGACTGCATCGAGCACGGCACCGGGCTGACCGAGGACCTCATCGACGCGATGGTGCAGCACGGCACCCGCCTCGTGCCGACCGTCATGCAGCTCGACAAGTTCCCCGAGCACGCCGCTGCCGGGCAGGAGAAGTTCCCGGCCTACGCCGAGACGATGAAGGACCTCTACTCCCGCATGCCTGCCACGATCATGGCAGCCTACGAGGCGGGCGTGCCGATCTACGCCGGTTCCGACGGCGGCGGCATCAGCAGGCACGGCAACATCGCCGGCGAGATCGAGGCGCTCGTGCGGATCGGGATGCCGGCCCACGACGCCCTCGGCGCGGCCAGCTGGCGGGCTCGGGAGTGGCTGGGGGTGGACGGCCTGGTCGAGGGCGCGTCCGCCGACTTCGTCGTCTACGACCGCGACCCGCGCGCCGACCTGTCCGTGCTGCGCACGCCGACGCGGGTCGTGCTGCGCGGTCAGCCGGTCGTGGGCTCGTGAGCACCCTCGTCGACCTGTTCCCGCCCCTGGGCCTGCACGTGCAGGCCGGCCCGCTCGAGCTGCGGGGACTCTCCGACGAGCTCATCCTCGAGCTGTGCGACCTGGCGGAGTGGGGCATCCATCCTCCCGACGAGATGCCGTTCTACTTTCCGTGGACCGCGGCCCCGCCCGGTCAGCTCGCCCGCAACACCGCCGCGTACCACTGGGGCAAGCGCTCCACCTTCTCGCCGGACGACTTCTGCCTCGACCTCGCCGTGCTCCTCGACGGCCGGGTCATCGGCGCGCAGGGGGTCGCGGCCAGGCACTTCCCGGTGACCAGGACGGGGGAGACCGGGTCGTGGCTCGGGCGCGAGTTCCAAGGACGCGGGCTCGGCACCGCCATGCGCCGGGCGATGTGCGAGCTGCTCTTCGACCACCTCGGCTTCGAGGAGATCACCTCGGCGGCCTTCCTCGACAACCCCGCCTCGCTCGGCGTCTCCCGCAAGGTCGGCTACCGACCCACCACGGTGAGCCGGATCAAGCGGCGCGAGGGTGAGCTCGCGCTCAACCAGGGCCTCGTCCTGACCCCCGACGACCTCGTCCGGGACGCCGAGCCGATCCGCGTCACCGGGGCCGAGGCCGTGCGCTCGTTCATCGGGCTGGACGCCGCCTGAGCGCCGTCGTACGCCGTCCGCGCAACCGGATTGGTCGCGCGTGGCCACCGTCTGGCAGAATCTTCCCTCGTGTCCTGCGCGCCCGGACCCTCTCATCCGAGCGACGCAGAGCCCTTCGAAGGACCAGCACCGGTGACCCCACCTGGGAACGGTCCCTCACCCACGACAATTCCTGAGGAGACACCACAAACGTGGCCGTCAAGATTCGTTTGAAGCGCCTGGGCAAGATCCGGGTGCCGCAGTACCGCATCGTCGTCGTCGACTCGCGCAAGAAGCGCGACGGTCGGGTGCTCGAGGAGATCGGCAAGTACCACCCGAAGGAGGAGCCCTCCCTCATCGAGGTGACCTCCGACCGCGCCCAGTACTGGCTCGGCGTGGGTGCGCAGCCCTCCGAGGCCGTCGAGGCGATCCTCAAGGTCACCGGCGACTGGCAGACGTTCAAGGGCCTGCCGGGCACCGAGGGCACCCTCAAGGTCAAGGAGCCCAAGCGCTCCAAGCTCGACATCTTCAACGAGGCCCTCAAGGAGGTGTCCGCCGAGTCGAAGGGCTCCGCGACCACCTCCAAGAAGAAGGCCGACAAGAAGGCCGACGAGCCGGCCGCTGCCGAGGCTCCGGCCGAGGTTCCCGCGTCGGAGACGCCCGAGGGCGCCGCTGAGGCCGCGGAGGCCACCGAGACCGTGACGGCCGAGGACGCCGGCAAGAGCGAGGCGTGAGCGACGTGCTGGCCGAGGCTCTCGAGCACTTGGTGCGGGGCATCGTCGACCACCCCGACGACGTCACGGTCCGCGACAAGCAGCTGCGTCGGGGCTCGATCCTCGAGGTCCGGGTTCACCCCGACGACCTCGGCAAGGTGATCGGCCGCAACGGCCGCACCGCGACCGCCTTCCGCACCGTCGTCTCGGCCCTCGCCGGCCGCGGCGGCGCGCGGGTGGACTTCGTGGACACCGACCGACGTCGGTAGCCCTCGGCACCTGCCGGTGTCCGCGAAGCATCGAACGCAGCGTGGACACCGACCGACGTCGGTAGCACTCGGCACCTGCCGGTGTCCGCGAAGCATCGAACGCAGTGTGGACACCGACCGCAGGCGGTAGCTCTCAGCACACCGACCCGGTGGAGATCTCGGATCTCTGCCGGGTCGTTGTCATTTCCCGACGAGTGGGGAGCTTCGCCGTGACATCTCGGGCTCGGCGTCAGGGGATTGTCGCAACGCTCTAGCACTCGGAGGGTGTTGTGGGTGGAGCAAAGCTGCCGGAATGGCAGCGTCTGCAGGTGATCGAGCTGCTGAGGGCGGGGCACAACCCGATG